>Ga0209270_1000005_pt1 | contig 881655 bp, 787 predicted proteins | sample MTBAKSrepl1MetaG_FD_187456 | JGI IMG/M metagenome (GOLD analysis project Ga0209270, IMG submission 187456) | Enrichment culture microbial communities from Arthur Kill intertidal strait, New Jersey, USA, that are MTBE-degrading - MTBE-AKS1... | ecosystem: Environmental > Aquatic > Marine >...
TTGCAAAACGAGCTGTTCGGCCGAAAGAGCGAAAAGCGTTATCCCGAGGATCACCTCCAGCTTCCGATCTTCGAAGTTCCAAACGCTGCGACGCCGGTTGTCCCAACGGGCGAAGAGACCATTGTTGTTCCAGCTCACAAACGGAACAAGCCCGGCCGAAAGCCATTGCCCGCGGACCTGCCCAGGGTTGAGATCGTCCACGATCTACCCGAGGAAGAAAAGATCTGCCAGTGTGGCGAGCAGTTATGCCGCATCGGGCAAGACACCTGCGAGAAGCTGGACTATGTGCCGGCCAAAGTTCGGGTTCTGCGACATGTTCGCTACAAATATGCCTGTGAAAGCTGTGAGGGGGTTGAAGACGACGGCCCCACGGTGAAGATCGCGCCGGTTCCCGTGCAATTAATCGAAAAATCGATGGCCACCGAAGGACTTTTAGCCCACATCGCGGTATCCAAGTTCGCCGATGCCCTGCCGCTATACCGCCAGCAAAAGATCTTTGCCCGTTTGGGTGTCGATCTGCCCCGGGCGACCATGGCAAATTGGATGATCCAAGTGGCCCAACGGTGCGCAACATTAATCGAGCTTTTGGAACATGAAATCCGCGGTGGTCCATTGATCCAAATGGACGAAACGCCGCTTCAGGTTTTAAAAGAACCGGGGCGCGCCAATACGAGCAAATCTTACATGTGGGTGTTCTGTGGCGGCAATTATGAACATCCCACGGTGCTGTACCGGTATCAACCGACGCGCAGCGGTAAGGTGGCGCTCGCCTTCCTGGATGAATACGAAGGCTATATCCAGAGCGACGATTACGATGGTTACGATTACCTGGCCAAAAAGCAGTCAATCACCCATTTGGCCTGCTGGGCGCATGCGCGGCGTAAGTTCACCGAAGTGATCAAGGCTCGAAAAAAACCGCGTGGCAATCCTACGAAGGTTAAAACTCTTGCCGATGACGCCTTGGACTATATTGGCAAGTTGTACCAGATCGAGAAACAGGCTCGTGAGCAAGAGATGGCGCCCGGGCAAACCTATGCGCTTCGCCAGGAAAAATCCAAGCCGCTCCTGGATGCATTTGGAGAATGGCTTGAAAAGACACAGCCGATCACACCTCCCCAGGGACTTTTGGGAATCGCAATTAACTATGCCCTGCGCAACTGGACCAAGCTGACGGTGTACATCGAAGATGGCCATTTGAGCCCGGACAATAATACTGCTGAAAATGCCATCCGCCCCTTCGTTTTAGGAAGAAAAAACTGGTTGTTTGCAGGCGCTCCCAATGGTGCAGATGCCGGCGCCGTGTTCTTTAGCCTAATAGAAACCGCTAAGGCGAACAGGATGGAGCCCTATTCCTATCTTCGCTGCCTTTTTGAACGGCTTCCGCTTGTCAAAGATCAAAATGAATATCGAAACCTGCTGCCGCAGTATATCGACCCGGCTCTTGTTAACTCAGCCCGCCCATAGCCGGGGTGTACTTTAATTGACGCTTACGATCAACCAGGTCTACGCCTCGGAAGCGGATATTCTCAACATGGCCCTTTTCGGCATCACCGCCGCCATGTGGCGCAAGGCCAACCCGGATAAAAAGGGCAACATCCGGGACTACGCCAACGTCTCCCAACTGGTCTGCCTGGCCAACCTCGAAAACCTCAATGCCCTCTTTATACAGGAAGGTTTGCCCCAGGAGAGTCGGCTTCAAAAGCTAAATGCAATCGCCATTCAACAGATGCGGATATTGACGAGCGATTCTGGAATGAAGGGGTTGGAGAGGGAATGATGGGGGAGTGGAGAGAGTGCGAGCTCGAAAAAGTTGCAGAAGTCCAAACTGGTCCTTTCGGCAGCCAGTTAAAGAATGAGCAATATGTAACAGGTGGCACACCAGTAGTGACTGTAGAGCATATCAATGATTTTCGTGTTATTTATTGTTATTACAATTATCTATCATCTCAATAAATTCGGGGAGCATCATTATATTGACACCCTTCTCCTTCGGCATGAATCCCATGGCCTGAGCGTAACAGCCGGTACAGATGTGGACCATGTTTTTCGTTTTAACGTTACCGATCATGTGGGAAATCCCTTCTGGGGTAAAGCAACATTTTGGTGCTTTTATGCGGTTTATTTCCAACCCAGCTATTTTTTTAAAAACTCGGTTGGTCGTTTTTAAATCCATCGGAACGGGCGCGAATTTTTTGTGCAGTTTGTAACAGCCAGCATAATAATCAATTTTTTCATCAAACGCCATTTCTCCCATGATTTCCGCTATGGCTTCAGGGTAGAAAATAATTTCTTCATCAGGAAAGGCATGTTTGTAGATGGGGTAGCAGGGGGAACAAAAGATAACCAGCCGCTTTGCTCCGAATTTTCGGGCCGATTGAATGGTTTTGTCCACGAATCTCTTCGATAGATTTCGACATTCGTCCATGGCCTGTTCATCGCGGGCTTTTATAGCCGGTCGATATAGATAGTTACCGCAGCAATACTCCTCGGATAAAAATGTGTACGAAAATCCTCGCCTGTCAAAAAAACGAGCCAGGGTAACCAGAATGTTGGGTATCCGCGGCAAAGCTTCACAACCTGTGACAATGACGTTGTCCGCCAACCGATCATATGGCAAATCGTATTTGTCCAGAACCGATTTTCTGTCTGGATACTCGGTTGAATAACATCCCGTGCGGTTTATGTTGTTTACAGAGTCTTGGTCGATAATTGAGTTCATGTGTGCTCCCCATAAAAAAAATCTCTTAATATAGCGCACAATAAAATAATTGGCACGTCTGCATCGAGTGATTTTTTACTATCTTAACAATTTAACCGAATCATCACAATGTTAAAATCTATTTGTCGAGACGATTTTAATGATAAATGGTATCGTACATATCTGCGGCATTTACCCTTGGGGTGGAGCGTTCTTTTCTTTCGTAAGCGTCAATTAAAGTACACCCCGGCTATGGGCGGGCTGAGTTAACAAGGGCCGGGTCGATATACTGCGGCAGCAGGTTTCGATATTCATTTTGATCTTTGACAAGCGGAAGTCGTTCAAAAAGGCAGCGAAGGTATGAATAGGGCTCCAGGCGGTTAGCCTTGGCAGTCTCTATCAGACTAAAAAATGCAGCGCCGGCATCGGCACCATTGGGAGCGCCTGCAAACAACCATTTTTTTCTTCCTAGAACGAAGGGGCGGATGGCATTTTCAGCAGTATTATTGTCCGGGCTCAAATGGCCATCTTCGATGTACACCGTCAGCTTGCCCCAGTTGCGCAGGGCATAGTTGATGGCGATTCCCAAAAACCCCTGGGGTGGCGTGAGCGGCTGAGTCTTTTCAAGCCATTCTCCAAATGCATCCAGGATCGGCTCGGATTTTTCCTGGCGAAGTGCATAGGTTTGCTCGGGCGCCATCTTTTGCTCACGGGCCTGTTTTTCGATCTGGTACAACTTGCCAATATAGTCCAAGGCGTCATCGGCAAGAGTTTTAACCTGCGTAGGGTTGCCACGCGGTTTTTTACGAGCCTTGATCACTTCGGCGAACTTACGCCGCGCATGCGCCCAGCAGGCCAAATGGGTGATTGACTGCTTTTTGGCCAGGTAATCGTAGCCATCGTAATCGTCGCTCTGGATATAGCCTTCGTATTCATCCAGGAAGGCGAGCGCCACCTTACCGCTGCGCGATTGTACGAGCCTTGGAAAGGCCATTCTGGCGTGGTTCTCACCTGACGAGTTGGCAGAATACCTTGAGCGAACACCGCTTATAGCATATACACAACAGACTATTACGGATGGCAAAAAACTTCTAAAGGACCTCAAGAAGGCGCAATCGCGAAGATACGTTATAGACCAGGAAGAAACAACGCCAGGTGCTGTGTGCGTCGGCGCACCAATCTTTGACAGCAATAGTACGCCGATTGCCTCCGTAAGCATCTCTTCCGGACCGGAAATTCTCCAACTTCAGAATTTTTCCGAACTGGTTGATGAACTCATTCAGACAGCCAACGAGATCTCTTTCGCTTTGGGTTACAACCGAACCCTCACCCCCATGGGGATTGAGCACACTTCTACCTGAGAAAATAATCAATCTAATTCAGCGTTGAGGGCTAATGATTTCATCGTAAGCGTCAATTTAACCCCATCTTCACGCCCGGCATAATCCGTGTCATAGTGCAGCCATTTGAAAATTGGAGGTGCACTGATGACAGACCGCATTACTACTTTGGGCCGAGACCGCGAAAGGCGTCAGCAGAGGCTTGCCTATCTTTCACCTGCCGCTTATGAGCAAAGATATTTCAAAGAACGATATGTGGCATGAGATTTTGGTGTCCGCTATTGACGACCGACCTCAGACCTCACCGACCCTTAACCCCAACTGGTACACCTTGCCATCGAGCGGCTCTATGTCTTTGAAACCAATAAACCGCCGGACACCGACGACGGTGCGTAATTCTCAATGGCATTAACTTACTTTTAGAGTTGCGACTCAATGGGCCAAACGCTCATAAATCCAATGCCGAATCGTCGCCAGAAGCCCACATAGGGTTCATGGGTATAGACCACCGGTTGGCCATCTTTCATGCCATGCCATAACAGCGTTTCCGAACCGTTGGCATCCGTCTTTAGTTCAAGCTTAAAGGCATACTGTTCAATATGTTCGTCGAACGCTTCGGCCATCTCTTCTGCTATTTCGGGCACCTTGAAAACGACCCCGATTTCGGTATTGTGCTTCAACGCCCGGGGGTCGAGGTTTAAAGAGCCCACAAAGACCTGCTGGCGGTCAAAGACAAAAGACTTGGCATGCAGGCTGGCCTTGGATGAACCGCCGGCTCCTTTTTTATCCTTGCGCTGCTCCCGGGTCAGGGCCTTGTCCAGTTCATAGAGTTCCACGCCGCCGCGCAGCAGCTTTTTTCTATACTTTTTATAGCCCGCGTGGACCAAGCCCACATCATTGGATGCCAGGGAGTTGGTCAATATTTTTACTCGTACGCCCTTTTGGGCCAGCTCGGTCAAAAGGGCGGTGCCTTCCTTGCCGGGCACAAAATAGGGGGAGAAGATGATCAACTCCTTGGCAACCCCATCCAAATAGGGTTTGAGCATGGGAGAAAGGTGAAATTGCGTCTCATCAAAGTCATGAACCAATTTTTCGGGCTGATCATAGACCACCTGGGCGTCACCCCATTTAAAGTCTACCTGATGGTTTCGCAGATCATCGGCCAGGTGGGAGTCGCGCAAGGCTTGCAGGTATGCGGAATCTTTTTGGGCCCCCACAAATTGATTCAATTGCGCCCTTAATGTTTCAAGCGCTTCCGGTGTCAGCGGCTCGCCTTTGTACAGCGCGGAAACCGGATAGGCCAGCTCACTGTTCCAGTACTGATCAAACACCGATGAGACATTTTGCGCCACCGGCCCCATGCCGATGACATCCAAATCCGCAAAGGCCAGGTCCGGGTCTGCGTCAAAGTATTCGTTGCCGATGTTGCGTCCGCCCAAAATCGTGATCTGATTATCCACGGTGAAAGACTTGTTATGCATGCGCCGGGTCACCGATCCCATACGGGTCACATATTGAGAGGTCCGGCCCGCGTCGCGGCTGAAGGGATTAAAAAAGCGCACTTCGATATTGGGGTGGCTCTCCATGGCCACCGCGCTTTTGTCCCGTCCGCCCATGTCCATATCATCCACCAGCAAGCGTACCCGCACCCCGCGATCCGCCGCCCTGACCAGAAAAGCGGTAAACAATTGCCCCACCAAATCGTGGTGATACAAATAATACTGCGCATCGATACTGCGCTGGGCCGATTCGGCCAACACCGCCCGGGCCGTAAAGGCATCCAGGCCGGTTGCCAGCAGATAAAAACCGGATTGGCCGGGAAACGGCTTTGCTTGAGCGGCTACATATTGGCCAAGGGTTGTCTCCTGGGTATCGGACAATGCATGGGAGATCGGGCGTTCAAACCCGGTGGGCAAGGGTGCGCAACCCACTGTGGTCCAGACAAAAGTAAAAGCGATGCCCTGCCAAAGGGAATTTTTCATCTCGAGCCTCCGTGTTCCATAGCAGCCGGTAGTGTATGCCACTATGCCTTGGGTACAAACATAGTTTGGTCCGGCTGCGATCAAAATCAAAATTAGTCCGCTTATTTTGCGCATATCTTGTCACCTGCTCGATGGGCGATTTTCTTTGCGTTTTTTATGGTGGTCCATTCGCAGGGCCACCAGCTTGCCCACAAACGAGGCAAATAGCCCGATGCCCAATATGGCATAGGCCATGGTGAATATTTTGGAAACCGCCGTCGTGGGCGCCAGATCACCGTAGCCGATGGTGGAGACGGTCATTACGCAGAAGTAGAGCGAATCGAGCAGCGGCCACCCTTGAACCTGATGAAAAAAAATAGCGCCGCCGAGCAGTAGAAAAATGAGCAGAACGGCGATGGTGCGAAACTCAGGATCGTTGCGAAAACCAGCGGCCACCGTTCGACCCAGCAACAGCAGATTGTAGAAAAAAGAGATCACACGTACTCCTGGTCAGGCGCCGTTTGCATCTCGTCTAAAACGGCGCCATTAGGCTTAAAAACTGAATCGCCCGCGCAAGCCCCAGATGGTGATCAGGTCCTCATCCGGGTAGAGCGCCGGGTTAAAAAGCAATTGCACATCCGGTGTGATGGCTACCATTTTCATGACCTGCCAACGGTAGTAAATTTCGGCCGTGTACTGGTCATCCAGATCTGAACCGAATGTATCTTGCGAAGGGCGGCTCCAGTTCAGGCCTGCGCCCAGTACGTCGCTCCTATCGTTGGGATGATAACCGATACCGGCGCCGATCGACTGTTCCCACAACGCGCCACCGTCTTGGGCATACCCGAAGCGCAAGAACGGCTCCCATTTTTCCGCAAACAGACGGCTGAAGGAGAAAGCGGCGCCCCAGCCATCGGCGGTCTGGGCTTGCTCACGGGCATCCATGTGCCAAAGGGTGAGGTGGATGTTGTCGGAAAACGCTCTTTCCATTGACGCCACCCAGCCGAACTCTAAGTGGGTGAAAAATTCGGCGGTGTTGAAAAAAGAGTCGAAGGTGTCGCCGGGATCGGTGGGGTCGCCGTTGGCATCGGCGATGCCGCCGAGGATATAGACGTTGTCCGTGGCCATGAAACGCACGGCCGCGCCCAACCCCTGGTTGGGCGCCGGAATGGTCGGGTCAGTGGAAAAGGCCAGATTGCTGAAATCGGCCCAGGGATTAACCAGGCCGTAGACATCGACGTAGTCGGTGCTGTCCACCACCCCGCCAACCACGGCCAAGCGATTGCCCCAAAGATGTTGAGCCCAGTACAGATTGGTCAGGGCCCAGCCGATATCGGAAAAGGGCACGGCGGTCAGCCCGACATAGCCGGCTTCAAACCCTAGATCCTGGGGGGCGATATCGGTACCGATCCGGTGACGGTTTTCTACTTTGTATATGAGCGTGCCCGTATTTTGGGTGCCACGCCCGACCAGGGTCCACTGGCCGAACATCCGCAGGACACCCCCGGCCGCAGTGTCATCGCCCAGGCTCTTGCCGGCCGCCTGGTAAATCGCGTTGTAGTCAAATCCGAAGGCAAGCCCGTAGTTCTCTTTGATTCGCCGCTTGAAATCCAAATACGCTTCCACATAATCCACCCGGGCCGCATCGACACCCTTGGCCTGGCGATCTGTATCGAGGGTTCCGGGAACACTGCCGGGACCGCCAAGCCCGGAAACCGCCTCCGTATTGGCGGATTGGCCGCCGGCCGCCAGGGCTTGGGCGTCGGCGGCCAGGGCCGGAGCAGGCAAGACCCATGCGGCGCTGAGCATCAGCAGACATGCGATGGCCTGGAAACGCATATTTTGGGATCTTATGCCGGCGGCTATAGCCGGTGTGGCTTGTACCTTGCCGTGCTTATGCAGCCGACCAACCCACATCCAAACGAGTCGTATCATTGGGCTCCTCAATTGATTATTTTGCCGGCCGTTTCTCATTGGCCTTTGATCCATTTTTCGTGGGCTTAAGACAAAATAATCGCATGATAGGCCACTCCTTTATACTGGTCGCACAAACCGGTTGGGGAGCAGAGCGGCTTTCGTCGCACTGCTCTCCCCGATCCGCGTTCAGTCTGTGGTTATGTATTTTGTGTTTTCACTCTCATTTTCAGTCTATGTGAGGTGAAGCGGCGGGTGCCCCCACTGTATTCGGCTGCGATCCGGGCACACCACCACCGAAATCGATTGGGGAGGCATAGAAGGCGTTCTGCCAACTCTCTACCGTGAGCGGCTCAAGGCGGCTCTTGACCGGCTCAAAGCGGATCGGTTGTCCGGGATTTACCCCTTTAAGGGGCTTCTGGTCTTTCATGACAATTGTCCCGTTAACAATCACATGCTTAATTCCTGTGGACGGAAGCGTCCCTTTGGCGTAGGTCGCATTGTCCCTTACCGTTTCAGGATCGAACATCGTGATGTCGGCCACCATGCCTTTCTGCATACGGCCGCGTACCTGCATGGCTTTTAAGCCCATATCGCCCAGAGGCTTGGCATAATTGTAACTGGTCATGGATACGGCCTGCATCAGCGGAATATTGTTTTCCCTGGCAACGCGAAGCACTGTGGCAAAAGCACCGGAAGTCCGCGGATGGGTGTTGGGCAGATCTTCATTGGGCGTGTCCCAGGTCAGGTTGTCGTCGGGGATCATGGGCATGCCGTCACTGCCAATGGCAACGCCGGGCATTTTAATCCAGTCAACAATCGCCGATTCGGGGATTTTGTAGACAATCACGAGACGTGTGGGTTCTTTTTTGAGCATCTCCTCACGGGATTTCTGGGTGTAGAATTTGCCGGTGGCCACATCCTGAATCGTCTCTTCGTATTTGTTGCCCAGGGCCTTTACCCAGACTTCCGGTTCGAGAAACACGGCATTCAAAGCCGTAGAACCTGCAGCATATGGATAGATCTCACCCCAGACGTTGTAGCCCCGTTCCCGCATCCGCACCAAAAGCTCGTGCACCATATTGTATCCCGGATTATTGAAATGGGCGGCGATGGCCGGTGTCCCTAATGCAGCGGCATTGGCCAGCATCTCCTGGATACCATTGACTTCGCCGGTATCATCGCCCGGTGTATAGCGAAAATGCATGCTGATAAAGCGGCCGTATCGCCCACCCAGCTTTTGCAGTTCGAATATTTCCCGGGCCGATACCCCCGCGCGCATGTAGCCAACGGTAGAGCCGATTCCAAGTCCTCCCTGCTGCAGGCCTTGGTCAATCAGGGAAAGGATCTGGTTTCCCTGCTCCAGGGTGGGCCGGGTCTTCGACCAACCCTCCTTTGTAAGACGGGATTGGCCAGCGTCGGGACTGTAGAGATATTTCCAATCGGTAAAGCCGTCCAACACCTCCGCTCGCGCAAATTCATGCGCCACCGCCACACCGAAATTCACCGGTGCTTTTCCTTCACGCCGTTTGTACCACTCGTCGAGCTTTGGACCGTGAGCGCCGATCTCCGTGTCCAGAAGCGTCGTACGACCGTCGCGTAGCATCAACCGGTATTGATAGGGCTCAATACAATGTTGGTGCCCATCGATAAATCCCGGCGCTACCACCAACCCTTTGGCGTCGATGGTCTCTTTACCTGTGATCTTTTTCTTGGTAATGACGGCGATCTTACCGTCTTTGATGCCGACGTTGGCTACGGCGTCATACTTGGTTTCCGGGTCCATGACCCGGCCGTTGTTGATGACCAGATCGTAATCGGCCGCCATGGCCGGCATGACCAGCATCAGGCTTAGTACTATCAAGCCCAAAACTACTTTCAATCTCTTCATTTGAATTCTCCTCTTTAAGTAATCATATCGATCCATATTACCGGATCATTTTTTTGTAAAGCTTGCCGTTCTTCATGTCGCTATATCCAGACCTGCTTCATGACACGGTACATGTTGCCACCGATGAATTTTTGACAATCTTCTTCGGTATAACCTTTTGATAGCATCTTGTCTAATAATGCTGGGAGGATCTGATAAGAAGAAGGTGTTGGGAATCCTTTGTACGCCGTTTTGGTGGTATAGCCACCATCAGGGAAGATTTCTTGGCCAGCCGGTGTTTTCATTCCATCAGCAGTGAAGGTGATGTCCGGGATATAATCAGAACCGAAACCAACATGGTCAATACCAACAAGGTTAGCCATATAATCGATATGTTTGAAAAGCATGTCAGTCGTCACGATATCCGGGTTGGAGGTATCAACAAAAGCACCAACCATATTGATGGAACAGACCCCACCGCTCTTGGCGATCGCTTTGATAACCGAATCATATAAACTACGAGGATAGTTTGCTATCGCCATGGCTACTGCGTGGGATGATATGACCGGCTGACGACTACGCTCAATAGCATCTAGTGATGTACGCTCACCCGTATGGCTCACATCTACGAGCATACCGTAACGGTTGTAGGCATCAATCAATGTCTTTCCATAGGCAGTAAGCCCTCCGTTTTCTTTTACAAAACAGCCGTCACCGACGGGATTACGCTGATTGTAAGCCAATAAACAGTATCCATAACCGAGTTGACGCCAAATTGCGACATTATCGACATCACCTTCAAAAAGTCCTGTACCCTGATGCGTAAAATACAATCCTAGTTTCTTTTCCTTGATTGCATCATCAATATCTTTGGTTGTACGGACAATCTTGTATTTGTCAGGGCGTTCGTTGATCTTCTTTAGATAGAATTGCAAAGTCTTCATCGCTACTGCAGCAGAGGTGTTTAATGCATCAGCTGAAGGGCATGCAGCCATGATCTTCATGCCTCCAGCAATACAACGATCCATCTCGTCATGAAACTCAGGGGCTTCAGGAGATGACCACTGCTCTGGCCACGTACCGGAAAAGAGTGTATCTATGCTCAAAGAGTCTTGTACGATCTTCTTCGCTCGATCAGAAGCAGGGTATTTGTGTAAACGTTGTGGTATTTTGGAATAATCCGTGCCAGTTGCATATGGATTATATTTAGTCGCACGCGGATTGTCTTTGGTTGCGTATGGATTGTCTTTGGTTGCGTAAGGATTCCCCCCCTGCGCAGCCTTGGGAACCACATCGGCGGCACGTGATATGCCGGGCGAGAGTAGCATTGCTGCGGCCCCTCCGACCATAGTTCCCATCGTTGCCTTGAGCATCGTCCGGCGGCTCAGGCCTGTCACCTCTGGAGAGAAAATTGAATCGTTCTTCTCCTTTCCAACCAAGTCAATTGAACCTGTGCTTTTTACAATTTTATCTGAGTCAATCCCAGGGAGCGTGTCTTTAGTCATGATTTAATCTCCTTTTTAATTTGGTTAATATCAGGGTATAGTCAAAGGCTATTTGTCTTGGGCCGATAAATAATAAAAGTCGTATAAAGTCCGGCTAACTTCTGCAATGGCTCGATCCTGGTCAGCTGTGGAAGTTGTACTGCTATTGGTGAATACCACAATCGCAAAACGACGACCATCGGGTAGCGTAATGAAGCCCACGTCATTAGCAACACCGCCAATAGTCCCTGTTTTGTGGGCAACCGGCGTTCCTTTTGGCAGAAGGCCTTTTAGCCTTCCTGCACCTGTACGTGTGCGGGACATGGTAGCAAGCAGGAATTCGCGGCTTTTCGCACTTAAGCCCTTTCCGCTGTCGATAGCTAGAAGCAATTGCAACATTGCTTGGGGCGTTGAGTGGTCACGTGGGTCCTTTTCGAACTCCATGTTTGGTTGAGTCATCTTTAATAGGAGTGTGGGGTCATTAGCAATGGCTTTTGTCACGACGGGAAAAAAGGCCTTGTCGGGCAAACCATAGAAGTCCCTTAAAATTTCGCTACAATACCGATCCACTCGTTGCTCTGTAATCCCAAGACTGCGCAATTTCTTCGTTACCGCTTCCGGACCTCCCGCTAACTTTAAACTGAAGTCCGTCGCCGTGTTGTCGCTTTCCGTTATCATCACTTCAATCAAGTTGGCCACAGAAAACTGTACACCGGGATGAACGTAGCTCTCTGCGATCGCATTGGTGCCAACGACCATCTCGTCTTGTGGGAGATCAATTAAATCAGTAAGTTTAAGCTTGCCTTTATCGACACGCTCTAGCAAGGCGACCGCAATTGCCACTTTATAGGTACTCGCCATAACAAACGTTTCGTCACCGTTTACGGTGACACTCACACCTGAGCCAATTTCCTGTGCAGCCACACCAATGCGGCCAACCAGCCCCTCCGCAAGTTTCTCAATCTTCTGAGAAATATCTTGAAAATTATGTTCCTGAGCAAATGCCGGTTGAGCTGCAATAAATAACGAGACCATTACAATAAAAATTAGTGCTATGCTTCGTTTCATGGGACTTCTCCTTATGCAAAGTTATTTTTTTTCGCTGTTCAGAATCACGCCGGCACCAGTGTCATCATGCAGATGCTCAAGAAGATCAGGGTTTAGACCAATCGTATGTTTGTCCAACCAACCATCAAGCTTAAGAGGCTTAAATCTACCCTTAGCTTCGACTGGAAAGCGAATTTCCTGACCTGGTTTCACGCGAAGCACCTTGCTGTCCTTCACCACAATCGTGCCGTTAACAATAACATAAGGGATACCGGTTGATGGAATACCGTGCTGACCGACTTTAAAGCCTGAATTATCTGTAATCGTTTTGGGGTCAAAAATGGTGATATCGGCAACTTTACCTTTTTGCAGGCGACCACGTTCCTGCATTGATTCAAGGCCTGAAGCACCTAAGTGTTTGGCTGGCCAGTAACTTGCCTGTGCAATCGTAAACATCAGTGGAATACCCTGTTCACGCCCCATTCTAAAACAAGCACCACGCGAACCGGACGTGCGTGGATGGCCACGGTATTCAGACCAATCCGCATCCCATGGCAGCAATTTACCATCTTCACCAACACCGGCCATGGCATCACTCGCAATGGTCATGTGAGGAATGGCCAACCAGTGATTCATCCACGCTTTTCGATAAGGAAATTCAACCACAACCGACCGACCTGGATCATTTTTCATCAGTGCCGCATAGGTTTCGTTAGTAAGGTATTTATCATCAATAGGGTCATATATGGTATCTTCATATTTATAGCCTTTTTTCTCCACCCATTCAGAAGGTCTTAAGAACGCTGCTGTGATGGCTGTTGAACCAGCAGCATAAGGATAGTATTCAGACCACATATTCAGTCCTTTTTCTCTTGCTAGTTGCAATTTTTCCTCAATTTCCCACCAGCCATAATCATTGTTGTGTGCCATGAGTAATGGGGCGTCTAATAACATTGCATTGGTAAACACCTCATCAAAGGCTATAGGCGCTTCAGTAGGTGTTTCTGATAAAAGATGATACCTTGTATGAACAGACGTGAGACGACCATAATTTGCACCAACTCGTTGCCCTTCAAAAACTTCGTAGCTGGTCATCCCCTTAGCCATATAAGCAAGAGGAGCAGCAATACCAATAGCTCCTTGTCGTAAATCCTCATCCACTATCAGCATGATTTTATTCATTTCTTCAATTGAAGATTTTTTATCTGCCCAGCCTTGAACACCATCTGCTAAAGCTTTGGCTGCATAAATTTGAATATCCGCAAAGTCGATTGGAGCGCTTAGCTTAGTCTCAGGATCAAGGACAGCCATTCTGGAATATAACAAGCTCGCAGACGTACCGTAGTTGACTTGCCAACCAGACTTTGCTTTCTCATCGTACCAACCCTTAACATTGAATGAACCAGCTTCAAGGTCCATACCTGTGGTGACACCATCTCTGAGCGCCATCTTGCTTGCGAAGATGTCTGTTGCATGGTAGTGCGTGTCTATAAATCCCGGTGCTACCACATGCCCGGTGGCGTCGATGGTTTGCTTACCTTTAATTAGGGCTTTAGTTATGGCAACGATTTTCCCGTCTTTGATCCCAACATTTGCTACATCATCAAACATCGTTTCGGGATCCATGACCCGGCCGTTGTTGATCACCAGATCGTAATCGGCCGCCATGGCCGGCATGACCAGCATCGGGCTTAATGCCAAAAAACAGAAAAGTACTCCAAGTCGTTTCATTTCATCTCTCCTTGTTAGGGTTGAGAATCTTGAGCAAGGTTCTTGATCAGCTTACTGAATATTCAGTTTGAATAAGATACCAATGTTGTTTGGCTGCCAGTCAGCGGAACTGCCCGGTAGGCGACCTACCTCAATTAATTGACTCCAATCAGTCGATTAAACCCACTCTGGAAGGGGTTCTTGACGACGGGGGAGACGCTGAAGCCGATCATCCATTGCGGGCCAAAGGCGTCCGGTTGCTCGACGTAATAATTGGCTTCCAGGTCGAACTTCCAGGGTGTCTTGCCGAGTACGACTGTCTTGGAAACAGTTAGGTTGATCGGGATGGTCCAGTCGGAGCTTTCCCAGTTGTAAAATCCAATGGGTGAGCTTCCTGCTGTCCAGCCATCGCCCAAAAGGAACTTGAGAACGGGTTGGAACTGGGTGGTACTAAAGGATTCATCTGACCAGCCGGTAACATTCCATTGGTGGCTTGGGAAGATGCCGTAGAGGCCCCACTTCTCAAACTTTGCCAGCAGAAACTCCGGTCCAAGCCGCAACTGTCTCCCGGCCACGTCCGAGTCGGTTGCGGTAGGCAGGGTACCCACCATGCCCACAGCCCATATGAAACCGCTTTTTGATGAGACGCCGTAGCCAATGTCAAATCCAATATCACCGAGCGCCGTCACCCCGTCCCAATCGAGTGCACCGTTCTCCTCCCGTGGTACAGGTTGATCGAAAAGCATCGGAAAGCCTGGCCGAAAGAACACGGTCCTGGCGTTGCCGTTGTCATCCTTAGGCATTGAAAGAGGAAAAATGGGCTGGAATACCATGGTGAAGTTGTTCTGGTCATCGGCACCTGGCAGGTCCCCGGTGTACCATCGATACTGGGTTTTAAGTGTCAGGGTTGCCAAAGAAGAGTTCGGGTTAGCAAGCTCACGTGCCACGGCATCAGCCGATTGCGCCGTTTCTTCTGTGCTGGCATCTGCCGCAGCCGGTATGGTGGTCTCGAGCGCCTGTCCGTCTGCAGCAGTTGCCGCAGGGGGTAAAATGGCAAACTCGATCGCAACGGTTATCAAAATAAGCAAAAATACGGCAGGTGTCAGGTGGATGGTGCGTTGGTATTGCCTGCAGATGGTGTTCTCTGTCATGGTTGCCTCCTTATTTTTTTCGACTGATAAGTTATGTTTCCGAATTTGGGTTTGCACTCGGTAATGGGCTTGCTTATAATTTTCGACTCAATGCCGTTAACTTAGTCGGGGTTTCTGTAAATTGCGCGGGTGGGAGCGGCATCCTGCCGCGAAGTACTATCTCATTCGCGGCAGGATGCCGCTCCCACTGTACCAAAACGGTTTTTATTCTTCACCTTTAACTTTTTAAATGGTTCGTACGCTTTCGCCGAATAGGCCACCGATCGCGCCTAAACCGGACACATCAAAGACGGGTGATTGCCTCTATGGGTAGGTGTATGTCATAGAGGGTATCCAGTACGCCTTTCAGGGCGGCTTGGTCGGGCAACCAGCCTTCCAGCGTGCTTCCTGTCGGGGAGCCGGCGACAATCTGCATGCCGCCCAATCGGTCAATCCAGGCTTTGGGCACCACACCCTTCACCGTGATCCGGTATGTAGCGGGCTTGTCCATGTGGACTCCTCGTTGGGGATAGAAAGCGGGTTGAAGACATTCAGAACAAAGCGATTCGATCCGGAGAAGAGGGTCAGGTCAATCGTTGTACTGCTGCGTCGGTACTCAATCTCATGGTTGCGGGCGATGAACGGGGCTCGTATCTGAATGGGGTTAATTTAAGATTCTCAACCCCCTGTGTAAATCTCCCAAAAGGGGTATTTTTGGTGGGGTTTTTCTCAGTTGCTGGTCATGTGCCACACCCCGAGGCCCTTTTTTACAGCCTCCATGCGCCGTTTGACTCCCAGTTTTTTGAAAATGTTCTTCAAATGGGTCTTAACGGTGCCGGGGGAGACAAAGAGCTTGTCGGCAATCTCCTTATTGCTCAATCCCTCGGACAGAAGAGAAAGAATTTCGGTTTCACGGCGCGTGAGGTTGTTGGCCCGGGCCTGCCCATCACTGGGTGCCTGCCCGTCGACGATCGGCGCTGAGGATGCCTGGGCCGGAAAAGGCGTCCGGCATGCGTCCAGCACTTGTCGCGCAAAGGGTTGGGCCGGGTGGTATTCCAGGAAGCATTTCAAAAGCGCCAGCATGGGTTCTCCCAGGTCCACAAAGGTGCGGATCCAACCCCCCGGTTCAGCCAGGTCCAGGGCGTCCTGGAGGTTTTGCAGGGCCGCGGTTTCATCCTTTAATTGGTGGCAGGCCAGGGCCAGCAAAGCCAAAATCTCGATGCGAACGCTTTTGCGATTAATGCGACGCATCCGATGCTCCCATTGGATGAGCCGGTTGCGGGCGTCTCGGAGACCATCGTGCGAGCCTTTGGCCAGCAGGCATTTGATGGGCGTGAGTTGCGGGGTATAGAAAAACCACGTCGGCTCTCGAACATCAAAATCAGCGTACTGGGCGATATGCCACGCCTTTTGGGTATCTCCCCGGTGCAGCGCAAATTCCGCTTCAAATGCCTGGATAATGGACAGAACCGTTGTGTGGTTGTTTTCCCGGCAATGCGCGCGGATAAGGTCAAGCAGGCCATCGGCGGCGGCCTCATTTTTCTGCTCGAGGTATATATACGCCAGGATGAAACCGGCGTGAGCCGCATAGGATGGATTTCCTGCCTGTCGTTTATCAACTACCTTCATTAGGCCTGATTGAGCTGCTTCGATATTATTTTGTAGGAAGTGAATGGTACCGATAAAGTATTCGGCAATGATCCGGGTATGGACAAAGGTAAGATTCCCGACCGTTTGCAGGCATTCCCGCGCGGCGGACATCGCTGCGCGCAGGTCGGCATCAAAGTATAGGAAGACGGTAAGATTAAAATGAAGTCTTGCCCTCAGGTTGGCCGGCCAGGTCGGATCCGACAGGGCCTCTTTGGTCACAGCGACCGCCTGTCGTCTGTTCCCCATCATCTGGTGAGCGGCGGCGATGGTTCCAATGCCCACAGACCTGATCATCAAAGCACTGTCCGGGATATACGCATAGGCTTCTTGCGCCCGAGCCAGGGCTGTCTCCGCATCGCCGTTGATCAACAGATCGGCAAGGCCTTGCAGTATCAGCACTTCGCCTTTGAGCAAAGAATAAGCCTCAGATTCCGGCGAAATCTGTGCAAGCATCTCTATGGCTCTTTGTGTGAATGCATAAACGGCCGCATCATTTCCCAGGTTGAGGCCGATAAAAGCATGGGTGCTCGCCAATAGGGGTTCCTCCGCTACGGCGTTCTCAGGCAATCGAGCCAGCAAGCGGTGCAGGCGAAAATACTGAGAGGTGTTCATCAACGCATGGCGATGGTCGAGGATCGACTCTATTGCAGCCGATGTATCACCGACGACCAGCAGGTGATCGATGGCCTCTTCGATTAAGCCGTTTTCGTTAAACCAATGGCCAGCACCCCGATGCAAGTCGGCGATCCGATCCTTGGCACACTGTTTGTACAGCACCCCTTTGAGGAAATCATGAAAAAGATGGTGATAGCGATACCAATCCCCCTCGTTGTCCAGGGCGATGACAAACAGGTTGGTGTCTGCCAGCCACTGGATAAACTGTTTTGCCCCAACTTCCGATTTCTTGTCGTGTCCGTGGCTTCCTATCTGGTGCACTTGGTGGCACAGGGGGGCACAGAAGCGATTCAGGATGGAGGTCTCAAGCAGATAGGAGACCATTTCCGGATGCTGCCGGGACAACACTTCGGCAAATAAATACTCGGCAATGTGCCTTGAGGTTCCGCTCAACTGCTGTAAAGAGCGTTTCAGATCCGTCTGACCTTGCAGGTAGAGTCCGGCCAGCCGCAACCCCGTAGCCCACCCTTCGATTTTGATTTCCAGGAGGGCGGCCGCGGCTTCATCAACGACGACATCGAGCGAACGGCTCAGGAATGCCGCCGCTTCGTCGGGCCTAAATCGCAAATCGGCCGCACGGATCTCGGTCACCAGCCCACGGCCCCGCATGGTGGCGATCGGCAGTGAAGGATCTTGGCGTGTCAGCAGCACCAGATGCGTGCCCTTTGGCGGATAAGCCAGAACCGCATCCAGCAATTCGTTGACGGGGGATCCTCTTTGAATGCGGTGATAATCATCGAGCACGAGGTTGAAAGGCTCGGATATCTGATGCAGATCATTCAGCAAGTGGCGCGCCAACTCCGCAGCAGGGGGCATTTGTGATGTTTCCAGTATCGCCTCGGTGCGAAAGTCTGTTCTGGGGAACAGCGTCTGAATGGCAACCAGGAGATAGCTCAGAAACATGTGCAGGTCACTGTCGCTCTCTTCCAGAGATACCCACGCGTGAGGGCAATCGCATTGCGCCGTCCAACGGCTGGCAAGGGTGCTCTTGCCGTAACCGGCCGGCGCCGAAATCAAGGTCAGGGGGCGCTGGCGGCCCGCTTCGAGCATATCCCGCAAACGGGCCCGGGGCACGATATCGGGTGCCACGGGCGGGCGCTGAAGCTTGGTGTGCAGGATACTCTTTTTCACATCCCATTCCATGCATTCTAAACAATGGGGGTTAAGGAGCAATGGAACGTAAAACCCGGTTAAGCATCTGTGTCGTTAGGATTGCGTAATGGCCGCAGCTCACCTCGAGTGACCATATCAGGCACAATAAAAGAATAACGCCCCAACATATTTATGTGCCGCTCATGAACAAAGGGTGATAAACGTGCAACATCCTCATCCCTTACCAAGTATCCTTCCTGCCGCAGTTGGTCAAGCGCTGCATCGATGTAGATCGTATTCCACAACACAATAATGTTGACCACCAGACCAAGAGCGCTCAACTGGTCCTCCTGTCCTTCCCGGTGGCGTTGACGCAGTTCACCCCGTTTAGCGTGAAATAAATCGCGTGCCAGGCTGTGACGTCCTTCACCGCGATTTAGTTGAAGCAAGGTGGCTCGGTCGACTCTCGTCATCAATGTAATTCAGGGTGTGGAGGGTCTTCTCGATTCGACCAAATTCAGCCAGCGCCAGGGCCAGTTGCGTCGGCCTATCCCCCACCTGCAAGGTGCGCATGATGCCAGTAGCTGGCACCAGGCCCAGCTTAAGGGAGCCGGCCAGACGTAGGAAATCGTCCCAGTGGGACTCAATTCGACCAAGGGAGACGCGTTGTCGAGCGATCGCGTTGAGGGCACCGTAGTCCGCGCCTGCATCAATGCGCCAGAATCTCGTGCCACCAATGTCGGATAGGCGAGGGCTGAAGCGATAGCCCAGCAGCCGAAATAGTCCGAAGACAACATCGCGGTAGGCACCGGTGTCGGTCATGATCTTCGTTGGCTGAAGCTCTGTTTGCTGCTCCAAAACGACCGCCAACAAGATCAGGCTGTCGCGCAATGTGCCGGGCACGGTTATGGCGTTCAGGCCCGAGCATTGATCGGACAAAAGGTTGTACCAAGTAACTCCTTTGCCGAAGCCGAAGTATTTGGGATTGGGACCGGCGTGCACCGTACGCACCGGTACAACAAAGCGCATCCCATCAGCCGATGCAACTTCACCTCCTCCCCAGGCGTGTGCTAATGCAATGCTGTTTTACGTAGCCACCAGTATGGCATTGGCGGCCACCAAAGTATCGTCGCGCAGATAATTTTGATTGACCCAGGCCAGCCTCTCACGCCGCAAGGCTGGGACGTCGTGGGTTCAGGGCCAGTGTTGCAGGCCTCGGCAAGCAGTACCGCGCACAGGCTGATGGTTAGATCTTGTGCCCGTGCAGTGCGCTCAGTAAGATGGGTAAAGGCATTGGTAAAACCGGTGCGGGCTGATATCTCCAGGAGGATTTCCGGTAAATCAATTTCTGGTAGCCTGGCGACAACTGCCTCCCGCAACGCCACCAGTGACGCTGGTTCTTCCAATTTATCCAATGGACTCAAGACAAGTTCCTTCTTGTCGCCCACAGTCTCGAATCGGATCGCTGAGTTGTTTGGCAAGCGGGCGGCAACTGCCCGATAGGTCTGGTCCAACTCAATGGTCAGTGCGGCCAAGACTGGTGCCGGGTCTGCCGATAGTCCGAGGCTACGGCAAATGATGGGGCGTGTGGTTTCCCATTCCGCGCCAGTGAGCAATCCGGCACGCGGATCGGCATAACGCCAACTCGGGCTGACGAAGACATCACGGCGACGCAGTGCCTTGCGCAGTCCGTCAAGAACACAGAATGTGTAAGCACGGGGATCTACATTACCGTCCTTAGATAGAACATGGCGCTGCCACGGCTTGGTGATCACGGCCCGTGGTGCTTCCAGAACCGGCTTGGCACCCATCTCGTGGTTTCGTAGCCAATCAAAGCCAGCTACGATAGGCATAGCTGCCGGACTGGCATCAAACCAAATGTGCTGCAGCAGGGTCGGCAGGAAGATTCGCATGGCGCGGTAACGTGCATTTAGTTCGCGGAAATACACATCGTCTGCCGGGCGCACTAATGCGTCTACTCTCATCAGCGCCAGCGTCAGTTCCTCGTGCGAAATGTTTGCGAACACCGTGTCAAACCGATTGCTGTCAGCCAGCGCTGGATCAAGCAATATCCTACAGGCAGTTGCCAATACACCCCCTCTGTGTCAATGAAAGGTGAGACATCCACCCTTGCTAAATTAAGGTAGGGCGGGTAGGAGAATCACCTATGAAAACGATCAAGATCACTGGAAGTCGAAGTTTGCACGTTGCCCCGGTTGGGTCCCCGGAAGGAGCCCCTAGGGCGACTGGAGGGGACCCAACCGGGGGCGGCGACGTCGCTACGCCTCCCGACCCTGAGGTGATTGCCAAAAAGCCCCGGCGAAGGCTCAGCGCCCAATACAAGCTGAGGATACTTCAAGAGGCCGACCGGTGTACCGATTCTGGCCAATTAGGGCGCCTGCTGCGCCGTGAAGGGCTTTACTCATCGAGCTTGACCAGGTGGCGACGACTGCGCGATCAGGGGGGATTGCAGGCGATGGCGCCTAAAACCCGTGGGAGAAAGCGTCTTGACAAAAATCCCCTTTCCGATGAGTTCGCAGCATTGCAGAAACAAAACCAGATTCTGAGCAAAAAGCTCTGGCAGGCTGAAAGGACCATCGCTGTTCAAAAAAAATTTCGCAGATCCTGAAAGCCGGCAACGACTTGATCGATCTTCACAACGACAACAAATAGAAGCCGCCAAGGATCTTGCAGACGACATCGTACCCGTTTGCGGTCTGGCAATTAAGGCGAAGAAAAACAAGATATCCAACCATTATAGAGGATCAAGATGATGCACCCCCTGATTGATGCGAAAATGGTCGAAACAATTCGGACCCTCGGGCACACCTCTGAAAATTTACCCGACCGCATTGAAACGATGAAAGCGATGAATCTCCCGTTTGATCGCCCGGCAGAAAATGTGGTCATTATGGGCTGTCAAAATCTCAAAGTGGTTCCCAATGCGGTGGAAAAATTCGCCCGAATATTGGAACGCGCCGGCGTTGATTTCACCTTTTTGTCCAAGGAATATTGCTGCGGCAATTATCTGTATCGTCCGGCAATCAAGGCAAAAGATGAAACGGCAATGAATGCGTGCCGCACGCTTTCCAAAGAGTTTGTCGGTAACAACATCGAACAGGCCCAAAAGTTGGGGGCAAAGAGAATCATTCTTTTCTGCTCGCCATGCTATCCAATCTATAAGTTTGCGTTTCCAGAGGAGAACATCATCTATTTTCCCGAGGTGCTTCTTGAAGCCATCGGCACTTTGGAATGCAATCAACAAATCGATTATTATGCCGGATGCTATAAGTTACACCGACGTTTTGCACCCGTTCCCGTGGATTTGAAATCAACGAATCAGGTCTTCGACAAGATCAAAGGGCTTTCCGTAAACAGGATCAGCGCGCCTTCCTGTTGTTTTACACCGGCTGGCTTGACGCATATGCTCGATCACGTTCAAACCGACACCATGGTTCACATCTGCACCGGGTGCTATTCACAGGCCGTTGTCAATATGCCCAAAGATCGGCAGGTGAATATTTTGATGCTCCCCGAATTTATAGACATGATTCAAAGCGCATAGTGAAATTCGGTCCTGGGAGGACGTCCAATTCAGGGTAACCCCAACATACATGTCATCAAGTGCTATCTGGCCTATCGGGTCAATAATCAATATCGTTTTCAAAAGCATTTCGAAGACAATAAAAGATGTTCAAATGACCCCCGTCGTTCAAATGGTATCCCATGGCAATGGTGCATGTAATCGGGGACCAGCTTGAGCAACGCCTCTTTGGAAAGATCTTCGATGCGGTCTGCGGGATGGGCATCAGGCATTCTATCGCTCCTTAAAAATTTCCGTTCGTGAATGGACAAAAGTCAACCGGTGGCGCATCGCTGGTGCTCATACCTGCGGGTGCTTTGCTCTTTCTTGTGCCATTACCGGCGGCTTGGCGAAAAGGATGGCCACCGCGGCCATCAGGCTCACACCAGCAAACAGGGTGAACGCGACATAGTAACTTTGGGTGGCATCGAAGATCATCCCGGCCATGGCCGGTCCGATCGCCGATCCGACCGCGACGAACATGCCCATAAGGCCCGAAACCGTGGCAAAGGAGATCATGCCGAAACACTCGGCGGTGATCAGCGACTGCATCATGATGATGCTGCCCATGGTCAGTCCGAAGATGAAGGTGCCCAGGTAGAGCACAACGGTGTGGGTTGAATAGGCCAGGCCGAGAATTGCCGCCCCCTGCAGGAGAAGCAGGACCATGGTCACGTGGCGCTTGTCCAGCGGATCGATGAACAGCCCGAGGATCAGCCGGCCCGCGATGCTGGCCGCGGCGGTCAGGCTCACCGCGGTGGCCGCGCCGGCCAGCCCCAGGGATTTGGACAGGAAAGAGATCTGGTGCACCAGGTACGCCACCTGGCAGATCATGGCCAGGAAAAAGGACGTGACGATGGCCCAGAATGAAATCGTGCGCATGGCCTGGGCGCGGGTCCAGGGCGTCATCTGGTAGTCATAGCGCAGGACGCCGGCCACCCTGTCGGCCGGTTTGCACCGGGGCGGGCAGCCATCTGGGAATTGGCCCACATCGGACGGCCTCTGTTTGACGATGAGCAGGGCCGGCGGGAGGATGCCCGCGCAAAACAGCGCCCCCAGGACAGGTAGCGCCAGACTCAGCCCCCAGCGCGCGATCAGGAACGTGGCCAGGGGCACCATGACAATGCCGCCGATGCTCAATCCGCTCATCACCAGGCTCATCACCCGACCGCGCCTGAGGATGAACCAGTTGACCAGCAGGGCATTGATCGGGATCAGCGAGGTGCCACTCCATCCCACCGCCATCAGCAGGTAGACGGCGTAAAGATGCCACAGCGCGGTGATGCGGCTCAGCAGAACGAACGCCAGTCCCACCATCAGAGAGCCGATCACCAGCAAACGCCTGGGGCCGAAGCGGTCGATCTGGCGGCCGATGACCATCCCTGAGATGCCGCTGACGAAAAAATAGAGGGTCACGGCCGAGGATACCGCCCCCTTGGACCATCCGTGTGCATGGCAGAGGGGATCCAGAAAGACCCCGTGGCCGTAAAAACCGAGGCCGCTGGAGATGGCGAGGATCAAGGTGCTGGCAAGGCCGATCCACCAGCCGTAAAAGATCCGCTGGCCCGGCTGCGGGTCATTTGAATCGGCTTGGCGGCATTTATCGTTTTGTATCAGATTTTGGAATCCTTAGCCCAAATGGGCGTGTCCATTCGATTCTACCGAGATGAGATCATAGCATATCAATAATTTTTGACTGAAAATCCGATAAAATTTTCTTAAATTCTTTCGAATCCGGATTAAGGATAATCGAAAAAAGAGCCATTCCTTCTAGAAAAGCGACCGTTGCAAAACTGGTGCGACGGGATAAGTCAATGTCATTGTTTAAAGGCTTCAGCATATTAGACAGCACATCCATCCATTCCTGATAAGCGCGCTGAAGTTTAGCCTTTACTGCCGGATGATAAACAGCGATTTCCCAGATTTCGATAAAAACCTTTGAAAGAGATCTATTCAGAGTGATTCTGTCATGGGTAAACCTGAAAAATTCTTCTATAAGTTCTTTTTCATCAATTACCTCTAATCTTTTGGCTTCGAACCTTTCTTTGACCATACTTCTGTAGTGATCAATCACGTAGTCAATATACTGGATCAATATGTCTTCCTTGCTTTTGAAATAATAATGAAGCAAACCGTGATTGACTCCCGCAGCCTGTGCAATTTCCTTGATGGAAGTCTTGTCGAAGGGCTTGTTTTGCAGGCAACGGTTCAAGGCCTCAAGAATTTGGATTCTTTTATCCGATCCGTTTTTTTTAAGCATGAAATGAACCTTATTAAATAATTGATTGACATTACTTTTTCGACGGAATATTTGGTTAGTTGACTAACTAAATATTTTGTCGAAAGTAGCACCCTCTGTCAAGCCTTAATTATCTAAAAGGAGATGGCAAAATGAATGACTATCGATCCAAAAGCTGGTGGCTGGGATCCTTGCCCCATACCATAACGCCCAATCCCAATCTCGAAGGCACCCAAAAAGCAGATGTTGCTATTATCGGCGGCGGATACACGGGCCTGTCCGTGGGCTATCATTTGAAAAAGATCAATCCTGGCATCGATGTTCGTATTATTGAATCCGATGTCTGTGGCTATGGTGCCTCCGGTCGCAACGGCGGTTTTTCCATGACCTTATTCGGCCTGACCAAAGGGATCACAAAGTTCCGGTTCAACGATGAAAAAGCAAAATCTGCCCATCAATATATGGAGGAGGCCGTGGATTACCTCCATGACGTTATCACGCAAAACAACATCGACTGTGATTATGAACGCAGTGGCTACCTTCTAGTGGGCACCAGCCCTGCTCAGGTAAAACGCATCGAGCATGATTTTAAAATTATGAAGAAGTGGGGGCTTGGCGGGGTAGAGCGATGGGGCAGCGACAGATTGTCTGCCGAGTTTGAAACCAATTTTTACAAAGAGGGGTGGTTTGAGCCCCGGTGCGGCATCGTAAACCCGGCACGGCTGGCGCGAGGAATGAAAGATTTGGCTGAAAAAAACGGCGCTGTCATATACGAACAATCACCGGTCAAAAAATTTGAAAAAAAGACGACTTCCGGATTTATCGTACACACTGAAAAAGGAAAAATTGAATCCGAATACCTTGTATTTGCCACCAACGCCTATTCGATTCTTTTCCCTGAGCTTAAAAGCCTTCAAATCCCCGCATTCACTTACATCGTGATTTCCGAACCATTAACACAAAAACAATACGACTCAATCGGGTGGAAGTGCCGGGCCGGTGTCGAAGATGCGCGAGACCTGATCCACTATTATCGCCTGACAAAAGACAACCGGATCGTGATGGGGGGCGGGGATGTCAGTTTCGGGCGTGGCGGCGACTTAAACAGGGATCTGAATGACAGGATATTTGGCCTTCTGGAAACGCATGTTTGCGAGATTTTCCCCCAGTTAAAGGGAATTCAGTTTACCCATCGATGGGGCGGGCCTGTTTCGATTACATTGGATATGGCACCGGTCATTGGATACCTCGGCGGAGACAAAAAGGCGATATTCTCGCTAGGCTGCATGGGGCACGGCGTTTCACTGACAACGCTAAACGGTAAAACCATTGCCGAACTTATCGCCGGTCAACAAACGCACCGAACGGAAATGTTTTTTGTGGGCAGGAGAACGTTCCCCTGGCCATCAGATCCTCTTTCCTACGGCCTTGGGAATGCAATCCGTGGTTTTATGAAGATTGAAGACAAGTTGTATTATAAATAAGCTGACAGGCGATATTGCATCATTATCGATCATGTGCCCAACACAATTGATAACAGAAAAGCTCGCTAAAAAGAAAAGTGTACTTTACCAGTTCACGGGGGTTGACCATCTAAAAGACTACTTTTCAGACAGATTTTTCGAGGGAGAGAGTTATGGGCCAGCAAGAAGATATTGTGCTGAGCAATGCGATTGTTTGGGCTGGAAGTACCCTGAAGCGGATTAAAGGCGGGCTGTGCATCAGGGATGGAAGGGTGAGGGAGATCTTTCATCAGGAAGCAGCACAGGGGAATTCGTTGATGGATTTAGGAGGGATGCATATCATCCCCGGTCTTATCGATGCTCACAGCCATTTTTTCATTGCGGCCATGCTGCCTCTGGGGGGAGATGCAAGCACCTGGACATCCCGGCATGATGCCCTCGAGGCGATCGAGGCGGCATGCAGAGCCAACGGTTCGGACAAACGATGGGTCTTCTTTTCTGGTTTGGACAATGCACGCTGGAAGAGCTCGTCCCTCCCGCGCATGCACGAAATTGACAAGGTTTCTATCGGTGCGCCCGTCATAGTGGTCGACACCACCTGCCACCGGGGCCTTGTCTCCACTGAGGCCCTCAGGCGAACAGGGATCAGCAGGGATACTTTGCGGGTGCCGGATGACATTGATATACATCTGAATGGAACACCAAAGGGAACAGTGTGGGAAGATGCCTTGAGCAGGGTTCTCTTCACTATGTTCCGGGAGACTCTCCAGACTTTCAGCGATGAAGAAAAAGTTAAGCTTCTCCTCGACGAGGCTGAAAAGTGCCTTCAAAAGGGGCTGACCCATGTCAACGATCCCGGGTTGCCGTCCGATATTCAGAGGCTCTTCAGAGAGGCGCAGAAGCACACCCCGTTAAAATTAAGCTGGTGCGTGACGGCATTCGAGGGTCTGTGTGCACCCCCTGAATTGAAGGACGAGTTGGATTCAATCTGCAGCGAACATGCTCCGAAAAGCGTCAAGTTTTTCCTGGACGGGGCCAACAGGGCCGCAGCGAGCATGCCCCTCATTTCAGGGTTGAAGGCTGCCTGCAGGGCTGCCATCGACAGCCTCTCGCTGGGGAACCTCACTCCGTTTTCTTTGCTCCTTGAACAGAAGAGCACTCTTGCGGGGAAAAAAATACACATGCCCTACCTGAGATTCAAGGACCCCGCTGAACTAAGCAAGAGGGCCAGTCTCTTCACGGAGAAAGGCTACCGGCTGGTCTTGCACGCCCTGGGTAATGTTGCGGCGAGACAGGCGGCCCAGGTTGTAAAGGAACTGGGCATGGGGTCAAGCTCGTCCATTGAGCACGTACTTATTATGGATAACGAAGGACTGGATCCCTTTGCAGCCTGCGGCGCGGTAGCTTCCATCCAGCCTGGATTTATCCCGTACTATGCTGACATCATTGAGAAGAGGGGTATCGTTCCATATCTGAAGGCGTTCCCATTGCGGAGCCTCTCTGAAAGAGGGGTACGCATCTGTATCAGTTCCGACGGTCCCTGCGGTGCGGATGATCCTCTGCACAACATCAGGCGTGCTGTAGACAGGAAAAAGGCGGATGGCTCGGTGTTCGATCCGGCCGAGAGGATCGGCGAGGAGCAGGCGCTGGCTGCGGCAACGTTTGGTGGCAGCAGCTCTCTCGGGCTCAAAAACGACGGGCTGATCGAGGGGGCTACGGCCACCTTTTGTGTCGTGGACGGAGACCCCTTCTCAGACATGAGCCGGGTGGTTCAGACCTGGATCGACGGGGAGCGGGCGTATTGAAGGTGGACGTGGGCAGATCAGGAAGACCAGAAGCTTAAAGAAATGAGATGCGACTTCGTTCAAAAAGCCAAATGAGCCGGATAAATCCGGTAGGTGCCTTGAGTCGTGGCCGCAATAGGCTTGCCCGCCTGATATGTCGAAACGGTCATTGAGCTATTATAAGTCTTTGAGCATATTAATATTTACCACACGGTAAAACGACGAGTTGAAACAGAACCTGATGGCCGAGGGCCCGGCCCGGATCATCCCGATGTGGCCGCCAGCCTGAACAACTTGGCTTCGCGGCCCGCACCGCCGCCAGGGCAATCGAACACAGATCGCTGCCCGGATCGTTATGGATGCTCATGCCGCAGGGCTTTTCCAGCACCAACCATCGGGGCCCGCAGGCAACAACGGGAATGCGGGCTTCCCCGGCGGCGATGACGATTTGATGGCGCTCACTTTTTTCGATCAAAAATACTTCGTATCCCATCAAGGAATCGTGGACACATCCGGGAGCCGGCCGGATTATATGACTTTTGTCATTCTGGCCAAATACATCCTTTTATGTCCGGAGCGATCTCACCAGGATGCCGAATGGGTCTCTTTTAAGGATTTCAAAAGAGCGACGCACTTTACCAGCGTGAACTACTTTTCCAGCGATAACGAATAACCGCCATCCGTATCGAACCGAGATTACAAGATTGCCAGTATTGCCATGACGACCGTTGGCGTGCGATGCTGATGCGAAAGGAGGATTCGAAATGCTTCACCGCGAGCCCCGGACCGCGCCGGAATATATTTATCCGGTGGATGAATGGCGCATCATCGAGAAGCGCTTTGCGCCCCGCTACCTGGAGCAGAGCGAAACCATTTTCACCCTGGCCAACGGGTACATGGGTATCCGCGGCGCTTTCGAGGAGGGGCGCCCGGCCTTCCAGAACGGCACCTTCATCAACGGGTTCCACGAAACCACCCCCATTGTCTATGCCGAGACGGCGTACGGCTTTGCGGAAACCGCCCAGACCATGCTCAACGTGGCCGACGCCAAGCTGCTGCGCCTGTTCGTGGACGACGAACCGTTCATTACCGAACACGCCAACCTCATCCGCTTCGAGCGCGTATTAGACATGCGCCATGGGCGGCTGGAGCGCAACATTCTGTGGGAAACGCCTTCGGGCAAACGTGTCGAAATCCGTTCGACGCGGCTGGTGTCGTTTGCACACCGGCACCTGGCCGCGATGGATTATGAAGTCATCGTCCACAACGCCCAGGCTCCGGTGGTCCTGATCTCTGAAATGGTGCTGCCGTCGGATGTCCTGGGCGATGAAGCCCAGCGGGCGAGCTCACAGGAACCGGATCCCGGCAAGATCGATCCCCGGCGTTCCAGGAACTTCAACCATCGGGTAATGGCGCCGGAGCTGCAGCGTTGTGAAAATCAACAGATCATCCTCGGACACCGCACCCGCAGGAGCGGGATGACCATCGCCTGCGGCATGGACCATGCCGTGCAAACCCAATTGGAATACACCAGCGAAACCAACTGCGGCGAGGATCGCGCCGGCATCGTTTACACCATCGGCGCCCGCCCCGGACAGCGTTTTCACTTGACCAAGTACATCAGCTACCACACCTCCCATAGCGCCCCGGTTTCCGAACTGGCCGATCGCACCGCGCGCACCCTCGTGCGCTCCTGTGCGCAAGGGTGGGACAATCTATCGGATTCACAGAGTCGATACGTGAAAGACTTCTGGCAACGCAGCGACGTCAAGATCACCGGCGACCAGCGCGTGCAGCAGTCCCTGCGCTGGAACCTGTTCCAATTGCTGCAGGCCTCGGCCCGCGTGGAAGGCGCCGGTATCGGTGCCCGCGGGCTGACCGGCCAGACGTACGAGGGGCATTACTTCTGGGATACCGAAATTTATGTGCTGCCTTTTCTGATCTACACGGCGCCGCGCATCGCCGGGAACCTGCTGCGCTTCCGCCACAGCAAGCTGCCCGCCGCGCGCCGGCGCGCCCGGCAGGTGGGCGAGCAGGGCGCCCTGTTTCCCTGGCGCACCATCAACGGCGAAGAGGCCTCGGCGTATTATGCCGCGGGCACCGCCCAGTATCACATCAACGCCGATATCGCCCACACCATCCGCAAATATGTGCAAATGAGCGGCGACTCGGACTTTCTGGCCCGTCACGGGGCTGAAATTCTGGTGGAGACGGCGCGTCTGTGGCTGAGCCTTGGGTTTTACTCCCCGCGCAAAGACGGTCAGTTCTGCATCAACGGCGTGACCGGCCCGGATGAATACAACGCGGTGGTGGACAACAACCTGTTCACCAACTGCATGGCCCGCGAAAATATGCGCTATGCTGCCGAGGTGATGACGACCCTGCATCAAAAGGCGCCGGAACGTTACGCCGTGGTCGTCGATCGCACCGGGTTCAGGCCCGAGGAGGCCGATGCCTGGCGCCGGGCGGCCGAGGCCATGTATATTCCCTATGACGAGGCCATGGGTATTCACCTGCAGGATGACAATTTCCTGGATAGACAGCGCTGGGATCTGGAAAACGAGCCTTCCGCGAATTTTCCGCTACTGCTTCACTATCACCCGCTGGTAATCTACCGCCACCGGGTCATCAAACAGGCCGACGTGGTGCTGGCGCTTTTCCTGCTGGGTCATCGCTTCAGCGCCGAAGAGAAGCGCCGCAACTTCGACTACTACGACCCGCTGACCACCGGCGACTCGTCCTTGTCGGTGTGTATCCAGAGCATCGTGGCCGCGGAGAATGGCTACGGCGAGCAGGCCTTCAAGTATTTCCGTTACGCCGTGCTCATGGACCTGGCCGACATCGGCGGCAACGTGCGCGACGGCGTCCACGTGGCCTCCATCGGCGGGACCTGGATGGCGTTGACCTATGGTTTGGCCGGCATGCGCGACTACGACGGCATGCTTTCCTTCGACCCCCGTCTGCCCGTCGAGTGGCAGGGCTTGAGCTTTCCGCTGACGGTCCGCGGCCGGGTGCTGGAGGTGGAATTGGCCCACGAACAGGCCACCTACCGCTTGCGGGAGGGTGAGCCGCTGACCATTCGGCACCAGGGCCAGGAGGTGCGCCTGCGCCCGGGTGAACCCGTCACCCTGACCGTGCGCCGCCCGGAGCCGCCGCCGGTGACGCTCGATACGCTGATTCCCCGTGAGCGTTTCGATGCCGTGCTTTTCGATATGGACGGGGTGCTCACTGCCACCGCCGAGGTGCACGCCAAGGCCTGGAAAATGATGTTCGACGCCTACCTCCAGGAAAGGGCCCAGCGGCTGGATGAAACGTTCCGGCCATTCGAAATCGGCACCGACTACTTGCTGCTGGTCGACGGTAAGCCGCGGGAAAACGGCACCCATGACTTTCTGGCCTCCCGCGGCATTCAACTGCCCAAAGGCTCTCCGGAAGATGGCGCAGCGCAGGAAACCGAATGGGGCCTGGGCAATCGCAAGAACGAACTGGTTCAGGAGGTCATCCGCAACCAGGGCGTGCGCGCCTTCCCCGGTTCGTTGCGCGTGCTCGAACTGCTGCGCCAGCGGGGCCTCCGCACCGCCGTGGTCACGTCGAGCACCAACGGGGAGTTGACGCTGAACGCCGCCGGTATCGCCGAACACTTCGATGCCAAGGTGGATGGCACTGTGGCCGCCGGCTTGAACCTGCCCGGCAAGCCCGCGCCGGACACCTATCTTGAGGCCGCGCGCATGTTGGGGGTCGAACCGGCGCGCGCGGTGGTGGTCGAAGATGCGCTATCCGGCGTGCAGGCGGGTAAACGCGGCGGGTTTGGATTGGTGCTGGGGGTGGCCCGCAGCGTCAGCCTCGACGAGATGCAGCGCAACGGGGCCGATGTGGTCGTGTCCGATCTCGGGGAACTTGTGCCGCCCGGGGAATAGGGCGTTCATCTATGGCTGATATCGCCCAATTCCACCGATGGGTATCACTTCGCGCCTACTTGTCCATCTTCTGTCTGGCCTTTTCGCCGAATTCGGCTGCGCTGCCGGCGCCCATGCAAATGTCGGTTTCCAGCCGCAGGCCGGCGTCCAGCGGGGTGGACATGGACATGTTCACCGCCCGTTTGCACCCTTCCACCAGGCGCGGGTTCAGGGCCGCGATCTCCTCGGCCAGTTTGCGGGCTTCGGCCATGAGCTGTGCTTTGGGATAAACATGGTCCACCAGGCCCACCCGCAGGGCTTCGGCGGCATTGATTTTGCGGCCGGTGATGATCAGTTCCTTGGCCTTGCCGGGGCCCACGATGCGCGGCAGTCGCTGGGTGCTGCCCAGATCCGGGATCACGCCCAGGGGCATTTCCGGCAGGCCGAAGACGGTGTGCTCGGCTGCCAGCCGCATGTCGCAACACAGGCTCAGTTCCAGCCCGGCCCCCAGGCAGTAGCCGTTGATGGCGGCGATTACCGGGCAGGAGAGTTCTTCGAAGGCCGTCAGCAGGGATTTGAGCCCGAAAAGCTGGTCATATCCTTTGCGGTAGCCTCCGAATACCGCGGCACTGCCGCCGCCCCCGGCGGCGATCATTTTCAGATCCATGCCGGCGCTGAAGGCCCTTTCTCCGGCGCCGGTGACGATTACCGCCCGGATCCGCGGATCGGTGCGGATGGCTTCGGCCGTTGTCTGCAAGCCTTTCCACTGATCCAGGTTGAAGGCATTCAGGGCCTCCGGCCGGTTTAAGGTCATCAGGGCAATGCCCTTGGCATCGACTTCCAGCAATACTGCTTTTAGGTCGGTCATTGCTTTTGCTTCCCTTTCTTGGACTGGATCTGCGCATTAGCTGTAATAATTGCTTTTTTACCTATCCCCAGGAAATATACAAGCGCAACTTGGCCGCTTTCACCCGCTGGGTGGAATCTGCGATAGCAGGTGCAAGTTGAAAGGGATGTCTTCGAAAGGAAATGCTGCTTATGACGCCTGCGATCAATACGGCCCGCAAAGCCAAAATCGCCCATGAGGTGCATGCGTATGTGCATGACCCTGCGAGTGCCGTCTATGGCCTGGAAGCCGTTGAGAAGTTAGGTCTGGCGGCGGACAGGGTCTTCAAGACCCTGGTCGTGAGCGCCGACAACAAGGAATTGGTGGTGTCAGCGCAGGCCGCCGCGGCCTGCAAATCGAGGTGAACCCCCAGGATTTGAAGAAACTGACGAACGGGATCTTTGCCGATATAGGTCAATAGAAGCGATTGGCGGCTTTCAGACTTCAGGGGATGTGCCCGACTATATCCCCGGATCAATCTCTTCGGACACGTCGCTGAAATCGCGCATGATAATCGACTGTCTGCGCCGCCTGTCCCGCAGAACGGATATCCAGCCGATCATCAAGCCGGAGCCGATCAGAAAGAAGGGCCCGGGGTTTGCCCACAAGCGGCCCTGGAAACTGGAGAACCAGGGTTTCCGGACGGATCTTTGGACCCCTTGGCCCACCTTTTGGGCGTTGAGCCTTTCGGTGGCTTTGATCTCTTCTTTTATGTCGAATGGATAATCCATCTTTCGGCGCTGCGGCGCCATGCGCACGTTGGTGTCTTGAATGTGATCCATATAACCCTCCCTTTTTTCGCATACATACTCGTTTTTCTTCAGGCCGCGAAACCGGCACCCAACCGGCAGCTCGCTGAATTTGAAATACAATATCCAGCCAAACCGGGTTTAGAAGTGGGGTCTTGGATGTAATCGGCCATACGTATGGCCGCATCTATTAGAAAGCGGTGGGTCTGGCTGCAAACGAGTGCGCGCAACAGGGATGCAGAAAGAAGGTCTTCCGGCAGGAAAGGTCTACGATGGGCCCTCAGCCCTGCTTCTTGATATCTTTGCCTGCGCTGAAAGCCTGGGCCAAGGGCGCGCCGATGCCGTGATAGCGTTTTTCCGCGCCCGGGCTGTAAATGATCGGTTTCAGCTTGTCCGTGTCCGGCAGGCCGTTTGTCATGCACGCTTCGGACGCATGGGTCTCTTCGATCTGCCCGACGATCAGGGCATGGCTGCCCAGGTTCAGGATGTGGACCACCTTGCATTCCAGGTTCAGCGGACATTGCTCGATGAGCGGCGCGGTTTTAAGGAGTCCGTAAAAAACGGTGAAGCCGCAATCGGCGGCTTTGTCTTGCTTGGTTCCGGAGACAATGCCGCAGTAATCGGTTTCCCGAACCTGGTCCTGGGAAGGCACGTTGACCGAAAAGGTGCCGTTTTCTTTGATCCCTTTCAGGGTGTGGCGATGGTGCTGCAACGCCACGCTGACCATGGGGGGCTTGCTGCAGGCAATGCCGCTCCAGGCGGCGGTCATGAAGTTGGCCTTGCCCGCCACATCGGCACCGATCAGAAAGGCGGGCATGGGGTAGATCAGGGTCTGGGGGCCGAGGGTGATTTTTTTCATGGGGCTTCCCCTTTCGGTCTAATGGGTAGCTTTGGAGGCCGGGGGCGCCACGATCACCAGGCGGTCCGAGTGCCTCAAAACCCCTTTGGTGACACTCCCGAACATGGCTTCGGCCAGAGCGCTACGGCGCCTCGAACCCAGGACGATGGCATCGCAGTCGTGGGTTTGGGCCATTCGAATGATGGTTTGGACCACATCGCCTTCGGTCACGATGATATCACCGGATGAGGCCGCTTGCTCCGTTTTCTCCAGGTCTTTGGTGGCCACATCATAAAATTGCTGAAGATCGGATCTGAGCGCGGCGATGTCGCGGCGCTTGCCCGACAGCGTGGCTCTGGCTTCCTCGGCCGCCTGGCGGCGGGCGGGCGCGATGGTCTCCAGGTCGACGAAGGCCTGGACATTGGGATTGATCTCATCCATGACGTAAAGGAACAGCACCTGGGCTTTATATGCCCGGGCCAGGCTCAAAGCATAAGCAAAAGCGTGTTTGGATGTTTCGGAAAGATCGGAAGAGAATAGAATTTTTCGGATTTCAGGTATCTGTTGCATATCGATCGTCCTCCGTTCCTCGGGTTGTGTTCGCGTGCCGTCGCCAGAGGAGATATGGCTAAGAAGACGAATACCTGCTCCAATACCTGGTTGTCAAGCATTGCGAACGCAAAGCCGGCCAGCGTTGGTTCCAGGCAGCCATGCATTCGTTTCCTGCAGATTAAAGCCCGGCAATTTGTTTCATCGTTTTCCACAACCGCCGGGCGTCTTCCGAACCCGGGGCAAGGGGCAGTTTTGCCAATATCCCCAAGCCTTCGCTGCGCTCGTGAAAATCTTCTTCGGCGGCGTCGCTGAACACCGCGGTGTACATGAAGGCATCGATCCGGATTAGATGCCTTATAAGATCCAGTCCGGATTGCGCACCGATCCGATCGTCCACCACGGCCAGGATGATGTGATGCTCCCGAAGCACGGCGAGGGCCTCTTCGGCCGAAGGGGCCGTCACCAGCGGCAAGCGGCTCTGCTTGCCCAGTTCCTCCGCAAACGATTGTTTTTGCGAAGGGTCGGAACTTACCAAAAGAATGGCTCGCGAAGCGTTCTTTTTTGAACCAATAGAATTAGCCGGATCTTCCACAGGGTTCATATCCTTTGTCCCTTTCAACCGGCCCGCCCGCAACAGGAACCGGGGCCGGCACATCCTGCATGGGATGGGCTCTGGCCGCAGCAGGCGGTGTCGCCGGGGCCAGGTAAGTGCTGGGGTGTTTTTCCGGTCAGACTGCTGGTGGCCGACATGAGCTTGCGCGTATCCAGGCTGCCGCAAGCAGGACAGCACAGGCGATCGGTCTGGGTGACCAGAATGACTTCCCCCCTGAATTGGCAATGGTTACATGCGATCTCGAATATGGGCATCTGTGATTCCCTTCAGTGCTTCGGCCCGGGCGGCGGCCGGTAGGTGTCGGCGATCGCCTCGCCCAGGGTGTTGACCGCCAAGCGCGCACAATGAAGATGATCTTCCGGCAGGCCACCCAGCACCCGTTCCACGTCGTCGGGCTGCAAGCTCAGGGCTTGCTCCAGGGTTCGGCCAAGCGCCAGCGAACTGACCGCTCTGCCGCAGGCGACGGTGTAATCGCAGCCTATGGGCCACCATCCGATTTCGGCGATGGTCTCTCCTTGCAGCCGCAGCGTGATTTCAAGGCTGTCACCGCAGCTACCGACGCCGACCGCTCGTCCATCGGCACATTCCAGGCGCTTTGGGGACAGTTGAGCATCCGAGGTTAGACGATGAGTTGCTTCCATATGAGATATAGAGCCTTTTTCAGGGGCCGCGGGCCATCCATGGTTCACCGGGTGGTGCGGCCCCTCGCAATGCAGTTTTAATGTCCTCCGCCGCCGCCGCAGGTATGCATCTGCTCGAACTGGGGCAGCTTGCCTTCGATGGCGGCCTTTACCGCCTCGCCAACGGTTCTGGCTTCTCCGCCATGCAATACTTGGATGCCCACCTGGTTAAAGCCCATCAAGGGGCGCATTCCCATGCCGCCGGCAATCAACTGCTGAACGCCTCTGCCGGCCAGATACTGCACCGGGGCCATGCAGCCGCCCTGTTGATGAGGCATATTGGGAATGACGGAAACGTCTTGGATGACGCCTTCCGTGACGGCGACCAGCGTGTACAGGTCACAATGGCCGAAATGCGCGCCAAGGCCCGCATCGAGACCGCCGGGGGTTTCCGATGGGACTGCAATCAATACAGAACTCATGTTGTCTCCTTTTTCGTAATCGTTGTATATTCGATAAAATCCTTTAGCCTGCATATGCCTGAGCGTGCGGGTTTTTCATGGACGCTGGCCTTTGGCATCGTCCAGTTGCGCCCATGTGACCGTCCCCTTGTTATAACGGTCGACGGCCTCGCGCACGGTCATCTTCTCCAGGTCCTGGGCCACCTTGATTCCGGCCGCGGTCAGCGCCTGAAATGCCTTGGGGCCGACATAGCCGGTCAGCACGGCGGTGACGCCTTTGCGGGCCACGGTCTCGGCGGCCTGAATGCCGGCGCCCTGGGCGCGGACCTGGGCCTCGCCGTTGGGTACATATTCGAACTTCATGGAGTCCGGGTCGATGACGATAAACCCGCCGGCACGCCCGAAACGCGGATCGATCAGGTCTTCCAGGGTGGGTCCTTCACTTGTGATGGCTATATTTGGCATCTTGTACTCCTTGGCCGGTATTATGCGAAAATATTCTCCGGCTTGTACGGGTGGGTTCCTTCGATTACTTCCACCCCGGCTTTGGCTTTGATCTTGCCCAGCAAGATCTCTTTGTGCGGGCAGTGGTCGGTGATGCAGGCCGCTACATGCACTTTGGTGATCTTCTCGCCCATGGGTTTATTCCACAAACTGACCTGGGCCAGCCGGGTAACGACCGTGGCGCCCGGGCAATCCCCGCAGTTCAGGAGTCCGACCACCTGGGCGTCCTGACCTTTATAGCGGGCGAACTCTCCCTCTTTGCGGTTAAACGCCACCAGGCAGCGGGAACAGCCGATGCAGACGTCGTCCATGGCTTTCTTGCAGCCAACGATCAAAATATTCTCCATACATCCTCCTGAACAGTGCCGATTGAAGATTCAGAAATTAAAGCTCAAGGCGTCGCGCCACACCCTCCCAGATCGTGCGCACGGCCGCGGCGCCCTGGCTGTCGCCGTCAAACTCGACGATGGTCTTGCCCTGCACCATCGCCTTGGTAAAGACCGGATCGAAAGGAATGCGTCCCATGACCTCGACGTTGTTGTCCCGGGCGAAACGCTCGATCTCCGTGGCTTTTTCGGGATTGAGATCGAACTTGTTGACGCACAGCATGGCTGGGATCTTGAAAAAGGCGCTCAATTCGACGATGCGCTGCATGTCATGGTGGCCCGACACGGTGGGTTCGGTCACAATCAGCACGGCCGTCGCGCCGCCCAAGGAGGCGATGACCGGGCAGCCGATGCCCGGCGGGCCGTCGGTGAGCAGCAGATCGAGACCTTGCGCTTCGGCCATCTTCTTGCCTTCCTGGCGGATGAGGGTCACCAGCTTGCCCGAGTTCTCTTCGGCGATGCCCAGGCGGGCGTGGGCCATCGGTCCGAAACGCGTATCGGACAGGTACCATTCGCCGCAATTGCTGGAAGGAAATTCGACCGCCTTTTCGGGGCAGAAGTAATAGCAGACGCCGCATCCTTCACAAGCGATGGCGTCCACCACGAAGGTATCATCGATGGCCTCCCAGCGGCATAACTCCCGGCACAAACCGCACTGGGTGCATCGCTCCGGATCGATCCGGGCCGTGTGCCCGGAAATGAAATCATGGCGTTCGCGAACCACAGGGGCCATGATCAAATGCAGATCCGCCGCATCGACGTCGGCGTCACACAGTACTTTATTTTCGGCCAGCGATGCAAAGGCCGCCAGCAGGCTTGTTTTGCCCGTACCGCCCTTGCCACTGACCACGACCAACTCTTTCATTGCGACCCTTTCAGACCTTTCCGATCACTGCGTACGCTTTGCCGGGAGAGCCCGTTATACCTTGTCCGGTTTGGCCAATGTTCGAATCCGCCGGTAGAGGGCCCCAAAATGCTCCTTCCATTCGGGAAGCACTTCCACCAGCATTTCTCCCCGGGAGTAGGCTTCGGCGATGCGTCGGTCAAAGGGGATCTCCATCAGGATGGGCAACGCCTCTTTTTCGGCATAGCGCCGGACCTGATCGTCCCCCATGTCGGCGCGGTTGATGACCAGCCCGCAGGGGATGCCCAGGATACGCACCGCGCCCACCGCCAACTCCAGATCGTGCAGACCGAAAGGGGTGGGCTCGGTCACCATCAGCACAAAGTCGGCGCCCCGCATCGAGGCGATCACGGGGCACGATGTGCCCGGCGGCGCATCGATGATGGTCAGCCGGTCCGGTCGCTCATACGCGCGTACTTTGCGGATGAGGGGGGGCGACATCGCTTCCCCCACCCGCGACCGGCCATGCACGAATTCGAGTCCGTTCCTGCTCCCTATCTCGACGACGCCCACCTCGCGTCCGGTTTCCCGAATGGCATTTTCCGGGCAGACGCGCATGCACCCACCGCAACTGTGGCACATCTCGACGAACGGCAGCACTGTGCTGCCGAGCACCACAATCGCTTTGAACTGGCAAATCTCCGCACATTTACCGCAAAGGGTACACTTTTGCATGTCCACTTCGGGAACCGGGGTGGTGATGGTCACGACCTGCCGGATATCGGGCTTGATAAAAAGATGCGCGTTGGGCTCCTCCACGTCGCAATCCAACAACTGGACACCGTCGCCCAGGCTGAGGGCCAGATTGGTGGCGATCGTGGTCTTGCCGGTTCCGCCCTTGCCGCTGGCGACACTGATGATCATATCTGTTCCTCAATCGGCTCGATCTCTTGCTCTCTTTTTAAGGAAGAACCGGAGTTAAAATAGAAATAAAGGGCGGCCCCCCAATTGCGACGCCGCCTATCCGGTGGCGGCATCGAGGTTGTCCGTCAAGTATGCGCGCAGGACCTCTTCGACATCACCGGATGAAAAAGGAATCAATTTTATCCCGCTGGCCTCGATCGGACCGGCAAATGTTTCCGATATGCCGCCGCAAATCAGCACGTCTACTCCCAGAGCGTTCAGCAGGTCGGCTCTGGAGGAAGCCGTATCGCAGTCAAGGGGCTCATAATGCCTTGCGGTGATCCTGTGATCGATAATGTCCGCAACCAGCAGCATGCGGGTGGCATCGAAAAGAGGAGAAATTCGGCCTTCCCAAACCGTCAATGCAACCTGCATGACCGCCACCTCCGCTTCCCATCCATCATTCTAAGGCCGACGCCGCAGATGATAATACCTTTTTCCATCAAAGCTATCGTCAAGGTCATCAACCATGCCCTGCTTTGTCTTATTCGTTGCTGCTTGCCGCAACATCGCCCACACAGCCAAAGCATCAGACATAAAGCAAGTAGTATGCCGAATTCTAAAAATGGAAGTGCCCGCTTCTATTGGGCATAGAGAGACCTGGGGGTAAATAACCGTTCCATCTTTGCGACCAGATGAAAAAAGGGTCTCATGAATGCAACCCTATGAGCCATACCGAATGGACACGAATTTTGCTGCGAAAAGAAGATGGCAGCATCATGCCGATTGCCGGCTCGAAAACATCGAGGGAGCAGTGAATATGCCAATCTTCGAAAGATTCATCTTCGCCCTCTGTCGAATAGAAACGCCAAGGTTATCGACCCGCTGGGGTGCTTAATTCGGGCCAGCCCAATCGCGGTAAGGGGCGACCATGGGAAAGGTCGCACAAGTGCAACGCCTTCCCCGTGTAGGTACCAGACATCGCCTTGCTGGAAACCCAGAAGCGCCCGAAGCAAGCGAAAGATGCTGTAATTATGAGCAGTCTGGCAATTGAAGGGAATACCGAGGCCTGGCATTACCCTTGCTCTATCATAAAAGATGAGGTGTCACCCCACTCCTCGAGGGCCATCGTGTTGGGGGTGAGTGATCGCAAAAACGCAGCCTCGCAATTGCAATAAAGCTACTTGTTCGCCATTGGGGCGATTCTTTAATAGGGGAGACCGTTCAATGGACTGTCAATGGGATTGGGATACGCCCGAAAAGAACATGCCCTTTAGTCAATGGCGCCGGCAATATCAATGGGTGGAAACCCCCTGTGTCAGTCCGGATGGTGAACGGATTGCCGCCATTGTTTCCCTGGGGGAGGATGGGTTCGGCATCAGGGTCAATGACCAAACATGGACGCAGACATTCGAAAAAGCATGGCACCTGAGCTTCGCCCCTGATGGTCGCCTGACAGCGCTTGTCTCCGATACGCAGACATGGACGGTGGCCGTGGACGATCGCCTATGGGAGCATCGTTTCGATTACATCTGGCGCCCGATGTTCAGCAGGCAGGGGCGCATGTCCATCGCCTTCCAACAGGACAACCGCTACGGCATGGCCCTGGAAGACCTCCCCTGGGAGAATACCTTCGCCCATATTTCGGCCATGAACCTGAGCCCGGATGGGCAACGCACGGCGGCCTGCGCGCAGATCAAAGGGATGGGGGAGGGCGATATTCAGGAGTTTGCGGAAGGCGCCTTTTCGGCGGTGGTCGATGGGAGCGCCTGGCCGCGGCCGTTCATGAATGTCTGGCGCAACTGCTTCAGCGCCGATGGCGCGCATCTGGCCGCCGAGGTGCGCCTGGCGCCCGATGCGTATACAATTGCCGTGGATGGGGAGATTTGGTCCAGTTCGTTCAGCGCTATATGGGAGCCACAGTTTCATCCGTATGACAACAGCGTCACCGCCCCCGTGCGTCACAAGGGGGGCTGGACCCTGGCCCGGGACAGTCGCATTCTCTGGCCGCGGCGATTCGTCCAGTGCTGGCAGCATCAATACAGCCCCGATGGCGAGCATATCGCTGCGATTGTCTGTCCGGATTTCGGCCAATGGACCGTGGCCCTGGATGGACGCGTATGGGACCTGCGGGTCGATGAATTGGTGACGGATCTGCGGTTCAGTCCCGATGGGGGCCACCTGGCCGCAGCCGTGAAGCACAAGGGGGCTTGGACCGTGGCCGTCGATGACCACTGCTGGCAGCACCATTACGATCGGGTCTGGCCGCCGGTGTTCAGTCCCGATGGTCGGCACGTGGCGACCAAGGCGGAACGCAACGGCGTCTACACCCTGGTTGTGGATGACGTGGTCGCTCCGGTGGCCGCGGAGAACATGTGGCCGCCGGTATTCAGCCCCGGCTCCGATAAGGTATTGGTGCCGGCGATCGAGAATGGCCGGTATGTGCGCCGGGTAATACCGCTTGCCGCCATACTGGCATAAAAGAGTAACCAGACGGGAGTCGATGATGCACGAGCTATATAAAATCGTCAGCGGTCCCATGATGTGGGCGACGTTCCTGGTGTTCATCGGCGGCATTGTGTACCAGCTTCTAAGATTGTTGCGACTGCTGCTGCAGAAGGAAAAATCCTTGCTCAGCTACATGAGCCTGCGTTTCAGCCTCCGATCCATCGTGCACTGGACCATTCCGTTCGGCACGGTCAACATGCGCCGAAATCCCGTCATCACGTCGGTCTCCTTCGCTTTTCATATTTGTCTGCTGCTCGTTCCTGTTTTTTTGATGGCGCATGTCGTTTTGTGGGAAGAGGCCTGGAACGTCAGCTGGTGGGCCCTGCCGGCCCCGGTGGCCGATGTCATGACCCTCATTGTTCCGGCGGCCTGTATCTTCTTCGCCGCGCGTCGCCTGTGGCGGCCGGAAGTGCGCTTTGTCTCCGAACCGGCGGATTTCTTTTTTCTGCTGCTGGTCGCCTTGCCGTTTCTCAGCGGCTTCTACTGCGGCCGGCAATGGCCGGGCTATGAATGGATGGCGATCGTCCACCTGGTCTCCGGCCAGGCGCTTTTGGTCAGTCTGCCGTTCACGCGGCTGGCGCACATGATTCTGGTCTGGTTCACCCGCAGTTACATGGGGTCGGAGTTTGGCGCTGTGCGGCATGCGCGGGATTATTGATTTTTAGTACCCAATTAAAGCAGGGCAAAGAGGTCCCATGAAAGCATCCGCCGTAAGCACGAATCTTGTTCAAACCTCCGCCGACACCGCATTGCGGCTACACCCCACCGATGCCGGCATCGAAGCCGGATTGAAAAAATTGACTGCTGAAAAGATCACCGCAGTCATTCGCCGGGTGCTGGCCGACGAAACCGGCGCGCGCCTGGCGGCGTATCTTTCCGCATGCACCCACTGCGGCCTTTGTTCGGAAGCCTGCCATTTCTATCTTTCCATGGATGAAGACCCTTCCCTGGCGCCCATGGGCAAAGTCAAACAAACCCTCGGGGAGATGGTCAAGAAGAAGGGCCGCGTGAGTCCGGACCTCATCGCGCAAGCCGCCCGGATCGCTTATACCGAATGCAACCTGTGCCGCCGCTGCACCCTGTACTGCCCCATCGGCATCGACGTGGCCTACATGCTGTCCGTGGTGCGGCGCATCTGTCATGCCTTGGGTGTCGTGCCGCTCTACCTGCAGGACACGGTCAACAGTCATTCGGCGACCTACAATCAGATGTGGGTTAAAGCGGACGAGTGGGTCGATACGCTCCAATGGCAGGAAGAAGATGCCCGGGACGAAATTCCGGGCCTGCGCATTCCCCTCGAGAAAGAGGGCGCCGAAATCATGTACTCCGTGATTGCGCCCGAGCCCAAATTCCAGGCCGGACTGCTATACAAGGCGGCCGTGATCATGCACACCGCCGGCATGGATTGGACGATGCCCGCCCGGCCCGGATGGGACAACAGCGACATGGCCATGTACAGCGGCGATTACGAGATTATGGGGCGGCTGAAACGGTTTCACTTCGAAACCGCCATCCGCCTGCGGGTCAAAAAGATCGTCATGTGTGAGTGTGGTCACGCCTTCCGCAGTGTCTACGACACCGGCAACCGCTGGCTCGGTTGGCGCATGCCGCCCATCGAGATGCAGCATGCCATCGACTTCTACCATGAACTGCTGGAAAAAGGACGTATCCGCATCGCCAAAAAGTTCGAGCCGTTGGTGACCCTGCACGATCCCTGCAACATGGTGCGCGGCTTTGGCTTACATGAAAAAACGCGCGCCGTGGTCAAGGCCTTGTGTGCCAATTTCGTGGAGATGACCCCCAACCGGGAGTACAATTACTGCTGCACGGCCGGCGGCGGCGTGATCAACTGCGGACCGCCCTATAAGAAGACGCGCATGCTCGGCGCCCGCGTCAAAGCCCGGCAGATGGAGACGACCGGCGCCCAAGTCGTGATCGCCCCCTGCCACAACTGCCACAGCGGACTCGAAGATGTCAGTCATCATTACGGGCTGGACATGCAGGTTAAATACCTGGCCGATATTCTATATGAAGTCATGGAAAAGCCCGGGGCAACGGGTTAGAATGAAGGTGGCCGCATGAAAAAAGAGATTCTCGCGCCGGCTTTGGTTTTGGCGGGCATCGTTTTCTGCTTCGGCCTGGGTTTGGCCCAGGAAGATATCGAAACGCTGGACAATCGAGCATTTAGCAAGATCAGCATGCCTCCGGCCGTTTTTGCCCACGATGCGCATAACGAAAAGGCCGGACTCGACGATTGCGCCGTTTGCCATCATGTCATCGAAAATGGAAGACCATCCGAAAGCGAAACATCCGAGGACCAGGCGTGTGTCGAATGCCATGCCGTGGCGCGTGCCGGCGATAATCCTATTCCCCTGCGCCGGGCCTACCATCTGAGGTGCAAAGGCTGCCATCTCGCCAGCGAGGCCGGGCCCATTATGTGCGCCGGATGCCATTCGCGCGGTCCTGGTGGGTGAGGGGAGCGCTATGCGGCGCCATTGGTGTGCCGCCGGCCGTCCTCCGAGGGCAGTTGAAGGCCGATGCGCTTGATTTTGCGATACAAGGTGCTTTTATGCATGTTGAGCATACGTGCCGTGGCGAGGCGGTTGAAGTGGTTGTGCTGGAGCGCCGCCAGGATGACTTGGCTCTCTGTGCTGCGCAGCGCCGCACCCATTCCCACGGGAGAAAGGGATGGCACCGCCCTTATTTTCAGTGGTTCAGGCAGGCAATGGACGTTGATCTCGCCTTCCGGGCAAATCACAAAGATGCGTTCGATGATGTTTTCCAGCTCCCGGATGTTGCCGGGGTAATCATGAAACATGAGCAGGGACAGGGCTTCCTGACTGATGCCGGTCACCGGTTTGCCGCTCCGGCGCCGCATCCGGCCGATAAAGTGCTCGACCAGCACCGGAATATCTTCCTTGCGCTCCCGCAGCGGCGGTAATTCCAGGCATACGACATTGACCCGGTAGAATAGATCCTGACGAAAGAGCCCTTTCTCCACCAGGTCGGGCAGATTCTTGTTGGTGGCGGCGACCACACGCACGTCGGCGCGCACCGGTTTGGTCGCGCCCAGCGGCAGATAGGTTCTCTCCTGCAGCACGCGCAGCAGTCGCACCTGGAATGCCGGACTCAGATCGCCGATCTCATCCAGCAGCAGCGTGCCTCCCTCGGCCAGCGCAAATTGTCCGGGCTTGTCCTTGGTGGCATGGGTGAAGGCTCCGGCTTTATAACCGAACAGCTCGGATTCCAGCAGTGTGTCCGGCAATGCGCCGCAATTGATGGCGATAAACGGTTTGTGCTTGCGGGGGCTGAGATTGTGGATCGCCCGCGCCAGTAGCTCTTTGCCGGTACCGGTCTCACCTTGGATCAGCACGGTGCTCTCGCTGTCGGCCACCTGGGGCAGGATTTTAAAGATGGATTGCATGGAGGGGCTTCGGCTGACGATGTCCCCCACCTGGTAGCGCCCCTCCAGTTCCTTGCGCAACTCTTCGATCTGGCTGACGTCCCGAAAAATTTCGACGCCGCCCAGCACGGTGCCTTCCTCATCCTTGAGCAGCGAGGTGGACACCACCAAGGGGATCGGCCTTTTCTGGCTGTTTACGATATAAGCCGAGCTGTCGACAAACGGTTTGCCTTTTTTCATGGTGCGGCGTAAGGCGCAGTCGGTTTCGCACATGTTAGAGCGGAAAACCTCCCAACAGTGCTTTCCCATGGCCTTTTCGCGTGGAACGCCGGTAATCGTTTCGGCGGCACGGTTGAAAGAGGTAATGCGCCATTCGTGATCAACGGTAAAAACGCCATCCGAAATGCTTTCCAGGATGATCTCGGTCACTCGGATGGGGACCTGATTCAAACGATCTTTGTCGTCTTCTTTTTCCATGGGGTCGATACCTTGGTACATAAAGAGATTGTCTTTCGGTCAAACGCTATTGTCGCAAGTCAGCGCCTATAACATAGCGCATGTTTGCATTTGTGCGACTATACCTTTTCAGGCGATTCGACACCATGACTATTTTCATCCTGAGTCGCGAATTCGTCCGCTCCCGATTCGCACGACAATGCCTTTGGAATTTTGCCGAGTCCAGTTCGGACCATGCGAGGTCACGGAGAAAGGTCCGTCGGAGGGGGGATCGATCGGAAACGAGCAGCGCCTGAGGAACTCGGTTCCTTCAGGCGCTGCCGAATGGAGGTATTAAACACCAACCTGTTTTAAGCAGAATTGATGCCAATTAGTTCATCTGATAAGCTCCAGCCTGCAAACGGTTGGGGCGGTTCGCCACGTTTCTGGCGAAAAACATGGCGTTTTGCTTTTTTTTATCCGACCACTTCAGCGCTTTTTTGTGAGCCTCGGCGGCGATACCGGGATTGGTTTTGTAGGGGTAACTCTCGATGTTCACCCCAAAAGCGTCATGCAAAACCGATTGCCCCAGGGCAGAGCGGGTGATGACGGTGGTCCAGCCTTGGGGCGCCCCCAGTCCGCCAAAAGAAAGATCTGCATATTCAGCGGTATAATCAGAACAGTAGTGACATGCGTGGCGCTTCATGGCGTCGAGTTGATCCAGTGGGATGAATCGCGTTTCCTTGTTGTGCAGATGGATGATGAGTTGTTCTTTGATATTGATCCTGGCGACCTCGTCCCATTGGAAATTGCCATATGTTTCGAGCGCCTGCTTCTGTTCAGGACTGAAAACAAAATTCCCGGTACAAAAGAGGCCCAGAAGAATTTTGATGGCGCCCGCGGGTTCTATGCCCATGGCCTGGATTTTTCGGATGGTGTTGACCTGGCAGGGGGTGCCTACAAAAGCCACTTTGTTCAAGGGTTTAGTGCCGATATGGCCGACCTCGAGCACCGACGGGGAAAAGGTGGAGTAAGTGGAATAAAGCTTTGAAAACAGCTCCAAGCCTTGGGAGGTGTCAAAGTGGAAGCCTGCGGCGTCGATAATTTCCTCTCTTGTGGAGGCCAGCCAGGGGGACCGCCGGAGCACTCCGGTCTGCCTGGTGACAATGGCGCCATCGATGTCGCCTTTATCGAATAAATGCAGCAGCAGTGCGGTCACTGCACCGCCATCCGTACCCCGTTGCCGGACATTCGGGGCAACGGCCCGCACCAATGCGGTATCCATGACGCACCCCATGGGTGCTTTCCAAGATGCCAGATTCTTGATTTCCTCATCCAATTCGTGGGTTTGGGGACAGATACTGTAGCACAGCCCGCATTCGATACATTTATCTACGTCTTTAAAGCGGGGTTTTCCGTCTTCATCCAACTCCAAGGCGCCGTAGTTGATGGCCGTGCAAAAAGTCACGCACCCGCCGCACCTCAGACAAAGCCCTGGTTGTTGAACCTCGTTGATTAGATGCGTAAACGTTTTCACTGCGTTCTCCTTCTTTTGGGGGTAAGGAAAAGCAATACGGAAATCCTCGTTTCGAAAACAGAAAAACAATGGCCTGCCTATTGTTTAGCAATAAGCAGGCCATTGAAAAAGGGTAACGCCGCGCTTGGTGAGCGTGCTTTATAAAGCCATAATCTGGGAGAAGATCTGGTCGTTGTCGAACCCCTTCAAACGAATGGCGCCGGATCTGCAGGAGCACACGCACAGGCCGCATCCCTTGCAGAGCGCCGGGTTGATGGTCGCCTTGCCGGGGAAAAAGCGGGCGCTTTCATCGATAAAGGAGGGCGCTGAATACGGACAAATAGAGACGCAGACGCCGCAGGCGCTGCACATGCTGGGCACGACTTCGGCAACCGTGCCGCTGGTATAGATCACTTTGCGAGCCAGTTGGGTGACCGCCCGGGTGGCGGCGGCCACGGCCTGGGCGATGGATTCGTCCACCGGCTTGGGTGCGTGGGCCAGGCCGCAAATGAAGACGCCGTCCGTGGCGCAATCCGAGGGCCGGAGTTTGGCGTGCGCTTCCATGAAGAAGCCGTCATCGTTCAAAGTGACCTTATACTGCTGGGCTATGGGATTTTCCTTGGGCGGCGTGATGGCCGTGGCCAATATCAGCAGGTCCGGAGAGATCTCGATTTCGCGACGCAGCCCAGTGTCGGTGAAACGTACTTTTAGATCGTTTTCCTCGACCCGGACATCCAATCCCTGTTCCGGGGTATAGCGCAGGAAAAGGATTCCCTTCTCACGGGCTTCACGGTACAGGTTTTCGCGCAAGCCATAGGCGCGCATGTCCCGGTAGAGGATGTAGACATCCATCTCCGGGTTGAGTTTTTTGAGCGCCAGGGCGTTTTTGATCGAATGGGTGCAGCACACCTTGGAGCAATAGGGCCGCTCCGGAATCCTGGAGCCGACGCACTGGATAAAAAGCGCCGCTTTCGTGCGGGCCAGGCCCCGGTCGCCGGCGATCAGCCGGCGGTCCAAATCCAGGCTGGTCAGCACGCGTTCGTCCTGACCGTAGAGGTATTGGTCCGGTTTCAATTCCTGGGCGCCCGAAGCGATGATGGTGACGCCGTGCGCCAACTCTTGGCTCTTTTCGCCGGCCTGGATGGTGGTGCGGAAATTTCCTAAGAAACCATCCGCCTTGGTGATTTCGGCGTTGGTAAAAATCTCGATATTCTGATCCGTTTGAACCTCGTCGATCATGCGGCTCAAGTTCTGCTGCACATCTTCCGACTGCCAGGTTTCATGCAGATGCAAGGCCTGACCGCCCAGCCGGTCGCTTTTTTCGATCAGATAGGCGTGGTAGCCCTGGTCAGAAAGGGTTTTGGCCGCGGTGATGCCGGCAATGCCGCCGCCGATGACCAGGGCGGCCGGGTTGACCTGCAGCTCGGCTTCCTTGAGCGGTTCCATGAGCTTGGCCTTGGCCACCGCCATGCGCACCAGGTCTTTGGACTTTTCCGTGGCCATGGCCGGATCGCTTTTATTGACCCAGGAACAGTGGTTGCGGATGTTGGCCATCTCGAAGACGTACTTGTTCAGGCCGGCGTTGGTGAGGGTCTCCTGGAAAAGCGGCTCATGGGTCTTGGGCGTGCAGGCGGCCACCACCACGCGGTTCAAGCGTTGCTCCTTGATGATCGTGGCCATGTTGTTCTGCGTATCCTGGGAACAACTGAACATGTTCTTCTCGGCATAGACCACGTAGGGCAACGTTTTGGCGTATTCGACGACACCGGGGACATCCACGACCCCGGCGATATTGGTGCCGCAGCAGCAGACGAAGACGCCGATGCGCGGCGGCTCGCCGCGGGTCTCCACCTCGGGGACGTTCTCCTTGGTGCGCGTCAGCGTCCAGCGTGCTTCGGTCAGGGTGTTGCTGGCCGCGCCGGCCGAGGCGCTGGCCTCGATGACCGAAGAGGGGATATCCTTGGGCGCTTCGAAGGAGCCGCAGACAAAGACACCGGGACGCGAGGTCTTGACCGGCTCGAAGCTGTCGGTGGCGGCGAAGCCATAGTTGTCCACTTGCACGCCGATGAGTTTCGCCAGGTCGGTGGTGGATTTGCTGACCCCCAGGCCGACCGAGAGCACCACCATGTCGAATTCTTCTTCCACCCGCCGTCCGGACTCGTCCATGTACCGGATGAGCTGATTGCCGCTTTCGGTGGGCAAAATATGGGTGATCTTGGATTTCACGAAGCGCACGCCCGATTGCTGCCGGGCGCGGTTGTAGTACTTTTCGAAGTCTTTGCCGTGGGCTCGGATATCCATGTAGAAGATGGCCGCGTCCAGCCCGTCTTTGCTGTGCTCTTTGGCCAGCATGGCTTCCTTGATGGCATAGGTGCAGCACACCGAAGAGCAGTAGCCCTTGGCCCCGATGTGCACATCCCGGGAGCCGATGCATTGCAGCCAGGCGATTTTCTTCGGCTCCTTGTGATCCGAGGGCCGCACCAGGTGTCCGCCATAGGGGCCCGAGGCGGACAGCACGCGCTCGAACTCCAGGCTGGTGACGATATTGGCCGATTTGCCGTAACCATAGACATCGTGCGCCTTGGGATCGTACGTGGGGGCGCCATTGGCCATGATCACGGCGCCCACCTTCAGGGTCATTTCCTGCGGTTGATCGTTGTAGTTGATGGCGCCCGTCGGGCAAAGCTTTTCGCAAGCCCGGCATTTGCCCTTGGTCAGGTACAGACACTGGGTCGCGTCGATGGCGTACTTGAGCGGCACGGCCTGGGCATATTTGACGTAGATGGCCTTGCGGTTGGCCAGTCCGCCGTCGTATTCATTGCTGACCTTTTTGGGGCATTTTTCGGCGCACAGCCCGCAGGCGATGCATTTGCTGACATCCACATAACGCGGATATTGCGTCAGGGAGACTTCCAGGTTTCCTGCCTCACCCGTGATGTTTTTTACTTCCGAAAGGGTGAGCAACTCGATATTGATGTGCCGGCCGACCTCGACCAGTTTAGGTGAGATAATTCACATGGCACAGTCATTGGTCGGGAAGGTCTTGTCCAGCTGCGACATCAGCCCGCCAATGGAAGAGGTCCGCTCCACCAGATAGACATAATAACCGGAATCCGCCGCATCCAGGGCCGCCTGCATGCCTGCAATGCCGCCGCCGACCACCATCACCGCACCAATTTTATTCTGAGACATTTTCGCTCCTGCTCTGACATGATTCGATCATGCAACGATCTTATAATATAAATGGTTTTGAAACCCGGCGTCCAAGCTATTCCTGGGCTTGAGCGGCGCCGCCGGTCTTGGCGCGGCGAGCCGGTTTTTTGGCTTCGACGGAAGGTTCCGCGACCACTTCTTCTACGATATCGTTCTTTATCCCCAGGGCATCGCGATCGAGCCCCATGGCCAGGCCGAGCAACTGGGGATAGACAATGCTTTCCAGATATGGGGCCGTCTCCTGCCGGGAGGCCATCGTCTGCTGGACGGTGTCGAACTGCAGGTGGCAGTAGGGGCAGGCCACGCACAGGTAGTTGGCACCGGCCCGTTTTCCGTCGGCGAATTTCTTGCGGGTCAACTCCATGGAAAGGTTGTCATTGACACCCAAGAGAGGCGCGCCGCAGCATTCCAGCTTCAATGGCCAGTCCAGGCTTTTGGCGCCGGTGGCGTTGACCAGGGCATCGAAGACCACCGGCGCAACCGGGTCGTCGAACTGGGTGACATCGCTCGGCCGCAGGGCATGACAGCCGTAATGGGTCGCGATCTTGAGCGATTTAAAGGGATTGCCGGCCTGCGCCTTCAACGCCTCCAGGCCGATGTCGTGATACAGAACCGAAAGCAGATGTTTGATTTCGGTCTTGCCCGAATAATGCAATCCTTCCTTGGCCAGCAGCCCGTTGACTTCCGCTTGCACCGCAGGATCGTGCTGCATGACGTGGGCCGCTTTTTTCAGGCTTCCGAAGCAGCACATGCAAAGCACCAGCATGTCCAGTCCTTGCTGTTCGGCCAACGCCAGGTTGCGGGCGGCCATCAGCAAGAAGGTCTTTTGATCGATATTGCGGATGGGGTTGCCGCAGCATTTGAATTCGGGATTGTCCGCGATCTCGACGCCGAGTTTGTCGAGCACGGCCCGGGCGGAAAGCTCATATTGAGGCACTCTGGCCGGAATGTTACACCCTAGAAATAATGCAAATTTCATGATCGCATTCCTATTTGACAGCGCGTTCAGAATCGTTTGGGGTGGAAGAACCGTTGGCCTGCAGAACAGCAAGGTTTTTCAGTTCGTAGAAAATATCGGTCACCTTGACCCCCTGGGGACAATGCTCCTGGCATTGGTAGCAGGTGAGGCAATACCATAGCATCCTGGAGCCCATGGCCAGGTCTTTGAGCCCCAGGCCCATGGAGCGTATAATCTGATGCGGCAGCAGGTCGAGCGCCGGCTGCGGGTCTTCGTAGTTGCCGACCACGGGACACACGGTGGAACAATTTTCACAACTGAAGCAATACGCATAGGTCCCGGTCCGGCCGGAAAGACCGGCGGATTGCTTAAAGGCGCTGTTTTCGGCCGTCAACGGGACCACCGTGTCGGTTTTGACCAGCGTAAACGGATCGGTCAGGGCGTTTTGGGCTTTCAGCAACGGTTGTTGGTACTGCGCCGCATTCAGTTCCCGGCGCTTGAGCCCGCGAAAGAAGGAAAAGGGTGTCAGCATCAGGGGCACGGAACGGCCCCGCTGAATCATCTCCTCCCGGACGTTAAACCACAGGTCGCGCAGATTGATGCCCGCCGGGCAGATCACCGTGCAGCGGTCGCAATTGGTGCACAGGTAGATGCCCTGCTGAATGGCGGCCAGGCCATCGGCACCGATCTCCTTATAGGTCGCGTACTCCTTCAGCGCCGCCATTCTTTCCGACGGCAGGATGTTGATATTGCCGATGTTGTCCGCCGCCACCGCCACCGAGCAGCGTTTGCTGCAATTGGTGCAGTGCATACAGGCGTCCAGTTCCATGATCTGGCGGGTTTTGATATTGGCCGGATCGGAGTGCCGATCCATGACCGCATTGGCCAGCAGGCTCAGCGGCGTGGTCAGGATATGGAACAGCTTGCTGAACGGCAGGTAGGCCAGACCCACCATGCAGGCCAGGTAGTGAACGTCCCAAAACTTCTGGTAGTGGTTGTAAGAGGAGAGTTTGGTCAACTCCATGGCAATGCCCGAAAGCAGGATGACGGCCAGCAGGATCAGGGTGTAGACATCCATGCCATTGCTTTTCAGACGCGGTACTTCCTGGACATAACGGCGATAAAAGGCGATGGCCAAGCCCGCGACCACCATGCATCCGGCTACCAGCAGGAAGGGATTGAGCGCCAGATAGTACTGCTCGGAGAGCGAGGTGACGATAACCCTGTCGAGGGCGTGAAAGAAGAACAGGAAGGTAAAGGCGGCATAGATCAGCATGTGCATCGCCCAGCGCAGCGTGTCCTCTTTGCGGATGTGGTTCTGAAAAAGCACATCGGCGACAAACACCCTGATCAGCGTCAAAAGCTTTGCACTGAACAGGACGGCCAGCACGCCTTTCAGTGCCGCCCGAATTCTGACCGCCGGGGTCATCGCCGGGTCTTCGATGCCGAGGCTGAAGCGAAACCAGCCGGCGACCTTGTAAATCAGCCCGATACCGAATATGGCCAAGGCAATATAGAGCAACGTCGTGTACAGCATGAGTCGGATTCCCCTTACAATGCATTTCCTTTTGTATTGTCATCCTTTCCGGACAGAAAATTCCAGAAAAAAGCGATGCCGATCAAGCCGGCAACCATCAAAAGATAAATGACCGCCTTGGTGTGGGTGTAAAACTCCTGGTATGTATAAAAATCGGGTTCCATGACAGGTTTGCCTCCTTGGCGCTTGTCAGTGAGTGTCCTTGTACTCCGGATGCGTGTGGAAAATCGGCATGTGGGTGACGACAAACTTGAATATCACGATGCCCAGAGTCACGATGAAAACCGAAATGGCGATCTCCATCCAGTGCGGAAAATACCTCTGGCTGGACGGAAGCTGCCAGTTGAAGGCGATCAGGCTGACGTTGAGACGATTGACGACGATGCCGATGACGGTCCACGCCGCGGTCCATTTAATCAAGGAAAGATCCTTGTTGCGGACCCCCACCGCATACAAGAAGGCGGGCAGTGCAACAAATCCGATCATTTCCACCAGAAACCAGAGGCCGTAAGAAGTGCCGAGCAGGTGCCAGTTGTCGCCGCCGGCCACCCCCATCACCTTGATGATGAAATAGCCTGCCAGAACCCAGGCGGCGGCTTTGCCGAACCCCAAGGCCACACCTTCCTTTTCATCCAGATGGGCCTGGTCCATCTTATGCGCGAAATACCGGTGGGAGAGCGTGCTTTCGAAGATGACCATGGAAAGCCCGGCAGCGATGCTGGACACAAAGAAGAAGACCGGCAGATAGTGCGAATACCACAAGGGGTGCAGCTTGGAGGGTGCGATCAGGAAGAGGGCGCCCAAAGACGATTGATGCAGGGTGGAGAGCACCACGCCCAGGACGGTCAGTGCCAGGGTCAACTTGACCGTCAGCTCCCTGACCTTCTTCAGGCCCAGCCATTCCATGGCGGCCGGCACGAACTCGAGGAATAGAACCGACAGGTAGAGCGCCACGCACGCGCCGACTTCAAAGAGCAGGGAGGTCGTTCCCTGCTGCACGATGAAGGGGTAGGGCAGACGCCAGGGGCGGCCCACATCGTAATGCAGGGCGAAGACCACCAGGGCATAACCGAGAAATCCCGTCAGCACGGCTGGTCTCACCGCCGAGTGGAATTTTTTCATGCCGAAAAGGTAGACGGCGGCCGAGGTCACATAGCCGCCGGCGGCCAGGGCGACCCCCACCAGCAAATCGAAGCCGATCCATAACCCCCAGGGGTTATTGTGGGACAGGTTGGAAACGCTCGACAGTCCACCCGTGAACCTCAAGATCGTGATCACGCTGCCCAGGACGATGATGGCCCCGGAGACAATATTAAAAGGGGTAAGCCATGTTTTGGCTTCCGCGGAAGCGTTGGCAGACATCAGATATCCTCCTTGGAACGCGACTGGGCCGCTTTTTTGACCGCTTCAAGCTCCTGCTCGAAAATGATCTCTTTGCGTTTGGTGATGGCGTAGATGCCCATCAAAAGCACGGGCCACAGGCCGGCAACGATGGGAACCACCGAGAGCGCGCCGGAGGTCAACTCGGGCGCCGGCGTGACGCCCAGGTCTTCGCGCATCTCGAGTTCCCCAAAAGGAACGCCGGAAAGATAGAGCCAGCTCGTGCCGCCCATCTCTTTTTCGCCGTAAATATGCTTCACGTATTTGCCCGGATGGCTACGGATGCGTTCGCGGGCGATGTCGATCAAATCTTCCCGCTTGCCGAAGGTCAGGGCTTCCATGGGGCAGGCCTCGACACATCCGGGCAATTGGCCCTGGGATATCCGGGCATGGCACATATCGCACTTCATGACCCGGGGCGAAAGCGGCTCATCGTATTCGTAGGTCGGTATATCGAAAGGGCAGGCGATCATGCAGTAACGGCAGCCCACGCAAACGCTTGGATCGTAGATCACGGCCCCGGTTTCGGTTTTCTGGAAAGCCTTGACGAAGCAGGCCGACGCGCAGGCCGGCTCGAGGCAGTGGTTGCACTGGATCTTCCTGAATATCGGCGCCTTCTGGCCGGGAAGGTCATACTTGTTGACCACCGTGTGGGCCTTTTCGGTGGTCCGGCGTTTTTCATCGAGCACGGCCAGGTCGGTGAACGGCTGCTCCGGCGCCGGGAGCCCATGGACCTGATTGCAGGCGGCCTCGCAACTGCGGCAACCCACACAGCGCGTGATGTCGTGCAATACACCGAAACTGCCCGGGTAGCCTTCGAAATGATGATTGCCGGCGGCCAAGGCCGACTTGCCTGCGGTCGCCCCGATCCCGGCTCCGGCCGCGCCGATCCATCCCAAAAATTTCCTGCGTGAAATAGACATATCCAAAACCTCAATTCAGATCCGAATTAGTTAATTTTCTTCTTATGGCAATCGGTGCATTCGGCCAGCTTTTCGATCCCCATGGTTTTATGGCAACCCATGCACTGCAAATGATAGGCGCCCATGATGCCCGGTTTCAGGGGGTTTTGCGGATCGATCTGCGCGCCATGGCAATTGGCGCAGGCCGGCGGCTTTTTGCTGACCGGGCTGTTATGGTGGCAGCCCTGGCACAACGTTCCCGGCTCGGTGTGGAAATAGGCCGCCAGCTTGCTGTCTTTGATGTTGCCGGCCAAGGCATTGACGATCTTGCGATGGGGCATGTCCACGGCTTCATACTGCTTGGAAAGATTTTTAATGACAACCTTCTCGGGAATGTCTTCCTGGCCGATGGTTTCGGTGACCGCTGTTCTGGCCTGAAGCATCTGCGCGGCCATCGCTTTTTCCTGGTCCGAATCGCCGGGGAGCTGATTCTCGGGGGCCGGTTTCATATGGCAGGGAATGCAGGCGCTTTCCTTATTTTCCATGGGCGCGCCGATGAACATGTGGCATCCCGCGCAATTTTTATCGTTTTGTTTTTCGAGATGGCAGCCCCGGCAGCTTTTGGTCGAATCCACCTGGTGCATGGCTTTTTCGAGATTGACCCCCTTGCCCTGCTTGGTCCCGGCCATGGTGTGGCACTCGTTGCACGCCTTGAGCGTTTCATGGTGGCAGCCCCGGCAGGTGTTGTTGTAGGCCTCGTGCGCCTTATGATCGAAAGGCACGAAATTCATCCGGTTGGCGATCTCGTTTTCGGCCGGGAGGTCCTTGGGCGCCCGCTTGAGCAGGACCATATCCGGCTGTTTGCCTTCCATCCGCGGGACCGCTTCGACCTTTTCGATTTTCTGCTGAGCCGCGGCATCGTGACACCCGGCGCACTCCACCGGACCGGTGACGATGTTTTTTGCCTGATTCTTGAGGTGACAATCGATGCAGGCGATATGGGATGCCGCGCGCATCGACATGCGATTCTCCTCGGTCTCTGACCGATGGCAATAGCGGCAGGTGCCTTCCTTGCCCTTGGCATAGAAGAGCTTTTTGGCGCTTTCATCATATTCATGATGGCAGCGTTCACATTTCTGTTCCTGGGCCACCGCGTGCCGGTAGTGCAACGATTTATCCATGCCCACCGGCTGCCGGGAGGATGCCAGGCGGCTCTTTTCGGTGTGGCATTCATTGCATTCCACCGGTCCGGTCTTTTCGCCCGCGACCTTCATCTCCCCGTGACAGGCGATGCACTCCTTGTGATAGATGTTCATCACCGTGTTGCGGTCCGTGTCTTCAAGGCGCTTGAACTTTGTGGAAATGCGATCGTTCTGGGATAAATGGCAGGCGCTGCACTCCTTGTTCTTGGAGGCCAGGGCCTTGGTGTGCGCGTCGTGCAGAAATTGAACGGGCGGCTTTTCCAACTCGCCGAAGATGCGCATGTTATCGATTCGAATGACGTCTGCCGTGGCACCGGATGGGATCCGAGAAACCTGCGCTGAGCCATAAAGACCCGAACTGCCGATGAAAAAAATGGAAGCCGCTACAGTAAAGACCCGGCGAAGCAGACGTTTCCTCATAATTCTAAATCCTTGAGTTAATTATATTAAATAATGAGATTAACCGGGGTTTACTAACAAAAAGAAAGGGGGCGCGCAACAATAAAACATGCTTGTGCGGGGTTTTTTTCATATCGGTCCGGGCGGCCCTTCTTCAGGCGGGTGGCTGTCATCGTCTTTGATGCTTTGCTCTTGTGGCCAAACAGCTCTTGCACACGCCGTCGACCCGCACGGCCACATGTTCGATCTGCCCAGGGAAGATGCGCTCCAGAGGTTGCAGGTCCAGGGCGATGGCTTCGGGGCGCAGGCAGTCCATGCGGCCGCAGCGGCGGCAGAAAAAGTGGGGGTGGGACTGATGGTGGGCGTTGGGCGCCAAACCGTAATAAAAGGCGCGGCCGCCGCTCAGGCGCTCCAACAGGCCGTGCTGGACCAGGGCCTCCAGGATGCGATAGACGGTGACCCGGTTGATGGGGTGGCTGCGACGCAGGGTTTCAAAGATCTGCTGGGCATTGAGCGGACCGGTGTCGCCGCCCACCACCTCCAGGACGCGCAGGCGGTGGGCCGTGGCCTCCAGCCCGGCCCCTGCCAGCAACTGGCCGTAGTCGCAATTCTGGCACATGCTATCCCTCCTCCTGGGGCAAGGGCGCCCGATTGGCGGCTTTGGGCTGGAGAATGCCTTCCAGGACCAGGGCAATGAAGAAGCCGGAGCCGGCCGATAGAATAATGCAGGCCCCGGCAGTGAGATCGAAATAATAGGCCAGGCCCAGACCCAGGATGGTGAAAAGCACGTTGAGTCCGCAGGCCAAAGCCATCATCCACAGCAAGGAGCGGGTGAACTTTTCGGCAATGAACGGCGGGATCGTCAGCAGGGCGATCACCAGGATCAATCCCACCACCCGGATGGTGAGCACGACGGCCACGGCCAGCAGGCAGACCAAGAGGAAGTAGAGCCGCCGCACCGGCACGCCGCGCACCCGCGCGAACTCCTCATCGTAAGAGAGCGATAGAAAATCGGTGTAATAAGCCCCTACCACCAGGGCGATGACCAGCGCCGTGACCAGCATCACCCACAGATCGGTCACGGGCACGGCCAGAATGCTGCCGAACAGGTAGCTCATCAGGTCCACCGGGTATCCGGGCGAAAGGTCGATGAAAAGTACACCCAGGGCCATGCCCAGGGCCCAGATGGCGCCGATGACCGTATCGGCCCGATGTTTGGCGTTCAGGCTGACAGCGGCCATGGTGAGGGCCGCCGCCAGGGAAAAACCCAGGGTCCCCAGCAGGTAAGGCCAGCCCATGAAAAAGGCCAAGCCGATGCCGCCGTAGGCCGCGTGGGCGATCCCGCCGGAGAGAAACACCAGTCGGTTGGCCACGGCCAGGGTGCCCATGATGCCGCAGATGATGCTGACCAATAGGCCGGCCAACAGGGCGTGGCGCATAAAAGCGAAATCGAATATTTCCAACATAGCACGACCTTGGATGTTTTCTGGTTGGGCTAATTGATTAACTTTCCACTTTATTCTTTCCACTTTGATCATCATCATGTCTTCGAAGCACCCGGTGCGGCACCCCATGGGCGAGCAGTTCCACCGGGCAGGCCTGGTCCGGAGGATGATGATACATCATCTCCATCATCGCGTGGGTCAGTTCGGGATGCGGATGGTAGTGCAGTTGGCGATTGACGCACGCCACCGACTTGACGTGGGTGGAGATGGCCAGCAAGTCATGGCTGACCATGACGATGGTGATGTCGGTGTTGAGTTGTTCCAACAGGCAATACAGCTCTTGCTGCCCCTGGGCATCGATGCCCGCGGTGGGTTCGTCCAGGAAGAGGATGCGCGGCGCGGCCACCAATGCCCGGGCAATGAAGACCCGTTGGCGCTGACCGCCCGAGAGCTCGTTGACGCGCCGGTCGGCCAGATTGGCGGCCCCCATGCGTGCCAGGGCGTCCATGGCCAGCCGCCGCTGGTCGGGCGTTGGGCGCGGCCATTTGATGCCCGGCGCCAGGCAGCCGGTGAGGACCACATCCAGCACCGAGATGGGAAAGTGGGGATTGATGGTCGCATGCTGGGGGACATACCCGACGCGCTCCGAAACCTGCCGGGGCGCTTGGCCGAAGACGCGCACCGTGCCGCGGGTAGGTTCGAGCAGGCCGAGCATCAGCTTGAGCAGCGTCGTCTTGCCGCCGCCGTTGGGACCGATCATGGCCACGAAATCATTGGCCGCGACTTCGAAGGTGACCCCTTCGAGCACGTTCTCGTGGTGATAGGCGAACCAAACACCTTCTGCTTGGATCAAGGGCAGGGTCATGGATAAATCACCTCAGCGCGTCTTGGAAGGCCTGGGCCTGACGCAGCAGGTTGGCGGGTACATCGGCCGCCAGCGGGTCGGCCAGGATCACCCGGCCTTCGATCTCCTTGGCGATCAGCTCGGCGCTACGGCTGGAAAATTGGGGCTGGGCGAAGATCACCGTGATCTTCAGCTCCCGTGCCGTGCGGATCAGATCGCGCAACTGGGCGGCCTTGGGCTCCTTGCCTTCGATTTCGATTGGAATCTGGACCAAGTCATAGCTCTTGGCGAAGTAACCCCAGGAAGGATGGAAGGCGATGAAGCGTGAGCCTTGCTTGCCTGCCAGCAGGGCGCGGATTTGGCCGTCCAGCTTATCCATGCGGGCGGCGAACTGCCGGTAATTCGCTTCGAATCGGGCGGCATGTTCCGGCTCGGCTTCGGATAGAGCGACGCGAATGTTTTGCGCAATGGTCTTGAGTAAATGGGGGGCTAGCCAGACATGGGGATCGAGGGACGCTTGCCCATGATCCGAGGCATGGGCATGCCCATGATCGTGTCCATGAGCGTCCATGGGCAGTTTGGTGATGCCCTGATCCATGGCCACCACTTTCAATCCGGGATTGGCGGCCCTGATTTTGGGCAGCCACACCTTTTCGAACGACATGCCGATGCTGAAGTAGAGCCGTGCTCTGGTCAGGTCTGCCATCTGGCCTGGTTTGGGCTCGTAGGTGTGTGGGTCTGCGCCCGGTTCGACCAAGGTTTGAACGCTGACGCGTTCCGCGCCAATTTGTTGCACCAGGTATTGCTGGGGCAGAATGCTGACAAATAGTTGGATCGGGTCAGCCGCCGAGACCGATCCCGATGTGCCAAGGATCAAGGTCGGCAAGGCCATGAGCATGAATAGGATGCATCGCAAGGCGGGCATGGGGTCTCCTTTGAAGCCGGAATAACCAACGCGCAAATAAGTTGCATATACCCGCTGGAAAAGCAAGCGTCCTATAGGGCAGGTGTAATAAAGGCTGTTGCTTTAATCGGGTTCGGTATCGGTATCGCTATCGGTATCGTTCCGATTCCGATTCCGAACCCGATCCCGAAAACAGTGCTGTGCAACAGTCGTGACTTGCACACATAGGCCAAGCGGCTATTTTCGCATGATCATGGGCCCCAATGGCCGGCCGCCGAAAAGGTGCATGTGCAGGTGGAACACCTCCTGATTGGCGTCCCGGTTGCAATTGAGCAGGAGGCGGTAGCCGCTTTCGGCCACCCCCTCCTGCTCGGCCACTTTTTTGGCCACGGTGAACATGTGACCGATGAGGGGCTCGTCTTCGGGAGTGATGTCGTTGACGGTCGGGATCTCCTTGTTGGGCACGATGAGGACGTGCACGGGGGTGGCGGGTCGGATGTCCCGAAAGGCGGTGACCTGGTCATCCTGATAAACGATGTCGCTGGGGATCTCTTTTTGGATGATTTTGGTGAAGATGGTAGGCATGGCGTGCGCTCCTTTTAATCCTTTTTATGTGCTTCCCGTTCCTTTTGAGCGGCCGAGCGTACCAGTCGGTGGCGGCTCCAGAAGGTCGGTGTCTCTTGCCGATGGCTGCGCTCCCGGCATTCCGGTCGGCCGCAGGTGGGGCACTCGGCTGGGGCACAGGGGTCCATATGCACCAGGATGCTGGCATTGCCCGCCAGGGCTTCGGTCAGCAGCGCTTCCAGAATTTTTGCCTCCTGATGGGCTTCTTCCAAGGATAAGGTGGCCGGCAACATCAGATGCAAATCGATGTGAACGATCACCCCGGCACGCCAGGCGCGAAGCTGGTGGATATCCACCCAATCCGGCCGGCGGTGCTGCTCAAGCAGTTTGGCAATGCGGGTCAGCAGGTCCGGGTCCGAAGCATCCATGAGCCTGGAGAAGGATTGGCGCATTAGGTGGCCGCCGGTGATCAGGATTTGGATGCCCACGATGCAGGCGATGACGCCGTCCAGGCGCAGCCAGCCGGTCAGATGAACCAGAAACAGGCCGACCACCACGGCGATGGAGCTGTACACATCGGTGAGAATGTGCCGGCCATCGGCCACCAGCGCCACGGAGTCAGTGTGCCGCCCGGTACGGACCAAATAGAGGCCGAGCAGCAGGTTGATGCCCGTGGCCGCCAGCAAGACCAGTATGCCTTCTTCCAGGTTGGGCAAGGGATGGGGCACGAGCACGTGCCGCACCCCGCTGTAGAAGATGCCGGCGGCCGCCACCATGATCAGGGCGCCTTCGAAACCGGCTGAGAAGTATTCGATTTTGCCGTGACCATAGGGATGTTCGGGGTCGGGTGGTTTGGCTGCCATCCAGATGCTGATGCCGGCAAAAGCGGCGGCCGCCACGTTGACGATGGATTCCAGGGCATCGGAAAGCACGGCCGAAGAGTGGGTCAGCCGGTACGTGACGAATTTGAGCGCCAGCAGGAGGATGCCGACCCCCAGGGAGAGTCCGATGGCCTTCAGCCGCAAGCGTTGCATGCGACTCTGTGCGGAGACGTTGGACGCGGTGGCAGCCGGCATGGTGCGTTCATTCATGGGGGGTGTTTCAAGTAGAAGGTTGAATATCTGGTGCTCTTTCCCATCGACGGGCCGCGGCCGTCAAGTGTCATTCTCGATGGTTGAGGCCATCGAGAATTTGAAAAAGTGCTTGGGTGCCCAAATTCTCCGCTCCCTGGCCCTTGGCGGCGATATAGAACTGGTGCACCAGGGCCAGGCCGGGCAGGCTCAGGTTGAGGCGTCCGGCCTCTTCCAAGGCGATGCCCATATCTTTCACGAAATGCTTGATGAAAAAGCCGGGGGCAAAGTCTGCCCGGGCAATTTTGGGGCCCAGGTGGTTGATGGCCCAGGAGCTTGCCGCGCCGCGGCCGATGACGTCGATCACCGCTTCCATGGACATGCCGGCCCGCCGGGCATAGAGCAAGGATTCGACCACGCCGATCATGGTGCCGGCAATGAGGATCTGGTTGCACATCTTGGTGTGCTGGCCGGTGCCTGGCGCGCCCATGTGGGCGATGTGCCGGCCCAGGGATTGGAAGAGCGGCAATATGCGATTGAAAACGGCTGGATCGCCGCCTACCATGATGGCCAGGGTGGCCTCCCGGGCGCCCATGTCGCCGCCCGATACCGGAGCGTCCAGAGCCGCCACGCCTTTGGCATTGGCCTGCTCGAAAATCTTCGCGGCCAACTGGGGACTGGAGGTGGTCATATCCACCATGACAGTGCCTGGGGCGGCCCCGGCCAATACGCCATCCGGGGCCAGAATCACCGTTTCCACATCCTTGGGATAACCCACGATGGAAAAGACCACCTCGCTTTGCCGCGCCACGGCGCCCGGGGTGTCGCACCATTGGGCGCCGTGGGCCAAGAGGTCCTCCGCTTTGGCGCGAGTGCGATTGTGCACAAAGAGACGATGGCCAGCATCCATGAGATGGCCGCACATGGCGCACCCCATGACCCCGGTACCGATCCAGCCGATGCTTAAGCTGTCCATGGGCTCTCCAATCTATAGGATTCGATGACAGGATTCGATGGCGCTATAGGGCCTGCTCAGCGGAGCAGGCAGTCCTGCTTGAACGTAGATATATAAAGGTAGGCGGGGGTGTCAAGTTGCGCAAGCGTCAACCCTGGTATAAAGTGCCTCACCATGGAAGATATAAAGGTGGAATGCTACAGCGGCTATCGGGGAGAGCAGACCCCGCGGCGCTTTTGGCTGGGACCGCGTTGTGTGCAGGTGTGTCAAACAGTCGATTGCTGGCTGGCCCCCGATCACCGCTATTTTAAAGTCATGGGCGATGACGGGGGCCTGTATATTCTGCGACACGATCCCTACCGCGAGCGGTGGGAGATGACCTATTTTCGTCAAACCTCGCCGACCGGACGACTCGACGTTTCCTCTTGATTCGGCGCTTCTTCCGTACCCTGCTCGTCGGCCGGGCTGGCATCATCGGCCGAAGCTTTTTCCACGATGGGGATGATCAGCTTGTGGTTGATTTGCAGATCGGCCAGATCGGTCTCCGGGTTGCAATGTTTGAGCAGCCACATGGGTATCTCGAATTTGTTCTGGGACAAAGACCAATAGTTGTCCCCATGTCGAACATGGTAATCTTGCAGCTCACCGATGCGGTAGACTGCGAAGAAGTCCTCTTGCAGCCGTTTGTGGAATTCGTAACGGTTCTGCTCGAAGGCCTCGGCCGTGACCCGGTGCAGGGGGATTTTGATCTTCTGATGCAAATGAATCACGCTGTTGAAGCTCAGGCCGTTGAGGTTGCGGATCTGCTGGGTGCGCACATCGGCCCAATCCGCGAAATGGCCTAAAGTCTCCTCGATCTCAATCCGGATCACACCCACCGGCTGACCGTTCACCTTTATAACCTTCTCGAAACCGACATCGGCGGCCACGATTTGATCGTTGCTGACCTGTTGCCGCAGGGCATCGAGGGTAAGGGCTTCCTTTTCGGGTAATGCGGGCGCCACCGGGATGACCGAGGCCAGCATGGGTTGGGGGTACTGCCCCAGAGGCAGTTCTTTGGTCGCCGGTTCATCTTCGCCGGCCGGGGGTTCAACCGGGGCTGCCGCCACCGGCGCACTCGGCTCCGTCTGCGGTGTGGCGGTTTCCACCACCGGTGCATCGGGTGCGGGTATTGGGGATATTGCGATCGCCTTTTCAGGTTCGGTTATGGCAGGGATCGCTTCCTGTGGCGCGGGAACAGCGGGCGGCGGCTCAGCTTTCTGGACAACAGCGGCCATGGGTTCGGCGGCAGCCACCTCAATGGGGGCCTTGGATTCCGTTTCAGGGGCTTTGGGTTCCATCAATGGGGTAGTGGTTTTTACCGCCGTCGTTTCGGCACCGGTCTTTGGGGGTGCAGCTTCCAAAACGGCTGCGGTCGCGGCAACCGCTGGGGCTTTCGTTGTTACTTTTGGTGCGCCAACGACTTGCCCCGGGATTTCGGCTTGTGCGACCGGTGAGGCTGCTTTTTCGAGCGGCTTTTCCTCGACGACGGTTGCGGCGGCGACCATCGCTGAGGCTTTGGCTTTTTCGGCTGAGGCCGTGACTTTCACCGGTGTAACGGTTTTCACAGAGGGAAGAACGGCTTGCGCGGTCGGGGCAGCGACCCCTATTTCTGGCGAAGCGGTTTTGGGAGATGATTGGTTTGAAGCCAATAGCGGCATTTCGGGCTGGCTCAGCTTTTCGCCGCGCGTTGGAATGCGCAAGGTCTGGCGAGGAAGAATGGTGGCGCGTTTGCCCAGGTTGTTGGCCAGGATCAGTTCATCGGCCTCAACCCCATGGGCGCGGGCGATCTTGCCCACGGTGTCTCCCCGTTTGACGGTATAAAAGCGGGTCGGCTTCTGGTCTTTCTGATAGAGCGTATCGGGAATGAGCTTGGCCATGAGGGTCTGGGCATTTTCGGCGCTTGCCGGCAAGCGCAGGGCGTAGCCTTTGGGCACATGTTTTTGGCCGGTGACCACCGGCTGCCGCAAGGCCGGATTCAGGCGCTTGAGCTCCTCGGGCGCCACGGCGAAGTGCTGGCTGAGTTTGGAGAAAGAGACGAACCCATCCAGCACATGGGTGCGATAGGGTACGGGTGCGGCCAGCGCCAGTTCACCGAAATACTCCTTGTAGTTGGCGGCGACTTGACGCGCGGCCAGAAATTCCGAGTAAAAATTGCGTGAAGCGAATTTGAAGGAGCGCCCCTGGTAGGATTGAAATATCTGGGCATAGTCGCCATGCTGCTGTTTGGCGCGCAGCATGCCGCCGGTGCCATGGTTGTAGGCCGTAATGGCCAGGGGCCAGTCCCGCAGCTCGGCATAATTTTCCCGGAGCAGTTGGGCGGCCGCATGCGTGGCTAAAATGGGGTCACGTCGCTCGTCCACGGTATAGCCCACCTGCATGAAGCGCTTGCCGGTGCCCTGGGTGAATTGCCACATGCCGGCGGCGCCGACTTTGCTGTATGCATTGGGATTGAAAGAGGACTCCACATGGGGCAGATAGGCCAGGTCCTCGGGAAGGTTGTAGGTTTTGAAAATGGCGCGGATCTGGTCGATGTAGGCGCCGGAGCGTATCAGGCCCTCCCGAAATCGATCCATCTGGCCGATCTGACAGCGTACGCGCGGCAAGGCCTGCCGAAACTGATGCGCGGCGCGGGGCTCGGGAAAAAGGGCCGCGACACGCCGGCACTCTGTATCGTCGCAATTGGGATTTTCGGCCAGGCGCCGCAGGATCTGCTCGTATTTCCGGTTGGCCGTCTTCATCCGCTGGCGATTGGTTTTGTCGGCGCCGCGCGCATTATACGGCAGCAGCTCGATCACCTCATAGATGACGCTCAGATCGAGGTTGTCATGCACGAGACCTTGGCTGGTAGGGTGTGTTGCATAAACTTTGGTCCAGAAAGCCACATTGGGAGCGATCACATCCGGCATCGGGAAAATATCTGAGTCGGCCCGGAGGCTGGCGAAACTCAAAAAGATAAAAAGGGTCAACAGCCCCGCTGTCTTTGCCATGCGTACAGGTTTCATGCACCGGTGTCCTTCGATGGGAAATAGGGTTCGTGCTTAATAACGGGATTCGGTTCAGCAAGATATGTACCACGCGGGTCCTGTTTTATCGACGTGTTTTTCTTCTGTGTTGAAGGCACTTTAAACGACAACCGCCTGTCCGGTGCAGCCCAAAGTGTCAAAAAAGGGACGGAAGCAGACCGCCGTCAAAATTTGCCCCGTCAGCCAACCGACAGGCTTAATGTTGCTTGCAATCAGAAGATTTCGGTTCTAAGTTCAGGCGCGATGGGAGAGGAGCTATGAAAATTCAGATACAGCATGTCCCGACTGAAGGAACAACCTTGGCCTACAGCCAGGAGGTCAGGCAATTTCCGGTGCTCAAGGCGTTGGTGGAGGAGGGCGGTTGCCGCTTCAGGGGCCCGCTGTCCATTGAATTGACGGTGGTGCCGGAGCGTGAGCTTTTCAAAGTCAGCGGCTTGGTCGAGGTCGATGTCCAGATGGAATGCAGCCGCTGCCTGACAGAGATCGACAGCCGGCTGTCGCGGGGCTTCTCCCTGCGCTTTTCCAAGGAGATTCCCCAAGATCTTCACGGCAGCGATACTCCAGAGGTGGAACTGACCGCCGATCAGATCGGCCTGATTTTTTTCAGGGGCGACGAGATCGACTTCAAAGATACGGTGCAGGAGCAGGTCGTGCTGGCCCTGCCCTATAAACCTTTGTGTCACGAGGCTTGCAAAGGGCTTTGTCCTCGATGTGGCGTCGATCTGAACAAGGAAACCTGTGCCTGCACCGGCGAAGGCTCCGGCGGCAGTCCCTTTACCGTCTTGCAAAATCTTGACTTGCGCCCCCGAAAGCAGGGCAAGCGCCATACGAAGAAATAAATGCTGCCATGTCTATCCGATTGTTAGCCAAGGATCTGTATCGTTATCAAAAAGAAGTCGAGCGCCTTGAGCGCGAACTGGCCATGGTGCCTGCCGCCAAACAAGCCGGCATCGCCGATCGGCTGCGCCAGACCAAGGCCGAACGCGATCTGCTGCGCCGCGCCTTGGACGGGGAGATCGGCCGATAGCGGCACCAAACCACGCATTTCAATTCTATCCTTTTCTTTTTACGAGCATATGGTAGTACTGAGTCAGGCGCCGGAAGATATCGGCGTCGCCGCCTTTATCGGGATGGTGCGTGAGGGCCAGTTTGCGATAGAGGCGGGAAAGCGAGCCGCGATCCAGCTTCTTGAGTTCCTTCCAGGGTAGCCCGAAAAGCCGCCCGGCCTCTTCGAGTTTGACGGTCACTCTGGCCGGCGGATGATAGATGCGGTGGCGATCGATGAAATCCTCCACATAGGCCTGCCAGGCGGATTGCCGCTGAGTTTCGAAATCGAAGTACATCACGGCGTACCGGGTCAGGTAGGGATGCAGGCTGGAAGCGATGGGGCCACCGTCCCAAAAACGGTCATCGGCATTGACCCGGCAAATCCGGGAGATAAAAAAGGCATCCAACTGATCCTGTAAGCTCCGGTTGGATTTGGATTCGGGCATGAACCGTTTGAGCTCGAAAATCAGCGATACATAGAGAGGCTTTTCATGGCTTCGGAGCAGGCGCTCGGCCGATAGAAAATATTGTTCCAGCTCATCCCGCGATTTGGCGTGCAGCGTTCGGAAAACCTTTGCAGGCACATGGTCGATATGGCGCTGGTCGCTCACTCCAAATCGCAGATAATGAAAACGCCGCTTATCGAAACCCCATAATGCTGTCGGAGTTTGGGCTGCATCGATGGCCTTGCTGGCGCTGCGGCGGCGGCCGCGGTCAAAGCCGTCAATAATGCGCCGGATGTTCGGTTTAAGGAATTCGTAAAAGATCTCGTCCAAATGGGATTGATCCGCCGGCGCGCCGGCCGCGGCCAGCCCCTCTTCCAGTTCAGCGGAATAATAGTAGCCGCTGCTGCCCGAATAGACGATATGGCGCGTGGGGTCATGGCCGAGATCGAGAAGGTCCTTGCTCTTGAAGCCTTCACCGGCGGCATAGGACTGGCGGATGATGTAACGGATTTTGCCTCTTTCGGCTATACGGGCCATGTACATGGGATGTTGCTACCTTCAGCCTATAGTAAATGCAAGCCAAAAGGCCTGCGGCGCTTCGCTTTCGTTTCGACATCCCAAGATGTGCATATCCCTTTTGAGCGCAACCCACGATCTCATTTCAATAATCTTAATTGACGCCAACGTCCGCTTCGATTATGAGGCCTTAAGTGATGGTTAACGTCTAACGATATGAGGTTAACGGTACCGGAAAGGAAACGGCATGTTCAACTCGACGATCCTGAATATCGCAGAGAAAATCGCAACCTATGACGACTGGCGGATCTCCCGCGATCAGGCGTTGGCGCTGATTCCGGAAAACCCCGAAGCGGCCATGGATCTGATCAGTTGCGCCAACAAGATCCGGCAGTGGTTCCATCAGCAGCAAATTTTCAAGTGCGGCATCATTAATGCCAAAAGCGGCCGGTGTCCCGAAAATTGCGCCTTTTGCGCCCAGTCGGCCCATCACCGGAGCAGTATCGCGGAATATGCGCTGCGCGACGTCGATGCGCTCGTGCAAACCGGTTTGCGGCTAGCGGCGGGCGGGGCCAACAACTACTCCATGGTCACCAGCGGCACCGCGCTCGATGATGCGGACATCGATACGGTCTGCCAGGCCACGGAAATCCTGCGCGCCAAGAGCGATCTGAGGATCTGTGCTTCCCTGGGGATGCTGACGAACCGTTCGGCGCGCAAGCTCAAAGCCGCGGGAGTGACCCGTTACCACCACAACCTGGAAACAGCCCGCAGCTACTTTCCCCAAATCTGCACCACCCATGATTATGAAGAAGATATTCAAACCTTGCTGATGGCCAGACAAGCCGGGCTGGAGTTATGCAGCGGCGGTATTTTCGGAATGGGCGAGTCCTGGGAGCAGCGCGTGGAGATGGCTTTTCTGCTAAAGGAACTGGATGTCGACGCCATTCCCATCAATTTCCTGAATCCCATCGAAGGCACCGCTTTGGCCCAGCGCCCCCTGATGCCTCCGCTTGAGGCGTTGGCCTGTATCGCCCTGTACCGCTTCATCCATCCCCGCAAGGAGATCACGGTGTGCGGCGGCCGCGAAGTCACCTTGCGCGATTTTCAGTCCTGGGTCTTTTTTGCCGGCGCCAATGGATTGATGGTGGGCAATTACCTGACCACCCGGGGCCGCGACATCGAAATGGACCTGGAGATGATCGCGCAGATGGGACTGGACGATACGCCCCAAAAGAAGCACGGATAAGGTTTTTGTCGTCTCCGCTATTGCTTTTTCTCTCATAGGTGATTACACTTACGCCCAACGTAAAAGCGACCGTGCATCGTGCGGTTGGACTTCGTAATATCGCTTGGGTTTTGACAAGCAATCCACAAATCTTTTGAGCCCCGGACCATATCTTGTCGGATAAGCTTGATTACATCGATTGCGGGCATGCGCCACATCATGATCAGGCTCTTTTTTTACTTACGAAAGGAGAATAGTATGACAGTGAAACGTGTTTTTGCAGTTGTGGTTTTGGCGGCATTGGTGTTCGGCATGGTGGGGTGCGCAACCCTACCGACGGGGCAGCCGGCGCCATTCACGCCCCAGCCGATTGCCCAGGGCGCTTGGGCCCAGAAGGCGGACAACCTGGTATTTATGTTGGATGCCTCTTCTTCCATGCTGGAAGGATACAACAACGTGGAAAAGTTCGCCCTGGCGCGCAATGTGGTGGCCAATTTCAATCAGACCATGCCGGATCTGAAGCTGCAAACATGGGTGCGTTCCTTTGGGCACGATCCGGCGGTATCGCCGCGTAGCACGATGCTGGTGTACGGTCCGGCGGCCTATTCACGCACGGGCGTCGCCGAATCCCTGAAAAAGGTATCCAAGGCCGGCGGCCCCAGCCCGGCCGGCACTGCGTTGAACGCGTTGGACAAAGACCTGGCGGGGACTACCGGCAAGATCGCCGTTATTATGATCAGCGATTTCAAAGATATGAGCGCCGAAGCGGCGCCCGCGGCGGATGCCTTGAAGAAGAAATATGGTGATCGTCTGTGCATCTACACGGTCATGGTCGGCGAAAACCCCGGGGGCCAAGTTTTGCTCGAACAGATCGCATCGCAGACTGTCTGCGGCAAAGCGATCACCGCGGATGCGGTGGGCAACGGCGCCGGCATGGCCGAATTTGTGAAAACCGTGCTGCTCGAGGGTGAGTTGGACAGCGACGGTGATGGGGTTTACGATTCCAAGGACCGCTGCCCGGATACCCCCAAGGGTGTCAGGGTAGATATGTATGGGTGCCCGTTGGCCAAGGTGATGAAGGTCGGCGAGACCTACACTTTCAGAGATATTCAATTCGAAACCAATAAGGCCGTTCTCAAGGTCAGCGCATACCCCAAGCTGCAAGAGGTCATAGCGTCACTCAATGGACAACCCGACCTGAAAGTGCTGATCGAAGGGCACACCGACAGCACCGGCAAAAAAGATTATAACCAGAAGTTGTCCGAGCAACGGGCCGCGGCGGTAATGAAGTATTTGAACTCCAAAGGCATCGCCGCCGAACGCATGACCGCAACAGGTTATGGTATGGAGCGACCCATCGCTTCCAACGATACAGCCGAAGGTCGCGCGGAAAACCGCAGGGTCGAGTTTAAGCCGATTCAGTAATAACTCGATACCTATTGAGATAAGACATTAAGGAGCAGGTCGGTTCGCCGGCCTGCTCCATCCCTTTTTCCATTCCTTTTCTCTCTCACGCCAGAGCCGCTCGGGTCCGCTTAAAAGTGTTGAAATATTATCTTGTTTCGCCTATAGTCCGCCGCGTTCCAAAGACTCGAAATCCCGCGTGAAAGGAAAGGCGCCATGTATAAAATCGTTCCCAAGCAGATGTTCTTCACCAAGGGGGTGGGCTATCACCGCAACAAGCTCCAGAGCTTCGAGCTGGCCTTGCGCGATGCCGGCATCGAAAAATGCAACCTGGTGACCATTTCGAGTATTTTTCCACCGGACTGCAAGATCATTTCCAAAGCCGAAGGACTTAAATGCCTGGTGCCCGGCCAGATTACTTTCGTGGTGCTGGCTCGGGAAAGCACCAACGAGCCTGCCCGACTGGTCACCGCAGCCGTGGGTCTGGCCCAACCCAAAGATAAAAAGCAGTACGGCTATATTTCCGAACATCACGGCTATGGCCAGAACGCGCGCCAGTCAGGCGATTTCGCCGAGGACTTGGCGGCCACCATGCTGGCCTCCACCCTGGGCATGGAACTGGACCCCGACCAGGCTTGGGATGAGCGCAAGCAGCACTACGTGGCCAGCAAGGACCGCTTGTTCGTCAGCCGCAGCATCGCCAAGGCGACCCACGGCCACAAGGACGGTTTGTGGACCACGGTGCTGGCCTGTGCCGTCATGCTGATCGTCGATTAGCCGAACAGAAGCGGATCTCCATGAAATCGCTGTTCAAAGATGCCCCCGATATCGTCCCCCAGCGCCTGAAGAGGGGCTTGAGCATTCCGGAGCTCATCGAAGCCATGGGCCGGACCTGTTTCGAGGCCCGCAACGTGAACCGTTCGGCCAAGTTGTTCGGGCGCATGATCGATGAAGACGATACCATCTGGTTGGGTATCGCCGGCGCCGGTATCGCCGGCGGGATGGGTGGCATGGTGATTTCGCTGCTCGAAGCCGGTTTTATCGACGTGATCTGCTCCACCGGAGCCCAGGTGTATCACGATCTGCACTTTGCCTTCGGCCTGCCGGTCAAATCGATTCATCCCCATTTCGATGATAACGTGCTGCGGCGCCACGGCGACACGCGCATTTACGACATCGGCATCCGTGAAAAAGAGACGTTGGAAGCCCAGGATGAGATCGTGCGGCGCTTCATTAAGGAGCGGCATGCCTTGATCGGCAACCGGCCTCTGTCCAGTTGGGAGTTCAACTATCAGCTCGGATTGTGGGCCGGCGAACAAGCGCCGCACCCCGAGCACAGCTTTACGGTAGCGGCCGCGCGCATGGGGGTGCCGATCTTCTGGGACTCGCTGTCCAATCATTCCATCGCCATGAATCTGGTGCGCACCGATGCCGAAGGATACCCGGTGCAGCTTTCGGCCCAGAAGGATATTCTGCATTCGGCGGCCATCGCCTATGGCTCGTCCAAAACGGGTTTCCTGGAGTTGGGCGGCGGCGGACCGAAGAATTTTATTCAACAGACCGGCCCCACCATCAGCCAGATCCTGGGCGTCAGCTTCGAAGGCGCGGACCGCGGCATCCAGATCGGTACGGCCGTGGAACGAGAGGGCAGCCTCTCCAGTTGCACCTTCGGCGAGGCGGTCACCTGGGGCAAGTATCACCATGCCGATCAGGCCAACCTGGTTCAAGTATGGGGTGAATATAGCATCATCTTTCCGCTGTTGGCAGCTTATGCCCTGGACCGCTGTGCCCCTCGAAGCGCGAAGCGGATATCGGACCACGTCGAAGAACGGGTTAGAAAACTGGAATCTGCCCCGTGAAAGCCAATCTCATTCCTTTCTTGGCCCCCCCCCCTGAATTCAGCGACCTGGCCCAGGCCCGGGCCGTGGTGGTGCCTTTCGGCTACGAGGGGGGTGTCTCCTATGGCCGGGGGGCGGCCGCGGCGCCCCGGGCAGTGCTCGAAGCTTCCCAGCAAGTCGAATTTTACGACGAAGAACTGGATGGGGAACCGTTTCGGGTCGGTATCGCGACGCTGGCCGAACCTTCAATTCCGGCGGACGCCGAGCGGATGGTCATGTTGCTGCGGGACATCGTCGATCCGCTGTTGGTCCAGGACCGCTTTCCCGTCGTCATTGGGGGCGACCACTCCATCACCAGCGGCTATGTCCGCGCCCTGGCCAAACACCATGCGCCTTTCGGCGTCATTCAACTGGATGCCCATGCCGATTTAAGGCCCTCCTATGACGGCAGCCCCTTGAGTCATGCCAGCGTCATGGCCCGAGTCCGCGAGCTTACGCCGCACACCCTTCAGATCGGCATCCGTAGCATGGATATCGATGAAGCACGCCTCGTGCGCGAAGAAAAACTGGCCTTTTGCACCATGCGCCAGTGGCGCCAGGGCCAATTCGACCTCAAAGCCGCACTGACCGCCCTGCCTGAAAAAGTCTTCATCACCCTGGATGTGGATGTCTTCGACCTGAGCGTCATCGCCAGCACTGGTACTCCCGAACCGGGCGGCTTGGGCTGGTATGAAGCCCTGGAACTGCTGCGAACCATTTTCGAGACCAAATCGGTTTTGGGCTGCGATGTGGTGGAACTGGCCCACCGACCCCACGATGCCAATTCCCCTTTTGCCGTGGCCAAATTGATCTACAAGCTGATCGGATACAAATTCGTCCGACAGCTCCACGGCCTGCAATAAAGAACCGCTCGGGGCCAATTCTCATAAAAACGACCTCAGAATTTGAAATGACGGCTATCGTCCGCGAGCGGTGAGGTTTGGGCGGGTTTCCAGGTGCGCTCGTCGAAGCTTACGCCGCCGTCCCGGTCGATCAGCAATACCGAAGAGCTGCGCGTACCATAGTGCGGGCCGGTGATAAAGACAGCGCTGAGCGCTGCTTCCCATTCCCTTGCGATACCGGTATCGGGCAACTGATCGTCCGGAGCTATCGCCTGGTCCTGCAAGATGCCAAATAGATTATCGGGGGAAAGACCCTGCGCCTGCACCAAGAGTCGCGATAGGGCTTGTTTGCCGCGACAGATTTTGGGCCACCCGGTATCCAATAGATGGTTACTGATGCCATAGAGGCCTGGCGTCAATTGCCGGGGCGGGCCGCCGCGGTTGGAGAAGTAAAACAGGCCGTCGATGTCACCCACCAGGAGATTGAAGCCGTTGTAGCGATCCGCCGATTCACCGACCCGTTGGAGATACTCCCCGGGAGGGAGTGTGCCGATCAGGAAATCGGAAACCAGGTGCCCCCGGGAAGGGGCATTCGCTTTTATATTGCGCGGGTCTCGATAGTTGGTGATGGCCGCCAACCGACCTTGGCGGCTCACCCCCAGCCAGGTGCCCTGCTGTTCCAGGTCGCGGCCGGCCAAGACCTGGGGATGATCGGCCCAATAACCAAGGGGCGCCGTGGGGCGGGCGTAGAACTCGTCGCGGTTGGCGGCCAGGACCAGGCCGTAGCGCGGATGATGCTGATATGCAAAAAGGATGAGGCACATGGGATAAGGCCTTTAAGTTGAAGCTACGGTTTAAGTCTGGTTTGATTCTTTCTAAAATCCCCCCGCTGTGCTATAGCAACGCTTTCGTACGTTTCATCCAAACAATGGATTCATTGCTTGAAAAATAGCTGTAGCAGATAATTTGCGCAAGGGGGCATTCGCATGAACAAGGTCGTGATCGTTGGCGGCGCCCGCACCTCGGTGGGGGCTTTTGGTGGTTCATTGAAAGATGTTTCAGCCGTGGAGTTGGGGGCGCTGGTAATGCGCGCCGCCCTGACGAGGGCGGGGCTTAAGCCGGTGGCCGACGAGCGCATGCGCTCCGTGGCGGCGGACAAGCTCAAGGACCAGGGGCAGATTGCTTTGGAAAAGGCTGCCGGTGGCTGGGAGGGCGATCTCCAGCCGGTGGCGGTGGACGAAGTGATCATGGGCAACGTGCTCCAGGCCGGCCTGGGCCAGAACCCTGCCCGCCAGGCCATGATCAAGGCGGGTCTGCCTAAGGAGACACCGGCTTTCACGATTAACAAGGTTTGCGGTTCGGGTTTGAAAGCCATCGCCCTCGGCGCCCAATCGATCATGACCGGTCAGGCGGAGGTGGTGGTGGCTGGCGGCCAGGAGAATATGTCGCAGGCGCCCATGGCGCTGCCCAAGGCGCGCTGGGGCCATCGCATGGAGTTGACCGGCAAAGGAGAGCTCACCGATCTGATGGTGTTCGACGGCCTCTACGAGATCTTTTATGGCTACCACATGGGCATGACCGCCGAGAACATCGCAACCCTTTACGGCATCAGCCGCCGTGAGCAGGATGAGCTGGGCGTGCTGAGTCATCAGCGTGCCATGGCCGCCATCAAGCAAGGGCTTTTTGCCCAGGAGATCGTGCCGGTGACCATCCAGGGCCGCAAGGGCCCCACGATCGTGGATACCGACGAGCGGCCCATGGAAACCGATTTGGAGAAGATGGGCAAGTTAAAACCGGCCTTTAAAAAAGACGGCACGGTAACGGCCGGTAACGCCTCGGGCATCAATGATGGCGCTGGCGCCCTGGTGCTGATGAGTGCCGAGAAAGCCAAGGCCATGGGGTTGCGGCCCATCGTGAGCATCCGTTCGTTCGCTTCGGGTGGACTCGATCCGGCCTACATGGGATTGGGACCGATCCCCGCCGTGCGCAAGGCACTGGCGGCCGCCGCCATGCAGATCGGTGATATCCAAATGATCGAGCTCAACGAAGCCTTTGCGTCCCAAGCCATCGGCTGCATGCGGGAACTGGGCATCGCCTTCGATAAGCCCAACGAGCTTGGATCGGGCATCTCCCTGGGGCATCCCATCGGCGCAACAGGGGCTCGCCAAATGGTCAGCGGCATGAATCAAATGCAGCGCAAGGGGTATACGACCGGTTTGATCACCATGTGCATCGGCGGTGGCATGGGCATGGCGATGGTCATCGAACGGGCTTGAAAGCGAGATGCCAAAAGACGGTTATTCACTTTACATTTAAGACAGTTATTGTTAAAAACGGCCTGCTGGGAATACAGTGAAAAAGGGTCGGGACGCCGGTCGAAAGCATGGCCGCAGGGCGTGAATCCGACTCTGGGTGGACATCGGCGTCTGATGGATGAACTCGCTGGGGATGGGATATAGCCATGGATACAAGTAGACGATTGGCCATTTTGGTCTTTTGCGCCGTTCCGGCCATTGTGGGTGGGGGAATTGTGTATGCTATTTTTGGCAGCCTGACTCCCATGTGGATCTACGAGGCGCTTCTTTTGGTGACGGCCGGAGCCCTTGTCAGCCGATAAGATGCTTTCTCCGATGGGCGCTGTTCGGATATTCCGGCCGACTGAAGTTGGGGAAGCAACCCAAAGGGTGGACTCCGGCTTCGCTATTTGACGGTATGGACGGCCGCCTCATGAGTCGATGTCTTCCGAGGAGCCGCCATGGGTGAAGTGAGCACCCGTAATCCCATATTATGGTTTTTTCTGGCGTGCTTTGCCGGATCGTTTTTCGTGCTTGGCTGGTTGCTATTGCCCTTTTTGCCGATCCTGGTGCTGGGGGCTGTGAGTAGTGGTATATGCTTTCCACTCTACCGTGGCATTCGCAGACAACCGAAGATCGGTCCTTCCATCGCTGCATTTACGACCTGTTCCATCATTTGCTTCGTCCTCTTTATACCCGCTGTCTTTTTCGTGGGCAGCCTGGCGCAGCAGGCATTGGGTTTTTATCACATGGCCAGGGGCGCCGTGCTCGGCGATCAGATCAATGCCTTGCTCAGCGAGACCAATCTGCTGGAGCGAGCCAACCTGATTTTGGCCAGATTCAACTATACATTGACCGGTGATGAGATAAAAAATGTCATTACCGGCATCGCCAAGTTCGTGGGACTGTTTCTCTACGAACAGGCACGGGCCATCGCTTCCAACACCCTGGCCTTCGTGGTGAACTTCTTCCTGATGCTGCTGGTGATCTACTTCCTACTGCTGGATGGTGAACGGCTGATCGCTTATATTGTGGATTTATCGCCGCTGCCCACCACTCAAGAGCATACTTTGATCGCCAAATTCAAGGAGATGGCCAGGGCGATTTTGATCGTGAACGGGCTGAGCGGCTTGATCCAAGGCGGGCTGGGAGGAGCGGTTTTCTGGATGTTCGGGTTTCCATCGGCTTTTCTGTGGGGCGTCATCATGGGATTATTGGCTTTCATGCCTATCATCGGCATCGGGGCAGTGTTCGTCCCCACAGCTATTTACCTCTTCATCAAAGGACGCATCGCCGCGAGTATTTTTTTCCTTGTCTTCTATCTGATTGTGGCCGGGGTCATGGAGTATCTGGTCAAGCCCAAGATGGTCGGCGATAAGGTGGAGATGCACCCGCTGCTTGTTTTTTTCGCCATCATCGGAGGGCTCAAGCTGTTCGGCATTTTGGGTATCATCTATGGACCTTTGGTGGTAACCGCTTTTTTAACCCTGGCTGAAATTTATCGCGCCAATTATCAACATGCAGTCGAAGACGCCCGAATTTAGAATATGTTCTCCCCCGTGCACCGATGGGGGGGTAAAGTTTTACAGCGCAGATGCGTTAACTTTTCGAATCGAATGAACCGAGGGATAAGCTACGGAAGGTGAGACAATGACCACAGCCAATACGCATCCCGTGGTGAGTATCGAGAAGGAGATGAAAAAATCCTATCTCGATTACGCCATGAGCGTCATCATCGGCCGGGCGCTGCCCGATGTGCGGGACGGCCTCAAGCCGGTGCATCGCAGGGTGCTGTTCGCCATGCGCGAGTTGAAGAACGACTTCAACAAACCCTATAAAAAATCGGCGCGTATCGTCGGCGACGTGATCGGTAAATATCATCCCCACGGCGATACGGCCGTGTACGACACCATCGTGCGCATGGCCCAGGACTTCTCCATGCGCTACACCCTGGTCGACGGCCAGGGCAACTTCGGCTCCATCGACGGCGATTCACCGGCGGCCATGCGTTACACCGAAGTGCGCATGACCCGCATGGCCCATGAGCTGCTTGAAGACCTGGACAAGGAAACCGTCGATTTCCTGCCCAACTACGATGAGTCGCTGTCCGAGCCCGCCGTGCTGCCGGCCAAGGTGCCCGCATTGATTATCAACGGTTCCTCCGGCATCGCCGTGGGCATGGCCACCAACATCCCGCCCCACAATCTTTCAGAGGTGGTGGACGCCACCTGCGCCTTGATTGACCAGCCCGATATCACCTGGGAGACGTTGATGGGTTACATCCCGGGTCCGGATTTTCCTACGGGCGGGATCATCTACGGCACCCACGGCATCCGGGAGGCCTACAGCAGCGGTCGCGGCATTATTCGTGTGCGCGGCCGGATCGAAGTCGAAAAGGACCGCGCCGAACGGGAAACCATCGTGGTCACTGAGATTCCCTACCAGGTCAATAAGGCCAGACTGGTGGAGAAGATCGATGAGTTGATGAAACAAAAGGTGATCGAAGGGCTCAGTTACGTGCGCGACGAATCGGACCGCCAGGGGTTGCGCATCGCCATGGGACTGAAAAAGGGCAGCATGGCCGGGGTGATCATCAATCAGTTGTACAAGCACACCCAGTTGGAGAGCAGCTTCGGCATTATCTTTCTGGCCGTGGTGCGCCAGCGGCCCCAAGTGCTGACCCTCAAGGAGATCCTGGTCCATTTCGTGGATCACCGTAAAGAAGTGATCATCCGGCGCACACGCTATGACCTGAAAAAGGCCGAAGAGCGGGCCCATATCCTGGAAGGGCTCAAAATCGCCCTGGACAATCTGGATGCCGTGGTGCAGATGATCCGGCAATCCAAGACGCCGCCCGAAGCCAAGGAGCGCTTGATCGCCACCTTCAGCCTGTCGGCCATCCAGGCGCAGGCCATCCTGGATATGCGCTTGCAGCGCCTCACCGGCCTGGAGCGGGAGAAGATCATCGAAGAGTACCTGGCGGTGCTCAAGGAGATCGAACGCTTCAAGGAGATCCTCGGCAGCGAACAGATCGTGCTGGGCTTAATCAAAGAAGAGTTGCTCGCGCTCAAAGAGCAGTTCGGCGACCGGCGCAGGAGCGAGATCGCGGAGAGCGCCCGGGAGCTGACCATTGAGGATATGATCATGGAAGAGGATATGGTGGTCACCATATCCAGTTCAGGGTATATCAAGCGCAATCCCATCACCCTTTACCAATCCCAGCGCCGCGGCGGCAAGGGTAAGACCGGCATGGGCATGAAAGAGGAGGATTTCGTCTCCCATCTGTTCATCGCTTCGACCCATCATAACTTCCTCTTCTTCACCAACCGCGGCAAGGTGTACTGGTGCAAAGTGTATGATATCCCCCAGGCCGGCCGCGCCAGCCGGGGCAAAGCCATCGTCAATCTGCTCAACTTCGAAGAGGGCGAGCACATGACCACGGTCCTGGCCGTGCCCTCCTTCGAGCCGGGGCATTATGTGCTGATGGCCACCAAGGCCGGCACGGTGAAGAAGACCGAGATCATGGCCTTCTCCCGGCCGCGTAGCGGCGGCATCATCGCTTTGGAACTGGCCGAGGGCGACGAGTTGATCGCCGTGCGCATCACCGACGGCACCCAGAATGTCTTCCTGGGATCGGCCATGGGCAAATCCATCCGCTTCCACGAGTCGGCCATCCGGCCCAGCGGCCGTATCTCCCGGGGCGTGCGCGGCATGAGCCTTTCAGCCGATGACCGCCTGGTGGGCATGGAAGCGATGCGCTACGGTCAGACACTGTTCGCCGTCACCGAGAACGGCTACGGTAAGCGCACCTCCATCGATGAATACCCCCTGCACGGTCGCGGCGGCAAAGGGGTGATCACCATCAAGACCAACGAACGCAACGGTCAAGTGGTGGGCATTCTGGAAGTCCAGGAAGAGCATGACATCATGCTGGTTACGGACCGTGGCAAGATTATCCGTATGCCGGTGAGCAATATTTCGGTGATCAGCCGCAACACCCAAGGCGTTCGCCTTATCGGCATGGAGAGCGGTGAGCGTGTGGTCAGCGCCGCCACGCTGGCCGAAGAAGTGGACGTGGAGGGAAGCGATCTCCCCGTTGAAGAAGAATAGTTCCCCAAAGGGCGTGGTGATGGTAAAAGAGTATATGAACGAACGCATCGGAGTCGTGGGTGGTGGCAGCTGGGGTACGGCGTTGGCCGACCTGCTGGGGCGCAAAGGGTATATCACCGATTGGTGGATCTTCGAGGCCGATGTTTGCGGACAGGTTCAGGCAAAGCGTGAAAACAGCGTCTACCTGCCCGGCGTCAGGCTCTCGGAGAATCTGCGGCCCACGACCGATTTGAAAGTCGTCGTTCAGGACAAGGCCCTGGTGCTGATCGTGGTGCCATCCCATGTCCTGCGCTCGGTCAGCACACAAATGGCTCCCTATCTTTCATCCGGCACTGTGGTTGTATCGGCTAGCAAGGGCATCGAAAACGAAAGCCAGTTAACCATGTCCGGCGTCATCCGCGAGACCCTTCCCGAGTTGCCGCCGGATCATTTTGCCGTGCTTTCGGGCCCGAGCTTCGCCAGCGAAGTGGCCCGGGGGGTTCCCACCGTGGTGACGGTGGCGGCAAGTGAACTGACCTGCGCGCAGATGGTGCAGCAGGTCTTTGCCACCCCTTCGTTCCGTGTCTATACTAATGACGATATTATTGGGGTTGAGTTAGGTGGCGCCGTTAAAAATGTGATCGCCATCGCGGCGGGCATTGTGGATGGGCTGGGCTTGGGCCTGAACACCCGCGCAGCCCTGATCACCAGGGGGCTGACCGAAATCAGGCGCCTGGGTCGGGCCATGGGCGCCAATCCGCGCACCTTTACCGGCTCGGCCGGCCTTGGCGATCTGGTGCTGACCTGTACCGGCGACCTGAGCCGCAACCATATGGTGGGCAAGAAGATCGGTCAGGGAATGAAGTTAGCCGAGGCCATCGGTGATATGAAGATGGTGGCCGAAGGGGTCAAAACCGCCCGATCGCTCTATAATCTGTCGCAGCGCCTGCAAGTGGAGATGCCCATCTCCCATGCCGTCTATCATATTCTTTACAGTGACCTCTCCCCCAAAGAAGCGCTGGGTTTGTTGATGACCCGCGATCTGAAGAACGAGTTGGACGAAGCGTGACGAGGATTCATTGCGTGTTCCATGAATACTGATCAATGCAAGAAACAATGCTTCGGTAATCTTGACATCGTGTTCCCTTTGCAAGCCGACGGGTTGCGGGTTACGCCGGACGATTGTTTGCGCTGTGTCCGCAAGACTGAATGCCTGCGTGCGGCCATGGCCAACCGCAATGGGTTGCGCGTTCGGGAAGAGATGCTCGATCGGGCCTATCGCGGCGGCATGATCGGCTTCTTCCAGCGCTGGTCTCAAAAAAAGAATATCCACCGATTGAGAAAAGACAAACCATCCAATTCATAACCTTTCGATCCAGGAGGTGCCTTATGCCGCAGAAGATGACTGTCGAAGATGTCGCCGTGCAAGATAAAAGGGTCTTGATGCGTGTCGATTTCAACGTACCCATCAAAGGGGGCAAGGTGGCCAATGACAAGCGTATTCGTGGCGCGCTGCCCACCATCCGGCATATCGTCAAAAACGGCGGTCGACTGATCCTCATCTCCCACCTGGGACGCCCCAAGGGGGAAAAGAAAGCCGAATTTTCCCTCGCCCCCTGCGCCGCAGCCCTGGGCGAGCTATTGGGGCAACCCGTTACCTTTGTACCCGACTGTATCGGTGATGTGGCCCGAACCGCAGTCGAGCAGTTAACGGCCGGTCAGGTACTGCTCCTGGAAAACCTGCGCTTCTACAAAGCCGAGGAGAAGAACGACCCCGCCTTCGCCAAGCAGTTGGCCGAATGGGGCGATATTTACGTTAACGATGCTTTCGGTACCGCCCACCGGGCCCATGCCTCCACCGAAGGGGTCACCCATTATATCCAACCCAGCGTGGCCGGCTTCCTGATGACCAAAGAGCTCGATTACCTGGGTGGGGTCATTCAAGCGCCGCAGCATCCATTCGTGGCTATTCTGGGCGGGGCCAAGATATCCGGTAAAATCGACGTGATTCAGAATTTGCTCTCCAAGGTGGATCGCCTGATCGTCGGCGGCGGCATGGTCTTCACGTTTCTGCGGGCCAAAGGACTTGAAGTGGGACGCAGCCTGGTCGAAGAAGACCGCATCTCCCTGGCCAAAGAGTTATTGACCGCTGCCGGCAGCAAGATGCTGCTGCCGGTGGATTGCCAAGTCAGCAGCGACTACGATATCGCTGCCGGACGGGTAGCGCAGTTGCGGGTCGTGCGGGTGGAGGAAATCCCCGCCGACGCGGCCGGTCTGGACATCGGTCCGGCCAGCCTTGAGGCTTTCCGGAACGCCTTGAAAGGCGCGCGTACCATCATCTGGAACGGCCCCATGGGCGTTTTTGAAATTCAGGAGACGGCCAAAGGCACTTTTGAGATGGCCCAGTTGTTGGCGCAATTGACGGAACAGGGTGCCGTCACGGTTATCGGCGGCGGAGACTCCGCAGCCGCAGCCGAAAAAGCCGGGGTGGCCGACCGTATCTCGCACATCTCCACCGGTGGCGGTGCTTCCCTGGAGTTCCTGGAAGGCAAGAGTCTGCCGGGCGTCGCCGCGCTGACCGCACGATAGTTCCGGAGGATCGATTGACGCGCTTCGGGAATTGGTGGTAAAGCTTAGGGAAAGCGGAGGAAACGATTGGCCTTTTGGAGCGTACGGGAAGAGTTAAGCCGGGTGCAGCGTATGCGCAGATCCTATTACGAACTGCTGCGCGACGACTTGGACCAATACATGCTCGACCATGCGTTGATCGGTTCATATACGCGTTTCATGAATAGTGGCACCCCCTATCCCTTTGTGGAAAAGCGCGAGCTCAAACCCAGGGCGCGCATTCCCGGTGTGGAATACGAACATCAAAATACCTTTCTGGTCATTTTTGTCGAGGACACCATCCCGGCGCGCTACAAAAAATATGTGCGCTTCTTCGATCTCAATACCACAACCAAGAGCAATCTGCTCAAAGCCAAATTCCTTCCGCTGCCCGATACCTTTGACCGGAACCAGAAGTATTTTGACGCGGTGCAGTTCTACAACTTTCTAAAGATATTGCTACCTGTGGATTATGCCTTACTGATTCAGCGTGATCCCGGCAGCCATTTGACAAATCGCTACATGCTGTCGCACTTTCATGTGCGCATCGACTGGCCGATCGCCGAAGCGGCCGAGGATATGGCGCAAGCCCTCCGCTACATCTCCAAGGATCTCTACGAGAGAGGCGACGCGTATGCGGAGAGCTTGCAAAAGAAATTTTTCGAATACTATGGTGTTCCGGTAATGGTGGGCGGCCGGCGCACAGCCGCGATCGTGGCGGCCCAATATCTGAAACGGATGCAATGCATCTCCACCGTTTATGTGGGCAGCAGCGAGTCGCGGGCCTTGATCCGTATCTCGGAACGAGGCATCTCCAAAGCGATCCTCCTGCCCATGAGCGAGACGGAGATACAGCAGTTTGCCTCCCTGCATAACATGCCCCTGCCCACCTTCAAGAAGAATTATGTGGTTGCACGAGAGGGACGCAACGGCATCTGCATTTTTCAGGTCACCTATGCTTACACCAATCATGCCCGACCACCGGATGACGGAAAACTGCGCGAGTTAAATCCCGATGTTAATTGGCTCAGCATCGGGCAAGAACACATCCTGCCGAAACCGGGGGTACACAAATATCCGCCTTTGCCCTTCGGTTTTATCTACTCCTGAAGACGAGGCGTACTGGCCAGGACAGATCCTTAGCGACTGCCTGAATGGAAGATGAATCAGATTGCGTCTGGAAATCAGAGGATGGAAAGGCCGACGAGATAGTGACCTTTAAATCGGCCATCTACATTCTTGGTGATATGTTTGATCTGCGTTTTCAGGTTTTCGGATGCCCCCCCCGAATCGGCGAGATAGTAGGTCATTTCGATGGTGTCGCCGACTTTAATGTGATGGAGTACCTCCGATTCATCCTTGACCAAAATGCATAGCCCCTTGGGGGAGATATTCCACAGCTTGAATTGATAGAAGGCGTCCAATCCTTCGGTAGTGAATTGAACACTGTAGTATCGAGAGCCCGTTCCGCGCGTTTCCGATCTTCGTTCAGGCAGCTTGTCGCTGGAAAGATTGGTCTCCATGGTGTCCCCCGCTGACCGATTGGGATATGGAACGATCATCGTCTTGTAACATCGAACTATCATATTATCAAATAGATATCAATGTCGTCGTGTAAAAAAGCTTGTCAAGGCGCATGGAAGTCGCTATTCATGGGGCGATGCGTGGTGGCGGTGGTTAAAACCTGACAATGCAGAAAAGGGAGCCGACCAATGCCGTTTTTGAAAAAGGAGTGGAGAACAGTCCTCGTTGCAGTATGGCTCGTTTTGATCACTATCTTTGTGATTCGCGTCAGTGTTCAACTTGGCCGGATGGAGGCGAACAACGCAAAAATGGCCTCCACTCTGGATTCGGTGGAAAGCGTCGTCATCAGTACCGATGCATCGGTTGCTCAGATGGCCAAAAAAGTGGGTAAAATGGAAAGCGATGTCAACTTCATCTCAGAAAAGCTCAGAAGGCGATAGAAAATTAGCGCCTCATGCGGGAGAATCCCTGAAGGGGTACCAGCGAAAATTTCTGCGGGCCATGGCACATGCCATGAAGCCGGTGCTGCTCGTCGGTCAGCGGGGGGTGACACCAACGGTGGTCCAGGAGTTGGCGCAAGCCCTCGACCGCCACGAACTGGTCAAAATCAAGTTCATCGAATGCAAGGTCAAGAGCGACAAGCAGCGGATGGCCGAAGAATTGAAAGCTGCCGTGGGTGCTCATTTAGTCGGTATGGTTGGACACACCGCCATTTACTTCTGTCCTAACCCGGACCCCGAAAAGAGAAAGATATCCCCACCTCAAAGATCCACTGGCGATTTCGAAGAAGCTTCCATTTCCGCCTGAAAGACAGGTGCATGGCGTTGGGGTACTATCGAACCAGCACTTTAACAGCGCCGGGGGCATCGGCCGGGAGTTGGGTTCCTGTTGGGCTATCGATATAAATAGCACGCCCCTCATCGGGGATATCGAAATATGCCGGGGGCTGATCCGCCAGCGCAGATTGCATGAAATCTGTCCAGATGGGCAGCGCGGTGCGGGTGCCGGTTTCCTGGGGCCCCATAGTGGACGCATCCTCGTTGCCCACCCACACACCGGCGGCTATCGTGGGCGCATAACCCACAAAGAGCGCGTCCTTATAGCCGCTAGCGGTGCCGGTTTTTCCCGCGATGTGCCCCGGCAGTCGGTTCGCGAGCCTGCCCGTACCTTCGGTGACGACGGCGCGCAGCATATCCGTGGTGATGGCCGCGGATATCCGCGTCATGGCCAGATGTTGTTCCGGTTTGGCCCGCCACAGAATTTTGCCGTGACCATCACGAATCTCCAGTACGCCGTAGGGGTGGATGTATTTGCCCCTGTTGGCAAAGACCGCATAGGCCGCGGTCAATTGCAGCAGGGTCACTTCCGATGTGCCCAGGGCTATCGATAAATTGGATTTAAGCGCCGCGTCGATCCCCAACTGATGGGCAAAGGCGACCACCGACGACGGGCCCAGTTGCTCGATCAGCCGCACGGCCGGAATGTTTTTCGATTGCGCCAGGGCCCAACGCAGGCTGATCTCTCCAGCATAACTGGCTGAACTGTTTTCCGGCCGCCAATCGTCTCCGGGTGAGGTGTTCGGGAAAATCACCGGCGCATCCAAAAGCGTGTGGTTCTGCTCAAATCCCTTCTCGATGGCCAGTGCATACACAATGGGCTTAAAGGCTGACCCTGGTTGACGCAGGGCGGTTGTCGCCCGGTTAAAACCGCTGACGGAAGGGTCACGGCCACCCACCATGCTGAGAATGGCACCGGTCTCCACGCGCAGGGATAGGAGCGCCGCTTCGGGCTTGGGGTTGGGTAACCCGTTATGGCGCATGCGTTTTTCCAGCACCTCCAAACCAGCGTTGACCGCTTGTTCGGCGGCGGTTTGCAGACGATCGTCCAGGGTGGTGAAAACGGTCAAGCCCCCTTTGTAAAGCAAGTCGGCCCCCACCGCTTCTTCCAAGTCTTTCTTGATGTAGGCCAGAAAGTGAGAGGCTTTTCGAGCTTGGGCCCGCGGGGCAGGGGGCACCACGGGTTCTTGCAGGGCCTGCTGGAAGTCGCTGGCACTGATTGCACCGGTGCGGTGCATTAAGGTCAAGACCACATCCCGGCGCCGTTGCGCCAATTGGGGGTCAACAAGGGGGGAATATCGCGAGGGCGCCCGGGGTAGTCCTGCGATCAAGGCGCACTGCGCCAGGCTCAACGCATCGATTTTTTTGTTGAAGTAAATCCGGGCGGCGGCGGCCACCCCATAGGCGCCGCTGCCGAAATAGACCTGATTCAGATAGAGGGTTAATAACTCGTCCTTGGTATAGCGGCGTTCCAATTGCATGGCCAAGACCGCTTCCCGCAATTTGCGAATTAAACTCTTGCGCGGTGTGAGAAAGAGCGTTTTGGCCAGTTGTTGGGTCAACGTGCTGGCGCCTTCGGAAAGCCGGCCCCGGAGCACATTCTTAATGGCCGCCCTGGCAATGCCGCGCAAGGCGATCCCGCTATGCTCGTAGAATGCCCGATCTTCAGTGGTGAGCAAGGCCGTAATCAGGGCCGGGGGAATCTGCGCCAAGGAAACCGGATCGCGCCTTTCCACAAAGAGTTCGGCCAACTGCACGCCGTCCGCCGAATAGACGCGGGTGATAGCGGAAGGCTTGTACGCTTCCAGGGCTTCAATCTGGGGCAGGTCCCGGGTCAACCCCAGCAGCGCACCGGCCGTGATACCGCACAGCAAGCCGGCCAGCAGGGCGGCCCAGAGCAGGCTTCTGTGTGTTTGGGTTTCCCCGGTTGATGCGGGGCATTTCGTAGGTTTCATTCAAGGCTTGCAATGCATTTGGTCAATGTAATCCACGGCGCGGCATGGTTGACTATTAGCATCTGCGGCTGTAGATAGTAAACGGTTTTGAGCACTCTACCCCCGTCCTACTCACGACAGCAAAGGAGCATTTCATGGGCCACCATGATCACCACCAGCCGGGGCATGCCCACCAAGACAGCCAATCTATGACTTTCGCGCAAAAAGGCGGTAAACTGCTGAGCCACTGGATTCAGCACAATAGCGACCACGCCCAAAACTATCGCCAATGGGCGGCCGAATTCCGACTGAACCAACTGCCGCAGGTGGCGGCCCTTCTGGAATCCGCCGCGCAATTGACCCTTCAGATCAACCAGGTATTGGATGAGGCTGCTCAAATCGTGACCTCCGCCAAAGGCGAGCATTGATAGCTAAGGACGGCGGCGGAGCAGGTCCAGGCGGCTGCAATCGTGGCTCAAGTGGAGCGTCACGCGGCTGCCGGGTTGGGCCAGGGGAACGGCGTCGCCTTTGTCATCGATGATGTTTTGAACCTTATCCGGTACCGGCGGGCCCTTGCGATGGACGATTTCGAGGGCATCCCCTTGACGGATCTGGTTGCGTACCTCCACATGCGCTTTGTTCACGCCGGCCGGCGCCAGGACTTTGGCGGCCAAGGGGTAGAGGCCCGCCAGCGGCGCATCGTAGCTCGGCACTGTCTGGTTTGCATCCCCTAAATAGAAGCCGGTGCAATACCCCCTGCTGGTGATTTTATCCAACTCGGCTTGCCAATGGGAAGCCAGCGCAAAATTTTCCGGCGCTGCATAGTACCGATCGATCGCTTCTCGGTAAATCTTAACGCTCGTGGCCGCGTAATGGATGCTTTTCATGCGGCCTTCGATCTTGAGCGTGTGGATGCCGCTTTCAATCATGGCTGGAAGGTGCCCTATCATGCATAGATCCCTAGAGTTGAATATATACGTCCCCGCCCCATCCTCGGCCACAGGAAAATATTGTCCAGGTCTGGTTTCTTCCACGACCGCATACCGAAATCGGCACGGTTGGCAGCACATGCCTTGATTGCTTGGTCGCTGGGCCATGAAATTGCTCAGCAGGCAGCGGCCGGAGTAGGACATGCACATGGCGCCATGGACAAACGCCTCGACCTTCACAGGGCAGCTACCCGCGATTTCAGCGATTTCATCAAGGCTCAGCTCGCGGGCGGCATTGATGCGTTCGACCCCCAGGGCGTGCCAGAAACGAGCGGTGGCGGCATTGGTGGTATTGGCCTGGGTGCTGAGGTGGATAGGGATGTCCGGCGCCGCATCCCGGGTCATCTGCACCACCGCGGGATCGGCGACGATGATCCCATCGGGGGCCAATACAGCCAGATGGCGCAGATAGCGTCCTATTGGCGCCAAATCCTGATTGCGGGCAAAGAGGTTCACGGCCACATACACCTTGGCCTGGGCCGCATGGCTCATGTGGATGGCGGTGCGCATTTCATCCAGGCTGAAGTTTTCGGCGAAGTTGCGCAGGCTGAACTCTTTGCCGGCCAGATAAACCGCATCGGCGCCATAATGCAGCGCGATCTCCAGTTTTTCCATGTTGCCGGCCGGCGCCAGTAGTTCAACGCGATGAATCGGATGCTTGTTGCCCATGGATCAGCGCGGCTCCCTCGATAGGTGCCCCTCGACGGCCATCATCTCAGCCATGCAGGTTAACGAATCCCTGAGAGACTCCAAGGAGAAGACCTCCAACGATGTGGACCCCTTGAAGCTTCGGAGAAAGCGTCGCATAACTTCTCTGGGCTCGGGCGCCAACTTATCCAGGGAGAGATGGTCCCTGCCTTGATCCACGCCATGCAGATGACAGATGGTGATGCGTTGGTCAAAAAGCGCCAGCGTTGATTCAAGATCGAACCCGTGGCGTACGAGGTGGCCTGCGTCCAGGCAGACCGCCAGGTCAAACTGGACCACCAGGGGGGCAAACCAGGCCGGCGGATAATCGAGGGTTTCAATGGAGATTTGACCGGGTGGTACGGCCGTTTCCATCAGCAGTTCGGTCAGTGCGCACGCGGTGTGGGCTTGCCACTGCGCGATGTTTTCCGGGCAACGGTCCTTTTCGCGGTAGGCCAAGTGCAAGGTGTGGGTGGTGGGCTTTAAGGGGCGCACCAGCCCCAGGACGGAGGCAAAACGCTCGATGGCCTGGCGCCGGGACGCTGGATGGGAAGTCCCTAAATCCAGATCGATCGGCAGATGGACGTTGTAAGAAATACCCATCTCCATGGCCAGCGCGGCCAAAGCGTTGATCTCTTCGGCGGATGGCAGGCTTCCCGCGCTGCTTTCGAAGAGCAGCAGCTCGATTTCATCCACGAAGGGTCCAAGCCGTTGAACATTGGTAACGTAATCGGCCGGATAGATGAACGATGGCACGCTCAGGCGAAAGGGGTACTTCCTCTTGAAGGCATGGGGCAAGGCCGTATACATGGTGTTCCTTATGGTCGGCCCGGTCAAGCCGGTTTGATCGCGGCAGACAGGATCAGGAAAAGCCCTGCCTCGCTGATTTCGACGAGCGCCCCCAGCATATCACCCGTGACGCAATTGATTTTATAACGGTAGTAAATCAAAACGCCGGCCGTCAGGGCGACAAAGCCCACCAGCAAGAGCGCACCGGACCAGCCGGCCAGAAGCAGAGCCGCCAGCAGCACGACCGCCAGCGCCCAATGATCCTGAAGGCGCGGTGTTCCCTGAAAAAAAGCCTGGCCGGTGCCGCCCGCGGGTCGGCCATAGGGCAGGTAGTGAACGGCGAAGATAACCCCGGCGCGCGCCGTTGCCGGGACCAGCAGAAGCAAGACGGCACGATGCATGTCGAGTCCCGATAGACCGGCCCATTTCATGGCCAGGCAGCAGGCCACCGTGACCATGCCCATGGCCCCGATGCGGCTATCCTTCATGATCTCCAGGGCTTTTTCCGGCAGGCGTCGCCCGTAAAGGCCATCGGCCGTGTCGGCCAGGCCGTCTAAATGCAAGGCCCCGGTGACCACTGCCAGGGCCACCACATCCAGGACCGCCACCACACTGCGTTGCCAGAACAAGGAAGCAACGGAATCCACCAGGAGCAGGACGGCGCCGACGATCAGTCCGCACAGTGGGAACAGGGGTAGGGTTCGCTGGGCCTCCAGTGGCTGGGTGGGACCGCAAGGCAGGATGGTTAAAAATTGAATTCCGGATAAAAAGTGGCGCCACATGGCTAGTTGCCCTGCTTATCCATGCCGAGGTTCGTGGCCATTGGTTTGATGGGCACCGGCAGGCCGGCCACCATCCATACGACCTGGTTGCAGGCGGCGGCCACCTGTTGATTGGTCCAGCCTACAATGTCACGAAAACGGCGGGCCAAGGGATTTTCAGGAACGATGCCGGCCCCGACCTCATTGGAGACGAGAATGACAGGGCAGGGTGGATTGCGCAACAGGGTGCACAATAGGTCGATGCGAGCATCGATGGGCTTTTGATCCTCATAGGCCAGCATCATGTTGCTGACCCACAAGGTAAGGCAATCGATCAAAATGAGATCGGCGCTGGCGCCAATTTGGGCGATGCTCTCCGCCAGCTCCACGGGAACTTCCAGCGTGGACCATTGGGGGCCGCGATCCTGCTGATGACGCTGGACCCGTTGGCACATTTCGTTATCCTGGGGCACGCAAGTGGCCACAAAGATTTTGCGCCGGCCGGGAAAAGCCTCGCCGAGGCGGAGGGCATGGCTGCTCTTGCCACTACGGCAGCCGCCGATGACGAAGGTCGTTGATTCCATAAAATTTGGCTTATTCAATGGCATTTTGGATACGGTCTATACCGGATGCCTGCTGCAATGTAAATGCCGGCCCCAGCCATTCGTCAGTTCGGCTTTTCTCAAAAACGAAAAAGGGCTTACAAGTTTGCTTGTAAGCCCTGTACGTTCGCTGGTAGGCGGTAGAGGATTTGAACCTCCGACTTCCACCGTGTGAAGGTGGCACTCTCCCGCTGAGTTAACCGCCCATGCTTTGCTTGCCGGCCTTGATGATAACGAATAGGCCCAACTTTGTATTGGCCGTTTATAGTGGCTGGGCCCCGTTCAAGTCAAGCGTTTTTTGGGTCTTGCGCCTCGTCCCGGGCGGATTCCTCTGCGTCTGAATCGGTTTGTTCCGGAGGAAGGATTTCTTCCTCACGGGGGGTAACCGTCGCATCTTCGTCGGCGATATTCCCGGACGAATTGGCCTGCATGTCGGGCTCGGGCTCGTCCGGCAGCGCGTCTTCGATTTCATCGAACGCTTCAGATTCCGGAGAAAACTCCGTGGCAGCCTCCGGGGCCTCCGTTGAGCCCGGAGAAAAAGGCGCTGGCTGGGCGTCGCTGGCGACGGCGGCGGTGGTTTGGTCGCTGTCGACGACCAAGACATTGCCCAGTTCGGCGATCTCCTTGGGAGTGGGCAGATCGTTTAAATCCTTCAGGTCGAACATCTCCAAGAACAGCTTGGTGGTGGCATAAATCAACGGGCGGCCGGCAATCTCGCGGCGGCCTAAGACCCGAATCAGTTTGCGTTCCATCAATTGGCGCAAAACGCCGCCGCAATCCACGCCCCGAATGTGCTCGATGTCTACGCGGATGATCGGCTGTTTGTAGGCGATGACCGCGAGGGTTTCCAAGGCTGCCCTGCTCAAGCGCTGGGGTGAAGGCTGGAGCAGGCGCTTGATCCATTCATTGTATTCGGGCCGCGACCGGATTTGCCATCCGCCGGCAACTTGCTGAAGATAAAAACCGCCTCCGCGCGCCGCATACTCATCCGCGAGGGCCTGCAGTGCCGCCCGTATTTCTTTGGTATCGACCGTTTCCAGAATGGCCCGCAGCTTATCGATCGCCAGCGGCTCATCGGCAACAAACAGTAGACTTTCGATGATGTATTTTAAGTCCAACATGCACCAGGTTATTGATAGAAGAGGCGGATGGTGCCGCTTTGAGTGCTCTGCACCACTCTGACCAGATTCATTTTCATCAGCTCCAACAACGCCAGAAAGGTGACGATAAGATCCATGCGCTGCGGATCTTGGGGGAACATCTCCAGAAAGGCAATCGACCCTTTTTCTTCCAGAACCGCGATAATGGCATTCATGCGGTCTTTTACGGAGACACGCTCCGCGGCCAAATCCACGGTGTGCTCCTTGGAGACCTTCTGTAAAATACGCTGGAAGGCATCGATGAGCTCAAACAGGCCGACCGGCATCAAATCCTGATCGCCGTCCAGATACTCTTTGGGGTTGGTCCTGCGGGTGAAAATTCGGTCGCCGAGCATGTTTCGATTGGCCAACTCTTCGGCCGCCGACTTGATTTGGAGGTATTCGGCCAGCGGACGCACGATTTCCAGGCGCGGATCTTCTTCCTCTTCTTCTCCGGGGTGAAACGGCAGCAGCATGCGCGATTTGAGCTGCGTCAAGGTGGCGGCCATGAGCAGGAAATCGCCGACATTATCGATGTTTAAAAGCTGAATCCATTCAAGATAGGCTAAGTACTGCTCGGTCACCAACGCCACGGGGATGTCGTAGATGTCGACTTCGTTTTTCTTGATCAGATGGACCAGCAGGTCCATGGGGCCTTCGAAGACGTCTTCGAGGATCACTTTGTAATCGGGCCCGCTCGTGCTGATGTCGGCTGCGCTCATCGCTTATCCTGTGGGGTATATGTCTGCGGACAGATTGAGCCTCCATCGATCGAAAAGGATGGTCGGTTCGCCGTCTATGACTTTAATAGGTTATTTTGATCGCCGCGCGCACTTCGGCCATGGTCTGGCGGGCCACTTCCCGGGCGTTGCGGTTGCCTTGATCCATGATCTCTTGCACCATTGTGGGATGATCCTGAAAATAGCGGCGTTTCTCGTGGATCGGCCCCAAGGCCTGAATCAGTTGAACGGCCATCATTTTTTTGCAATCCACGCATCCGATCTGGGCCGCGCGACATTGGGTATCGATTTGAGAAACGGTGGCCGGATCGGTATACAACTTGTGAAATTCGAAGACGTTGCAGATGTCCGGATTGCCTGGATCGCTGCGTCGGGCCCGTTGGGGATCGGTGATCATCTGCATGACCTTGGCCCGAACCTGGTCCGGGGAATCGGAGAGAAAAATGGCGTTGCCATAGCTCTTGCTCATCTTGCGGCGGTCGAGGCCCAGAATTTTGGGCGTCTGGGTCAAGATGGCTTCGGGTTCCGGAAAAACCGGGCCATAGAGAAAGTTGAAGCGCCGGGCGATCTCCCGGGTGATCTCCACATGCGGGACCTGGTCGACGCCCACCGGAACGCCCTGGGCCTTGTACATAATAATGTCGGCCGCCTGGAGCACCGGATAGCCCAAAAACCCGAAGGTGGACAGATCCTTGTTTTGCATTTGGACGATCTGGTCTTTGTAGGTCGGGTTGCGCTCCAGCCAAGGCACCGGCGTGATCATGGACAGAATCAAGAACAGCTCGGAATGTTCAGGCACCTTGGATTGGATGAAGAGCGTGCTTTTTTCCGGCGATAGTCCTGCACTCAGCCAGTCCAGAAGAATCTCGCGTACATAATTTTCCATGCCGCTCGGGTTTTCATAGTCGCTGGTCAAGGCGTGCCAGTCGGCTACGAAGAAAAAACAATCATATTGATCTTGCATGGCGACCCAATTGGCCAGGGCGCCCAGATAATTTCCCATGTGAAGCGCCCCCGTGGGGCGCATGCCACTCAAGATTCTTTTCTTAACGGACATTCGATACTCCAGTAATTTGAACATGTTTTGTCATTGCGGGCTTTGGGAAAGGAACCTTCCAGCCGCTTCATAAATCAAATTAATCTACTGATTTGAGGCTTTCGAAGCAAGATAATAATTGACGTTCAATGGGCCGCGACCCAGCGCTGGACCCATTGAAGCTCATCGTCGCGGCTTTCCACCTCGCCGTTGAGTTTGGCATCGAGCAGGCCTTCCAGTATCTGGCTGAAAAGAGGGCCGGGGCGCAGGCCCATGGCAATCAGATCCTGCCCGTTAATAAAGGGTTGGGTGTTTCTCAGGATGTTGTAATAATGGGAAATCGCTTTCTTCAGGGATTTGGAGCGGGTGACGGCCAGCATGTAGAGGACCAATTCGGTGCGGAACTCACGCAAGCTGCGGTAAAGTTCGCTGTTCGTTTTGGGCGGCCACTGCTCTAATTGGTTCAGGCGGTTGTGGGCCGAAAAGCGTTGTTGGCACAAGAGTTGTTCATGGCGCGGGGCCAACTCCATGGTCTGGCAGATCTCATGGCACGTCGGCGGGTCACAGGCATGGATCAACGCCATAAAGTAGACGGTCCAGCGCAGATAGGGCTCTTCGGTGAAAAGCAGGTCGTGCCAGGCCAGGACGCTTTTGACGTCGTTGAGCAGTTCCACCAGGTTTTTGTTGGCGACGATGCTCGGGTGAATGACTTTGAGCAGATCGAAATCCTGCATGCGCACAATGGCCGGCGTGGGATTTTCTTCTTCGAGAATCTGACGGATCTCGGAGAAAACCCGCCGACCGCTGAGCCGTTTAAAAAAATCCATCTTAACCGCATTTTGGATGAGGCTGGCCGTCAGCTTGCCGATGTTGAAATCAAAGCGCTGCTCAAAGCGCAAGGCGCGGAACACCCGTGTGGGATCTTCGACAAAGCTCAGGTTGTGCAGCACCCGGATGGCCCTGTCTTTAATGTCCTTTTGCGCCGAAAAGAAGTCGATGAGTTGGCCGAATTTGTCCGTATTGAGATGGATCGCCAGGGTGTTGACCGTGAAATCGCGGCGAAACAGGTCCAGCTTGATGGAACTCATCTCCACATCGGGCAGGGCGGCGGGGGAGCGGTAATATTCGCGCCGGGCCGTGGCCACGTCAATTTTAAAACCATCGGGGAAGATCACCACGGCGGTGCCGAAGGCTTTGTGGGTATGAAGCCGGGCGTCGAATTGGCCCGCATAGGCTTTGGCGAAAGCAATTCCGTCGCCTTCGATCACGATGTCGATATCCTCGTTGGCCCGGTATAAAAACAAATCCCGCACAAAGCCGCCTACCACATAGGCGCCGAAGCCTGATTCATCGGCGACCTTTCCGACGCTGCGCAGCGTATCCAGCACGCGTTGCGATAGCCGCTCCTGCATAAAATTGGAGATGTTGCGGGTTCTTTTCTGGGAGGCCAGAGCAAATGCATCGGGAGAGGGGTTGTTGGTGAATTGGGATTGCTGTACCAGGATCGTGAGCAGATCCGTGCGGGTGATGACGCCAATAATGTTATCGTTCTCCATTACCGGCAAGATGCGCTGTTTGTTGCCGATGATCTTTTCTTGGACTTCCAGCAACGAGGCCTCCGGCGTCACGGTCACCCATTCGGTGCTCATATAGTCTTTGACCGGTACGTGGCCCAGATCATGATAGATGGTCTTCTCGATCACCTGTCGGGTGATGTAGCCCAGCAAAATATCGTTTTCCCCGGTGATCAGCAACGCGTTGATATTGTAGCGGGTCAGCAGAACGTTTGCTTCCGCGCAGCTTATGTCGGCATGGGCCATAATCGGTGGAGAAGACATCAAATGCCGTGCCTGGCGGATGCCTTTTACGCTCCGATTAATCTCGGCCAGCAGCGCCTGCTCTACCTGGGGCAGGGTTTGGCCTTTGATGGTCGCCGCGGCCGCCGATGGATGGCCGCCGCCGCCCAGGGCGCCGACAATCTCTCCCACATCCACTTCCTCGGTCCGGCTGCGCGCCACCACGTACACCTTGTTCTCCATCAGGGCCAGGGCGAAGATGGCGCTGATGTCTTCCATTTTGACCATTTTATGGACCAGAAAAGCGAAATCGGGCAGGTATTGCTCAAAGCTGGCGGTGGTGACGACGATGTCGATCCCGTTAATGACATAGCGCGTGGCCGCCTGGATCAGGTCGTTGAGGCACCCGATCTGCTCCGGGCTGATCTCCCTGGAGATTAAATTGGCGATCACATTGATGTTGGCGCCCTTTGAGACCAGGAATGCCGCGGCCTGCAGGTCCTCGACGGTGGTGGAAGAAAAGGTGAAAGAGCCTGTATCCTCGTAGATGCCAAGGCACATGATGGTGGCTTCCTCGGCCGTGATGCTCAATTGCCGGTCGCGCAGGATCTCCGTCAGAATCGTCACTGTCGCTCCGGTGGCGCGATGGACATCTTGCTGGCCGATGATGTCTTCTTTCTTGATGGGATGGTGATCGTAAACGTGGATTTCGATGGCGGGGTTTGTCAGCAATTCGGATAACTTGCCGATACGATCGGCCTTGCGTGTATCCACCAGGACCAAGCGCGTCACTTGTGCCGGATCGATATCTTTGATTTCCGCCAGGTTGAACAGATAGACCATGGATTGAATAAAGAAGTTGCGTAAATTCTTTTCCTGCGAGCCGGGGAAGACCACCAGAGCCCCAGGATACAGTTTCTGAGCCGCCAGCATGGACGCCATGGCATCAAAATCGGCGTTGATGTGGGTGGTAATGACGGTCAGTCCCTTGTTGCCAGGATCGGATTGCATCAACGGGGGTGAGGGGCGGCGCGGCATGTATTCCTCATGTTTTTAAGCGCTTCAATGGCGCTAACTTATGCACATATGCCTGTCTTTGGCAAGCGATAGAAACACTCCTAAAGCTTGCCAACCTTTTGCCGATAACCCGTAGTGGATCAGCCATCTTTTTGACGGCACGGTGCATCGAAAGAACATTACGCGAGGTGCGGACGTGGCCCGGCCGATTCTGCAAGGGGCAGGGAAGGCGAATTTTAAGATTTTTGTTGTGGCCTATTAATTGCTTTCCAGTCCAGAAGGTTTGAGCCGATGGTTTTGACGGCAATAAATGTAATAAAATAAATTTGTTGTCGATAGGTCTGGTTTATGGTACCAAAATCATGAGAAAAATCGATTTAGGCCAAGCGATGCGCCTTCGTCATATGTCTAACGCTGAAGCACCTTAAGGGGTTGACGAGGTGTGGATGACCCGCTTGGGGCCATCGTGACATTCAGCGGTAATGGGCATGGGGTAGTCCACACCATGCGAAAATGCACAGAAAGCCTGGGAGAATGTTATGCCGGTTTATTTGTGGGAGGGAAAGAACAAGGCCAACCAGATCCAGAAAGGACAACTGGAGGCGGTCAGCGATGAAGCCGTACGGGCCCATTTGAATCGCCTCCGAATTGTTCCCACCAAAGTTAAACAGAAGCCTAAGGATCTGTTTGAAAATGTAGCCTTTCTACAACCCAAGGTTAAAGAAAAAGATATCATCATTTTCGCGCGGCAGTTCTCCACGATGATCGATGCCGGTCTGCCGATCATCCAGTGCATGGATATTCTTCAATCCCAGCAAGAGAACCCCACCTTAAAAAAGATGCTCAAGGACATCAAGGATCAGGTGGAAAGCGGTTCCACCCTGGCCGATGCCCTCAAACGCTATCCCAAACATTTCGACAGCCTTTTTACCAACATGATTTCGGCCGGTGAAGCCGGCGGTATTTTGGATGTAATTCTCAAGCGCTTGGCCGCCTACATGGAAAAGGCGGCCCGGTTGAAACGGCGCGTAAAAGGCGCCATGGTTTACCCGGCGATCACCGTAAGTGTGGCGGTGATCGTGGTGGCTATCATCCTCATCTTCGTGATCCCTGTCTTTCAAGAGATGTTCGCCGATTTCGGATCTAAATTGCCGGGACCGACGCTGATAGTCATCGCCATGAGCAACTTCGTCAAGTCGAAAATTCATTACATCATCATCGCCCTGATCATTTTCTTTTTTGCGTTCAAGTACTATTACCGGACCGATAAAGGCCGTCTGACAGTGGATGCCATTGCTCTTAAAACGCCGGTCTTCGGTCTCCTGCTGCGTAAAGTGGCTGTGGCCAAATTCACCCGCACCCTGGGTACCATGTTGGGTAGCGGCGTGGCCATTTTAGAGGCCTTGGACATCGTGGCCAAAACGGCCGGCAATCGCATTGTTGAAAGAGCCATTTATCAAGTGCGTTCCGGAATTTCCGAAGGGCGCACCATGGCCGATCCGCTGCAGGCCAGCGGGGTTTTCCCGCCCATGGTATGTCAGATGATCGCGGTGGGCGAATCCACCGGTGCTCTGGACGCCATGCTCGAGAAAATCGCCGATTTTTATGATGAGGAGGTCGATCAGGCCGTTGAGAATTTGACGGCCATGATCGAGCCGATGATGATTGTATTCTTGGGTATCGTCGTGGGCGGTTTGATCGTCGCCATGTATCTGCCCATCTTTATGATGGCCGGAGCCGTCGGAGGATAATAAGATTGCTACCATCCGGAGGGGCCGCAGTTCGCGGCTCCTCCTACCATTTTTCCGATCATTATGTTTTCTACATATGTTTCTGCAAAGGTTGATTCGATACTGGTGTTTGGGTTTTTCTCAGATAGCTACGCCAGCAAAGACGACGACGCCGGCCACATCCATCCAAAACTTAAATGGTTGATGTTCGCGCGGCTCATCTTCACGATCTTCTTGTTAGGTGCGACTCTCTACCTGCAATATCAAAGTAAAGAACCCTCCTTATCAGCCTTCATCACGATCCTTTACCTGCTCATCGCCGTTATTTTTTTCCTGTCGCTGCTTTATGCCATGATGTTTGACCGTATCGAGCGGCATTGGCTCTTTGCCTTCATACAGATTGCATTGGATGCTTTTATCGTTTCCATGATCGTTTCGATTACTGGAGGATTTTTCAGCATCTTTTCTTTCTTATACTTGGTGATCGTCATCTATGCGAGCACGATTCTATATTTGCGTGGGGGAATGGCCTTAGCCGTTTTATGCGGTGTTCAATATGCTGCAATCGTTTTGCTGCAACGGCTCGATGTCGCTAAGTTGGTGGGAATTGATGCTGGTGGCGCTTTGCATCAGATTGATTATTTGCAAATAATCTTAAAGGTTGGAATCACCACCATCGCTTGTTTTGCGGTGGCGCTTCTCAGCGGCCTTCTGACGGAGCAAAATCGCAAGACCCAAAGTGACTTGCGTGCCATGGAAATGCATGTCAAGCGGGTGGAGAAAATGGCCTACATGGGTGAGATGGCCGCCGGTCTGGCCCACGAGATAAAAAACCCGCTGGCGTCGCTGGGGGGATGTATCCAATTGCTCAAGGAGGAGTTGCGCTACGACCCGGACCACCAACGGTTGATGGAGATCGTGTTGCGCGAAACCGACCGCCTGGGCCATCTGGTAAATGAGTTTCTGCTTTTCGCCCGACCGCCGGCCGGCAAACCCGAATTGGTTCACCTGAAGCAGGCCATCGAAGAGATCGCCGGATTATTCGAAAAGGATACCAATCATGGGCACCGTTTCATCCTCAAGAAGGAAATAATGGCGGATGCCACCATCCTCATGGATACGGGCCATTTTCGCCAAGTGCTGTGGAATCTGCTTTTGAACGCTGCGGAAGCTATGCGGGCTGAAGGCACTATTGAGATTTCTGCCCTACCCGCAAGCAACAGCGAAGTGCGCATCCATGTCCGGGACAATGGCTGTGGTATGAACCCCGAAACCATCCAAAAGATCTTCGATCCTTTTTTTACGACGAAATCCGAAGGCACCGGTTTAGGCCTGTCGATTGTGCACCGTATCCTGGAAGCTTACGACAGTCGATTGGATGTGCAAAGCCAGCCTGAGCGCGGCACAACCTTTTCTTTTTCACTTAAACGCTTTGATAAGGTGAAGGTTTGAAGGCCTGTCTCGCCATATCTGGTGCACAATTGTGCGCTCATCGTTATAATAAAAGATACATCCATCGCCCTAAATACTCGCTCCGCCATTCGCGGCAAGTCTGTAACAAAATAAAAACAATAAATTAAATAGTATTCGGGAAGGGTGATAGCCTCTCAGGCAAAATGGCATATCCATTGCTACCCATACAAAGCAAATGATTTTTGATGCTCTTTTTAACTTCAGCTCGATAAAGGCAAATCATCCGAAAGGATGAGACGCAAAACCACTGGCCTAAGTCTTGACGCATCAGGATACGGCAGCAGGGTTGCCGAGTGAAGGCGACATCTCCCATCAAGCCGCCATTCGCACGGTGACGAATTAACCTCGGGGGATGTTTATGAATAAAAAACGACTCACCTTATTAGCGACCATCCTTATTGTATTCGGGTTCATTCTGACCTTGGGCATGCCTGCGGTGGTTTTGGCTGCCCAGGTTACGTTGCAGTGGGACGCCAATAGCCCGGCGCCCGAAGAGTACCGGTTGTATCAGCGCCTGACCGGTCAGGATTACAATTATGCCGCGCCTGTGTGGAATGGCGCCGGCACCACATGTACCATCACTGGGTTGGTCGAGGGCGCCACTTACTATTTTGTGGTGCGCGCTTTCGACGGAAGCGATCAGAGCGGAGACTCCAATGAGGTGCAGTATCTTTCAGGGGCTGCCCCTACGCCGACGCCTTCACCGAGTTTGGACAGCGATGCCGATGGCTGGAACGATGCACTCGATGCATTTCCCTCCAATCCCAACGAATGGCTCGATACCGATGGAGATGGCACTGGCAATATTGCCGATTTGGACGATGACGGCGATGGCATGACCGATAGTTGGGAAGCACAGTATGGATTAAACCCCTTGGTGGACGATGCCGGGGAAGATCTGGACGGTGATGGCATTTCCAATGGCGAAGAGTTCGCCTCTTACAGCGATCCTTCCCATCTGCCCGGCAATACGGCTCCGGACCGGCCCCTGCTCGATCAGCCCAGCGAGGGAATGATTTCGGTGGCTCTGACGCCTACCCTAAGCACCGAGGCTTTTTCCGATGCCGATGGCGACAGCCATGCCCGGACTTGTTATCAGATAAGCACTAGTAGTGATTTTACGGATGTCGGTGCTCTTGTTTTCGAAAAAACATATACCGGGAACTTAACCGCTCTGATGGTGCCCGAACTGATTCTCGACCCTGAAACGGTTTACTACTGGCGCGTTAAATTCTTCGATGGGCACAATGCCGCTTCGGAGTGGTCCCAAGCATTTCATTTTGAAACCATTACCTACGCCGAAGCAGGAGACATCAACCAAAATGGCATTCTTGACACTTTGGAACTGGATGAGGACAGCGATCTTGATGGGGACGGCACCGCGGATGTGATCCAGGCGGGCATGCAAGGGGTTGCAACGGGCGATGCCTTCAATCCGCGCATGGCCGTCAAACGGGTGAGCACCAATGTGCAGGTGGGCAGCATTCAGCCTCTGGATGCAACCCTTCTGGCCCAGACGCCGAACTGTCCCCAGAACCTGACGGGCGTGATCGGTTTTAAGCTTTATCTTCTCGAAGATCCCGCGACGGCCACGGTCATGGTCTATTTTTCTCAGCCGGCGCCGGCCGATGCGTTGTGGTACAAATATGATCCGGACGAGGGTTGGAGCGTCTATCCCCATGCGGTGTTCAGCGTCGACCGCCGTTCGGTGACCTTGATTCTGGAAGATGGGGGCGTCGGGGATCAGGACGGCGTCCGCAATGGGATCATCGTCGACCCGGCCGGCTTAGGCTATAGCACCCAGGCTTCCGTCGATACCGGTAGCGCCGTGTCTTCCGGCGGTGGAGGCGGCGGCTGTTTCATCGAAACGGCTAACATGACATCTGAAGGCTGCACCATTTATGCCTTGCTTGCCGGATTGATTCTGAGTGTCTGTATGTTTGCGGGACGCGAGCGGGATTAAGAAACAAGAAAGAAGAATACAGCAAGAACCCAGGCCGATCATGACGGCTTGGGTTTCTTTTTAGATCTATTCGAAGCGGTGCCCGAAATGGGTATCCGCTTGCCGGGTGATGCGCGTCAACTCTGCTTCCAGCTTCTGGGAATAGTGCGATAACAGGCTCGGATCGTTGCCGGCCGGTACCTCAATGGGGTTGCCGTAGACCAGCATACAGTTCGTGGCGGGGTAGGGGAGTAGAAATCGATCCCAACTATTGAAGCGTTTACCCCGTTTGGCGCTGAAGGTGACCGGGACAATGGGATAGCCGCTTTTTTGGGCCAGCCGTATTATCCCGGGTTGAACTTTGTGGCGCGGCCCCTGGGGGCCGTCGGGAACTACGCCGCCGATGCGCCGGTTTTCCCGCACCTCTTTGATCAGCCGTGCCAAGGCGCGTCCTCCGCCTTTGCGTGTGGAACCACGGACCATGAAATGTCCCTGGCGCTGCAATATCTGGGCAATGATCTCCCCATCCGCCGAATTGCTGACTAGTATGGCGGCATTCCAATCCTTGTGAAAATAGCTGACCAGCAGGATGCGATCATGCCAGAAGGCAAAAATGCATCGGCGGGAAGCCAGCAAACCTTCTATGGGGGTGCGACCACGGATCTCAATTTTGGAACCGGCAAAAATAAAATCGATGAACAGCTTGCCCAGAGTACCGATCAAGCGCCATTTCAATTCGATGCGCGGGGAGTTTTTTTTCTTTCTAAACAGCATTCTCTTTTTCCATCAAGGAAAGCGCGATTTGAGCCACTTTTTCCGAAGCACCGGGAGCGCCCAGACGCTCTCTGACCATCCGCAGATTTTGACAAACGGTTTCATAGGTTTGCGCATCGCCCAATATTCCAGCAGCGGCTTGACTGATGGCCTCCGGCGTCACCTCGTTTTGCACGAGTTCGGGCACGATCCGTTCCCGGGCAATGAGGTTGACCAGTCCGATGTGGTCCACCCGGATCAGTGCCCGGCCCAGCCAATAACTCAAGGGGGAGACCATATAGGTGACGATCATGGGCGTGCCGCATATGGCTGCTTCCAGGGTCACGGTACCCGAAGCGACCACCGCCAGATGGCATTGCGGGAAAATCTGGCTCACAGGTTCATGGGATATTTCCAGGCCATCGACCCCGGAACTTTGCGCGATGGCCTGAATTGTCGCCGAATCGATGGAGGCGGCGCACGAGACGATAATACGGACCGAACCTATTTTATCGCGCAACTGGCGTGCCGCCTGGAGCATGACCGGCAGCAGGCTGGCCACTTCACGGTCCCGGGAGCCGGGCAACAATCCCACCACCGGCGAAGCCGGCAAACCGGCAAGATCCTCTCGCAGCGGCACACGGCCCGTGGCCGAATCCATCAGCGGATGCCCGACAAAAGAGACCGGCACCTGGTGCTCTTCGTAGAATTGCTTTTCAAAGGGCAGAATCACGGCCATGTGATCCACCCGTTTTTTGATCTTCTTCACTCTTCCGGCGCGCCAAGCCCAAATCTGGGGACTGATATAATAAAGAACCGGAACACCGAGTCTTTTGGCAATCGCCGCCAGATGCAGATTAAAATCCGGAAAGTCGATCAGAATCAGCAGATCCGGCTTCAGGCCGGCCAACAGCCGTTTGAGTTGGCCCATGGCTTTAATTACCTGAGCGGCTTTGGCGATCACCTCGGTGATGCCCACCACCGCCACCTGATCGGCATCGATGACGATCCTGGCGCCCGCCGCACGCATGGCCCGTCCGCCCATGCCGCATACGAAGATCGGGCCGCACTTGGCCTGCAAGGCATGGATGAGATGAGCGCCATGCAAATCCCCCGAAGGTTCGCCGGCCACCATGACAATGGATTTGGGTTCCATGCTGGGCACTCGCTAGCGTACCAGTCGCTGGCTGGTTTGCTGAATCTGATCCATGATGCTCAAAGCGATCTTCAAGGCATCCCGGCCCATCTGACCGGTCACTTCCGGCACCTGGCGATGAACGACAGCTTTGACAAAGGACTTCAATTCGTCGTCCAGGGCGTCGGCCTGGCTGAAGCAGCGCTGATCCAGGGCGGTGCCGGGAACAACCCCTTGACTGGGATCGCCGGTCTGACGCACGATGGTAATTTCACGGTTGGCGAAATTGACCGAAATATAAGCCTTTTTTTGAAAGAGTCGGATCTTGCGTTCGTTCTTCATGGAGATCCGGCTGGCCGTGACATTGGCGATGCACCCGTTTTCAAATTCCAGGCGGGCATTGGCGATATCGGCATTGGGAGTGATCACAGGAATGCCGGCCGCGTGGATGGTGCTCACCTTGGATTTGACGAAGTTGAGGATGATGTCGATGTCGTGAATCATCAGATCGAGCACCACACTGACATCCAGGCCGCGCTCCTTGAAGAGACTGAGGCGATGGGATTCGATGAATAGCGGCTGGTGGACGACCCCTTCCAGGGCCACCACCGCGGGATTGAAACGCTCCAAGTGCCCCACCTGAATGATGCAGCCGTGTCGTTCAGCCAATTGCAGAAGATCGTCGGCCTGATCCAGTCGCGAGGTGATCGGCTTTTCGATGAGCAGATCCACATCGTTTTCCAGGAAATCGCGGCTGATGGCGTAGTGGTGTTCGGTCGGTACGGCGATGCTCACCGCATCCACTTTGCCGATCAGATCCTTATGGCTGTAGAAGGCGCGGGTCCCATGTTGCCGGGCGATCGCATCCGCATGGTCGTGGTTGGCATCCGCTACCCCCACCAACTCCACGTCCGGCATATGGGCGTATTTTTCGGCGTGAAACTTTCCTAGATAACCCACACCCACGACACCTACACGAAGTCTGGGAAGGATTTGGGATTTTTGTTTATTCATGGTGTTCATTCTTCCGAGGTGCCGGATATCCTACTCTCCGAATAGGCGACAATACACATTTTATATTGATTGGCTTTTTGGATCATGAGATCGCGGTCGAAAACCACCGCTTTGCCGGCTTCGATGGCCAAGGCCTTGATATTGGCCTTTTGCATGGTTTCAATCGTGCCCATGCCCACCGCGGGAATATCGAAGCGGGTGTCCTGGTTGGGCTTGCAAACTTTGACGACCACCGCCTGGCCCTTGCATAACGTTCCGGCCCGGGTGATGGCGGCGTCGGTTCCCTCGATGGCTTCCACGGCCATAACACTGCCACCGGCGACCACGACGCATTGACCGATATCCAAATCACCGATCCGCTTGGCGATGCGCCACCCAAGACGCATGTCTTCAATTTCGGTTCGCGAAGGTTTGCGTGCGGTCCACACCCCCTCCGGCGCCAGAACCTCAGGCAGCAGGAAGGTGGAGGCGTGGATACGAACGCCTTCCTTTTCCAGCAGGTCGGCAAAGGCTCGCAAAATGGCGTCATCATGCGTATGGCGCATGCCTGCCAGAAGGGCGATGGCCTTGATATCCGGCCTGACATTGGTGAACATGCGTGTTTTGGTGATACCGCCGATCATGACGCCGTCCGTAATGTCGTGCTGCCGAAAGAATTTGAGCATGCGCTTGATCTGGCCAAGATAGAGCCACTCCATGACCTCGACCTGCTGGGCCAGAAGAGGATCGGTTTCACCTTCATAACCCACGGCGCAGACCTGCCATCCCTTGCTACGGGCTGCCTGGGCGAACAGCAGGGGAAACTGACCGTTGCCGGCGATCAACCCTATCTTTTTGTGCTTCATCATCGGGCCGCTGGTATGGTCGTTCGCTTCAGTCATCGACATTTTGTCCGTCTAAGATCAACGCGTGATCCCGCGCTCGGAGGATTTGATAAACTCGATGAAGTTGTTTACTTCCGGAGTGGGTTCCACTTCCGCGGCCACACGCTGGAAGGCCTCGTTCAAGGTCAAACCGATGCGGAAAATGATTCGGTAGGCTTTTTTGAGCTGGGATATGGTGGCATCCGAAAAACCATGCCGTTTAAGACCGATCTGATTCAAGCCATGCAAGGTGGCCCGATCGCCCGCAGCCAGCACATAGGGGGGGATGTCCTTTACCAGGGCGGATTTTCCGCCCACAAATGCATACTCTCCCACCCGTACGAACTGGTGTATGGCCACCAGTCCGCCGATGCTGGCATAATCGCCGATGTGGATATGGCCGGCCAGGGTCGCATTATTGGACATCACCACGCTGCGTCCCACCTTGCAGTCGTGGGCCACGTGGGTGTAGGCCATGAGCAGGCAACCGTCGCCCACTTGAGTCAAACCGCCGCCTTCGGCGGTTCCGCGGTGGATGGTCACGAATTCACGGATGATGCAGCCGCTGCCGATCTTAACCCAGGTCTCTTCGTTCTTGAACTTGAGCGCCTGGGGTGCCGCGCCGATGGCGGCATATTGAAAGATCCTGCAATTGGCCCCGATCTCCACGTAGGGATCGATGACCACATGGGGCATTATTTGGCTGCCTTCACCGATGATGACATGGTCGCCGATCACGGAAAAAGGACCGATCGCGACGTCCTTGGCAATCTTGGCTTTGGCACTGACGATGGCTGTGGGATGAATCATGTGTTTATCCTTCAAAGGTTGCCATAAGTTGGGCTTCGGCGACCACCTGGCCGTCGACTTTGGCAGTTCCGCTCAATTTGATCACCTTGCCACGCTTCTTCACGATCTCCACTTCCAGGATCAATTGATCCCCGGGGACCACTGGCTTTCGGAATTTTACCTGGTCCAATCCCATGAAATACATCAAGGTGCCTTCGCTGCACTGGGAAATTGAATTGATCGCCAACACCCCACCGGCCTGTGCCAGGGCTTCGACGATGAGGACGCCCGGCATGATCGGCGCGCCGGGAAAGTGCCCCTGAAAAAAAGGCTCATTAATCGTTACGTTTTTCAGGGCGGTTATTTTCTGATCGATGATCATCTCCAGGATTCTATCCACCAGCAGAAAGGGATAGCGATGGGGCAGATGCTTCATGATCGCACGAATGTCCATGGGTTGATCCATTTACAGCTCCTCTTAAAGTGCAATAGCTCTCATGGAGCAGGCCGCTCCAGTTCGGATAATCTTTTCTCCAGTTGTCGAACCTGCTTAGCCAATTCGGGAAGATTGGGGATGATATGCTGGAGCCGCAGCCAAGTGCGGTGGGGCATGGCCGCGACACCTCCCGAAACGATCTCCTTTGGGGACAGGGAGTGGGCAACGCCTGTTTTGGGGCCGACAATGGCACCATCACCGATGGTAATGTGTCCGGCGATGCCCGCCTGCCCCGCCAGGATGGCGTGCCGCCCAATGGTGGCGCTCCCTGCAATACCGACCTGGGCCACCAGCAAGGTGTGTGCCCCCACCACCACGTTGTGGGCCACGTGCACCTGATTATCGGTTTTTACACCGGTCTGAATCCAGGTTTCACCGAAGGTAGCGCGGTCGATGGTGTTGCCCGCACCAAGCTCCACATCATCGTCGATCCGCACGATTCCTGTCTGGGGCACTTTGTGGTGACGACCGCCATCCTGGACGAAACCATAGCCGTCGCTGCCGATGACCGTACCGGCGTGAATGATGACCCGCTGTCCGATATGGCAGCGTTCCAGGATGGCGACATGCGGGTATACAATGGTGTCATCGCCGATCACCACATCGTCGCCGATGGCCACCAGGGGATGCAGCCATACCCCATCGCCGATGGTGACGTTTGCCCCCAAAACGGTTCCCGCACCGATACAGATCTGCTTGCCCAGGCGGCAGCCGTCACCGATGACGGCCGAGGGATGGATGCCGGGTGCTGGACGCTTCTGGGGATAAAAGCAGGAGAGTATATTGGCAAAAGCCAGGCGCGGGTTCTTGACCTGAACCAGATTTTTGGATGGATCGGAGTAATCGGCGGGCACCAACACGGCCGTGGCCCGGCTTTCAGCAATCTTCTGGAGGCTGGGACCTTTTTCTGCAAAGGTGATATCCCCTTCGGCGGCACTTTCCAGAGGGCCGACCCCCGCGATGATCGTATCCGGATCGCCAACCACTCTTCCGGCCACCAGGTCGGCGATAGCTTTCAAGGTCATGGAAGTTGGCATTATCGCAACGTTCCTATTTTTTGGCGTTATAGCGTTTAATGATTTCGTCGGTCAGATCCACATTGGATGGCGCATAGACCACGTTGACATCTTCAACGATCAATAAGTAGCCCTCTTTTTTCCCGTAATCCTGAATCAGTTGCAGCACCTCCTGGCGCACGCTATTGACCCGCTGCATCTGCAGCTCCTGGATCTGGCGGTCATATTTCTTTTTGAGCGCTTTAACCTCATCAATTTTACGCTCGTATTCCCATCGCTGCTCCTCGCGAGCCTCTTTGCTCATCACGCCGGCATCATCACCCAGGCGTTTTTCTATTGCCTTGATTTCCTCGCCTTTGGCTTTAAGATCCTGCTCCATGCGCTGTCCCTGGGTGTTGATTTCGGCTTTGACCGCTTTGCCGGCGGTTGAATTCTCGAAAATTTTCTGGAAATTGACCGTTCCTATTTTCGCAACATCCGCTCCGAAGCCGGAAGGAATACCAATGAACAACCAACAAAAAGCCAAACTCAACATCATCGCTAATTTACTCAATCGCATGACGCCTCCCTTGATATTGAAAATTTAAGAGCAGAATCCATACATGTTTGATCGCCCCCCATCGTTTTTTATCAGAATCAGATCACATTGCAAGGGGGGGATATAGGCCCCGTTGATAAGCTTTTTCAAACGGATTTAGAAGGATCCTCCCAGGGTAAATTCAAAATCCCCGCTCGATTCACCTTCCCGGCGATCCAGTATCCAGCCGTATTCCAGGCGGATTGGGGCAATGGGAGAGAGCCAGCGGATACCGCCGCCGGCGCTCTGACGCAAGTCGGAGATATCGTAGCTGCCTTGGTAGACATTGCCGGTATCGTAAAAAACCACCCCATTGACCCCCGCGCTGGGAACGATGGGAAAGATCAGTTCCGCATTGAACTGAAGCATCCTATCGCCGCCGGTTTTAAACATGATGCCGTTTTCGTTCTCTTCGGGGATGTACACCCCTTGGTAGCCGAACCCGCGCAGGCTATTGATGCCACCCAAATAGAATTTTTCATAGTCGGGAAGGATTTTGGCGTCGTCGTTTTCTTCGACCCAGCCGATTTTGGCATTGGCGAAGCCGATGAGCCATTTTCCAAAGATGGGAATGTACCACATGGTTTGACCGATGGCTTTGTTGAAACCGATATCGCCGCCCAGGCCGGCGTATTCGTAGATGATGGTATGCCGGGAACCTTCGGTGGTGTTGAACGTTCGGTCCCGGGAGTCATAGGTCAGACTGGTATCGATGCTGCTGGTCCAGTTGATCCCTTCTAGCTCCACGATGTCGGGCGGTACCAGCGACTCGTATCCGTTGTAAAGCTTGACTTCGCTGCGATCCAGACGATAGCCCATCCGGGCGGTGGTGTAATCGAAGACCGGATAGCCGACACCCAACCCGCCCCCCTGGCTCTTGCGGTCGTAATAGTTCTCTTCGTACTCTTTGTCCTGATTGTAGACACTCGCCGAACCGCTGACCCGTGTATCCAAAAGGTAGGGCTCCAAAAAGCTCAAGACGAAAGAGGTGGTTTTGCCGCCGATCGTCCCTGTGAAGTTAAGGGTCTGGCCGCGGCCGAATAGGTTGCGTTGGGCGATGGAGCCGGTGAAAAAGACACTCTCCTCGGAACTGTAACCGGCGCCAAAAGTGAAGGTGCCGGTGGGCTTTTCGGTAACATCCAGCTTGAGGACCATTTTGTCTTCGGAGGTGCCTTTGAGCGTATCCACCTTGATGTCTTCAAAGTAATCCAGGCGGTAGAGGTTGCGGACACTGCGTTTGAGGTCCTTGCCGCTGAACAGGCCCTGTTCGTGGACTCGTAGTTCGCGGCGGATGACTTTATCGCGGGTGTTGGTGTTGCCGCTGATGATGATCTTTTCGAAATAGACTTGCTCACGCTTCAGGACGTTGAAGGTGATATCCACCACCTGCTGTTCCGGGTTTTGATCGATGCGCGGCATGATGTCGGCATGGGCATAGCCTTCATCGGAGTAGAAGTCGGTGAGGGTCAGCACATCATTGCGGATCTTTTCACGGTTGTAGTAGGGTTCCTGGGAGATGCTCAACGGCCTGAGCAGTTCTTCCTTGGGTTTGATCAGATCGCCGGTCACATCGACCTTGCCCACTTTAAAACGTTGGCCCTCATCTATTTTTAAAGTAATTTCGATACCTTCGTCCTTGATGTCGATGCGCGGCTCGCCGACCCGGGCGTTGATGTAGCCCTGGTTGCTGTAAAGGGCGTTCAGGGTGGCCACATCCTGATCCAGCGCCGCCCGGTCCAGGTCGCCCGAGGAGGTGAGCCAGTAGAAAAAGCCCTTTTCCGACACCTTGAGCTTTTTCTTCAGCTCTTTATCGGTATAAGCCTTGTTGCCTTCGAAATGGATGGCGGTTACGAAAACCTTGGGGCCTTCCTCGATGACAAATTCCAGGTCGGCCTGATTGTTGTCCAGCGGCTTGATTTTGTAATCGATCTGGGCCTTGTGGTAGTTTTTCTCCTTGTAGAGCGTTTCGATCTGGTCGATGTTGCTGCGAACCTTGAAGATGTTCAAGATGGCGCCGGTGGCAATGGTCAGGTTCTCGCGGATTTTCTCTTCTTCGATATACGAGTTGCCCTTGATGGTGACGTAACGGATGGTGGGTTTTTCCTTGATATGGAAGATGACGCTTTTACCATCGGCATCGGAATGGACTTCGATACGCGCATCATCGAAATAACCCATGGCATAGACGGCCCGCAGGTCATTGGAGAGCGCATCCGGCCTGTAGACGCTGCCCTTTTGGGTTTTGATCACCCGTAGGATGGCATCCGATTCGATGCGCTGATTCCCCTGCACACGGATATCGGTGACAAATTGTCTGCCAAATAGCTTGGTCCCCATTTGATCCGCAAGATCGTTAACCACCGGTACCAGGCTTTCCAGATTCTGCCCCTGGGAGAAGAAGCGCTCGGGGGCCGCGCCGGCTTGGGTGGACATCAAGCGCATATCCAGGCTAAAAGTGGTGCCGATGAGGGTAAAGCTGCCCCATGCCACCTGCCGAGCGCCTTCGGTCAGAGCCTTGTTGCGGATATCTTCCAAATCTCCGGAAGTAATCCTGAGCGCCTCCTCAACGGCGGATTCATCGATGGTAATCGGCAGGGCCCCTTCTTTTTGCAGACGCTGGGCCAGGACGCTCGGGATTTGGGTGCGCAAATTGGAAAGATCGTTTTGGGCGTTGATCTGGAACGGCATAACCAGCACCTTGACGGCGCTCGGGCTGGACGGATCATCGGCTGAGATGGCGGCTGGTCCGAACAAGACCAGCAAGACAAGCCAGATCAAGAGGGCATAAGGTGGCATCAACTTGGATTTGCGCATCGCTTCGCCTTTATTCCAGTATAAGGAGTTAGACCTACTTCCAAAGCAGCAGAATGCCCTTTATCTTGCAGCACGGCCAGCCGGTCAGGCTTGATATTCGAGCCGGCCTTCAACGATGGTAGCCTGGCGCGCCATCATGGATGCCAGTTCCAGGTTATGGGTTACCACCACCAGGGCCATGCCCAGTTCCTGATTGAGTTCCAGCAAAAGGTGGTGAATCTGATTGCTGTTCTGTTTGTCCAGGTTGCCGGTGGGCTCGTCGGCCAGCAGCAGGGGCGGTTTGAGCACCAGGGCGCGGGCCAGGGCCACGCGTTGCTGCTCGCCACCCGAAAGATCCGTGGCTTTGTGATGCAGCCGTTCGGAAAGTCCGACGCGGGTCAAGATATTCTCCGCCAGATCGGCCGCTTCGATTTTATCCATGCCCTGAATCAAGGCCGGCATCATGGTGTTTTCCAGCGCCGAGAACTCCGGCAGCAGGTGATGGAATTGAAATACGAAGCCCATGGTTTGGTTGCGAAACTGGGCCAGCCGCTGCTCGCCATACCGCAGCACGTCTTCGCCCTCGAAGAGCAGGCTGCCGCTGTCGGGACGATCCAAGGTGCCAAGGATATGCAGCAGCGTGGATTTGCCGATGCCCGAGGCACCCACCACCGCCAGTGTCTCCCTGGGCTCGATGGTCACATTCAGTTCCTTGAGCACCCAGATGCGGGCCTTGCTGCTTTGAAAACTTTTGCACAAGCCGACTGCCTGCAAAAGCCCCTCGCGCGCCAAGGCTGTTTCCATGATGCCGGCTGCTTTTTGTTTCGATACCTCAACCATAACGGATCGCCTCCACAGGATTGAACCGGGATGCCTGCACTGCCGGATAAAGCGTGGCCAAAAAGCAGATGCACATGGCCGATAGCGCCACCGCCACGACATCCAGCATCTTTAAATCCACAGGCAATGCGGTGATATAATAGACATCCCCCGGCAGCCGGATCAATTGATAGGCATCTTGCACGTAGCACAATAAGGTCCCGAAAAAAACCCCGGCAACCGTTCCAATCACCCCGATGATCATGCCTTGCAGCACGAAAATGCGTTTAACGCTCCGGGCCGTGGCCCCCAAGGTCCTGAGGATGGCGATATCTTTCACCTTCTCCATGACCATCATGACCAGGGAGCTGGTGATGCTGAAGGTGGCCACCAGCGTGATCAAGGTGAGGGTGATGAACATGGCGGCTTTTTCCAATTTAAGGGCCGAAAACAGATTCTGATTCAACTGCATCCAGTCCCGTGGACGATAGCCGCCACCCAGGCGGCCGACGATCTGCCGACCGAGCTCGGCGGCCTGGAAAACCCGATCCACCCGCAGTTCCACCGCACTGACCGCTCCCTGGGTGCGGGCCAGGGCCTGGGCATCTTCCAGGCGCATGAAGACCAGGCTGCCATCATACTCGTACATGCCGGTCTGGAAAAAATCGACGACTTCGAAACGTTTCATATAGGGGACGACGCCCACCGGCGCCAAGGTGCCTTTGGGCGAGACCACGAAAAGCGTATCTCCCTGGATAACACCTAATGCGCGCGCCAGATCCCGGCCCATGATCAGCGGCGGCGGCAGGGGCACCCCCGGCCGGCTCCGTTTGGCGAGACCGGGCGACGGGACCAGTGAGCCGAGGCTTGGTATGGCCAGCCCTTTGGCGGCGGACAGCGGGTCCACCCCCTTGATCACCGCTCCGGAAATGCGCGTATCGGCCTTGAGCATCACTTGCAATTCCTGCACGGGCCAGGCGGCCTGCACGCCGGGTGTCTGCTGCGCCAAAGCCACCACCTCATGATAATTTTGAAACGGTTGATCCTCGCGGTCGATGACCAGGTGCGGCTCTATCCCCAGAATTCGGGTTTTCAGATCCGACTCGAAACCCGACATCACCCCGATGACTACGATCAAGGCGGTCACACCGATGGTGACCCCGGCGATGGACAACACGGTGATCAAGGAGAGAATGGTTCTTCTGGGTTTGGATTTGAAGTAGCGACGGCTTATGAAAAGTTCGAATCGCATCAGCCTCTCGATCGCCGGACCGGCAGCGCCGGCCCCACGGTGGATCTCAATTGGTTTGTCCGCGACTACTGACTTTTGAGCTTCATGTGGGGGAAGAGAATGACTTCCCGAATCGATGGCGCGTCGGTCAGCAGCATCGTGAGCCGATCGATGCCGATCCCTTCGCCGGCCGTCGGCGGCATGCCATAGGCCAGGGCTTCGATGTAATCTTCATCCATCAGGTGGGCCTCTTCGTTGCCCTCGATGCGGTCTTCGACCTGCTGCATGAACCGTCCGTGCTGATCTTCAGGGTCATTGAGTTCCGAAAAACCATTGGCGATCTCGAACCCGGCGATGAACAGCTCGAACCGCTCGGTGAGCGCCGGATTGGTTTCGCTCCGGCGCGACAGGGGCGATACCTCCACGGGATAGCCGGTGATAAATGTGGGTTGAATCAGTTGGGGCTCCACCAGGGCATCGAACAGTTTGGTGATGATCTTTCCGGTGGAGCGGGTTTTGGTCAGGTGGACGCCCTTTTCCGCGGCAAACGCGATCAATGCCTGCTGATCGTTCAACAATGCCGGTGAGAGGCCGCCCATTTGCTCCAGGGCTTCGGTCAGGCCGATGCGCCGCCAGGGTGCTTTCAGCTCGATGGTGTGTCCTTGATAGGTGATGGTGGAACTGCCCAGCACTTGCTCGGCGACCGAGGCGAAGAGGGACTCGGTCATCTCCATGAGATCATGATAAGTGGCATACGCCTGGTAGAACTCCAACATGGTGAATTCGGGGTTGTGCTGGGTGGAAACGCCTTCGTTGCGAAAGTTGCGATTGATTTCGAAAACGCGTTCGAATCCGCCGACCACGAGACGCTTGAGGTAGAGTTCGGGCGCGATACGCAGATATAGATCCATGTCCAGGGCGTTGTGGTGAGTCACAAAGGGTGTCGCTTCGGCGCCGCCGGCAAGGGGCTGCATCATGGGGGTTTCCACTTCCAGAAAATCCCGCTGCAGGAAAAACTGGCGAATCGCCTGAACGGTACGGCTGCGCGTGGTAAAAATGCGCCGCACATCGCTGTTCATGATCAAGTCCACGTACCGCTGGCGATATCTCTTCTCGGGATCTTTGAGCCCATGAAATTTTTCAGGCAGCGGCCGCATGGCTTTGCACACAAGTTGAAGGGAGTCCGCCAGCAAGGTCCACTCACCGGTTTTGGTGAGAAATACGGTTCCGGTGAGGCCGATGAAATCGCCGATGTCCAGGCGTTTGAACAGGGCGTAGGACGCATCCCCGACCTTATCCTTACGGATATAGGCCTGCATCTGGCCGGTGCGGTCCCTGAAGCGCACGAAAGCCGATTTGCCGAAACTGTTGACGGCCATCATGCGGCCCGCCACCGTAAAAGCCACGGCTTGCAATGCTTCGGGGGTGTTGGTGTCGATGGCCTGACGGATATCCGCCACGGTGTGCGCGACGCAGAACCCGCTGGGGAAGGGATTGATGCCCTCGGCGCGCAGGGACTCGATCTTCTCTTTACGCTGGGCCATCAGATCGGCTGGTTTTTCGTTTTCCATATTCCGCCTCTATATGCACAAAACGGGTTTTTCGACGCACCTTGCGGTCCATCGCACCCGTTATCCTGGAAATTCAAATACTTCATGCATTTGTCGCATGCCCAACAAACGGGTTTTGCTAACCTATTTTAGGCCCATGTGTCAAGGCCAAGTTTTAACCTCGGCAGTTGACTTTTCTTTGGCAGGCCAATAGGGTAGGGTCTTTTCATAAGGGTAAACGCCGCTGCCGCATGAATACGATTATCCAAAGATATATTCTCAAGGAACTGTTGCCGCCCTTCGGCATCAGCCTGACTTTTTTTTCCTTTATCTTTATCATTACCCAAATGAACCTGATTACGGGGTATCTGGTTACCTATCAAATCGGTATCGGGACTGTCGCTCTTCTGCTGGCCTATGCGATGCCTTATTTTCTCCAATTCGTCATTCCCATGTCGGTCATGCTCTCGACCCTGCTCACGTTTTTACGCATGTCCGGAGATATGGAGATCGTTGCGCTCAAAGCCGGTGGCGTGAGCATTTATCGTTTGTTGCCACCAGTGCTGCTGTTTGGCTTGCTGGGAATGCTGCTCACGGCGGGCATTACGATCTACGCTTCCCCCAGGGGGCATCGGGCCTCCAAGCAATTAATCTATGATGTGGCGGCGGCCAATGTGGATTTGGGCCTCAAACCCAGGCAGTTCGTCGATACTTTCAAGGACGTGGTGCTCTATGTCCATGAGATCGATTCGGAAAGTAAAACCCTGAAAAACGTTTTCATCGAGGACCATCGTTCGGCCAAAATCAGCAGCACCGTATTGGCCCCCCGTGGGCAGCTCTTCTTCGACGCGCGCCAACTCACGATGCAGTTGCGGCTGTTCGACGGGACCATTCACCAGGTGGATCTGGAGCAGCGTCAAGCCAACACCGTCGCCTTCGAATCCTACGATATCCGCCTGGACATGAAGCGGAATATGGAGGCATTGGGGGAAAAAGGCGAGCATGTCAAGGAGATGGGGCTGGCCCAGCTCTATCGGGCCATCGATGCCGCCAAGGGAAAGAAAGAGCGCTTCAAAGCGCTCAAGGAGTGGCACAAAAAATTTTCGCTGCCGGCGGCCTGTTTGGTCATGGCGCTGCTGGGCATGCCGCTGGGGATTCGCGCCCGTTCGGCCAAACGCGCCTATGGCATTGGTTTGGGCCTCGGGTTCTTTCTGTTGTACTACGTCATGCTCTCGGTGGGCTGGATGCTGGCCGAATCCGGGCTCTATCCCCCCGTGGTGGGCATGTGGGCGCCCAATGGGGTCTGCGCCGGCATCGGCGCTTTTTTGCTGGTCCGGGCTGTCCATGAAAAACCGGTGGTGGTGCCGCCGCTGCCGCGGTGGCTCACAAAATGGCGTTGGCTCCATCCCAAGGCCTGGATGAAGGACTCCCGATGACCATTCTATCGCGCTATATCATCCGAGAGATCGCAAAGAATTTCGGCATTATCCTCATTGTGGTCGTGGGCATCTATCTCGTGGTGGATTTCATCGAGAAGATCGATAACTTCCTGGAGGCCGGGGTGCCCCTGGGCCGGGCCATGCTTTTCTTCTCCTATCGGTTACCGCTGATTCTGGTGCAGGTCACACCGGTGGGCGTTTTGATGGCCGTCTTGATTACTTTCGGCCTCATGGGCAAGAATAACGAACTGGTGATCCTGCGCAGCAGCGGCGTCAGTTTAAGTTCCCTGGCCGGGCCGATCCTGATTTGCGGCGTGGCCGGCACCTTGCTCGTGATTCTCATGGCCGAAGCCGTGGCCCCCTTGACGGTGGCGCACGCCAACAACATCTGGCTGCGCGAGGTCAAGGGACAGCGCCTATCGACCACCCGCCAGAAGGATATCTGGCTTTCGGGTGGTCAGGCGATCGTGCATTTGAAATTCTACGAGCCTGATCAAAAGAGCGCCATGGGGATCAGTGTCCATCGCTTTGACCCCCAATACAATCTCTCCCAGCGTATCGATGCCCGCCAAGGCGAGTTTCAAGAGGGGAACTGGGTGCTTCACGATGGAATGGTGCAGCAACGCAACGGGCCCCAAGAAGCTTGGCAGGTTTCCATTTTCGATGAGCTGGCGGTCCAATTGCCGTTCACGCCGGAGGAGCTGGCCCAGGCGGCCCCCCAAACCGAAGAGATGAGCTTTTTGCAGCTTTATCGATATATTGAAAAAGCACGGGCCGAAGGGTATGATGCCAGACGTTATCAGGTGGATTTGCATGCGAAGATTTCCTTTCCCTTCGTTTGCATCATCATGACGCTCATGGGGGCCGGCCTGGCCGCCCGGGGCAAGATCCGGGACGGCCTGGCGATCAGCATCGTTTATGGGCTCGGCATCGCGTTCGCCTATGCCATTGCCTTTTTCCTGCTGTTCATGCGCTTGGGCTATGCCGGGCTGTTGCCTCCCGTGCTGGCCGCCTGGGGAGTGAACCTTCTTTTTGCAGGTATTGCCGGTTACCAGTTGATCAATGCGGATACATAGAAATTGGTAAAGGAGTATTCCGACCATGGAATCTATTCCCACACGCGGCAGGACGCTGGACCACGCCGCGGCGGTTTATGATTTGATCGAGCCGTTGTTGCTGGTGGGCAAGCAGGCGCAGTACAATCTGGAGATCGTCGCCCGGCTGAATCTGAAAAAGAGCGACCGGGTGCTCGACCTGGGATGCGGCACAGGGGTTTTGACGCACCTGATCGCCGATCGACTCGATGCCGGTGCCGGCGGGGTGTCCATCGGCATTGACGCCGCCGCCAAGATGATCCGGGTGGCCCGCAAAAAACGCGAGAACAACGCCTGCCGCTTTGAAACCGCGGCCGCCGAAGCCTTGCCGTTCGCCGACCGGAGTTTCGATGCGGTCGTCTCCAGCCTCTTTTTCCATCATGTGCCCTTGGATTTGAAGGCCGCCGCCCTGACGGAAGCCTACCGCGTGCTACGCACCGGCGGAACCCTGGTGATCGCCGATATGCACGTTCCCACCACCTGGATGGGGGCATTGGTCTCGCATGTCTCCCGCTGGTTCTTTCTTCAACCCCAGATCGGGGAGAATATCAGGGGCGTTCTGCCAAGCCTCATCACCGAAGCCGGTTTCGGACCCATTACCGAAGGTAAACGGTTTTTCGGTTACGTGGCCACCTTCATAAGCCATAAACCCGGTGCGGAGGGCGCCGAATCCCATGGGCATCTCTGAGCGCATGAACCCGCAAACGCATGTTCCCTTAGGCCCGCTCTTCGAACAACTGAAGGCCGAGCTGGCCTCCGGATTGCGCCTGTATTGGGAGACAGCCGCGGCCATTCTGGACGGCAGCGGCATCCGGTTGCTGGAGGCCGATGCCGGCTACCTTTCCCTGGAGAAGAACCTTTTTTCCGCGCTTTTCCTCTATTCCTATGCGCGCGGTGGCATCCCTTCCGGCCGGCGCATCCTTTACGTCGCCCTCAACCAGTGCCTGCGGGGAATGGTGACCGGCTGCGATAATTTGTTGGATGACGAGTATAAACCGACCCTGTCGACCGATCTGCCCGCGCAAGGCACCCGTTTCCGCTCGGTGCTGGACATCATGGTTTCCGACCGGGTACTCTTCGAACTGCTTCTCAACCAGGGCCACCAGACGCAAATCCCCTTCGAGCGGGTCCAGGCTGTGAGTCGGGCGTCGTTACATTGCCTGGCGCGCAGCGGCGTCCAGGAGGCCTCGGAGGAGAAGGGTGTTGGCGGCATGCCGGCACCGGAGGATTTACTGCGCACCGTCCACCATTTCAAGACCGGCATTCTGTTTCAAGCGCCGTGGGCCGCACCCGAGATCCTGGAAAAGGTGCCGGCCGAGCAAGGTGCCCGGATTAAGGATGCCCTCTACCAAATCGGTATGGGGTGCCAGGTTCTGGATGACATGGTGGACTTGGAGAAAGACCTGCGCGACCGACGGCACAACTACGTGGCCTCGCTGATCGCTCACGAGCGGTTTTCTGCCCCCGACGCCCGGCGCAAGGCGGCGCTGACGGCCGAGACGTACCTGCACGCCGGACTGCAAGGCTTGTTCGCCGAAGCGCACGCGGCCGCGGTCCCCTTTTTCATAGACCAAATCGTCCGGCGCATCGGCGCCGAAAGCTATATGCGCGATAGCGCTGCGGAGCAGCTATGAACCCGTGGTTCTGGTTTCGCACGGCATCGCTATTCCTGATTCGATCCCGGCGTTCGACCTTGATTCTCTCGCTGATGGTGCTCTTTGCCGTGGGCATGCTGGTATTTCTCTCCTCACTGGCCGTGGGCGTCACCGACGCCATGATTCAGAACACGGTCAGTCTTTACGCCGGGCACATCAGCGGCTTCGAGATCCCGGCGGCCATCGCCCCGGAACGCCTGGTCGTCCCGGGGGTGGCCCAAGTGATCCGGCGCGGCCGCCTCACGGGAATGCTCGAAAGGCAAGGGCGGAGCGAAAGGATCGAAATGACCCTGGTCGATCCGGACGCGGAGAAGCAGCGCACGGCCGTTTGGAAGAAGATGGTCGAGGGCCGCTTTCCCGAAAAGGGCGAACAGGCCATCTGCCTGGGATATCTTCTGGCCCAACGCTTGGGGATTCGCGCGGGGGAGACGTTGACGTTCAGGCCCGAATCCGATCCGGACCAGCGACCTCGCCTGCAGGTGGCGGGAATCTTCAAGACGGGTTTGGATCTGCTGGACCGCGAGCAGGTTTTTTGTCCGGCCGACGCCCTGGCCTTAACACCACCGACCTGGAGCGCCGCCATATTTCTCGAAAAAGGCGTGGCGCCGGCAACGGTGATCGCGGCCTACGCCCGGATTTTTTCCGGGATGGATCGTTTTCGCTCCTGGGACCAACTCATGCCCGATCTGCGCCAACTGATCGATCTCAATTATCTGTCCATGTCGCTGGTCATGGTGTTGGTATTCGCCGTGGTGGCCCTGGGCATCTCCTGCGCCTTCGTGATTTTTATTTTGAAGAACATCAGGGAATACGGCATCATGAAAGCCATGGGGGTCACCGCCACGGAGACCGCGGCGCTCATCGGCCTGGAGGTGGTGCTGCTGAACATGGCGGCGGCGACGCTGGGCCTCGGACTGGGGATCTCCCTGGTTTTCTATGTGGGGTGGACTGGAATCGATTTGACGGCGTTTACTTCCCATAACCGCTACTTTTCGGTTTCGGGCATCATCTATCCGCGGCTCACGGGGTATTCGCTCTGGTTGCCGCCGGCGCTGGCCTTCATATTCAGTCTGTTGGGCGCCGTCTGGCCGGTGGTGCTCGTGGCCCGTAAAAAGGCGGCCGAAATTTTGAGGATCATCTAACCCCCATGATTGAAGTCGCCCATGTTTCTAAAGCGTATCGTTCCGGAAGGGGCCGGGTTGCGGCCCTTCGGGATCTCTCGTTTACCCTCGCGTCGGCCGGCAATCTCGTCATCATGGGCAAATCCGGCTCCGGAAAAACGACCTTGCTGCATTGCATCGGTGGCATCGAACGTCCGGATGCCGGCTCGATTACCTGTTTCGGCGTGGCGCTCCATGCGCTTTCGGCCCGCGCACTCGGCGATTTCCAGCGGCACCATTTGGGAATTGTGTTTCAGCACGGCAACCTGATTTCCTACCTGAATGTTTACGATAATATCGCCTTTCCCCTGACGCTCAATAATGCCGCCCCCAAGGCCAAAGCATTGCGGGTGCGGGAGTTGCTCGATCAAATCGGTTTGCGCCACGCGGGTAAGGCACTGCCCAGCGAACTGTCCGGGGGCGAAATCCAGCGGGTCTCTTTTGCCCGGGCCATGGCCCACAAGCCTAAAATGCTTCTGGCGGATGAGCCCACGGCCAGCCTCGATTCCGAAACCGGCAAGGCGTTAACACGGCTCATGTTCGCAGTGGCCGCTGAAGAAAAGTGCACTATGCTTATCGCCACCCACGACCCTGAAATCGCCGCGTCGGCGGCAGCCATCCTTCACATGCGGGATGGTACCATCCCTGGAGGAGCGTCATGAAACAGAAGCCATCCGTTCACATGCTCATCGCTCTTGGTACCAGTGCGGCCCTGTTCGGCTGCGCCTATATGGGTTTTCACGGTAAATCCATCAAGGCCTATCCCGACATCCATGCCAATGTCCGAACCGATCAGGAGTGCCTGGAGTGCCATCACCCGGGTAACGACCCCCAGGGGCCACCCACCCCTCATCCCAAATTCACGGGGTGCCTCAAATGCCATAACGATGAAATTTCCGCCAAGAACTGAAGTCGGCCTCGGCGTGTCGGATCGGAAAGGTTATGAGAGGCAATTCTGCCCTGAAAGCTTTGGAACATAAAGTTGCCGCCATCATGAATAGCACGGAACGGTTTCCGCCATTTTCCCTGGCCACGGCCTTGTCCGGCGGTGCATTCATTTATGGCGCCGCTATGCGGTTACGTGATTCTTTTTACAGGCAAGGATTATTCCCCCAACACAACCTGCCATGTCCCGTCATCTCCATCGGCAACTTGGTGGTCGGCGGCAGCGGCAAGACCCCTTTGACGATCCATCTGGCCAGCTTGCTCCAAGGAATGGGCCTGCGGGTAATGATCGTCAGCCGAGGCTACCGAGGTGAGGGCGAGCGCGACGGGACCATCGTGAGCGACGGTCGCTCCATCTTGTGCAATGGTCGCCAGGCCGGCGACGAACCGTTCTTGATGGCAACCTTGCTGGGTTCGGTGCCGGTGGTGGTCGGTCGCGACCGATGGGCGGCAGGGCATGATGGTTTGGCTCGTTTCAAGCCGGATGTGATTTTACTGGATGACGCCTTTCAACATCGACGCCTGGAGCGCGACCTGAACCTGGTCCTGATGGATTTCAAGGCCCCGCTGGGCAACGGCCATCTGCTGCCGAGGGGCCCCTTGCGCGAACCGGTCTCGGCCCTGACCCGGGCCGATGCCATTATCTTCACCCGTTGCGAGGGGGATAAAACCAGCCAGTATCTGGAAGTGGTTCAGAATATTTATCCGAGGCCTTTCTTCCACGCCCGACACTTGCCCGTAGTGCGGGGTATCGTACCGGCCGGCGAATTTCTGTCAGCCGAAAAACTGAGCCTACCGTTAAAAGAACCTGTAAGCGACTTGCGCGGCCCGTCCCTCTTCGCCTTCGCCGGCCTGGCGCGAAACCAAGAATTCTACGCCACCATTGGCCGGATGGGGGGCAGTCTGTTGGGTACCATGGGATTCGCCGATCACCATCCCTATCAAACGGGTGAGCTGGAACAGATCGCGGCCGAGGCGCAGCGCAAGGGCTGTGACGCCATCGTGACCAGTGACAAGGATTTCGTGCGTCTTCCCGCGATGACGATGCCCTTGGATATCATCATCCTTGGAATCGATATCGATTTCGGCACCGATGCACCGCATTGGCAAAGATTCATCGCCGAAAAGATCGCGGCCGCCGGGGGTACCCGATGAATGTATTGATCGTCAAGTTAGGCGCTCTGGGAGATATCATCAATACACTGCCTCTGGCAATTGCGCTTAAAGACCAATTGGGTGCTCGCATCCATTGGTTGGTGGAGCCCTTGAGCCATCCGCTGCTTGCCGCCCATGAAGCCGTCGATCACGCCATTCTTTTTGATCGAAAGAAAGGGTTACGGGCGATGGCAGGTGTTTTGGGAGAACTCAGGTCACACTCCTTCGACCTGGTTTTGGACCTTCAACGTATTCTCAAATCGGGCGTCATCAGCCGTGCGGCGCGTGGCCGGCGCACCGTCGGATTCGATCGGCGCCGCTGCAAGGAGTTAACCTGGCTGCTGCCCTTCGAAAGAATTCCCCCAGCCGATCCCCAGCGTCACATGGTTCATCAATACCTGGACTTCGCTGCACACCTCGCGCTCAAAGAAACCAAGGTCGAGTGGCGCATTCCAGACATCCTGCCCAAACCGGCCGATTTGCCCGAAGCATTCGTGGTGATGAACATCGGTGCCACCAAAAAGGTCAATCGTTGGACAGTGGCAGGATTTGCCTCTTTGGCGCGTATGATCCATATGAGATATGGGCTGCAAAGTGTGCTGACGGGGGGACGTGAAGATGTGCCCATGGCGCAGTCGATAAGTGCTGCAGCGGGTGATGCGGTATGCGATAAGGTCGGGCAGACCAGTTTGATGGAACTGGTAAGTCTCTTGAATGCAGGCTGGGTGGTGGTGACCTGTGATACCGGCCCTATGCATTTGGCCGTGGCGTTGAAAAAGCCGGTGGTGGCGCTTTTCGGACCATCCGATCACAGGCGCACCGGTCCTTACAACGGAAAAGTGATTCGGGCCAAGATCGATTGCCGACCGTGCGGGCGAAAGAAATGCAGGAATCCGATCTGTATGGATGCTATCGGGGCCGAGGATGTCATGAAGGTCTTGGAAGACTATCTCAAGACAACTGAGAAGGAATCCAATAGATGAATTTTATTGCGGGATCGAGTGCCGCCGCCTGCGGTTGTGCTTGCAAAACCGGTAGAAAAACAACTCAATGGATTTGGAAAATGCGTCGATCGCGCGCTTCTCATAGTAGCGTCGGATAAAAAGTTGCCATAAAGTCTCGTCATAGTTCAGCGTGCCATGAACGAAGCGCGCCATTTCGCTGCCGATTTCGTAAAACATTTTGCGGCGATAGACGCTGGCCTTGCCGAAATCGATAAAGAAAAGCGTGCCATCAGGCGCTCGCAAAAAGTTATTGAGGGTGGCATCCTGGGTAACTATGCCGCGCAGGTGAATCCTGGCCAGCAGCTCGGCCATGGCTTCTACGCAATCGTCATCCAAAGCTTTGATGCCCAAACCTGGAATCAGGGTGCGCTGTAATACATACTCCCGGCAGCCGTTGCCGCCCATCCCCTCATGGGTGGCTACATATTCAGGCACGGGTAGCCCGTGGGCGCGGACGAGGGCAGTGCGTTCCGAAACCCATGGACGGGGAAAGATCAGGGTGCCCTTTTTGATGATGAAGCGTTTGAAGATATACTGCTCGCCAGCCACGTAGACTTCCCGCAAGGTTTCCTTGCGCTGCCGCTGCTGGATAAGCCTGAGATCGGGCCAGTGAATATCGAGTTCTGTTAGCTTCTTATTAACCATTCAAGTACGACTTGTCGGTAATCCCTTCGGTTATCTTCGTCTCCATGAGTTTACACAGCATGGAGGGCAAGCCGTGCTTGGCCACGGCATGGCACCAGCGCCGTTTATAGATCTTTTCTAAATCGCTCTTGCGACCTTTATAAAAACCGGTTTTGTCAAAATCGATGATATAAACTTGATTGCTGTGGTCGACGAGCACATTGCCGGGATGAAAATCGGCATGCCGAATCCGGTGCGTCACCAATAGATCCACTTGCCGGCAAAGTGTGTGCATGGCATCCGTGACTCGTTCCGGAGCGATGCAGCTGAGTTGGGCCATGGACAGGGCCTGCGCCACCTCTCGCGTCACCAGCCAGGCGCGATAAAAAAGGCCACCCTTATAAACATAGGCAATCGGTTCGGGGGTTTTAACCCCGAATCTTCCGACGATCCGCATTTGTTCGTATTCCAATTGGCTTCGACGCTTGCCCACTTTCAGGTAGGTTTTTGAGATGAGATGAGCCAACATGCCCCCACGGTGATAATGCTTGACGACGACCGCACCGATGCCTTCCAGTTCGACCCTCGAAACCGAGCCCCTTCCCTCTAAAGCCGCATCGGCCGCACGGCCCGGTGCCTGTATCGTTTTCGCCAGCCGCAAAAGGTTCGAGGGGGATAGGGGGATGTTGGCTCCAAAATGGAAGCCGTTGCAGCCAAAATGCGAAAGGGCATCCAAGACGCTATCCCTCTTCCTTTCCCTGCCCATCCAACAACTGACCGGCCGCAGCGATTACCTCAGCGGCGAGCGGTGCCTGCATGCAGGCTTCGGTACCATTGGGACAACGCATCGATCCATGCGAACGACAGGGTTTGCAAGCCAAGTCTTTCCTTTCCACGACAATGGCGCGGTTTTGCCATGGGCCGTAGCCGAACTTGGGGGAGGTTGAGCAGAAAATCCCCACTGTTGGAATCTTCAAGGCCGAAGCCATGTGCAGCGACATGCTGTCGTTGCAGACCACCAGACAGGCTTTTTGCATAACAAACATCGCCTCCGAAATAGTGGCCCGGCCGGCTAAATTGACTACCGGCAGATCATGGGCAACCTGGGCGCAAATCTCGTTCTCCGCAGGGGCGCCAAGCAGTACCACCCCGATTTTCCGTTCTATTAAATAGCGGGCAACCGAACGGAAGCCTTCCCAATGCCACATCTTGGTGCGCCAGGCGCTTCCGGGCACCAGCACGGCGAAGGGATCGGAGGCCGGTAGCAATGCCCGCACCGCTTCGTCGACCTCATGGCCGCCGGGCGGAAACAACCTCATTTGGGCCGTCCGGGGATCGAACTTGGTCTCAGAGGATAGAATCGACAAGTTGCGCAGCACATCATGTTGCTCGAAGTTTCGTGCCTCGAGGCGGTGATAGAGAAAACGCGCCTTGGCGTCCCGACATCCGATGCGCAATGGTATGCCGGAGAGCCACAACAGCAGGGCGGTGCGATAGGAACGATGCAATGAGTAGACACGGTCGAAGCCCATTGCCTTCAGGCGCCGGCTCATGCGCAACAATCCGGTGATTCCAGATTCGCTTCGGCGCTTATCGAACGTGATGACTCCTTTTAGCAGGGGATCGCGTCGAACGAGATCGGCGGACAAAGGGGTCGTCAGCATCCACAATTCGCTCTGGGGATAGAGCGTCTTGATGGCGGTAATAACCGGGGTGGACAATATGGTATCGCCAAGAAAACTGGTCTGCGATAACAATATCTTCATGGGGCGTTTGTTTACCTTAACCATATCTTGTGGTATGTGTGGCGGCCGATTTGAGGTCAGCCCGGATGCCGCAAATCGAAGTCAACGTAAAGAACAAGCCTATCCAAGTCAAGGAGATACTTGATGAGGAGGCATGGAGCGGATCCTGTATGGGATATTGGGAGAACTTGGGATTCAAAGGCCGTTTAGCCATAACTGCGAGCTGGTTGTTGATCTTGTTTCCGTCCTTTGCCAACCTGATCACCCATTCGAGCAGCACCATTCTCCTGCTTCTTGCATGCATGGGGGTGTTAGTCGTCTTCGACCCCAATCGCCGGCCTGATTTGACGCTGCCGGAAAAATGGGTGATGGGCACATTTGCAGCCTATTTTTTGGTCCACTTTCTAAGCCTGGTCATCAACCGGGCTTTAGGCGGCATCCCAGAAATTCAAATAAAGTTGATCGACCACGAATTTCGCTGGTTGGCGATTTTCCCAATATACGCTCTTTTTCGTTATGGCAATATTTCTCCAAAGATTCTTTGGGCCGGCGTTCTGTCCGGTGCCGCCTTATCAGGAATGTATACATTGGGCATGTTGATTGACCCATCAGGGCCTGCCCGGGTCCGCGCAGCTTACAACCCCATCGTTTTTGGTAATTTGGCGCTGATCTTTGCGTTCTTGGGAGTGCCCAGTTTGGGATGGCTGCTTCCGAAAAGGGGCGTCTATTTCCTTATCCCCGTGGCTGCCCTGATTCTAGGAATAACCGGCAGCATGTTTTCAGGCAGCCGTGGTGGATGGATTGCCATGCCTGCGCTGATCCTGATTCTAATTTTCTATCTTGCGGACTATTTAAAGACCGGAATCCGATTGGCGCTGGTGGCCGGTTGTTGTCTCGTGGCGGTGGCAGCATATCAGTATCCGGAAACAAATGTTAAGAAAAGGGTGGACGCCGCCGTTTCGCAAACCCGCGCGTTTGCCCTCGGAAGCCAGAAATTCAACTCGGTTTCTGCCCGAATGGTGGGCTGGCAGGCTGCTTGGGAGATTTTCAGGCAGAACCCCATCATTGGCGCCGGCCCTGAACGCTATGAACACCTTGTGGATGGCTTGGTGGCCAGCGGCAAACCTTACAAGACGAAAAGAAGGCATAGTCAACCCCACAACACCTATCTATTCACCATGGTCGAGTGCGGCACATTGGGACTTTTGGTGTTATTGGCGATCTTCGCTTCGCCTTTATGGGTTGCCTTGCGTTTGATTCGTCACGGGCCCGCGACGCGGGACCTGGGGTATGCTTTGATGATCCTGGTGGTCGGTTTCATGCAGTTCGGGGTGACTGAAACCATCTTCGGCCGCAACGTCTTCATTACCACCTATCTGGTGATGACGGCCGCCCTCATGGCGCTGGGGCGTAATGCCCAGGAAGAAAATCGAGGCAATGCCGCATCGGCTGCCTAAGGCATCTTGTCTAAAACATCTTGATAGACGGCAAGTGTCCGGTGAATGGTCTGCTCGATTTGGAAGTGATCCCGAATACGGACCCGCGCTTCATGTCCCATGGTTTCGCGGCGCTTCGGATCTTCATACAAGCTCATAACGGCCTGGGCGATAGCCTCCGGGTTTCCGGGGGGAATGACAAGGCCGCTGACTCCATCTTCAATCAACTCGGGGCTACCACCGACATTGGTGACAATGGGGGGAACCCCATAAGCCATGGCCTCAATGACCACTTTGGGCAGGCCTTCGCGTCTCAGGGCGGGCAGCACCGTCGCTTGACATGCGGCCTGCAGAGCCGGAGCGTCCTTACGATAGCCGGCCAGATGGATGCGATCCTTTGCCGGGCTTCGGGCGATCAGCTTGCGCAGGGGCCGGGCATCCATATTACCGATCAACACTAAATGGATCGGCAGATGCCGGGGCAGATGGCTCATGGCGGCGACCAGGACCTCCAGTCCCTTGTGAGGACGATATCTGCCCGTGCATCCAACCGTAAAGGCATCGGCCGAAATGCCCAGGGAGCTTAATCGAAGCGGCGTTTCCCGATACCATGATAGATCGTGTCCCTTGTACACCGTGACCAGCTTCGTGGGCGGAATCCGTAGCCAAAGCCATCGCATCTGCAAAAAAAACCCCCGGACCGCTTCGGACACGCAAATGATCCGATCCACCCGGGGGTGAAGATAGGTCATCCAGGAGCCTGGGTCCCAATAGCTCACATTGCCCATGGTTCCCCGGTAGACAATAATTTTAACGGCCATTTTATTCGCCGCCAGGATGCCGTTGGACACCGCCCGGTTATTGAAAAGATGGAGAATGTCGATTTTTTCGTCCTGCAAATGGCGCCGGATGGCGGCGATGGCCTTGAAGTCGATGCGGCTTTTCAACTGCAAAGGACTCACCGGCACACCGTTATCCAGCATGCGCCGATAGTGCTGGGCGGACGTGGGGCAAAGGACTTGAATGTCGATTCCCAGGCGTTTGAGACCGATGAAGGTTTCCGCCTCCGGTCGGTCGCTATGTCCGGTTACACAGAGAATTCGCATGGTATTAACACATACTGCCAGTTATATGAGTAACGGCTTAAGTAGGGCGTATTGGGCCGGATCATTCCGAACGGTGCGCGACCATAACAGAGATTCCCCACCATATCAAAGGGTGGTTGATTGCCCATTCCCGAGCGTTCGGACCGGGTGTAATGAAAAGATATTTACAATCTATTCTTTTTTTAGATAAAAAGCCCTTTTAGCGCCTTGAAAGCGGGCATAGGAGAACGGGAAATGACGAAGCAGCCGAAGCCGACCTTATCCGCAGCCATAATCACTTACAACGAGCAAGCCAATATCCAGGCATGCCTGGACTCCGTCTCCGATTTTGTCGATGAGATCATTGTATTGGATTCTTTCAGCTCCGATGCTACTGAGGCCATCTGCCGTAAAAACCCAAAAGTTCGGTTTTCCCAACATCCTTTCGATGGGCATATCGAGCAGAAAAATCGGGCGCTTGAAAAATGCTCCTCGGATTGGATCTTGTGCCTGGACGCCGACGAGCGGGTCACTCCTGAGTTGCGCCATGCCATCATGGAATTTCTGAAGTGCGCCCCTGATCTGGCCGGAGTTAAGTTTCCCAGGTTGACCTATCACCTGCACCGCTATATCCGCCATGGCGGCTGGTACCCCAACGCCCGCTACCGTCTGGTGCGCAAGGGCATGGCCTATTGGGGCGGAGAAAATCCCCATGACAAATTGATCCTGAATGGAAAGGGCGGCAGAATCAAGGGGGACCTGATTCATTACACCGCCCGGGACCTGTCTCATCAGGTGGATACCATCAACAAGTTTTCGAGCATTGTGGCCCTGACCCGCTATAACAAGGGCAGACGCTATCATCTGTGGCGGATGTTGTTGAAACCGATCAGCAAGTTCCTTGAAATGTATCTTCTGAAGAGAGGGTTTCTGGATGGTACCCAGGGTTTCATCATCGCCGTCAGTTCCGCTTATTCTTCATTCCTGAAAGAGGCCAAACAATACGAGTTGGGCGTGCTGGGTTCCGAAAAGCCGAGCAATTTATCGGCCATGTATTCCAAAAAGGACAAGAAGCAAGGCCAATGAGAGTATTTGTGGGCATAGTGACCAAAGTAATCTACGGCCTTGTGCTTGTCTTGGGGCTGGTGCCTCGGCATTGGGCCGTGCGCTTGGCCGATGCTCTGGGCGCACTTAGTTATGCACTCGATACACGCCATCGGCGGATTGCTCTGGAGAATTTGAAGCGCGCCTTTGGCCGTGAAAAGACGCCTGCTCAATTAAAGCGCATCGCAGTGGCCGCTTTCCAGAACCTGGTGCGGATCGCTTTCGAAATAGGCTGGTCATTGCGGCTCAGGCCTGAAGAAATCATGCATCACTGCCGCATTCAGGGCCTCACTCATTTGCGCAAAGCCCATGCACAGGGCAAAGGAGTGTTGATCCTGACCCTGCACATCGGTAATTGGGAGCTTCTGCCCCTTGGCGTTCTCGTAAACGGACTAAAGGCGAGCCTGATCTATCGGCCTTTGGATTTTGAACCGGCTGACAATTTCTTTTATCGCTACCGGAGTCGTTTCGGCGCTCAGCCCATTCCCAAAAAAAAGTCCATGCGCAAGGTGTTGAGTGCATTAAAACAGCAAGCCTGCATAGGGATTCTATTGGATCAGGATTCCGGACGGACGGCCGGTGTATTTGCCGATTTTTTCGGCCATTCGGCCTGCACCAACAAAGGCATGGCGCTGCTGGCCTTAAAAACAAAAGCGCCGGTGCTTCCCGCGTACTTGATTCGGCAGGGCTTGGATTTCGAAATCGTATTCGGCCAGGAGATCCCGTTGATCCGGGCATTCCAGGACGGGGATGACATTCAGGCGAACACCGCCCAGTACAATCGCGTGTTGGAGGAGATCATCCGATCCCACCCCGAGCAATGGTTATGGATGCACAAGCGCTGGAAAACTCATCCACCACCAGTCTGAGCGTCCTCCAATACCTCTTCGCAAAGATAGCGCTCAAGGACTTGGCGCTGCTTTTCCTGATCGAAGTGGACATTAACCCGCTTTAAACCGTTCAAGCCCATACGTGTTCTTGTTTCCGGTTCCTGGGCCAACTGAACGATTTTTTCAGTCAGGGCGGCGATATCTTCCGCCGGGACGAGAAAGCCGGTCTCATCTGGTGCGACAATTTCCCGATTGCTGCCGACATCGTAGGCCACCACCGGCAGGCCGGCCGCCATGGCTTCGGCGGTGGCATAGCCAAATCCTTCCCAGAGCGATGGGAAGACGAAGATATCCAATTGGCGCAGGAATCCGGGCATGTCGGTGATAAATCCAAGCAGATGCACACACTGCGTCAAGCCCATCTCCACAATGCGCTTTTCGAGGATTGTTCGCTGGCTTCCCTCGCCGGCAATGAGCAGGCGAAAATCAAGCCGCCGTTGTTTGAGCCGAGCGGCCATTTCCAGCAGGTGGAGATGACCTTTTTCCCGCTCCAATCGTCCGGCCGTACCGATCGTCAAGGGAGTCTCTTTAGGTCCGGATGGCGTCGCTTCAAAGCGTTGGATGTCGATGCCGTTGTAGATGGTTTGGGTCTTGGATGCCGCATCCCGAAGGCGTAGATCCTGAAACAGGATTTGGGCGGTGGCATGGGAGTTGGTTAGAAAATGGGTGACCCAGCGCTCATAGAGTACTCGATTGGCCAGCGTGTTCTTCACCGGTACGGCCAATCCCCGGCGATAAACAATAGCCTGCACGCCGGCGCAGCGTGCGGCAGGGGCACCAAGCTTGACTTCCGCCGAGCCGTTGAACACGACTACGCGGACCGCATTCCGCCGGAGGATGCTGCGCAATTTCAAAAACTTGAAAGGGTTCAAGAAACTGAAGTTGGTGATGGCCAAGGGGATAGGCATCACTGGAGTGTCTGCCAGCCGTCGGTGCAACTCGCCGCCCGGATGAACCACGGCAAAAACGTGATGCCTGCGCTCGGCCAGATAAACGGCAGTTTCAAAATGCCACTTTTCGCCGCCGCCCCAGAAGCGGGTCGTATTGATGAAACAGATGCGGATGGGCTTTGCGGTCATCTTGGCCCCATGGCGGGTTCGTGGGTTGCCAGCGCCCTATGCGTCGATCCGCTCGTTGGGGTGCTGCATGGTGTAAAGTTTCGTGTACTCCCCCTGGCGCGCCAGCAGTTCGCCGTGGGTGCCGATCTCAACGACCCGGCCGTCCACCACCACGGCGATCTGGTCGGCCTTGGCGATGGTCGAGAGGCGGTGGGCAATCACCAGCGTGGTGCGTCCGCGCATGAGGTTTTCCAGGGCTTTCTGGACGACCCCTTCGGCTTCGGAATCCAGGGCCGAGGTGGCCTCATCCAGGATCAGGATGGGGGCGTCCTTGAGCAAGGCCCGGGCGATGCAGAGCCGCTGTTTTTCGCCGCCCGAAAGCCGGCCGCCGAGCTCGCCGATGACGGTGTCGTAGCCTTTGGGGAAGCGCTCGATGAAATCATGGGCGTAGGCCGCCTGGGCCGCGGCGATGATGGCTTCCGGATTGGCTTTGGGATTGCCATAAATGATATTGTCGCGCACGGTTTCGTTAAAGAGAATGGGGTCCTGGGTGACGATGGCGATCTGGTTGCGCAGGTCGGCCACACTGAATTCGCGGATATCGATCTCATCCAGGCAAATGGCGCCGTCGGTGACATCGAAGAAGCGCGGGATCAGATTGGCGATGGTGCTTTTGCCGCCGCCGCTCATGCCCACCAAAGCCAGCACCTGGCCGCGGTCGATGGTCAGGTCGATGCCTCGCAGGACCGGTTTTTCGCCGTAGCTGAACGAGACGTTTTTGAGGTGTACCCGATGGGTTCCCTTGGGCATGGGCCGGGGCTGCTCCGGGTCGCGGATATCGGCTTGGGTTTCGATGACATCGAAGATGCGGTCGGTGGCCGCCAGGCCTTGTTGAACCGTGTTGTTCAGGTGGCTGAGTTTTTTGACCGGCTCGTACAGCAGCAGCACGCAGGCCAGAAAGCTGATGAAGGCGCCGGGTGTGGTCTGGCCTTTGATCACCTCCCAGCCGCCGTACCAGATGACGAAAGCAATGCCGATGCCGGCGAAAACTTCCATCAAGGGCGAAGCGATGGCCCGGGTCCGGACGGCCTTGATCTCCAGCTTGAAAAGATCCCGGGATTTAGCGAAAAAGCGTTTTTTCTCGTGGGCTTCCATGCCGAAGGCCTTGACGATTTTGGTGCCGGACAAGGTTTCGTGCAGAAAAGCGGTCATCTCGGCCATGGCCTCCTGGACACCTGTGCTGATGCGGCGAACTTTGCGGCCTAACGAAAAAACCGGAAAGAAGGCGACCGGCAGCACGATGAAGGCCAGCAGGGCCATGCGCCAGTTCAGGTATAAAGTGACGGCCGTCAGGCCGATGATGGAAGTGGTGTCGCGCAACACTCCCGAAACCGCCGTGGAGACCATGCTCTTGAGCATGTTCACATCGTTGGTGATGCGGGACATGAGCACCCCCGTGCGCTCCTTCTGGAAAAAGGCCAGGGGCAGGTCCTGAATGCGGGCATACAACTGATTGCGCAGTTGGCGGATGATATCCTCGCCCACGTAACTCATGAAGTATTGCTGACCATACTGCCCCAACCCTTTGCAGAGGAACACGATCAGGATGGCGATGGGCAGCGCCACCAAACCGGCGGCATTTTTGTTCATGAAGATGTCATCGATGACCGGTTTGATCAGGTAGCCGCTGGCGGTGGTGGCGCCGGAGATCACCAGGCTGCACAACCCGGCCAGGACCAGGCGGCCTGCATTCTCCTTGATCAGGGCCATGAGGCGCCGGTGGCGCTCTTTATATTCGAAACGGGGGATCAATTTCAATTTGGCTCGATTCCTTCCTTTCCGCAGCGTTCTCGTTCCGGCTGGGAAGCGCCTTGTATTTATCCCAAGGGTGACCTTTTGTAAACACGCCGGCCGCGACTGCATGCCATCATTGCCGGGCGTTGTCGCGATAATTTTTATTGATCGCCGGCAGGGCTTCTATTATTCAAGGAACAGTTGCGTAACGACCCGAAAAACCAACAACCCCAAGCACCGGCGGAATATGCCATTTAAAGAGATCGATCTTAGCGGGGTCAAGACCTACCAGGCGGCGGCCAGACCTTCGAAAATCGACACTTCCCATGAAGCGCGGGCGCCCAAAGCCGGCATGCGCATGGCCGAATTTCTCGACGGCCTGCCGGCGGTGCTCAAAGCCGATGAGTTCAAGGCGGTGGCCCGGGCCGTGGTGCAGGCCCGCAAACAGCAGAAGCCGGTGATCGCCATGCTGGGCGGGCATGTGATCAAAACCGGGTGCAGCCCCATCCTGGCCGATCTGGCCGCCCAGGGGTTCATCACCCATTTTGGCTCCAACGGCAGCGCCGCCGTGCACGATACCGAGTTGGCCTGTTGCGGGCACACCTCCGAGGATGTGGCCGAACACCTGGCGGACGGCTCGTTCGGCATGGCGGCCGATACGGCCGAACTGATCAACGCGGCGGCGCGGCGGGCAGCCGCTGGCGACGAGGGTTTCGGCGAGGCGGTGGGGGCATTGCTCATCGAGCGCAAGCCGCCCCATTTGAGCAGGGCTCTGCTGGCCCGCTGTCATCAACTAGGACTGCCCTACACCCTGCATGTGGCCCTGGGCACGGACATCGTTCACCAGCATCCCACGGCCAGCGGGGCGGCCATCGGCGAAGCTTCCCTGCGGGATTTCCGTATTCTGGCGGCCACCGTAGCGGGTTTGGGGCAGGGGGGCGTGGTGCTAAACCTGGGCAGCGCCGTGATCATGCCCGAGGTCTTCCTCAAGGCCCTGGCCGTGGCGCGCAACCTGGGCTACCATGTGACCGACTTCGTCACCGCCAACTTCGACATGCTTCAGCACTACCGGCCCACGGTCAATGTGGTCCAGCGGCCCGTGCTGCCGGGCGGTCGCGGGTACGCCATTACCGGCCATCATGAGATCATGATTCCGCTCCTGGCGGCGGCGATTCACGAATATGCCGTGAGGGCTTGAACCGGCACCTCACCCTTAGGAGACACGATGTTTAAAGATATGTGGCAAGGTCATATGGATTGTTTCCAGCAATTGCCCGCCATGACCGAGGCGATCGAGCAAACCGCGGCACGCTTGGCCCAGATCATCGTCGGCGGCGGTAAGCTGCTGGTGTGCGGTAATGGCGGATCGGCCGCCGACGCCCAGCATTTTGCCGCAGAACTGATCGGACGCTTCGAAAAAGAGCGCGCCTCATGGCCGGCCATCGCCCTGACCACCGACACCTCGATTCTTACCGCCATCGGCAACGACTATGGTTTCAGCGAAGTCTTTGCCCGGCAGGTGCAAGGGCTGGGACGCAAAGGGGATGCCTTGATCGGTATTTCGACCTCCGGACACTCTGAAAATGTGCTGCGGGCCGTGGCCGTGGCCAAATCCCAGGGCGTTTTCACCGTGGGGTTGCTGGGCAAGGAGGGCGGCGCACTCAAGGCCCAGGTGGATTGCCCCATCGTCATCGCCAATCCCAATACCGCACGCATTCAGGAAGCCCACATCTTCATTCTCCATTTCTGGGCCATGCGCATCGAACAGATCCTGGCCGCCAAGGCCTAACTCTTTTAGGAAAATTCTTCATGGATGCCAAAGTGCTCTCTTTTTCAAAAAGCCACATCCTGGTCGTCGGCGATGTGATGCTCGACCGCTATCTGTGGGGCCGGGTCGGTAGAATCTCTCCGGAAGCCCCGGTACCCGTGGTGCAACTGCAACGCACCACCGAAACGCTGGGTGGCGCGGGCAACGTGGCTTTGAACCTCGTCTCCTTGGGATGCCGCGTCACATTAGCGGGCGTTTGCGGCGACGATGCCACCGGCCAGAGCCTGCGCGCCTTGCTGTCCGCGAAAAGCATCGGCGAGGCCCTGGTCACGGACAGCCAGCGACCGACCATCACCAAGACCCGGGTCATGGCCCAGAAGCAACAGATGATGCGTCTGGACGAAGAGAACCCACGGGCCATCGGAGCGGATGTGGCCCAAGAGATCCGCACGGCCGTGGCCAAGGCCGTGCCCGATTGCCAGGCCATGGTGCTGTCCGACTACGGCAAGGGGGTTTTGGCCGACCAGGGCTTTGTCCGGGAGTTGATCGACGCCGGGCGCCAGCGGGGCATCCCGGTTTTGGTGGACCCCAAGGGTATCGATTGGGAACGTTATCGCGGCGCCACCGGCATCACCCCCAATACGGCCGAACTGGAGGCCGTGGCCGGTCAGCGGTTGGAAGCGGACGAAGCGCAGTTGATCGCCGCGGCGCGCCAGGTGCGCGAGCGCTTCGGCGTCGACTGGCTGCTGGTCACCCGGGGAGCCCAGGGCATGTGCCTGATCGATGCCCAGGGACCGCCGGAATCGATTCCGGCCCGGGCCCGGGAAGTCTTCGATGTATCCGGCGCCGGCGATACGGTCATCGCCACCGTGGCCGCATCCCTGACCGTGGGGCTGCCCCTGGTGGAAGCGGCACGCACCGCCAATCTGGCCGCGGGCATCGTGGTGGGCAAGCTCGGCACTCAGCCGATCCTGGCCTCTGAACTCTCCACGGCCGTCACCATGAGCACCCGGCAGCAGTATTACCCCTATTCGGCCGCCAAAATGACCGCCCTCGACGCGGCCGTGGCCAAGGTGCGCGAGTGGCGCGTTGCCGGCAGCAAAGTGGTCTTCACCAATGGATGTTTCGATCTGCTCCATCCCGGTCACATCAGCCTGCTCCATCAAGCCCGGTCCCTGGGGGATCGTCTGGCGGTGGGGCTGAACACCGACGCCTCGATCAAACGCTTGAAAGGCAGCGGCCGACCGATTCTTTCCGAACAAGATCGCGCCGCCATGCTCAGCGCCCTGGAGTGTGTCGATTTGGTGGTGCACTTCGACGAAGACACGCCGCTGAAGCTCATCGAAGCCCTTCGACCCGATATTCTGGTGAAAGGGTCGGATTACGCCCCCGACCAGGTGGTGGGCAAGGAGGTGGTGGAATCCTACGGGGGGTGTGTCCGGCTCGTGGACCTGGTGCAAGGGTACAGCACCACCGGACTGACCCAGAGGGTGATCGCGGAGTTTCAGAAAAAAATTAAGTGACGGGAAACTTGCCGTTCTTACCCCCTTGCCGCCGGACAACGCGGCATCGATTACAATCCTCTCTTATCCTGTAAACAATTCCGCCGATAATATTTTCGGCGGGTGTCGTTTAGTGCCTGCCCGGTGCATTATGTCCGAGGGAGCAGCAATGAGTTTGGACGATGGGGCGATGACTGGGAGGGGATTTTTTTCACGCCTGAGGCATTTTTTTGTTCACCGCATGGCGTCGGCGGAACTGCTGGCGCAGGACTCGCTGGTCTTCTGGCGCGTCAACATTCTGGCCACCATTCTCATGGCCTCCGCAGCCCTTTGCACGCTGGCTCTGGGAGCTGTCCTGTTTTTGGCTATCCAGCTCGATTCATGGCACCTGTTGCTTTTCGACTTGCTCGCCTATGCCCTGAGCATTTCCCTTTTGCTGGTGCGCGGGCCGAGTTATGAAGCCCGCGCCGGATTCACTTCACTGCTCATTTATCTGATCGGTCTGGTCGTTACCATTTTCATGGGCCCTTTGAGCGGCGGGCCGCTCTGGCTCTTCGGGTTTGCCATCTTTGCCGGTGTTTTCCTGGGGTCGAAGGCGGCTTTGGCGGCCGCCATCGTGAACGCCATCACGTTGGTAACGCTTTGCAGTTTGATTTCAACAGGCAAGATCGCCCAAGGACTTCCCTTCTTTTTGACAACGGAGGCCATGGTGGCAGCGGTCGCCAATTTCATGGTCATGAATCTCCTGACGGGGCTCTCCATCTCTTTTCTGGTGAAAGGCTTGGGCATCAGCCACCAGAAGGAGAAGTCCCTGAGCGGCAGCCTGGACTCGGAACGCCGGCATCTGGTGGCGGCCAAACAACGGCTCGAAGTGGAAATCCAGGAGCGCAAATCGGCCGAGGCCGCGGTGCGTGAAAGCGAGCAAAAATACAGGCTGCTGGCGGACAATGTCAGCGACGTCATCTGGATGATCGATATCAAAACCCTTCGGATGACCTATGTAAGCCCTTCGGTTGAAAGGGTGCGGGGCTACACTCCTGAAGAGGTTATGCGTCAGCCATTGGATCAGGTTTTGTCCCCCGGTTCCTACGAAATGGTTAAACAAAAATTCGGCGATCTGCTGCGCCGCAAAGAAGCGATCAAGCCTCGGCAGACCTTTACTCTGGAAATCGAGCAATTCAAGAAGAATGGCGAAAAGATCCATTCGGAAGTGACCGTCTCGTTCATCCGCGATGCCAACCAGCGCCCCGTCACGGTGCTGGGAGTCACACGCGACATTACCGAGCGCAAACGAGCGGAAGAGGCGCGGGTCAAACTCGAAAACCAACTGCGCCAAGCCAAGAAGATGGAAGCCATCGGTACCCTGGCCGGCGGCATCGCCCATGACTTTAACAACATCCTCTCTTCCATCATCGGGTTCACCGAGCTTTGTCTGGACGATGTCCCCGCCGCATCCCTGCTGCGGGACAACCTCAACGAGATCTTCACGGGCGGCAAGCGCGCCAAGGAGCTTGTGAAACAGATCCTGGCCTTTGCCCGCCAGGCCGACGACCAGGTCAATCCCATTGAGGTCGGCGCCATCGCCGTAGAGACCGTCAAATTCCTGCGCTCCTCGATTCCGACGACGATCCAGATTGTTTCGAATATTCAAAGCCATGCGCTGATCATGGGCAATGCCACCCAGGTGCAGCAGGTGTTCATGAATCTGTTTGCCAATGCGGCCGATGCCATGGAGGAGGGCGGCATTTTGAACGTGAGCCTCACGGATGCCGTTTTCTGCGACCCCCGGCAACTGCCCGCGCAGGACATGCGCCTGGGCCACTATCTGAGGCTTGTCGTGCAGGATACCGGCGCCGGTATACCCCCCTATGCGCTTCCTTCCATTTTCGATCCTTACTTCACCACCAAGGCCGTGGGAAAGGGCACAGGCATGGGCCTCGCGGTGGTTCACGGCATCGTGGAGAGCTATGGGGGCAGGATCGTGGTGGAGAGCGCTCCGGGAATGGGGACGACCTTTACCCTGTATTTGCCTGCCACGGCCCGGCAGGGTGTTTCGCAGGCGGCGGAAATCGGCAGCTTGCCGGGCGGCAGGGAACGGATTCTGTTCGTCGATGACGAGGCGGCCATTGCCACCATGGGCTGTCAACTCCTGGAACGCCTGGGCTATGCGGTGGTATCGCGCACCAGCAGCCTGGAGGCGCTGGCGCTTTTTAAGCAGAAACCGGAAGATTTCGACCTGGTGATCACCGATATGACCATGCCCAACCTCACCGGCGACAAGCTGACCCAGGAATTGCTGGCCATCAGAGCGGATATTCCCGTTATTCTATGCACCGGATACAGCAAGAAGGTTTCCGAAGAGAATGCCACCGCCTTGGGCATCAAGGGGTTTGCCTACAAGCCGATCGTGCGCGCCGATATCGCCCGGCTGGTGCGCAACGTGCTCGATGAGGCCCGGAACTAGACCGGCCGGAATGTGCTCGCAGCTTCGCAACGAAAAAAACGAAGGTGGTTTCAAGATCATGGTCTTGAAACCACCTTTTCGTTCGTGTCGCCGGAAGCCACGATTCGATGAAATAGCTCGTGTCGGGCGTTTACTTTTCGGAGTTAAACCACGCCGTAGGCCAGCATGGCTTTGGCGACTTTGATGAAACCGGCGATGTTGGCGCCGGCCACGTAATCGCCTTTGCGGCCGTAGGCTTCACCGGCATTGAGGCATGCCTGGTGGATGCTTTTCATGATCAGCAGCAGGCGGTGATCCACCTCTTCGCGGGTCCAGGAGAGTTTCAGGCTGTTCTGGCTCATCTCCAGACCGGAGGTGGCCACGCCGCCGGCATTGGCGGCCTTGCCGGGGCCATACAGAATGCGATGCTCCTGGAAGATCTCCACGGCATCGGGCGTGGAGGGCATGTTGGCGCCTTCGGCCACGCAGAAGCAGCCGTTTTGGACCAGGGCCGCGGCATTTTCGCCGTCCAGTTCGTTCTGGGTGGCGCAGGGCAGGGCGATGTCCACTTTGATGCCTTGCTCGCGGATCACGTCCCACACATTCTTGCCCTCGAAACAGACGCACCCGTACTTGTCGGCGTACTCTTTGATGCGGCCGCGCTGGTTGTTCTTCAGATCCATGATGTAGCAGCACTTGTCGGGGTTGATGCCCTCTTCGTCTAAGATGGTGGCGTTGGAGTCGCACACCGTGATCACCCGGCCGCCCATCTGGGTCACTTTTTCGATGGCGTATTGGGCCACATTGCCCGCACCGCTCACGGCCACGATCTTGTCTTTGAAATCCAAACCGCGGGTGGCCATCATCTCGGCGGCGAAATAGGTGGTGCCGTAGCCGGTGGCCTCGGGGCGGATCAAGCTACCGCCGTACTCGAGCGCCTTGCCGGTCAGAACGCCGGTGTGCTCGTTGCAGATTTTTTTGTAATAGCCGAACATAAAGCCGATCTCGCGGCCGCCCACGCCAATATCGCCGGCCGGCACGTCGGTATCCGCGCCGATATGGCGGAACAGCTCGCGCATGAAGGCCTGGCAAAAGCGCATGATTTCGCCGTCGGACTTACCTTTGGGATCGAAATCGGAACCGCCCTTGCCGCCGCCCATGGGCAGGGTGGTCAAGGAGTTTTTAAAGGTCTGCTCGAATCCCAGGAACTTGATGATGCTCAGATTGACCGAAGGATGAAAGCGAATGCCGCCCTTAAAGGGGCCGATGGCGTTGTTGAACTGCACGCGGAAACCCCGGTTGACTTGGACGTTGCCCTTATCGTCCACCCATGGCACGCGAAACTGAATGGCACGTTCGGGTTCGACGATGCGCTCGAATATGCCGGCCTTGACAAATTCCGGGTGGCGCTCCACGGTGGGCGCCAAGGTTTCCAGAACCTCCGTGACGGCCTGGTGGAATTCCTTCTGCTCAACATCTCTCTGTTTGACTTTGGCGATGACATCCTCAATTACTGACACTGGCTTCCTCCTTCAATGGCATGTGTGATTCATCCTCAAAAACAGCATAACTGCCGTCGCTTCTGAATGTATAGATTTTGCCCAGATTTTCCTTGGCCAAGGGGTTCGATGATATTTTCTTGAAATAGTGAATCTCGTCCCGTCCCACGCCGTCTTTACCCAAGAACTCGTTTTCCAGCTCTTTCAGGCTGTCGAACCCGCTGCCGAAAAACTTCAGTTTGGAGAAATAGGGTTTGGCATTCTTGGTGTCGGTCAGCACCGCGAAGTGCTCCGGGAAAGCCGGATCGCCCAGCACCAGCAGATAGCGCTCGTTGGATTCACAGATGTTGTAGTTGGCCGGCAGTTGATCGGCCTGGATCGGCAGGAAGGCCTCCTTTAAAATCAAGGCAGCCTCGTCGGCCTCGATATCCTCGAAGGACATCAGGTCTGCGCACTTGAAATGACCGAGTACATAGAGGGCGATGCTGTAACTGCTGATCTGTTCGTAAATGGGATGTTCTCTGGAACACATCATGGTGACTTCGTTGATTCGATCCAGCACTAAAAATCCTTCGGAATTCATAGTGGCCATCCTTTCATTAAAGGGTTTTGCAATGAGCTTTGCCATGTTCTTTGCTCCAATGCTCCCTGCCTGTTCGGAGAAATGCCCACTTTTCACATCGCAAGGGCCATGCCACGGAAGTTTCGGATTTCATAAGATTGCAAGTATTAGTAAATACGGAAAAAATTAAGGCCCAAGGGGCTGCCGGCGGGAGACGCCGTATCCAACGTGTGGTGAATAATCAGCAGCCTCTTGGATGCCGATTTCAGAGAAAAGCGGGGCCGTTACGCGCGGCGCACGGCCTGGCGTGCCCAATTGGCAGGTGTTCAAAACTTGAGCAGGTGTGGTGGAATTTCAGCAGGTGGCCCAAACCACGTCAAGCACCGCTGTTTTTTTCTTCCAGCTTTTTCAAGCGGTGTCGCAGGGTATTGCGACTGATGCCCAGCATGCGCGCGGCTTTGACCTGGTTTTGGCCGCACAGCTCAAGGGCCTTGGCGATCATCAGCTCTTCCACCATTTCAATGATATTGGCATGGGCGCCTTCTTTGGACAGGCGCAGGATTTCGGGAATGATGTGTTGCAGTTTCTCTTTCAGACTTTCCATTGAGGGTTGCCCAGGGGATGATTCCGCCCCATTTGCCTGGGGGCTGGCGATATCGATGTGCTCCATGGTGATGATATCGCCGCTGCACAGCAGAATGGCCCGACGCATGCAGTTCTCGAGCTCGCGCACATTTCCCGGCCACGGGTGCGCCCGCAGGCGGTCGAGCACCACCTGGGACACCTGATGCATGGGTTTGGCGTACTCCATGCTGAAGCGCATCAAAAAATAGTCCACCAGCGCCGGAATATCTTCGAGCCGTTCGCGTAAGGGCGGCAGCTCGACGCCGATGACTTTCAAGCGCCAGTAGAGATCTTCCCGAAAGCGGCCTCCCTGGACCTCCTGGGGCAAGTCCTTGTTGGTGGCCGCGATCAGGCGCACATCGGCTTTCAAGGTCTGGTTGCCGCCCAGGCGCTCGAACTCGCCCTCCTGCAAGACCCTCAGCAGCTTGGCCTGCAGGGGCATGGACATGTCGCCGATCTCATCCAAAAAACAGGTGCCGCCATCGCAACGTTCGATTTTGCCGATGTAGGTGCGCTCGGCGCCGGTAAAGGCGCCGCGTTCATAACCGAACAGCTCGCTCTCGAAGAGGTTTTCCGGAATAGCGGCGCAATTGATGGCGATAAACGGTTTGTCCTTGCGTCGGCTGTGGTGATAAATGGCCCGGGCCACCAGCTCCTTGCCGGTACCGCTCTCGCCGCCGATCAATACGGAGACATCTTTTTCCGCGATCTGGCCGATCAGTTTGTAGACCTCCTGCATGCGCTTGCTTTGGCCGACGATCTGCAAGGCCCTCTTGCCCACCTTGTCCGCCGCCGACATCCGCGAATCGGGCAGGTTGACGGTCTCCTTCATCTGGCGGTTGAGCACCAGCGCTTCGCTGACGATCCGGCTGAGCTCCTGACGTTCGAAGGGTTTGACCAGGTAATCGTAAGCCCCGCGCTTCATGGCCTCGATGGCCGTATCGGTATTGGCGTAGGCCGTCATGAGGATCACGGGGGTCTTGACCTGGGCGGCTTTGATTTTTTTGAGCGCTTCCAACCCGTTCATGCCGGGCATTTTGTAGTCGAGCATGATCAGGTCGAAGCTTTTTCCGGCCATGGCGTCCAAGGCGGCCTGGCCGCTGGCGCAGGCCGTGACCTCATACCCCTTGCGCCTGAAAAAGCGGCTCAGGAAATGTGTGAGGCCCTCATCGTCATCGATCAGCAGTATCTTTTCCATCGTCATCCATTGCCCTCCGCCGAGGGCAGAAAAAGCGAGAAAACGGTTCCGCTGTCCGCATGGCTCTGGACGCGCACATCGCCCCCGTGGCGTTTGATGGTGTTGAGCACCAGGGGCAGTCCCAGGCCGGTGCCCGCGGATTTGGTGGTAAAAAAAGGATCGAAAATGCGGCCCAGATGCTCCGGGGCGATACCCGACCCGCTGTCGCCGACGTCGATGCGAATGCAGGGCCGGCTCGCGCCATCGTCTTCCAGACGATCGTGGGTGGCGCTCACCGTGATCTTGCCTGGGCCGGCGATCGCTTCCAGGGCATTGATCAACAGATTGATCAGGGCCTCTTCCAAAAACTTCTTGTCCGCGGGGATCTCCGGCAACGCTTCGTCCAAGTCGATTTTCACCAGACAATCCTGCTTGGCCGCCATGGGCCGGATCATGAAGACCACATCTTCGATCAACTGAATAAGGTCGACCCTGGATAGCGTGAGCTCCTGGGGCTTGGAGAAATCCAGGAAATGGTTGATGGCCGCCTCGATGCGTTGGACCTGATCCATGGCGATGGTAAAGTCTTCTTCATACTCCGGGGAGATCTTGATATCGCTCTCCACCGACTCCAGAAAAAGCTTCAGGGAGGTGAGCGGCGTCCGAATTTCATGGGCCACGGCGGCCCCCAGTCGGCCGATGGCCGCGAATTTTTCCGACCGTTCGGCGATCACCTTGATCTGCTTGAGGATCAGATCGGTTTCCTTGAGGGCCGCATCCTTTAAAGTGATATCGTGTTCCAGCGTATGCTGGCGTTCGCTGACCTTCCGGGCCATGTTGCTGAAGGCCCGGTGCAACATGCCGATCTCGTCCCGGCGCTGGGGGCCGGGGATGGCCTGATCGAAAGCCGCGTCCGCCGGATGCGCGTCGGCCAGCGTATCGGCCCATCGGCTCAAGGTGCGGATCGGACGCGCCACATGAAAGGAGAAGACCCAGGTAATGACCAGGGTGCTGCCGATGCACAGCAAGACGGTCAGGAAGATGTAGCGCTTGAGGGCATCGGCGCTCTGAAAGGCCTCATCGCGGTCCTGTTCCACCACCAGATACCAATCCGTGCCGCTCACTTTCTGGAAGGTGCCCAACACCTCGATGCCGCGGTAGTCCAGATAGATCCGTTTGCGTTGCGGCCCGCCGAAGATATTCTTGAAGCTTTCCGATTGGGAAATGTTCTCCTTCAAAATACGATTGGGTTCCTTGTGGGCCAGAAAGGTTCCGTTTTTGTCCACCAGGTAGCACTCGCCGGTAAGGCCCAGGGATACTTTGATGATCGAGACCAGGATGTTGTGGGTGCCCACGGTTCCATAGACCCGGCCGCGCAAATGGCCTTCTGCGAAGATCGGCGCGGCAACATGGAAGAAGGACTCCTTGGCATGGCCCCGGTAGGTGATGTCAGATAAATACAGCTCCCCTTCGGTGGCTTCAGGGCCCATGGGGCTAAGCGGCTCGAGGGGGGCGTGCGGCTGGGTGCTGTAAACCCTTTGGTTGTCGGGGGTCAGCACGGTGATGGCGTCGTAGACACCGTACTGTTTTTGAATCAGATCGAGGTAGGGGGCGATCTGGCCCGGTTGCATGCTTTTGAGCAGCGATGTGCCGGCGATCACCCGCAGGTCCGCCTTGCGTTCGCCGAGCCAACGCTCGAGGATGGCCGCCTTGTCGGCGGCCACGTTTTCCAGTTGGCGCAGCACCAGGTTGACGATCAACTCTTCGGTGATGGTGATGGAAAAAGCGCCGATAAGCGCCAGCGGCACAAGGGCCAGCACCAGAAACAGCATCACGAGCTTGGCGCGAAGGGTGAACAGGGTGTTTTTGAGTGTCATCATGGTGTATGGGCTTCAGTTCACGTAGCAGACCATTTTTTGGGCCACCACATCGGATTGAATCGTCACCCCACCGGGGCTCAAATCGAACACTTTGACCACGTGCCCCATGCGCCGGTCCGAAGGGCTGATCGTTTCGAGGGCATTGGGAAGGCCCTGGAGCCATGCCAGGTTGAATACCACCCCGGGATTTTCAGGGTAGATGGCCATGTAAAAGATGTTGGTTTCGGTCAAATCGTGGAAAAAGTGCGTGCCGAAAGAGAGATCCGGGATCAGGCTGCCATCCTGATAACTGATTTCGGCCATGGCGCTGATGTGGTTGATTTCCGAAAAGGTGACCGGCACGCCCATGGCCGGGGTGTGGGTTCCCCAGCGGCCGGGCCCCAGCAAAAGGGTGGGGTGGGTTTGGCGGTCCACGATGCGCCGGTTCAGTTTGCCGATCAGGCGCGCCACGCTGTATTTCTCCGTCAAGGAGAGCTCGATGTAGGCCTGGGGGTCCACCCAGATGATGCAGTTGATGGGCAACAAGATGTTGCCGCCCATGAAAAAACCGTCGGTTTGAATAAAGATCCTTTCCGAAGAGAGCGCTTCCGGCAAGGCCTCCACGCCCGCGGCGCTAATGGTTTGGAAGGGACGGCACTGCAACAGGTTGACCTGCATCTCCTTGGCTTGGTTGTAATTGACCGTGAACTCAATATCCACGGGCGCCGCATAGGACTCTTGAAGTGTGGAGAGCATGGCACGCATCACGGGGATGAAAGGGGTGGCGGTCAAGAAGGGGTCGAAGGTCAATATCCATTGCCCCTTGCCGGGCTGTATGGTGGTTTCGGTGTCGCGCACCCCGATCAGCGGCAGGTCGATGGAGAACTCCTTTTCGTTCAACTCCCGCAAGGGGATGGTCTGCAGGGCATTGTCCTCCAGGTTCAGATGGTCGATGAAGTGCTGGGAGTATTTTTTCAAATCCTTCATGGTGCTCAGGGGCTTGACCAGCGGTTCGTCCACGGCCACGATGCGTGGATAATCGTTTTCCACCCGGTTGACCGCCCGCGTGCCCAATCCCATGACCAGACGCAACATGCCCGCATTGGGGTCCATGCCCTTTTTCCACACATAGGGGTTGTGCGAAAGCCCCACGCCGGCCAGTGCCGGGAAGAAATAACTTTTGTGGTAACCCCCGGAGACCCGCTGGACCAGCAGCGCCATCTGTTCGTCCATTTGATCCAAGCCGCGCTGGAGGCGGTACGCCAGGGCATCGGCATTCATGGTACTGGCGAAGATGCGCTTGACCGCCTCCTCGAAATTTTCATAGCGCTGTTCGGGCGATCCCTGGTTGACGCAGAAAAAGCTTTCGTATTTGCCGGCAAAGGCGCTGCCGAAGGCATCTTCCAGAAGGCTGCTCGAACGCACGATGATCGGCGACTGGCCGAAGTATTCGAGCATCAATTGAAAACGCTCGCGGAGGCTTTCCGGGAAGGTCCCCTTGAGCATGCGCTCTTTTAACACCATGGCTTTGTCGAAATAGCCTTCCCGGGTTTTGTGCTCCATGAACAGCTTCCACCAGCCGTTCTGCACGATATAGGAATAAAAGACATCCGAGCCGATGTAAAAGGAGTCGTGATGTTCCAGGATCTTGGACCAGCGGGACGGATCGTCCTGCAGCAGGATTTTCCTTGCGAGCAGCATGCCCAGCGATTTGCCGCCGATAAAGCCGGTGCCGATCAGGCGCTCCTTGATTTGAAGCAGGTCCTGAAGGGAAAAGTACTTGCGGATCAAGGAGAGTAGGCGCTTGCCGCGGCTGAGCAACAGCCGGCTGAGCTGCTCGACCATGTCCTGTTTCTCGTCCGGGGCGGCATCGGATTCGAGCAGGTTTTTGGCCTGCAGGAACAGGCGGTCCCAGAAATCCAGATGCCGGTGGGCATCCACGGCATTGTCCCGGGACAGGTGCGCGAACAACTGGCTGGCCTCGACGCTGTTGATCACCGGCACCAGCTCGTTCTTCTGCTTGATGTGGGGGAAAAACATGGTGGGCGAGTAGCGGTCTTGAATCTTGATGGGGTGCACGCACAGTTGGCGCCGGTAGCCATAGACATCGATGAGCACCTGCGTGGTTTCGCGGATGCGGGCGATGGCCTTGAACGAGTGGCGATTGCGCAGGATGGCGAAATAGGCGATGGTGTTGAGCTCGAACAGGTAGGGGCAGGTGATGAAGAAGAAGTTGACGATCATCAGATCGGTGGCCCACACGTGCAGCAGGTCCGAGAGCGAATCGAAAACGTAAAAGATATCCTTGCCCTCTTGGGTGATGATCCCGTGCACTTCGGCCGAAAAAGATTCGAAGCCGTTTTCCACATTGAGCTGATGGATGGTGACGTGCGGGCGCGCCTCCAGCAGCGGCATGTGCCGGGCAAAGCGCATGTATACGACGCGCTGCTTGTTGGCCAGGGCCTTGTTGACGAACAGGGAAACCAGCTTCTGGTACTCGTCGATGTTGTCCACCTGCCAGACGACGTTATCGCCGGGGCGCAAGTGATCGATGATGGTATCCAGGCTGTCCCAGCCGGTGCTGACATGGGAGTAAAGGGCCATGCTTCAATTCCTCGAGACGCAAAAGGTCTTGTGGGTGCCGAAGCTTAACCGATCTCTTTCAACAACTGGTCGAAATAGGCGATGGTTTTCTTCAGCCCGGATTCCAGATCGATGGTCGGTCGCCACTGGAGCGTCCGTTCGGCCAGGGCGATATCCGGCTTGCGCTGCCGGGGGTCGTCCTGGGGCAGTTGCTTATGGATGATCTTGGATTTGGCGCCGGTCAATTGAATCACCTTCTGGGCCAACTCTAAAATGGTGAACTCCCCCGGGTTGCCCAGATTGATGGGGCCGGTCACCTCGTCCGGCGAGTTCATCAGGCGGATGAGTCCCTCCACCAGATCGTCCACGTAGCAAAAGGAGCGGGTTTGATCGCCTTGGCCATAGATGGTGATGGATTCGCCCTTGAGCGCCTGGACGATGAAGTTGGAGACCACGCGGCCGTCGTTGGGGTGCATGCGCGGGCCGTAGGTGTTGAAGATCCGGGCCACCTTGATTCTAAGGCGGTGCTGGCGGTAATAGTCGAAGAAGAGCGTTTCGGCGCAACGCTTGCCTTCGTCGTAGCAGGAGCGGATGCCGATGGGATTGACCCGGCCCCAGTAAGCCTCGGTTTGGGGATGGATTTCGGGATCGCCGTACACCTCGCTGGTGGAGGCTTGCAAAATTTTGGCCTTCACGCGCTTGGCCAAGCCGAGCATGTTGATGGCGCCGTGCACGCTGGTCTTGGTGGTCTGCACCGGGTCGAACTGGTAGTGAATGGGTGAGGCCGGGCAGGCCATGTTGTAGATCTCGTTGACCTCCAGGTAGAGCGGGAAAGTGACATCGTGGCGGATGAATTCGAAGTTGGTGTGGTCCATGAGCTGCGCGATATTGCGTTTGGCGCCGGTAAAGCAGTTGTCCACGCACAGGACGTCGTGTCCCTGGGCCACCAGCCGGTCGCACAGGTGCGAGCCCAGAAAACCACACCCGCCCGTGATCAAAATGCGCTTGTTCAGATCCATCCTTTTCCCCCTTCATCGATAATGTCATTGTAGTAACTTGATGTTTTTCTACCCGATCGCGTTTTAGATGTCCACATCAACGTCGCGGTTGCACTTTTTACCGAATTATGGAAAGTTAGCGCCCATTCCAGACACCAAGGAGGGGTTATGGCCATCGATCAGCACCTGTTGGATCTGCTGGTTTGTCCGAAATGCAAAGGGGATATCCGCTTGACCGCCCGCAAGGATGGGTTGATTTGCGATGCCTGCCGGTTGGTCTATGAAATTCGGGACGATATCCCCATCATGCTCATCGAAGAGGCCAAACCGCTGCAAAGCGCCGACGCCTGACGCGCCTGTCTGAACGGAATGCAATCCCATGAGCCACCCTTTGCCGCCAGCTCCGGCCAAGCTTGTGATCGGGGTTTTCCTCAAAGAGAAGAACTCGCTGCAGGCGGTGGTGGATGGCCTCTGCCTCGAGTTCGGCGCCTTGGACATGCTCAGCCCCTGGTTCCATTTTGACTATACCGATTATTATGAAGCCGAAATGGGTGGCCCCCTTTACCGGCGCATGCTGGTGTTTCGGGAGTTGATCGATCAGGATCGGCTGGCCGCGATCAAATACAGCACCAACAGCCTGGAAGCCCGATTCGCAGCCGAGGGGCGGCGCGGCGTCAATATCGACCCGGGCTATCTGCTTCTGGAGCGCTTCGTGTTGGCCACCGGCAAGAACTACACCCATCGCATTCATGTCGGCATGGGGATTTATGCCGATCTGACGCTCATGTACCAAAAAGGGGAGTACCAGCCGCTGCCCTGGACCTATCCCGATTATGCCGCCGCCGACATGCGCGCCTTCCTAACCCTGGTGCGCCGCAAATATAGCGCCGATGTCGGCACGCCGGCGCACTGAAAAGGAGTTTATCCATGCTCAAGAGCATGACTGCCTATGCATGTGAGGAAAAAAGCGACCAGGCCCTGACGGTGGGCGTGGAGATGCGCGCGTATAACAGCCGCCATCTGGATATCGCCCTGCGGCTCTCCGCGGGCTATGCCGTCCTCGAAGAGAAGATCAAAGCCCAGATCGCGGCCAAGGTGGTGCGCGGCCGGATCGAGGTGCGCATCTGGGTCAAGGATGCCTCCGAGAAGGCCACGGCTTTCGAGGTGGATATGGTCAAGGCCCGGGCCTTTTGCCAGGCGGCGGCCACGTTGAAAACGGAACTGAAACTGTCAGGGGAGCTCACCCTGGAGCATCTGTTGGGCCTGCCCGGGGTGATTCAGCCGGCGGAGAACTTGCAGACGGCCGACCTGCACTGGCCGCTGATGGCCGATTGCCTGGCCAAGGTCCTCGAAAATCTGGACGGCATGCGCCGACGCGAGGGCGACCATCTGCACGCCGATTTTGTTCAGCGCCTCGATTGGATCGAAGAGCAGTTGAAGGTGATCGAAGCCAGCGCCGACGGTCTCTTGGCTGTTTATCGGGACCGCTTGCAGAGCCGCATCGACGCCTTGACCCAGGGCGTTGTCACCCTCGATCCCATGCGCATCGCCCAGGAGGCGGCCCTGATGGCCGATCGCAGCGATATTTCCGAAGAGATCGTGCGCGCCAAAAGCCACATCGCTCAATTCCGATCGGTTCTCGACGGGGAGGAGCCGGCTGGGCGCAAACTCAATTTCCTATTGCAGGAATTCAACCGGGAGTTTAATACCATGGGATCCAAAACAGGCCAGGCGGCTGTATCCCACACCATTGTGGCGGTAAAGGCCGAACTGGAGAAAATGCGCGAACAGGTCCAGAATATCGAATAGTGTCCATCCAGGGATGAGATATTTAATCGGCAAAAATAGCCATTCCTGGATGGACACTGGAGTAGGCCGGCGAGCGGGTTGCCGCCGCCGGGGGCTTATCGCGCCCTATGGGGCGTCGGGAGCGGAAAAGAGAGCGGGATGGAGAAGAATTTACTCAATATTGGCTTTGGCAACACAGTTGTCGCTGAACGCGTGGTGGCCATCGTGTCGCCCAATTCGGCACCCATGAAGCGGCTCAAGGATGACGCCAAGGATGAAAAACACCTGGTGGATGCCACCCACGGCCGGCGCACCCGTTCCATCATTATCATGGACAGCAACCACATCGTGCTGTCGGCCATTCAGGCGGAAACCATCTCCCAGCGCTTCGAAACCCTCCGGGAGACCGAGGAAACGAAGTGACCGACGTCGATTCTGTGCATAGGGCCGCGCCCAAGGGCGCAGGACGGCTTTTCGTGGTCTCAGCGCCCTCGGGTGCGGGTAAAACGACGTTGTGTTCGGCCGTGCGCCGCCATTTTGGCGATTTGGCCTACTCCGTTTCTTACACCACGCGCAACCCCAGGCCGGGTGAGCAGCACGGTAAGGACTATTTTTTCATCAGCCAACAAGCGTTTGAGACCGGGATCGCCCAAAACCGCTGGGCCGAGTGGGCCCGGGTGCATGGCAACCTCTATGGCACCTCCGCCCAATGGATCGACGAGACCCTGGCCGCCGGCAAGGACATTCTGCTGGACATCGATGTCCAGGGCGCCCGGCAGATGCTGGCGCGCTTTCCCGGGGCCATCACGATCTTTATCCGACCGCCCTCCATGGCTGCGCTCGAAGCGCGCCTGGCCGGCCGGGGCACCGATGACGGCGCCACCCGGGCCTTGCGTTTGGCCAATGCCCAAGAGGAGCTGGCCCAACAGGAGCTCTATCGTCACGTGGTGGTCAACGACGATCTGGAAAGGGCCACGCGCGAACTGATCGAGCTGTTGACCCGCTACCGATCCATGCCCGATACGGGTCACCCGCGGATCTCCCCATGAATGTTGCCACCATCCTTTTATATGGCTATCATCCGGTTCGAGAAGCGTTGAGAGCCGGCCGGCGCAGAATCGATACGCTTCACCTGGCCCAGGGCAAAGGGATTGTCCGGCGCCAGGAACTGGTGGAACTGGCCGAGCAAGCCGGCGTCAAAGTGGCTTGGACCAGCCCCGAAAAACTCACGGCGCTGGTGGGCCATCGGCGGCACCAGGATGTGGCGGCCCACGCGGCGGACTATCCGGTCTGTGCCCTGGAAGAGATCCTGGCCCAGCCGGTGGTTGAAGGCCGGGCGCCGTGGCTTGTGCTGCTCGACCAGGTGGTGGACCCCCAGAACTTCGGGGCCATCGTGCGCACGGCCCACTGCGCCGGGGTGCATGGTATTGTGGCGCCCAAGGACCGTTCGGCCCCGCCCACGCCGGCGGCCAGCAAAGCCTCGGCCGGGGCCTTGGAGCACATGCGCGTGGCCTACGTCACCAATCTGGTGGCGGCCGCTCAATACTTGAAAGCCCAGGGCTTCTGGATCGCCGGTGCGGAGCAGGAGGGCGCCCAATGTGTGTTCGATGCGGACCTGAAGGGACCGCTGGCCCTGATCATCGGCGGCGAAGAAAAAGGACTGCGGCCGCTGGTGAAAAAGCAATGCGATTTCACCCTGGCGATCCCCCAAACCGGCATGATCGCTTCGCTGAACGCCTCGGCGGCGGCCGCCGTGATCATTTATGAAGCCTTTCGGCAAAGAAGGAGTTAAATGGCCATGACAGATAATCAGCCCCGGAAGATCACGGTTTCGGATAAAGGTGAACTCACTGTCCCCGAGGTACCCATCATACCGTTTATCGAAGGCGATGGCACCGGTAGGGATATCTGGCCCGCCACCCGGCTGGTGCTCGACAAGGCCGTGGAGAAGAGTTACCAGGGCCGGCGCCGCATCGAATGGCTGGAACTGCTGGTGGGGGAAAAAGGTTTCCATCAAACCGGTCAGTGGCTTTCGGACGAGGCTCTGCAAACCATCAGCGAGCATGTGGTGGCTATCAAAGGGCCCATGACCACGCCGGTGGGTACCGGTATCCGCAGCCTGAATGTGGCCATCCGCCAGAAGCTCGATCTGTACGCGTGCGTGCGGCCGGTGCGCTATATCGACCCGGTGCCCAGCCCCATGAAGCGGCCGGAAAAGATCGATATGGTCATCTTCCGGGAAAATACCGAAGATCTTTATGCCGGCATCGAGTGGCAGGCCGGCACCGCCGATGCCGCCAAGGTGATCGATTTCCTCAATTCCCAGATGGGCACGACACTGGGGGCGGGGACCGGCATCGGCATCAAGCCCATCAGCGAGGTCAACAGCAAGCGCCTGGTGGCCGCGGCCATCACCTACGCCATCGAGCAGGGCTGCCCGAGCGTGACCCTGATGCACAAGGGCAACATCATGAAGTTTACCGAGGGCGCCTTCAGCCGCTGGGGCTATGATGTCGCCAAGGAGCGCTTCGGGGAGCGCACCATCACCGAGGCCGAGCTTTACTCCCAGTACGGTGGGCAGGCGCCGGCCGGCAAAGTGGTGATCAAGGACCGCATCGCCGACATGCTTTTTCAGCAGGTGCTGTTGCGCCCGGACGAGTTCTCGGTCATCGCCACGCCCAATCTCAACGGCGACTACATCTCCGATGCCCTGGCCGCCCAGGTGGGCGGCCTGGGCATGGCCCCGGGGGCCAACATCGGCGACCGCTGCGCCGTCTTCGAAGCCACCCACGGCACGGCGCCCAAATATGCCGGTCTGGACAAGGTCAATCCCAGTTCTTTGATCCTCTCCGGCGCCATGATGCTTGACTATATGGGCTGGAAAGAGGCGGCCGAAAAAGTGCGTACGGCCCTGCAGGCCACCATCAAGGCCGGGGTAGTGACCTACGACCTGGCGCGACAGATCCCGGGTGCCCGCGAAGTAAAATGTTCGGCCTTCGCGGCGGCCATTGCCGAACGCTGCTAAGGGGTGATCTTTGCGATGATCGCTTCCAGCCGCCGGCCAGCCTGGGCCCGAAGGATCCTGGGGCGACTCGGTGCCATCGGCGCCGAAGTCTGCTTTCCCGGGATTTGTTGCGGGTGCGGCCGGCTTTTCAGGTTGCCCAGGCGCACGGATCAGGTTCATACGTTTGAGCAGTGGATGCATCGTTTTCTGTGCAATGCCTGCGCCGAGGCGTTTCAAGCGGTGCGTTCGCCGCTGTGCCCCCAATGCGGCCAGCCCTTTGCGTCAGCCCATGGACCGGATCACCTCTGCGGGCATTGCCAGGCGCACCCCTTCCGCTTCAGTGCGGCCCGGGCCGCCGGTCTTTACGAGGGTGGGCTGCGAGTCGCCATCCAGCAGCTCAAATACCAGAGACATGATGCCCTGGCGCAACCCCTGGGGAGGTTCTTATGGCAGACCTTGGGCCGCTACTGGGACCCCACGCTGATCGACCGGGTGATCCCGGTGCCGCTTCACCCCCGGCGCCTGCGCCAACGGGGGTTTAATCAGGCCGCCGTATTGGTACGGGAATGGCCGCGTCTGGCCAAAGGCCAGGGGTACCCGGTGCCGCCGGACTGGATTGACCGGCGCACCTTGCTGCGACGGAGGCCCACCCAGCCACAGACCGGCCTGAAACGGGAAGAGCGCGTGAGAAACCTGCGGCGTGCGTTTCAGATAAATCCCCGCAGCGATAATATGGGCATAAGGAATCTGCGGGTGCTGCTGGTGGACGATGTAATGACCACGGGGACTACCGCCGATGCCTGTGCCCAAACGCTGATGGCCTCGGGTGCGGCCGAGGTGCGGGTGCTGACCCTGGCCCGGGCGGTGGTGGCCCAGAGATAGAAAACGATGCAATGGAAATGCAACCACACGCTGCACTACCTCCAGTTTGGCGCCCTGGCCGCCATACCGGGGGTTTGGCATGGGATCTTCCCGCGATACGCTCTGGACCAAAGCGGTCGACGCAGAGGCTTTAACCTCGGTTTAAATGGAAGCGCACCGGAGTCCCAGATTTGGCAGAACCGCCGACAGATGCTCGAGGCCAGCGGCGGGCATCTCTGCGTCTTCGCCCGCCAGGTGCATGGGGCCGAAGTCGCCCGATGGGAAGGGCCCGAAGCCGCGATGACACCGGCGCTGAGCGATGCGACCTACCTGTCTGGCGATGCGCTGGTCACGGATGTGCTTGGCGCGGCCCTGGTGATTCAAACCGCCGACTGCCAGAGCGTGGTGCTGGTCGACCCGGTGCGCCGCGTGGTGGCCAACGTGCACTCCGGGTGGCGAGGCAGCATCCAGAACGTGGTCGGGCAAACCGTCGGCGTCATGCGGGCGCGTTACGGGTGCCGGGCGGAGGATATCGTGGGCGGCATCGGTCCCTCGCTGGGGCCTTGCTGCGCCGAGTTCGTGAACTACCGTCGGGAGATTCCGGACCAATACTGGTCCTATCGGCGGCCCGGCGACCACTTCGATTTCTGGCGATTGAGCGTCGATCAACTGGCCGCGGTCGGCATCCCGAGGGAACGAATCGACGTCAGCGGTATCTGCACCCGCTGCAATCCGCACCTCTTTTTCTCTTATCGCGCGGAGGGCAAGGCCGCCGGCCGGTTTGCCGCCGTGGTCGTGCTGAATAGCTGAAGGAAAACAACGATGCATCAACAACCTGCCACCGTGTTATGGAACCACATCGTCGGCCCGAACTGTTTCCGGCTGGGGCTTTCGTGCCAGCGCGGTTTCGAAGCCGCCGTGCCCGGACAATTTGTCATGATTCAAAGCGGTCCGGCGCTCACGCCATTGCTGCGGCGGCCGTTCTCCATCTTCGGGGTGATCGGCACGCCCGGGCATCCGGAAGGCATCGAGGTGCTTTATAAGGCCCTGGGGCGCGGCACCCATCAAATGGCCCAGTGGACCCCGGGGCGCACGGTGGATCTGCTCGGTCCCCTGGGGCGCGGCTTTGCGGTGGCTCCTGAGGCCCGGCGCATCTATCTGGCGGCCGGCGGCATGGGCGTGGCGCCCATCCGCTTTCTGGCGACCCACCTGATCGCCGGCGGCGCGGACGCAACCGGCATCCGCCTCTTTCTGGGGGGCCGAAGCCAGGAGGATCTCTTGTGCGCCGATGAATTCCGGTCCCTGGGCATTTCCGTCACCCTGAGCACCGATGACGGCAGCGCCGGCCTGCAATGCTTGATCACGGATCCCTTGGAGCAGGCCATCCGGCAGGCGCCGCCCGACCTGGTGTGTGCCTGCGGCCCCCACGGCATGCTGCAATGCGTGAGCGGGATTGCCGAGCACCACAGCGTGCCTTGCCAGATCTCCATGGAAACCATGATGGCCTGCGGCATGGGCGCCTGCCTGGGGTGTGCCGTGCCCGCGGCCGACACCCAGGCAGGGTATCGCCATGTATGCGTCGACGGTCCGGTGTTTAGCGTGGGCCAGGTGGATATGGGTTGAATCTCGACCCCAGATTTCGCATTGACTTGGAAAGGTGGCTGTGTTAGTTGCTCCTCTCTTAATGTGTCCCTGTAAAATGAAGTATCGTTGCTCTTTATTATGAAACGTGAGACCCGGCGCTACATCAAAGAATTGGCCTATTTCAGCACCATCGGCCTATCCGTGGCGCTGGCGATATTCATTGGTCTGGCCCTGGGCGTCTATCTGGACGGACGGTTCGGGACATCGCCCTGGCTGACCATCATTTTTCTACTTTTAGGAATTGCGGCCGGTTACCGGAACATCGGGCTGGCCATCAAGAAAAGCAGCCGGCTCTAGCCGGCGATATCGGGCGGAAGCAGTGACGATTCAGGACCGGCTCATCCATTTTGTTGTGCGCGCCAACTGGATATTGTTGGCGCTGGCCGCATTGGGCAGCCTGATGCTGGCGTCGCCTGGCGTGGTCCGGGGCATCGTTGCCGGCGGATTGATCGTCACCATCAACTTTCACCTGCTTTCGCGGACCTTGAAAAAGGCCCTGACGCCGCCCCACCTGGCCTCCCATCACAGCGTGCTGGCCAAGTACTACCTGCGTTTCATCATCAGCGGCATCGTCATTTTCGTTCTGATCAGTCAGCATTGGGTCAACCCGTTCGGGTTGTTTATCGGTTTGTCGGTCGTGGTCGCCAGTATTACCCTGGCCACGTTCATTGAAATTAAGCGACTGATTTTCAAGGAGGCGGTGTAAGGATGGAACATCCCTATCTGTTTTTCGTCCAGTTGTTCGGGATTTTCGGTGAAGGCGCCAAACATTTCGCAGAAAAGTATCCTTGGGTGATCTACTCTTGGGTGCTGATGGCCTTTCTGATCGTGGTCGGCGCCCTGGCGGCCAAAGGCGCCAAAATGGTGCCCGGCAAGTTGCAGAACCTGATGGAATTGGTGGTGTCCGGCATCGAAGAGTTCATGGTGGATACGGTCGGTGAAGAGGGACGCTGGCTACTTCCCCTGGCGGCTACCATCTTCATCTATATCTTTCTGGGCAACCTGATCGGCATCATTCCGGGCTTTTTCCCGCCCACCGCCAACCTCAATACGACTGCCTCGTGCGCCTTGACGGTCGTCATCTTCACCCATGTGATCGGCATCAAATATCACGGCGCCGGCTACATCAAGCATTTCTTGGGACCCGTGTGGTGGATGGCGCCCCTGATTTTTGTCATCGAACTCATCGGTCACGCGGCCCGCATTCTCTCCCTCTCGTTCCGTCTTTTCGGAAACATGATGGGCCATGAAATCGTTCTGGCCATTCTCTTCGGTCTGGCCGGCGCCTTCTTCGCGCCCCTGCCGATCATGGCCCTGGGCATCTTCGTGTCGTTCGTGCAGGGATTTGTCTTCTTCCTGCTTTCGATCATCTATTTCTCCGGCGCCATGGAACACGCCCACTGATTAGAAAGCGACAGCGGTATCAAGGGCCGCAAGGCCGTTCACAATTTGGGGTTCATGGAAGAAGCCCAATAAACTAACACTTCACAAGGAGGTAGTTGAACACATGGAAGCTCAAGCATTGAATTTCTTTATCGCTTGCGTCACGGCCGCCGGTTTCGGCATCGCCATTGCGGCATTCGGTTGCGGTCTCGGTCAGGGCATGGGCCTCAAGGCCGCCGTGGAAGGTATTGCCCGTAACCCCGAATCTTCGGGCAAAGTCACCGTGACCATGCTCATCGGTCTGGCCATGATCGAGTCTCTGTGTATCTACGCGCTGGTCGTCTCCCTGATCCTGATCTATGCTCATCCCCAGGCAGGCGCCATCGCCGGGCTGCTGGGCGCGCAATAATTTCGTTTTTCCTGTTCCACTTAAAGGGCATCGTTTGCTGCAAAACCAAACGATGCCCTTTTTTTATTGTAACTTCCAACGCCCATCGTCGGCGCAACGGTCTAAGCCATCAGCACCGGCTTCAGAAACTGACCGGTATATGAACCGGCCAACAGCGCGATCTCTTCCGGTGTGCCACTGCCGATCACATACCCACCCCCTTGGCCGCCTTCCGGACCCAGGTCGATGATGTGGTCGGCGCTTTTGATCACATCCAGATTGTGCTCGATGACGACCACCGTATTGCCGCTCTCCACCAGTCGGTTCAGCACCTGGAGCAGTTGCCGGACATCTTCCATGTGCAGACCGGTCGTGGGTTCATCCAGAATATAAAACGTACGGCCGGTGCTTCGCTTGCTCAACTCCCGGGCCAGTTTAATGCGCTGGGCCTCGCCGCCGGAGAGGGTCGGGGCCGATTGTCCGATGGGGATATAGCCCAATCCCACCTCCGAGAGGGTTTGCAGCTTTTCATGGATCAGGGAGATGTTCCGGAAAAAGTCGCCGGCCTGCTGCACGGTCAAATCCAAGACTTCGGCGATGTTCTTGCCCTTGAAGCGGACCTCCAAGGTCTCCCGGTTGTAGCGCTTGCCGCGGCAGACGTCGCAAGGCACATAAAGATCGGGAAGAAAATGCATTTCGATCTTGACGATGCCATCGCCGCCGCACGATTCACAGCGGCCGCCCTTGACGTTGAAGCTGAATCGTCCTGGCTTGTAGCCGCGCATGCGCGCTTCGGGGGTTCGGGAAAAAAGATCGCGGATAAAATTGAACAAACCCGTATAGGTGCTGGCATTGGAGCGGGGCGTACGACCGATCGGCGACTGGTCGATGTGGATCACCTTGTCGATGTGCTCAAGCCCTTGGATGCTTTCGTGACGGCCTGCCCGGGTGTGGCTGTGGTACAGGTGCTGGGCCAGGACACTGTAAAGCGTATCGATGACCAGGCTCGATTTGCCCGAACCGGAGACCCCGGTCACACAGATCATGCAGCCCAAAGGGAAGGCGGCGGAGATCCGCTTCAGGTTGTGATGGCCGGCGCCGGTGATGGTGATGGTATTGCCGTTGCCCGGTCGCCGTTGTGCAGGGATGGGGATTTGCCTGCGACCGGAGAGATACTGGCCGGTCAATGAATTTTCGGCCAATGGCAGTGCTTGGGGAGGGCCCGAGAAAACCACATGGCCGCCATGGATACCCGCGCCAGGACCCATATCGATGACATGATCGGCGGCTTCGATGGTTTCACGGTCATGCTCGACCACCAGGACGGTATTTCCCAGCGCCTTTATGCGTAACAAGGTTTGCAGCAGTTTGCGATGGTCGCGCTGGTGAAGACCGATGCTCGGTTCGTCCAGGACATACAGGACGCCGGTGAGTTTGGCGCCGATCTGGGTCGCCAGGCGGATACGCTGGCTCTCTCCGCCGGACAGCGTATGCGCCGCACGGTCCAGGGTCAGATAAGAGAGCCCCACATCATTGAGAAACGTCAACCGTTCGATGATTTCCCGAATGATGGGGGCGGCGATGAGACCTTGCTGTCCGTGCAAATTCAGGGAACGAAAGAACCCTGCGGCCTCGAGGATCGATAAGGCCGATACCTGGTGGATTGCATGCGCCTGAATCCTTACCGCCCGGCTTTCGGGTCGCAGCCGAGCCCCCTGGCATGCGGGGCAAGGACGGAAAGCCATGTACTGCTGGATTTCTTCGCGGGCCTGGGAGGATTCGGTTTCGCGGTAGCGCCGCTCCAACTGCGGAACCAAGCCCTCAAAAGGTTTGCTATAAAGATGACGCCCGCTATCGCGGTCTGCGGCAAATCGGATCACCTTGTCGCCACTGCCGAATAAGAGCGCTTTGCGGAAATCTTCGGGTAACTCCTTGAAGGGTGTGTATATATCGGTGCCGTAAGATGCGGTGAATGCTTCCATAAATTCCATGAAAAAAACGGATTGGCGGCGGACCCAGGGAAGCACCGCGCCCTCTCGCAGACTCAGCTCCGGATTGGGCACGATCAACATGGGGTCCAGCTCGGACAATGCCCCGATACCATCGCAGGCCGGGCAAGCACCATGGGGAGAATTAAAAGAAAAACTGGCCGGCGTAAGCTCGGGACGCTCGATACCGCAGTTGTTGCAGGCGGCTTTTTCATTGAAGAGGAGCGACACCGGTTGCGCATCGGTTTGGGGTTCCGCAAAATGAATCAACACCTTGCCTCCGGCCAGCGAGAGGGCTAACTCGAGGGAATCGGCCAGGCGGTTGCGTCCGGCGCTTCCGAGCATCAAGCGATCGGCGACGGCCTCGATGGTATGCGCAACGTTCTTGCGCAGGGGCGCGAGCACCTCGATGTCGGTCATCACGCCATCGACGCGCAGGCGGGCAAAACCATCACGCTTCAAGCGCTTAATGAGATCGGCATGGTTGCCGACTTGGGCCTGGATGAGAGGGGCCAGTATAATCAGGCGGCCTTCAGGTGGGTAATCCATAAGGCGGTCCACCATCTCATCGATGCTCTGGGTCGTGATCGGGCGTCCGCATTTATGGCAGTACGGCGTGCCGATGCGGGCGTAGAGCAAGCGCAAGTAATCGTAGATCTCCGTGACGGTCCCGACCGTGGACCTGGGGTTGTGAGCGGCACGCCTTTGCTCGATGGCGATGGCCGGCGACAAACCGTCAATGAGATCGACATCGGGCTTTTCCATGCGCTCCAGGAACTGGCGTGCATAGGTGGAAAGCGACTCGACGTAACGTCGTTGCCCTTCGGCATAAAGCGTGTCAAAGGCCAATGTGGATTTGCCCGATCCGGAGAGGCCGGTGATGACCACGATCTTATTCCGGGGAATATCGACGTCGATATTCTTTAAGTTATGCTGACGCGCACCGCGGATTTTGATCAGATTCATGGGTTTTACTTCATGTTGTAAGCAACGGCTGTGCCGCACTTGTATGGTCATGCAGATTTTTCTTTGATGGCAGCCATCGCAAAGAATAGCTTAAATCTGGTCGAGGCCCAAACCATATGCATGAAACGTGCTCGCGGCGCTGACCGTTCCTCTCGATAGTGAACAAGTAATGGATAAACATAGCAATGTCGATCAAAAAAAAATCGCACCACGAAGGTCCGCGACGCACGCATCGACCGATGCATTTGTTTTAGAAAAATGTAGATATTCGAAGAAAAATAGAGAAAAACGAAGTTGACAGTTTGTCTACACAATGTTGATAACTTTGGATCTGTTTAAAATGCTTGCAGAAACTTTTTTGAAGGCGACCGTTTTGGCGGGCCGTGTCGTCCATGTCAACCTATAAAAATAGTAAGTAAAACAATATGATATATAAATGTTAGCTTTTGGTTAACATGGGTTGAAGAGAATTCATGTCTTTCGGTTTGACAGTCCAAAGCCACTATCTTATTAGTCACCCATGCTGATTCGTCACAAAAACCTTTCAACCAATCCAAGTTATTCTTCATAAACTGTTCTGTTGCCTTGATATTTGCCTGGTTACTGCACGGGACTGAAGCGTCGTTCAATAGACCAACAAAGACACATTGTTTTTAACGATCAATTAGGGTTGGTGGTATGGAGCTGATCTGGCAAAGAGTTAAGGAGTCACTGGCTGTCCTGATTCCTCCCCATGCATTCCGGATGTGGATCGAACCATTGGAAATCGAAGCCGCGGCGGATGCAAAAGTTGTGCAACTGCGATGTCCGAATGCTTTTTCACGAAAGAGGGTATTGGACCATTTCGGTGAACTGATTCTTTCGGAATTCAGAGACGCTTCCGGTCGCGCCATCGACTTGGATCTGGTCATCGCAAGCGGTAATGAAGAGAAGCGCTCGCCGAACGCGCCGCCCCAGCAACTACCGTTGCCGAACATGACCATTCAACCGCACTACGGGCGTTTGCTTCGTCAGGATTATACTTTCGATCACTTCGTGGTGGGCAAGAACAACGAATTCGCTTATTCCGCCGCACTTTCCCTGGCGGTGCGCAAGAATATACAGCAGCACTCGCTTTTTCTTCTTTCCAAGACCGGGATGGGCAAAAGCCATCTGTCGCAAGCCATCGGACATCAGATCCTCGAAGAATCCCCGACCGAGCGCGTGTATTACATGACCGCCGAAGATTTTACCAACGAGATGGTCACCTCTTACAAGACCAATTCCATCGATGTTTTTAAAGAGAAGTATCACAAGGGTTGCGATGTTTTGCTTCTGGAAGATGTCCATCATCTCAGCGGCAAGGGGCGGACCCAGATCGAACTGGCGCATACACTGGATTCATTGTGCAATGAAAATAAGAAAGTTATCTTTTCCAGTTGTTTCGCCCCCACCGAAATTCCCAAGCTGAGCGAAAACCTTCGCTCCCGTTTGACCTGCGGATTGATCTCCAATATCGAAGCTCCGGATTACCGCATGCGGGTCAAGATTTTGAAGAAGTACGCCCGGGCCAATAGTTGGAATATTCCGGCCGAAATTATGGAGTATTTGGCTTCCGAACTGAGCCAAGATGTGCGCCAATTGAAAAGCGGGTTGGTGGGCGTTTCCGCCAAGGCATCCTTGATGGGCTGCCCGATCGATATCCAGTTGGCATCCGATGTCGTCAAAAACATGGTGCGTCAATCCCAAACGATCACCATCAACAGCATCAAACAACTGGTCTGCAAATACTACAACATTTCAGCCAAGGAACTCATTTCGCGTTCCCGCAAACAAGCCCTGGTACGTCCACGGCAAATCGCCATCTACTTGGCCCGGCGCTACACCGATCAGCCGCTGCAAGCCATCGGAAAAAGTTTCAATCGCTACCATGCCACCGCATTGCATGCCATCGGTGCGGTAGAAAAAGGCATTCGTCAGGGCGGCACCGTTCAACGGCACATCGAGTATCTCAGCCAGAAATTGGAAAAGGGCGAGTTTTAAGGCTTTTCAGAAGAAGCAGCGGGTCATCAGGCAAGTCACGTGTGCACAGGTCTTCCTGGTGCACGCGTTCGATTACTGGTAGGTGATGATTGAGCCTTCAAGGGTGGTTAGATCCGATAAAAGCTCCATGCGCAGATTGAGATCCTGCTGAATGACACAACGCAGTCGGAGCACGCAATGCTTGGCGCATAGCGGGTTGGTTTTGACATAATCTCCGAAGCAATCCAGATGTTCAATGGGCAGGGCTGCAACGCGCTTTTTTCGGTTCATGCGCCATCCTCTAAATTAAGTAACTGCACCATCTCACTATGGATACGGGCATTGGTCGCAAGGATCTGTTGGTCTTCGACGTGGTAGGGGCGATCCTTGTAATCGGTGACTCTACCGCCGGCCTCTTGCACCATCAGCATACCGGCTGCCGTGTCCCAGGGCTTCAACTTTTCTTCCCAGAATCCTTCGAAGCGTCCGCAGGCCACGAAACATAGGTCCAGTGCGGCGGACCCCAATCGGCGTACCCCCTGGGATACGGTCAAACAGCGTGTGAAGCGTGCAACAGGCTCTGCCGGTGAAGCGGTGCGTATGGTATATGGAAAGCCAGTCACCAGAAGACTGTCTTCCAGCGTTTCAACATTGGAGACGTGGATCGGTGCGTCGTTCAGGCATGCCCCCTGACCGTGCACAGCGGTGAACAGCTCCCCATTGGCAGGGTTGAACACAATTCCCATCAGGGGGACATCATCGCGGGCATAAGCGATGGAAACCGCAAAAATCGGCAGATGGTGGGCAAAGTTGGTGGTGCCGTCCAAGGGATCGATGATCCAGCGATCATGATCGTTGCCAGCGGTGGCGCCACTTTCCTCGGCTAGAATTGCGTGGTCCGGGAATACCTCTCTGATGGTGGCAACGATCGCCTTTTCCGAGGCGATATCGGCCTGGGTCACCAGATCGATGACACCTTTTTTTTTCACTTGGAGGGGTTTATCGAAATGATCGATCAAGATCCGACCGGCTTTATACGCAGCCCGGATGCCGATCCGTTTGATGGTTTGCAGATCCATAAGTCGGCAACCTTATCTACTTTACCCTCGGATTGTCAAGCATCAATGGCCCGCTCGATGACGAACGCCATTTTGTCGATCAGCGGGGGCAGCGAGCGACGCTCTTTGGCGCTGATCGGCACGCCTTGGAGTCTTTCCACCAGAATGGGCAACGCATCGGGGTCAACCAGATCCATCTTATTGAGCGCCCGCACCTGGGGGATATTCTCCAGCTCAAGTTCATTCAAAAGCTTCTCCACGGTGGCGATCTGTTCCACATAGCGCGGGTTGCTTATATCGATGACATGCAGGAGCAAATCGGCGCTCTCCAACTCCTCCAGCGTCGCCCGGAAAGCGACGATGAGGTCCTTGGGCAGGTTGCGGATGAAACCGACGGTGTCGGTGATGAGCACTTCCATATCCCTGGGGAAGCGCAGGCGCCTGCTGGAGGGGTCCAGGGTAGCGAACAAGCGGCTTTCGGCCAGCACTTGGCTGTGGGTCAAGGTGTTGAGCAAGGTCGATTTGCCGGCATTGGTGTAGCCGATGATGGAAATCACCGGCACGCCTTTTTGCTCCCGCTGGCGACGCTGCTGTTTGCGGTGCTTCTGGACGTCGATGAGCGCTTTTTCCAGTTGGTGGATTTTGTCGCGTACGCGCCGCCGGTTGATCTCCAGCTTGGTCTCGCCGGGCCCGCGCCCGCCGATGCCGCCGGTCAGGCGCGACATGGCCGTGTTCTTCGTTACCAGCCGGGGCTGCAGGTATTTGAGCTGCGCCAGCTCCACTTGCAGTTTGCCTTCTTTGCTGCGGGCGCGTTGGGCGAAGATATCCAGGATCAACTGGGTGCGGTCAATTACCTTGATTTCGATTTGATCGGTGATCGATTTGATCTGGGAAGGGTTCAGCTCCTGATCGAAGATGATCAGGGTCACCTCCAACTGCATGGCCCGGATGGCCAGATCCTGGAGTTTGCCGCTGCCCATCAGCGTGCGCGAGTCGACTTCTTTCCTTATCTGCAGCAGTGAGTCCACCACGTCGATGCCGCTGGAGCGGCACAACTCGCTGAGCTCGGCCAGGGAGTCCAGCGCTTTTTTGCGTGGCATGGTGGTGACACTGCACAGCAGCGCCTGTTCGCTGCCCTTGGCAACTTTGGCCTGGGGCCGTGCCTGGCCCATCTCGCGTTCGATGGCCTGGATCAGGTCCAGAAAGTCGATGGACAGTTGATGGGGCAGCAGTTTTTCTCTAAGTTCATAAGGTTTTTGGGTCGAATCCGGACGCGGTAGAAGATGCGCCCAGAAGACCGCCCGGGGGAAACCCTGATCATCGCTGGTGAGGGCGGCCATGGCGTCCAGGCGCAACAGCGCGAGGTCGGTCAGATCATCCTGGTTCAGGGCTTCGTCTTTCAGATGGGTGTGAATGCAACGCAATCCTCGCAGACGACCCGGGCTGACGCGGTATTCCAGCAATTTCGGAATGACGATTCCCTGGGCGTCGCCCACCAGAACATAGGCGAGCCGGCCGGCGCGGTCGATCATCAAGCCGATTTGGCGCTGGATCTCTTGGGAAAGTTGGCACAGATCGCGGGCCAACTCGGGAGTAATCAGATATTCAGGTGGAACGCGGCGGCGGTAGAGGTTCTCCAGACGATGCACCTGTCCGGCTTTGAGGCCCTTGGTGTTGCCCCAGATTTTCTTCATGCGGGATTCTCGAAGCGCGTGTAGGCTCCGAGGAAGGTCAGGGGCACCATACCGGTGGGGCCATTACGCTGTTTGGCCAGAATGACCTCGGCCATGCCGCGGTTGGGATTGTTTTCATCCTTGTTATAGACCTCATCGCGATAGATGAAGGCCACCACATCGGCGTCCTGTTCCAAGGCGCCGGATTCACGCAAATCCGAAAGCTGCGGTCTTTTGTCGCCGCGTTCTTCCAGTTTGCGATTTAGCTGAGATAAGGCCAGCACTGGTACATTCAACTCCTTGGCCAGCAATTTGAGCGATCGGGAGATATCCGAAATTTCCAGATCCCGCCGTTCGGTATTCTCGTGGCCGCGCATCAATTGAAGATAATCGATGATAATCAGTCCCAGATCCTTGTCCATTTTCAGGCGTCGGGACTTGGTGCGGATGGAGGTGGCTGAGATGTCCGGCGAATCGTCGATATAGATGGGCGCTTCCGAGAGCGCGCTGGCCGCGTCGGTGATGTTGGCCCAATCCTCCGGGTTCAAAAATCCGCTGCGCAGGCGCGAGGAGTCTACCCGCGCCTCGGCGCACAACATACGCATGGAAAGTTGCTCTTTGGACATTTCCAGGGAGAATACGGCTACCGCCACATTGCTGATCATGGCCGCATTGCGGGCGATATTGAGCGCCAGGGCGGTTTTGCCCATGGCCGGACGGGCGGCCAGGATGATCAGGTCCGAGCCCTGCAGGCCGGAAGTCATGTTGTCCAGGCGGGTATAGCCGGTGGTGATCCCGGTGACCAATGCCCGATTGGCCTGCCGTTTTTCCAGCGCATCGATATTGATATCGATGATCTTGCTTAACGGATGAAAGGCCGCCCGGTGCTTGTTCTCCGAGATTTCGAAGACGGCGCCTTCCGCAAAATCCAATACCTGATCGAAATCGCCGCTATCGCCGTAACAGCGCTGGGTGATCTCTCCGGCCTTGGCGATGAGGCGGCGCAATGAGGATTTCTCCCGCACCATGCGCGCATAGTGCGCCACATTGATGGCCGACGGCACCGTATCCACCAGCCTGGCCAAGTAAGCCGCTCCGCCGATCTCTTCCAGTTGATTGCTTTCGCGCAACGCATTGGTAAGCGTAATCAGATCGATCGGTTCGGCTTTTCGAAACAACAGTTCCATGGCTGCGAAAATGCGTTGGTGGGCGGTACGATAAAAATCCTCCGGAGTCAGAATCTCCAGCACTTCCAACAGCGTATTGGTTTCCAGCAAAATCGCGCTGAGAATCGACTCTTCGGCCTCTATGCTCTGGGGCGGAAGTTTTTGCAGGGAGGGATCTTTGGGGGAGTTCTTGGAGTTTAACGCCATGGGAGTGCCGGCTTATCAGTCAGGGGCCGGGGCGGTGGCCTGTGGCCAAGAAGCCGCCCCGGCATTGTACCAATGATAACTACTCGGGCACCACGTTCACGGTGATTTCCGGTTCTACGTCTTTGTACACACGAATGGCGATTTTAAAGCTGCCGATGGTTTTGATGGGCTCTGCGAGCAGGACCATGCGTTTTTCCACGACGATATCATTCTTGGCCAAAGCATCGATGATATCCCGAACCGTCACCGATCCGTAGAGCCGTTCGCCTTCGTGGATTCTGGCCGCGACCTCACAGGTAACCCCTTCCAACCGCTGGGCCATTTGCTGGGCCAGATCTTTTTCCTTGGCGATCTGCAGTTCGAATTTGGCCTTTTCATGTTCCAGTATTTTGCGGTACTGCGCGGTGGCCGGCACGGCCTTGCCCTGGGGAAGCAGGTAATTGCGGGCATAGCCGGGCGCCACATTCACTTCGCTACCGATAATGCCTAATGAATCGATTGTTTCCTTCAGAATGACTTTCATTTAAAAACCTCCGAAGCCGCCCGAGCGGCGCATACCGTTTAGTCCAGGGTGCCCACGAACGGCAGCAGTGCGATGGCACGGGCGCGTTTGATGGCCAAAGTCAAGGTGCGCTGATGGGAGGCACACGTTCCGGTGATACGCCGCGGAATGATCTTGCCCCGTTCGGTAATGAAGTATCGCAGGGTTCTGGCATCCTTATAGTCGATTATGATTTTGCTGTCCGCGCAGAAACGGCATACTTTGCGCCGATGGTAGACTCTTCGTTTCCTTTTTCCCGCTGCCGGTCTTTTCCCGTTTCTATCATTCATGGGGGGCTCCTTTTAGCTCTCTGGGGTGTTGACGTTCACGTCCGTGTCTTGGGCCGACTCTTTCTGCTCCTCGATGGGCGCTTCGGGAGTGGCGCTATCCGCTGCCGGTGGCACTGATTCGGTGGCCGGGGTCTCCGCTGGGGACACACTGGCCTTGGCGGCGGCAATATCCGCCAGAATCTTGTCCGCATCGGCGTCCGCAGACAACTGGACGGTGAGGAATTTCATGGCACGGTCGTCAATGCGGAAAAAGCGTTCGAGTTCATCGACGGCTTTTCCCAGACCGCAGTAGTCCATGCGCACGTAGAATCCGCGTGGCTTTTTCTTGATTTCATAAGCCAGCTTCTTTACGCCCCAGAGATCTTCCTGGATGAGAACGCCCCCTTGCTGGGGGATAATCTCTTTGACACGGTTTAAAAAGGATGTGCGGTCTTCTTCAGATAGGTCCGGATCGATAATGACAATAGTTTCGTACCTTCGCATGTAACCTCCTCTTGGATAATAAAGCCCCGACATCAGGTCGGAGCAAGGATATGCGCATACATTTGATTTAAAACGTACTACTTACAACCGAGCCCCTTGTTTGTCAAGCGCTTCCTGGCAAACACGGCAGTAAATACAAAGGGGGCGATCCTTGAATCGTCCCCCTTCTGGTGCGATGTGGTGGGCCGTGTTGGAATCGAACCAACAACCTACTGATTAAGAGTCAGGTGCTCTGCCTGGTTGAGCTAACGGCCCGATGAAGCTGCTGTTGGTATCAAGTTGTTATGGCGTTGTCAAACATTTATTGATGGTCCGTCCAAAAAGAGGAAGCTCTCAATGGAAAGCCTGCCGCCGGTTCGGGTAGAACCCCACTTTGCCCGCTATCCCCAGCCCCTGTCCTTCTCCTTGCGCGCCCGCCGTCGATCTTTTTTCCATTCGATTTCATTGCGCTGGGGTTTTTGATGCGGGGCTGTGCCATGTTTCGCCGACGCCAGATCGGGCAGGAAACTGCCTGGCGTTTTGGGCGGGACCGGCGCTTTGGGTGCCGATGCCATGGGCTTTTCCTTGGGCAGGGGAGGGCCATTGAAACATTCGGGGGATATGGTGTCGGCCAGAAAAAGGTTCTCTCCATATTGCTGGAAATGAGTGCCCGCGGCCTGGGATTTGGCCACTTGAATCGTGAGCAGCACCGGGGCATTGTCCGACCGTCGCCCGAGCCTTTGGGCCATCGCCATATTGGATGACAGAATCATGTAGGGCAGGGCGCCTGGCTTCAATCCCTCTTCGTGGACGACGGGGTAGGCCCGCTGGCGGACCGTGGCGTAAAGCACCTTAGGCCATTGAACAGGAACGCGGATGACGGGCAATTGCGCTCTTTGCGTGGCCCGGATCGTGTCCCCCTGAATTTCGATGGGCGCTGCGCGCTCCGTGGCATGCAAGGTATTCAGGTGCGCCTCCCTGAGGTGGCGCCATTCCGGATCTTCGTGCAGGGCTTGTAGTAGGGTTTTGATCTTCACGAACCCGTCTGAATCTGGAATCAAGCCGAATTCATCCGGCCTGCGCGCCAGGACATATTCTAAGAATTTTGACAGCTTTTTGATGTGTTGGTCGGTGCTCATGACCGCAACCTTTCTTGACCCTTTTAGCCTGGTTTGCTATTTTTTCTTCTCTTTTCGCACCAATGTCAAATCAAAGACTCTCCTGAAAGGATGGCTTGTCATGTACGATGAATCCAAACGCCTCTTTGAACGCGCCCAGACATTGATCCCCGGCGGGGTCAATAGCCCGGTGCGGGCCTGCCGTGCGGTGGGCACCCACCCCTTGTTCATCTCCCGGGCGGAAGGATGCCGGCTGTTCGATGCGGATGGAAACGCCTTCATCGATTACGTGGGTTCCTGGGGCCCCATGATTCTGGGGCATCGTCATCCGGCGGTGGTGGAAGCGCTCCTGCATACCCTGGCCAAAGGCACCAGTTATGGCGCGCCCACCGATCTTGAAGTGGAATTGGCCCAAATGGTGGTCGATGCCGTACCGTCGGTGCAAAAGGTGCGCATGGTCAATTCGGGCACCGAAGCCACAATGAGCGCCATCCGCCTGGCCCGCGGGGCCACCGGACGGGAGATGATTGTCAAGTTCGATGGCTGTTATCACGGCCATGCCGACAGCCTGCTGGTCAGCGCCGGTTCCGGCGTGGCCACCCTGGCCATCGCCGGCAGTCCGGGAGTGCCCCAATCGTTCGTGGATCATACCATCTCCGTTCCCTATAACAATCTGCCCCTGCTCGAGCAAGTAATGGCGGCCAAGGGCGATCGGATCGCCGCGGTCATTGTGGAACCGGTGGCCGGCAACATGGGGCTGGTTCGGCCCGTACAAGGTTTCCTGCAAGGGGTGCGCGAGTTATGCCAGCGGCATGGCAGCGTGCTGATTTTCGACGAAGTCATGACCGGGTTTCGCGTGGCCTACGGCGGCGCCCAAACCTTATATGGTGTCACCCCCGATCTGACTTGCTTCGGTAAGATCATTGGCGGCGGCTTGCCGGTCGGCGCCTATGGCGGCCGCCGGGATCTGATGGACCAGGTGGCGCCCCAGGGCCCTGTTTATCAGGCGGGCACCCTTTCAGGCAACCCGCTGGCCATGGCCGCCGGTATCGCCACCCTCAAAGAGCTCTCCAGGCCTGGATTTTATGCTGCCCTGGAGGAGACATGCCGGCAGCTTCTGGAGGGCATGCAGCAGGCGGCCCACAAGGCGGGGGTCGCGGTATCAACCGACCGGGTGGGGTCCATGCTGGGGCTTTTTTTTACCCCCGGACCGGTTCGTAACTTCGAAGATGCCAAGCGCTCCGATTTGAAGCGCTTCAGCACCTATTACCAGCAGATGTTGGCCAGGGGCATCTATCTGGCGCCCTCCCAGTTCGAAGCCTTTTTCGTATCGGCGGCGCATGACGCTTCGGCCGTTGGCAAAACCCTGCAGGCAGCCGAGGAGGTGTTTGGCCTCCTGGCGGCCTAACCCGCCAAATCAACCACTCCTTCAGGTTTAAAATGGAACACCCGGTAAAAGCCGGGTGTTCCTATCTGGGGTTTTGGGTTCTTTTCTAAAATCGGTATTTGCAAAGCACCCATGGCGTAGGCGGCGCCTGGACCTCTTCCATGGGTTCGCCGCTGATCATGCCGACGTCCTCGCGACTATACCACAACCACTGAAAATCGATGTTAAGGGCGTAGCGGTCGGACAGGTTGATGTCCGTGTTGCGTTGGGTCAAATCATCCAGTGAGATCACAAATTCGTTGCTGTGGTTGGCCGGCCCCCTGATCTGGATGCGTGCGATGCGCGGCGCTGAAATAGTTGAAAGCATAGATGCGCACCCTGCCATGAACCACATCAAGCTGACCAACAACACGATGCCGAGTCTCATTTTCATACCAGGCCATCCTATCCAAGACAGTTTGCGGCGATTTCCTGCGGGGTAGCGTGTGTTTCTCCTGACTTGCGCCTTAGGTCTATTGTTCGGGTCAGTCCAATATATAATTTTCCGGATTGACCGGCACACCATTAAGGCGAACTTCGTAATGGACATGCGGACCGGTGCTGCGTCCCGTGGTGCCCATGAGGGCAATGAGTTCGCCACGCTTGACGCGTTCGCCTTTTTTCTTGAGGAGCTTGTGCAGATGGCCATAATTGGTCACCATGCCGAAACCATGATCGATCGTGATCATGTTGCCGATCAGCCATTTATTGTCGGCAAAGGTGATCAAGCCATCGGCCGGTGCGATGATCGGGGTTCCCTGTCGATTGGCGATATCCACGCCTTTATGCAATTCGCGCCGGCCGGTAAAGGGTGATACCCGATAACCGAATCCGGAAGAGACCCACCCGGTGGCGGGCCGCAGAGACGGGGTGGATACAAGCAGGTTACGCTTGTCTTTTAGCGAGCCGAGCAAGGCCTCTATGCTCTTATGTTGGACCGCCGTGGCATGGTTGACCTGGCTGATCTGATCGTGCATCTGGCGTACGAGCCGATCATGGCTTTCATTAAGGGCAATATCGGTCTCTAAATCCTCGGGCATCGAACCGCCAATGGAAAACAGAGCGGCCTGATCGTCTTTGTGCTCCAGATTGGCCATGATTCGAATCTTGCTTTCAAACCCGTTTAAGGCAAGCAGATTGGATTTTAACTCGTTGATGGATTGGGCGAAGGCTTGGATCTGCTTGCGTTGTTCTTCAATGCCGGCCTGATGTTCGTTGAGTTCAGCCTGGAGATTGGCTTTGTCGGCGACCGAAGAATAAAGGCGAGCATATTCATATGCACCCGCACCCAAGGCTGAGAGGCAGGCAACGAGCATGGCCGTCAGCAGCCATACCAAGTGCTTGGAGAAGCGCGTTTCCCGAACGGGGCTGCCTTTATCGTCGATAATCAGTAGGGTATATTGTTTGCGCATGGTATTCCGTGGCCCATTCCGTGTATCTTTTTGTTAAACAGCCATTGCACTCAATTGAACAGTCGGCTCAATTTTCGATGCAACAATGGCCAACTCAATCCGGTGATGACCTTCGAAGCGGCCCTTGCGCTCGTTGATGATGTTCTTGATCTCGGTCTTGCAGATTTCCACCGGACCCAAGGATTCACCGCTTAGGTACTTCATCGGCAGGATGCTGCCGATCTTTAGTTGGGGTAATACCTGGGATGAATCTTTAACCAAAAAAAATAAACTGTTGCATTCCGAACGCCACAACTTGAATTGATAAATGGGGTGGGGCGCATCCAGTACGAATTCCACGCTGTGACAATGGGCGGGCGGGAGCATGCGTCCCTGGTGCTTGGTTAATTGGCTTTGGAATGGTTTCATCGCATTTCCACCTTTTTTGGTATTAGCGGCCGGTACGCTTATATGCAATGACGGTGCCATTGTATGGGGTCGTGGCGGACCTAAATAGCCGGTATGAGGCCCTTGGTGGTGTGATATCCTGGCGATGGCCGGCTAAGCCGATGTGGAAGGGGGGTGGGAGAAGCGTCAGAAATTTAAAAGGGGGATGGTTCAGATTCCATGGTTTGGAGGGATGGGTCCCTTGGCGTGGCGCTATGTCAAAATTCCGAACCTTTAACCGGTCCCTCAGATGCCTTTGACGTCGAATTTAGAGATGAGGCGGGAAAGGTATGTTCGCTGAATGGCCATGATTTGGGCGGCCTTGCTGCGATTGCCCCCTGTATGCTTCAAGTTAAGGATAATAAACTCTTTTTTGAACTGGTTAATGGCCTCGTCCAGTGTTAAGCCCACCTGAAGGCCAGGATAATTGCTGCGTGAAGAGGCAATGGGGAGATCTTCGGGCAGGATTTCCTTGCCGTTGCCCATCACCACTGCCCGCTCCACGGCATTGCGCAATTCGCGAATATTTCCCGGCCAATCGTACTGAACCATTTTATCCATGGCCGCCTTGGAGATGATCAGGTGAGGGATGACGGTCTCTTCTTTGAAAACCGACAGGAAGTATTCTGCCAGCAGGGGGATGTCCTCCCTGCGTTCCCGCAAGGTGGGCATGCTGATCTGAACGACATTGAGCCGGTAGTAGAGGTCCTCCCGAAAACGACCTTCGGCCACCTCTGTCTCCAGCTTTTTGTTGGTGGCGGAAAGAACGCGTACATCCACCGATATCGGGATATTGCCGCCGACGCGATAAAAATTGCCCTCCTGGAGCACCCGCAGCAGCTTGGCCTGCATCCCGGGGGTCATTTCTCCGATTTCATCCAGAAAAAGGGTTCCTTCGTGGGCCAGTTCGAATTTGCCGACCTTTCGGTTCACGGCGCCTGTAAAGGCCCCCTTCTCATGCCCGAACAGTTCGTCTTCCAGCAAGGTTTCCGGAAGTGCCGCACAATTGATGACCACCAGCGGCTTATTTTTGCGCGGCCCGGCGCGGTGGATCAAGCGGGCCAACAACTCCTTGCCTGTGCCGCTTTCGCCCAAAATCAAGGCGCTGGCCTTGGAGTTGGCCACCTTGAGGCCGTCGGCGATCACCTTCTCCAGTGCGGCGCTTTTGCCTACCATCTCATGGCGGACCTTGAGCTCTTCTTTGAGGTCCTGATTTTCGCGTTTGACCTCTTGGATATTTTGCGCATGGCCCAAGGCCAGCGCGGCCAGCGAGGCAAACTCTTCCAAAAGCTGCATATCGCCGTGCCCCAGAGGGCGCCCGTCTTCCTTATCGATAATTTGCATCACGCCGATGATGGCCTCTTCACGCTTGAGAGGCACACAGGCAATGGATTGAGTCTCGAACCGGATGGATTCGCTGATCTCTTTGAACCAGCGCGGGTCCTTGCGCACATCCGGGATCAAGAGCGATTGCCCGCTTTGGGCCACATGCCCGGCAATGCCTTGTCCCAATTTGATGCGATACTCTTTGACTTCTTTGCGTTTTTCGCCGGTGGCCACCTGGAAGAAAAGGGTGCTGGTCTTGCGGTCCACCAACAATAAGGAGGCGGCCTTGGCCTGCATCACCCGGGCCGCCGAGCCAATGATCAACTCCAGGAGTTTGTCCAAATCTTGAACGGATGATACCCATGAAGATATCTCTTTTAGATGGGTGATAAGCGCCGCATCACCAGGGGATATTTTTGAAGTCATATTTACTACCTGACGTATTGTGAACTAAGGTTATGTTTTAACGAGAATAAAAAACAAAACAGGGAAGAGTCCAGCTCGAAAAATAACTGTGCGTATCATAACTGACAAGCGGGGGGGTGTCAAATCAAACTCTGGAAATTATAACCTAAATCTACCATTGTGGTTTTTAAAAGGTTCATTTATGGTGGCCCCAGATTTTAATAAGAACCAAGGAACTGCTTATGTCGATGCCCGGAAATATCTTGCCTGAGAAGGTGCGCGCCGTCCACCTGATTGCCATCTGCGGAACGGCCATGGGGGCTCTGGCCTGCATGCTCAAAGAGATGGGGTACGCCGTCACCGGTTCGGACCTGCATGTGTATCCTCCCATGAGCGATTTCTTGAGAGCCAAAGGAATCCATATTTTTGAAGGCTTTCATGCCGACCACCTGGCTTCCCGGCCTGATCTGGTGGTGGTGGGCAACGCGGTTTCCCGGGAGAATCCGGAAGCCGAGGCCATGCAGGCAATGGGACTGCCCTATTGCTCCATGCCCCAGGCCATCAACCGGTTTGCCGCTGCCAGCAAAAGGCAGATTGTAATCACCGGAACCCATGGCAAGACCACAACCTCATCGTTTATCGCCTGGATGTTGCATTGCGCCCAAATGGACCCTTCATTTCTGATCGGCGGCATATTGGCCGATTTCAACAGCAACTATCGCGTGGGCCAGGGCAACTGGATTGTCCTGGAGGGAGACGAATACGATACCGCCTACTTCGATAAGGGGGCCAAATTTTTTCACTACACCCCTGATCTGGCGGTTGTCACCAGCATTGAATTCGACCATGCCGATATCTTCAAGGACCTTGAGGCCGTCAAGCAGACCTTCCGCCGCTTCATGCAAGGGTTGCCTGCCAAGGCGGATCTGATCGCCTTCGATGCCGACGAGAACATCGCCGAACTGCTGCCGGCGGTTAGCGCTCGGGTTGTCGGTTATGGCCATCATTCAGGCACGGAATGGACTTTCGGAGACGTGCGCGTCGCGCCACCTTTCACCCATTTCAGGGTCTCCCACCACGGGCAACCTTACGGCGATTACCGGACCCGCATGATCGGGTTGCACAACTTGAGCAACTTATTGGCGGGTGTGGCGGTGGCCCACTGCCTGAATATCGATGGCCAAACCGTGGCCCACGCCCTGGAAAGTTTCAAGGGGGTACGGCGCCGTCAGGAGGTCCGAGGAATCAAGAATGAGATTGTGGTCATCGACGATTTTGCCCATCACCCCACCGCCGTGCGCGAAACCATTCAAGGTGTAAAGGCCTTTTACGGTACCCGGCGGCTGGTAGCGGTATTCGAACCGCGCACCAACTCCAGCCGGCGCGATGTTTTTCAATCGATTTATCCCACATGTTTTGACGGTGCCGATGAAATTTGCGTTCGCCAGGCCCCTTTGCTTGAAAAAATTCCCGAAGGGCAACGCTTTTCATCGAGCCGTCTGGTGGCGGATCTGTGCGCTTTGGGCAGGAAGGCCTTTTTCTTCGAGGATACGGATGGCATCATCAAGCACCTATGCCTGCATGCGATGCCCGGAGATGTCATGCTGATCATGTCCAACGGCGGTTTCGATAATATCCATACCCGGCTGCTCGAAGCGTTGTAAGCGCTGATACGCACCGGCGGCGTCCTGGGGACAATCACTACAAAGGAAAAGGCGTGAAAGCAGAAATTGTCGCACAGCTTCGATGCGCAGATATCGTCTCCGGCGAGCGCCTCAGCCAGGTTTTGGGTGTTTCCCGGGTAGCCGTATGGAAACACATCCGGCAGCTGCAGGAATTGGGATACGGGATCGAAGCCACGTCCAGAGGATACCGCCTGCGCAGTTCCCCGGATGCCCCCTTCCCATGGGTGTTCGGTCAACGCGCCGACCAGGTGCACTACTACCCGGAAATCAGCTCCACCATGGATGTCGCCATGGATTTGGCCCGCCAGGGATGTCCCGCCTTCACGGTCGTGGTGGCCGATCGCCAAACCAAGGGAAGGGGGCGGTTGCAGCGTGAGTGGCACTCCACCCTCGGCGGTCTCTACTTCACGATGGTGCTGCGCCCCCGGATGCCGCTGGCCCTGGCACCGTTGATCAATTTGGCCGCGGCGGTGGATCTGGCCATGATCCTGGAGACCCTGCACGGCATTCAAGCTCGGCTGAAATGGCCCAACGATCTGCTGGTGGAGGGGCGTAAGGTGGCGGGTATTTTATCCCAGATGGCGGCCGAAACGGACCGTATCGACTATGTGAACCTTGGTATCGGCCTAAATGTGCACAATGATACGCGCCAGGTTCAACCTCCGGCCATATCGGTCCGTCAATTGACGGATCGTCCGGTGTCAAGGGCGGATATCCTGGCCCGGTTCTGGGAGCGCTTTGAGCAGCGTCTGACTACGGGGCATTGGTCGGATGTGGTGCCCCAATGGAAAACGAAGGCCGCGACATTGGGACGCTTGGTGAAAGTCCAGACCCTTTATGATGTGTTTGAAGGGCTGGCGGTGGATGTGGAAGAAAACGGCGGCCTGGTTCTGGAGCAAGACGATGGTCGGCGTATGACGGTTGTCTATGGCGATTGTTTTCACCAGTAAAGCAGCCCCTGAAAGATATGGGCGCGGATTGATTTTTTATTTGACATCATTCCCCGTTGACGGTAAAAGGCCATTTTTCGTACGGGGGCCGTTAACTCAGGAGGTAGAGTATCTGCCTTTTAAGCAGAGAGTCGTTGGTTCGAGTCCAACACGGCCCACCAACATGCTGCCTATAACAAAAACTGCCCGACAATTTGCCGCGCTCATTAAGAGGCAATGGTAGGGCAGGAAAACAAAGATGATCGAATTGGTTTCCGTCCCCATCGTCTAGCCCGGCCCAGGACACCGGCCTTTCACGCCGGCGACAGGGGTTCGAATCCCCTTGGGGACGCCATTCATATAAAGGAAAGGGTTGCCATCAGCGGCAGCCCTTTTCGTTTTGCGCGCAGCCCACTCGGCCGGCTTGAACCGACTCATCAAAAAGACAGAACCATGGCGCAAATTATTCATATCGCCACATACCGTGAACAGCGTGCTTTACAGGCAGGATTCGAACCCTGGCGCCGTTGCTTCAAGCAAGATTTTACGATCGGCACGCGGTTTGGCGATTTGAAGCCAACCATGCTGTACCGTCTATCCGACCCGTCGGAACCCTGCGAAGTATTATACTACCCTTTGATCCTGGGATTTTTAGGGCATGATGCCAGGCAGGCTTTCGAACGCCTGGATCATAGGACCCAGATACAGGTGGTCGATATTCATCTTTTTCTTGGGGATCAGGTAAGATTCGAAATGATGCGCCGCATGCGATGGCTGGCCCGCTTAGGCACCGGTCAGTATGCGATATTCGATATGGTGCGTCGCTTTGATCAGATCCGGGAGTCGGCCCAGCAGGACCCGCCCCTCTTATCTGAAACGCATTCAGGTTACCCCGAATACAAATCGCTGGTCCCTCGCGACCAGCAGGTATTTATCCGCCGGCTGTTTCCCTCCGCGCTGGAAGCATTCAAACACGAATATCTATCAGGCCGTTGAAAACAAACATCGGGCTGTCAGGCAAGGCGCGTGGCTTCCAGAAGGCGCGCAACGCCGCATGACGGCCTCAGGCGGCGTTTTTCAACAACCTGACAGAGAGTCGTTGACCTTGTCCCTTAATTTTCCAGAGCATTTGAAGGTCACCACCTTGCGTTGTCTGAGAATCAGATCTTCGCCTGTGGCTGGGTTGCGGCCGCGACGAGGGCGCTTGGCTTTGACGCAAAACTTTCCGAAGCCGGATACCAGGACGTCGTCCCCCTTGGAGAGGGTTCCCTTGATGATCTCGAGCAGCGATTCGACCACTTCCACCGACTTTTTCTTGGTGAAACCCAGATCGTTTACCTTGTTCACGATATCATTCTTCGTTAATGCCATAAGACCTCCTCAACGCCCTATGGGCTGCCTGAGCCGCCGCCATCACCCTGAGCGAGGTAAGTTGAGATTACTCCTGCTTCGGACCGGCATCTTCAGTGCGGACCGGGGCAAATTCTTCAAACTTCTGGACGATGGCGTCAATTTTCTTTGAAATTTGATCAATCTCCGACTTTAAATCCAAATCGTCTATTTCTTTCATTGTCGTTCCTCGATCCTTGGTTCATTTCAATCGATGACGATGACGCGATCTTGGTTTTCAGGCATCCGCCATGCGTATCAGCGAGGATAGATGCCGCGGTGATAAAGGTAGTCGTAGTAATAGGTCTGGTACTCTTCTTCCTCAGCCTTTCCGGTCTGCTCCGCTGGCGGCGGCGGTTGCTGCCCGCTCAGCCAAAGTCTTCGCGAATATCCATAAAGCACATCCTTGAGCAGTTGGGGGTCCTCAACGATTTCCGGATTGTTGACGATAAACTGGTAAGCCGCTTCGATCACGGCCCGTGCATTGCGAACATATTCGGTGTCATCCAGATGCTCCTCGAGGCTGACCGCATGCATGTGGTTGAGAATCGTTTTCACGGTTCCTTCAATGGCATCGATGCATTTCATTGAAACCTCATGCGAAAGCCGCTATATGCATGCGCGGATGGGCTGTCCTCTATGCATATGGCAGACAGGCCTTTATTTCTTTGGGGAAGTCATCCATACACTGTTTGGGAATAATTTCATATAGATGGAACATATACGCAAACGAAGCATGGTGTCAAGCCAACAAATACGATGGGGAAGAGGAGCCGGAGAAGGTGCCGCAGTCCCTGGAAAAGCGCTCGGCGCTTCCTTGTCGTGCAGAAAAATGGATACTTTGTGGAGCCGGCGCGCGGAGTCGAACCGCGGACCTGCTGATTACGAATCAGCTGCTCTACCTACTGAGCTACGCCGGCGAGGCTCTTAAAACGAATTTCACCTATAGTGTTTATGATTCAAAATCAAGAACAAATTTCCTGGCAGCAGTTGCTGGCGGGGCTCCAAGAACGCAAAGAACCCATCGAGATTGTGGGGCTCAGCGGTTCGGCCATCCCTTTTGCGGCGGCCCAGATTTATAAACGCCACCGTTTGCCGTTGCTGCTGGTAACGGCGACCCCTAAAGCGGCCGGGCGCCTGGTTGAAGATCTGGCGTTTTTCCTAAAGGGCGAACTGCCGCCGATCCTCTATTTTCCACCATACAATATACTGCCGTATAAATTCATGGCGTACCATAACGAGACCGCCGGGCAGCGGGTGCGGACCCTGTATCAAATCATGGAAGCCTCCGAGGCCCCCATTGTGGTCACCACGGTGGGCGGATTGATGCAACAATTGCTGCCCAAGAGCGCCCTCGGGCAATTCTCTGAATTGGTGGTGGCCGGCGAGGAGTTGGATCGGGACAGCCTGGTGCAAAAGCTGGTGGCCGGCGGATACAGCCGCGCCGCAATTGTGGAGGAATCCGGGGATTTTGCCCTGCGTGGCGGCCTGCTGGACCTGTTCTCACCTTTATACAATGATCCGCTGCGCATCGAGTTTTATGGCGATATGGTCGAGTCCATTCGCCTCTTTTCGGCCGATACCCAGCGCACGATCAAAAACCTGGATGAGGTTGTGATCTTACCTGCCCGGGAAGTCATCATGGCCCCGTCGGAACTCAATGCCATCCTGGGACGCTTGCGCACGCGGGCCGTCGAACTCGGGGCACCGGTCACCAAGACGCGGGAGATGGCTCAGCGCATCAAGACCGAAGGTTTCTTTCCGGGCATGGAAAGCCTGCTGCCTTTGATCTTCCCGCGCCTCGATACCCTCTTGGACTACCTGCCGGCAGCGACCCTCGCCTTGCTGCTGGACCCGGGAGAACTGGCCGGGGCCGCCGCGGAGATCGAGAGCCAGGCCGCCCGGAGTTTTCAGAGCGCCAAGACCCATGACCAGCTTTTTGTCGAGCCGGATGCGCTCTACTTGCCCTGGCCGCAGCTTCAAGCCCGTTTGGAGGCCCATCGGCCCCTGGTTTTTAAAATGCTTTCGATCATCGCACCTGAAAATGAGCATCCGGCTCCGACGGTCTGCCATACGCCCAGCAACGAAACCATGGATTTGCGGACGGCCCTGCAGGCTGCGGGAAACCCCCAACAGCCTTTCCAGCCTCTGGCCGATTGGTTGAATGGTCAGACGCAGTCCGGGCTCAATGTTTTGATTGTTTGTCGGCGCCCCTCCCATGTGGAGCGCCTGGCCCAAACCTTGAGTGCGTATGACCTGCGCCCGACACCTATCGCCGCGTTAAACCAGATGCTGGAGGGGCGCGGCCGTATCTACCTGATCAGCGGCGGCATCGGGTCGGGCTTCGTTTGGCCCGACACCGGGATCGTTCTGATCAGCGACGAGGATATCTTCGGTACCGCCTACCGCCCGCGCAAAGCGGATCGTTCCGCCAAGGCCGTCGAGCTGCTCAACATCGAGGATCTGCACATCCACGACCTCGTCGTGCATGCCGAACACGGCATCGGCCAATACGAAGGGCTGGTGAAGCTGGGGGTGGAGCGCTCCATCAACGACTACCTGCTGATCGTCTACAGGGATGGCGACAAGCTCTACCTGCCGGTCGAGCGCATGCACACCGTCCAAAAGTACCTCGGGGTGGAGGGGGTGGCGCCGGTTCTGGATAAAATGGGCGGCACCACCTGGGAGCGGATCAAGGATAAGGTGAAGCGCTCCACGGAGAAGATTGCCGGCGAATTGCTCCAGCTCTACGCAGCGCGCAAGGTTCAGAAGGGCCATGCCTTCGGCGCGGTGGACACCTATTTCCGCGATTTTGAAGAGGGCTTTCCCTTCGAAGAAACCGTGGATCAACGCAAGGCCATCGAAGACGTGCTCCAGGACATGCGCCAGCCCTCACCGATGGATCGCCTGGTGTGCGGCGATGTCGGCTACGGAAAAACCGAAGTGGCCCTGAGGGCCGCCTTCCTGGCCGTGAGCGATGCCAAGCAGGTGGCGGTGCTGGTGCCCACCACGGTCCTGGCCGAACAGCATTTTGCCACCTTCAGCCAGCGCTTCAAGCGCTTTCCGGTGCGTGTGGCCTCTTTAAACCGTTTCCGGTCCGCCAAGGAACAGGCGCAAATCACCGCCGGTCTTCGGGATGGCACCATCGATATCGTGATCGGCACCCATCGCCTGCTGCAAAAGGACATCGAATTCAAAGATCTGGGGCTGCTGATTCTGGACGAAGAACACCGCTTTGGCGTGCGACACAAAGAGAAGATCAAAAGCCTGCGTTCCACGGTGGATGTGCTGACCCTGACGGCCACGCCCATTCCGCGTACCCTCCATTTTTCCATGTTGGGGATTCGGGATATCAGCCTGATATCGACGCCTCCCGAGCAGCGGCGGCCCATCGCGACCTACATCACCGAGTTCGACGACACCATCGTGGCCGAGGCGCTCCGCAAAGAATTGGCCCGCAAGGGGCAGATCTTTTTCGTGCACAACAATGTCTTCGGCATCGAACGCATGGCCCAAAAGCTGCAAAGCCTGGTGCCCGAGGTGCGTCTGGCCGTGGCCCATGGACAGATGCCGGAAGAGCGCCTGGAGCGGGTGATGCTCGATTTCATGGAGCGCCGGGTCGATATGCTGGTGTGCACGACGATCATCGAGTCCGGCCTGGATGTCACCGCGGCCAATACCATTTTTATCAACCGGGCCGATCATTTCGGCCTGGCCCAGATCTACCAACTGCGCGGGCGGGTGGGGCGGGGCGAGGAGCAGGCCTACGCCTACCTGTTTATCCCCAACGAAACCACGCTGACCAAAGATGCCCAAAAGCGCCTCAAGGTCTTGATGGAATACAGCGATTTGGGTTCGGGCTTTCAGATCGCCATCAGCGACTTGAAGATCCGCGGCGGCGGTACGATCCTGGGCGCCTCGCAATCCGGGCACATCGCGGCCGTGGGCTATGATATGTTCCTGCGCCTCATGGAGAGCTCCATGGCCGAAATCAAGGGGGAGCCCATTTTGGAGGCGCTGGAACCGGAAATCAATTTGCCGCTTTCAGCCTTTTTGCCCGAGGACTATATCGCCGACATCGACCAGCGGCTGAGCATCTACCGGCGCCTGGCGCGCATGACCGATCTCAAGGAGATCGGCGTCTTGAAGACGGAAATGGAAGATCGCTTCGGCCGCTTGCCCGATGAGGCCAATAATCTGCTGCTCAAGATTATGCTCAAGGTGCTGGCGGTACGTGGGGGCTGCAAACGGCTCGATATGACCGATTCCCTGCTGCAGTTACAGTTCTCCGAGGCCCATCAGATCAAGCCTTTTGGCATCGTGGAGATGGTTTCCGGCGGCGATGGACGATATCGTTTTACCCCCGATCATATTTTCAAGGTCAAGCTCACGCCTTCCTCAACCAACGTGCTGATGTCCCAGGTCAAAAACATCTTGATCGAAATAGCTCGGCATGTTAACCAATAAATTTCTAAAAAATTAGGTGGTTTGAGCGTGCTTAGAGGCTCTCGCGATGCGGATCGTCGATCAGCCTGACGGGGGTTGCGAGCATCAGGGAGGGAAGGTGTTGCCGAGCATGTCACAATTTGGATACTCACGATGGATAGGCGCGCTTCTGATGCTCGTGGTGATCCTGCCGGCAATGGATGGCTGCTCCCGCAAAAAGGTGGAACAAACCTATCTGCTTCGTGTGCGCAGCTTGTCCATGACGCCCTCCGAGTTTAATCAGGCCGTGAAGGCGCTCAGTGAAGAGACCTTTCCCGGTGAGCAGAGTGTGGAGCCTTCGGTGCTCAACGATCTGCGCATGCGTTTGCTGACCCAAATCACCGAGGAAATGATGATCAGCGCCTATGCCGCCGATCACGGGATACTGGTCAACGATGAAGAACTGGATAAGGCTGTGGCGGATATAAAGGCCGATTACCCCGACAATACCTTCGAAGAAACCTTGTTGGAGAATGCCATCTCCTTCCAGTTTTGGCGCAACCAGCTCGCCACGCGATTGCTGGTGGAAAAAGTAATCGCCAAGGAGCTGATTATGCCGGTGCAGATCACTTCCGAAGACATCGCCGAATATGTCAAGGTCAACTACCCCGATGGCGTTCCGAAAGACCAGAATGCAGATGTATTCAATCAGAAAATCATCAAACATTTGCGCCAGCAAAAAGCGGAACTGGCTTACAAAGAGTGGATCGACGGGTTACGCCAGAGCTACCCGGTGGAGATCAATCGTCCCGCTTGGGATCGTATGGTCGGCAACGCTGCCAACTAAAGTGTAGCCGAGAGTTCATGGCCCGGTATTTAAGGAGAATTTCCTTGTTCAAAAGAATCATTTCCTTTTTCCGAAATTGGGGTGGACGTTCAAGGGCCATCGCATTGTTGGTGGTCTCCACATGGGCACTGCTGCTTCCCGCCGTCAATGGTCGTGCCGAACTGGTGGATCGCATTTTGGCCATCGTGAACGATGACATCATTTTGCTTTCCGAGTTGGAACAGGCCATGGCGCCCCTGCGCGAAAAGCTCAAGCAGACAGGCTACTCCGAAGCCCAGCAGCGGATTTTTCTGTCCGATCAGCGGGCCCCCTTGCTGAAAAAAATGATTGACGACAAGTTGACCGAGCAACAGGCCAAACGACTCAATCTGACGGTGAGCGAGGAAGAAACCGACAAGGCGATCGAACGTCTCAAGGCGATCAACAAAATGTCCAATGACGATCTGGAGCGCATGTTAAAGCTGGAGGGGCTGACCCGAGAGACTTTTCGTTCCCAGATCAAAGAGCAGATGGTCCAGACCAAGATCGTCAATCGCGAGGTCAAATCGAAAATCGTCATCACCGATGTCGCGATCAAAAAATACTACGATGCCAATGCCAAACAATATACGGGAGTGACCAAATACCATTTGCGCCATATTCTGATGAAGCCAGCGACACAGGCGGCCGAGGAGCGCGAAAAGGTACGCCAGGAGATGCAGCGCCTGCATGAACGCCTGCAGGGCGGCGAGTCTTTCGTCAGCCTGGCCAAGGTGTATTCCCAGGCCGCCACGGCACCGGAAGGCGGGGACCTGGGGGCTTTCGAGAGCCGGATGCTGGCGGCTCCCATACGTGATGCACTGACAGGCCTAAGCGCCGGTCAATTCACGTCGGTGATCGATACGGAACAAGGATATCAGTTGTTCTTCGTGGAAGAGGTGCTGCAATCCGGCGGTAAAAGCCTGGAAGAAGCCGCTCCCGAGATTCAGGAAAAAATCTTTTCCGAAGAAGTGGAAGAAAAATTCAAAACTTGGCTTCAGGAACTGCGCCAGCGGGCGCATATTCAGATTATGGAATAGATCGATGACGACGGTGGAAAAATCAACGGGTTTCGGCAGCTACCTGCGCAATCAACGGCGCGCCGCGGGCATATCCATAGAAACGGTATCCCAAAAAACCAAGATCAGGGTAGAGGTCCTGCGGCACCTCGAAAACGAAGACCTGGGGCGTTTGCCTTCCTCGGCCTTTCTAAAGGGATTTGTTCGGGCGTATGCCGAAGCGGTCGGCGCTGACAGTCAGGAGGCCTTGCGCCTGTTCGCAGCAAGCTGCACGGCCCATGTCGAGTGTGATATGACCGCGGCGCCAACCAAAGACCGCACTCCTTTTTGGCGCGGCTTTCTGTTGGCCTGTATGGTGCTGATCCTTTTGATCGTGATCACCCTCTCCATCGCCCGGCGCATGGAAAAGACGCCGGAGGCGACCTTGGCACCCGAAACGGAGCGTGTCGTGACGGCAACGCCGGCCCTACCCGCCCAGACAGCGGCCCCCACGCCGGCGGCGATAGACCCCACCTCTGGGGCCCAGGAGGCAGAGCCCTCTCCGACAGCGCTGCCAATCGTTCCAGAGCAACCCCTGGAGCCGGCTTCATCGCCCGAAGCCGGAGCGCCCGTATCCGCCGATGCAGACACCGATGCCACCTCCGCAGAACCGCAAGCCACACTTCAAGTCCAGCCGGCCAAGCTGGTGCTGCAGATTGCCGCCATAGAGCTGACCTGGCTGCGGGTCACCAGCGACGGCAAAACCAGCAAGGAAATTACCCTGAAGCCGGATGAGCGCATGACGTTCGAAGCCGAACAACGCTTCGATTTGGTCATCGGCAACGCCGGAGGCGTTCAATTGACGCTCAATGATCAAGCCCTCGGATTTCCAGGAAAACGCGGCAAAGTGATTTCGATGAGGCTTCCGTAACCGATACGGCGCGGGCTTGCGGCCAAGCGAAGTCTCTTCACTTCCGTCGGTTGCCCCCCATCGGCCGGAGCATTTGATATGACCCATCTCGCCTCTCGAGCCATCGTTCTGCGCCGCCGCGACTACGGGGACTTTGATCTGATCCTGACCGTATTGAGCCAGGACCATGGGATCTGCACGCTGATCGCCAAGGCTGCGAAGAAGAGTACCAAGCGTTTTCAAGGTATCCTGGAGCCGTTTGCAAACCTTCGCATTGTTTGTCGCCAGGGACGCGGCAAAGGGATGCAGGTTCTGGAAGAGGCGACCCTGGAAAACGCTTTCGGCTGCGCACGGGCCGATATCCTTAAACTGGCCTACGCCAGCTACTGGTGCGAACTGGTGGCGCTGTGGTTGCACGAAGGTCAGGCCCGGCCCGATGTGTACAATCTGCTGGCTTACGTTCTGAACGCATTGAACCAGGATGAGGCGCCCGTCAAGTTGCTCAGCCTTTTGTTTCAAATGCGTTTTGTGGGCCAGGAGGGCTTGCGGCCGGTGCTGGAACGGTGCAGTTGTTGTCAGATCGAAATCGAAAAGCTGGCCCAGCATCAATTCTGCATCGATCTGCGCCAGGGCGGCATCGTTTGCCATCAGTGCCCGGCGCCCGACGCCAACCAGTTGCGCTTGGGGCGGGGGACCCTCAAGCAGTTGTTGTGGATGACCCAGGGGGATCTTAGCATGGCCCGACGGGTGCGCTTCAGCCCGGCGGCGCTGACCGAGGCCACCCATTTCCTGGAAGCGTTTGTGCCTTACCACATCGGCCGCGCGCCCAAGAGCCTCATTTTTCTGCATCAGATCCGCGGCCAGATGGAACACTAACGACCGCGGCGCTTTTCCTTCCCATGCGGGACGTCGACCATCGGAGGAGCAATCAACCATGAATGATCTAAAAGCGATTCTGGCACAAGCAGCGGTGGAAGCATCGGCGCCCTGCCGCATCGACATGGGCGGCACCCTCGATCTGAGCACCTTTCACTTGCCGTTGCGCCATCTGGGGCCGTGTACCTTCAATGCCGCTCTGGATATGCGCACATCGGTGCGCTTGAGCCCATTTTCACCGGGAAAGATCAAAATCGTTTCGCGCGGTTTCGAAAGCCTGGAAGTCGACAGCGTCCAGGCCCCTTTCTCCCATGCTCTCGGACTGATCATGGCCGTGGCCGCCTATTTTCAGGCGGATGGGGTCCAAATCGAAATCGATTCGACCTCCCCGCCGCGCAGCGCCTTGGGCGGCTCTTCCGTGGCGGCGGTCGCGCTGATCTGGGCTTTTGCCAAGGCCTTGAATCGCGCAGGGCAACCCATGCCCGAGCGCCGGGCCGTCGCCCTGCTGGCCCATGCCATCGAACAGAGCGTGGCCGGCGTGCCTTGCGGGATTCAGGATCAACTGGCCGCCGTCTATGGGGGCGTGAACGGCTGGTACTGGTTGGCCGATCCCGGGGGGGAAAGCTTCAAGCGGCGTGAAGTGGTGCCGCCGGCCGGTTGCGCCGAGCTTTCCAAGCACCTGCTGGTGGCCTATTGCGGCGTACCGCACGTATCCAAGGATATCAACGGCGCCTGGGTGCGGGAGTTTCTCGCCGGCCGCCAGCGCGCCGAATGGCGGCAGATCACCGCCTTGAGCCGGCAGTTCATCGACGCCATGGCCGGCGGTCGATACGATGAAGCCGTTGACTTGATGAATCGTGAAACCGATCTGCGCCTGACCATGACGCCTGAAGTATTGGACGACGTGGGGCGCCCCCTGGCGGCCGCGGCCCGGGAGTACGGCTGCGCGGCGCGCTTTACGGGCGCCGGGGGGGGCGGCTGCGTCTGGGGGTTGGGTGAGACGGCGCGGATCGACGCCTTGCGCCCGGCGTGGCAGCAAATTCTAGCCCAACGCGACGAGGCCAAGATCCTGGATACGGCCGTCGATCCCATCGGCATCTTGTGATTTCTGGTGGATGGTGCTACATGAGCGCCACCCTTTGACACCGGCTAAACCATCTGAACGCGAGGAAAAGTAGATGTATTTTCAGGATGTAATTCTGGCATTGCACAAGTTCTGGGGCTCCCGGGGATGCCTGTTGGTGCAACCCTATGACATGGAGGTCGGGGCCGGCACCTTTCATCCCACCACCCTGTTGCGTGCCCTGGGACCGGAGCCCTGGCAGGCGGCTTACGTGCAACCCTCCCGCCGGCCCACGGACGGACGCTATGGTGAGAACCCCAATCGCTTACAGCACTATTATCAATACCAGGTGCTCTTGAAGCCATCCCCCCAGGATGTGCAGCAGATCTACCTCGACAGCCTCAAAGTGTTGGGCATCGATCCCCTGGAGCACGATATTCGTTTCGTGGAGGACGATTGGGAGTCGCCCACGCTGGGGGCGTCGGGTCTGGGCTGGGAAGTGTGGCTGGACGGCATGGAGATCACCCAGTTTACCTACTTTCAACAGGCGGGCAGCATCGAGCTATCGCCCATCTCGGTGGAACTGACCTACGGCCTCGAACGCATCACCATGTATCTGCAAGGCGTGGACAATGTCTACGACTTGAAGTGGAACCAGAAAACCCCTTATGGCGCGGTACACCACCAGCAGGAGGTGGAGCAATCCACTTACAACTTCGAGGTGGCCGACGTGTCGATGCTGCTGGCGCTGTTCAACCATTATGAGGCCGAATCCCAGCGGATCAGCGCGGACGGGTTGGTATTGCCGGCCTATGAGTACTGCCTGAAATGCTCGCACGCCTTTAACCTGCTGGATGCCCGCGGTGCTATCAGCGTCACCGAACGGACCGGCTATATCGGCCGCATCCGCAATCTGGCGCGCACGTGTGCCGAAGCTTATCTCAAGCAGCGCGAGCAGATGGGGTTTCCCCTGCTGGTGCGATAACATCGTCTCTTCCAAGGTCTCTGCCCGATGATTCACGGGCCGGCTTTCGGACACATTTACTTCGAGGTGCGTATGGAACGTTTACTGCTTGAAATCGGGACCGAAGAGATCCCGGCCGGGTATATTCAGCCTGCCTTGGATGCGCTGGCGGCGGATGTCGCACGTAAATTGAGCGATGCCCGCATCGATCACGGTGCCGTGCACACCTATGGCACCCCCCGGCGCCTGGTGCTAATGGTGGAGGCGGTGGCCGAGCGCCAAAACCCCAAGACCGAAGAGGTGCTCGGGCCTCCCGAGCGCGTGGCCCTCGACGCCCAGGGGCAATACACCCTGGCGGCCCGCAAATTCGCCGAAAAGGTGGGGCTTGCCGCCGAACGGTTGCGCATCGCCGATACGGAAAAGGGGCGCTATTTGTGCGCCGTCATCTCCGACAAGGGCACCAGTACGAAGAAGTTGCTGCCGCAGATCCTGCCCGAAGCCATTTTGAATTTGCCATTTCCCAAAGCCATGCGTTGGTCGGATCTAACGATCTCCTTTGCGCGGCCGATCCAATCCGTGCTGGCGCTGCTGGGCAAAAGCGTCGTGGCCTTTACCCTCGGCGGTCGGATCAAGAGCGGACGACAGGCCTGGGGGCACATGTTCATGGCCCACAAGCGCGTGAAAATCGAAAGCGCCGATGATTACATCGAGTCTTTGCGCAAGGCCCAGGTCATCGTGGAGATCCCGGCCCGCAAGCAGATGGTGCGCGAGCAGATCGCAGCGGCAGCCGAGCAGTTGGGCGGTCATATCCTGCCCGACGAAGCCCTGCTGGATACGGTGACCAACCTGGTGGAAATACCGGTGGCCTGCGGCGGGCGTTTTGACGAGACCTTTCTGGAACTGCCCCGGGAGATTCTGATCACCTCCATGCGCGAGCACCAGAAGTACTTCGCGGTGGTCGATGCCGCCGGCCAGTTGATGCCGTGTTTTGTGGCCGTGAACAACACCCGCGCCAAAGACATGGCCTTGGTGGCCAAGGGCCATCAACGCGTGCTGCGCGCCCGGCTCTCGGATGCCCAGTTCTTCTACCGTGCGGATCTCGAGCAAAAGATGGAAACCTGGAACGAGCGGCTCAAAGGCGTGCTGTTCCAGGCCCAGTTGGGCAGCATGCACGCCAAGGTGCAGCGCGTGCAGCAGATCGCGACCCGGTTGGCCGATGTGGCCGCACCGGAGATCAAGCCCCTTGTGTCGCGTGCGGCCCAATTGTGCAAGGCCGACCTGGTCAGCCAGGTGGTCTTCGAGTTCACCAACCTGCAGGGCATCATGGGGCGGCACTATGCCGTCGCGGCCGGAGAACACCCCGATGTGGCCCAGGCCATCGAGGAACATTACCGGCCCACCTACTCCGGCGGGCCGCTGCCCCAGAACCGTGTGGGCGCGCTGCTGGCCATCGCCGACAAGCTCGACACGATTTGCGGATGCTTTTCCGTCGGCCTGGCCCCCACCGGCGCTTCCGATCCGTATGCCCTCAGGCGCCAGAGCATCGGCATCGTGCAGATCATGCTGGCCCAGCAGTTCACCTTCTCGTTGCGGGCCGCCATCGACATCAGCCTCAAGCATTTCACGCCGGCCGACGCCCGGGAAACCGCCGAAGCGGTCTACGCCTTCATCCAACAGCGCATCGCCCATATTCTGACCGAGGAGGGCTTCGCCAAGGACATCGTGGCCGCCGTGGTCAGCGTGTCGGTGGATCATATCCCCAATGTGTGGCAGCGCGTGGCGGCCCTGCAGGCCTTAAAGGGCGCCCCGGATTTCGAGCCCCTGGCCGTGGCCTTCAAGCGGGCGGTCAACATTGTGCGCAAAGCCGAGGCGGTTAGCGGGCATACGCCGGATACGGCCCTTTTTGCCGAGACGGCCGAAAACAACTTGTATGAAGCCTATCATCGGGTGAAGCAGCAGATGGAGCAATGCCTGTTGGCAGGCGATCTGCACCAGACCTTGCGCGTCATCGCCACGCTGCGCGAACCGGTGGATCGCTTCTTCGAAGATGTCATGGTCATGGCCGAAGACGCCGCCCTGCGTCGTAACCGCTTGGCATTGTTGCAAGCGGTAGCGTCTCTGTTCGGCCGGATTGCCGATTTTTCCAAAATCACAACCTGATTCCTTCCCCGCCAGGCGCCTCGGGCGTCTGCGGGGGAGTGTATACACGAGAGAGGAACGCCAATATGCCTTATGAAGCCAGCAAAGATGAAGTATTGAAGCAATGGCACTGTGAAGAGACAGGCCTGATGGTATCGATCCAGCGCTACGACGGAGGTGAAGCCAAGGTGCAGATCGGACCGCGCATCCTCAAGCGCAAGGACGGCAGCGAACGGGCCCCCGCCAAAGCCGGACGTTTGACCATCGAAGATATAATGTGGTTTTACAGCATTATCGATGAAGTCAAAGAAGAGCTGAGCAACCTGGTCGGACCGGAGTAAATGGCGGATATCGCGCTACTGGCCGCCCAACTGGAGGCCTACAACGCCGCTTATCGCAGCGGAACGCCCCTGGTGGATGACGCCACTTACGATCGACTGGTCGAGCAGTTGCGTCTGCTGGACCCCCGCCATCCGTTTCTGAAAGCCGTGGAGCCTGAAAAATTCCCGGGGCGGGCCGAAGTGCGCCACCCCAGCCCCATGCTCTCCACCGACAAGGCCTATACCGATGCGCAACTGGAGCGCTACGTGGCCCGGGTGCGTAAAGAAGCCAACGCCGCCGGCCTGCAAGCGGTTCTCTTCCGGGTGACGCCCAAACTCGATGGCCTGGCCGGCCGGGATGACGGACAGGTATTCGCCAGCCGGGGCAACGGGCTGGTGGGCTACGACATCACCGACGCTTTCACCAAAGGCGTGGTTGCGGTAGGCGGCCGCGGCCAGGGCCTGGGCGAAATCGTGGTGGTTCAATCCTATTTTGCCGAACACCTGGCCGACAAGTTCGTACACCCACGCAACATGGTGGTGGGCATCGTCTCCTCCGACACTCTCAATGTAGACGTCCAGCAAGCCTTGGACGACGGCATGGTGCGCTTTGTCCCCTACAGCCAATTGCCCCCATGGGAGGGAGACGGCGAGGCCTTGCTCGAGGAAATCGAAGCCATCATCCAGAAGTCGGGCAGTGACATCGATTATCCCATGGATGGCGTGGTGGTCGAGGTGGTGGATCAAGGCCTCAAGGCCCGCATGGGCGCCACGAGCCATCACTATCGCTGGCAAATCGCCGTTAAACGCAAAGGGCAGACGGCCATTACCCAGGTCGAAAACATCCAATGGCAGGTCGGCCGCACAGGTAATGTCACGCCGGTCCTGGAGGTGACGCCCGTGCCGTTGTCCGGCGCCACTATTCGAAGGGTGACCGCGCACCATGCCGGAATGCTCACCAAGTTGGGTATCGGCCCCGGTGCACGCATCGAGATCATCCGCAGCGGCGAGGTCATCCCCAAACTGGAGCGTGTGCTGGAAACCACGGAGCAGATCGTTGTGCCCCAGGCGTGTCCCGCCTGCGGCCAGGAACTGAGCTGGAAAGGCGACTTCTTGCGCTGCACCCACCTCAACTGCCCGGCCCAGACCGAGCAGCGCATCAGCCACTGGTTTCGCACCCTGGGCAATGCCGACTGGTTCGGCATCAAGAGCATCAAGCGAATCGTGGCCGGTGGATACGACTGCCTTGAAAAGATCTATACCATGACTATTTCTGATTTTACGGCGCTGGGGTTCGGGCCCGTGCAATCCACCAATCTGGTGGAGGCATTGCGCATCAGTCGCGCCAAAGCGGTGGAAGATTGGCGTTTCCTGGCGGCCCTGGGCATCCCGGATCTGGGCGTGGGGGACAGTCGCAAAATATTACAGCATTTCTCCCTGGAGGAGTTGCCGGACCTTGACGCCCAACGAATCTTGGGGATCAGCGGGTTCGGCGAGATCACCAGCCGATCGATCACCCAGGGGCTGGCCGAAGTGCGATCGACATTGCACCATCTGCTGAGCCTGGGATTCAATCTGGAGCGGAGCCGGCGCGACGCCGGACCGATGATCGAAGCTGGCCCCTTGTCCGGCAAGAACCTGGTGTTTACCGGCACGATGCAACGCGGCAGTCGGGAAACCATGCAGGCCGAGGCCCGGCGTTTGGGGGCCAACGTCCAATCGGCCGTAAGCGGCACGACCCACTACTTGATCTGCGGCGAAAAAGTAGGCGCATCCAAGCGGGAGAAGGCCGCTAAATTGGGAGTCCAAATGCTTTCCGAGGAGGAGTACCACCAACTCCTCGAGCAGTAGCGGAAAGGCGGTGACGTATGGATAGCAATGTCCGAGCCCATGTGATCATCTCCGGCCGGGTGCAAGGCGTATGTTTTCGGGCCGAAACGGAAAGGGCTGCCGCGCGCCTGGGCGTCCACGGCTGGGTGCGCAACCGCAGCGATGGCAGAGTGGAGGCATGCTTCGAAGGACCTCAGGCAGCAGTCAACGATGCCGTGGCCTGGTGCCATCACGGGGTTCCCCCGGCCCGGGTTTCCGACGTAGAGGTCATCTGGGAAACTTACCAGGGAGATCTACAGGGATTCTTCATCCGGCGTTAGCGCCGTTTGGGTTGCTCTTCAGAAAAGCGCATTGACGAATTGCGCTGCGTCGAAGGGCTGCAAGTCTTCGATGGACTCCCCCACCCCCACATAGCGCAAGGGCAATTTCAGTTGCTGGCAGATGCTGACGACGATGCCCCCTTTGGCGGTGCCGTCCAGTTTGGTGAGCGCCAGGCAGGTGATGCCGATGGCTTCATGGAATAACTTGGCTTGGGCGATGGCGTTCTGGCCGGTGGTGGCATCCAGCACCAGGAGCGTTTCATGGGGCGCGTCGGGCAGGCGTTTGCCGATGGTGCGCTGGATCTTTTTCAATTCTTCCATCAAATTGACTTTGGTGTGCAGGCGGCCGGCGGTGTCGATGAAGACCGTATCCATGTGGCGCGCCAGGGAGGCCTCGATGCCGTCGTAGGCCACCGCGGCCGGATCCGCATTGTCTTTGTGGCGTACGAAATCAGCCCCAGCCCGCTGCGCCCAGATGCCCAGTTGTTCGGTGGCGGCCGCCCGGAACGTGTCGGCGGCCACGATCAGGACACGCTCCCCCAGAGCGACCCGGCGGGCGGCCAGTTTGCCGATGGTGGTGGTCTTGCCCACACCGTTGACGCCGATGACCATGATGACGTGTGGCTTATGTTCCTTAGCAGGGGGGGGCGGCGTCACGGCGCTGTCGAGCAATTTGAGGATCTCCTGCCTGAGGAGCTCCTTGAGCGCGTCGGGAGAGCCGATTTTGGCGGCTTTGCGCCTGATGATTTTCATCAGCTCCATGGCGGTCTGTACGCCGATATCCGAGGTGATCAACAACTCTTCGAGTTCCTCGAGCATTTGATCGTCGATGCCGGTTTTGCCGTTAAAAAGATCTTCGATATCGGTCGTCAGGATCTCACGGGTTTTGGCAAGTCCACTTTTGAGCTTGGCAAAAAAGCCCCCTTTGGCCGGGGCAGGGGAGGGAGGCGCCGCCATTTCCTCTGCGGGGGGCGGCTCCGGAGCCGGGGCCTGCACGTGCTCGGCAACGCTCTCGACCGGCGCCGGCGGCACCTCAGCGTTCACGACTGCTTGAGCTTCCGCGGATTGGGGCGGCGCCTCAGGTTCCGCAGAAGTGGTTTCGGGTTGCTGCTTTTCCGGTTCCTGGCCCTTGTTTTTCTTTTTAAACCAATTGAATGCCATAAAATAACCTAACCGAAAGCTTATGCGGCTTTGCCTTGAAGATTGACGGATACGATCTTTGAAATGCCTTTATGCTCCATGGTAACGCCGAACAGCATTTCGGCAAACTCCATGCTTTTTTTATTGTGGGTGATCATGATGATTTGGGATTTTTCACCGATCTTCTGCATCAGATTGTTGAACCGCACCACGTTGGCTTCATCCAGCGGCGCGTCGATTTCATCCAGCAGACAGAAAGAGGTCGGCCGGATCAGGAAGATGGCGAAAATAAAAGCGATGGCCGAAAGCGCTTTTTCGCCGCCGGAGAGCAGGCTCATACGGGTGAGTTTCTTGCCCGGCGGATGAACCAGGTACTCCACGCCGGTTTCCAACGGTTTGTCCGGTTCGCTCAATTCCAGACGGGCGGTGCCGCCTTCGAACAGCCTGGGGAATACTTCCGCCAGCTTGGCATTGACCTGCTCGTAGGTCGCCATGAAACGTTCCTGGGTAATGCGGTTGATTTTGCGGATCACCTTGTGCAAATCGTCGATGGCTTTGACCAGGTCGTCCCGCTGGGTGCTGAGAAAATCGAAGCGATCCTTGAGCTCCTCATACTCCTTGATGGCACCCAGGTTGACGTCACCGATGCCGGCCAGTTGGGCGCGCAACCGTTCCAGCTCCTTTTCCATCTCCGGCGCGGACATTTGCAGGCTTTCCGGTTGAGCTTGCTGCTGCACGCGCAGGGCTGCCACCGATATGTGATAGCGCTCCTGGATCTTGCCGGCGATGTTGTCGCGCATCACCCGTTTTTCCGAAAGATCCAATTCCAACAGCCGCATTTTTTCCAGGGTTTTTTCGCGCTCGGACTGAATGGCGGCCTGTTTTTCATCGCTTTGGCGCAGTGTGGCGTCGATGGCGTTGTAATCCGACTCATTGGAAGCCATGGATTCTTCGAGCCGTTTCAACGCGTCGTACATTTGCTGCAAGCTGCCGTCATGGGCGGCGCTTTTGGTGACGGCCAAAGCCTGCTTCTCTTTTTTTTGCGCAATCTCTGCCCGAAGCTGTTCGAGGCGCACCCGGCTGTCGCGTTCGAACTCCCGCAGTCGATGCAGGGTGTGGGTACCGTTTTCCAGCTTGGCCTGCAGGGCGGTCAAGCGCATTTTGAAGTCCACCACAGTCTGATTGTGGGACTCCAGGCGCGATGTCACCTGGGCGATCTGGCGCGTATTGTCTTCATTCTGGTGCTGTAAGGCTTGCACTTCGGCGACGATCCGGGCCAGGGCCTGGTTGTATTTGCTCAGTTCCTCGTCCAGATCGCTCTCTTCGCCCATGAGCTGCTCTTGTTCCAGCTCGGTGATTTCAAAGTGGCGCCGGGCATTTTTAAGATCTTCGCTGAGACGATAGAGCTCTTTTTCGGCGGTCAGGGCCTCGTCGGCGGTGCTGTTTTTAGCGGAGATGGCCTGTTGCAGCTCGTTTTCGAGACCGCGCACTTTTTCTTCCAGGGCCTGCTGGCAGGCCGCCGCCTCGGACGCCTCTTGGTCGAGTTGCTCCGTACGTTGGGCGAACTCTTTTAACTCCTGTTTTTTGGCCAGAATGCCGGAGAACTGCTCCTGGCTGCCGCCGATGAGCACCCCCTGGTGGGACACGACATCGCCGGCCGGAGTGACGACGGTTTGCACGCGGCCGTTGCGATTGAACAGGGCCAGGGCCTCCGACAGCGTGGGGACTACCGCCGCATGGCCGAGCAAGGCGTCGACCACCGGCTGGAACTCGGGCCGCACCGTCACGTGGTTCAGCAAGCGGTGCTCGGCGGCCACCGGCGCTTGCTGGGAACCGGCAAGCGGTTTGACCGCGCGGATGGGAATGAAGCCGCAGCGTCCCGCGCCGCTGGTCTGTAAATAGTCGATGGCCGCGCCGCCGGCACCTTGATCGGCCACCAGAATGTATTGCAGGGCTTCGCCCAGAACGGCTTCCACTGCATTTTCATAGCCGGGGGCCGGTTCGATGGCCTCGGCCAGGATGCCGACAATGCCATCGAGCAAGTTCGTGCTTGAACCATCGGCGGCAGAGGTTTCGGAGGCTGGTCTGCGGGCGCGCATGATGGCCTTGACGCCATCCCGGTACCATTCGAAGTTGGCCGACATCTTCTTTAAGGTCGCCAGTTGTGACCGGGCCTTGTTGCGCTCCAACTCCACCACCTGGGTGCGCTTGACCTGGGCGCCCAACTCGGCCGCTTGTGAGTTGAGCCGGTTCTTCAGGTCGGCGATGCGGCGCTCATAGTCGGCGACGGCGGCTTTGATCTCGTCCAGGCGGGCCTGGGCGGCAGCGCGCTCTTTTTCCGTCTTGGATACTTTTTGAGCTGCCAGGGCCACCTCTTCGTCGATGCGCTTGAGGCGCCGTTTCAGATTTTCCTTGTTGTTGGAAGCGGTCTGATAGGTGTTCTTGTAACGCGCCTCCTCGGCCACCAGGTGCATCAGGTTGTTTTTGTGCGTCTCGGCCTGCTGGTTCAAGCGGCTGAGTTGGTCCTGCAACCCCTGGGCGCCCGCTTTTTCTTGCTCCACAGTCGATTTGAGGCGCCCGATCTCCTCTTGCAACTGCTGATTCAGGGTCTCGACCTGGGTTACTTCCGTGCCGATGGTGGCGGTTTTGGTGGTTAAATCCCGCTGGGCTTGATCCAGGGCGGCCGTTTCCGTCTCCAGGCGCTCGGCCTCGCCTTTGAGGTGTTTGCGTTCGGCCTCGGTGCGGTCGATGGTACGCTGGGTCTCGAAGCGTTGGGATTTCTGTTCCGAGATCTCCTGGTTTTTTTGCCAGCGTTTCAGTTTGATCTCTTCGACGGCCGCATCGATCTTCTTCAGTTGGGTGATGTGGGCGATGTCGGCGTCCTTGAGTTCTCGGATCAGATTTTCGGCGGTTCCGATCTGGTTGCTGTAGGTATCGAAATGATTCAGCAGCAGATAGGTGTCGATGACCTTGGCCCGCTCTTGATACTGCTTGTAGCGCTCGGCTTTTTTGGCCTGACGCTGAAGCCCGGCCATCTGGCGATTGACCTCCGCGATGATGTCATTGATGCGCAGCATGTTCTGCTCGGTGGCCTTGACCTTGCGCAGGGCCTCGTTTTTGCGGAACTTGTAGCGCGTGACGCCGGCCGCCTCTTCCAGAAACAAGCGCCGTTCATCCGGGCCGGCGTCGATGATGGCGCCGATGTTGCCCTGTTGGATGATGGCAAACGTGCGCGTGCCCACCCCACTGCCCATGAAAAGGTTGAAGATGTCCTTCAGGCGGCAGGGCTGTTTGTTGATCAGGTAGGCGCTCTCCCCGGAGCGGAACAGGCGCCGGGTGACGCTGATTTCAGGGTAGTCGCGAAACTCTTCGGGGGCGTTGCCGTTGTCGTTGGCCATCGTGAGCGTCACTTCGGCCATGTTCAGCGGCGGCTTGCCATTGGCACCGGAGAAGATGATGTCCTCCATGCTCTTGCCGCGAAGCTGTTTGACGCTTTGTTCGCCCATGACCCAGCGCAGGGCATCGATGACGTTGCTTTTGCCGCAACCGTTGGGTCCTACAATGGCTGAAATCCCTGGCGGAAAATGGATGCTGGCTTTGTCCAGGAACGATTTGAAACCGACGATTTCAAGCTTTGTAAGCTTCATGGTGGTGGCCTCCGGAGTCAACCGGTCGATGTGCAGCGGAGCATCGGTGCAATGAACATGGATGCTCCAGTCGTGAATCAAACAAGATGGTCCCGAATGGTAGCGGTCGTCGAATTGTGCTTTTCATATCAAGGCAGGGCCCGCTTGTAAAGTCAAAAGCCCCAATGGAAAGTATTAAAATATCGCGGACCATACTATATTTAGTGTTATTGGGGTTCGGCGCCGATTATGGGGACGATCCCCCGGGGGTGCCTTCCGTTGGCGCCGGAACGCCTCATCGGGCACCGGACATCATCCGCGCCGGAGCCTTCAAATCGCTTGACTTGCGGCCACTATGGTCGATATTAAACCACCATTTCATGCGCCCGGCCATTTCGAGCCTGTATAGTGTCCATCCGGGGATGAGATATTTTTGTCGGCAAAAATAGCCATTCCTGGATGGACACTATCTAACATCACCAAAATTGCAGGGAGGTCCATGTGTCGCCATTAAAGCCTGTCGATATCGGTAGCCTTTTAGAGCATCCCGAGGTTCAAAGGGCAACCTCGCCCATCAGTGAATCGGTCAAGGGCCGGCGATCTTTCAAACCGCCTGTATGCCGGGTCTTCGAGGGCAAGCAAACCCAGGTGGCCCCGGTGGAAAAGTTTCATTTCGATATCGATCCCGAGGCCCGCCGCCAACTGCCGGATATCATCGACAACCAGGTGCAAGTCGTGGTTGGCGTGGATCGATCCAGTGATGCACAAGCCCAGGCCTACCGTCGCCCCCGGCGCATCGGCATCGTTTTTTCGGGAGGACCCGCTCCGGGAGGGCATAACGTCATCGCCGGATTGTATGACGCCGCCAAACGCGCCAACCCGGATAATCGTATCTTCGGTTTCCTGATCGGCCCCGATGGAATTCTGGAAAACGAGTATGTCGAGCTCTCCGATGAACTGGTGGATGCCTACCGAAACTTGGGTGGTTTCACCATGATCAAGACCGGACGCACCAAAATAGATACCCCCAAGAAAATGGCCCTGGCCAAAGAGACCATCCTGGGACTAAAGCTGGATGGGGTAGTGATCGTGGGCGGGGATGACTCCAACACCAATGCCGCCTTTTTGGCCCAAGCGCTTTTCGCCGACAAGATTCAAGTCATCGGCGTGCCCAAAACCATTGACGGCGATATTCAGGTCCGTGATTCGCAAGGCAATGTCTTGTGCGCCATGTCCTTCGGCTTTCATTCGGCCGCGCGCGCCTTTGCCCAGGCGATCAGCAACCTGAGCAACGACAGCAGTTCCGACATCAAGTACTGGCACTTCTGCCGGGTAATGGGGCGCGTGGCTAGTCACTTGGCGCTGGAAGTGGCCCTCCAAACCCACGCCAATCTGACCCTCATCGGCGAGGACCTGGCCGATTACGTGGATACTCAGCGTCTGGAGAAATCCAAAAAAGAGAAGACGACCGACTATACCGCTTACGGTATGACCTTGCGCCATCTGTCGCGCGTTATTTGCGAGAGCATTGTGCGCCGTGCGGCGGTTGGCAAAAATTACGGTGTGGCGGTCATTCCCGAGGGCATCCTGGAGTTTATCAACGAGATCGAAGTGTTCATCATCAAGCTGAACACGATCATTGCGCAATATAATGCTACCCACGATAAAGATTTCCATACCACTTTGCCGCTGTTGAGCCAAAAGCTGGATCACCTGGGGCATCTGGTGCGCGACACGCCCATAGGCTTGGCGCCCAATGTCTGGAATGCCCGGGACGACGAGCTTTTCAACGACCTGCCGGAGTTCTTCCAGGAAGGGCTGCTCACCGAAAGGGACAGCCATGGCAATTTTCAGTTCTCCCAGGTGCCGACGGAAAAAGTACTCCTCGACCTCGTCAAAGACTACCTGAAGATCCTTCGGGATCAGGGCAAATACAAGATAGGCATTCATGCGGACTATTATGCAAAGATCTTGAAGAAAGCCGACCTGAAACCCGATTATTACGGACCCATTCTCTTCAGAAATCATGGTCAGGCCGAATATCTTCTGGTCAAAGAGAGCATCATCTCCTTAAGAACCTTGAAGAATGCGTTAATCCAGGGAGGTGCCATGGATGCCGAGGGCACCATCCCCCCCGCCATCGAAAAGATTTTCAACCAGTCGGTGCCCAAATTCAAAACCCAATCTCACTTTTATGGATATGACGGCCGAGGCACCGATCCTACCAAATTCGATTGCACCTACACCTATAACCTGGGCCTGACGGTTTTCAGTCTGATTGCCAACGGCGCCACCGGTCAGATGGCCGCTATTCGCAATCTGGAGCATGGATTCGAGCATTGGGAGCCGATGGGGGTGCCCATCGCACCGTTGATGCGTTTGGAAGAAAGAAAAGGCCGCTTAACCCTGGTACTGGAGAAAAGTGTGGTGGATGTCAACTCTCCCGCATTTTTGGTGGTTGAAGCATTCCGGGAGAAATGGTTGGCCGCAACGCCATCCGCCGATCAATACCGCCGGCCTGGGCCCATACGCCTGCACAGCGACAAGGAAGAGGATCGGCCCATAACCCTGATGCTCAACGCCATCGGCCAAAAGATCGATGGCTAATGTTGATGGGCAAATGACGCATTCGCCCATCAGAAACCCACACGCCGGTCGAATGCGTCGACTGCTCGAGATCATCCATTCTTTGCAGCGCAAGCTGGTTGCCGAAAAGCAGGCCAACTCCCAGTTGCGCAACAGTCATGCGCAATTTCGCGCATTGGTGGAGTCTTCGGTCGATCACATCTTCATGCTCGATGAAAAAGGGGTTTACCTGTTCAGCAACGATCAGGTGACTCCATTGGGGATGCGCGCGGGGCAGCAACTGGTTGGGCGAAGACTGCAAGATGTTTATCCCCACGATCTGTGCACCTTTTATCGAGAAAAAGTAAAAGAGGTTTTTAAGCACGGCCGCACGGTGATCTTTTCGCACGAAAAGGAAGCCGGCAAGGGGTCCGAATTCTTTCAAATCACCCTGTACCCGATTCACCGGAAGGGCCGGATATGGGCCGTGGGCGGCATCTGCCGCGACATGTCGGAGCACAAACGCATCGAAAAGCAGTTGTCCCAGACCCAGAAAATGGAGGCTTTGGGAACACTGGTGGCCGGGGTTGCCCACGAGATCAACAACCCCGTTAATTTGATCCTTTTCAATCTACCGCTGTTCGAAAAAATGTGGCGGGATTTAATCCCCCTGCTCGATCGGGTCGGAGAGGGTCTGCAAAACGGCAAGTTCGGCGGATTGACCTATGCCTTTATCAAGGAGAACATGCCCCGGCTGATTTCCGACATGAAGATGGCGGCCAACCGGGTGGCCAACATCGTCAACGGCCTCAAGCAATTTTCCAGAAAAAGCAATCCTGCCGAAAAATCGGAGGTCCAGGTCAATGTCGCGGTCGAAAATGCGGCGCGACTCGGTGCCGCCACCCTTTCCAGCACTAAAACCGAACTGCAACTGAACCTGGCGCCGAATCTGCCCTCGTTGCACGCCAACCTGCAGAACCTTGAGCAAATCATGCTGAACCTGATGATCAACGCACATCAAGCCATCGATCATGAAAAAGGTCTGGTGCGGATTGCCACGGGTTGGCGCACCCAGGACCAAGCCATCCTCATCGAGGTCGCCGACAATGGGCGCGGCATCAATCCCGCGGTGGCCGAGAAAATCTTCGATCCCTTTGTGACCGACCGCCAGACGCAAGGGGGCACGGGCATCGGTTTGTCCGTGACCTACAATCTGGTCAAGGCCCATAATGGGGAGATTTCTTTCGAATCCAGTCCCGGGCAGGGCACCAAGTTCACCATCGTCTTGCCTACAGCGAAAAAGCCCAGGCCGCAGCGCGTCATGGTAGTGGATGATGACCCGGCTTTCAGGGCGCTGTTGATCCAATCCATTTCCAGAAAAACCAGTTTTGTGGCCGAGGGCTTTGCCAATGGCGCCGAAGCATTGATCCGGTTGGGCAGTTATCCGCCGGACCTGCTGGTGCTCGACATGTTCATGCCCGAAATCGATGGTCTGGGGGTATGCCGGGCCATTAAAAATGAGCTGGGGCTTGAGTTGATGCGGGTGATCATCGTCACGGGTTTCCCCAAGCACCCCAATATCGTGGCTGCCGAGCAGTTGGGCTTTCATCAGATTCTGACCAAGCCTCTGGATATGGCGTTCTTCATCCAGGCCGTGAAAGAAAACCTAAATGGACGATCACGCGAATAAATCACCCATCATGGTTGTCGATGACGACCAGGGCTTGCTCTTTTCCATCCGTACGGCGCTGATCAGCGCCGGCTTGCCGGACCCGGTGCTGGTATCCGACAGCCGGCAAGTCGGCGAGCTGGTTCGTTCTAATGGCTTTCATCTTGTTTTGTTGGATCTGATCATGCCCCATCTGGACGGCATGGAGGTGCTCAAACAAATCAAAGCAGAATCGCCGGCCACCGAATGCATCATCGTCACGGCCGTGGATGAGGTGGCCATGGCGGTGCAAGCCATGCGCTTTGGGGCCTATGACTATCTGGTAAAACCCCTTGATTTGGAACGGACCGTCATCGCCATCGGGCATGCCTTGGAGCGCTACCAGCTCAGGCAGGGAATGGCCTTGTTCGAACGCCCCCAGCGATTCGAGGATTTGAAGTTTCCCGAAAAATTCGCCGGTATGGTCGCACGGGACGAAAGCATGGCGCTGGTCTTTCACCAAGCCGAAATCTGCGCCCAAAGCGACTATAATGTCATGATCACGGGTGAAACCGGTGTCGGTAAAGGCATGTTGGCGCGCATCATCCATCAGATCAGTGCCCGCGGCAACGGGCCTTTTGTGGCCGTTAACATGCCGGCGTTCAGCAACAGCCTGTTCGAGGATGATATTTTTGGGCATATTCGCGGTGCCTATACCGGGGCTGTTTCAGACAAGCGAGGCTTCTTCGAAACCGCCCAGGGCGGAACTCTTTTCTTGGATGAAATCACTGAACTTGCCCCGGCCATGCAGGGCAAGCTGCTGAGGGTGATCGAGGAAAAAGAGTTCTATCGTCTCGGCAGCACCCAAATCGTGAATGTGGATCTGCGTATTTTGTCCGCTTCCAATCGCAACGTGAGCGAGGCCATGACCTCCGGCCACTTGCGCCGCGATTTGTATTTCCGGTTGAACGAATACCACATCCACATCCCGGAACTGCGCCGAAGACCCAAGGATATTCCTGTCTTGGCCGATCGCTTCATGAAGCTGCACGCCCGCAAGAACAACAAACCCGTCCGGCAGTTATCCTACGAATTAACGCAAGCCCTGCAGCAATACGACTTTCCGGGTAACGTACGCGAATTAGAGAATATTATTGCTTCCGCGGTTCTACTGGAGGCAACCGATACACTGCGTCTGTCATCGGCTCAAAATCTGCTTTTATCCTCAAAACCTCCCCTTTCACGGCCTGATGAAGCCTTCCTTTCCCTGGACGAACTACAGCAACGTCAGATTCTGCATGCATTGCACCTGACCAGCGGCAATAGAACGCGTGCCGCTCGTATGCTTGGCATCGGTTTGCGCACGTTACAGCGCAAGTTAAAGTCACTGGAAGCATATGCGCCAAAGTGACATCATGGGCGCCAAATTGGCGGACCTGTTTAATATACTGGAATAAAATGTAAAATTGTAATTTTGAAGCTTGAATGCGTCATTATGGCGCACTCTTCATTTGTTTGTCTGGCGAGATCGGCGAATTATGTATTATAACCTGCTAATTTTAAAATAATAAAAAAAATATGTCTTGCTTGGTGGTGTGGCCTGAAAAGTGCTCTGCATGAAACCGGTTGGCGTTCATGACGCCAATTGAAAAGCCATCGCTCAGTTTGATTTGAGCATACCAACAACAACAGATTTGCCCGTGGGCACGATCGTCAGTCGGTTATAAAGTATGGATGGGTGTGAAGCATGGGTGCGCTTTTTAATTACTGACGGTCGTTCCCGCGGGTATTTTCCTTTGAAATCAAACGCTGCAGTCTATCTCACCTGATAATACCCCAGAAAGAGATCATTTTTCACCGAGAACATCCTTCTCCTCCTATTTCCCTCTTGAGGGATTGATGGTACCGGTCGATATAAACTGATGAGGATTCAATGATTTGACTTTAAAAGGATTACGTTTGCAAAACAAAGTGTTAAACTCATCAAACACCGGAAAGCCATATGAGCTTTAATGAAACCATTTTCAAGGTGATCGATGTTCAGGGGTGTCCTTACTATCGCAAGGGGGATGAGTTTAAGATCTCGGGAAATGCGCTTCTGCTTGAGCACAATCGCGGCAGCAAGTTCATTTCCACCGTCATTATCGATCTGCCCCATAAGCGAAGCGAGTGCCGGACGCTGATCGCGCAATTGACGAAAATTCTGGTCGAGCACGAACGGGTCGACAGAATCCCCGAGGCCGTCATTTCATGTGGCGAATGTCACAGCGAGATTCGGCTCGAACATAAAAAGGGGTCCAGTGTCGCCCTGCTCGAAGATATCAAACAGCACAGCGCGGATGTGCACACCATCGCAAGTCTGTTGAGCAACTTTTCTATTTTTAAAACGCTCGACGAGACGAGCCTGAGAGATTTCGTGGCCCTTTTGCGACTTAAAAAGTTCTCTCCGGAAGAGTCCATCATGTGCAAGGGGGAGCCTGGCAAAAACCTTTACATTATCCTGTCGGGCTTGGTGAACGTCGTTGACGATGACGGCATCAGCATAACGAAATTACGCAATGGAGAAGTTTTTGGAGAGATGAGCCTGATCAGTGGCGATCCTGTGGGGGCCACCATCAAAGTAGTTGATTCAACCACGGTTCTGTATATCCGGGGGCAGGATTTTCTTAAGGTTCTCAACCGTTTTCCCTCCTTGCAAATGTATTTCGCACGGCTGCTCTCCCGGCGCTTGGCCAGATCTAATGTTATGATTTCCAAAGAATTTGCCTCTGGAATGACAGGCACTCTGTCTCAAATGCCGCCTGTGGAACTTTTTCAGACACTCAATTACAATCAAAAAACCGGCATATTGAAGCTCAATCTTTCCAAGGGGCCTGCGAGTTTTCTATTCCGCAATGGTGCTATTGTCCAAGCCAAGTATGGACGTAAGCATGGAAAATCAGCTTTTTTTTCGGTCCTGGGCGAGAAGAAGGGGCGGTTTCAATTCGCCCCCGGTCTTACCGAAAAAGAGATGAGCATGCCCGAACTGGGCATGTTCATGGAACTGCTGATGGAGGGCTTGCGCAAACTGGATGAGGAGGTAGAGGCCTAGCGAAACAAAAAACCACCGAATCCATTCGTGTCCAACCCCCCGTATTTCCAGATAAGCTTTTGTTTTTTTAGCTTGACTTTGACACCTGCCTTGGGCTTATATGCCATTAGTTTTTTTGAAAAAATAGTTAATATCGCATCGTCCGCAGGCTCCGGGATACAAAACATTACGCATGCCTTGCCGGGAGGCTGCGGTCACGGTACAAGGACCACTTTCGGGCGATGATGACCCTATGGTGGCTATGGTATTTGAGCTGCTTTGAATTTAAGTTCACAACGATGAGCATCCTCGACGGCAATGCGCCAAATGCGCGAAATGGACCCATGCGTTCCAGCTCATACAACTCGAAAGGTTGCTTCGCACCTTTTGGTTCACCCCAGAACGGACCGCATCAGCTTTCCGGCAATGCGCCTAACCTGCCATTTACCCTTTCTTTCAACGTTTTGCTTCAGGAATCAAAGGAATTGACCGGGAAATCCTTGGGGCCAAAAACGCTAAAAGTGGATTTGATCTCAAACGTTTGGAGCTTACCAAAATTAAAGATGATTTCCCTTTTTGCCGATATGGGAACAGACAGGGCGCAACCCTGTTTGCAAGACATTCTTTATGGATCGCCCGAACTCATGCGTATTGTGGTCGGCAGGGAAATGCACGATGATTTTGTTTTGTGAAGAGTGCGGCACTCGGCACGATATCGACGATGCCCAAATGAGCGGCGACGTGTTCAAGTTTTTATGCACCGTCTGCCGCGAGACCTTGATCGTCTCACTGGCTAATAAAAAACTGGGAAAAACGGTTCAGGCGGCCATGGGAAAGCCGGCTGTCGAACCCACGCCTTCAGGGAAAGAAGAAGTGTTAAAAATCCTGGTGGTGGACGATTCGAAACTCATTCGCAGGGTGTTGCGTGATATCATCGAATCCGATGGCCGTAAGAAGGTCATCGGAGAGGCCGAAAACGGTAAAGCGGCCCTGGATTTTTTGGTCTCCGAACAACCCGATGTGATCACACTGGACATTAATATGCCGGTGATGGATGGCCTTACCACCTTAAAGCACATCATGATCAGCCGGCCGATTCCAACGGTCATGATCAGTGCCTTGACCAAGGAAGGCTCGTTGGAGACATTTGACTCACTTAAATATGGCGCCATCGATTTTTTGCCGAAACCCTCCCAAGTCAAAGGGGCTGATCTAAACTCCCAAAAAGAGGAAATTCTCAGAAAAATCGAACTGGCAGCCGGGATTCAGATCGAGTCGGTTCGTTATCTGCGCCGTCCGTCCACGGATAAAGATCCGGCCAAAAGCAATTCCATCGCTTGTCTTTGTGTGGTGGCCATGGGGGTGGCCGAAGGCGGGTATGGGGCGTTGCTGAACGTCATCCCGCGACTCAAGGACGATCTGCCGGCAGCCTATATCGCCGTGATGCATCAGGCCCCACATCATATCGACGGTTTTGCGCGTTATCTGGATCAATGCAGCCGGCTATCGGTGTGTCGCGCGATAGACGGCATGGTTTTGAAGGGCGGCCGATGCTATCTGGCCGCGGCCTCAGAGCACATATCGCTTGTCCAGGATGGGGAGCAAACCATCTTGAAGGTGAATTCCTCTCCATTCCCGACGCCCATGGGCGCCATCGACATGTTGATGGACTCTGTCTCCCAGGCGATGAAGGATCGTGCGGCGGGGGTTATTCTAACGGGAACGGGAGACGACGGGGTGGCCGGCCTGGGCAAGATCAAGCAGATGGGGGGCACGCTGTTCGTTCAGGATCCGCGAAGTTGTCTTTTTAAGGAGACCCCCCTGAAAGCCGCCGAAAATCATCCCGTGGACTACTTGGTCAGCGACAAGCAAATGGCCGGCGCCATCAATGCATTTATAAAGGAGCATAGTAAATAAGGAGAGGAATCGATGGAAGAGCCCATTGCTATCGCTGAAGAGAATTTGCCCGAAGAAGTCGATACCATCCAGATGGTGAGCTTTAAGCTGGAAGGTGAGCTTTTCGGTGTGGATATATTGATGGTGCAGGAGATCATTAAACAGATGCCGATGACGGTGGTGCCCGATGCGCCGGATTTTATTGCCGGTGTCATCAATCTGCGCGGCCGGATCATTCCGATTATCGACCTGCGCAAGCGTTTGAATCTAAAAGCGGACCATCAAGTGCCCATTCAGGATGCCTGGACCCTGATCCTCAATGCCGCGGGAAGGGTTACGGGCTTTATTGTCGATCAAGTGACGCGGGTGCTCAAAGTGCCGGTCGACGCCATTCAAACAACTGCGGAGAAGGTGTCGAGCAGCATTCAAAGCGATTATCTCAGCGGTGTCTGCAAGGTAGAAGAACAACCGGCCATGGCGATTCTCGACTTTAACCGGATCATCGCGGTGGACGAGTTCAAGCGCCTGGGGGCTCAAAAGCGTTTGCAGGTCAATCGTAATTAACAGGGTGTGACTCAATGGGCAAAAAGATACTCATCGTCGACGATTCCTCCATCATGCGTAAAATGATCAAACAAACCCTCTTGGATGAGCATCACAGTGTCGCCGGAGAAGCAAAGAACGGCAAAGAGGCGGTGGCTCTGTATAAGTCCCTGAAACCCGATATCGTAACTATGGATATTACCATGCGGGACATGGATGGTTTTGAGGCCGCTAAGGAAATTTTGAGTGGCGATCCGGGAGCCCGCATCATTTTCCTCTCGAATCTGGACGAAGATAAATATAGCGAGGACGCCAAGCGGGTGGGGGCTAAAGGTTACGTCAACAAGCACAACACCAAGGCGATTGTCGATCTGATCAACAACCTCTGATGGCGCACGGGCCTTCGGAGACGAAAAACGGATGGTTGCTTGCGGGCGGGTGGAAAGAAATTTCGCGATGGCGAGAAGAGCTGAGATGAGCTGGCACAAGCGTGGGGCAACGAAAAGGAGAAACGCATGACTGATAACTCCTTGCTTCAAGATTTCATCGTGGAGACCGGAGAGCATCTTGAAGATACGGAGCGCAATTTATTGCGTTTGGAGCAGAGGCCCGAGGACGCGGAAATTCTAAACGAGATTTTTCGGTCGATTCACACGATCAAGGGGTCGTCTGAATATCTGGGCCTGGAGCGTATCGCCGAGTTGTCTCATAAGCTCGAGAGCGTGCTGGACCAGCTTCGCAGGGCCGAACGCAAGCTGGACCCATCCGTGGAAGATTTGCTGATCGCCACCCATGATCGCATCGCCCAATTGGTGGACGATCTGTCCAAACACCAGGACGAGCGGACAGCGATTGACGACTTGGTGCGACGCATCGATGGGTACCTGGGAAAAGCCGAGCCGGTATCGGCCGCCGAGGGGTTGGCGGACTCTTCACCGCAAACACTGAATGACGTCATTGAAGATGAATATGACCAGGAATTGTTCGGTATTTTCATCGATCAGTTGCTCGATGGGTTGCAGGCGCTGTGCGCGGAGACGCAAAAGCTCCAGTCCGGGGAGACGGGCGATAGGGCCTTGGCGCATTATGAAGACCGCTTGGGGACTTTGAAGTCCGCGGCGAATTACATGGGGTATGAACAGCTAAAAGAGGTCTATGAGGCGTGGTTGCAAGCCGCAGCCTATGCTCGTAAGCAAATCTCGGACGGCTTGCCGTTGGATGGCGCGGCCTTTGCCCGGGATGTGACCGTGGTTCACATGGAGCGCATCAAAAGCTTTTTCCCCAAAGTAACAGCCCTCCAACAACTGGTGCTGCACGTGGAAGCCTCCCCGGTGGTTCAACCGGAAACACCGGAAGCCGAAGCGAAGCCAGAGCTTCGATTCGACGATATCGGTATGGAATTGGAAAGCGAACCGCCCATGGCGCCCACGCCCGGCGCAAAAGAGATTCAGCCGGAACTCGAACTCTTCTCCGATGGCGATGAAGCCGCGGAAGCTTCCCAGAAAGCGGACCGCTCGCTGCTTCAAGATTTCATCGCCGAGACCGGCGAACATCTCGAAGATACGGAGCGGTGCTTGCTGCGTCTGGAGCAACAGCCCGAAGATGCGAATGTGCTCAACGAGCTATTTCGGTCGGTCCACACGATCAAGGGGTCGTCGGAATACTTGGGTTTGGAGCGCATCGCCGAGTTGTCGCACAAACTGGAAAGCCTTCTGGATCTGTTGCGGCAGGGGGAGCGCAAACTGGATCGCGCAGTGGAAGATTTGCTGATCGCCACCCATGACCGCCTGGCGCAATTGGTGGACGACCTGGCACAGCATCAAGCCGAGCAGACGGACATCGACGATCTGGTGCAACGCATTAAGGATTTTAGCGAGCAAGCGGCACCCTTAGCCGTCGAAGCGATGGTGGCCGCGTCTGCGCCCAAGGAAGAGGGCGATGCCATCGAGGCCGAATATGACGAAGAGCTATTCGGCATTTTCGTCGATCAATTGAAAGACGGATTGCAGGAGCTGTGCGCCCAGACCCTCAAGCTTGTTTCCGGTCAATCGGTTCAACAAGCCTTGTCCCTTTATGAAGATCGCCTGGGGACCTTGACGTCTTCGGCCAATTATATGGGCTATGACAAGCTTAAACAGGTCTATGGACAGTGGCTGCAGGCGGTGGCCGGGATCCAGCAAAAGATTTCGGATGGTCTTGCGGTGGATTGGTATGCTTTTGCCCAGGAGGTCACCGCGACGCACCTGGATCGCATCAAGAGCTTTTTTCCCAAGGTGGTTTCCGTTCAACAATTGTCGTTGAGCATGCCCGCGCCCCAACCGGCTGTGGAAGCAATTGCACCTGAACCTGCCGCCCAAATGGCTGCCGAACCCATGGCGATAGAAGGCCAAGCGGCATCGTCACAGGATGCGGCGCCCCCCGAAGAGGCCCCGGCCGCGACCGAAGCCGTGGCATCCGAGCCTGCCGACCAGGGACTCTTGGGCGATTTCATCACGGAAACCAGCGAACACCTCGATGAGGTCGAACAAAATCTACTGCGGCTCGAACAAGCGCCCGACGACCACAGTGTACTTAATGAGCTTTTCCGGTCGATTCACACCATCAAGGGATCTTCCGAATACCTTGGAATGGAGCGCATCGCCGAACTATCCCACCAGTTGGAAAATTTGCTGGACCTGTTGCGCCGCGGTCAGTACGGGGTGGACAGGGGGATTATCGACCTGTTGATGGCCGCCAAAGATCGCATCGCCGTGCTGTTGGAGGATGTCACCACCCGGCGATCCGAATCGGCGCCAATCGATGATCTGCTGGTGCGCATCCAAAATTGCGCGTCTGTCCCCCAAAACGCCACCCAGCCGGTCGCCGCCCCTGAAACGATGGAAACAGAACCGGCACCCGTGGCGCCAATACCAACGGCCGCACCGGTAGCGGTTTATGAAGAGGCATACGATAAAGAGCTGTTCGCTATTTTTTCACAACAGCTTGAGACCGGATTGAAAGCGTTGTCTTCCCTTGCCGAGCAATTGCAGACGGGGCAGGAGGCGGCACCTGTTCTTTCGGCCTGTCAGGACCAGTTGCGGCGGCTGCGCTCATCGGCCAATTACATGGAATACGACGAGCTGAAAGCCACCTACGATCAGTGGCTGGCTGCGGTCGATGCCGTCAGGCACCAGCTTTCCAACGGTGAAACAATAGAATGGCGGTCATGGGTTGACCATGTGATGCGTCCCATGGCGCAACGCGTTCGTGATTTCTTCGCTACGCCGGCCATCGATCTGGCGGACGTGGCCGTGACGGTTCCGGTCGAAGTTCAAGGGGCTCAGGCGGTAGCGGTCCAAATCGCTGCGGATAGCATGGAAAATGCGGTGGCGGAAGCTCCTGAAACGGTCGCCATCATGCAGCCCGATCTGGAAAGCGCCGTCGATTGGGGCGGCGAGGTGTCCGAAACGCCCGCCTTTGAACACGGCAGTGCCGATGAGCAAAACCTGCTCGCAAGGCTGGAAAGTGCCTTCGATGCCAAAATGCAAGGCGCTGCCGGCGAACAGGGGGAGCTATCGCTGGCCCATTTGGATGTGGTCCACGGGCTGTTTTCCGATGAAGAGGGTCTCGCCGCGGCGTTGGAAGGTATTTCTGCTCAGCCTTCGACCCCGACGCCGCCCCCGAGCAGCGCCGGGGACATAGAAGCCTTCCTCTTCTCTGAAGGTGAAGCCCTCAAAGAGCCCAGGAAGGTGTTGCAGCCCAAGCCCCTGGCCCAGATGATGGAAAAGCGGGACAATGAAGCCCTGTCGCCCATCGATGAGGACGAAGGCCGGGGCCGCTATCAACTGGGACGGCGCCAGACCGACAAGTTCCGCGAACGTCTGCAGAAGCAAAGCATCCGCGTGGATGCGACCAAGATCGATACCTTGATGAACCAGGTGGGAGAACTGGTCGTCACCCGCGCCGGCTTCAGCCAGCTCCATGAAGAGATGCGCGAGTTGATGCTGACGATGAAGCTGAATCAAAAAATGGAAACACCGGAGATGCAGATGGTCAAGCGGTTGACCGGCCGCATCTACGATACCACGATGTCCTTGGGACGCATCACATCGGAGTTGCAAGACAACGTTATGAAGGTGCGGATGCTGCCCATCGCCCAACTCTTCAGCCGCTATCCGCGCGTCGTGCACGATTTGATCCGCAACACCGATAAGCAGGTGGAATTGGAAATCCATGGCGAAGAGACCGAATTGGACCGCATGGTGATCGAACAGATTTCCGATCCTCTGGTCCACATCATCCGCAATGCCGTGGATCATGGTATCGAACCGGCCCAAGAGCGGGTCAGCAAAGGCAAGCCTGAAACCGGCACCCTGAAGCTCGAGGCCTATCCCGAGGGCAATTACGTCGTAATCGAAGTCAGCGACGATGGCCGCGGCATTGACCCCGATTTCATCAAAGCCAAAGCGCTCTCCAAGGGCTTCATTCAGCCGGAGGAGGCCGACCGGATGAGCGAAGAGGATCTTCTGGGCTTGATCATGCGTCCGGGTTTTTCCACCGCCGATGAAGTCACCACCACATCGGGCCGCGGTGTCGGCATGGACGTCGTCAAAGAGAACATCGAAAGGTTGAACGGCACCATCGAAACCCAAAGCATGCCGGGTGCCGGAACCCTTTTCCGTATCAAGATCCCCTTGACCCTGGCCATTATCCCGGCCCTGTTGGTGCATGTTGCCGGAGAGATTTTCACCATTCCCTTGTCGGCGGTGGATGAAACCATTCGTATCCGTCCCCACGAGATCTCCACCATCGAGGGTATGGAGGTTTACTACCTGCGGGATTCAACACTGCCGTTGATTCGTATATCCCAGGTGCTCAAGATGGAGGGGGCCGTTATCGGCAGCGACGAGGTATTCGTCGTCGTGGTCAACACCGGCAACCGGCAGGCCGGTCTGGTCGTTGATAAACTCAGGGGCCGGGAGGAGGTGGTTATTAAACCACTGGAAGATTATCTGCAGGAAAAGAGCGGCTTTTCCGGCGCAACGATTCTCGGCGACGGCGCCATCTCCCTGATTCTGGATGTCTCCGACCTGGTTCATCTGGCCGTGGACCAGCACATCAGAAGGGTAAGGGCCGTCAATGAGTAGAAGCTCAGGTGGTTATACTGCCTGTTACCGGGATTGAACGACTATGATGGAAGCAACGAAGAGCCAGGCCACAGAGCAAGCGGGAACGGGATTCGCCGGAACCCTGCGCAATATTCAATTGACCGATATCATCCAGATGTGTTGCCTGGCCGGGGCAAGCATATGCGTGCGCGTGCGGCAGGATCAGCAGCAGGGAGAACTTTTCATTCAAGATGGGGATATCGTGCATGCCGAGTGCGGCATGCTCTCCGGCGTCAACGCCTTTTTTACCATCCTGGGATGGCCAAGCGGTCAATTTGAAACCATGGACGCGCCGCCGATCACCAAGCCCACCATCAAGGAGCCGTACCAATTTCTATTGATGGAAGCGGCCCGCAGGGCCGACGAACTGGCGCAGAGCAAGGCGGAAGCCCCGATCGCGGCTGTCGCACCCGAGGTGGTCCCGGAAAAACGCTTGCGTGTGCTGATCGTGGACGATTCGGCTATCATGTCCAAGATCCTGACCAGCATGTTGATGGCCGACGCCGGTATCGAGGTGGTGGGCAATGCCAAGAATGGCGAAGATGCCCTGGAAAAAATGAAACAGCTATTGCCGGACTTGATCACCATGGATGTCAATATGCCGGTCATGGACGGCAGCACGGCTTTGAAGCACATCATGATCGAGAGTCCTTGTCCGGTCGTGATCATGAGCAATTTGTCCCCGTCTTCATATGCCACGATCCTCTCCTTTTTGAACCTGGGGGCCGTGGATTTCATGAGCAAGCCGGTGAAGCACCGCAACATCATCAAGCAACAGCAGCGCATGGTCGAGCGTGTGCACCTGGCGGTCTCGGCCAATATCAGGCGCTTTCAACGTCTGCGCCTGCCAAAGTTGACTCACGCCGATTTCGTGAGGGTCAACCCCAAGCTGCCATGCGAACGGTTGGTGATAGCGATTTCAGGGGTCGGCGGCTTTTTAGAGGTCATGCAGATGGTCTCCTCGCTGCCCATCAACCCGGTCGCCAGCGTGCTTTCCATGCAATCGATTCCGCCGCAGTTCGCGCCGGCGTTGTCGGAGTATTTGAATGCCCGCAGTCGATTCGAGGTGCAGGCCTTGGACGGCGGGGCGGTCTTGTGCCCAGGCCGGTGCTACATCGGCGCCTGCGGTAGATCCCTTACGATCGGCAAAGTCGGCACGGTCAGGGTTCTGAAGGACGCCACCCAAGATGATTCAGATGAGGCACTCGACAGTCTGGATCAATTATTAGCCGATGCCGCCGATCTTTTTGGAAGCAAAGTGATCGTTTTCCTGTTGTCCGGCGGCGAATTCGGCACCATGACCGGACTGCACAAGATCAAAGCGGCCGGAGGCTGTATTGTGGCCCCCCAGCCGGATAAATGCATTATGCCCAAAACCATCGTTCCCCTGGTGGACGAAGGCTTGATTACTGAACTATTCGATCCCAAAGACATGGTTCATGTTTTGAGGCGTTATTGCTCCTGATACTTTCTATCATTCAATAGTCAGCCTGGCTGACAGAAGACGCATGAGAGCCAATCATGGATGAACCGATCAAAGTTTTAGTTGTGGACGATGCCTTGTTCATGCGAAAAGCCATTTCCGAAATTCTGCAATCGGACAACCGTCTCAATGTGGTGGGAACCGCCAGGGACGGATTGGACGGCTTGGAAAAGATTAAAGCGCTCACTCCCCACGTGGTTACCCTGGATATCGATATGCCGCGCATGGACGGTTTGGCGGCCGTGCGTCATCTCATGATAGAATCCCCGGTACCGGTGGTGGTGCTCAGTTCGCTGTTCAGCGATGGCGCCGTGACCTTCGAAGCCTTGCGTTTGGGAGTTGTCGATTTCGTACCCAAGCCTTCGGGCGGCATTTCCGAAGACATGGACAAGTCCAGGCGCCAGATCATCGACCGGGTCAAGATCGCCAGCAGCGTCAATTTCGAAAATATACGGCGGGTGCGGATGCTGGTGGGGGACACGAAGGAGAATCTTGGCGCACGGCAAGGACCGAACTCCCTGCAATACCTGATCACCCTGGGTACCAGTTTGAGCGGACCGAACACGGTGATCCGGCTTCTGACGCGGTTGTCTCCCACGTTGCCGGCCGCCATGGTAGTGGTTCAAGAGATCGCGCCGCAGATTCTGCCGGCCTTTGCGAAAAAATTCAATGAACATGTGCCCTGGCTTGTTGAAGTGGCCCGGGATGGCATGCTCCTGGAGCAGGGCATTTGCTACATTTGTTCGAATACCCAATCCTTGTCCATCGAGCGCAATGAAAACGATCAACCTTGCATCCGTTTGGACAAAGCGGTGGCGCAACCGCTGAACAAGCTCTTTACCTCCGCGGCGCAGGTCTTCCGGCAAAATACCATTGGCGTGCTGCTCACCGGCGTCGGTGACGACGGCGCGGATGGATTTGCCCGTATTCGGGATTACAATGGCAACACCATTGCCCAAGACACTCATTGCTGTGTCTACCCAAACTTGACCCAGAATGCCATCGAGAAAGGCACCGTTCGCAAAGTAGTTACAGAAAGTCAACTGCCTGGCGCCATTGAAGCCAGTATGGCATAACCGCATTCGAGGGGGGACCCGTCCATGATAGTTGTCTGTCCCAGTTGTCTGACCCGCTATGATCTAAACGACCGCCTTGTTCAGGAGCCAAACTTCATCGCGCGCTGTACCAAGTGCCAGCACGTTTTTTCGGCCTATCGTCCGGTGCGGGTGGAGGAGATTCATTTTCTGGATCTGGCGGCCGCCAAAAAAAGCGCCGGTACAGATAACGTAGTGGCTATCAGCAATCAAAAAGGGGGTGTGGCCAAAACCTCCACCTGTCTCAATCTGGGGCTCTCCCTGGCGATGCATGGCAAGCGGGTGCTTCTGATCGACTTCGATGTGCAGGCCAATCTGACCATCTCCATGGGGTACAAGGAGAGCGTCTCTTTTTACGAAGCGGTCAATGGCGGGGGAAATGACCTGGGAAACCACATCGTTCAAACCAAGTACAACAATCTGTGGCTTTTCCCGTCCAACAAGAACATGGTGTTGTTGAACAAGAAGTATTTTGGGGCCCGCAATTTCGAATTCATGCTCAAAGACCGATTGATGGCGATTCGGGGGCGCTTCGACTATGTCCTGATCGATACACCGCCGTCCATTGAATATTTTACGCTCAACGCCTTGACGGCGGCGCGGTTGGTCATCATCCCCAGCCAGTGCGATTATCTCTCCACCCATGGCATCGATCAGATCCTTAAGCTGATTCAGTTGATCAAAACCAAAACCAATCCGTCGATTACCCCCAGGATTCTCATCACCATGTACGATAAGGAGAGCACCGCCTCGAAGATGATTTGTACCAAACTCAAACGCCTCTACCCCGGCATGGCCTTCGATACGCTCATCGAAATGGATGCGCGCATCCGCGAGGCCCAAATTATGAGCATGCCGGTTCTTGAATACAATCAGCAAAGCAAGGCCGGGCTTCAATACCATCAATTGGCCGAAGAGATGCTGAGCCAGTTCCCTGTAAATCACTGATAGTTATGGCTATAGGCGGCAACCTGTCCTCTGCGGGTCCTGATCCAGCAGGTCATGGAAGGCAGGGGGGCTGGCCTCCGGTTTTGCTTATGCCGGCCAATGGAGAACTCCGCCTGGCCGCATGTCGGTTGCCACAGTTTTGCGGATGCGCTATGGGAAGGCTCCAAAGGTGCCACCATGAAATTTGAACATAATGAAGACCCACGGGCGTCTCATGGTCCTGCAGATCACGGTGGCCGGCCATGGTGGTTGGGCTTGTCTGCTTTTTTGCTCATCTTGGTGGCATGGGAAGTTCTGGCACGTTGCAGTGGTTGGAGTGCTCAAATCTTTCCCGATCCTTTGACGGTCGTGCTCAGCATGTTCGAGCTGATCGGCAATGGCACCTTGTTGAAGCATACCGTGGCCAGCCTGTTTCGCGTCACTTCTGGTTTCTATCTGGCGGTTTTGCTCGGCGTCCCCTTGGGAATCTTATTGGGGCGGATCTGGGTGGTTTGGGCTTTTTTCAATCCTGTGATTCAATTTTTGCGCCCCATTTCGCCCCTTGCGTGGATCCCTCTGGCCATGCTCTGGTTCGGTATCGGCGATCCGCCGGCCATCTTTTTAATCTTCCTGGCAAGCTTTTTCCCCATGGTGGTCTCCACGACCATCGCCGTACACAACATTAATCCGATCTATTTTCAGGTGGCGGCCAATTTTAACTTTTCGCGCAAAGAGATACTCACGCGCGTCATCTTGCCCGCCATTATCCCCGAAGTGGTAACGGCATTGCGCCTGACCGTCACCATCGCTTGGCTGGTGGTGGTGGCCGCCGAAATGATCGCCGTGCGATCCGGGCTGGGCTACTTGATCCTGGATGCGCGCAACGCCCTGCGCATGGATTACGTCATGGACGGCATGATCGTCATCGGCCTCATCGGATTGGTTTTGGATTACATAATGAAGCGCCTGGGCAGCATCGAATCGGCCCGATGGGGAATCAAAGCGCACTGAGGCGGCATGCCGCCGGCGGCAGGGAGGGCGACAGGCACACATGGGTTACATCCGCATCGATAACTTGACCAAAATCTACATGGGCAGGCGCAGCAAGCCGCGCAACTTGCATGACCCCATCGAGCGTTCAGGCGACAACATCCTTGTGCTCAACAACATCAGCATGAGCTTCGAGGAAGGGGAGATGGTCTGCATTCTGGGGCCGTCGGGATGCGGCAAATCCACCTTGCTGCGCATGATCGCCGGATTTGAAAATCCGACCTACGGCTCGATCTGGGTAGGGGACAAACCGGTGATCGGGCCTTCGGATCAATCGATTTTCGTTTTCCAACACAGCGGCTTGTTTCCATGGATGACGGTGGCCCAGAATGTCGGCCTGGGGCTGCGCCACATGGAGAACAGGGCGGCCCAAAAAGCGAAGATCAAGGAGTTCATCGAGATCGTTGAATTGGATGGCTTCGAGGACTACTATCCCCACCAGCTTTCCGGTGGCATGCAGCGGCGCGCCGAATTGGCCCGGGCCATCGCTGTCAACCCGGACCTGCTGATCATGGATGAACCTTTCAGCGGACTCGATTTTCTGACGCACATGAAGATGCGTGAGGAGGTGGTCAATATGCACGAGTTCATCCGCAAAACCACCGTGGTCGTCACCCATGATATCGATGACGCCTTGATCATGGGGGACCGTATCGTCGTCTTCAGCGGAAGGCCGGCTGCTTTGAAAATGATCCATAAGCTCGATTTTCCCAGGCCCCGGGATTTTGAACGGGATCATGGATTGAGTCGCCTGCGCAGCGAGATCTTCCTGATGCTGGGGGTGCCCTATGCCGTTTAGCACCTCCGGCATGCGCAAGAAGTGGCACTCCTATCCCTGGCGGATCTTCATGTTGATGGTGGGATGGTTTGTTCTTATTGGCGCGCTACACTACCGCCTAAATAGCGACCATGACAAGCGCAAGATCGTCAATATGGGCTATATGCCCGTCATCACCAATCTTGCGGCCCCACTGCTGGATGCCGCCAGCGCCCAAGGTGACAGCGCCATTCGTTTCAGGGCCATGAAGTTTTCCTCCTTCGCCGAGATGGCCGAAGCCCTGCGCGGCGATCAGATTCAGGCGGCGTTTATCATCGCACCGCTGTCCATCGTATTGCACCAACAAGGCGAGGACGTGCGTGTGGTCTATATCGGCAATCGCCACGAGAGCACCTTCGTGACCCGCAAAGATCTGGCAATCAAAGATTTTACCGATTTGGAGGGCCGGACGGTGGCTGTGCCCATGCGCTACTCCGGTCATAATTTAGCCCTTCTGAAAATGATCGACGAAGCAGGGCTGAAGGACCGGATTCGCATTGTGGAGATGAACCCGCCCGACATGGCGGCGGCGCTGGCATCCGGATCGCTGGACGCTTACTTCGTGGGAGAACCCTTCGCTGCCCAGACCTTGAAACATGGCACCAGCAATTTGTTCAAGTATGTGGAACAGGTTTGGCCCGATTTTATTTGCAACCTGATGCTGGTTAAAAAGGACCTGATTGAAAAAGAGCCCGAGACGGTGCAGGCCTTGGTACACGGTGCGGTCCGTTCAGGCCAATGGGCCAAGAATAATATCCCCCTGGCCGCCCAGATCGCCGCCCGCTACTGGGGGCAGCCTTTGGAACTGGTGGAGTATGCTTTGAATACCCCTGCAAACCGCATCCAATTCGATAAATTCACCCCGCGCCATGAGGAAATGCAACTTTTGGCCGATATGATGATGGATTTTGGCCTGATCAAAGATAGCGATATTACAGGTATCGTGGAGGATCGCTTCGCTCGCGAAGCAAATCTGGATGGTATCTTAACTCTGGATAGCATCTTGAAACCCGTTCGCTGAAAGGTGGACATCCTTCACGCTCACAGTTTTTAAGCGTAAGCGCCAGCCTACAATCCAAGGTTTCCCGATATGGCGACTCGCAACCGCATACTTAAAATGCATCCGGCGACGCTGGTGCTGCTCAGCTTCCTGGTGGCGATTATGGCGGGCGCCATTCTGCTCAAGCTGCCGTTCGCTGCAAACGCAGGCCCGATTTCCTGGATAGATGCTTTCTTTACCGCCACTTCAGCCATCTGTGTCACCGGGTTGACGGTCGTGGACACAGGCAGTCGATTCACTCTTTTCGGACAGTGCATCATTTTATTGCTCGTCCAGGTGGGCGGATTGGGGGTCATGACCATATCGGTTGCCTTATTTCAATGGGTCGGACGAGGGATCTCCATCCGTCAACGCTTGGCCATGCAGGAGCTTTTTGCCGCCGCTCCGCGTAAAGACATCTTCAGCCTGGTAAGTAGCATCATGCTGTTCACCCTCTTTGCGGAATTGATCGGGGCAATTTTGCTGACGGTTTGCTGGATTGGTGAGTTTGGTTTCTTTAAAGCAGCTTATTACGCAGTCTTTCACTCCATCACTGCTTTTTGTAATGCCGGATTTGCTCTTTTCCCGGATAGCTTAATCGGCTATAGCGACCGCTTCATGCTCAACTTGGTGATCTGTCTGTTGATTGTTCTTGGCGGCATCGGATTCCCGGTATTGTATGACCTGCAATGCTGGGTCAAAGCAAAAAATCGTGGCCGTTGCCGGCTCTCCATCCAAACCAAGACGGTGTTGTGGACGACGCTCGTTTTGATCGTCAGTGGTACCCTGATGTACGCTTTTCTCGAGCGAGACACACTGGCCGCTTCACCTTCCTGGCAATCCCGCATTTGGTTACCGCTGTTTCAGTCTATCACATGCCGCACGGCCGGGTTCAATACCGTCGACATCTCCTCCTTGAGGGATGCTACCCTGGCCGTGATGATTTTTTTGATGTTTTTCGGAGCATCTCCGGGGTCTTGCGGCGGCGGCGTCAAAACCACTACATTGGCGTTGTTGGCAGCTTTTACGGTCAGTCGCGTGCGTCATGGACGCAGGGTCAACCTGTTCAAGAAAAGTGTTCCTGGAGACACCATGGCCCGCGCTGTATCCTTGACCCTGGTTTCCATCGCCATCGTTTGTCTGGTATTGTTTATGCTGCTTATGGGGGACCCGGTCTCCGCCAATGAAACCAGCGGCCCGGCGCACTCTTTTCTGGGATTTTTCTTTGAAACGGTTTCCGCTTTCGGGACAGTGGGCCTCTCCCTTGGTGTGACAACAGAATTGAATATGTGGGGCAAGGGCTGGATCATTCTAATGATGATTATCGGTCGTGTGGGCATCTTGACCTTCTCCTACATTATCGTGGGTATCGGCAAAGCCGAGGGCATTGAATATGCCGAAGAGAATATGATGGTGGGATAGCAGGAGCGATCCAATATGAAGCGATTTGCAGTAATAGGATTGGGCAACTTTGGTTTCCATGCGGCCAAAGCCTTATATGAAGATGGCAACGAGGTGGTGGCCATCGATACCGACAAGGCTCGTGTGCAATACATTGATCCCTTTTGCACCGAAGCCTTGGTGCTGGACTCGACAGATAAAGAGGCGTTAAAAACGCTGGGATTGGAGGATATGGACGGTGTGATCGTTTCCACCGGCACTAAAATAAGTACCAGTATCCTCATCTGTCTCTATTTGCAGGAGATCGGAGTGAAGAAGATCTTGGCCAAGGCGCTCGATGACGATCATGGCAAGATCCTCAGGCGTGTCGGTGCCACCGAAATCATCCATCCGGAACGAGACATGGCCGTACGTGTCTCCCGAGGTCTTTCACGGCCTAATGTTCTGGACTTCATCCCTCTTGCCGATGAGTTCGATCTCATCCAGGTGGGCCCACCGCGTGATTTTATCGGAAAGAGCCTCAAGGATCTCAATCTTCGGGCAAAGTACAATGTGCATATCATTGCCATCAAAGAGCTCGTTCCTGAAAACTTTGTTCTGGTTCCGCCGGCGAGTTTTGTAATCAAGGATAGCGATATCCTCATAATGCTGGGCAAATCTGAAGATATTCGCAGAATCAAGGCTTTAAAATGATTTTCGCCGACAGGTATATTTAAGCTTTGTGGCTGCCTGTCAGACTATTTTATAAAGGGACCAGAAGACAAGCCGCCCTCATGGGCGGCTTGTCTATGCGGCATGGGAAAATAAGATCTAAGATTTGCGCATCGTATTCAACTCATTTTGTAAAGAAGCCAGTTTTTCCTTCAACTCTCTGACCTCAGCCCCCAGACGCTCCTCCACCGCGTGCATTGCTTGTTTGAATTTATGATGCTCCAAGAGCGCCGACAGTTCGTTGCCGCCCGGCTCCGCGTGTCCTTCCGGGCCGGGTGCAATGGCTGCATATTTAACCGTCCGTTGGGTTTCGACTTGCTCTTTAAGCTTTTTAAAAGCTTGAATTTCCTTGGCAACAATGCGTTTGCGATCATCCTCGCCCAGTTGCTGGTCATTGATTAAGGTCTCAAGACTCGCAAATACGGACATCACCCTTTTAATGGCATCCTGGTGCGAGCGCGCTTTGCGCTTGCGGATGTAACGCCCCAAGGCACGCAGCATGCGCAACAATGCATGCGTGATCGGATCGTTTTCGAAATGCGGTAACAATGCCTCCGACTGGTCAATCAAGTCGGTCAGGCAAGCATCGGTTATCTCCCAATCAATCGAAAGAACCGCTGATTTCAGTTTTTCCAGGGAGTAGCTGGCCGCAGCGGCAACAGGTGCTTGGCTCTTCTCTCCGAAGAAATCATCCAACCGGTTCTCGATATCACTGGATAGTTTTGTCTTGGCGGAATTATCCAAACCGACCTCCTATGCCAAATGCTCCTGAAGGGATACGATGGTTTGCGAGATGATTTTTTTTACGGTGGCTATTACGTTATCACCGCGGATGGCGCTCGCTTCGAAATAGGGTGCCTTTAGTTTCGCATTGAGATCCTGTTCCAGGGTCGGGATATCCAAAATGGGAATATCGGGAATGTTCAGATCTCGCTTGTTATACTGCAAGACAATGGGGAATTTATACATGTCGATGTCGTAAAATGCCAAGTTTTCGCGCAGATTTTCAAGCGATTGAATGTTTTTTTCGCGCATCACGACCATGGAATCGGCCACGAAAACGACACCGTCCACCCCCTTTAGGACCAGTTTGCGGGTGGCGTTGTATTTCACCTGACCGGGCACCGTGTAGAGCTGTGTTTTGATTCGGTAGCCTTGAATCGTGCCCAGATCAAAAGGCAAGAAATCGAAAAAAAGGGTGCGGTCCCCGTGGGTTTTGATGCTAACCATATCCGACTGGATCCGGTGCCGGATCGTTTTATAAAGATGTTCCAAGTTAGTGGTTTTACCCCCACGGCCCGGTCCTACGTACACAATTTTGATCTGAACTTCTTTTTTACGAATATTGATAACCGCCACGCAGGAATCCTCGTCTATTAGGTTGTGCTTCTCAGTCGATGGCTTCGAATCGGCGCGGTCAATTTCCGACTTTTTTGGTCGTTTCGAAGATTTTGCTGATTTTCCCGATGGATTCGTCGACTTTTAAGCGCAGGTAGCCTAAAGAGACGTCGTTTCCAAAAATGGTCACGAGCAAGAAATCATCCAGCACCTTGCTGAAATGAATGTTTTCATTCTTGCCTTTATGAAAGAGCAAGGCAAAATCATCTTCACCGATTATGGCGGCCATGGCGCAGACTGCCCCAAAGTTGCCCGCGGCCAGGGCGGCCAAGGAATAGACATCATGGCCTACCTGACCATTGTCGAGATTAGAGATGATATTCCCGGCCATGTCGATGAGAATCACGCACTTTAGACCAAGGTCCATCAAGTCCTTCTGCAAGACCTCTTCGATACCATCCAGCTGTTCTTGATCAAGTATATAGGACAATGATCTTCCTCCTTTGGGAATTAGATGCCTGAATTAAGCCAAAAGAATTGCCGCCCTCTTGGATCTGAAAGTCATCACCAACCGCCAGGCGTATCGAAAGTTGCATTGCTCGCCTGTTTCGGTATTGATACCGACCTTATCCGGCAACGCAACCTGGCTGAGCCCCGCTTGATTTGCGCTGTTAGGATATCCTTTTAGTTCAAGCAAGTATAAAAAAATGCCGGTGTAGTGTCAAATGAAAAGAAATATTGAGGTTTTTGGCATGCCCATGTCCCTTCCCATTGCATTGTAGGCTTGCTTTTAAACGCAAGTGTGCGATATGGATAAAAATATTAGAAAAGGAGCGGATGATGGCGTATTCAGTCGACCAAATAGAAAAACATACGATCGTGATGAGGTTGGCCGTATCGATTTATAAAATGAACGAAGCGGAACTCATCATGCTGTTAGAGGCTTTGTCCAATGGCGGAAATGAACCTGCGGCAGAGAATGACGCATTTTCTAAAGCTTCCGCCGGATTGGATGAGAATGCCGTTCGCCGGCAGATGATGGTTGCAAAGATATTTGTGATGATCCAAAAATTGGAAAAAAATGCGCTACTGGATCGCCTGGCTCAATTAAAGGACCCGGCTTATCAGTGGGTGCGCGAATACCCACGGTTAAACTGCTTGATGATCATCGATTTTGCTGCCAAGGGAAAGGTCTACCGCAGTTGTATCCGCGATATCAGCGCCAAGGGAATGTTTATCGAAACCTCCGAAATTTTCGAACCTGGACAGGAATTGGCCCTTTGCTTTACCCTTTCAGAAGCCAACGAGAGCATGCCTTTTAAGGTCAAAGGCCGGGTGACCCGGATTTACTCGGGGGGCATCGGCGTCCAATACGAAAAAATCACGCACTACCAGCGCGAAATTCTCAATACTTTAATTAACAAAATCAACTGATCAATTTCTTGGCAATTGCTGCCGCGTTGATCAAAGCCCGGCTTGTTTTTGGCAGCGCGGCGATGGGGAGCATCTGGGCAATCAGTTTCTCCACAAGTGCATCATAAGGGATGGCCGCGACGCCTTGGCATTGGACTGCAAGATATTTCTCGGACACGACCTGAATAATCCTTCCCGCATTCCCATCGCGCTGCTCTCTGGCCATATTGGTGATCAGAATGGGGCGGATTTTCTGCACGGTCTCCATCAAACGCTCGGCCGCCTTTTCTCCATGTGAATTCCGAACGGTTTCGTGCAAGCTGGCGATCGTCCGGATTTGATCTTCGTTCTTCGGATTCATGGCCATGCGAACCAATTCTTGCAAGGAAGGATGCTTGTGCGCCATGCGGCTCAGTTTGCGGTAGACGGCATTTCGTATGAAGGCATATGCATTCTGGATAGAGATCGGCTGGGGGGTCAGCACGACCACCGGTTTGTCAGCCACCAGGAAAAAATCGAGAACATTGAAGGATGTTCCGGCCCCCAGGTCCAAGATCACATGATCAGCCGTCATCCGCGCGATGCTTTGCACGATTTTGCTTTTTTGAGAGAATTGGGGATTGGCGTAAGATAGGATTTCACTGGCACCACAAACCAAACGCAGATTGTTTATGGGCGTTTGAACACAAATATCTTCGATGCTGTCATATTTTTGGGAGATGAGGTCATTAAGGTTCCGGTTCGGGGTTTTGATGCCCATCAAGGTATGTAAGTTGGCCGCTCCAAGGTCGGCATCCACCAGAACCGTGTTTTGATTGTTCTGAGCCAGGCCTAAAGCCAGCAGGATGCTGACCACGCTCTTGCCGACTCCACCTTTTCCGCCCCCGATCGCCCAGATGTGTGGCCTTTTCTTAGGCTGATTCTGTATTTGTGTTTCCACGAGTGCCCTTCCGCTGCTCTATTTAGGGGTTTCGGTCTTGACCATCGAATCCCAGAGGCTCCACAACAGATTCTGTTCGCCTACGCTCCCGGAACAGTAATCCGTGAGCATTTCCCGGTCCATGGCGCTTAGCGTTTCAAAGCGAACGCCGATGAGCGTTATCGATCCTTTTGATGTTTTTTGCTGGCGCTGCCATACGATTTTGCCGCTTAGATGCAGCACGGCCACATCGTTCAGCAAATCCAATTTGACCTGCACCAGGCGCCCCCGCAAATTTTGTTTGGGGTTTTTCGCCAAGGCTGAGCCCAAATCCACGCACATGCCACTCAAGGACAAATCCACCGCGATTCCGGCACAGGCCCAGGCGCTTCGCGTGGCGCCTACCGCGGGGCATCGAATGGCGACGCGGGTGGGCAACCCGAAACGCATTGCCCGCCGCACGGTTTGCCACGAACGGTCACAATTCTGGCGATTTTCCGATTTGTAAATCTCCTGCAAGAGTTTCTGAATCTGGGGATATTTGGTGCAGATGGAAGCAAGCACCTCTTTTGAGATCCGGACCAATTCAACTTCGGTGACCGTTTGGATTTCAGAAACGGCTACCGTGGGTTGATTCAAAGGAAATATATCGCCAAAGATATCATTCGGACCCAGAAGCGTGGGCTCGATGTCCACGCCGGCACGATTGGCTTCACTCGTACAATCGGGTGGAGGCATCTCCCATAACGTGCCTGAGACCACGAAGTAGATCTGATCGGCCGGATCTTCCGCACGGGTTACCTTCTTATGGCCAGATAGTCGCACGCGTACCAGGCGCCGCATCACCGCGACCAATTCGGCATAACTCATGCGCGCCCAGAATCGTTGCAAGGGGGTTTGGCGGCTGCCTTCTTCGTGCAGCATGGCGTAAAAGCGCCGGCCTTCCTCGTGACTGGGCTTTCGAATGTGCCATTGGAGAATTTTAGCCACAATGGCTTGCAAGCTCATTCCGCGCTCGATGAAAAGCTGGGCCGCCCTTTCATAAGATCGAAGCGCTTCGGTGGGGCGCTTCAGATCAAAAAGCAAATCACCATATTTGCGGTGCAGGAAAGGGTCCAGGGGATAAATCCCAAGAATGTCCTTGAACTCTTCAGCCGACGTGATGGTCACGGTGCCGTCGAGTATCCGCTGCATGATGCTGAACTTGTGCTCCTCGATGTTAGGCATGACTTTTTTCATAATCAAAGCGGCTTTCCAGAACGCAGGGAGTCAATAATGGTATTGATGCGTTGATCCAGGACGTCCCCTTTTTCGAGTGTGAGTTGAAGAATTTCATACAAAGGTTTTAAACGGCGATCAATGGTTAAAAACATCGCTGTCAAGTAAGCCAGGCGCTGGTTCAGGGCCTCGACCTGTTGTTGCAGGGTCGCCAGATCCAATTCCTTGCTTGTCTTGGTTTGCTGGAACGCTCCTATCATCTGAGACAATTCGTTTTGCTCCTCTCCGGAGAGTTCCGCCACTGGAGCAAATTTTTGATCATCGATGATTATGTCTGTTTCACTTAGCTTTTTCATAATTTTTAAGCTGTTCTTTGATTCGTCCATTGATCGTGTCGATCTTGGCCTGTTGTTCTTTCAAGTGCTCATCTATATTGAAGAGAGAACGGTTATGGCCCCATCTATATTTGGTCAAAAGCATCAATACCAGCAAGATTAGAATGGCAATCGTCAGGACGACCAGGCCGATTACAAGGTAATATTGAAGACGGTTGGGATGTGCATCTGAAACAGGGGAGGGGGTATTTGCATCGGTTTCGGTCTGAAGCGCCAATGTTTCCTGGGATGGTGCAGCAGGCGGCTGTAGAACGAGAACCTCGGGTGCCTGTTTTTGACTTGCGGCCGGCAAATTCACAGGGAGTTCATTTGGCACGACGGTTTCTGACGGCGCTTCCGGCTCAGAAGGTTGCGTGTGGGACGGCAATCGAAGTGTTTCTTGAGAAAGTAAAGGCCTAGCGGTTTCGGCTGGCGCGGGAATTAATACGGGGTCATTCGTTGGTGAACTATCGGATTGAAGCGGCTGCGGCGCCGCCGCAGCGGGAAGCGGTTGACCTTGAGCGGTGGTTTGCCAACGGACATCCATTAAAATCCGGGGCGGGTTGCTGAGTGAACTGATCTTGCCAGGCTTGAAGGCGGCGTCCACTTTGAAAACAGCGGACAGTTGATGGTCTTCGAGCCAAATTTGAATGGCATTCACATGCGGACTTTGTTGGGTGGCGATTTTGCGTCTCAGCGCCGCGGTCAGGTCCTTAAAGATCACCCGCAGTTCCGCTTCATGAACGGAGATGTCGGGGATTGCCGGTGGCGCCTGATCGAACTCGAATACGATCCGCGTGAAGGTCTTGTACTCTCCCAGGCGGATGTCTTTCAAAAGGGCGGCCTGTAAGGGTGGAACCCAAAGCATTGAAAAAAAAGTTGCCGCAAGTAGAAGGAATCGAAATCTGATCGAAAAAGTCATTGTGTTCATCATGGTCGCGGACATCCATTCCAAAAGGGGGGCATGGCTTACCTGCCCTTTAATCCATCATCTCCTGCACGGTGAAGCCCTCGATTTCCAAGGCCTCCTTTATGGGGTGCGTGTCACAGGGGGTCAGGCGAAAGAAATAGGTGCGTTTGGCGGTGCGTTGGGCAGTCATCCCGACATTGATGATATCTCCCCCTTGATCATGGATAATCTGAATCGCCTTGTTCAGGCCGCCGGGTTCATCGCTGGTGGTGACATCGATACGGGCGCTGCTGGCAAGGATGCCCATCATATCGATGAATGCCCGGAGCAGGTCCGATTCCGTTATGATGCCCACCAAGCGTTGGCCTTTGACCACCGGCAGGCCGCCGACCTTGTGTTTGTAGATCACCTGGGCGGCGATTTCCACATCGTCATCGGGCGATACCGTAATGGGGTTCTTGATCATCATGTCAGCCAAACACAAATCTCCCAACATGGAAGGGAGCAAGGCCTGCTTCAAGTCGGCCAAGGTCAAAAGCCCCTTGAGCTGCTTCTTGGCATCCACCACCGGAAGGTGACGAATGGAATTGAGCTTCATTAATTCAATGGCTTGCTGCACCGAATGCTTTGTGGTGACAGTTATGGGATTCGCGACCATCAACGATTTGATTCTCATCGCCCGGCCCTTTCTGTGGATTCATTGTCGTAACGATTCAGTTATGATGGCCTGGTAAAAAGTGGCTCGGTGACCGTTAATGTCCCTCCCGCACAAGCGGGAATCCAGTCTTTTCAAATGGTTCTGGACTCCCGCCTGCGCGGGAGGGGCACCTCGGAGACTTTTTACGAGTTAATTAGCTATAACATTGATATTTAATGTCAAACAAGATGTTTTTTAATCGGATACGAAGGGTGGGCCAAAAATGGCGTGGGCATTGGCATGGTACGCACGGTTCTGAAAGGATTCCGGGCTCAACCGGCTCAGTCTTTGACTGCCGGCTCATACTGGCATAGCGGTTCGGCGGTCATGAAATCACCGGAAGCCTCGTAGGCTCTGGCTCTGCATCCGCCGCACACCCTGCGGTACTCGCACAGGCCGCACTTGCCTTTGAGTTGGTGGACATCGCGCAGAATCTGAAAATTAGGGGATTGGTGCCAGATGTCGGCGAACGATTGCTTCGTCACATCGCCGCAGTTTAAATCCAGAAAACCGCAAGGCTGAACGATTCCGCGGTGGGAAATGAAACAAAAGCCGCTACCGGCCAAGCATCCTCGGGTGACGGCATCCAATCCATGGGTTTGAAAGGATACGGTTTGGCCCTCGGCTTTCGCGCGCTGGCGCAAAATGCGGTGGTAGTGCGGCGCACAAGTGGCCTTGAGCTGCAAAGCGGTTTTATTGCGCTGGTCGTAGAACCAGTTCAAGGTTTGCTCATATTCCCGGGCATCGATGGCTTGGTCGAGGATGTATTTACCGCGTCCGGTGGGAACCAGCAGAAAAATATGGTGGGCTACGGCACCCAACTGCTCCGCCAGTTTCAAGATGCTCGGAATTTGCTTCAAATTGCTTTTGGTGATGGTGGTGTTGATCTGAAAGGCGATGCCGGCGGCCTTGGCGTTGGCAATTCCGCGCAAGGCGCCCTCGAAGGCGCCCTCCACACCGCGAAACGCATCATGGCTGGCGGCGTCGGCACCATCCAAACTGATGCTGATGCGCTGAATACCGGTTTGGGCCATTTTCTCAGCCATTTGTTCGGTGACCAGCATGCCATTGACGGCCATCACCATGCGCAATCCCTTTTGGGTGCCATAGCTGGCGATATCGAAGATATCGGTGCGTAACAGCGGTTCGCCACCGGTCAAAATGATGATCGGTTTGCCGACCTCGCCGATTTGGTCCAGCAACCGGAGGGCGGCCTGGGTATCTAACTCTCCGGTATAAGGGCCACATGTGGCCGAAGCACGGCAGTGGACGCATGCGAGATTGCAATTGCGCGTTGTTTCCCAGGCCACGAGCCGCAGGGTGTTCTCGGCCGATTCATCCCCGGGGGGCGTCTGGTCAGAAGTATGTTGCGATGGATGGTGATGCATGTTCAACTCGTTTGGCCTGTATTTTTTCTAACGGTGATTGAGAAGTTGGGCCGCTTCCAGAGCAAAATAGGTCAGAATCATATCGGCACCGGCGCGCTTGATGGCGGTCAGCGTTTCCAGCATGACCTTGGGGCCGTCGAGCCACCCCCGTTCGGCCGCGGCTTTGATCATGGCGTATTCACCGCTCACGTTGTAAGCGGCCAGTGGCAGATCGAACTCCTCTTTGATGCGGCAGATGATATCCAGGTAGGCGAGCGCCGGCTTGACCATGACAATGTCCGCACCTTCTTCCGCATCCATGGAAACCTCCCGTAACGCTTCGCGGGCGTTGGCCGGGTCCATCTGGTAGGTGCGGCGGTCGCCGAACTGGGGTGCGGAATCTGCGGCCTCGCGAAACGGGCCATAATATGCGGAGCAGTATTTGGCCGCGTATGACATGATGGGGATGTGGCTGAAATTCTCCTCGTCGAGTGCTTCGCGGATTTCCGCCACGCGGCCGTCCATCATATCCGATGGCGCCACCATGTCGGCGCCGGCTTTGGCATGCGACAGGGCCGTGCGGGCCAGCAGATCCAGGCTGGCATCGTTATCGATGGTATGGCCCTCCACCACCCCGCAGTGGCCGTGATCGGTATACGCACACAGGCAGACATCGGTGATCACGGTGAGGTCCGGCACCTTGTCCTTGACTGCTTTGACGGTGCGTTGCACCACGCCATCCTTGGCGTAAGCTTGGGTCGCCAAAGGATCTTTGCGCGGTGGCAGGCCGAAGAGGATAATCGCTGGAATGCCCAGTTCGCGGGCCTGTGTGGCCGTTTCGACGACATGGTTGATGGAAAGCTGGAATTGGCCCGGCATGGAAGGAATGGGGTTCTTGACGTTTTTGCCATCCACCGCGAACAGGGGCAGGATCAGATCGCCCACATCCAGTTGGGTTTCACGTACCATGCGGCGCAGGTTTTCGTTCATTCGCATGCGGCGGGGGCGATAGTCGGGGAATAACATATCCTTCTCCTTGTTAGAGCGACTGGGCAATCTCTTCATCGGTGAGGTAGCACGCCGGGTCAGGGGCCCAAACATTGCCCGTAACCGCTTCGGCACGTACGCGGAAGTTGCCGCCGCACACATCCAGCCAGCGACAGGTGGCGCAGCGTCCCTGGACGTATTTCTTCTTTTCCTTCAACTGCAAGAGCAACGGGTCTTCGGGTTCGGTCCATATTTCGGAAAAAGGCCTTTGGCGCACATTGCCGAAACTTTGATGACGCCAAAACTGGTCGGCGTAAACTTGGCCATCCCAACTCACGCAGCCGATGCCCCGGCCGGAGCTATTGCCCTCGTTCATCTTGAGCAGTTCCAGCACCTCCCCGGCGCGCTTGGGATCTTCTTGTTTGAGTCGCATGTAGAGGTAGGGGCCATCGGCATGATTATCGACGGTGAGCACCTCTTTGGGTTTTCCCTGGTCGTGCAGTCGGCGGGTGCGGTCGATAATCACATCCAGGGCGGCGCGCGTCTGTTCGTGGGTCAAGTCATCGGCCAGCAAAGCCGAGCCCCGGCCGGCGTAGACCAGATGGTAGAAGCAAACCCGGGGGATCTCCATCTTCTCCAGCAGGTCGAAGATGCCGTCGATTTGATCCGCATTGCGTTTGTTCATGGTGAAGCGCAGGCCGACCTTGATGCCGGCTTCCTGGCAACTGCGAATGCCGTTCAAGGCCTTGGCATAGGCACCCTTTACGCCCCTGAAAAGATCGTTGACCGGTTCCAGGCCATCCAGGCTGATGCCTACGTACGACAGGCCGATCTGCTTGAGGGTTTGGGCCGTGCCGCGATCGATGAGCGTGCCATTGGTGGAGATCACGGCACGCATGCCTTTTTGCACGGCATATGCCGCCAATTCGGGCAAGTCCTTGCGCACCAGCGGTTCGCCGCCGGAAAAAAGCAGCACCGGCACACCGTATTGGGCCATGTCATCGATCATGCGCAGGCCTTCGGCGGTGGTCAGCTCATCTCCGGAAGATCCAGCCGTGGCATGGGCGTAACAATGAACGCATTTCAAGTTACAGGCCCGGGTGATATTCCATACAATTACCGGCCGTTTGTCTTCGGAGAATTGGAGCAGATGGCTGGGCAGACGCGAGGAGTGCCGACCATAGCGCAACGCATCGGACGGTTCCACCGTGCCGCAGTAAAGCTTGGAGATGCCGATCATGCCAACGGTTTCCTTTCTTGATCACCTTGCGAGCCGGATATGAATGGGGGGGTGCTGATCGGCGGTTGGGCCTCTCTTAGCAACTCACGGATGAAGGTCTCCGGTGATTCCAGGGATAGCCGGGTCAGGAAGAATCGGTTGCGGCCCGTCTTTTCGCGCACCAATTTCAATCCATACTCCAGGTCAGCGCTCAACTGTTTATAGATGGCGTCCAGGTTCGCCGAATCGTCGCGCCAGCGGGTGATGATACTATCGACGGCCTCTTCTTCGAATACGATGTTGATGCCATTTTTTTTCAAAAACTGCATTTCCATGGCTTTGACCTGCTCGTAGAAGTGAGTGAATTTATCGAAGACGCCGTTGATGTCGATGGTGTGAGCCACATAGTAGTCCGCAATCAACGCCACCCGGGCGGGTGTCAACGGCAAGCCGAATTTTTCGCCGAGGTGATTTTGGTTGGCGGAAACGTACTGAATCAAGCTTGTTTTTTCTTCGGTGCAGATGGTTTCAAAGGAGGCCTGCATGTCCGGATCGTCAGGGCTGGATTCAAGTTTGGCAATCCATTGCGGTGCGAGTTCAAGGACCTTTTCGGTCACCGCGAAGCGACGCACTTTCAAAGAGGGTAGTCGTTTTTCGAATCGCAGCAAGGCGCGTTCCACGGCGCTGACCAAACCCCTTGCGCCGGTGGATTCTTCAAAGGCCTGCTGGGCAAAGAATCGCAGCGCGTCGTTGCTGAATTTGACGGTTATTCCGTAGGCTGCAAAATCGAGCTTCTTCCCAAGGATGATCGGATTGTTCGGATTGGCCAGAATGGTGTAGAGATCTTCTTCGGTGAGTTGTTCGAAAACCGCCCGAACGGGCAGGCGACCCACGAATTCGGACTCGAAGCCGAAACCGATCAGGTCTTCGGATTTGACTCTGGAAAGGAGTTCAGTTTCGGCTTGGGGTTTGACGAAGGTGGCGCCGAAGCCGATGGCCTGATCGGAGATTCTCTTTTTGATGATCTTGTCCAATCCGGAGAAGGCACCGCTCATGATGAACAGAATGTTCTTGGTATTCACCGTGGAGCGATCACGGTGTCCGGTCTTTCTGAACCGTTCGATTTCCTGCAGCATGGAAATGGGATCGTGGGGCACTTTCAGATCCACTTCCGTTTCTTCCATGGGTTTGAGCAAGGCCCGTTGCACACCCGTTCGGGAAACATCGGCACCGATGAGATTCTGGGCCGAGGCGATCTTATCGATCTCGTCAATATAAATGATGCCGTACTGGGCTCGTTCGAGATCGCCGTCGGCCTCACGCACCAAATCGCGCACCAGGTCTTCGACATCCCCGCCCACATACCCGGTCTCGCTGAATTTGGTGGCATCTCCTTTCACGAACGGCACACCTAACTTGTGCGCGATCAAGCGGATCATATAGGTCTTGCCCACACCGGTGGGGCCCAGCATCAGGATGTTGTTTTTGATGCTGCCAACCATGTCGCTCACGGCGTCGGGCGATTTTTGCCTGTAGCGGATTCGATTGAAGTGGGTGCAAATCTTGGTCGCAAGGATGGCTTTGGCATTGTCTTGCTTGATGATGTATTGGTCCAGGTATGAAACCAATTCCTCGGGTTTCAGGTCAAAGAGCATTTCGAAGGGCTTATGAACGGGTGCTTCGGCTGTGTCGCTGGCATCCGTTTGGGGAAGAACAATCGGAGCGGTCAGTTTAACCGATCCACCGAATTTTTTAGCCAGAAATTCGCCCAGCTCTTTTTCGATCTCTTTGGGGTCTGGAAATTTTTCTGAAGTATTCATAATGGTCGGACTATAATCACCTATGAAATTGAATGCAAGCCGATCAAGGGCTTCAACAAGATCTGTAAAAAGGTCTTGCGAAATGGCTTTCTTGCAGTGTCTGCGGCACCGGGTGTCTCTGTAAAAAAAGAGGGTTCGGACGACGATCCAAACCCTTGCGTTTCATTGGTGCGCCCGGCGCGGATCGAACGCGCGGCACCCAGCTCCGGAGGCTGGTGCTCTATCCACTGAGCTACGGGCGCATAACGGGGGGCAGATTAATGGAACTGTCGATGCAAGTCAAGGCGTGATGCCCGGTTTGTTTTCGAAATTTTTCATGCCGGTCAATGCGGTTTTGGCTTCGCCCACTACATATAACGATCCGGCGATACAGATTACATCTTCTTTTGCGCTGGTGGCGACCGCATAACGCACCGCTTGGCCCACATCGGCCCTGACTTCAACATTTGGGCTGAATTCTCTGGCCACAAGCGCCAACTGGTTGGCCGGAATGGCACGGTCGATCTTGGGCTGGGTGATAATGACCCGGCGACACGAGGCAATCAGGTCTTTGAGGATATTGCGATAGGGCTTGTCTTCCAATATTCCGATGACCAGGGTGATGTTTCGGTTGTGAAGATGGCGGCGCAGGTGGCGCCCCAGGATTCGGGCCGACATTAAATTGTGGGCACCATCCAGAATGATGTCGGGCGCCGTGCCCGCGACTTCGAGGCGGCCCGGCCAGCGGGCGTCCGCTAAACCTTTTCGTAAGGTCTCTTCCTTAATGGTCGCCTGGCCACTACGGACCAACAGTTCGCAGGCGGCCAGGACCAGAGAGGCATTGTCCACCTGATGGTCACCGCTGAGTCCCAGGCGCAACTTGCGATAGTTAAGCTCAATGCCGTTATAGTCGAATTGCATGTCCGACCGTCGCCGGCATTGAAACTCCTTGCCGTGTCGATAAAGGGGAGCTCCCAGTTTAGCAGCATGCTCTGCTATCACTTTGCCGGCGCTTTGCTGGCGCACTCCCGTTACCACCGGCGTGTTTGATTTAATGATACCGGCCTTCTCTCCGGCAATTTCCGCAATGGTGGACCCAAGATAGGCACGATGTTCCAAAGATATGTTGGTGATTATCGCCAGGATGGGATGAAGCACGTTGGTGGCATCCAAACGCCCACCCATGCCGGTTTCGATCACCGCCCACTGAACTTTTTGCCGGGCAAACTCATCGAGCGCCATGGCGGTCGTGAATTCGAAAAAGGTGGGCTGGCGGGGTAACCCCTCGATGGCCATGACGCGCTGGCAGGATCTAACCACGTCTTTATCGTCAATAGGCTGATCGTTGATGCAAATACGTTCGTTGAAGCGTTCCAGATGGGGCGAGGTGTACCGCCCGACGCGATAGCCCGCCGCGCGTAAGATGGTGGCCAGCATTGCGGCCACAGACCCTTTTCCATTGGTGCCGGCAATATGAATGGAATGAAACTGGTTTTGGGGATCGCCTAAAGCAGAGAGCATTGTGCCGATGGTTTCGAGTCCCAGTTTGATCCCAAACCGATGCAGGCGGAACATGGATGCCAGGCACTCATGATAGACGACATCTTCCGAAGAGTTATGCGCAGCGCTCAATGTGTTTCTTCCTCTATATTAGAGGGATCGGAAAATAAAAACCCGGCGACATCGGGATTGATGGCCGGGTTTTTGTTCTCAGCAGGATGAAATTAGCTTAATTGTATCTTTTACGACGCGCCGCGGCGATTCGTTGCCGTCGGAGCGCTTCGCGCTGTTTGCGGCGACGATACTCACTGGGTTTTTCGTAGCTCTTTTTTAACTTCAAGCGTTTGAAAAGACCGTCGTTTTGGATCTTTTTCTTCAAGATCCGCATGGCTTTTTCAAGATCGTTGTCTTGAACCCTGACCGTAATAGCCTTCAACCTTTTTCACGCCCCCTTCTTTACCATCCCAGATAGCCTGGAATTGGTTAGTCGCATCCCAGCTTGATAAAAAGGTCTCTATACACACCTGTCATTTGGATTGCAACCGAAATTTGGTCGCCCCAGAACAATACTTTACGAAGCTTCAAGATTTTTGCTGCCAGTCGAGCAAATGTCCATAATAGAGTTGACTTCAAACCATCTTTCGGTAATATTCGCAACCTTTATTTCCCATAATGCGCCAAATGCACATCTAATATAAATCGACATCAACGAGAACATTAAGGAGGATTTGTTATGCGTTTGATACTATTAGGCGGACCAGGTGCCGGCAAAGGGACTCAAGCCACTTACATAAAAGAGCGGTATCAGATCCCGCAGATTTCCACGGGTGACATGTTGCGCGCCGCGGTGAAAGCCGGCACCGAGCTTGGCAAAAAGGCAAAAGCGGTCATGGACTCTGGCGGTTTGGTGTCGGATGATATCATCATCGGGCTCGTCAAAGAACGCATCAAAGAGCCGGATTGCCAAAAAGGCTTTTTGTTCGACGGCTTTCCTCGCACGATTCCCCAGGCCGATGCCATGAAGAATGCCGGTGTGGCGATCGATGCGGTGGTGGAGATCGATGTGCCCGATCAAGAGATCATTAAGCGCATGAGCGGGCGGCGCGCTCATCTGGCCAGCGGCCGCACCTATCATGTGATTTTCAATCCGCCTAAGGTGGAAGGCAAAGATGATGTGACTGGGGAGCCTCTGATCCAGAGGGATGACGATAAGGAAGAGACCGTGCGCAAACGGTTGGATGTTTACCATGCCCAAACCGAGCCCCTGGTCAATTATTACAAGAAATGGGCTGACTCTGGAGCACCGGGTGCCCCCAAGCATGTGCGCGTCGAAGGGGTCGGCAAGGTCGATCAAATCCGTGACAATATTTTCAAAGCACTCGATCAGATAAACAAATAAGGCCCACCGAATGAGATGAAACCGCCCGATAACGTTCAGCGCGTTATCGGGCTTTTTTTGGCAACCATTGCACGGCGAATGCCATGCAGCCAAAAATGCTTGACAGCCCAAATACCTTGGGATAATCATAAAAACCGTACATTGGAGCCCGCCCAGTTGGAGAGAATTTGGAAGCAATTTTCTCCCTAAACAAAGCAACCGCATATTCCTCCATAATGATCAACTGTTCTACCATCACCGGAAGGGCAAAATACCCAGGGCACGGACAGGTTGGTTCAGTCGAGCGATTGGCACGGGTTTCGAGCATTCAGCCTCATTCTTATTTTTAAGTTATATTACCGCTTGTAAGCACGGAAAAAGAAGTTGCGAAGCTGTTCCGTGCCAATCCCGGCAGAAGCAACGGATAAAGAATTTTGTAATGGAGAGCGTCCAATGAATGTTTCCGAACTGAAGAGCATGAAAATCAATGAATTGACCCAGATGGCCAAGAAGTTGAAGATCGAAGGCTATGCCGGCATGCGCAAGCAGGAATTGATCTTCTCTTTGCTTCAGGCCCAGATTGAAAAGAACGGTCTGATTTACGGGGAAGGGACGCTTGAAATTTTGCCGGACGGCTTCGGGTTTCTGCGGGCGCCAAGTTACAACTATCTGCCGGGTCCCGATGACATTTATGTGTCCCCCTCTCAAATTAGAAGGTTCAACATCCGTACAGGCGATACGGTATCCGGACAGATCCGCCAACCCAAGGAGTCCGAGCGCTATTTTGCCCTTCTGAAGGTCGAGGCCATCAACTACGAAGACCCGGAAGTGGCCCGCGACAAGATTCTTTTCGACAACTTGACCCCCCTGTATCCCAACTTAAAAATCAACTTGGAGACCGATGCCGAAAATTATTCCGCCCGCATCATGGATTTGCTGACGCCCGTGGGTTTCGGTCAGCGGGGGTTGATCGTGTCTCCGCCGCGTTCGGGTAAAACCATGCTATTGCAATGCTTGGCCAATAGCATTGCCAAAAATCATAAGGATATTGTCCTGTTTGTGCTACTTATCGATGAGCGGCCAGAGGAAGTTACCGATATGCAGCGCTCGGTCAAGGGGGAGGTCATTAGCTCCACCTTCGACGAACCGGCCGAACGCCACGTTCAGGTGGCTGAAATGGTCATAGAAAAAGCCAAGCGCCTGGTGGAACACAAAAAGAACGTGGTCATTCTGCTGGACAGCATCACGCGTCTGGCCCGCGCGTACAACTCAGTCATGCCGCCCTCGGGCAAGATTCTCTCGGGTGGTGTCGATTCCAATGCGCTCCAGCGGCCCAAACGTTTTTTCGGGGCAGCCCGCAACATCGAAGATGGCGGCAGCCTGACCATCATCGCCACGGCCCTTATCGACACGGGCAGCCGCATGGACGAGGTGATTTTCGAGGAGTTCAAAGGTACCGGCAACCTGGAAATTCAATTGGATCGTCGTCTGGCCGACAAGCGCATTTTCCCGGCCATCGACATCAAGAAATCCGGTACCCGTAAGGAAGAGTTGCTCCTGGATGAGCAGACCCTTAATCGGGTATGGATCATTCGCAAGCTGCTGGCTTCCCTCAATCCGTCCGATGCCTTGGAATTTTTACTTGATAAAATGCAGGGAACCAGAGATAATAAGGACTTTTTAGAGTCCATGAATGCTTAATCACGCAGGGGGTTGAATTAATATGAAAAACGATATTCATCCGCAATTTGCTCAGACGACCATCAAGTGTGCATGCGGTGGTACGCTCGAGGTAGGTTCAACCAAGAAAGACATTTCCGTTGAAATTTGCTCACAATGCCATCCCTTTTTCACCGGCAAGCAGAAATTGGTGGATACGGCTGGCCGCATCGAGCGCTTCCGCAAGAAATACGCCGAGTACAACCAAAACAAAAAGTAGCGTTCCTCGCCCCGGCCGGTCCGGCGGCACGCGATCAAGCTGTCAACCGTTATGCGGTGACAGCTTGATGCGTTCTGGGGGATTGACTTTTACGGTTTGATCAAAGGTAGTTTGGACATGTTTGACAAACTCAAAGGTGTCGAAGAGCGTTTCGTGGAGTTGGAGGGGTTGTTGAGCGATCCCAAGGTGCTTCAGGATCGCAGTGCTTTCCAGAAGTACTCCCGGGAGCACGCCGAACTAAACGAAATTATAATTGTTTTCAGGACTTACAAGCAAGTTAATGCCGAATTGGACGATACTCTGGAGATGCTCAAAGACGCAGATCCGGAAATCAAGAACATGGCCAAGGAGGAGATGGAGCGCCTCAACAACCGCAAGGCCGAGCTCGAAGACGAGCTCACGCAGCTTCTGATTCCTAAAGATCCCCTGGATGGCAAAAATGTGCTGCTGGAGATTCGGGCAGGCACCGGTGGGGACGAGGCCGGTCTTTTTGCCGGCGACCTGTATAAAATGTACACCCGGTACGCCGAATCGCGTCATTGGACCGTTGAGGTGATGGACCTGCACGCCACCGGCGTAGGCGGTCTCAAAGAGATCATCGTGATGGTCAAGGGCAAGGGGGCATACAGCCGTCTCAAGTATGAGAGTGGCACCCATCGCGTGCAGCGGGTGCCGGCGACCGAGACCCAAGGGCGCATCCACACTTCGGCGGTTACGGTGGCCGTGCTGCCCGAGGCTGAAGAGGTGGAGGTGGAGATTGATCCCAGCGATCTGCGTATAGACGTATTCCGCTCCTCCGGACCCGGCGGTCAATCGGTAAATACCACCGATTCAGCCGTCCGTATCACCCATTTGCCCACTGGGCTGGTGGTGAGTTGCCAAGACGAGAAATCCCAGCACAAGAACAAAGCCAAGGGCATGAAAGTTTTACGCGCGCGTCTGCTGGACATGATGGTTCAGGAACAGGATGCCAAACGCTCCCATGACCGCAAGAGTCAAGTCGGCAGTGGCGATCGCAGTGAACGGATTCGCACCTACAACTTCCCCCAGAGCCGCGTCACCGACCACCGCATCGGATTGACCCTCTATCGCCTGGAATCCATCCTGCAGGGCGATGTGGATGAGATTATCGATGCGCTGACCAACCATTACCAGAGTCAGGCCTTGCAGCATGCCAACCGATGATCGTGCCGGCGGATCATCCTGGACGGTTCTCAAAGCCCTGCAATGGACGGCCGATTATTTCAAGCGCCATCAAATAGAATCGTTTCGAATCGATGCCGAGATTTTGCTATCCCATGCATTGAAATGCCAGCGTATCGATCTGTACCTGCGTCACGATCAGCCGCTGAACGAAGATGAACGGGCACGTTTCAAGGCCCTCATTCAGCGCCGGATTCGATATGAACCAGTGGCTTATATAGTGGGGTATAAGGAGTTCTGGTCATTGCGTTTTCAGGTTTGCCAGGCGGTGTTGATTCCCAGGCCCGATACCGAATGCATAGTGGAAACCGCCCTGAAAAACCTGCCTTCCGGGGAAGCTTCGAAAAGCTTCGACGTTCTCGATTTGGGGGTTGGCTCCGGGGCGATCACGGTGGCCTTGGCCCATGAGCGGCGGGAAGGCCGTTACTGGGCTTCGGACTGTTCGTGGCCGGCTATTCAGATAGCCAGGGAAAATGCCCGTTGCCATGGTGTAGCGGATCGTATCCATTTTTTTATAGGGCGGTGGCTGGATCCGGTACGACCCTCTTGTGCTCATTTCGACATCGTGCTTTCCAATCCACCCTACATCCCCAGTAGCGATATTTTCAGATTATCACAGGAAATTCAACGCTATGAACCCATGGGGGCTTTGGATGGCGGCGCGGACGGTCTTGATCACATCGGCGCCATAATTGCGGAAGCGCATGGATATCTCAAGCCAGGGGGGGTGCTCTTGATCGAGATCGGCTTCGATCAGCGTGAGGCAGTTCAGGCGCTGGCCCGCAAAAGGGATGTTTATGCGCCCGTTGTTTTTCATAAAGACTATGGCGGCCATGATCGGGTGGCTCAGTTGCGCAAAAAAGAGACTTGAGGCACGGCCGCCCCGGCATGGCCATGACGCGCAGAGTGCTTAAAGGTATTAAAAAGCTGTTGCAGATTAGGGTTCGATTTGTTACAAATCCCCGGTTTTAACCCATAACCCGCACGCCCATGGACTCGGCTCCCGGTGCTTTCACTGGAAAGTCGGAGCAGGGAATGAAATGGGCGCAGGCCAAACCAAGACAAGGAGTTCGTAATGGCGTATGTAACTATGAAAGAGTTGTTGGAAGCCGGTGTGCATTTTGGGCACCAGACCAAACGTTGGAACCCCAAGATGAAGCCGTACATCTTCGGCGCGCGCAACGGCATCTACATCGTCGACCTGCAGAAAACCGTGCGCATGTTCAAGACCGCTTATGACTTCATCGTCGATACGGCGGCTGCCGGCCGCTCGGTGTTGTTCGTGGGCACCAAAAAGCAGGCCCGGGAAGCGATTTACGAAGAGGCCAACCGTTGCGAGATGTACTACGTGCACAACCGCTGGTTGGGCGGCATGATGACCAATTTTCAGACCATCAAAAAAAGTATCGATCGGCTCAACTATCTCAACAACATCGAGTTGGATGGCACCATCAACCTTTTCCCCAAGAAAGAGCGGCTCAAACTGGCCAAGGAACGCGGCAAACTGGACAGCACCCTGGGCGGTATTCGCACGATGGCTCGTCTGCCCGGCGCCATGTTCGTCATCGATCCTAAAAACGAGGCCATCGCCGTGCGCGAAGGCCGGCGGTTGGGGATTCCCATTGTGGGTATCGTGGATACCAACTGCGATCCGGACGAAGTGGACTATGTGATACCGGGTAACGATGATGCCATTCGGGCCATCCGCCTGGTAACCTCGCGTATCGCCGACGCCTGCGTCGACGGCCAGAAGATGCTCAAAGAGAAACAGCAGGCCGACACCGACAAGGGCGAGAAGGAGCCCGGGCAGATGGAAACCACGGCAGCCTCTCTCAAACCAGGGGAGCGCAAGGTGATTTCAGACGGCTCCCAGGGACCCATTGTGGAGATCATCCGCAAGACCGGTGATGAAGAACTCGTGGACGAAGGCAAAGCCGAATAGACAACGGCTCCCGCAAGGAAGCCGAACAATCAGGAGTAAGATAGAATGGCAGATATCAGTGCAGCAATGGTCAAGGCGCTCAGGGAGAAGTCCGGCGCCGGTATTATGGATTGCAAAGAGGCGTTGGCCGCCTGTGACGGCGACATGGAAAAGGCCGTAGACTTTCTGCGCAAAAAAGGATTGGCAACGGCTGCCAAACGCGCCGGGCGGGCGACCAGCGAGGGAACCATTCAAAGCTATATTCATTTGGGCGGTAAGCTCGGTGTGATGGTGGAAGTCAATTGCGAAACCGACTTCGTGGCCAAGACCGATGCCTTTATCGAGTTCGCCAAAAATCTGGCCATGCATGTCGCCGCCACCAACCCGGTGGCCATCAGCCAGGAAGAGGTACCCGAGGCGGTTCTCAATCGTGAAAAAGAGATCTATCGTGCCCAGGCCTTGGAGACCGGCAAGCCCGAGAAGATGATCGACAAGATCATCGAAGGCAAGATCGGGAAATTTTACAAGGAAAATTGCCTGATGAACCAGGCCTATGTCCGCGATCCGGACAAGACCATCAGCGATTACTTGAACGAGGTGGTGGCCAAAACCGGAGAGAAGATTACGGTCAAACGATTCGCGCGTTTCCAGGTAGGAGCCGAATAGGTTGAAAACCACGCCATACAAACGCATCCTGCTGAAGCTCAGCGGAGAAGCCCTCATGGGCAAGCTGAGCTTCGGCATCGACGCGGATATGCTTTCCTATGTAGCCCAGGAGATCAAAGAAACGCACCAAACCGGTGTCGAGATCGCCGTGGTGGTCGGTGGCGGCAACATCTTCCGAGGGGTCAAGGCATCTTCCTTCGGAATGGAGCGCACGTCCGCCGACCACATGGGCATGCTGGCCACCGTGATCAATAGTTTGGCGTTGCAGGATGCGCTTGAAAAGACCGGCATCGCAACCCGCGTGCAGACGGCCATCTCCATGCATGAAGTGGCCGAACCCTATATTCTGCGCCGGGCCTTGCGCCATTTGGATAAGGGGCGGGTGGTGATTTTCGCTGCAGGAACGGGCAACCCCTATTTTACCACCGATACCGCCGCGGTGCTGCGCGCCCAGGAGATCCACGCCCAGGTGCTGCTCAAAGCAACCAAGGTCGATGGCCTTTATGACGCCGATCCGGTCACCCATCCCGAGGCCAACTTCATCGAGACCATCAGCTACATGCAAGTGCTCGAACGGCAGCTTAAAGTCATGGATATGACGGCCATCTCCCTGGCCATGGACAACAATCTGCCCTTGGTCGTCTTCAGCCTCAAACAGGGCGGCAACATCATCAAGGTTGCCCGCGGAGAGCGGGTGGGAACGCTGATCAGCAACTGACGCGTTTGCCGCACGACCGCTACAATTCGGTGTCACGCGGATTGACCTTGTCAACCATGCGGCGTGCAAGCGGCCCCGGTTGCCACCAAAGACCCTGGGCCGGCAACGCCCCAACAGCCATCGAGGTGAACACGCATGATCGAAGAAACCTTACAAGAGACCCGCGACCGGATGGCAAAGTCCATCTCCTCCCTGAAAACCGATCTGCAGCGCGTCCGCACCGGCCGAGCGTCCGCCTCCTTGCTGGACGGCATCCGGGTGGACTATTATGGCACGCCGACACCGGTGAGCCAGATGGCCACCGTCTCGGTTCCCGAAAGCCGGCTCATTACCATTCAGCCCTGGGATGTCACGGTGATCAAGATTTTGGAAAAAGCGATTCTGAAGTCGGATCTGGGACTGACGCCCAGCAATGACGGCAAGATGATTCGCATCGCCATCCCGCCGCTTTCCGAACAGCGGCGCAAGGAGCTGGCCAAGGTGGTGCATAAGACCAGCGAAGAGTGCAAAGTGGCCCTGCGCAATATCCGCCGCGATGCCAATGAGCTGATCAAAGGGTTCAAAAAAGACGGCGAGATCTCCGAAGATGACGCCTTCAAGGCCCAGGACCAGATCCAGAAGATCACCGATGAGTATATCCAGCGCGTCGATGAGGTCTATAAGGCCAAAGAGAAAGAAGTGCTTGAATTCTAAAGCTTCCAACGCCGACCTAACGCCGGAAGGGCTCCCCCGCCATGTGGCCGTCATCATGGATGGCAACGGGCGATGGGCCAAAAAGCGGCTTTTAAACCGGGTCAGGGGGCATGAAAAGGGCGCCGACGCAGTGCGCGGCATCGTGCGCACCTGCCGGGAACTGAAGATTCAGGTGCTGACGCTCTATGCCTTCTCCACGGAGAATTGGCAGCGACCCGCCGCCGAAATCAAGGCCCTGATGGGGTTGCTGAAGAAGTTTCTGACCGAGGAAGAACAACAGCTCAAGCAAAACAACATCCGCTTGGAAGTGATCGGCCAGCCCCAGCGATTGCCGGACGATGTGCAGGCCATCATCCATCAGGTGCGAAGCGCCACCGCCGCCAATGACGGGTTGCTGCTTAACCTGGCCTTGAGCTATGGCGGCCGGACCGAGATCGTCGACATGGTGCGCGCCATCGCCGCCGAGGTCGCGGCCGGCACCTTGCAGCCCGAAGCCATCGATGAGGCCATGGTGGCCGACCATCTCTACACCCGCCACCTGCCTGATCCGGATTTGATGATCCGGACCAGCGGCGAAATGCGCATCAGCAATTTTCTTCTCTGGCAACTGGCCTACGCCGAGCTTTTTGTGACGTCGACGCTTTGGCCCGATTTTTCCCCCGAAGAGTTCATCGCCATCTTGAAAGATTATCAACAGCGGGAACGTCGCTTCGGCAAGGTGCCGGTTCAACCCCAATCTTAAACCTTTTTGCTTTCACCGGGCCGCGGGCTATGCTAACTTCCATCATTCTCCGATGGACGGGCGGCCTCGTTGCATCGTCTTACAGGCACACGCCACGCATTGGGGATGGGCGCAATTCACACGAAAGGATTGCACAAGGCCGGACATCACCCAAGATAGTATTGGATCGAGCATGCACTGGAAACGCTGGATCACCGCCCTGGTTGGCTTACCGCTCCTCATCCTGTTGATTCTCAAAGGCGGAGCGACCCTATTCACCATAGCCATCGGTGGGGCCGCCATCATTGCCATGTGGGAGTACTACCGCATTGTCTTCGTCGGCCATTCGCCAACGGTGCCGCTTTATTCCCTTCTGTGGTGCTATGCCGCTGGGGCGGCCATCGTGTGGGTGCTGCCCACCCACGGTTTCCAGGCCATGGTGGCCTTGATAATCGTGCATTTCATTGGAGTCGCGTTTTTTTCCATCTACCGTTTCTCCCATTCCAACGACGCACCGGTGGTGGCGCTCAAGCAGGTTTTCGGCATCCTTTATATACCCGTCTGCCTGGCCTTCCTGGGATTGCTTTACAACGCCGCCGACGGCATCCATTGGGTCTTCCTGCTCTTGTTAGTGGTGGCCGCCGGCGACACCGGCGCCTTTTATGTGGGCAGTTACCTGGGGCGCCATAAGCTGGCGCCGGCCGTCAGCCCCAAAAAGACCATCGAAGGGGCCCTCGGCGGGCTGGCCGCCAATCTTATCGCCTGCTTCGTCTATAGCCATCTTTTTCTTCCGGCCCTTTCACCGACTGGGGGTATCGTTTTCGCAGTCGGCGTGGGAGTCGTCGGTCAGGCCGGCGATCTTTTCGAATCGGAATTCAAGCGTGTGGCCGGCATTAAGGATTCAGGCACCCTGCTGCCCGGCCACGGCGGATTTCTGGATCGCATGGACGCCTTGATTTTCGCCGCGCCCATCGCTTACCTGATCAAGGAATATCTGCTCGTATGAAGTCGCTTGCCATACTGGGAGCCACCGGCTCCATCGGACGCAACACCCTGAAGATTGCGGCCAAATTCCCCGAACACTTCACGGTCAAGGCTCTGGCCGCCAAACACAATGTGGAACTGCTGGCCGAACAGATCGGACTTTTTGCGCCCGAAGTCGTTGCCGTCTTCGATGCCGTCTCCGCCGACCGATTGAAAAAGATGCTCCCCCCCCGATGCACTGTGGAAATTCTGTGGGGCGAGCAAGGCTATCGCCGGCTTGCCACCTGGCCCGGGGTGCATATGGTTGTGGGTGCCATGGTCGGGGCTGCCGGACTGGGGCCCACCTTGGCCGCCATCGAAGCCGGCAAAGATGTCGCCCTGGCCAACAAGGAAACCCTGGTGATGGCCGGCGCCATCGTCACGGCTGCGGTGGCGCGCAAGCGGGTGCGCCTGCTGCCTGTGGACAGCGAGCACAGCGCCATCTTCCAATGCCTTCAGGGGCAGCGTGCCGATGCGGTGGATCGGATCATCCTGACCGCTTCGGGAGGCCCTTTCTTAAGAACGCCGGCCGACCGGTTCGCTCAGTTGGGGCCGGAACAGGCCCTCAAACACCCCAATTGGCAGATGGGCGCCAAAATCACCATCGATTCGGCCACCTTGATGAACAAGGGGCTGGAAGTGATCGAGGCCCGCTGGCTGTTTGACCTTCCTCCGGCGCAGATTCAGGTGCTCGTGCATCCCCAGAGCATTGTGCACTCCATGGTGGCTTACTGCGATGGCTCGGTCATCGCGCAACTGGGTATTCCGGACATGCAGGGGGCCATCGCCTATGCCCTCTCTTATCCCCAGCGGTTGGCGTTGCGTCAGCCGCTGCCTGACCTGGCGGCTTTGGGTGCTTTGACTTTCGAGCCGCCGGATATGGAGCGTTTTCCCTGCTTGCGCTTGGCTTTCGATGCGTGCGAGCAGGGAGGGACGCTGCCGGTCGTGCTCAATGCGGCCAATGAAGTCGCCGTGGCGGCATTTCTATCCCGGCGCTTGCCATTCACCGGTATCGCCGCCCTGGTTCAGGCCACCATGGCGGAGCATGTCGTGGTGGCGACCCCGGACTTGGATGCGGTGTTGGATGCCGATGCCTGGGCGCGCCGGACAGCCCAAGGCAAGCTTGAAGCGTCGGCTTATACTTGAAGCGTCGGTTTCTATTGAATAGAATGCCGCGAAGCTGGATGGGGTAGGCCGGGCGTTAGCGCCGCCATGAGATGGCCTCAACCAATAACATCAGAGATAGGTAGGCACCATGAGCGTTGTGCTTAATTTTATCGTCGTTTTGGGCATCCTGATCTTTTTCCACGAATTCGGCCATTTCATCGTGGCCCGTCTCTTCGGGGTCGGGGTGGAGAAGTTCTCCTTGGGATTCGGTCCGCGCATCTTCGGCAAAACCATCGGCCGCACCGATTACCGCCTTTCGGCCGTGCCTTTAGGCGGCTATGTCAAAATGGTGGGGGAAGAGCCCGATGCGGAACTGGCACCCGAAGACCTGCCTTATTCTTTTACCCACAAGCATGTGGCCAAACGCAGCTTGATCGTGGCCGCCGGCCCTTTGTTCAATGTGCTACTGGCGATTTTGATTTTTACCACCATCTTTTTCTTCCTTGGGCAGCCGAGCATTCGACCCATCGTCCGGGCCGTGGATGATGGCAGTGCGGCCCAGCAGGCCGGCATCCAGACCGGCGACATGATCCAAGCCATCGATGGCCAGACGATTGAATCCTGGAACGACATCGACGCCATCGTGGAAGAAAATCAAGGCGAAGCCCTCCAACTAGAGCTGGTACGTGACGGCAGCACCCAATCGGTAACCGTTAAGCCCAAGCAAATGTCTGCCAAGGATATCGTCTACGGCGACGATATCTCCTATTACGATCTGGGCATGCGCGGCTACGCCGAGTTACCGGCGGTGGTGGGCAACACCATGCCCAACCAGCCCGCCGCAAAGGCCGGTCTGCAAAAGGGAGATCGCATCGTGGCCATCGACGGCCAGCCCATCGAGAATTGGCGGGCGATGTTCGACAAGATTTCATCGTCCAACGGAAAGACGCTCTCCTTCAGTATCGCACGGGACGACAAGCGTCTGGACGTTGCAATTACCCCCGAGGAGGTGCAGGATCGCAACGCCCTGGGGATTAAAATGAGCACCTATCGCATCGGCATTCAAGCACCGGACCCGATCCTGCCCGAAGACCGCATGACCATCCGCCTGGGGCTCTGGAGCGCCTTGGTGCAAGGCACGGTGCGCACCTGGGCCGTGGTCAAGGAGACCGGACGCTTCTTCGTCAAGCTGGTCGAGCGCAAGGTACCCAGCGAAGCCATCGGCGGGCCGATCCGCATCGCCATCATGGCCGATCAGCAGGCCCAGGAGGGCTTCTGGTACCTGTTGAATTTTATCGCCGTGATCAGCGTCAGCCTGGCAGTGATCAACCTGGTCCCCATCCCGGTGCTGGACGGCGGTCACCTGCTCTTTTTCGCCATCGAGGCGATCCAGCGCAAACCGGTCAACCTGCGGGTGCGCGAGACCGCGCAGCAGATCGGCGTTTTTCTGCTGCTGCTGTTGATGATCTTCGTCTTCTACAACGATATTGTGATCACCTGGTTCCGATAGTGCCCGGGGACGATATAAAGGAATATTCCATGGCCAGCCGAATCGAAATTACTTTAAAGCCGGAGCTCCTCGATGCCGAGGGTGAAGGATTACGCCGCAAGGCACGCGACTACTTCGGCATCACGATCGACAGCGTGCGCACGGTGCACATCGTGACCATCGATGCGGCCCTTGCCGACGATCAGCTCCGTCGGGTCCAGCACGACATCTTCACCAACCCGGTGACCCAAACATCTTCCCTGGCACCGCTGCCTGTCGATGCCGATTGGATCATCTGGGTCGGTTTCCGGCCGGGGGTGCGCGACAATGCCGGCGCCACGGCCGTGGAGGCCATGGAAGATCTGCTCGGTCAGCGCCTGGCCAAAGAGGAGGCGGTTTACACTTCCAAGCGCTACTGCCTCAAGGGCGAGCGCCTCACCGAAGCCGATGCCCGGCGCATCGCCACGGAGCTTTTGGCCAACGACATCATTCAGCAGTGGAAGATCTTCAGCCGTGATCAGTGGCGACCCGGGGAAGGCATCGGCATCGTTATTCCCAAGGTACGCCTGGACCATGTGCCGACGCTGAGCGTGCTGCCCATCGACAGTGACGAGACCTTGCGCCGCTTGAGCGTGGAGCGCAACCTGGCGCTCAATCCCAACGACATCCCGGTGATCCGCGCCTATTTTCTGGACCCGCGGGTGCGGGCCGAGCGCGCCAAGGTCGGGTTGGCCGAACCCACCGATCTGGAGCTGGAGTATATCTCCCAGGGCCGCAGCGACCACTGCAACCACAACACCTTCCGGGGTCTGTTCCACTATAAAGATCTTGCCGGCGGCGAAGAGCAGACGATCAACAGCCTGTTCAAGACCTGCATCGAGGCGCCGACCTTGACCCTGGAAAAGCAAAAGCCGTGGGTGGTGTCGGTCTTGTGGGACAACGCCGGGGTAGGGCGGTTTGACGACGAGCACTACTACACCATCACCGGTGAGACCCACAACTCGCCCTCCAACATGGAAGCTTACGGCGGTGCTATTACTGGTATCGTGGGCATCTATCGCGATCCACTCGGCACGGGCCTGGGATCGCGCCTGATCATGGGCAGCTACGGCTTTTGCGTCGGCCCGCGCGACTACGCCGGCGATTTGAAGCCGCGCCTGCACCCGCGCCGGCTGCTGGACGGCGTTATTGAAGGCGTTCGCGACGGCGGCAATAAAAGCGGCATCCCCACGCCCTTCGGCCAGGTACTCTTCGATCACGGCTATATGGGCAAGTGTCTGGTCTACGTTACGGCCCTGGGGATCATGCCGGCCAAGATCAATGGGCAGCCCTCTGAGCAGAAGATCATTCTGCCTGGCGATCTCGTAATCATGTGCGGCGGCCGGGTGGGCAAGGACGGCATCCACGGCGTGACGGCCTCGTCGGAGACCTTCTCCGAGCACACCCCGGCCGGCCACGTGCAGATCGGCGATCCCTACACCCAGAAGAAGATGCACGATTTTCTGTTGGAGGCCCGGGACGAGGGACTCATCCGCTTCATCACCGACAACGGCGGCGGCGGGCTCTCCAGTTCGGTGGGCGAAACCGCGCGTTTTTCCAACGGCTGCGAAATTCAAATGGAAAAAGTGCCCCTCAAATACGCCGGCCTGGACCAATGGGAGATCTGGATTTCCGAATCCCAGGAGCGCATGACGGTGGCCATCGCCCCGGAACACGAGCGGCGCTTCTTCGAGCTCTCGGCCCGCCACGCGGTGGAGAGTACGGTCATCGGCCGCTACACCGATTCGGGCAAGCTGCACATTACCTTCAATGGCAAGCCCTGTGCGTATGTGGATCTGGACCTGCTCACGGCCGGATTTCCCCAGTGGCGCTTCGAGGCCCACTGGCGTTCGCCCCAGGACCGGGGGTTGCGCGAGCCGGTGCTGCGCGAACCGCGCAACCACGATCAATTGTTGCTGGATCTGCTGGCACGGCCCAACATCTGCTCTAAAAACTGGATCGCTCGGCAGTACGACCATGAAGTGCAGGGCACCAGCGTGATCAAACCCTTGATGGGCGTGGACCGCGATGTGCCCAGCGACGCCGCCGTGCTGCGGCCAGTGTTAGGCAGCACTCGGGGGCTGGCCTTCTCCCAGGCCCTGCTGCCCTTTTACTCGCGCATCGATGCCTATCACATGACCACCTGCACCATGGACGAAGCGGTGCGCCGGCTGATCGCCGTGGGCGGCGATCCCGAGCACCTGGGGGGGGTGGACAACTTCTGCTGGCCCACCATCCAGTACGATCCCGTGGACAATCCCGATGGCCGTTTCAAGGCGGCCCAACTGGTGCGTTCGTGCCAGGCCTTGCGCGACCTTTGCCTGGCCTATGGCATTCCGCTCTTGTCCGGCAAGGACAGCATGTATGTGGACGGCCATCTGGCGGGCCGTTACGGCGAGACCCACAAGGTGTCGGCCCTGGAGAGCCTGCAGTTTTCGGCTACCAGCGTCATCGCCGACATCCAGCGTTGCGTCAGCCTGGAGCCCAAGATGGCCGGCGATCTGGTCTACCTCATTGGCACGACGCACGACGAGCTGGGCGCTTCGGAATACTACGACCTGTTCGGCTATGTGGGCTGCCAAGTGCCCCAGGTGTATCCCGAACCCTTTATTGCCCGTTATCGGGCCTTGGCCCAAGCCATTGGCAAAGGACTGGTGGCTTCGTCCCACGGGATCTATCGCGGGGGCCTGGGCGTGCATCTGGCCATGAAAACCATGGCCGGCGGGCTGGGCCTTACGGTGGATCTATCTGCCGTGCCCGCCGAAGGCGTGCAGCGCAACGACCGGCTGCTCTACTCCGAATCGGCCGGCCGCTTCATCGTGACCGTCGATCCGCGCCACCGGACCGATTTCGAGGCCGCCTTGACCGGCGTGCCCCTGGCCTGTATCGGTCGGGTGACGGACGCGGCGCATTTGCTGATCCGCGGCCTGGACGGCGACACCATCATCGATTTAACCGTGCCGGCCCTCAGAGCGGCCTGGCAAAAACCCTTTGGGGACCTCCTATGAGCACCATCCATGCCCTCGTTTTGACCGGCTACGGTCTGAACTGCGATCGCGAAACCGCCTACGCCCTGGAATTGGCAGGGGCCAAGGCCCAGCGCGTGCACATCAACGCCCTCATCGACGGCTCGGTGAGCCTGGCGTCCTTCCAGATCATGGCCTTCATCGGCGGCTTCAGTTGGGGCGACGACCACGGCGCCGGAGTCGTGCAGGCCGTGCGCATGCGCACCAAAATCGGCGACAAGCTGCAGGACTTCATCGCCCGGGGCAATCTGGTGATCGGGATCTGCAACGGCTTCCAATGCCTGGTCAATCTCGGACTGTTGCCCGGCCTCGACGGCGACTACACCCAACGCTCCGTAGCCCTGATCAACAACGACTGTGGCAACTTCCGCGACGATTGGGTGCACCTGGCGGCCAACCCGGCTTCGCCCTGCATCTTCACCCGGGGCCTCACCCAACTCGATTTGCCCGTGCGCCATGGCGAAGGCAAGTTCTTCACCACCCAGGAGATCTACCAGCGGCTGGCGGGCAACCAGCAGATCGCCCTGCGCTATGCCGCCTCCGACGGACGCCCGGCCAACGGCGCTTTTCCGCTCAACCCCAACGGCTCCCTGGACGACATCGCCGGCATCTGCGACCCCACCGGCCGCGTCTTCGGCCTCATGCCCCACCCCGAGGCCTACAACCACTGGACCAACCACCCCCAGTGGCCCCAGCTGAACGAGAGGATTAAGCGTGGCCTGGCCGAAGCGCCGAAGGGACCAACCCCCGGCATCCGGATGCTCGCTAACGCAGTTGATTACTTCGCCAAATGATCCCGGCATCATCATCGCCCTGAACCCGAAGGGCCTTTCAATTAAATAGGAGGCACGCAGATGTTCGATTTGTCCAAATTCTCGTTGCAAGGCAAGGTCGCCATCGTCACTGGCGGCAGTCGCGGTATCGGCAAGGCCATTGCCCTGGGGTACGCCAAGGCCGGCGCCCGGGTGGCCGTCACCAGCCGCAAGGTCGCCGATCTGGAGCAGACCGCCGCTGAAATTAAAGCCATCGGTGGGGAGGCCCTGGTCGTACAGGCTCACCTGGGCAAGATGGAAGAGATCCAGAAGATGATCGACCAGGTGATGGCCAAGTTCGGTCGCATCGATATCCTGGTGAACAATGCCGGCGCCAGCCCGGCCATGGCCTCGGTATTGGACGCCGAAGAGCGGCTGTGGGACACGATCATCAACCTGAACATGAAGGGGCTCTATTTCACCAGTCAGGCCGCGGCGCGCATTATGAAAAAACAGGGTGGCGGCAAGATCATCAACATCGCCTCCATCGACGGACACCACCCCGAGCGCCAGGTGAGTATCTATTCGGTTTCCAAGGCCGGCGTGCGCATGATCACCAAGGCTTTTGCCGCCGAGCTGGCGCCGTTCAATATTCAGGTCAATACCATTGCGCCGGGAGCTGTCAGCACCAAGATGATGGATTCCCATTGGCATGAAATGTCTCCCGAAGAGGCGCGCAAGGCCAAAGAGGAAACCGGAAAAGTCATTCCCATAGGTCGCATCGGCGATCCGGACGATATGGTCGGCGCCGCCATATATTTTGCCTCGCCGGCCTCGGACTACGCCACGGGCACCGAGATCGTGATCGATGGGGCCGTCCTGCTGGCGCCCCTGCTCAATGCACCTGGGGTTCCCATCTGAAGCTTTCAGCAGCCATGCCGTGATTAAGAGGTGTCGATGAGCCGGCCGCAAACCCAAGTTCCCGATGAACCGTTCCGCTGGGCCGACCAGCTTCCGGCGCCCCTGTGGGATGACGTGCGGGCCCGGCCGGCCGAACAGGCCGCCGAAGCCGTCGGCGCGGCTCTGTCCCAGGGGGTGTTTCAGATTCCCATGCTGGGACGGACGTATCGGGCAGATCCCGGCGCTCGCCGCATCTGGCTCCAGGATCGACCCGATCACCGGGTCAGCTACCAGTCCGGTGTGGTGCTGTTGAGCGCGCTGGCCAGATCCATGGGAGTTCCGCCCAGCGGCCGCATGGTCACCCCCCAGGAGTTGCAGGGCGGAACGCTCTTTTTCACCGGGGCCCACAGCCTGGCGGTCAAACCTCTGGCCCAACGGTTCGGCGACGATCCCCAGGGATTGATTGCGGCCGCCGCCGCCATGGGGGGTGAAACCATCTCCGGCGCGGATTGTGCCGTGCGTCTGCCCGGCCTGCCGCGCCTGCCGCTTTATGTGCTGCTCTGGCAGGCGGACGAAGAGTTCCGCGCCCGGGCGGTCATCGGCATCGACGACCGGGCCCTGTTTCATTTGGACCTGGCTGGCATTTTTGCCTTGACCAATGTGATGGTCGCGCGCCTGATCCATTGATCGCCGAAACCGTCAGATCCCGGAAAGCTCTTGACGACCGGCGCCAAAAGGGGGCAATCTGACGGCAACGGTGGCCCGCACCATTTGCCATGGGGCGGGCCGGCTTTTTTGATCAACATCATTCATTTTATCTTCGGAGGAATCGATGAGACGTGTGCTGAAACTCGCTGTGGTGGTCTTGCTGAGCCTCGTCGCCAGCCATGCTTGGGCCGATCTGGAAATCGATAAAGTGCCCAAAACCATTACCCTCCAGGAGAAGCTCGGCGGGCGCCTGGACGGCACGCCCTGGAGCAGCGCCGAATTCAAGAACAAAGTGAGCGTCGTGTTTTATGTCGATCCCGACGAAAAGGATCTGAACAACGACGCCAGTGAAGCCCTGAAAAAAGAGGGTTTCTCCCTGGAGAAATACCAATCCTACGGCATCATCAACATGGCCGCCACCATATTGCCGAATTTCGCCATCTCTTCCAGTCTCAAAAAGAAGCAGAAGGCTTATCCCGACACCATTTACGTGCGCGACTACAAAAAGACCCTGGTCCAGGAGTGGGGGATCGCCGACGATAACAGCAACGTGCTGGCGTTCGACAAAGCCGGTAACCTTATCTTCCGCAAGGATGGCAAATTGACCGAAGCAGAGATCAAGGCGCTGATCGAGGTTATTCGCGCCAATTTGGATAAATAGCGTTCGCTGCTTCTCGCTGACGATGGGGAGTCGTCTTGTGCCCAAGGCAAGGACGGCTCCTTTGCTTTTTAGACTGAGAATGGAGCTGCCTATGTTCGATCACTTGTTGTCCAAGGAGGCCCTGGCGTTCCGGGAAGAGATCCAGGACTTGGTGCGCTGGGTCCCACGGGAAATGATTCTGGAGATGGACCAGGATAAAATCACCTTCCCCAAAGCATTTCTCCAAGAGGCCGGCCGCCGCAATCTGATGGGCTGCCGGTATCCCAAAAAATGGGGCGGCCGGGAGATGGACTGGGTCACCACCTGCATGGCCATGGAAGAGGTGGGTACCCTGGGCTACATCTTTGCCTGTGTCTTCGGCGTGGGTGCCGAACTGGTCTGTGACGCCATCGTATTGCATGGCACGGATGCCCAGAAGGAGAAGTACGTGCAGCCCTTGCTGCGGGGTGAGATCTTCGCCGCCGAGTGTTTGACCGAACCACGCGGCGGTTCGGATTTCTTCGGTACCAGCACCACGGCCGAAGACCAGGGCGATTACTTTTTGCTCAACGGCCAGAAGCGTTTCATCGTCGGCGCCGAAGGGGCCGATTTCTTCCTGGTCTATGCCCGTACGGCCGCTGCTGCGCCTTCCCACCAGGCCTTGACCTGCTTTATCGTGGACCGCGGCCCGGGCGTGGAAACCCATTACCGTTACGGCTTGATGGGCTGCCGGGGCGGCGGTGCCGGGCGCCTCGTCTTCCGCGACGTCAAGGTTCCCAAGCAGAACGTAGTGGGGCGCATCAACGGGGCTTATGCCGTCTTCAATACCATGATGATCCCCGAACGGCTCGGCACCGCGGCCATGACCTTGGGCGCCGCGCGCCCGGCCCTGGCGGTGGCCACCCGGTACAGTGCCCGGCGCAAGGCCTTCGGGCAGCCCATCAACCAGTTCCAGGGGGTAAGCTTCCAGGTGGCCGAGGCGGTCATGCTTTTGGATGCCGGCCGGGCCATGGCCTACGCCACGGCCCGGGCCGTGGACAGCGGCGTGTCCATGCACCAGGTGCGCCGTCTGGTCTCCCAGACCAAGAAGTTCGTCACCGAGTCGTGCCAGAAGGTGGCGCGCAACGCCATGCAGGTGATGGGCGGCATCGGCTACACCAATGTCTTTCCCGTGGAGCGCATCGTGCGCGATCTGGGACTGGCCTCCATCTGGACCGGCACCAACGAGATCATGGCAGCCATCATCGCCAGCGAATGGTATCGCGAATACCTGGAATCGACCCGGCGTCCCGATGCCCGGGATTGGGAAGGCGATGCCCAGGAAGCCGGCGCCGCCGATGAAAAGATATATGAATAATCGATCGGAGAAACCCATGGTTCAAGAAATCTGTCCGGAATTGTTCCTGATCGAGGTGCCGCTACCCAACAGCCCCTTGAAGTATTTAAACGCTTATGTGGTGCGCTCGCCCGAGCGCAGCCTGGTCATCGACACCGGCCTGAACCGCAAGGAGTGCTACGATGCCCTGCATGGCGGACTTCAGAAACTGGGCATAGACCCGGCGCGCACCGATTTTTTTATCACCCACCTGCACGCCGACCACTTCGGTCTGGTATCCAAGCTGGCCACCCCCACCAGCCGGGTTTACTTCAACCGGCCGGACGCCGAACTGATCGAAGCCAAGGGGTGGTGGGAGCCGATGCTGGCGGCGGCCGGTCGGCACGGCTTTCCCGAACAGGAGCTGCGCAACGCCATCGAACAGCACCCGGGATATAAGTTCAGCTCCGAGTGGGTGCCTGAGCTGAGTATTCTCAACGACGACGATCCCATCGAGGTGGGCGACTACCACTTCCGCTGCGTCTACACCCCGGGGCACTCCATGGGCCACACCTGTCTTTACGATGCGGCCAAAAAACTCTTCGTGGCCGGCGATCATATCCTCATCGACATCACGCCCAACATCCAATGCTGGTCGGACAACCAAAATCCCCTGAGCGACTATATCCACAGCCTGGACCGCGTTTACGATCTGGAGATGACGCTGGTGTTGCCCGGACACCGTAGGCTCATCGAAGATGCCAAATCCAGGATCACGGAGCTTAAAAGCCACCATGAAATGCGTTGCGCCGAGATTCTCAATATCCTCGACGGCCGTGAGCTGAGCGCCTATGCCGTGGCTTCATACATGCACTGGGACATCAAGTGCGACTCCTGGGAACAGTTCCCCATCGCCCAGAAGTGGTTTGCCACCGGCGAAGCCATCGCCCATCTGCGCTATCTGGAAGAAAAAGGGCGGATCCAGCGGCGCTCGCAAGCCGATCATCTGGTGTTCGGGTTGTCGTCGTAGAGCATTGCGCCAGGCCGCTGGGGCGACCGGCGGCCATGGATAATAAAAACATTCACCCCATAACCATATAGCCATTAGGAGAAAATTTATGACCGAGTCCAATCAGTTCACTTTTTACGGAGGGGGCCATCGCGGCACGGAAGCCGAATTTGGCCGACAGGCGGAGCTATTCGGCGTCCGTGAAGTCAACTACTCATTCGAAGGCCAACAGCCGGCAAGGGAAAAAGGCGTGACCATTCTCTCGGAAGAGGAGTTGAAAAAGGGGGATATCAGCATGGAGATCGTCTCCCTGCGCATGCACCGCAAGTACTCCCAGACCAACAAGATCCGCAAAGTCTTCCAATTGATATTCCATATGGTCAACAGCGGATTGCAGGTGTTTGCTGTGGGCTGGATTCAGCCCGACGATACGGTCAAGGGCGGCACCGGCTGGGCGGTCGAACTCGGCAAGCTGTTCAATCGGCCCCTGAGTGTTTTCGACCAGGAGCGCAACCAATGGTTCTCATGGAAAGATAGCAAGTGGGTCCAAGACCTGCCCAAAGTGGAGCACGTCACCTTTGTGGGCACAGGTACTCGCGAGCTGACGGAAGCGGGCAGGCAAGCGATCGCCGATTTGTTCGCCCGTTCCTTCAAAGCCTAACGACATTCGATAGGGGTTTTGTCGAGCATTCCCCGGTCAAGCAGCGGAATCGCCGGCAAGGCGGTTCCGCTGCTTGGCTTAGCACCATTGCAATGCTTAGCGCATGCTTTCAAAACCAGCGATTTTTTTCTTTATTTTCATCGCCTTAATGCCGAGGATGGCGGCAGCCAGAATCGCTGCGGATATCAGGACGGACAGCAGGTCGCCGGTACCGGCCGTGGCATATTTGTAACCAGCAGAAATCAATACAAAAAGTCCTATCACGGCAAGCATCAGGATGACGATGCTATAAATGTTGCCCACCAACATAGGGGAGGCCCATCTGGGCTGACGTGGGTTGCGCGCCCCCAGCAGTACGATGCTGAAAATGACGATAGATAAGGAAATGAAAACTGATCCCATTATTAATTGCATATACACCCCTCTCCCCTATTAAGTTCATGATCACTTCTCGTAAATGATGCCCATATATAAACGCTGCCTGGGCTTTGCCCCTCAACGGGCGGCAACTTACCACGGGCACTGTTGCTGGGACCTTTCCTGAACCTTACAGTTTAGAAAGGCGCGGTGGGATGGATGGAGGCAAGGGGCGGGGTGGGATCAAGGTCGATGTCCGGTTGTTTAGGGAGGGGCAGCCGCAGGGTAAAGACCGATCCGGAACCGGGGTTGCTGGAGACGTCCACATCGCCCATATGGGCTCGAACAACAGCGCGCACCACACTCAGCCCCAACCCCAGCCCTTTATGGGTGGCGTTCGCGCCGCGGTACAAGCGGTCCCAAATCTTAGGGATCTCTTCCGATGAGATGCCGATGCCCGGATCGGATACCTGAACCTGGATATGATCCGACCGAATCTTAATGGAAACACGCACCAGCCCGCCGGGCTCGGAGAATTTAACCGCATTGTCGAGCAGGTTGGCCAGCACCTGGCCGATGCGTTCGGGGTCCACCTCCAACTCGGCCTGGGGCGGGAAGTCGGTTTCGATCTCAACCCCTTTCTCTTCACCGACGTAACGGTACATATCCACGATTCTTTCCGCCAGTTGGACCAGCTCGGTGCGCTGCTTGAACAGACGCATGGTGCCGGCTTCGGCTTCCGAAATGTCCATGAGCATGTTGAGCATGCGCAGGATGCGGTCGGATTCATCCACACACTCCTGCAAGGCCTCGCGATATGCCATCTTGGTGTTTTCCTGCTGGAGCGCGGCTTCGGCGATATTGCGGAAGCGCGTCATGGGTGTGCGCAGATCGTGGGCCACGCTGTCCAGGGAACCTCGCATGCCCTGGATCAATAGATTGATCTTTTCGAGCATGCGGTTGAAAAGTTCTCCCAGTTCGTCGAGTTCATCTCCGGCGTGAGTCGATTTCACCCGAGCATCCATCTTGCCGGCCTCAATGGAGGCCACGGTATCGATCAGGTTGCGCAACGGACGCAGCACCCGCCGAGACAGGAAGGCACCACCGCTGGCAGCCAGTAAAAGCAGGGGAACGGAAACCAGGAAAAAGCTTTCACGGTAACGGCTCAACGTGGCCAAACGATCCTGGGTGCTGATGCCTACCTGGAACAGACCGCCGTCATCATGTTTGGCGGTAAAAAGTTCCAGGGTATAGGTACGGGTACGGTCCGGTATCGATGACCATTGTCCGGCCGAGGGGGGCGGCACGTTAGCGAAGAGGGTCAGATCGAAGTCTTTCCAATAGTGGGGGAAGAATATCTGCTCGTCCCGCTTCTGTCCCTGCAGGGTGCGGGTAAAGAAAGGGTTGTTTTTGCGTAAAATGTCATTTTCCAGGACCCTGTCATCGAATGCGGCCCAGCCTCCGGCCTTGTATTGTTCTTGGAGGCTTTCCACCTCGTTGGCGATCATCAGCCTTGCCTGGCGCGCCAGGATACCTTCCAGAAAGAGATAGGCAAAGATCGTCAAGCCAATGAAGCTGCAAGCGAACAACACAGAATAGCCCACAGCGATTTTAAAGCCGATGGTTTTACTGAATTTGAGAATCGGTGATGACATACCCGATACCACGTATCGTTTGAATGAGCTTGTGGGGAAAGTTCTTATCGATTTTGTTTCGCAGCCGGCATACCAGGACATCCACCACATTGGTTTGGGGATCGAAATGCATGTCCCAGATCTGCTCCATGATCATGGTTTTGGATATGGTGCGGCCCCGGTTGCGCAGCAAGTATTCCAACAAGGCGTATTCTTTGGGCTGCAGATCGATCATCAGGCTGCCGCGCCGGACCTTGCGCTCCAGCAAATCCACCACCAGGTCGCCGCACGTGATGCGGTTGCCTTCAAGGGGCTTTGAAGAGCGGCGCACCAGCGCCTGCACCCTGGCCAGCAATTCGGCGAAGATGAAGGGTTTGACCATGTAGTCATCGGCCCCCCGTTGCAAGCCCTTGATCCGATCATCGACCGTGTGTTTGGCGCTGAGCACCAGGATCGGGATATCGATCTGGCGGTGGCGCAACAGGTCGATGAGGCTCAGGCCGTCCAGTTTTGGCAACATGATGTCGATGATGGCGACATCGTATTTGATCTGCTGGGCGAGTTGAAAGGCTTGCTCGCCATCTTCCGCGCTGTCGACGACAAAGCCCGCCTCGCGCAGCCCTTTGGCGACAAACGAGGCGATTTTGGGATCGTCTTCTACGAGTAGAACCTTCATAAGCTTCCTTGCATTCTCCAACCCGTCACGACGCGACCCTACCGGATCGCGTGGAATACTAGATACCGTAAGCGCGCTGAAAAAACCATAAGCGATTGGGGTGAAGAAAATGTCAAGGCCCCCCGAAGCTGATCCGGGGGGCCTGGGATATGGCGGGATGGGGGGCGGAAGTACCTTACTCTTCAGATTCCGGCGGCACGATCAGAACCACCGAAGCTTCGAAAACCGCATCGCCCATCTGGGCCGGACAGGTGGCAAAGCCGTAGAGCAACAGCGAGTCGCCGGGCACGACGGTATTCAAGAAGGTTGGGGGTAGGGCGCCGGGACGCAGGTCGCCCACGTGCGCCAGGGGCTGAACATAGACGATGCCGGCATTGGTCTCCAGCAGGCGGTTGTCCAGGTCGATGGCATTGACCGTGGTATTGAGCGCATCCGGCAGGACCGTGACCCATCCGGCGGTACCGGTCGGGGTGATCCCAAGATTCACGCCAAACGGCGCAATGGCCGCTTCTGCCCTGCAAGCCACCATTTCGGCCAATTGGGCTGGTGTCAGCAATCCGTCGAACTGGACATGGATCGGCGCCAGGGTTGGAAGGAAAATGGAGGTCGAATCGGTGCCTGTGTCGATCGTCAAATCGTGTCCTCCGGCGGTAGATTCCATCGCCGTGAGTTCGCCGCTAAGCAACTGGGGCCGCAGCAGAACCGCCACGGCGATGATGCTGCCATCCGGCTGTTGTTTGCCAATGATGCGGGCGCGCATGCCCGGCTGGATCGCATCGGGCAGGAGCTGCACATCACAAGCCCACAGAATCAAGGTTTCGGGCAAAAGGATTATGGTCTGTCCATCGGGATTCTGGTCAAAATCGAGATCCAACTCAAATTGGTCTTCGGATACGGCTTGGGTCACCTCTCCTGTGAAAAGGTCCACATCGCCGACCACCACCATGCTGGCCAGCACGCCGCCCTCTTGCAGCCTGCCGCGGACCCGCACCTCGTCGCCAACCACCAGGGCCTGGGCATCGATGCTGTTGCCATCCGCATCGATATAGGCCGTATCGGCATCCAACAGGATCGGAACTGGGATGTTGCTGTGCGAAATGACTAGGTTGAAGCCCACGACGGTCTGGTCATCCTCGTCCAAAACCAGGCTCTCGACGGTGCCATGCAGCACCCGGGGGCAAAGCTGGAAGGCGCCCACGAGTTCTACGTTGACGAAAACCACCGGCCGGAAATTCTTGTTGTTGCCTGATATATGGATGGACTTCTCGCAGTCGATATCCACGCTGACGACGATGGTAGCGCCCACCGCAACATTTACCCCACCTCTGAAATTGAGGTCGATCTTGCCGCTGGGAAGTTTGAAATAGTCGAATGTGGATACGCCATCAACCACAACCTCGCCGACCACCACGTGAGCCTCGGCGCTGCCGGAAGCTTGGTTTTCCGCGATCTCCAGGCGGATCTTGCCGTACACACCCACGGGAACATCGGCCATGGTCAACAGGGCACCGCCGTCCTCTTCATCCTCGGTGCGCAGGCTGAGCAGGTCAAATCTCACCGGCTGATCCGGATTGAAGATCACTACCGGGTTGCCGCCGTTTTGCGGCAGCAATTCGGCGCGGGCAATGTCGATCCAGATATGGTCGTAATCGTCGACCGGGCTGTCGGTCAGCATCACGGCCACTGTGCCGGAAGAACCCTGGGCGGATGTGGCGTCGCTCGAAGAGTCTCCGCCTCCGCCGCCACAGGCCGTCAGGGCCAGGATAAAGATCAGGCCGAACAGAAGCGCCCATTTGCGTTTGTTTTTCATCGTCTACCTCCCTTGGGAATAATGTGGTTTGCCAAATGGCGTTTTCAAAGCTTAGCGAATGATCGCCATCGTATCGAACAAGAGTTGGGCGCCCTCCCAGACGCCCGTGACCCGGACCACCGAATCGACAGTCAAATCGGACAAGAATGCTTCGGCGCTCAGGGAGGCCGCTTCCGCGTCGTAAAAAGAGATTCCTTCGTTGGTATTCGTGTCGATGGGCGTACCCATGAGGTCGAACGTCGGCGCGCCAGCGTCGGTGACCGGCCCCTGCAAGACGAAACGTGCGTCCTGGGCATCGGTGAGGTTTTCAAAAAGATCGACGGCCGTGACGGAGCCATCCTCGCGGTACTGGCCGAAGACGCGCACATGGTCGCCCGGTTCGATCCCGGATAGGGTCAGGGCGCCACCGTGGATGAAGGTGAGGATGTTGAGACGGATTGGGATCGCCGCCATGCCTTCCAGGGTAATGGTTCGATTGTCGGTATCCACCGAGGCGACGTTGGATTCCATGCGCACGCGGCTGGCGATTTTTACGCGGCGGGCTTCCAGCAGGCGTGCTTGCAGACGGCCCTGCACCACGACCCGGATGCCGGCGGCCAGGTCGTCCGGTTCCAACCCTTCGAACCCGGTTGTGGCATCGATGCGGATACGGTAGGGGCCCATGCGCCAGTGACCGGTTCCCGAGGGAGCGGCGATGAACCCATCGATGGAGAACTCCTCCACGGAATCGAAAAGATCGGTCTCGAAGGGTTGCACGAAGGCCGCCACGAGAATGTCGCCGCTCAGCGTGCCCTCGACGGCAATCGTGCCGTCTTCTTCCAGCCGTTCGGCCGCACCCGCCACCTGGCTGAAATCCACCACCAGGTCGTTGATCCGAAAACGATCGGCGTCGAGATCCAATTCTTGCATGCGGCCTTTGACGGTTACGGTGCGATCGGCCGTCATGGCCTCGGCCAGAAGGGTCACATGCCCGGCATGAACGGCGCCTTGGGCGTCCAGGGTGCCGCTGACTTGAAGCACCATATCTTGGGCCAAGTCCGCCAGGGCAATACCGGCCAAGGTGGTTTGCGGGTCCACGTAAACCATCTGGCCCATGATATCCAGGCCCACGGTCTGGGCATCCACCTGCGCCACCTGCCATACCGGCCCCTGCACATAATAGAAGGCATCGACCCTCAGGGCGTTCCCGCTGCGCTCGTTGTCGATGTCGCCCTGCACCACCACCCGTTGACCGATGGGCAGATGATCGGCCACCGCTTGATCGCCGGTACCCATCAGCTCGCCTTCCACATAGATCTCCGCCTGGGCGGTATCCAATTCGATCCCATTGACGAAGATGCTGCCATAATCGGAGACTTCTCCCACCGTCACGCCGCTGCCGCCGATGCCGCCGCTGGCGCTCAGGCTGTCCGAACCGGAACCGCAGCCGCCGGCGAGCAGGAGCAGGGCGGCGACCCCTATCCAGATGTGGCATGGTTTGAACCATGCGCCTAAACGTTTCATGTTATTCATCGTTCACCGGCTCCTCAAAATAGTAGATCCCCACGCCGGCCTTGTAGCGTCCCGTGCCGCCGACCTCCGGCCGGTTGTCGCGGTCCTGCCGGGAAAGATGCTGATCCAGGGTTTCCAGCAGGGCCTGGGCCTTTTCGGTGGCCATGCGGCGGAACGGAGCCAGGGCCTCTTGGGGAAGATTGTCGTAGGCGACTTTGCGCTGCAAATGGGCCTGGGATGGCTCGTTGTGCAGGTTGTGGCCGATGGTGGCGATCAGATGGGAAACATCGCTGCCCAGGATATGCAGCTTCATCTGGGCATCATTGGCCGGCAGATAGGCGCGCGCCAGCAGTTCCACCCGGCCCTCCTCCGATTGAGCAACGGCCTTGACGCGTTTGAGCTCGTCCAGGATGGCCCGAGCCGGCACATCGCCGCTGTAACGTTTGACCAGAGCAGAAAAGCTGCCCGTGGGGCCATTGAACGGCAGGCGCTCCGGCCGTCCGTCCGGCGCCTGAAACTCGGGGTCCCGGCGCCAACCGGCGATCACGCGTGCTGCTCGGTTATACGATTCGCCCAAAACATCGCTTTGTTCCCTGGGCTGGACGATGGCTTCCTTGACGGCTTTGCGCGTCAAGCCGGTGATCACCGCCACGCGTGAGATGGATTGCTTGCGGCCCTGGATGTCGAACTCCTGCAAAGCCACGCGGGTGAACACCTCTTTGGCGATCTCGGCGAAGGTGCCATAGGAGACCCCATTGCGCAGCAGGATGCGCACCAGCGGTGTCAGCACGCGAACGATGGCATTTCGCAGGGGGGATGGCGTTGCCATTCCGATCTTCCAAGCTATTTGTCTAAGTTAGTTGCAAACCGGGTTTCGGGTCCGTGGGAGTAGGTTCTGAGGATAGGGGAAGTCACCCGGCGATTATAATTTGGGAAAATATTCCCAAAAAAAAGATCTGTCAACCCCCATTTTCATGATGCCCTCCGGCAGCCGGTTATGTTATGGAACTTTTATCTTCCTACCGTACCGGTTTCCTTCATAAGCCCTTTCCGGGCAAGGAGGTCGTATGCATCATGTGATCATCGGCAACGGTATCGCCGGTGTCAGTGCAGCCGAAGCCATCCGCCAAACAGACCCCCACAGTGCCATCACCATGATTGGCGATGAAAGCGAAACCCCCTACTGCCGGCCCATGATCAGCATGGTGCTGGAAGGGAAGCTGGGGCCGGAGCGCTTGCCCATCCGCGGCGCCGATTTCTATGAATCCTTGAATATATCCCCGCTGCTGGGCGAGCGGGTCACGGCGCTGGATACGGCGGCCAGACAGGTGACCATCGGCGGGCGGCGGACGCTGTCCTATGATCGATTGCTCGTCGCTTCGGGCGCCGATCCCCGGCCGATCAAAGCCGAGGGCCGCGAGTTGGAGAATATCTTCTTTCTGCGCAACCAGGCCCAGGTGCGCCGAATGCTGGCCATGCTGCCCCAGGCCCGGCAAGCGCTGGTGCTGGGCGGCGGGCTGGTGGGCTTCAAGGCCGCCTACGGCTTGCTGCGCCGGGGATTGCAAGTGACCTTGCTGATCCGCTCGGGCTATCCTTTGTCCATGCAGGCCGACGAAACCGCGGGCCTGCTGGTGCTGGAAGAACTGCGGCGCCAGGGACTGGATGTGCGCGTGGGCGTGGAAGTCATCGGTTTCGACGGCGGTCCGGCGGTGCGCAAGGCCCGCTTGTCCGACGGCAGCCGTCTGGACTGCGAGCTGGTGGTGGTCGGTAAGGGGGTGCTGCCGGCCCATGCTTTCGTGAAACGCGACCAGATCGAGGTGGATTTAGGGATCGTGGTGGATGCCCACATGTGCACCAGCGCGCCGGATGTCTACGCCGCCGGCGACGTGGCCGAGGCCGTGGACCTGGCCCGCGGGACCCGCTGGGTCAATGCCATCTGGCCCGAAGCCGTGGCCCAGGGCCGCCTGGCCGGCCTGAACATGGCCGGTCGCGCCGTGGCCGGCAGTGGCAGCCTGGGGCGCAATGTGATCCGCATTTTCGATCTGGATATCATGACCGGCGGCATCGTGTCGCCCACCGACGGTGACGGCTTCGACATCGTCCGGCGCCATGACCCGTCGGGCCGCTGCTATCAGAAGCTGGTGTTTCAGGAAGATCGGCTGGTGGGCATGGTGATGCTCAACCGCATCGAACAGGGGGGCGTGCTGCTGGCGCTGATCCAGCGCCGGATTCCCATCCCTTGTGCCAGAGAGACCTTGCTGGCTCCCGGTTTCAATTATGCGCAACTGCTGCCGTGACAGCGGCTAGGGCTTTGAACATTATCGGAAAGGAGGCGTTTGAATGAAACAAGTCGTGGTTCATCCCGAACGGTGCGTGGGGTGCCTGCAGTGCATGCTGGCCTGTGCCACCGTCCACTCCCAAAGCCAACGGCTGACGTCGGCTGTATTGGAGACGCCCCGGCCCAAGCCCCGGGTGCATGTGGGCGTCGGCCGATTGGAGGAAGGCTTTCCCAATCGCTGCCGGCATTGCGATCCGGCGCCCTGTATGCTGGCCTGTCTGCCCGGTGCCATCTACCGGGACGCCGCCACCCAGACGGTTTTGATTGATGCCGACCGCTGTATCAATTGCGCCTCGTGCGCCATGGTGTGCCCCTTCGGCGTGCTGCGCTACCATCCCGACCGGCTGGCCCCCGCCGGCAAAACCGTGGCCGTCAAGTGCGACAATTGCATCGGCCGCCAGCACCAGGGCTTGATCCCGGCTTGCGTGGAGGCCTGCCGCACCCAGGCGTTAACCTTCGAAACCCTGGATGCCGCCATGAAACGCAAGACCGATGCGGTATCGCGCACGGTATCGACCGGAGCGGCCGAAAGCCAAGCGCCCGACGGCGTGGCGATGTTGCATCAGATCAAAAAAGCTCAAGCCCGGATGCGCACCTGATGGTCGCGCACGGCGATTCTTTTTACTCCCATCCGCCATGGAGGAACTAAATAGATGAACAAAACATACCAGCAAGAGAGCATGGCCCAGGACAGTCAGTTGTTGCTCAAGAAAATCGAAAGCGATGCGGTGGCCACGGTGTGGGACCGCTATCAGGCGCAACTGCCGCACTGCGGCTTCTGCGAGATGGGCTTGAGCTGCCGCAACTGCGTCATGGGGCCGTGCCGCATCGATCCCTTTGGCGACGGACCGCGGCAAGGGGTGTGCGGGGCCGATGCCGACATCATCGTGGCCCGCAACCTGGGTCGCATGATCGCCGCCGGCGCGGCCTCCCACTCGGACCACGGCCGCGATCTGGTGGAAGTGCTCGCCCAGGTGGCCGAAGGCAATGGCAGCGGCTATCAGATCCGGGATGCGGCCAAGTTGAAGCGGTTGGCCGTCGAATTTGGCATCGCCACAGAGGGCAAGGCGGATTTGAAGATCGCCGCCGAACTGGCCGATGCCCTGCAGGAAGAGTACGGCACGCGCCGCAAGTCCCTGACCCTGCTCGGTCGGGCGCCGGAAAAACGGCGACGCTTGTGGGAGACGCTTAAAGTCACGCCCCGGGGCATCGACCGCGAGACCTCCGAGATGATGCACCGCACCCACATGGGGGTGGACAACGACTGGCAAAGCCTGCTGTTGCACGGCTTGCGCAACGCCCTCTCCGACGGCTGGGGCGGATCGATGATCGCCACGGAGGTATCGGACATTCTTTTCGGCACGCCCACCCCCCGGCCCACCCAGGCCAACGTGGGCGTGCTTAAAAAGGATCAGGTCAACATCATCGTCCATGGTCACAATCCGGTGGTTTCGGAGATGGTCCTGGCCGCCTGTCAGTCGCCGGAGATGATCGCCCTGGCCAAGGCCCAGGGCGCCCAGGGCATCAACCTGGCCGGCGTCTGCTGCACCGGCAACGAGCTGCTCATGCGCCATGGCGTGGCCATGGCCGGCAACCATCTTTCCACCGAACTGGTGTTGGCCACCGGCGCCGTGGAGATGATGATCGTGGATTACCAGTGTATCATGCCCGCCCTCGGCCAGGTGGCGGCCTGCTACCACACCCGCATGGTCAGCACCAGCGACAAGGCCAAGTTCCCGGGCATGACGCACCGCGAGTTCCATCCCCACAACGCCAAGGAGATGGCCGCCGGCCTGGTCAAGGAGGCCATCGAGAATTTCGCCAACCGCAAGACGGTGTACATTCCGGTGGAACCGGTGGCGGCCGTGGGCGGGTTTTCGGTGGAAGCCATCGTGGGCGCCCTGGGCGGCACCCCCGGGCCGCTGCTGGAGGCCATCAAGGCCGGCAAGATCCGCGGCGCGGCCGGCATCGTGGGCTGCAACAATCCTCAGATCAAGCAGGATCATGGCCATGTGACCCTGGCCCGGCGCCTGATCGAAAACGACATTCTGGTGGTGGATACCGGCTGCGCGGCCGTGGCCACCGCCAAGGCCGGATTCAAGGTGGCCGACGCCATCCGATATGCCGGCCCGGGCCTCCAGGAGATCTGCGGCGCCCTTCAGATTCCACCGGTGCTGCACATGGGCAGTTGCGTGGACAATGTGCGCATCCTCGTGCTGGCCGCGGCCCTGGCCCATGCCCTGGGGGTGGATATCAGCGACCTGCCCATCGCCGGCGCCGCGCCCGAGTGGTATTCGGAAAAGGCCGTGGCCATCGGCACCTACTTTGTGGCCTCCGGCGTCTATACGGTCCTGGGGCCCATGCCGCCCATCACCGGCAGCATGGCCGTGGTGAATCTGCTCACCGAAGGTCTGGAAAATGTCGTGGGCGCCACCTTTGCCGTGGAGCCCGATCCGGAACAGGCGGCCGTCTTGATCCGGCGGCGCATCGAAACCAAGCGCAAGGCGCTGGGGCTCGATGCCCGTCCGGTGTAGGGGAACATACCCTTCGCGCCGGCGGTCCCTTCCAATGTTGACGATTGGACAGCCGGCGCGGAGGTGCTTACTTTGCCGGCTATCGAAATGATGAACGAAGCACAGCAGCAAAGGAGCACACCCCATGTCCACCCAAAAATTTCACATCCCCAAGATTTCATGCGGCCATTGCACCCGGACCATCGAAAACGAACTCAAGGAACTGGCCGGCATCCAGAAGGTCGAGAGCGACATCCTGGCCAAGACCGTCACCGTGGACTTCCAGGCACCGGCCAGCGAGGATCAGATCCGGGCCACGCTCAAGGAGATCGACTATCCTGCGGCCTGATGGGTCTAGTGGTCATCCAGGAATGGCTATTTTCGCCGACAAAAATATCTCATCCCAGGGTGGACACGAGTCAAAGAAAAGAAGAGGAAGATAATGGCTACTTTCGACGAGCTTTTGAAGATTCGCCGCTCGGTGCGGGACTATACCGATCAAGCGGTGCCCCTGGAACTGATCGAAACCTTGATCGCCGAAACCACCTGCGCGCCCAATGCCAGCAACGAACAGCTCTGGCGCTTCAGCATTGTCCGCGACAAGGCGTACATGCGGCGCATCTCCGATGAAAGCAAGAAGAATATCTTGTCCACCATCCAGGTGGACCCCAGCTCGCCCATTGCGCGTTATGAGGCGGCGCTGCGCAATCCGTCGTTCAACGTCTTTTACAACGCCCCCTGCCTGGTAATTATCTCCGGTCCCAAAGAGAGCCTCATGACCCCGGTGGATTGTGGCCTGGCGGCCGCCTACTTCATGTTGGCCGCCGCGGCGCGCGGTTTGGGCACCTGCTGGATCAATCTGGGGTCCTATGTAGAAGATGAGGTCATGCGTGCCGAACTGGGATTGAACCGCCAGATCCAGGTTGTGGCTCCCATCGTTTTGGGATACCCCAAGCAGATCCCGGCCATGCCCAAACGCAATCCGCCCCGTATCTTAGCGGTGATCTAGTAATTCCCGGGCCAGCTTCAAAACGGCCAGCTCCTTGGCCTTGGCCTCCACCTCCACGGTGAGATCCAAGTGGCGCCATTCGGAGGGAAAATCGGCAAGATCGATAAAATCGTGATGGGATCGGCGATCACGGCCCTCCCAGCCATTGAGCGGCGATGAGAGATGGAACAGCGGTTCGCGCCGCCAGGTTGCCAAAGCCGCCGCGGTGGCCTGCTCGACGCTCAACCCGTCGGGCAGGCAGCGGTGATGGTGCACGTCATAGACCAGCGGCGTACCGGTGGCGTGGCATACCGGCAAAAGATCGCTGGGGGTAAAGCTGCGATCGTCGTTTTCCAGCGTCAACCGCCGCCGCACAGCGGCCGGCAAGCCAGCGATCACCTCGGTCAAGCGGGCCAGGGCACCGGGCTTATCGCCATACACACCGCCGGCATGCAGATTGATCACATCGGCGTGAACCCACTGGGCCACCTCGGCATGATAGACCAAATCGGCCACGGAGCGCGCCACGACTTGGGGATCGGGCGAATTGAGCACGATGAACTGGTCGGGGTGAAAGGTGGTGCGGACGTCGTGCCGACGGCTCCACGCCCCACAGCGCCGGAAGATCTTCACGATCTCTTCGCCTTCGGGAAGCGCCTGCAGGGCATAGCCCACATCCGGATGGGTCTTAAGCGGCAGAATCTGGCTGTTGATGCGAAAGGCCCCGATGCCATGATCCTTGCAAAAGTGCAAGGCCTGTTCCAATGCCAAGGCGTTGTGCCGGCAAATAACGGCCAGCCCCCGCAGCTGTTGATCGCGCGGTTTGGTCAAAAGGTATTTGGCCGTGGCGCGGCGGAAAGCGATCGGTTCGGATCGGAAGATGCAGCACAGGCCCAGGCGGATCATCGGTTATAACCAGTGTTTCTTTTTGAAGTAGCCGATCAGGGCCGCCACCATGGCGATCATCACCCCCCAGACATACGCATAGCCCCAGCGCCATTCCAGTTCCGGCATATGTTTGAAGTTCATGCCGTAAAGGCCGACCACGAAGGTGATGGGGATGAAGATGGTGGCGATAAGGGTCAATACTTTCATCACTTCGTTCATGCGGTAACTGACATTGGAGAGATACAGATCGAGCATTCCCGCGAGCAGATCGCGGTAGGACTCCACCGAATCGATCACCTGGATCGTGTGGTCGTACACGTCTCGCAGGAAAATGGCCGTTGTGGCGCCGATCAGCGGCGACTCCTGTTTGGAGAGGCCGGCGATCACTTCGCGCAGCGGCCAGATCATTTTGCGCAGCGTCATCACCTGGCGCTTGAGATCGTGGATGCGTTGGTGAACGTTGGCGTTGGGACGCTCCATAATCTCGTCTTCCAACCCATCGATATCGGCGCCCATCTCCTCCAGAATGATAAAGTAATTGTCCACCACGGCATCCAGCAGCGCATAGGCCAGATAATCCACCCCTTGGCTGCGGAGCCGGCCCGAGGCTTTGCGCAGTCGGTCGAGCACCGGCGTGAAGGCATCCCCCGGCGATTCCTCGAAGGAGATGAGCGTGTTGGGCGTCACGATCAAGCTGATCTGCTCGGAGTCGACCCTGCCGTTTTGCGGCCGGAAATAAAGCATCTGCAGGACGATGTAGAGGTAGTGTCCGAAATCCTCCTTCTTGGGACGCTGGACCGTGTGCAGGATGTCTTCCTGGGTCAGGGGATGAATCTCGAAAAAATGGCCGATGCGGGCGATCACCTCGGCATCGTGAACGCCGTCCACATTCAGCCACGTAGACTGCGATCCGCCGCAAAAGGCAAGGGCCTGGTCCACAGACTCGAAAGCATGTTCCTCGAAAGTGTGTTCATCATAACGGATCGCATGGAAGTGCACGCGATCGATCTTGGGCGCTTCATCTGGGCGCGACGTCTCCGGGAAAGGGGCTAACTGAGCTCCTTTTTCCTTCTTGCGAAAACGGCTGGCCATAGCGCTCCTCCGGCTTACACGTGGTTGCGCAACTGCAGCGCAAGGGGGTGGGGGGTGAGATAGCTCTGTTGCCCCAGGTACGGCTCTGCATACTTGCGCACGTAGTGGTTGGCCAGGGTGATCGGGACGATGAGCGGCAGATGCCCGTTGCGGTAAGCGTCGATCAGGTCGAGCATCTCCTGTTTTTCGTCGGCGGCCAAGTTCTTCTTAAAGTAGCCCAGGATGTGCTGCAAGACGTTGACATGCTTGGCCGGGGTGGCTTTGAGCGTCAAAGCTTGAATATAGGCGCTCTCATAGGCATCGTAAAGACGCTCTCTGGGCTGCTGCTTGCCGGCGGCCACCAATTTGCCCAGGGCGCGATAGTGCTCGGTGCTGTGGGAGAGCAGCAGAAGCTTTTCGCGGGTGTGAAAGGCGACCAGGTTTCCCATGGTTTTACCCCGGTCCAGGGTCTCGCGCCAGCGCTGCAGGGCGAAGATGCGTTCGATGAAATTTTCGCGCAATTTGGGATCGTACAGGCGACCTTCTTCTTCGGTGGGAACGCGGGGAAAACGCTCCATGAACGCCTTGGCGAAGAGACCACTGCCGGTCTTCTCCGGCATGCCCTTGTCGTTGTATACCTTCACCCGTTGCATGCCGCTGCTGGGGGAATCTTTCTTGAAGATGAAGCCGAACAGGTTCTCTTGGGCCAGGTCTTCGAGCCGCTGGCTTGCCCAGCGTTTCATGCGCTCGGTATGATCCACGCCCGTGCGGGTGGTCACCAGGCGCGGATCGAGCGAATCGCCCACCAGGCGCATGCTTTCCCGGGGCACCGGCAGGCCGCACTCTACCTCCGGGCAGACCGGAACGAAGGTGACATACTGGCCCAGGGTGTCGCGCAGGAAGCGGTCCAGCTTGTGGCCCCCGTCGTAGCGCACATTGTTGCCCAGCAGACAACTGCTGATGCCCAGTTTGATGGTTGTGGTCATGGCTCCTCCCCAAGTCGGTCAACGATTCGACACACTCATCTTGCTTATAACGATTCCTGCTTGGGTTCAATGACTTCCTGGGATGGTGGAAAGGCAGGGGAGTTGGATCGTCGTTTGTTATTGCCGGATCATCTGATATGGTGAGCCCGGTCGATGCCATGCGCTCATCGGCCCATGGTGCCTTGGACTCAGAGGAAGAAGGAACGCTCATGCTGGAAAAAATAAAGACGCTGATTCGCGAAAACGACATCTGCGTGCTGGCCACCGGCGGTGCCGAGGGCCCTCACACCTCTTTGATGGCCTACGTTTGCTCCGAAGATGCCACGGATATCTACCTTGTGACATCCAGCAAATCCCTCAAGTACCGCAACATCATCCAGGATGAAAGGGTCAGTCTGCTGGTGGATACCCGCGACAAAGATACGCGCGGAACAATCCGGGCCTTGACCATTGGCGGTCAGGCCCGAGTCGTTCTGGACGAGCGCGAAAAGAATGCAATGCTTCAGGCCTTCGCCCGCCGGCACGGCCATCTCAAGGGGCTCCTGGATCAGGGGGATATCGCCCTGGTCCGCATCCAGATCAGGTCGTTGCAATTGCTCAACGGCCCCCAGGAGGCCCACCATATCCTTTTGCCGGAAGGGGGCGAGCGGGTTTAAGCCTGCTCTTCTCCCGGGCCGATGAGGGGCAACTCTTTTTCGATGCTGAAGAAGACCAGGAATTTGGGCCCCTCGGACGCTTTGCCCTCCGGATAGACCCGCCGTTTGAGCTGCGCCAAAAGCTCGCTGTCTTTTTCTTCGCGCACTTTGAGCAGATGGAGGCGCTTGCCTTTAAACCCCTCGTTGCCTTCCCTGAAAAGATAGGCGGCCCTGGGGTTGGATTGCAGATTGTGATGGATGAGCCGATCGTTCATGATAAAAGCGATGGTGCCGTCGTCCATCACATGGGGCCGGCTGTAGACGGCCGAGTCCACGTGGCCTTCCTTGTCGGCCGCGGAAATCACGCCAAACCCTTTGGTGTTCTCGAAGTAGTTTTTCAGACTCATGAGTGGTTCTCCTGTATGGTCCTTTAAGGGTTCAATCCGCTGCTTCGGGCACTGCTCCGAATGGCCGAGAATATGGGGATGCCATCAGGATCGGTCAAGGGGCGGAGCTTGGCTTTTAAGGGCGCAGCTCGGCTCGCGGCGCGGATCGAATTGCTCGGGCCGCGCCCCGCTGGGTGCACCGGACCGCCGCGCCAGGGCCAGGAGCATGCCCCGGAAGATCCAGACGTGGAAGGGATAAAGGCTGTACCAGTACAGCAACCCGCCCAGACCCCGGGGCAAGAAGCGCGACACGAGGCGCAGTTCACTCCGGCCGTTGGCCAGGGGGTGAATCTGGATGTCCAGGATCGCGTCGCCGGGCACCTTCATCTCCGCCAGCAGGGTCAGGCGCTGATTGGGTTCCACGGTCCACACGCGCCAGAAGTCCAAGGCATCGCCCACCCGCAACTCGGTGGGATGGCGTCTTCCGCGGCGCAATCCCACACCACCGGCCCAGCGGTCCAGCAAGCCGCGCAGGCGCCACAACCAGTCGCCGAACAGATAGCCGCCGTCCCCCCCCAGCGCCGTTACCGTTGCCCACAGTCGATGGGGTTCCGCCGCCAGCTGCAACCGGTAGGCGCAGGTCAGAATGGTCCCGCCGGCATAGTCGGCGTCTCCGCAAACCGCCCATTCCGGGGGGCGGGGCACGCCGGCATCGCTCCAACACGTCTCCACCTGGTTTTGCAGAATGCGATCCAGGGCCGTGCGCATGGCCGTCCGGCAATCGATCAGTGTCAAGGGGATCACCTCCCGGATGCGCTGTTCGTTGCAGGCGGTGGGCACGCTCATCCCCTGGGTCAGCGGCCGGGCAATGGCGGCCGGCACCGGCGTCACCAGGTGAATCCACAGGGCGCTGAGTTGCGGGGTCAGCACGGGTACCGGAACCACGCGGCGCGGCGGCAAGCCGGCCTCCTGGGCGTAGATGCGAATCAGGGCCGCATAGTCGAGAACCTCCGGTCCGCCGATGTCGAAGGTCTGGCCCATGGTTTGCGCGTTGCCCAAACACCCGATCAAGTAGTCCAACACATTTTCGATGGAGATGGGCTGGGTGGGGATGTGCACCCAGCGCGGCGTGATCATCACCGGCAAGCGCTCCACCAGATAGCGCAGGATCTCGAACGAGGCGCTGCCCGAGCCCAGAATCATGGCGGCCCGCAGAATGGTGACGGGAACGGCTCCCGAGCGGAGCAGGTCGCCCACCTCGTGGCGGGACGAGAGATGGGGGCTCAAGCCGGGGTGGCCGCTATCTCCCAGGCCCCCCAGATAGATGATCTGCGTCATGCCGGCCTGCTCGGCGGCGGTGCGCATGTTGATGGCCGAAAGGCGGTCCGCCTCGGCATAACGCTCCTTGTGGGCGATCATGCCGTGCACCAGATAGTAAGCGGCCATGCATCCCCGGGCGGCGCGGACCAGCGACGCCAGATCCTGGACATCCCCCTCGACCAACTGGATATTGGCGTGGTGCGCCCAAGGGCGACAGGCCAGTTTTTCCAGGGAACGGCCCATGGCGCGCACGGGGCGGCCGGCTGCCAGCAATCTGGGCACGAGCCGGCCGCCCACATAGCCCGTGGCGCCGGTGACCAATATGGGCGCAGGATTCATGCACGATCTCCTCGGCGGCGGCCGTTGCATATTCCGGCCGGGTTGTTAATATAGGCGCACCATTTCATCCCAGCAAGAGGAGAGTCCTTCGTATGGAAAAGCATCATAAGTTTTCCCTCTGGTACGTTGTCCTAGGCATTTGGGGCGTGTTGCTCATTCATAACATCATTGTTTCGGCCATGGCCATCGAAACCATTCCCTACAGTCGATTTTTGAATCTGCTCAAAGAGAAGAAAATCACCGAAGTGGCCATTTCGGCCAACCAGATCCAGGGCCGCATGCTGACCGAGGAGGAGCCCTCGGGCAAAGGTGTGATGTTTCGTACCGTGCGGGTCGATCCGGAAATCTCCCATCTGCTCGAAGAGTACAATGTTACATTCAAAGGCCAGGTGGAATCGACTCTCGTACGCGATCTCTTCTCCTGGATCTTTCCCGTCTTATTGTTCGTGGGCATCTGGTTCTTTATGATCAAGCGCATGCAAGGCCAACAGCAGGGGTTCATGACCCTGGGCAAAAACAAAGCCAAGATCTACATGCAGGACGAGGTCGGCATCACCTTCAACGATGTGGCCGGCGTGGAGGAGGCCAAACAGGAATTGGTGGAGGTCATCGACTTTCTCAAGACGCCCGAACGTTTCACCGCCATCGGCGGCAAGGTGCCCCGGGGCATTCTGCTGGTGGGTCCCCCAGGCACCGGCAAGACCCTGTTGGCCAAGGCCGTGGCCGGTGAGAGCGGTGTGCCCTTTTTCAGTATGAGCGGTTCGGAGTTCGTGGAGATGTTTGTGGGCTTGGGCGCAGCGCGCGTACGCGATCTTTTCGTGCAGGCCAAGCTGAAAGCCCCCTGCATCATCTTTATCGACGAACTGGATGCCTTGGGCAAGGCGCGCGGTTTCGGCAACATGGGCGGCCATGACGAGCGCGAGCAGACCTTGAACCAGTTGTTGGTGGAGATGGACGGTTTCGACGCCCAGGTGGGCGTGATCCTCATGGCGGCCACCAACCGGCCCGAGATTCTCGATCCGGCCTTGATGCGCCCGGGCCGCTTCGACCGCCAGGTGCTGGTCGATCGGCCGGACAAAACCGGACGGGAGGCGATCCTCAAGGTGCACCTGAAGAACGTGCAGGCCGCCGATGATCTGGACATCGAACAGATTGCCGCCATGACTCCCGGCATGGTGGGCGCCGACCTGGCCAACCTGGTCAACGAAGCGGCCCTGCTGGCGGTGCGACGCGGCAAGCAGAAGGTCGGCATGGCCGATTTCCAGGAAGCCGTGGAGCGGGTGGTGGCCGGCCTGGAGAAGAAAAACCGCCTGATCAATCCCGAAGAGAAGAAGATCGTGGCCTACCACGAGATGGGCCACGCCATTGTGGCCATGGCGCTTCCGGGCAGCGATCCGGTGCAGAAGATTACGATCATCCCCCGGGGAATCGCGGCCCTGGGCTACACGATGCAGGTGCCCACCGAAGATCGTTTTCTGATGCGCAAAACCGAGCTGCTCAATAAGATCGCCACCCTGTTGGGCGGGCGGGCGGCCGAAGAGATTGTGCTGGGCGACATCTCCACCGGCGCCCACAACGATCTGGCCAAGGCCAGCGACATCGCCCGGGGCATGATCAAACAGTACGGCATGAGCGAGGCCATCGGCCAAGTCTATCACGGCGGCGCCCAGCGCTCGCTCTATCTGCAACCCGGCATGGAAGGTCCGCCTGAATACAGCCAGGCCACGGCGGAATTGATCGACAGGGAAGTGCGCGACACCATCCAGCGGCAGTACCAGGTGGCCAGGAAGATTTTACAGGAGTGGCGCGACCTCCTGGAAAAGAGCACCCAGAAGCTGTTGGTCCAGGAGACCATTGCCGGCGAAGAACTCAAAGCCATGGCCCAAGAGATCAATGGCCAGCCTGCCGTGGCCTAGGAAAACACACTGCCCTGATGCCGGCAGGATGCACCGTCGTCAGGGCAGTTAATGATTTACCATCCATCTAAATAGATCATCCCATCTTTTGTCCCCACACCGCATAAACCGGATCGGAAAAGGCGATTTCGCCGAAGTATTTGTCATAGCGCGGACGTTTGAGTCCCCGCATGGAGTAGGTTTGCAGATCGCCGAACGCGCCGCTGCGGTGAAAGTACTCCAGTACCAATCCCATGCGCTCGAACTCGTGCAGTTGCGACCAAAGCGCAATGGCCTTGGGCGGGAACCAGCGATTGGAAAAGGTGACGATCAGATAGCCCCCCGGACGCAGCACCCGGGCGGATTCGGCAAAGACCGCCCAGGGGTCGGTCAAATATTCCACCGAGGCGGTGCACACGACCGCGTCAAACAGTGCATTGGCGTAGGGCAGGGCGGGGTTTGCATTCAGGTCGTGGACTCGAAAATCGCTCAGGGCGCTGTTCTTTTCCAGTTCATAAGCGTTCAGGCCAATGCCGCTGACCTGTTTGAACGAACCATCGGGCAAATGGGACTCCCAACTGCTCATCAGGTCCAGCACCCGCATATCCTGCGTTATGAAACGCCCATACAACTGGCGGACCATATCCACGGCCGTATCGTCCAGGTGCCGCACCAGGCGGGGGTTGGCATAGAACAAGGTGTCCGGGGATTCATCCTCTCGCGCGAACGGGGTGCCGCTGAAAAAATCGGTGGGCTGGTCGTCCCAGCGCGCCTGCATGCCCACGCCCCGGGTGATGGTTTCCATCCAATCGCGGGACGTCCCGCCGCGTTCTTCACTCTTGGGACTTACGGCGCCCACGGTGACGTTCAAGCTCAGCGGGGTGTCGGACAGCGGGTGGCCCATGTCCACATGCAAGTGGTCATCCTCGAGTTGGACGCAACGGAAAGGCTCGCGGTTGGCAATGAATACGTTTGAAACGTCGGCCAGCAAGCCTTTGGGATAAAAGCGCCCCAGGCGGGGTGTCATATGGGGCGCTCGAATTCGGTCGGGATCGAACTGCGCTTTTCGTAAACGGCGAATATCCCGGCCATGGCCGTTGGTGAAGAGATCGGCGGGCCCAAGGCGCCATTCCAAACGGTCACCCGCTTGTCGTTTCAATAGATCGGTGGATAGCCGGCGGGGCAGCAGGTCGCGCCAAAAATTCACCATCTGACCTGCGTATGTGTCGGTATGGCGCACGTTGCGGCTGTGCCATGTCAACTGAAAGAAGAGATCGGCGATATTGCTTGATGTAATGGTCGTCATGGTGAATGTCCTTTCTCATAGATGCCATTAGAACTATGGGCCTATGATAAGGGGGACCGACCCGGAGCACAAACAGGGGGATAACGGGGTCTTGTGGCAGGTCAAAACTACCATCGTACGGGTTTGCAGGGAACAGACCGGCGGCGGTGCGCAGATGGTCTCGCTCCGGTGCTCAGGCCATGGACATGAGGTATGTGCGCAGATTGGTGGCGTTGTTTTTGATGTTGAACTTGCGGCGCAGGTTTTTGCGATGGAAGTGGACAGTGGTCTCCGAAACGTTCAGGATGTCGGCGATCTCTTTGCTGCTGCGGCCATCTTTGACCAGGGCCGCCACCTGCATCTCCTGGGGCGTGAGCAGAATGTTGACGTTGGCCAGGCGTTGCAGCAACGGTGAGATGATGTCGTTCAGATGGTTTTCGATCACCGTCACCGTGGTCTTGTCCTTGGGGCGCAACGGCGCGCGTTTGAGCTTCTCGATATAGGGGAACACAAGGTCTTTGATGTTGGTCAGCACCTTTTGCTCCAGCTCGCCTTTGTCGGCTTCCCGTTGTTTGAGAAGTACTTTGAGGGCGATATTGGCCTCTTCCAGGTCTTGCTTCTGATCCTCGAGCGCCTTTTTGCTGCGCCGCAAGGCCTCTTCGGCCAATTTGAGCTGGGTGATCTCTTCGTGACTGACCACGACCTGAACTTGGTCGCTGGATTCCATGCGGATGGCGCGCAAATAGTACCAATGCTGCTCGGTGGGGGAGTGGCAGGGGTAATCGTGCAGAAATTCCTGCACGTCACCGCGGATCACCGCCCGGATACCGGCGGCCACGGCGCGGGCATCCGGAGCATCCGGCCCTTCGGTGGCGTCGCAAATCGCAAGATAATTGACGCCGGCAAAATGTTGCGAAGCGTCCCCATTTTCCGCGGCAGCGAATGCCTGCCAGGCCTTATTGGTTTCTAGGATCACGCCCTGGGCGTCCAGGATGGCGATATGCGCGGAGAGCGCGTTGAGTACGCTCCGGCCCAAATTCCCACTGAATTCACAGGGACGGCTCGGGTCAGCGGTCGATACCAATGGCTTTTTCATTGCTGCCAACGCCTCGTTTGGATTAAAAGGTTTAATCCACCGCCTCGTTTGCGCGGTGATGCGTGCACGGGCCGTAATGGGCCCGATTGTAACCATGGCCGCCCTGGATTGCAAGCCACGGCGCTGCAAGGCCGGCGAAACCATCTCGGCTCAGACCTGCATGAGGATACCCCATGATTATTCCCTACAATGGTCAATATCCCACCGTCGGTAAAAACGTATTCATCGCCCCATCGGCCGCCGTCATCGGCGATGTGGTCATCGGCGATGAGGTCAGCATCTGGTTTGGCGCGGTGGTGCGCGGGGACATGGACCGCATCACCATCGGCGCCGGCAGCAATGTCCAGGACAACTGCACCCTGCATGTGGACCGCGGCAGTCCCCTGACCATCGGCAGCGAGGTGACCATCGGCCACAACGCCGTGGTGCATGGCTGTACCATCGAAGATCGCGTGCTCATCGGCATGCAGGCCGTGGTGTTGAACGATGCCGTCGTGCGCAGCGGCAGCGTGGTGGCCGCGGGCGCGGTGGTTCCCGAAGGCATGCGAATCGGTCCCCTGGAACTGGCGGCCGGGGTCCCGGCCAAAATCAAGAAGCTGTACGACGACAGCAATTTGGCGCATAACGCCGGAGAGGCCGCGACCTACAAACGGCTGTCCGAGACCTATCGCAAAAACAACTAGAGACCTCGAATGTGCGCCACCAAGCCTTGAATGGCCTGCATATAGGACGCTAACCCTTGGGCGAAGATATCGTTGTGATTGGCACCCTCGATGCGCAGCAGCCGTTTGTGGGCTGCGCCGGATGCGTCGTATAGGGCCTGTCCATCCGTAAAGGGAATGATGTGATCGTGTTCGGCATGGATAATCAGGGTGGGCCCGGCGTAATGCCGGACTTTGTCCAGGTTGCCGAACCCCTGATCCTCTTTGAAGCCCAGGCGCTTCACATCCACGCCCAATAGCCCCAGCAGCGGTTCGGCATAGGCAAAGCCGCTCTCCACGATCAAGCCGTCCATTTGTGTCGGGTGGGCCGCTGCCAACTCCAGGGCCGAAGCGCTGCCCAACGAGCGACCCATGACGATCAGTGGGTGGGTCTCGCGGTGGTCGGCGAGCCACCGGCGCACATAGGCCAGGATGAGGTGGCAGTCGCTCAGCATGGCGCTCACCGTGGGCTGCCCGCTGGAACGGCCGTAGCCGCGGTAATCCGCGACCAGAAAGTTCATTCCCATCTGGTTGTAGAGCGGCCCCAGTTCATCGTAGTCCGCCGCGATTTCACCATTGCCGTGGAAGAACAGGATCGTGGCCTGGGCGCCGGCGACGACATGAAAGCGCGTGCCGATATGCATATCCGGCGCCACGGGAATGCGCGGTGCGCTCTCTTCGTCGGCAGAGGAGGGCATCCCCCACTCCGCCCGGGGATGGAAAATGGCGCTGAGCACCTCGGGGCGATCCAGAAGGGCGTAATCGGGTTTGTCCGAAGGCATGGCAACCTCCTTTATCCGGACGCCTTATACTTCCAGCGTCACCGGGATTCTTTGGCCGAAGCCCAAACGGTTGTTCGTGAAATGAACTTCATGGGGCACGAAGCGGTAGAGGCGCACCTTGTCGCCGAGCTTGGGTGGACTGCCGGTTTCCTGTGGGCCGCTTTGCAGAAAAGGCCTGGCGAACGGGAATTTCCAGAGAAAGCGGCCGACGACACCGGCCTGCTCGGAGAGGCGGGTCACCTCCTGCAGCGCGCCGGCCATCTGAATGCCTTGGATCTCTTCCCATTGGGAGCTGTCGGCGAAGATGGCGGCGGCAGTCAAACGGTCGCTCAACCCCTGCTGAATATGTCGGGACCGCGGGCTGGAGAAGAAGTAGAAAGCGGGAGCCCGGTATACGTAGTAAACCGGTGCAGCCCAAGGCGATTGCTCCGCACAGGTGGCTAAGACGAGGGTGCGGCATTCGGCAATCAGGGCCTGAACCTGGGCGCGATGGTTGGCCCCATCCGCAGACGGGCCTTGGGGCTTGTGCTCAACATTGGCACCATCGTTCATAAGTGCAGTTTCCGTGCTTAGGCGGGCGGATCTTTGCGGCTTGAATCGGCCACCAGCCGTAATTGGCCTTGGCTGTATTCAAGCGGCTCTTCTTCCGGCATGCTTTCCAATTCCTTGAGGGCCTCGCGGATCTCTTTGGAGCCACGTTCGTAGACCTTCCAGACCGCGACGTATTCCCGGCGGGCATCGCGCAGGGAGAACCTGCCGTTTGTATTGCGCAGATAAGCACTGACCATTTCCCGCACCGACTCCCAGCTATCGCGCCGGGTTTGGTTTTGCTGGGGGGTAAGCTGGGCCATATTCTTCAAGATTTTCTTCAGAAAGCGGTCATACAGAAAACGATGCGCGACCAGGGCCCAACCGCCCAGGCTGACCAGCGCCGCCGCACAGGCAATGCCCAGGATAATCAGGGGCCCCAGGCCGGCCAGGGGCGGCGCGGCCATGGAGAGTGCAAAAGCGGCGGCACCGACCAAAAGGCTGACACTTAAGGCCGCAACCGATGACTTGAGATTGAATATGCGTGATTTTTGGCGGAAGCTGACCAGGGCCTCCAGCAGATGGGAGAGGCGCTCGCCGTGGGTTTCGACAAAGGCGGCCAGATTGTCCAGGCGGTAGCGCGGGGCCAGCAGCACGGCGCGTTTGAGCTCCTCGCGCTGATTTTCCAGGTAGCGCAGGTAGCTGATGTCGTGTTCGTCCTTGTGGGCCGCCGCCTCCTGGGCCGAGTAGGTCAGATGGATCATGGGGATATCTTTGCGGCCGGTGATCTGGGAGAGATTCCAGCACAAGGTGCCGTACACCCTGAGCAGATCGATCATGGAGGCGCACTCGTCGATGCGGTTGAGGACGAAGAGCACGCGGTCTTCGAATGTCCGGGACGGCAGCGTGTCGCGCAAACTGGTGTGGATTTCGCGCACCGTGCCGGCCTTGTGGGGGTCGAAGAGTACCAGCACCAGGTCGGCGATCTGGGCCAGGTCGCCGATCACCTCCTGGTAGTTGTACCCTCGGTCGCGCTCGGTGATGCTGTCCAGCATGCCGGGGGTATCGATGATCGCCAGGTTCTGCAGAAAGGGCGAGTTGATCTTTTTCAATCGGAAATGGGCCGCGAAGCGCTGGCCGTGCTTTTTCAACGTTTCGAAGGGGTACTCGCTGTCGTTGAGCAGGAATTTGCCGTCGCGGGTCTCCGTGACCTGGACCGGTGTGTCGGGCGGCTGGCTGTCGTCATACGTGATGACCGTGAACGAGTCGTCCGTGGGTGCCTGGCCTGTGGCTTGTACTTTTACCCCCAAGAAGTCGTTGATCAGGGTCGATTTGCCCGAAGAGTATCCGCCCAGGACCAACACCTGGGGCCGCCACTTGATGGTGGTCTCCAGCGGCACATCGCTATAGCCGTAACGCAGGGCCACCGGGGTCAGATGGCCGGCCACCATTTCCAGCAGCTCGGTTCGCAGCGCCTTGATGTAATTGTCGCGGTACATGCACTACTCCAGGGGGTGGGATGTTCAAACCTTTGCGGACCATCCAGGCCCGTTTCGACAACAGCAGCTTCCTTTCTCGACGTTAGGGTTACTTATATGCAATGGGACGAGTTAAATCAATAAATTATATGCGATCGCCAGTTGGCGGCGGGGTGTTTGGCAGGGCCACAAAGTGCAAAGAGTCGAAGCAAAGACATTTTAATCCGGCAATAGGGCATCTGTGTTTGCCGGTGTAGGCTTTCCAGAATCAGTGGCCGCAACCACACCCGCACCCGCCGCCGCATCCGGTGGTTTGGGCCATGGCCCGCACGATTTCCTGGGCAAGGGCTGGGACCACGGATGCTACGGTGATGTGCAAGGTATAAGGCGGTGCCATTTGAATGGCATGGACCAGCGTGTGGCGCAAGTGGCCGAAGATCACGTTATCGACCCCAGGTTCCAGCGGCAGGCTGAATTCATCCCCCACCGATTTGGCATGAAGCATTTTTTCAAAAGGCGAGATCCCGGCGCTACCGATGCCATAAATGAGATCCATTTGGGTATCCGCCGATTCTGATTGTGGATTGCCTTCACCGGGCACGGCTTTGATTTGCAGATGAATTTTGTCCATTGGGCCGATGGATTTAGCGTTCTTATTCATGGTCGGTATCCTCGCTGGTTGTTGCCGAACTATAAGATCGACCCCGAATTATGCAATCCACAAGAAACAAGGAGCCTTCATCGGTTAAGACGCCCTTTATATCGATGTTCGTCTGATCGTGCTGCGGATTTCTTCAAATCAGCTGATTCGCAATGAATACACCATTGTCCGCACTCAGGCGGGACCGCATCCGATCCATGATGATCCGCATGGGGTCCGTGCTTGTGTTGAAGCGTACGGATTCGAAACAAGAGACCAAAAGCTGCTCATTTCCGCTCCAAAGTTGGAAATCGTGTTGCAGGTGAGGCACCAACTGTTCGCACAGCAGGTCGAATTGTATATCGCTCATGTCAGCCATGGCGGCCATTTGCTGAGTGGTTAAATCCGAAATCAGGACATCGACCGCCTCGTCTATGGTTTTGGGTTGTCTGAAACGTCGAAACCGATCAATCATTCTAACACTTAATGCTCCTTTGCAGATCTCGCTCCCGCGCATTTGATTCCAGGTCCATGGGCATTCGTTACAGGGCATTTTGTTATGCAATCCATATGCCCGAAAAGCCGCATCGCCGAGACACCGAAAATAAGCGTGGGCCGGCCCATTGCAAATGACACCGCCAAACAGGGGTGCGCATGGGCAATCGATTGCATAAAAATTATTTCATAGAATGGTCTCAATATGGTAATTCTGACGCCTCTGAGGTTGCCTGGTAATTTCTTCGATTCTTATCAAATCCAAAGGAGTGATCACACGTGAAAGCATCGCAACTGCGCAAAGGCAATGTGATCGGCATCAACGGCGTGGCCTACCGAGTGCGCGATATCGATATGCAAACCCCCTCGGCCCGGGGGGGCAACACCCTTTTCCGGGTGCGTATGACCAGCATTCCCGGCGGCCAGAATCTGGAGCAGAGCTATAAAAGCAATGATGTCGTCGAGGAACTGGCCTTGGAGCGCCGGCACATCACCTATTTATATAGCGATCAAGTGACCTACCACTTCATGGACGCCGAAAACTACGAACAGTACGCGGTTCATGTGGATCAGTTGGAAGAACAAAGGGATTGGCTGGTGGAGAACATGGATGGGTTGGGGGCGCTCATGCTGGATGGGCAAATCGTGGCCGTGGAACTGCCGGCCACGGTGGAGTTTGAGATCGTGGAAACGGCGCCGGTCATCAAGGGGGCCACGGCCACCAACCGCAACAAACCGGCCACCTTGACCAATGGCCGGGTGGTACAGGTGCCCGAGTATATGTCGCCGGGGGACCGGGTGCGCATCAATACCGAGACCGGCAAATTTATGGCGCGGGTAAGATAAGAGCCGATACTCTCAAATGAAAGCCAGCCACGGCCTGTGGTACGAGAGGTCATCGAACCGGGCGTTTGGTGAAAAACGCCCCGGTTGATCCCGGGGCGTATGAAGCGGATTAAATTCCGAAATAGCTTCTGAGACGGCGCGGCTTGAGGTGCTGATCGATGCCGCGCCGGACCTGCTCCCGCACCGCCTGGGTTTTCAAATGAAGCACCATGCGGCCGTAGCGGAGGTTTTTCTCGATGAGGTCCGGGTAGTTGGTCAGGTTACAGCGGAGCTTGAGCCCGTTGCTGGTGACTTTGCGCAAGAAAGTGATCTCTTTGCCCATCACTTGATTGTTCTTTTGAAGCACGGCATTTAGAAAATCGTGCCGTGTCCTGGGGCATTCCGCGTAGGTGACGGCCCGGCCCATATGGCTGAGGGCGTGCCCGTCGCTGCCGCCCACCATGGCGCTGTCCAGATTAAATCCGAGCACCGCGCATTTCAGATTCCAATTCTTCAAATTGTTGGCATTGATTGCCTCGATGCCATCCACCATCTGAAAAAGGCCTTGGCGCTGGGTCTCGGAGAACTGGGCATTACAGATGCCTGTGTACATGGCACAATAGGGGTGTGGAAAAATGACCACGCACCGGTAGCGCCGGGCCCGCTCGATGGCCTCTTCCATCGACAAGCTCAGGGAGGTCATCACGCCGCTGCCCATATGGGGCACGATCTCGTTTTCGTAGAATCGCTGCAGGTCGGCGACCTCATAAAAATAGACCAGCAGGTGGGACCCTTCGGACACGGTCAATTCTATCCCGGGAATGCTCAGGATGTCCTCGTACCGATCAATCTCCAAGGCCCCGCGGATCTCGTTGTGGTCCGTGACGGCGATACCGATGCCCAGTTGGCGGGCCCGCTCGGCGATCTTATCGATACGGCTCAAGCCATCGGAATAGGTGGAATGAAAGTGGGTATCTACTACGGTATATGTCTGATTCAGATAATCGAGATCAGGTTTGTCGAATCGTACACGATCGCTACAATGCATTAAAAGACTCCTTGGATTTGGCGCTCGAGGTTCGGGCGAAAAAACATGCAAAAGGCTTGCCGGTCGTAGACGCTGGCCAAATCGCCCCACAGCCTAATTGATTTCCATTTTTTGTTCAAGATTTTCTGCCGACCACGCAATTTTTGCCCTTATGCTTGGCGTCGTAGAGCGCTTTGTCGGCCCGGGCAATCAGATCGGTGGCGGTATCTCCTTTTTTGAACTGGCTGACCCCGATGCTGATGGTCATACAGAGATATTCGTCCGTGGCGCTGTCGCTGGTGGCATAACGTACCGATGCGATCGTGTTGCACAATTGTTGAGCTTTTTTCAGGGCGTTACGGAATCCGGCGCCCTCTAGAAAAATGAGGAACTCTTCGCCGCCATAACGGGCCAGAAAATCTTCGCCGCGGATGGAGGTGCGGCACTTCTGGGCCAGGGCCACCAGCACCCGATCGCCAATGAGGTGACCAAATTTGTCATTGATCTGCTTAAAATCGTCAATATCGATCATGAGCAGACTGAACTCGGCATTGCTCATATGGCTGCGTTCGATCCGTTCGGCCATGAAATCGTCCAAGGCTTGACGGTTGTATATCCCGGTCAGCGCATCGGTCATGGCTTTTTCCCGGGTTTTCTCCAACTCGGTTTGCAGGGTGCTCACCTGGCCGGCCAGCAAACGGATCTGGCGATGCTCCTGATCCTCTTTCAACGCCACGATCTCGCGCATCTGGTCCACTTCAACCTTGAGGGCGTTCTTGATCTTCTTGATGTCGTCCAGGGCGCTGATTTTGATGATCTTTTCGCCCTGGTGATTGATGCGTTGGTAGAATTCACGGTTCTCCACGTTCAGGTTGGCCATGGCCCGGGTAAGCAGGTCGATGATGTCCCGCAGCTCCTTCTCGCGATCTTTGATGTAGGCGTGCTGGCGGTCGATGAAATCCAGGATGTGTTCCTTGCGCTGCTCGAAGTGCAACTCCTGGCGTTTGGGCTTTTCCGGCGCCAGGAACCGTTCGTTGACCTCCTCGATCTGCTCCTTGAAACGATCCGATTGAATCTCCTGAACGTCCAGGGCAAAGGCCTTCAAAAAGTGCAGCAATACCGTGATACTGCGCGCATAGACATCGCACTTTTCCTGGATAGCGGCGGCCTTCTCGGTCAACGACCGGATGTCCGTCTCTTCAGGGGGGTTCTGGGAACGGTTGAGGAAGTTGAGCATCGCGAGGCTACACCTTTCTTGCAAAAGTTTAGGCCGAAAAACCGTGGGACCGCTTATGGCTGTTATCGCCCTTTGAGAGCAAAACTTTATCCGCCGCGCTTGAATAATTTGATGGATGGGCTATAGAGCAGGCTGGCTGCGCAGCATACCGGCGGAGTGTCACTACTTAGTGTCCATCCAGGGATGAGATATTTTTAATCGGCGAAAATAGCCATTCCTGGATGGACACTGCTTAACATCCACAGGAACAAGGCCATGACCCCAGACTTGAGCATCCACATCGGCCCCCTGGGCCTCAAAAATCCGGTGATGACCGCTTCGGGCACTTTCGGCTACGCCAGGGAGTTTCAGACCCTGCTGGAGTTGGACCGCTTGGGTGCCATCATCGTCAAGGGATTGTCGCTGCAGCCGTCCAAGGGCAATCCGCCGCCGCGTATCGTGGAGACCCCCTGTGGCATGCTCAATGCCATCGGATTGGAAAACGTCGGCCTGGAGCGCTTCATAAAGGAGAAGGTGCCTTTTCTGGAGGGGCTGCACGCGCCGGTGTTGGCCAATATATATGGTACCGACGTGGCGGCCTATGCCGAGTTGGCCGAACGGCTGAACGACGTCGAGGCCGTGGCCGGCATCGAGGTCAACATCTCCTGCCCCAATGTCAAGCAGGGCGGCGTGGCCTTCGGCGCCGACCTTCACACGGCTCGGCAGGTGACCCAGGCGGTGCGTGCCAAATACCGCCGGCTGCTCATGGTCAAACTCTCCCCCAATGTCACCGACATCACCCAGATCGCCAAGGCCGTGGAAGAGGGCGGGGCCGACGCCATCTCCCTGATCAATACGATCACCGGCATGGCCATCGACATCCACCGCCGGCGACCCAAGCTGGCCAACATCACGGGCGGCCTTTCGGGGCCGGCCATAAAGCCGGTGGCCCTGCGCATGGTGTGGCAGGCGGCCCGGGCCGTTAAAATTCCGGTGGTGGGCGTCGGCGGGATCATGACCGCCGAAGATGCCCTGGAGTTCATCATCGCCGGCGCCAGCGCCGTGCAGGTGGGCACGGCCAACTTCGTCAATCCCCGCTGCACCATGGAGATCATCGACGGCATCGCCGACTACCTGCGTGAAAAGAAGATCGACTCGGTTAAAGAGCTGGTGGGATCTCTAAGGGTCGATTGATCCGCTTATGCAAAGGTACGGTCTGAGAGGGCGGCCTCGAAAGTGGCGCCGATCTCGGCGTTGATCACCAGGTCGGCATAGCGGTCCATTTCGGTTGGATCGCGGTTGACGATCACGAGACGCGCGCCGTTCTGTTTGGCCATAATGGGAAAACCGGCCGCCGGGAAGACCACGAGGGAAGATCCCGCGGCGATGAAAAGATCGCAGGCCAGGGTCTGCTCCTCGGCCAGGCGCATCTCGCGCTCCGGCATGGATTGGCCGAAGGAGACGGTGGCGGTTTTGATGATGCCGCCGCAGGTGTCGCAAAGGGGCAGGGTTTCGTCGGGTAGAAAGATGGCCCGGATCGCCGCCAGTTCGAAGCGCTTGCGGCACGTCAGGCAGATGGCGTAGGTGCTGTTGCCGTGCAGTTCGATGACGTGCTCTTCGGCAACGCCCGACGCCTGATGCAGCCCGTCGATGTTCTGGGTGATCACGCAGCTCAATTTTCCCCTGCGCAGCAGTTCGGCGATGGCCAGGTGGCCTTTATTGGGCCGGGCCTCGGCGATGACCTTTTCCGTGGCGAACTTGATGCGCCAGCTCTCCCGCCGCTTCTCTTCGTCGGCCATGAAATCCCGAAAATCGATGGGCTTGTAACGGGTCCAAAGACCGCCCGGGCTGCGGAAATCGGGGATGCCCGATTCGGTGCTGATGCCCGCACCGGTGAAGACCACCAGGCGCCGACTGGTATCGAGCATGGATCGCAACTGCGAAATTTTATTCTGCTGAAGCATGACCATATCCTTGGAATTATAAAGTTAAAGGTTGGTGGTGCCCTGAAGGCGGTGACTTTAGCGCGTACCCTGTCTTGCTTTTTATTCATAAAAAATATAGGCGAAGATGGCAATCGCGGATCTGTCCCAATGGCATCCGGAGCTATTGGAAAGCACATCTATAATTGGTTCGAATTCAAACATTCTTGTGGGAGGGATTTAAAGTGGCACAACAAATTGCGGATCGCAGAGACATCGACTTCGTCCTGTATGAACAACTGGACACGGAAAAACTGGCCAAGGAAAAAGCCTTCGCGGGGCTCGACCGCAAGGCTTTCGATATGATCATCAGTGAAGCACGGAATTTCGCCATCAAAGAGCTGCTGCCCACCTATGTCGACAGCGACCGGATCGGCGTCACCTTCGACAACGGCAAGGTCAAGGTGCCGGCGAGCTTTCACAAGCCCTTCAAGATGCTGATCGAAGGCGAATGGTCCTCCATGTGCGAAGATCCGGAACTGGGCGGCCAGGGGCTGCCCCACATCATCGACCGGGCCGCGCGGGAATACCTTTCGGGCGCTAACGGCTCGTTGGTCGCCTACGCCCAGATGGGGCACGGCACCGGCAAAATGATCGAGTTGAACGGCACTCCGGAACAAAAAAAGCTCTTTATTAACAAACTTTACGACGGCATTTGGGGCGGCACGATGGTGCTCACCGAACCCAACGCCGGGTCGGACGTAGGCGCCTTGACCACCTCGGCCAAAAAGAACGCCGATGGCACTTACTCCATCGTGGGCAACAAGATCTTCATCACCAACGGCGATCACGACCTGGCCGACAACATCATTCATCCGGTGCTGGCCCGCGTGGAAGGCGCGCCCGAGGGCACCAAGGGCATCTCCATCTTCATCGTACCCAAGATCTGGGTCAATCCCGACGGCACTCTGGGCCAGCCCAACGATGTGGTCTGCACCGGCATCGAGGAGAAAACCGGCATCCACGGCAGCGCCACCTGCAGCCTGGCTTTCGGCGGCAAGGGCCAGTGCCGCGGGTTCCTGCTGGGTGAAGAGGGCAAGGGCATGAAGATCATGTTCAAGATGATGAACGAAGCGCGTCAGGATGTGGGCTTTCAGGGCCTGTTCGCCGCATCGCGCGCCTATCTGTATGCACTCAATTACGCCCGCGAGCGGCTCCAGGGCAAGGAGTTGGGCGCCGCCAAAGACGCCCCGGCCCAGGCCCCCATCATCCGCCACCCCGACGTGCGCCGCATGCTGCTGTGGATGAAGTGTTACGTGGAAGGTTTGCGCAGCTTGATCTATTACGTGGAATCGCTCTTCGACCGCGCCCATTGCGCCAGCGATCCGGCCGTTAAAAAAGCCTGTGGCGACGAGGCCGAACTGCTCACCCCGATCATCAAGTCCCTGGGCAGCGATCGCGGTTTTGACATCTGCGTCCAGGCCATTCAGGTCTACGGCGGCTACGGTTACATCAAGGAGTACCCGGTGGAGCAGTTGATGCGCGACACCAAGATCGCTTCGCTCTATGAAGGCACCAACGGCATCCAGGCCATGGACCTGCTGGGCCGCAAGCTGGGCTTGAACAACGGCGCGGTCTTTATGAATATGCTGGCCCAAATGAACGCGACCATCCAGAAAGCCAAGGCCTCCGAAAGTCTGAAAGCCATGGCCGACGATGCCCAGACCGCAGTCAACCGGTTGGGTGAATTGGCCATGATCATGGGCAAGCGCGCCATGTCCGCCGATTTCAAAACCGCCTTTGCTCACGCCACGCCTTTCTTGAACGTCACCGGTGACCTGATCATGGCCTGGATGCTTCTGTGGCGTGCCCAGGTGGCCGCCGAGAAACTGGCCAAGGGTGCTGCGCAAAAGGACGTGGCCTTTTACCAGGGCCAGATCAAGAGCGCTGACTTTTTCATCGGCACGGTGCTGCCGGTCGCCCTCGGCAGTATGGATTCCATCGCCAAAGGCAACAAGGCTGCCGTCGAAATCGATGAGGCCTCTTTCGGTGGATAGTTGTTTTCTGTTTGTATAAGATCTAATTCTTCCCTTCACCCGTCGGGGTCGTCAGTAGCAGCAAACGGCCCCGGCGGGCATTTTGATTCACTTCCGTAGCATCGTTAGGCTTCAGCCACTTCCGCAGGATACACACAAAGAAGAGGCAAGTATGAAAGTTTACTTCCACAAAGACTTTTTCGAAGTTTATTCTTCTGACCCGGCGGCAGCCTTTGGACGTATGGAAGCCATTGCCCGGGCCATCGAACCCCATGCCGGCTTCTCTTCTTTTTCTCCCGCCACCGAAGATGACCTGCTGCGCGTTCACCCCCAGGGCCACATCACCGCCATCCGCCAGGAGGGGGTCTACGAGATCGCTGCACTGGCGGCCGGAGGGGCGATCGCTGCCGCCGAATCGAGCCTGGACGAACCGAGTTTCGCTTTGATCCGCCCGCCCGGGCACCATGCCTCCGCCGACAGTTGCTGGGGCTTTTGCTTCTTCAACAACATGGCCATATCGCTGCAACGGCTGCGGGCGACCGGTCGGATCAAAAAGGCCTTTATCCTGGATTTCGACCTTCATTTCGGCGACGGCAACGTCAATATCCTCGGAAACGAATCGTGGGTGGAGATCCTCAATCCCGAATCGGAGCGCCGTTCGTCCTATTTGCATCAAGTCCAGCGAGCCCTCGAAGCAACGACCGCGGATGTCATCGCCGTATCGGCGGGTTTCGACAACCACCGCGACGATTGGGGCGGCCTGCTCACCACGCAAGACTACCGCACCATGGGCACCTGGGTCCGCGCAGCGGCGCGGCGCAACCAAGGGGGGTGCTATGGCATCCTGGAAGGCGGCTACAATCATGCCGTTCTGGGTTCTAATGTGCTGGCATTTTTGGAGGGTTTAGGCGGCTGAGATTTGAAGTGATAGAAAAGGGGCCGGCGGAAGCAACTTTCGCCGGCCCCTTTCTGTTTCGATCACACGCTCTGGGCTTTATCGGACGGATGGGTCTTGAGGTACTCCAGGCGGTTCAGGCCGTTGATGAAGGCCAGGGCGCTGGCGGTGATGATGTCGGGGTCCGAGCCGCGCCCCAGGGCCACCAGGCCGTTCTCCTTGAGGCGCACGGTAACTTCGCCCTGGGCGTCGGTGCCGCCGGTCAAGGCGCTGATGGAAAAGCGCAGCAGCTCCGATTCGGTGCCGGTCAGCTTGGCGATGGTGTTGTAGGCGGCGTCGATGGGGCCGTTGCCGTAGCCGGCGTCTTTCACCGAGCGGCCGTTGATGGAGAGCTTGACGCTGGCCATGGGCATGACCGTGGTGCCGGCCGTGACGTGCAAATACTCCAGCACGAAGGTCTCGGCCGTGCGCAGCACGCCCTGGGTGACGATGGCTTCCAAGTCTTCGTCCATGACATGCTTCTTCTTGTCGGCCAGGGCCTTGAACTGGGTGAAGACGGTCTGCAATTCGTCGCCCGACAGATCGTAGCCCAGATCTTTCAGGTGCTCGCGCAGGGCATGGCGGCCGGAGTGCTTGCCCAGCACCAGCTTGGTGGCGCTCAGGCCGATGGTCTCGGGGCGCATGATCTCGTAGGTCATGGGGTTCTTGAGCATGCCGTCCTGGTGGATGCCGGCCTCGTGGGCAAAGGCGTTGGCGCCCACGATGGCCTTGTTGGGCTGCACCATGATGCCGGTGATCATGCTCACCAGGCGGCTGGTGGGGTAGATCTGGTCGGTGCGGATGCGGGTGTTCAGCGGCAGGTAGTTCTGGCGCGTGTGCAGGGCCATGACCACCTCTTCCAGGGAGGTGTTGCCGGCCCGCTCACCGATGCCGTTGATGGTCACCTCGGCCTGGCGCGCCCCCACGGAAATCGCTGCCAGGGTGTTGGCCGTGGCCAGCCCCAAGTCGTTGTGGCAGTGGACGCTCAGAACCGCCTTGCCGATGTTGGGCGTGTGCTGCATGACATACTTGACCAGATCGGCGAATTCGCTGGGAATGGCGTAGCCAACGGTATCGGGCAGGTTTACGGTGGTGGCGCCGGCGGCGATGGCCGTTTCGAAGGCCTGGCACAGGAAATCGCGATCGCTGCGCGACCCGTCCTCGGCGGAAAACTCCACGTTGGCGGTCAGGCTCTTGGCATAGGCCACCGCACCTTTGATCTCGGCCAGCACCTTCTCCCGGGGCATTTGCAGTTTGTACTTCATGTGGATGTCGGAGGTGGCCAGAAAGGTGTGGATGCGCGGCTTGACCCCATGGCGGATGGCGCCCCAGGCGGCGTCGATGTCGTGCTTGTTGGCCCGGGCCAGACCGGCCACTTCCACATTTTTCATTTTGCCGGCGATCTCGGAAACGGCGTCGAAGTCGCCTTCCGAAGCGGCTGGAAAACCGGCCTCGATGATATCGATGCCCAGCTTTTCCAATTGGGTGGCCAGGCGCAGTTTTTCACCGGTGTTCATGCTGGCGCCGGGCGATTGCTCGCCGTCGCGTAAGGTCGTGTCGAAGATTTTGACCATATCGCTCATAAGTTAACCTCTTTGTCTCCGTTGATGGGTTGTTCCGTTAAAGCGTTTGGTGAATGACTACTTGATCTTCCCATGAACGAACACAAAGCATGGGCCGCAGGGCGGCTTGCGGCCCCGCGGCGTGAATTCCTGCCTTTCGCGTCGAAATGATCATTGGTGTATGTCCTGTTTTTTGGCTAACTTGAACTGAAAGCTGTCGGCCAGGGCTTGCCAGCTGGCTTCGATAATATCTTCGGATACGCCGATCGTACTCCACAGATCTTCATGGTCCCGGGATTCGATGAACACCCGCACCTTGGCCTTGGTGCCGTCCCGGCCGTCGATGACGCGCACCTTGAAATCTACCAGGCGCATGGTTTCCAGATCGTCGGGAAAGAATTTGGCCAGGGCTTTACGTAAGGCATTGTCCAGAGCGCTCACCGGGCCTTCGCCTTCGGCGGCGGTGATTTCATGCACTTCGTCCACGTTGATTTTGATGGTGGCATGGGCCCGGCAGGGCTGGTCCTTGTCTTTTTCGATGGTCACGCGAAACGATTCCAGCGCAAAAAAAGGAGTGAACTGTTCGGTGAACTTTTGCAGCAGGATTTTCATAGAGCCATCGGCCACGTCGAACTGGTAGCCCTGGTCTTCCAGGGTTTTGATTTCGGTCGCGATCTTCTGGCTGTCGAACCCATTGGCGCCCAACTCGACGCCCAACTCTTTGGCTTTATAGATGATGTTGCTGCGGCCACCCAAGTCGGAGACCAGCACCCGCCGCTTGTTGCCGACCAGGGCTGGGTCGATGTGCTCGTAGGCCTGCGGCAGTTTCATGATGGCGCTGACGTGCAGACCGCCCTTGTGGGCAAAGGCGCTGCGGCCCACGAAAGGCCGGGTGTTGAGCGGTACGATATTGGCCGTTTCGCTCACAAACCGCGATACACGCTTCAATTGGTGCAGATATGCTTCGGGGATGGTGGCAATACCCATCTTGAGGCTCAGCAGGGGAATGAGAGTGATCAGATCGGCATTGCCGCAGCGTTCGCCATAGCCATTTACGGTTCCCTGCACCATGGTGGCGCCGTTGCGCACGGCGGCCAGGGCGTTGGCCACCGCCAGGCCGCAGTCATTGTGGGTATGAATGCCGATGCGCGCTGAAATCCCGTTATCGGTAAATGATTGGCGGACCTGGGCGACGATGGTTTCGATGTCGAAGGGCAGGGTGCCGCCGTTGGTGTCGCACAGCACCACCGTGCCGGCGCCCGCTTGGGCCGCCGCCCGCAGGGTCTCCAGCGCGTAGGCGGGGTCCGACTTATAGCCATCGAAGAAATGTTCGGCGTCGTAGAGTACTTCCCGGTCTTGCCCGACCAGCAGGGCCACGCTGTCGCGGATCATGGCCAGGTTCTCCTGGCGGCTATTGCCCATGATCGCTTCCACATGCAGGGGCCAGGATTTGCCCACGATGGCCACGGCCGGCGCCCGGCTGGCGATGAGGGCCAGCAGGTTGGGGTCTTTGGAGGCCTCGGTATTGGGTTTACGCGTAGAACCGAAGGCCGTGATGCGCGCATGGGAGAAGTGTTCCTGCTGGGCCATCTCGAAGAAGCGCGCGTCGCGGGCATTGGAGCCGGGCCAGCCGCCTTCGATGTAGTGCACGCCGAACTGGTCCAGCCGCTTGGCGATCTTGATCATCTCCTCGGAAGAGAAGCTGATGTTTTCTCCCTGGCTGCCGTCGCGCAGGGTGGTATCGTAGATAAGCACTTGGGTCATGGTCTTCTATTGTCCCTTCCCGGGCGGCCATATTGCCGTAACAACGAAAGAGTGCCTAAGATAGGCTTAAATCGGTTGCTGGCAATATGGCCGGTCCGCTGAAGGCTTACTTCTTGCCGCGGTTTTCCGGACGCAGGCCACGTACGGCCCGGCCGGCGCGCCACATTTCGGAGTTGCCGATGACGGCCAATTCGGCATCCAGTTTCTGACGATAATCGGGAGCGCTGTTGGCCGTCAGCACCCGGCGGGTCTCGGTGCCGTCCTTGACGCTTTGGTAGAGGGCGTCGAAAACCGGCACCACCGCTTCGCGGAACTTAGGTGCCCAATCCAGGGCGCCGCGCTGGGCCGTGGTGCTGCAGTTGGCGTACATCCAATCCATGCCGTTTTCGGCCACCAGGCGGATCAGGCTCTGGGTCAGCTCTTCCACGGTTTCGTTGAAGGCTTCGCTGGGGCTGTGGCCGTGCTTGCGCAGCAGGTTATACTGAGCCTCCATGACGCCCGCCAGACAGCCCATGAGCACGCCGCGCTCGCCGGTCAGATCGCTGTAGACCTCCTGCTCGAAGGTGGTGGGGAAGAGATAGCCCGAACCGATGGCGATGCCTAAGGCGATGGTGCGCTCCTTGGCTCGGCCGGTAGAATCCTGGAAGATGGCATAGCTGGAGTTGATGCCGCTGCCGTCCAGGAAGTTCAAACGCACGTTGCGGCCCGAGCCCTTGGGCGCCACCAGGATGACATCGACGTCTTTCGGCGGGATGATCTTGGTCTGCTCTTTGTAGACAATGGAAAAGCCGTGGGAGAAATAGAGTGCATCCCCCGGATTCAGACAGGCTTTGACCTGGTCCCAGGTGTTCATCTGACCGGCATCCGAGAGCAGATACTGGATCACCGTGGCGCGCTTGGCCGCTTCTTCGATGGAAAAGAGCGTTTTGCCCGGAACGAAGCCGTCGGCGATGGCCTTGTCCCAGTAGACTTTGTCCGATTCAAGCTGACCGATGATCACCGAAAAGCCGTTGTCGCGCATATTCAACGCCTGGGCCGGTCCCTGAACACCGTATCCCAATACGGCGATGGTCTCGTTGGCCAGGACCTTGCGGGCCTGCTCCAGGGTGAACTCCTCGGATGTGATGACCTCTTCCACAACGCCGCCAAAATCGATTTTTGCCATGTTTTTCTCCTTTGGAATGAATAATATACAGGCCTTAAGGCCGATAGGGTCCAGCAGGGTGCCTTAAATACCCCGTTTGGGCTCGCGATACAACGCCACACTGCCGGTGCGGGCGATTTTTTTGATGCCCATGGGCTTGAACAACCCGATGAGGGCCGTCATTTTATCTTCATCGCCGCTGGCTTCGATGGTGTAGTAATTGGATGCCACGTCGATGACCTTGGCCCGGAACAGATTGACCAGTCGCAGAATTTCGTCCCGGTTCTCCGGCCGGGCATGGACGCAGATCAGCGCCATCTCCCGGCGCACGGAGCGGTCGTCGGACATGTCACGCAGCTTGATCACATTGATCAGCTTGCGCAGTTGTTTTTCGATTTGCTCCAGCAGGGGTTTGTTGGCCTGGGTCACGATGGTGATGCGCGACACCTTGGGATCCATGGTTTCGGCCACACAGAGACTGTCGATATTGAAACCGCGGCCGCTGAACAGACCCACCACCCGGGAGAGCACTCCCGGCTCGTTATCCACCAGCATGGTCAATGTATGCTTTTCCGGACTCATATTCGCCTCTCACACCCTATCCAATAGTTAAAGCATAATTTCTAAACCAGGAGCATATCCGTGATCGGCCGTCCGGCCGGCACCATGGGATAGACGCACTCTTCGGACTCCACCACGAATTCCATGATCACCGGGCCGGGGGCCGCCAGCCCTTTGGCCAGCACCGGTTCCACCTCATCCGGCCGCGTGGCCCGCAGGCCCGTGGCCCCGTAGGCTTCGGCCAGTTTTACGAAATCCGGGGCATGGTCCATGATCGTGTGGGAGTAGCGCTTGTCGTAGAAGAGCTGCTGCCACTGGCGCACCATGCCCAGACAGCGGTTGTTGAGGATCACGATCTTGACCGGCAGGCCGTACTGCACGGCGGTGGCCATCTCCTGGATGTTCATCTGAATACTGCCGTCCCCGGCGATGTCTACGACCACTTTATCCGGAAAGGCCACCTGGGCGCCGATGGCCGCGGGCAGGCCGAAGCCCATGGTGCCCAGGCCGCCGGAAGTGATCCACTGCTGGGGGCGGTCGAAGTGGTAGTATTGGGCGGCCCACATCTGGTTCTGGCCAACTTCGGTGGCCACGATGGCGTCGCCACGGGTCAGCTCGTGGAGCTTTTCCACCACGTACTGGGGTTTGATGATATCTTTCTGCTGGTAAGCCAGCTTGTACTCGTTGCGCCAGCGCGTCACCTGCTCGATCCAATCGTCGTGGGGCGGCATGGACTGCTCCAGCTTCTCTTCCAGCACCATCTGGTTAAGGGCCGTCAGGCTTATTTTGCAATCCCCAACCACCGGTACGGTCACCGGAATGTTCTTGCGGATGGTGGTGGGATCGATATCGATGTGCACAATCTTGGCCTGGGCCGCGAACATGTCGGTCTTGCCGGTCACCCGGTCGTCAAAGCGCACGCCCACCGCGATCAGCAGGTCGCAGTTGGAGATGGCCATGTTGGCCCGATAGGTGCCATGCATGCCCAACATGCCCAGCCACAGGGGGTCCGAACCCGGAAAAACGCCCAGTCCCATGAGCGAGGCGGTGACCGGAATCCGCAGCCGGTGGGCCAGGGTGGTCAACTCTTCGGAGGCCTTGGAGAGAATCACGCCGCCGCCGCCGAAGATTACCGGCCGACGGGCGGTTTTCAGCAAGGCCAGCGCCTTTTGCAATTGCTTGGTATTCGGCGTGTAGGTCGGGTTGTAGGATTTGATGCTCACCTTCTCGATGGGCTGGTAGTCGGTTTTGGCCTGGGCCACATTCTTGGGGATGTCCACCAGTACCGGGCCGGGCCGGCCCCCCCGGGCGATATGAAAGGCCTCCTTGAGGACCTTGGCCAGATCCTCGACGCGATTCACCAGGTAGTTGTGTTTGGTGCACGGTCGCGTGATGCCGACGATGTCCACCTCCTGAAAGGCATCGTTGCCGATCAGTTGGGTGGGCACCTGTCCGGTGATTACCACCATGGGGATCGAATCCATGTAGGCCGTGGCGATGCCGGTGACTGTATTGGTGGCGCCAGGTCCCGAAGTCACCAGGCAGACGCCCACTTTTCCCGAAGCCCGGGCATATCCGTCGGCGGCATGCACCGCCCCTTGTTCATGCCGGACCAGGATGTGGCGAACGTCGGCACGCATGATTTCATCATAAAGATCGATGACCGCGCCGCCGGGAAAACCGAAGATGGTGTCCACGCCCTCTTCTTTTAGCACTGTCATCAAGATTTGTGAGCCGGTCAGTTCCATTGGGTCACCTGAAATTTTTGGCGTTGTGACGCCGTTGACATCGTAATCTATCTATAGATCTATCGAACCACCGCGCCGCCGTCTGCCGAACCTACCAGGCGGGCATAGCGGGCGAGATAGCCGTGCGTGATCTTGGGTTCGGGCGCGCGCCAGGCGCTCCGGCGCTTTTCCATCTGGGCGTCGTCTACTTTGACGCCGATCTGTTTGGCCGGGATGTCGATGGCGATGATGTCGCCTTCCTGGACCAGGGCGATGGGACCGCCCTGGGAGGCTTCCGGGGAGATGTGACCGATGGCCGCGCCCCGGGTGCCGCCGGAAAAGCGGCCGTCGGTGATCAAGGCCACCTGGCCGTCCAACTGCATGCCGGCAATGGCCGAAGTGGGCGTCAGCATCTCACGCATGCCCGGGCCGCCCTGGGGGCCTTCGTACCGCACCACCACCACGTCGCCGGGCTTGATCTTGCGGTCCAGAATGGCCGCGGTGGCCGCATCCTCGGAGTCGAACACCCGTGCCGGCCCTTGATGCTGCTGCATTTCAGGTCGCACGGCGGTCTGCTTGACCACGCAGCCGTTGGGCGCCAGGTTGCCGTAGAGCACCGCCAATCCGCCGGTGGCATGGTAGGCGTTTTCCTTGGAGCGAATGACTTCCGGGTCTTTGATCCGGGCATGGGCGATATTTTCAGCCACGCTCTGACCCGTAACGGTCAGGCTGCTGCCGTCGATGTGCCCGCCTTTGTCCAACTCTTTGAGCACCGCCTGGATGCCGCCCGCGCGGTCCAGATCCTCGATGTGGTGGGCGCCGCCGGGGCTCAACGAGCACAGGTGGGGCGTCTTCTGGCTGATGACGTTGATCTGGTTCAGATCGAAGGGCACCCCCGCTTCATGGGCGATGGCCGCCAGGTGCAGGGTGGTATTGGTCGAGCAGCCCAGGGCCATGTCCACGGCCAGGGCATTGGCAAACGCCTTGGGGGTCATGATCTGGCTGGGCGTGATCTGCCGGCGCCACAGCTCCATGATCTGCATGCCGGCCTGCTTGGCAAGCCGCGTGCGGGCCGCCATCACCGCCGGGATGGTTCCGTTGCCCGGCAGGCCCATGCCGATGGCCTCGGTGAGACAGTTCATGGAGTTGGCCGTGAACATGCCGGCGCAGGAGCCGCAGGTGGGACAGGCGGCCTCTTCGATGGCGGCCAGTTGGCCTTCATCCATATGGCCCGATTTGACCGCGCCCACGGCCTCGAACACCGTGATCAGATCGATTTTGGTCCCCTTGGGCTGGCTGGGATGGTTGCCGGCCAGCATCGGTCCGCCGCTGACGACGATGGTCGGCAGATCCAGGCGGGCTGCGGCCATAAGCATGCCCGGCACGATTTTGTCGCAGTTGGGGATCATCACCATGGCGTCCAGGCCATGGGCTCTGGCCATGATCTCCACCGAATCGGCGATGATTTCGCGGCTGGCCAGGGAGTATTTCATGCCCTCGTGGTTCATGGCGATGCCGTCGCAGACCCCGATGATGCCGAACTCCACCGGCGTGCCGCCGGCCATGTAGATGCCGGCCTTGACCGCCTCGGCCAGGGTGTTCAAATGGACATGGCCGGGGATGACCGTGTTGGCGGAATTGGCGATACCGATCAGGGGTCTTTGAATCTCCGAATCGGTGTAACCGCAGGCTTTCATCAAGGCCCGATGGGGGGCACGCTCGACACCTTGCTTGACTTGATCGCTCTTCATGAAATGATCCTCCAAAAAAAATCCGTTATCAGCCGATGGGGCCGATAACGGATTTTGGTTTTAACGGGGGTGTTACTTATACCATTATCGTCCCCTTGCCCCAGCGTCGGCAATGACACCGAGTACGAGAATAAGAAGGTTTACGAGTTGAACGATAAGGCTTTTCATCTGGTTATCGCCAATGTGGGTTGAGCGGTCTTTAACAACATGCGATGGGGCTGTCAACAGTTTTGTTTTTGATCGATTTTTTGACTTTGACATTGTCTGGTCACCGGCAGGGTCTTTGCTGGCGGATGTTCGGTCCGTTTGACATTTTTGAGGGCTTCCAATATTTTTCCATTGTAGTTTTATTTTGACACTGCCGAAGATCTCCTGATCCCGGGGACTCCGGCCTGGGGTGTTTTTGCGTAAACGTTCTGAAAGGGATGGATGGCATCTCCTTCAGTCTTCGGTCAAGCTGTAAGCAATCAAGGGGAGACTGCCATGTGCAAAGCAAAGCAATCCGGCTGGGCGCTTTTAATATGGATGCTGCTGGCGGGGGTTTCCCTGGCGGCGGATCGAGGCCCTTTGGCCACCGCCGATCGCTTCCCCCTGCACCTGATGTTCCTGTCCCCCCGCCCGGTTGCCGCCCAGCTTCCGGAGCAGGGCACCCTGGGCGCCGAGCTTGCGGTGGACTACAGCAGTGTCTATTTTGACGAGCACAGCGACACATATGATTTCCTCCTGGACATGGAGATCATGGTAACGGAGTTGTCGCTGCTCTACGTGTTGACGGAGCGGCTGGGGTTGCGCCTGCACGTGCCCCTGGTGAGCATGAACTCGGGCTTTCTGGACCATTTTCTGGAAGGGTATCACGATGCCCTGGGGGTCTCGAACTATGGCAGAGAAGATCGGCCCTCTGACAGTTTCGCCTATCGCATGGCCCACAATGGCGCCTCATGGGTGGAGGGTTCGTCGGGAGCGTTTGGCTGGGCCGACGTCACCCTATCGGCCCAATGGCTGGTGTTCCGTCCGACCAACGCGCGGCGCTGGCAAAGCAGCATATTGGCCAGCCTCAAGGCGCCGACGGGCAATCCGGATTACGGCTACGGCAGCGGCCGATGGGATGCAGGGCTCTTTCTGCCCACCCAGTGGTCGTTCCAGCGCTGGTCGCTGCACCTTATGCCGGGGTTTATTTACCATGACGATCCCGAAACGCTGGGCGCCGAAGTAAGGTCCCGCAACAGTTACAGTTTTTTCGGAGGCGCGGCGTACGCCCACAACGAGCGCTGGATCTGGCTGGCGCAGCTCAGTTACTTTTCATCACCCATCGAAGAGACCGGGGTGGCGCGCATCGACGATGGGGCCTTGGAGCTGGCGCTGGGGTTCAGGCGCATCATGAACCGCAACTGGCGCATGGAGTTGGCTTTCTCCGAAGATCCGTTCACCCTGGCGGCCCCCGACTTTACGATGCACTTGGGCTTGGTCTGGTCCTCTTCGAAGTAACCCCATCCCCAAGGAGATGACGGTATGACCCGCGTCGAAATGCCATCCGTTTATATCGTCACCGGCACCTCTCGTGGGATCGGCAAGGCCTTGGGCGCTGAAATTCTCCGACAAGGCCACCGGCTGTGCTCCCTTTCCCGGGCCGCGGACACCGTAACGGGAGAGTGGCGCAACTACCATTGCGATCTGGGTGACCCAGGGCAAATCCAGGTGGTGATGGAGCGCTTGCTTGACGAGATTCCATTTGAGCGGTATGGCGATGCCATTCTGATCAACAATGCGGGGGTATTGACCCCGATTGGGCCTCTGGACACGGCGGACCCCTTGGCAATAGACGCAGCGCTGCAGGTCAATCTAATGGCCCCCCTGCGTCTCATGGCTTTGTTTATCCGCGCGGCCGACCGTATGCGCGGCGATCGGCGCATCATCAATATCACCTCCGGCGCCGGACGCCATCCCTATGCCGGCTGGTCGCATTACTGCGCGGCCAAAGCCGCGCTGAACATGCTGACGCGCTGCGCCGCCTTGGATCAGCGCCGCCGTTCAAACCCGGTCCATATATGTGCCTTGGCACCGGGGGTGGTGGCTACGGACATGCAAGGTGAAATCCGCCAGTCCGATGACAGCGCCTTTCCCGATCGGCTCCGTTTTGTGCGCCTGGCTGAATTGGGTGGCCTGCTGGCACCGGAAGCGGTGGCGCGCCTGATCGTCGAATTGGATGCGGGCGGACAGTTCCGGTCGGGCCAGCTTTATGATCTGCGTCGTGCGCAGTGGTCGAACGGCCGTCCGACCATCGCACCGGAAAAAGAAAACGGCTGATTTCAAACCGGGTATCTGTTAAAATGAGCGCACTTATACAGTGTCCGACCCAGAAATGACATTTGAACATAGCCATTCATAGATGAGCACTTTCTAAGAAAAATCGCTGAAGAAAGGCTGGCTGGTATGGAAGCGCTTCCCACCTTTTTAAAGGGCTATTTCCTGATGGCCATGCCGGCCTTGATGGACCCTAATTTCCATCAATCCGTGACCTGTATCACCGAACATACCGAAGAGGGGGCGGTGGGTATCGTCGTCAACCGGGTGCATGAGGGGCTGCTGGCCAAGATGATCTTCGAAGAACTGGAAATGGATACCGATGGTCGGGCGGATTCCGTTGCCGTTCACATCGGCGGGCCGGTGCATGGCAATGAGTTGTTCGTTTTGCATGGCCCGCCGCTGGAGTGGGGCCAAAGCCTCATCGTCGGCGAGGAGTTGGCCTTGAGCAACTCCCGGGAGATCCTGCAGGCCATTGCCCGGGGCGGCGGGCCCGCCTCTTATATTATTGCCTTGGGATGCGCCGGGTGGGCTCCCGGCCAACTTGAATGGGAGCTGAACCAGAACGCCTGGCTCGTGGCGCCTTGCAACCGGGAGATTCTTTTCAGCGTTCCCTTGGAACAGCGCTGGGAGCGCGCTATCCAGCAAATGGGCATCGACCCTCAATCTCTGACGCATACGGCGGGCCATGCCTGAAGAAATGAAGAAAAAAAAGAGGGCGCCGTTCGCGCCCCCTGGTCATCTTTTCTAACGCATACAGAACTAACTTGCTTTGTCTTACTCTTCATCCTCATCTTTCTGCTTTTGCTTGGGCTTTTTCTTCTTCAGGCATACCCGGTCCTTGCGCACAAAGGCGCAAAGCTTGGGGTTGTAGTATTCCTTGCAGTTCAAGGGATTGTATAGCGGGCATTCGGGATGTTTTTCGGACATGAATCGTGATTCCCCTCGGCTATTTTAATGCGCCCTAGGCTCTTTTTCGCGCAAATTGAGGATGGAAATACCATAAAATCATAGAATTTACAAGCCATTATATTTTATGGCCCCCTGTGCGCCGCCTTTGTGCGCAAGGGAAGGTTTTGACAATTCGGGCTAAGCATTGGTATACGGCCCATGCATCGCGGAACACCTGATTTGCGTTTGGGGTGCCGAATCTCAGCGGCAACAAAGATACCTGCCGGACCCATACCGGACAAACAAGGACAGGGATGGACGCATACCAGAATAACAGGGAAGCAATTCTAAAAAGCAATCGGCAGGCGAGCGCATTGCTTCAGCAAGCCCAGTCCGTTATGGGCATCCAGGGCGGCGCTTTCGAACAATGGAAGCAATCCTGCGCGAGCATCGAACGTCAACTGCTGGACCATGTGGTGCGGATCGCCGTGGTGGGCGCCATCAAATCCGGCAAAAGCACCTTCGTCAACGCCTTGCTCAAAGAGGACTACCTCAAGCGCGGCGCCGGTGTGGTAACCTCCATCGTCACCCGTATCCGGCAGGGAGACCAACTGCGGGCCCGACTATTCTTCAAATCCTGGGACGAGGTCAACAGCGAGATCCAACAAGCCCTGGTCCTTTTCCCGGGCGATGAGTGGCGTTCGGACAAACAAACCTTCGATATCCGGCGCGCCCAGGATCGCAGCGACCTGAAAAGTGCCCTCTACACCCTCGACAGTGACCGGCTCATCGCCCAGGACAGCCTCAACGCCGATGGCGTCCTGCTCTCTTCCTATCTGAAAGGTTTCGATCAGGTCCAGAGTTATGTCTCCGCCGAAAGCGCCACCCGGGAATTCATCGATGATGTCTTCTCCGAACACCGCAATTTCGTGGGCAACGATGCCCTGGCGGTCTATCTGAAGGATATCCAACTGGAGGTCACCGGCGAGGTTCTGACCCGCAACATCGAACTGGCCGACTGCCAGGGCAGCGACTCGCCCAATCCGCTGCATCTGGCCATGATCCAGGACTATCTGCTCAAGGCCCACCTGATTGTCTATGTCATCAGCAGCCGCACCGGCGTGCGCCAGGCCGACATCCGTTTCCTGTCCATGATCAAGCAGATGGGTATCGCCGACAGCATGCTTTTCGTGTGCAATAGCGATTTGAACGAACATGACAGCCTGGAGGATCTGCGCACCCTGGTGCAACGCATGAGCGAAGAGCTATCGCTGATCGTCGAGGAGCCGCGGCTGTTTACCCTGTCGGCCCTGTTTAACTTGTTCGGGGCCATCGAGGAGAAGTTGCCCGCCAAGGACCGGGAGCGTCTGGCTCAGTGGCGTAAAGCCGCCAAGCTGGTTTCGTTCTCCGATGAGGAGAGCCTGCGGCTGGGGAAGGTTCTCGACCATAAATTGACGCGCGAGCGTTCGGCCCTGCTGCTTCAGAACCAATTGGCGCGCCTCGTCGTTACGGTTACCGGCCTCGGGCAGTGGGTCCGCTTGAACCGCGACCTGCTGCACCGGGATTCCGGCGATGCCGGGTCCGTCGCCGACCGCCTGAGTTCCCATCAGCGCCATATGCGCCAGGTGCAGTCCATGATCCAGAACACGATGGAGGGCGCCGTTCAAAAGATCAGCCGCGAACTCAAGAAAGATGTGGATCGTTTTTTCGACCTTTACTCCGGCCCGGTTCTTAAAAAGGTGGTGAACTTCGTGCGGGATTATCGGGTGGATCTGGAGCGCTATCGCGAACCCCTGGGGAATCTGGGCTTTACCCGCACCCTCTATCTCGTGTTCCAGGAATTGAAGCAGGCGCTGGATATCTACATGGCCGAAAAGGTCAATCCCGAGATCGCCGGTTTTATCAAGGGCCAGGAAAAGGGTCTGCTCGACCAACTGCGTTTTGTGGCCGAACCATACAAGGCCATGGTGCAGGACACCTTGAGCCAATATGAAACGGCCCTGGGGCAACTGGGATTGGCCCACACCAGCATCTTTGGCGCCGTATCCATCGACCCCGATCTGGAATCCATCAAGCAGGTCACCGGCCTGGCATTGCCGCCGGCCGCGGCCACCATGCGCTATTCGACGCACATCAAGACCCAGGCGATCATGCGCTTGGGTTTTTACTCCCTGGTGCGTGCCGTGCGCAAAGCGCTCAAGAAAACCGTGGGCGCTGAAAAATCCGAAGAGATCAAGGCCCTGAAAGACGGCATCCGCAAGATGAAGAACGAGACCGAGCGCTCCATCAATGCTCTGTTCAAGGATTACCGGGAGAACATCAAGTTTCAATACATGCATCGATTGGCCGAACTGGCCGGTCAGCGATTATACGAAACGCTCACCGAACAGTTCGGCGCCTATGTGGGAGACATCCAGAATCTGGTGGTGGCCATCGCCGAGCGGCGCAACGACAAAGAACGCGTGGACGCTGCGCTTGAAGCCATCGCCCAAGCCATCACGGACCTGCTGGTCGAGTTGGGAAAGCTGCGTCAAGAGGTGCAACTGCTGCTATAAACGTCGCATGACCATAACACACGATGGAGGAGGCGAATCCAATGCAAACCCGCACCGTGGCCGTCGCCAACGAGAAGGGCGGCGTCGGCAAAACCGTAACCGTGATCAATCTGGGTGCTGCGTTAAGTTTATTGAAACAGAAGGTGCTGATCGTGGATATGGATCCCCAAGCCAATGCCACCAAAGGCTTGGGGGTGGAGGTGCCCGAAGGGGCGCCGACGGTGTATGATCTTTTGGGGCCCGAAGCGACGGTGGCGGCAGGGGCGGCCATTGTGCGCACCCGCTGGAGCGGCCTCGACCTGCTGCCTTCCCACGTGGATCTCTCCGGCGCCGAAGTCGAGCTCACCGAGGTGGAAGGCCGTGAAAACCGCCTCAAGGAGGCCCTGGCCGATTTACCCATCGAATATGATTTCATTCTGCTCGATACGCCCCCCAGTCTTTCGCTCCTGACGGTCAATGTCTTTGCCTATGCCCGGCATGTATTGGTTCCCTGCCAGACACACCCGTATGCCTTCGCGGCCATGGAAGAGCTGTTCGACACCATCGAGGCCGTCCGGGAGGCGATCAACCCCGAGATTTCCATCCTGGGGATCGTGCCCACCTTCTACGACGGCCGCACCCGGGTGAGTCAACGCATCATGGAGCAGCTGCAAGCGGACGATCGTTACCGGAACCTGCTTTTTAAGACGGCGGTGCGGGCCAACACCACCATTGCCGAGTCGGCCGAAGTGGCTCGTCCGGTGGTTTTCTACCGCAAGGGCAGTTTCGGTACCGCGGACTACCATCAACTGGCCGCCGAGGTCATGGAACGTTGCGGTTGTCTGGTCTGAAGGTTGAACGTTAGCCGGTAATTCCCAATTGCGCCAGGTGATCCCGGGCAAAGTCGATGCCGGGGTCCAGCGCCAGGGCCAACTGGTAGTATTCGATGGCTTTGGCCATATCGCCCAGCGCACGGTAATTGACGCCGAGGTTGGCGTAATCGATGGCCGAGCTGGGGTTGAGGGCGATCACCCGCTGGAAGCAGTCGATCGCCTCAGCGTGATGCTTGCGCTTGTAATGGCAGAATCCCATTAAATTGAGGGTATCGGTCCGTTCCGGATCGACCCGATCCGCTTCGCCCAACCGGGCCAGGGCCTCATCGTATTGTTCCATCGCTTTGTGACAGGCGCCCCAATAGGTGTAGATGCTGGCCAGGTCCTCACCGGGCGGGTTGAGGCCGGCGGCCGTACGTAAATATTTGATGCTGTTTGGATAATCTTCATGGTTCATGTGCACCTGGGCCAGGTAGAAGTGAAGGTAGTATTTACCGGGCAGGGTGGCGTCGAACTTTTTCAGGCGCGTGATCGCTTCGGCGGCCGGACAATTTTCGGCGATGATCTTGGCGCACATCATGCCCACGCTGGGAAAGGCGGCCCGTTCGCGGAACTGAGTGCCCGGAATGACGGTGTAGAAAGCCGGGATATCCAGCACCGGATGGCGCACATCCACCGCATAGACATCCATGTTGCGGCGGGATAGCGCAGCGAGACAGGCTTGCACCTCCAGCCTGATATTGTCATGGTTCAGGTCCGGCAGGCGGTTCAGGGCAACGCTCCGTCCGGGATCGAGGATGTACTGCGCCTCTTCCAGTCGGCTGAATTTGGGCAGGCCCGAAGCCACGTAATTGCCGCCGCTGTTAAAGTCTCCGGCCAGTTGGGCCACTTCGGTCAATGCCCGGCAAAGGGCCTTGGCCGCGCTGGGCGTGGTCCCGGCGGTCCAGACGATTTCACTCTGATGGGGAAAGGTGGCCGGGTCCCAGGCCAGGGCACCCACGCTGGGAATGCCCATTTCCAAGGTGAAATCCGAAAGATGCAGGTTGACGCCGGCGGCCTTGAATTTGGCCATCAACGCCAGGGCCACCGGATCTTGAACGGAGGCGGGGTCGATGGTCGGCACCTTGAGGCGCTGTCGGCTGATCAAGGCGCAAACATGGCGCTCGACCACCTCGCAGATCCCCTGGCAGAGCGCCTCTTCATTGCAATTTCCCGCCGAAGAGCCATTGAACTCATTGATGCTCCAGAACCAGTTGAAGGGTACCAGCACCATGCGGTTTTCGTTCATGTGGTGCGCCCAGGTCCATTTCAAAGGCAGTTCGGCAAAAATCTCCCGGGCGGCCGGCAGGTCGTCGGAGGTGTCTTCAACGGAGCGGGCGATAGCCTCGAACGGCATGGCCGGCTCCGTCAGGGCGTTCATGGGTGCATGGATGTAATTGGCTCGGTTGCGGTAAAAACTGAACAGGCTGAAGCGCTCGCCCAGTTCCATGACGGCGCTGGCCTGGGATTGTTCGGGCGTGGCCCCCTTGCCCATTTGCTTGTAGTTACCGATGGCGTCTCTCGCCTCGGGTCCGCAGATGCTGAAAAATACCGGAATGCCGAGCCGGCCCTTATCGACGCGCACCACATCCTCCAGAATGTTCAAGCGGCGATCGGCCAGACGCTGTTTGAAACGCGCCACGGTGGCTTCGGGCGAGATGATTTTGTCCTGATCGTGGCTATATGTTTTGAAAGCATCTTGCAGCAAGAGCGGCTTGGGTTTCATCGGCTGGGGCTCCTTCAACAAACGATCAGAATATGGTGCCTTTTCATAAAGCCACAAGGCTTTACAAGCACCCCCGGATGAAATCAACCTCTAATCGGACGGGTGGCGACGGAGCCGGGATGACCCCGGATTCGAACGGGTGTTGGCTTCGGGCCTATTTGCTTGCTTTTTCAATAAGATTGAGGTAGTAGAGGGAAACCCTCACCTCCTGAAAAAGGACTTTTCGATGAAACGTGTCGCCGAAATCGAACGCAAGACCAAGGAGACTCAAATCCGGGCCAAGATCGACCTGGGCGGCAGCGGCTGCTATGAGGTGTCCACCGGCGTGGGTTTTTTCGATCACATGCTGACCTTGTTCACGGTCCATGGCCTGCTGGATCTTTCGGTCCAGGCCGAAGGGGATATTCAGGTGGACTTCCATCACACCATAGAGGATGTGGGCCTGGTCCTGGGTGAGGCTTTGAACAAGGCCCTGGGGGATCGCAAGGGGATCGCCCGATACGGCCATGCCGTCATCCCCATGGACGATGCCCTGGCCGAGGTGACGATCGATCTTTCCAACCGGCCCTTTATGAAAGTGACGATGCCCGAACGTCTGCCGCGCCAGAACGACTTCGACGTTTCCCTGGCCCAGGAGTTCTTTCGGGCCCTGGCGCAAAAGGCCGGCATGAACCTGCACATTCGCGTGATTTATGGGGATAACTGGCACCACATGATCGAAGCGGTATTCAAAGGTATCGGACGTGCGCTGCGCCAGGCGGTATCAATAGACGCCCGCGTTATCGGCGTGCCGTCCTCCAAAGGCAGTTTATGAGATTTCTTAAAGCGACCGACAAAAGGCGCTCGACCTGGTTCTCGGTGGTGATGTTTGGCGCTTTGGCCTTGCTTGTGGCCGATATCGGCCACACCCAGACGCCCCCCGATCCCAATGCCTCCGAAATGCGCTTTAGCCGGATTTTGATGCTGCCGGTGTATGACATGCGCGTCGTTTACGGGGAGAGTTTCAGCTTACAGGGTCCGTTGTCCGGAAAAGTGTTCAGCATGGATCAGGTGGACCCTCTGGCGCTGGATTTCATGCGGAAAACAATCGATGCCGTACTCGAACAGAAAGGCAATTACCACTTGCTCTCCGCGGCGGGGCAGGATGTCGAATCCATGATAGGGCTGGCTCCCGTGGCCGGCGCGCGCGCCGATCGCATCTTGGCGATCCAAAAGGCCGCCGAACGCAAAGGGGCTGATGTGGCGCTGTGCACGTACATCTATGCCTTCCGCAACCGGGTCGGCACCGCCTATGGGGTCGAAAGTCCGACCATGGTCTCCTTCGAGATGAACCTGGTAAGCGCCGCCTCGGGCCGCATCGTATGGCAGCGGGATTTTACCGAAACACAAACCACGCTCAACGAGAATCTGTTGAAGTTGGGTAAGTTCTTGCAGCGCAAGGGGCGCTGGGTGACAGCCGAGGAGATGGCCGCCAAAGCCATTGAAGATCTTCTATCCTCATTTCCGTGATTGGATTGGTAAACCTATTAATCGTGTTTATCTTGCCGACCGAGCGGCATGGTGTCGCAAAATGATAGGCGATGAATAGGGGCTTGCGCAAACATTCATTGGTAAAAATCAAACAGGGCGCAATCGCAGGGGATAGACAGGCACTCAACAAGGAATCCTTTTGCGGTGAATGCCCTTTTGCGGTTTTTATTGACATCGCTGATTTTCTACTGTAATTTTGCCGATTTCAAATAATTGAAGCAACTGATGAATCATGCATCACGCTTACCGCACATACAAACAAGCTGCTCCTCAGTCGGACCCCTATTCGCCGGCTCAGCAGGCTTCTCGGAAGCCTGGGCCAGGGTCAATGACCGTTTGATGGTCGTTTTGCAGGATGGAGGGCGCTCTCGTTGATACATTCGATCCCTGAAGATACGATCCAGCGCATCAAAAACGTGGCCAATATCGTGGATGTGATCTCAGAGCATGTGGTGCTCAAGAAGGCTGGACGTAATCATTTGGGACTTTGCCCCTTTCATGCCGAAAAAACCCCATCGTTTACCGTCAGCGCGGAAAAGCAGATTTTTTACTGTTTTGGGTGTCATGCGGGGGGCAATGTATTCAGTTTTCTCATGCAACGCGAGGGCGTGGCCTTTCCGGAGGCCGTACGGGCCCTGGCGGGCAAATATGGCATCGAAATGCCTACCGAGCATCTCAGCCCAGCCCAGAAAGAGAGGCTCTCGGAAAACGAACAGTTGTATCGGGTTAACGAAGCGGCCATGCGCTTTTTCCAGCGTACCCTCATGGCGCCTGAGAGCGGCCAGCGCGCCACAAGCTATCTGGTGGGCCGCGGCATGACCCGCAAGATCATCGATGGGTTTCAATTGGGCTTCGCAACTGAGCGCTGGGACGCACTTTGCCGGAACCTGCAACAAAAAAAGGTGCCCACCGAACTGATGGTCAAGGCCGGTCTGGTAATTCCGCGCAAGGATCGCAACGGGTTTTATGACCGTTTCCGGGACCGGGTGATTTTTCCCATCATGAATCTGAGTCAGCAGGTGATCGGCTTTGGCGGAAGGGTCATGGGCACGGAACTGCCCAAGTACCTCAACTCGCCGGAAACCCCCATCTACAACAAAAGCCGGTGCCTCTATGGGCTTCATAAGGCGAACCGACCCGCCCGCGCTTCCGGTCGCGTCTATGTGGTGGAGGGCTATTTCGACGTTCTGGCCATGCACCTGTATGGATTCGAAAATACGGTCGCCACCCTCGGCACGGCCTTGACGCCCGACCATGTGCAGATGCTCAAGGGAATGGTGGGGGCCACGGGCCAGGTGTACCTGGTTTACGATTCGGACCAGGCCGGCATCAAGGCCGCCCAACGCAGCGTGCGGGTGTTCGAAGAGGGATTTTTGGATGCCCGGATTTTGGTTCTGCCCAAGGGCCATGATCCGGATACCTATTTAAGAGAACATGGCCCTGATGATTTTCTGAAATGGGCCGATAAAGCCCAGGGGATGATATCGTTCATCATCAGCGCGGCCATCAATACCCACGGGTTGTCTCTCGAGGGCAAGGTCAAGGTGGTGGCCGAAGTGCAGGAGTCCCTGGCCGCGGTCCATGACAGTGTGGCGCGTGCCTTGTATATCAAACAGTTGGCGGAACGGCTGCAAATCGATGAGAATGCAATAATGGAAAAGGTGCGTCTTGCGGCCGGCCGATCGACGCCCCATGTTGCAAAGACAGCCGATATCCGGGAGCGGCTGGAGGTCAACGACGGCCGGCGTCTGGAGCAGCAAATTGTGGCCATGATGCTCTGTTACCCCCGGATGATTCCCGAGATCCTGGGGCGGAACCTCGTGGATTATTTTGAGGATGGCCAACTCCAGAAGATCGCGCGGATGCTCGGGCAGCGCGCTGCCACGGAACAGGAAAGCGTCGCCGACGTGGTTTCCATGATCGAAGAACCCCGCTATCGAGCCCTGATGGCGCAATTGGCGCTGGAAGAGTGCCATTGGGACCGTCAGGGGTGCGAACGCTTCTTATCCCAATTTGAAGCACACCATCACCGCCGCAAGCGTGGCGATCTGCAGCGCCAGATCGAGGCGGCGGAAAAAAATAAAGACACCGAATTGCTTTCCACACTATTACGCAAGAAGCAACAGCAGGCGGGTAGGGGATTGATCAACTCGTAAGGTGCAGGAGGCTCATTCCAATGGCAAAAAAGACGGACCAAAAAACCAATAGCACCAGTGCCGCCAAACTTGATGCGGGCCACACGAAAAAGAAAAAGGAGATGAAACTGGAACCATCCATGCACGATGACTCGGCTGAAATCTCCGACGAGGAGAACGACCACAAAGACGATAAGACCATCACCGAAAAGGCCTTGAAGGCATTGATCGCCCAGGGCAAGAAACAGGGATTCCTCACTTACGAAGAGCTCAATACGGCACTCCCCGACGATATGCTCTCCGCCGATCAAATGGACGACACATTGATCATGTTCGACGATCTGGGCATCGACATCGTCGATGACAATAATCGCAACATCACCAAGGAAAAGACCAAGAAGCTCGATATGGATCTCAAGGCCGATGACGCCGGCCTGGCCGACTACGGATCGGTGACCGATCCGGTGAAAATGTACTTGCGGGAAATGGGCCTGGTGACCCTGTTGAGCCGTGAAGGCGAGGTGGAGATCGCCAAGAAGATCGAAGCGGGTGAACAGGATGTGCTCAAGGCCCTGTTGGAAACCACTTTGGGAGTGGATTTCATTCTCGATCTGGGGCGTCGGATCGAAAACCAGACGCTGCGGCCCAAGCACGTGCTGCGCGATGTGGACGAGGGCGATACCTATCAGGATGAATTGGTGCAGATCGATGCCTTCCTGGCCACGATCAAATCCATCGCCGAGGTCCACAACGAGAACATGGAATTTCGGGATACGCTCTTTGACGACCAGAAGGTCCAATCGGAAGAACAGCGCCGCATCCGGCGCAACATTACGCGGCGCAATCAGAAGATCTTCGATATGCTCAAAGAGTGGCGCCTGGAGGGCAACGTCATCGATCAGATCGAGGAGGACATCCGCAACCTCATCGATTGGTTCGACGCCATGAACCGGGTCATTACGGCAACGGCCGAGACGCTGGATGTGCCGGTGGCCACTTTCCGGGAAAATCTGGGAGCCAAGACCCGCTTTTCCAAAATGATCGGTAAGGAAGGGGCCCTTTCGCGCAAGGAAGTGGAGAGCTTCTTTGGCCATGTAGGCGAGACCCAAAACCAGATCACGACCAAAGAGACGGAGATCAAGGCCAACAGCCGCATTCTTAAACGCATTTTGGCCAGCGTGGACGAAGGCCGGGCCCGGGCCAAGCTGGCCAAGAGCGAGCTGATCAAAGCCAATCTGCGCCTGGTGGTGAGCATCGCCAAGAAGTACACCAACCGCGGCTTGCAGTTCCTGGACCTGATTCAGGAAGGCAACATCGGCTTGATGAAAGCCGTGGATAAATTCGAATATCGCCGGGGCTACAAATTCAGCACCTACGCCACCTGGTGGATCCGTCAGGCCATCACCCGCGCCATCGCGGACCAGGCCCGCACCATTCGTATCCCGGTGCATATGATCGAAACCATCAATAAGCTGATCCGCACCTCCCGCTATCTCGTTCAGGAGTTGGGGCGCGAGCCGCGACCGGAGGAGATCGCCGAAAAGATGGAGATCCCCCTGGACAAGGTGCGCAAGGTGCTCAAAATCGCCCGGGAGCCCATCTCCTTGGAAACGCCCATCGGAGAAGAAGAGGACAGCCATCTGGGGGATTTCATCGAGGATAAAAAATTCCTGCTGCCTTCGGATGCGGCCGTCAGCCTCAATTTGGCCGAGCAGACCCGCAAGGTGCTGGCCACGCTGACCCCCAGAGAAGAAAAAGTCTTGCGCATGCGGTTCGGCATCGGCGAGAAAGCCGATCACACCCTGGAAGAGGTGGGTCAGGATTTTACCGTCACCCGCGAGCGCATCCGCCAGATCGAAGCCAAGGCGTTGCGCAAGCTCAGGCACCCGACCCGCAGCCGCAAGCTGAAGAGTTTCATCGAAAACTAGCCGCGAGACGCGTGGAAGTAAAACGGCGCGGAAGCCATTTATCGAATTGACAAAGGCCGCTGCGCTGGATAATAAAATGCCCGCGATGCATACGGGCCCATAGCTCAGTTGGTAGAGCCACCGGCTCATAACCGGTCGGTCCCTGGTTCGAGCCCAGGTGGGCCCACTTCACTTCTCCCCGGCGTCGGATCGCCTGTCGCCGCCAGCACAAAGATCAAGGGCGTGGTGTCGATTACACCACGCCTTATTATTTCAAGAGAGACGGTGGGAAGGCCTACCCAGGGCTCCTGAATATGTCATTGCAATCAAACCCTGAAATGGTATAGAGCCAGTGCCGAAAAGGAAGATGGCGATGAAGGGCAAGGGAGCAACAGAATGCCGCGTGGGCGATGTGATCAAGGTCATGGAACGCCTGGCGCCGCTGCATTTGGCCGAAGATTGGGATAATTGCGGACTGCAGGTGGGCGCCGCCCATTGGCCGGTGCGCAAAGTCTGGATCGCCCTCGATCCACTTCCCGAGGTGGTCTGTAACGCCGCAGAGCAACAGGTGGACCTGCTGATTACCCATCATCCCCTGATCTTCAAACCGTTGCGTGCCGTCGATACGCAGACGCCGGTGGGCAGCGTCATCGAAAGGGCCTTGGCGGCACGCATGGCCATTTATTCGGCCCACACCAATCTGGACAGCGCGCGGGAAGGGGTGAACACGATCCTGGCCCGAACAATGGGGTTAAAAAAGCTCACGCCACTGGTCCCTTATTCGGGCGCCGCCGAAGCATCCGAAAAAACGAGCCGGCTGGGCATGGGGCGCTTAGGGGTACTGGACAGGGCGCTGACCCTCAACGCGCTGATCGCCCGGATCAAAAAACGCATGCATTTGTTGACGGTTAAGGTGGCCGGCGATCCGGGCCTGGAAGTCCGCCGGGTCGCGATCTGCTCGGGCAGCGGTTCGAGCCTGCTCGAGGCGTTTCTCGACTCCGAAGCCCAGGTTTACATCAGCGGCGATTTGCATTACCATGCAGCCCGGACTGTGGTGGAAGCGGGCCGGGCGCTCATCGACGTGGGCCATTTCGCTTCGGAGCATCTCATCACCGATGCTTTGGCGACCCAGTTGAGCGACGCCGTTCGAAACAGCGGGTGGCCCGTCGTGGTGGAGCCATGCCGTCTGGAACGCGATCCATTCATGTTGCGATGAAAGCGATGGGCGATGAACGAGACCATTAAAAAGAATCTGGTCACCCTGGCAATCCTGCAGCGCACCGATACGGCACGGGAAAACATCGAAAGATACCTGGCCGGAGTCGACCAACGCATCGACGGTTTGTCCCAGCGCTTGACCACCGTGGAGCAGCAAGTGTCTGAAGCGCAGCTCCAACTGGATACGTTCAGAAAACAGTATCGTACCGATGAAAATGAAACAAAAAGCATCGAGGCGGGCATCGCCAAAAGCGACGTCAAGCTGGGTTCGGTCAAAACCAACAAGGAGTACCAGAGCATACTCAAGGAAATTGACGATCTGAAAGTTAAAAAAAGCGCCATCGAGGATCGCATGATTGAAATGCTCGAGCAGATCGAAACGGCCGAAAAGCAGGTGAAAGTGCTCAAGGCCGATCGCGCCGATCTGGCCCGGGAGGTCGAGGAGCAACAGAACCTCATCCGGGAGGAAGCCAAGGCCCAGAGCCAGGAGTTGGCCTCGTTGAACCAGGAGCGGGACGAAATCTGGGCGGAACTGGACCCCAAAATGCAGAAGATGTACGGTCGGGCCAAGCACCAGGGCAAAGGCATCGCCGTGGCAGCCGTGCTGGACGGCGTCTGCCAGGTGTGCCGAATCAATATCCCGCCCCAGGCATTCATTGAATTGACGCGCCTGGACAGCATGAGCATGTGCCCCAACTGCCAGCGGATCATTTATCCCAAGGCCGTCATCGAAGGGGCTTGATATAAGACATTACGGTCGGAGTAGGCCAGGCGGCCGCCGGTTCGGTACGCCGGATCGGAGGAAAGTCCGAACACCATAGGGCAGGGTGCTCCATAACGTGGAGTCGCGGTGACGCGAAGGCAAGTGCAACAGAAAGCAAACCGCCTCGCCTCGGCGGGGTAAGGGTGAAACGGTGCGGTAAGAGCGCACCAGTTCTCCGGGTGACCGGGGAAGCTAGGTAAACCCCACCCGGTGCAAGACCAAATAGGGGAGTGCTTGAGGGCTGCCCGCCCAAGCTCCCGGGTAGGTCGCTTGAGGTGCCGGGCAATCGGCACCCTAGAGGAATGGTCGCCGTCTCGATTGCGGGTAACCGCAACGGGAAACAGAATTCGGCTTATGGCCTGCTCCGGCCGTTCGATTTCTCATTGTGAGGTGATAGCGTGTTAACCATCGAAGAACTTCAGGTGGAGGTTGGCGGCAGGACGATTCTCAACAACGTCAACATGGAGATCCCCCAGGGCGAGACCCACATTCTTTTCGGGCCCAACGGTTCTGGCAAAACCAGTCTGATGATGACCATCATGGGGTTTTCCGGATATACCATCACCCATGGCAAAATCACCTTCAAGGGCCACGACATCACCTACATGCCCATCCATGAACGGGCACGCCTGGGCATCGGCGTTTCGGTGCAGCGACCGCCCACGGTTCAGGGCCTCAAGACGCGCAACCTGGTGGAAGTGTGCGCCAAGCATCGCGGTCGGACGGTGGACATCGATGCGTTGGCCCATGAGGTCAATTTCGCAGCTTTCCTGGATCGCGACGTCAACCACAAATTTTCCGGCGGCGAAATCAAACGCAGCGAGATGTTGCAGTTGATGGCCCAAGACCCGGACTTGATCCTGCTCGACGAGCCCGAATCGGGGGTCGATCTGGAAAACATGGCTCTGATCGGTGAAACCATCAACACCTTGCTGCATCGCGGCATCAAATGCGCCAAAGGCAAAACCCACCGCCAGGCTGTGGCCGAAAAGAGCAAGTCGGCGCTGATCATCACCCATACCGGTCACATCCTGGATTACATCACCGCCGATAAGGGCCAGGTTCTTTTCAACGGCCACTTGTGCTGCACGCGCAATGCCCGGGAGATTCTGAAGTGGATTGGTGAATTCGGCTACGAGGAGTGCGTACGATGCGCAATGGAAGTGACCCTGTGAACAAAGATGCCGGCGGCATCGATTTGAATAGATACTCCACCGAGGCCGAAAACCACGGTTACATCAATCACTTGACCGAGATTGCGGCCAATGACAAGGCCAAGTTCCTGGATGTGGGCGTCGATACGGCGGAAGGCGACCGAGCCGGGACCTTTATCCAGAAAGACCGGTCGGTGATCCATTCCCATGCCCATCAGGAAGGGGTCACGATCATGTCCATCTCCCAGGCCCAGAGCACCTATCCCTGGTTATCCGAGTATATGTGGCGCCTGGTCGATCCGGACAAGGATGCCTTCACGGTTCAGGCCAAGAAAAATCCCCACGAAGGCTATTTTATCCGCTCGGCGCCGGGGGTGCATGTCGCTCAGCCGGTGCAGGCCTGTCTCTACATCGCCAAAGAAGGCTTTTCCCAGAACGTCCATAACGTGGTGATCGCCGAAGAAGGTTCGCACCTGCAAGTCATCACGGGTTGCGCCACTGCGCCCCACCTGGTTTCCGGCCTGCATGTGGGGGTCTCTGAATTCTATGTCAAAAAAGGCGCCCAATTGCACTTCACCATGATCCATGACTGGGGGCGCGAAGTCAATGTGCGCCCGCGCACCGTGGTGCACGTGGAAGCCGGCGGCATATTTGTTTCCAACTACATATCCCTCAAGCCGGTGGGCTCTCTGCAGATGTACCCCACCACCCATCTGTCGGGCGAAGGGGCCGTGGCCCGCTTCAACAGCATACTCGTGGCCGGCAAGGGGTGCAGTCTGGATGTGGGGTCCCGGGTCATCTTGAGCGCTCCGGGGACCCGGGCCGAGATCATCTCGCGGGCCATCGCCGCCGGCGGCAATATCATCGCGCGCGGCGAGCTGATCGGAACATGCGCCGGCGTCAAGGCGCACCTGGAGTGCAAGGGCATGATCCTCAAGGAAGGCCTGATGCAGGCGATTCCGGAGCTGATCGGGACGGTGCCCGGGGTAGAGATGTCCCACGAAGCCGCCGTGGGCAAGATCGATCAGGGCGAGATCGAATACCTGATGGCCCGGGGTGTGGACGAAGAAGAGGCCGTCTCCATGATCGTGCGCGGCTTTTTAAATGTGGACATCGAAGGATTGCCGAGCGCCCTGCGCCAGAAAATCGACCGCATCATCCAAGAATCCCAAAAAGACATGATGTAGATGGAAATCTTCAAGCCCGATGACGACAATTACCGTGAAATTTCCTTTGCCGAAAAGGTGCGGCTCTTCTCGCACGACTATCTCAAATGCTGCCTTTATCTGGCGAACGGTTCGTTGCCTCCGCACTACTTCACGAAAAAGCTTTATTCCGAGCTGGTGTCTACATCCCAAGTCCTGGAAGATTTTTTGGACTTCCACGGCGCAAAGAACAACGAAGAGTGGTATTTATATCGGGAACTGGCCGCGGCGATCCGCCACCTGAGCTTGGGCGCCTATTCCCAGAAGCATATCTCCAACCGACTGACCTTTTATGAACTGCCCGAAAGCGATGAGTTTCGGACGGCCGGTTTTCAAGCGGCCTCTTTTCTGAATGCCTGTCTGATGAAATTGGCGCCGGTGATCATCACCGAAGCCCAGCGGCTGGGGATTCCCATGCCCATCGGCACTTTCGGACCGGAAGATTTTCCCGGAACCACCACCGGTGAAATGCTGCCCTTCAGCATCGACGACGAAGCCAAGGATATGCAAAAGAAGCATATCGTCAAGATCGCCAGCGAATTTCTAGGCATCTCCACGCGCTTCGACCCCTTGGGATTTTACGAGCCCTACGGCATCGAAGAGATTCGGCGCCTGGTTCCGGCCCAGGTGAACGAGGTGGAGATCCGGCGCTTCGAGATGGTGCTGCACAACCTGCAATCCTCCTTCGACACCTACGTGATCCATGGCGGTTTTCGCTTCGGCAACCGCAAGCTCAAAAACCTGCGCAGCTATTTTTCCGTGGTCTTCCATTTGCTTCAGATGATGGGGCGCCTGCTGCACTTTTACGAACGTCATCTGCACGAAGCAGGCTATAAGAACATTTACAAGAAGGTTCAGGACCGGTTGTCCGCCCTCATCGATCCGGACCAGCTTCTGGCCCACACCGTGAATTACGGCTTGTACTACGCCTGCCACTACTTGACCACCGGCAAGGACCTGGCGCGCGAGATTCTCAACGAGAATATCGAGCGCGGCCGCATCCAGGTCGGGATTCCGGTGAAACTCGGTTTTCACAGCCGGCCCAGCCTGCTGGTGGCCAAAATCGTGCAGTACTACGGCGGCCAAGTGGAGTTGGTGATCGGCGAAGACCGTTTCGATGCCAGCAGCGTGCTGGATATTCAGTGGGCCGGCGGCAAGATTCAAAAAGAGAATATCAATCAGGTGATTTTCGAAGGCGATGCGCGGGCCTTGAACGATATTCAGATCCTGGCCGGCGTCAACTACGGTGAAGATACCATGGGCAAAGGCGTGCCGCTGCCCAAGGAGCTCAAGTACCTGCGATGACAGTCGCCGCTTTGATCGTGGCCGCCGGCCGGGGCGTGCGCATGGGGTCATCCCAACGCAAGCAATATCTGCTTCTTTCCGGCCGTCCGATTCTGGCCCACACCATCGAACGCTTCGGTGCCTGTCCCGAAGTTGATCGCATCACGGTGGTCGTGCCGGCGGAGGAGATCGACTACTGCAAACGGCAGATCGTTCCGGGGCTGGGGGTCACAAAAGAGATCCGGTGGGTGCCGGGCGGCAAGCGCCGTCAAGACTCGGTGCACAACGGCTTGGAAACCTTGGGGGGCGATGCGCGGATTGTCTTGATCCACGATGGCGTCCGGCCGCTGGTTCGCCCCGAACTCATTGCTGCCTGCATTCAAGGCGCGCGCAAATGGGGCGCCTGCATTCCAGCCACGGAAGTCACCGACACGCTCAAACAGGTCGACGCCGCCGGCGCCATTATGCGCACCGTTTCCCGGGAGGGAATATACGCCGCCCAAACCCCCCAAGCCTTTCAAACCGATCTCATCCTCAAAGCCCACCGGTGCGCCATCCAGGAAGCCTGGCAAGCCACCGACGACGCCTCCCTGGTGGAACGCATGGGCGCGCCCGTCCACATCATCCCGGGCCAGCGCGGCAACATCAAAATCACCACCCCCGAAGATCTGCGTTGGGCTGAAATTATGCTCACAGTTCAGTCTCGTTTTGAGCGGATTGTTCAATACTGAAGCTTTTAACGACCATTCTCTGCCGCTTTGAGTATCTGAATGATGGGTTCACTGGCTAGCTCCAGGGCAGTTTGGCCGCCTTTGTCAACGATGCCTATATCGGCACCATTCTGCATACATGCCTTGACCAGTTCAATGGATCCGTTCTTTACAGCCTTCATTAAAATCGTATCGCCATTTCTGTCAATATGATTGATATTGGCGCCGTTTTTCACCAATTGAGATATGATTGTTCCGCTTTCCGCATAGCTAAGCGCGGTTTTTCCATCCGCAGTGACTGCATTTACATCGGCACCATGATTGATAAGCGCCTTAATGATATCTTCGTTCCTGTTTCGGGTGGCCAACGCCAAAGCAGTATGATTATCCGCATCGATAATATTTGGATCGGCACCGTTGTCGAGCAATAATTCAACGGCGGCCGTTTGGTTGAGCTTTATAGCTAAAGAAAGCGCGTTGTATTCACCCCCTCTCGCGGCCTTATCGACGGCGACTTTATGGTCCAACAACAACCGAAGGGTATCTAAATATTCAGTTTCATTCACAGCATATGTGTAGGAGGATACCGCAAGGCAAAGGGCGTTCTGACCATCGGTATCTGTGGTATTGATATCCGCCCCTCTGTCTAATAAAAGACGCATCGTTTCTTGGTGGCCGAGCATTGAAGCTAAAAGCAATGGGATGGAATTTGGATTGTCTGGTAAGGTTGAATTTACATCGGCGCCCTTGTCCAAAAGGAGACCCACCGCACCGACAGAGCCAGTCACGCATGCATCGTGCAGAAGCCTATTAACGGATGAAATATCGGGTGGGCTTTTAAGACGTTCCGCATACCAAAGGACACTTAAAGTATTTTGGTTTTTTTTGCTTTCGGCCAATGTCTTGGCCGTTTGGCCATTATGGTCGGTCAATTCCAACTTCGCTCCCTTCAGAATAAATAGGGCGGCCAAAGATTCACGGTCGTTATCGGCTGCCAGCATCAAGGGGGTTTTCCTTTCAGCATTTCGAGCATTGACCTGGGCCCCGGAATCGATCAACATCTGAGAGATGTTGACCTGGGCATGTTTTGATAACGATAAAAGGTCTTCCCGGAGCGCCTTTTTGCCCGGGTCAACGGGTTTTGCCGATAATAGCTGGAGAAGAGCGTCATCGTCCAAGGATGCAACTTGGATGAGCATCTTGTCCAAACTTTTATGCAGCAAGGAGCAGCCGGATAGAGAGGAGATTTCCAGAAACAGGATAAATAAAAACAAAAAATTCCGCATGAATCATTCCTCGCAGTGCTGAAGATAGGGAACAGAATGGATCATCCTGTCTCCTCTATGCCACAAACACATGTGATCTATCTCTTGTTGGACATTCATCAAAATTATTGTAAATGATAGTTCATCCCACAGCGCGCAGTTGCCACGCTCTGTAAGCAGACATTAATCCTTGCGGGATGGCCCTTGCTGGATCGAACTGCCCTCCGATAGCTATAGGCTTATATTCGTAAGCCCAACGTAACAATTGCTTCAATTCATGGTCGTCCGTATAGGCCCCAAAATTTTTTAGGGCATAAGTTTGCTTCGAGCCTATTTTTTGTCGCGAAGCGGGAGCCATGATTCCTAAAGTAATCAAACGATTTTCAACTGGCGACCCAGGTTTGTAAAGCAGAAATCTTATCGCTTCGATTAAACCGCTCAGTGGTGTTGCCACTGGCACGGTGCCTTTTGGATATTGGAGCAATTTCGGTGGTACCGGGTTGTTGCCCTTGAAGGTCTCGGACCACATGCATCGTTCGATGTTCCTGGCCATTTCCTCTCTTATCGGAAATTCAGGAGTATGGCTGAAGTAATAACACGACCCCAGAACGTTTTGTCTGAATTTTACATTGAATTCCCAACGGACTTTATTTGCTGCTTCCTCCCATGATAGGCGCTTCGTTGCTTCATTGAGCAATTCAGAGCCCTCATAAGTATCAATTAAATCCTTCATAGTTTTTATGTTTTCGAGGACATGCTGGGTATTTTCCAGAAATAGGTTTTTTAACTCAATTTCCAGTAAGGCTGGATTCACGCGATTTAAGTGGTCAGGCATTTTATAGGTGATTTTGCTCAATGCCCTTTTTTGTATAGCATCTTTCAATAGATTACTGCTCCATTTCTCTATGCCGGTCCCAAAGGCATGACGACAGAACTTTTCATAGAGATCCGAACGGTTCATCAAAGCTGCCTTGATCCATCCGAATGCCTCGCCGCATACAATGGTTAGAGCGGCGAAAGATACATCGAAAACTATTTTCTTGAGTTTTGCACTTTCATCGAGAGCGCTTTTATAACAAAGGTGAGCTTGGAGAAATGCACCGGAAAAAGCAACGATCGCCTTTTCCCATCTTCGGATGACAGTGCTGTAATCATTCTGTGCAGAGTCAAGGTGCCCTATAACAGACTCCTTAAGCCGAATGATTTCCGATGAATTTAAAGCCATTTTCCCTCCTTTAAAAATTCATATTTTTGCTATTCTGCGGATGACGCCTTGAGCCGCCATACAAACACTGGTTCTTTCTCACATTCCAAAGGAGCAGGCACTGATAGGGCGTCACATTTTTCAAATATGCTTTTCAGTCTATGGCTCGGACCTATCCAGTGCGACAGCGGGGAATGGTGGTGCATGACAGATCAGCATCTATGCCAATTCATTGCGGGTAACATTCAAGTTAGTTGAGATCGAGTTCTATGCGTTTGGAGGGGAGATGATTCCGCAATAATCGCCAAATCAATGAAAGTGCGCAGTTAGCTTTAAAATTGGTTAATGTCAAGTTTCTTATTGCCAGTTTGTCATCCGTGCTGGGCCACGGCAGCAGTCTAAACCACCAATGTCAGGAGTCACTCAATCTACTTTGAAGATCGCTTGGATTAGCGCTATGGCCTCTTCCGGGGTAGAAGATGCATAGAGTGCGCCGTTTCCCTCGAAGTGATCCAGCAGCATGGCGGCGTCATAACCCAGGGTGATCACCGGCTTGCCGTGTTTCAAGGCGAGGGCAATTTCCGATAAGGTGCCGGCGCCGCCGGTGCACGCCACGACCACATCGCTGCTCAGTACATTGATGGTATTGCGTGCACTGCCCATTCCGGTACAGACCGGAATGCGGATGAATTCGCTGGCGTTGCCGGTATGACTGTCGGGCAGAATGCCGATGGTCAATCCGCCCGCCTCGGCCGCGCCCCGCGCCGAAGCATCCATGATGCCGGAGTTGCGGCCGCCATTGAGCAGCACCCAGCCGTTTTGAGCGATCAACGCGCCCAGTCGGTAGGCGTTTTCGCAGCTCGCCGCGTCGGCCCTGGCGCCGCCCATCACGCCAACGATGCGGGGGCGTTTCATTGGTTATGCTCCTGGAAAAAGATGGATTGCAGCAAAGCCGCCAACTTGCGCGGGTGGTGGCGCAGCACGGCGCCGTCGCTCTCCAGAAGATCGCCGGAGTAGATTTTACGACCGGCCCAGGCGGGGTTGCGGGCATCGAGGGTGACGCATTCCGACTTCTGAGCCTGGTACATCTGGCGGAACTCCTCGGCTGGCGGACGGCTGTTATAGACGACACCGTGTACTTTCCTTTTAAGGTATGCTTCCAGACGCTCGACGAAATCCATGGCTTCGAAATTGTGGGTCTCACCGTACTTGGTCATCAGGTTCATGATATAAAGTATGTCGGCTTTGCTGGCACTTAAGGCTTCGGCGACCCCCGGCACGATGAGATTAGGGATGATGCTGGTGAAAAGGTCGCCCGGACCGATCAGGATATGCTCGGCATCGGCGATGGCATCAATAACCGGCGGATAGACATGAATGGTATCGGAGTGGTGGGGGACCAGAAAGACATCCCTTATCTTTTCACGCTGGTGGCCGCGGGGCATGTCAATGGCCTGCTCGCCGAAAATGCGCGAGCCATCGGTGAGTTCGGCTACCAATGTGGCTTGGTCGGTGGTCACCGGCAGGATTGTACCCCTGGCTTCCAGAATTTCACATAAAGCCGCCACGCCGGAAGGGAAGCTGCCGGTGTAGCGCGAAAGCATGGTCAAGAGCATATTGCCGGCATTGTGGCCCAGCAGTCGGATGTCTTTCTCGAAGCGTTTCTGGAGAATCGTGCGAGCAAAGGTGTGGTGGGGGGAAAGGGCCACCACGCATTTGAGTATGTCCCCGGGAGGCAACGTGCCCAACTCATCGCGCAAGCGCCCCGTGCTGCCGCCGCTGTCCATCATGGAGACCACGGCCGTGACCGTGATGCCCTCCATTTCACGCAGTCCGGATAACAGGGCGAATTGACCGGAGCCGCCGCCGATGGTCACCACTTGGATCGGCGCAGCACTATCTCGATTGGCATTCATGGGGCAGTACCACTCCTTTCATAAAGCCACATACGCATTCGTCTTTTTATGAAAAGGGTTGCGGTTAGGCATCCTTATGATCCTGCGACATTTTATTTCAAAATGCAATGCGGGAATAGGCGCCGCCGAGCGATCCGTGTGCATCGGGTTGACAACACCGGGGCCGAATCGCATCTTATGGCCGCTTTCGGAAAGTCCAACTCTTTGGAAATGAAAGGAGTTTATTATGGCGTTGGGACCGGATCATGGTGAGAAAGCTGCCCAGGATGCTCAACAAGCCTTTTTGCAGCAGTTGCGGCAGACCTTTGCTTCGTTTACCAGGCAAATCCCGCTGTTGTTGTTCGTGCAGCGCGGTAAAGAAGATGTCTTCGTGGATGCTTGCCGTCAGGTGGTGCGTGCCTTCAGAGCGCTGACGGATAAAATCACCATCAAGGAGTACTATCTGGATCATGAACTGGCGGAAAAATATAAGGTGGACAGTTCACCTACCTTATTGATCGATCCCGGTCATTACAATATCCGCTGGTTGGGAGCGCCCATGGGCGAGGAGGGACGCTCGTTCCTGGAAGCCATCTTGCTCATCGGCAACGGTAAGAGCGGCATGGGCGATCAATCGCTCAAGGTGATCGAACGCCTGGACAGTCCGCGGCAAGTCAAGATCTTCGTCAGCCCCACTTGCCCTTACTGCCCCCAGCAAGTGGTCAATGGTCTGAAGGCGGCCATCGAGCGGCCCGAGCTGGTTTCTCTTGAGATCATCGATATCCAGTGTCGGCCTGATTTGGCAGAGCAGTACGCTGCGCAAAGCGTGCCCCAGGCATATGCCAACGATGTGCTCATTGGGCAAGGGGCTCAGCAGGAAGAAGTGTTTCTTTCATCGCTGATCAAACTGGCGCCCCAGACGATTTTCATTCCCGAAAGCACCGACAAAGTGGTGAATGTGGATGTGGTCATCGTGGGCGGCGGGCCGGCCGGTCTGACGGCCGGTATCTATACGGAGCGCAGCGGATTGCGCACGGCGGTGATTGAACGCGATGCCCTGGGCGGGCAGGTGGCGCTGACCCCCATCGTTGAGAACTATCCTGGATTTTCCCAGGTGGGCGGCAAAACCCTGGTGGATATCATGGTGAGCCATGCCCTGCAGTACGTGCAAATTTTCCAGGGTGAAGAGGTCCTCGAGGTGCGGCCCGGCGACCCCATCGAAGTCACCACCACCCGGCGCAAGTTCATCACCCGCACCTTGCTGCTGGCCACCGGTGCCAGCCACCGCCACCTGGGTGTACCTGGTGAGCAGCAGTTCTCCGGCCGGGGCGTCAGTTATTGCGCCACTTGCGATGGGCCGCTGTTCAAGGGCCGTAAGGTCATCATGGTGGGCGGCGGCAATTCGGCGGTCACCGAGGCCCTTTACCTCAAGCACATGGGCGTTGACGTGACGCTGGTCCATCGCCGTGATCGCTTGCGGGCCCAGGATGTTCTGGCCAATCAACTCACGACCATCGGGATTCCGATCCTGTATGATTCCGAGGTTAAAATCATCGAAGGCAAGGAGCGAGTTCAGCGCGTGCGGCTGATGAATACCAAATCCGGCAAGAGCAGCGACATGGCCGTGGACGGTGTCTTTATCGCCATCGGCTATCAGCCCGCCGTCGGGTTGGCCCAAAAAATCGGGGTCGAACTCAATGAGGAGGGCTATATCAAGCACGACGCCTTCCACCGCACCAATATTCCCGGCATCTATTCGGCCGGCGATGTCGAAGGCGGGTATAAACAGATCGTAACGGCCACCGGCCAGGGCGCCGCGGCTGCCATGACCATTTTCGAGGACTTGATCAACCCCTACTGGAAGATTGCCGAAGCCTCCTGAGAGGTAATGAAACAGGTTCTGTTTACCGATTTTACTAAAGGTTTTAGACGAATGGCCGAATGTTAAGGGGATGGCGTGAATCGCAAAAGGTTTACGCCATAACCTGAAAATCGACCAAAGGAGTCGGCCTATGGCGGTGGGAATTGTTCGTTCTTTTAATGATGAACAGGGATATGGGTTCATCGAAACCGATGAGGGCGAGTTTTTCTTCGTGCACCACAGTGCCATTGAAATGGAAGGTTACCGCACGCTCCTCAGGGGGGATAAAGTAATCTTCGATCTCACGGTCACCCGGCGGGGGCAGGAAGCGGCCCATGTGCGCAAGATATAGTGATGATACCTAAACTGATCGATCCCGATCCCGATGGCGATTCCGACCGCGAGTTCTTTATTTATGGGGGTCGGTATCGGAATCGGTATCGGTATAGAGATTTTAAGATTTCGCGCCCAATTTTTCCGCTAACGCCTGCAACGCCAGATAGTATCCGGCGACCCCCAAACCCACAATCTGCCCCGTAACCACGTCCGACAACAATGATTTGTGACGAAACGCTTCGCGCTTGTGAATATTGGAGAGGTGCACCTCGATGATGGGCACCGCCAAAACGACGATGGCGTCGCGGATGGCAATGCTGGTGTGGGTATAGGCCGCCGGATTGATGATCAGGCCGTCGATTTTGCCCAGGCAAACCTGGATTTTGTCCACTATGGCGCCCTCGTGGTTGGACTGGAAACTGCTCACCTCCAGGTTCCACTGCCGACCCAGGCTTACGAGCCGCTCATCGATTTCGGCCAATCGGGTCCGGCCATACACTTCCGGCTCGCGCAGCCCGAGCATGTTCAGATTGGGGCCGTGAATCACCAGCACCCGCGGCATTTTTTGCTTGGCCTTTGCCATTATCTCTCCGATCCGCCGGATTTCAGCTGTGCAATGGTTCGGGCGTAATCATGGCTGCCGAAGACGGCCGATCCGGCCACCAGAACGTCGGCCCCGGCCTCCACGACATCCGCCACGGTGTTCGCATTGACCCCGCCATCGATCTCGATCACGGTTTTCAAGCCCTGCTCATCGATGAGTTTCCGCAGGCGGCGGATTTTGTCCAGGCTGGAGGCGATGAATTTTTGGCCCCCAAACCCTGGATTGACGCTCATCACCAGCACCACGTCAAGATCGGCCAGCATCCACTCCAGGCTGACCAGAGGCGTGGCCGGGTTGAGCACGGCGCCTGCCTTGGCGCCCTTTTCTTTGATCAGATGGATGGTGCGATGCAGGTGTGGACAGGTCTCCACCTGCACCGTGATGATGTCGGCCCCGGCCTTGGCGAAAGATTCGATGTAGGCATCGGGATGGGCGATCATCAGGTGGACATCCACCGGCAGCGCGGTCGAACGGCGCACCGCCTCGACCACCAGGGGACCCATGGTGATGTTGGGGACGAAATGGCCGTCCATGACATCTACATGAATCCAATCGGCGCCCGCTTTTTCCACGGCGCGGATTTCATTGCCCAGTTGCGTAAAGTCGGCGGATAGAATGGAGGGGGCGATCAAGGGCATGGGGATTTGCTCCTGGCATTCGGCTGCGGCGCAGTGGCAGCCTACTCGTAGTGGGTAGTTTGGATCAGTTCCTCATCGACATATAAAAACAGGGTGGCTGGTTCCCCTTTAGGCACCAGCAGCCAGATTTCCCGGCCGGGCTTGACGAAGTCGTCGAACAACGCCACGGTGGATTCCAAGCGGTTGAGGCGCACCCGTACATGTTCATTTAAAAATCCCGGGGCCGAACGGTGGCGGAAGAGCGCCATCCCGCTTCGTGGGCCCCCGGCAGGGGGCGTTGCATGGTGATTCACGCTGAAGGTTACCGCGCTGCCCGCAATTACCGGGTATCCGGCGGCAGGTTGGTGGTCCACCACCGTGTTATCCGCCAGACCGGCCTCCCGAATAGATCGAATCGTGCCACTTGTCAAATGGAGCGTTTCAATGATTTCCATCGCCTGATGAAATACCAGGCCTCTTAAGTCCTTCATGAAAAAGACCTGGGGGGCCGGTCCGGCGCTGAGCAGCAGGTCCACTGCGTCTCTGCGCAGTGCAAGGGAACCGGCCCGAGGATATTGGGAGAGGATCGCCTCTTTGGGCACGAACGGATCGTAAGTGTAACTCAAATGACCTTGAAGCAGATCGTTATCATCTAGAAATATGCGCGCCTGGGCCAGCCCGATGCCCAGCAGGTTGGGCAGGACCACGGATTGGGGCCCCTTGGAGAGAATGATGCGCACATCCCGGCCGCGCTTGATCTCTCTGCCGGGTTCGGGCTCCTGATAAATCACGTGGTGCCTGGGAACATCGGCGCTGTACTCGGAACCCTTGACCTTGGTGTTCAAACCCAGGTCAGACAAGCGCTCCAAGGTTTGGACGACCTCTTTGCCGACCACGTTCGGCACCACCACCGTGTCTTCGCTTTGAATCAGCCAATTCAACGTTAAGTAGGTGGCGACGGCGGCCGCGGAGACGAAAATCGCCATCAACAACATGATTTTGGCGATTCGTTTCAATAGAATGGTCATGGTTAAAAATGGATCCGGACGGCGACCAGCAAACCATCCGAAATGCTTTTGGCGTGCGGTGAAGGGGAGAGGCCGATGTGTACCTGCTGCCGGAGTCGGCCCACGAAATCCTGCTGCCTGGCCTGGTTGTATTTATGGGCATCGGTCACCGCACCATAAATGTTGGCCGTGTAGAAACCCAATCCCGCGATGCTAATCAGAGCGCCCAGGGCATTGAGGTCATTGTCGAAGGATTCATAGGCGGCCAGAAATAAGCCGCTGTTGACCACCAGGGCGGCCAGGGCATCCTCGTGGCGGCCGCAATACAGTTGTCCGGCACCAGGCAATATCGAGAGCGTTCCGGCCAAGACCGGGCTTTTGCGAGGGATCTCGTCGGACCGGTCGAGTTCGGTTTCCAGGGCTTCGACCTTGTGGCGGGCGCGACCTTCCGGCGAGATGCGCTGGAGGGCATAGCGCGCACCGCGCCAATCCATCTGGTCGATGTGGACCCAGCCGATGCGCAGGTAGGCGTTGTCGCGCAAGGTGCGTTCATCGGTGCGGGTGATCAGCTTTTGCATCTCCATTACGGCCAGGTTAGGATTGCCCATGCGTGCATGGCATTCCGCCGCCAGGAAATGGGCATCCACGGCCACGGGGTCCGGCGGCGCCTGCGAGCTCAAATCATTGAAGCGTTTCAAGGCGCTTGAAGGGTCGCCGGCCTGCAAAAAAGCCTGGGCCGCCTTGAAAAGCGTTGTGCGGCGCAGAGGCGATTCCGGAAAGAAGAAGGCATAACGATCATACTCTTCGGCGGCACGACCAAACTGACCTTCAGCATAAAGTCGGTCGGCATATTCAACTTGTCGCTGCGCATCGATGACCAGCGGCGAAGCCCAAGCGGATGCCGTCGAAAGCATATATGCGGCCAAAATTAAAAGGGTGGGCAACAAAGCGTGGCGAGGCGACATCTTAACGCTCTTTCCACCAGAACGTGTTCGCATCCAGAGGGTCATAGGCATGTTTTTGATCGTTGACCCGTATGGTTTTGGCCAAGCGTACTTCGTCCCGCCCGCAACGCATAAGGCGGTCGCAGGTCAGCACCCACCCTGTCAACATGCCCTCGCGCGCAAAGGCCTGGGACGCATAATGGGAACAAGTGGGATACATGGGACAGCGGTCGCCATCGGCTCTGGAGATGAAGCGTTGCAGGCGTTTCAGAGGGGATGTCAGTGATTTTTCCGGATGAGCGGCCTCGTAGTGGATAACGGCATCCTCCTCGGCAGCGGCCAGATCGGGTGCAAAGCCCACCAGCAGGATAAGCGTCAGAAGTATTTTGAAGTAAACATTGCGGTATGCTGTTAGCAAAGGATTGGGTCTCCCCTCATCGACCGCAAAAGGAAGCAACGTCGTCATTTTTGCGTGACGCGCACCACCTCTTCGATGGTGGTGATGCCCCGCAGCACCTTCTCGATGCCGTCCCGGCGCAGCGTGGCCATGCCCAGCTTGAGGGCCTCCTGCTTGATTTGGAAGGAGTCGACCGTGCGTTGGATCAGGGTTTTGATCTTATTGTCCATCAGCATGATTTCATAGATGCCGATCCGGCCGCGATAACCGGTTTGAAAGCATTTATCGCACCCCTTGGCACGGTAAAAGGTGTATTTGCTCAGGCGGTCGGGACGAACTCCCAGGGATTGCACCGTCATGTCGGGTTTGTAGGCTTCCTTGCAATGCTCGCACAGCACGCGTACCAGGCGCTGGGCAATGACGGCCATTAGCGATGAACTGATGAGGAAGGGTTCCACGCCGATATCCACCAGGCGGGTGATGGCGCTGGGCGAATCGTTGGTGTGCAGGGTGGAAAAAACCAAGTGGCCGGTCAGGGCCGACTGTACGGCGATTTCCGCGGTTTCGCGGTCACGAATTTCGCCGATCAGAATCACGTCCGGGTCCTGGCGGACAATGGAGCGCAATCCACGGGCAAAGGTCAGCTCGATCTTGGGGTTGACCTGGATCTGACTGATCCCCTTGAGCTGATACTCCACCGGGTCTTCGATGGTGATGATGTTGATGTCCGGGGTGTTGATCGACGAGAGCACCGAATAGAGCGTGGTGGTCTTGCCGCTGCCGGTAGGTCCGGTCACCAGGATGATACCGTTAGGAGAAGAGACCAGCTCTTTAATGGTTTTGAGTTGGTTTTTCGAAAGGCCGATTTCGCCGAGTTCGAAGATGTTGCTCGACTTGTTCAGTAGACGCATGACCACGCGCTCGCCGAAGGTGGTGGGCAGGGTGGAAACACGCACGTCGATGTTCTGCTGACCGATCTTAACTTCAAAGCGGCCGTCCTGGGGCAGGCGCTTTTCGGCGATATTGAGTTTGGACATAACCTTGATGCGCGACGTCAGCGCCGGCTGGATCCACTTGGGCGGCGAGAGCAGATCGTAGAGAATGCCGTCCACGCGGTAGCGCACCTTGAAGCTGTCTTGATAGGGCTCGATGTGGATATCGCTGGCCCGCGCCTTGATCGATTGGGACAAAATGTGGTTGACGAGCTTGATGATGGGTGCATCGCTGGTATCCTCCAGCAGGTCGGCTGTGTCTTCGATCTGGCTGATGATGTCGCTATCGTCTTCCATGTCCTGAACCAGTTGCTGGGCCGAATCCTGATTCAGGTCGAAAGCCAGATTGATTGCTGCCAGAATCGCCTGGCGGGTGGAGAGCACGATTTTGCAGGCGTCCAGGCCGAGCAGGCGCGTCAAATCGTCTACGGCATTGAAGTTGCTCGGATCGTTGATCGCCACGATAAAAACCGAATCCTGATCTTTTCGCGCGGCGCCGGCACTTCCCTGGGGCGCAGTGGGGTTGGGCACGGCCAACGGCACCATGTTGTGCCGCTTGAGAAACTGAATAGAGATCCGTTTGGCGAATTCGCCGCCCATGATGCTCTCCATGGGCAGTTCGGGCCAGAAGGGGATCTCGTACTGGATGCTCAAGGCTTCCAATAATTGAGTTTCGGAGAGCGATTGACGCTGCACCAGGATGTCACCCAGGTGCCCGCCTTTTTCCTGTTGAATATGGCGCGCCTCGGCCAGGGAATCCTCGGCCAGTCCGAAGCGGTGTTTCAATATGTGGGCCAGTTCCATGGGCGCTCAATCACTATAGTTTGATGAGAAGGGGAGAATATTGTTCCGCCTTGAGTTTGTCGATCACCGGATCGGCTTCCTGCTTGCTGGGGTAGTAGCCGATCCGTACCCTGTAGGAAATGTCGCCCTCGGTCCCCATGCGCACTGTGTAGGCGGCATATCCCTTGGCGTTGAGCTGGGCCACCCACTCGTTGGCCTTTTCAATGGTTGGCACGGATGTCACCTCGAGGGTATATCCCTCGACTTTCCTCGCGCCGGTGGCGGAGCTTCGACCAGCGTCGGGCGGTGCTGCCTGGTTTGCGGCTTCGTCAGTTTCTGCTTGGGCGGGCGCATTGTAGGTCGAAGATTGCGGCTCCAACCGTCCCGGTGTCTCATCCTCGGGCCGGGGCGCCGGCATTCGCAGTTCCTCCGGTGTCCGGTGGATGCTATCGTTGCGTCTGAACAGGTTGATCTTCTTGGGCACGTTATCGATCTGGTGACGTTTATCGGCGGATACGGATTTTGCCTCTTTGGGATCCTGGATCACCCGGGGGGTCAGAAAGATGTACAGGTTCGATTTCTCGAAGCCCGAAGAGCGCGAACTGAAAAGCAAGCCGATACCGGGGATATCCCCAAGACAGGGGGTTTTGGAGACGGTAGCCGCTTCCGTATCGTCGATCAAGCCGCCCAAGACCACGGTCGAGCCGTCTTTGACGATGGCGGTGGTATCCATGGTGCGTTTGAGCGTGACCGGTCGGTCGGTTGGTGCCGATGATTCCAAGGCGGTCACCTCCAGCGAGAGCACCAGGCGTACCATGCGGTCCTTGCTGATCTGGGGGGTGATCTTCAGGGTTTTGCCAACGTCTTTATACTCATAGGAGTTGTAAACATCACCGGCAATGGTGGTCGAGGCGGACGTCTGGGTTTGAAAGGGGACATTCTTACCCACATAGATCTTGGCTTCCTGGTTATCGGTGGTCAGGATCTGGGGGGTGGAAAGAATGCGGGCATCTTTGTCGGTCTGGTAGGCTTGAATAATGGCCTGAATGCTGGGGAAGGTGACCCCCGAGATTTCGAGCGCTTCGCCGAAAACGCCCAATGCCAGCCCTGTGGGCAGACTCGGTACGGCGGTACCGAGCGCTTGACTCAATGTGGCGTCGTTAGTGATCAGGTTGGTATCGGTTTTGAATCCGCCGCCGGAAATGACATCCTTGCCATCTACCGATCCGGTTTCGCCCACCTGCCACTGAACGCCCAACTGAAAGCCCTTATTGACATTGACCTCCATGATCAAGGCTTCGATGTAAACCATGGCCCGGGGGATGTCGATCTTTTTGATGATCGCTTCCAGCACGGCGTAATCTTCGGCATCGGCCGTGATGATCAGGCTGTTGGTGGCCTTGTCGGCGGCGATGCGCACCTTGTCCGAGACCACCGGCGTGCTGGGTTTGCCGCCCTCCTGGGGACTGGCGGCGGCGGCTTTCTGGGGAATATCCATCAAAACTTTGGCCAGATCTTCGGCCGAGGCGTGCTCCAGGTAGTAGACATTGATGTTGCCCTGGCCCCGGGGGGTCTCCTTGTCGAGCGTTTTCACCAATTCGCGCACATTGTCCACCTCGCCTTCGCTAGCCAGCATCACGATGACGTTGGTGCGTTCGTCGGCCACGAAGGTGATCTCCTTGACGCCGGGGGTTCTGCTCTTGCCGCCTTGCTTGAAGACATTCTGCAGCAAGGTGACCAGCTTGGGGGCGCTGGCGTTTTGCACTGGGATCACGGCGATTTGCTGGCCCACGCCGGTGATATCGATGGTTTTGAGGATTTTCAGCAACCGATGAATGTTGGATTGGGCATCGGTGACGATCAAGGTGTTGGTGGGCGTATAGGCCTGGATAATGCTGTTACGGGAAACCAGCGGGGTGAAGAGATTCTTGATTTCGTTGGGATCGGCGTAGCGCAACGGTATGATCTGCGTGACGATGGAATCGTCCACCGCGCCTGTCTCTTCCTTCAGACGGGTTCTGATGCTTTTGGCCCGGGCTTCGGGGGATGGGACAATTTTGGTGACTTCTCCGGAAGGGACGGTTGCAAAACCATTGACTTCCAGCACCGATTCAAAAACCTTGTACGCTTCGCCCACGGTGATTTTTCCGGGGGAGATGATCGTCACCTTACCCCGCACCTTTTCGTCCACAATGAAGTTTGTTTTGGTGAGGTCGCTGATGAACTTGATGAAAACGCCGATGTCCACATTGTTGAAGTCGATGGAAACCAGTTGATTCCCATTGCCATTGGTCGCCGGCGCCGGAGGCGCAGCGCCGCCTGGAACCGCGGCCAGGGTACCTTCGGGCTCCTGGGCCGCAACCGATGAGAGGGCCGTCAGGCAAGTGCAAATCAGAAAAACAAAAATGACCACGGGTAAGTAGGATCGTATGGCTGGTTTCATAAGCTTCAATTCAATCCGTTTTTAGGTCGATGGCGCTATACCGAAATAGCCATTCATTATTGAAGGTTATAGATGATCGTGCGCTCCTGCCCCCTGCGTTTGACCTGGACCTGGACCTCGCTGGAGGACTTGATGCTGTTGTACATCCGCATGGCGTCTTCGGGCGATTGAATGGGCTCGCCGTTGACACCCATCAGTACATCCCCATTGCGCAACCCCATGCGGCGGAAAATGGAATTAGGAGATATCCGGTTTAACGACAGACCATTGGCTTGGCCATCTTCCATGTTGGGACTGATGGCGATCTCGGTCATCAACCGATTCATGTCGTTGAAGGATTCCTCCACCATGTTGCGCTGCAGGGTGATGTTCTGCTGCTCGCCCTCGCCACCAGCATAGGGCATGGGCTGGGGCATGTGCATAGCTCTGCCCCTGGATGCACTCATGGAAGCGGGGGAGCCCCCACCGGACATATCTTCCATGGCCAGCACCTCATCGCGGCCTTCCACATTGAGCACCACCTTTTCGCGCATGACGATTTTGACGGTGGCGTTCTGAATCGTATCCCCGACCCGATAAAGGTTTTGCTCACGTTTCTGAAGGTCTTCGATGACTGCATACACCTGCTCGATATCGCCCGAGACCGTGCCCCAGAGTTTCAGGTTGAGTTGGGTCTTGGCGAGGGAGTCGGGATCTACTTCAGGGGCTTTGGCCGTTGCCGTTGCTTTTCCGATTTTGAATAGATCCCGTTGCATGATGGGACTGTATTGACCGATCGGTTTGGTAGCCGAGGCCGATGCGTTGCTTGCGGTCCGGGATGCGATCTGGGCCGGCTCCGGGGCTTTGATATAGACCCCAATCATTTGGTAAAACAGGCTGATCCCTAAATAAGCGCCAAGCGTGAGCAGTCCCAAGTTGATGACGGCTGTCAGGCGCTGCAAATTCAATGTGTTAACGTATGACATAGCTTGGGTTATCCAATGTTCCGGAAATACGGAATATAATGCCCCGTTTCTGGGCACTCTCCGAGCCCAGCACAGCGGCGATCATATCGTTGCGATGTTCGGCAATGAAGGCTGCCTGGGGTTTGAGCGTGCACGACAAGGTGAGTCGGCTGCTCTGAATCGGTTGTCGGAAAACAATGGATCCGGTGATCTTTCCTTCCAGTTGGGCACCGCTGGCATCGCACCGCTTGATCTGGAGCATGCGTGGGGTCACCGTCATTTCGGTTTGGATCTGGGAAAACTCTATCTGTTCGATGCCCATAAAGGGCGTGTTGAAAGCGATCCTGGCCGGAGCCAGATCCAGACTCACATTGGTGGTGCCGCCGGTGCCTTTGAGGCTGTCAAAATCCATGTAGGCGTTCATGTCACCGGTGACCTTGTAATTCGGCCATTGTTTGAGGAACTCCAGCAGGTCTATGGGGACTCGGTCAAAGCTCAAAGTAACCTGGGTTTGCGGTCGATCATCGGAGGTCAACGCGGCTTTGCCTTTGAGTGTCCCGGTTCCGAGGGTCCCACTGAAGTCAAAATGCTTTGGACCTCTCAGCAGCGACAGCAGCGAAGGGGTTACCTTCAGATAATCGAAGCGTGCGATGGGTACATCGGCGTAAGCCATGGCCACCGGCTCAAGTTTCAAGCCGGGAGGAAAAGCGGCGTAGGCATTCCTGATGTCCACCTGGAGCACTGGAGAGCTCTGTTGGATCCGCGATACAATCAGATCGCTGACAATCCTGGAGGGAAATAGCCAATAGAGAAAAAAGCCCATGGCGGCCAGGGTGTAGAGGGCATACAGAAAAATTTTGTGGGTGTTTTTCATAAAGCTAAATTTGGAATGTCTCCACTTGCAGCACGGCGTCGATCAACTGCCCCTCCTTCTCACCCTTGGCCAGTGAAACGCGCTTGACCCAGATCATATCCTGGGATGTCTCAACGCCATGCAAAAAGTTGACCAATTGTTCCATGGTCAAGTTGTTGATCTTCATTTCCACCATGGAAAGCGAATAGGGAGTGCCCTTCAAGTTGGAAGAAGTGGGCTTCATGTAGATAATGTTCTGCTTGATGCCGCTCTTGCCGGCCAGCGTGTCCAGGAACGAGAAGAGGGTGAAGTTCCTGGCGCGGTTTTTTAGCCGCGCTTCATTGCTGACGGTGCCGCTGGTCAGCCCCTGATATTCGTTGGCAAGCTGTTTGATCTCCGCCAATGCTTGCGTCCTTTGAACGATCCGCTTGCTCAGCATGGACCGGCGGTCGACGATGGGGAATATGATCAATTCCAACAGAAGCAAAATTGCCAGCAAAGTACCGGCGGCGGCGACGATGATCTTTTCCCGCCGCTGCAAATTCACGTTGAACGGCAATTGCAGTGAACGGAAGTTCAAGGTCTTGATCGATTTGAATGTGTTCTTCAGTTTGGCGATCATAAATCTATTTTCAACTTGAATAGAACCTTGTTGCCTCCCCGATCCATGTTGGCCGACGATATGGTTACCTGCTTGAAAAGTCCACTCTTTTCCAGGTGGCTTTTGATTTCATCCACGGCATTGAAGGCCGCGGCTTCACCCGAAAGCGTCAATCCGTCGTTACCGTACACCAGGCGGCTGAACACCATGTCGAGCTCCTTGGGAATCGACTGGCTCAACTGCAGAAGAATATCGATGGTGCGGACCGGATTGGGGCCATGCTCCGAATCGATGCCCCCGCTCTTGGCCCGCTTGAGTTCGCTCTTCATCTGTTCCAGAGCATCGCCCACCCGGCGTGCCCCCGGAAGCGTTTCGGAGAATACGGCTTCGATCTGGGCATCCAAGGCCTTTACTTGCTTATTGAGGACAATGCTGTTGAGCACGACACCGATTAGTCCCAGCAGGAGCACGGCGGCCAACAAGGCAAGCGGTCCGCGCAAATAGGGACGATAAGTGGTCCAGTAATTGCGCAGGGGCGAGCCGCTGCGGTGAAAGTTGGGGCAAGGACGCCCTTCGGCCTCCACGAGCGCCAGGGCCAAAGCGTCATCGAATAGACAGGGATGCCATCGATCGAGCATAGGGGCCGTGTCCAGCTTGTCGGCGGTTTGGCGCAGATTTACCGCCTGGGTGCTCATATCGAGGGCTTCGGACAAACGTCGGCTGGTCTCCCCGTCCACAAGGGCCGGACCGCTGAGATAGATTTGGTTGGATTCGAACCCCGCGGCCTGGGCGTCGGCAAAGGCGGTCAACGTTTGCCGGATTTTGAGCGCCAGGGCTTCGATGCCCATGTCCGTGGCAAGGTCCGCCCCCAAGGCGCGCACCATGATGATGCGTTGGGATTGAATGGCAAAGAGGGAGGCTTTTTTTAGGCCCACATCCAGGAAAAGAAGATTGTCTTCAACGGTTTCCGCCTGATCGGCCAGTGCCAATGCCAGAGGGAAGTTTCCCGGAACCACCAATTGCGGCCGCCAATCCACCGCCGTGAGGGTTTCAATAATCGATTCGAGGTAGGTGCGGTCCACGGCCGTCGTTAGCAATCCGGTTTTTACCGGGTCGGGCGTGCTTTGAAAATCAATCACCAGCGTGTCCACCGCCACGGGCAGGCTCGGCTCCAACTCGAAGGGCAGCATCTGGCGGATTTTTTTTTCGTCTTTAAAGGGTACGGAAACCGTGCGGCAGATGGTTAAATCCGGCGGCAGGCTGACCACCACATTGGGGCGCTCCAGATGCAGTTGCGCTTGAAGGTCCATGAGGGCTGCTTGGAGCGGCTCTTTTACTTCGTCGCTGGCAGGCGGGATGACCGCATAGGCGCATCCATCGATGGTGTTGTTTTTAAGGCCCGTGCTCAACACGACCGCGGCGATCGAGGTTTTCCGGATATCAATGGATAAGATTTGTCGGCTCATGCCTTGTTCATCAATTTGTAGTTCGAAAAAGCAAGCAAGTGGTCACTGCGGTTGCCTGCCCAAGCCTAACTGCGCCGTTTCGAGAAGCCTTGCATTGGGCCCCGATCGAAAAAGACGCTGCCCAAAGAGATAGTGGATACGGTTGCGCTTTCGGATTCCTGCTTTTTCTGCTCCTTTATACGCTATTCGGTCTTCCAATTCAAGACCTTACATTGCCACGGCTCGGATTCCTGCGCTTTGATGCGTTCGATAATGGCGGTGGTGGTCATCTGGACGTTGTTCAGGCCGGCGCTTGCCGTGACTCTAAATATCTGGCTGGACACCGATATCAAGTTCGCGTCGATGGGCGCCCCCGCCAACCCGGGGACACTGTTGTGCCACCCCAGTTTGGTGACATCGTTGGTATACAGCGTGCCGCTGGTGGCTTCGCGGTATTCGATCAGCAAGGGGGCGGCATCGGCATATTCAAAGGGCATGAGCGCCGACAGCACCGCCAGGTCGGCCGTGTTGATGTTGATTTTGCCCGGAAAGCTGAACTTTTCGTCGGCAACCTCTTCGGCGCCGTATACCGTCACGTACTGCCCCAAGCCGGCGGCGTCGCCTACTCCCGCGAAAAGTTCCGGGGTGATGCCTTTGACCAGGCGCAGCTCCGACAAATGATCGAACGGTCCGTTCTTGGCGGCATAGGGCGGGTCCAGGCTCTCGTAGTAGTCTGTTTCGGCGCCGTTCAGGCCGGTAATGGCATCGTCGTCTCCGGAATCCATCCAGTCTTTAAGGCAACTGATAATGGTAATCGGATCGATATCCTCCTCTTTTTCGCTTTTGCCCTTCTCTTTTTCGCCTTCTGAAGATTCCAGGAAGGCCAGCAGTCCGGTCGCAAAACGGCCCCAAAGTTCCTGCTGGCTGTTGTTCATGTTGCGGCCATCGGGGAACTCAAGCAGGGCATTGATCTGGATTTTGCTCAGTTCATCGGTGATCTCGAGTTCCAGGGTGCCTTCATCGAAAGGGATTTCCGTCAGCAGGGTGGCGATGGTTTCGTTATCGGCCCAATCCTCCTGCAAGGAATCGCTTTCGTTTTCCAGGCGGTCCTTAATGAGGATCGCCATGGCCAAATTGATTCCGGAAGCGCACATCTGCTCTAAGGTGGCCCGGTCGCGCATGACGGCCGAACTCATCATGTTGGCGCGCTCGCTGATATGCAGTTCCAAAGCGGTCGTCACCACCAACATCATGGTGGCCAAGGCCAGGATCACCACCATGCCACGGTTGTTTCGATGTCTTGATATCATTTTAATGAACATGGGTTATCTCTTCGGCTCTATGAAACGCTGCATGGGCAAAGAGATCATGACGCTGAATTCATAGGGGCTCTCCGGGTCGCCGACCTTCAACTCCACCTTGACGGCCGCCGGTGTGCTGTACTCATAGTCGTCATCCTCCGAATTCCACTCTTCCTGCTCGCGTCCTTCCTTGTCGAAAAAGAGCAGCTTGAAGGAGAGCACTTGTTCGCAAAGGATCGGATCGGTCTCCTTGGGCTCAAAGTCTTCGGGGTAGGGGTAGAGGTTATCCGCGCGCCGAAGGACATAAACGTCGTTTTCTTCTTCTTTTGCATAGTAGACGATCTCGGCGATGCCTTCGGAGAATTGGCCGCCCGTGGGCAGATGGCCCAGGGAAGTAAAACGCAACTGGGTGAAGGTCTCGCCCCCCAGGGTTTCGTTTTTGGCCTCTATACGATAAATGTCCGGCTCCGAGTTCATATCCGGCTTTTTGTAGCGCGGTGCCTGCATGACGTGAACAGCCCGCAGGTCTGTGGTAATGCGTCCCAGGCAGGCATCGGCCATTTCGTAAATGGCGCTTGATTTGGTGACGTGGTCGGCGCTGGAAAATACGCCTTCGAAGGTGCCGAAGATCAGCGACGTGACAATGGCGAAGATAGACATGGCCACCAGGATTTCCAGGAGTGTGAACCCGTTGGCGTACAAGCGGCCGCGGCGCGGCCTAATCCACATAAAAGCGGTAGGTGCGCAAGGCATAGCTTAAATCGTCGTCCTGGCTGATGGTCAGATCAATTCGGATCAGGTGATATTTTCGATCTTTCAGAAGTTCGGATTGCATCTCTTCCATGCTCACGTTCCAGGCATATCCGGGATACGCCTGCCCAAAATCGCCGGTGCCATCGGCCGCATTTTTAAACCCCTGGATTTCCATTTCCGAGAGTTTGCTTTTGGCCAGCATGGGCGCCAGGCTGTAAAAGCGGGCACTCGCGCTCATACGGAAGGTGTCGCCTTGCAACCGATAGACGCTGGTCATGGCGATCACCAAGATGGAAATAGCGACCAGCACTTCGATCAGGGTGAAGCCATTTTTAAGCGACACATCCCCGGCTGAGCGCATATCTGACCTAAAGCAGATCAATAGCTGATCCATTCATCCACCACTTTGATTCGCGGCAGCAGCGGCTCGACTTTATAGGCGAAGCGTTCGGCATCGGCGCTTTCTATATTGATGGCCGCCTGATCCGAATAACCACCGGGATAAAAGGTGATCAGGGCGTCGCCGGAACCGACACTCTCTTTGCCTGCAAACTGGACCTCCATGATGCGCATGCCGCCAGGCAAGGCGAATGCCTTTTTCGCCGCCTCTGTGAGGGCCTCGTCGTCCATCTCCGCGTCCATGATCCACAGCCGGTTTTCATTCACGTTGACGACCAGGGCATGGCTCTTCTGTTTTTCCATGGCCGCCGCGCGCAAGGCGCTGACCGTGTTGATCAGCCAACGGGTGGTTTTTTTGCGGGGATCCTGCAAGAGGGAACTATCCAGGCGCGGGATTGTCACTCCCAGCATGATGGTGATCAACAGCATGACCACCATCAACTCGATGAGCGTGAAGCCTTTGCCGCCGCTATGGAAGTGTCCCGTTTTGGACATGATGCGCTGCGCCGTTTATTCGGTCTCCCAGTTGGTGATGTCTTTGTTGTACTCTTCTCCGCCGGACACACCATCGGCACCATAGGAGAGCAGATCGAAATCCCCGTGGGAGCCGGGGGACATATAGATATAATCGTTCATCCAGGGATCTTTGGGTACTTTACCCTCGAGATAGCCGCCTTTGCGCCACTTTTTGGGGATATCCCCCGATTGGGGCTGCGACACCAGGGCTTCCAGGCCTTGTTCGGTGGTGGGATAGTGGCCGTTGTCCAGCTTGTACATCTTAAGCGCGGAACTGATACTTTCGATCTGTATTTTGGCGGCGCTGACTTTGGCGTCATCGCCGTGTCCCATCACCCGTGGACCGACAATACCCACCAGCAGGCCGAGTATGAGCAGTACCACGAGAAGTTCGATCAGCGTAAAGCCCTGGTTGTTGTTGCGTTTGGTTGATTTCATCGTTTTCCTTCATCCTCCATCGATACATATTGCGCCTGAGTGAAAGCCAATACTTGTTAAACAGCTAAGAATCTTACGTCGAACGCCCTGAACTTTCAACCACCTTGTGGCTGAAATAGGGAATACCTGAAAGTGTGCTTCCATTTACCTGAAAAAGAAGAAGGGCTCTTCTACCTCACCAACTGATTCATCTCGAAGAGCGGCAAACAGATGGCCAGTACGATAAAAAAGACAACGCTGGCCATAATCATCAACATGATCGGTTCCACCAAGGCGGTCATCCGCATGACGGTGGTCTCCACCTCTTTTTCGAAAACATCGGCTATCTTGTTGAGCATTTCTTCCAGATTGCCACTTTGTTCGCCGACCTGGATCATCTGGATGGCCATGGGCGGGAAGGCCTTTTTAATATCCAGGGCCTTGCCCAGTCCCTGCCCCTTGCTCACCTCCGTGGCGCCGTCGGCCACCACCCGGGCGATAAAAACATTGCCCACGATGTTTTGAACGATCCCCAGAGCCGGCAGCATGGAAACGCCGTTGTCCAGCAAGGAGCCCAGGGTGCGGGCGAATTGAACGGCGGTGAAGCGGCGGACCAGGGAACCGAAAAGGGGGAGGCTCAGCGTTTTCGTATCGATCCAGCGGCGGCCCTTTTCGTTGCGGTAGATGGCTTTCATGGCAAACAGGAGCGCGATGATCAGAATCACCAGAACCCACCAGTACGTTTTGAATAGATCGCTGGTGCCGACCAGGATCTGCGTGGGCATCGGCAGTTCTTGTTTCATGTTATCGAACATGGACATGATTTTGGGGGTCACGTAGACCAGCAGGAGTGACACAATCAACGCGCTGATGGCCATGATGCAAAGCGGATAGATCATGGCGGTGAACATTTTCGCCTTGAGTGCTTCCTGCTTTTCGGTCATATCGGCCAGCCGCTCGAGCACGATCTCCAAGGTTCCCGATGATTCACCCGAGCTGACCATATTGATATAGGTCGGCGAGAAGGCATTGGGATATTTGGCCAGGGCATTGGCGAAGGTACTGCCCTCGACGACCGTGCCTTTGATGCTGGCGATGATTTTTTTTAAACCAGGGCTCCCAATTTGGGCCGATAGAGACTCCAAGGCCGAAACCAGGGGAAAGCCCGCGCCAATCAGGGTGGCCAATTGACGGGTCATAATGCACACTTCCGCCGGCTTTATGCGGGTGAAAAGCTGAGACAGGTTAAAGCGTTGTCCCCCTTCGGCCTTACCGGCGCTGTTGCTCTTCATCAATCGCAGGCTGACGGGAAAGTGGCCCGCGGCGCGGATTTTCTGTCGGGCAGCGGCTTCGCTATCGGCATCGATGATACCGTTTAGGGTTTTGGCTTTGGCGTCAAAGGCCGTGTAGTCGTAAACTGGCATAGGCGGGTTTCCAGGCTTTGTTCAGGTTTTTGTTGCGCTTTGTTATGCGTCAGAAACTATTAGATATCATTCAATTTATAGATCGGCGCAGGCATGGGTGCGTCATGGCGTCAGTTTCGCTTGAAGAAGGCCGCCGCAAAAAAGCCATCCATCCGGTGTCGATGGGGAAGGGTGCTCAGACACCCCTCGGGAGTCAGTAGTGCGGGTTGTGAATCGACGGCCGCTCTCATGCCGGAATGATGTATAGCAAAATCAGGGTGGTTTTGCAAAAAGGCTTTCACCACCGCCATGTTTTCTTCGGGTTCGAAGCTGCAGACCGCGTACACCAGAATTCCTCCTGGCCTAAGATGGAGGGCGGCACGCGTCAGCAGGGCAATTTGACGCTGTTGGTATCTTTCCAGCTCCTGGGCCGATCCTCGCCATTTACCGTCGGGATTTTTTTGAAGGACGCCAAGGCCTGAACAAGGGGCGTCCACCAGAATCCGGTCGAAGATAGGCAGGTCGGATGCATCTCCAACGATCAAGTCCAGCCTGTGGGGGGTCGCTATGGTGACCCCCAAACGCCGCATTTCATCGGACAGCCGAATCAATTTGGCGTCACTCCGGTCGCTGGCCAGCAGACGTCCCTGGTTGTTCATGAGCTGGGCGATATGTGCGGTTTTCGTTCCGAGTCCGGCGCAGGCATCCCATACCGTCTCGCCGGGCTGGGGGGCCAGCATGTGAACCACCAGTTGGGCCGCTTCGTCCTGGACCTGAAACCATCCCTGCTGAAAAGAGGGCCATTGGGGGATGGGGGTGGCCAAGGCGGAAAGAGTGATGCCTTCGGGGGCATATGCGGTGGGCAGGATATCGGCGGCTTCTGCCTGGATAGCCCCCATCAGGGTCGCACGATCGGTTTTAAGCGTGTTGGTGCGCAAGGTGATGGCCGGCACCGTATTGATGGCTTCGCATAAGCGCCGGACTTCATCTTCGCTCCAGCGTTCCAGCCAGCGCGCCGTCAGCCAGCGGGGAAAAGAAAGCGTCACCGACAGGGCCAGGTCGGGTGTCGTCGCGGCATCGGGCCAGGCAAGCGCGGGATGCCTGATGGCCCGGCGCAGCAGTCCGTTTATAAAGCCCGTGGCCCACTGCAGGCGATTCTTTTTAGCCAATTCGACCGCGCTATGAACCGCCGCCGAAGCGGGAATGCGATCCATGTGCTGCAGTTGAAATAGCGCCAGGCGCAGGATGATACGGGCCCGCGGATCGATTTTGCCGGGTTTGTCGGCCAACTGGTCGATGATGAAATCCAACCGTTCCTGCCAGCGCAGGGTGCCATAGACCAGGGCATGCACCAGGGCGCGGTCTGGGCGTGACAAGCCTTTGAGGCGCGGCTCGGCCTGATCCAGCCAATGGTCCAGGGGATACCGGTCATCATGATTCTGGCGCAGGAGATCGAAGGCGATCTGGCGGGCGGAACTCATGGGCCATCCATTTGAGATCGTTCAAGCCATACTTTAAGTTTTAGTTTTCGGTATTCTATTTTCTATCGGAATGTTTAACTCAAAACGCTGCCCGGGACAAGGGCGTGCCCGCGCAGAAAATCTTTCACCAACATGCGCTTGCCGGAGTCTACTTGAATCTGTTGGATCAGAAGAATGCCGTGTCCGGTGGCCACCCGCAGCTCATCCGGAAAACCGGCCACCACGGTGCCTGGCGCAGCATGGAAGGTTGTATCGTGAAGAGCACGGGCCTGGATAATTTTCAGGCGTTTCTGCCCCCAGAAGCAATAGGCGCCGGGCCAGGGGGTCATGGCACGGATGAGCGCATCCAGGCGTTCGGCCGATTGCTTCCATGGGATGCGGCCGTCCTCTTTCTTCAGCATGGGGGCGTAGGTTGCTTCGTCATGTTTCTGGGAGTGGGGGAGGATCGTGCCCCGGCGCAAACGGTTCAGCGTTTCGACAATCATTTCGGCGCCCATATTGGCCAGGCGGTGATGCAACTGGTCGGCATTTTCATCTTCGCGGATATCGATGGCCCGCTGTAGCAAGATGTCGCCGGTGTCGATGCCCACATCCATGAGCATTGTGGTGATGCCGGTCTGGCGTTCGCCCCTGAGGATGGCCCACTGAATGGGGGCCGGGCCCCTGTATTTGGGCAGCAACGAGCCATGGATATTGATGGGCCCGCCCTTGGGGATGCGCAAGATACTCAGTGGTAGAATTTGTCCGAAAGCCACCACCACCAGGAAGTCTGGGGCCAATGCCGTGATCCGGGCGACGAATTCAGGATCGCGCACCTTGGGGGGTTGGGAGACCTCGCAGCCCAGGCGCAGGGCAGCCTCCTTCACGGCGGGGGCCGCCAGGCCGCGGCCGCGTCCCTTAGGGCGATCCGGCTGGGTGATGACCAGCGGAATCTTAAAACCGGAGGCGTGCAGCAGTTCCAGCGGAGGTACCGCGAAATCCGGCGTGCCCATGAAAATCAAGGTGGGCTGCACGTCTACTCCCCCTGGTGTTTGAGAAATTTTTTGACCCGGCGCGTGTACATCGACCGCTTCAGGGCGCTGATGCGGTCGATGAAAAGGGTGCCGTTGAGGTGATCGATTTCGTGCTGCAGCACGATGGAGAGCATGCCATCGGCTTCGAAACGCAGCGGCTTGCCCTCCCGGTCCACCCCCTCCACCAGAATGTGGGCCGATCGAGGTACATCGGCGCGGTAATCGGGAACGCTCAGACACCCCTCGTTTTCGGAGATGATCTGCCCCTCCTGGGCAATGATTTTGGGGTTGATCAAAACGTGCAGGTCCTTGCCCTCGTCCTGGGGGGCGATGTCGTACACCAGCAGGCTTTTGTTCAGTCCCACCTGGATGGCGGCCAGACCCACGCCCGGCGCGTGATACATGGTTTCGGCCATCTGATCGATGATCGCTTGCAGGGAACCATCAATATTCTCCACGGGCAGAACCGGGTTTTTCAGAAATTCGTCCGGAAATGTCAAAATATCAAGAAGGCTCATGAACGACACTCCTTTGGTCTTCTTTGACCGACGGGGCTTTTTTCTTTTCCCCATATGTAAGTTGCAAGATATTGACGCTGGTGATCAGGGCAGAGAGCAGGCCGAGCAAAATCACTGGAAACATTTGCACCGCGTGATTGACCAGCGTGAACCCGGCGGCATCTTTGGCGGGCACGCCGAAGAGCGCCAGCGCAAAAACGCCGCCCGCCTCCCACAGCCCCCAGAACCCGGGAGCCGACGGCAAGGCAATGAAAAAGCAGACCACGACCATGACCGTGCTCATCTCAATATAAGAAAGATGGATGCCGGGGCATCCAAAAGAAAAGACCCAGTACGAGAGGGCCGACAGGGACCAGATCAGAACGGTCAATCCCAAACAAGCCAGGGCCCGCCGGGGGTGTGCCACCAGCCCCAGGCCCACGGCAAAACCTTCCACCATGCCGATGAGGAGGCGGGCTGTTTTTTGCGCCCGCGATTGCAGGCCGGGGAGGATTTTGGCGATCAGGTCGAAAAGGGCTTCGATGATGCGCACAATCCAGCGCCGGGTCACGGAAAAGGCCAGGCAGGCCAGGGCGATCAACAAAACGATGGCCAGGCGGATCATGGCCCAGGCCGCCGTCTGCAGAACCTGGCTGTTCAGGTGCCAGCCACCGAAGTCGACATCCAAACCGGGTTGGCGGGTGACTGTGGTGAAGACCGCGGCCAACAAAGCGATCAAGACCACCATGTCGAAGATCCGTTCGGCGGCCACCGTGGCGATGCCGGCGCTGAAAGGCACCGCTTGTTCCTTTTTTATAATTGCCGGCCGGGCGATCTCTCCCACCCGTCCCGGCAGAACGCAGTTGATCATGAAACCGATCATCAAGGGATGATAGGCCTGCCAAAAGCCGATGTTTTTTGCGCTTTTCAAAATCAAGCGCCAGCGATACGCCCGCAGCATAAACGCCAACACCACCAGGGCCGTCGAAGGTATGAGCCAGAGGTAAGAGATGCTCCCCAGATAGGCGTATAGCTCAGCCAGCGGCACATTCCGGAAGGCCAGGTAGAGGGTGGCTGCGGACATCAGGCCGCCCACCAGCAGAGAAAGCATCATCTTTTTTGACATATCGACCGCGTATCGGGAAAATTTAGAGGTTGCTCAGTATCTCGCGGGCATGGGCCACGTCCAGGTGAATCTGGGTGGCCAGGGCTTCTATGCCGTTAAACTTTATTTCGTCGCGCAACCGCTGGATGAAATTGACGCGAATGGAGTCGTTGTAGATGTTCTGGTTGAAATCCAGGATGTGAACCTCCACCGTGAACAGGTGGTCGTCGAAGGTCGGACTGTAGCCTATATTGGCAACGCCTTTATAGGTTTGCCCGCCATGCTCCACGGTCACGGCGTAAATCCCCTGCTTGGGGCACAGTTCATCCTGGAGATGGATGTTGGCCGTCGGGAAGCCCAGGAGGCGTCCGCCTCGATTGCGTCCGCCGGCAACCGTGCCGCGAATTTGATAGTGGCGTCCCAGCATGCGCCTGGCGTCTTCCATCTGGCCGTTCATCACCAGCTCCCGGATATGCGTGCTGCTGATGCGTTGCGCGTTTCCATTGGCGCCTTGAATCCAATCCACCACCAGTACTTCAAAATCCAGTTCCTTGGACCACTGCTTCAACAAGGGCAGGTTGCCTTCGCGGTTGCGTCCGAAGGAGTAGTCCCGGCCCACGACCATGGCACGCATGCCCAGGCGGCGCAGCAGCAGATCTTCCACGAACTCCCGGGCGGAGATGGCGGCAAACTCCCGGGTGAAAGGGATGCAGATCAAAACATCGATGCCCGCCTTGGCAATCAGTTCCGCCTTTTGATCACCCATGGTGATCATGGGGGGATGGCCATTGGGCGAAAGCACACGCACGGGGTGTGGATCGAAAGTCATGGCCACCGCCGTACCTTCCAAGGCATCCGCTTTTTCGATCACCGTGTGAAAAAGAGCCTGATGACCAATATGCACCCCATCGAAATTACCTATGGTGATAACCGCATTTTGAAGCGGGTGTTTAACCTCAGCTAAGTCTCTGACAATATCCATAATGATCTTCCGAAACAGTACAATTTAGTCTTGACACCAAAAACGAATCCATATAGTTAATGCATCTTCTGCATGAAATCAACTTTTTAAAAGTCATGCGGAAACTCCGTGCCGAAGTGGCGGAACTGGTAGACGCGCTAGGTTCAGGGTCTAGTGGGGGTTCCCTCGTGGGAGTTCGAGTCTCCCCTTCGGCACCACAAAAAAGATGGGGTCGGCTTTTAGCCGACCCCTTTTTTTGTTGAAATTGACTATTGGACGCCTCTCCTAAACCAGCCCGATCGTATCCATGGCAGCAAAGCGCGGTTCGTGCAGGGGAATGAGAATATCGGCCATGGCTTTGATCTTCACCAGGATGTCGTAGGCTTCATAGGCATTGACGTGCGTGCCGGGTGGAATCACTTCCATCTCCATGGCTTTGATCTCTTTGGGTGGGAAGAAATTCTGATCGATGGTGCAAAAGCCGGTGATGATGGCTTTGCCTTTGGGCGTTGCCACCGTCACGGAAAGGCCGCCGGGGGTATGGGCCGGCGTGTGGAGAACACCGATGCCGGGAAGGATCTCGGTGTCGCCGGCCAACGGATGAATCTGACCGTTTTCCTCCACCTCGCTGATATAATCTTCCAGGTAGCGATAATCCAGAGGATGGGGGTCGTGGATTTGGGCCAGCTCCTTTTCGTGGACATAAATGGCTGCATGGCTGCACTTGTAATCGTTCTCGCAATGGTCGTTGTGCAGGTGGGTGTGAATGACCACGTCGATCTGCTCGGGTTTCAGGCCCCAGCGGGCCAAGCCCTGCTCGAAGGTGTAAATCTTGCCGCCGATGTCGGCTTCGCGTTCCGGGGATTGGATGGGGCTCATTTCGCCGGTATCCACCAGCACCTTGGGTCCCTCGCCCTCGAGATACCAGCAGTAAATGGGGATCGTGAAGGGTTTGCCCTGACCGTACTGATAGGTCATCATGGATTGATCGAAGCGTTTGGTGCCCATCACGATGGGATGGATGGTGTAAAGCGACATGATTCGACCTCCGTGCGATGGGATTGGCGTCTTTCGCCTGACGGTCATTTTGCAGAATCCATAGCATGTGCTCGATGATACCGTAAAGCCTTTAGCGCTTGGCGATTCAGGCATGGCCATCGATAAAAAAGCGGTTGATCAAAGCCCGGAGCTATGGCTATGAGAGGATCGTTGGAGTGACCGGATGAACTATCTTGCCCATCTATATCTGGCCGATGCGGCCCATGATTCGCTGATCGGGCACTTGTTGGGCGACTTTGTCAAAGGTGCGGCCATCAGCGGCTATGACCATGTCATCCAGGATGCCATCCGCTTTCATCGCAAGATCGACAGCTTCTCCGATGCCCACGAATTTACACGCACCAGCCGCAACCGCATCAGGCCCCCATGGAGGCGTTTTGCCGGCATCATGGTCGACGTGAGTTACGATCATTTCCTGGCCAGAAGTTGGCATCTCTTTTCCGATGAAGCGCTGCCGGCGTTCGTCCAGCGGGTCTATGCCGATCTGCAAAAACACCGCGGCGCTCTGCCCGATGCCGCGGCGCAGGTCTTAGCGCGGATGGTTGCATATGATTGGCTGAACAGTTATCAGGATATTAATAAGGTAGGCATTGCCCTGGATCGCATAGCCGGTCGGCTAACCCGGGGGGAACGCTTTTTGGGATCAATCCACGATGTGCAAGCCAACTACGAGGCACTGCAAAAAGACTTTTTGTGCTTCTTCCCTGAATTGGTCGATTTTGCGTTAGCCTTTAAACAGAACGAGAAAGGATAAAGATGGGCATGTACGAGTATGTGGTGAATGGCAATGTGGCGGTGTTGACCATGAACAATGGAGAGAACCGCTTCAATTTAGACTCGCTGAAAGCGTTTTCAGCGGTGTTGGACGCAATCGAAGCCGAGAGCAAGGTCAACGCCCTGGTGACCACCAGCGGCCACGATAAAATCTGGTCCAATGGCATCGACCTGGATTGGCTGCTTCCAGCCCTTCAAAAGGAGGGCGAAGGATTGATGGACCAATTCCGCCGTGCCATGTTCACACTGTTTCGTCGGGTGCTCACGTTCCCCATGCCCACCATCGCGGCCATCAACGGCCATGCCTTCGCCGGCGGCGCATTCCTGTCGTTCGCCCATGACTTTCGCTACATGCGTTCGGATCGCGGATGGCTGTGCATGCCCGAGGTGGACCTGGGCATTCCCCTAGGCCAGGTTTTCCTGGCTTTCAGCAAGCGGGTCCTGCCCATGCACCTGCTCGAAGAGATGGAGTACACCGGCCGCCGGCTCACCGCCGCCGAGTGTGAAACCTACCATATTGTAAGGAAGGCCTGCCCGTTGGATCAGCTCATGGCCGAGGCCATCGGATTCGCCAAATCCTTGAACAAGCGGCGAGACATCATCTTGAAGATGAAGTTGGAAACCAGTCAACCCATCATCAAGGTCATCGACGATACCATCGCGGCTTGTTCGTAGCGCCACAATTACAAGAACCTCCCTTTCCGCTTGAACCGCCATTCCAGCCCCGGGGACCGGGGGTTGGAATGGCCACCGTGGAAGATCCTGCCAAAGAAGTCTCTATTCGCGATGTTGACATTGTTTACGGGAAATTGGTAGTCTGGTCATACCACCAGCCTTAAAGGGGTACGCCTATGCTTTCTTTATTACAGCCTATCAAGAACGAAGGCCTCAAAGAGCTTTGTGCCAGTCGTTTAGAAGCCTTGGTCCTTTCCGGGCAAATGCCGGTGGGACATAAATTGCCGCCGGAAAGGGAACTCGCCCGGCAACTGGGTGTCAGCCGGCCGATCGTTCATGAAGCCCTGGTGGATCTGGCGGGCAAGGGGCTGGTTACCCTGGTGCCCCGGGTGGGCGCGGTCATCAACGATTTCCGCAAGCAGGGATCGGTCGCCCTGCTGACCTCGCTGCTCAAATACCACAAGGGTGACTTGGCCCCTAAATTGCTGGAAGGCTTGCTGGCCATGCGGGTTCTGTTTGAACTGGAAACGGCCCGTTTAGCGGCCATCCACCGCAGTGACGGACATAACCACGAACTGCGGGCTGTGATCGCCGCCGAAGAGCGCACGAAGTCCTCCGATATTGAGCGGCTCACGGCCTTGGACTTCGATTTTCATCACCTGGTGGCCCTGGCCAGCGGCAATCAGACGTACCCTCTCTTGATCAACTCCTTCAAACCAGTCTACACCAATATTTCCGGGCAATTCTTCAAAGACCCGACGGTGGTGCCGACGGTGATCGGTTTTCATCGCGACCTGGCCGATGCCATCAAAAAACAGAACGAACAACTGGCCGTTGCCGCGATGCGCTGTCTGCTCGCCCACGGCGAAGAACATCTGCGTGGAGCAAACGCGGTGTGATCTTTTTCCCACGAAGAGAAAGCTTTCAAAGAGGGAGCAGGGTATGAAAAGGGCCGCCGCTCAAACCTTCACGGAAATCGAACCGCCAGCGCCGCTCTCGGCTCGCATTCAGTGGCTGCGGGACTACTACTTCCAAGGCGCCGAAAGGGCTTGGAACAATGAGTTTACGTCCTGGACCACCGGCACCTCCTGGGATCTGCTCTTCAACGAGATGACCTATTACATCGTGCCGGAGACCTATCCGCTGCTCCAAGCCATGGGGGGATCTTTCCTGCAGGCCGCCCGGCCGGTGCGGCTGCCGGACGATTTCTGGTCCCTCAGCCTGGTGGCGCGGCGTGCCTGGTTCGTCAAGGAAACCCTGGTGCATTATGTTCCCAAGGAAATACTGCCCGGCGACCTGATTGCCGGCGCCCGCTTCAATGTGCAAACCTCCATGTGTCTGACCCGCAAGGAGCGCAAAACGTACGATGGCTTAATTGGCGGCAAACGCGGGGCGCGGCGGCAGATACAATGGTTCCACCATCATGGCTACGGCAATGCGGGCGCCACCAGCGGGCACCTGATTCCGGACCATGCCCAAGCGCTGCGCCTGGGGTGGCAGGGCATCCACGCCGATCTGCATGCCCGCTACCAGAGCCTGACGCCGGTCGAGCAGCGCGGTCCCAAGGGAGCCCAACTGGGCGCCATGTTGACCGCGGCGACCATGCCCCGGGAACTGGCCGCCGGGTATGAGGTCCTTTGTCAGCGCTTGGCCGGGGACCAGGCCGATTCGGCGAGAAAAAGCGAACTGGTCCAAATGGCCGCCAATCTGGAACGTGTGCCCTGGTTGCCGGCCCAGACCTTCTGGGAGGCGGTGCAGGCCCTGTGGCTCAACCACATGCTGGTGATGAGCGATGAAAACTACCCCGGTCCGGGGGTCTCCTTCGGCCGCATCGATCAGTATCTGCTGCCTTACTGGGAGTACTCCCTGGCCCACGGCATGGACCGTGAGTTCGGCAAAGAGATTCTCAAATGCTTCTGGATCCACTGCAACACGGCCTATGACGCCATGATCCGCAACGGAAATCAGGGCATCACCGCCGGATTCGGTCAGCTCATCACCCTGTCGGGGCTGGGACCCGATGGCCGCGATCTGACCAACGACCTGACCTATGCCATCCTGGAAGTCATCGACGAGATGAGCCCCATCCTGGAACCCAAGCCCAACGTCCGCCTGCATCGCAACTCCCCCGAGCGGCTGCTGGATCGCCTGGTGGCGATGATCGGCCGCAGCCAGGGCGCGCCGTTTCTGCTGAACTTCGACGAGCGGTCCATGGCCGGGCTGATGCGCCAAGCGCAGCTGGCTGGTGAAAGCCAATTCATCCATGCGGCCAATGTCCACGATTACGCGCCGGTGGGCTGTCTGGAGAACACCATGGTGGGCAACGACCGCTCGGGCACCGTCGACAACAACCTCAACCTGCTCAAGGCCGTTGAACTGGCGCTGACCGGCGGGCAGGACTTGCTGCCATTTACCGATCCGCTCAGCGGTCGGACCGAGGCCATCCGTCAGGATGGGCCGGCTACGGGAGATGCCACCGGGTTCGAAACCTGGCAAGCCTTTTGGGCGGCTTATGCCCGGCAGACCGCCGCCATCGTTCAGCGCTGTGTGGATCTGTACGAGCTTTCGGAATCCGTGCGCGCGCGTTTTTTTCCAACTCCCTATCTCTCCTGTCTGGTCAGGGGTTGCGCCGAAAAAGCCTTGGACATTACCCAGGGGGGCGCCCAGATCAATCACACCACCCTCGAAGCCGTCACCTTCGCCACGACCGTGGACGCGCTGCTGGCCATCAAATATCTGGTCTACGATCAGAAGCGCTGCACGATGGCCGAATTGATCCGCGCCCTGCGCCACAACTGGGAGGGTTTCGATATGCTGCGCGCCATCGCCCAGAACAAAGCACCCAAATATGGCCGGGATGACGATGCCGCCGACGCCATGGGGCGCCGGGTGATGGACTTGTGGACCAGCGAAACCTGGAAGCACCGCACCCGTTCCACCGGTCGCCAATTTAGGCCCGGCATGCTCAGTTGGAACTACTGGGCCGGCGATGGCTTTATCCTGGCGGCCAGCGCCGACGGGCGCAGGCAGGGGCAGTTTCTCTCCAATGCCATCTGCCCCTCCAATGGCGCCGATATCCATGGACCGACCGCCAATGCCAATTCGGTGGGCAAGGTGCTGGGGGGCCGAACCGCCGACGGCCCCGGAGACTTCGGCGGCTTCTTCAATGCCCTGCCCAACGGCGCCAGCCATACCATCAGCTTCAATCCGGCCATCGTGCGCGATCCGGAGCACAGGGCAAAGTTCAAGGCCTTTTTGCGAGGATATGCCCACAACGGCGGCACGGCCCTGCAGATCAACATGCTCGATGCCGGCGTCTTGCAGGATGCCCAACGGCATCCCCAGGCGCATCGCCATCTGCTGGTGCGGGTAACCGGTTATAACGCCTATTTCACCACCGTGGGCAAAGAACTGCAGGACGAGATCATCGCGCGCGTCACGCACTGCGCACATTGAGCATAGGGATGGACGATGACTTTCGCGAACCACCTGGCGCCGCTGACCGCCCGCCTGCTGGAAATTCAACGCATGTCCACCGAAGACGGGCCGGGCATTCGCACCACGGTCTTCTTCAAAGGTTGCAGTCTCAGATGCCGGTGGTGCCACAATCCGGAAAGCATCGCGCCGCATCCCCAGCTGCAGTGGATCGAGAGCCGCTGCATCGCCTGCGGTACCTGTCTGAGCCAATGCCCGGAGGGCGCCCTGGAACTCAGCTCCCAGGGGATCGTCATCGATCGTCAGGTGTGCCGAAATTGCAGCATCTGTGCCGAAGCCTGCCCGACAAACGCCCTGGAGCGGCTGGGCAAGAAGTGGCGCCTGGAAGACCTGCTGGCGGAAGTATTGAAGGATCGCGCCTACTTCGATGTCTCGGGCGGCGGCATCACCCTTTCGGGGGGCGAACCCGGCCTTCAAGGCCGCTTTACGGAAGCCTTCCTGGAACGATTGCAGACGCAGGGGGTGCACACGGCCCTGGATACCTGCGGACTCTATGACGCCAGCGTGCTGGACCGGCTTTTGCCGGCAACCGATCTTTTGTTGTACGACCTGAAATTAATAGATCCGGCGCGCCACCGCGAATTCGCCGCTCATACGAATGAGAAGATTCTGGAAAACGCCATGCATGCGGCCCGTTATCTCCGCAACCAGGGCAACGGACGTCAGATGTGGATCCGCACGCCGATTATTCCCGGCGCCACCGATGCGCCGGAGAATATTGCCGGTATCGGGCGATTCATCGCCACGCGCCTGGAAGGGATGGTCAGTCGCTGGGAATTGTGCGCCTTCAATAATCTTTGCGCCGACAAGTATCGGCGCCTGGACCTGCCATGGCCCTACGCCGGTTGCCCCTTGCCCGGCGCCGATCATATGGAGGCGCTGGCGGACACGGCCCGGGCCTCGGGGGTCGATGCCGGGATCGTACACTGGAGCGGCGCCACGAGAGCAGAGGGAGCCTGAGCATGCAGCTTGAACACACCTTCGACGAGCACGCCATCGAGGTCACCGCCCCGGCCGAAAAGATCGCACTGATGGCCACCGTCAATCCCGACGGATTGCCCCATCTCACGCTGATTACTTCGTTGCGGGCTGCCGCTCCCCGGCAACTCACCCTCGGAGAGTTTTGCAAAGGATCGAGCAAGAAACACATGCCGCAAAACCCCCGGGTGGGCTTTTTGATCATGACCCGGGACCGAACCCTGTGGCGCGGCAAGGCCCACTGGACCCATCTGCGCCAGGAGGGGCCGGAGTACGAGCAGTACAACAATCTGCCCATGTTTCGCTACAATGCCTATTTCGGCATCAACACCGTTCACTACCTCGATCTCAAGGCCATGTCCGGCCCCCAAAAATTGCCCATGGGAGCGATCCTGGGAGGGATTTTACGCACGCGCCTGGCCAAAAGAGCGCTGGCGAGCGTTTCAAGCGAGAAGATCTTGACCCCCTTCGCCTACCGCTTGTTCAACCGGATGGACAGCCTGAAATTCATCGCCTTCATCGACGAGGACGGCTATCCGCGGATCATTCCGGTCATCCAGTGCCAAGCCGCCGATGGTTCCCGTTTGGTATTTGCGCGGCAGCCCTATGGCATCGAACTGGCGCGCATTCCCCAGGGCAGCACGGTAGCTCTTTTCGGCCTGACCATGGCCATGGAAGATGTGTTGGTGCGCGGCTGCTACCGTGAAGATCGGCGCTGGCTGACACATCTGGGGATCGTGGAGCTCGATTGGGTCTATAACGCCATGCCCCCCTGCCACGGGCAGATCTATCCGCCCGAGGCGCTGACGCCGGTGGTCGATTTCTAGAATCGCCCCTCATAAGTTCATTTTTCCAGACTTGACTTCCGGCCCCACCCCATTTATTTAGCACACAAAGGAATATCGAAATGGGCTATGGCGATTGCATCGTGTTTTTGCTGGCCAAGGCCAGTCAGAAGTCCCAAAACTTATTGAAGAACCGGCTCAAACCGCTGGGGCTGACCTCCGTGCAGGCCCTCGTATTGGAGGCGCTTCTGGAAGAGGATGGCCTGACCGCCGGTGAAATCGGCAAGCGCCTGCTGCTGGACAACGCCACCGTCTCGGGGGTCCTCGATCGGCTGGCCGACAGTCAGTGGATCATCAAGCGCAGCGATAGCGGGGATAAACGGGTGCTACGCATTTTTTTGGCCGCTAAAGCCAAAAACATGGAGCCCCAATTGATCCGCGAGCGCGATGCCGCCAACGATGAGGTCCTGTCGGGATTTAGCATGGAGGAGCGAATCGTTTTGAAGCGATTGTTGCGCGATTTTATATGAACATGAATTTCGTACACGAACTATCCTAAACCAAACAAGCACGAATAGAAAGGGAAGGGGGAATCAATGCGCGATCCTTTGTTCGAGCCCATCAAGATCAATCGGCTGGAGATCAAAAACCGCATCTACATGCCGGCCATGCACATGAACATGGCGCAAAACTACGAGGTGACGGACCAACTTGTAGAATTTTATGCCGAAAGGGCCCGGGGCGGCGCCGGCATGATCGTGGTGGGCTACGCCACGGTGGACGAACTGTCCGGCAACGTGATGAACATCGGGGCACACAAAGATGAATTCATTCCCGGTTTGGCCCGGCTGGCCGAAGCCATCAACGCCAACGGCGCGCGCTCGGCGGTGCAGATCAACCATGCCGGACGTTACAACCACTCCATTTTCCTCAACGGCAAGCAACCGGTGGCCCCTTCGGCCATTGCTTCGCGCATGACCCGCGAGACCCCCAAAGCCTTGACGGTGGAAGAGATTCAGGAAGTCGTGGTGCATTTCGCCCAGGCGGCCCTGCGCGTCAAAAAGGCGGGCTATAGCGCCGTGGAGATCTTGAGCGGTACCGGCTACCTGATCAGCGAATTTCTCTCGCCCCTGACCAACAAGCGCGAGGACCGGTACGGCGGAGACCTCGACAACCGCATGCGTTTCGGCCTGGAAGTGATGCAGGCCATCCGCAAACAAGTAGGCCAGGACTACCCGGTCATCGTGCGCATGAACGGCAACGATTTCATGCCCAACGGCCAGGGGCGTCTCGAACTTCAAGCCTATGCCCAGGCCCTGGTGGAAAAAGCCGGCGTCGATGCCCTGTGCATCAACGTGGGCTGGCATGAGGCCCGGGTGCCCCAGATCATCACCGCCGTTCCCAGGGGCGTCTTCGCCTATCTTTCCAGGGGCATCAAAGAAAAAGTGTCGGTGCCGGTGATCGCCAGCCATCGCATCAACGATCCCTACACGGCCCGGGATATGATCGGCGACGGCATGTGCGACATGGTGGCCATGGGCCGCAGCCTGATCGCCGATCCCTTTCTGCCGGAAAAGGCCCGCAGCGGCCGGGACGACCAGATCGTGCACTGCATTGCCTGCGCCCAGGGGTGCTTCGATAACCTTTTCAAACTAAAAGCCGTCGAGTGCTTGTGCAATCCCAAGGCCGGCAAGGAAAAAGAGACCCGGCCGATTCCGGCGGCCCAACCCAAACGGGTGATGGTCATCGGCGGCGGCCCGGCCGGCATGAGCGCGGCCCTGGCAGCGGCCGAGCGCGGCCACAAGGTGACTTTATACGAACAGAGCGATCGCCTGGGCGGTCAACTGCATCTGGCCGGTGCGCCTCCAGGACGCGAAGAGTTCGTGGTCCTGGCCCACGATCTTTCCAAGCAGATTGCCCTGAGTCCGGTGACGGTCCGGCTGCAGCAGAGCGTGGATGACGCCTTGCTGGATGCCGAAAAGCCGGATGCGGTGATCGTGGCCACCGGCGCCATGCCCATCATGCCACCCATCCCCGGGGCGGAAATGCCCCATGTGGTGCAGGCCTGGGACGTCCTGGCCAACAAGGTGCATGTGGGACGGCGGGTGGTCGTGGTCGGCGGCGGCGCCGTGGGCGTGGAAACCGCCATGTTCCTGGCCGAAAAGGGGACCTTGTCCGGCGAGGCCCTCAAGTTCCTGATGGTCAATCGCGCCGAGACGCCTGAAACGCTTTATGAACTCGCCATCAAGGGCAGCAAGGAGATCCTGCTCATCGAAATGCTCGATGCCATCGGCAAAGACATCGGGCGATCGACCAAATGGTGTATGCTCCAGGACATGGACCGCACGGCCATCAAGCGGCTGACGGTCACCAAGGCCGTGGAGATCACCGCGGCGGGCATCACCATCGAAGGTCCCGAAGGACGGCAAAAAATTCCGGCCGATACCGTCGTAATGGCCGTGGGAGCCAGGTCACGCCAGGACCTCTGCGCAGTTTTGGAGCGCAAAGGAATAGCTCACCAGACCGTGGGCGACGCTCAAAAGGTGGCGCAGGCCATCGATGCTATCCATCAAGGCTTTCAGGCCGGACAGGCTGTTTAAAGAATTTCCACACCGTTCCCGCGCGCAGGCGCGGGGACGGTGTGTTACCTTCTACCCGCCTCTTTAGCTTCCGGTTAGGGTTATCCCTAAAAATCTTCGCTCCATTTCCTCATTTCTGCTTTAAATGCACACATACCTATAAATTACCTAAAGATAGATAAGGTGCGGTTGAGTCAAAGCTTTGTTTTTTTATCTTGGAACTCAATTGCGTCAATGGTAGAGATGTCTTCAGATATTCGTTTTTTAAGTCTTTTCCTGTGCAAGGCTTCCCGTGACCCAGAAACACTTGCCGGTCGCGGTAAAATAAAACTTCTCTATCTCAAAAGAGTCATGGTCGTCAGGGGCCGGAGAGCTGAAATTTCTTTTCGCTCGCCGTTCCTTATGAAGCGTGCGGCGTCCGTCCCAAGCAAGCGTGGCCCGGTGGTCGCCGCTGCGTGGCGGAATAGTAGTACTATAATCGTAACATGCAAACGGTAAGGGAGGGGACATGAAACGTATCGGCTGGACATTACTATTTTTTTTGCTTTGCAGCAGTTTGGCGGCGGCCGGACCCTTGGAGCGTTTTTACTCCGACAATGACGCCGATAAGTTGATCGATCTGGATGAAGACTCGGTGGCGGTGATCGAGCTGCCGAGCAATCCATCCACCGGCCATGGATGGCGGGTCAAAGGCGCCCTGGGAAAGAATGTGGAAATTCTGGGTTCGGAATTCGAATCTTCCCAGCCCGGGCTGCTGGGTGCTCCCGGCAAAGAGAAGATCTATGTGGTGGGCATGGCCAAGGGGCGTTCCGAAGCCAATTTCGAATACCGCCGCTCCCATGAGTCAGCGCCGCTGCGCTCGCTGAGGTTTAATTTCAACGCAAAGGGAAAATTCAGGCAGAAGTTCAAATTGTCTTCACAGCAACCCCTCGCAGCGACTCCCGATACTGAGACCGCAGGGGAGACCCAACTGTCCGCTACTCTGGGATTGCCCACAAGCTTTAACTGGTGTACCCAAAACGGCGGCTGCCCGCCGGTACGGGACCAGGGCCAGTGCGGCGGGTGTTGGGCCTTTGCAACCCAAGGCCCTTTGGAGTGCCTGATTAAGGCCAAAGACAAAGTGACCGTGGATCTCTCCGAACAATACCTGATATCCTGCAACAACGAAGATTGGGGCTGCAATGGCGGCTTCTGGGCCCATGACTACAACATGACCAAGAAGGTGTCGGGCGAACAGCAGGCCGGCGCCCCCTTTGAGAGCACCATGCCGTATCGCGCGCAGGATACCTCCTGTAATCCGCCGCATGCCAAGGCTTATAAAATCACATCCTGGGCTTACGTGTGCGGAAGTGATCGGTGCACACCGACAACCGACCAACTCAAGCAGGCCATCTTCGATCGTGGCCCGCTGTCGGTGGCGGTTTGCGTCGATTCGGCTTTCCAAGGTTACCGAAGCGGGGTTTTTACCGGCGGGTACTGGAGTTGCAATACGGTGAATCACGGCGTCTTGCTGGTGGGCTGGGACGATAGCAACAGTTGCTGGATCATGCGCAACAGTTGGGGCAGTGGATGGGGTGAATCCGGTTACATGCGCATCCGCTACGGCGTGGGAAAAATCGGAGCCACCGCAGCCTATGTGGTCTATCCGGGCAGCAGCACCTCATCATCATCATCATCATCATCTTCTTCTTCTTCTTCTTCTTCCTCGTCCTCCTCCTCCTCATCGGGAGGCTGCAACACGTCGAGTTCGTCCAGCTCCTCCAGCTCGTCGAGTTCTTCCAGCTCTAACGGCGGTTGTTACTAATCGCGTTCATGGATAGTCTCAGGCAGGTCCGGCTTTCGGACCTGCCTGATCTTTATCTATAGGTCCCAGGCCGCCTTGGCCCCCTCTTCGGTGGCCTCCATGATGCGCCGTACCTTGAGGGCGTCGCCCACGATGGTGTGGCGAATACCCTGTTGGGTCAGGACTTGTTTCAAATCACTTCTGGGTTTCATGCCCACCGCGATGACGATCTGGTCAAAACCGGACACCGTCTCTTCCTGGCCCGCGCTGACCAGGGTCACCCCATCGGCATGAATACTTTTGAGGCTGCAGCCGAAGCGCAGCAGGCAGCCCTTTTCCCGCAGGTATTTGTGCAGGCTGTAGCCGTGGGACGTGGCTTTGAGGACCGGCGACGACGGCAGTTGCTCGATGAGGGTCACGGCAGCGCCTCGGGCCGTTAGAAAACAGGCCGTCTCCATGCCGATCAGACCGCCACCTACGACCAGCGCATTTTTTCCCGGGGGGATCGTTTCGCCCAGGATTTGCCAGGCGTCGTAAACATGGGGGGTCGCGAGGCCTTCGATCGGCGGTACGATTTTCTCCCCGCCCACGGCCAGAATGACGGCCTCGGGCTTGGCGTCGGCCAGCATTCGATCGGTCACCGGCGTTCCCGTGCGGATGGTCACACCTGCTTTTTCCACTTGGCGGATGAGCCAATCGATCCAATCCCCATAGATCTCTTTGTGCGGCGCTTTGCAGGCATAGCGGATATTGCCGCCTGCCAGGGGCTCTTTCTCGAAGAGCGTCACCTGGTGACCGAGGCGCTTGGCTTCGAAGGCAGCGATCAGTCCCGCGGGGCCGGCGCCGACAATCCAGACTTTCTTCGGAACCGGCGCGGGAGAGATGGGATAAATCAACTCCTGGCCGGTTTCCGGGTTGATGGCGCAGCGAATGGACTTGCCTTCATACATCTCGCGCTCGATACATCCCTGGTTGCAGGCGATACACAGGCGGATATCCTCGTGGCGGCCGGCTTGGGCCTTTTTGAGGTAATCCGGGTCGCACAACTGCTGGCGGCCGAAGGCGACAAAATCGGCCTCGCCCCGGGCGATGATCTCATTGGCCGCCCGGGGATCGTTGAAACGGCCCACGGCAATTACCGGCAGACCGGTGGCCGCTTTAATCTTCTCGGCGCGCCAGACATTGAACCCCGTCGGATACTCGGGTGGGGCACTGGTGATGCCGCCCGGGCTGCCATGGGTGCCCACCGAGGCGTGCAGCACATCGACCCCCGCGGCTTTCAAGGCCGGCATGACGGTCAAAACATCTTCCACCGTATAGCCGCCTTTGATGAACTCTTCCGCGGAAAGGCGCAGCAGCACGGGGAAATCGTCGCCGACATGTTTGCGCACGCTTTGAACCACTTCAATCACAAAGCGCGCGCGGTCGGCAAAGGCACCGCCGTAGCCATCGGTGCGGTGGTTGGATATGGCTGACATGAACTGGGTGAGCAGATAGCCGTGGGCCCCGTGGATCTCCACAGCATCGAATCCGGCCTGTCGCGCCCGGGCCGCAGCGGCGCCGAAAGCCTCGATAATCTCCTGGATCTGTTCCGGGGTCATCTCCTTGGGGGGCTGACCGTACACCAGACTAGGGGCCGCGGAGGGGCCCATGGCCAAGCCCTTCTTGAGCAAGTAGTAGCTCTCCCGACCGGCATGGTGCAATTGCATGGCCGCCCGGCCGCCGCCGGTGTGCATCACGTCGGATAATCTCTTCAGGCCGGGGATGAATTTGTCGTCCCAGGCCCCGAGCTGGGCCGGCGTAACAACCCCGGTGGGGTGGACGGCGGTAATCTCAGAAATCAGCAAGCCAGCTCCGCCGGCGGCCTGGCGCCGCATATAGGCCAGCAGCGCATCGCTGACTTCGCCCTTTTGCCCCAGGGCCGTGCCCATGGGCGGCATCACCGCCCGGTTCGGGATCTGTGTGTTTTTAATCGTGATGGGCGATAACAGGTTTTTGAGATCGATCATGGAATCCTCCTTCAGAATTGTCTGCGCACGTGCTAAAGCAAAATTATGTTCCAAGTGCAACATCCATCTGTCTGCAGGACTTGAAAAACAAACCCGGGCCGCCGGCATGCGGAGAAAGGAACGATATGACCCTCCAGGCTGCAAATCTGATCCACGGTTTTGCGGATATTAATGATATTCGAATGCATTATGTCTCCGCTGGGAAAGGGCCGCTAACCCTCTTCGTGCATGGATTCCCCGAGTTCTGGGCTGCCTGGGAGAATCAATTGGTGGATTTCGGCCGTGACCATCAGGCTGTTGCCCTGGATTTGCGCGGCTTCAATCTTTCTTCCAAACCAGCCGATCCGCGGCAATATCACATCAAGCTGCTGGTCGAAGATTTGAGAGCTTTGATGGCCCACCTTGGCCATTGCCGGATGGTCCTGGTGGCCCACGACTGGGGAGGAGGCGTGGCCTGGGCCTTTGCCAATCGATACCCGGAACTGGTGGAGAAACTGATCATCATCAATTCACCCCATCCGGCGGTCTTTGCTCGCGAGCTTCTGGACAATCCGGAGCAAAGACGTGCCAGCGAATACATGAACCTGTTTCGCTCCGCCGATGCCGAAAAGATATTATCCGCCGACAACTTTGCCTACATCGCCGATATCTTGTTCCGCTGGGGGAGTCAATGGCGCCTCACGCCCGAGATGCGTCAGCGATACATAGAGGCCTGGTCGCAACCGGGAGCACTCACCGGTGGCCTGAACTATTATCGGATTTCGCCGCTTCATCCAGCCACATCGGAAGCGGAGGCGTCTGTCATTCGACAGATCGCCCAGGCGCCGCGCCAAATGTTTGCGGTGACGGTACCCACACTGGTGATCTGGGGTGAGTTGGATGAGGCACTGTTGGTCGGTAATTTGGATGGCCTGGAACAGTTCGTCGATCATCTAACCGTTCAACGCCTCGCGGATGCCACCCACTGGGTGGTTCACGAAAAGGGCACACAGGTGAATTCCATGATTCGTTCGTTCCTGCAAGGGCGGTGAATTGATTTGTGGCAGGGCGCGTTTATTCGGATGAAGAATTTTGCATCCGGGTCGTATCTTCTGTCGGCGCACTATTTTCTTCTGGTGTTGTCGAAGATGGATCCAAAGAGGGGGCCATGGCCTTCGGTGCGGGGCTGGTGGCATCCCACGCGTTATCAACCTTATCCGGTTGAGGCTCGTTATCAGGGGGTGTGGCGGGGGTGGGGGGCAGTGTCGGCGTGCTCGTGGACGCCGGATTCTGCTGGAGCTTAGGGGTGGCCGAAATCGGTGGTGAGTTTTCGGGTTTGGGCCTGGCCGGAGGGGCTTCATCCGCTCTCGATGCCGCTTTGGCTTTGGCTTGGGCGGCCGAAAGCTGGCGCTCCAAACCATTTAGCATTTGCTGCAGGCGCTCCACTTTTTCCTTTTCTTCGTTCAGTTGCTGCTGGGATGACTTAAGAAATAGCCTGGTCTCTTTCAATTCTTTTTGAACGTCGGCATTGACTTGACTGCTGCTCAGTGTTTCGTTTTCCAGTTTCTGGGCCTGAGACTTTCTCAAATTATTCAACTGAATTCCAGACAATGCCGCTAAAGCGGCGGCAATGAGTGTCAGCATGGTGCAAACGATGGCAAAGATCTGGTATTTTCGGTAGATGGATTGCATGTATTTCACGTTTTGGACTGTCGTCATTCGGCCCCCTGCTATGCGTTGATCCGATGCCCTGTATAGTTACTGCCCGATGAACGATGCGTGACCTCGGCGTGAAGGCGGGTTATCCATTACGCTGTCCCACAACCAAAGAAATGGACCATTCCCGGTATTTGTTATTGATTTGAGCAGAAACCGGAAATCCCATGGTCGTCAAGGTTCTTTGTAGAAATTTGGCATATGATGGTGCCGTTTCCTTGCTGTGGATCATCAGTACGAAACCTTCTGGTGGTTGCGAAAATGCATTCTGAATGATTTCCGAGGTGGACCATCCCTGATCGTCGAAGATCTGTTTCATCTCCAGCGCCATCTCATGGGAGTTCGGGTCTTCCATTACCGATACGATATCCAGTTCTCCCTTGGGCCCGGAACTGAGCAGCTTGGATAGCATTTTGCGCTGCTGCCCATCGAGGGCTCCGGTCTGGGGGGCGATCTCGAAGGGTTGTGTTGTCGTCGCGCCACCCTGGGTCTGGGTGATGTTCATATGCTTGAGCTCGTCGATACGATCCTTGAGCACACCCTCGGCCTCGGAGTAGCGCTTTCTGGTGCGTTCGACTTCTTTGCGAAGGGCATCGGCATCCATTTCCGCAAGACGGCGGCGTTGATCGGCGATGTCTTGATTCTGCTGGGTGGCCAAAAGCTCTTTGCGGATCTGCTCCGCTGCTTTCTCCACCGCTTTAATTTTTTTATTGGCGCTCTGTTCCCTCTCGTTGAGATAGTTGGCCATGCGATTGCCGTTCCACCAAAGCATCAGGATGCTGATCGTCGTCAGGGCAGCGCCCGACATGGCGAATAACTGCATCCAGGTATTGAATGCGGCGGTTGCCTCCAAGCTGTTCCACCACGCAAACATGAAACCCCCTTTCACTCGAGGATGAACATTCGGCCACTGGATAAATTAGCGAATAATACCGATGAATTGAATGATAATCAAGGACTAAATTGCCAGAGCAACCCCTGCGGGCAATGCGCCCAACGAGCGGAAGAGGGATACAGGCATGCCTGTTACCGGTCGTGTCGCTTATTGACAATCAGGGTGATTTGGGTTACCAGAACAAGTTGAAATTCACATTATAATAAAGCGGTTATGGTCTCTATTGCGAAGTCGTTTCCTGGCTTGAAACCCATAAGGCATACAACCCCGGGACACGCGCCCGGCAAATCTGGATTTATTAAGAGGACGGTTGAATGATGTTCGTGATGAAGCATGAGGTTTTTGTCCTGTTGCGCATTATTACAAGTTGCTTGACTGCCGTAGCTCTTATATTTTTTATATCGGCATTGTCAGGTGAAGACCTGCTCAAAAATAACAACGAAATCAAAAGCAACGCAGCCTTGATCGCGGAGATCAATGCCGAACTGGATGAGGGGATCGCCCGGCGGATCTCCCAACTGGGCGAGGTCCCTGAAAAGAATCCTTTTCGCAAATTTTACTCAGTGGAACTGGCCAAGGAGATTCATGACCTGTCGGCGCTCACGGAAAAGCAGCGCATGCTTTTCGATACCTACAATGTACGTAGTTTTGAAGTTCAGCTCAAACGCATGATGGAGTACACCGATAAATCCGATGTAAAGAGCTTGATGGATGAATTGGAAGTCGTCCGCCGGGAACTGAAGAACTCAGCCAATCTGATCGAAAAGAAAAGAGCTAAACTCATCCGACAACGCACCGCTTATATGGTTTTATTCGTGGTTTTCTGGATCCTCATCTACCTCTATTATAGCCGTGGGATAATATTTAAAAAAGCGGACGACTGATAGCGCGGAAAATGCCGCAAAGAATAACTCACCGCAAACAATGCACCCTGCGGTTCATTGAACGGATACCCCATGTATTTAAAACATTTCCAACTCAACACAAAACCTTTTCAAATCACATCCGACCCGAAATTCCTGTGGCTGGGCGAAAAGCACAAAGAGGCTCTGGCGACCTTACGCTATGGAATTTTGGATAACCGTGGGTTTTTGTTGCTTACCGGTGAAGTCGGAACCGGAAAAACGATCCTCATTAACAGGCTCGTCTCCATGCTTGACCTTGATACGGTGGTGGCTACGCTCCCAGACCCGGACTTGATCAGCATGGATTTCTACAATATACTTGCAGATGGCTTTAAGATGAATCGCACCTTCGACAGCAAGGGCGCCTTTCTCATTCATCTGCGCGATTTTTTGCATCAGAGCCACGCCAATCGAAAACAGGTGCTTCTGGTAATAGACGAAAGCCAGCGCTTGAACCATCACCTCATGGAAGATATTCGCGTGCTGTCAAACATCGAACTGCACGATCGCAAGTTGATCAATATCTTTTTCGTGGGGCAACAAGAGTTCAACACAATCCTGTCGGCGCCTCAAAATCGGGCCCTGGCCCAAAGAATTACGGTTCGCTACAACATTTTACCCTTGGATAAGGAAGAGGTCGGAAAATATATCTCCCATCGGCTAAAGGTGGCCGGAAGCACACAGACGTTGTTTACTTCCGCAGCCATCGATGAGGTTTTTCAATTTTCCGGGGGAATTCCGCGACTCATCAACATTCTTTGCGATCATGCCCTGCTGACCGGCTATGCCCGTGGAACAAAGGAAGTCGATGATCGGATCGTCAGGGAATGCGCCGAAGAGTTGCGCATCCCCGTGAAATCAGCCTCCGCCCGCGGAACTGAACCCAGACAGGCCCAAGATAGCAAATCCATCGTCAATGCCGCCGCCAGGCAATCCAGCGAAACTTCAGGTAAATCGACGCCGTCACCGGTTGCCGGCGATAAATATGCGCAGGACCAAAAAGCCGAAACCGAATCAGCCCCACGGTCTCCTGCCTGGAAAGTGCTTTATGCCGGGATTGTGCTTTTGCTGGTGGCTCTCGGCGCATATGCCATTAACAATTATACCGGCCAGGAGAGTACCCGGTACAACGCAGAGGATCTGACCCCCCAGAAATATAAAACCACGCTGCAACAGGAAAAAGAGACGCTTTCCAAGAGTATTGAAAAAGGCGGGGGCGAGAACGAGAGTCAAAAAGCGTCACCCCAGGGAGATCAAAAAAAGTCGGATAAGCTCGAGGGCGGTGACCAAGGCGCATCCCAGGGGCCCACCGGACAAAGGGTGACAAACTCCTCCGGCGCGGTGGAAAAGAATCAAAAAATGGGGGCCATTGCGCCCTTGCCCTTGATCAAAGACAAAACCATCATTTACTTCACATTGAATTCCAACGAGATCGATCCCAAATCCTACACCATTCTCGATGGTATTGCAGCTTATCTTACGGACCACCCTGATCAAGTGGCGTACGTGAGAGGATATACGGATTCGATCGGATCATCTACTTACAACGAAAGCGTTTCGCGTTTTCGTGCCAGTGCCGTGAAATCTTATTTGATGGGAAAGGGTGCACCACCCAACAATATTCAAATCTTTGCTATGGGTGACAGTGCTCCGATTGCTTCCAATGAGAATGCTCAGGGACGTGGCCAGAACCGCAGGGTTGAGATTGAATTTCCCAATATCGAAATTTCTGGCCAGTAGCGTCCCGCAGGTCGCGCTATGGTGACGAAACCTATTCTAAAAGTACCGATCTTTCTATTCGTTATCGGCACGTTGACGGCTTTGAATGCCTTAGCGGATAAGGTCGTGCTGAAAGACGGTACGGTGGAAGAATCAATCCGCGTCTGGGAAACCAACGGATATGTGCATTTCATCCTCAAGGGCACCCGCTCGGTTGAAATCCGTTACAGCAAAGAAATTGTGGACCATATCGAAGACGCCCATGGCGTCATTCGCTCTGTCGGTTCAAGGAAATCCGATGTCGCGCCACCGCAATCGCCTGAAAGTCCTCCGTCGCTCCCCACAATAGCAGCAAAGGAAGTCAGCCCCTCGGCAACCCCGATGCCCTCTGCCCAGGCAGCTGGCGCCGTCAGAGGCAAACCGATTCGGTTGATGCCCGAGTTCATCGAACGAAACCGCAATCTGACTTTTTATGACCCCCGCCGTCCGCAGCGATACTGGGCGGATCGTCAATCCCAACACAGCAACTATGCGGCGGCAATGGGCGTGTTGGCCGCCCAATATGATCACCCTGTCGATTGGATTGAAAAGCACATGGGACAGGAGAATGATCTCGGGGCCATTCATGCCAGCCTCATTGCCGCCGTGGAGGCGGAGGCATCCGCACTTGCCAAACAATCCAATGCAGATAGGGGTTCAACAGTAGTTTTAAAAGAGAATGCCGGGCCAGCGCCCGTTGAAAATCAAAATGCCCATGTAACCCCAGAAAGCCTTCCGGAGCCCAGCCCAGTCCATTTAAAGACAGTTGCGGGCGCTCGATCGCCTGTTCCATCCATCCCTGCCGGAATTCAATTTTATGATCCCCGCAGGCCGCAGAAATATTGGGCCAGTCCCAAGGACCATTGTGCCAGCCTTCAAGAAGCCATTCAAGTGCTGGCCAAACTCTATGGTGTCCCTGCCGCTCATGTCGAATCCAATCTGGGAGAATCCAACGATCTTTCCCATATTCACGCCAGCATTCAAAAAAGCCTGGGGATGGTCCCAAAATAAAACTGAGAAGAAGGTCGATCATCCTCGGGCGGTGAGCCACCGGCCCATCCGGATGCATTAATTGCTATTGACAGGGCCTCGGCTCGAACGCGAAAATGTCAGTATAAGGGCGAGCTGGACTGGCAAAAAAAAGCTTCAGTCCGCTCGGATCCGGGGGGTGTATGCTTGATGGATAGATCAAGATACACCCATACGTAGAGATGGGGGATTTGCGCCATGTCCCAATGCATTTTATTGAATGCCGATTACTCGTTCATGAACGTGGTCGATTGGCGGCGCGCACTACGGCTGGTGGTTAAGAACAAGGTGACGGTCTTGCGCTATTCGGAACGATGGATAAAAGGGGCTGAAGGTTTGACCATGCGCATTCCGGCTGTCATGAAACTGATCAAGTTGATCCGATCGGTCTATCGGTCACGCGTGCCATTCAGTAAACGCAATATTTTGGTTCGTGATGGTTTTGCGTGTGCGTACTGCGGCACACGCAACGGTAAGATGACCATTGACCATATCATTCCCAGATGCAGGGGCGGTGCCTCAACGTTTGAAAATTGCGTGGCCTGCTGCCGTCCGTGCAATACCAGAAAAGGCAGTCGCACGCCCAACGAGGCGCGCATGTATTTGAGCGGAAGGCCACATCAACCCACTATTTCCGAGTTTTTGCGCTTACGGCTTCAGCGGCTTGGTATTCATGATTTATGGGAGCAGTTGGGCCTGGTTGAATAGTTCATCGACCCGGCGCCATGCTCCAGCGCAACAGTGTCGATCCCCAGGTCAACCCGGCGCCGAAGCTGACCAGAAGAACATGATTCCCTTCTTTTATGCGCCCGCTGCGGAAGGCTTCATCCATGGCGATGGGAATCGATGCCGATGAAGTGTTGCCATACTTATCGAGATTGGTGAAAAATTTATCCATGGATATTTTGAGCTTTTCGGCCACGGCCTGCAAAATTCGAATGTTGGCTTGATGGGGAATTACCAGGTGAACATCCTCGCGGGTGATGCCGTTCTTTTGCAGGGCAAGCTCAGCGATATGGGTCATGGAAGGAACGGCTTGCTTAAAAAGCCGGTTGCCCTCCATACACAGGTGAAAGGGAGTGGTTGCAAGGCCATTGAGGCTCTCTGGAGGTGGTTGATTCCCTTTCTCACTGTAAAGCAAATCCCACAACCGGCCGTCCGATTTGATATGGGTGGACAAAATGCCCCCATGCACCTCGCTGCTGCGCAGCACGACGGCCCCTGCACCATCCCCTAACAACACACAGGTGCCGCGATCCTGCCAATTTACCAGAGAGGAGAGGCGCTCGGCACCAATCACGAGCACGGTTCTGGATGTGCCCGCTTTGATGCTGTTGTTCGCCATTTCCAAGGCATAGATAAAGCCTGAACAACCGGCGGAAACATCGTAGGCGGCCGCATTTTCAGCCCCCAACTCCCTTTGGATCATGCATGCCGCGGATGGGAAGATGCGATCGGCAGAGACAGTTGCCGTGATAATCGTATCGATTTCATTCGCAGGTACATTGGCCATCTCCAAGGCACGGCGTGCCGCAAGAGCGCCCAGGTCCGTTGTCGATTCATTGTTGTCGCTCATGGCGATGCGGCGCTCTTTGATACCGGTACGCCGGGTAATCCACTCATCCGTGGTGTCTACGATCGCTTCAAGTCCGGCGTTGTCCAGGATCCTTTGGGGAAGAGCCGAGCCGGTGCCTGTGATGTGCGCAAATGTCATAACTCAATCCGCTCCGATATTATGAAACGATGAACCTCATTGGGTTTTGCAGGCCATCGGGTTATAAGCCTTAAAAATAGAATTCACTTATAAATCATAATCCTGCCAAGGAGTCAAAACCAATTGCCACCACGGAACCGTCGGAACGCAAATGTAGATACTATTAGGGCCTTAAGAAAATGTATCCACATCGGGACCGGTTGGCGGGGTGAAATCCTTCTGACGCCGATCCACTATGAAGGCACCTTTGGGGCCGATGGTGCTGCGCCGGTCGAAACCGCTGCGCCGGTCACCACCTGAACGGCGCTCGGTATGGGGGATGGGCATTTGGCGCAAACGGCGATCGAAGATTTTTCTGCGACCGCCGAAATCGGCAGTGACCTTTGATGTATAGGTGGTTCGGGAGGGGGCGTCTTCCTTATTTTTGGGCGGACGCCCCTCTTCGTGAGATCGATCCATAGTGCTCATGGGAGCTGTTTAGCCCATATGCTCCAAGAGGATGCGGAGCATGCGGCGCAAGGGTTCCGCCGCCCCCCAGAGCAGTTGATCGCCCACCGTGAAGGCGGTCAGGTAATTCGGCCCCATGACCAGTTTACGCATGCGGCCGACAGGAACGGACAGTGTGCCGGATACCTTCGCCGGGGTCAGTTCCGCCAGCGTCACCTCTTTGGCATTGGGGATCACCTTGACCCATGGGTTGTGGGCCGCCACGATATCTTGAATCTCATCCAAAGGGAGATCTTTTTTGAGTTTGATGGTTACGGCTTGACTGTGGCAGCGCATGGCGCCTACGCGAACGCACAGGCCGTCGATGGGAATCGGATTGCCTTGGCGGCCCAGAATCTTGTTGGTTTCGGCATGCCCTTTCCACTCTTCGCGTGTCTGGCCGTTTTCCATGGCGCGATCGATCCAGGGGATCAGGCTCGCGGCCAGCGGTGCGCCGAAGTTGGCGATGGGGAACTCCTGGCTGCGGATGGTGTCGGTGACCTTGCGATCGATCTCCAGAATCGAAGCCGCCGGGTTGGCGAGCAGACCGGAGGCACTCTGGCCGATGACCTGCATCTGCTGAACCAGTTCCTGCATGTTTTTGGCCCCAGCCCCCGATGCTGCCTGGTAAGTCATGGAGGTCATCCATTCGACCAAATCCCGGGCAAAGAGGCCGCCGAGGCCCATGAGCATCAGCGACACGGTGCAGTTGCCGCCGACGTAATCCTTGATTCCTTTGGCCAGCGCATCCTGGATAACCCGCTGGTTGACCGGGTCGAGAATGATCACGCTATCGTCCTGCATGCGCAAAGTGGAAGCCGCATCGATCCAATATCCCTTCCACCCATTCTGGCGCAATTGGGGATAGCATGACTGCGTATAATCGCCGCCCTGGCAAGATATGATGATGTCCATGGTTGCGAGCATTTTTAGGTTATAGGCATCTTCCACCGGCAGGTTTGCCTGACCGATGTCTGGCCCTTTTTGGCCGGCTTGGGAGGTCGAAAAGAAGGTAAACGCAAAATGCTTGAAATCGTCTTCGATTCGCATGCGTTCCATGAGCACGGAACCAACCATACCGCGCCATCCGACGAATCCGACTGTGCGCATGATTTTTCTCCTTAAAACATTAAGATATTGGCCTATTGTCCATCCAGTGATGAGATATTTTCAGCGCGTTCACGTGTCGCGGCGTAGCCGACAGGCGAAGACGGAAGTGTCACGGCGTAGCTGACAGGCGAAGACGGAAGGCGGGCGGAAATTGGATTACAATTTTCGCCCAACACCGAAATCGGCGAAAATAGCCATTCCTGGATGGACACTAGCCTATGCTATGGAGGACGATCATTAAGTTGGGCCACCCTAATTGTCAAGGATATTGTCGCTCTTGAGCCCAGCGAGGGGGGTGTGCTAAGAGCTCTCCCCACCTATTCGAGAAGGAGGTGCCCGGTGGCGGATAATCAATTACCGCAGGTGGTGATCGCTAAAGAAGATGCGGTCTTTTGGATGGACCGTTTCGGGCATTGGCACAATGCCGGCGGCCGCTTTCGGCACAAGAAGATCATCGACCATTTCAATGCCTCCATTCGCAAAGATGGGAATGGATATTTTGTCGAACAAATCAGAGAGACCGTTCACGAAAAGGTTTATTTTCGATATGAAGACACCCCCCTGTTTGTGGTGGAAGCATCCGAGACCGATCCGATTCAATTGGTATTAAACACAGGCGAAATAATCTCTTTGAGGCCTGACCAGCTCTTTGTCCACGCCGACAGCCTTTATCTTCAGCGAGATGGAGAGCGCATCAAATTTTCAGATCGTGTCTTGATGCGGTTTTCCACGCGCCTCGACTTCGATGGCGAAAGCTATTACTTCCGAAGTGGCGATGAGCGCCACCGCCTTGCATCACAACAATGAATATTGGCTGATTGAATCGCCTTTTAGCGGCGTTCGAATCGAATCGATACCGGTGAGTCTGGCGCCGCTTTTTCGCCCAGCCCGATAATGCCCGAGGCCGGCAGGACGATCTCGTCCCGGCGCACTATCGGGCACTGTCCGTCCGCGGCCATGAGGTAGGTGCCGTTGGTGCTCTGGTCCACGAGTATGAAACGGCCTTTGCGCCACTCGATGCGGGCATGGATGCGCGAAACCCTCGGGTCATTGATCACGATCTCGTTGGCGGCATCGCGGCCCATGTTAACAGCCGGTTGCTGCCGGGAAAGCGTCCAGCACTTTCCCTGAAACTGAAGGGTCAGCGATACTTCCGAGCCACTTTCGGCACCGGCCATGCTTCCCGACAAAGTGGTGATTATGGTCTGTTCGCCGGGTTGCCCCCAGGCCAACTCATAAATTTCGATGGGAAACGATTTGCCTTTCACCTGGGCTTGATCCACGAGGCGCGCGGTATTGCGGTAATCGGAGCACAACATCCCAAGGGTCAAGCCGGTGGTGATGATCTGGCCGCCCTTGGCTTGGGCCACCATGCGGGCGGCGATGTTCACGGCATCTCCGTACACATCGCCGGATTCCGATATGACCGGGCCGTGATGCAATCCAATGCGCACCTGCATATGATGTGGCGATAAGTGCGGATCGGCGCACACCTGCTCATGCATCCCCACTGCGGCGCAAACGCCCTGGTCGGGAAGGTCAAAAATGCTCATAACTTCATCGCCAATGGTTTTGACCAGTGTCCCTTGGAAGGCTCGGGTGCGGGCAATCAACAGATCCAGGCAGTGGGTGATCAACGCCAGGGCACGCTGATCGCCCAGGCGCTCATATAACCGGGTGCTGCCGGCAACATCGGCGAAGAGGATGGTTTGCAATCGCTGTTGGGGGGGCGCCATAACCGCTCATTCAACCCGGGTTCAAGCAACTGGGGAACCCATGAGGTATTGTGATTAGAAGTGATTCAAAATGACATGTCAGACTGCGGCATGTCAAGGTGCGCGCTATTTTAAACCTTGACCCTCGCAGGGATGGATTTTATAACCGAGCAACAACGGGTGAGGATAACCAAGTGATTCGAAAAATCATATCTTGCGGTCAAACCGGCGTTGAGTTGGCCGCCCTGGATATCGCCCTGAAGTTGGGCATCGCTCACGGTGGGTGGACATCCCGCGGCAGACGCAATGAAGAAGGCGTGCTGCCGGGGCAATATGACCTGAAGGAGACCGTTTCGCTGGGTTTTCAGGAGGCACAGGAAAAAAACGTGGCTGAATCGGACGGCACCCTGGTCATCTCCAAAGGGATCAAGAGTTCGGGGCCGACCAGGGCTGTTCAAATGGCCCTCAAACATCAGCGTCAATTTCTGCATGTGGATCTGCGGCAGTATGCCTTATTTGAGGCAGCATCCCTGACCAACTCATGGATGTCTCAAAAAATGATTCAAGAGGTTTATGTCACGGGCCCCATGATCAGCGAAGACCCCCAAATATACGAGCAGACCCGCAAATTGCTGGAAACCGCCTTTTATCTCGGATTCGTCAAGTCAGGCATACAGCCGGAGCATACGGCCCGCTCCGAAGCATCCGGCCATCGGCACCCAGACCATCCGCAATCGGTTGCGGAGGCGGTACAGCGGCTCAAGGCAACCCTTTCGCTCAAGGACCGCAGCCTGTTGGCCAACATGCAACCGGATGAGTTGAGTCATCTGAACAGCGGGCTCGGAGAGTACATCAAGCAGAATTTCGGGCTGTATGTGGGCAATGAGGCCCTGATGCTATCGTGCGCCGCTGTGGGGCGAGTGGCAAAGCCACTGGCCGATGAGGCCTGCGCCATCATCCTGCGTGTTTTATGGCAAGATCTGCGCAAAACCCATAAGCTGCGCGTCATCAAGTAAAATACCTTCCGTGTTATCGGGGTAATTCTTACAGCTTTAAAAGGCCGGCCCGATTTGACTTGTCAGATGTTTGTTGATATTCCCCCCCCCACAATTTCAATGCCCGCCCAATGACAGATGGCCTGCGTGCGCACAAGGAGATCGACATGGCTGAAGTGCTTCCCTTCCACGGTATCCGTTATAATCCGGATGTGATTAAAGATATGGCTGCGGTGGTGGCACCGCCCTACGATGTTATCAGTTCCAAGGAGCAGGATGGCTTTCACGAACGTCATCCCAACAACGTCATTCGTCTCGAATTGGGGAAACATCAGCCCAGCGACAATGCCCAGGACAATGTCCACGCCCGGGCCGGGTGTTATTTTCAATCCTGGATCGGCGAGAGGATTCTGGTTCCTGAAACCAAACCGGCCATTTACCTCACGACGGTAAAATTCAGCAGCGGCGGGCAAGAGTATACCCGTTTCGGGATCATCGCCCGGGTGCGCCTGGAACCCTTCGAAAAGGGTATCATTCTTCCGCATGAAAAGACCTTTTCCAAGGTCAAATCCGAACGGCTCATGCTGATGAAATCCTGTCATGCCAACTTCAGCCCCATTTTCGGACTTTTTGCCGATGGCGCGCAGATCCTGCGTGGCATGAGCGAGATCGTCGCCAGCCAAGCCCCCGACCTGGACCTGCTGGATGATAAAGGGCACCAGCACGAGATGTGGTGCTTGACCGACCAAAAGACAACCGATGCGCTTACCGCATTTTTCGCCCATGAACGCATCTATATCGCCGATGGCCATCATCGTTATGAAACCGCCTTAAACTACCGGGACTGGGTCAAGGCGAACACCCCCGGCTTTTCATCCGACCATCCCGCCAATTTCATCATGATGAGCTTGAGCAGCATGGTGGATACCGGCATGATCATCCTCCCGGCGCACCGACTGCTCAAGGCGATCTCCGAGGCGTGCATGGCTGCTTTGCTGCGCAGGTTGCCGGAGTGCTTCGATCTGCTCCCCATTTCGCTCGATCGCGGGTTGGATCAGGCGATGGTCGAATTCAACAATGTCATGGCGTCCAAGGCCCACGCGAATGCCATCGGGCTTTACATCCAAAAACCGGCCGTTTTACAGGTGATGGTGCTCAAGGAGGGCGTGATGGAACGGTTCTTTCAAAACCAGCTTGACGCCGCTTTGCGCGACCTGGATGTGAACGTGTTGACGCAACTGATCATGATGGAGTTGATGGGATTCGACCAGGCCCGCTTGGATGACGAGACCAAGATCGCCTATCGCACCACTGCCATGGATGCCGTAGCGGCGGTCAATGCGGGTGAGGCCGAAGTGGCTTTCATTCTCAACCCCACCAAAATCGAACAGGTGCAACGCGTGTCGGAAAAAGGTTTGATCATGCCGCGCAAATCGACTTACTTCTACCCGAAGGTGATCAGCGGATTGGTCTTCAATCGACTCACGGATTGAACCTATCGATCTTTTGAAAGGGCGGCCCGTTCTGCGGACAGTTCCTTGAGGAGTTGTCCCAGGGACCAGGTTTCCGAGGTGGGGGTCAGGGCCGCCCATAGCGCTTGGCGCATGCCGGCTTGGCGGCACCCCGACATCAGCGTGTGCAATTCACTCTCTTCGAGACCCGCAACAATAATGGCCCGAGGCAAATCGGAGTCGATGCCTTGGCCGCTGCCATCGGGGCGCGACAGCAACTCGCCTAAAATCTCTTTGGCATCTTGGGCAGTGCCCCACATCAGGGGTACCTCTCGGATGCCGATCATTTCCAGTAAGGTTTTGAATTTGGATTGGGCGGCCGCCGCAAAACCGCACAGCAGCAATTTGCGCGCGCCATAAAGGCGTCTGTCCGTAAGACCGAGTTTTTCAAAACTTGCATCGACCATTATTTTTTCCTGAGCGCTTCGAAAGGTGATTGGATCAGAAAAACCTACACCACCGCTCATTTGGGATGCAAGCTGAAAATGGCACTGCGATCAAGCGACCCCTTTGGCGTTCAGGAACGGCGTGTATTTTTTATCCACGATCTGGATGTGCCCGATCAGCCACTCTTTGAGAAAATTCAAGACCTCCATGGAGAGCATGATACGGCCGGCCTTTAAGTCATTTTGAAACCCAGCCACCTTTTCAATGAAGGCATTATGCTCCTGGGTATGCTTGACGGTTTCGGGGTAGCCATGTTTGAGGAACAACTGCTCTTCGGTCATGAAATGGCGCTGGGTATATTCCGCCAGGCGGGCGATGATCGTGCCGACCACTTCATTGCCTTTGCGTTGCTTCATGGCATCGTGGAGGGCGTTGATCTGATCGATCAGTTGCCGATGCTGATTGTCCACCTCCTCGATTTTTACACTGTAACTGTCATTCCATTCGACGATGGGCATTGATGAACTCCTGTGATTTTCGTTGGGTTGTGGGGCAGGCCTTGCACCTGAAGGTTTCACCTCAAACTTCGTTATAATATCGGGCAGGATGATCCCAAAGTTGAGTAAAAACCCATTGGATCTTGTGGACAGCCCTGCAAGGATATTCTATTTCTGGATGGGCACGAGCCTATCCCCTGGATTCTTTGAGCAGGAAGGGAGATCAACCAATGCCGGAGCTACCTGAAGTTCAGACCCTCGTTAACGATTTGATCGTCGCCGGCCTCGTTGGGCGGCGCATCATCCGGGCAAAGGTGTATTGGCCGCGCACCATCGCTACCTCATCGGTCGAGGAATTTTGCAGCCGGATCAGCAACCGCGCCATTGCGCACATTGAACGCAGGGCTAAATTCATCGTAATGGTGCTGGACAAAAGGCAGACGCTGATCGTTCATCTGCGCATGACCGGCCGTTTCCAATGGGGCGATGAGTGTCAAGGCCCGGAAAAGCATGTTCATGTGGCGTTGACTCTGGATGACGGACGCCTTCTGTGTTTCCACGACACGCGAAAATTCGGCCGTTTTTATCTAACCCAAGAGCCCCAGGCGCTACTATCCAGTTTGGGCCCCGAACCGCTTGCGCCCGATTTTACGGCCGCCCTGTTAAAGCAACGGTTAAAGGGGCGCCAGCGACAGATCAAACCTTTGCTGCTGGATCAAACCTTTCTGGCCGGATTGGGCAATATCTATGTCGATGAAGCTTTATGGGCCGCCCGTATTCATCCTTTGCGCGGTGCCGGCGGCCTTGCCGCCACCGAGATTGCCGCCTTGCATGCAGGCATTCGCCGTGTTTTACGCCAGGGTATCAAATACGCCGGAACCACTTTGGGCAATGGCCGCAGCAACTTCTACTCTCTTGGCAGGGCGCGGGGCGGCAACGCGAATCATCTGAAGGTGTTTCGGCGGACGGGGGCTCCCTGCCCACGTTGCGGCATGGCGATTCAGCGCATCATGGTGGCCCAGCGCAGCACGCATGTCTGCGAACGATGCCAGCCATTGAAGGTTTTGAAAGTTAAAAAGCAGATGTTGAACGTATCAAGGTTGCCGTCAGGCGAAAGGGATTGAACCAGGAGATCAGGTGATAACCAAAAAACCATTGAAATTAGTGAGCATCTCTTTGACGCGGTTTAAGATGATGCGGGCCGGGTCCTCGTTGGCGGCTTTGCTCTGGCGATAACACGAATCGAGCAAATCACTGTTTCCCTGCCATATCTGAAACTCTTCATTGAGGTAAGGGGTGACGTGATCGCACAGCTTATTGAACTCATTTTCGGACATGCGGGAGAGGGTCTGCAAGTGCTGAACCAAAAGGTCCGACAGCAGTTGTTCGGCGGCCTCATTGACGGTGCGTGGCTTTCGATAGCGTTCTTTTCTGGCTTGCATGATCTTTTCCTGACGGTTTAGTTCATATCGCGTCCTGGTAATCCGCTGACGCCTTATTTGATTATCGCCAGGGGGCATCGAAGGTTTAGCCCAAAAGCGCCGGCCCTGGGTTTGTGTTTATGCATCCTAATGAAAATACAGGTATATAATGTCCATCCAGAAATCGATGGCAGCACCGATGGAAGAGATCATCGACGCCCTGGCGGCGCGCCTGCGGCCCTTGCGGTTCGGCTCACCGGTCCACACGGTCTACAATCCGTTGGTCTATGCGCGTTTGGCCCATATGGCCTACTGGCAACGTTATGGCAGGCCGCCCAAGGAGATTCTGCTGGTGGGGATGAATCCCGGTCCGTGGGGAATGGTGCAGACCGGCATTCCTTTTGGCGACGTTCGCATGGTCTCCGAGTGGCTGCGGCTGACGCAACCGGTGGTTGCGCCCACGGTCCAGCATCCCAAGCGCCCGGTGCTGGGCTTTGACTGCGTGCGACGGGAGGTGAGCGGCCAACGGCTTTGGGGCTGGGCCCAACAGCGCTTCGGAACACCCCAACGCTTTTTCAGCCGCTTCGGCGTAGCCAACTACTGCCCGTTGGCTTTTTTAGAGGCGGGCGGCCGAAACCTGACGCCCGACAAGTTGCCGGCCAAGGAGAAGGCGATGCTTTTTGAGGCCTGCGATGAAGCCTTGTTGGCCACCGTTCAATGGCTGCGACCCAAAATCGTGATCGGGATAGGCGCCTTTGCCACCCAGCAGGCCCGGCGTGCATTGGCGCAAAGCGGTGTGCGGGTCGGACAAATAACCCACCCGAGTCCGGCCAATCCCAAGGCCAATGCCGGATGGGGGCCGCTGGTGGAAAAGGAGCTATCCGATTTGGGGATAACGATAACGACCACTTCAGGGAAACAAGAGGCGTGAGAAGGGGTGCCGCCCTTGGACGGCGGCCTCCAGGCGCTTGGGCAGCAGATGGCAGAAGAGACGCAGGCCGCGATAACGGCGATGGCGGCCGCCGAAAAAAAGAAATGTCCGCCACAACTTGATCCAGCGCAGCTCGCGGATCAGGATGCGTTTCAAGCGTTCTCGATACAGCCGACCCGCCGGTTCCGCTTCCAGGCCGGCATCGACCATGGCCTTGGCCGCAATCGCGGCACTGGCGTGGGCATAGTAAATCCCTTCACCCAGCAAAGGATCGGCCAACCCGCAAGCGTCGCCGATCAGCAGCAACCGTCGATGGACCGGTTGTTCCAGGTAGTTGCCGTAGGGCAGGGGATAGCCTTTCCAGGACGCTTTCGTGTCGCGGGCAACCCCCACGGAACATAGAAAAGTTTGGAAATCTTTGCCAAGCGAGCCGGAGCGTGGGGTACGTAAACCGGCGATGCCCAGGGTGCGCGCGGCTCTGCCGGGAAACGACCAGGCATAGCCCCACGGCACATAGCCAAAGTGCAGGGAGGCGCAGTCCGACAACGGCCGGTCGCTTTCATAAGGATGGCGGATTTCGATGGTGGCGGCCAGATTGGCCCGCCAGTGCCGCTCGATAAAAGTTTGAGCGGGCAGGGCGCGACGCGCTTTGCTCCACACCCCATCGGCGCCGATGAGCATGCGGGCCCCAAACGCGCGTCCATCGGCGAGGGTCAGGCGACCTGCCTCGGCATCCACGTCGGTCACCGCCGTGCCGGCGATGGTCTTGGCACCGGCCCTTTCGGCCAAGCGCAGCCAGTACTGGTCATAGGCGGGCCGGTCGACGAAATGAAAGGGAAAGTCCAGGCGGCCGCCGCCGATGACCTTCGTCTTATAATAGATGCGATATTGCCGGCAACTGTGCACGATCAGGCCACGGTTCTTCAGATCGTCCAGGGAGAGGCCGAAGATGCGTTCGAGCAGATCGATGCATTTCCAGGTCAGCAGACCGGCGCACAACTTGGGGCGCGGGAAGGCCTGCCGGTCGAACAGGCGCACATCGTAGCCCTGGCCGGCCAGCAGGCAGGCGGCCGTTGCGCCCGCCGGTCCGGCCCCGATCACGGCCACATCGCAGGTCTCCAAGACGCTCATGGCAGATTCGGTTCCTGTCTGTCGAGATGGATGCTGATGCGCCTTTTGCCGAAGGGGCAGTTAAAGGCCATGGTGTCGGCCACCAACTGCAAGCCGTTCCGGTTTTTGTTGTTTTCTCCGTAGCGCGGATCGCCCATGACCGGAAAGCCGATCATCGCCAGGTGGCGCCGGATCTGATGGCGCCGGCCGGTCTCGATCCGAACGCGCACCAGGGTCTCGTCGCTGGCGGCATCATAGGTCACGGGTTCATATTCGGTGACGGCGTGCCTGGCATCCAGATCCAGGGTAATGCGTCCCGGCGACGGCCGGCGGGTCAGGTCTCCGCGTACCCGCACGGTGTACGCTTTGATGATGGCCCCCGCGCGCAACATCGCGGAAAAGCGCGCCGCCGCCTCACGGCTGTGGGCCACGATCACGATCCCGGCCGCCTCGCGGTCGATGCGATGCACCAGCAACACCTTGCGTTTCATCTGAAAATGGTGTTCAACCTGGCGCGTCAGGGCGCAATGGTCGCCGAAGCGGGTGCCCTGGGTCATCAACCCGGCCGGCTTGAACCAGATGCTATAGTGGGCCGTCACCTTCAGGCAGCGGGCCTGGGGTGGGTTCAGGTCCAGAATGGCCGGGTCGTAGTAAACCGTCCAGCGGTCGCCCGGTTGGACCGCGGTGGTGGCCCGCCGCACGCGGTGCATCTTGACCTGGGGGCGTTGCAGCCACACGGCCCCCTGGATCATGGCCCGCTTGAGACGGGATTTGGATAAACCCGTGCGTCGGGCCAAAGCGTCACACGCCGTGGCCGGGTCATCAGCAGCGATAATGATGTCCCACCGTTGGGGTTCCATAACAAATCCCGTGGCGGTCGTTCAGGAAGTTTGCTCCCCAACCGCGGGCGGATTCATAACCCGTATCGGTGCGCATGGCAAGCCGGCACGGCCCAAGGCAGAACAGGAAGGTTGCTGACATGCAAAAAGTCGTCGTTCGTTTCGCCCCCAGCCCCACCGGCTACCTGCACATCGGCGGTGCGCGCACCGCCATCTTCAACTGGCTCTTTGCCCGCAAGCATGGGGGTAAATTTATCCTGCGCATCGAGGACACCGACGCCGAACGTTCCACCCCGGACTCCATCCAAGGTATCCTGGACGGCTTGCGCTGGCTGGGGCTGGTGTGGGACGAGGGTCCCAACTTCCAGAGCCATTTTACGGCCGAACATCTGGCCGCGGCCGAAAAACTGCTTCACAGCGGCCATGCCTACAAATGCTTCTGTTCCAAGGAAACGCTGGAAGCCAAAAAGGCCGATGCCCTCGCGCGCAAGACCACCTACCGCTACGATGGGGCCTGTCGCCATCTCTGCGTCCAGGAAGTGGCCGCAAAAGAGGCTGCGGGAATGCCGTATGTCATCCGACTGAAGGTGCCCCGGGAGGATGGGGCGGTTCTCTTCCAGGATGCGGTCTGCGGCACAATCGAAAAGCGGTACCAGGATATCGAAGATTTCGTGCTCGTGCGGGGCAATGGTTTGCCGCTGTATGTTCTGGCCAATGCGGTGGACGACATCCGCGACGGGATCACCCATATCATCCGGGGGCAGGATGGGTTGGCCAATACTCCCAAGCAGATCCTTATCTACCAGGGGCTGGGCGCGCCGCTGCCAGTCTTTGCCCACATGTCCCTGACCCTGGACCCCCAGAAGACCAAAATCTCCAAACGCAAACACGGCAATCATGTGGCCATTCATTATTACAAAGAACAAGGCTTTTTGCCCTGGGCCATGGTCAACTTCCTGGCGCTGCTCGGCTGGGCCACGCCCGGCTCCCGGGAATTTTTCTCGCCCGAAGAGCTTATTCAGGCCTTCGGTCTGGAAGGCATCAGCCGCACCAACTCGATCTTCAATCTTCATCCCGACGACCCCAAGTTCTGCACCGATCCCAAACTGCTCAGCATCAACGCCCACTACCTGCGCAGCATGCCCTTGGAAAAGCTGTTGCCGCATGTCCAGGCGCAACTGCTGGCGTCCGGACTGTGGGACCCGGCCTTTGAGGCCGAGCGGCGCCAGTGGTTGGCGCAAACCGTTGATCTGATCCGGGGGCGTTTTCACCGTCTCAACGATTTTGCCACCCCCGGCAGGCCCTACTTCAGCGACACCTTTCCCCTGGAGGCCCCCGCAGTGGAGAAAAACCTGCTGGAAGGAGGAGATCGGCTCCCGGCCTGGTTTTCCGAGCTGACGGACCATCTGGCCGCATTGCAGCCCTTCGATAAAAAGGGTCTGGAAGCGATGCTGGGGGATTTTCTCAAGGCCCACGGCCTCAAGGCGGGCAAGCTGATCAATGCCGTGCGTACCGCTGTTACCGGGCAATCCGTGGGGCCGGAGTTTCTCCAGGTGCTGCTTTGTCTGGGACAGGCGCGCGTCGTCCAGAGAATGCGAAATTGCGCGGTTACTCATCTGCATTCCTGAGCGTCCGCGGCAGAAACGATCAGGGGGAGGGGCAGGGCGGCAGCAGAATATGCACGACGGTGCCGTGACCAGGCTCGGAATCCACATAGATGTATCCGCCGTGGTTCTTGACGATGCCATAAGCGGCGGCCATGCCCATGCCGCGACCGAGGAACTTGGTGGTGAAGAACGGCTCGAAGATATGTTCCCTTACCTCTTCGGGCATGCCTTTGCCATCGTCCATGATGCTCACGCCGGCATACAGGCCCGGGGGCAGGCCGGAAAAAGCCTCGGCGGCGGCCTCGTCAATACGGGTCCGGAAGGTTTCGATGCGGACATGTCCGCCTTCGCCGAGGGCTTCGGCGGCATTGTTGATCACGGCCACAATCACCATGCGGATTTGAACGATATCCACCTCGACCATGGGCATATCCGGTGAGAGAGCGGTCGAGATGCTAATGCGTTTGTTCCCGGTGGCCGCCGCCTGCAGCAACACTTCTTTGACCAGGGTATTCAGGGAGTGCGGTTGGGATTGGTACTTGCCGCCGCGGGCATAGGCCAGCAGTTGCTGGGTCAGGCCGGCGATGGACTGGGCACATTGAAGCGCCGTATCACCGTACTTTTTGATATGGGGGTTATCGGGTGAGGAGAGTTTGAGCAGGTCGATATTGCCGATGATACCGGCCAGGGCGTTATTGAACTGATGGGCGAGGCCGCCGGCCAAGGTGCCAATGGCCTCCATCTTGCGAATTTGCCCCATGGCGTCTTCCATGCGCTTGCGATCGGTGATGTCTTGGAGAAAATTGAGGGTGGCGGGGGCCCCCTGCCATTGAATCACGACCGTGTCGAGTTGCACCCAGCGGATCGTATCCTCTGCAGCGAGGATACGGAAAGCATATACATTCGGCAAAGACGACTCGCCGGCGAGCCTGCGCGTATACCGGTCGGCGATCATGGCGCGATCCTCCGGGTAGACGAAATCTATAAAGGGCAGGCCCATCAAGCAATCGATGGTGTGCCCGGTCAGGGTGGCCAGCGCCGGATTGGCGAAACGGATCATCTTGTCCTGGGCAATGTAGATCGCCTGGGCGGCGTTTTCGATCAGGGTACGGTATTGTTTTTCCGAATCGCGCAATGAGCTTTCTATTTTTTCTTTTTCGGCGATCTCCTCCCGCAGGCGGCCATTGGCCGCATTCAGCTCTTCGGTGCGCTCACGAACCAGATCTTCCAGGTGAAGATGGTGTTGGTCGAGCTGCAAGCGCACTGTTTCATGCTCGATGAGTTTGCCCAGGTGACGGGCCACCGACTCGACCAATTCCCGCACCATATCGAATTCCTGCTCCGAGTCGTTGTCGGTCCACCCCGCCTCGATGGCGCCTGCCGGGTGGCCATCGGCTTCGATGGCACTGGTAAAGCGCATGGGCATTGGATTCAGTATAATCGCCTTGGTTTCGTAGACGTTCCCATCATAGTGGATGCGAACCTTAACCGGTTTGTGCGCAAAGGCTCTCTCCAGGAGCTTGACTGTTTCCAGAAAAAGTTCTCCGAGAGGCATATGGATTCTGTCTCGAAGCTTGTTGATATCATAGAGGCAATTGAGCGAGCGCACCCGCTTCTCTAAAAGTTTGGTTTGATGCTGCAGTGAAGTCTCGGTTGAGCGTATTCGGCTGCGCAACAGCACCACCACCGCTGATACCAAAAGGAAAATCGCGGACCGAAAAAGATCGTTATAAACGGAATAATCAGGGCGATACAGCCAGTGACAGGTTAGCAGAACCACCCCCAGAAGCAATGCGACACTCATTCCCGATCGCCCCCACCACAATGCAGCCAGGATGATCGGGATGTAGTAAAAATGGGTGAAGACCGATTCTATTCCCAGGAAACCTTGGAAGTAAATCGTGAGCAGGGCGGCCGTCGTTACCAGCGCGACGATCGTCACCCATTTGGCAGGAACGAATTTATTCATCCGGAAGGTGTTTTTCATTATCGGCGGCGTAGGTTGCTTGTGCGGTTAGGTGTTTGTGGCTGATGAAAGCGCGATTTTGGGAAATGTCATGGTAAAGGTGGAACCCATATCCACCGCGGATTGCACGTAAAGGGCGCCCCCCATTTTTTCCACGAATTTTTTCACCATCGGCAATCCTAATCCGGTTCCGCCGGTTCCTTTGGTTGTATAAAAAAGCTCGAATATGCGGCTGATACGGTCCGGGGCGATGCCGATGCCGTTATCGGCGACGCTAACGCTCAAAGCTTCACCGGTCTCTTCCAACTTCGAGGCGATGATGATTTGACCCGATGCTTTAGGTTTGACGGCGTCGATGGCATTGACCACCAGATTGAGAAGTACCCGGTTGAACTGGTGGGCATCCATTACCCAGAGGGGATCGCCTTCGCAGAGGGCGAATTCAAGGCAGATACCTTTGCTCGACAGGCTGTTTTCGATCACCTCGCGGTTGGCCAGGATAAGCTTGTTGATGGGTACCGGCTTCAACACCATCTCCTGCTCCTTGGCAAAGGCCAGCATGTTGACCGCCAGATTGTTGATGCGGGTAAAGCTTTGCAGGACATAGTGCCAGCTTTTATCGATTCTGCCGTCCTCCAGCGTTTTGAGTTGTAAACCCAGCAGATCCACCGAATTCTGATTCAAGGCGAGCAGGTTCTTTATGTTGTGGGCCAGGTTGGTCATGGTCAGGCCGATGGCGGCCATGCGTTCGCTTTGGATCAATTCGTTTTGCAGGCGTACATTTTCGATGCACAGAGCCAACTCGTTGGCCACGGCGGCCGAAAAGGCGGCATCCTGCCGACTGAAGGTGTGCAGGATATCCTTGCCGTCGATGTAGAGCATGCCGATGACGTTGTCATCCTTCATCAAGGGCACGACGATGATGCTTTTAAGGTTGTGAATCCGAATGGAGTCGGAGTCTTGAAAGCGGGTATCCTGGGTCAGGTTCTGGCTTACAAGGGCAATCTTTTCGGTGAGCACCCAGTCCACAATGGTGCGGCTGATAGGAAAGCTGCCATAATTTTCCTGCGGATTCCGGTATTTGATGGCGCTGACCTGCAACTGGCCCTTGCTGTGATCGCCAAGCAGGATCATGGCCCTTTGGGCGGCTTTCAGGGCCTTGAGAATCAGTTCGAGCCCCTTGTCGAGAATCTGTTCCAGAACTTTGGTGGCACGCAGCTTTTCACTCAATTGATATAATAAGGACAGGCGATAGTGCGCCAGCGAGGCTTCTTCCGCCTCTTCGTCCAGGTCGGCATCCACAGGGTGGAACATGCCCTTGGCGGCTTCTTTTGCGGTTTGCGCCAACAACTCCGATGGTTCCACATCCTCGTCGAAAAGAGTAATGCTTTCCTTGGGAGAGAAAAATGGTTTGGAGGGCGCTGTGAACGCGGGAGCCGACTTTAAGAGAAAGAGAAATGAGCGATCGCCGAAGGAGAGTTTGTCATGGTGCTTGAGCAGTGCGCTTTTGATCTTCGTGCTGTTGACGAAGGTGCCGTTCATCGTGTCCAGATCTTGTATCTGGTACTGCTCGTTGCTGAATTGGATGACGGCGTGCTGTTCGGCGACCGAAGGGTGAGAGATCTGGATGGTATTGGAGCCCGCGCGCCCGACGCTGGTTTTGCCTAAAGTCAAGAGGACCGGTTTGGAGAAAGACTCGGCCGGGAAAGGGATCAGATACGCTTCGGGGTCCAGATTCGAGTTGTTAGCCATTTTGCCTTCCATTCCTTGGAAAGATTCGCATGTAACTTCATCCACACGATTCTTCAATAGCCGCCGAAAGGAACCTCAATGCTTGATGGCACCAAGGAAGAAAGCCCATTCGCCAAAACGGTCTCATTATCCAAGGATTGTATAACGTTGTCAACGTGGTACTTGAAATTTCAGCGATTCTGGTACGTTTGCGAATGACAGTTGCCGGAGAGCGCGCCCATAGAACGTCGCTCGGGGAGCCTCTCCGATGCCGGCACTTGCTGAAAAGCGATCACTTTGGCAAACAAGCGTAGGGTTGCCGCATTACCGGAATACTTGAACAGGCTCAGGGGATGAGATAAAAGAGGCCAAAAGAAACAGGGAGGCTGGTTTAATGTTCACATTATCCGATATCCGTGAGATCGCCCTTCAGATTGAACGTAATGGCGAAAGCGTCTATCGACGCGCGGCCCAAAGCAGTCGCACCCCAAAGATCGCCCGCTTGCTCAACGAAATGGCCGATGAAGAGCAGAAGCATGCCCGCTGGTTTGAACACTTGAATGGCGACATGCCGTTGATCGCTGAAGATCCTCGCATTGAACAGATGGGGAAAGATTTGCTCCAAAAGATGCTGGTGCAGCAAACTTTTTCGTTGGATGAATCGCGTTTGGCGGCTACCATCGAGGTCCAAGAGTTGTTGGATCAGGCCATCGAGTTCGAAAACGATACGATCTTGTTCTATCAAATGCTGCATAATTTCATGGACGATTCAGCTACCATGGCCCAATTGGAGCTGATTATCGAAGAGGAGCAGGCCCACATCGAAAAGCTGAAAGCGTTGTTCTGTCGGCGTGAGTCGGTCGGCTGTACGCTGAAATAAAAAAGGCGCCACCCGAAAGGCGACGCCATCTTTTTGGAGGGGCTGCTGGGTGGCGCGAAAAGCGCCACCCAGCTGGCAAGAGAGGAAGATGATGAAAAAGTTAGGCTTCGAAATCTATTAATGCATCATGCATACCACTTTGGGTGTATGCCCCTAAAAATTATAAAATGCCCAATATAACAAAAATATATGGGTTCCATGGGTTTTTGTTGGGCTTCGGAAAAATGGAAAAACGCTTTGCAATTTGATAAATGAAATCGCAGAATGCAAAATATTTATTAGCTTCAGCAAAAACAAAATCCGCCGATATTCAAACAAGGCCTTCGATACAGATGGGCCAGAACACCCAAAAGAAAGGGGGCAGGATATGGTGGATTTCAATTTCGTGGAGGCCAATACCCCTGATTTCGATTCCCATATTTATATCCAAATACTGCTGGCCATAGCCAAATCCGATAAGGATAACGGCCCTCCGGAGTACACGTTCGTGCGCCGGCAAGCCCGGCAACTGGGGGTCGACTACGAGCACTACTACAAGATTACAGATAAAGATTTTCTACTGACGCCTCGCAAAGTTTCCCGCCTGACTGCATTGGTGATTATAAAAGACGCCATCGCCCTGGCCAGTTTGGATGGCAACTTCACCCTTCCCGAAAAACAGCGCATCTATACATATGCAGAGAAGTTGGATGCAACCCGCAGCGATGTGGATGCCTTGGTAAACATGGTCGCTGAATACTACCGGATTATAGAAAAGTGGCGCGCGCTGGTCCGTGCAAAGTAGCTTTATGCCACCATATCTTGAAGATATCCCACGGAAAGTGAATTGGGAACAATGGATGGCGCGCGTCGATTCGCTCCGATCGAACATCGCGCAGATGGAGCCCTGGTTTTCCCTGCTGCTTTTCCTGGGCGCTACGGCCTTGATGATTTGGCGGCTAAGCGCTTTAGAGAGCAAGGGGTTGGAGGGCACCGTCCTGGGTACCGTGATCATGCCTTATGCCTCGGGTTTTTCCAATCTGATGTTCGCTTATGTGATGGGACGCAGCGGTGGCAACGGCACCCTGGTTCTTGAGAACTGCCTGGTAAATAACGTGACCAATTTGACCCTCTTGATAGGCCTGCCGGCCATGATCTGGTCGCTTTCCGTCCTTCCTGAAAAGCAGAGGACCGGAAAAGGTGTCCTGGTCACCCGTTCCCATCGCTTGAATTATCTCTCCCTGTTGTTGACCCTGGCGGCGGCGCTCTTTTTTTCGGGCATTCTGTGGGCCTTGTCACGGGATGGGGTTCTGGACGTGGGAGACGGCTTTGTGCTGGTGGGCGTTTTTCTGTTCTGGCAGCTCTTCCACGTTTTCGATGTGCTTAAACAAAATGTAATGCGAGGACGTTGCCTGCGATGGTCCATGGGATTGGATATGTTGATGGTCATAGTGGGCGGAATAGGGGTCTATCAGGCGATCCAGCGCCTGGTGGATTGGATTCCAAGGGACGGCACGGGGGTCCTGGTTTTTGGGAATATCGGCTGGCTCAGCGGCTTGCTGATGGTTTTACCCAACGCCTTGCTGGCACTTTTTTATGCCCGAAGCAAACGCGCCGACATCGTCTATACTTCCCAAATAGGCGACGGCCATATCTGTATCCCCATGTGCATCGGCCTGTTTGCTCTCTTTGGCCAGATCGAAATCCCAAGCTATTTCAACCTCGGGGTGCTGATCATCCTCTCGGCCGGGGCCGTTCATTTCTTCTTCGTGAGTCTATTGGGCCGCTTGCCACGGTTTATGGGGTTTATTTTGGCCGTCGCTTATGGATTTTTCCTCTATAGGGGCGTTCTTCCCTAGAAAATTTATTTGCGCAGCAGGCGTTGAATATCCAGCCGTTCTACATTGGTGTGATCCACCGACCACTTTCCAGCCTCGTCTTTGTGGCCGCTGAGGCGACCCTCTTTCAGGAAACGTTCTACACCGTAAACCGTAAGGTAGGTCATCGTGCTGAACTCCTCGATGGAGTATGTGCGCCGAGAAGACGTTGGATTTGAATTATTGACCGAAACGGTCTCTGCCAAAGGTTTTATGGACTTGGACGGAACGATGCCTGCCAATTGATCAGCCGATATCATCCACCTGCCGTTTTGTTTTACGCCTTTTACTTTACCGCTTTTCAGCCATTTGGATACGGTCGATGTGGAAACTCCCGCACGGTCGGCAAACTTTTGGCTGGTCAACATCTCTTTGGGGTCGGTCATCTTATTGCTCCTTTCGATCTTCGCTGAGTGGGCTGCCACATTCCGACGACGGGCCGATCATCTCAAAAACAGATAGAAGAAGCAAGAGGCCGAAGATAGACCCTGGAACTCCGCCGATGCCGCTGATGTTCCGCCACGCAATGCGCGGTTCGCACCTTAGATCGTCAAGGAGGCAGTGATCTGGGCGACTGAAGCGCTCACTTCGGCTGCTATTTCGACCAGGTCTTCGTCTTTCAGGCGCAACGTCTCCAGGCATCCTGCCGGAATGGGTTGATCTTCAAAACCCGGACCACCCCCAAAGCCGGCTTGAGCGGCGATGGTGTTCGCCAAACATACGATGTAGGCCAACTGGTTTCCCTTGGATGCCTCCGGCGTGTGGTGAAAGCGCATGGCCTCGGCCTGGTTCTCCGGCAATTTCCATTTCTGACACAAGTCGTGGGCGATCTCGGTATGATCGAATCCCAGCAGGGTGCGTTCGGCTTCCAGAAAGGAGGCGGAATTTTCACGCAGGTACTGGTCGATCTCCCTGCGTTTGTTGGCAACATAGGGATCCAGGGCCAATTTGCCGGCATCGTGGATCAACCCCACCGAAAAGGCGTCGTTTTCCATGGCCGGGGCCCGTCGCTTGGAGATCAGGCGAGAGGCAATGGCTGTGGCCAGGCTGTGTTTCCAGAGCACGCCGGCATTGAGTCCATATCCCTTCAACTGTTTGCCCAGCAAGGAACTGGACGACACCATGGTAATGACCTGTTCGAGGGTCTGATAACCTAGAACGACCGAAGCCTGGTGGATCGAACTGACCATACCGCTCAATCCATAATAGGCGGAGTTGGCCACTTTGAGGATTTTGGCGGCGATGGCCTGATCGGTTTCGATGATTTTCGAGATATCCTTGAAACTGGAGTTGGGGTCGGACAACACCTCCCGTGCCTTGAGCAGCACCTTGGGCATGGGCGGGAGGTCATTGATGCGTTTAACGATTTTCTTTCGTAAATCATCGCTGGAGAGTTCCGACTCCGGTTCATCGGCCAACGGCTTGAAAACGCGACGATCGGCAGGTGCTTCGGCCGGCGCGGCCTCGACCACCACCTCTTCAGCTTCTGGCGCTCTCAGATCGATGGTTATTTTTCCCTTGCACGCCGGGCAGGGGAACGAAACCACCTTGCCATGGGGCAGGCGGTCATCGGGTAAGGTATAGCTTTTTTGACACGTTGAACATTCAATGCGCATAAAACTCCCTCATTTATCACGGCGGCAGGGCGCATCGCCCGCGCATACAGGGCCGGTATGGTGGCCGACAATTCAAGTGACTTGCAACCGCCATACGCTTTAAAAGGGCACAATCTGAGTTATTATCGGTCCAGCTTTGGGCAAAGTTGAGCACCAAAATCGAAGGGAGGAAAATATGAGCAAAGCGATCCTTGTCCACCGACCCGGCGGCGTAGAGGCCATGCACTGGGAGGCGCATGATCCCGGGCCTCCCGGAGAGGGAGAGGTCCGTCTACGCCATGAAGCCATCGGGTTGAACTTCATCGACGTCTATCACCGGACGGGATTGTACCCGTTGCCGAAGTGGCCCGTGGTCATCGGGCTTGAAGGGGCCGGCATCGTCACCGCCGTGGGGAGCGGCGCCGACGACCTGCGGGTGGGCGATCGAGTGGCTTATGCCGGCGTGCCGCCGGGGGCCTATGCCCAGGAGCGCGTGATGCCGGCCCATCGATTGGTGCCGTTGCCAGAGGATATTGACATGGAACGGGCGGCAGCCATCATGCTCAAGGGCATGACGGCGCGCTATCTGCTGTACGGATGCCATGCCGTGCAGCCGGGGGATACGATTTTGATCCATGCGGCCGCGGGCGGTGTGGGCAGCATGGTTTGCCAATGGGCACGCCATCTGGGGGCTACGGTCATCGGCACGGTGGGGTCGGAGGAGAAAGCAAGCTACGCCGCCCAGCGCGGATGCGATCACCCGATTCTTTATGGAAAAGAGGATTTCGTGGCCAAGGTGAAAAGCCTCACCGGCGGTGAAGGTGTGGATGTGGTCTACGACTCGGTGGGGCAAGCCACCTTTCTGCGCTCCCTGGACTGCCTCAAGCCCCTGGGAACGCTGGTGGCCTTTGGCCAAGCCTCGGGACCCATCGCACCCTTCGATCCGAGCCTGTTGGCCGCCAAAGGCTCTCTTTTCCTGACGCGACCCTCCTTGATGACGTATACCGCTCGCCGCAGCGACCTGCTGGCCCATGCCGCCGACCTGTTTGCCGTGATCCGCGAGGGGGCCGTTCGCGTGGAGATCAATCAACGCTACCCCCTGGCCGAGGCGGCCCGGGCGCACCAGGAGCTGGAGAGTCGGCGGACCACCGGTCAATCCGTGCTGCTTCCCTTTTGACAATTGTTTTGCGCCGCGATAACAGCAGGGCCGGTTGTTCGTGCCGAAAAGATCAATGCATCCAAAGAGAGGACACCTGCCCATGAAGCTGACCCTCGTCATGGCCATGACCGCTGACGGCAAGATCGCCCGGCACAACCGGCATTTTCCGAACTGGACCGGTCGGGCCGACAAGCGCATGTTCAAACAGCTCACAACCGAAGCCGGGGTGGTGATCATGGGGGCCGGCACCTACGAGACCATCGGCAAACCGCTCTCCGATCGTCTCAACGTGGTCATGACGCGCCATCCGGATCGATTCCCGCCGGCAGAAAATTTATGGTTAACGGCCGATAGCCCCCAACGCATCTTGTCGGAACTCGAGGCCCGGGGATACACGGCCGCGGCCCTTACCGGCGGCGCCACGATCAACTCCTTGTTCGTCCGGGCCCAGTTGATCGACGAGATGGTGGTGACCATCTCCCCGGTGCTTTTCGGGGAAGGAATTCCCATGTTTTCTGAATCGGTCGATGTGGCGCTGGATTTGAAGTCAACGCGGCAAATCGAGCCCGGGGTGGTGGTGTTGCATTACGGGTTCCGGTACGATGCGGCCACCCCACCTGCCCAATGAGATGCGGCAGGGACATCATGGTGATAAATATCGAATTTGACATTCACCCGGCGCATAAGGCATAAATCAATGCGTCACGCCGAGGCGCCCGCTGAAGCGGGGCGCCCGATGCATTCGCAGATAGAATAGACGGGACGCAAAGATAAGCTCGAACCATTATGCCGATCGGAAGTGCCATGGAGCTATTGCTGTACAACACGATGACGCGCCGCAAGGAGCGTTTCGAACCCATTCAACCGCCCCGGGTGGGGCTCTACACCTGCGGTCCCACGGTCTATAACTACGCCCACATCGGCAATTTGCGGACCTATATTTTTTCGGACATCCTCAAACGCGTGCTGCTTTACAACGGCTTTGAGGTGCGCCATGTCATGAACATCACCGATGTCGGGCATCTGACCGGCGACCGCGACATGGGCGAAGACAAGCTGGAAAAGGGCGCCCGAAGTGAGGGCAAGAGCGCCTGGGAGATCGCCGAGTACTACACCCAGGCCTTCAAGAAAGATATTCAGCGCCTGAACATTCTGGAGCCGACCATCTGGTGCAAAGCCACCGAGACCATCGCTGACCAGATCGCCCTGATTCAAGCCCTGGAATCCAAAGCCTACACCTATCGCACCAGTGACGGCATCTATTTCGACACCTCCCGTTTTAAGGATTATGCCAAGCTCTCCCACCAGGACCTGGAAGCCTTGCAGGAGGGCGCGCGGGTGGAGAAAAATCCCGAGAAGCGCAACCCCACCGACTTCGCCTTGTGGAAATACTCGCCGGCCGGCGTTCAGCGCCAGATGGAGTGGCCTTCGCCCTGGGGCGTGGGATTTCCGGGCTGGCACATCGAATGCTCGGCCATGAGCATGAAGTATCTGGGAGAATTGCTGGACATCCATTGCGGCGGAACCGACCACGTGGATGTGCACCACACCAACGAGATCGCCCAATCCGAGGCGGCCACCGGTCGCAAGTTTTTCAACTACTGGATGCATGGCGCCTTTTTGATCATCGCCGGCGGCAAAAAGATGGCCAAAAGTGAAGGCAACTTTCTGACCCTGGAGACGACTGTGGCCACCCAGCGCATCGATCCGCTGGCGTTCCGCTTCGCCACGTTCCAGACCCATTACCACAAGCCCATGGAGTATGGCGACGAAGCTATTGCCGCGGCCCAGAACGGCCTGCAGCATCTGCGCAACCAGACACGCGCCTTGATGGATGCCGCCAGTCCCTCGGCTGTCGATGGCGGTTATCGGGACAAGTTCCTCCAGGCGATCAACAACGACCTGAACATTCCCCAGGCCCTGGCCGTGGCCCAGGATATGCTCAAATCGGAGCTTTCCCCGCCGGCCAAACTGGCAACGCTCTTCGACTATGATCGCGTGCTGGGCCTGGACCTGGAAAAAAGCGGGGCCGATCAGGCCCTGCCTGCCGAGATTCAAGCCCTGGCCGATGCGCGCCTGCGAGCGCGCAAAGAAAAGCAATGGGCGCTTTCCGACCAGTTGCGCGACCAGATCCAGGCTTTGGGGTATGTGGTACAGGACGGCCCCCAGGGCATGAAGGTGTTCAAGCCTTGAGCCGGCGTCGGAAAAACGATAACCCCCATGGATGAGACGCAACGAGAGTCCCTGCTCAACAACCCATCCCGCCTGCAACGGTGGATTCGAACCAAAACGGCTGAAGCCGGTTTGCACCGCGCCTTCAATGCGCTGCCGGAGCAAGACGCCAAAGCTGCGTCCGTGGTGCTTTTCGTCCTGAATCAATGCGCCGACGGCACCGCCGATGGCCGCGGACAACCCTGTTTGATCTTGAACAAGCGTTCGGCCCAGGTGCGTCAGGCCGGCGATCTATGTTGTCCCGGCGGCGGCGTAACGTGGCCCAAGGACCGATTCCTGGGACGGCTCCTGCGTCTGCCGGGATGCCCTCTGTGGCGCTGGCCCGGGGCCAGGACCGATGGGCCCCTGGAGAGCCCGCCCCAACGCATTTTATCTATTTTGCTGGCTGCCGGACTGCGCGAGGCCTGGGAGGAGATGCATCTCAACCCTTTGCGCTTCTTGTTTCTGGGCGTGCTGCCCGAACAGCATCTGGTGATGTTCAAGCGCGTCATCTACCCCATCGTGGGGTGGACGGCCACCCAGCGCCTCAAGCCCAACTGGGAGGTTGAGCGCATCGTGCCCATCCCTTTGCGCAACTTGCTGGACCCGCTTTATTACGGCCGCTTCCGCCCCCTGGTGACCTCCGCCGCCAACGGCGATACCCAGCCGCTGCGTTACGACGACTTTCCCTGCTTTATCCATGAAGACGAGCATGGCGCAGAGATGCTGTGGGGCGCCACCTATCGGATCACCCAGCATTTCCTGCGGCTGATATTCGATTTTGAAGCGCCCCAGACCGATCATCTGCCGGTGGCCCGGCGCCATCTGGATGAAGGCTACCTCAACGGGTCGCGCTGGCACGCCCGCACATCGAAGGCCGGCGACGAGAGCGACTGGTAAACAGAAAGCGCCCCCAAAGGTAGCGGGGCGCCTTCCCGGCATACCATATATAGTTGAAGGGCCGAGGATTAGCCCTTGCCCGCCAGTTTCAGCATGATGGCGTTTTGCATGTGCATGCGGTTCTCGGCCTGGGCAAAGATGATGGAGGCCGGCGATTCCATGACCGCATCGGAGACCTCCAGGCCGCGCTGGGCCGGCAGGCAATGCATGAAGATTGCCGTGGGTTTGGCCGCGGCCATGAGTTCCGATGTCACCGTGAAGCGCTTGAAATGGCGCTTGCGTTCCTCCAGTTCGTGCTTTTTGCCCATGGACGCCCACACGTCGGTATAGACCACATCCGCATCCTTGGCCGCGCTCATGGGATCGTGCACGATTTCCACGGTGCTGACGGCGGCCTGTTTGGCGCGTTCGAAGGTGGCCTGGTCGGGGGGATAGTTCAGGGGACAAGCGCAGACAAAGTGCATGGGCAGGCGCATGGCCAGCCGCAGCCAACTGTGCACGATGTTGTTCCCGTCGCCCACGTAGGCGATTTTCAGATGGTCCGTCCGTCCGAAGTGCTCTTTGATGGTCAGCAAGTCGGCCATGATCTGGCAGGGGTGGTTGTAATCGGTCAGGCCGTTGATGACCGGCACGGTGGCGTAGCGCGCCAGTTCCAGGATGTGGGCGTGGTCGAAGAGCCGGGCCATAATCAGGTCGTTGTACCCGCTGAGCACCCGGGCGACGTCTTTGGCCGGTTCGCGGTTGCCCACATCGATGTCGGCCGGGTTCAAATAGATGGCGTGACCGCCCAGTCGGTAAAAGCCGGTTTCGAAAGAGACCCGGGTGCGCGCCGATGGCTTGGCAAAGATCATGGCCAGGGAATGATCTTTGAATGGCTTGTACGCTTCCCGGTTTTTCAACTTGCATTTGACTTCAACGGCCAGATCCAGGGAGGAGAGGATTTCGTCCCGGGTCCAATCGTCGATATGCAAAAAATCTTTTTCCACGGCCTTTCTCCTTATGCGAGTTCGCGGACAAGAACGTCAACGCATCGAAAAAGTTTGCTCTAGAGCAAAGAACCGGGGGTGCGTCAAGCTTCAATTGCTTGAAATTTATTTCTCCCGGGTCTATAAATTTTTTAATCCGGGTGTGAGACATGGCCCGTTGAAAAGGAGCGACAGCGCATGGAATTATTGGATGTATGTCCATTGGAGACGTGGGTCTCGCTGGAAAATGAAATTTATGAACGCTCGGGTCTGAATGCGGCCGTCTATGATATCGCAGGCATCCGTATCCATGCCAAACCGCGCTGGCCCAACCGTCTCTGCCCGGAGATCAAGGCCACGCCCAAGGGGCAGAGTTTTATCTGCGCCACGGCCCATATGAATATGGCCAATATGGCCAAGCAGAGCCAAGCGCCGGTGATCGAAGAGTGCGATGCCGGCATGCTCAAGCTGGTGGTTCCCATCTTTGTGAATGGCAATTTTTTAGGCAGCGCGGGCGGTTGCGGATTGCTGTCGGACGAGGGCGAAGTGGACAGTTTCCTGGTCAATAAAATGACCGATATCGACGAGCAGAGAGTGAACGATCTGTCCCGGGGAATACCCATCCTGAGTCTGGAGAAAGCCCAGGGGGTGGCTCAATTCGTCCAAAAACGCATCGAAACGATCGTCAACGACTACTTGGCTGGAAGGAACAAGGAGCGCCCTTGAATACTCAAGAGCGGCAAGTGGCTATCTTGGGGGCCGGTGTTGCGGGACTGTCGGCTGCGGATGAGGTGGCCCGCTGGGGCCTAAAGGTTACTCTGTTCGAACGGGCGCCGTTCCCGGGCGGCCACGCGGCGCGTTTCAGCTGCAAGGCAATCGGTGAATGTGTCACCTGTGGCGCATGTCTGGCAAAAGAGCGATGCCTGCGGGTTGCGGGCAAGGACAACATAGCGCTTCTCACCGGTGCGTGTATCACCGGCATCCAGCGCGGGGATGGCTTTACGATAACCTACCAAGGGTCCGAGGCAACCTGCCCTGGGGGTTCAGAACCATCGGATCAAAGTCGGACAGGGGTGTTGAAAGCCGACGCCTTGCTGTTGACGACCGGTTTCCAGCCCTACGATCCTACCGAAAAGCCTTATGGCTACGGCCGCTTTCCCAATGTCCTGACGCTGCTGGATGCCGAAGATCGATTGCAACGGCACGGTCATTTGACCTGCCCATCCGACGAGCGGCCTCCCGAGCGCATTGCCTTCATCCAATGCGTGGGCAGCCGGGACAGCCGTATCGGTCATCCGTGGTGCTCCAAAATCTGTTGCGGAGCCGCCCTGCGCATGGCCCGTCTGATCCAGCAGCGGCAAGCGCGGACGGCGGTCACCTTCTTTTACATCGACGTGCAGACCTTCGGGAAAAACTTTCAGAAGTACTACGACCAGACCCGGCGTCGGGTACAAATGGTACGCGCCATTCCTGGGGACATTGTCCAAACTGAAACCCAGCGCTTGCAGGTGGCGTTCTTCGACCCAGGGGCCCATAAAGCCCGCGAGGAGCAGTTCGATATGGTCATTCTTTCGGCCGGGATCACCCCCTGCGCGGACAACGCGACCCTGGCCGGCATGCTGGGCCTCTCGCTTGCCGAAACGGGTTTTTTCCAGCCCCATGAACGCGTGGAGAATCCCAAGGCAGCCGGAATCTTCACGGCCGGTGCGGCATTGGGCCCCATGAGTATCGCCGAGAGCATCGACAGCGCCGGCAAGGCCGCCTGGGATATGATCAAATATCTCAAAACGAAACGGTGCCCCGAAATCTTGAACCAGCGCCCTGGTCTGTCTGGCTTCTCCCGGGCCGGGACGGTTGCGTGCGAGGACCCTGATCGATTATGCCATATCAATACCATACGCTGATTATAGGCAGCGGCGATTGCGCCCGGCAGATAGCCGAGGAATTGTGCGCCCGGGGACTCGACGTACTTATGACCGGCGCGCATGGCGAGGCGCATAAGGCCGCTTTTGATGTCGAAGGCGCCATTGCTTTCCGGGAGGGCGCACGCCTGATCGATTGCCAGGGACAGGCCGGCTCTTTTCGGATCAGCTTGGATCAGGGCGGCAGCCGGAACGTGTGCCAGGTGGCCAGCATTGTGGTGGCCGAGCAGGCGAATTATATCCCAAACTTCGCGGCGTACGGATTGCAGCCCTCCCAGCGGGTGCTCTCCATTCCCGAGGCGGAGGCGGTGCTGGCGGGCCAGGGATTCGCGGCGCAGGACCAGGCGGCTACTCAAGTGCTTTTCTTAAATGACTGGACCATGCATTGTCATCCCGTGACGGCCGAGCGTATGCTGGGTCTGTGCCTGGCTGTGCAGCAGCGGCCCCACACACGCACCGTCTACCTGGCCGGGCAGCTCAAAGTCTCCGCCGACGGCATGGAGAGCCGCTGCCAGGCCGCCAAAGCCGCCGGAACGGTGTTCTTCAAGTTCGATGACGCGCTTCCCGGGCTGACGACCATGGCCGATGGCCGTATCCACCTGTCGTGTTGGGACGATAGCACCCGACTGGCCCTCGATATGACTTTTGACTACGTGGTGGTGGATGAGAAGATTGCACCAAACGCGTCGTTAACGCACCTGGCGCGCGTGCTGCGGCTGGATTGCGACACCGCCGGTTTTGTGCAAAGCGACAATGTCCACCGCTTGAGCAACGCCACCAACCGGCGAGGTGTTTTTGTGGCCGGCGGTGCCCGGGCCATCGTTGCGCCCAGCGCACGGCAGGTCGATGCCGGCCATGTGGCCTTGAAGGTCTTCGAATACTTATCCGATCTGGATCGGGCCCTGCTGCCCCGCGTGCAGATCGACAATGCCCGCTGCGCCCGCTGCCTGACTTGTTACCGCGTGTGTCCCCATGCGGCCCTCGAGATGAACCCCCGAATGACCGTTTTAGCCGATGCGTGCCAAAGCTGCGGCCTTTGCGCGGCCGGATGTCCCAATCGGGCCATCCAGGTCTATGATACCGAAATGGATGCGGCCCTCTCACGGCTGCTGGCACTGGAAACGAACCGCTCCCCGAGCAGTCCCTTCATACCTCGCCTGGCGGCATTTTGCTGCCGTCGATCGGCCGTTCCCGCCCGGGAAATGGCCATCACCCTGGGGCACTCCCTGCCCTCCGGCCTGGTGGTGGTGGAAGGCATTTGCGGCGGGACCTTCTCGGTGCGCCACCTGTTAAGCGCACTGGAGGCCGGCGTCGATGGGGTGATGATATTGACCTGCCACCAAGGCAATTGCCATTCGGAAAACGGGCCACGCAATGCGGGCCAGCGCGTCGCCGTAGCGGCCCAGGCCCTGGCCTTGGCCAATATCGACCCCGAGCGGGTTCATTTCAGCACCCTGGCCGGCAACATGGGCGCCGATTTTGCGCGAGAAGTTCGACGATTCGCGCAAAAGATCGCTTCCCTGGGGCCGATATTGGAGAAGGGCGACGCCTTGAGCGCCTGAGACCGTCGAACGGAACCGAAAGAGAGACCATGCGCAACACGACCCAACCCCTCGCCGCCATTGAATTTCTGGACCATGGCCGTTCCAAGGAGTGGCCCTGCGCCCAGGACCTTTGCCTGACCTGCGCCAACTGTTCGAGCGCCTGCCCGGTGGCGGGCGTGGATAATTTCGATCCGCGCAAAATAGTGCGCATGGTCACTTTTGGCATGACCGAGAGCCTTGTGACCGAACGCTGGCCCTGGATCTGTACCATGTGCGGCAAATGTGAGCAGGTCTGCCCCATGGGCATCGCCATTCCCGATATGATGCGCCACATCCGCTCTTTGCGTGCCCGCGACCAGATCCCCGGGATCCTCCAAGGCGGCCTTGAAAACGCACTGCGCACCGGCAACAACCTGGCTCTGCCCAAGGAGGACTTTGTCTTCATCCTGGAAGATGTGGGGGCCGAGATCGCCGAAGAAGAGGGCTTCGCGGATTTCACGGTGCCCATCGACAAGCAGGGTGCCAACATCCTCACCACCATCCACAACAAGCTGGTCAATACGCACACCGAAGACTTGAAGCATTGGTGGAAGATCTTCCATGCTGCCGGCGAGGATTGGACCGTGGCCAGCGACAACTGGGAGGGCACCAGTTGGGGGTACTTTACCGGCGACGACGAGGCCATGAAGACCATGGCCGGCCGCATCGTTGCCAACATGCGCCGGCTCGAGGCCAAGACCCTGCTGTGGCCCGAGTGAGGGCACGCCTATCTGGCGACCAGGCTTGGTCTGCAGAAATGGTTCCCCGAGGCGCTTCAGGAGTTCGAAACCATCACCGTATTCGATTTGTTGATCCGCTACATCCGCCAGGGCCGCATCACCCTGGACCGAGAGCGGTTCACCGAACTGGCCACCTACCACGACCCGTGCAACTACGGCCGGCGGGCAGAAAAAGTTTTTGGCCACGGCTTTTTCGACGAACCGCGCTGGATCATGGATCAGTGTCTGGCCAACTGGGTGGCGCTTTATCCCGACCGGCGGCACCAGTTCTGCTGCGGCGGCGGGGGTGGGGCCCTGACCACCGGTTACAACGAAGAGCGGGTATTTTATGGCCGACGCAAAATGGAACAGATCAAGGCCAGCGGCGCCGGCATGCTGGTGGTCCCCTGCCATAGCTGCCATGGCCAGCTCAACAATATCAAGGCCACCTACGGCCAGCCCGGGTTGACCGTCAAATACTTATGGGAGCTGGTGGCCGATTGTCTGGTTCTGCCTGCAAGATAGTGTTTTGCTTGCCTCCACCTGACGGAACATGGTAGAGGAGACACCCTTGTGCCCTGGCGATTCAGTCACGTCCTACCTGGTCTGGACACTACCTGGCATCGGGGCGATCGGTACCATGTTCAAAGGAGGATTTATGCGACGCGGGATTTGGTTCGTCATGGCCCTGATGGCGCTGACGATCAGCATGGGATGTGCCCCCCAACCTTCCCAGAAGGCGGGGCAGGCGGTATTTTTCGATGGCCTGATCAATGTATTCGACAATGGGGTTTACCATCGCGGCACGCAGATCGGCAGCATCCAAGCCACCGAGACAGGCAACGCCAACGTCACCCGCGTCACGATCGCAATCTCCCCTGAATTCGCGGCAAGCATGGGCGATCATGTTGCCTTTTTTGTGGATGGGGGCCATCTGGAGGCGGCCCCGTTTCAATCCTTCGGCACTCCCCTGGAACCGGGCGCACCGCTTTGTGGATTCGCCTCGAAGGCGGAATTCAACTGGTTCAAATTCAAAACCCTGCTCAAAGACCGGGTCGGCGCCGCCCGGCAACGTGCTTTAGCGCTGCAAGCGCGCATGGGATAGAGACTTTTTCCGGAGTCCATGAACGAAAACAATTTTCCCCACATTTACCTCGCCCCCCTGCGTGGGTTGACGGGGGCGGTATTCCGCGCCACTTACGCGGAGTTCTTCCAAGGGATCGACGGCGCGGTGGCGCCGTTCCTGACCACCATCGAGGGGACGCGGATCAAGCCAGGCCAGCTCAAGGAACTGCTGCCCGAGAACAATCGGGAGATACCGGTGGTCCCCCAGATTTTGAGCAAAACGGCCGAAAAGTTCATCGTGCTGGCCAAGGCGCTCTTCGACCTGGGCTACGAAACGGTCAACTGGAACCTGGGGTGCCCCTTCGCCCGCGTGGCCCAAAAGAAGCGGGGCTCGGGGTTGTTGCCCCACCCCGATCTGATCCAGGCTTTTCTGGACAAGACCCTGGCGGCGATTCCCAACCGCCTGAGCATCAAAACCCGCCTGGGCCGCCGCCATGTCGACGAGATCCTGGCCCTGATGCCGGTGTTCAACGCCTATCCCATCCAAGAGCTGATCATCCACCCGCGCACCGGCGAGCAGATGTACACCGGCACGCCCGATCTGGCACGCTTCGCCCAATGCCTGGACCAAAGCCAGTGCCCGGTCGTCTATAATGGGGATATCAACACCCGCGAGGATTTCGAAAGATTGCGGCAGCGCTTTCCCGCCGTGAGCGCCTGGATGATCGGCCGCGGGGTGTTGGGCGATCCATTTCTGCCTGCCGCCATCAAGGGCTTGCCCACCGGCGACCTGAACCGGGTCCGCCAATTCAGGCTTTTTCATGACACGCTTTTTGAACGCTACGCCCAAGTGCGCCATGGGCCGGCCCATCTGGTGGACAGCATGAAAGGCTACTGGGCGTATTTCGCCACCTTCTTCCCGGACGGCCAACGTATTCTCAAACAGGTGCGCAAAGCCCAGGGCATCGACCATTACCGGCAGTTGGTCAACTCTTTTTTGGATCGCGCTTCGAACCCAACCACCGGTTCTGCCGGGTATTGAAAAAGGGGAATCATGGACCCACTTTATTGGGCGGCTTTGTTGAGCTTCATCGCCGGCGTTTGCGGGTATATCATCGCGCGCTTTTGGATCGTGCCCATCGGCCGCTATCGGCGGATCAAAAAGCAATTGCGCCGGGAGCTTGAAAATTACCGCCGGAGCCTGCCCGCTGAAGACAAAAGCCGCTTGAGGCCCGGGACGGACAACCCCCACCTGCTTCAGATCCGGCAGTTCGGACTAAAATTGGTGGAGGTGCATGACTTCGAATTGCCTTACTGGTATCGCCTGGTGCTCGTGACGCGCAAGGAGTCGCCCCAAGCGGCTTTCGAACCGATCCAGCGACTGGAAAACATGCCCAGCGTCCGCCAGGCCAGGGAATGCATCGAGCGCATCGGCCAGCATTTAGGGACAACCCGTTCCGCCAACGCTTAAGGAGAATGCTTTGATTCTTGCCATTCGGATTATCCTTGTGTGGCTCTGCCTGGGGAGCTTGCCTGCCATGGCCCAGGAAAAGGTGACGGCCGCCATGGCGCGCTTGCCCAAAGACCTGAACCTCTGCGGTGAAGCCGTGCCCACCCATCTGGACGATGTGCGCGAGCGTTTCGAAAAGGAGATGCTGCTGATCCTCTGGGACCGGCCCCAGGTGTTGCTGTGGCTCAAGCGTGCCCCCCGCTTCCTGCCGTTCATCTCCCAGGAGTTGAAAAAGGCGGGCATGCCCGATGACTTGAAATACCTGGCCATCGTGGAGAGCGCCCTGCTGCCCCATGCCGGTTCGTCCCGGGGGGCCGTGGGCTTCTGGCAGATGCTTCCGGAGACGGCGCGCAAGTACGGCCTGACGGTGGATGAGTTCATCGATCAGCGCCGGGATCTCTTTCTCTCCACGCCGGCCGCCCTGGCCTACTTGAACGATCTTTCCAGGCGCTTCTCCTCCTGGACCCTGGCCCTCGCGGCCTACAACATGGGGGAGGGAGCGGTGGACGCCGAGATCATGGAGCAGAAAACGCGCGATTACTACCAACTCTATCTGCCCCTGGAGACCCAGCGCTTCATCTTTCGTTTGCTGGCCGTCAAACTCATCGTGGGCGATCCGGAAAGCTACGGATTTGAATTGTCCGCCGAAGACGGCTACGCGCCGTTGCGCTTCGATACGGTGAGTGTGGATTGTTTTGAGGAAACCCCGCTGCACCTGCTGGCCCAGGCCGCGGACACCTCCTTTAAAACGATCAAGGACCTGAATCCCCATGTGCGCGGGCACTACCTGCAAGCGGGGCGGCACGCCGTGCGGGTGCCCGCCGGCACCGACGGCAATTTCGATGAACGCTTTGAAAAACTGGTCTCTGCCCATGCCGAGGAGCGTCAGCAGCGGATCTATGTCGTTCAAAAGGGTGACAACCTCTCTTCGATTGCCGAAAAGTTCCGCATACCCCTGGCCGCGCTGCTCATCTGGAACCGCATCGACATAAAGAAGCGTCTGCAGCCCGGAGAGCGCCTGGTGATCTACCCCCGACCCGAGCTTCCGGCCGAGTTTCCGGCCGAGCTTCCGGAAGTATCCACAGATGGAAATGAATAGGCGGGATGGCACATGAAGAAAAAGAAGATATATGGCGAAACGCTTAAAGAGCAACTGAAGGCCAGCGCCCGGGACCGGCTCTACCACTTCATTATGGCCCGGGGCAGCATCCGGGGGGTGGCCCTGCATGCCACGCGCATGGTCAACGAGATGCGCTGGAATCATGAGCTGGGGGTGCTGGAGACCTTGGTTCTGGGCCACGCCTACATGGCGGCCGCCTTGATGTCGGCCCAGTTGAAAGGCAACGACCGCCTCCGCATCGAGGTGGCGTGCTCCGGGCCAATCAAGGGGCTTTCGGTGGACGCCAATGCCTTCGGAGAGATACGCGGCTACCTGGACCGGGTGCCGATTCCCATCTCCAAACCCCTGGAGAGTTTCGATCTGTCGCCTTTCTTCGGCGCCGGATTTATTTCAGTGACCAAATATCTCCAGGATGCCAAACACCCTTTTACCGGCAAGGTGATGATGGAATACGGCAGCCTGGCCAAGGATCTGGCCCTTTATCACCTCAAATCGGAACAGATTCCGACGTCGATCTCCCTGGGCATTCTCTTCGATAAGCAAGGGCAGGTGCAGGGGGCCGGCGGATTGCTGTTGCAGGCGTTGCCCGGGGCCGATGACGATGTTCTATCCCAATTGGAAGATCTGGTGCGCGGACTGCCCTCCATGGGGCAGGCGGTGGGCGCGGAAACCTTCCCCGACGACTGGCTGGCGGCCACTTTTAAGGGCTTGGCGCCCCGCCTGCTCGACAAGCGGGGGGTAGAGTTCATGTGCCACTGCGGCGAGCAGCAGATCCGCACCATGCTCTCCATGCTCGCGCTGGAAGAATTGGCCGATATGGCCGAAAACGGGCCGTTTCCGGTGGAGGTCCGGTGCCACAAGTGCAACACCTGTTATGCCTTCGATCAGGCGGCGATACAGGCCATTCACGCCGAGCGGGCCGGCTAGCCTTTCAGCTTGTTCAGGGCGAAGAAAATGCCGGCGATGGTCTTGGCGTCTTCGATCTTGCCCGCCATGATCATCTCGACCACCTCGGACAAGGGCAGGGGATAGACCTCGAGCAGTTCGTCCTGGTCTAAATTCTGGGCGGCCGGCGCCAAATCCCTGGCCAGGAAGAGATGGATGCGCTCGTCGGAGTAGCCCGGCACCGGCGTGATCGCGCCCAACCGCTCCCATCCGCCGGCCGTGTAGCCGGTCTCTTCGGTCAACTCCCGCTGGGCGCAGACCAGCGGGTCCTCCTGGCCGTCAAAGGTGCCGGCCGGGATCTCCCACATGAAATCGCCGATGGCGTGGCGATACTGCTTGAGCATCACCACCTTGTCCGTCCCCAAAAGAGGCACCACTGCCGATGCGCCCGGGTGGCGCAGAATCTCCAAATCGACTCTAAAGCCGTTGGGAAAGGTGACATTCTCCACGGTGATGTCGAAAACCCGGCCATGCCGGATGGTGTGTCGTTCATTAACCTGCACGCTCATGGGTCGATTTTGCCTTCCTGGTGCTTATTTCCCGGTCTCCGGGCTTTGGGAGGTATTGCGCCTCAACTGCTCGACAATGTTTTTCAGAGTGTCGCCGCCCGGGGTTTTGGTGTCGGGATCGATCGATAGCAAAAGCTCCCAGGCCGCCAGGGCACCCGGGGTGTCGTTGAGATCGTGCATGAGCACGATGCCTTTGTTGTAGAGGGCGATGCGGTGATCCTTTTTCAGGGAGAGGGCGCGGTCGAAGGTCTCTACTGCCTTGCGTGGATCGCCGTTGCGGCGGTACATCACTCCCAGATCGGTCCAGACATCCGGGCGGCTGCCATCCAGTTTCAGGGCAGTTTCATAGGCGTCGATGGACTCTGCCGGTTGATCCATATCGAAGTAGAGGTGACCGAGCTGGGTCCATGCGTCCACATCATCCGGCGTGCGGCTGGTTTTTTCCAACAGCTCCTTCAATACCTGCTTCTGTTCGGCGCTGACCGGCGGCTTGCCACCCGCGTCCATACCTGCGGGGATCGCATCGGGCGATCGAAAAACAGAGAAAACCACACCCGCCACGAATCCCACCGCCAGGGCCGCGGCCACCAGCAGGATCATATTCTCGGTCTTCACATATCCTTTTATCACTTTAGCCTCTTGAGCCTTCATACGGCGCTCCTTTCGCGGGGCCTGAAATAGCCAGCATCCAGCGCGTCAATATAGGGTGGTTGCCGGAGAGGCGCAAGGTGAAAATCCTTTGCGACCTATATGTTCCGCAAGCATTGATTTGTAGCGGAAATGGGATTACTAAATACCCCAAGATCGTTCTTCCCTCCGTGATCCAGAAAAATAGAAAGGAGCGTTTTGCATGACGATCCATCCCTTTGCCGGCAAGCCGGTGCCGACGGCCATGCTCGCCGACATTCCCAAATTGGTTACCGCCTACTACACCCTCGCCCCGGATACCGGTGTCGCCTCCCAGCGGGTCGCCTTCGGCACCTCGGGTCACCGTGGGGCAGCGTTTAAAAGCAGTTTCAACGAAGCCCACATCCTGGCCATCAGTCAGGCCATTTGCCAATACCGCACCGCCCAGAACATCGACGGCCCCCTGTTTTTGGGCATGGACACCCACGCGCTCTCCATGCCGGCGTTTGCCAGCGCCCTGGAAGTATTGGCGGCGGCCGACGTGGAGGTCATGATCGCGGATGGCTTGGCGTACACCCCCACACCGGCCATCTCCCATGCGATTCTGACTTACAACCAGGGCCGCACCGGCGGTCTGGCCGACGGCATTGTCATCACCCCGTCCCACAACCCTCCCGAGGACGGCGGCTTTAAATACAACCCGCCCAGCGGCGGACCGGCCGGCGGCGAGATCACCGGCTGGATCGAAAAAAGGGCCAATGAGTTGCTGGCCGGGGGTTTGAAAGGCGTTCAGCGGATTCCCTATGAACGGGCGCTGCGCGTGGACACGACCCATCGGTACAACTACATCGAGGCCTACACGCGCGACTTGGCCAAGGTGATCGACCTGGCGGCCATCCGGCAGGCCGGCATCGCTTTCGGGGTGGACCCCCTCGGCGGGGCAGGGGTGCAATACTGGCCGGTGATCGCCGAACGGTACGGATTGAATCTGACGGTGGTGGACGACACCGTGGATGCCACCTTCCGTTTCATGAGCCTGGACTGGGACGGCCGCATCCGCATGGATCCATCGTCGCCCTATGCCATGCAACGTCTGATGAGCCTCAAGGATCGGTTTCAACTGTCCTGCGCCTGCGACACCGACCATGACCGGCACGGCATCGTGACGCGCGCGGGATTGATGCCGCCCAATCACTACCTGGCCGTGTGCGTGGACTATCTCTTCCAGCATCGTCCCCAATGGTCCCCTGGAGCGGCCGTGGGCAAAACCCTGGTCAGCAGCCAGATGATCGACCGCGTGGCCGGAGCCCTGACACGCCGCGTGTACGAGGTACCGGTGGGGTTCAAGTGGTTCGTGGATGGATTGCTGGACGGCTCGCTGGGCTTTGGCGGTGAAGAGAGCGCCGGCGCCTCTTTCCTTTGCATGGACGGCAGCGCCTGGTCCACGGACAAAGACGGCATCATCGCCTGCCTGCTGGCCGCCGAGATCACGGCCCGTACCGGACGCGATCCCGCAGAAATCTACACCCAGCTATCCCAACGATTCGGCGCGCCGTTGTATGCGCGCATCGATGCTCCCGCCACCCCTGAACAAAAAGCGGCCCTGTCCAAGCTGACGCCCGAGAAGCTCCGGCTCCAGGCGCTGGCCGGCGAACCGATTGAGGCGGCCCTGACGCATGCGCCGGGCAACGGCGCCGCCATCGGCGGCCTGAAGGTGGTAGCGGCCAACGGCTGGTTCGCGGCGCGGCCCTCGGGCACGGAAAACATCTATAAGATCTATGCCGAGAGCTTCAAGGACGAGGAGCACCTGCGGCGCATCCAAGCCGATGCCCAGGCCATCGTCAGCGAAGCGGTGGCTTGATGGATTGCCCCGGCGATGAGAGGATTCGGGCCACCGCCCCCATCGAATCATTACACCAACTGATCTTTGCCGACGCCGCGCAGATGACGGCCCTGAATCCCGATAACATCGACCTGGTCGTCACATCGCCACCGTACCCCATGATCGAGATGTGGGATGAGCTGTTTCGCGGCGCGGATGCCAAGATCGATCAAGCCCTGAGGCAATCGGATACCGATCGAGCTTTCGAGGGGATGCACTGTCATTTGGACACGGTGTGGCGGGAACTGCGGCGCGTGGTCAGGCCCGGCGGCATCGTCTGCATCAACATCGGTGACGCCACCCGCACCATCGGCGGCCGTTTTCGCCTCTTCGCCAACCATGGGCGCATCATTTCAGCTTTTCGATCGATGGGTTTCGATCAACTGCCCACCATCATCTGGCGCAAGACCACCAACGCCCCCAATAAATTCATGGGGTCGGGCATGCTGCCGCCCTGCGCCTATGTCACCCTGGAGCACGAGTACATCTTGATCTTTCGCCTGGGTGGAAATCGATCGTTTGAAGCCGAGGCAGCCAAGCAAGCGCGACGGGAGAGCGCTTATTTCTGGGAAGAGCGCAACACCTGGTTCTCGGATGTGTGGCTTAACCTGATCGGGGCCACGCAACGCTTGGAGAACGGCAAAACACGGAATCGCAGCGGCGCCTATCCCTTCGAGTTGCCCTATCGCCTGATCAACATGTTTTCCATAAAGGGCGACACGGTGCTGGACCCCTTCCTCGGCACCGGCACCACCATGCTGGCGGCCATGTGTGCCGGCCGCCACAGTGTGGGTTATGAAATCGATCCGGAGTTCCAGGCCCTTATCCTCGAAAGAATCGCCGGCGTGCCTGACCTCGCCGAAGAGACCGTCGAACGCCGTCTCAAAGCCCACGCGGATTTCATTCAGGAACGCGGCAAACTCAATGGCGAGATCAAGAACCACAACAAGCATTACGATTGTCCGGTGATCACCCGCCAGGAGTCGGAGTTGTGCATAGAGCGGGTACGGCAACTGCAATTCATCGGCAACGATCGTTTCAGGGTCACTTATGGGCCTGCGGATGCACCCAAGGCCATATCGGCCGCGCGACCCATTGAACCCGTTGCGGCGGATACCCCGTCCCGCCGAGGGCGTCCCACCTCCAAAGGCCAGCAGTTGAAGCTGTTTTGATAGCCCGCTGGGGCGGTGCCACCGTCACTGTGTTTGACTTTGGAGAATCGCCCGTATCTTGGTGGAAAGCTGCTTCATGTTGAAGGGTTTTTGCAGAAAGTCGCTGGCGCCGTTTTTCATGAAGGAAGGTGTTTGCTCCATAACGTAAAAGCCGCTGGCGAATATTACTTTGATGTCGGGGCGGATCTGGCGCATGCGTTCGAACACCGCCTCGCCATCCAGATCCGGCATGACCAAATCCAGAATCACCAGATCGATGGCGTCGGTCTTTTCGGTGAAGATCTCCAAGGCCTTCTGGCCGCTGTTGGCTCTCAGGATTTTGTAGCCCAAGCCTTCCAGCATCAACCGGGCCACCTCGATGATATATTCTTCGTCATCCACGAGCAAAATGGTTTCGCTGCCCAACTGAATGGTTTCATGGGCCGGTTCTTCCACTTCGGGTGTTTTGTCCGAGGCCGGCAGGTAGACGTCGAAAGTACTGCCTTTGGCTGGTTTGCTCTTCACGGTGATAAAGCCGTTATGGTTTTTCACGATGCCGAACACCGAGGCCAGTCCCAAGCCTGTGCCGCGGCCCGGATCGTTGGTGGTGAAAAAGGGCTCGAAAATGCGGCGCATGGTGGCTTCATCCATGCCGATGCCGGTGTCTCGGACGCTGATGCGGACATATTTGCCGGAAGGCATCTCGTAGGGGGCCACGAAGGCTTCGTCCAGGAACAGGTTGGCGCTGCCCAGGAAAAGATCGCCGGTGCCTTGCATCGCCTGCCAGGCATTGAGAAACAGATTGACCAGCACCTGCTCCATCTGGCTGCTGTCGGCCATGACAGTCCATAGATCCTGCTGGTAGTCGCCATGGATGGTGACCGCCTTGCGGGTGCGTCCGAACATCTCCGCCGAACTTTGCAGGAGTTGGTTCATATCGAGGGGTTTGACCACATATTTGCCGCCCCGGGCAAACCCGAGCAACTGCTTGGTCAAGCGCGAACCGCTGTCCACGCAATCTTCGATATTTTTGAGCTTTTCGGACAGGGAGGGATCGTTTTCGGCATCCAGGTAAATCAACGAGACATTGCCCTGGATGCCCATCAGAAGGTTGTTGAAATCGTGGGCGATACCTCCTGCAAGGGTGCCCAGGGACTCCATGCGCTGGGATTCCTGCAGCCTTTTTTCCAGGACTTTGCTCTGGGAGATGTCCCGGACAAAATTCAAGGTGGCCGGCTTTCCCTTCCACTTGATGTTGACCGTGTTCAGTTCGATCCAGAGCGGATCGTAACCCGGGTCGACCAGGCGGAATGACAGGGCACCGGGTTTGTAATCCTGGCCATTGAGACGACGCAAGTAATACCCGGGGTCGGGGCTCCGATCGGCCTGATCGATATACTCCTCAAGGGGTTTGCGCAACTGGATCAAGCCGAGCTTGCGTGCCATCTCCTTGGCTTTGCGGTTGGCGAACTTGAATTCATCTTCTTGAAAGATGAAAATGCCTTCATTGGCGTTTTCCACCAGTGAACGATACTTCTCTTCGGATTCGATGAGCGAGGCTTCGCTTTTTTTGATTTCGGTGATGTCCCGCCAGTGTTCGACGATGCGAAAGACGCGGCCGTCCATGTCCCGGATGGGATAGGCCCGTATATCCATCCACACCTGTTTGCTCTCGATGAACTTTTCGATCTGGGCCGGCTCGTTGGTTCTCAGAATCTGGCGCACTGCACAGTTTTTACAGGGCAGGCCCTGGTCGATCAATTCATAGCAGCGTTTGCCGTTGATCTGATCTTCGTTTTTGCCGAAAAACCGGTATCCCGCCTTGTTGAACCGAAGGATACGGAAATTGCCGTCCTGGACGCCGATGACGTCCGGTATGGCGTCGAGCATGGCCTCGAGCATGATCGAGGCTTCCCGGAATTGGTCTTCGAAGGTGCGGCGTTCCCGTTCGGCCAGACGGCGTACGCGGTTTTCCTGGAGCAGTTTCTCGTTGATGGCCATCAGTTCGGCGGTACGGTGGGCGACCAGGGATTCGAAGTGATCCCGGTAGCGGATCAGGTCGATCTCCAGCCGCTTATGATCGGCCACTACCTGGCGAATCCGCTCTTCGGCGGAAAGGCGCTCGTTGCGTTCCTGGTCGAGCTGCCGCCGCAGTTCCTCCAAGGTGTCCGACGAGGTCATTGTGGTTGGGCTGTTGGCCATCGAGGCGGGCTACCCTTTGGATATGATGGTAAGCAATGCCGAGCGATCCAATCGAAAAAGTATATATGTAATAAGCTTCGTGATCACAAGCCGCAACAATATTTTCACCGCCGCCGGCGAATTCCTGTCGCCGATAACATCATTTCAGGCGGTCATTATTTAAGTTTTTCGCAAACCTGTCGATATGACAGTATATCTGTGACGGCGAGACGGGCTGCGGAGTTCGTAAAGTTTAATAATTCATGCAGCTTTGACCACGATGAGATGAGTGCCATGGATCAAGACAAAGAGGCCCAAAAAGGTTCGCCCGAAGGCGACGATGAGCTGGAAAACCTCAGTTCCGATGAGAAGGCAGCCTTTGAAAAGATCATGGCCGAAATTGCCGCTGCCACCGGTACGCCGCCCAAAAGCAATGGCGATGATTCGGCCAAAAAGAGCAAGTCCGGCGTTGCCGCCACCCCGGCACCCACGTCAGTCAAACAGACGCCTCCTGTCGATGAAAGCCAGGCCCAGATCGACCAGATCATGTCCGACATCTCATCCCAAAAGGACGCATCCGACATCCCCAGCCCGGCAGAAAATATAAGCGCGAGCGATCCGCCCGCGGACGATCTTTCGGAAGATCAGCAAGCAGCTCTGGATCAAATCATGGCTGAGATCGGGTCCAAGCGCAAAGCCGAAGTCAGCCCTGCGCCCAGTAATGAACCCGAGGAATTAAGCCAAGACCAGCAGGCGGCCTTGGACAACATTATGGCCGAGATCGGGTCCAAGCGGAAGGGGGAGAAGGCCCCTGAGGAGATCAGTGCCGATCAGGCGGATGATGCCCTGAGCGCGGATCAACAGGCGGCCCTGGACAGCATCATGGCCGAGATCGGGTCCAAGCGTGGTGCAGAAAAAGAGATCAGCGCCAAAGATGCTGAGATCACCGAGGAAAAAGAACCACCCCAGGATGATTCCCAAGCCGATATCGAAAAGATCATGGCCGAGATCGAAGCTAAAAAGAGCCGTGATGCGGCACCGTTGGAATCGCAGGCGGTCGCCGAGGAGAGTTCCGCGCCTCCAAAGAGGGGCGGGGATAATTTAACCATGGAGGAGTTCGACGACGAGTTGAGCAATCTTCTTTCGTCGGCCAAAAATACCCCAGCGGTTAAACCCGCTCTTAAAACCAAACCGGTCGAAGCACCCGAGACCGGAGTGCTCCAGCCCGCGCCGGCAGTTTCCAGTGATAAAGCCGCGGACCCGCCCAAAACGGACGCAGGCAGCGCTTTCGCAAAAGAGGGGGCGCAAGCCAGGGAAGAATATGCCATTCTCAAAGAGGTGAGCGCCGAGTCCGCGCCCGTAACCAAAACGAGCAAGGGATCTCGCCCCGGCCGCTGGCAGAAGGGGGGGCGTCGCAAACTGCTCACTGCCGTTGCGGCGGTAATGGGGTTGGTGGTGATGGCTATCGGTGGTTACTGGGGCTTGCGCCACCAATGGCGACCGGCTCCGGTTGCCGTGAAGGCTGCAACGGATCCGGTGGTCACGGGCGAGAACGCCAAACCGGCAGCGATCCACACCGCGGCAGATCCTGCGGTGGCTTCCCAGCCGGTTGCGGGCGTTTCGTCAGGCGCGCCCGGGCTTGGGGTGGCCGAAGCGCCGGTCAACCCCGTGCCAAGCAGACCGGCAGGAAGCCCGGCCATGGTGCTGTCGGCCGCAAAAAGCGATCTGATTTCGGCGCGGCAACAGATTCAGAGCAAGATTTCAGATATCCAGCAGCTCAAAAGTTACTATGGCCGGGGAATCGAAGAGGAGACCCAGAAAATCGAAGATGCCCTGCAAAGTGGGCAGATCCCATCCTTCGATGCGGCCCTGGCCGATAAAAAGATGGAATTGGCCATACGGTCCGTTCAACGCCGGCAGAGCTACATCGCCAAGCTGGACAGCCCTTTGACCCAACTGACAGGCATGTCCGAGCAGTTGCTCTTTATGGAACGACGCGCCCGCATTTATGAAGTGCTGCAAGCGGGCATCGGCGGTTTACCCATCGAAGCGTTAAAAAAAGAGGCAGACGAGACCATCGGCCGCTTTCTGGCATTCAATACCCAGATGACCATCGACCAGGTGGATATGCCGCCGCCGGAGTTGGAGACCATCTGGGCGCAGATCGAAACCAGCTTGAAGCAAAAGGCCAATTTGCTGGCCCAGCGGGCGCCCTTGAACCGGGCCATCGGTGCGGAGATCTGCATGGGCAATTACGAGCGTAAATACTTGCTCAGCGCCCTTTCCGCGGAAACCGCCCGATGTCTGGCCAAGTGGGACGGGACGGATCTCTTTCTTAACAGCCTTACCGAGCTGACACCCGAGGTGGCGCAGATTCTGGCTCAATGGCAGGGGGAATCGATCAGCTTGAATGGGGTGCGCCAACTGCACCCCGAAGCTGCCAGGCATCTTTCCCAATGGCCGGGCAAGCGGATGTCCTTAAATGGCCTGAGCGAGCTATCGCCGGAAGCCACGGCCTATCTGTCTCGATGGAAAGGCAGCCAGTTGGAAATGGTCGGCCTCCAATCCATTGGTTCATGGGAGAATTATGGCACGCGGCTGTATCTTTCGGAAAAGCTACGCAAGCAATTGGAGGCGCAGTAATCCATGAAAAAGGAAGCCCGCCAATTTCTGAATAGGGTTGTTCCGTTGGCCCTACTTATATGGTGTATCTTCATGTGGGCTGCGCCGGTCTTGGCCAATCCCAAGCTGTCCGAATTGGAACGCAAGATCGCCGATCTGTCGCTGCTGCAAGAGCAGTTGGCGCATCGCATTACCCAGATCCAGGGCATCCGCGGCGCCTTGATCGAGCAACAGAACATGTTGACCTCCGAAGTGAATCTGCTCGTGAAAAACCATCAGATCAAATCATGGCAACAGGCCCAGGAGCAGATGCGCTTGCGCTACAACATCGAGTTGCTGCGAACGGTCTTGACCTATGGGGATGAGTTGGACGCCAAGATCCTGTTTTACCAGAACGGTCGCGAGCGGCTCGCCTACCTGAGCCGACTGGCCGAAGACGATATGCGGATGATCTCGGCGCTCAACGATTTGAAGATCGATGCCCTGACCACCCAGATCTCCTTGATTATCAACCGCTACTTGCCCGAAGCCCATGTCATCCAGATCGACCCCCAGCGGGTCACGCTGTTTTCGGCCCAGCAGGTGTGGGACCGAATCGCCAAACAGAACTAGTGTCCATCCAGGAATGGCTATTTTCGACGAAAATATCTCATCCCTGGATGGACACCAACGAGCCGGGTGCAAGCCAAGTTTGGATCTATTTGCTTTCCCGAATGCCGCTGATGATTCCCGATTCGGTGGGGCCGCAATAGGGCTCGCGCCTGATCTGGCCGATGCCGGCTTCGGCCAGCATGGTTCGCAATTGGGACTCGCTGTAGGACTGCCCCTGGGCGGTACCCAAGAGCATGTTCAGGGAAAACAGGGCCGGGAATAGAGGCCCATCCATGCTGTCATTCAAGATGAATTCGTGGATGATAAACGTGCCGCCCGGTTCCAGCACCGCCGCAGCCTTGGCGATGACCTGGCGGCACTCATCCGGCCCCAGGGCATGCAACAGGTGGGACAGCCAAACGACATCGTAATGGCCATCGAGATCGTCCGAAAGAATATCGACGGCGTCGAATCCAATCCGCCGGGAAAGTCCAAATCGCGCCACCGTGCTTTCGGCAAAGGGCCGGGTGGTGGGCAGGTCGGCCACCACGGCTTCGAGTTGTGGGTTTTTGAGGCAAAAGTGGATGGCATAGGTGCCCGGGCCGCCGCCCAGGTCCAGCAGTTTTGCCCGGCGGCCCAAATCGAGGGCCTCGGCGATGGCGGGGGCTTGAAGCATGGCATTATTGAACATGCCCATGAGAAATGCTTCGCGCTGTTCCGGGTCTTTGAAGGAGGCGCCGGTTCGCAAGGGGGCGCCTGTGCGAATGGCTTCATCCAAGCGGGCCCACGCGCCGGACAGATGGTGATGATGCATGATCATGTGCCCGATGTAGGCTTCGGCGCCTTCCACCAGATAGCGCCGGGCCGCATCGACCAGCGTGAAGCGATCCGCTTGTTTGTCGAGCAGTCCCATGGCGCACAATGCCTGCAACAAGGTGGCCACGCTGCGGACCGGTGCACCGATCCGCGCGGCCACCTCCGGCGCGGTCAAGGCCCCCTCCGAAAGGACCGTAAAGAGGCGTAATTTTACGCCGGCATGCAAGGTGAAAGTTTGCCAGTAACTGCCGGCCAGTTGCAAAAGACTTCCGGCATGCCATGTCGGTTTCATGCTATTGCTCCCTTTTAGTTAGTATCCATCCAAAAATGACCATTTGGCCAATATCTGGATGGGCACCAGTTAGAGTCAATCCTTTCAAAGGCATCTCCGGCAACTGCTTGCCACCAGCCATCAATCTACCGGATTGGACCTAACATAATCTATCTTCTGAAAAAGCGCCATGCCAGCGACTCTCCGTGAAAGCGTTCGTTGGCAAATCGCGCGCACAGCACTTTCAGGTCATGGTCCGGTTCATCGAGAGCGCCAGAACTGCTCCCATGCACCGAATGTTTTTGCATTTCCAAGGATCTGCGTTTAAAGGAGGGCGGTTCGACATCAGGCATGAATCATATAGATCAAGGATCGTTATGCACCAGATTGTGATTGTTGGTGGCGGCGTAGGCGGCTTGGAGTTGGCCATCCGGCTCGGCCGGCGCTTGGGCAAAAAGGGCAAGGCCGCCATCACGCTTATTGACCGGGGACTGACCCATCTTTGGAAACCGCTGCTGCACGAAGTGGCCGCGGGCACTTTGGATTCCAATTTTGAAGACATCGATTATCTGACCCTCGGACGCCGCAACGGGTTCCGGTTTCGACCTGGGAGCATGACCGGTCTGGATCGCGTTCGTAAGACGATCCATCTGGCGGCGATTCTCGATGCCAAGGGCGAGCAGGTCATCGCCGACTGCAGCGTGCCCTACGATACGCTCGTGCTGGCACTGGGCAGCGAGGGCAACGACTACGGCATTCCGGGCGTTAAGGAACATTGCATTTTTCTGGATAGCCGCAAGCAGGCCGATCACTTTCACGCCCTGCTGCTCAATCTATTCCTGCGGCTCATGTATCAGGCGAAAGGGATCGACACCCCTTTTCCGACCCTGCGCGTGGCCATCGTCGGCGCGGGCGCCACCGGCGTCGAACTGTCGGCCGAACTGCATCATGTGGCCGACAAAATCAAGGGGTTCGGTTTCGATCATCTTCTGCAATCGAAACCGGTGCACATCACCTTGATCGAAGCCGCCCCGCGCATCCTGCCGGTCTTGCCGGAAAAGCTCGCCGCGGCGGCCGAACGCCAATTGAAAGCCATTGATGTCGAGATTGTGGCCTCCGGCCGGGTTCAGTCGATCACCGAGGAAGCCATCTTGCTTTCATCCGGTCAACGGGTGCCGGCGCATCTCAAGGTGTGGGCCGCCGGGATCAAGGCGCCGGAGTTTTTCAATGATCTGGATGGGTTGGAGATCAACCGCATCAATCAGCTCATGGTGCAGCGAAACTTAATGACCACCAAGGATGAAAACATCTTTGCCCTGGGCGACTGTGCCCATTGTCCCCAAGCGGGCTCGGACATACCGGTGCCGCCCCGTGCCCAGAGCGCCCACCAGCAGGCCGCCGTCCTGAGCAGAACCCTTCTCAGACGCTTGAGCGGTGGCGCCGCCCCCATCGATTTTGTGTATCATGATTACGGCTCTTTGGTTTCGTTGAGCCAATCCTCGGTGGGCAACCTGATGGGCAATTTAACCGGCAACCATTTTATCGAAGGTTGGTTGGCACGCATCATCTATTTGTCCCTTTATCGTTCCCATCAATGGGTCCTGCACGGGACGTTCCGTACACTGGCTTTGATGCTGGTGGATATTCTGCGGCGGCGGATCAAGCCACGTCTGAAACTTCATTGAAGCGCGGATGCGATTTTTCAGCCGGCCTCATCCTTCAAGCCCCGAGCAGAAACAAAAAAGGATTACAGCATTGCCGTAACCCTTTTAATATTGGTGGCGCGCCCGGCCTGATTCGAACAGGCGACCTACGGATTCGTAGTCCGGTGCTCTATCCAGCTGAGCTACGGGCGCGAACGAAAGCGATTGAAACCGGGCACGTTCTTAAGCTATAGTCGCCGGGTTGTCAATGGTAAGTTCGTTGCTCGCGAGGTGAATGTTCACCCGAAGTATTGGCAGTGAAGCTGGATCGGCCGGACCATGCGATGTGCCTATTGTTTTTGTGATGTGCTTCATGGAATTCACTGACGAGTATTTTATGCGCCTGGCGCTGAAAGAAGCACTCAAGGCCCAAGAACAGGGGGAAGTGCCGGTGGGGGCGGTTCTGGTCGATGGCCATCAACGTCTATTGGCCAAAGGCCGAAATCAAACGATTGCCCACAGCGATCCGACGGCGCATGCCGAGATCGCTGCATTGCGCAAAGCCGGCCGGAAGGTCGCGAACTATCGATTGTTATCGACTACCTTATATGTTACTGTCGAGCCCTGCCTCATGTGCATGGGAGCGATCATCCATGCTCGGGTTGCACGACTCGTTTTCGGAGCCCACGATCCCAAATGGGGAGCGGCGGGCTCTTTGTATGATTTCGCTCACGATAAGCGTCTGAATCATCAACCCGCGATCGTTTCTGGCATCTGCGGGGAGGATTGCCGGGCACTGATACGTGGATTTTTCAAAGCTAAAAGAGGACAAGCCAGGAGGAGTCTTTAGTGGGCAACATCGTGATCATCGGAACCCAGTGGGGGGATGAGGGAAAAGGGAAGATTGTCGATCTGCTGGCACAATACGCCGACCTGGTAGCGCGGTTCCAGGGCGGCAACAACGCCGGACACACGATGGTCGTCAAAGGCGAGCAGGTAATCAGCCATTTGGTTCCCTCCGGAATTTTGCAAGGCAAGACCTGTCTGATCGGCAATGGCGTGGTCGTCGATCCGGCCGTCCTGATCGAAGAGATGGACTACCTGACAGCCAAAGGCGTTGTTTGCGGACCGGAGCAGTTGATGGTCAGCGATCGCGCCCAGGTCATCATGCCCTATCACCAAGAGATCGATAAGGCGCGCGAAAAGAAAAAAGGCAAAGATAAAATCGGTACGACCGGACGCGGTATCGGCCCTGCCTATGAAGACAAAGCCACGCGCAATGGATTGCGCTTTGTGGATTTGGTGGACCCGGATGGCTTCAGTGAAAAGCTTGCGGCCATCTTGCCCGAAAAGAACTTTTACCTGGAAAAGTTCCTGGATGAAAAGCCACTGGATCACGACGCCATCTTGGAGAAATACACTGCCTATGCCAAACGTTTGGCCCCGCACGTGACCGATGTCTCGGTGGCCGTGAATCGCGCCATCCAGCAGGGCAAACAAGTTCTTTTCGAAGGCGCCCAGGGTACCCATCTGGATATCGATCACGGTACCTATCCGTATGTCACCTCATCCAACACCATCTCCGGGAACGCATGTTGCGGCACCGGTGTCGGGCCGAAAACCATCAGCGGGGTCATGGGTGTTGTCAAGGCTTATACCACGAGGGTTGGCGCCGGTCCCTTTCCATCGGAACTTCTTGATGATGTTGGCGACTACCTGCAGTCCAAGGGGGCCGAGTTCGGCGCGACCACAGGTCGGCGGCGTCGGTGCGGATGGTTGGATATGGTCATTCTCAACAACGCCGTGCGCCTCAATGGCCTGACCGGTCTGGCCATCACCAAGCTGGATGTACTGGGTGGTTTGGATCGTTTGATGATCTGTACCGGCTACCGATACAGAGGCAAGACCATGGATTTCTTTCCGGCCAGTTTGAAGGTCCTTGCCCAATGTGAGCCGGTTTATGAGAGCATCGATGGATGGAAAGAGGATATATCCGGCATCGATCGTTACGAAAAGCTGCCGGACCCGGTAAAAAAATATCTGAGCCGCATCGAAACACTGTGCGGTGTGCCGATTCAGATCATTTCGGTCGGGCCCCAACGCGATCAAACGATCGTATTGGAGAACCCCTTCGGCCGGAAATGAGCGCATGGCCCCCTGATGCAATCAGGCGGATTTTAATCTTTTCAAATCAGGAATGTATTGACTTTTAATTCCGCATGAATTAAAAGCGGCGCTTTAAAACGGGACATGGCTCAGTCTGGTAGAGCACAGCGTTCGGGACGCTGGGGTCGCAGGTTCAAATCCTGCTGTCCCGACCAAAAAACGATTAGGGATCGCGTTTGCGATCCCTTTTTTTTGGCCGCCTGGCCCAAAACCCCCAACAATGATCAGGAAATTATGTAATATATCAAAATTATAGCATAATTGAAGCGATTGCCCATTCATCGGCCGGCCAAGTGGGCCAGCGGCAGTAAAACAATGATATTTTTGAATGGTAACGCACTTATTTCCTTGACAAAAAAACATCATGTTATTAGATATCTGAAATTGCTGATGATATTAGATGGAATCCTTCATACCTCATAAAGGAGCAGTCGGATCATGACCCTGACCAAAGCCCAGATCGTCGATATCATTCATGAAGAATTGCCTTTTCCCAAAAACAAAAGCACGGAAGTAATTGAGGGCTTGATTGAGATCATAAAAAGGACTTTGGAGAATGGCGAAGATGTTCTTATCAGCGGTTTCGGGAAATTCTGCGTGAAAAACAAACGCGAAAGACGCGGCCGAAATCCCGCCACTGGGGATGATCTCATCTTATCCCAGCGCAAGGTAGTGACCTTTAAGTGCTCTGGAAAGTTGCGCGAAAAGATCAATTCGTAGGTGCGGGCTTGCTTTAAGCAGTACTTCGATTGGCCTTTGTAAACTAACGGAAATTACTTTTAATTTTACTCAGGGTTTTTAGTGAGCGCGAAAATTGACGGAAGACCATATCCTGATACTCAGCCAACTGCAGTGGTCCGAACCTGATATGAATGAAAAAGAGGTGCGGTAACGAGCATATCGAATGCCTTGGGCATAGGGGCAGACCTCGCAAACCTATCTCGGTTTGCTAACGATACCGCCAAAGTCGCTCATGCAATGCGTTTCAAGGAAACCCTCCGCCTGCCTTCACCCCTCCGCTGAAAACGAGAAGGTGCTTTTCCAGCCCCATATCGATCCATCGTGGTATCGCGATAATGGGGTTATCGACCCTGATTGATGGCCACGAACAGGCGATAAGCTTTCAAGTCCTTGGATTTTCGACCGATGATATAAGAACTGATGGTGGGTCTTCGCATAAACGTTTGTTTTCGAGGTTAAAACGGAGCATGAACCTTGGCCGGGGTTGCTAAAAGTATGGATAAGTTCAATCCCTGCTTGCTGAAGGTGGGCTTATAATGACTCCAGAGGAACGTTTGATTAAGGTTCAAATGAACATCGCCAAGATGGCCAGCCTCTCCACCACGGTATCTAAAGTTCTCGATATCTGTAACAATCCGGCTTCATCGCCCAATGATTTGAACCGTGTCATCTCCCTTGATCCGGTACTCACAGGGCAGGTGATCAAACTGATCAACTCTGCCTATTATGCGCTTCCCAATCGCGTGACCTCATTGGCCAGAGCGATCATTATACTCGGGGTAAATACCGTCAAGAATCTGGTCCTGGCGACCTCTATACTGGCCTCCTTCCGAAAAAGTCATATTCATGGGAGTTTTTCTGCGGATGCGTATTGGGAGCACTGTCTTTGTGTGGGAACTGTATGCAAGGCCATTGCGCAGGTGTGCGAGGTTCCGGCATTGGAGCGGGAGGAATATTTTGTGGCCGGATTATTGCATGATCTTGGAAAGTTGCCGATGATCGTTTGTTTCGACGACCTGCATCAGCAAGCAGTGAAGGCGGCCGATAATGAAAATATCCCACTGTTCCAGGCTGAGCGCAGGTATTTTGGTTTCGAACATTGTCAGGTAGGGCGTCTGATCGCAGCAAAATGGAAACTTGATCAAAGAATGAGAAATGCCATCGCCCATCATCACGACCCATTTTCTCAAGATAGCGAACCCGGCGAGCTTTTGTTATATATCAGCTTGGCCAATCAAATGGCCAACCAATTTAAGATTGGCGGGGCAGGAGACTTATATTGCGATGAACTGTTGATGCGCGCCCTGGCGGAGCGAATCGGCGTTGACCTGGAGGCCATCCGGTCGATGAGGCCAATAATTTTAGAAGAGATCGACAAGGCGAAGGTGTTCCTTGGCAAATAGATCGCAACAAAATTTCATGACATTGAAATTCTGGGGAGTTAGAGGATCAATCCCTTGCCCGGGCCCCACGACGGCACGTTATGGCGGCAATACATCGTGTTTGGAATTGAGGCTGGCACCGGCTGGGAGACGGATCGTCATCGATGCCGGGTCCGGTCTGCGCGAGTTGGGCAATCGCCTGATGACAGAGCCGGAGAGCGAAAAAGGCCTTCGCGCGGAAATCTTCCTCACCCATACGCACTGGGATCATATAATGGGGTTCCCCTTCTTTGCACCGATTTATCATCCAGGCTCGCAATTTACGATTTATGGTCCGGTGACCTACGAGGATGAACCTCTTAAAGAGGTATTAAGCGGTCAGTGGACCTATCGCTATTTCCCGGTTCGCCAAGAGGATATCTCTTCGCATATTAACTATGTTCATCTCAAAGAAGGCTATTACGATTTAGGCCAAGGCCTGCAATTGAGGACGAAGTATCTCAATCATCCACTGTTGTGCCTCGGCTATCGTTTTGAGTATATGGATAAAGTTGTTTGTACGGCCTTCGATACCGAGCCTTTTAACAATGTATTCGCCTGCGATCCCTCCGATCCCGGATATGATCCGGTGGTTATCGCCCAGGGGGAACAGGCAGCGGCCGAGGAGAATGAGCGGTTGGAAAAGTTCGTCGAGGGCGCCGACTTGCTGATCTACGATGCCCAATACACCGAAGAAGAATACCGCCAGAATCATGTGGGGTGGGGACATTCCCCCATCGAGCACGCCATCTCCGTGGCCCGGCGCAATAAGGTCAAGCGGCTGGCCCTTTTTCATCATGATATTCAGCGCACCGACAGCCAACTGGATGCGCTGTCCCACCAGCATTGCCTCAACATTGGGGATGGCTTGGAAATCTTCTTCGCCAGGGAAGGCATGGAAATCGGACTATAGGGGGTCTTTCAAGAGCCCCTCCAGGCAGGGCGGCAGGTTTTGCCGCGGGCTCAGGTAAGAATTTCTGTGTTAAATTTTCTAGTCACGGGCATAAATCCTCTCTTGGATTTCATTCTGATGTTAAAAATCACAAAATAACAGTCGTATGCACGCTGAGCTGATTTTTTAACCTTGTTGCCGGCATTTGTGCATGACAGTTGCATGGTAGGGGGTGAATGTTATGAGATTCGCTGATCAGGAGGCATAGATGAAAATCGATCCCCATGACAAGGTCCTTCAAAGCGCCGCCGGCCCTGGGCCTAAGCCCAAAACAGAACCGATATCGACGAGTTTTTCGGACATCCTGAACAAAACGGCCCAGGCATCCACGCCGTCCCAGGTGATGGCCTCGCCCATGATTCAGCCGATGATGATAACGCCTCTGGCATCCCCAAATGAGGTCTGTCAGCGCACGGAGAGAATGCTGGACGCCATGGCGAATTACCAGAGCCTTCTGGGGAACCCGAAGACCAGCCTGCGGGAAATTGAACCCGCCGTGGCCCAACTGAAGGAGCAATCATTCTCCTTGGAGACGCTGTTGCGGGGCATCGATGAAAAAGATGGGGTCGCCCAAGTCGCCCGTGAGGCCATGATAATTGCAAACAAGGAGATTATCCGATTTGACGGGGGCGGGTATGTCGAGGAGAATTAACTCGTTGCATTTAAGTCTGAACCGCGGTTACTCCTCGTTCAGGCGCATTTTCAAGTATTCGCGCTGTAACCCGTAAACGAGTTGGACCAAACGCTTTTGGGCATTTGAATTGAGTTGCGCAATTTTAAAAGCGATACCGAAGTGCCGCTGACGCGTCCTGCCTTCTATCCGCCGCACGACGGCACGATCGATGGATACCATCTGGTACTCCCCGTTTAAGACAAGCACCAGAGAGAGATTTTCGATAATCTGATCCTTAAACAACATGGCCTTGGCGGAATTGGGGCAATGGCAAAAAAAACCCCCCAGGCTGATATTATCCAAGGACATTCTGAATTCGGTTTCATTAATAAGCGCCGTTGCGTATGCATCGACCGGCGCGTTTAATCTAAAATCATTGCGCAGTTGATAGCGCCTGATCACCTCCGGACCGGGCAGCCACCCCTCGACACCGCTACCCTCGAACGGTACATCGAACCGATGGGGGAGACGATCCCGGCTTAAAAATTCAAAGCGCAATACCGGCCGATGCAATTTTTGTAAGGCGCCCCAGAATCCTTCGGGAGGATCGATCTGGAAACGTATATGGCCGGCCTTCTCAACTTGGGTGTCGAGGACCACGGTGAGCCGCTCATACTCCTTGTTGATTATCGATACCTTGATCAGGGTCTTGGCTTTGATCAAATCTTGTATGAGATCAACTACCTTCTGTCCTACGATGTTTTCGAAATCGGCCATGAATCATCCAGGTAAACCGTATCTGCCAAGACAGAGGGAGCGTTTCGCAAGTTTAGATGCCGGAGACATTTTTGGCAAAATCCGGATCCTGGAACAAACGCTTGGCGAATTTGAGATACTTCTCGGCAATCGCCCGCACCGCCAACTGTAAGGCATACGGTTTGATGGGCTTTTCCAAAAGGTGATTCACGTCAGAGGCAATACACATGTTCACGATGTCATCACTGGCGTTGCCCGTGATGATGATGGCATCCGAATGGGCGGTGGGAAATCTTTCTTCCACCGCATCCAGAAAGTAAAAGCCGCTCACACCGCCGAGAAATACATCGACGATGAAAATGGCGACGCCGATGTCACGTCCCATACAATACTTCATCGCCTCTTCCGAATCGGAAAAGGACAAAACTTCACCCCAGGTGTAAAACCGTTTGACGATAGTGGTGATCAAATCGCACACAGTAGGATCGTCATCCACTACTATTACGTCTAAACCTTCGGACATAACCATCTCCTTCCGGTATAAATGCTATTGTATTCAATCAATTTTCTTCGACATCCTCAGAGATACGATATTTTTCCATCTTTCGGTAAACCGTTGTTAAATTGATCCCCAGCAACTTGGCGGCTTCGGCCTTGTTGCCCTTGGTGTATCTGAGCGCACGGGTAATTAGGACTTTTTCGTTGTCGGTCAGGTTGAAGTTGTCTTCTCCTATGGAGTTGTGGTGATGCATCGAACGCAACTCGGGGGGTAGATCTTCGGCATGGATCGCGTCGTCTATTCCGAGTGCGAAAGCCCGCTCGATAACGTTTTCCAGTTGGCGCACATTGCCGGGCCATTCGTATTTGATCAGCAGGTCCAGCGCTTCGGGCATGATGCGGGTGACCACACGATGGCTGTCTTGGCTGAACTTCTTTATGAAATGATTCACCAGATGGGGGATGTCTTCCTTGATTTCCCGCAGCGAAGGCATATGAAACGAAATGACATTCAGACGGTAATAGAGGTCTTCGCGGAAGGTCTTATTGCGTATGGCTTCCTCGAGATTTTTATTGGTGGCCGCGATAACCCTTACATCCACTTCGGTCTCTCGCGGGTCGCCCACCGGTCGGATCTTCCGCTCTTGCAGCGCGCGCAACAGTTTTACTTGCAGCGACGGCTGTACCTCGGCGATTTCGTCCAGGAAGATCGTGCCGCCATTGGCTGCCTTGAACAGGCCCATGGTGTCTTTAATGGCACCGGTAAACGCACCTTTGACATGTCCGAACAACTCGCTTTCGAGCAAGCCTTCGGCAATGGCGCCACAGTTCACGGGAATGAACGGACGGTTCTTGCGTACACTGTTTTGGTGAATGACATTGGCCACCAACTCTTTACCGGTGCCGCTTTCGCCCCGAATCAGGATGGTGGGGCTTCCACTGCTGATACGGTCGATGACCTCGTAGATCTGTTGCATTTTGGCGCTCTTGCCCACCAGTTGATCGTAGTTATACCGATCTTTCAGGCGGCGTTTGAAAAGAAAATTTTCCAGTTGGAGATTTTTCTTTTCAATGATGCGATCGATGAGGATTTTGAGCCGCTCGAAATTGATCGGCTTTTGAAGATAGTCATAGCTGCCCCGCTTGAGCGCCTCGATGGCGGATTCGATCGTACCATAACCGGTAACAATAATGACCTCGGTGGAGGGGCTGGCTTCTTTTACCGATTTGAGCAGATCCAGACCACTTATCTCCGGCATGATCAGATCGGTGAAAATCGCCGCATATTCCTTTTGTTTTATTTTCTCGAGGGCCAGCAAGCCATTGCTGACCGCATCCACGGAATATCCGTTGCGGGACAGATAGGTCGTAACGACATTCAATATCTGTTGATCGTCATCGACGAAAAGAATGGGGAAAGAGTCCATGGTTCTCTATACAACATTTGAACAGCAACGGGGCTGTTTGATTGTTAAAATCGCAATGATGCTCCAGCAGTCAGTCACATCGAGAAGGCGCACCCTTCACGGCCCTCGCTTTGGCAGCTTTCAAGGCCAGGGTCCATAACCCGTATGGTAACAAAATTTATGCCATCGGATCGTTTTGGTGTCAAGGATTTGAAATGGCGATACATCCTTCCATTCACGGATAATGAGCAGGCATGCCGGAAACCTTTGCAAAATGTTTTCACCGGCGGCATCGCGACCAGCTTGCTGTTCTACCGAGCTTAGCAGCGCGGTCATATCCCAAAGGATGATTCACAGGATAGCGCGTCAATTGCTTGACTTCCAGTGGGGATCGTTCTGTTTTCATGAGAGCCGCTAACAAGCAGGGATGTTAAAAATAGTACCCTCCTGAATTGGTATGGTAGTTGCTACAGGCAATTTCACTGGCGCATTTGCAACGGATACGGGAACAGTTAATGGGAGAGCAGCGCAATGCTAATAGAAGCGGATATGGAAAAGCGTTGGGTCGAAGCGGAAGAGGGGCAAACCATCCTGCCCATGGTGACCGCCCTGTTTGTGGAAGGCTTAGGGGCTGATCGCAAAACCTTGCCCCAAAGGCCTAAGACAACAATCTTCAGGCTGCCATTGACGAACAAGGAGGCCGGACTTTTCCCTTTCAACGTCGAGCCAGCCAGGCAGGTAACCGAACAGCAGCGGACAACGAGCCAAGGAAAGCGTGGTTCGGAACACCATCATTTGGTGGTCCGGACGCTGATTAACGGCTTATCGCGGCATTTCAACAACCTGCTGATGGGAATCTGGGGTAATACCACTTTGATACGTTTAAAGTTCACTCCGGTTAGCCCCCCCTCTTGCCGCATCATGAAAATCGAACGTTTGATCCAAAGCGGTGGGTTCTTGATCCACATGGTTTTGGGATATCTCGCCGAACAGGGCATCGCGGCCAAATCCATTTGGCTCAACCAGTTGGTTGCACAGATTAAAAGTGAAATATCCAACAGTGATAAAAACGACGATCCATGGGATTTTGAGGAAAGGCTTAAATGGGCATCGCGGGTGCAGCGTCCCCGCACCATTGCCGGCAGCATGGCGCATGTCTTGGAAATGCTGTTGCTGAGCATCCAGTCCCAATGCAAGGACATCTTCATCGAAGGCTCAAGCGATACATTCATTCTGGAAAAGCTGAATGCCATAAATGCCCTGGTGCTGCGTGGCTTGGAGATCACTCGTCAGCTTCGGCGCTACGCCGGCCATTTTGAACCGCGCATGGAAAAATTTCGCCTGGCCCCCATGATGAAACATTCAATCTCCCAAATGTTGGGCACGCAATCCGGAAAGAAAATTACATGTCATGTGAGCCCAGGCCTGCCGATGGTTCGCGCGGAACGCGAACAGATTGAGTGGGTATTTCAACAGATACTGTCCAATGCCTTGGATGCCGTGTCGCCCGAGGGAATTGTGGAGATATCGGTTCAGACGCTGCAGCAAGCAGCGCCTGATGATCGATGCGTTGTACATAAGGGAAGCGACTACGTGGTGATCACGGTTAAGGATAACGGCCGGGGCATGTCGGCGCAACTGCAAAGAAGGATTTTTGAGCCTTTTTTTGCATTTCCACCCAAGCACGGTAGGCTGGGGTTGGGCCTGTCGGCCGCGGACGGCATTCTTAAATTATACAAAGGGTATATTCAGGTCCAATCCAAACCCATGGTTGGTAGTACCTTCAAAATCTACCTCCCTGTGGCCGGAGTCGCCGCTCAGCGCCGGGAAAAAAAGAAAGCAGCAACCTCGCTGCACAGTAAGTGTGCCTGATAGGCACACTGTGCATGCGAAGGAAGGGCTGGCCTGCGAAGCCTATTTATGGGCTTCCATGAAGAGCGAATCCGGCTTGCGCACCGAACCGTCGGGCTGCAAATCCAGATGAAAGTCATTAAATCCCGGGATCGCGGACTCACCGGCGCGCCGGACCTTTACATTGGTAAATCCGGCTTGCGTCAAAAGCCTTCTTAGTGAATAACGATCATACATCCACTGATGGATTTCGCCGGAAAGCCTGAAACGGCCGATTTGCTCTGCGTTGCCCAGGCATTGCGGGATTTTCTCCCTCGAATTCATTGGTGATCTGCGTAAGTTATAAAGCACGCCGAGTACTTCCGCGCCCATGCGTTCGACCACGAAGCTTTCTGCGGCCATGGGGTTTTGCCGCCAATATTCGAGCATTTCTCCGCCTGAGTGGTTTCGAACCATTTGGTCGAACATCTCCAGCATGATCCATTCATACCTGCTTTGAGCTTCACCATCGCCTTGAAGCGATTGTTCCAGAAGCCGAAGATACCAACGCACAATTTGCTCCAAATCGGGAACCACCACTCGTAAAATACCACCGATCTTGAGTACGCGGTGGCACTCTTGGAGAAAGCGAGGCGCCAAAAGCTTGGAGAAGTGCTCAAGCAGGTGGGAATGGTATACAGCGTCAAAAGATAGATCTTCGAAGGGAATCCCGCGTTTTAGATCATGGGCAACCACCATTGGATGGCTTGTGGTGAAATCGATATTCACCCATCTCGGATGAAAGCGATTACCGCATCCTAAGTTCAGATAGCGTGGAGAGGTCGCAATGCCTTCATTCTTGAAAGCACGTCCGAGCGGGGCCGGGAAGTGAATGCCGATCCATTCCGGTTCTTTGGGGGTAGATTCTAAAACTTCCCGACGCATAACAGCCTTTGGTAGCGGTATGGGCGCCGAAACGCCGCTCGATGAATTCTCCATTTCGATTTTATATGATGCATGTAGTTGTTCTGGGGTTACAATTAAATTTTTGCCTGACATATAGAGACTCCGGCCATTGTTGCTTAGCCTGGGGAACTCTTTGAGAAAAGCACCGCTGTATTCCCTTGCCTGTCGTATCTGCCCGCAATCGGCTTGGGCCAGCGAAGCCTCCAGGAGAAGTTCAGGGGATGATCGAGCCATTCTCAAAGCCTGTTCTATAACGAGGAGTGCCATTTTGGGCTTGCCGATCTGGCGATAGAAACGGCCCTGGCGCAGCGCATCGGGAAAGGCGGCGAGGCCTAGTGTGCTGCGGACCACGTGCAGATCACGTGCTGCGGTAAAGATGTCGGTAAGTTCCTCGCGGCTCTTGATGTCAGACAGGCCCCACATGAGGTCGATGGCCTGCCGTTTGGCTTCGGTCACTTCACTCAGATCCGAAAAAAGCTCAAATATTTTGCTTTTATAGGCTGAATTATCCAGATTACGTAGCCCACCTACCGTGTCACGCTCGATTACCTCCGGGGGCGCAGGATAGAACTCTCCACGGGCCGGCATGGCCATGGTCGGTTTGCCCATCCATACTGAGTACCCGATGGCTGAACACCAGGAATAGGAGATCACCCCGTCCGCGATTGTTAGTAGTGTTTTCAGACGATTGAGAAAAAGCGGATCATACATGTGACCGGCGGTGGCACATTCGAAGCCCTCGGCTCGATACAGGGGTTCGGAGGCAATGTCCTTCCAATATAGACAAACTGTGACGCTGTCGTAGGCTTTGCTCATGGCGTGTACATGGCGTATCAGCCAAGGCCGGTCAAATTCGACCCTGATATGATGGGTTGAATGTGGTGGAAAAATCAGCAGATTTTTGCCAAGGCGCTTTTTTTCAGCCAGTAGTGCATCTGCGTTCAGATGGCAGTCGGCATAGGCGATCATAGGGCCGATGGCATAAACCAGTTTATCGGTTTTCGGAGCAATGGCCCTGCACGCCGCTCGGTTGACTCGTAGAAATACGGGCAGGGGAGAATTTAGATCGACATCCCAGTGCAGGGTCGGAAAAAATGGGCCATGCTCGATAATGCAGTGAGTCGGGTTGTCTTCGGGCATGCCGATGAAGCGCTTGAGAATACCTGCATTGCCATAATAATCGTTAGAGGGGTGCAATTCCGGCGTGACCAATTCGCGGTCGCGGCAAAGGTCACGCAGATTTTGGGATAACATGCTTGAATCCTTATTCCGTGACATTCAGTTGCTCGAGCCACAGCTCGAGATTCACCAGCTGCCAGAAGAACATCATATGATTTTCCGCAGGGCGTTTCGTGGCCACAATGGTGCAATGTTCATCGAGCAAATGCATCACTTCTCGGATGTCATAATACTCGGCGGCGCGGAAGCGGGTGGCGGTAATAAGATCACGCACTGCATCGGCTTGTGGGCCAGTGAACCAGATGTGAGCCGGTGCGTTCCAACCGGTTTTCTTGATCCGGGTGCGGGTCTGTTCGGGCAGCACTCCGCGCATGGCGTTGCGTAGTAGTACTTTGGTCACGCCGTCATGGATCTTCAGGGTGCCGGGCACACGGAACATGAATTCCATCAGGCGGTGGTCGTAAAACGGGTCCACATTGACGAAGTCAAAGGCGTTGGTGTGACGATCTTCGGCCCGCAGGCAGCACGGGGCTGCCTCGCGGTTGATATCCTGCCATGTGCGATTTTTCAGGTACGAAGCAAAGGGGCGCTCCATGACCGGCTCAAAGCGGGTCAGATCAAGACATTCGGGCCGCAACGCCTTGGCGTAGCGTTCGATGCGCTTGCGGTCGGCCAGGCAGCGGCCCGGTGTGGCAAAATCGACCAGACGGCGAAGGGCATTTTCGGCCACCGGACGGTTTTTTCTCCAAACAGGGTGGTCGTGGTGGTTTGCCCAGGCTTCGATTTCGCGAATTAGAACTTCCTCGCGATCGGACGCGCGCAGGTCGGCAAAATGGAAGAAGAAGTATTCGTATTCGCCGGCATTGAGTTCGTCACCGCCCAGACCGCCGAACAGGGCATCAAAGCCCGCTTTTCCTACCTCGCGGCACAGCAGCCAGTGGGAGAGCCAGGTGGCTGTGGCCACCGGTTCGCCATGGGCGGCCACCATCTCTCGCACTAGGCTGAACAGATCCACCTGGCCGATGCGTACGGGATGCCATTGGGCCACCGCAGCTTCCAGCATGGATTTGATTTCATTGGATTCATCATAGGTCGGATCGTCATAAACAGCGGAAAAGGCGTGCTGTTTTGCTCGGGTCAGACGCACGGCCGATGCCAGCACCGACGACGAATCCATGCCGCCTGAAAGCGCAAAGGCCGGCTTTTTAAAGCCTTGCAAACGCTCATTCACCACTTTGAACAGCAGTGCGCGATACTGCTCGGCCAATTCATCTTCGCTCTCCGTGAAATCCGGCGCTTCCGAAAGTCGCCACCAGCAGTGCAGATCGATACGCCCGTTATGGCAGCGGGCCATGTGGCCGGACGGCAGTTGACGGATGGATTCATAGGGGGAAGAAAAAGGGTCGTTGTCGATAGTGCGGTAATGGGAAGCGGCAAAAAGAGCCGCGAAAGTGGGGTTCACCTTGCGTGAAACCCCTGGCACCAGCAGCAAGGATTGAGGCTGGGAGGCAAAGGCTACGCCTTCTTTGGCTTCGACATAATAACAAGGGCGGACTCCGGCCCGGTCCCGACCAAGCCAAAGGGTATCCGCGGCGCGGTCAAAAAGGGCCGCGGTAAAGTCGCCGCACACGCGTTGAAGTGCACCTTCGAATCCATGGCGTTCAAACAGGAGGATCAACCGTTCGGCGTCATTGGCCGCCACCGGTAACTCATCGGTGTTGCCAAAGGCGCCATCCACCACAGCCATCAGGGAGCCGCGTTGGGCCAAGCCGCCATTCGGGCCGATTCGGCCCATGGTGGCCGGTGCATTCTGGGCGATCTGGCCGACAGCGTCGGGTGACCGGCTCATCCGGGCGAGCATCGGCTGAAGTTGTTGGTGGTAAGAAGGATTTTTTGAGACTATTCCCGCGATGCGAGCCATTTTCACTGCCTCATGAAACTGCGATGGCCGCTCCACGCCGAAATTATGGCGCTTTTGCTCAACGACGCCGGGCCACCACGAAGGTCCAATGGTGGGGGTACCCGATCACCATCTCAGGCCGGCCGCCGGTCCGCCGATCGGTCACGAGCTGCGCTTCGAACCCGAAGGACTCAATGAATCCGAGAAGTTCGTCCGAAGCATAGGTATTGACATGCACCCGCAGTCTACAGCCTGGATCGAGGTACTCATCCACCACGTATCGGTAATGCGCTGTTTGCGCCAGCGATTCGCGCAAAATCACGCTTCTTCGCGAGCATTGCAACATGCGTTCCAGTCCGCGGTGGTAGTTGTCGATGTTGGACAGGACGTTGAGGCAGACGATGTGATCGGTCTCGCCGGCCAGTTCATCCAGGCTCATCGTGAGCAGCCGCTCCGGGGGCAAACCAAAGGCGGGCAGGCATCGACGGCCGATGGCCAGCAAGGTCTCCGATGCATCCAGGCCCCAGTATTCGGCCGGTATGCCGCGCGATCGGAGGGAGTGGTAGAAATAACCGCTGCCGCAGCCTATATCCAGCAGGGTATTGCCCGGTGCCACGAAGGGCGCGAGCAGTTCGGCGGCCTGGGCGTGGCAGGTCATCTCCTCGGCTTGCATCAGACAGCGCCGTGTGTACAAATCGCGCAAGGTCGCACTGTGCTCCCAAATGGAATAGCGACTGCGGCCATCTGCGCGGATCATGACCGAACTCCGGCGACGATGAAGGCCGAGGCCATGAAATGACCGCGCCAGTCGGAGGGGTCTTCCATGTCCAGGCTGCGGGCCCGGAACAGATCGGGCACATTCGCGGCCAGCATGGGGGGCAGGCAATGATAGTGGTAGAAAAGAACGCGTACATTGCAGAAACCCGTATCCGCAAATTGCTGTCGCAGGATGAACGGATTGTGGGTGCGCGAAAGGACATCGTCATAGCCCGGCTCATCAATTTTTCCGGTGCGCCTGGGCGGCAGATCCATGCGGAAGCGCTCTTGAAGATGCAGCATGGCCCGCTCCAAGGCGGGCTTTTCCGCTGCCGAAGCCTGATCGCGCAACTGTTCCAGACGAAGCAGGTCGTTTTGGAAAAAATCCAGGGAGTACCGGTTCAAAGTAAAGAGCGCAAACAGGGCATTGCGCGCCTCCAGCAACACCAGGCCGCCGGGCCGCACGGCCGCGTGCAGATTGGCGATGACCCTGAGATCATCGCATTCCGGGATGTGGGGCAAGACGCCGGCGCAGACCGCGGCATCGAAGCGACCGGTCAAACGCCCCGTTGGATCGGCGAAAGCGTCCGGATCGAGCACGCTGCCGTGCCAGAGCCGCTGGGGCGGCAGGCCGAGTTCGGCGAAGATCCGCCGCCCCTCGGCCACCATCTCGGGGGTGAGGTCGAATCCATACAACTCGATGCCCGTGTCGGCCAGTTCACGCAGGAACGATGCACTGCCACAGCCGGCATCGAGAAGGGTGGCCGCACCGGCGGTCAGCAACTCGTTGCGCAGCAGATCGCGATGCACCGGCGGGTAGGCGGCCTGGGGACCGTAGTAATTCTGATGGTAATTGTCGCTCCAAACGGCATAACAAGCCCGCACCCGGGCTTCGATTTTTTCGCGATCCGACGCCATTTACCGCCTCCTTTTGCGGGCCGCCAGCCACATGTGGGAAGAGAGGCCGTTTTCGGCCAAAAAGGTTTGGAATCCATGGCCGAGACGTTCCCACTCGTCGATCAGCACCCGTTGTAGAAAAGGGTTGTCCTTGAGCGAGAAATGGCCGGCCAGGACCGCCTCGCGCACGAATTCGGCATCCAGGCGCCCGGGCGTGGAAGTCTCCAACACTTCGAAACCGCAAGTGGTCACGAGCCGACTGAGGGAGTCGGGGTTGAACAGATTGACGTGCTCGGCATCCACGGCCAGGGAAACCGGCCCCAGGACTTGGATGTCAAAGCCCAGCCCATTGGGGCAGGTGAGCACCAGTAGACCGCCCGGGGCCAACTGGGCGGCCATGGCTTCCAGGAACCGGCGCGGCTCGAAGAGATGTTCGATGACCTCAAAGGCCAGGGCTACGTCCACGTTGTTTTCCCGGGTCTGGATTTCTTCTACACGGCGCTCGATGACCGCAACGCCGCGCTCGCGGCAGGCCGCGGCCAATTCCGGCGTGGGCTCCACGGCCACTACCTTTTTGAACCGCCCGCATTCGGCCGCCAAAGCAGAGAAGGTGCCAAAACCCGGGCCTACTTCCATCAAGCTCCCCGTAGGGATGCCGTAGGCTGCGCAATAATCCAGCACGCGCGCCAGGCGCGGGCGGTGAATCTTCTCGCGTCGGGCATCTTCCGAGGCGGGGAAGATGTGTTCGGCCCAGAAACGATAGTTTTCCGAATCGGCATAATAGGCGGCCATCACGTGGGGCGCCGGCCGGGGGCTCATGAAAAGGGTCCGGCAATGCGGGCAACGGCAGTAGTCGAAGCTGAACTTCTCGAAGGCCGGAACACCATCGCCGGCGCCGCAGGCCGGGCAGGGGACAGGCACGAATTCATGGCGCCGGGACTTGAGGCGCTCGATGTCCCGGGCAAAGGCCGCCTCCTGGCCGGCCAGCAAATCATCCGGGCAAAGCTCCTTTTCGCTCAATTTCTGGTCATGCAAAAGCTTTTGGGTTGCGGTCATAAGCTGTCCCTTGTCCAACGTCCGTCTTTCTTGCGCCACACCCGGGGATCGCGAAAGGTATCGGCGATGCGATCGAACTCGTCCTCACGCATGCCGACGTAGGTCAGCCAGCGCTGCAAATCCTTGGATTTGATGGGGTCATGGTGATTGACCAGGGCGATGGCGCGCTCGCGGGTCATCAAACCGGCCCGGATGTCCTTGCAGGCGTGATCGGTGGCCCGGCCATAACCGAATTTGATGTATTTAAGATAGTCATGGACGCCGTTTTCATGCATGTCGTCCAAGTTGGACATGGTGCGATAGGTGCGTTCAAAGGGCTCGGCCGAGACCTCGAACCCATAGCGCTCGGTGACCAGCTTGATGTGCTCGTTGGCTTCCCAATGCACATAATTGCCCAGAAAGATTCCCCGCAGATCCAGGGCAAGCATCTCTTCATCGCTGGGGTACTTCCAGAGGCCCATCTCCTGGCTGGTGATTTCCTCCCGGCCGACGAAATAGGTCCACTCGTAACCGCGCGCGAAATGCTCCAGCCGGTCGCGGTAGGTCACCTCGGGAAAGTCGTCCATGGAAAACTGGCCGCACAGGTCCAGATAGCCGTGCTCGCCGTAGAAAACCAGCGGGATGCGATGTTGGACCGCCACTTTCAAGGGCACGGTCATGATGCCCACATGCGCATGCCAGTTCATATCGCCCATGATGATCAAGGCCAGCCGGTTGAGTTTCTTTAGAGTGGTCACCGACGGCCGCACCACGATGTGATCGACGCCGAAGACCTCCCGCATGCGGGTCATGTTGCGCCATCCGGCCTCGGTCCAATTGTTGCCGTCATAGGTCACCAGCAGCGGATTGAGGCCATATTCTTCTTTGAGCACATGCACCTGGAAATAGGAATCCTTGCCGCCCGAAACCGCCACGACCGCATCATGGCGGCTGCCGTCCTTGCAGCGGTACCGCTCGAGCAGATCGCCCAGCAACTGCCTGCGCCGTTGCCACTCCCGAGCGGGTATGGCGTCCTTGACCTTGGCCATCTGGCACCCGGTGCACACATTGTGCTCGTCGAACTCCATGGGGGCTGCCGAAATCGATGGGTAGACACAGGCGCTGCACCAGCGGATAGCCTTGGGTTCGCCCGCTTTCACCCTGGCTGCCGGATAATCGCCCATGCGGGCCTGACGCAACCGCTCCTGAATGCGGGCGTCCTCCCGGGCACGGTCATACTCCGGCTCGCGGCGCAAGAAGTGCGACCCCAAGCCCACGGGTCGCATGGGGATTCCTGCGGATAGACAGGCTCGCTTGGCATGGGAGTAACTCAGTTCGAAAAAATGGAAGAGGTTGGCGGCCGCGGCGGCGGCCGCTCCTGCTTCGCGAATGGCCGGTGCAAAATGTTCATAGCGGCCCACGCCGCCGCAAGTCACCACGGGGATCGTCACGGCGCCGGTGACTGCTTGGATCAGATCGAGATCGTAGCCTTGGCCGGAACCGTCACGGTCAATGGAATTGAGGAAGATCTCGCCGGCGCCCCTATCTTGCGCCTCCTTGGCCCACTGGGTCACATCACGATGTGTCCCCCGTCGGCCGCCATCGGCGTAGACCTCATATGACGAGCCGTTCCGACGCGCGTCGATAGACGCCACGATGCATTGGGTGCCGAAGCGGCGCGCGGCCTCTTCCATAAAGGCAGGATCTTCCAGCGCCGCGGTATTCAATGTGATTTTGTCCGCTCCGGCAGTGAGGCGTTTTTCAATATCGTCGATGGTTCGGATACGCCCGCCGAATGTTAGGGGCATGAAGCATACCCTGGCGATCTCCGCCAGCACATCCAGCGCCGAGTGGCCGAGATACTGCTGCTGCAGATCGTCGCGGCGCAGGTCATGGCCCTGCGTGTCCCGGCTGATATCCAACACGATCAGCTCGTCCACGTTCCAATCCGAATAACGCTGCACCGTGCTCATGGGATTGCCGATTACCTGATGCATTTTGAACAATTGGCTTCGCACGATCAGGCCGTGCTTAAGCAACAGAACAGGAATCAGGCGTGGGTGAACCGCGACAATGGGGGCATTACAAGTTGTATCGGGTGTTGGGGCCATGCTCATCGATAAAATCCAGCTTGGATAAAATTGTCAAGGCAGCGCAATCCTAAATCCTGACTTTTTTCGGGGTGAAACTGGACACCGAAAACATTGCCTCGTTCGACCGCTGCGCAAGCGGACGAATCCCCGAAAACAATGGTGGCGGCCACATCCTGCGCGTTGGCGCATTTTAAATGATAGCTGTGCATGAAGTAAAAGGCCCCACCGCTGGGGATCTCCTCGAACAATCGGGCACGGGCAGCCGTGGAGACATCGCACCAGCCGATATTGGGCACCCGATCACCGGCATGGGCAGGTTTCAAGCGCACCACCTGTCCAGGGATTAAGCCCAATCCTTCATGCGTGCCGAACTCTTCGCTCGTTTCGGCCAGCAACTGCATGCCCAGGCAGATTCCTAAAATGGGAATGCCCGCTGCAGCGGCCGCGCGGATGGGCTCGACCAGGCCGCGGTGGTGCAAACTGCGCATGCCGTCCGCGAAGGCACCCACCCCCGGCAGGATCAGGGCAGAGGATGACGCCAGGGCAGTGGGGGTATCCGCCGGAACGGCCGCCACCCCTAAACGCCGGCAGGCATTGATGACCGATCCGAGGTTGGCGATGCCGCTGTCGATAATCGTAATCATGACGCCACTCTCCTGGGAACCGAACGCGGTATCTCGGTCCGATGGAGGGAAACCAGCCCTTTTTGCTCGAAGCGGCCCAAATAGCGACGCAAGCGGTCGAAGGGCAGGTCGTGACGTTGAGCGATCTCCAGGAGTGTGTGGTCACCGTCCATGTACCGGAAAAGCGAATCCAGCAGATGGCCCCATTTCTCGGCGTCCCCATCCAGCTCTTTGCAGACCGCCGGATCGGGGCGCTCCATGTAAAGATCGTATTGGGGGTTGGACAAGCAGATCAAGCCGTCAAACCGGCGCCGAATCGTTACATTCTCTTCCAGGATGTGGACCACCTTTTTCAAGACAGCGAGCATCTCTTCCAATTGGGCCGGAATCATCAGCTCGGGCGTATCCAGACTGGTATGGTATTCGCGGTAGGGCGCGAACTGATTTTCGCACCGGGTGAGCTCCACAAAGGGCACTTCATAGCCCGGCGCTTCCCACACCGTTTCGTCATTGCCGGCGCCCTGGCGCCAGGGAACCAGAAGATGGGCGCGGCTGTGGTGGCGCAGGGCATTGGCAAAGGCTTGATCGATTATCTGGCCGCCGAGAAAGGTGGCCGTGGCTTTGAGCGCGCCGGGCGTTCCGGGCATTTCCGCGAACACGCCGCATACCATACGGTCGACCTGCTCGCGGGGCAGATCGCGCAGATAAAAAACTGTACCTAAATGCTCGGGGCCCAGCACCAGACGATAGGAGTAAAAAGTCTCCCGGGCGGCCAGCCACTGGAACAGGTGGACCAAGATAGCCACGCCGGCGAACCCGTCGTTGGCCATGTGTGGGTGGCAGGTGTGGGCATTAAAGACGATGGTTTTGTCGCTGCGTCCGGATTTGTGGTGGTGGGCCACCAACATGCGACCCGGCAGGTATTCGGTTTGCAGTTCGACCCGGTATCGACCGGGACCCAAGCGTCGATGGATGTGGCCGGGCAGGCTCAGGACCCAATCCGCAGCCCAGGGCCGATACTGCCAGGCGCAGTGAAACAGGAAGGCCTCGGGAAGATCCGGACAAGAGATCAGATGCGGCTGGAGTTCTTCCCAGGAGAGTTCGCCGCAGAAGGATTTGGAGCAGCGGCCGACGCTCAGGGTATGCCCGCGGCCGTCGAAGCACGCCATGCCATCCTTGTAAAGTTTGGCTTCATGGACCCGCCAGTTTTGGGGCACCTGCCAGCCGTTGAAACTCTCTCCAGAAGCAAAGGTGAAAAGCTGCAGGGGCAGCTCCTGGCCGATGCGGGCAAAGAGCGCTTCGTTATCGTCGGCGACCACGCCGGCTGAATACGCACAGAGATCGGCGATCAGCTCGGTCAGTTGGGCACCCTCCGGGCAGAGTTCATCCATCATGCTTTCCTCGCCGCAAGGTGGCACCATGGCTGGCACAGCGTGCCGCGGAACAGAAGGCGATCGCCCCCAGCCAATGGACGGGTGTGGGTGTAGAGCGCGCTGCGCGGGTTTGAAAGCGGTAGATCGATACCGATGCAAAACGGTTGAAAGGTGATGGCCGTAAAGCCTAAACTCTTTAATGTTTCAGCCACGGCCGCTTGCGGACGGAAGGTCAGAATCAATCCCTCCGGATGCTCGGGCGTTTCCTCCACGATGCGCAGGGTCTGGTCGAAACCATGATAAAAATCGAACACGAAGACCCAGCCGCCGGATTGGATAATTCCCGCGAGGCTTTTCCAGGCCTGGGCGTGCTGACGGTCATCGAACCGGAACAGCACCGCATTGACCACGACGATGTCGGCCGGAGAGCCCTTCAGATCCAGGATATCCATCACGGCGAAATCGATGCCGGCCAGGTCCGGATCGGCCTGGCACTGAGCGATGACGTCGGCGAAAAGATCTCCCCCGCGCAAGCGCAGGCCAGGCAATTCGGCCTTCATCTGGTAAAGCAGGTTGCCGTTGTGGCAACCGATATCCAATAAGCTCTTGCCCCGCAGGTCACCGACCTTTTCGCGGATGAGTCCCAGCAGGAATTTGTCGCTCTCGCGCGGTTCGGTGCGGTACTTCTTTTGGTATTCGAAATACTTTTGGGCCATATACGCGGCAGAGCCGGTGATCTGAGGCATGCGGGTTCCTCTATACTTATTTCTGCTGATAGGAAGTGTAAAAATCTTCCCATCGCAGCAGTTCATCTTTTTCGATGGTTCGTTTGGCCACCCGGCCGTCCACCTTTTCGCGTTCCTCGAAGTCCACCCCCTCCTTGAGCGTGCTTTTGACGCGCTTGAGCATCATCGAGCGGATCTGTTCGCCTTTTTGGATGGTGCGCGCGGCAAACATTTTTTCCCGGTGTTGACGCTGGGAGAGGGTCTGGGCGCAGAGCGTCTTCAACAATCGGGGCTGGGCGCGATAGATCGGGTCGGCCATCACGGCGGAGACCAGGGCATCCGTCTCTTCGCTGCGCAAGACCATCGTGAACAGCCAGGCCCAGTACTCGTATTCTTCGGCGGACAATCCCATCGGTCTTTCTTCAAGAAAACGCGCATGCAGTTTACTGCCGGGCAGCAGCTTGAGCTGGTATACCACCACTTCGTCCGCCTTGGGCAGGGTGCGCAGAAAATCGATCCCGCCGGCCATTTGGGCAGTGGTGTCGAAGGGATTCCAGTGGATGATATCGTATTGGATGGTGATGTTGTTGCGGATCAGCATCTCCGCATAGGCTTTGATCTGGACGTTGATAATGCGACGGCCCATGACCTGCCTGCGCTGCTCCTCGTCCACCGATTGGATGCCGATCTGGGTGATGCGCAGACCGGAGCGCGCCAGGCGGCGGATGGCTTCCTCATCGATAAAGCGCACATCGGTATTGCAGAAGAAATCCACGCCGATTTTCTGATCGTACAGATCCAGGAACTCGTTCAGCCAGGCTTTGTTCCAACCGAAGATCGAATCCATGAAGCGCACATAGGCGATATTGAAGCGCTGTTTGGCGTAGAGCAGTTCGTCGATGACGCTCTGGGGGCTCCGCAGCCGGACCTTGGGCATCTTGGCGCCAAAGCGGCCGATCATTTCCGGCCATTGGCAAGCCTGGCAGTAGGTGCAACTGGAGGGGCAGCCTTTGGAGACGAAGATATCGTAGGTGCGGGTGTCGTAGGCTTTTTCCAGGGGAACGATGGCATTGTCCTCGATCAGGAATTTTTGCCCGAATTCCCAATCCGGGTAGGGCAGATTATCCAGGTCGGTCGCCGGCGCAAGGGCGTTGTGTGCCAGCCGCCCCTGCGGGTCAAGCCAGGCGATGTTGTTCAGCCGGCGCGGGTCGTCGGCGCTGACCAGGTGGGCGATGACCGTGTCGGCTTCGCCCAGGCAGACAAAATCGAGAAATTGCAGAAATTCAGCCGGTTCGACGGTGGGGCCGTAGCCGCCGCCGATAAAACGGGCCCGGGGGAGCCGTTTGCGCAGCTCGGCCACGATGGCGCGCGCCAGGCGCTTGACTGGGCTGCGGGCGCTGATGCCCACCACATCGGGCGCGAGTTCGGCCACCTTGTCGAACAGCAGCCGTAATTCGGCCTCGGAGGGCGGGTTGATGTCTTCCCCGCAGCCGAAGATGTTGTTGTTGAAAACGTACTGGAAGTAAAGACTGTTCGGATCGACCCCTTCGATCACGGCGGCCCGGTCGTCCTTGAAATAGAGCAGGTAAGGATCGTGGCCCGCCGTTTTGAGCACACCCGAAAGCAGGCGCGTGCTCAGGCAGACCCGATCGTAAAAAGAGATCAGAACCACTTTTTTAGGTGCGATGCCCATGGAAATCGCTACTCCTTACGAAGAATGGAAATAAAACCCGTCGCCAGAAAGTATCCGATCCAGTGGTTCGAATACTCCTTTTCGAAAGCAATGCTGACGCGTTCGTAATCCGGGCGCTTTTCGAAAAGCAGCGGCGGCACGGCATGGAAGCGGTAGAACACCTGTTTGAGCTCCGTGAATCCCAAGCGCTTGGCTTTATCCTTGTATTCGAAGGGTATCTCGGTACGGTTGAATACCTGGTCGCGCGTGGTGGCGTAGCGGCCCTGGCGGTCGGGTTTGTCAGGATGGACGATCAGGTCGCGCAGTAGCCCAGCAGCCTCGTCGATTTCGGATTGTTCCCGGAAGAACTTGGGCAGAAAATGGGTCTGAAAAAACGCCAGCGTAAAGCGGTTGAAGGTGCTCAGGTCGAACAGGGCATTGACATTTTCCACGACGAGCGCGCCGCTCGGCTTGAGCACCCGGCGGAATTCGGCAAATGCGAGCCGCTCCTCCGCTTCGCTCAAGTATTCCAGAACCCCGGGGCAGACAATGGCATCGAATGTGGCGTCGGCGTAATCCGGCATGTGGGTGATAGAACTGACCCGTACCCGTTGGGGGTCGAAACCGGCCAGCTCGATGCGCTGCCGTGCCAGGGCCACCATGTTTTCGGCGATATCGCACCCCTGGCCATCCCAGCCGCGGCGCAGACACTCCAATAAGATTTCACCGCTGCCGCAGCCGGCATCCAGGATCTTGCCCAGTGGCAGCGCATCGAAAATCTCTTTCAACCGGTCCAGGCGGACCTCGAAAAAAGGATAGCGGATTTGTTCCGGGTTTTCGTAGTACTGGTAGGCGGTCTTGGCATGTTCGGCCGCTTCCGCGTTCCAGAATCTTTTGACATTCTGTTCCATGGCGATACATTGCTCCGAGGGCTCAGGCTGCCGCGTCCAGCAATGCGGTCAGCGTATATTTGCCGCTGGGCTCGATGGCGCGCTCCAGCATCAGAAGCCGGAAGCCGGCGCAGGCCACGGTCACGGCCAGCGATGCCGGGCTGAAGATGTGCAGGTGCTCGATAAAGAACTCTTCCCTGCCCGGTCCGCCAGCCTCGGCGGCAACATCCGGCACTTCCACATAGACGCATCCATGATGCAAAAGTAGTGCCCTTGCGTTGGCCAGCAAATCGACGGGGTTGGGTACATGCTCGAGGACTTTGTTAAAGGTGATGAGCTCGAAGAGGGCGGGGGCGGTGCGAAGATAGTCGCCCAACGCCTGGGCCACGGCCTGCACGCCCGCAACCTCGCGCAGGTGGCGCACCGTGCGCGCATCGGGTTCGAGGGCGGTCGCCTGCCAGCCGTTGGCCTGCATGGCGGCCGGAAAAACGCCTAGCCCGGCGCCCACATCGAGCAGCCGCGGTCCGGCGGATTCATCGATGCCGCGCAGGCGCATATAGCCGCGCACCCGGGCGACCCGCCCCCGGTTATCCGATTTTTCCGGCGGCAGGGCCATGATGGCTTCAAACTTTTGACGCAGGCCTTCCGGGCTGCCGTAGGTGGCCTCGACATATTCCTGTTCGTAAAGTCGGCTCAGATCAAGGTCGTGCCGGGCGAACCAATGCCCGCACAGTGTGCAACGGTCAAAACGCCTGCGGTAGGTTTGGCCTTTCAGGTCAAAGCTGGTTTCACCCGCCGGCGGCTGATCATAGGCGAAGGCCGGCACCAGAAATTGCCCTTTGCATTGACAACCCAGGGTGGGGTCGATGTTCATCCACGGCCTTTCGACGACATTTTTATTTGGTTTTCAAAATTACTTCGCGCAAGCCATCCAAGGTTTCGCTCGAATCCAGCCACGTTATGACTTCGCAGCGTTCTTGTTGCAGGTAGGCCTCGAAATCGGATTCAAGCCCTTTTTCCACCAGCAGCACGAAATAGCGGCCGGTAACCGTATTGTGGATTAGCACCCCTCGCAAGCCAAAGGAGGTCAAGCGCCCGTTGAGCGAGGGTGTTGCGTAAAACCCCCAATGCTTGCGGGCCACATCGTACTCGGCACCGCTCCCCGTCGTGAAAGTGACCTGTTCCTCCGGTTCGAGGGCCAGGCTGCCGCAATCTTTCATTTCAAAACGGACATCGTTGCCCACGATAAACGAACGCGGGGGAATTTTGGCGTCAAATTTCATGGGGGGGCCTCCAATTCCAATCGGGTATCAGGAAATCGAGAATATGCCAGGTACCGTCCGCTTGTTTTTGCCAGATGCGCGGATTGCGGAATCGTTCCAACGTATTCCAAAAACGGGAGGGGGAAATGTTTGCGAACTTGCAAAAGCGGGCGATGTCCGCATGGGGGGTCTGATCGCCGGTCTCGGCGATGATCCGCACGGCCTGGTCGCGGCGCATGCGTCCATGACGGATTTCCAGGGATAAGTTGTCGAAGAGGCGCGTGAAGCCGAACTTGGGCCATTTAAAATAGTGGTGCAGGGAGATGAAATCGTCATCGATATCGGCGAAGGCGTAATAGCCGGTGCGCGCTCCCTGAGCCCGCGAAGTAAAACCATGGGCCTCTGCCACGCTGCGGGTCATGTCCGGGTCCCAGGCAAAATAGTATCCTAGAAAGACGGCCAGGATCTTTTTTTGTTCCAAAGCGCCGGGCGCCGGACCGAAGTAGGGGGTCAAGTCGCATTCGGAAAGGTCTTCATCGATCCAATCCCGGGCCGTGGTGCCCTGGGTGACGCCGTACACGCGCAGCCACTCGTCGTTCAGGCGAAAGCCGGTATGAGCCTCATCGGCCGCGCCATATTCAAAGGCGGAGTTTTCGCCCCAAATCACCAAAGGGATTGCAAAGCGCTCGGCCATGCGCAGGGGAATTGCAAAAAGGGCCAGGTGCATGGGGATCGCCGTGCTGCCGCAGCGTTCCAGGGTTTTGAGCATGAAGCGGCGTTCCACGTCGGGATTGATGCTGTAGTCGATGTGATCCACGCCCAGGTTGACCAGGTTGCGCAGGTTGCGCTCGCCCAGTTCGTTCCGGCCGGGTGGCCGCCAGGTGACGCACAAGGGCTTGAGGCCATATTCCAGGCACTTGATCACCTGCCAGGTGGAATCCTTGCCGCCGCTGACCGGGATGACGCAGTCATAGCCGGCGCTTCGGGCGCGGGCATGGGCGACCACATCCTGGAAGGCCCTTTCCCGCGCTTGCCAGTCGATGTGCGGTCGGCCGGCATGGCTGCGGCAGGCGTTGCAGACACCGTTTGCGTCCAAGCGGATGTTCGGCCGAGTGTCGGGCGTGACGCAGTGCATGCAGTATTTCATGCCGCGAACTCCTCTAAAAACAGCTTGGCGCTGATGAAGTTGAACAGAAATTTACTCTGGCTTTCGGAGCTTCCGCCGGTTTCGAACATGGCCTGGATCGGTTCGCGTCGGACCTGTTCAAAAATGGGGCTGTCGTTCAGCAGCCAGGCGCGCACCGAAGGGTCCTTGAGGTCCAGTAAATCGAGGATCGGCGCGTTGAAGCCGACCTTGCGGCGGTTGTCCACGATGCGATCCGGGGCGATGCCTCTTACGGCATCGCGCAGCACCGCCTTGGCGGCGCCGTCTTTGATCAGGTGCCGGGTGGGAATGCGAAAGCAGTGCTCGAACAAGGCGCGGTCCAAAAATGGCGAGCGATTCTCGATGGAGTGGTACATGGCGTTCAGATCGTCTTCATGCAGGATGACCGGCGTGGCCTCGTGAAACAGCTCGTTGAGCATGCGGTTGCGCAGCAGATCGTCGCAATAGCGCGCTTCGAAGAACGCTTCCCGCCAGGGGTCGATCAAACAAGCGGCGAAAGCGTCGGCCTCCAGGTAGATATGCCCGCGGGCGTCGGGCCGGCGCACGAACGTTTCCGGGTCCTGGAGCAGGGGATTGCGCACGATCGGTCGGATGTGTTGGTACCAGTTGGCCAGGCTGAGGGCATACCGAGCGGGATCGTCGCGCACCTGGGCCAGGTAGAAGCCGTGGTGGTCGTAATACCCGGTGAAGAGTTCGTCGGCGGCCGTGCCGCTGACGCAGATGCGAAAGCCGTGGGCGCGGACGCTCTCCATGAGCAGCCAGTGGACATAGTAGGTGATGGTGTAGACCGGCGCGTCGTGATAATGCACCAGTTCGCGCAGACCCTCCAGGAATCCGTGACTGCGCAGGGCGATGGCGGTGTGGCGGATGCCCAGTTCGGCCACCGCGTGGCGCACCAGATCCATCTCTTCATAGCGCGCATCGGTGTTGGCGATCGTAAAACCCTGCACATCGTAGCCGAATTCCCGGCGCGCGATGGCGATCAGGGCATTGGAATCCACGCCGCCGCTCATGCAGAAGGCCAGAGGCACGTCGGCCCGCAGGCGCAATTCCATGGACCGGATCAGCGCCGCCCGGGCGCCGGCCACCGCCTCGGCGTAGGTCATGTCCGCTTCGGGTGTGACGGTGGGCGACCAGTAGCGATGCAGGCGCTGCGTGCCGTCGGCCTGGCGGTGGAGCACACACGCCGGGGGCACCTCGCTCACGGCTTCGAAGAAGGTGGCGGGCTGTTTGTAAAGGGATTTGTAGCCGTTGATCAAATAGCGATGCAGTTGTTTGATGTCCGGCCGCGGTCGCTCTGCGGACAAGGCAAAGAGCAGTTTGGGTTCCGAGCCGAAGAAGAGCCCATGCTCAGGGGCGTGCAGATAAAGGGGTTTTTCTCCGAAACGGTCCCGGCCGAGCAGCAGCGAGCCGTCCCTTTCGTCGTAACAGGCAAAGGCCCACATACCCTCCAGGCGGTCCAGCCCATCCACGCCCCAGGCATCCAGGGCTTCGAGCAGTACTTCGGTATCGCTTGGGGTGCGAAAGGTGCGGCCCTGCTTTTCGAGCGCCGCGCGCACTTCGATGTAATTATAGATTTCGCCGTTGAGGATCAGGGCCTTGGCATGCTTCAAGAAAGGCTGATTGGACCTGGCATCCAGATCGATGATGGCCAGACGCGTATGCAGCAGCAGTATTTGCTGCCGCACGTGGAAATCATGATGGTAGACACCCTGGGCATCTGGGCCGCGCTGTTGCATGCGTTGCAGACAAACTTGCGTCCGGGAGTCCGTGATCGGCTTGGACCCGATATATCCCGCAATACCGCACATACATTTTCCCCAATGCGGGTTTACTGTCCTAATGCCGATTCGTCGATGCGCTCTCCGCGCCGGAGTGGGCGCACCAAACGCCGGCCCTCCAGTTCGTCGGCCCTGGAGGGCGGAATGCCGCCGCCGGGCCGCAACCAGAGCACATGCTGTCGGTTCAGGATGGTGCCCGGGGAGAGATCGCCGGCGGCCACCGCCGAGCGTCGGGCCTGGGCCGCTACGCCGGCTTCGCACGCCATGGCGCCTTTTTGGCCGGTGCCGAGCATTGTTTCTGTTTCGCGGATGCGGCGGACCATTTGAGCCATTTCGCCCGGGTCGGCCGAAAGTTGGTGGTCGCGGAAATTGGAATAGGCTTTGTCGATGGTGAAGTGCTTCTCCACGATGCGCGCGCCCAAGGCCACGGAGAGCACGGCGGCCTCGATGCCGAGGGTGTGATCCGAGTACCCCACCGTCTCGCCCAGGGCGGCAAGCTGTCGGATGGCTGCCAGGTTGGCTTCGTGGGGCGGCGTCGGGTAGCTCGAGACGCAATGCAGCAAGGCCAGTTCGCCGGTTCGCTGATGGGCCGCCCAGCGCCGGCGCAGGTATGCGCGGGCCGCATCGATCACGGTCAGGTCCGCCAGGCCGGTACTCAGCAGTACCGGTTTGCCGGTGGCGGCCACGGCATCGAGCAAGGGAAAGAAGTTGTTGTCCGCCGAAGCCACTTTGAATGCCGGCACCAGGGGGTCGAGCAGCGCCACGCCCTGGGGATCGAAAGGCGTGGAGAGAAAGAGAAGTTCGGCTTCGGCCGCCCGTTTTTTTAATTGCGGAAAAACCGTCAAGGGCAGGCAGATGCGCCCCAGTTGGGCGATACGTTCCACCTGGGAGGGCTCGACCAGCAGTTCGGGAACGATGGTCTGAAATTTGACCGCATCCGCGCCGGCTTCGGCGGCCCGAACGATCAGTTCCTCGGCCAGGGCATAGTTGCCCTCGTGGTTGTTGCCGATTTCGGCCACGATCAATACTTTGGTCTGGGTGTCGAAGTTTCCGATGCGCATGCTGCCCGTCCTTACCCGGCGACCTGCTCCGGGCCATGATAGTGAAATACGTGGTGCGCCGCGATCAGGCGGAATCCCAAACGCTCATACATGCGCATGGCGGGGATATTCGCAGCCTGGGTGCCGACCCGGATAGCAGCCAAGTTCGAAAACTGCCGCTGAGCCCAGGCGATCATGGCGGCGGCATATCCTTGCCTGCGATGGCGCGGGTGGACGGCGATCAGATCGACGATCAGCGTTTCCGCGGAGCTGAGCAATTGTAGAAAACCGACGATGCGATCTTGCGCTTCGGCCACGAGCATGGCATCGCCCCGCTGCCCTGAAAAGAAGTTGCCGGCCCAATCGGCCTTGATGTTGTCGGCGACTTCGCGTTCGATCCCGGGATCGGCATGAAAGCGGGAAAATGAAAAACTCTCCCGGGCTACCTGAACCACCGCCGACCGGTCTTCGGGTTCGGCAACCCGCGCCCCGCCGTTGCCTGGAACCGGCGGTGACATGGGCCGTTCCAGCGTCAATAATGTGTCCACCAACCGGAAACCATTGCCTTCCAGGGCATGCACCGTTCGCATCTGGGCCGCCGGTGCTTTGCAGTAGACGAAGCAAGGCGCATTAAAACTTCCCAGGATCGGACGCAGATCCGCCGCCAGGATGTCGTCCGTCGGCATGTCGAGACGAAAGGCCTGTTTTTCAAGCCGCTCGGAAAGCCAGTTGTCTTCGCTAAGGCTCAACGCCATGATTCATCAACCATAAGTTACCGGCAGCACGTCGGCCTGGGTCAGATTTTCGGGAAGGCTCTTGTACCACTCGATATATGCGGGCAATCCTTTTTCCAGCGGCCATTTGGGTTCGTATCCGATCAGCTTGCGCGCCTTGGCCACCGATAAGGTGCCGCGATCCGGCATCAGTTTGTCTTTGGGGACATAGTTGATCGATACCCCCGGAAAGTACGCCTGGACGATGGTGGCCATTTGGGCCAGATGGCGGGCTTCGCCGTAAGTCATATTCAGAATCTGGTTGATGGAGGCCGGGTTCTCGATCACCTTGATCAAACCATCCACCATGTCGTGAATGCAAGTGAAATCCAGGGCGTCCGTGCCGTCGCCGGCAATGTTGATGTCCGCACCTTTGAGTGCATTTTCGATGAACACCTGCCCCACGCGGCGACTCACGCACCGCTCGCCATACAGGGCCGAGGGGCGGATGATCGTGTAGGGCAGGTTAAAGGCCTGATTATAGGCGATGACCAGTTTTTCGCCGCCGAACTTCAGGGCGCCGTAAATACCCAACGGCTCACAGGCCGTGGTTTCATCCACCGCGTGGCCATTGAAATGGCCGTACACCATGCTGGAAGAGAAGTAGATAAAATGTTCGACCCGATCGCGTGAAGAATCCAAGGCGTTTTCTAAGGTCCGAAAGCTGTGGTCGAAGGTGCTGTAGGGATCCTTGTTGGATTTATTGGAGTGCGCCACCGCGGCCAATTGCACCACCACCTGGGGCTTGATGTCGGTGAACAGATAGGAGAGCGCATAGTAGTCGCGAGCATCCTGGGCGTACATGGGAATACCCGCGCTGCGCAATAGTTCCAGGCGTTGGTTGAGGATGTGCAAATACAACTGGCGGTTGGCCGTCTTTTCCTTGGACGATTGGAAGGTCAGGATGTTGTTGACCTGCAAGCCGTCCACCACGCACACATCGGCGCCCAGTTCCTTTAATTTCAGCGCCAGGTTGTGGCCGATAAAGCCAGCGCCGCCGATCAGCATGATTCTGCGATTTTTAATGGGTATCATCAATGCACCTCTCTGAGGGCTTTTTTTACGGCCCCAACGATATACAGCATATCCTCTTCATTCAGATGCGGCCCGACAGGCAGGGCGATGGAGCCGTAACTGATCGATGCGGCATTGGGGAAAGCGTTTTGGGCATATCCGAATTTTTCACGGTACCAGGTAAAATGGGGCACCGGCCGGGGATAGTACACGCTGGTGCCGACACCCTGCTGCTTGAGCTTTTCCACGACATCGACGCGCTGGGGTCGAAGATCTTCCCTGAGCAACATCGACAAGCAGTAGTAGCTGCTGACGGCATCCTCCGTCGGATTGCTGAAAAGGCGCAACTCCTCAAGCTCGGACAATCCGGCGTGCAGCATCTGGTAGTTGCGCCGGCGCTGGTCCATGAAGCTTTTCATGCGCTTGAGTTGCACCGAGCCCAGCGCGGCTTCGATCTCGTTCATGCGGTAATTGAAACCCAGCAGGGTGACATCGTAGACGCCGGGGATCGAGCGCTCCTGGGGCGTGCGGTCCACGCCGAAGGCCCGCTTGCGTTCGATGCGGTCGGCCAGATCCGCGTGCCGGGTAATGAACATACCTCCTTCGGCCGTGGTCATATGCTTGACGGGGTAGAATGAAAAACAGCCGGCATCGCCCCAAAGCCCGGCATGGCGGCCTTTGTAATAGGTCCCCAGGGCCAGGGCGCAATCCTCGACCACGAAAAGAGAGTGCTTGCGGGCGATGGCCATCACCTGGTCCATGGCCACGGGCAGGCCCAGAAAATGGACGATGGAGATGGCTTTGGTGTTGGGGGTCAGCGCCGCTTCAATCTGCGGGATGTCGATGTTGCCGGTTGCAAGTTCGCAGTCCACGAACACCGGTTTGGCGCCGGTGAAGGCCACGGCGTGGGCCGTGGCATTGTGGGTTTGGGCCGGCACGATCACCTCGTCGCCCGGGCCGATCCCCAGGTCGAAGTAGGCCAGGTGCAGCGCGGCCGTGCAGGAGGAGACGGCCACGGCCCGGGGGGCGCCTGTCCAGGCGGCGAACTCGGTTTCAAACTGTTTGGCGCGGGGGCCGTGCACCAGGACGGGGGAATCGAGCACCGCGGCCACGGCGGCCTTTTCCTCATTGCCGATCAATGGCAAACCAAAAGGAATGGTTCTCACGAAGAGGTTACTCCTTGCGCTTGCATAGTCGTCCTTTTACCGATGGTGGCTAAGTTCATATCGTGAACTGTGTCAGCAATATCCATGCCGATGAGCGCTCATGACCCATCAATAGTACGCCACGCCCACGGCCTTGCCTTGGGCCAGCGATCGTTCGGCCGCCAGGCATACCGACATCGTTTTAAAAACATCTTCCACATCGACCGCCGCCGGGGCCTCTGCGCGGATCGACTGAATGAAGTTGTAAGCCAACTCGTCTTTGGGGACTCCGGGATAGGCCGCCGTCAATTGCTCGGGGGGCGTTTCGGCCAAGCGACTTTTATAAAGGTTGGCGTGGGCCGGGCCATTTTCGAAGGTGGCCTGGGTGCCGAAGATCTTGAGGCCATGGAAATGGGGCTTCACGCAACCCAGATTGGTCGTCACCTTGGCAAGTAGTCCGCTGTTGAATTTCAAGAGGCATACGACGAAATCATGGAAGCGGAAAGCCGTATTTTCCGATGCGATGCGGTTGCCCCAGGCGCTGACTTCGGTCACGGTGTCCCGGGAGAGCCAGAGCAGCAGATCGATCATGTGAACCGCCCCACCTAAAATGGCGGAGTAGTATTCGATCTGACCACGCCAGCCCTGGGTTATTTTTTCCAGCCGGCCGTACTCATAATCGGCTTCCATATAGTATAGATGTCCAAAATCGCCGGCAGCGATCATCTGACGCAATTGCATGAAGCGGGGCGAGCGGCGCAGGATCAGGTTCGAAGAGATGCGAAGGTGCGGTTTGGCCTTGGACAGCTCCCGGATGCGCGCCAACTGCCAGTCATAAAGGCAGATGGGTTTTTCCACGAAAAGGTGCTTGTCATGCTGCAAGCCCAGTTCGATCTGTTCGAAGTGATAATTGTCATAGGAGGCGATGGAAACCACGTCGATGGATGGATCTTGCAGAATTTCTTCGGCACGGGTGGTGCGGGATATGTTCGGGTACAAGGCCCCCACCCGGCGGAGCGTCTCATCGTTAAAGTCGCAGATCGCTGCTACTTCACAGCCGGGATGGCGCTGGTATCCATCGATATGGCGTTCGCCGACGCCCAACCCGATGATGCCTGCCCGCAAGCGCTTCACGTCGCGGCTCCTTGGGTGGCATCGCTGACCGCCGCGTACAGATTGCTCAATTCGTCCAGGGTATAGAGATGGTGCGGCTTGGTCATGCGGTGCACCATGGACCGGAAGCGTTCTAAATCCGATGGGGTATCCACCGCCAGATGCATCGGTGGGTACGTCCTGGCGGCGCGGAAATTCACGATCTTGAAATCCTCGGGGTGCAGATAAAAATAGCGGGTGACATGTTCTTGGTCTTGGGGGTCGCTCAGGAGCGGGCAAATCCTGCGGAAAACGCTGCCCCGGACCACCTCCACCGATTGGCCCGGCGCGAACGTGCGCGGAAACACATTGGTCACCAGATCGGCGTCGCCGGTGCGAAACAGCGCCACGGCGTGATCGATCAAATGCTGGTCCAGCAAGGGACTGTCGCCATTGACGCGCACGAATGCATCCAGGCCAAACGCCTCCAGGGTTTCCTGGAAGCGCTGGGCGACATCATTCAAGGAACCCCGAAAAAAGGAGATGTCGTGCCGTTTGCAAAACAGGGCCACCGGATCGTCGCTGGGGTCGGTGGAAGTGCTCACGACGATGCCTTCTATGTCGTGGCAGTGGGTCAAACGTTCATGCAGATAGTGCAGCAAGGACTTGCCGGCGACTTCGGCCAGCACCTTGCCTGGAAGGCGCCGTGAACTCATGCGCGCTTGAACGATGGCTGCGATACGCATTGGCACATCCTTTAAAACCGGTAACAATGCCCCATTTCGAAGCATGTGGCGCAAGTGACCGACATCAATGAGCAATATCAATGCCAAGCAACTGAGACGGCAACGGATGGGCCGCGCAGCCACAACGCGCGATACACATAGCAAAAAACGCTTACCTTACCGAGTCTTGCTAAGTCAAATAATTGACATTTTCAAGGCTTTCCTGCAAGCGCGCTTGTGAGTCTCCGAATTACTTCGGAAATTGGATAGATATGGATTGGTACACAACTTGCTGAAGCTGCCGGTATGTTGCTTGGAAACGACCAAAAAATATTGGTGACGGGCGGTGCGGGCTACGTAGGTTCCCACGCCGTGCATTGCCTGCTCGAATCGGGGGTGCGACCCGAGCAAGTGATTGTTTTCGACAACCTGCGTTACGGTCACCCCGAATTTCTGCCCGCGGGTGTTGTCCTCCACAAAGGAGATCTGCTTTGTAAAAAGGATGTTGGGATGGTGTTTGAGAACCATCCGATTAAGGATGTTTTGCACTTTGCGGCTTATGCTTACGTCGGCGAATCCATGGCCTTGCCCGGCAAATATTTCGAAAACAACATCATGGGCGGCCTCAATCTTTTAGAGGCCATGCTGCATGCTCAATGCCGTCGCATCGTTTTTTCATCCAGTTGCGCGGCCTATGGCGCTCACGGCGAGATCGCCATCATCGAAGAGACCGAATCCAAACCCATCAATCCTTATGGCCAGAGCAAGTTGATCTTCGAGACGATTCTTGCCTGGTACCATCGTATCCATGCCGTTCGATCCATCTCCCTGCGCTATTTCAATGCCGCCGGCGCTGCCTACGGCATCGGCGAACGGCATATTCCCGAAACGCACTTGATCCCGCTGTTGATCGAGACGGTCATGGGCCGCAATGAGGTGTTCACCCTACTCGGAGACGATTACGACACTCCGGACGGCACCTGCATCCGCGATTATATTCACGTCGCCGATCTGGCCAGGGCTCATTTGGAAGCGCTTAAATACCTGCACGATCATGAGGTGTGTGAGATCATCAACCTTGGCAGTGGCGAAGGCAAAAGCGTACGGCAGTTGGTGGGCATGATCGAGGATCTGGCGGGAAGGCCCATCCCGACCAAAGCCGCGCCCCGGCGGCCTGGCGATCCGGCGGTGCTGATCGCCGGCAATGGCAAGGCCGCGAAGCTGCTGCACTGGAAACCCCAAAAAAGCCTGGCAGAGATGCTTCAAAGTGCCTGGCGCTGGCATTGCCAAGAGTGCGGACAACGAAGATGAAAATCGTTCACCTGAACACGCTGGATACGGGAGGGGCGGCCACGGCCGCCTATCGCATTCATAAAGGGTTGCAGGCAGCCGGGGCGGACTCGAAAATGGTGGTGCTGCACAAAACATCTCAGGACGACAGCGTCCGATCCATTCTCGGCTCAGGCACCAGTCTTCTCACAAAGCAAAAGCTCTTTCAGCGTTGGAATAGATTACTCCAGGAATACCCTCGCCGGCCCGGCGGACTCGAGCTTTTTTCCGATACGCTATCACCCGTCGATCTTGGCACCTGCATGGAAGTAATCGATGCTGACATCATCCATCTTCACTGGGTCGCGGGCTTATTCGACAATACCACTTTTGTGAAAGCTTGTTCGGGCAAGCGCCTTGTATGGACGCTCCATGATATGAACCCCTTTACCGGGGGCTGCCACTACGCAGGCAAGTGCCTGGGGTTCATGAAGGAATGCGGACGATGCCCTCAGTTAGGGTCTTCCGTTGATGATGATCTATCGCGACTGAACTGGAATGCCAAGGCTGAGGCCTATGCCGAAATCCACCCGACCCTGGTGGCACCTAGCCGTTGGCTCGGCGACTGTATCGCCAAAAGTACTTTAATGGCGGAATTCCCGTTGCAAGTGATTCCTTATGGATTGCCCCTCGACATCTTCCATCCCATCCCTGAAGACGATCTTCGTCACAAGTTCAGTATACCCATAAATGCCAAGATCGTTCTCTTTGGCGCCGAAGATCCGAGCAATCCACGCAAAGGATTTTCCTTTCTGTTCGAGGCCATCAGACTTCTCGATGCCCGCAAGCATAATCCGGATAACCTTCGTTTCGTGGTCTTTGGCGGCTCTTTCAGCCAGCCCCAAAATGATTCCCCATACCAAATCATATCGTTAGGTAAAATCGAACGACAGCATGAACTGGCTCAGATTTATGCGTTAGCGGATCTATTTGTGCTTCCTTCCCTGGAGGATAACCTGCCCAACACGGCCATTGAGGCAATGGCATGCGGAACGCCCGTCGTCGCTTTCGATTCGGGTGGCATCGGCGACATTGTCGGTCATAAGCAAACAGGCTATTTGGCCAGAACCGGCAGCCCACAACAGCTATGCGAAGGAATCGATTGGATTTTGTCGGAGAAAAAGAAGGGCAGATCTTTCACGCAACACTGCCGGCAGAAGGCGGAAGAGAAGTTCTCCTTCCAAAGGCAGGCCCAGGACTATCTGGACCTCTATGGTTCGCTCGGCATCGAAACGCCGGCCATTAAGAGAAGAAACACCATGGCAAACGCGGCATGGCCCACGATTAGTGTGGTGACACCGTCGTTCAACCAGGCCGCTTATCTGGAAGCTTGCATCCATTCGGTCCTCGATCAAGATTATCCCAAAATCGAATACATCGTCATGGACGGCGGCAGCAGCGATGGGTCACGCGAGATCATCGGCAAGTACGCGCACCGTCTGGCCTACTGGCAAAGCCAACCCGACAATGGTCACTATTGGGCAGTGCAGGAAGGCATCAACCGAAGCACCGGAGAAATTGTCACCTGGTTAAATTCGGATGACTTGTTTCACCCGCACGCATTCAAATATGCGGCAGCCATCTTTATGGAACGCAAGGATGTTCATTGGTTGACAGGGCGTCCAAACTCGATGAATGCGGATGGCTCAGATCTCTTCGTATTGCCGCAACTGCCTATATGGTCGCGTAAACGCTACCTCGAAAAAAGATACCACCATCCATTTATCCAGCAGGAAGGAACTTTTTGGCGCAGAACGCTTTGGGAAAAAGCTGGTGCCAGGATGCAATCCGGCTTGAAATTGGCAGCCGATTTAGAATTGTGGAACCGTTTTTTCAAATACGCTGATTTGCATTCGGTGGACTTTCCGTTCGCAGCATACCGGGTGCAGGGTGAAAATCGGGCCATTCGCTTTATGCCGCTCTACATGAAAGAAGCCGAGCAGGTGATTGAGAATGAACTGAAAAGCTATGAAGCCGAAGACCAGAAACGACTGCGACCCGCGCCAATTCCAATTACTCGCGGACAGATATTGCAGCATCTCGATGCGATACGTTTTCTTAACGATGACATAAGCGACTTTAGCGATTCCGAACACTGCAACGCCAGTGAGGCAAAAGCCCAAAAAATGCCCCTTATTACCAGCATTGTTTCCACTTACAACAGCGAACGTTTCATCCGCGGATGTCTTGAGGATCTGCTGGCCCAAACCATGGCCGATCAGATAGAGATTGTCGTAATCGACAGCGCTTCGGAGCAAGGCGAGGGAAACGTTGTTCGAGAGTTACAGCGGAAATATGACAGAATCAAATATCTTCGCACCGAAAAAAGAGAATCGGTCTACGCTGCCTGGAATCGCGGTATAAAGCTTGCAAAGGGAAAGTACATCACCAATGCCAACACGGATGACCGCCATCGGCCGGATGCATTCGAAAAGATGGTGGCCGTGTTGGAGGCAAACCCGAAGATGGCCCTGGTCTATGCCGACGTAATTAAGACCAAACAGCCCAACCAGACCATGGCCGCCTGCACGCCCAGTGGCGTGTTGCGCTGGTTCGACTGGCAACGGGAGCGCTTATTGACCAAGGGTTGCTTCATCGGGCCGCAACCCATGTGGCGACGCAATGTTCATGATCTATTCGGTTTTTTCGACGAAAGCATGACGGTCGCCTCGGACTATGAATACTGGCTGCGCATATCACAGGTATTTGACTTCCGGCGGATTCCAGAACCGCTGGGACTCTACCTGGAACGCGACGATAGCGTGGAGCACGCCCATCGTGAAGAAAAACGCGCGGAAGAGCGGATGGTCCATCAACGCTATACGGCCGCGGCTGCCGCTGGAAAGATCCTTTCCTTCGCCCCCCTGGAACGCTTGCGCCAATGTGTTCAGGTGGACCAGAGGGAAAGCATGGCCCGGGCGGTCGCCGATATTGAGTCCATATCCCAATACACCGCCGCGGGGGCGGCCGCCGGGGTGCGGAGGCTATGCGCCGAGTTGACCGCCACATTGGCTCAACATGCGCGGGTGAGCAAAGAATGCATCGAGCGATTTATCCAAAAAGCAAGTCACTATTTCCTGACCCGCGGCGCGGCGCCTTTGGCCGATGCGACGCAGGCCAATAATGATCGGGAAGCCAATCGCACCTCCCGCGAATGCTCCCAAAAAGGAGTCCCCATGATGCCGTTTGCCGAAAAGATTCAACAAGGGGTTCGCTGCCTGCTGGACAGCGGCCAGACCGAAAGTGCCCAGTGGATGTTGGACAAGTGGTTGGCCGACTATCCGGGAGACGCTCCCGCGCACCACGAACGGGCCATGCTGGCCCATCACCAGGGTGACGTGAACAGGGCCGGAATGCATTTCCAGAAGGCTGCCGAGTTGTCCCCCGGCAACGCTCTGTTTCAGAAGAGCCTGGGCGATTTCTATCATGTGGCGCAGAAGAATATCGATGCGGCGCTCGCCCAGTATCAGAAGGTGCTGGCACTTACCCCTGACAATCTTGAAACGCTCCTGATCACAGGCCATCTGTGCACGGCATCCCACCGGTTCGACGAGGCCCGGAGCTATTATCAAAAGGTGTTGCACCTGATGCCAAACCAAGCCGATGCTCGCCAGATGCTGAATCGGTTGTCCGTGAAACAAGCGGCCCAACAACCCAAGGAAACCCCGGAATCGCTGTACCAAAGCGCTTGCCGTCAAGCGGCGCAGGGGCAGGGCGGGGAAGCGATGCACCTCTTGGAACGGGTGATTGCCTTGGACCCCGGGCATGCCCTGGCGCATAACGACTTGGGCGTGCTGGCCTTCGAAAGCGGCGACAAGGATAAGGCCCGGCGCCTGTACGAAAAAGCCTGCGAATTGGCGCCTTATAATGGCGTTTTTCAGAAGAACCTGGGCGATTTCTATTATCTGGAGCAGGGCGACGCCGAAAAGGCGCTTACGCGCTATGTCCAGGCCCTGACCCTGGATCCCCAGGACGTGGAGAGTTTGATGGGCACCGGCCATATCTGCATGGATTTGGGCCGCTTGGAAGATGCCCGGGTTTTCTTCGACCGAACATTGGAAATCGAGCCCTGGCATACCGAAGCCCGGCAATATCTACAAAAATTGGATACACCCGTAGCCGAAGCGACAACGTCGAGCGATTTATACGCCGCCGCCCAGAGCCAAGCCGCGGGCGGAGATCCGGGAGGAGCGATCCGGACACTTGAACAGTTGGTCGCCAAGGAGCCCGGCCATGCCCATGCCCACAACGACCTGGGGGTCCTGTATTACGAACAGGGCGACAAACAGCAAGCCTTGCGCTTCTATGAGCAGGCCGCGCGGCTGGCACCCCACGACGCCACCTTTTTGAAGAATTTGGCCGACTTTTACTTCGTGGAGCAGGGGCGCACCCAGGATGCATTGCGCATCTATATCCGGATTCTCGAATCCAATCGAGAAGATATAGAATGCCTTATGGCCGCCGGGGCCATTTGCCAGCGCCTGGATAAAAACGATGATGCGCGCACCTTTTTGGAAAGAGTCTTGGAGATCGAGCCGTGGCATGCCCAAGCGCGTGAAGATCTGAATCGCATTGGCAATGAACGCTCGGGAGGCTATGGCGATTATATCGCCACCCTTGGCCAGCGACGCGTGGGGTTGGCTTGAAATGAATAATCCATCGGCAGAGATGGACCGGGCACAAGACGATCTGGAGATGCTAGAGCGTTGCCTGCACGAAGGCTCTGGCACCCAGGAGGCGGCCCAACGCTATCACGCCGCGGCGCTGGCACGTGGTCAACTGGATCGGGCCCGCCGGCTCTTCGATCTGCTGAGAAAGAAGCATACCGATAATCTTCAGATGGCCGGTTTTTACATCGCCATCTGTCTGCAGCAAGGGGACGATCCGGCCGCCATGACCGCCATCGAAGCCTTGGCCGCAAGCGCCACTCCGCCCGACGGTTTGCTGGACGCGGGACTGGCTGTTCGTCGCCGCTTGGGCCCCATGGTGCCCGACCCTGCCGCTGTGTCCTTATCGTTATGCATGATCGCCCGCAACGAAGCCCCGATGTTGGGGCCATGTTTGTTCGGCATAAAATCCTTGGTGCATGAAATCATCCTAATCGATACCGGTTCCCAGGACCGTACCGCCGATATCGGTCAGCTCTTTGGGGCCAAAGTGCATGCCTTCGCGTGGTGCGACGATTTTGCGGCGGCCCGCAACTTTGCGCTTTCCAAGGCCTCGGGTCAATGGGTTCTGGTGCTGGATGCCGACGAAACCATCGCGCCACAGGATTTTGGTGCCATCCGCCGCCTGATAGGCCAATATGCGGATGGGCGTACCGCCTTGGCCATCGAGACTCGCAACTATTGCCACCGGGCCAATACCATCGGGCTGCATCCCAACGAAAAACAGTATCCGACCCTCGAAGCAGGAGTGGGGTGGTTTCCCAGCACCAAGGTACGCCTTTTCAGGCGAGACCCACGTATCCGCTTTCATTTTCCGGTTCACGAACGGGTGGAACCTTCCTTGGATGCGGCCGGCATCCGCGTGCTTTCCTGCCCCGTGCCGGTACACCATTATGGGCATCTGAACGAAACGCGGAACCAGGAAAAGGCCCTCAAATACTATGAACTCGGTTATGCCAAACTTGCCGATCTCCAAAACGATCCGGGCGCTCTGCGTGAACTGGCTGTACAGGCCGGACAATTAGAGCATTGGAAAGAATCCATCGAATTATGGCAACGCCTGCTTGCGATTCGTCCGCACTATGCCGAAGCCTTAGTTAATCTGTCGGGTGCGTATTGGCAACTGGGACAATACGATCAAGCCCTGATCTGGGGGCAAACGGCCGTGGAATTGAATCCTGGCTCGAAAGAGGCCTGGTATAATATCGGCCTCAGCCTGCTGATGCTCGGCCGGGCGCCCGAGGCGGTTGCCACGCTGAAAGCATTGCGCTCGAAGCATAAAGACTATCTGGCTGCCGATTTCATGCTGGCTGTTTCATTGGGATGCATCGATAAAACTCAAGAATGCCGGACCATTTTGGACGCCCTCGGCCGGACCCCCATCGGACCGGCGCTTGGCATGGCGCTAAAGGATTTGATCCGAAGAATGCGCGATAACCGCCTGGATACCTATTCAGGTGTGCTGGAAGGCGTATCGGCGTCTCTTTGATCTTCGGCTGCGCATGGCCATGCGCGCGCCTTTTCCTGCCCCACCCTGCTTGCTTCTTTTTGCAACGACCTGCTATACGGTTATCTTCCGCACAATTCACAGACCAGGTTGCCAAAAATCGTCCAATGGCTACCTTGGCGGCAGTTTGGGCAAAGCTCACATTCGATAGGCGACATAGAACGGATTCTATGAAACAGAACAAGCGCGAGCACTTGAGCTTATTGTACGACATCAGCGAGCTATCGGCCCTGGTCTCAGACAGTAAGGATATCGACACGTTTTTGCAGCAGGTGGTGCAAAGCGTCGCCTCCCATCTGCATGCCGATGTGGGATCGATTTATTTGCTGGATGACCATAGCGGTGAACTGGTGCTCAAAGCCACCCAGGGGCTCAACCCCACTTCCGTGGACCGTATCCGCATGCGCCTGGGCGAGGGATTGGTGGGGGTCACCATGGCACGCATGGAGGCGCTCTGCGATGGCGCTGCCTGCGACAATCCCAATTTTAAATTCTTCGAAGAGGCCCACGAAGAGCCCTACACCTCGTTTCTATCGGTCCCCATCCATCGAGGGATCGAAAAAATCGGCGTATTGGTGGTCCAGCACCGGCAGCCCGATTATTTCGACGATGCCGATGTGATGGCCCTGCGTGCCATCGCCGCCCAATTGGCGGGTATTGTCGCCAACGTCAAGCTGATGATCGGCTTGCGCAAACCGGGCAAAACCGGCTGGCCGCAAACGCTGCCCGGTGATCTGCGCTTCATTAAAGGCAAGGCCTCGGCCGCGGGTTTCGCGCTGGCGCCGGCCATGGCGCTCAAGCATGCCGACCCGCTTATGAGCGATGTGCCCGACGATACTTTCCATGGCTCGGCCCGCGGCTATCGCCAATCCCTGCAGACGACCATCGGCCAGTTGAAACAACTCCAGGAGCAGTTGGTGTTGCGCTTGCCCGAAAGCGCTGCCTTGATCTTCGATGCCCATTACATGATTCTCAAAGATCCCCGTTTCGATCGCCAAATCGTGGAACTCATCGGCCAGGGATTGCATGCGGCCGAGGCGGTGCGAAACGTGGCCCGGCAGTTCATCACGCTGTTCGAACAGAACGCCAATCCCTATATCCGGGAGAAGTCCCAGGACATCGAGGATCTCGCCAGACGGATTCTTTTCAATCTGCGCAGGGAGAAAGGGGAGGGCCGAAGTCCTATGGACGGTCATATCGTCGTCGCCTCCCAACTCTATCCATCGGATGTGCTCAAGCTGGCCTCCGAGAACGTGGCTGGCATTGTCCTGGTCAACGGCGGAACCACCTCCCATGTGGCCATCATGGCCAGATCCTTGCAAATACCCATGATCATCTGTCAGCGCAGCGAGCTGCTTCAATTGCCCGCGGACACCCAGGTGCTCATGGATGCGGATCTAGGCAACATCTACATCGATCCACCGGAACATGTGCGCCGGCAGTTCGCCGAACGCAACCGGGTGCGGGAACGGACGGCCGGCGAAGCGGTCCGCATGCAACCCCAAACCTTTACGGCGGAAGGGACCCGGGTGCACCTGTTGGCCAATATCAACCTGCTGAGCGAGTTGGCCGTGGCCCGGGACCTTAAGGCCGAAGGGGTAGGGCTTTATCGATCCGAATTTCCTTTTATCGTGAGATCGGTCTTGCCGTCGGAGGAAGAACAGCGCCTGGTTTATGAGCGCTTGTTTCAGCAGATGGCCGACCACCCGGTCTGCGTGCGCACCCTGGATATCGGCGGCGAGAAGGTGCTGCCCTATTTGAACCTGCCCCAGGAAGCCAACCCCGAGCTGGGACTGCGCTCCATCCGTTTTCTGTTGAAGCACCGGGATGTGTTCGACCAGCAATTACGGGCAATTTTACGGGCTGGTGTGCATACCGAGCAGCTCTCCATCATGTTCCCCATGATCTCCTCGCTGGATGAGTTCGAGGCCGCCCGCCAAGCCGTGGACGAGGCCATGGCCAATTTGTCGCGGGAGCGGCTCGACCACCATCTTAAACCCGCCATCGGCACGATGATCGAAATGCCCTCCGTGTTGGCCATCATCGATGAACTGGCGGCCGCGGCCGATTTTTTCGCCATCGGCACCAATGATTTCATCCAGTACATGCTGGCCGTGGACCGCAGCAACGAGAACGTGGCCGGCTACTATCAACCCTTCCATCCCGCTATTTTGAGAGCTCTGGCCCAGATTGTGGAAGCGGCGGACCGGCATGCCAAGCCGCTTTCGGTCTGCGGCGAAACGGCCCATGATCCTGAGTTTCTGCCTTTCCTCATCGGTATCGGCGTGCGTCGCTTGAGTGTGGACCCTTTGTTTCTGCCACTGGTCCAGCGCTCGGTCGGGGCCATCGCCCTGGATCGCGCCCAGAGCTATGCCGGCGAACTGCTGGCGGCTGCGACGCTGCGGCAAGTGGAATCCGTACGGGGCAAGTGGCTATCGGTTTTTCGACCCCAGGCATAGATCCGGCCGACAGCCGGCAATCCCCGCTGAAACCGGGACATGACCTGAATGTCATCCAATAATTCCTTGACACTCGGTTAAAGTATCTTTCAAATAGGCCGATAAGATTATAAAAATCCAGTCCGAGGGACCGGACGCAACGTACCTGAAGCGTAGAAAGGAACCTCTTGTTGAAACCGACAGCCCCAACCAGTGCCCCCCCGTCTGCGAGCCTGGAATCCGAACAGGCCCGGTTGCAGCAATTGCTTCAGGCCGGACAGACCCAGGAGGCTGTGAAACTGCTCAGCCAAATGGCGGTCTTTTGCGCCCGCAATCAGGACTTCGAGCGTGCGGATAGCTACCGTGATCAGCTCTATGAGGTTGACAGCATGGCCCTGAAGGCCATCGTGGCGGTTAACGAGGTGATCGAGGGGGAAAAAGCCAAGGCCTTGACACCCGACAAGCGCAGGATGTGGGCGCGTTTTTTCGATGTGCTCTCCACCGAAGAGGCCAATGCCTTTTTCTTCGCTCTCAAAGAGCTGACGCTGGAAACGGAACAAAACGTGCTGACCCAGGGCCAGCCCAACGATCGCCTCTATCTGATCAATCAGGGGCAATTGAAGATCACCCACGAAATCGAATCCCGGCAGGCCCTAATCCACACCATCGGCGCCGGCGAAACCGTCGGCGAGGATACTTTCTTCTCGGTCAATGTCTGCACGGCCACGGTCACCGCGCTTTCCCGGGCCAAATTGAGCTATCTGGAAAGGGACAGGCTCGACGGCATCAAGATTCAATACCCGCACATGGAGTCCCATCTGCAGAAAATCTGCGGTACCGGCAGGAAAATTTTCGACTGGCTGCGCCAAAAAGGCATCGACCGGCGGGCCTTCAAGCGGGTCAACCTGAATACCAAGATCACCTTTCAGGTGTTGACCCCCGATGATCCCTCCAGCTTGCAACGTTCGGTGATCGCCGAACTGTGGGACATCTCCAAGTGCGGCCTCTCTTTTTACTTCCAGTCCAAAAGTCCGGAAGCCGTTCGGCGTCTGGTCGGCCGGACCCTGGGGGTAAACTTCGCGCTAAAGGTGGGCGGCAAGCAAAAAGAGATCTCCCTCACCGGGGTGGTCCATGGCGTTCAAAACCATCCTTTGGATGAATACTCCGTTCACCTGCAGCTCAGACGCAATTTCAGCGACGAAGCCATCAAGACCATCTTTCGCCTGGCCGATCAGGAGTGACCCTACAGATTCCTTTTCCCCTTGCGCCATTGTTCCAGGGAAGCCGACATGTGGGCAATGACGCGTCCCCAACTGCCGTCCCTGGATTGGCGGAAAAGATGGGCGCTGGGATACCAAGGGGTCTGCGAGCGTTCCAACAACCAGCGCCAGTCCGGGACCGCGGGCAATAGCACCCACACCGGCTTGGCCATGGCGCCGGCCAGATGGGCGACTGAAGTGTCGATGGAGATGACCAGGTCGAGGCACTCCACGGCGGCGGCCGTATCGCTGAAATCCGCGAACATCTCCCCCCAATTGATTACGTTGAAGTGGCGCGGCAGGCGTTCGGCAGTGGCCTGGGCCGCGGCCGGGCCCTTTTGCAGGCCGATCCAGTTGGTGCCCTTGACGAATCCCAACGGCGACATGTCGGCCAGTGTGCAACTGCGCTCCTTGTAGGTGTCATTGCCGCCCCACACCAAGCCCACATTCAATCCTTCGGCCGGCAGGCGACTTTTCCAGAGCCGGACCTTGTCGGCATCCGCCCTGAGATAAGGGGTCTCATCCGGTACATTGTTGAGCGCGGTTTTGAAGATGCCGGGCAGGCTGCCCAGCGGCACGTAATAATGGTAGTGAACCGCAGGTGGTTTTTCCGCGGAAAGCTCGATGCGCTCGTCCACCCCTTCCAGGGAGGCAAACAGCGTCAAGAGCGAGCGGCGCGCTTCGAAGATGACCCGGCCACCCCGGGCCTTGGCCAATTTCAAGTAGCGCGCGAATTGAATGGCATCTCCAATGCCCTGTTCGCTGTGGACCAGAAGGGTTTGCCCCTTGAAAGGCTCGCCCTGCCAGCGCTGGCCGTAAAGGCGATGGGGGTATGTTCGTTTCCAGTCACGGCATTGGAAACGCCATTCGTAATCGTCCCAGCCGGTCTCCCATTCGCCCACCAGCAGGCGCGCCACCGCCCGGTTCAAGTGGGCTTCCGGGTTGTCGGGTTTGAGGGCGATGGCCTGATCGTAACAGTCCAGGGCAGGGTCCAGCAGACCCATTAAATGATAGGCCCGCCCCATGTTGCCGAGGGCTTTGAAGTGGCGCGGATCGCTTTGCAGGGCCTGGGTGTAACAGGTCAGGGCTGGCTCCAATTCATGGCGCGCCAGATGGATGTTGCCCAGGTTGAAATGGGCGTCGGCATAGGCCGGATCGATGCGCAGGGCACAGTGATAGCAAGCCTTGGCCTCTTCGAAGTTGCGCTGTTCTTCACGCACGATTCCCAGGTTGGTAAAGATCGCGGCCAGGTTGCGGTGCAGGCCGATGGCCTTTTCGTACGCCAGGCTCGCCTGCTCCAGATCGCCGCTTTGATAGTACGCCAGGCCCAGATTGGCATAGGCCGGCTGCATCTCCGGCATGACGCGACTGGCCGCACGGTAGGCCGCGATGGCTTGACTGAGGCGGCCCTGTCCATGGTACGCGCGTCCCAGTTCGAAATGGGCTTCAGCCCAACCGGGATGGGCACTGAGCGCCTGCTGAAACGCCGTGACCGCCCCCCCCAGATCGCCGGCATCGGCTTTGCTGCGCCCTTGCTCTAAAAAGATCTGGGCGCGGGCCGCGACCGGGGCAACGGCCTGGGGGTTTCGGGAAGGTTGCACGGTGGAATCTTCGATGGCTGCGCCCAGAAGCGTTTTCAACGCGGCGCCCACCTCGTCGATCACCCGGGACCAATCGTTGCGTTGGCTCTGGCGGAAAAGCCGGGCCGTGGGATACCAGGGGCTGTCGTTGCGGTTAAGCAGCCAACGCCAGTCGGGGACCTGGGGCAGCAATACCCAGACCGGCTTGCCCATGGCACCGGCCAGATGGGCCACGGCGGTGTCTATGGAGATGACCAGGTCGAGATGGGCGATGGCGGCAGCGGTTTCGGCGAAATTGGTCAGCTCCGCCCCCAGTTGAACCATGGGTTGCGAAGCGGTCAGGGGCTCGGCCTGATCGGCCGCCGGACCTTTTTGAAGGCTGAAAAAGCGGATGCGTTCATCGCCCCACCAGGCTTGCCAATCCTTCAGCCGGCAGGCCCGCTGGGGATCGGTGGCGCTGCCTGACCAGGCCAGGCCTACCCGCAGACCGCCTTCGGGCAAGCGGCCGCGCCAGGCCGCGGCCCGCTGGGGATCGGCCTGCAGGTAGGGAATCTGCGCCGGCACCCTGGCCAGCGTCGTTTTCATCAACAGTGGCAGGCTCAGCAAGGGGATATGCAGGTCGTAGCGGAGCGCCGGCGGGGTGTTGGGAGTGAAGGGGATGACCTCGTCGATCACCGACATGGTTTGCAGCAGCGGCACCAATGGCCTCTGGGCCTCAAAAATAACGGTCCCGCCCAGGGCTTTGACCATGGGCAGGTAGCGGCAGAAATGCAGCACATCCCCCAGGCCCTGCTCGCAGTGCACCAGCAGACACTCCCCTCCGAACGGCGAGCCATTCCAGCGGCGGCCCTGGAGCGCATGGGGGTAAACCTTTTGGGAATTTTGACGCTTGAAGCGCCACTCATAATCCAGCCATCCCCTGGCCAGTTCCCCCTTCAGCAACAAGGCCACCGCCCGGTTGAAACGAGCTTCGGCGTAATCGGGAGCCTGGGCAATGGACTCATTGTAATACTTGATGGCCGAGTCTATATCTGATTGATCATAATTGGTTTTACCTATGTTATTGAGAGTCTGGGGATCTCCTGGATGAGCGATGAGAATTCTCTCGTAGATCGCCAGGGCCTTTTTCAAATCCCCTTGCTCTTGGAGCAAGTTACCCAGATTAAGCAGTGTATCCGCATCGTCCGGGTTTAGTTGCAACGCTTGGTTATAAGCCGCCAGAGCCGCTTCGCCGTCTCCGCTTGACCGGCACACATCACCCAGGCTGCGCTTGAAAAGCGTTTTTTCGGGATTGCAGCGGATGGCGGTTTCGATCGCTTCCCGGGCTTTGTCCCAGTATCCCTGCTCGGAATACACCAAACCTAGAACGTGATGGATATCGGCATCGTCCGGATTGCTGGATAGAATGGAACGGTAGATCCCAGCGGCATCTTCCAACCGTCCGGCGTCGATATGAGTTTTGGCCTGAGCGGCCAATTTCGCTAAATCCATTCAAAAGAACTTTCTTCGAAAAATTTAAAGCAACTCTTGGTTCATTTACGGGTGTCTTTTTTCGAACCCATCAGGTCGATCAACGCTTCGCGTACCAGCGCGAAAACAGGTTCCCAGGCACCTCTTTGAGGTTGTCTGAATAATTTGGCGGTGGGATACCAGGCGTTATCGCATCGGTTTAAGCCCCAGCGCCAATCGGGAAAGTGACAGAGCAATATCCATACGGGGTGTCCCATGGCGCCGGCCAAATGGGCAACGGATGTATCCACGGTAATAATCAGATCCATGTTGGCGATGACAGCGGCCGTATCGCTGAAATTTCGGAGCCGGTCACCTATATGGACAGCTGCCCCGCTAAGGAATAACTCAGCATGCTCGAAGGGCTCGCGATTCTTTTGAAGGCTGTAAAGCTGGATGCCGGATAGCGTGCCCAGCGGCAAAAAGTCATCCGGAGTGCAGGCACGACGTGGGTTGTTGATCTGTATGGGGTTGCCCGACCAAACGATGCCCACATTGAACGTTTGCGGGTTGATCCTCTCCTTCCAGCGCTGAACCTCTCTTTCGCTGGCATATAAATATGGAACTTGATTAGGTATTTGTGTGGACGTGACGTGCAGGCATCCGGGGAGATTCATAAGCGGAACAACCATATCCGCTTGAATATGGTCTGGTTTATGGTCGGTCAAGGCGACCAGATGGTCTACGCCGGGAAACCCATCGAATAGAGGCAGCAGGGAAGGTTGCGCTTGAAATAGCACTTGTCCGCCCAAGGCTTTAACCATTGGCAGGAAGCGGGCAAATTGGATGGTATCGCCATAACCTTGCTCGCAATGGACCAAAAGCTTGCGTCCTTTAAAAGAACCCCCATCCCATGCCGGCAGGTTGAAAGTGAACGGGTAAATGCGCACACGGCTGTTCGGGCAGTCGAAGCGTTTGCTGAAGTGCCGCCATCCATCCACATAATTTCCCTGCATCAGCAAAAGCTGAGCGAGATCATAATGCACATCGGCATTGCCTGGCTGCAGGGCCAACGCCATTTCAAAGCAGCGCCGGGCATTGTCAAGATCGAGCTTCGCCTCCTGGAAAAGCTTTCCCATGGCATAGTGCGCCATTGGATCCTGTGGGCTAAGAGAGAGCGCCTTCTGGTAACAAGTTATCGTCTGATCCCACTGATCCATATCCATGAAGACATTGCCCAGGTTCTGGTAAGCTTGCCCAAAATCGGGCTTTAAACGAATGGCCGTTTTAAACGCTGCAATGGCCTCGTCCAGCGACCCGGCGTGGTGGCAGGCCAAGCCTAAATTGTTGTGGGCATCGTGATGGTTGGGGGCGGCCGCAATGGCTTGGCGAAAGGTGGCGACGGCATCATTGTAGCGGGCGTCCTTGAAGAGCAACAGTCCTAAATTATAAGCGGCCGGGGCGAAATCAGGCTTTATAGCCAGCGTTTGCGAATACGCGGCAATTGCTGCCGGACGCAGTTCGCTCTTGTCATAAGCCACTGCCAGGTTGTAGGCCGCATGCACGAAATCGGGTGCCAGCGTCAATGCGGTCCGGAAACAGGCGGCTGCCTCGGTCCATCGATTTTGTTGATAATGCAATACGCCTAAATTGAAGTGGGCCTCCATCAATGCAGGGTCGGCTGCAATAGCATTTCCATATTCCAGCATGGCCCGATCAATACTGCCGGTACTCTGAAAATTTTGCGCCCGATGGTAAAAGCCATCGGAAGCCGTTCTATCCACTGCCCTTCGCCTGGTTTTTGGCTCTCCCGGATTGAGCTTATCGGCCACGAGCTGTTTTAACTCGACAAGCACCTGACATACGGGCAGGGTCCACTGCCCGGGTTGGCGCTGCCTGAACAGACGCACGGTCGGGTACCAGGGACTGTCGTCGCGATCCAAAAACCAACGCCAGTCCGGAATATAGGGCAACAGAACCCACGCCCGACCGGCCATGGCACCAGCCAAATGGGCCACGGAGGTGTCGATGGTCAGGATCAGGTCACAATTGACGATAGCCGCCGCAGTATCGGAAAAATCGTTCAGTTCCGGCCCCAAATTATCGATCCAGGAACACTGCGGAGCGACCATGTGCGCGGTGTTCTTGGAGAGTCCGTAGATGCCGACCTCGGCCAGTTCCGCCAGTGGCGCCAGCAAAGCCAGCTCAAGATTCCGGGTGTTATCGATATTGGACCCGGACCACACGACACCGATCTTGAAGGCACCATGGGCCATGCGGTTGGCCCAGCGCGCCTTCAAGACAGGGTCAGCTTGAATGTAGGGCACATCGGCCGGAATGGTCGCCAGTCGGGTTCCCAGTCGGCCCGGAAGGCTCGCAAGGGGCAGACAATAGTCACAAGCGGCAACAGGTCGCGCGTGGGGGTGGCGCACCACCAACTCGTCGATGTGCGGCCAGCTTCTGAAGATCGACAGCAGTTCAGGACGCGTTTCCAATACGACCCGGGCGCCCGACTTTTTAAGTTGGGGTAGATAGCGCGCGAAAAGAAACACATCACCGAAACCCTGCTCGTCATACACCAGAATGGTTTTGCCGATTATGGATTGGCCTTGCCATAACGGCAAACCGTGGCGATTGGGGTAGCCGCTTTCTGGTGGAAACTGGCGCAATCGCCATTCAAGTTCCGGCCAACCCTCCTCCAAATTCCCCAGCAGCAGGAGCATTAGGCCAAGGTTGAAATGGGCCTCAGCCCAGTCCGGTTTCACCTCGATCGCACGGCGGTACATGTCGGCGGCCTTTTGGAAAGCGTGCGCTTTGCGCCAGATATTGCCATAGTTACAGAATGTTTCCGCGCTCTGTGGGAATTTTTGGCTCGCCTGGGCCATCCAGAAGATCGATTCGTCGAGCCGATGGCATTCCGCCAGGCAAAGGGCCAAGCGGTTATAGGCGGCCAGATAATCCGGTTTGAGGCGAAGCGCTTCCTCAAAATGACCGATGGCCCTCATCGTATCTTGCTCGGATTGGGAAAGATCCCCAAGAAAAAAATGGGCTTTGGCATAGCCGGGGTTTACGGCGAGGGCGGATTCAAAGGATTTGCGAGCCGCTGCCACATTGTTTTGATCGCGATAGGCAAGGCCGAGGTTGAGATGGGCCTGGACGAAGTTGGGGTCTATGGCAAGCGCGCGCTTGAACCAAATCAAGGCCTCTTCAGGTCGCTTCATGGCCAGCAGCGACAGTCCGCCGTTGTTATGCGCCGATGTCAGCCCAGGGTCCAGTGCCAGTGCATCGCTAAAGCATTTCAATGCCTGGGAATGCTCGTGGCGTGACAAGAATACCGATCCCAAATCGCTTCGATAAGCAGCGTTGAAGGATTTTTCGGCCACCGCATGGGTCAACGCTTTCAGGGCCGATACGAGATCGTTGCGACGATAAGCGAGCACACCCATCAAATGCATTGCCGCGGCATAATCAGGGTCTTCAGAATCGATTCGCGAACAGATGCTTTCGGCGCCCGCTGAATCTCCCAACGCCATCCTATCCAAGGCGGTCTTGAAACTGTTCGCGGTCTCAATGGCACAGGGTTGCTTGTACATGCCCGCACTTTCTTCAACGTGTTGATTAAAGCGAAACGGTCAGTCGTGAGGTTCGACCCGTGTTTTGCAAGTTGTATGCCCCATGGCGGTGCGGCCCGATGCGCCCGATGCAGCGCAAACGAGACCCATTCGCTGAAGGAAAATCCAAAGAGATATTTGCCAAGTCAATAAATTGGCGGGCGCTTGCCAACTCTCCATGGTTGAAAACGTGAGCGAGGATGCGCCGAGGCTTCATGCGATCGGATCTGGACCTGATTCAATCGATGCTTTTTCAACTCTATACGTTGGCGTGGCTTTTGCTAATCAGGGGATAGGAAACAATTACGGTGCCTGTAAATGCCGGCCGAAAGGAGATTCATGCCCACCCCCGCCATTGCGCGCAGTTTTGTCATCCCCGTGCTGGATATGTCGCCGCATAGCCGGTTCAACATCCAAACACTATTGAAAGACCTTCGCGATGTCGATGGAGAGGTGATTTGCATCTTCAACAGCCCGGATGTCTTTACCGCGCTCCACACCCATCCCCGTATCGACAAGTATTGTTTCAATAAGCTCAATGCAGGCGTGAGCCGCTCCTGGAACTTGGGCATCAACTTGGCAGAGGGACGGACGGTTTTCATCATGAACGCCGATCTTCACGTCCAACCGGAAGCGATCGCGGCGTTGGAGCAGTATCTGCACCAACTGCCCGATGCGGTTTTGGTGGGGCCCCAGGGGAGCTATCTGGATCTCGAGAACCTGCGCGTCATTCAGTACTTTCAGAAAGGCACCTTCGACAAGCCCATTCGCACGCACGACGTTTCGGGCTTTTTTTTCGCCATTCATCTGGAACGCTTTCTCGAGCGCAAACTATGCTTCGATGTGCGCTACAGCCCGTGCTTCATGGAGGAATGGGACATGGCCGTACAGGTGATGAGGGCCGGCTTGTCTTCATACACGGTGCCGGTCGTGGCGTGGGAGCATGAGTGGGGGATTTCGGGCTGCCGCGAGAATACACCGATTTACTACTTCGGTCGCACGGTGATGCGCAACGACGTGCTGGCGGCCAATCGGATAAAATTCCAAGCCAAATGGTTCGGTAAAAGCGCATGAAAATACTATTTGTGACCCATCCATATCCCAACTATTTACCGGACCTGCTGTTGCATGGATTGCGCAAGCTGCTGGGTCCGGCGGTAGTGGATTTCCCCCGCAAGGAGTGTCTTTACAATGGTGTGCTGGGCTTGGGCATATGTCCCGACGACCAGCGCTGTCCCGGATGGTTTCCGTCCGATGCGGGGCAAGTGGATCGCGATGAAATTCGTAACAAGATAGCACAAAATTTTTTCGATTTGGTGGTGTGCGACCTGCGGGCGCTGCCATTTTTGAGGGAACAGATACAGCAGTGGCCCCGCAGGCTGGTTGTGATCGATGGAGAGGATCATCCCCAGAGAATCGCACCGGGCCCATACGTCGTGTGCCGCCGGGAGACCGACGGTTCGGACTACAGCATTCCGCTGCCCATGGCATTGCCGCAAGAAATCTTCGAATGGATCGTCGGCTATGATAACTTACCGAAGATTTACACCATCGGATTCCTGGGCAGTACCCATGATGGTTCTCGAAAACGCTTGGTCGCGTCGTTGGCCCGCCACTACCCCCAAAGCTTATTTCAGGCCACGGCGATTCCCACCGGTGAAACGCCGGTGCCCCAGGGCCGCATGGGCCGCGATGAATATTATCGTCGGCTCCAGCAATGTCGGGTCGTGCTCACCTTGGCCGGTGCCGGATACGACACCTTCCGCTTCTGGGAAAATGCCGCCTGTAAGGCCATCCACGCAGCGGCTCACATGCCGCTTTTCATCCCGGATGATTTCAAGGATGATCTATCCATTCTTCGCTTTGACAGTATCGACAAACTTCGTGCAAAAATCGATCGGCTTCTCTCGCACGACGAAGAAGCCGAAGAATTGATCCTGAATGGGCGTTATCAATTATTTCAAAACCACTTGACCACCCATCGCGCCGAATATTTTTTGCAGCGGGTTCAACGCGCTTTAGAATAGTCCATTATGGAGTCGTTGCAGGTATTTCGACCCAAATATGGTCGCAGGGCGATCGGTTCTTTTTTTTCTAACAAGGGGCGATCGCAAAATCCACCAAGCCAGTGCCTGACCAGTGCGCCAGATCGGTCACGTCTTCTTTGGGTTCCGTGATTTGGTCCCAGAACTTTTCCATTTCCGAATTCAGGTGAATATCGTCCAGGACAAGCAGTCCTTTGAACCCAATTTGCTTCAAATGGTTGTAAAATTGCATTTCGAAGGAGCCGTCATGGTAGGTGTCCAGTAAAATGAGGTGGGCATCGCCCAGACGCGGATCTTTAAGCACGTTGCCGATACAATAATCGATGGTCGTCAACTCTTCCGGACAACTCAGTTCTTTTAAATCTTCGAGGTCATAGGATACGACGCGGTTGGCCTTGTTGTACGAGAGCGCCAGGGCAGAGTATCCCTTCAGGGTACCCACATCGAAGATGGTCTGCTTTTTATACAAGGTACTCAGGTAGGCCAGCAGCCTGTAATGCTCCTTGAACTGGCTATCGAGAAAATATCCCCGGTATTCGGCATTGGCCGTGTGTCGGGACAGAGAAGACAAATCGATAGATTGTATCCGTTCGTGGGTTAGATTGAACCGAATGCGAATGTTGCTGGGCGTATCCGATGGTTGAGGAAAAAAAGAGGCTTGCTTCAACATCTGGCATCGATGTTCCACGTAATTGGCTTTAGGGATCAGAAAAGCGCCATAATCACCGGGCGGATAGGAAAAAAAGTCATGTTGGCTGCTCATGGGCAGGATTTCATCTTCTTCCCAGCAGGAACGATGGGTTTCGTAAGGGTTTCCATAGATCGCTGGTTGAACCCAAGTTTTGCCCAGAGGAACAAACAGCATCACCGCCTTTTCGGTGTGGGCAAAGCACTTGTCGAGCAAGGCCCAGCCCTTCTCTTTCTCAAAATGCTCGAGAACATCTCCCATGACCACCACATCATAGGTTCCGAGGGTATCGATGATATCATAGGCATCCCCCACATGGATCTGGTTGTAGATGGCCTGTTGATGTTCCTGGATATAGTCGCCAAAGACCTCTATGCCATCCAGGCGCAATTGCCAGTCTTTCTTTAGATATCGCTGCCCAAGCATCACATCCAAAAAATCACGGGCGATAAAGCCGAGCTTCCCATTACCCAAACCCACATCCAGAATGGATTTGGGATGGGTTGCTTCAAGATACAGCATGTAATTGTATAGATGCGCATAAGGGCTGGTGGGCATTCTTATTCCTCCGTTAAAGTTTCCTATGTTAAATGCCATTTGCATGCCAACTCATAAAGATGTCGCCCCCCGCATGGTTGGCATTGGATAGACTTATACCAATGTGTCAAACAATCGACGATACCCAGGCGCTTTCAGGAAAGGAAGCAAATGGAGAGGGGGATGAACCGGCCTGTTGTGTTGGTTTGGTTGCAAAGGGAGATGCAAATCGATGGCATGGAAATTGGAAGGGTTGGAACTCAAGTGAACATCTGCATACCCGAACAGCGATAAGGCTTATAATGTCATTTCCCGCATCTCGAATCATCCCTGGTTATGTGCGCAAGCTCCTTTGCATCGGAACGGTGCCTCAAACTCTGCTGGATGCAAAGAATTCCACTATTGAGAAAAAATGGTTTGCGCGTGAGGAGCTGCCCGAATTGAATCCTGAGATTGTGGCGGAGAGGGTGGACTGTATCATTCTTGCGCAACCTGCTTGGGATCCCGGGCGACTTAGGGCCTGTCTTGAGCACCTGACAGGAGTGTTCAACAGCCACGGGCAATTGTCGATTCTTATCGATAGGCACCAAGCGACGCCTGAGGATGAGACTCTGTTAGATGAACTGCTCGCCCAGTATGACCGGATCAGGTATCACAGCGGGGTGTTCACTGAAGAGGGCGCTTCGGGCCCGATGTGGGTGGTGACCGCCATAGCGCGAGCCTACAATCCCGTGTTGCACGCACGTCAGTCGGCGCGTGAGGGGCGTCCCGACATCGCCATCGAGATACTGGATATGATCCCCTCGAATCTCATCGAGAGGGAAGAATTATTGGCCGGACTCTCCCTTGAAAAACAAAAATTTTATTTCCAATGGCAACAAAAACTGGCTGCACCGGATTTTTCACACGCTCTTTTCAGCAAGGAGCGCCGGGAGTTTGCACAGGTTACGGCGCTTAAACCCCTCGAACCTGAAACCTATCGTCTGCACGCAAAATTCTGGGCTTACCTTGGGCGCGAAGACATGGGCGCACGCTTATTGCGATCGCTGGCCGGGGTGGTTGGGTTGGATGCTCAAACCCGACACCTTCTATCCGAGTATGAGTTGAAGAAGCGCGTATCTGCGAGTCGTTGCCCTCGTCCGGAATCGCATGCCTTATGGGACGAGCGCTGGCCTGCCCCGCGTATCTTGATCATCTGCCATGATCGCTCCGACTATGGACTGGACACGCTCTATCATGGGCTATGCACCATCCTGGGAAAAGAAAACGTTGTCGAATATCCCTGGAAGCCGACGCTGCATGGACGCGATGTCGCATCCGCGATGGGGTATCCTTGCGTGTTCGATTATCCTGGTCAACCCATCGCAGTGGATGAACTGGTGACCCAACTGTCGCAGGGGCGATTTGACCTGGTCTTGTATTCCGATGTGATTCGATTGAACGATCGCCAGGCGGTGAGGCGGCTGATGAAAGCGGCGGCCCATGTGCCAGTAGTGTTATACGATACCTGGGACGATTGCTATACACCCCTGCAAAAGGTTCTGGAGTACACCGGGCGCAAACAATTTGAGCTGATATTCAAACGTGAAATGCTGGCAGGCGTGACCTATGCAGCGGGTACCTATCCATTGCCTTTCAGCTATCCCGAAACGCTGATTCGAGCCCTGCCGCCGCCCCAGAAGATCGAGTCTTTTTTTTGGGCCGGGAAAAACGAATATGGGTTGAGGCCAATTTATATTCGCCAGTTGGAAAAAATTGCCGGGCATCGCCTGGATAAGCGCTATGACCCGGTGATGTATCAACAAAAGTTGCGTTCCAGTTGCATGGGGATCAGCTTCTTTGGGTGCGGCTTCGACACGGTGCGCTATTGGGAACTGCCGGCCAATGGTGTCATGCTGTTGGCCGAACGCCCCCCGATTCTCATTCCCGATGATTTCGAGGAGGATATTTCCGCCGTATTCTTCGATGATCTGCGTGAGCTGGAGCAAAAACTGGAATTCTATCGGCAGCGTCCCGAAGAGACGGCGCGCATCGCCGCCGCCGGGCATGCGCACTATTTGCGGTATCATACGGCTTCAGCCCGGGCGCGCCAATTTCTGGGCATCGTGGCCGAAAAGCTTTCGGGTTGGATGGAGGACCTCAAGCGTAAATCGGAATACGTGAAACCGGTACCGGTCCCAGCAAGCCCCCTCTATCTGGGGTTGGTTAAAGGGGAAAATTACGGATGGGGGGTTTGCAGCCGTTATTTAATCCATGAGGTGGGCAAGCTGCGACCCGTGGCCGTACTCGGCCCAAATGATGGTCAAGGGGAAAAAGCGATCCTATCCGGTACTTTGTTTCAAGCCCTGGTGAACGTGGATTTCGACCCCATGTTTCCCCAGGCCAGGGCCGAACGCAACTTCGGCTATACGTTCTTTGAGAACGAACTGACCAAGCGATCCAAAGAGAACGCCAAGCGTTTCGACAAAGTATTGGCCGGATCGACATGGTGCCTGGATCGCATGCGCGAAAACGGGATTGACAATGGCGATCTCCTCATTCAGGGGATCGATCCCGAGCTTTTCCACCCCCTCGACGATCCATCCGATCCGGAACGATTCGTGATCTTCTCGGGTGGCAAATTCGAACTGCGCAAAGGCCAGGACTTGGTGTTGCGGGCCGTTAAAATCATGCAAGACAAATATCCGGACGTGTGGCTGGTCAACTGCTGGTACAACCTGTGGCCGGCCTCCACCCGGCTGATGACCTATTCCCCTCATATTCGCTTCGAACATCACGACGGCGAACCCTGGCCTCAGACCATGCAGCGCACCTACGACCAGAACGGTCTAGATGGCCGTCGCATCGTCACTTGTGAGCTGATGCCTCAGGCTTTGCAGCGGGATCTTTACTCCCGAACCGATATCGGTCTGTTCCCCAACCGCTGCGAAGGCGGCACCAACCTGGTGCTCATGGAGTACATGGCCTGCGCCAGACCGGTGATCGCTTCCAATGCCAGCGGGCACAAAGACATCGTGAATCGGACCAACGCCCTTTTGCTGGATCGACTGGCGCCATTCAATGTCACCGATGCAAATGGCGAGCTGATTGCAAGATGGCAGGCCCCTTCTCTCGATGAAATCGTGGCCCAATTGGAATACGCTTATCATCATCGCCGAGAAACACGGCAAATTGGACGACGGGCCGGTATGGATCTGAAAAAATTTACTTGGGCCCATAGCGCCCAGCGTCTGCTTCAGATCATGAGGGGGGACCAAAGATGATTATGAGCGAACGTTCCGAGATCGATGTTATTAAGGGCTTCTTGTTTCGAATTCGAAGTGAGACATATTCAGAGACCGATTCCGAACTACATTGTTCGTTAATCGATCGGATGTTGCCCCAATTCGCTAACTTTCTTCCCGACAAACAGACCCCGATTCTCGACGTAGGTTGTGGTTGGCGCGTGGGGAGGTTTTGAAACTACTTCTATCGGATCGATTTGAGTTGTTCGATCCTGAAAGCGATGTAATCCTCCTTGCGAATCAACAGACAAGAGTATTGACCTGGGTAAATATCGAAGATCTTATACTGCCAGGTGAACGGTTCCAGTTCGGGCCACATCCAGACCGAACGGTGCCGCTCGTAAGGGTTGTCGTAAATGGCCGGCTGTTCCCATTCTGATCCCAAGGGCAGATTGAGGATCAAGTGCTTATCGGTATGCGCCATGCAGCGATCGAAGAATTCCCAGGCTTGTGGTTTTTCAAAATGCTCCAACACATCGCCGACAAAGATCATATCGTATTGGCCGAGTTGGGAAATGGTCTCAAAGGCATCTCCGATATAGATTTGATCGTAGATGTCTCGCTGATGGTCCTGAATATAGTCGGGAAAGACTTCGATGCCGTCGATGCGTACCTGCCAATCTTCGCGGCGATAGCGTTCTCCCATCATCACATCTAGCAGGTCTCGGGCCACGTAGCCCAATTTGCCGTTGCCCAGTCCGATATCGAGAATCGATTGGGGCCTGGTTTCCAGAAGATAATTGACAAAGGTTTGGATATGAACATAAGGGCTGGTGGGCATTTTTTTTCCTATACTGCAAATCGTTTGCTGGTTGTTTTGGACAGGTCAATTAGTTCCTCTCGCATCCGTTCCGCCATTTCGCCCCAATCTTTGGGTTTTTTTTGGCGAAACACGCGCAGCGTCGGATACCACAAACAGTTCTCTCGCTGCATGCCCCAGCGCCAGTCCGGAATGAACGGAAGCATCACCCATGCCGGTTTTCCCATGGCGCCGGCCAGATGAACCACGGCGGTATCCACGCTGATCAGTAAATCTAAGTTGGCCAGCAGAGCCGCAGTATCGCTGAAATCCTGCAGCCGGTCTCCAAAGTTAGTGAATGCAATACCAGGGGGCAACATGGCGGCTTGTTCGGAACCAGCACCTTTTTGCAGCCCCACATAATGGATGTTGGGCACTCGGAGTAATGGCAACAAATCCTGGAGCTTGCACGAGCGTTTTTTATCGTTGGCGTGTTGGGGCCGGCCCGCCCATACCAGCCCGACCTTTACAACATGTGTAGAGGGTATTTGGGCGCACCATTGGGCCGCTTTGTCGCGATTATATTCCACATATGGCCTATCCCATGGAATGGTCCGGGTCGTCGTCTGAAAAAGGCCCGGCAAACTCATCAAGGGGATAAAGAAATCATAATCAGCGGTTGGAATTCCGGTTGGTGAACGCACAATGATGTCATCCACACCGTTGCATCCGCGCAAGAGAGGAATCAACTCTGTTCGCGTTTCCAGAATCACCCTGCGGCATCTGGCTTTGACCAAGGGCAGGTAGCGGACAAACTGGAGAGTATCGCCCAGACCTTGTTCGTCATGAACCAGTATTGTGGCCTCGGGCGCATCTTGCCCGGCCCAACGCATGCCATTTAATTGGAAAGGATAAATTGCCTTGCGCTGGGGCATGCGAAAACGCCACTCAAAATCGGCCCATCCGGCGGTGAAATCCTCTTTGAGCAAGTGCACGAAGGAACGGTTCCAGTGGGCCACCGCCAAATCGGGGTTCAAGGCCAGGGCGCGGTTGAAACAGATCAGGGCGCGGTTCAGATCGCCGATATTTTTGCAGGTCAGCGCCAGATTGTTCCAGGCATCGGCATAGTCCGGCTTTAGCTGCACGGCCCGGTGCAGGCAAACCAGCGCTTCTTCGTATGCTTCGTTCAGGCGCAAGGCGCTGCCCAGATTGTAGTGGCCTTCGGCCAGACGGGGTTCAAGGGCCACCACTTGGCGGTAGCAGGCAATCGCCTCCGTGAGGCGTTGCTGGTCCCGGTAGATGTTGCCCAGATTGTTGATGGCCGCGCTCGAAGTCGGATGATGGGTGACCGCCGCCTTGTACAAGGCCGCCGCCTCATCCAGGCGCCCATTGGCCTTGAAACGTTGCGCCAGATTGAAACAGGCGGCAATCATGGCAGGCGCCATGGCATGCGCCCTGGCATAACACTGCTCGGCGGATGTATAATCGTTCAGCCCTTCATAGGCTTGCCCCAGGTTGTTGTAAGCCTCCGGGCAGACGGATCTCATCTGGGTGGCCCGCGAGAAGTGTGTTGCCGCCGCATCGAATCGTTTGGCCATCAGATGGAGGCATCCAAGATTATAACTGGCTTCAAAGTAGTCCGATCTGAGGGCCAGCGCCTGCTCGTAAGCGGGCACAGCCGAATCGGGGATGCCTGCCCGCTCGTATGCCTGGGCCAAATTGAAAAGGGCTTGCGCCCATTGGGGCTTTAAAGCAGCCGTTTTTTGAAAAAGGCCGATGGCCTCATGGTGACCATTCTTTTGTCCCAAAAGGATCAAGCCCATATTGAAATAGGCTTCGGCAAGCGTCGGACACAGCGCCAAAACAGCCTGGTATCCGTCCAGTGCCTCGTCCAACCGTCCCTCGGAATGGGCGACCGAGGCGTGCTCGAAAAGAATTCGCCAATCCTGGTGTCGGCAGTCGCTTGAAGACAAGGGGCTCACGGCGCAAGCACTCCTTCCATGCGAGTTGACACAGGGAGCAGGGAAGGGCAACAAACGTGCGTATAGAAGGTCTCCAGGACCTCGTTCACGCGAGTATCGTTGAAAAGCAGATGCTTGCGAGATTTTATATGTTCCCTTATCTCTGCACGGAATACCGGATCGGTTCCCAGTCTTGCGGCGATGCGGATATACGCCGCCTTCTCCGCGGCAATGGTCTGGGGCAGCCCCATGCGCGTCAAAAAAGCATAGGTATGGCGGCCCCGCATGAAGCATCCCGGTAGGGTCACGATCGGCAAGTCGCAGGCAATGGCTTCCAACGAAGTTTTTCCGCCGGACCATTCCAGCGTGTCCAGCAGTACATCGGCCACCATGTTCAGACTCAGGAAATCCGCATGATTCAGTCGCGGCAAGAAGATGCAGCGCGGTGGAAGATTGCGGGAGACGAAGGCGGCGGCGAGGCGTTTGGCGAAAAGATCGGTCACCGGCTTTTCCCCATGGGACAGGAAGACAAACAGGGCACCAGGCACTTCGGCGGCGATTCGCGGATAAATGTCATCGTGCTGGGGGAGATATTTAAAGAGCGATTGGGTGGTGAGGTACACCACGGCATTCTCCGGAATGCCGAACTGCCGGCGTGTTTTGCGAACAGGAGGCAATGCCGGCGGCCTATAGTTCAATGCGAGGTTGGGCAATCGGATCAATTTTTCAGAATAATGGCGCTCGGCCTGGGCAGGCTCCATCAAGTCGCTGCTCAGGTAGTAATCGATGGTGGGCAACCCCGTAGTCACCGGATGTCCCCAGCCTTTGCACTGGACGGGTGCCAGGCGCAAGGCGGCCAATTGTAGTGTCACCGGGTTCATGCCGATGTCGGTGTGCACCAGGATATGCAAGCGGTCGGCATCGATCTGGGTGGCGGCCGGCAGCACTTGGCCGGGGAAATGAAAGAAATGGTCGCTTGCTGCCCGGATGCTTTCGGTCAGCGCGTCGGTGCGATCGCCCACGTGATAGCAAAAGAGTTCGAAGCGACTACGATCCAGTTTTTCCAACCACCCCAGTAAAAAGACGCCGATGGTATGGCCATGCATGCACGAAGAGATATACCCCAGGCGAATGCGCCCGCCAGCCCCAATTGCCGGCATGGGCCGCGGCAAAGACCATTGCGGAAAGTTGGCGGCCATCACCCGGGCGGCCAAGGCACCATACTCCTGCTGCGGCGCCCGGTCATCCAGGCCTTGGTACTGCAAATAGAAATTGGTGAAGGTGGCGATGCCTTCCAGCGCTTGGCGCTTGGCTTGCGGTGTGTCGAGGCGGATTTCATTCGCCAACTGCTTCAGGTGACGGCTGAATCGCTCCCGGTAAAGTTGGATATCCGCTTCGCGATCGTAATACATGGGCAGCGCCAGATGGAAGAACCAGCGGGCCGGGGCATAGTGGGAGTTAAGCGCCAGGCAACATTTAAAATGTTCCTGGGCACTGGCGTAATCGCCCTGTTTGTAGAGTACGACGCCCAGATTGAAAAGCGCCTCGACCATCTCCGGTTTGACGGCCAGTGCCTTTTCGAAGCAGATGCGGGCCTGTTCCAGGTGGTTTTGGTCCCGCTGGATAACGCCGATGTTATTGTGCGCCTCGGCATAGTCCGGACGAATCTCCAGGGCGGCAGTGAAGGCTGTCACCGCCTCGCCATATTGCCCCTTGTACTTGTAAATCAATCCTAAATTATAGGCCGCCGCGGCATTGCGCGGCTGCAGGCGCAAAACGCCGCGATAAGCGGCCTCGGCCTCCCCGGTGCGGTTCAGATCCGATAGGGCGTGCCCAAGGTTGAAGTGGGCCTCGGCCAGATCAGGTTGAAGTTGAATGGCCTGCCGGTAAAGCTCAATGGCGCGATCCAGTTGGCCTTGCTTGTGAAGCGCCACGCCACAGTTATAAGCGGCCTCCACCATCTGTGGGTTAAGGTTCAGGGCACGCCGATAGTTCGAGACGGCCGCAGGGAAATTGTTGCCGGCCAGTTGCAGGTTGCCTTCATCCAGAAGCGTCTCGGGGGACTGTCGGCCTTTGGACCCGATCATGGGCTGCCTCTCTCCTGCCGCCCTGGGACATTTGGGCGGCAGTCGGGGTCATTGTGCGGTTAAATAAGGACTATTCGTTGGGAAAAGCAAGAAGGGTGCCACGCACTGTGCGCAAAAAGAGCATTGCGCAGACTGATTCTCGCTTGAATTCTGACCGGAGGATGACGTTGTTACGCCAAAGGAATGACATGGAAGGGTGGGGCTGATGAGGGTCGCCGTCAGGCAAATGGACAGCGACCCTCGTGGGTTTATTCGATTGGGCCGGTGGGGGAGCCGCGCAACCCGGCTGCGATATTCTGATTGATCTTGATGAGGATATCGAGCTTTTCCGGCGAGGGAAACGCCATGGTTTCGAAGATTCGACGATCGACGAATCGACTGAGCAGGACCATGTTGGTTTTGATTCCGGTCGGCAGAGGGTTGTCCGGTTTGGTTACCTCTACCTGAAAGATGCTCCAGAGTCGCTGATTGTACCTGAGCGCATTGTCCAGCCGTGTATTGCGATCCGGCGCATCCCAATTCTTTTGACAATCAATAAGTTTGAGCGCGCCTTGCGTCAGTACACGGGCTTCCGTTTCGCGACCCGACATCGTCTCTTTGTGTACATTCTGGTAGGTTTTCACAGCATTGCTTTGCACGGTCAAGGACCTCCTGTTCAAATTTTATCAAATGACGAGCCGTCTTGAGCGCATCGTAGTATTTAGCTTGAAGAATCTGTTCGTTAAGCTGGTCGATCAGCGGCAGGGAACGCGGCGCGGCGGAAAGGAAATCGCGGACCAGTTCCCAATAAAGCTTATGATGATCGGCGAGATGAATGCCGTCTACGTACATCAACTGAACGGCGAAATAGATCCGCTTGGCGGGCGTGTCAGCCTCCTTGGGGCTCAAAATGTTTTTCTGACGTAGAATGGGTACGCTGTTTTCGACAATGAATTCTGTCTTGCTGGAACCGTTGGTAATGACGGCTCCGCCCAGAATCAAGCGTTCATAGGGTTTTAATGTGAGTTTAAGCGCCATGATAGCATTCGCCCCTTGAAAGTATTTGGTGGTCGATGCGTTCTAATGCTTCAGAAGGAATGCAGTTAATATGCCATTACAATAACGAGGACATCGCGCTATTGGCATTCTTCGCGAATGCATGTCTTCTTTGCCTCAAAAGTTCATTCGATCTGGCCATTTGAGCAAACGCTTTTTTGACCGAGAGGTCGGAAGATTCGAGGGATAAATCAGGCAAATCAAGGCCGCCGGCTCCGGAATGGACGGGCTGGTGCCACAGGGTCATCGGCGCACGTCCCTTGCCGGTTGGGAGTTCCCAATCGCCGGCCTGGGGATACACCTTTTTATCGCCGAGGATTTTGGCCGGGGTATCGTCCGGTGCCGGCACGGTGAGCTTGTCGATCATCTGGCGCAATCCAAGAAATTGGCGCAAGGCCGTGACTCTTTCTTTGTCCTTGAGAAGATAAGGCGGGTACTGTTTTACGATTGTTTCCAGCGAGGCGGTCATTTTTTCAAGGTTTTGAGCAATGACATCCATGGTGTGATCCACTTCCCGGATCTCTCTGGCGATTACGCGGATTTCTTCGTTGGCGCCTTCCAACTCATTTATAAGGATGCGGTCGGTGTCCGGGGTGGTCGTTACCGGCGTCCCCTGGAAGCCATCGGGACCGCTCTTGTTGAGCTGGGGTGTTTTGGCCGCAGCCATGCCAGGGCCATATTGGGCCTGGGGGGCACTTGCGGGACTGACGGCGACCAAATCATTAGAGATGATGGCCATGGTGACCTCTTTGCGAATCAGGCAGAGGGGCGAACCCCTCTGCCTTCTTTTGTACAACACAACCCGGATAGGTCGTTGGCGATGTTGTTGGATATTAAGTTTAGAACAGTCTCATAACGGACTGGGCCGCCTGAGAGGCCAAGCTCAACGATGTGGTGCCCAGGGACTGACGCGTCTGGAGCATCAGCATGTTGGCGCCTTCTTCGTTCATGTCGGCATTGGTCAGTTCAGCCGCGCCATCCTCCAAGGTGTTGATCATACCGGAGGTGAAGTCCTGACGAATGGTGATCGTGCTCAGGTTGGTGGACAGTTTCTGAGCTTCGCTGCGCAACGCGGAACGGGCATTGTCCAACTTGGCAATCGCCGAGTTGATTTCGGCTTTGTCCGCGGTGCCGCCGGCACTCGCCCAGGCATTGGTGGCGTGGGTGGACAGGCTCAACGTGGCCCCCTGGGCCGAAGCATCGAAGCCGGTCATGGTCAGCGAGGAATCGCCGTTTTCATCAAACTTCACCGTATGGGTGATCGCGGTGCTTTCCAGCAGGTTGACGCCCTTGTAGCCTGAATCCTCGGCCATCAGATCGATTTGACCGAGGACCGATTCATACTGGCTGTAAAGGGTGCTGATTTCCCCCGTGCTCGCGGCAGAGAGTGCCGACTGGGCCAAAGATTTTGCGGACGCGATCAAAGCCGTGATGCCTTCCACGCCTTCGTTGGCCGCTGAAATCGTCTGGATGGATTCAGACATTTCGTCTTTACGCGATGACAAGTCGGTAGCTCTCTGACGATGGCTCAAAGCGGTAAAGTAGTTGACGGGATCATCAACGGCGCTTTGAACTCGCAGACCGGTGGCCAACCTTTTTTGGGTGGTCTCCAGCATATTGGAGGTTTTCTGCAAGCTGAACAGGTTTTTCCGCATGCCGGAAGTTAAAGTAATGGGTGAAGATGCCATGATGTTTTCTCCTTTTCTAGGTATTCTCGGCCTTCTGGCCTATTCGATCATTAAGATACGTTAATTTCGCCAACAGTCAGCGCGCGATTACAGCTACCGCTTCGCCTCCTTTCCCGCTCGGATTGCGCCATACGTCTATTCTATCGACCGTGCGGATATTAACTTTAGGGAAAAATGAGGCTGACTATCAGTTAATTCGCGATGACCTCATGGCCCAGGGCGCCAAGACACTCAATTTGAGAGACACAATGGAAGTACTTGGCCTGGAAAGGCATGGTTTTGGAGAAGACAAATTGCGCGCAAGATTGCAATATGCAAAGTCGATTTCCTATTTTGCATATCAAAACAAGATTTCAAAAAGTGGCTCTTGTCGCAACGTATACACATAATTAAGCAATAATAACAGAGACATTAATTATTTTTGGCTTCTCAAGATGAATGCAGTCGAGAGATTTTCTCTGCAAAATGCAAAGCCAAGGGCCGATTCGAGCTCACTTGATGAAGGCGGCGATAGTATTCTGGCCACCCTTTCGACAAGTAACACTTAATTTTTTTAAGGCCCGAGCCGTCCGGCATTACAGGAAAAATTCTTTACTGAAGGTGGTTGGAGGGTACTCATCATTATAATGGCCGCTTTTTGTGGCACAATCATTGCTAATGCCTGAATACATTCCATTTTTTAAAACTCAAGGCAGTGGAGGTCGCACGTGCAACACATGGCAGCGAGTTATTCCCAGGGCGCTGAAGGTGACAACTGCTCAAGCAACCTCACTGAGATTACGGAAAAGCCATCGCCCATCGGGTTTCAAGGCGTCGTAGGCAAAAGCCGCTCCATGCAACAGGTTTTCCGCCTGATCGAACGTGTGGCCGACAGCGATAGCACCATTTTGATTACCGGTGAAACTGGAACCGGCAAAGGGCTGGTCGCCAAAGCCATCCATACCAGCTCGTATCGCAAGGACAAGCCTTTCGTCGCCATCAATTGCGGGGCGATTCCCGAAAACCTGCTCGAGAGCGAGCTGTTCGGCCATGTGAAGGGTGCTTTTACCGGCGCCACATCGGCCAAAATCGGCAAGTTCGAAGTGGCCAACGGCGGCACGATCTTCCTGGATGAAATCGGAGACATGAGCCCCGATCTGCAAGTTAAGGTGCTCAAGGTGCTCGAAGAGCGCGAATTTGAAGCGGTAGGCGGCTGCAAGTCGATCAAGGTGGATGTTCGCATCATCGCCGCCACCCATCGTGACTTGGAAGAGCAGGTTCAGAAAGGCAATTTCCGCGAAGATCTGTTCTACCGGCTCTATGTCATTCCAATTCAACTGCCTGCATTGCAAGATCGCCCGGTCGATATCCCCCTGCTGACCCAATACTTCTTGAATAAACTGAATAAAGATAAAAACACCCAGGTCAGCGGAATCGGCCCGGTGGCCATGGAGATCCTCATGCAACATACCTGGCCGGGCAATGTGCGCGAATTGGCCAACATGATGGAGCGCATGGTGGTGCTAAAAGGTGAGGGCGAAATTCAGGTGCATGATCTTCCCGTCAAACTCAGGCCCGAAGGGGGACAAGAGTTCGCCCCGGTGACCGTGTCCACCCCCGAGATCGACGGCGACGGCATCTGCCTGAACACGGCGGTCAGCGAATTCGAAAAAAACCTCATTTATCAATCCCTTGAAAAAACCGATTGGGTAAAGAACAAGGCCGCCAAACTGCTGCATGTCAAGCGCACCACGCTGGTGGAAAAGATCAAGCGCTACGATCTGCAGAAGTGCGCCTGATGTTTCTTTTGAGCGGACCGCCGATGCCGGTATGCATCCGAATGGAGTAAGGACGCATGGGAAAACCCGGACCATCGCACGACGCGGCACCTGCCTATGTGTTCCGCAGCATGACATCGATTGAGAACCCGCCCCCATTAAAAAAAGCCTATCCGAGCGCCTCCGATTGCGCCGCATTCCAACCCCTTTTTAAGGCTGATGGCGTTGATGGACCGCAGGGCGACGCCCAGGAGCAAGCGGCGCGGATCGACCAGGCCCGCTGCCGGGGAATGCAGAATGGTTTGGAAGCCGGCCGCGAGGAGGCTTGTCGAGTGGCGCGCAGCGGCTTGTCTCCAAGCCTGAAAGCCTTTGCCCACACCTTGAATGACCTGTCGACAGCCAGCCAGCGAATGAAGTCGCAGGTCAGCGCCAAGGTCATCGAATTGGCCCTCTCGATCAGTGAACGGGTCACGGGCGAAAACGCGCACCTGACAGCACCTGCCCTAAACGATTTGAAAGCGCTTCTGGAAGAAGCACTTTCTAAGATCAACCACATCACCCTGCATATCAATCCCGCGGACGCCCGGGAGATCGAAACGCTCTTGGCCGCCGACGGCCTGCCGTGGCCAGGTCTTCCCCAGATCGATATCCAAAGCGATGCCCTGATGACACCAGGTGAAATCCGCATTTCGGACCAAACCGCTCTTTCCAGGGAATCTCTGGACAAACGTGTGCTTTCGGCCCTGGCCGAACTACTTGCCAAAAACAAGCTCCCCTCCGTCTGATCTGTTCCCTCTTCGCAGTGCAGGCGATACCTGCCGAGCCAGGGGGATCGTGATCATGTCAACAAAGTGACATCCGCTGCGGGTCCCTATAGCCCCGCAATCAATAAACACAAGGCTTCTCGGTGAATGGCATGCTTATTGTAGAATCGGGGCATGCGCCATCCGAATCCTTGGAGTTATTGATTGATCATGGGCTCAATCGTCATCATTGAATCCAGCCGGTTGATTTACGAACGTTTCGGCACATCGTTGCTCCGCCAGGGGCATCAGTTGCGGTGCTTATCCAGGGAACAGGCGCTTGTCTCCGAGTTTGCAGCCAGACCCTTCGACCTCATCATCGCCGCGGACCCGCTGCCGGGCATGCCCATAACGGAGCTGATGGCCTTTTTAAAGAAGCACAACCTTGGCGTGCCGACCATCGTGATGGCCGAAGAGGGCATGGTGCAGCAGGCGGTCGAGGTCATCCGCCTGGGTGCGGCCGATTACCTGCTGGCCTCGGAAGATGAAGCATCGCTAAATAAAAAAATAGAAAACATACTGCGGATAAAAGAAAAAGCATCCATAGGCAAAAGCGTTGCTCGTCCAACTTTGCCGGCGATCATTACCCAATCGAGCAACATGCAGCAACTGTTGGCGATGGCGCAACGCATCGCACCCTCCGCGGCCACCGTACTGATTCAAGGTGAAAGCGGTACCGGCAAGGAACTTTTAGCGCGCTTTATCCATGGACACTCCGGTCGGGCCGCCCATCCGTTTGTGGCCATGAATTGCGCGGCGCTGCCCGAAAATTTGGCCGAAAGCGAACTCTTCGGCTATGAGCGGGGGGCTTTCACCGGCGCCCTGCAGCGCAAGTCCGGCAAATTCGAGCTGGCCCAAAACGGCTCGCTGCTCCTGGACGAAATCAGCGAAATGCCTTTGGCACTCCAAGCCAAGCTCTTGCGCGTGCTCCAGGAAAAAGAGGTGGACCGGGTCGGCGGGCAGGGGCCGATACCCATCGATGTGCGGGTGATCGCCACCACCAACCGCGATCTGGCCGCCATGGTCAACGAGGGCCAATTCCGCAAAGACCTTTACTACCGCCTGCGGATCATCCCTTTGAACATTCCGCCCTTGCGGGAACGGCCCGACGATATTCCTCTTCTGGTCGATCATTTTCTGGCAAAATACGGCGCTTCGGGCGAAGCTCCCCTGCCTCGATTCGATCCGGCTGCCATGCAAGCCTTGGCCTCCTGGCCTTGGCCCGGTAATGTGCGCGAATTGGAAAATGCCGTGGAGCGGGCCACGCTGCTGCGCACCGGCCCCGTCATCGAGCCCTCCCTGCTGCTTCTGGATGGGCAAAACAGCGCTGACGAAGCCACTGCGTCGGCCGCCGACCTGGTGGGGCTGACCGTTCGAGAGCTGGAAGAGCGCTTGATTCATCAAACCTTGCGCCACGTCAACCAGAACCGCACGCACGCCGCTGAAATGCTCGGCATCAGCATCCGCACCTTGCGCAACAAACTGCGCGAGTACCGTCAAGAGGGGGAAGTGCCGCCCGTTGCCGCACAGGGCAGATGACGCCGCCGGTAGGCAAGCTTTGCCGCCGGCGTCGGCCCCATGACACCCTCCCATAACCATGAAAAATCTTCCTGGAAAAGCCAATTAAGCTAATAATACAATAAGATAAACCAGTAAAAGCCCCTTCGAAAATCTATGGTACGCTATTTGCTCAAATGCCAGTGACACAGGAGGAACCGGACATGGAAACCAAGGGCATCTTTGACGGAACGATCGATCTGGCCGAAAAAGCGCTCAACATGCGCGCGCGCCGGCATGAGTTGCTCCTATCCAACATCGCCAATGCCGATACCCCCAATTACAAAGCCTTCGACATGCTGGTGGATGAAGCCCTGGCCAAGGAGGCGCCCCAGAAAAACGGCCAGGTGCCATTGGTTCGGACCGATCCGGGCCATCTGCCGGCGGGTGGCCCCAGCGAACAGGCACTGCGTCCCCAGGCAGTGCATTTGTCTCCCCAGGTCACCTTAAGGGGCGACGGCAACACCGTGGACATGGACCGCGAAATGTCCGCCCTGACTTCCAATCAATTGCACTACAAGGCTTCCACCCAGATTCTGGCAAAGAAATTTGCAAGATTACGCAGCATTATCCAAGCAAGTAGGAGTTAGCCATGAGTTTTCTTGACGCCCTGAACACCAGCGCCAGCGGCCTGAGCGCCCAACGCCTGCGCATGAATCTGATCTCGAGCAACCTGGCCAACGTCAACACCACGCGGACCGAAGAAGGCGGACCTTACAAACGCAAGGATGCCGTCTTTGCAGCCACGCCGCAGCGGCCCAGTTTCGAGCAAGCGCTTTCCCGGCAACTACAACCCCAGAATGTGGAGGTCCAGGTGACCGAGATCCGGGACGACCTGCGCGCCCCGATCACCAAGTTCGATCCGGGGCACCCGGATGCCGACGAAGAGGGCTATGTCGCCCTGCCCAATATCAATGTGGTGGAAGAAATGGTCAACATGATCTCGGCCAGCCGCAGCTATGAAGCCAACGTAACGGCCATCCGGGCCACCAAAGAGATGGCGGCCGATGCCATGGAAATAGGACGGTAACCCATGTCGGAACTCAACGTCGCTCCCATCGGGCCCATCAATAATAGTCTGGAAGTTAAAGCCCCCCAGAAGCAGGACAAGGCCGAGGAGGGATCCTTCGGCCAGTGGTTGGCGCGCTCGCTGACGGAAGTCAGCCAGTTGCAGAGGGTCTCGGACGCTGCTTCCCAAAACCTGATCACCGGCCAGAGCGCCGATATTCACGGCACCATGATCGCCATGCAGAAGGCCGGAATTGCGTTGGATCTGGTGGTGGAAGTGCGCAACAAGGTCATCGCGGCTTATGACGAAGTAAAACGGATGCAGTTTTGATATGTAATTTTATCGGAACTATAAACTAAAGATCTTAAGTAATACTTCAAACAAATAAGAGACGCGACCCCATGCCCAATTCGATTGTTGAAATTCTCAAACAGCTCAGAGCCATCATTCAGACCATGTCGGCCGGCAAAATGATGGCGCTTTTTTTATTGGTCGCCATGACCGTCGCAGGCATCGTGGTGGTCGTCAGTTGGTCGGGCAACGCCGATATGGCGCCGCTTTACAGCAACATGACCCCTGAAGATGCCGGTGAAGTGGTGTCCCTCCTGCGCGAGAAGAAGATCGAATACCAGTTGTCCCATGACGGCGGCACCATCCAGATTCCCCGTGAAAATCTTTATGAGGTCCGCATGGAACTGGCGGCCCAGGGGTTGCCCAGGGGCGGCACGGGCTTCGAAGTATTCGATAACGCCAAGCTGGGCATGACCGAGTTTGTGCAGAACATCAATTACCAGCGCGCCCTGCAGGGCGAATTGAGCCGCACCATCAATGGGCTGTCCGAAGTGGAAAGCTCCCGGGTGCATATCGTCATGTCCCAGCGCTCGCTTTTCGTCGAGGATCAGGAGCCGGCCTCGGCCTCCATCAGCCTTAAGCTGCGCTCCGGTCGTTGGCTGAGCGATGACCAGATCCAAGGCATCGTGCACCTGGTTTCCTCCAGTGTACCGCGTCTGTCTCCGGACAACGTGACCGTCGTGGATCAAAAAGGCAAGATGTTGGCCGGTTTCAAGGACAAGGCCACGCCCTCCAAACTGAGCGCCGACCATCTGGAATTCCAGCAACGCAAGGAGAGTTCCCTGGAAAAGCAAATCCTGAGCATGCTCGAATCGGTCCTGGGTCAAAACAAGGCCATCGTGCGGGTGGCCTGCGACCTGGATTTCGTCCAGCAGGAACGCACCGAGGAACTCTATCTTCCGGAAAACCATGTGGTGCGCAGCGAGCAACTGCTCAGCGAAGCCTCTTCCCAATCCGACGCCGGCCCTATGGGTATTCCCGGTTTGGCCAGCAACATCGCTCAACCGCAAACCGCCCCCGGCGTGCAGTCCAGCCCGGCCAAAGGCTTCAAAAAAGACGATGCCACGCGCAATTATGAAATCGGCAAAACCACCAGCCGGAAAATCATGCCGGTGGGCGACCTGCAACGGCTTTCGGTGGCGGTCATCGTGGACGGCACCTACCAGACCAAGACCGTAGGCGAAGGCGATGAGCAACGCCAGGAAACCGAGTATGTGCCCCGCAGCGTCGAAGAACTGGCCAAACTGGAAAACATCGTCAAGCGGGCCATCAATTTCGACGAAACCCGCGGCGATAAAGTCGAAGTCGCCAATATCGCCTTCAGCGCCGCCCCGCTCGCCGATGAACTCCAGGACGATCGCTTCGCCTGGCTCGATTCGCTCCGGGGATATGGCGCCATCTTCAAATACCTGGCCGTGGCCCTGTTCATGCTTTTCGCCTTCCGCTTCGTGATCCAGCCTCTGATCCGCTGGCTGACCGATACGGCTTGGGAAGATGTGGAGCTATTGGAGCACCTGCCGCGCACGCTGTCCGAAATCGAAAAGCAATATGGTGCCCAGGGAGCGTCGGCCAATTATGTCAAGCAGGCGGCCCAGCTCATCGCGGCCAACCAGGATGACTCCAGTAAATTTGTGCAGCAGTGGTTGAAGGAAACCTAGAAAACGATTGTGGTATCGGAAGGGATTGGATTCGCACTGAACCAGGCATGAAGACGACGCAAAAATGGATGCAAAAGAACTAACCGGTTCCGTAAAAGTAGCGATTCTGACCCGCGCCGTGGGGCCCGAGGCGGCGCGCGCGATTCTCAATCGTTTGTCCCAAGATGAACGTGAGCTGGTGGTTCGGCTTCAATCCAGACTGCCCGCGCTGCCCCCCAGCCTCGTGGACCGTGTGGCCCTCGAGTTTATCGAAACCTCGGGCCTCTCCCTGCAAATCGCCAATCAGGGTCCGGCCGCACCGGCTGAAAGCGAGGCGGGCAAGGATGCAAAAAAGGGGCCTCCCAAATCCACCCTCGAGGCCGTACAAGATATGGAGCCCAATCAACTGATCCAGTTGATCAAAGACGAGCACCCCCAGACCATTGCCCTGATTCTAGTCCATTTAGAGCCCAACGTGGCCAGCGAGATTCTCGGTCGACTGCCCGAGCAGGTCATGGCCGATGTGGCCTTGCGCATCGCCAATCTCAACAAGGTTCTAGCCGGCATGGTCAAGGAGGTGGATAAGGTTTTTGAAGAGATTTTGAAAAACAAGGACCGCGTCTCCACCCAGGAAGCCGGCGGCGTCGGACGTCTGGCCGAGATGCTCAACCAGATCGACGGCACCATCGTCGAGCAGATTATCGAACAGATCGAAGAGAGCGATGCGGATCTGGCCGAAGAGATTAAACAGATGATGTTCGTGTTCGAAGATGTCGTGCTGGTGGACGACAAGGGCTTGCAAAAGGTGTTGCGCAGCGTCGAGTCCCAGGAATTGGCCGTGGCCCTGAAGGCCGCCTCGGACGAAGTCAAGCAGAAGATCTTCCGCAACATGTCCCAGCGCGCCGCCGAAATTCTCAAGGAAGAGATGGAGGTCACCGGCGCGGTGCGCATGAAAGACGTAACCGACGCCCAGCAGAAAATCACGCGTATCATCCAGGATATGGAACGCAAAGGCGAACTGATCATCACCGGCCGAGGCGGGGAAGAGTTTGTGGGCTAATGACAACCAAAGATAATTACAACAGCTACTGTTTTCCGCGATTCAACGCCAATGCCGAGCGGCAAGGCGAGGGCGGCGGCGACTCCCGGGAGTCGAATGACACCCTGGAGCAAAAACTCCAGCGGATCGAATGCCAGGCCTATGAAGAGGCTTTAATCAAGAGCCGGGACGAATGCCTGGGCGCGGAAAAAGCCAAACTGCTGCCCATGGGCGGTTTGCTCTCCCAGGCCAAGGCGTCGCTGCAAGCCCATCAAACCAAGATGCGGACCCTGTGCGAGGAAGACACCGTGCGCATTTCCCTGGCCATTGCCCGGGAGATCGTGCACCACGAGCTCAATCAAAGGCCGGAGCTGGCCGATGCCATCACCGCCAAAGCCGTGGAGATGGCCGCCGGTCAAGGCCGCGTCAAGGTCAAGGCCCACCCGGCCGACTGCGAGACTTTGCACACGCTTTTAAAGACGAAATTCACCAGCGATGCCGACCGGGAGCAGGTCCAGATTGCGGCCGATCAAGGCCTTGCGAGGGGCGGGTGCCTCATCGAGACCGAGTTCGGTGTTATCGACGCCCGTATCGATCAACAACTGTCCGTCATCGCCGCCAGTCTGGCCGCGGCCCTCACCGAGTCCAAGGCCGCCGTGCACCGTTCCGAAGAGGCCCCATTGGAATTGGACCATTACAGCCAGAGAATCAAGAACGTGGCGCCCATCAAAACCTACGGCCACGTCGCCAAAGTGGTAGGCCTGGTGGTCGAAGCCAACGGCCCCATGGTCCAGTTGGGAACCATTTGCGAGATCCACGGCAACGAACAGGACCGGCCGGTGACCGCCGAAGTACTGGGATTCCGCGACCGCACGGTGCTGATGATGCCCCTGGAGGATATCCGCACCATCGGACCGGGCAGCAAGGTTGTGGCCCGCCAGGAGAAAGCCAGCGTTGCCGTGGGCGACAAGCTGCTCGGCCGGATCATCGACGGTCTGGGCAATCCCATCGACGGCCGCGGGCCGCTGGAGACTGACCGCGAATATGCCATCTACGCCAAACCCATCAACCCGCTATTGCGCCAGCGCATCCGCACGCCCCTGGACCTGGGCATCCGCGCCATCAACGGCTTGCTCAGCGTCGGCTGCGGTCAGCGCATGGGCATCTTCGCCGGATCGGGCGTGGGCAAAAGCGTGCTCATGGGCATGATCGCCCGCAAGAGCAACGCCCACGTGAACGTCATCGCCCTGATCGGCGAGCGCGGCCGGGAGTTGAACGACTTCATCGAAAAGGAACTGGGGGAAGAGGGGCTCAAAAAATCGGTGGTCGTGGTGGCCACTTCCGACCACCTGCCGCTGGTGCGGGTGCGGGGGGCCTTCGTGGCCACGGCCATCGCCGAATACTTCCGCGACCAGGGGCTGACCGTCAACCTGATGATGGACTCACTGACCCGCTTTGCCATGGCCCAGCGGGAGATCGGCCTGGCCCTGGGCGAGCCGCCCACCACCAAAGGGTATACCCCCTCGGTCTTCACCCTGCTGCCCAAGATCCTGGAACGGGCCGGCACTTCGGATCATGCCGGTTCGATCACCGGACTCTATACCGTGCTGGTGGAAGGCGACGACATGAACGAGCCCATTGCCGACGCCGCGCGTTCCATTCTGGACGGTCATATCGTCCTGAGCCGCGACCTGGCTCATCAGAATCACTATCCGGCCATCGACATACTGCACAGCATCAGCCGGGTCATGGAAGATATCGCCACGCTCCAGCACAAGCACAACGCCGGGCGACTCAAGGAGTTGCTGGCCACCTACCGCAAGGCCGAAGATCTGATCAACATCGGTGCCTATGTGGCGGGCAGCAATCCGGCCATCGATCGCGCCGTGGCCAAAATCGAGCAGATCAATGGGTATTTGCGCCAGAACATCACCGAACATGTGACTTTCGAAGAGAGCTTGCTCCAGTTGGAAAAGATCATGAACAGCAGGTAAACGCCGATGCCCTATGAATTCAAACTCGAAGCGTTACGCCGCTACCGCCAATTTGAAGAAGATCAGCTTCAGAAGGAGCTGGCGGAGGCCCAGCGGGTCGTGGAACAAGCCCAGGAGCGGTTGAAAGCGCATATGGCCCTGCGCCAGAAGACCGAGCATGAATTCCGCGATAGCTCCCAAAGCGGCGAGGCATCGGCCTCCCAAGCCGCCATGTATCGCAGCTATTTACAGCGCCTGGCCGGCGAGATCATCGTGTGCCACCAGCAGGTTCAGGGCGCCGAAAACGCATGCCGGAAGGTTCGCGATGCGCTGCTGGATGCCATGAAGCGGCGCAAGGCCCTGGACCGGCTCAAGGAAAAGGGCGAGCAGGCTTTCATGGCGGAACTCAACAGCCAGGAACAAAAATTTATCAACGAGATGGCGATCCAAGGATTCGTCCGTAAAGAAGAATAGAGGAAAACGACGATGCAATGTCAAATGAAGTTTTTCGAAGTGCTGCCCAAGGGGGTCGGTCAGGGCGTCCAAAAGGTGGCCGTCAAGATGCCGGCCGTCGTCGACGCCAGCGGATCGACGGAAGGCACCGGATTCACCGACCTCATGGCGGCCCTGATGAGCCTGCCGGCCGATCAGTTGCGCCAGTCCCTGGCCCAGCTCGATCAGGTCTGCGTCGAAGGCCAGAGCAAGGAGTGGGTCCCGCTCCTGGACCTGACCCAGGCCACGGGCGCCAATGGCGGCATGCTCAAATTGCTGCAGATCGACTCCCAGGCCAATCATACCGCCGCTGCCATGCTGCAACTGAAACTCCAACAGATGCAGGCCCAGGCAGCCGCCCAACCCGAGGCCGAAGGCCTGCCCCAGACCGCCCCGCTGGATGGCGCAGGCCTTGCCCCCCAGGAAGCGCCGGCGACGCCTGGGAACATGCAGAAAGAAATGGCAGCCTTTTTCGCGTCAGTTCAGAGCGATGGCGACGAACTGCCGAACACCGCGCCCATCACGGAATTGTCCCAGGTTCTGGCCGGGGGCGAACCCCAAACCGAAACCGCAGACGATCCACTCAATCCCATGCCGGACCCGACCGGCAAAAACAAGAATCCTCAGCCCAACCCGATATTGGCCACAAACCCCGATAATCTGGCGGCGCTCCAGAAACAACTGGCAGCGGAGGAAAAAGCGTCTTTGGCCGCCAAGCGCAACATCCCAGCCGCCAAAGCAGCTTCGGCGGCAGTGGCCCATGCGGCCGCGCAATCCGCCGTATCCGAAAAACCCGTGGACATGGGCGCCTCGCTGGACACGGCGTTGGCTCAGCAGCGGCCGATTCAAAAAGAGGAGAAGCCCGTTGCCGACGGTCGGCTGCAGGCCCAAGCCGAGGCGGCCGGTACGCCGGGCACCAGTCAGAACACACCTGCCTCGGGCCAACCGGTGCATAGCGTTGAAGCGCGTTTGAATAGCCTTGAAACCCGCCCGACGCAGCACATCCAGCAGAGCGGCGAAACCCAGGCCGCTCCCAAAGAGATGCAGACCGACGTCATCCGTCAGATCGTCCAGCGCATGACGTTGCGCAGCGACGGCCGCAACACCTCCATGCAGATCAAGCTCAAGCCGGAGTTCCTGGGAAACTTGCACATGGAGGTGGTGAGCGAAAACCAGCAGGTTACCGTGCGCATGACGGCCGAAAACCAGGCGGTCAAAAACATCATCGAGCAGAACCTGCATGTGCTCAAGAACGAATTGCAGCAGCATGGACTGCAGATTCAAAAGTTTGACGTCTTCGTCTCCCAGGACAACGATGCCTGGCGCAACGGACAGCAGCAGACCGCTTTTCGTCAGGCCCAGGATCGTGGCCATCGTTCCGGGAGTGGACGCAACGGCTTGCTCGCAGATGAAGAGGCCGAGGCCATGGAGGGTTCCGCAGGCACGGCCCGCTCGTATGGCGAGAAGAGTTCGGTGGATTTTTTCGCTTAGGCCTCAGTATTGACGGGAGAAACATATGGCAGTTTACGGCTTGGATCAGGTGGCTTCCAAGGCCACGCAAACCACATCGACCGCTAAAAACGATATCATGGGCAAGGACGACTTCCTGCGGCTGCTGGTGGCTCAGTTACAGTCCCAGGACCCCATGAATCCCATGGAAAGCACCGACTTTACGGCGCAACTGGCGCAATTCAGCTCCCTGGAGCAATTGCAGAACATCAACACCAGCCTGGGGGGCATCGGCACATCCCAGTCGGTGCTGACCAACAGCCAGGCCGTCAGCTTCATCGGCAAAACCATCACCGCCATCGGCGATACCATCGACGTGTCCGGCGGCCAGAGTCAGGACCTGCAATTCTCGCTCGATGCGGCTGCCGTCGGCAGTTACCTGCGCATCTATGATCAGCAGGGCAATTTTATCCGCCAGATCGAAGGGGGGCCCTTGGCGTCCGGCGAGAACAGCGTCGCCTGGGACGGTCGCGATTACTTGGGGGGCCAGGCACCGGATGGCGCCTACAGCTTCGAGGTGGAGGCCATCGATGAACTCGGGAATTCGGTGGGCGTGACGCAGTTCATGACCGGCGTGGTCAGCGGCGTTCATTTCCAGAACGGCCTGGCTTACCTGCAGTGCGGCAATCGGGAGATCGCCATGGGCAATGTGGTGAATGTGCTGACGACGGAAGAATAATCGACAATATATAAGTGTGGAAATGAAAGAATAAATTGGAAAGTTAATGTATTCAAAAACTTAAGATATAATTGGTCTGAAAATACATCATCTGTCGGCGTAAAAAACGCATCTTAAAAAGGGGGCAACACCATGATCGGATCTTTATATTCAGGCATCTCCGGCTTGAAATCCCAAACCAGCGCCATGGCCGTCATCGGCGACAATATCGCTAACGTCAACACGACCGGGTTCAAAACCTCCAGGGTGGAGTTTTCAAACATCTTCAACGCCACCATGGGACAGAGCCGCATGCAGATCGGCCGCGGTGTCACCATGAGCGGCACGGCGGCCAATTGGAACGCCGGGACCATGGAGACCACCAATACGGTCACCGACCTGGCCATCAACGGCCAGGGCATGTTCATCGTGCGCGATCCGGCCAACAATGGCCAGTTTTACACCCGCGCAGGCCAGTTCGAGTTCGATGCGAATAGTCTATTGGTAAATGCCGACGGCTTGGAGGTCCAGGGATACGCCATCGATACCGCCGGCAATACAGGCGCCTTGGGCACCGTTACCCTGCCCAACGCCATCAGCACTCCTTCGGCCACGACGGAACTGACCATGGGGCTGAACCTCAACTCCAGCGCCACCGTGGGCGATACCTATGACACCACGGTTTCGGTATACGATTCCCTGGGCAATTCGGTGGAACTCAATTTTGTGTTCACAAACACCGCTGCTGGGGAATGGACTTGGACCGTGGATCCCTCCGTGGGTGCGTGTGCTACTACCGGCACGATTGAATTCGATGCCAGTGGTGTCTTGGCCCTTCCCGCCGCCAATCCGACCCTCGCGATTACGGGTCTGAATGGCAACGATCTCTCCATAGACTGGACCATGCTGGATGGCGCGGGTGCCAGCGACGGTTCGATCACCGGTTACTCGGGCACTTCGGTCAAGACCGCCCAAACCCAGGACGGATATCCCAGCGGCATGCTCCAGGGCATTTCCGTGGACGAGGACGGCATCTTCACCGCTCTTTACTCCAACGGCACCATGACTCCCTTTGCCCAGGTCGCGGTGGCCGATTTTGCAAGCTACGCGGGTTTGGCCAAACAGGGCAGCAACCTGTTCGTCTCCTCCCTGGCCTCCGGTCAGCCGGTCATCACCGTGCCTAATACGGCCGGCGTGGGCGCCATCGCCCCCAGCAGCCTGGAGATGTCCAATGTGGATTTGGCCCAGGAGTTCGTGGCCCTGATCACCACCCAGCGCGCCTTCCAGGCCAACTCCAAGGTGATCACCACCAGTGACGAAGTGTTATCGGAACTGATCAATATCAAGCGTTAGTTGGGATCCTCCTCCCTGCAATAGATGCGAGCCTGTGCTCTCCGGCATGGCCGGGGGGCGCAGGCCGCATCTATATTTTTCTATCCGGAAATGGCTTTTTTTTCTGGATGGACACTTTCAGAACAGCACTGGGCACAAGTCATCAAAATGTCAAAGCCTTGACTAACCACCGATGAATTTGACGGAACATCCCATTCCCATAGAGAAAGAAATCTTTGCCCCATCTGTCCAGTCAGTCTAGCAAAATTTTAATATAAGCAAAATCAGAAAGTTATATCCAATCCGATGCTGTGCCACCCTTCTCCGGCCGGTGGCACATTCCATGCTATTCTTCCCATTCGATGGTTTGCGGCCAACAGGGGAGGATACTTTGGACTTAGCCACGCTACTCGGGATCATCGTTGCCAGCGGATTGGTTTTTGTCTCCATTTTGATGGGCGGGCCCGGTGCCTGGTTCATCAACTATCCTTCCTTGATGATCGTCATCGGCGGCACCATGGGCGCCACCTTGATCAACTACCCTCTGGCGGATGTGGTCAGCATGTTCAACATTACCAAGAACGCCTTCCGCCACCGCACCAGCAATCCCCTCGGGCTGATCCCGATCATGATCGAGTTCGCCAAGACCGCGCGCAAAGAGGGCATCCTGACGTTTGAAAAACATATCAAAGAGATCGAGGACCCCTTCATGGCCCGGGGCATGCAGATGGCCGTGGATGGCCTGGAGGCCGATGCCATTGCCGAGGTTTTAGGCAACGAGATCATGTGGCTGGAAGAGCGTCACCGCCTGGGCGCCGAGATTTACACCACCATGGGTACCTTCTCGCCCGCGGTGGGCATGCTGGGCACGATCATCGGCCTGGTGCAGATGCTCATGCAGATGAAAGATCCGTCGGCCATCGGCGCGCCCATGGCCGTGGCCTTGTTGACCACCTTTTATGGAACACTCCTGGCCTACCTGCTGTTTCTGCCCATTGCCGGCAAACTGCGCGTGCGCAGCAGGCAGGAGATCCTGGCCAAACAGATGGTAATGCACGGCATCCTGGCGATTCAGGCCGGTGACAACCATCGCATCGTGGCCGAAAAACTCAGATCCTTCCTTTCCCCCGCCGCCCGGACAGCCAATGAGAAAGAGGTGCGCGATGGCGCTGTCGCGATATAGAAGAACCGGATTCGGCAAGGATGACAGGCCGGAGATACCGGCCGGCTGGCAAACGGTGTATGCCGGATTTGCCATGATCATGCTGAGTTTCTTTATATTGTTGACCTCATTTTCATCCCCGGCGCCTTCCAAGATCACGCGTTTTGTGAGCTCCTTTTCCGATGCTGTCAGCGTCCTGAACCATGGGGAGAACTTAGAGCAAGGCAAGACGATCAAGGGCGAGGCGGTTCACTTGCTGCCCCGGGAGCATCTGGCCGCGCAACTCTTCGAGCAGGTGCGCCAAGCGACCCATGCCGAGGGGCTCGATCCGGTGGCGCTGCAGCGCACGCCCAAAGGGGTGGTGTTGAGCTTGACCGACACGCTGTTGTTCGATAGCGGCCTGGCGCGCCTTTCCAAGGCGGCTTATCCCCGTCTGGAGAAGATCGCACGCTTGATCCAGCGCATCCCGGTGCCGGTGGAGATTCAGGGGCATACGGACAATCAGCCCATTCGCACCGCCGAATTCCCCTCCAATTGGGAGTTGTCCACAGCCCGGGCCATATCGGTGCTGCGCTATCTGATCCAAACCCCGGAGATCGCCCCCGAGCGTCTTTCGGCCGTGGGCTTCGCCGAATTTCAACCCATGGCCGCCAACGACACGGCGGAACACCGGGCACTGAATCGACGGGTGGACTTTGTCTTCCATATCGAAGGGCAGCGGTAAGAAAACATGGCCAAAAGAGTATTCATGCCCGTACACGCCGGATCGAAAGCCCAGCCTTTGGCCTGGATGACCACCTTTAACGATTTGATAACGCTGTTGATGGTTTTTTTCGTTCTGCTTTTTGCCATGGGCACTCCCGACCCGGAAAAGTTCCAGACTTTTAAAAACCAATTGCAAGGCGGCCTGGGGGTGATGCATGCCGGTCGCAACGATGGCGAGGGCTTGCTCAGCCAAAATCAGGGCACGGCCAGCGGTAGAACGGAAAAGCCGGCGGAGGCGCCACCCGAGGGGGTGGGCGCTGAAAATGTCCAGGAGTTGACCCGCACCCAGGGCTTGGAAGCCGAGTATACGCCCAAAGGGCTGCGCATCACCTTGAGCGACGCCTTGCTGTTCCAATCGGGCAGCGCCAGCCTCACCGAGGAGGGCCTGCGCCTGCTGGGGAAAATCAACGCGGTGATCAAACCCTTGCAACGGCAGGTGCGGGTTGAAGGCCACACCGACGACCGGCCCATCGCAACGACGCGCTACCCGAGCAATTGGGAGCTATCGGCGGCTCGGGCCATCGGTGTGGTGAACTATTTCAGCCACCAGGGCGGCATGCCGGGCTCCCGGCTTTCGGCCGCGGGCTATGGGGCTTTCAGGCCGCGGGGGGGCAATGACAACGAGGTTCAACGGGCCGCCAACCGGCGCGTGGAAATCATTTTGGGTCAGGTGGAAGCATCGGGCCGGTAACAGATCGATCGGAGGGATACGAGATGTCCAAGAAAGCAATGATTATGGCACTGGTCGCGTTTTTCCTTTTGTTGGCGATGATGGGCGGCGGCTTTTTCATGATGTGGCAAAAGATGAACGCGAGCCTTGCGCAGATTCAAAGCGCCCAAGACAAAGACGGCAAGGGCAAGGCGGCCAAGGAAGAAGAGGACGTCATCAGGCCTACTCATAAATTGGAAACCCTGATCGTTAATCTGGCCGATCAGGGCGGCAAGCGCTATCTGCGGGTCACCATGGAATTGGAACTCAGTGGTCTCGAAGTGCTGGAGGAGATTCCCAAAAAGCTGCCACAATTGAGAGACACCATCCTCATGGTGCTGCCGAGCAAACAATACGCGGAAATCAGCACCACCGAAGGCAAGATCGTCCTGCGCGACGAACTCATCGCCAGAATCAACACCCTTCTGAAAAAGGGTACGGTGACGACCATCTTTTTCACGGAATTTGTCGTTCAATAACAGGACTGCGCATGGCTGAACAAATACTATCCCAGGAAGAGATCGATGCCCTGCTCAACGCCATGGACAAGGGCGAGGTGCAGGTGGAAGAGGCGCCCCAGCCCAAAGTCAAGGCCGAGGCGCGCGCCTATGACCTGACCTCCCAGAGCCTGACCCTTCGGGATCAGTTCGACGCCCTGGACGAAGTCTACGACAAGTTCGTCAACCTGCTCAACGTCGGGTTGTCCAGCGCCTTGCAGCGCGCCATCGAAATCAAGCAGGTGTCCAAGGAGATCGTCAAGTTCGGCGAGTTCTTGCATGCCTTTTCCAACCCCACCGGCTTCAGCATCTTCAACATGGAGCCGTTGATCGGGTCGGCGCTGCTGGCGGTCGAGCCGAATCTGTGTTTTGCCCTGATCGACAGCATGTTCGGCGGCGTGGGACGGCCCCTGGCCAAAGTGCGCGAATTCACTCAGATCGAGCAGCGCATGCTCTCCAAATTTTACAACGACGTGTTGGCCGAATTGGAAAAAGCCTGGCACGTGGCCTATCCCATCAAGGTGGTGCAGAAGAGAACAGAAACCAAGCCGGAGTTCGTCAACCTGGTCAGCCCCGCCGACCTGGTGCTGATCTTTGTCTTTTCGGTGGCCGGCGAAGAGTTTTCCGGCAACATTCACATCTGCACCCCCTTCCTGATGCTCGAACCGGTCAAAGATAAATTGTCGTCGCGCTACCTGCGTGAAAAAGACCGCGCGCATGCTTTTCGGGGCCAACTCACCGTGCTGCTGCGGGACACACGGGTCAACATGGTGGCTGAATTGGGCCGCTCGGTATCGACCATCGGCAGGATTCTGGAACTGGAGATCGACGACGTCATCAAAATCAACACCGGGCCCCAGGACCCGGTGGTGGTCAAAGTGGAAGGCACCCCCAAGTATCTTGGCATGCCCGGAACCCTCAAGGGCAATCGGGCGATTCAGATATCAGCGCTTATCAAAAAAGACGAAGGAGATTAGCCGACATGGCCGCGGCAGATAATACCCAAAACGACGGCGAAGCGGGCAAGGGCAAGGCGGCCGCCAAACGACCGGCGGGTGCTTCCGAAAACGGCGCCAAGGAGCCTTACGCCTTTTCGGACCTCAAAGGGCAGGGCGCCGGGCAGCGGCCCGCCAACCTGGACTTTATTCTGGATATCCCCTTGGAAATCACGGTGGAGCTGGGCCGCACGCGCATGATGATCAACGAACTGCTGAAACTGGGGCAGGGCTCGGTGATCGAACTGACCAAGCCGGCCGGTGACACTCTGGAGATTCTGGCCAACAACCGGTTGATCGCCAAAGGCGATGTGGTGGTGGTAAACGATAAGTACGGCATCCGGCTGACCGAAGTGATCAGTCCGGTGGAACGTCTGGAGAAATTGAAATGAGCGGCACCCCCGATTTGACCATGGCGACACTTAAAATGTTGCTCTCCCTGGCAGCGGTGCTTCTGATCTTGTGGGCCGCCCAGCGCTGGTTGCGGCGCTTTGTGCCTTCGGCGGCCGCCGGCGGCCGGAACCGTTGGATCAAGGTGCTCGGCACGCACCCTTTGGGCATCAAAAAATCCATTGCCATGGTGCAGGTGCCGGGCGCGATCCTGGTGTTGGGGGTGGGCGCCGAGCAGATCCAGCTTTTGACGCGCATCGACGATCCCGCCGTGATGGCCGAAGTCACCGCAGCCCAGGCGTCACAGCCGGTGGCTGCGGGCTTTGCCGAGCAATTGAAACGCATGACCCGCTCGCTGGGCATGAACACCGATGGCTCGATTTCGGAAGAGGGAAGGGCGGTGCCCAAGAAATGATCGCCTCAGGCAAGAAAAGCGTTTGGGTCTTTATCCTCCTTGGGCTGGTCGTCATGCTTTCGACGCCCTGGCAGGCCGTGGCCGCGCCGCCCGACCCGGCCGGCAACCTGCTGAGCATCGATATGGCCAGGGGCGAAAACCCGGGCAAAGTGAGCGTGACCCTTCAAATCTTCCTGTTGCTCACCGTGCTCTCCCTGGCGCCATCGATCCTGATCATGGTGACCTGCTTTACGCGCATCACCATCGTGCTTTCGCTCTTGCGCCAGGCCATCGGCTCGAACCAGTTGCCGCCCAACCAGGTCATCATCGGGCTGGCCCTGTTCCTGACCTTTTTCATCATGACCCCCGTGTGGCAGAAGGTCAATCAGGACGCCCTGAAACCCTATCTGGACAACAAGCTCACGACGACCGAGGCGCTTAAAAGTGCCGAAGGGCCCATCCGCGCCTTCATGTTCAAGCAGACCCGAGAAAAGGATCTCTCCCTGATGGTGGAAATCGCCAAGCTACCGCGTCCCAATAATATCGACGAGATACCCACCACCGTGCTGATCCCTTCGTTCATTATCAGTGAGCTGAAGACGGCCTTTCAAATCGGCTTCATGCTCTACATTCCGTTTTTGATCATCGACATGGTGGTGGCCAGCGTCTTGTTGTCCATGGGCATGATGATGCTGCCGCCGGTCATGGTTTCCTTACCTTTCAAACTCATGATTTTCGTGTTGACCGACGGATGGTACCTGATCGTGGGATCGTTGGTGAAAAGCTTTAACATGTAGGAGGCGCGCCGTGACACCCGAATTCATCACCGGCTATTTCCTGGAAGCCATCAAAACCGCCATCTTCCTATCGGCGCCCATGTTGATGGTGGGGCTGATCGTCGGCATCCTGGTGAGCATCTTTCAGGCCGCCACCCAAATCAACGAAATGACTCTGGTCTTCGTACCCAAGATGCTCGCCGTGGCCCTGGCGCTACTGGTGTTCTTCCCCTGGATGCTGCGGATCATCAGCGATTTCGCCAGAAACAATATTATGAATATGTCCATGTATATAAATTAGAATAATTAATCTAAAGCTTAATACGCGACCGGGCTTTCCTTCAGCCTTCAACCTTCAGTCTTCAGCCTAAACCGCCATGCTGCTTCTCAATCTGCCCATCGAGCAGTTCCAAATCTTTCTTTTCGTGCTCGTGCGCGTGGGGGCTATTCTCTTTTCAATCCCCTTCCTGGAAGCACGCAATGTCCCCATGACCCTCAAGGCCGCCCTGGCCATGGCCATGAGCGTCATGCTGATGCCGCAACTCAAGCTGCCGCCCATCGCCATTACCGGCGACCCGGTGATGCTGACGCTGGGTATCATGGGCGAGGTGGCCGTGGGCCTGATCATCGGCCTGATGGTCCAGTTGCTTTTCGCCGGCGTCCAATTGGCCGGCCAGTTGGCCGGCTTCCAGATGGGGTTTGCCATCGCCAACGTGGTGGACCCGGCCTCGAGCCTGCAAATTCCAATTCTGGCCCAATTCTTGAACCTCTTTGCGCTGATGATTTTCTTTACGGTCAATGCCCATTTCTACTTTATCAAGGCCCTGGTGGATTCCTTTACGCTGATTTCGCCCATGGCCGTCCAATTCAACGGCCAAATACTCGAGTTGATGATGAAGACCGGCGCGGATGCCTTTATCATCGCCATCCAGGTGGCCGCTCCGGTCATGGTGGCCCTGATGCTGGCCAATGTGGCCCTGGGCTTGACCGCCCGCACCGTGCCCCAGATGCAGATTTTCGTGGTGGCCATGCCGTTGCAGATCATTTTGGGCCTGGTCTTTCTGGGATTCTCTTTGCCGTACGTCTCGGTATTTCTGGAACATGCCTTCTCCAAGATGGGCCATACTATCGTGGCCATGATGAGCTTATTTAAATGAGTGTCCCTCCAAAAATGGCATATTGCACTCCATATCTGTGTTGTCGCGATTTTGAAATCCTCGACGTAGTAAGGCTGCGCCTGCGGTTTCAAAATCGCTCCGCCTTGATCTGGAGCTCAATCTACCATTTCTGGAGGGACACCACGGGAGCGCAACGTGGCCGACGATAAAGACCAAGAACGATCGGAGCCGGCAACCCCTAAGAAGCGGGATGAGGCCCGCAAAAAAGGGCAGGTGGCCAAGAGCCGGGAGATCCCTTCGGTACTTGTGTTGCTCAGCGCGCTGTCGGTATTCTATTTCGTCGGCGACTGGATGTTCAACCAGATGAACATCGTCACCCGGGACATTTTAATCCAGATCAGCTATTGGCGCCTCAATGCCGAAAGCGCCCACGACCTGATGTGGTACCTTTTCCAGAAGGTGGTAATCATCCTTTCGCCGCTGCTCATCTGCGTGGCCCTGGCCGGCATCCTCGGCAACATCGCCCAGGTGGGTTTTCTATTGACCGGCGAAGCCATGTCCCCCAAGTTTTCCAAGCTCAATCCCCTGGACGGCATCAAGCGGCTCTTTTCCGTCACCTCCTTGACCGAGCTGATCAAATCCATTTTCAAGGTCATCATCATCGGCAGCATCGGCTACAACATTCTGCGCGGCGAAATGGACCAGATCCCGGCCCTGGTGGGCGCCGATATCCGTTCGATCTTGGGTTTTGTCGGCCGGGTGGCACTGAAACTGGGGTACTATGTCTGTCTCGTGCTGATCGTTCTGGCGGCCCTGGATTTTGTCTTCCAACGCTGGAAGCACGAACGCGACCTGCGCATGAGCAAGCAGGAGATCAAAGACGAGCACAAGCAGAGAGAAGGCGACCCCTTGATCCGTTCCCGCATCCGTTCGGCCCAGCGCGAGATGGCCATGAAACGGATGATGGAAGCGGTTCCCAAGGCCACCGTGATCATCACCAACCCCACCCACCTGGCCATTGCCATCAAATACGAGCGCGGTCTGCCGGCGCCCGTTGTGGTGGCCAAAGGCGCCGGTCACATCGCCGCTCGTATCCGTGAGCTCGCCGGCCAGCACGATATTCCCATCATCGAACAAAAGCCCCTGGCCCGCGCACTATATAAGGAAGTGGAGATCGGTGGGTACGTGCCCGTGGATCTCTACCACGCCGTGGCCGAAGTGCTGGCGTATGTTTACCGGCTCAAGAACCTGGTGCACAACGTATAGCGCGGCAGTTTTGAATACAACCCGTGTAAATCTACGATAGCGATAGCGATACCGACCCAGATTTTCAACAGCGCTCGGGATCGGGATCGAAAATCTTCCCCACGGCGGTTTCTTGACACTCCGGCCGGCCTTGGTTCCGAAGTAACTCCTGCCTTCCAAAATTCAATCACTATTTCAGATAGATCGCCGCCGATACCCCCCTTCATGGATCCTATCCGGAACCAGGCATGGAAAATGCAAAATTGCCCGTCGTCAGCTTCACTTCAACGCATGGCGGAAGGTTAGCAATGGAAACTGTTCAAGCCAACGGATTGCACGGACGCTTGGCCTTCATCGGCAAGAACGCCGACGTAGCCATGGGTTTCGTGACCATGTGCATTCTCATGGTCATGATCATCCCCATCCCCACCATGCTGCTCGACCTGTTTCTCACCTTTAACATCACCATCTCGCTGATGGTGTTGCTGGTGGGCATGTATGTATTGAAGCCCCTGGAGTTTTCGGCTTTCCCGTCCATTTTGCTGCTGACCACCTTGTTCCGTCTGGCCCTCAACATCGCCTCCACCCGTATGATCCTGCTGCACGGCAACGAGGGTACCCAGGCTGCCGGCAAAGTGATCATGGCTTTCGGCGATTTCGTGGTGGGCGGCAATTTCGTGGTGGGCATCATCGTCTTCTGCATCCTGGTGGTGGTCAACTTCGTGGTCATCACCAAGGGCGCCGGACGTATCGCCGAAGTGGCGGCCCGTTTTACCCTGGACGCCATGCCCGGCAAGCAGATGAGCATCGATGCCGATCTGAACGCCGGCATGATCGACGAGCAGGAGGCCCGCGAGCGGCGCCGGGTGCTTTCCAAGGAGTCGGAATATTACGGCGCCATGGACGGCGCCAATAAATTTGTGCGCGGCGATGCCGTGGCCGGCATCATCATTACGCTCATCAATGTCATCGCCGGGTTCGCCATCGGCGTGTTCCAGAACGACATGAGCTTCGCCGAGGCCGCCCGCAACTATACCCTGCTTACCGTGGGCGATGGCCTGGTCAGCCAGGTGCCGGCCCTGATCATCTCCACCGCCGCCGGCATCGTGGTCAGCCGGGCCGGCGCCGAGAGCAACCTGGGACTGGAAATCAGCACCCAGCTCTTCCTCAAGCCCCGCGTTCTGGCGGTGGCGGCAGCGATTCTATTCTGCTTCGGCATCGTTCCGGGCCTGCCCACCGTGCCTTTTTTCATGCTGGCGGCGCTCGTCGGCGGCGTGGCCTACCTGCTGGTCAAGAACGAGCGCCAGCGCAAGGCTGCCGAGGCTTCGGCCGCAAAGGCCCCCGCGGAAGATGCCGCCAAAGAGGCCACCGAATCCTTTAAGCCCCTGCCGCCCGTGGACATCCTGGGACTGGAGATCGGCTACGGCCTCATCCCCATGGTGGATGCCCAGCAGGATGGCGAGCTTCTTGAGCGCATCAAATCCATCCGCCGCCAGATCGCCCAGGAGTTGGGCATCGTGGTGCCCTCCATCCATATTCAAGACAACATGCAGCTCAAGCCGGGTGAATACGCCATCAAGCTGAAAGGCAACGAAGTGGCCCGGGGTGACCTGATGCTCAATTACTTTCTGGCCATGAATCCGGGCAATGCCGACGAAAGCCTGAAAGGCATTCCCACCAAAGAACCCACCTACGGCATCGACGCCCTCTGGATCAAGGAGCGTCAACGAGAAGACGCTTTGGCCAAGGGCTTCACGGTGGTGGATCTGGCCACGGTGCTGACGACCCACATCTCCGATATCATCCGGCGCCATGCCCATGAACTGATCGGGCGCCAGGAGGTGCAGGCGCTGCTTGACAAACTCAAGGAGACCCACCCCAAGGCGGTGGACGAACTGGTCCCCAGCCAACTTTCCCTGGGCGGTGTGGTACGCGTGTTGCAGAACCTGCTGATGGAACAAATCCCGATCCGAGACTTGCTAACCGTGGTGGAAGCCATGGCCGACTGGGCCCCCTCGACCAAACAACTGGACAGCCTGACCGAACATGTGCGCCAGGCTCTGTCCCGCACCATCACGCGCCAGTATCTGACCCCTGACGGCCAGATGACCGCCGTCTCGTTGGGGCAGACCGCCGAGCGCCGCATCGCGGAATCGCTGCAACGCACCGATCAGGGCGAATACCTGGCCATGAATCCCCAGACCGCCCAGCGCCTGATGCAGCGGTTGGCCGAGCAACTGGATAAATACGCCCAGCGCGGATTGCAGCCGCTGGTGCTCTGTTCGGGTCAAATTCGTGCCCATGTCAAAAAACTGGTGGATCGGTTCATCCCCCATTTGGTGGTTCTGGCCTATGAAGAGATATTGCCCAACGTTAAAATTCAATCCCTGGGAGTAGCGGAGCTGAAGGATGAAGATTAAACGATTCGAAGCCGCCAATATGGCCGAGGCCCTGCGCATGGTCCGCAAAGAGTTTGGCGAAGAGGCCGTGATTCTGTCGGCCAAGAACGTCAAAAAACCAGGCAGCCTGTTCGGTCTCAAATCCGCCAGCCAGGTGGTGGTCACCGCGGCCGTCGATCCGACTGGGGCCAAAAACGCCTCGGACGAAGAGATGCGCGCATTGTTCGACATCGCCCGGGAAGAGAATGGCCGCGACGCCTCCCGGACCAGCCCCAAAGGCACGCCGGGCATCGAACGGATCTTGAAGCAATACACGCCCATCACACGCACCGGGCAGCAAAAGCTGCAACCCAAGGTGAACCGTTGGATGGAAGAGATCCAGGAACAGGCGCCATCTGTCCGCAGCGATGAAAATCGTCCCTCCCTCTATGAGTCGATGGTGACGACACTGACCGCCCAGGGCATCGGCAAAGGGATCGCCACCGAAATGGCGGCCCAGGCCGAAGAGCTGGGCATGCTCGATCCGGGTGGCGATGCTTCGGACCTGCTGGCCCAGTTGATTGCCGCCAAGGGGTGGTTGGCGGCCTCCAAATCCGATTCCGCCCAGGAGCCTCGTATTGTTGTGCTGGCCGGCGCCAGCGGAGTGGGCAAAACCACCATGGCCGCCAAATTGGCAGCGCGGCATCTGATGCGCACCGGTCAAAAAACCGTGCTCGTCAGCCTGGACGACCAACGCATCGCGGGAACCGCGGAGCTGGAACGCTACGCCGAGATCATGGGGCTGCCGTTCGAGACCGCCCACGACCCGAGTCACTTGGGCCGGCTGATGGACCGCCTGGCGGATGTGCACTGGGTGGTGGACACCCCGGGCCTGAGCCCCAGCGAACTCGCCCGCCGGGACGACCTGGCCCGCATGATCAGGATCATGGATCGCGCCCAAGTCCATCTGCTCTTCAGCGCCGCGGCCCAGGAAGCGGTCATGGCCAAGAGCGTGGAGCTGTTCAAACCCTTGGGCATCCATTGCCTGCTGCCGACCCATCTGGACTGGATCGATCGGGCCGGACCGTTCATCAATCAGATGGCCCTGGCGCATTTGCCCATCCGTTATGTCAGTACCGGGCCCCAGGTGCCCGAAGGGGTGCGCGACCTCACCGCTCATGGGCTGGCCGCCATGCTTTTGTCCCGGGAATGGCCCCCGGAAGAGGAGACCCAAGCGCCGCCGCCGTCGCTCACCATCGTCCAGCGGCGCCCCGCCGCCATCGCGGCGCCGTATATTGCCAACCGCAATTCAGACATCTTTCACGATAGGGCCTGCAAATCCGTCGGTCGCATCAACAACGACAATGCCGTGGTCTTCAAGGATGCCGCCGAAGCCATGAGCCAGGGGTTCAAGCCCTGCCGCATGTGTTGCATGTCGCTTCTCGCTCGCAAACCCATCGATCGCCTGGCTCGCAGTCGCTATGCCGGCAACAGGAATTGAAGCATGAATCATAACGAGCATTCCAATAAAATCATTCGGCTTGAAGATCGCAAAAACGATTCCGCGGAGCCCACCAGCAAGGGGCGACGCACGTCCGGCGGTGGTTATCCCAAGATCGTGGCCATCACCAGCGGCAAGGGCGGGGTGGGCAAAACCAATATCGTGGCCAACCTGGGGTTTACCCTGCGCCGTTTCGGCAAGCGCGTCCTGATCTTCGATGCCGATCTGGGGCTGGGCAATCTGGATGTGCTGTTGGGGCTGACGCCCCAGTTCAACCTCTCCCACGTCATCCGGGGCGAAAAGCAGCTGTCCGAGGTGGTGATCACCGGCCCGGGGGACGTAAAGATTCTGCCGGCCGCTTCGGGCATTCAGGATTTGACCGCCCTGACCCAGCAGGAGCGCTACCTGGTGTTCAGCCAGTTGGATGCCTTCATCCACGATTTCGACATCATGCTCATCGATACGGCCGCCGGCATCTCCTCCAACGTCCTCTATTTCAACATCAATGCCGATGAAATCCTCCTGGTGGCCACTCCCGAACCGACCTCCATCACCGATGCCTATGCCATGATGAAGGTGTTATCGGTCAAATACGGCACCGACCATTTCAAGCTGGTCGTCAACTTGGCCGCCAGCGTTCAGGAGGCTGACGACGTGTATCGCCAGTTGAATCTGGTGGCAGACCGCTTCCTGAATATTTCCATGGAGTACTACGGCTGCATCCTGACCGACAGCCACATCAAAAAAGGCGTCCGGCAACAGCGGGCGGTCACCGAAATGGCGCCCCTGGCCAAATCCAGCCGGAACTTTGCCGCACTTGCACGCAAGATCGCCAGTACGCCCGCGCCAGAACGGCGCGGCCGCACCGCCGATTGGTCTTTGACCGAGATCAGTTGAAGTTTGTCCAAAAATTAAAATCACGGGGGCAAGAAATGCCAGTCAAAGAATCCCAGATCAGGAAACTGAACAAGGACGATCACATCCTGCGCAACGAGATCATCGCGGAGTACCTGCCTTACGTCAACCGCATCGTCAACCGCATCGCCACGCACCTGCCGTCCACCGTGGAGGTGGACGACCTGGTCAATGTGGGCATCATCGGCTTGATCCAGGCCATCGAACGTTACGATCCCTCCCGGGACAACAAGTTCATGACCTATGCGGTTTTCCGCATCAAGGGGGCCGTGCTCAGCGAACTGCGCTCCCGGGATTTCCTGGGCCGCACCACCCGCAAGAAGATCCGCTGCCTGGAAAAAGCCTACCTGAAGCTCGAACAGCAGCTCGGGCGGGAGGTCAAGGACGAGGAGCTGGCCGCGGAGATGGAGATGGACCTGGATCAATTCTACCAGGTCAAGCGTATGTCCAGCATCTCCTTTATCAGCTTCGAAGAGATCGGCTGCACCACCAAAGAGGAAAAGGACAACTTCCTCAACTACCTGGCGAACAACGAAGGGGATGACGCCCTTTCGCTGACCACGATCAAAGAGGTCAAGAACACGTTGGCCCAGCACATCGAGACGCTGCCCGAAAAAGAGCGCCTGGTGGTCTCCATGTACTACAGCGACGAGATGACCATGAAAGAGATCGGCCAGGCCCTGGACATTACCGAGTCCAGGGTCTCCCAGATTCACTCCCAGGCGGTGATCCGCCTGCGCAGCAAGCTGCGCAAGGACGGCCTTCTGGAAGAATAACCGTAAATCCACTGGAGCACGCCCATGTTGAGTATCACGATTCCCCTGTGGCTTTTATTGAGTGCGGCCGGATTGCCGGCCTTGATCCTGATCGGCCTGTGCGCACGGTTGATGCGCATGAAACGCAACAAAGAGCCCCGGACTGCCGTTGTGCCGGCCCCCGAGAGCTTTCCGGCCGCATCCCCCGCAGGCTTCGATGACCGGATCCACCGCCAGGTGCTCGTCCAGCAGGTCGATGCGGTGTTCGATGTCCTCACGACCCTCATCGAGACCGAGCGGTGTAAGCTCAAGGCTTTGGTGAACCATGCCTTGCCCATGACCGAACCCATGGCCGAAACACACGCGGCCCCGGCCTTGGTCGAAAAGACCCCGGAAACGCCGCGCCGCGAGGCGCCCGCGTCGCAAGTGGTCGACCTGTCCATTTCCCAGAACATCTCCAATCTGGCCGAAGAGGGTCTTTCATCTGCCGAAATTGCCCAGCACTTGGGTGTCTCGCTGAGCGAAGTGACCCTGGCCCTCAAGATGAAAGCCGGCCGCAATTCCCTGGTGGGACGCAAAGTGATGGCCGTGGCCTAGGCAAGAGTTGCCGATTAATTGACGCCGGCGTCTGCGCCATACGTTTAAGTTCTTGTAATTGCAAGCTTCAAACGAAACACGAGTGCTGGCACACGGGTTGCTATCCCAATATCGGCGTCAGCGCAGATTGAAAGGATGACAGGCCATGAGCGGAACGATTTACCAGGCAGCAGCAGGGGCGTTGTTACAGCAGATGCGCCTGGATGTGCTCTCGAACAACCTGGCCAACGTCAACACCACCGGTTTCAAAGCCGATCAGCCGCTTTTCCGCATGAATCCGACCGACGGCATGCCCCCCGCGGCCGCCTCTAACGAACCGGGCCGGATCACCCCTTACGCGCCGCCCATGGAGGCGCGCACCAACTATGACAACGGACCGTTGACCCGCACGGGCAACTCCCTGGATGTGGCCATCGTCGGCAAAGGCTTTTTTGAAGTTCAGACCCCCGACGGCTCGCGTTTCACCCGCAAAGGCAATTTTACGGTCAATGCCGATGGGGTGTTGGCCACGGCCGAAGGTTGGCCGGTTTTAGGGGCGGGGGGCGACATCGCCATTGACGAAGGCGCTGTGGAGATCGGCGATCAGGGGGAAGTTTTCGTGAACGGCGATTCGGTGGCGACCCTTCGTGTGGTGGATTTTCCGGAGCCATACAACCTGGTCAAAACCGGAGACACCCTTTTCATGCCTGCCGAGGGCGTCCAGGGCCAGCCTGTGGAAGAAGGGGAGAGCCAGGTGGCCCAAGGCTACGTAGAAGCCTCCAACGTGAACGCCATCCGCACCATGACCGAGATGATCGAAACCCTGCGGGTGTTCGAAGCCTATCAGCGCATGATCCGCACGGCGGACGAGGCCACCGCCAAAACCGTCAACGAAGTGGGCCGGAGTGCCTAACCCAATATGAGCAAGATGCCTGTCGCCATCCAAAAAAGGGAGAACGGAAATGATTAGAAGCTTATGGACCGCGGCCTCGGGCATGCAGGCCCAATCGACCAATATCGACGTCATCGCCAACAACCTGTCCAACGTGAGCACGGCCGGCTTCAAGCGCAGCCGGGCCGAATTCCAGGATCTGCTCTACGAAACCTTACGCGCCCCGGGCGTCAGCGCCGCCGGCGACAACATGGTTCCCACGGGCATTCAGATCGGACACGGCACCCGTACGGTGGCCACCTCCAAGCTGTTCACCCAAGGCGATTTCCAGCACACCGAGAATGAATTGGATATGGCCATCGAGGGCGAAGGGTTTTTCCAGATCACCCAGCCCAACGGCGATATCTCCTACACCCGGGCCGGCAATTTCAAGATCGACAGCGAAGGCCGCATCGTCACCGCCGACGGTTATCTGCTCGAACCTGGGATCACCATTCCCACCGACGCCACCGCCGTCTCCATCGCCACCGACGGCACGGTATCGGTGCGCCAACCGGGGCAGACCGAGCCGGCTGACGTGGGCAGTATCCAGACCGTGCGCTTCGCCAACCCGGCTGGATTGGAAGCCATCGGCCGCAACCTGTTCCTGGAGACCGACGCTTCCGGCGACCCCACCACCGGCACGCCCGGGGAAGAGGGGTTCGGTACCCTCGCCCAGGGGTACCTGGAGATGTCCAATGTGAGCGTCGTGGATGAAATGGTCAACATGATCACGGCCCAGCGGGCATACGAAATCAACAGTAAGGCCATTCAGACCTCCGACGAAATGCTCCAGACGGCCAACAACCTGAAACGGTAAAGCGAACGATGCGATCCTCCACGCTTCATAAGATGCAAATGGTTTGGGTGTTGCTCTGCATCCTGCTGGCGGTCACGGCCGCGGCGGCGGACCCCGTGCAGATCACCCTGGCGCCCAAAGCCGCGGTGGACGAGGAGAGTATCCTTTTGGGCCGCATCGCCCAGATCCAGGGCGGCGAAGCCGATCAGGCCGAGACCATCGGGCAGATCGATCTCGGACGAGCCCCGTTGCCCGGTCAATCGCTGCTCCTTTACCGCCACCAGGTGGAGACGCGTCTCAAACAAAACGGTATCGATCCCGCCCAGTGCCGCATCGTGGATGCCGGACCGGTGAAGGTCATCCGTAATCATGCCGAGGTCAGCGACGCTGCAATTCGGGATGCGGTGGAAGCCTATATCCACACCCGCGCCCCCTGGAAGGCCGCGCAGATGAAGATCCGGCCCATCGCCTACAACCAGTCCCATAAGCTGCCTCCGGGCAAGGTGCGCCTGCAGGTCGTGGCGCCAAAGCATACCGATTGGCTGGGCGCCGTGCCCTTCCAGGTACGCCTGCTGGTGGACGGCCAAGCCGTGAAGCGCATGAGCGTTCCGGCCTACATCGAAGTGTGGCAGGAGGTGGTCCTGACCGCCAAACCTTTGGGGCGCAACCAGCCCATCGATCGCGCAGACCTCGACCTTCAGCGCATGAACATGGCCGGCGTTCCGGTCAATGCCATTGTGAGCCTGGATCAGGCCATCGGCCGCCGCGCCAACCGCGCCATCGCGGTCAACAGCGTTCTGCGGACGGACCAGGTGGACCTGCCGCCCATCGTGCGCAAGGGCGATGTGGTTCAGGTGCTGGCCGAGTCGGCCCAATTGAAAATCACCACCCAGGCCGTGGCCCAGGAAAACGGCGGGGTCGGAGAGAAAATCCAGGTGATCAATGTGGCCTCCAAGAAAAAAGTGCATGCGCGCATCCTCGATGCGCAAACGGTAAAAGTCGATTTTTAAACCAACAGGATAACCCAATGAGAAACTTAAGGATACCGGCCAAGGGAAGCAGATCCATAGCGGGATGGGTTGGCGCGCTGACCCTGGGCGCCCTGATGTGGGGCTGTGCCGCCAGCACCCCATCCGCCCCCGCGCCGCACCCCCCCAGGCCCGTCCAGGCCGTCCCGCCGGCTGAAGTCAGCGAACCCCCGCGCTATGTGGCTTCGGCCTCCAACGACGGTTCCCTGTGGCGCGAACGATCCGAACTGGGAGAGCTGTTCGCCAACGCCAAAGCCCGGCGCGTGGGCGATATTCTCACCATCAGAATCGTGGAAAATTCCAGCGCCACCAACAAGGCGAGCACCAACACCGACCGTTCCTCGAGCATGTCCGCGGGCCTGGACGCCTTCTTCAACCTCGAAAAGAACTATCCCGCGGATAAAAACTTCTTCAATCCCTTCTCCGCCGTCCGCGGCAATATCGATAGTCAGTTCGAAGGCAGCGGCGCCACCCAGCGCAGTGGCGCATTGTCGGCGTACATGACCGCCCAAGTGGTGGACGTGCTGCCCAACGGCAATCTGATCATCGAGGGCAACCGGGAGGTGCGTGTCAATGCCGAAAACCAGATGATCACCCTCACCGGCATGGTCCGTCCCCGGGACATTTCGGCCGACAACGTGATTCAATCCACCTACATCGCCGATGCCCGCATCGCCTACAGCGGCACGGGCGTGCTCAACGACCGCCAGCGGCCGGGATGGTTTACGCGGGTGATGGACAAGGTGTGGCCGTTTTAAATATGTTGAACCTTCAAACCTCGACTACTGAATGAATATGAAAACCAAGCCTGAAAGCCAGAAATACTTGAGATGTCTCCGAATCTTTGTGTCGGCCTTGACGGCGCTGGTAATTTTCGCATCTCCGTCCGCCGCGGCACGCATCAAGGACCTCGCCAATATTAAAGGCGTGCGCTCCAATCAACTGGTGGGCTACGGTTTGGTGGTGGGCCTGGATGGCACCGGCGACGATAAGAAGTCCATTTTTACGACGCAATCCATCGCCAGCATGCTGGAGAAGATGGGGGTCACGGTCAACCCCAAGGAAATCAAGGCCGAGAACGTGGCCGCCGTCATGGTGACGGCCGCTCTGCCGCCCTTTGCCCGAACCGGCGCGCGCATCGATGCCATCGTCAGCTCCATCGGCGATGCCGAAAATCTGCAAGGCGGCAACCTGTTGATGACCCCTCTGAAGGGGGCCGACGGCAACGTCTACGCGGTGGCCCAGGGGCCGGTCAACACCGGCGGCTTTGCGGCCCAAGGGGCCGGCGCCAGCGTCAGCAAGAATTTCCCCACGGTGGGTCGGCTCATCGAAGGCGCCACGGTGGAGCGGGAAGTCAATTTCGATTTCAACGCCCGCACCGCCCTGACCCTGAGCCTGCAGCAGCCCGACTTCACCACTGCCAGCCGAATCACCGACGCCATCAATGGCCTGTTTTACGATCCCATCGCCGCGGCCACCGATTCAGGCACCATCCAGTTGCAAGTGCCCACGGCCTACACCGGCAACATCGTGGAACTGGTGGCCATGATCGAAAAGCTGGAAGTGACCCCGGACAACATTGCCCGGGTCGTCATCAACGAACGCACCGGCACCGTGGTGATGGGCGATAAGGTGCGCATCGCCACCATCGCCATCGCCCATGGCAATCTGAGCATCGTGGTCAAGGAGAACCCCCAGGTCTCTCAACCCTTGCCGTTCTCCGAAGGCGGCGCAACGGTGGTGACACCCGACACCAACCTCTCGGTCCAGGAGGGGGAAAACCAGTTGGTGCTGGTCAATGGCGGCACCAGCATCGGCGACGTGGTCAACGCCCTCAATGCCCTGGGGGTCTCGCCCCGGGATCTGATCGCCATCTTCCAGGCCATCAAGGCCGCGGGCGCCCTGCAAGCCGAACTGGAGGTCATCTGATGACGGACCCGATCCAAAAGCCAATGCCCCTGCTGAACCTGCCCGTGCGTCATGCCCTGACAACTTCACCCACGGCGCCTGCCGGCGCTAAAGATTCGGAACGGTTGAAACAGGCGTGCGAAGATTTCGAATCGATTTTCGTGGATTTCATGTTGCAGCAGATGCGCCAGACCGTGCCGGAAAACGATCTTTTTGGAGGCGGGAGCGCCGAGCAGCTCTACACCTCCATGCTGGACAGCGAACTGGCCAAATCCATTTCCCATCAGCGGGGGTTGGGATTGGCCGATCAGATGTATCGTCAAATGATGACCTCAGCGGCTGGGAAGGAAATAAAGGACCCTGAAAAAATCTAAAGTTTGCGCAAAGGCGGCCGATATTTACCGCAAGGGGTGGTGTAATAATATGCCCCGACTAGCGTGTTTGGGTAGATTTGCCAAACTTTACAGTCCCTTGAGGAAGGGGCGAGGCAGCCGGCACATGCCGCGGTTGCACAAGGAGGTCCTCAATGAAAGTGAATTCTCAAAATCCCAGCATTGAACTGAACGCGTATGTCAAGCAGGTGCGGCAGCAACAGAACACGGCGGATGCAGCCCAATCGGCCGGTCAGCCAGCCCAGGAAAAAGGCGACAAGGTAAACTTGTCCAGCCAGGCGCGCGAGGTGCAGCAAGCCTCCGAAAAGTTGAAGAGTATGCCTGATGTACGCACGGAAAAAGTGGAAAAGGTGAAGATGGAGGTGGACAAAGGCACCTATAAGGTCGTCGGCGCCCAGGTAGCCACCGATATGCTCAAAGAGTCCTTAGAGAACAACATGATCTTGCAGAAGGTCAATACGCGGGTCTAACGCCGGTAACTGATCGGTCGACGAGTTGAAAAGGTCGGTTCACGGCGTGCGCGGTTTGTCCTGGCAACATGAACGTGTTGCGAAGTCATGAAACCGTGCCACGGAAAGGTAGTGAACGTCATGGATCGACTCATCGAACAGTTGCTTGCGGTGCTGAAGCAGACCGAATCGCTTTACGAACAAGTCCTACCGATCATCGAGAATGAAAAGGAGGCGGCCTTGGCGCCCGATGCCCAACGGCTCATGGCGCTCAATGGCGAAAAACAAACCCTCATCGCCCAACTGGCGCGCATGGAACAAGAGCGTACGGCCCTGACCCGGCGCCTTGGCGCTGCCTTGGGGCTGCCGGCGGACAAGCAGACCCTGACGGGCCTGGCGGCCGCCGTCGACGGTCCCTACGATCTGCAATTGAGCCAACTGCACGATCGCTTGAAAAAAGTCGTGGAAAACGTGCGGCACTCCAATGAACAATGCCAGACCCTGATCCAATACTGCCTGCGCCTGGTGCAGGGCAGGCTTGGATTTTTTCAACATTGGCTGGGGCAAGTGGATGTATATGGCGCTTCTGGAAATTTGAACAATGGCGCCGGCCGGGGTGGACGCCTGCTGTCCGGTACGATCTGATAAGATCCCAAGCGCGGAGGTAACACGTCATGCCGAATATATCCAACTTGCTGAACATTGCTTCCACCGCGTTGACGACCCAGCAGAGGGCCATCGACATCACCGGCAACAACATTGCCAATGTCAACACCGAGGGCTACTCCCGTCAGCGGGTCAACATGGAGCAGAACAGCCCGGTACGCGATCATCTCGGCACCATGAGCACGGGGGTGCATGCCGATCAGAAAATCGAACGATTCTACGACCGATTCATCACCATGCAACTCAATACCGAAAATGAAAACCTGGGCCGCTGGGACGCACAGAAGACCGCTCTGGAAAAGGTCGAGGTGCTGTTCGATGAGGTGTCGGGCTACGGTCTGGGTACGGCGATGGCCGATTATTGGAACTCCTGGCAGGACCTGATCAATAATCCCTCCGGCCACGTGGAGCGCACCAGCCTTTTATCGTCCGCCCAGTACATGGCCAACACTTTCAACCAGTTGAGCACCAACATCACCAAAGTTCAAGAAGACATCGGCACCAATATCACCAATATCGTCACCGATATCAATCAGATTGCCGATCAGATCGCCGAACTGAACCGCAAGGTCACCCAGGTGGAAGTCAACGGGCACAACGCCAACGACTATCGTGACCAGCGCGACCTGTTGGTGCAGAATCTATCCAAACTCATCGACATCGACAGCTTCGAAGACGGAGACGGCAACATTACCATTATGGTCGGTGGCGGCAAACCCCTGGTGGAACGCACTGCTACCTGGGAGCTCTCCACCGTCAATGTGGGTGGCATCGACCAGGTCCATTGGAACAACAGCAGCGGCGGAAGCGAGGATATCACCACCCGCATCGGATCGGGCGAACTCAAAGGCTGGATCGAGGCCCGTGACGTGGTGATCAGTGATTACCAGACCCGTTTGGACGATTTGGCCGCCACAATGATCGCCGAGGTAAATGCCCTGCATAGCGTCGGTTACGGCCTGGACGGTTCCCAAAACGACTTTTTCATCGGTACCGGCGCCGGCGACATGGCCGTCAACCCGGACATCGTGGCCGATGTGGATCTCATCGCCGCCGCCAGCGACCCGGCGGCCTTACCGGGCGACAATGCCACCGCCATGGCCATTTATGACCTGCAAAACACGCTGACCATGGCCGGCGGCGGCTCCACCTTCGACGACTTTTACATCTCCCTGGTGGGAGACGTGGGCAGCGACGTGCGCCGGGCCGACCTGAACTTCGACCATCAAACCAACATGATGGGCCATCTCACCAATTACCGCGAAGAGATATCCGGGGTGAGTCTGGACGAAGAGATGGTCAATCTGGTCAAGTTTCAGCACGCGTATACCGCTGCCGCCAAACTGATCACCACCACCGACGAGATGATGGAAACGATCCTCGGGATGAAGCGTTAAGCCCTGTGAACTGAAGGAGGTTCCCATGCGTATCAGCAATGCCATGATGGCGGAAAATATTAAAGGCTACCTGTTCAAGCACACCGAAAAGCTGCTCAAGACCCAGGAGCAGATCGCCAGCGGCAAGCGCATCAACCGGGCCTCCGACGACCCCATCGGCTTGGGTCTGGCCATGGGATACCGCAAGAGCATCTCCGGGATCGAGCAGTTCAACGAAAACATCACCAACGCCAAATTACATATCAACACCGTGGAAGACATCCTGGGCGCCGTCACCGACCTGCTGCAGGAAGCTAAGGATATCTCCGCGGACCCGGATCGGGATATGCGCTCCATGCTGGCGGACCAGGTGGCGGCCATCCGGGAACAGGTGCTGCAATTGGCCAATTCCAAAATTAACGGCAATTATGCCTTCGCCGGCGATTTGACCGATGCGCCGCCCTTCGATGCGGCCGGCGTGTATGTCGGCGATAGCGGTACCAAGGATTACATCATCGGCGACGGCTTGCAGGTCAATATCGGGTCGGACGGCAACCGGATCTTTCAAGGGGCCTCGGATGTTTTTCAAGTCCTTAACGACCTGGAAACCGCGCTGAACGCCGACGATACCACCGGTATTGCCGCCCAATTGCCACTTCTGGAAAATGTCGTTCAACAGCTCAACGCCACCCGGGCGGTGAATGCCGGTCAATACAAACGCCTGGAAGCCACCCAGAACTTCAACGAGCGCTTCCTGGTCAATGTCCAGGATCTGCTCTCGCGCACCGAAGACACCGATATCGCCGCCGCGGCCATCGATTTGAGCATTCAGTCCACAGCCTATGAAAGCACCCTGGCCACGGCCGCCAAGATTATCCAGCCGACCTTGATGGATTATCTGAGGTAAGTACGGGTTTCATTTATCCTGATGCCCCATCACGGGCAGTTTGCTCAGAATGATCTCCACCCGCCGGTTTTTCTCCCGGCCGCGCTCGGTCGCATTGCTTTCGAGGGGCCGGAACTCGCCGAAGCCCATGGTGGCAACTCTCTTTGGATCGATCTTGGAATTGGAAAGCAAATAGTCAGCCACGGCCGCGGCGCGGGCGATGGACAGGCGCAGGTTGCTTTTGAAGGGGCCGCTGCGTACCGGTACGTCGTCGGTGTGGCCGGCGATGACGATGTCGCCGGCATCGCTTTCCAATAGCTGGGCTACGTTTCGCAGCAGCGGTTTGAGTTTTTCACGGACTTCGTCCTTGCCTGAATCGAAAGTGCTCTCGCCCATGAGTCGCACAACGATGCCTTCTCCGGTCTCTTCCACGGAGATCTGGCCCTGGTACTCTTCGAGGTCGCTGGAGACCATTTTGTCGATCTCCTTGCCGATCTCTTCCTTCAAACGGGTTTCAAGGATCTCCTGGTTGAAATCCTGGCTGATCAAGGTCATGCCCTTGGGGATATCCATGACCCGGACCTGGCGCTGGACGCCGAAAGCCTTTTCCATGGAGCCGGCCACCTGCTTGTATTTCTGGCGGTCCATTTCGGAAAAGGAGAGCAGCAGCACGAAGAAGCACAGCAGCAGGCTCATCAGGTCTCCGAAGGTGACCACCCACATGGGGGCGCCCTTGGCGACTTTGGGGGCCTCTTCTTCCATGCGTGCCATCAGTTGGCCTCCGCGCCGGCCGACGCTTCTTGAGTCGCATCATCTTTTTTGCCCTGGCGCTGTTTGGGTGTCAGGAAGATTTTAAGAGACTCTTCCAACACCAGCGGTGACACGCCGCGGTTGATGCCGATGGCCGCCTCCATGACGATGTTTCTGTTGAGCTTCTCCTGGTCGCTGCGCAGGCTGAGTTTATCCGCCAACGGCAGGAACAGGAAGTTGGCCAGCAAGGCGCCATACAGGGTGGTCAGCAATGCCACGGCCATGGAAGGACCGATACTCGAGGGTTCGTTCATGTTGCTGAGCATCTGCACGAGGCCGATGAGGGTGCCGATCATACCGAAGGCCGGTGCGCTGTCGCCCATTCCTTTAAATACGTTCTGGCCGGTGGCATGCCTTTGAAGGGTCAAGCGGATATCCTTGCTGAGCATATCTTCGATCAATGCTTCGTCATAGCCGTCCGACAAGTAGCGCAACGCTTTGCCGGCGAACGGGTCCTTGGGAACCTCTTTTTCCAGGGCGATCAGTCCCTCTTTCTTGGCGATGCGCGTAAAATTGACCATCTCGCTGATGATCTCCTCGGGATCGGACATTTTGACCAGAAAGGCCTTGGCCACTACTTTGATGGAGTTGATGACGTCGCTCATCTTGAATTTAATGAAGGTAACGGCCAGGGTGCCGCCCACCACGATCAGCATGCTGGGGGGATCGACGAAAGAGATGAAACTGCCCCCCAGAAAAATGGCGGTGAGAATAAGTACCGTGCCACTGATGAGTCCAATGATGGTTGCAAGATCCATGATATTCTTGTTCCTTTATCGATAATGCCGTCCGGGCTTGGGTCGACTATCGCTCCCATCGCATCCCGGCAGCCGCCCACAGGCTGTCATCGAATGGTTTTCAAACCTTGATATCGGTTTCCTGCCTGCCGGACTTGAATCAAAAGCGGGTTGCGCCCGCCGGGGACTCTTTCTGCACTGCCCGCTAAAGATAGTCGGGCTATAGGACGATAGAAGAATGGAGCTATGGGCTTTCATCGGCCTTTACCTGGCCCGCCATGCACCGGAGACAAGGGGCGTCCTATGGAAATCTTGATTGTCGAAGATGATTTTATCTCGCGCAATCTGCTCAAAAAAATGCTCGTGGAGATGGGGCACCAGGTGGTGGAGACCGAAAACGGCCGCCAGGCCTGGGAACTGCTGCTCAAGAGGCCGATCTACCTGGTCATCGCCGATTGGATGATGCCGGAAATGGATGGCTTGGAGCTGTGTCGCAACATCCGGCGTGTGGCTTTCGATGGGTACATCTATATTGTCGTATTGACCTCCAAGGATCGCAGAAAAGATCTGGTGGAGGTGTTCCAGGCCGGTGCCGACGACTATATCCCCAAACCCTTTGACCCGGAAGAACTTAAAGCCCGCGTTTCCACTGGATTGCGCGTTGTGGATCTGGAAACCCGGCACAAAAAGATGCAAAACATCCTGCTGGAAAGTCGCAACAAGCTGCGCACCGTGATCGATGCCCTGCAAGAAGAGATCATTGCCCTGGATCGCGACTACACGATTGTTTCCGTCAACAAGTCCTTTGCCCGGCGTTTGGGGGTCAAAGCCGAAGAGATGATCGGCCGCCGCTGTTTCGATGACGATGGTGAAACATGTGCTGCCCATGCCTCCTTGCTCGATCTTCGGCCTCTGGTGGACGCCGTATTCGAGAAGGGCGCCGCCCAGCATCTATTATATACCTACCGGGACGAACAGGGCGCCATCAGCTATAAGCAGATCGAGGGACTGCCCATCACCCAGCGGGATCAGACCAGTGTCGCCCAGGCCCTCATCGTCAGCAAGGATATTACCGAGGAGCGTCGCAAGAGCAGTGAAATAAACAGCTTGAACGAAAAAATGGTGGACATCAGCGCGGAAGTGCAAGCCAGAGAGGCGAGTCTCGAGGCCGCCTTGAAGCGCCTGGAAACCACCCAGGCCCAGATGGTGCAATCGGAAAAAATGGCCATCATCGGTCAATTGGCCGCCGGTGTGGCCCACGAAATCAACAACCCCACCGGATTTGTGAGTCTCAATTTAAAAACCCTGAGCGGGTATCATGACAATCTGCGGGCCTTGCTCGCCAAGCACGGGGAGTTGCGGCAGGTGCTGCAATCGTCGCAGACCACCAAAGGCAGCGAAATCGACGCGAAGATCAAGGCCATCGAAGCCTTCGAGAAAGAAATCGATGTGGATTTCCTGCTCAAAGATTCCCAGGATCTGATCCGCGATTGCCGCGAGGGGACCGAGCGCATCAAGAAGATCGTCCTGGACCTGAAGGATTTCGCTCATCCCGGAGAGGAGGCCCTTCAGTCCACCGATATCAACAAGGGCTTGGAATCCACCCTGAACGTGGTCCACAACGAACTCAAATTTAAAGCCGCGGTCCAAACCGAATTGGGCGCCATTCCCTTCGTCCAGGGCTATCCGCAGCAGCTCAACCAGGTTTTCATGAATATTCTGGTCAATGCGGCCCAGGCCATCGACACCCGGGGGGAGATTCACATAAAAACCCAAAAGGCCGAGGACGGGTTCGTGGAAGTGATCATCAGCGACACCGGCCGCGGCATTCCAGAAGAGAACCTATCCAGAATCTTCGATCTCTTCTTTACGACCAAGGCGTTGGGCATGGGGACCGGTCTGGGGCTGAATATCGCCAATAACATCATCAAAAAGCACAACGGCGTGATCGATGTGAAGAGTCAGGCAGGGCAGGGCACGACCTTTACGATTCGTCTGCCGGCCGAAACCTGATCGATCATTTCCAAGCCACCGTCACTGACCTATATCTGGTTGATACTCGACGCCATGTATCCGGCGCCAAAGCCGTTATCGATGTTCACAACCGCCACGTTGGAGCTGCAACTGTTGAGCATGCCCAGCAGCGCCGTGATGCCTCCCAGGCTGACACCGTAGCCCACGCTGGTGGGCACCGCGATCACCGGCCGGCGCACCATGCCGGCCACGACGCTGGGCAGGGCCCCCTCCATGCCGGCCACGACGACCAGGACCCGGGCCTCTTCCAATAGCTCCCGGTGGGCCAGCAAACGGTGAATGCCGGCCACGCCCACATCGAATACCGATTTGACCACATTGCCCATGGCGTCGGCGGTCAACAAAGCTTCCCGGGCCACCGGAATATCCGATGTGCCCGCCGAGAGAATCAAGATCGTGCCCTTGCCGGTTTTGGGCAGAGGGGCCCGCTGCCAGATAATCATGCGGGCGGCTTCGTCGTAGGTGCCATCCGGAAAATCGGCCAGAACCGCGGCCGCCTTGACCGCGTCGCAGCGTGTTACCAGGATCACTTGCTCCTGGGCTTGCATGCGTTCCATGATGCCGGCGATCTGCCGGGCCGTTTTGCCTTCGCCGAAAATCACTTCGGGAAAGCCCTTGCGCAGGCTGCGGTGGTGATCTATATGGGCGTAGTCAATGTCTTCCATGGCCAGATCGTTCAACTGCGCCTTGGCCTCGCCGACACTGGTGCGACCCGCGGCGACCGCTTCGAGCAGTTGGTTTAATCTGTGATGGTTCATGGTGCATCTCCTTAAGATTTTTGGAAACCGTCGCATGGGTGTATGTCAATGCCGAGCGACGGTCAACCCCCTTGTGCTTCAGGTGCCGTGATGCGAATCGTCGCTGTGATTCCCTCCCGCTTCGGATCGACCCGTTTCGAGGGCAAACCGCTGGCCCTCATCGCCGGCAAGCCTCTGATCCAATGGGTCTACGAAAGCGCCTCGCAGGCCAGCCGTACCTCCGAAGTGGTGGTGGCCACGGATGACCAGCGCATTTTCGATGCCGTGCAGCGTTTCCATGGGCGAGTGCTGATGACGTCGTCTGAGCACCGTTCGGGGTCGGATCGGGTGGCCGAAGCGGCCGACCAGTTGGGTTTGGCCGCGGACGATATCGCCATCAATGTGCAAGGGGACCAACCGCTGGTCAATCCGGTGTGCTTCGATGCCGTGGTGGAGCCATTGTTGGATGGCACCCAAGAAGCCATGAGCACCTTGGCTTTCGCGGTCGAGGATCGCGGGGAGTACACCCACCCCAAGGATTGCAAGGTGGTCATGGATCACCAGGGATATGCCCTCTACTTTTCCCGGGCTCCGATTCCTTTTGCCCGGGATGGCGGCGAGGCGTTTACCGTCTATAAGCATCTGGGCGTGTACGCCTATACCCGCCGGTTTCTGGAAGCCTTCCGGCAACTGCCCACCGGCCGTCTGGAATCGATCGAAAAACTCGAACAGCTCCGCGCTCTGGAGTATGGCCAGCGCATCAAGGTGGTGGTGACGCCCCACGACTCTCCGGAAGTCGATCTGCCCGAAGATATCCAGCGCATCGAGGCCATCGTGCGCCGTTTACAAAAATAAGAAGCTCATGAACTTATAGGGTTCACGAACATCGTTATTAGGCATTCCCGCATTGACCCCGCCTTGAATTGTATCTATAGGTAAAAACAACATAAAAAGTTCGACACCATTTCTCTGACAGTGTTTTTTCCAGTTCCGCCGGCAATTCAAAACTGTAAATTCGATACCCATTTGGCCGCGATGGCGGCTTCCGGAAGTTGTATGGCCTCATGGCGGCCTTTTATATCCACACCGTGAACCCCTTAGGTATTCCCAGGTTTTTCGGCATCAACCACAAATCGGCAAGGAGGGAAGCTCGATGAAGAAAAGGTTCAAGCTCCAGATTGTTTTGTCCATTTTTCTGACCATGGCCCTGGTATCGGCGGCCATGATGGCCTGCGACAGCGGCAGTAGCGGCAGTAGCAGCAGCAGTGGGAGTAGTGGCAGTAGCAGCGGCACGGTTTGCAGCAGCATCAAACTGCGCACCATTCCGACCGACCCAAGCGTGCGCGGCCCCTGGCCTGTGGGTTCGCGAACCGTGACGGTCAGCGGGCTCGTCACCGAAGTGTGGTATCCGGCCGTTCCCGGCAGTGAGGCCGGTAAATCCAAAGACTGGATCGATACCCGGGAGTATATGCCCAACTCCGATCCGGTCGCCACCGATCCCAAGTTTCAGATCGATTCCTACGACGGCCTGCCCATAGATACGGCCTACGGTCCTTATCCGGTGATCATCTATGTGCATGGCACCGGCTCTTTCCGGACCGCATCCCATGCCTTGTTCACCCACTGGGCCAGCCGCGGTTTCGTCGTGCTGTGCGCCGATAACCCCGGCATCATGCTCGGCGATCTGATGGAAGGCGGCTGCGGTGCATTGCTCTCCGCCGATCAAGAGGGCGACACCCGCAAACTGATCAGCTCGGTTCGCAACCCATCGGGAGCGCTGGCTTTCCTGGCCGGACGCCTCACTACCAACCGTATCGGCTTGGGCGGGCACAGCGCCGGCGGCGCCGCTATCGCCGGGCTGGGCATCGAACTAGGGGTGCGCGTGATCATCCCCATGGCTTCGGGTGGCGTGGAATCCGGATCGGCGGTCGAATCGGCCCTGATCATGGGCGGGCTGGCGGATGAGGCGGCCACACCTAGAATCGTGCGCGCCGGGTATGACGAAACCCCTATCAAAAAGCGCCTGGTGCTGATCCCCAATGCGGGCCACATGGCCTTCTGCAACGTTTGCCCCATTATTATGGACTCGGATGAGGAACTGGGAGCCCTGACCTCGATTGCCAACGACGGATGCGGTCCCCAGTACGTGGCCCCGGCGCTGAGCACGGAAATTGTCAATTTCGCTTCTACAGCGGTTTATGAAGAAACCCTGGTCTGTTCCAGCACGGCGACCAGCCAAATTTCGATGATCGCCAACCGTTATAGTGGTGTTGAGTACGATTACCAAGCCAACTCATCGTCGAGCAGCAGCGGCGGCTGCAATTAAGCGCTAACAGCTTCTGAGTGTCCACCTTCGGCAGCGTTCTAACCCCATTATCGGTAAAGAGCGCCTGCCGATTTTAATTTTTAACTTTCATGTTACTTTTCTAAAGAGTGTTAACCGATCGGCCGATAAGACTTCTGGACTTCAAGGAAGGGAGACTATCGGCGATGCGACTTCTTACGGGATGTAACTTCAAGTGGATGCTGAATTTCGTGACGGTTATGGCAATTCTTTTGGTTGGGGTAGGGCAGGCCCATTGCGAGAGCGAGGATTTGATTGCGCGCTGGGTGGCGACTCGAATGATCATCACCAAAAAATATGCTGTGCCGGTGGTGCGGTTCGTGGACAAAGAGGAACTGAATCGCATTTTTACCGCCGGAAGCAAGCAATACATGGCGCGCTGGACGGCTGATCATGGCGCCTCCACCGCCGAGAACCTCATGGGGGTATACCTGGACAAGGCGGTGGGGCTCTTTGACCCCAAAAGCCGTGTCATTTATGTGGGCAGCTTTTTGCCCGATTGCCAGCGCGATGCGGTGCTGGCCCATGAGATCGTTCACTATTTTCAGTATGTCTTCGGCGGTCCCGTCGTAGGTGAAGGGTTCGCGGCCGAGGCGCTCCTGATGGAACGCGAGATTGAGGCGTCAATCATCGAACGGCAGTATGAAAAGCAGTTTTGCGATGGCCAAACGGTTGCACGACGGCCATAGCCTGCTTTGCGGTCGATAAAAACAGATCGGGGGCTTCCGCTGGGCATGATGCGCGGGCAACCCCCGAACTATTTTTATAAACCGCGATTAGGCCTTCGGCGCAGGCACGATCATCACTGGAACCGCGGCGAGCTTCAGCACTTTTTTAAGGGTGCCTTCACCCAGGTCACCGGCCAGCAGATGGTGCTTGCGATGCCCCAATACGATCATGTCGCAGTTCTCACCCTCGATCAATTTCATTATCTCTTCTGAAATCGAAGCCGACTCGATCACCATATCTTTAATCTTCAGGGGCTTGGAACGTTTCAAGTCTTGCTCGGCCTCGGTGCAATACTGGTGGATCTGTTCACCGAGAACATGCGCCTCCGTGCGCTTGCCGATCAACAGATCCCGCGCGCTTTGGGCCTTCCTTTGCTCCATATCCTTATAAAGATCCTCGCCCAGTCCCATGCGGACGATACCGGCCGAGAAGGTCGCATCTTTCTTGATCACATGCACCACGATCAATTCGCTTTCAAAACGGTCGGCCAGCGCCACGGCATAGTTGAAGGCATTGCGGGCCGTATCCGATAGATCGGTAGCGAAAAGGATTCTTTTGATGAGCGTGTTCACCTTTCAATCTCCATTCATATGGGTTGCTCCCCAAGGGGAAATCATGCATCCGCCGTTAAAACTTTAGTTGGTTCGGCAGCCACAACGTAATTTCAGGCCATACCATGATCATGATCAATAGTAAAACCATCAAAAGAACGAAAGGAATGACGGAGCGATAGATCTCCTGCATGTTGACACCCATCGGGGTTGCCAGGGCTTTCATGTAAAAGAGATTGAAGCCGAAAGGCGGGGTGATATAACCCAGCTCCATGTTGATAACGAACATGATGCCAAACCAGATCGGGTCGAAGCCCAGCTTTTCGATGATGGGCATAAATACCGGAATGCAGATCACAATGATGCCGCCCGGGTCCATAAAGCAGCCTAAAGCGATCATCACCAGCTGCATGCAGACCATCATCACCCAGCGGTTGACGTCCAGGCTGGTGAAAAAGTCGGCCACCATAGAGGCGGCGCCCATGGCGCTGTAGATGTGCGAGAAGAGCACGGCGCCCAAAAAGATCCACATGACCATGCTGCTCATGCGGCAGGTGCCGGTCACTGATTCGTGCAAGACTTTCCAGGAAAAACGCTTTTTAGCGATCAGAACGACCAGGGCGCCGAAGGTGCCGATGGCCGCGGCCTCCATGGCCGTGCAGACCCCCATGTACATCAGGCCCAGCACCAGGCCGATCAGGATGATGGGCATGATCACTGAACCCAGACTCCTCAACTTGGTCGAAAAAGAGACGTCATCTTCGGCGGAAATAGCCGGCCCCAGCTTGGGATCGATCAAGCAGCGGATGCCGATGTAGGCCATAAAGAGCGAGGCGAGCAGCAGGCCGGGAATCAGGCCGGCCATGAACAGTTTACCCACCGAGGCGCCGGTGAGATAGCCGTAAACGATCATCAGGACGCTGGGGGGGATCAAAATGCCCAGGGTGCCGCCGGCTGAGATACAGCCCACCGCGATGTCTTTACTGTAACCGCGTTTGAGCATGGAGGGCAGGGCGATCATGCCCATGGTTACCGTGCCCACCGCGCTGATGCCGGCCATAGCGCCAAAGATGGCGCAGATGGCCACGGTGCCCATGGCCAGACCGCCGCGGATGCGGCCGAACCAAAGATACATCATCTGGTACAGGTCTTCGGCGATACCCGAGCGCTGGAGCAGGTTGGCCATGAGTATGAAAAGCGGAATGGAAAGCAGGATAGGGCTGGTCCACTGCTGAAAGGCAGTTCCGGCGATCAGGTAGAGCGCATCAACCCCCATATGCATGATAATGAACAAAATGGCGACGGAGCCGAAGCTGAATACCAGCGGCACCCCCAGCGCCATCAAGAGTATGAGCAGTCCAAAGAACAGGATGGTGGTCAAACCGAGTGTCATTTTTCGCGATCTCCTCTATAGTTGAGCCGATTATGCGTGGGGAGAGGGTGCAGGGCCCTGAACCAGCGTTCTGATATCCCGGATTAATTTGGCAGTGCCCTGCAGCAACATCAGAAAGGCGCCGATGGGCACGGTGACCTTGGCCGGGAACAACGGCGCGGCCAGCATGCTGTAGGACTCTTCGCTGGTTTCCCAAGCTTCCAGGGCCATGATGCCGCCCTTCCAAATCAAGGTGATGACCACGGCAAAAAAGAATACCGAGGTGATCACGTTGACGAGGGCCTTGGTCTTGGGGCTGAACCGTTCATAGAGGATTTCGACATTGACATGGCTGCTGTACAGCAAGACATAGCCGCCCGTCAGGGCGACATAGGCACACAGCACATATTGGTTGATTTCCAGAACCCAGATCGTCGGCAGGTTGAGCACATAGCGAAAAAAGACTTCGTAGCAGAGGGTAAAAACCATGAAAAGAACCGCGTAGGAGACGATCCTTCCCACCCATTCGTTTAATCTATCGATATATTTTAAAAAATTTTCTATTTGCATGTTCGGTCGAGGTCCTTGTCCCATGAATTTGGTTCAGATGACAGCCAACAAGCCTATCCCGCGCGGATCAACTCCACTATCTTTGAATCGCAAATATTTTTTGGTTTGATGGATGGCGGATCTGAACGATCCGCCATGTATGCGTCCGGCCGTGGCAACGGGTTGAACCCCTTGGGGGATTCAACCCGCTTTTCAACGGCCTTTGTAACGATCAACCGCTCCCATGCGCGGGTGTTTTATTACTTATTTGGCGGCTTCTTTTTCAGCCATGAAGCTCTTCAACAACTCGATCACCTTGGCATTGCCCGGTGACTTTTTGGCCGAGCTGTCCCAGATCTTCTGACCGATCTGCTTCAACTGCGCGACATCGGCTTCGGGCAGCGTGTGCAGGGTGTATCCGTACTTGTCCGGATTGGCCAACATCTCTTTTTCCTTCACGCCCTCATCGGCCAGGTACGCCTGGTTCTGCCACTTGGCGTTTTCGATCACGATTTGCTGAACTTCCGGTGTGATCTGGTTCCAGGCCTTGTGGGAGACATAGATGTCGCTGGTGGGGCAGCCTAGGATCGGCGGCATGACGACATGTTTGGTGACTTCCTTGAATTTCATGGTTTCCATGGCGAGGTAGGGGAAAATGGTTCCGTCGACGGTGCCCTGCTGCAAGGCCATGTATTGATCCTCGGTGGGCAGGGAGACCGGCGCGCCGCCCATGGCCTGGACGACATTGCCGAAGAAACCGAAGGAGCGGATCTTTTTGCCCTTGAAATCGGCGATGGAGTTGACCGGGAAAGAGACCATGTAGCCGTAGGAGGTGCCTCCGTTGATGTGAACCAGTTCGATTTTACGTTTGCGGTAGGCTTCCTGCACGATCTTGAAAGCTTCGCCGCCTTTGTAGGTGTCCCAGAACTCACGATGCTGCTCGACATTTTCCAGGCCGAAGGGCATGCCGAATTCGACCAGGCCTTCGGGCACCTTGCTGGCATTGTAAATGCCCGAAGAGGCGGCTATTTCGATGACACCGTTGCTCACCGCGTCGAAAACTTCCAGGGTGGCCACGATTTCGCCGGGTCCGAACAGCTTGATCTCGAGCGCTCCGTTGGACTGCTCTTTGACGCGTTTGCACATTTCACCCAGAATGGGGTGAATCGCGGAACTGGTGGGCCACACCGACTGAAAGCGCCATACCACTGGCTTGTCAGCCGCAAACGCATTGCCAACCAGGCAGATTCCGAAAATCAACACCATGCTGCATACAATCATCATCCGGGTTTGGTTTTTCTTGAACATCATCGCCTCCTGCTTCCTCTTGATTTAGTTGTGCCGGTGCCCACGCTGCCGGCTGTTCATGCCGAAAACAGATCTGAGTCAATTTTTCGGGCGGTTTGATTAAGGGGAAGCCTGGAAGCGGCGACGACGCGCCCTTGCGGTAATACTCGAACTATATAAACAAGGATTTTAACACGACAGCGCCCCCCGCGCTTCCCCCCCATGCCGAGTTTCCTGATGGTCTCACGGCATTTGCAAAAGTCAATAACGCACTATTCAATAGCTTTGCAAGAAAAATAAGCGGGAAACTTTTTCTAAATGTCATTAACCCACTGATTTGGCGTGTATTATATTAATTTTTGGAATTCTATTAAAATATCTGTAATTGAATTGCGCTTACATCATGCTATAAATACCGCGGTATTCTGCACAATCGCCCAAGGCAGGCTCCTGACACAAATTGATGATGTATGGCTTTGATCCGAGAGGTGCTTGGCATGCAAGCTCCACGCTTTCGATTTCTGGATAGTTCCGGCGATGAATTGCCCGCGCAGGACCAAGGGAGAGCAGCGATGGTCGTAAACAGCACCAAAGAACAAATACTCAATGCCGCCGTGGAAATTATGGCCCGTAAAGGCAGCGAATCGTCGGTGGCCGAAATTGCCGCCGCCGCGGGTGTGAATGTTTCCCACATTTACCACTACTTCAAGAACAAGGAAGACCTTCTGTTTCATACGGCCGCCGCCTACATGCGCGACCGCATTCCCCGCTTCAAGGCCCGCCTTCAGGGCATCCGCGAGCCGCTTAGCCTCTTGACCAAGCTGATTTGGGAGCAGTTGCTCTATCATGAGCAAAACCCCAATTACGCTAAATTTACGTTGTTCGAATGCCGTTCGCGGAAAAATTTCTTTCGTCATGAAGCCTTCGCCCTGTTTCTCGACTGGGGGCAAACCATGAAGGCGATTATCGCGGAAGGACAGCGCAAAGAAGTATTTTCCGGCAAAATTTCCGCCACAGTCGCCCGGGATGCCATCCAGGGACTGCTCGACATCGAAAACATATTGTTTTTCACCGGCAAGCAGACCGAGAAGCCGACGGCGGATTTTGACGGCATCATCGATCTGCTGATTCCCATGATCGAACGGGCAGCCCAACCCCCAGCGGAAGAAAGCGGCCGCAAACGCGAGGTGATCATCGCCACGGCGGAAAAATTATTCGCCGAAAGGGGCTTCGCCAGGTCCACCACCCTCGAAATCGCCAAGGGTGCCGGCCTGGCCGAACGAACGCTCTACGAGCACTTCGAGAACAAGGAAGATATCCTTTTTACGGCGCTCCAGCAGCGATTTCAGGGTTATCTGCATTCGGTCAAGGAGCTTTTCGAGATTACGCATCCGCTGCATAGGCTCAGGACCGTTATCTATTTTTACTTTACCATCTATTTGAATCAACCCGCGTTTGTAAAAACCTTTATCCTCGATGGTGTCTTCAACCCGAACTTTTATCAGTCCAAAGCCTACCCTGAATTCGAAAGCCTCATGAGTGTCATCGACGAGATCCTCGACCAGGGTAAATCCGATGGAAGTATTTCGCCACGACTCAATAACCGGCTTTTCAAAAATTTGTTTCTGGGAATCTTCAGTCACAGCATGTTGCGCTGGTATTTCGCCAGCGAAAGAAACACGCAACTCGATATGGCCGCCTGGATCAAGGAGGTGGCCGTGCTTTTAACACGTGCGGCGTTACGAGCCGGTCGGGCAAATCCATAGTAAAGCGCAAACACAAAGGAGGCATCGGGATGGCGACGCGGACTTACCCTGAATTCAGCACGAAATACCCTCTGCTTTTGAAGACCATCATGAAAAGGCCCGTAACTATCTACCCCAATGAAATCGGCATCGTGTACCGCAATCAGGTGACCGGTCGATACCAGCGCTTCACCTGGAACGAGTGGTACCGGCGCACCTGCCGTTTGGCCAATGCCCTTAAAATGCTCGGCGTGCGGGCCGGCGTTCCCGGCGAACCGGGCGACCGTATCGGCACCATGGCGCTCAATACGCACCGCCACATGGAACTTTACTACGCCGTACCGTGCATCGGGGCCATGCTGCACTGCGTGAACGTGAGGCTCTCGCTGGAGCATATCGTTTACACCATCCAGCACGCCGAGGATGAAGTCTTGTTCTTCGACGACATGTTGCTGCCGCTGGTGGAAGCGATCTACGACCGAATCAAAGACAAGGTCAAAGCTTTTGTCTACATGTCCGACGGCACCCAGTTGCCCGCTTCGAAAATCGCGCCGCTTTACTCCTACGAAGCGCTGCTGCAAGCGGCCGACGGAGATTTCGCTTGGCCCGATCTGCATGAGGATACCTATGCCACCCTGTGCTACACCACAGCTACCACCGGATTGCCCAAGGGGGCCATGTTCACCCACCGGGCGCTCTACTTGCAGACGGTGCATCTGATCGCCCTGGCCAATTTCAGCAACGATCCGACCACCGCCCGACTGGGGGAAAACGCCGTGCCCATGATCATCACGCCGCTCTTCCACATCCATGGATGGTGCCAGCCGTTCGCTTTTGTTTTTGGGGCTCACAAGATCGTTCTGCCCGGCACCTTCACGGTGGATGGCTTCTGCGACTTGGTGCAGACCGAAAAGGTCACCAATGCGGCCGTGGTGCCGACCATCCTGGCCTTGCTCTTGGAGTACAAGGATTTAGACAAGTATGATCTGAGCAGCCTAGTGGGGTTGGGCGTCGGCGGCGGCGCGTTGCCTCTGGGGCTAAAGGAGAAGATCGAAGCCCGCATTCCAGGCGCCCGGGCGGCCTCGGGATACGGCATGACCGAAACCGCGCCGGCGACGGTCATCTCTTTCGTGAAAAAGCATATGCGCGAATGGCCCAAGGAAAAACTGGACGCCGTGCGCGTCAAGACCGGTCTACCCGTACTCGGCATGGAAGTCGAGGTGGTGGATGGTCAGGGCGCCCCCGTTCCCCATGACGGCAAGACCATCGGACAGATCGTGGTCCGTGGGCCGTGGGTCATGGAAAAGTACTACAAGAATCCGGAGAAGACGGCCGAAGTCTGGTACGATGGCTGGTTTCATACCGGCGATCTGGCCACCGTCGACGAAGAGGGCTTTCTCACCATCGTGGACCGGGTCTCGGATCTGATCCGCAGCGGCTCTGAAATGGTGCCCACGGTGCTGCTGGAGAATTTGGCAGCCATGGCCGAATTTGTACTCGAGGCCGCCGTGGTGGGCGTACCGGACCCCGTGTGGGGGCAAAAGGCACTTGCCCTTATCAAGCTGGTTCCAGGTTCGGGCAAGAACGAGAATGACCTGATTGCTTTTCTCAAAGCCGAAGGGGTGGATAAAGGCAAGATCACCAAATGGATGCTGCCTAAATTGGTGGCCATCGTGGATGAAATCCCCAAGACCAGCGTCGGCAAATTCAGCAAACGCCACATCCGCGACGACATCGAGCGTTTCCTGGCCAAGGCCGTGGTCATCAAAGACGCGTGAGCCGGCCGGCGGCTTTATCTGATGTCCATCCAGAGATCGGGCAAATAGGCCCTTTATGGATGGACACTATCTAAGGTTCTGCTCTTCTATGTTGGTGTCAGGCGCCGTCACCGGCTTGCCCGGGGCCGGCGCTTTCGTGGCTGGAGCAACGGGTTTGGGAGCTATTGTTTGCGAAGCCGGTGCGCTGGATGAACGCCGGCCGGCGGCGTTTTGCAATTCGTTGACCTTGGTTTGCAGCGCATCGATTCTGGATTTGAGCGCATTCTCTGCCTTGAGAACTTCGAATTTGATGGCTAGATCCATGGTGGGCTTATCGATCTTGTTCTGATCGATACCGGAAATTTTCTTTTCTACGGCGCTGATTTGCGATGTGGACGAATTCAGCGACTGGCTGAGTTGGTCCATCTGTTTTTTCAATTCCTGGCTGATGGCCGCAGTCTGGGCGGCAGCGGCATTGGATGATTCCACCACCGTGTTAATCTGTTTGACCATTTCGGCCCGGGAGGCCTTCAGCTCCTTTAGCTCGGCCGTCAGTCGGTTGATCTCCTTTAAGCTTTGCTGCAGTTTGTCCAGTCGTGTGTTCACGGCGGCCGCGTACTTATCGTTTTGCTCGGTCATGGTGGCCACCGCTTCTTCGAGTTTGGCCTGGCGCAAGGAGAGCGAGGAAAAGCGTGATTCCAGATCGGCGGAAAGTTTCTGGAATTCGCTGGCGCCGGTATCTTCGGTACGCACCACCCGTTGTTTGATATCCAGATATGTGATCACCAGAACGACCACGATCAGCACGGGAATGAGAATTGAAATCAGAGTGACCCGCTGATTGATCTTTTCCAGTTTCAGCTCGTGAACTTCGGTTTGAACTACCGGCTCTTCGGGCTCTTCCACCTCATCGTTCGTCTTACCCAAACGCATCTTGAATTTGACATCTTCGTCATCGATTTGTTTCATGCTGTGCGATCTCTTCTCTATTCCCATTCGATGGTGCTGGGTGGTTTTGAGCTGATGTCGTAGACGACCCGGTTGACACCGCGGACCTCGTTGATGATGCGGTTGGAGATGCGGCCCAGCAGGCGGTGGGGCAATTTGGCCCAATCGGCGGTCATGGCATCCTTGCTGGTGACGGCGCGCACGGCCACGATGTCCTCATAGGTGCGGCTGTCCCCCATAATGCCCACGCTCTTGAGCGGCAGTAAAACCGCAAACGACTGCCAAAGCTTGCGGTAATAGCCGGCGGCCCGGATCTCTTCGAGCAAAACCGCATCCACCTCGCGCAAGACATTCAGCCGTTCCTCGGTGACAGCCCCCAGGATGCGGATGGCCAGTCCCGGCCCGGGGAAGGGCTGACGCCATACCAGTTCTTCGTCCAGACCCAGCTGAAGGCCCAAGCGACGCACTTCGTCTTTGAACAGGTATTGCAGCGGTTCTATCAATTTGAGTTTCATGCGTTTGGGCAAACCGCCGACATTATGATGGGATTTGATGACGGCCGTGGGGCCGCCAAAGGCAGAGCGGGATTCGATCACATCGGGGTAGAGTGTGCCCTGGGCCAGAAAATCGGCCCCCTTTATCTTTTGGGCTTCGGCCTGGAAGACATCCACGAACACCTTGCCGATTATTTTCCGTTTTTTCTCCGGATCGGAGACCTTGGCCAACGCTTTTAAAAATTGCCGGCTGGCGTCCACGAAACGGATGTTGATATGCAGATGCTCTTTAAAGGTCTTTTTCAGTTTGAGGGCTTCGTCCTTGCGCAACAACCCGTTGTCCACGAAAATACAGGTTAAATTCGCACCTATGGCTTTATGGATCAGCATGGCGGTGACCGTCGAATCCACCCCGCCGCTGAGGCCCAGGATGACTTTGCGGTCTTGTACCTTTTGGCGGATTTCTTCCACCGCCTGGCGGGCGAAGCCCTTCATGGTCCAACTGCGCTTGCAGCCGCACACTTGAAAAAGGAAGTTGTGCAGGATCTGCTTGCCTTTGCTGGTGTGCACCACCTCGGGATGAAACTGAAGGCCGTAGAACCGTCGCCGATCATCGGCCATGGCCGCAAAAGGCGTGTTATCGGTGACCGCCGTCACCTCAAAGCCGGTCGGCAATTGGGTGATGCTGTCTCCGTGGCTCATCCAGACCTGGCTGCGGGGTGGGATTTTCCGGAAGAGATCACCCGCGCGGGTCACGTCCAGTTCGGCGAAACCGTACTCGCGTTTTTTGGCTCGCTTGACAGCGCCCCCCAGGGCATCGACCATAAACTGCATGCCATAGCAGATCCCGAGCACGGGAATTCCCAGGTCAAAGATCTGGCTGTCGATGCGCGGACTGTTGGGTTCATAGATGCTGGATGGGCCGCCCGATAGAATAATGCCTTCCGGGCGCATCTCCTGGATGCGTGCCAGCGCCAGGGTGGGCGGCTCGATGATGCAATAAACGCCGCACTCCCGGACACGCCTGGCAATCAGCTGGTTGAATTGAGATCCGAAATCGACGATCAGGATCATGAGGTGCCTTTTTGCATAATATTCAATGAAGAAAAGTAGTTAAACGATTTGCGAAAACTACGTGAATATGTTAGAGACGGCGAAAAAAGTCAATGCTTTTTCTGCCGGAAATACCAGGATAAAGGCCGGTGGCAACCGCTTCCGAAAGGCAGACTTTACCTGGGGGATCGTGCATGATCGTTCAAATTTACGAAATTCAATCGCCTCAAGAAGCACAGCTCATGACCGCGCTGGGGGTGGATCACGTGGGCAGCGTCCTGCTTTCGCCGGAGCATCTGCAAGACCCCTCTCTCAAGGAGGCAGTGGCGGTCGTCCAGGCGTCCGGGGGCAAAAGCAGCCTGATTCCGCTTTTTCACGATGAGGAACACATCGCCCGCGCCATCCGCTACTATCGGCCCGATATCATCCATTTTTGCGAAACCTTGCCGGCCAATGGCAGTTCACAACCGGAAGTAAGCGCCGCCCTTGAGCGCCAAAAGCGCATCCGCCGTCGTTTTCCCGACATACAGATCATGCGCTCCATTCCCATCGGGCAAACCGGGCAGGGCGCCAAGATCCCTTCGCTGGCCTTGGCCGCGCGCTTCGAACCGTTCAGCGATTGGTTTCTCACCGACACACTGCTTTCGACCGATCCCGAGACTTGCGCCGAAGACCAACCGGTCAATGGCTTTGTGGGCATCACCGGCCAAACCTGCGACTGGTCCGTGGCGCGGGATCTGGTTCAAGCCAGCCGCATTCCGGTGATTCTGGCCGGCGGCATCGGCCCGTCCAACGCCCATCAGGGTATCGAACAGGTGGCGCCGGCCGGGGTGGACAGTTGCACCCGCACCAACGCCTTGGATGCAGGCGGAAATCCCATACGTTTCAAAAAAGATCCGGACAAGGTTCGGGCCCTGGTCCAGGCGGCCCGCGCTGTCGCCGATTGATCGAACGATAACAACCTATTAAAGCCATTAGACCAAAAGGAGACAAATACCAATGTTGGAAAGCGGGGATTTACGTAAAGGAACGAAGATCGAGATAGACGGTGAGCCCTATGTCATCGTCCAATTTGAGTTCGTCAAACCCGGCAAGGGGCAGGCGCTCTATAAATGCAAGCTGAAAAACATGATCACCGGCGCACAGTTCGACCGGACCTACCGCTCGGGAGAAAAATTCACGCCGGCCGACCTGGAAGAGGTGACCATGGAGTACCTCTACTTCGACGGCGAGAATTACTGCTTCATGAACAACTCCAATTATGAACAGGAAATGCTTTCGGCGGCCCAGGTGGGCGATGCCAAAACGCTGCTCAAGGATAACACGGTCTGCAACGTGCTGATGTTCCAAGGCCGGGCCATCGGCCTGACCCTGCCCAATTTCGTCGAACTGCGCATCACCAAGTCCGAACCATGGGCCAAGGGCGACACGGCCAGTGGCAGCACCAAACCGGCCACCCTGGAAACCGGACACGTGGTTCAGGTGCCGCCCTTCGTCAATGAAGGCGAGCTGGTGCGCGTGGATACGCGTACCGGGTTGTATGTTGAGCGCGTTAAGGGATAATTGTTTCGCGGCCCGCGTCGCACGGTCGGTATCGGCGGTCGGCCGATACCGATGGCGCCGACGTCAATCGGAAGATGGCAGGGAAAGTTCGGCCGCATTCTTTTCGATTTGGCGCACAATGAACTCTTTGATTCGATTGCCGTCCATGGCCTTGACGACCACCAGGAACTCTCCCAGGGCATATTCTTCTTTTTCGCTGGGAATGCGCCCGATCTGTTCGAGGACATAGCCCGAAAAGGTGTCGTATTCGGCTGAATACGGGATATTCATGCCGATCACCTCGTTGACTTCCTCGATGTCGCTCTTGCCCATCACGACCCACTCTTTGTTCTTGCGTTTGACGATCAGGGGCTCTTCCTTGTCGGTCTCATCCCGGATTTCACCCACCAATTCCTCCAGCGCGTCTTCCAGCGTGATCAATCCGGAGACGCCGCCGTGTTCGTCCACCACGATGGCCATGTGGTTTTTGCGTTTCTTGAACTGCTGCATCAGCGAGTCCAGCTTCTTATGCTCGGGCACAAAATAGGGCGGCCGCATGAGCTGCCGCACGTCGGGCAGTTCTTTATGTTTGGCCTGGTGGGTCAGGATATCTTTGACGTTCAGAATGCCGACCACGTTATCGATGGTATTCTCGATAACCGGGATACGGGTGAACCCTGATTCGGCAATGGCTCCCAGGTCCAGGGGTTCATCGGCCTCGACCACGAACATATCCGCCCGGGGGGTCATGATCTCCGAGGCATTGGTGTCATCGAATTCGAAGATCCGGTGAATCAGCTTTTGCTCTTCCTCTTTGATCTCCCCATCTTCGCGCACCACTTCCACGAAGCTCATCAACTCTTCCTCGGTCACCGTGGGGGTCTTCTGGATACGGCCGGTCAGCTTGGGGATGAGATCCAGAAAAAAGGCGACCGGACGGAAGATCAGCGAGAACCAATAGAGGGGGAATATAATGGTGCGGGCGATGAGCACGTTGTTGTTGGTGGCCACCGATTTGGGGAGGACCTCGCAGAAGACCAGCACTAAAAAGGTCATCACCCCAATAGTCAGGCCCACGGCAAAGTTGGGGAACGATTGCAAGGCCAGTTGGGTGGCCAACACCGAGGCGGCAATGTTAACCACGTTGTTGCCGATCAAAATCGTAGACATCAGCCGGTGGGGATCGTTCTTCATCTTATAGATCAACTGATTGGCCTTGCTGCCTTTTTGCTTGGACAAATAACGGGCCTTGCTGCGGCTGATGGTAAAGAGGGCGGTTTCGGCGGATGAAAAAAAACCCGATAAAACCAACAATATGATGAAGATGATGATTTGTTGGATCATAAAACGGCGTTTCCTGAAATCGGGGTAAGGCTATCCCGGAGCAGGACCGTCAGGCATGACGCGCTCAAGCAATGAGCCGGGGTAAATATATGCTTCGAACCTTTTGAAGGTGTTGACCGGTTTGATTCGTGGGGGTCGTCCAAGACTTGCTTTTTCCTCCCGGGAAGGGCAATCTGCCTTTTACAGTATTGAGTAACAGTTTTTATACCAAAGGTTTGCCGGATTTCAAATAAAATAAACGCTGTCGGTCGCCTTAAAAAGAGCCTTTTGAATCCCATCGCCGAATATATCCGGGCCTTAATCCATTCGACCCGCTTCAGAAATCAAGTGGCCGGCCATCATTTCAAATCCGAAACTCCTGCCCGATGGTCTCCGGTTCCCGACTATCTGCCGGAACCGCTGCCGGCCATGCTGGGCAGGTTGGGCATGGAGCGGATCTACAGCCATCAGGCGGCGGCCTTGGCCGCCATCGGCGATGGCCGCCACACGGTGGTATCGACGGCTACCGCCAGCGGCAAGACCTTGATCTACAACCTGGCCCTATTTCAGGCGCTGGCGCGGGAGCCTCAGGCCGGCGCGCTCTACCTGTTCCCCCTCAAAGCCCTGGCCCAGGATCAATTGGCGACTTTCCGGCAATGGACATCCATGGCCGCCCCCCTGTCACCTGCGGCGGCCATTTACGATGGGGACACCAGCGCTTACCAGCGCAAGAAAATCCGTCAAAAGCCACCGAACCTGCTGATCACCAATCCGGAGATGGTGCATCTGGCCCTGTTGCCGTTCCATGACCGCTGGGACTCTTTCTTCCGCCGACTGCGGCTGGTGGTGGTCGATGAAGTCCATACCTACCGGGGGATGTTCGGCGCCCATATGGCTCAGGTACTGCGTCGCCTGCAACGTGTCTGCGCCCACTATGGTGCATCGCCGACCTTCGTGTTCACCTCCGCCACCGTGGCCAACCCGGGTGAACTGGCCGGCCGCTTGATCGGCCGGCCGGTGGAAACCATCCAGGAGAGCGGCGCACCCCAGGCCGCCCGCCATATCGTGCTGCTCGATCCGCTGAACGGGATCTCCCGGACCGCCATCGAACTGCTCAAGGCTGCGCTGGCCCGGCGCTTGCGCACCATCGTCTACACCCAGTCCCGCAAGGCGGCGGAACTGATCGCCATCTGGGCCCAGCAAGGCGCGGGGCGCTGGGCCGGACAGATCAGTGTTTACCGGGCGGGCCTGATGCCCGAAAACCGGCGCGACATCGAGCGGCGCTTAAAGAACGGCGAACTGCTGGCCGTGGTGACGACCAGTGCGCTGGAACTGGGCATCGACATCGGCGATCTGGATCTGTGCATTCTGGTGGGCTATCCGGGCTCCATGATCTCCACCTGGCAACGCAGCGGGCGGGTCGGGCGCAGGGGCCAGGAGGCGGCCCTGATTCTGATCGCCGCCGAAGATGCCCTGGATAAATACTTCATGGCCCAGCCCCAGGCCTTTTGGCAGGCCGAGACGGAAACCGCCATCGTCAATCCCGACAACCCCGTGGCCCTGGATGCCCACCTGGTATGCGCCGCAGCCGAGTTGCCCCTGGAGGCCCATGAGGCCTGGCTGGCATCCGATCCAGTCCAGGCGGCCCTGGACCGGCTGGAGCGAAGCGGCGATTTGCGCTGCAATGCGGATGGCCGACGCTGGTACACGACGCGGCGGCGTCCCCATGGGAAGGTCCACCTGCGCTGCGGCGGTACAAGCTATCGTATTGTAGATGGCGACACCCAGACGACGATCGGTGAAATCGACGCCCATCGTCTGTTCAGGGAAGCCCATCCGGGGGCCGTCTATCTGCACCAAGGGGTGAGCTATCTGGTGGAGCGCATCGATGAACTCCGGCATGCGGTCCAGGTGCGGGCCGTGCGGGTCGATTACTACACCCGGGTGTGCGGCGCAACGGATGTGGCCATCCTCCAGGCCATTAAGCGCAAAACCAGCGGACCGACCGAATTTTCCATGGGCACCTTGAAAGTGACCGATCGGATCACGGCCTACGACCAGGTTCGCAGCGCCGATGGACGCATCCTGGCACGCATTCCCCTCGATCTGCCGCCGACCACGTTTGAAACCCAGGGCATCTGGTGGGAGATCGGTCCGGATATGTGTCTTGCGCTGTCGGCCGGCGGTTTTGACCTGATGGGCGCCTTGCACGCCACCGAACATGCCGCCATCGGTATTTTGCCCCTGCTGGTGCTGGCGGATCGCAACGATATCGGCGGCTTGTCCACCAATTTTCATCCCCAGACCGGCCTGGCCACCATCTTCATCTATGATGGGGTGCCGGGTGGCGCCGGTTTGGCCGAACAGCTTTTTGCCCGCGCCGACCAGCTCTTCCAGCACACGCGCACCGCCATCGAACGCTGTGCCTGCGCCAAGGGATGTCCGGCCTGTGTACACTCCCCCAAATGCGGCTCGGGCAACCAACCCATGGACAAGCAAGGGGCGGCGCGCCTGCTGGAAATGCTCCAGCGCCCAGCGCGCCTGGCCAAAGTGAACAGGTTGCCCCTGGCGCCGATCGCAAGCAAGGAGCCGCCGCACCGCGTGCCTCGCTTTAAACGCACCCCCCGCTTTGGGGTGTTCGACCTGGAGACCCAGCGATCGGCGCAAGAGGTGGGTGGCTGGCATCTATCGCATTTGATGCGGGTCAGTTGCGGGGTGGTCTACGATGGCGGGGAAGATCTTTTCAAGGTGTATCGGGAGGATCAGGTGCCTTACCTGATCGAACACCTGAAGCACCTGGATTTGGTGGTGGGCTTCAACAGCAAGCGCTTCGACTACCGGGTGCTTACAGGATACTGCGATTTCGATTTCCGGTTGCTGGCAAGCTGCGACCTGCTCGAGCATGTCTCCCAGCAGTTAGGTTTCCGTCTATCCCTGGATCAACTGGCCGAGGCGACCCTGGGCAAGCAAAAATGCGGCAGCGGCCTGGACGCCCTGCGCTGGTGGCAGGAGGGGCGCATGGACACGCTCATCGACTACTGCCGCATGGATGTCTGCATAACCCGCGATCTGTTTCTCTTCGCCTGCGACCACGGCTATCTGCTTTACCGCGAAGCGGACAGCGGGGAGCGGCTGCGCATCCCGCTGCTGACGCTGCCGGCGGCCTCAACATCAGCATGCCGGCTTTAGGCGCTGATCGTACATCTTGCCCACGCCGTAATCTTTGCGGCGCATGAAACGCTCCTTGGGCGGCCCGATGACCTGCATCTCCGGGTGTTTGTCCAGCACGTCGATGGCGATGGCCATCTCCTTGGTGCAACCGGTGCTGTAGGTGGCATCCTTGCCGACCCATTCGGGCGGAATCTTCTGGTCCATGATCAGGAAGGCGGTGACGATATCTTCGTAGGTCTGGAAACGCCAGATATCGATCTGGCCGCTGCGCTGGACGATTTCCCACATGTACATCAGGTCGTCGGCGTCCATGCCCGGCTCGTAATATTCCGAGGGGTTGAGGATGAAGGTCATGGCCGACTGCTTCTTGAGATGCTCCACGAAGACCGACATGATGTGCTTGGCCATTTTGATCTTGCCCGGGATGGAGCCGATGATGCCGCTGTAAAAGATGACGGTCATGCCCTTTTCCTTGGCGGCCCGCATCTGATCGATGATGGCTTTGGCCTTGCGTTCGAGATCGTGGTGCGAAAATTTGATAACCTTGGGATGCCGGGGCTTGAACAAAACCGAGACGCTGCCGTCCTCGCCGGGTGCGATGCTGAAGATATCCTGGGTGAACTGGAAGCGCGTTTCGAAGAGCCTGCGGCGCTGATCCATGCCCCGGGAGACGACGCCGTCCACCTCCTTGAAAATTCGCGCGAACGTGGTAGAAACCAGAACCAGGTTAACTTTTTCGCTGGTGCCGTCGGAGAGCAGCAGAATGGGAATGTCGCTGCGCAAGGTGCGCACCAGGTCGTTTTTGTTCAGCCGCGGATTCTCGATGAGCACGGCCTGGTTCATCGCTTTTTGCAGCACCTCATCGCCGTTGATGTCCAGCACGTCCACTTTGGTGTAGAGCGGTCCGTCCTTGAGGGAGATGATCACCTTGTGGCCATGGGAAATCAGCAGCCGGATGACGGCCAGGTCCACGACGATCTCGCCGGCCTCATCGGCCATCCACAGGATCTTGTGTTTTTGGTTGTGGCGCTGCCGGCCGAACCCCAGGAAATCGAGCAGCGGCGCGTATCCATCTCCCGTAATGTGTTTCTTGAAGATCGAAAGAAAAGCGTCCGGCTGAGAACAGGCGACGCACTCTTTTTCCCACAGCTCGGGAGCGTTGGCCAGGCACAGCAGGCGCTGAAACTCCAGGGCCGCGATCTGGGTCTTGATATCATCCAGGGTCTTGGGCGGATTCTTCAGGGCCTCGTCATCCATGTGGTTCAACGCCTGTTGAAAGGCCGGCGAATCCAGCAGGGCCTGGGCCCGGCGATTGCGATCGGCTTTTTCCACCATGTAAGGATCTTCGATGTGGGTGCGGTTCAGATAGATGCGCATCAGGCGCTTTTCCAGGCGCGAGGGCAGCATGATCTCGTCCCGGGTTTCGTGCTGGTACTTGTTGATCACCAGCGATTCCAGGTAGGCTCTTTCCCGGGGCTCTTCGATCTGCCGTTCGATGAGCCCCAGCACGCGCTGGAGCACTTTGTTGTAAGCAATCTGGATGTGCGCCGAGTTGTTGCGGAAGATGATGGCTTCGAACATTTTGTCCGAGCAGGGGTAGTAGCGCTCATTGGGCTCGGTATAGACCATGAAGCGCACCTGTTCGTCGGTGGCGGCTTTTTCGGGACTGGTGAAAAAATCCAGATGATTTTCAATGAAAAAGGAGGTGAACCAGGCATCCATCTGGGGACTTTGACCCGGTTCATAGATCGATTGCGGGGCGGCGCCCCCATCCTCATCTGTTTTGCGTTTGCGGGCCTGGGCCATGCCGGACTCCTCTCTATCTTCGCTTCGTTCCTTTGACTACCTAGTGTCCATCCAGGGATGAGATATTTTTGTCGAGTTCACCTGTCGCGGCGTAGCCGACAGGCGAAGACGGAAGGCGGACGAAAATTTTAACCGCATGAATATATGGACATATTTCGAGGATTAAAATTTTCGCCCAACGCCGAAATCGGCGAAAATAGCCATTCCTGAATGGACACTACCTACATTAGCAGTTGGGACGACCGCCTCGCAACTTAATCTTGGGCGGTCGCGCCAAGTTTAACGACTGTAACGGGTGGGATCTTCGACGCCTGCCTCCCTGAATCCCTTGCGCCGCAGCACACAACTGTCACAACGGCCGCATGCCAGTCCCTGGTCGGAAGGATCGTAGCAACTGTGGGTCAATCCATAGTCGACGCCCAAAGTCGCGCCGGCCTGAATTATTTGAGCCTTGGTCAAGTGGATCAGGGGGGTATGGATTTCAATGCGACGGCCATCCTGGACGGCCGCTTTGGTGGCCAGGTCGGCCATGGTCTGGAAGGCGGCGATGAATTCGGGGCGACAATCGGGATAGCCGCTGTAATCCACGGCGTTAACGCCGATAACGATACGCGCGGCATTCACCGCTTCGGCCCAGGCCAGGCCATAAGCCAGAAAGATGGTATTGCGGCCGGGCACATAGGTGATGGGGATCTCCTGAGCCATCTCGGCCATTTCGCGGCCTTTGGGAACGCTCATATCGGCGGTCAAGGCCGACCCGCCAATGGCGGTCATATCCAGGGAGACCACCAGGTGCTTCTCGACATGTAAAAAATCGGCCACGCACCGCGCCGCGGCCAGTTCGCAGCGATGGCGCTGGCCATAGTCGAAACTTAAACTATAGATCGCGAAGCCCTCATCCTTGGCCATGGCCATGGCCGTGCTGGAATCGATACCGCCGCTGGATAGGACCACTGCTTTGGGTTTATGTGCCATGATTCGATGTTTTTAAACTCCTCGTTGCCGGGAGGGCCAGATGATCTTATGCAGCTGCACTTGCAAACGGGCTTCCAGATGGGCCTCGAGCATCCACTGGGCCAATTGCTGCATCGCCATCTCGCCATGGGCCGGTGAAAGCAAAAGATGGGTTGCGGGAATTCTGTCGCCGATGCGCGCGATGGCCATGCGGGCGAATTCAAAATCGGCTTGATCGGCTATGACCAATTTGACTTCATCCCTGGGGCTCAATAATTCCAGATTTTCCCAGCGGTTATGAGCCTGCATGCCGCTGGAGGGGCACTTGAGATCCATGATTTTAATACAGGCCGGATCCACGCAGCCGATGTCCTGGCTGCCGTTGGTTTCCAGTGTCACGGTGAATCCCCGGGAGAGCAGCCGCGATACCAGATCCGGGCATTGCTGCTGCAGCAGCGGCTCTCCGCCGGTCAGGGTCACGCGCCGACAAGCAAATCGGCTGACCTCTTCTATGATAGCATCGATGCGCCAGGACGATCCTTCTGCATACGCATAGCGGGTATCGCAATAGCGGCAGCGCAAGTTGCACCCGGTCAAGCGCACGAAAACGAAGGGCAGCCCCGCCCAGGAGGATTCGCCTTGGATGCTGCAGAATATCTCGTTCACCATCAGTGCCATTCAGGAAGCTGCCTTGAATTGGGTTTGACAATCTTTTAATAACCGATGATTGTATAGCATGCGACCAAAATGGCGTAAACCGTCGCGGGGCACATGGACAACGTTTTGCGGCACCCGTCTCGCCGTAACCCGATCCAAAGCAGGGGAGGCCGTATTCGATGAATCGGATTCTAAAACTTCAAAATACCATCCAACCCTATGCGTGGGGTTCGCATACGGCGATTGCCCAATTGCTAGGCCAGGCGACACCCAGTGAACATCCCCAGGCCGAACTATGGATGGGAGCGCATCCCAAAGCATCTTCGAAGGTCTGGTTCCAGGGCCGCTGGCAGGGTTTGGATGACCTGTTGCGCCAGGACCCTCTGCCGTTCCTGGGAGCAGCGGTCGTGAAGCGCTTCGGACCCCATTTGCCTTACCTGTTCAAGGTGCTGGCGGTGGAAAAACCCTTGAGCATTCAGGCCCATCCCAGCCAAAGCATGGCCGAGGAGGGTTTTTTGCGGGAGACCCAGCAGGGCATTGCCGTGTCGGCCGCCCATCGCAACTACCGTGACGCGCATCATAAGCCCGAGTGCATCTGTGCCCTGACTGAATTTCATGCCCTTTGCGGGTTCCGCCCGCCCGAAGAGATTCACGCGCTGCTCGATCCGGTCTGGCCAGCTGCTTACAAGGCCCACCTGAACACCTTGAAAAGCGTGCCGGACGGGGCCGGGTTGCGGCACTTTTTCAGCCGCCTGATGACCTTGGACAAGTCCCAACTGGCCCCCCTGGTAAACGAGGTCGTGGAGGCGGCACAGAAGCTGCGCGGCCAGGAGTCTGCCTTTGACTGGGTGGTGCGCCTGCATGGCGCCTATCCAGAAGATGTCGGCGTTTTGTCACCGCTGTTGCTCCATCTCATCCGACTGAAGCCCGGCCAGGCCCTGTTTCTACCGGCCGGACGCATGCATGCCTACCTGAGAGGAGTGGCCATCGAGGTGATGGCCAATTCGGACAACGTGCTGCGCGGTGGTTTGACGCCCAAGCATGTGGATGTGGATGAGTTGCTCCGGGTGCTGGATTTTCAATCCTATCCCCTGGAAGTGTTGACGCCTCAGACCATCGGCAACCAGGAGCAGCTTTATCCGAGCCCTGCCGACGAGTTCGAGCTGTCCATGATTCGAATTCAGGAATCCCGGGACTATGATTCGGGCCAACGTTTGCCGGCGCCCGAAATCTTGCTCTGCGTGGACGGCAAGGCCGAAATCCATTGGGAGGGCAGCAGCAAGGGGATGGCGCTCGCCCGGGGAGAATCGATTCTGGTCCCGGCGGCTTTGGCGCGCTACCGGATGCAGGGACAGGCGATTCTTTATAAGGCCGCCGTCCACAGCAAGGTGATACTCGCGGAGAAGTAATCCTATCCATGATTCACTACAGCGGCATCAATCATCTGGCCATGGTCACCGGGGATATGACCGCCACCATCCGTTTCTGGCGGGACCTGCTCGGAATGCGCCTGGTGGCAGGCTTGGGCCGGCCCGGCTATCGCCATTACTTTTTCGAGATTTCGGTCCATGACATGATCTCGTTCTTCGAATGGCCCGGTGTTCAACCTATCCCGGAAAAAGACCACGGCGTGCCGGTCAAAGGGCCCGCGGCCTTCGATCATGTCGCCATTGGGGTGAGTTCGGACGACGATCTCTGGGAAATCAAAGCACGTTTGGAGGCGGCCGGTTTCTGGGTCTCGGAGGCCATTGACCATGGCTTTATCCACTCGATATACAGTTTCGATCCCAACCAGATCCCCATCGAGTTCAGTGCGCCGGTCGCTTCCGTGAATCTGAGCAGCCATCCAAAAATGTACGATCGACATCCGCTGCCGACCGCCCTGGAGGGACCCAATCCGGTACCGGGGCGTTGGCCCGCGCCGTGCGAAATAGAGGCCGATCAAAAAATCATCTATCCGGGGGAGGGGAGTGTTTTCGTTTCGGAGCCAAAGGATTTGGAGGAAGGTGAGTAGGCTTTGCTTGCCAAGCCCGCCTTTCGCTCAAGGTATGTAATTGGAGCCGTCTTTGACAAAGCTTTCAAAATCCTTTTCCTCCAGGAACTTGGAAATCATTTGGCTCACCCAATCGGCGGTATCGACGCGAAGTGCGCCGCCCCCGTCCCTGGGCGCCATCTTTTTGGCATTGGCCACAATGGCCTGAAGGGCTGAGGCGGATATTTGGATGTTGACATGAATGGTGAGTCGGTCATGTGAAGCGACAGGCATTGCTTTTCTCCATCAAAGGTGAAAATTTATAAGGCTTCATATGCGCTTGGAACCAAAGATGAAAACCAGCCTTGCTCTTAGCAGTCCCGAAATGGGAGGTCAAGTGAGTGCCATGGAACAATCCGTGAGCATTGCATCCGCCTCAATTCTTTGGTAGAAATCGCTCAAACGGTGTGCGCATGAGAGGCGAACGGACTTGAAGGGGAACTGGATGGATAAGAATTTCCCGATTCTTGTGGTGGATGATGACATCGTTTCACGTACCGTAGTGCAAAAATATCTGACCAAGGCCGGCTTCGACGTGTTGTGTGCGAACAACGGCAATGAGGCCATGACCATCTTCAATCAGCAGTTTTGCCCCATCGTGGTCACCGATTGGATGATGCCGGAGGTCACCGGGCCGCAGTTGTGCCGCATGATCCGTGAGACCAAGACCGATGGTTACGTCTATATCATCCTGATTACCTCAAGGGATTCTAAAACGGATATCGTCTCGGGACTGGAAGCGGGTGCCGATGACTATCTGACCAAGCCGATCCATCAGGCCGAACTGATTGCCCGGATCAACACCGGGGTCCGTATCCTGAAATTAGAAAAATCTTTGAAGCGCGCCAACGATGAGATCCGGTTGCTTTCCATCACCGATCCGCTCACCGGCTGTTATAACCGCGCTTACCTCGGCGAGCAGTTTCCCCAGGAAATCAGCCGTTCTCAGCGCTACCAACACCACCTGGCCGTCATGCTGGTCGATATCGACCATTTTAAAAAAGTCAACGACACATATGGTCACCAAGCCGGCGATCAGGTACTTAAAGGCATCGCCGAATGCCTCATGAAGCAAGTGCGGACGAAGGTGGATTGGACGGTTCGCTATGGGGGCGAAGAGTTCCTGATCATCCTACCCGAAACCGATTGCGCCGGTGCCAGTATCATGGCCGAACGAGTCCGCATGGCGGTGACCCATATGCGCATTCAGGTCGCGGAGATTCAAATACAGGTCACCGCAAGTTTCGGTGGGGCCTGCGTCGACTTCCGTCAAAAACAGAACCCGATGGTAACCATGGAAGATCTGATCAAAAAAGCCGATGAGCAACTCTATCGGTCCAAAAGGGAAGGGCGCAATCGGGTGAGTGTCGCCGATATGTTTCCGCCCATCGCCTAATCGGATAACGCTTCACGGTATCGATTTCGATCCGATCAACTAAGCAATCCCCGACAGCCCCACCATGAACGAATACCAATCGGAACAGTGGGACGCGCTTCTTCAAGCCAGACGCTTGTTGACTCGCATAAGTGTCGAAGAAGCCGCTCGCCTGAAGAAACAAATACGTCCTTATTTGGAATTCCGGGACCGGGTGGAGCAGTTTCTCGATACTCACTTCGGTACCCATTGCACCCGGAGTTGTTATACCAACCGCCGCAGCGCCTGTTGCAGCAAGGATGGCATCATTGTCTTCTGGGCCGACGTCGTCATCAATCTCCTCTGCTCCGATGAGGCCCAACTGACGGATATGGAACAAGCCCTGCGCAAACCGTTCCACGAACATAAGTGCACCTATCTGGGGGCGCAGGGCTGTCGCTGGCGGGTAAGGCCCCTGGTGTGCGCCATGTTTCTCTGCGACCCGGTGCGGGAGACGGTTTTCCAGGCACAGAGCGGGGTAGAAGCGCAATGGAAGCGGTTACAGGAAAGAGCACAGGCTTTCCGTTGGCCGGACAAACCCGTGCTCTTCGACTATCTCGAAACCTATTTTATGGAATTGGGGGGCCGCTCCTCACTGATGCATATCAACAGCAGCCCCGGTTTGCTGCGGATCAAGCGGCAGGCCGGGTTATGTTCTCCGCAGTCACGCCAAAAGCCTTGATCAGGTTCGGGTCCATCACCGCCTCATAGCCCTTCATGCATGCGATGATCTTCTTCTCGACATCCAGGAAGGTAAAATCCGCGACCAATTTGCGTTCGGTGACGTTGGCCACCTCCATGACGGCCGTCACGCCTTCGGCCGGGAAACGTTCGCGGTACTGGCGGTAGGAGGCCGCGTAACTGGGCAGCGAAACGAGCCCCTGCTGTTCGTAGCACCAGATGATGGCCATTTGGAAGGCGCAATCCAAGACCAGCGGATCGGCGATCCAGCGGCTGCGCATGGGGTCATCCAGCCATTTGTCGGGCGAGGGGGCCGAACGCACGTGGGCGGTCATGCCGTGCTTCGACAAGCGCACGATGTGCTCAATGCCGTGCAGCGCATCACCGTGGAAAAGGATCTGCTGGTAAATTTCCTCCAAGGATCGGATCTTGCGGGTGGCCTTGAAGTGCCCATTCTCCTCAAAGGCCGGCGCGGCAGGCAGGCAGTCGGTCAGAATGGCTTTGGCGCTGGAATGAACCAAGCCGGCGCCATTGTGCGCACCGTCACGGATCTCCACATCCACTTCATAATGTGCGCCATTGCGTTTGGGCGCACCGGCCATCAGGCGGATGGTCTTGGTCGATTGATCCAGGGTAATACCCCTGAGCAAGCGCAGATGGTCGATGCCATGCAGGCTCAATCCAGGGTTGGCGTGCAGGGCGCCGTGGGCCAGCCATTCGGCCATCAGGGCGAATGGCACCACCGGCCGGCCGTCCAATCGATGGGCTTGCAGCACTGGGCAGCGCTGGGCATCGATATCGCGCTGCACGGCCTGGGTCAGCACGGCTTCCGGGGCATCGGGTTCGGAGAGCGAAGCGCCAGCTTCCATCTGTTCCGTTTCCGGGTGCAACGGGCCACCGATGATGACCTCAACCCCCGCGTCGCGCGGCGCGCCCATTTCGGCCAGCATGGCCGCTGCGCCCTGGGCGAGGGGGATTAAATGGATACCTTGGCCTTCGAACGATCGCTTGAGCGCCGGGGTGACCATGCCGCCATCCCAGGGGCCCCAATTGATGGCGACCACCTTGCACTGAGGCCGCAGGCCGGCTTGCTGGGCGCCAATCTTGTTCAGGGCCTCGTTGGCCATGGCATAGTCCGCCTGGCCCGGGTTGCCCATACGGGCGCTGACCGAAGAAAAAAGCACCAGATAGCGCAAATCATCATTCTGCAGGGCTGCCAATAGAGAGTGCATCCCTTTGATCTTGGTATCGTAGACCGCTTGGAACTGTTCGGCGCTCTTTTCGACGATCAAGCGATCCTGGAGAATACCGGCGCCATGAATCAAGGCCTTGATTGGTCCCAGTTCCTGGCGAATCGTGTTGATGGTCTGGGCCACCGCCTGGGCATCGCGCACATCCACCGCCTCGTAGCGCACCCCAATTCCTTTTTGTCCCAAAGATTCGAGCGTGGTCAGGATTTCGCGGTTGGCCATGCGCTGCCGGAAATCGCTTTCCAAGGCTTTGGGGGTCGGGGGTGTCGGTTCGGGCCAGTGTTGCAGGATCGCCTGCTTGATCCGGGCTTCATCCTTTAGCGACGCCAGCCACGCCGGTTCTGCCTGCGGGAAGGGGGATCGCCCCAGAAGTGCGATGCGACACGTCGTATGCCCGGCCAGCGCCATGGCCGCGGCCGCCGTGACCCCACGACCACCGCCGCTGACCACCACCACATCTTCGGCGGCCAGGTCAAGCGGGCCGGGAAGGCTGCTCTGCGCCGGAACCATTTGCAGGCCGCTGCGGCCCTCCGGTCCCAGGCCGATCTCGGTGGCGGGATCTGTGAAATTTTCGAATAGCTCCATGGCAATCGCTTTGGCCACAAGGACGGGATCGGTCCAAAGCGGGTTCACGTCCAGGGCTTTGCACCGAACCCCGGGCCACTCCAAGGCGGCGGTCTTAACCAGGCCGGCCAGCGCGCCCTGTTCAGGGTTGATCAAGGCCTGCCCCTTGAGCCCAAAGGCGCCATCCAGGCGCGTGACGGTACAAAAAAGTGCATCGCCTTTTTGGGCGGCCCTTTGCAGAAGCGGTCCGCACTGCTTGGCCCAGGCAAATGCCTGGAGCGGGGGCAGGGGAGCCACCAGCACAAGACCAGCCAGGGGCATATCCGGTGCAATTTCTTCAGACCCGGATAGCCGTTGGGCCTCGACGCCCATGGCGCCAAACGATTTCAGCAGGACGTCCGCCAGACCGTTATCCGTAGCGGCAGCAACCACGACGCGGTGATCCTGGGCGGGAGCATACATTTTGGAGAGTTGCTTGGGCCGTGGAACGGGGCGTAGCAGATAGCGTCCGATGGATGTCGGGGAGCGTTCATCCGACACTCCGGCAGGCATGGCATTGGCGGTTTTGGCCGGAGCTGGGTTCGTTTCAGCTTTGCGCTCCGAGACCGAAAGATAGTCTCGGATTTGTCCGAGGCTTTTCAAGGTGCCCACCATGTCGGGCGTCACTTTGGGCAAGTGGGGCATTTCCTCTTCCAGGGCCGACAGGATCTCCACGCGTTTGATGCTGTCGATTCCCAGGTCGGCCTCGATATCCATCTCCATGCCCAGCATCTCTTCGGGGTAGCCGGTCAGGCGGCTGACGATGCGCACCAGGGCTTGCTCGACTTCGGACGAACCGGCCGCTACGATGGGTGCGTTTCCCGCCGGCCTGGGGATGGCAACCTGAGATACCGGATTTTTTTCGGTCTGGCCGGAAGCCCCTCCCGGGGATAAATATTCACAGATGTGCCCCAGGGTTTTAAGCGTGCCCACCATGTCCGGAGTCACCTTGGGCAGGTGCGGCATTTCCTCTTCCAAGGCCGACAAGATCTCCACGCGTTTGATGCTGTCGATGCCCAGATCGGCCTCGATGTCCATGTCGAGGCCCAGCATCTCTTCGGGATAACCGGTCAAGCGGCTGACGATGCATATCAGGTTATGCGTTAAGGGCTCGACGAGCGGTTTATCTTCAGCCGTGGGGGTCGCTTGGGGTGCTCCAGAAGTCGAAGCGACCGCATCTTTCCCAGCAGGAGGCACTTGCCTCGGAGGGGCCATTATAGGCGCGGGCTGATCGTAGTCCTGGGGGGGCGCCGGCGGGGCCATTGTCAGGGGCGGATTCACGTTGCCCACAATTGTGGGCCTGACCAGTGGAGCGGCGGTCTCAACCGGAGGCAGTCCTAAAAAGACGGCCGACAGTTGCTGGGTGCTTTGCACCATCTGCTGCAAGGTTCGGCTGGCCTCGGCCTGGGCTTCCAGGTATTTCTGGTGGGCTTGGGTGGTTTGGGCCTGCATGGCCTGCATGGCGGATAGTCCCTGCTGCACCGCCGCCAGGGCTTGGTTCAGATATTTTTTTTGGTCTGCTTCCATGGCGTGCTCGACTTTCCGGTGCTTAGAACCGGGTTGAAATGCGCCCTGTGGTACCGACGGCGGTTTTACCGCCAATTCGGTGCCAGGCGGTGTGTGCTGCATCTTTACCCTCGGTTCGGTCGATACCGGCGCAGAGGGCTTTATGGAATTAGCCATCGGCTGAGGAGCCGGGCTGCTTAGTTTTTCGGAAGATACGGGAGCCACCTGTTTTGGACTACGGTAATTGGCTCCCGAAAGCGCTATCCGCATCCGGGGTGTTTTGGCTTGTGGCGCTGCTTTTTCCCAACGCTCCAGGTGGGCGGCGTAACCCGCGGCGGCCAGTTGCGCTAAAACCGAGGCCAGATCCACTAACCCGGATTCCCGGCCGGCCGATCGGTCCAGCGCCATGGCGTGGAATTCTCTGCCCTTCAAGGTGGCCTGCGCCAGTCCGGTCAGAACCGATTTGGGGCCGACCTCGATAAACGTGCGAATCCCCATGGCATAGAGTTGTTCGATATTCGATACAAAATCCACCGGTTTCGCCAATTGCCCACCGATAAGCTGCTTGGCCTGAATCTCATCCGGGGGGTATGGGTGGCCGGAAGTGTTGCTCAAGACCCTTAGCGTTGGCCGCCGCCATTCGCAGCCGTCCACCACTTTCTGAAAAGGCGCTTGGGCCGAAGCGACCAGGCTGCTGTGGAAAGCGGCGGCCACGGGCAGGCGCACTATTTTCCAGCCTTTTTCGCGGCCGGCTTTTTCGGCGGCCGCAATGTCGGCGCTGGCGCCGGATAAAACCGCCTGGAAGGGGCTGTTGCGGTTGGCTAAAACAATATCGAGGCCAGTCGTCGCCAACCACTTTTCTACCTCGGCCAGGGGGGCGCTGACCGCCAGCATGCTGCCGGGATCGCCGGCGCCCGAGCCGGCCTGGGCCATGAAATGGCCGCGCGCCACCGACAGACGCCACAATGTGGGTTGATCGATGCACCCGGCGGCGTAAAGCGCCACCAACTCGCCATAGCTGTGTCCGCAGGTGGCGGCCGGGACGATGCCGAAATGGCCCAGGGCCGCATGCATGGCCACACTCACCGCGCCGATGGCCGGCTGGGCGATGTCGGTACTCCTGAGGCGCTGGGCGTATGCATTGCTTTCATCCGGCAGGCGCGGATAAACGTATTCGCTGAGCGGGTGTTCTGCCTCCAGATTCTGTTCGGCCTCTTGAAAGGCCTCCAGGCTCGAAGGAAAACAGCAGACCAGATCACGGCCCATGCCGATATACTGACTGCCCTGGCCGGGGAACAAAAAGGCGATTTCCCCCTGGGGCGGCCCATGGCCGATGAAGACGCCAGCGGCCGGCAAGCCGGCAGAGCTCTCATCGATCAGCCTTTTCAACGCAACACGGCACCGTTCATGAAGGAGAGGGCCATTCACAGGGCTAAGGACGATGACCGCCCGATAGGTTTCACTGGCATTGAATTGCTGCCGGGACTGGGCCGCCCAGGCGGCAATCTCCGAGGCCTTGGCCTGTTGGCCGATCTGGGCTGATTGACGCTGGATCAAGTCCAGCAAACCCTCCCGGGTGGAGGCTGAAAAGGCGGCCATTTCAACGCTGCCGTCCCAGGAGGGTTCTTGTTTCCTGGGATCATACTCTTCCAGGACCGTGTGAAAATTGCTGCCCCCGAATCCAAAGGCGCTCACTCCGGCCCGGCGTTGCCGATCTTTGGCGACCACCCAGGGGCGCAGGCTGTGGTTGAGGTAAAAGGGGCTGTGGTCCACGCCCAGTTTGCTGTCCGCCGGCTGGGCCTTAAGGGTGGGCGGCAGTACCTTATTATAAAGGGAAAAGACGGCCTTGATGAGCCCGGCGGTCCCGGCGGCCGCTTTGGTGTGGCCGATATTGGATTTGACGGAGCCCAGGGCGCATCGGTTGCCATTGGGGGCAGCGCTGCCGAAAACCTCGCACAAGGCCTTGAATTCGACCTGGTCGCCCACGCGCGTACCGGTTCCGTGGGCTTCGAGCAAATCGACCGTGGCAGGGTCCACTTCGGCATTGGTGTAGGCCCGCTTCAAGGCCAGCACCTGACCGCCCTGTCGGGGGGCGTAGATGCTTTGGGATTTGCCATCGCTGGCCGAGCCGATGCCTTTGATGACGGCATAGATGCGATCTTCGTCGCGTCGGGCATCTTCCAGGCGTTTCAACACCACCATACCGATGCCTTCGCCCAAAACGGTCCCATCCGACGCTTGGGAAAAAGGGCTGATCTCCCCGCGTGCGGAGAGGATCTGGGTTTTGGCAAAACACATGTGCATGAAGACATCGTTGATGGTATCGACGCCACCGGTCAGCACCATATCCGTCCGCCCGGACATCAGTTCAAGCAAACTCACATGCAAAGCGCTCATGGAACTGGCGCAGGCGGCATCCACGACGCAGTTGGTGCCGCCCAAATCGAAGCGGTTGGCAATCCGTCCGGCCACCACATTGCCGAGCAAGCCCGGGAAAGAGTTCTCCTGCCAGGCGACATAGCTCTCGGATATACGCTGCACCACTGCTTCGGCGGTATCCTGGGCAACGCCCGCGGCGGCCAGGGCTTGGCGCCAGATGGGGTGCCCCAGGCGGGCCCCCAAAGGAATCACCAACTCCTGGGTGCCGGTCACCCCCAGCACGACACTGGTTTTGGAACGGTCGAAGGATCGACCGGCTTCGCCATAACCCGCATCCGTCAAGGCCCGTTTGGCGACGATCAATCCCAAAAGCTGGGATGTGTCCGTGGCTTCGAGGGCGGACGGCGGGATGCCGAATTCGGTTGGATCAAAATCCACCTGGGGAAGGTAGCCGCCACGATTGCAATAGATGTGATCCGGTTTTTTAGGATCGGCATCGAGATAATCTTGCAGATAGCGGTGCGTTTCCGGTGGGTCGCTAATAGCGCTGCGGCCTCGCAGCAACAGCTTCAGGAACGCTTTGGCGTCCGGCGAATCCGGAAAAATACAGCCGATACCGATGACGGCGACAGGCACTTGCTTGCAGGGGGTTTCTACTTTCATAATTTATTTTCACAAAATCAGAAAGGGCGCTTTTCCGGGCGTGTCCATGCGCATAAAACAAAAAAGCACCCATTTCCTCATATTCCCGTTTCGGATACGAACATTGGAGAATACATAAACCATCGTGTTTCAATTTGCAATACTTGACGATATTAATGTAAGTTGTTACATAGACTTAACAACTTAACAAGTTAAATGCTATGATTTACTTTAAAAGCAAAGACATATCGGTAAATTTGGGAATCAATCTGGCCAAATGGAAACGCTGGTCGCGGGATTTCCTGCCACCCGATCCACTGGGCGGATTGCAGTCGGGGGTGGCCAGGCAGTTCAATCTGAGAGATGTCTTCAAGATCTATTTTGGTGGTTATCTGGTAGGCAACCTGAGTTTCACGATTCCCGAGGCGGTTCGAATCCTGTCAGATTTATCCCCTTGGCTTAAGAAAAATGGTTTTTACGAGCTGCAACCCAAAACGACACGTAATGGGAACGGCCACCGCGCCTTTATCTACATTCATTGGTGTTCCAGCCTGCACTTCGCCTATTGCATCCGAACCGTCTACCAGTGCGTCCCCCAGGCCGGCGATTCGATTTACCAAGAAACCTTTTCCCAAGCCCTTATAGGCACCGAGACAGACCCATTGGCTACCGGGCAATGTCCAAGCGCGACGGTGATCGCCATTACCACCCTGTATGACGATTTGCTCAGACGCATCGTCTGAAGGGCTTCAGCAACGCTGCCGCTGTTCGATCTCGACAATGGACAACGGCCTGAAAACCGCTGCTTGGGAAGGGACGGTAACCCCTTGGTAGCGTAACCAACTGCATCGAATGAGACCGGTGGCGCCGTAGAGCAGATTCAGCCCGATGGTGGCGACGAGACGATTTTCGGTCTTCTCCAGAAAGGTCCCTTTGACCCAGGCATTGAAGGCGCCCATGGCCGGTCCGCACCAGATCTGATAATCCATTCTGCGCTGGGGATCTCCCATCTTAGCCCAGCGCGAAGATTGCCCCAGGTAGGATCTGAAGACCAGGGCCATCTTATACTTTGGATCTTGTTCAGCCCGCTGAACCTGGGCGGGGTCGCGTTCTGAGAAAAACGTGCGGGTCTGTTCCCAGGCGGCGTCGAAAGAGCCTTGCAGCATGTCGCGTTCGATCATGGCGCGGGCTTGCTCGGGGATATGCCGGTAATCTTCATGGGAACGGTAGAACTCGTACAGTTTGGCGGCGCGCATGGCGAACATCGTGCCCCGTTTGAGCACCTGCACCTTGACACCCATCTCAAACATATCGGCTGCCGGTGCCATGGCCACATCGGCCTGGGCCGCTTGGGCCAGGAGAGTGCGAACGGCATCGGAAGTATCCGCCTCCTTACACGATTGGTTGATGGAACCGGTCAGGACATACGCGGCACCCATGGCGAATGCGGCGGCCGTCGCTTCCGGTGTGGCGATGCCGCCGCCCAATCCCACGCGCAGCGGCATGCTGAAGTGGTATTGGCGCACGGACTCGTCGCGCAAGGTCAAAAAGGTCGGCAGCATGGTCAGGGCGGGGCGGTTGTCGGTGTGCCCGCCTGAATCTGCCTCGGCGGTGATCTCCTGGGCCATGGGGATTTGTTCCGAAAGCTTGGCCTCCTTTTCCGTGATCTTTCCCTGGCGCAGCAACTCAGTGATCATCTTCAGCGGTGGCGGCGCAAAGAAGCGGCTGGCCACTTCGACCCGTGATACTTTGGCCACCACCCGATTGGGACAGACAACGCGGCCGTCCGGCAGTTGATGGATGCCTTTGACCCTGAAATAGACCAACGGCAAGGTGAGCGCCATGTAGGCCGAGGCCTCGATCAACCGGATGCCGCGCTGGAGATAGAGGTCAACGACGGCGCTTTCCAATTGCGGATCGTGGGGACTGTGAATCAAGTTGAATCCATAGGGAAAGGCCCCCTGGTTGGCACTCAAGCGGTCAACGGCCTTCTCAACCTGGCGGATGGACAAACCGCCAGCCCCGAAGAACCCGATCATGCCCGCGCGACCGGCGGCTTCCACCATTTCCACGGAAGTGATGCCATTGGCCATGGCGCCGAGCACGTAAGCAAAGCGGATTCCCAGATCCTGCTTGAAGCCGCTATCCCCCAGGTCGCCGGGAAGCAGGGCAGGTACAAATCCGAACAGCGCTTCACCCAAATCTGCGGTTTCCAGCGGTTCTCCCCACATCATCGTACCGCTATGGGTCACGGCCGGTTCGTCCCCCTGGGCCACCACGAAGATCGGTTGACCGACATTGGCAATGGCTTCCTTGAAGGCGGTCGTTCCGGCGCGCAAGGATTTGCGATTGCCGAACCAGCGTCTCGGGTGTTGACTTCCAGTTTGTTGAGCCAAGATAAGTTCCTTTGATTGGTTTAACGATCGCGGCGCAAGGCTTAAGGTTCTGCTTTACTAAACATAAACCCAGTCACTGTCAATATTGGGCATAGCCCCCATGGGAAGGCGAAGTTCAGCCACGGGGGTGGAACTGGCGGTGGATTTCGATCAAGCGCTTCTGGGCCACGTGCGTATATATCTGGGTGGTGGCGATATCCACATGGCCTAACATGACCTGTACCGCGCGCAGGTCCGCCCCGCCTTCGAGCAAATGGCTGGCAAACGAGTGGCGCAAGCTGTGCGGCGTGATTCTTTTGGTGATTCCGGCCTGCAGGGCGTAATTGCGCAGCAACTTCCAAAACCCCTGGCGCGTCATGGGTTTGCCTGCACGGGCCACAAAGAGATAGCGACTGACGAGCCCCTGGACCAGAACGGGCCGCCCCGTTTGAAGATAGGCCTGTAGGCAATCCATCGCTTTTCTTCCCATAGGCACAATGCGCTCTTTGCTGCCCTTGCCTGTGACTCTCACGAAACCGGCCTCTAAATTAACGGCTGAAATCGCCAGGCCGATCAACTCCGATACGCGCAAGCCGGCCGCGTAGATCAATTCCAGCATGGCCGCGTCGCGAAGGCCTTTGGGTTTCTTGCGATCCGGCGTGGCGAGCAATTGGGCCACTTCCTCCACATCGAAGACCTCCGGCAGTTTGAGTCCGCTCTTGGGCAGGTCCACCATTTTGGCCACATTCTTGGGCAGTTGACCCGTCTGGACCAGATAGCTGTAAAAACCGCGCAGGGCCACCATGTGTCGGGCGCGCGTGCGGGGCCCGCGGCCATTCTGGCGCAGATCGATGACATATTTGAGCAGGGCGGCGGTATCGGCCTGGTCGATCCGTTCGATGTTCTGAGCTTTGAGAAAACTGAGGAAACCCCTCAGATCGCCGGCATAGGCTTCGATGGTCTTAGCCGCCAAACCTTTTTCCACGAGCAGATAATTCAGGCATTGATCGACCAATTGATCGAGGGTGGGATTCGGGTTCATGTTTGCGGCTACAACTCATCAATAGAATAGCTGGTGCTCAGGCCGTTGAGGACCATGGGTCCCTCCGGCCTTACCACCACCTGGTTTTCGATGCGCACGCCGCCCCATTCCGGCAGATAGATGCCGGGCTCGACGGTGACGATCATGCCGCTTTCCAGCAGGCTGTCCCTCAAAGGACTCAAGCGCGGCGCCTCGTGCACGGCCAGACCCGTGCCGTGCCCCAGCCCATGCCCGAATTTACCTTCATAGCCATTCAGGTTGATATGCTCCCGGGCCAGGCCATCGACGGTTTTGCTGCTGACGCCGGTTTTGATGGCTGCGATGGCTTTCTGCTGGGCCTCGAGCACGGTACGATGCACCTTCAAAAAGGTGTCGTCGGGCTTGCCGAGGATGACCGTGCGCGTGGTGTCCGAGCAGTACCCGTTGAGCTTGGCGCCCCAATCGAAAAGGATCGGTTCGCCTGCCTGGATTTTGCGCTCGGAGGGAATGGCGTGGGGCAGGGCGCTGTTCGGTCCGGAGGCCACGATTACCGGAAACGACAATCCGTCCGCGCCCATCCGACGCATGCCCATCTCCATGGCCCACGCCACGCTCTTTTCGCTCATTCCCGGCTTCAGGGATTTGGCGACGTGACGAAAAGCATCTTCCGCCAGGGATAGGGCGGCGCGTGTTCTTTCGACTTCATCATCCGATTTGACTTGGCGTAGGATTTCCACCAGGGTTTCAGAGGGCAAGAGCTCCACCCCTTTGCCATCCAGCTCTTTCTGAAAATTGGCGTGCTGGTGCACGGAAACACGTACGCTCTCGAATCCCAACCTGCGGATATGGAAGCGCTCCACCAGCGCGGCCAGCTCCTTGGCCAAGGCGTTGCGGTAGATGACGGTTTCGTACAGTGGCGCTTCCTCCCGGGCTTGAAGCTCGAAACGGGAATCGGTGGCCAGTACTTGCGCACCCGAGGTGATCAACAAAGCCCCGGCCGATTCGTCGAACTGATGATCCTCACCGGTGAATCCACTGAGGTAGCGACGGTTCTCCTCGATCAAGACCAAAAATCCATCGAGCTGTTTTTCGGCCATAAGTTCCCTGGTTTTGGAAAGACGCTCTCGCATCACTTCGGTCATGTCCCATACTCCATTCCCCGGCCGCTCCCGTCAAGGACAAGCCCGCGCGCCGCCGCGTAATAATTGACTTCGATACAAGCCTTTGCCTATAATGGCGCCACCAATTGCATCTGCTCCCTATACCACGGGGCATGCCGGATTTCCATCGACCGTCACTCCGAAACGTATCATCGGAACGACTGCGTTCCCAGCACAAAGAGGTAATACATGGACATCATCACCCACCTGGCCATCGATCCCAACCTTTGCGGAGCCGCGCAGCAAGTCGAACAAGGTTACAGCCGCGTGGCGTTGCGAGCATCCCAAGCCATGGCCGCCGACCATTTCGGATTGGTGCACGGCGGATTCATCTTTGGACTGGCGGACTATGCCGCCATGATTGCCGTAAACCATCCCAATGTGGTTTTGGGAGCGGCGGATGTCAAATTCCTGAAGCCGGTCCGTGTGGATGAAACCGTCGTTGCCGAGGCCCGGGTGGAAGAACATCAGGGCAAGAAACAGTATGTGGCCGTATCGGTGTCGAATCCGAAGAAAGAGGTCGTCTTCCAGGGCATGTTCACCTGTTTCATCCTGGAGAATCATGTACTGGGAGCCCAGCCATAATATTAGTTCGTGTCCATCCAGGAATGGCTATTTTGCCGAAAAAATATCTCATCCCTGGGTGGACACCAGCTCCGAAGCGAACCGATTCATATGAAACTCAATATGGGAGGAGATTTTATGGGAAAGAAAATCGGCTTATTGTTGTCCGGCTGCGGCGTGTTTGACGGCGCTGAAATCCATGAGGCGGTCTTGACCCTGCTCTATCTGGATCAGGCCGGTGCCCAGATTATGTGTATGGCCCCCAACGTGAAACAACTGCATGTGATCGACCATTCGAATCAAGCCCAGGTAGAGGAGCAGCGTAATGTACTGGTGGAATCGGCACGCATCGCCCGCGGAGACATCGTGGATTTGCAGACCGTGACGGCTGCCCAGCTCGATGGCCTGATCATTCCCGGAGGTTTCGGGGCGGCCAAGAACCTGAGCGATTTCGCGGTGAAAGGGCCTGATGCCACGGTTCATCCCCAGGTGCAGCGCCTTCTGGATGAGATGCTGGCCGCCCGCAAACCCATCGGCGCCCTCTGTATCGCGCCGGCCACGGTGGCCAGGGCGCTGGGCGCCCACCGACCGGAAGTGACCATCGGTACCGATATGGGCACGGCCGCCGCCATTGAAACCATGGGGGCCAAACATATCGCCTGTAACGTGGATGCCATCCACGTGGATGGTGCGCACAAGATCGTTACCACACCAGCCTACATGCTGGGGCCGAGCATCCGGCAGGTGGCCGTAGGCATCGAAAAACTGGTTAAAAAGGTGATCGAACTGGCCTAATGCCGATGGCAACAGCGATCGCCCCCATGCCCTCCCAATTGCAGCTCGTCACCAGCAACCGGATGGAGAATCTGGCCCAAGGACTGGCCGAGCTGCTTCGGACGCCTCCCGAGAGTGGAACGCGCCATCCCCTGCGCCCCGAAACCGTGATGGTGCAAAGCAAAGGCATGCAGCGGTGGATTTCCATGACATTGGCGCGGCTCAACGGGATCTGCGCCAATGTCGATTTTCCCTTTCCCAATGCATTCCTGGATCGCTTATACGGGCTGATCGTGGGGCCGATGCCGGAATTCGATCCCTATGACCCCAACGCTTTGAGTTTTCGCATTTACAGCGTGTTACCGACCCTGCTGCGTTTGCCCGAATTCGAATCGCTGCGGGTCTACCTCTCCGATCGCAAGACACCCTTGAAGCAATACCAGTTGGCCTGCAAACTGGCGGATATGTTCGATCAATATGCGGTTTTCAGGACCGATATGCTGGTGGGGTGGGAAACCGGCGCACCCGGCGGCCAACCGCCGGAAGGGTCCGCCTGGCAAGCCCTCCTGTGGCGCAGGATCGTCTCGGACACGCGCACGCCCCATCGCACGACCCTGCACCTGGAACTGATCGCCCGATTGACACGCTCCGGAGCGCATGCCGTGATCGAGCGCCTTCCCGCCCGCCTGATGCTCTTCGGGATCTCCCATCTGCCGCCATTTCATTTGCAGGCCCTGGAGGCTTTGGCCCAGCGAATTCCGGTCTATATTTTCTTGCTGAATCCCTGCCGCCACTATTGGTTCGATATCGTTTCGGATCATCAGATCATCCGGCGCCGTGCCGGCCATGAGAGTAATGACGACGCGGCTCAATTGCACCTGGAGCGGGGCAACCGGCTGCTGGCATCCCTCGGATTTCTGGGGCAGCAGTTTTTCGAGCGTGTGCACCAAAGCGATGCCCAGGTGATCGAAGCCTTCGACGAGCTATCCGGTGCTGCGTTATTGAGTCGCATTCAGCGGGATATCCTCGAGTTGGTCGATCGACAGCCGCCGGATAAAAAGCCTGAAGAATCGTCCGTCATGGCCGACGGGAGCTTGCGTATCCATAGCTGTCATGGACCGATGCGCGAAGTGGAAGTGCTTTACGATCAACTGCTCGATATGCTGGCAAACGACGAGACGCTGGAGCCGCGGGACATCCTGGTGATGGCGCCGAACATCAATCTTTATGCGCCCTATATCCAGGCGGTGTTCGGGGCCGCCCAGGGCGAACAGAATCCAATTCCATTCTCGGTGGCCGATCAAAGCCTTTTGATGCAGAATCCGGCTGCGGAAACCTTCGTTCAATTGTTGGATCTGGTTGGCGGAAGGTTCGAAGCCTCGCGCGTCCTTGCTTTAGTGCAGTTCCCGGCCATCGGCGAAAAATTCGGCATTTCCGCCGCCGACCTGCCCATCGTGGAGCATTGGATCTTGGCTGTGTCCATACGCTGGGGCTGGGATGCAAATGCGCGGCGCAGGCAGGGTCTGCCGGGCTACCGGGAAAACACATGGCGCACCGGCCTGGACCGTTTGATCATGGGGTATGCCTTCGCGCCGGAGCACGAGCGGTTGTTCGCAGGCATTTTGCCATATGATGGCATCGGCGCAGGGCAGGGGAGAATCGTCGGTTCGCTGGCCGCGTTCGCCGAAGCCGTGCATACGAGCCTCATTGAAATGGAAAGCAGCGATTCGCTGGCGGGTTGGCACGATCGCCTGAAACGGCTGGTCGATCGCTTTTTCATTGTGAGCGATGAAAAAGAACCCGAATTGCGGGCCCTGCGCGCCACTCTGAATCGGTTTGAACGCATCGGCCAAGGGACCGCCGATTCCACGCCGCTGCCGTTCGATGTGGTCCGGGCAATGGTTAAAGATTCACTGGGCCAAGCCACGCACGATGTGGGCTTCATGGCCGGCGGGATCACTTTTTGCGCCATGCTGCCCATGCGCAGCATCCCGGCCCAGGTGATTTGTCTGCTGGGAATGAATCATGATGCCTATCCCCGGGACCAGCGCTTACCCGGCTTCAATTTGATCGGCTTGGAGCCGCGCCGGGGGGACCGCTCCAAGCGCCATGACGACCGCTACCTGTTCCTGGAAACGCTGATCTCCACCCGAAAAATCCTTTATATCAGCTATGTGGGACAAAATATTCAAGACAATGCGCCCATTCCGCCATCCGTGGTCGTGGATGAACTTCTGGAATATGCCACCGAGGGATTCGGCATCCCTGCCGACCATCTGGTCACAATCCATCCTCTGCATGGATTTTCGCCGGCCTATTTCAATGGCAGCCATTCACACTTGTTCAGCTATTCCGAAGAGAACAAGAAGGCCGCACGGCTCCTGGCAGGGGAAGCCAACGAGATATCCTTCTTCAAACGCCCACTGCCAACCCTGGTAGCACACCCTAAGAATTGTGAATGGGGACGGCTCTGCGCCTTTTTTACCCATCCGGCCCGTTATCTGCTGGAGCAGCGCTTGGGTATCCAATTAAATGCCGGCGCCCATATCATTGAGGATCGCGAAAATTTTGTGCTGGACGCCTTGGGTCGTTACCGGATCAATCACCGGATATTGAAGGCTTTAATGGCCGAAAGAAGCGCCAATGAAACCTACGCGCTGATAAAGGCGGCCGGGATGTTGCCCCACGGCACGGCAGGAAAAATGCTTCATGGCAAGCTTGCTGCCGAAGTGGCGGACTATCTGCGGACGATGAACACTTTGCTACCCAAAGAAAAACCCCGCAGCGCCATTGTTCGAGTGTCGCTGCCGCCATTTGAGGTCGATGGCACCCTGAGCGACCTATATGCCGAGGCACGTATCGTCTGCCGCTTGGCCAACGTGCGTCCCAAAGATCTGCTGGATAGTTTTATCTATCATCTGGCTTTAGGTCTGGCGCCGGAGGGAAATCTTCCCAAAAGCACCATTCTGATCTGCAAGGATGCAATCTGGCGTTTTGGGCCGGTGGCCTCACCGGATTCTGTGTTACGCGATTATTTAATGCTCTACTGGCAGGGGCTGCAAAAACCACTGCCCCTTTTATGCCGAACGAGCTTCGAATATGCCCGGCAGCAGATCATCAATGGCCAACCGCCGGAGATGGCCATGGGGTTGGCCGCAAAAATCTGGAGGGGCAATGAGTTTGCTCCGGGAGAAGCATCGGATCCTTACTACAAACGTTGTTTCGGCGGGGAACCGCTGCTGGGACCTGAGTTCGAAGAGATCGCGATGAAGGTGTTCGGCCCGCTGCTGACCGCCGGAGAGCAGATGCCCACCAGCGGCTAAATCAGCCTATGATTAAAAGCGCAATACAACGCCCAACCGGAAGGCATCATCATTTAATGTCCAGTCTTCCCGGCCCGATTTCATTTCCACATGATAATTGCTATACGTGGCGATGACCGAAGCGTTCTTGATGATGCGCAGGCCAACGCCCAGGTTGAATTCAAGAAACTCTTCCGTATCGAGGAAAGCCAGGGGGTCCGGCGACCATGTCAGGCTGCTGAAAACTTCCAAAGGGATCACTGTGACTTCTTTGGCGAAAAGATATCCGGCCGCGAATGAAAACCCGACGAGACCGACATCCCCTGAATCGGACTCTTCGTCCACGGCGCCGCCGATGCCCCGCAGCCCCACTTCAAAGAATAATCCGGGGCTCAAGGTGTCACTGCCCACCATCAAATCCAATGATGCCCACTTATACTCGGTTTCGTCATCATCACTATAAAGACCCGATCCGCCGATCCGAAGATAACCCGAGTCCAAATAAGATTTGTCATGCACGCCGCCGGTGACGGATTCGTTGCCGGCACTCAAATCAATCTCCCACTCTTCGGCCGCTCCGGCTGTACTCATTGCCAATAGAAGCGCCAGTGTTACCATGATCCTGCTTATTGCCATCATCCTTCTCCTGTTTCTTGTTGTTGACGGTTTTCAGACCGGATTCTTCACATAGAATTCCCACGAGATCAACCCACAAACCCTCGACCTTCGCCAGAAAAGCCCAGATCGATCCGCTTGACATTCAGCACCCATATGGATATTAAGCCCACTAGTAATTGCCATAGAAATTTGGCCGTTTACGACGCCATCGACGAAGGGGCCGTCCTTCCCGACGACATGCGTCGCCGCTCTTTGCAACGGATTGCCTGGATGGCGGAATAGGTAGACGCAAGGGACTTAAAATCCCTCGGCGCTTAGCGCTGTGCCGGTTCGATTCCGGCTCCAGGCACCACTTTATTCATCCAATCGGATACGCAATAATCGGTGAAGCACTTTTGCACCCAGGTGCTTTGGCAGGATGCAGCCTAAGTTGAACCATCGGACCGAGGCTTTGCTATGAGCGTTCAAGAAACATGGGGTATTCCGGATGGGACCACACCGCTTCTTTTGAAAACAGAAGGGAGCGAATCCCAGCGCCCTAAAGGTGAGGAAGATTCCCAAAGCGCAACGCTTGAAGAAGACGATGAAGAGGCCTGGTACGTCTGCAAACAATGCCGCAATCAACTGGCGCATTCATCCGCTCGAAAGATGATGCAAGGCAGTCATACGCATACCTTTGCCAATCCCAGTGGGGTGGTATTCGAAATTGCCTGTTTTTCATCTGCCCGCGGATACAGTTTTCTAGGCCCTCCATCCACAGAATTCTCATGGTTCAGCGGGCACAGTTGGCGGATCATTGTGTGTTCCGTATGCATAACCCACCTGGGATGGATCTTTTCCGCCCAAAACGGAAGCAGTTTCTTTGGATTGATAACCGATCGCATCATTCTAATGCCGGACCGCAACGCATGAAACAGCGCCTTAAGGCCGCATGAAATCCTCGATTACAGCTATGGATGGGGTTTATTGACCGCGCAGACTACAATTAGATGTGTTTTCACGTGAAACGGCATGCCCTGTGCAAGCGTGAAAGTCTTTGACACGTCACGAGCTATTTTTCTATAGTCGTCAATAAAACTTTTTTTGGACTGCTTCGGCGGGGCACCTCATGGAAGGGTGGGCCACAGCATGCAACTCAAAGAGATTATAGAGGGATGCAAGCATCTTCGTATTGTTGAGCAGCGATGCGATACGCAAGATTTTATCGATCTGGTGTTCGATAACAAGGATATCGAAGAATGGCAGTCTATATTGACCCAGTTTCTCGGAGCGCCGCGCAAACCCAAAGGGCAGGAGCCCACCCAGGGGGACCTGAAAATAACGGCTAGAACCGGAGGCATCCGCATCGAGCAGACCTTGTTTGAGAAAGATTTTGCAAAAAACACGATCATCGCGAAATTCTGGCCATGGAAAGACGATCGGTACACCACCTTGCGCATGGCGACACTTCTCAAAGGATAAGAATCATGGCAGAATTCCTTCCACTCATCTGCGTATTGGCCGCCGCCGCTATTCTAGGCAACTGGTTCTTAACGGAGGTTCGAAAGTCAAAAATACTGGGCAGGCCATGGTATGCGGCCTATTGGTCTATCCCAGGCATTGTCATCATTTTGCTGGTTGTTTTACTCCCTCTAATCGTTCGCAGTTTGAAATAGGACGATTCACCTTGCCGTTTCGGAGTCCCCCAGGTAATCGAACCACATGAAAATAAGCAATCTATTCGTTGATTTCTCAGTTCGAGAAAATCCTGCGATCGAGAAGTTTGCAGCACAACTGGGATTATCCCCGATCATGGTGGAGGATCATAATTCCCTCTTCGAGATTATTAAGAGGGAAAACGATCCGTGGTTGGCCGGTAAAAAAATGATTCTGCTAACTCGAAATCATGGTCCCTTCCTGCGTCAATGCCCGGGCACCCGGGATTACATATGCTGCAATTACCGTATTTTGAATATTGGATCGTATTGCACCATGGATTGCGCTTACTGTATTTTACAGAGCTACTTTCATCCCCCGCTGATGCAATATTTCGTTAATCATGAGGACTTGTGGATCGAGTTGGATCGCGTGCTGTCCGGTCCAGAAGGCTTTCGCGTGGGAACTGGTGAATTCACCGACAGCCTCATATGGGAACCCTGGTCTGCTCTTACCCCGCAACTGGTGGATCGTTTCGCCCGGCAGGAGCGATCTGTTTTAGAATTGAAAACCAAAACAACCGCCGTCGAACAGCTTAAAAATCTCCAACACAGGCGCAAAACCATTCTTTCATGGTCTCTGAACACGCCGCATGTCATCGCCAACCAGGAAAGGCGGACGGCTAGTTTGGGCGCACGCCTGCGGGCCGCGGCCCTATGCCAGTCCTGGGGATATCCTCTGGCTTTTCACTTTGATCCCATGGTGATCTATCCGGGCTGCGAAGAGGATTATGATCAGGTCCTTCAGGAGCTGTTTAATCAGATCGATCCCCAGAATATCGTCTGGATCAGCATGGGAACTTTCCGCTTCATGCCGGCATTGAAACCGATCGTTCAAAAACGCTTCCCTCAATCGGACCTTGTTTACGGCGAATTCGTTCCCGGCCTGGATGGCAAAATGCGTTATTTCAAGCCGTTAAGAATAAAATTGTATCGGCGAATGGTAGAGATGATCCGGAGCCGGGCCAAGGAGGCAATGGTTTATCTTTGCATGGAGGACGATCAGGTGTGGCTGCAGAGTTTCGGCTTCACGCCCGAATCCAAGGGCGGTCTGCCGGAGATGCTCGATCAGAGTGCGCGCAAGCATTGCGGATTGTTGCCGAAAGATGATTAAGGGATTTAAAATACTCAGCTATTTAGCAGTGGTGGGCATTCTCATGGGGACGTTCCAAGCCCCTGGGAAGCAGGCTGAACATTGGGTCGTGGTCCAAAAAGCGGTGGATGGCGACACCCTGCGCCTTCGGGATGGACGTTCCGTTCGGTTGGTTGGCATCGATGCCCCAGAGATCGATCATGAAAAGGGAAACCACCAGCACATGGCTCTGGAAGCCTCGCGGTTCCTAAGCAAGCTGACGAACGGAAAGCGGATTCGTTTGGAAAAAGACCAATCCGACCATGATCGCTATGGTCGCATCCTGGCCTACGCCTTCGATTCAAACGGGCAGATGCTCAACCAGCTAATTGTCGCCAACGGATTGGCCCATGTATTGTACCTGCCGCCCGACGTTAAAGCCCATGAAATCCTTCTGGGTGCTCAACGCCAGGCCATGACCAATAAGCAGGGAAAGTGGCACAATTTCACCGGAGAGCAGGGGGCTTTTGTAGGCAATGCGCGTTCCAAAAGATTTCATCGGCCTGGATGCCCCTCCGCACGCCAAATCACTTCCAAAAGCAAAGTCCTCTTCGAAACCGAGCGAGAAGCTTTCTGGGCGGGCTATGCCCCATGCCGACGCTGCCTCTCATGGCAAAAAAAAGCTGAGGTACCTTCGCGATACCTCAGCTCTATCCTATTCTTATCTATAAATGAAAAACGGTCTACTCTTCCTGTTTGCTCTTTAATTCTGCCAGAAGTTTTTCCGCCAATTGACCCGGGACCTCATCATAACGGGTGAACTCCATGGTAAAGATTCCGCGGCCTCCGGTCATGGAGCGCAGATCCGGCGCATAGGTCAAAAACTCGGACATGGGAACTTCGGCATTGATGATTTGATACTTGCCTGCGCTATCCATGCCCAATACCCGGCCACGCCGGCCATTCAAATCGCCCATGATGTCGCCCATGAATTCGTCGGGCGCTGTAATTTGAACCTTCATGATGGGCTCGAGCAGGACCGCGTTGGCTTGCTCCGAAGCCTTCTTGAAAGCCAAGCTGCCGGCGATCTTGAACGCCATTTCAGAGCTGTCCACCGCATGGAAGGAGCCGTCGTCCAGCGTCACGCGAAAGTCAACGCAGGGGAACCCGGCCAGCACACCTTTCTGGCAGGATTCGATAATCCCCTTTTCAACGGCGGGGATATATTGCCTTGGAATCACGCCGCCCACGATGGCATCCACGAACTCGAATCCCTGACCCCGGGGCAGGGGCTCCATTTGAATCCAGCAATCGCCGAACTGGCCATGACCGCCGGTCTGCTTCTTATGCCGGCCTTGAACGCGGACCTTTTTCTTGATGGTCTCGCGATAGGGGACCTTGGGAGGCTTGAGAAGGACTTCGACATTAAACTTGCGCTTCAACTTTTCAATGGTGGCCTCGATATGCACCTGGCCGGAACCGGAGAGCAATATTTCCTTGGTTTCGGCGTTGCGGTCTATCTTCAACCCCCGATCCTCTTCGAGCAGCCTGTTGAGCGAAGAGAGGATTTTATCTTCGTCGCCCTTGGATTTCGGCACCAGGGCAAACGTAATGAGGGTTTGGATCGGTGTGGCCATTTCGAATTTGATTTTGGCATTTTCGGCACACAGGGTGTCACCGGTGGTGGTCTCTTTGAGCTTGGCCACCGCCAAGATCGATCCGGTCTCTGCGCCCGTAACAGGCTTCTGCTCCTTACCGACGATGCTCAGCAGTTGATTGTATCGCTCTTTGGCCTCTTTATTGGGATTGTAGAAAGTCCCGTCACCGGCAAGCGTGCCACTCACGACCCGGAAGATCGAAAGGCGCCCGGCATACGGGTCCGCCACGGTCTTGAAAACGAATGCCGAGAACGGTTCGCTGCCTTCGGGTTTGCGTTCCACCGGGCTGCCATCCGCCGGATTTACCCCTTTGCGAGGCGCTACATCCAGTGGGGAGGGAAAGCAATTGGTGATGAAATCCATCAGGAGGTCGATACCGATGTTTTTGGTCGCTGAACCGCATAAAACCGGAGCAAAATTTCTGGCGATGGTCCCCTTGCGCAAAGTTGCTTTGATTTCGTCATCCGAAAGCTTTTGCCCCTCCAGGTATTTTTCGATCAGGGCGTCGTCGGCTTCGGCCACATTTTCAATCAGCACTTCACGTTCAGCTTCGGCCAAATCTTTCATATCGTCAGGGACATCGGTGACCGTCACCTTGCCTGAATCGTCATAGATATAGGCCTTCATGGCCACCAAATCGATAACGCCTTTGAAGTCGGCTTCTTCACCGATGGGAAGTTGAATCACAATGGGTTTGGGGGCCTCGAAGGATTGGCGAAGATCCTGAAGCGCTCTCTGGAGATCGGCACGTTCTCGATCCAGCTTATTGATCAAAATGGCCGCCGCTTGATTGAAAACGCCAGCGTACTCCCAGGCTTTTTCGGTCTGAACCTTCACCCCGTCCACGGCATCGACGACCACGACGACCGCGTCAGCGGCCTGCATGCAAAGCTTGGTGTCAGTGAAAAAGTTTTGATCGCCGGGAGTATCGATAATCGTTATGGAATGTTTTTTCCAGGGTGCTTGGGCAAAACTGGTGCTGATGCTGGTTTGGCGTTTGAGCTCTTCGGGCTCATAATCCATGACCGTGTTGCCTTCTTCAACGCGACCTTGGCGGGTAGTGACGCCCGATTTGAACAGCATTGCCTCTGCCAGCGATGTTTTGCCCGCACCACCATGGGCGACCAGGGCGATGTTTCTCAACTTATCGGACATAATCGATTACTCTCGCTCCTCTCTATGTGAAATGGGTGGGGTTTGGTACTGACGTGCCGCAATGCATGCCCGAAAAGCGAGGCGCATGCCTGATTTAAAGTCGTTATTGATATACAGGCAACCTTAAAAAATCAAGCTCAGAATGGCTGATTATAAAGCAGAATTATAAATTCCTGATTGCCTTTGGGACCCGTGATGGGGGAGGGGACCACCGGTCCACAACCAAGTCCTTGTTCTTTAAAGAATATAGTCAAAGACTCAATGACTGTGGCATGCTGCTCGGTACTTTTCACCACACCACCTTTGCCGACATTGCCCTTGCCGACCTCAAACTGAGGTTTTATCAACGCCAAGATAGACCCTTGGGGGGCTAAAAATTTGCGCACCGAAGGAACGACAATTCTTAAAGAAATAAAAGAGGTATCTATGGTTATGAGATCTATTGGTTCCGGTATGCGCTCAACTGGCATGTGACGGATATTGGTCCGTTCGATGACATGCACACGGGGATCCTGACGAAGTGTCCAGGCCAGTTGCCCATAGCCGACATCCACCGCATAGACGCTTTGGGCGCCGTGCTTGAGCAGACAATCCGTGAACCCCCCCGTTGAAGCTCCCACATCCATGCAAACCAGTTCCGCAACCGAGATCTTAAGTGATTCGAGGGCGGCTTCCAATTTGAGTCCGCCGCGACTCACATAGGGCAAAGCGCTATCCTTGACCACAATTTGGGAACTGACCGGTGCGGTGGCCCCCGCTTTGTCCACGAGTTGCGTATCGACCAGGACTTTTCCGGCCATGATCAGGGCTTTTGCCCTGGGACGGCTTTCGGCCAGGCCTTTTTCAACCAACAGAACATCCAGACGTTTTCGTTCCGATGTGGTCATTGAGATCAGGTTAAGCTATCACACGAAGTGAAGTGGCGGGTACCGCATCGACCATCAACTGCTGGGCCGATCGAACGATGCCGTCCGCATCCAAACCATATTTGGAGCGCAAAATGGCCTGAGACCCGTGCTCGATAAATTGATCCGGCAACCCCAGGCGTTTGACTCTGGGGGGGATAATGTTGTGGTCACTGAGCAGTTCCAGCACAGCGCTCCCAAATCCACCGTTGAGTGCACTGTCTTCAATTGTCAGCAGATAGGGAATCCGTTGAGCTAAACGGATGACGCATTCGGCATCTAATGGTTTGATAAAACGACAATTTACAACGGTGGCACGTATGCCTTGGGCACGCAGCTTGGCATGGGCCTCCACGGCAACACCAACCATGCGGCCAACGCTTAGAATCAGCAAATCTTCTCCATCGGTCAAAACTTCGGCTTGACCAACAGGTAAAGGCATCGGTTGTTGTTCCAAGGCAACGCCCACAGCCATGCCGCGCGGGTAACGAATTGCCGCGGGGCCATCGTGATCGATGGCGGTTAGAAGCATGCGCCTCAGTTCGTTTTCGTCTTTAGGCGCCATGACCACCATGTTGGGCAAATGGCGCAAATAGGAGATATCGAACTGGCCATGGTGGGTGGGGCCGTCTTCCCCCACCAAACCTGCCCTGTCCACCGCGAATATGACCGGCAATTTCTCGATGCAGACGTCATGAACGATCTGATCGTAGGCGCGCTGCAAGAAGGTGGAATAAATTGCAACCACTGGCTTGAAACCTTCCGTGGCCAATCCGGCCGCGAAAGTGACCCCGTGTTGCTCGGCGATGCCCACATCGAAGAAACGCTCGGGGAAACGCTCGGCAAAGGCAGCCAAGCCTGTTCCCTCCGGCATGGCGGCGGTCACGGCCACCAGTTTATCGTTCTTCTCGGCCAATTCGACCATGAAGTCGCCGAACACCTGAGTATAGGATGGCGTCGTGCATGCCGGGGAGGTGCTATGGCCGGTGGCGACGTCAAAGCATCCAACCCCATGAAAATAAACAGGATTTTTCTCAGCCTGTTCATAACCCTTGCCTTTTGTGGTGGTCACATGCAAGAGCACCGGGTCATGCAGGCTCTTGATGTTTTTTAGAATCGCAATCAGGTGGTTAAGGTTGTGACCTTTGATCGGGCCGAAGTAATCGAAGTTAAAGGCCTCGAAAAGCATGCCGGGGGTGATGAAGGTCTTGAAAGATTCTTCACCTCGTTTGGCCAATTGGTAAATATTGTCACCGATGCGGGGAACTGATTTCAGGAATTCGCCAAACTCCTTGCGCCACGTCTGGAGGCGCTGGCCGGAAAACGTGCGGCTGAGAACGGAAGAAAGCGCCCCGACATTCCGGGCGATCGACATATCATTGTCGTTGAGAATCACGATAAGGTCTTTATGCAGATCGCCAGCTTGATTGAGTGCCTCGTAGGCCAGGCCGGCGGTCATGGAACCGTCTCCGATTACCGCCACCACTTTAGCGTCTTTTTGTCGCAGTCTTTGACCGCAAACAATGCCTAGCGCAGCCGAAATCGATGTGCTGCTATGACCGGCCGTGAAGGTATCATAAGGGCTTTCGCTGCGTTTGGTGAAACCCGAAATGCCGCCGAACTTTCTAAGGGTAGCAAAATCTTCCCGCCGGCCGGTGAGCAATTTGTGGGCGTATGCCTGATGCCCCACATCCCATATAATCTTATCAACTGGCGTATCGAATACATAATGGATCGCGATGGCCAATTCCACAGCACCCAAACTGGAGGCAAGATGCCCCCCATTTTGGGAAACGACATCGACGATCACTCGCCGAATTTCATCGGCCAGCAGCGGAAGATCCTGCCGCGGTATCTGTTTCAGATCCGCCGGTGATTGAATGCGCTCAAGTAGCCCCAAGAATCCTGCTCCTTATCGATTCCGATGGACGATATAATCAGCAATGGCCCTCAAAGGATCTGCCTTGTTATCAAAAATAGATAGGGCCTTCAAGGCACTATCTATCAACTCCCGCGCATAACGTTCGGAAGATTCGATTCCCAGGAGGGCAGGGTAGGTATTTTTTTGATGCAATTGATCCGTCCCGACGGCCTTACCCATAATGGATGGGTCCCCTTTTACATTGAGAAGATCGTCAACTACTTGGAAGGCAAGTCCAATGTTTTCAGCGTACGCAGTCAGGTGTTGGATCTGTTGATCGGTGCCTTTTCCGATCTGGCCGCCCGCCTGCACTGCGGATTTGATAAGTGCTCCGGTTTTGAGCCGATGCATGCTTTCGAGTTGATCCTGGGTGAGTTTGACACCTTCGAAGGCCAAATCTCTAGCCTGGCCTTCAATCATCCCCCTGCAACCAGCAGCATTGGCGATTATATGAATGACGTCCAGCCATAATGCCCCATCCGATGCAGGGGCCTCCCGCCCGGCTGCGGCAAGAACCTCAAAACTCATGGTAAGCAACGCGTCCCCGGTCAGAATCGCGGTGGCTTCATCGAATTTCATATGGCACGTTGGTTTTCCTCTGCGCAAAATATCATTATCCAAAGCCGGTAGATCATCATGAATCAGAGAATAGGTATGGATCATCTCCAGCGCAGCGGCTGCCGGAAGGGCGTGCGCGGTTGTACCGCCCACTGCCGTGCAAGCCGCAAGGCAAAGAACAGGGCGAAGGCGCTTGCCCCCAGCTTCGATGACGTACGAGACGGGTGCCAGCATCCTTTCTGACAGGCAAAAGCATTTAATATAGTCTTTCAAGGCTTTATCGATCAACTGCCTTTGATTCTCAAGATAGGTCTTTAATTCAAACATATAGAACCTTTGCGCTGTTTCTTAGGTCTCAATATCATCACATTTATCAAGGGGTTTTTCAGTAATCGAGCCGTCCTGATTCTCTATGAGAAGGGAGATTCTTTTTTCGGTCTCTTCCAATTTTTGGGAGCAAAATCTTGATAGTTTTATTCCTTCCTCGAATTTTTTGAGGGCACTTTCGAGGGGCAATCTACCGGATTCCATCTCATGAACAATTTGCTCCAATTGCTCCAAGGCCTTTTCGAAAGATAATCGGGTCATGTTTGAACCTTTTTTGGTAATCTCATTACTAAATATAGTGTCCATCCAGGGGTGAGTATTTCTGTCTGCTGAATGTTCGACTTATGCAAATGCGCATACCGGCTATCCGTTGTCCACTATAACTTTCAGCACGCCTTCAGATAGCAAAACCTCCATGATATCGCCCTGTTGAACGTCCTGAGCACGCATGACAATGCGCTGCTCGGGGAGTGAGCGGACAATGCTGTATCCTCTTCGCAACACCGCCAAGGGGCTCAATGCATCTATGCTTGCTAAAGCGGATGAGAGCTTTATTTTGTTGTCTGTAATGTTTTTCCTTAACTTTTCTAATAATATTTCCTCATATCTATTAACCAACAGTTTATATCCATGTATTTTAACGTTTGGATTATAAGTTAATAGTCTGCGATTCAAATTAAAAACATTGGCCTTTTCGAGATGAATCGTTAGGCGGCCCGCACGATTCAATCGGGCGGTGAGATCATCCAAACGCAAATTAAGCGTTTGCAGCATTTTCGCAGGATGTACCAGCGCTCGTCCTAATCGTTGAAGCTCACTGATTTTTGCGTCCACCATGTTCTGCGCGCAGTGCCGCAAACGTTTTTGCAGATCGCTGCATTTGGCCTTCAAATCAGCTTTCACAGGGACCACCAACTCGGCCGCAGCCGAGGGCGTAGGTGCACGCATATCGGCTACAAAATCGGCGATCGTGACGTCGGTCTCATGGCCAACGGCGGAAACTACTGGAATCATAGATGTAAAGATCGCTCGTGCGACTGTTTCCGAATTATAGGCGGCAAGATCTTCGAGCGAACCGCCACCCCGTGCCAGAATAATGACATCTGTACGTTTATACTGGTTCGCCTTTGAGATGGCCTGGGCAATCTCTTCGGCGGCACCATGGCCTTGAACTTTAACCGGCCAAATATCGATAGGTATTCCCGAAAATCTGCGATTGATTATATGCAAAATATCACGAAGAACGGCTCCTGTGGGTGAGGTTATAACGGTTACGGCGCGTGGCAGAAACGGCAAAGCGCTCTTTTTCGATGGATCAAACAGCCCGTCATGCTCAAGCTTTTTCTTGAGTTGTTCAAAAGCCACCTGTAAGGCGCCAACCCCCTTGGGTTCGGCGTACTCGAGGATTATTTGATAGGTTCCCCGGGGTTCATACACGGAAAGGCGTCCGAGGCCAACGATCCCCATGCCTTCTTTGATTTCGAATTTGAGCTGCCGCAACTGCCCACGGAAAATCACGACCGAAATTTGTGCCTTTTCATCCTTCAGGGTGCAATACAAGTGACCGGATGACGGCATCCTCAAATTCGATATCTCCCCATGGATCCAGAGCATGGGGAATTTCTTTTCAAGAAAGAGTTTTATATTCTGATTGAATTCGGAAACGGAAAAGATTTGGATGGTAGCAGGAGCATTCAAAAGAATCTTCCCTTAACGTCTGATAAGATATATTATGTAAACTTTATTCCGTTTCCTGATTGTTCCCCTCGGCCCCATCTTTTACAGGTCGAGGTTGGAAGCTATCCAGAAAATCTCTCACGGTTGGAACGATGAAAATAGATTCAAGCGGCATCTGGCTTAAGCATTCTGCCAGGGCCTCAACCTTAAGGTTCAACTTTAGATGTTTATCGATAATACACTGATATACATCCTTAACCTTGCAATATCCGCTGCGTACATGGATGCCCGTGTTTCGAAAATTCTGCTCCTTAACAACAAGACCCAACTTCTCGGCAACGCTCTTTAGTTCCTGATAAAGCTGTTCGGGCTTCATTTCGTCTCCGAACCATTTTTGACAGCATCGCAAAAAGTCCCGAACCGTCACTCCCGCGAAGGCGGGAGTCCAGAAACACTTAGATAGACTGGATTCCCGCCTACGCGGGAATGACGTTAACAGACACCGAGCTACTTTTACGATCCATCATCTTTTATTCCCGACAAACGATGGTGTTGAAATATAACAGCATTTTTCTTGAAAAGAAAGACGACTATGGTTATATTGCCGCAAACAAACACGCATGGAGGAGGATGTAAATGCAACCAAGACCGTATTCAATGGATCAGACTCAAGTCCAGACCCGCGTCAACGAGTTCGTTCGCGGTGTTTATAATTGGATGGCTGTGGGCCTGGTGCTGACAGGCATCGTCGCTTATTTCGTGACTGCCAGCGAGCAGGCGCTGGGCTTCGTCTTTAAAGCCCGGTGGCTCTTTTTCATAGCCGAATTGGCTTTGGTTTTCATCATCTCGGCGCGCATCCAAAAGATTAAAGCATCGTCCGCGACCCTCATGTTCGTGGTCTACAGTGCCTTGAACGGTGCGACCCTGTCCCTGTTACTCGTGATGTATACGGGGCAAACCATAGCATCGACCTTTTTCATCTGTGCCGCATCTTTCTTGGCGTTGAGCATTTTCGGATGGACCACCAAAAAGGATCTGACGGGTTTAGGCAGTTTCATGTTCATGGGGTTGATCGGAATCTTGATCGCCTCGGTCGTGAACATTTTTATAGGGTCATCCGGCATGCAAATGATCATCAGCTATATCGGTGTGCTCGTCTTTGCCGGTCTTACAGCCTACGACACCCAGCAGATTAAAGTGATGGCCTTGAGTCAACCGGCCAACCTCGATGCGGGTGTTGTGAGAAAAGGCGCAATTATTGGCGCCTTAAAGCTGTACCTCGATTTTATCCTTATGTTTCAATACTTGCTTATGATTCTGGGCGGAAATCGCCGGTAGTTCTGCATGAATAACAAAGCCCATGATATTCGAATATCATGGGCTTTCATTCGTTTATGAAGCTGAAAGTTATCTTATCCAATCATACGCTGGATGGTTCCCGCTATCTGCTGGCAAAGATCATCTGTTTGCTCTTCCGTTGGCCCCTCCACCATGACCCTGCACTTGTTCTGAGTACCGGAATAGCGCACCAGCACGCGTCCTTTTTCTCCCAATAGATCTTCGGCCCGGGCTATGGCATGGCTGATCTCCGGAATCTTCGCAAAATCAGGTTTGGCCTTCACATCCACATTGATCAATTTCTGAGGAAAGAGCGTCATTACTTTGGCCAGTTGCGACAATGGCTTACCGCTTCGCTGCAAAGCACTTATGAGACGCAGGGCCGCCAAAATCCCATCCCCGGTGGTATGCACATCTCGAAAAATCATGTGCCCCGAATCTTCACCGCCTAAAATGGCATCCTTCTCAAGCATCTTTTCCATTACATAACGATCACCTACCTGGGAGGTATGAAGTTCGATATTCAACTTTTGAAGGGCCACATGAAATCCCATGTTGCTCATGACGGTTGCAACCACCCTTGAATTCTTGAGCAGGCCTCTTTGAAGGTAATCCCTAGCCAGGATGGCCATGATTTGGTCCCCGCTCAGAACATGGCCCTCTTCGTCCACCGCAATCAACCGGTCACCGTCTCCATCAAAAGCCAAACCCAAATCGGCATTCTTCTCAACCACTACCCGCGCTAAATGCTCCGGGTGCTGGGAGCCGCATTGGGCATTGATGTTCTTGCCATCAGGGTTGCAGGATATAGGGATGATCGTGGCGCCTAAACCATTCATAAGCTCTGGCGCCACTTTGTAGGTGGCGCCATTGGCACAATCGAGCGCAACAGTCAGGCTGCGGAGGTCAAGGGCTTCTAAGGATTGCCGTAGAAAATCGATGTAATGCTTGTCTGCATCCTCAATATGCTTCACACGGCCAATCTCCTGGGATGTAGCCAATCGTGCTTTTTGATTATTGAATAGCAAAGCTTCAATATGCGCTTCGGCGTCATCAACCAATTTAAACCCATTTGCATCGAATATTTTGATGCCATTGTCTTCAAATGGATTGTGTGATGCGGATATGACCACGCCTGCCAATGCGCCGGTTGTGATGGTCGCACGGGCGATACCGGGTGTGGGCAACACCCCCAAATGCCATACATTCAAACCCGCCGAACAAGCACCGGCCGTCACGGCTTGAGCCAACATATCACCGGACAATCGCGTATCTTGGCCGATGACCATATGTCGGTTGGAAATAGAGCCGTCGTTTAGGAAATGCCCTGCAATAGCCTTTCCAATAGCCGTCGCAGTTTCCACATCAATAGGATAGGCATTTGCCACCCCACGTATTCCATCTGTACCAAAGAGCTTACCCATGATGCGCTATCTTTCTATTGAGGTAACCCGACTCTTCATCGACGGCAAGCAGTCAGTTACCTCCGTCACCACACGAGAAACAATGCTTTCGAGCCATTGGGTGCCTGCATCGGCATCCTTGGAATCAAGGTTCTGTACGACTTGCAAATAATTTTTCCCATGCATAGCGATTTGTTTTTCAAGGATTTCCATGAAGTTTGTGTGGTGCTCAGGCAACCCCTCATAAGACATTAATCCTTCCAGAATGGATTCAATCTCTTCCCATTGCGCCGGTAGTTCAAATCGCAATCCATCCCCTGCCTTTGTCAGCGCCAGATTTTGGCTCAGTCGCTGAAGCTGTTGAATCCTTTCCTCAATATCGTAACCTAAGGTCTCTTGTAGTCCCTCGAATAAAGCCGGCGGCATTTCAGGGCCTATGAATTTTTCCCTGACCTGAGCATACCACTGCCTCAACGCATATAAGTTGCCAATATAAAAAATATTATTCGTCAGTATGCGCTTTAAGCCATGATAAATGCCGGTAACGTAGGGCATCTTGCCACTGTGAGGTTTTTCGCCGAATACCAAGTGATCTTCAACCAACTGATCATTCCGACAAATGGTGCCGGCCGCCAGAACAGTACCATAGGCAATTCGGCAAGGGCCTACCAGTCCCCCCTGCCCTCCCAGAAAAATAGGGGACTGGTTAAGCATAACTCCCTTGGGCACATCCCCTAAAAGGGAAGGCGTTGCTTTGTCCTGGTTCGGAGTGAAATTGAAATGGATGTAGGAACTGCCGACTTCACTGTGGTTTTGTCTACTGGTTCCACCAGCGGTCAGACAATCGCAAAAATTAATTAAGCTGCCTAAAGTGACAAAAGGAAAAAGTATGGTCTGCTTTAACCCAACAGAATGGGCGATGCTGGCTTCTTCTTCTAAAATAGTGCCTTGCCTTACATGGGCATTTAAACCGCAACTGGCTTTTCGTAAAAAAACGGCTCCATTGAAATATCCCCCCCGAAGGGCCACATCCGGACCAACATAACAGTCCTTAATAGTCACCGGACCTTCAGCGCCTATCTTTGCACCTTGGGCGATTACAGTCTTTGAACCGGAAACGCTGACAAAAGGATAAAGGATGACCCCTTTGCCCGCTATTTGTTCGACCTTCACATCGTCTGCAATGGTCACGCAGCTCGGATTAGGCACATATGCGCCTTTGTTGATTAATTCATCGACTTTACTATTCATATGAGAATTCCATTGGGGCACCCCAGAAGCAATAAAGATCTTTTGTCACAGCTTCTCTCACCACCGACACAACGCATGCTTTTCTTATATCTTCTTGAAATATCTGGTGGGGATGCTCAAAAGGTCAGGATAGCTATCGAAGCAGTCACGGAAAAAATTGCGTAATTTATGATTTCTATGAATCATTCAATCTACATGCTGTTTTGACCTGGTGGATAGAGGAATTATTTTTACCCCAATTTGACTCCTAATAGGTGCTAATGCACTATCTATTTCGATGCTTTCTCTCTTGACACTTTTCAATACCGCATCCGTTTTTTGGGGGCAGTATTCTGGAACAATTTCTTTGAAGGTAGCCTTGATCCCCAATGCATCATGGTGTGATGCATATTCCTTGAGTTTGTCCAAGGCTATTCTTAACGAACTTGCATCAAGGAGCTGCCCTCGAAGAACCATGATCTTCTGGTGCCTGGTAGGCATGATGCCTTCGCCCTCGGTGATCAGTTCCTCATAGAGTTTTTCACCAGGCCGCAATCCTACATATTTGATTTCGATTTCAGTATCTGGTGTTTTTCCGCAAAGCCGAATGAAATCTCGAGCCATTTGATCGATTCGTACAGGTGTGCCCATCTCTAAGACGAAGATCTCCCCGCCCTCCCCCATGGATGCAGCTTGCAAGATGAGTTGGGCAGCTTCCTCAATGGACATAAAATAACGTGTGACGTCCCGATGTGTGACTGTAACGGGTCCTCCCTTTTCGATTTGACGTCTGAACAATGGAATTACCGACCCGGAAGACCCCAATACATTACCGAAACGAACAGCCATAAACTTTGTTCTGGAATCCAGACAGTGAGCCTGCATTAACATCTCGGTCAACCGCTTGCTGGCACCCATAACATTTGTGGGACGTACGGCCTTATCCGTCGAGACCAGGATGAACCGTTCGACCTGATGGCTTATCGCAACTTGAATCAGCCGGTGGCTGGCAAAAACATTGTTATAAACTGCTTCCCATGGATTCTTTTCCACAAGGGGCACGTGCTTATATGCCGCCGCATGAAAGACCATCGAGGGACGGTACTGATTGAAGACACTTGTTAGAAGCTCGCGGTCTTGAACCTTGCCCAGTATGGTTACATAGCTGCCAAACCCGTGCTCGTGCAAAGTCTCCATCTCGATGCGGTACAGGTTCTCCTCGCTGGAATCCATATAGACCATCAAAGCAGGTTCAAAACGCAAGATTTGGCGGCAAAGTTCCGAGCCGATGGAGCCCCCGGCACCAGTAACCAGGATTGTCTTCCCCCTGACGAGGCCCTTGATCTTGTCATTTTCCAGCTTTACGGGTGGTCGCCCAAGGAGGTCCTTGTAAGAAACTTCCCGTATCGAGCGGATACTGACTTTATCGTTTATGATCTCGCCTAAGCCAGGCAGGGTTTTGAATGAGACCCCACTGTTCCGGCATAATTCTACGACATGATTGATTTGTTCCCTGCCCGCCGATGGCATGGCGATCAAAAGTTCATCGGCACCAGTATTCACGGCTGCTTCGTTAACGTAATGTATTGCGCCTAGTACCGGTAGGCCGTGTATTCGCTTTCCGGTTTTTTTGGGGTCATCATCTAAAAAGCCCAATATCTGATAAGGTAATGTCTGGTTGTCCAAAACTTCTCTGGCCACTTTCTCGCCCGCATCTCCAGCACCTAAAATTAAAATTTTCTTTTTGGCATCAAGAGATTCTTTGGTTTGTCGTCTTTGGCCAATTAAGCATTTCTGGTGATACATCCGAATTGAAAACCTGATGCCGCAGGCAGCGAGGAAAGTAAAAACTCCATCTAAAATGAAAACGGATCGTGAAAAGCCTTGAAAACGGGTCATCATCAGAACAACGCTGACAGCCATTGCTGTCACCACGATTGAGGCTTTAAGGGCTGCCATCATATCGATAAGCCCTGAGTAGCGCCACATGCCCTGGTAAAGTCCAAACCAATAAAAAATTGCTACTTTACCTATCAGAAGCCAACCTATTACCATTTTAATGTTCTGCCAATGTGCGGGAGACAGGCTTCCCTCAAATCGCACAAGATAGGAAAGTAGATGGGCTGCGGCGAACAACACCACATCGGCAACCAGAATCATCCAGAAATTTATGTTTTTCAAATTTTGAGGCATTATCACCTGATAGATTAAGTTTTTAATTCGACTATTGGGAAACTCTTTATCGAGCCGTATTGAACATACTTCGGTTCAATAATCTGATACAGCTTGAGACATAACCCTCTTTACTACCTTAACCGTTTCCTCTGTTTCCCTTTTCCCGAGCGTCGGATGCACTAAGAGCATCAAACTTGTTTCACCCAATTTGCGGGCAACAGGTAATGGACTTGCTGGCCTCATGCCTTTATCATCAAAAGCTTTTTCTAAATACACTTCAGGACAGATACCTTGCAGACAGGGAACCCCCTCTTTCTCTACCGCTTGCATGATTCTATCTCTGCTCCATCCATCTTTCAGGTTTTCCGGCCTCACATAGGCATAGAACTTATACCAAGCATGCCCCAAATGATCTGGCGGGACGGGAATGCGCAACCCTTTTATCCCAGATAGCCCTTCTGCTATATGAAGTGCATTTTTCTTCCGCTTATGAATCCATCCCTCCAATTTTCCAAGCTGTACTCGACCGATTGCTGACTGAATCTCCGTAAGTCGCCAATTAGTACCGAAAGACCTATGCAGCCAACGAAATCCTGGTGGGTGCTTTTGACTATACACAGATTCCCAATCCTTCCCATGATCCTTATATGACCACATACGTTGCCACAGTTTGTGATCGCTCGTGACAACCATGCCGCCTTCCCCACCGGTGGACATGATCTTGTCAGTACAAAATGAAAACGCAGCCACATGTCCAAAACTTCCCACGCGTTTACCTCTCCAGGTTGCTCCGTGGGCTTGCGCGCAGTCTTCAATCAAGCATAAGCCACGCTCCGCAGCTAATGCCGTGAGTCCTTCCATGTCGCACGGCCACCCTGCGAGATGCACCGCAACTATGGCTCGAGTCCGTGATGAAAGCACGGCACGCACGCTTTGCACTGTAATGTTTCCCGAATCGGGATCTACATCCGCAAATATGGGTAATGCACCTGCATTGACTATACACGAGACCGAAGCAATAAAGGTTCTGGGCGTAACAACTACCTCATCGCCATCCCCAATTCCTAATGCATAAAGAGCCAAATCCAAAGCCACAGTGCCATTTGCGACCGCCACTGCATATGAAGTTCCTATGTATTCGGCGAACTCGCGCTCAAAGCTCTTTCCTTCATTCCCGGACCAATAATTTACTTTACCGGATTCCAGGACTCGTGTTGCGACCGAAATTTCATCGGGTGCATAATGTGGCCAAGGTGCAAAGCCAATATACTGCATGATTCACCATTTGATCTTAGAAAGCCAAGAGATAAAAAAATTACAGCGGGCCTTTCGCCTGCTCACCCTTCGTGGGCAAAAGCGTCTTACCGATAAATGCAAGATCGCTCCAAAACGACCAATTCTCTAAATATTCAAGATTCAACCGCATTTTGTCCGGCCACAGAATATCATTGTTATATCCAACCGGATCATTTTGTCGTGCCAACAGCGTTTCTTCATCTCGGTATTTCAGTGTTGCCGGACCTGTTATACCAGGCCTTACGCTAAGTAATAGCCGTTCATCGCCTTTCAATACATCTGCATAACCAGGTACGTCTGGCCTCGGTCCGACAAAACTCATCTCACCTTTCAATACATTAATTAGCTGTGGCAATTCATCAATCTTAGTGCGCCGCCAAAACTGGCCTAGTTTCGTAATCCGTTGGTCCCCCTTCGTGGTTATTGTGGATCTTATGCCCGGTACATCGCGCATTGTCCTAATCTTTACAACTTTAAAGATGAGACCGCCTTTTCCTACTCGTTTTTGAGTGAAGAACCCGCTTTTGCGTGTATCCAAATAAGCTAACGCCCAAACCGGCAATATTATCCAGAAAGTTGCTGCCAGGCCGAAGGCAGCTCCCATGATATCAAACGTCCTCTTCCAAAAAACTTGGGATGGCTTCAACATCTTAATTTAATAATATTTTCCAGGCACCCTCTTGTGCCCTCCAAAATTCGATACATGTCTTCATTCTTTTTCTTCCATTCTAAGCTTGAACCGTTGCTTTTAATTGTATCCATATATCCTTAGAGTCTTCTCGATAAGCGGCAGCAGCCTGTCAATCGTTTCTCCAAGATGCTTACGTCCCTTACCTATGCTGAGGGGCGAAACCCCTTCAATCGCTTTAGCGATTGATTCAGTCGAAGCTTGAATGTTTAAAAAGTCAAGTATTCCTTTTAAACTCATCTCTGGCTCGGTGACAAATTTTTCGTAACATACTTCTATCCAACGATCCGGCGTCATCTTCGATAGAGACATAACTGTGTCCTCTACGCACTTTTTCCACTGTATAGCACAGACCTCTTCCAAGGAGTACTTCCGCAACATCGCTTCCATTCCATCCAGCTTTGGTCCCCAAAATGCCAATCTTTTTTGGTCGGATAGTATTCTGTAAATTCTATTCAATAAATAACGAAATGAGTAGTAAGGAAGATCCGCGGCAGGCACAAAGCGTGCTTTGCGGGCCAAGTAAGAGAGATCGATTTCCGCTGTCCAGCGCTTAATAGCAGATCCGACTGCATCAAAACCATCTCTACGAATGAAAATATATTTCGCTTCCGGCATCACCTGATCAACAAAGTCAACGCGCACTGAATTTGCGCAAGTTTTTTCAACTACCGTGTGAGCATCGTACTTTTTCGCCACCCATTCGAATTGTTTCCGGATATATCTGATGGTGCCAGGGCGAGCCATGTCTACCGTGAACTCATCCGAAGGATAGCGTAAATTGCCATGACGCCAGATGTAGTTGATCTCGTCACAAGGCCAAGTGGCTATACCAGGTAGCTTTGTCATCACATCACGCAACATGTTAGTTCCAGAGCGAGGTGCTCCGAGGATCAATACTGGTATGTATGATGTCATCATGGAGAGGTTCTTTTGCAGCTACTACTTGTTAGAATCAATTCCCGCAAGATCCTTTCTGCGGTTCTACCATCCCATAGTGCGGGCTGCATTGGTCTGCATTTTTCTTGCAGGGTTTGATTATATGTCTGCCTTATCCTATCTATAACATTTCCTACCAGCACACTCACACCGCCATGTTCTTTAAGAGTTACCGGGCGTTCGGTATTCCATCGCAGGGTCAAGCAAGGCGTCCCCAGCACACAGCACTCCTCTTGTAGCCCACCACTATCGGTCAACATCAACCGGGCTCCCATGTTCAATCTGAGCATCTCATGATACCCAATGGGATTTAGCAGGACCATATTAACAGTACCCACCACTTTTTTCCACAGTCCGAAAGTTTTTAAATTTTTACAAGTTCTTGGATGGATGGGCCATATTATGGGCATGTCATTACAGACCTCATCACAGAAAAAATCAATTAAATGCCCCAGCACGTCTGGCAAATCGACATTTGAAGGCCTGTGCAGCGTTATTAGTGCGTAATCTTTGGTATTTGAGTTAAAATTATGAGATCTGTCCTCAAGAGCATTGATGCTGACAATCTGTTTAAGTGCGAGTTTCTGAGCTTTTTCTTTGTTAGCCATCAAGGTATCTATCATGATATTCCCAACAAACTTGATCCGCACCTCAGGAACTCCCTCCATGCGCAAGTTCATTGATGCAATCTCATCGGTAGTAAACAGCAAGTCTGAAAGGCGATCTGTCACCAGACGGTTTATCTCCTCTGGCATGTTCATATCCCGTGAACGAAGCCCGGATTCAATGTGTGCCAGATTGATATGCTCCTTTTTAGCGACAATGGAGCAGGCACAAGTAGCGTTTACATCTCCGACAACAACCACCCAATCGGGCTTGTTGGCCTTAACCACCTTTTCAAACTCAATCATGGTCCGGCCAACTTGTTCTGCATGACTCCCCGAGCCAATTTCCAGACTAATGTCCGGGTTTGGAATATTCAATGCATTAAAGAAAGCTTCAGACATACTGACATCGTAATGCTGACCGGTATGCACGAGATAATGTTCAATAGCCGAGTCATTTCCATTCGCCTGATTATGTTTCATTATGGCATTTACAAAAGGTGAAATTTTCATAAAGTTCGGCCTGGCGCCGACCACTGACATTATCTTCATACTACCTTCCATGGGAGACGACTGATTTACAATTGAACTTGCTATATTTCTTTCCATCTAAAGACGTGAAAAGCTGTAACCACTTTTTTGTTAAAGCCTCATAATTGCGATACTTGAACAAATACTCCAGTCCTCGTCTACCCATTGCCGATAGTTCGCCTTCGGATCTTGTCGCCAGATCCTTTATACCTTTCACCAAGGCTTTGCTATCCTCTGGCGGGACTCGAAGCCCGCATTGAGCTTTGACAACTGCGCTGTCTTCGTTGCCAATAGCATGCAGAATAGGTTTTGATGCCTTCATGTATTCATATATCTTGGTGCTGTCACTTCCGAAAGCGAAAGATGGAACATTCAGTAATCCGGCAAAACAAATATCCACAGTAGCTAAAAAAGCATTGAGCTGTTCTTTCCGAACCCAACCAACAAGATGAAGATTTGGTATCCTTTTCGCAATTTTTTTTAACTCTTTTTCATAATCTCCAGTTCCTGCCAGGACAAATGCCACATTTTCATTTTGCAGTTCTTGGGCAGCTTGGGATAAATAGTACAATCCGTAAACCTTACTCAATGCGCCAGCATAGCCCACGATAAACTTCCCTTCTTCCTTAAGCTTATCGCAAAGGATGGCGCTTTCAGGTAAAATGCCAGATATATCATTGGGATTAATAGAAACACCATTTGGAATAGCATAAAACCTATCGGGGGTCAGCCCGCGTTTTTGCATAATTTGAATAGCACTTTCATTTACAGACACCACGCTATGTGCATGTTTATAAGCAGCTATCTCCGCAGCTCGCATATACCAAGCCGCAGGATTAAGAAAACCGAATCGAGTTGTCTCGAATATTACATCCGGCCATAAATCACGCGCTTCAAATATCAGCGATGCTCCTTTCCACATAGCGAAGCGCCTGCAAAACCATATCCAAAAAGGCGGGGGCGAGGAGCAGACCACGTAGTCGACCGGCTCCTTAATGATGTCATACAATATATTTAGTCTCCAACGGAACCATACATAATTGGAGAGCCTTCCTATGTTGCTGGTGAACGCTGGCGTTTTTATCCATACGAACCTAATGCCATCGATCATCTCTATGGCGTACTCATTGTCCACTCGAGGAAATTTTTTCAACTTATGAGAAAATGAAGAGCAAACAATTGTAGTTTGTATACCCTTGCTATTCCATCCGAGTGCGGCGTAATAGCTGCGAAAATTCGGGCCATGATAGGGTGTTCCTGCATTATGGTTGATTATTAGCGCGTGCGGCATATAGTGTTTCCGATAGAGTTCTTCCAATCACATCACATAAAATTCCGAAATTATTTTTCCAGGTTTTTGAATTTCAATCTCAAGCACTGGAATGGGTGTCTTTTCGAGATAATGTCTGGATTCCCAGCCATTGATCAGTTCGCAGCGGACGATGGGTACATCCGATCCGATTCTGATATTATAGTCACCCGAACGAACTCTTTTTCCTTCCAGACTCCAATCCCCTGGTTGTAACCGCCATCGCAATACGGCCTGGTTTACGAATCCTTTTACTGTATCGCATACTTCTAAAGCGTTCACTTGCAAGTTGATTTTACGATGATGAAAGCACCCTTTCCAGTCAAAGTAACTTGCGGCAGCGCACCAACCGCCTTCCTCCGTCTGTCCAAATTCTCTATCCTTTGTAGCGAGCCAAGCCCCCCTAAGGAAACGGCCAACGTGGGGCATTTGATCGCGACCATCAAACTGAATCGTGTTATGAGCTGCTGTCCCTGTAAAGTAGTTGTGCCAAAGAGTGTTAGTATTGTAACTGTAGGACCCCCCGTCACGTAGCAAATTATTCGAGCCAATCCATAAATCAACATGGAGCGCGTCGCAATGTCTGGGCCTAAATCGATATCTCGGGTATTTCAATACCGCCATCCATTTTCCTCGCCTTAAAACCGCATATCCGCCATCATCAAATTGCTGTGATTCAGCCTCTTTTTGGTAAGCCTTTGGCAGGTCAACGTTCAACCATCGGAGCGTGTCGGTTTCGCCTCTATAAGCACGTAGATCTTCAAAAAGAGCCTTTGATAGTTGAACGCTCGGTCGAAAATCCCTAAATGGTGCATTCGTGAGAGGAAGCAAAAGAGCTCCGTCATTAGCACCCAGATTAGGAGCATCGCCACTCTTTGGCTCTACCATCGTAAAAAGCCAATGTATCGCCGCTTTCGCGCGCTGATAGAATAAGGGAGAGAACTCGTCAAGATTCCACCATCGGCGCCAAACTTCAACCATACACAGCGTATCAATTAATACACGGTGGTAATTCAATGAATATTGGCTAAAACTGCCGTCCGGAGCAATAAGCCGCTTTACGAGATTTTCCAGTAATCGAAGACCTCTTCGCGCACATCGCTTTCCGATTGTAATTTCGTGTGCCTCGCACCAAGACCCACCAATAAATAGAGCGGCGGCTTCGGAAATGCCGTGGTTATTGTCTTGAGCTAGGGCGTAAGAGACAGTAGGGTATATTCTTAACAGGTGCGCTTCAACCAAATGAGCCAAATCTATGCACATTTTCGGCTGCCCCAGAAGTCTGGAGGCCATTGCTAGATGCTGTACCCTGATGGATGTTTCTTGGCCGCATTTCCAATTCGGACCATAATAAGCGGGATTATTCTTACACCAACTGGAAAGCCAAAGATTCAAACGGTCCAGGCTGGGTTCATGGCCAGCTTTAATACGTTGAGACAAGGCGAGCACCCAATCAAAACGCGAAGGTTCCCAAACTGTTTTGATATCACCAACATTTTGGTTGAAATCAGATATTTTCCACCATGGTCTATTTATTGAGTTGCTGATTTTTCCATTGAACGGGTTCGCCAACCATGTCGGAGTACCTTTCTGCAAAGGTACCTTATGCCGACCAAAATACAAGCATTCATTCTCCCAGGCATCTCTTGCGGTCAAAGATGAATCAAATTGAGAAGGTTTTTTGAAAAATTCATTTCCTCCAATATTGGCCTTAATATGCGTAACAGGATGTATGCGTGCAATCAAACCAAGTCGATACAAAACCACCCGTGCTATATTGATCAACCCTAAACGCCAATAAGTTTTCAGTTTGAGAAACAAACCTATTGCTCTCCCAATTGTTTTGCAGCTTCGAGGGTTGCGCTGGCCACCTCGATAATCTCCTCAAGCGGAATAGGACTCGAACCACCTTTCTCTATTGTGTTGATAAAAGCAGCAGGGCACGCGCTCTGTCCTTTGTCTTGGCGCCAAAGGTTCATTTTCCTGAAACCCGGCCAGCCAAAGCCTCTTAGCTTTCGAAAATTGTCTATTTGCAGAACTCTTCCTGCTGTGAAAACTTCGATCCGTTCTTTGGGAAAGCTCTTGTGCCCATTCGCCAGGTAATGAATCGTGCCGAAAGATCCATTGGCAAAACCCAAGGTAATAGCTGCCTTGTCTGCGGCAATTTCAAGAGTTGGAGAATCTCCCATACGCCTTGCTTGTACAGAGACGATAGGGCTTGATGCCAGAAAACGCATCAAATCGATGTAATGGCAAGCTTCTCCAATAATTCGCCCTCCGCCAGTTTCAGTATTCTGTGTCCAGTGATTAGATGGGATGTAACCGGCATTCATGGTCATAATGAAGGATACTGGCTCTTTAATTGAAGAAAGGAGATTCTTTACCTTTTGAACCTGCGGAGCAAACCTTCTGTTGAAGCCTACCATTAAGACCGGGCTGAAAGGCTTTGCTTCATTATTGGACATATTTGTGCCCTTATGTTCGTAGATCTTCTTTATCTCTTCCAGTTCTTCGTTTTTTATACATAAGGGTTTCTCGACAAATACATGTTTTCCAGCCTTCAGGGCTTTAACCACAAATCGTGCATGCGTATTGTGCTGCGTGGCAATAGCGATCACATTTATTTCGTCATTAGACAGCATGGAATCAATATCTGTTGAAGCCTGAAGAAATCCATACTTTTTGCCATGATAGGCTGCGCTCGTTCCCCCACTTGTCACGATAGTATGCAATTGAGCACCAGATTTCTTGAATGCTGGAATTAGAACACGAGAAGCATAATTACCAGCACCAATAAAAGACATAGTCGGCTTTTGAGCGATCAATATAGGTGCTTTTCTCAGGGGAATAACTTTTTGATGACGTTTTCTAAATTCATTATCGTATAGTAAAAGCACCCCAAGAACATTTTTATCAGAAGATAAGCTTTCATAAGCGGAAGATGCATCGTCAAATGAAAAACGATGGGAAATTAATGGTTCAACAACGAGATGGCCTTCCGACATCATTTCCAACACAGCTTCAAAATTTCGACGCTCGGTCCAACGAACAAATCCTATAGGATAATCTTGACCTTCGTCCTCATAGCTAATGTCATACCTGCCCGGACCATAGGAACATGAAACTTGAAAAGTAAGTTCCTTTTCGTAAAAGTCTGCCCGATTTATAGCGAGGCCAGTAACTCCTACCAGGACAATCCTTCCCCGCTTACGGCACATTCGTGCGGCCTGCGTAACTGGGTCATTGGACTTTGAAGAAGCGCAGATAATCACTCCATCCACACCTCTTCCTTGACTAAAATCTATACCGGCAGCGACTGGATCTTCTCCAATACTTAAATTGCAAGTGCTGGCGCCGAATCTTTTTGCAAGCGATAGCTTGCCCTCGTCGATGTCGATTGCTAGTACTTTGCACCCATTCGCGCGTAGCATCTGGATAGTCAGTAAGCCAATTAGCCCCGCCCCTATGATCACAAAATACTCACCCAAAGTGGGGTTTGCTAAACGAATGCCTTGCAAACCAATGCTAGCGACAATGGTAAAAGCAGCAGTTTCATTATCTACATTATCTGGAATTCGAGCGCATAAATTCTTGGGCACCCTAACGATGTCGGCATGACGGCCGTTGCTGACCACACGATCACCAGGCTTTAAGTGATCCACATCTGGGCCTGTTTCAGCTACTATGCCTACATTAGAGTAGCCCAAAGGAATCGGCTGCCCGAGCTTCGACTGAACCGCTGCCATAGTTGTTATCAGTCCATCTGTTTTTATCTTTTCCAGGACCATTCTAACTTTTTCAGGCTGTTGTTTCGCCTTCCCAATCAAACTAGCTTTTCCGAAATCAACAACCATTCTTTCGGTCCCGGATGAAATAAGACTTAATACACTGTTTATAAGTAAATTACTGCGTGTAGCAAGGGGTGAAGGAGCATTTATCAAATAAGTTTTCCCATTTGAAAGATCTTGAAGCAATTGTTTCATAAAGTGATTTAAACTTCCTTACTGTATTATTTCTTAAAGTTCATCACAGTTAGAATCTTGATGTGTAGGCGTAAGCAGGCGCATTAACTGTTTTATGCGTGTTTCTCCAGTATTTATTTCAATAAAAGACTCTATTTCAGGCTGTACTAAGTCAAAATTTTTTTTAAGTTGGTATACAGATTTACATATATCTTGTTCGTGCCTAAATATAAAACTTTTATTAATAAAATTGGGCATACCCGATATTAATAGGGGTATACCGCGAGCCAGAATCTGTAATGCTTTATTTGAAAGCGTAATTGCATCAATTTTCGGATTTCCATTTTTGTACGGGATAATCCCTGCAAGTATATTCTGAATAGGTAATGCATCGAGTTTTGAAGGTGATTCAAATTGCACATTTGATAACGCACTTAATTCGGCGATATTATTATTTACTTCTGCTGCTATGGGTCCTACAAATATTATTTTTTCATTTCCTCCATTGGTCGTGAGTTTTTTGCTCCATTCCTTTATTAGATCAAAATCAAGCCTATGATTTATATATCCCCAAAAAAGCAAAATATTTCTTGCAATAGAAAATTGAGCTTTTCGGTAACTGCAGTCAGCCCAAGGTAAAAATAAACGAGGAGAGCAATAACCACTCAAGCTTTTTACCAAAGGATCAGAAACGGCAAGAACCTCATTGCTATTTTTACATGTCATTTCCTGAGCCCATGCTAAAATACGACGACTACCAGGTAATGCTCTAGAAACAAAATCATCATTAATTATTGTAAATATTTTGTTGTTTGCAAAGCTCTTTCTTAAAAAGTAGTATTCATAATTGAAATTGATAATTATGGAATCTCCTGGAAGAATGAATCTATTTTGTAGTTTTCTAATTGAATTTAGAGAAATTACAGAATTGATAAGATGTATCCATTTAAATATTCTTAACTTGTGATGAATTAGCTCGTTAATCCTTAACAGAATGATGCCATTATCATCTTGCAACTTTTCTTCAAACTTCCATAAAAGGTATTTTGGCTTTTGAATGAAATAAACTTTGTGCCCAGCGTCATGTAGAAGAGTTGCTAACTGATGACGTATTCTTGGAGCTTCGTTCCAATTTGTTTTTGTAAAGAAGATAAAGTTCATTTTAATCCAGTACTATCCTCAATTTATAATGAACGCTTCCGGTTCGGTATTTATTATTTCGGGAATAAACTTTGAAAAACTGTGGTGGCCCCAGTTGTTTGGACAACCAGATAGCCGGATTAAGCTATAAGCCTTTGGGTATTCGGGAGGCTCCGTGTCCCATCTTTTGGGATTACCGTTCTCCCAGACTGACAGCTGGCTTTTCTGGGATGTTTTTAAAAAGCCAAAAATGTTTCAGTGTTAAATTTTATAGCCTCTTATTTGTAGATAAACATTCTATCTCGAAGGCGGACAATACCTAAATACACAAAGCTGCAACGAGTTGGCTTAAGAATAAATACAGGGTCTTTTTCTTCTGGAGGAAACCTCATTCCGCAACGAGAACCATGCTGCTGAAAATGAACTTCGTCGATTGCCCATTGATCGGTTTGCGAATCGGCAATTATTTAGCGGAACTTTTGCGCTCAATTTGCATATCGTGGACTGCATTTTTAAATAATCGGTCTGGGTTTGCGAAACCTGTAACCAAGCTGGCGGAAAAGCCTTAGGCTTCTGTTGCGCATCCGATATTCGAGGACGACCAGGTCTATCGACATCAGCAAGACCGGCAAAACCGTTCTCTTCGAATATGACACTATGTATAAATTGTATAACAGCGAGCTTATATCATTTCTATAAGAGTCTGATGGATCACCTCTGCCGCATTACCATTCCCATAAGGGTTTCCTTCCTGTCCGATGTGCTGCAATGCGTCTAATATGCTTTTTGAAATATCCATCTCTCCTGGCTTTACGAGATGATTCCAGCCCAATTTGACTAACTCCATCCACTCGGTTTCGCCCCTTAACGTGACACATGGCACCTTATGGAAAAAGGCCTCCTTTTGAATTCCTCCTGAATCGGTTGCAATGACTCCAGCATTTTTTTCCAACATAACCATATCCAAATAACCTAATGGGGGTTGAAAGATAATTAATGACGACCAGCGCAAAACAAACTCTGGCTCAATGAAATCAAACTTCTTTTTTGTGCGTGGATGCAAAGGCATGACGACAGGAATGATTTTGGCGACTTCGGCGAGCCCGTCTAAGATAGCTGTAAGGTTTCCAATATCATCTGTATTCTCTTCCCTATGAATAGTAGATAGAACGTACTTTTTCTTTTTAAGATTTAATCGTTTTAGAATATTACTTTTCTTTTCAGCAATACCCTTATAATATAGAGTTGCGTCGTACATAACATCGCCTGCGTTTATAATTATTTGCCTGTAATTGTTTTTCAGCTTGTTTGGGAATCCTTCATTATTAAGATTTTGAATGGCTATTTCTGTAGGACAGAATAGAATGGTGCTTAATTGGTCGGTTAGAATTCGATTGATTTCTTCAGGCATTCGCCTATTAAAAGAACGAAGTCCAGATTCAACATGTGCAACAGGGATATGCAGTTTAGCGGCTGCCAATGCCCCGGCCAATGTAGAATCTGTATCACCGTAGACCAATACTATATCAGGTTTTTCCTTTACTAGTATAATTTCAATATTTTCGATCATCCGTCCAGTATTTTGACCATGGCTACCGCCACCAATACCTAGATTATAATTCTGTTTTGGCAGTTGAAGCTCTTCGAAGAAAACGTGACTCATATTTTCATCAAAGTGTTGTCCGGTATGAATTATTGTTTCTGAAATGATAGATCGGTTTGAGAAAGCTCGGGAAATCATTGCCGCTTTGATAAATTGAGGCCTTGCGCCTAAAACCGTGGCTACATTTAATTTTTTTGGCATAATTTTATCGCCATCTCTTTATTCGTCTATATATTCTTCGTCAGAATATGAGCAAGTAGCCAAAATCAACAATATCAGATAAACTAATTTATTATCAAAAAAACTTTCACCGCTAATTGATATGCTTACGGTCCAAATTATACCATTTGCTAACAAAAAAGTTGCTACCCAAAAGTTTGCTATCGATAGAACACTGTAAAAACTTAAAGAAATCGTTATTAATACAATGGATAATAAAAAGACTTGTATCAAGCCTCCTTCCAACATTGCTGCAAGATAGAAGTTGTGTGGTGTATCACGCCTGCCATCAGATCTGATGAAACATGGATCATTAAGATAGCCTCTTGCTCCTATACCAAACAAATTCTCCAAATACGAAATATCACTATAAATTGTTAAAGCTTTTTCCCAGCGCTCGATACGATTGTCATCTTCATAATCTCCCGTAAAAAATCCTAGTGCTCTTTTTGTTCTTGAATTTATGTTACTGAAATCATAACTACTGTCAAAACTCCTTAATGATGGCAATGCGCAACTAATTATTATTAAAATAGCTATCAGAAACATAGCTGCACTCTGCGAACTCTTCTTTCCTCGTAAAAATGCTAAAATTATTGGGGACATCAGAAATATTGGCCCATAAAGAATCAAAGCTCTTCTTGAACCAGAACCAGCGCCAAGACAAACACTCAAAATGCCCAGCGTAAAATATGCAAAGATATGACGCGAACGCAACTCCCTGCCATGAATATTAAGGAAAATTAACCCGATAGCGATCATCATTGCTTGCGTAAAAACATTGTAATCCCTAAACGCTGACAATCTGTATTTCGATTGAACAAAATCATCCGTGAATCCAAAAAATCTATAAGCGGTTACTATAATCAGAATTATGAATGCAATCACTCCAATATATACGAACAAATTTATCCTTTTTTTAGGAGAAACCCAACTTATTGCAATCAGAGAAATAGTATAGACAGTCAAATACCAAATTAAGGTCGCTGCAGCTTTAGCTCCATCGAATATCATCGGTGTCCAGATAGTTGTAAGTGTATAGTAAGCCGAATAAGCTCCAACGAACCATTGAATGTTTTGAGCCAATCCCGAACCTGTTACAAGGCGTCCTATTTTTTTTCCAATAAGTAGATGATAAAATACATAAGTCGTAAGGAGAATAGCCGATAGGATAAAAACCGTGCTACCGAGCTTGTCCAAAAAGAATGAAAAGCCTAGTTCAAAAATAGCTGCTGACCATGTAACTACTAGCAATGTAGATAATACAGACTGCGTAGTCATAATTCGAACAGCAACCACTTAATATCTCAAGTAATTTTCGAGTGCGATGTCACGTTCGGCTAGTAATTTGCATTTCCATTTTAGTATAAGCTGATATTAGCTTTTTCTCAATAATTTCCCAAGAGTATCTGCAACGTATTGCATTTTGACCATTTCTGCTCATCCTTATTAGTTCTCCTGGATCAGTTAAAAGTTTTTCTATAGACCTAATTATCGACTGCGCGCTTTGATCGTGAATCAGATCACCGCATTCTTCTTCGGTTATAATTTGTCTCATCTCAGGGAAATCGACCGATAATATTGGGAGCCCTGAAATCATATAATTAAAAAGTTTATTAGGCGGTCCAGCCATTCTGTTGTTTATACAATCTCTGAAAAGAATCAAACCGACATGGCAATCGCTTACTGCTTGACTAACCTTCTCATAGGGTAGCCAACCTGTTATTTGGATAACATCTTGCAATTTATAATCTTCAATTTTTTTCATTAGCCAAGCACGTTCCTCACCGTAAACGTCGCCAACTATCCTTAATATAACACGTTTACGAAGATAATTAACTGCTTCCACCATTTCTTTTAGACCTCTATTGTATGGCAGACTTCCTTCATGGCAAAGCAATAGCTTTTCACCTTTCATCGGCCAGCTTTTTAAGCACGGCTCGAAAAAATGCTTTATCGAAGGACCGTTATATAGAACATCTGGATTTGATTTCCTATTTAAGAGTAAAGCATAACCTCTCACTATTGTATTCGCTGTAAATACATGGTCAGTAAAATACATTGTCAACTTGTTCCATGCAATGTGAGCTAAGTAGACTGCAAACTTAAGACAAAAAGATGCTTTATCTGTTGGCCCACCAGGTGGAAATTCATGCATGTCATGAACTACAAGGGCTCTTTTTTTTCTTTTGGACAAAATATTTTTTGCACGTATCGCGATAGCAAGAGCGAGATCCGGCTCATGGGCATGGTATACGTCTGCCTCTTTTGCTGCGGCAATAGAGCTAAGATCTTTATATGTAAGATACTTACCTCTTAAACCTGCCTTTTTCGGTCTACCATAGATCTTTAGTCCTTTATAGTAAGTTTCACCATTAGGAGATTTTCCAACAGCAATCAGGCTTCCATCTGGTCGCTTATATTCATAACGATCATTGCACGACAAAACCAACGATACATCATGCCCAGCATTAAGTAGGCTTATGCTTTCCTTGTGTACTACTCTTGCATCGTCAAGCGAATGCCTTGTTGCGATCATGCATATCTTCAATTTTCAGCCTCGATGGTTTTCCCTGCATCGATTAATTCATAGAGGATAGAACAACATTTTCCTTAATTTTCGCTAAGGCTAACAGCATCCATGCCTGTGCCCAACGCATATAAGGTATTGGCAAGTTTTTATAAAAGAAACGTCCATTTCGCATTTCTGCAATAAAATAACCATCAGAAGTCTGCATGCTCTCGATCGTGAATTTTGCGACTGAAAAAATACGCTCAAATTCTTTATGATCACCGGCTAACTGAGACAAGCAAAGCAGTGCTTCAGAGCATGAATGAATGTTTATTGGATACAGAATTTCCGGAGTATGCTTTGGAATATTATCTTTACTGAAAAGCTTGTTTAGATAAAATCTATAGCCACGCTTCAAGGGCTCTAACAAATAAGATTCTTCGCTTGTCCGTCGGATTGTATCAAGATGTCGAAGAACAAATCCTGTGTGGTAATGATCTATAATAGTGGGGGATTCTGATCCCCAATAAAAAAATGAGCCATCGGCGTTTTGTTCCGAAACAGTATAACGTGCAGCGTTATGCGCTAATTTCCTATATTCTTCAATCCCTGTAAATGCCCATAACCGGATCAAAAAAGCGGCGACAAAAAGACTGGCATTATGCACCTTAAAGTTATCTATAGGTGTATAGCTGAAGCAAACCTGATCTATATTTTTTTCATATCTATTTAAGCTTCTAAGAAAAAATTCGGCGATATTCAATGCGACTTTCAGGCTTTCATTTGAGTCTGTTAACTGGTAATGATCAAGAAAAGCGTCGCCGACAACTGAGGTAACCACCGATGAAGGCGTACCTCTCGGTATTAACAATCTGGATCTCCAATGGAAAGGATATCCCCATGAAACACCAGGGTAGCCATTGCTCGTGTTTAAGGTAAGCCATTGAAGTATGTTTTCTGATTTTTTAAGATAAGTCTTTTCTCCGGAGGATCTGTAAAGCGACATGTAGGCGCATGCCATTAGTCCCATACCCTTTGGATTTATTGTTTTCTTTATCCTAAGGGCCTTTCGCACCAATATAGGAGGCATCTGTTTTTCAATAACGCTAAGAACTGAGCGTGCTTTTCCAGACAACCAATTCTCGTTTCCGAATAATTTTATATACCAATCTTGGCCTCGGACATCATAAGGATCATAACCTGCAAATCCGTTATTTGTAATCCACAATTCCAATTTTAAGATAGATTCAGTAATTTCCTTGAGCATCTGCCATATCGCTATCTATAAGTTGTTGCGGCCATAATTTGCTCATCTGAATACACATTCATAAGGGGTTTCATTTCCCAGGTATGTTAGCTTGCTATTCGTAACCCCATAGCTTTTTTATATCTAAATATCTTGGAATCAATTTTTCATGTGACAATAATTTTTGAAGGTTTGATACAGTAACCCCCGTCAATTGCAGGATGAGATCTTTTTCTTGTTTTGTTAACGGCTTTCTTTCTTTGTTTCTACTATTAAATCTTTTTAATATAGCCTTGGTTTGCCTTCTGTATTTGATTGGAAGCAATGCTTTTATGATATCCTTGAAATACCCTCTATCAGCCACAATTTTTTGTATATTTAATGATCGCACTTCTCGATTGGCATTTTTAATCGATATATGTGGCTTTAGGCTATTATGTATTCCAAGGAACTCAATAATACTTGAATATTCCTTTTGGGGATTATTTTTAAACTCATCGAAAAGGATTAATCTAATGCTTCGTTTATCGAAGTAGTTTAGAAATCTTTCAATTTGCTGATCATACTTGTAGACGCTTAAATAATGTGTTCTCTCTGGCGTCTTAATCGGTTTAACTCTATAAATACCATTTTTTCTTTCGTTCTCATATTCGATGGCTTTCGATAAATCTCGTTCGAACTCCATACTGCCATACAACATTTCGGAATGCAGAGATGGAATTGATTCAAGTGGAGATCTAATCATAATCAAGATCTTTGCATTTTTGTTGAAATCATATATGTTTTTGGCCGCATCAGATGAATAAAGATACCAAGCTGAAGATTCACCAACGATCTCGTGATGAGTTGCTTCTTGAAAATTGATCAAATAATCAGTTACGTTGTTATATTTATAATAAGGCCTTGCCTCGGAATTAAAATAGTTCAATTCCTTAACTTTAGACATGAATATGTCTGGATTTTGATTTAAATAATCATGAAATGATGTGGTACCGCATTTAGGTGCGCCAACAATAAAGAAATTAGGTATTGGATAAATATTCATAATTGATCTGTTCCGGGAATTATAACAAAAAATTCTTACTACATAGGTTATATAAATATATAGATTTTATCTTCTACATTAAAGTTGGAAAATAGCCTATATTCGTTTTATACTTATTCTTTACAAAAATTATAGCGGCAATATTCCAAAATGACGAACTAACCATCGAGGCAACCGCAGCGCCTAAAATGCCAATTCTAGGTATAAGAAAAAGGTTTAATATGATATTCAAGATAGCTGCGATAAGCACAAAATTTCTTAGGCTGTTTTGGTTACCAGTCATGTTCATAAACATGCCATTGGATCCAGCAATAGAATTTGCAAACTGACCGATTACGACAATGACTAATACAGGGTAGGCAACAACAAAATCCTGTCCAAATAAAATTGCTAAAAGCGGTCTTCCAATAATGATCAAACTTATCAAAATAGGCGCGGTGGTCCAAAATACTAGTTTGGCCGATTTCTTTGAGACGTATAACAATTCGCTCATCCGGCCTGAATGAAAAAGTTCTGAAAATTTCGGGCCACTCACTGCATTAATGGCCGCTAAAACAAACCCTGTAAGGGTCGCCAACTTTACGGCGACCGCATAATAACCAACCTCTGTTGCATCTTTGAACATTCCAAGCATAATTATACCTGTTTGTCCAATAACAAAGTACATGGTCGCAGTCATTAGCATTGGCAATGAAATCGAAAGAATGTCGCGTGCTGGCATTTTATGAATTACATCATCATGCCGCATTCTGTCTTTGAATTCCTTTTCCATAATTAGCCAGCCGAAAATACCTGTTATTGCGAGACTGGCGAGCATTGTATAGATTGGATTGCTCTTGGTATAATAAAAGGATGTAGCGCAAATCAGCAAGAGCAGACTTGAAGCGCTTGGCAACATTTGCATAAGCGCAAAGATTCTTGAAAGACGAAGCCCTCGAACTGCTTGAGTATTTAGAAGCATTATGGATTTGAAGACGATAAATACTGCTGATAGTGATAGATAAAACGAAAGATATTGTTTTGAGAAGATTTTATCTGCGACGTAATCAGAACCGAAGTAAAATAAAGCTCCCGAAAAAATTGAAACTCCGATAACAATATATTGAGTTTTACGATATAATCTAAAAGCAGATGTTGGAGAATATTTGACTAAATGTTCAGGTATTAGTCGTAGGATTGAAGTTTTTGTTCCCAGAACGGTGAATATTGTCGCCAAGCCAAGAAATGATTGAAGAACAGAAAGGATTCCCATTATATCGGCGCCATAATATCGAACCGTAATAATACTTAAAACGAGACCGAATAACGTTGCGGCCACTCTCGCCGATAATGCCCAAGCTGATCCGGTCAGAATTTCGGAAAATTTTTTATCGTTTATTAGATTTCTAATTTCTTGTTTAATATTGGAAAGCAAGTGGTGCTCCCATCCTGCTACTATCCTTGAAGCCGCATAAGACTGGATTAAGGCTGCTATCGATTAGCAGTTAGAATATAAAATCTAATCAATAGATCATTGCAGACCTCATGGACTAATTAACCTACAGACGCCATTCTCAAGCTCATAATTTTCATCTGTATGCGGACAAGTTGCCAATCCCTTGCCTTTAAGCGGGAGATCCAATTGTTCTCCAAATTTGCTCATCCAACCGATTTGCCTACCCGGAACACCTGCGATTAGCGAGAAATCTGACACGTTTTTATTAACCACAGCACCGGCAGCAATAAAGGCATAGCTCCCGATGGTTGTCCCGCATATGATAGTGCAATTTGCTCCTAAGGTAGCTCCTTTGTGCACAAGGGTTGTTCTATATTCATTTTTTCTAGAAATAGTCGATCGTGGGTTGTATACATTTGTAAAAACCATGGAGGGGCCGCAGAAAACATCATCTTCCAAAATTACGTTATCAAAGACCGAAACATTATTCTGGATTTTTACGTTATTTCCAATGACGACCTTGTTGCCAATAAAAACATTCTGCCCTAAAGAACAGTTTTGTCCGATACGAGCGCCGGAGCAGACATGGACCCAGTGCCAAATTCTAGTGCCTGCACCAACTTGGGCGCCGTTATCAACTATTGCTGTTCCGTGTACAAATATTTCTACTGTCATTAGTCCGGTCCTAATTCAAAGCTTATAGAACAGTTTTTAAAATCGGGTGATAATCGCCTATGGCTCCCCTTGGCGGCATTTTCCGGATATCCGATACTGTCTGAATTGCAACACGATTTTCTTCCAGCCCGAATCCATTCTCATTAAGAATTTCTCGGTAGCTTCGGGTGTGCAAATCTGTGAATCCACCCGAAAACTCAATTTCTCGACCGTCCACGGTGATGGATCGATAGGTGCGTTGTCCTTGAGCCTTGGCATCCTTGGGAATATCGGCATATTCCACAGACAGGAACCAGCGTACTCGAGCCTTTTCGTATTCCAAAAATCCGGCAGCCTTTGTATCGGATGCGTAATGAACAATATTGTTCTGCAGATTGCCGAAGATAAAATGCAACATATCATAAAAATGCACGCCGATATTGGTGGCAATACCACCGGATTTTTTCTCCTCCCCCTTCCAAGATCGAAGATACCAACGGCCCCTGGACGTTATGTAGGTAAGATCTACTTCATGTTTACGAGAGGCGATTTCGCCAGCCACCCACTGACGCAGTTCAATTATAGCCGGGTGCAATCGCAACTGCAGAATGGTACTCACCTTGTGTCCGGTATCTTTTTCAATGGCCTGAAGGCCATCGATATTCCATGGATTCAAAACCAGCGGTTTTTCACATATGGCGTCAGCGCCGGAACGCAGAGCAAAACGAATATGCGAATCATGCAAGTAATTCGGCGAACAAATGGAAACATAATGCAATGAATTACCGGATTTTAACCTGCGCAGTTTGTCGATGTGCCGATCGAACCTTTCAAACTCAGTGAAAAAATGTGCTTCCGGAAAGTAGGAATCAATAATACCTACCGAATCACTAGGGTCGAGCGCAGCCACAAGATCATTTCCTGTATCTTTGATAGCTTTCATATGCCGCGGAGCGACATAACCGGCCGCACCGATTAACGCGAAATTTGCCATGAAAACTCCCTTAAACAGTCTATTTTCTTAAAGTTTTGAAAATTGAGGTACTAAGCTTCGAATCCTTTTTTGATAACCCGGTCAAGAAAATCAAAAAAGACTGCTGTAAAAATACTAAGGATTATCCCAAGAAATAATGATAATGCGGTAATCACCATGACTCTGGGATGAACGGGCTTTTCTGGTGTATCTGGCGGCCCAAGTTGACGAGTGGCCATGGAGTAGGGTTCCATCAGGGATCGCTGCTGCATTATTATCTGGTTCTCAATTTGGTTTAACGTTTCAAAGATACGGATTCGTTCAATCAGGAGCATAACCACTTGAACCGGATCATCTTTCTTCAATGATTCGATATTGTGATTAAGCTTGTCGATCATCATTCGGTAATCACGCGCTTGGGTTTCAAGCAAAGCGATTTTTTGCTGATTGAGGCTAAGGACTTGATCGTAAGTTGATTTATGATCGGTCAAAAGCTTGTTGACAATTCTCAGTAGCTGCTCTTCCGCTTGAGTTCTTTCGCTGTTTTGTGTGCTTAAAGTAAATATATTAATGGCGCCATTCTTACCTTTTTCAACCGTAACTGTATGGAGTTCGGGATGCTCGGCGAGCAATCGCTGTCGAATCCCGTCAACGCCTTCAATAAATTGCCCTTTTTCAAGTATCTGCCCTACCTGTACAACAACTGTGCTTTGATACAATGGTTTAGCAAGCAGATTATAAGCAATAGCGACCAGTAAGATCGCGGCGAAGGTCAAAAGCATCGTCATCTTGCGACGCCTCAGAATTCGCCACAGATCGATCAGGTTAAGCTCTTTTGATGAAGGCTGTTCGTGTTCGATCTCTTTCATGATGGACCTTTCCCGAATGCTATCCTCTTTCTATATAGCTCCGCCTGGTGAATTACCTTCGAGTTCTTCGTCGAAAAACTCATGAATCTGATTTGATCACTTTTTTGGGTATGGGTTGTTTAAAGATTCTATAAGAGCAATTGGGAATTTCAGGGGTAATTCACGGTCCGACTTCCCCTTGGTAAGGTTTACCCTGGTTCATAAAAAGTCCCATAAATTGAACATACACCGTCGAAATTGTCAATCCATTATGTCTCTGTCTTGATTGGATAGCCGATAGGTTCGGACCAGTTGGATTGTCCACTATAAACAACAAAACGGGAACGGCTGATGCCCAGATCATACAGAGAAAACATCTTTCCAAATTGAATTGAAACACCTAAAAAGCAAGAATCCAGAAGACAGGGGTTACCCCATCTTCCGGATTTCTTGTTTGGATCGTGAAATTTTATTGCTTGATGTCTTTTACTACGATGTTGTCCTTGATGGCCTCAAGCGTTTTATCGCCAATACCCTTAACCTTGAGCAGGTCTTCGGGTGCTTGGAAGGGACCGTTTTTTTCACGGTACTCGATAATACGGTCCGCATAAGACTCGCCGATCCCCTTCAGGGACATGAGCTGTTCCTGGGTGGCTGTATTGATGTTTATTTTGGCCATGTCCTCCGCCATAGCAGGGGCGCCCCAGGCCATCATCAATGCCACCGTCATGAGAGTGATTACAACCATGGATACCTTCCTCATAATTCCTCCTCTTGCTTTTTCCTTCTCATAATTTGGTTAATTAACGGACATCTCCCTTGCCAAGGTGGCCGCATGTTCCCGCCGCTTAAATATAAAAATTATATGTTTGTCAATACTACAAAAATTGCTATTTAATACGGTATCATTTTAGGTATATCAAATTTTTTTAGTATAAATTTATGCCATTTAAGATGTCTGATTCAGACTCTTAATTTACCAAATTCCAATATCCTTAACTTGAAATTAGGCGAAATTTCTTGTTTCGGCCTCAATTTGCTTCATCTTTTATGTTCATTTTTAACTGGGCTTTGTACTTGCGAAATCATCACGCCTCGGTTATATGCTTTAAATTTTAAAGTCATATCAGGAAGTAATCTGTTTTTCATGAAAGATGATCCTAAAATTGCAATTGTTGCCACCTCTGGAATATTTCCTGGAGCGATGGGCGCAGAACCATTCTGGTCCAATATCCGAAACAAGGTCGATACCACCGTGAGGGTTCCAGCAGACCGCTGGAATAAGCTTCCGAAGTCCTTCCTGCAGGCTTCTGGCACCCCGGACCATGCCTATTCCGAAAACGCATGTCTGATTACGGACTTTACGTTAAATTACGAAGGTATATATTTACCTACGGATTTCATTGATCAGTTGGATTCCTTATTTCAGTGGGTTCTTCATGCCAGCAGGGAAGCGCTCCGGAATTGCAATTTGGATGCTCTCGACAAGCGTCGGATGGGCGCCATCCTGGCGGCTATTGCCCTTCCCACCCGGACTTCTTCTCTGATTTCTCAGCGATATTTTGAATCGTATCTATTAAAGAAATATGGCGCAAAGACCAGCTCTGGCTGCATCAGTGCTGCCGAAGCGCGTGGCGGGCGCATGGTGGGTTTTCCGGCAACGATAGTCTGCGAGGCTTTCGGCTTGGGGGGAAACGCCTATACGCTGGATGCCGCCTGCGCATCATCCCTATATGCCCTGAAGCTGGCCTGCGATGAACTCCGTACCTATCGCGCCGACGCCATGATCACAGGTGGTGTTTCCGGCGCCGATAACCTGTATACCCAAATCGGCTTCAGCCAATTGCAGGCCTTATCACGTTCGGGACGCTGCGCGCCGTTCGATCGATTCGCCGACGGTTTGTTGGTGGGCGAAGGGGCCGGCATCATGTTGCTCAAGCGGTTGGATGACGCTCTCCGAGACAAAGATACGATTTGGGGGGTGATTCGCGGTATCGGGCTCTCCAATGACATGCGCGGCAATTTGCTGGCGCCGGAGTCGGACGGTCAGGTGCGGGCCATGCGCGCGGCCTATCGCGAAGCGGGTTGGCGACCTTGGGATGTGGATTACATCGAGTGCCATGGGGCCGGCACACCGGTTGGCGACCTTATCGAAACCCAGAGCCTGAAACAGCTTTGGGACGAGGCGCCCCCCGATGCGCAGGCTTGCGCCATCGGATCGGTAAAATCCATGATCGGCCACCTGCTCACGGGTGCGGGGGCGGCCGGCATGATCAAAACGCTCTTGGCGATGAAACATGAAACATTGCCGCCTTCTTTGAAGTTCGAGCAACCGCCCGAGAAAAGCCCGCTAAATGGTGGCCATTTTCGGGTTCAGACCGAGCCGGCGGCATGGCATCGGCGGGATGAGAACACTTCGCGACGGGCAGCCGTCAGCGCTTTTGGCTTCGGCGGCATCAATGGGCATGTACTTATTGAGGAGTGGCGACCGCAGGATCTTCAGCGAAAAACCCAAAAAACAGCCTCTCTCCCTTCCACGCCAATTGAGCAAAGCGCGGATTTTCACAATAGTGAGTCTGCCCAAGACATTGCCATTGTGGGAATGGAGCTGTGCCTTGGGGATCTGCAATCCCGGGAAGCGTTTCAAGGCGCCGTTTTTCAAGGGCACTCTTGGCTGAAGGCTGTGCCCGAAAATCGTTGGAGAACTCCCAAAGCCATGGATGACCAGGCATGTGCGCCGAAAGCAGGCGGCTTCCTGGAAGAGGTGGTCATCGATCTGGGTGAATTCAGAATCCCGCCGGGCGAGATACCCGACATCCTGCCCCAGCAGTTGCTCATGCTCAAAACGGCGGCCGGCGCCATGCGGGATGCCGGTTTGCCGCTGAGCCAAGTCAGAGAACGCATGGGTACGATTGTCGGCATCGCTTTCGATTACGAAGCCACCAATTTTCATTTGCGCTGGACGCTTCCGGAACTCATGGCGCAATGGAAGGAGCGGCACAACCTGCCCATCGACCCTGAACGGCTGCCCCCATGGATCGAGAAGGCCAGGACCGCTATAGGCCCGCCCTTGACCGCCACGCGCACCTTGGGGGCCCTGGGTGGGATCGTGGCCAGCCGCATCGCCAGAGAATTTCGCTTCGGCGGGCCCTCCTTCGTGGTGTCGGCCGAGGAAGCTTCGGGATTGCGGGCCGTCGAGATAGCCATGCGCATGCTTCAATCGCGGCAAACGGATGCCATGCTGGTGGGCGCCGTCGATCTGAACTGTGATCCGCGCAATCTCGCCACCCTTTACGATGCTGAAAACCTCAGCCGTTCGGGACGCATTCAGCCTTTCGATCAAGGGGCGGATGGCACCTTGCCCGGCGAGGGCGCCGTGGCCCTGGTGCTCAAGCGCCTAGACGATGCCCACGCCGATGGCGATCGCATCTATGCGGTGATCAAAGGTATCGGCGGCGCCCATGGTGTTTCCGGTGCGCCTGATCGTGGTGTTGAGGCTTATCGCACCTCCCTGGAGCGGGCGTTTCAGGATGGGCACACCGACCCCGCAGCCGTGGGTCTGATCGAGTGCCATGGCAGTGGCATTCCGGAGGAGGACGCCACCGAGGCGCAGGCCCTGGCGCAATTTTTTGGCAGCAAGATCAAGTCGCCTGATCGTGCGGTGGCCATCGGCGCGCTCAAGCCATTGGTGGGAAATACCGGCGCTGCAGCGGGCCTGGCATCTTTGGCCAAAGGCGCCCTGAGCCTGTTTCATCACCTGCTGCCCGTCATGCCCAATTACTCCGGGCCGCCGCCATCGTTGCGGGACAAGGCAGGCTTCCATTTCCCCCGGCAAACGACCTACTGGTCCCATGATCGCATGTCAGGCGCCCGCACCGCCTGCGTGGCGGCCATGACCCGTGATGGCAATTGCATGCATACGGTGCTGTGTCAGCAAGATGCCTCGCAAATCTCCGCATCCACAGCTCGCGATAGCCACCCCCGGCGGCCGATGGGCCCCCTGCCCTTTGGGCTTTTTCTGCTCCAAGGTCAAAATCGGGATGAACTCGAATCCGAATTGGAACGGCTCGAAAGTCTGGCGAAGAGTACCGCAGCACCACCAGATACTGTGGCGACAATGGAGGATCTATCCCATATATGGTACCAACAGGCACCGACCACCGAAAAAGGCGCGTGCCGTCTTTCGGTCTTGGCGCACTCCCTGGACGATCTTTTTGTCCAGATCGCCGAAGCGCGCCAGTGCCTCCAAACCAATTCTTCGCGGAATTTCGGAGCTCGCGGCGGTGTCTCCTATCTGGCCGAAGCGGAACTCCTCCGCGGCGAAATGGCTTTTGTTTTTCCCGGATCGGGGAACCATTATGTGGGCATGGGCCGCACCCTTGGGGCGCATTTTCCGGAGGTGTTGCGGGCTATGGATCGCAAAACCGACCGGTTGCACTCCCAAATGCTACCCCATCTGTTCGATCCCTGGCGCGTGGATTGGCCGTCCAACTGGCAGACTGAAAGTTATCAGGCGATAGTCGCCGACCCGCTCCATACCATCTTCGGCCAAGTGATTTTCGGCGGGCAGATGGCCCGGCTTCTGAAAGAATTTAAGCTGCGCCCCGATGCCGCCATCGGCTACAGCCTGGGAGAATCGGCAGGCCTTTTTGCTTTGGAGGCCTGGCCGGACCACGGGCAGATGCTGGATCGCCTCGCATCCTCCGACCTTTTCAAGACTCAACTGTGCGGCCCCTGCGAGGCATTGCGCCGCACCTGGAAGATCCCGGCCGATAAAGAAGTGCAATGGCGCGTGGCAGTGGTTAACCGTCCAGTTGCCCAGGTGGATGCGGCCATTGCCGCCGCCCCCCATGTACGCCGCCTGATCGTCAATACCCCCAACGAGTGCGTCATCGGCGGACTGGATGCGCCGGTGACCAAAGTAATCAAGCAGCTCGGTTGCGAAGCCCTTTATCTGGATGGCGTGGTGACGGTGCACTGTGACGCGGCCCAACCCGTGGCCCAGGCGTACAAGGATCTGCACCGTTTTCCGACATCGACCGTGGCAGAGCTGCGATTCTACAGTTGCGCCCAAGCCGACAGCTACGCATTGAGCGCCGAAGCGGCGGCTGATTCGATCTTGCAGCAGGCTTTGCAAGGATTCGATTTTCCGGCGACTATTCGCAAGGCCTACGCCGACGGCGTCCGGGTCTTTGTCGAAATCGGTCCCCAATCCTCATGCACGCGCATGATCCGGCAGATCCTGGGCGATGCGCCGCACCTGGCCGTGACCGCCAATACGCGCGGCGAAGACGAGTGCCTCAGCCTGCTCAAGTGCCTGGGGACGTTGGCCGCCGCCGGTCTTACGGTCGATCTTTCGCCGCTCTACGCTTATCCGCAAAATCATTTCAAAACCCGAAACCAGGTCGGCCCCAATGCCATTCGGGTGCCGGTGGGCGGACCGTCGCTTTCCATCCCGCCCTTTCCGCTGCTTGAGACCGCACTACCCAGCGTTGTGACGCAGGTGGATGGTATCCCTGAATTGAAGCCGGCCGCACAGGAAACACACATTGCGCCGGTTCCATTCACGCCCCCGACCATAAGTGAAGAACCGGAGCCCTCCCAGATAGATGCCTCCATCCAGGCCCTCAGCGCCAATTTGGCCGCAACGGCCCAAGCCCACGATCAATTTTTGGATCTTTCCCGGGAAATGACGCGACAATATGGCCAGGCGTTTGAGTACCAAACCCAGCTTCTGAGCCAATTGACCCAAGCGGGTAGCGATTTTTCAGAACCCAAACCCGAAGCCTCCGATTTGCCGTCCCCGGTCGCCTTCACCCGGGAGCAGTGCCTGGAATTTGCCATCGGTTCGGTCGGCAAGGTGTTGGGCCCACAATTCGAGATCATCGACACCCACAAAGTCCGGGTGCGCCTGCCGGACAAGCCCCTGATGCTGGTGGACCGTATCCTCGAGGTGCACGCTGAAAAGTGCAGCCTGGGCTCCGGACGCATCGTCACCGAGCACGATGTGCACCCCGGGGCCTGGTACCTGGACGGCGGCCGTGCGCCGGTGTGTATTTCCGTTGAGGCCGGCCAGGCCGATCTTTTCCTGAGCAGTTATCTGGGCATCGACCACCAGGTCAACGGCGAGCGTGCCTATCGTCTGCTGGATGCCACAATCCATTTTCACCGCGGCCTGCCCCGGGCCGGCGAAACCATCCGCTACGACATCCACATCGATAAATTCGTCAAACAGGGCGCCACCTATCTTTTTTTCTTCCGCTACGAAGGGCATATCGGCAACGAGCACCTCATCACCATGACCGATGGCTGCGCCGGTTTTTTCACCGAGCAGGAGGTACAAAACTCCGGCGGCATCATCCTGAGCGAAGAGGATCGCGCCCCCGGCACACGGGTCAATGGAGCGTCCTTTGCGCCCATTTTGCCCATGGCTAAGGAAGCTTATGGCGACGCCCAGGTGGCGGCCCTGCGCTCCGGCGATGCCGCCGGCTGCTTCGGCGATCTGTTCCGGGGCATCCTGCTGGTGCCGGCCCTGCGCCTGCCGGGTGGCCGCATGCGCCTCGTCGACCGCATCCTCGAACTGGCCCCCGAGGGCGGCCGCTGGGGATTGGGCAGCATCCGGGCCGAAGCCGACATCCATCCCGACGACTGGTTCCTCACCTGCCACTTCGTGGACGACAAGGTGATGCCCGGTACCTTGATGTACGAATGCTGCGCCCACACCCTGCGTGTGCTGCTGCTGCGCCTGGGCTGGATTAGCGAGCAAGCCGATGCCTGCTACGAACCAGTAAAACAGGTGCCGACCCGTCTCAAATGCCGCGGCCCGGTCACCCCCGCCAGCCGCAAAGTACATTATCTGGTAGAGATCAAGGAGATCGGCTACCACCCGGAGCCCTACGTGGTCGCCGACGCCCACATGTACGCGGACGGCCGTTACATCGTTTTCTTCAAAGACATGTCCATGCAGATGACCGGTGTAACCTTGCCGGCCATCGAAGCCTTCTGGCAGGGCCGGCGTGCATCCCGGGACGAATCGGTCGCGGTTCCCCCGGTACCGCCCTTATTCAGCCGGGAGCAAATTCTTGAGTTTGCCATCGGCAGCCCCTCCAAAGCTTTCGGGGCGCCCTATGCCGTTTTCGACCACGAGCGGGTCATCGCGCGCCTGCCCGGCCCGCCCTACTTTTTCATGGATCGCGTGACGGCCATCGAACCTCAGCCCTGGGTGCTCAAGGCCGATGGCTGGGTGGAGGCCCAGTACGATGTTCCGTCCGATGCCTGGTATTTTGCCGCGGACGGCAGCGGGGTGATGCCTTTCTGCGTACTGCTGGAAATCGCTTTGCAACCCTGCGGTTGGCTGGCGGCCTATGCCGGCTCGGCCTTGCGCAGCAAAAAAGATTTGAAGTTCCGCAACCTGGGGGGCAAAGCCCACCTGCATGCCAATCTGCCTTGCGGAGAACACGCCCTGACCATGCGCACCCGCCTTAGCAAATTTGCCGAGGCGGCCGACATGATCATCGAGGACTTTGATTTCGAGGTCTTATCCCAAGGCCGACCGATTTATACGGGAAGCACCAACTTCGGCTTCTTTACGGCCCAGGCGTTGTCCCAGCAGGTCGGTTTGCGTGAGGCCCATTATACGCCCGACAAGGACGATGAAGCCCAGTTCAAAGAGCAAGGGTTCGACGACACGCCGCCTCTGCTGCCCGAGTCCGCGCCCAAGGGAGCCATCTTCCGGCCCGACGGCCTGCGCATGCCCGCCAAGGCCCTGCGCATGATCGATGCCATCGACGGCTTCAGTCCCAACGGCGGGTCCCATGGCCTGGGATACATTCGCGGCTATAAGATCGTCGATCCCGCCGAATGGTTCTTCAAAGCCCATTTTTTTCAGGACCCGGTTTGCCCCGGTTCGCTGGGGGTCGAATCGTTTCTGCAACTGCTCAAATTTGCGGCCATGCACCGTTGGCCGCAGTATGTGCAGACCCATCGCTTCGAGACGCTCTGCGAATGCCACGAGTGGCAATATCGCGGCCAGATCATCACCTCCAATCGAAAAGTCGTGGTCGACGCGGTCATCACCCACGTCGAAGATGGGGATACCCCGTTGCTCGTGGCCGATGGCTGGTTGCAAGTGGACCACCTTTATATATATAGGATGAGCCAATTTGGATTGCGGCTGGTGCCCATCGATTGATGCGGTCCAGAGTAAACACAGGATAAAAGCATGCGTTTTTCAAAAGTTACCATCGCCGGTCTGGGTTATGAGCTGGCGCCCAACGTGATCACCTCGGAAGATCTCGAAAAACGGCTGGCGCCGGTTTACAGCGCGCTGCACATCCAGCCGGGTCAATTGGAGGCGCTTACCGGTATCTCCGAGCGCCGTTTCTGGGACGCGGATGTGCGTCTTTCGGAAAAGGCGGCCCAGGCCGGCCAAAAGGCACTCAAGGCCGCGGGCATCGATCCCCGTGAGATCGGCGTGCTGATCTACGGCGGCGTCTGCCGCGAAAATCTCGAACCGGCCACCGCCTGCGCCGTGGCCCATGAACTGGGCATCGGCCCGGGCGCCCACATCTTCGATCTCTCCAACGCCTGCCTGGGGGTGCTCAACGGCATGGTGCACATCGCCAGCGCCATCGAACTCGGCCAGATCAGCGCCGGCATGGTGGTCTCGTGCGAATCGTCGCGCCCCATCGTTGAAATGACCCTCCAGCGTCTCCTGGATCATCCCAGCATGGCGCTCTATAAAGATTCCCTGGCCACCTTCACCGGCGGGTCCGGGGCCGTGGCCATGGTGCTGTGCGACGCTGCGCACAGCAGCGCCGGACACCGGCTATTGGGTGGCGTGATGCGTAACGATACCCAATACCATGCGCTGTGCACCTGGGGAGCGGAAAGCGGCCTGCCCTCCGGTACCCCTCAAGTCATGAAAACTGACGCCGTAGGCGTTCTCAAGCATGGGGTCAGCCTGGGTATCGAAACCTTTAGAGCCTTCCGCAAAGAACTGGACTGGCCAGACACTTTGCCCGAAAAGGTGATCTGCCACCAGGTGGGCTCGGCCCATCAACGCACCATCCTGGACGCCCTGGGCATCGATCCTGCCCGGGATTTCGGCACCTTTCGCTATCTTGGCAATATCGGTACGGTATCCTTGCCGATCACGGCCGCCATCGCCGATGAACGCCAGTTTTTGAAGGCCGGCGATCGGGTCGGTTTTTTGGGCATCGGCAGCGGTTTGAACTGTCTCATGTTGGGCATGGTCTGGTGATGCAAGCTTATCCGTTCAAAAGCAACTACCTGACAATTGGCGGCCTGCGCTACCACTACCTGGACGAAGGCCGGGGCGAGCCGTTGGTCATGCTGCACGGCAACCCCACCTGGTCGTTCTACTTCCGGCGCCTGGTCGAAAAGTTCAGCGCCACCCACCGGGTGATTGTTCCCGATCACATCGGCTGCGGTCTTTCGGACAAGCCCGGCTCCGGACAATATGACTTCCGGCTCCGGAGCCGTATCGACGATCTGAACGCGCTGATAGAGCACCTGATTCCGGATCAGCCGGTAACCCTCATCGTGCACGACTGGGGCGGGATGATCGGCCTGGGTTGGGCCGTGGATCACCTGGAGCATGTCCGCCGCCTGGTAATCATGAACACGGCCGGTTTTTTCCCGCCAGGACGTAAGGCCATTCCCTGGCGTCTGCGCCTGCTGCGCCGGCCCAACCCTGTCATGGATTGGGCCGTGCTGCATCTCAACCTTTTCGCCCGGGCGGCACTTTACATGGCGCCCCGTCGCCCATTGCCTCCGGCAGTTAAAGCCGGACTGATCGCGCCCTATGACACCCCCCGGCATCGGCTGGCCACCTTGAAGTTCGTCCAGGACATTCCGCTGTCGCCGGCCGATCCCAGCGGGCCAATTGTGGCCCGCGTCGATCGCGAACTGGATCGTATCACCGCCCGCCCCGTGCTTCTGATCTGGGGGCGGCACGACTTTGTCTTCGACCGCGATTACTTCGACGAATGGCGGCGCCGAATGCCACAGGCCGAGGTCCATTGGCTGGACGAGGCCGGTCATTATTTATTGGAAGATGCGCCCGAAAAGATCGCCGATCTGATCGACGCTTTCTTAAAGAATACCGCTAATCGATGATGGTGAAAGTTAATGGCTTCTTTCGACGAACCGATCGTCTCCGCTGACCCGGTCGCTACGGCCCAATGGGTCAATGTGGCCCACCGCTTAAAGGCCATGGCCCGCATGCAACCCTACCGCCGCGCCGTGGTCTTCCCCGCCGGCCGCGACCGCAACGGCCGTGTGGCCTACAGCCATCTGACCTTCCGACAACTGGACCGCGAGTCGGACTGCTTTGCCCGGGGACTGGAAGCGGCCGGCATCGTGCGGGGCACCCGCACCATCCTGATGGTCCGGCCGAGCCTGGAGTTCTTCGCCCTGACCTTCGCGATGCTCAAGGTCGGCGCGGTTTTCGTGATGGTCGATCCCGGCATGGGCATCGGTCGCATGCTCACCTGCCTGAGCGAAAGCCGGGCCAATGCCCTCATCGGCATCCCCGTCGCCCACCTGCTGCGCATCGTGCGGCCGAAGTACTTCGAATCGGTCAAGATCAACGTCACCGTCGGCCGGCGCTGGTTCTGGAAAGGACTGGGTCTCAACGATATCCGCGCCCTGCCCTGGCAGCCGTACGAGGTGGCCGACACCCGCCCGGAGGAGATGGCCGCCATCTTATTTACGACCGGCAGCACGGGCGACGCCAAAGGCGCGGTCTACACCCACGGCATCTTCGATGCCCAGGTGCGCCTGATCCAATCCCAATTCGGAATCGCTCCGGACGAGATCGATCTGCCCACCTTTCCGCTCTTCTCGCTCTTCGATGCGGCTTTAGGCATGACGGCGGTCATCCCGGACATGGATGCCACCCGGCCGGCCCATGTGAATCCGGAGAAGATCATCGAAGCCATCCTCAACCAGGGCGTGACCAATATGTTCGCTTCCCCGGCCCTGTTGGATCGAGTCGGTCGCCACGGCAAGGCCAACGCCATCAAGCTGCCCTCGCTCAAGCGCGTAATCTCTTCCGGTGCGCCGATTTCACCGGCCAATGTGGCCCAATTTGCCACCCTGCTGGAAGACGATGCCGAAATTCATACCGGCTATGGCGCCACTGAAGCCATGCCGGTCTCGACCTTCGGCAGTAAAGAGATACTTTCTGAAACCGCCGCGCTCACCGAAAAAGGCTTCGGCATGTGCGTGGGGTGCCCGGTCGGAGAGATCGCGGTGCGCATCATCAAGATCAGCGATGGCCCCATCGCCTCCTGGTCCGACGATCTGCTGGTTCCGGATGGAGAGATCGGAGAGATCGCGGTGAGCGGCCCGGTCGTCACCGAGGGATACTTCCGGCGGCCCAAAGAGGATGCCTTGAGCAAGATCAAAGCCGGTGAGCAGATCTGGCACCGCATGGGTGACCTGGGCTGGAAGGATAAAAAAGAACGCATCTGGTATTGCGGCCGCAAGAGTCATCGCGTCATCACGCCCCAGGGCACCTTGTTCACCATTCCCTGTGAAGCCATCTTCAACAACCATCCGGCCGTCTATCGCAGCGCGTTGGTGGGAGTGGGCGGTGTCCCGCGCCAGCGACCGGTGATCTGCATCCAACTGGAACCCGATCAGCATGGTGTCGACCCGGAAGTATTGACCCGCGAGTTAAAAGAGCTGGCTGCCGGCCATATGCTTACCGAACAGATCGACACCTTTTTGTTCCACCCATCCTTTCCGGTGGATATCCGCCACAACGCCAAAATATTTCGCGAAAAACTGGCTGAATGGGCCCAGAAGAAATTGGAGTAGGAAATCGCATGACTTCCAAGCGAACCGTTCTGGTCACCGGCGGCGGCGGATTTTTGGGCAGCGCCATCGTGCGTCAATTGATCTCCCGGGGCGAAACGGTGCGCTCGCTATCCAGGGGCCGCTATCCCGAACTGGAGCGCCTGGGGGTCGATCATATTTGCGCGGATCTGGCCGATCGGAAAGCCGTGCGGCGTGCCTGCCAAGAGGTGGAGGCCGTCTTTCACGTGGCCGCCAAATTCGGCACCTGGGGCCGCTACGAGGCCTTCTACCAGGCCAACACCCAGGCCACGCTCAATCTTATTTCGGCTTGCAGGGAGGTCGGGGTTTCCCGTTTGATCTACACCAGTTCGCCCAGCGTGGTTTTCGACGGCCGCGACATGCGCGGCGTGGATGAATCGGCCCCCTATCCAGCCCGCTTCGAAGGACCTTATGCCCAGACCAAGGCCTTAGCCGAACAGGCGGTACTGCAAGCGGCCCGCGAGGGGTTGCCGGCCATCGCCCTGCGGCCGCATCTCATCTGGGGGCCGGGCGGCCTGCACCTGATCGAGCGCATTCTTTCACGGGCCAAGCGCCTGCGCATCGTGGGCGATGGTGCCAACAAGGTGGATACCATCTACGTGGACAATGCCGCCTGGGCCCACGTGCTGGCGGAAGAGAGCCTCAAGCGCCATCCGGAGCTTTCCGGCCGCATCTACTTCGTGAGCCAGGACCAGCCGATGGCCTTTGCCCAAATGCTCAACGATATCCTGGCCGCCGGCGGACGGCCGCCGATCACCCGCAAGGTCTCCCCTACCCTGGCGCGTCTGGCCGCCGTCGTGTGCGAAGTCGTTTATAAAACCCTGGGAATCGAATCCGAACCACCCATCACCCGCTTTCAGGTCGATGCCATGGCCACCGATCACTGGTTCGACATTTCGGCCATCAAACGCGACCTGGGGTACGCACCGGTGGTCTCCACCGAAGAGGGACTGAAGCGCCTGGCGGAATGGCTACGGAATTACTCCGGCAACAGATCATAGAAGTAGCACATCACATCCGAACGGGTGACGATGCCGATCATCTTGCCCTCTTCCACCACCGGCAGCCGGCCGATATCCTGGCGGATCATGATGCGGGCGGCCTGCAAGGGACTCTTGCCCGGTTCGATGGTCTGCACCGGCTGGCGCATGAAGGCCTTGACCGGCGAGCGGAGTTGGGAGTCCCGGCGCAATTTCTGGAAATCCCGGCGCGAGATCATGCCCACCAGTTTGTCGCCCTCGGCCACCGGCACTCCGGTGCAACCTTTGATGCGCATCATCTTGGCCGCCTCTTCCATGCTGTCCTCGGGGCTGACTGTGTGCACGGGAAAGGACATCAGGTCGCTGATTTGAACAGAGGCCTGCTGATTGCCGCCGATCAGGCCGCAGATCATCTCCGAGACCGCATCCGGGTTGACTTGGCGCAGCATGGCCGATCCGGCGCCGGGATGACCGCCGCCACCCATGCTGCGCATGATGTCGCCAACGTTGAGATTGTCCACGTCGCTGCGGCCGATGACCATGCAGCGTTCGTTCTCACCGATGCAAAAAATGCCGAAGGCCGCATCTACGTTCATGATGTCCCGGTACATGCCCACCACCACGGCCAGGCCGTCCACATGGCCCTCCACCGACAGCTTGCTGATGCTCACCGAGTGCCCGTTGATCTTTTCCCGGCGGGCCGTCTTGAGCATTTCGAACAGAATGCTCTTCTGTTTTTCGCCATAGGCCGGCCGCAGGAAGCGGCTCAAGATCTTCAGGTCGGCGCCGTGCTCGAGCAGATAGCCGGCGGCATAGGCATCTTCGGCCGTGGTGTTGGTGAAGGTCAGTTGACCGGTATCCTCATACAGTCCGGCCAGGAAGATGGTGGCCTGGATGGGGCTGAGGCGCTTTTTTTCGGCTTTGAGGCAACGCAGCATCAAGGTGATGTTGGCCCCCACCGGCGCATGGCATTTCCAGGAGGCGTGGATGGTTTCGGGCTGGATGTGGTGATCCCACAACAGAATTTCCAAGTCGGGGTCCTTGCGAAAGGTCGCCATGCCCATGAGGCGCTCCCATTGGGCCGTGTCCACGACGATCAGCCGTTCGACATTCTCCAGATCGGGCGCCGGTTTTTCGATCCAGGGAAAGACATCCTTGTGCAGTGAGAGGAACGCCTTGACGTTGGGGTTGAGCGGCTTGGGGATCAGCGGGTCGGCCTCGGGATACAGCATCATGCCCGCCACCATAGAGGCCATGGCATCGAAATCGGTATTTTTATGGGTGGTGATGATGGTCTTGATGTCGGATGGATTGGGAGCACATTTGAGCGGCAGCATTACCGGACCTCTTTCATGAACGACAGACTAGTAAAAACCTCCCGGGCGTTAACGGCGCAGGCATAACCCGATTGACAGGGTTCTGGATTTCATCCATATAGACGGCGTGTTCTGCAGCTGTCAACACTTGTCAGTGACCCTAAGCGCTTTCTTCCTGGAGTGTCGACCCGATGAAAAAATTCATCATTTCCGTCTTGGGCAAGGATCGACCCGGCATCATCGCCGCAGTTACTCAGATTCTATTTCAACACGATTTCAATATCGAAGATGTGAGCCAGACGATCCTGCAAAACGAGTTTTCGGGCATATTCATTGTCACCGGACCGGATACCGGCGATCCGCAAGTCGTATGCCGCGCCCTGGAAAGCACCACCGTCGATCTCAAGCTTCATATTCACGTCAAAGCCATGGACGCCGCCCCTTTCCCGTGGACCAGCGCCTCGCGCGAACCGTTCGTGATCACCACCCGCGGACCGGACCGCAAAGGGTTGGTGGCCCAAATCACCTCCGTGCTGGCCGCCCACAACGTCAACGTGACCCAGTTGCAGGCCGTTTTCCGCGGGGGGACGGCACCGGAACGCAACGTGATGATCTATGAGGTGGACATTCCGGCCGACAGCGACCTGCCCAAGCTGCGCGCGGCGCTCAAAGCCAAAGGATCGGAACTGGATTTGGAAGTTAACCTTCAGCATAAAAACATCTTCGAAGCCATCAACCGGATCTAAGGATATCCCATCCCATGCTCAGCAATAGCGAAATTTTGTCGGTGTTGGAAATGCTGCGCAACGAGCACCTCGATCTGCGCACCGTCACTTTGGGCATCAGTCTCTTGGACTGTGCCAGCGATGACCTCAAACGGTTCACGGACAAAATCTACGACCGCATCGCCACCAAAGCCGAGCGCCTGGTGGCCTTGTGCCATCTGGCCGAAGAGAAATATGGCATTCCGGTTGTCAACAAGCGGGTGTCGGTCAGCCCCATCGCCGTGGCGGCCGCGCCCTTCACCAGCGACCAGATGGTGGCCGTGGCCCAGACGCTGGATCGCGCGGCGGCGGCAGTTCAGGTGGATTTCATCGGAGGCTTTTCCGCTCTGGTGGAAAAAGGCATTGCCACCGGCGACCGCGCCCTCATCGACGCCTTGCCCCAGGCCCTTTCGACGACCCGACGGGTCTGCGCCTCCATCAATGTGGCCTCCACGAAAGCCGGCATCAACATGGACGCCATCCTGCTGCTCGGGCGCCAGATCAAAGCCGCCGCCGCCTTGAGCGCCGATCATGACGGCCTGGCCTGCGCCAAGCTGTGCGTGTTCGCCAACATTCCCCAGGACATTCCCTTCATGGCCGGCGCCTACCTGGGGGTGGGTGAAGCCGATGCGGTCATCAACGTCGGTGTCAGTGGTCCGGGGGTGGTCAAAAAGGCCATCGACCGCGCCTTGGCGGAAAACCCACATCTCGATCTGCGTCAGATTTCCGAATTGATCAAGCGCACGGCGTACAAAGTCACCCGGGCGGGTGAACTGATCGGGCGGGATGTGGCCGAAGGTTTGGGGGTTCCTTTTGGGGTGGTGGATCTCTCCCTGGCGCCCACACCCAATGTGGGCGACAGCGTGGGCGAGATCTTTCAGAGCCTGGGACTGCGCGCCATCGGCGTGCCGGGCAGCACGGCGGCCTTGGCGTTGCTGAACGATGCTGTCAAAAAAGGCGGCGCCTTCGCCAGCTCCAATGTGGGCGGGCTGAGCGGCGCCTTCATACCGGTCAGTGAGGACTTGAATATCTCCGAGGCGGCCCGCAACGGTCTGCTCTCCATCGAAAAACTGGAGGCCATGACCAGCGTCTGCTCGGTGGGCCTGGACATGGTGGCCATTCCCGGCGATACCACGGCCGAAACCTTGTCCGGCATCATGGCTGACGAGATGGCCATCGGCGTCATCAACAGAAAAACCACCGCCACCCGGCTCATTCCCGTACCAGGGAAAAAGGCCGGCGAATATGCCTATTTCGGAGGCTTGCTGGGCGAGTCCATCATTATGACGGTGAACAACGCCCAGGGGGAGAATCTTTTTGTGCGGCGCGGCGGACTGATTCCGTCGCCCATTCAAAGCTTAACAAATTGATTGATAGAGCTTTTGTAACTGCTCACTATTGTCAGCATGGTAAAAATTTCCCGAGCCGTCACTCCCGCGCAGGCGGGAGTCCAGAAACTGGATTCCCGCCCGCGCGGGAATGACATTAACAGGCACCAGTCACTTCGTTCTTCTGAGTAGCCTACCGGACCGTAATCACTGGACAAGGGGCATTCAGGATCAGGTACTGAGCGGTGGAGCCGAAGATCAATTTGCCCACCTTGGACCGTTTACGGATGCCGATGGCGATCTCATCGATGCCCTGCTCCTTGGCATACGCCACCAGATCCTCATCGGGGGTCATGCCGCGCACCAGCAAGTGGGTTTCACATTCGATCCCCTCGGCGGCCAGCTTCTCCTTGGCATGGTTCAATTCCGTTTCCATCTCTTTGATGGTTTGATGCTCGTCCTCGGTTCCCTTTTCCATGGACGCCACCAGGAAAACCTTGGCAGTAAATGCCTTCGCATGCTTGACCGCAACTCTCAACGCCGAACGCGATGCACCCGAACCATCGAAACAAACCATGATCTTCATTTAAATCTCTCCTTTGACTTACGTCGATAAATGGTTTAAAAAACTATATATTTAGCAAATGGCTCATTTGAAGCAGACCGACCTTCGGAAGGAACGTGGTCAGGCTCTCAGCCCCGGTGCGCAGAACGAGAACCGTTTGGCCGGTTGGAATGCTTTCCCTATTAGCATAAAGATGACCGTGTGTATAGAAACTGTTTGATCAAAGGCGACCGCCCAGGGGCTGGAGGAGCGGACCTAACATGCACGCCTTCCTACTTATTCCAGGAAAACAGTAGGGCCCCCACGGTTAGAAACAGCAGGCTGAAACCCGATAGCACGATCAGTTCAGGACTCACATCGGACAAAACGGCCCCATCGTTCACGATTTTGCGCACCCCCCTGAGCAAGTGGGTCAGCGGCAAGGTTTCAGCCATGAGCCTTACCCAGCGGGGTGCACCCTCGAGCGAAAACCAGACTTCGGACAGGAACATCATGGGCCAGGTGATGAAGTTCAACAGGCCGTTGGCAAATTCTTCGCTGGTACCCCGGGAGGCGATCACCAGACCCAGGGCGATCAGACTCACACTGCCCACCAGAAACATGACAAACAGATCGAGATACGAGCCCTCCACCGCAAAATCGAAAATCAGATCGCAGCCGATCCACAAGACGACAATGGAAAAAAGCAGGACAAAGAGCCGGGAGAGCATCTGGGCGCTCAGATATTCGAAGGGGGTCAAAGGGGTTGCCTTGAGCCGTTTGAGCACGCCGTTCTTGCGGTAACGCACCACCACATATCCGACGCCGTACAAGGCGGAGAACATCATGTTCATGCCGATGATCCCTGGAAAAAGCCAATCCAGGTAGCGGATCGGCCGGACCGCCACCATTTGCTGGCGGTCCATGAAGTCTTGGGGGGCATCCGCTAAAATTCCCATGAGCATCTTTTGGAGCGTATCGCCCTTGGGAGAGGTCTCGTTGATCCAGTACCTTAATGGGTGGGTCCCTTTTTCCATGAGCAGATCCACTTTGTGGTGCTTGAGTTTGTCCATCCCCTGTTCCAGATCCGAAAATCCGATGTAATGGATGAGTTTAGACTCCCGCAGCGCCGGTGGCACGCAGGCCGAAACGACTTGCGCTTCCGCTGCCGGGCACGGAAACACCCCCACCTTAAACTCTTGGCGTTCGTCGCCGCCAAAGATCACGGCAAATCCGGCGATGATGAGGAAAGGAAACAAGAAATTCCAGCCGAAGGCGGCGCGATCACGGAAAAATTCATAGTTGCGGGCCGCGAACATGGCCCACATTCTCTTGAATTGCATGCTTATTCCCTCAACTGTCGTCCGGTAAGATTCAAGAAAACGGTTTCCAGGGTGGGGGCTTCCACAGCCATCAGCCCCAGATCGATTCCGGATTCGACCAGGGCGTGCATCGCCTGATTCATCTCCTCGACCTGGATGACAGCCTTGCCATCGATCGTTTTGACTGTTAAGCCATTCTGGGCTGCAAGCGCATCCAGGTGATCGGCGGGCAGAATAATGTGGAATCCCTTGGTGTGCCGGGCAATCAATTCGGCGGGCGCTCCTTTGGCGATGATGCGCCCATGATCCATGATGGCTACCAGGTCGCAGAGCTGCTGGGCCTCTTCCATGGAGTGGGTCGTCAGAATGATGGTCTTGCCCTCGCGCTTGACGTTCTGGACGATCTCCCATAAGTTTCGGCGCGACTGGGGGTCAAGGCCGGTGCTCGGCTCGTCCAGAAAAAGCAGTTCGGGCCGATTGATGAGCGCCAGGGCCAATAGCAGCCGTTGACGTTGTCCGCCCGAGATTTTATCGTTCATCTGCTTGCGGATATCATCCAGATGACAGAGCTGAATCAACGCCTCTATCTCCAGGGTGCGCGGATAGAGCGATTGGAATGTCCGCAGGGTCTCCTGGACGCTCATGAACCCGAAAAGCGCGGTTTGCTGGAACATGATGCCGATCTTTTCGCGGAAGGATGCGCCGCGGGGGTGCCCCTGATAAAGAACCTGACCGGCGGTTGGCGGGATGATGCCTTCGATGATTTCCACCAGGGTGGTCTTGCCGGCGCCATTGGGTCCCAACAATCCCAGACAGATCCCCTGGGACATCGCAAGGGACAGATCGTTTACCGCCGTTACGGCCCCATAACGTTTGGTGACACCGATTGCTTCCAGAATTGCAATATCGCCCATAACCTTTTACATCAATCGGGACTCGGTTCTAAACGGTCCGATTCATCAGAGAGGAGCCACCATGACCCCAGTAACGTTTCGCGCCATGGTCGTCGAGGAGACGCCGGAGCGGCGTTTTGAGCGCCGCATCACCCAACGGGCAACCACTGACTTACCCAAAGGGGATGTTTTAATCAAGGTGCATTATTCTTCCCTCAATTACAAAGATGCCCTCTCGGCCAGCGGCAACAAAGGGGTCACCCGCCGCTATCCCCATACGCCCGGCGTGGACGCCGCCGGTGAGGTGGCGCAAAGCAGTGACCCGGCCTTTAAGGCAGGTGATCCGGTGCTGGTCACGGGCCATGACATGGGCATGAACACTTCCGGCGGCTTCGGCCAGTATATCCGGGTGCCGGCCCAATGGGTGGTGCCGCTGCCCCCCAACCTGACCCTGCGGGAGAGCATGATGCTGGGTACGGCCGGCTTTACGGCCGCCTTGAGCCTGCTGCGCCTGGAAGAGGCCGGCGTCTCGCCCCAAAGCGGCGACATCCTGGTCACCGGGGCCACCGGCGGGGTGGGCAGTCTGGCGGTGGCCATCCTGGCGCGGGCCGGATATGGGGTGATGGCGGCCTCAGGCAAACCCCAGGCCAAGGATTTTTTGAAGGATCTGGGCGCCAAGGAGATATTGGATCGTCAGTCCATCCTGGATGCGCCGGACAAAGCCCTTTTACCGGGACGTTTTGCCGGGGTCATCGATACGGTGGGGGGTCAGATCCTCTCCTATGCCGTGCGCTCCACCCAGTACGGCGGGGTCGTCACCTGTTGCGGCAATGCCGCTTCGGGCGACCTGCACCTGACCGTGTATCCCTTTATTCTGCGTGGGGTTCGGCTGATCGGCATCGACTCCGCCGAGTGCCCCATGACCATGCATCATGCCGTCTGGAAACGCCTGGCCGGTCCATGGAAGCTGCCCGGCCTCGATCGAATGACCACGGAGATCGGCCTTGAAGATCTGGAGGAGCGCATCCTTGCCATGCTGGCCGGCGGCGTCACCGGACGCTATCTGGTCAAACACGAAAGCTGATAAACTTAATTTATGAAACCGGACTTTGATTTCAATACAATAATCGACCGCAAGGACTCGGACAGCCACAAATGGCGTAAATATAAAGACAGTGAAGTCATTCCCATGTGGGTGGCGGACATGGATTTCGCCTCGCCACCCGCGGTCGTGCAGGCGCTTCATCGACGGGTGGACCACGCCATATTCGGCTATGCCGAGCCTGATCCGCGACTTAAAGAGGTGGTGGTCGAACATCTCCACCAGCGTCATCGATGGGATATCTCGCCGGAGTGGATCGTGTGGCTGCCGGGGCTGGTGACCGGATTGAACGTGGCTTGCCGCACGGTGGGCCGGCCCGGTGCCGGCGTCTTGACCACGCCGCCCATCTATCCCCCTTTTTTCACCGCGCCGCGTTTGGCCGGCAAACGGTTGCAGACATCGCCCCTCGCCTTGGGCGCATCGCGCTGGGAATTGGACCTTGACGGCCTGCGCCAGGCGGTAGCGCATGAAACCAGCCTCTTTTTGCTCTGCAATCCGCACAATCCGACGGGCCGGGTGTTTACCCGCCCGGAGCTCGAAGCCCTGGCCGAGTTGTGCCTGAACGCCAATCTGACGATCTGCTCGGACGAGATCCATTGCGATCTGGTCCTCGAACCCGGTTGCAGACATCTGCCCATGGCCGCGCTCTCTCCCGAAGTGGCTCGGCGAACGATAACGCTCATGGCGCCGAGCAAAACCTTCAACCTGCCCGGGTTGGGCTGCGCCTTTGCCATCATATCGGAATCCAAATTGCGGCGGCGCTTCCTGCGCGCCATGAACGGCATCGTGCCCCATATCAACATCTTTGGCTATGTGGCTGCCCAGGCCGCATACGAGTACGGCGCTCCCTGGCTGGAGGCCCTGTTGGCATACCTGCGGGACAATCGCAGCTTGGTTTACCAGGCGGTCCGGCAGATGGAAGGATTTCGGATGGCACCGGTGGAGGCCACCTACCTGGGCTGGATCGATGCCCGCCAAAACGGTTTTGAAAATCCGGCCCGCTTCTTCGAGCAACACGGGGTCGGGCTCTCCGACGGCGCCTTTTTCGGCGCCCCCGGCTTTCTGCGTCTTAATTTCGGCTGCCCGCGCACTCTCCTGACAACCGCCCTGGAGCGCATGTCCCAAGCCCTCCAAACCTGCCCGCGTGCCAATGCGTAGCGGGTGCGCAGCGACCGAAACCCTGTTGACAACCATAGAAATATATTCAAGAAATAGACTTCTTACACAGAAACGGATTCCCAAAGTACCCTTGATGAAAGGATTGGTTCCATGTACTTCATCGGCAATTTCCAATACCTTAGCGACCAGCAAAAAGAGAGCGAGGACGAGCGACGGCATGGCCTCTTTTCCATGATGGTGCAGGCGGATTCGGCGGACATGGCCTTGGAGATGTTCCGCCAACGGCTGTCGGCCTTCCGTCACTCCTCGAGCCTGTTCGAAGGCCGCTGCACCATTTATATCAGTCAGTTGTTGGAGTTCAACCAACTGCCCCAAGAGGATGCCGTTTTGCTGAATTTCAGATCCTATGCGGGCGACCCGGTATTGCCATTCATCGCCTGCGCGGTGCCGACCGAGCTGAGCAATTCCTGCACGATCCATGAGTGGGACCAGAACCACCCTACTACCGAGGGACGAGCAGACACCCTGTTCATCGAATTCCATTGAGGTGCGTCTGGGGCCATGCCGACCGCTTCTCCTTCATATATCGAGGCACTGAAGCAGTCCGCACTGCGGGCCAGGGCGGCCCAAGCCACAGCCGCCCTGGCCTGTTGTACCCTGTGCCCACGCCGCTGCGGCGTGAATCGCTCCGCGGGCGAAAGCGGTTACTGCGGCACCGGCGCCCGGGCCAAGGTGGCCAGCTACAGCCCCCACTTTGGCGAAGAGGCCCCCCTGGTGGGCCGTCACGGCTCCGGCACGATCTTCTTCACCCATTGCAATCTCTTGTGCAACTTCTGCCAAAATTTTGAGATCAGCCAGGGCGGAGAGGGCTGGGAGGTGTCCGCACGCCAACTGGCCGACATCATGTTGGCGCTGCAATCCGCCGGCTGCCACAACATCAATCTGGTGACCCCCTCGCATGTCATTGCTCAGATCCTGGAGGCCCTTGTGTTGGCCGCCGAAGACGGTCTCAACATTCCCCTGGTGTATAACAGCAGCGGATATGACCAAGTGTCGGCCATGCGTCTTTTAGATGGCATCGTAGATATTTACATGCCGGACTTCAAGTTCTGGGACAGCCCCATCGCCACCCAAACCTGCGATGCGCCCGATTACCCGGAAGTGGCCCGCCAGGCCCTGTTGGAAATGCATCGGCAAGTGGGCGATCTGGTTTTGGACCCCAACGGTTTGGCTATTCGAGGCTTGCTGGTACGCCACCTGGTGCTGCCTCAAAACCTTGCCGGCACCCGGATGGTCATGCGCTTCATCGCCACTCAAATCTCCACAAACACCTATGTCAATGTCATGTCCCAATACCGCCCCTGCGGCCGGGCGCGCGAGGTCCCGGCCCTATCCCGCCCCACCACGCACAAAGAGTTCGAGCAGGCCCTGGGCGACGCCGAAGAAGAGGGCATCACCCGACTGGATCAGCGCCGGCGGGTTTTCGGCATTCGGTAACGACACCCGGACCGCCCAAGCGGCCCGGCGGAAAGCATCGATAACATCCAGAAAGGAGCAGCGTTTATGAAGTACCCCACAAGTTTGACCTTAATGCTGGTTTGCCTGGCCGTGGCCACCTCGGCCTTCGCCCAGAACGCGCCTGACAAGGTGCGTATTGAAACCAGCAAGGGGACCATCGTGGTCGAACTCGATCCCGAGGCCGCCCCCAAGACCACGGCCAATTTTCTGACCTACGTCGATAACGGCTTCTACGATAACACCATTTTTCATCGCGTCATCCGGGGCTTCATGATCCAGGGCGGCGGATTTACGGCCGACATGCGCCAGAAACCTGTCCAGGCCCCCATCCGGAACGAAGCGGACAACGGCCTGAAAAACAAAGTCGGCACCATCGCCATGGCACGTACGGGCGATCCGCACTCGGCCACGGCCCAATTCTTCATCAACGCGGCCGACAATGCCTTTCTGGATCACAAGTCCAAAACCCCTCAGGAATGGGGATATTGCGTCTTCGGCAAGGTGGTCGAAGGCCTGGAGGTGGTGCGCGCCATCGAAGCGTTGCCGACGACCAACCAGGGCGTTCATCAGAATGTACCCGTAGAACCGGTGGTGATCAAAAGCGCCAAGCGCCTGCCGCCCCCTGCCCCGCCGGCGCCCGCGTTGAAATAGGTGATCGCCAGCGATTCTCGGTGAACCGTCACAGTGCGTTCAGGTCATGGTCCGTCTTCGCCGGTCGGCTACGCCGCGACACGTCCGAGGCACCATTGGCCATATATTTTTAGTGCCGCTTTGGTGCAGCGTAGGAAAAGCGGCCTGGACTGTTTGAGCGCAGCGAGTTTCCAGGCCGCCCGGAGCGCACCATTAGCGGCACTTGAAATGTGTGGCCGGTGAATCGGGACCATGACCTGAACGTGCTGTGCGCGTATTGGCCCCGAGGATATATAACGGCGTCATTCAAGATCGTAATGGGCTTCACCCTCCAAGCGCAGCCCATCGTAGACCCGTTGGCGTGCGAGGGCGGCCGCCTTGAGCGGCACCACGTGCACATCCACGTAGTCGTACACTTTGGCCCGGGAGATGCCTTCGGAAGGTCGCAAGATTCTGCCGAGATATTGCAGGATGCGGCCGCTGAAGCGCACCGGCGTGGCCAGGAAAAGCGTCGACAAGCGCGGGCAATCGAACCCTTCGCCGATGAGTTGGCCCGTGGCGATCAACACCCGGATCGCACCGGCATTGAGCCGCTGGACGATCTCGCGGCGCTGCTCCATGGGCAACTCTCCGGTGAGGACCTCGGCCGCCACATGGTGCTTGTGCTTGAGCAGGGCCTGGAGCACCTGGCAATGCAGCTTGCGGTCCGAGAGCACCAGGCAGACCCCCGGCCGCTGGTTTTCGGACACTTCGTGGTGCACATCGGCGACAATCAGACGGTTGCGGATATCGTTATGCGCCAGCTCCGAGAGCATGGTGCTGTATTCGCTGACCGGGTCGGCATAGGAGATAAATTCCGTGGGCCGAAAGACTACATCGATATCCAGAATCTGGCCGCTGGCCACCAACTCGGCGGCATCCACCTGGTGGTGCAAATCCCCCAGATGCCAGAAAATCAGTTTGGAAAGCCGATCCCGGCGGTAGGGCGTGGCCGAAAGCCCCAGCATATACCGGCTGTCAAATGCCGTGACCGCTTCGGTAAACGTGCGGCTGGGGGCGCGATGGCACTCGTCCACCACCATGTGCCCGAAGTGGGGTGCGATCTCCTCGGCACAGCGATAGACGGATTGCACCAGGGCCACGGTGATCTTGTCACCGATCGTCCGGCGGCCGCCGCCGATGAACCCCACCTGCGCTTTGGGTATGGAGAGGAACGTCTCGATGCGCGCCATCCACTGGAGGGCCAACTCCTTGTTGTGAACGATCACCAGAGTGGGTTGGCGACGCCGGGCGATGATGTAAAGGGCCATGACGGTTTTGCCGCTGCCCGTGGGGGCGCTCAAAGTGCCGAAATCCCTGGCCAGCATTTGGGCCGCAGCCGTTTGCTGAAAGGGACGCAACTCGCCGCCGAAAGCGAAATCCACCTCGGGCAGTTTGCGGCGTCGATCGTCGATGACGATCTCCTCCTGGTGTTTTCGGGCCAGCAGCACCAGGCTGCGCATTAGTCCGCGGGGAACGATCAGGCCATTGGCCCCAAGGCGCTGGTAGAAGGTCAGGGTCTTGGGAACCCCCTTGTTCCAGCGTCCCATGCGCTCGTTTTCGATCCACTTGGGGTTGGCGAACTGCAAGCGGCCGATCAGCTCCAGCAGAATGCTTTCCGGAAGCTGGGACAGTCGCAGATGGTTGGCGATGAGGATTTTCACGAATGGTTATCTCGAAGCGGTAAAGAAACAAGGCATTTGTCAGGCAAGCCATAACATAAACGAAGGGATTTTGCTCATAAAGGTGATGGCTAATACTTCAGGCGGGCATAGAGGCTCTTCTGGGAAGCCAGACGCGCCTCTTTCAGGGTACGGATGCCTTGGGCCGCCAGCAGGGGAATGAGCCGCAGGAATACTTCCGCGGTGGCCACGGCGTCTCCGATGGCCGTATGGCGCCCCATGATCCGCACCCCCAACCGTTCGGCGACCGCTTGCAGGCCGTGCCCCCGTTGGGCGGGATGGACCGTATCGGAGAGCAACATGGTGTCCAGGATGGGATTGGTGAAGCGGATTTGGGTGACCGCCTCTTTGATCTGCAACATGCGCATGTCGAAGGCGACATTGTGACCGACCAAGACGGTCTCGCTGGCGAATTGGTGAAAACGGGGCAGCACCTGGGCGATGGTCGGCTGATCGATGAGCATCTCCGGTCGGATGCCGTGAAATTTCACGGATTCCCATGGCAGGGTGCGTTGGGGATTGACCAGTTGATCGAACTGCTCGCTGCGCAGCAACCGTCCATTGACCACCCGCACCGCCCCGATGGAGATGATCTCGTCGCCGCCGCGGGGGTCTAAACCCGTGGTTTCGGTATCGAACACCGTATAGACCAACTCCGTGAGCAGGCGATCATCCAATTCAGGCTTGAGCACGGCGGACTGAAAAAGATCGAAATCGTAAAATTCGGGCCGCGAATCGGGTAACACCGTGGAGAAACCATCCAAGCTAACCGCCTGGTCAGCTTCCAGGGCGGGCAGCAGCAAGCGCAACCCGGTGCTTCCGGTTGTTTGCTCCGCCCGCAGATTCCACAATTTAGCGCCATGCGCCTTGAGAATGTCGATGATCGGTATGGCCAATTCGATGCCATCGATCTTGGCCAGGCTGTGTTTCCAGCCCAAAAGCCCCTCGTTGTCCACCGGCGGCCCGGTCCAGGTCATGTCCAGATAGACCCAACTCTGCTTGAGGTACAACCGGCAGTGGATGTCGACCACCTGAACGGACTGTTTGAGCCGGTGAAGAACACAAAGCAGCGCCCCGGTAAGATGGTGCATGTCGACACTGATGGGCACGGCCTGCAGGTCGGTCTCGATCTCCAGGCGCATTTGAAGCGTCTCGGCGGCGCGATGGGAGAGAAAGCGGGCCCACTCCACGACATCCACCAGCGTGAGCGGCCAGGGTTGGTTGGGGGACCACCTGGCGGTGATATCCCGGCGGGTGAGCAGGCCGGCCGTCAGTTCGGTCTCCTTAGCCAAAAGAGCGATGAGGTGATCCCGCTCTTGGGGAGATAAGGTTTCAGCACTGAGAATTTCCACCGTGGATTTGATGACCGAAATGTGCTGCGTCAACTGATACTGCCAGCTTTGCAGGCGCGTTGAGGTCTCCCTTTCCTTCTGGACCTTGGCGCTTTGGTCGTCCACATAGAGAATAAATCCCGAAATATGCTGCTGGCTGTCGAGGACCGGGATGATTTCCACCGGAAGTAAATTGCCGGCTTGGGTTTCGATCAAGAAGCGTTCATTGGCCGAGCCCTGTCCCAAGGAGAGTTTCTGGCCGATGCGATCCAGGGACTGAGTGATCAGGTTGGTGTCGATCAGCGAGAAAACCGAGCGTCCCAGACCGATCATATGGCTGCCGCTTTGGGCGCCGGCCCCATCGATCTGGGGCGGCATCAGCAGCGCCCGGACTTTGCGATTGTAAAAAACGATTCGGCCATCGATATGGCACACCAGAATCCCCTGGGGCAGGTCTTCGAGCAATGCGGCCAGGATGCTTCTTTCCGCTTCGGTTTCCGCTTTGGCCAGGTGCAGTTGCTGTTCCACCGACTTGCGAAAACGGGATTGCTCGTCGGCCCCTGCATTAATGGCCTCCGCCAGACATCGAACATCATAGCAACCATTGCGTCGAATGCGCAGCGAAGGATCGACCGTATTGATCATCTTGACCTGTTCGATGATCTGATTGATCGGGATGATATAGAAATGGAAGAACCAATCCAAAGCGAAACCGAGGGCCACGAAGACGACAATGAAAATCATCAGGAAGAAAAGGAAATAGCGTTCGAAAATAGCATTCAGGACCGTTTGTTGCTCGGGGCTGAAGTGTTGCCACAACATCACGCCGATAACACCGAAAACCAGAAGAGAGATAATGGTTATCGCGCCGATGGCCCGCCAGAATGTTTTCTGGGTTTTCAAATTGTACTCGAACCTCTATTCCATGCAGGGCACTCGCATGTTGTTTCTCTGAAGCGTCACCTGTATGCATAGACTACATGCGATTGCCCTGCTATTCAATGTCAAAAGACTTGCCAAAATCCAGGGTGACCGCTATGAATGGTAAGGCATCTTGGCTCAATTCCCCATTAGCCATTCATCGCTCCGGAAGGTAATCCATGCAAATCAAAGAACAGCTTTTTTTCACATCCCCGCCCACCGTGCGCAAGGCCATGCTTTATCTGGCGGCGGGCTGGATCTCCCTGATGGCCTTTATTTATCATATTAATGCGGCCTTTCCGGGGACAGTCCATTTGAATAACGCCATTCGCGTGGCCATCGTGGGCCTGGGCATCGCCTACTTTGTCTTCAGAATCAGACCGTGGGCGCGCACTTTGTGCATTGTTATCAACATCGGCGCCATTGGCATCAACGTGCTCTTCCTGGCCATCCGCCTGACCACCCTGGGACTGACTTCGCCCGGGCTTACGCTGCATGCCCTGCTCACCACGGTACTCTTTGGCGTTTGCACCTATTTTTTGTTGATCCCACCGACGGCGGCCTTTTTCCGCGCCCAACTGCCCGTTAAAAAAAGCGCTCCCGAAGAGAAGTAAATTAGGGATCGAAGAGAGGAGCTCCAACATTGAATTCAGCATTGCCCCCCAAACAAGTCGTCTGCCCATGCGGTCACAGTTTTACCAGTGAACAATACTCCAACTGGTGCGCCAAGTGCGGCCGACAGGTTTTCTACGATTCCCGGGACCAAGGCAAGGCCCGCTTCAACAATATTTATATCATGATCGCGATCGCGGCCGCTTTTGGTCTTATCGCCTACTTTTTTATCGAACTGCTCCTCACCCCCGTCTTGACCCTTTTTCGATAGCGTCAAACGAAGCGCCGGGCATGCAGCATGAATATGCCCGCGTGCCCGGCGCTCTTAAAGGCATTGTCGGCCCTTGCGCTTTAATCCATTTCCTGGAAATAAGTAGAAGCCAGAGTATAGGAGCGCAGGGCAGCACTCGGTCCCTCTTCGGTATCGCTCAAGGCCCGCACCGTCCAGAAGTAGGGTGTTTTTTTGTTCAGCAGTTTGGGGGGCACCTGAAAAGTGGGCGCATCCACCCGCTGGTCCACCAAACAATCGGCGCAGGCTGCCTTGGGTGCCAGGGCACTCAAGCTTTCGGAAGAGATCGAAACGAAGACGCGGTAGCCTTTGGCCCCGGCGACCTCATTCCATTTGAGCACGGTCGTCGGCACCTGATTCTTGGCCTTGTCCTTGGGGCTCTTCAGTTCGGGAGCGGCCAAGGAATCGGCCGGCACCTGAGCCGGAGTCCATATCAGTACCAAGGCCATGGCAACAAAAAGACCATAGCGCATTCTCATCATTCTTCACGCTCCCTTGTTTTATGTTACGCGCGGCCGGTGCCATAACGACTTCTCCGGCCGCGCGTTTACATCAGAGATTGGGTTTTATCCCCACAAGCCGACGCCGAAACTCGCTACCCAGAGGACAACGAAGATCATGACCCCGATCAACCATTTATCTTCCAGTTTCATCGTTTTTTTCCTTTCGTATTAAGGTTGATGTCGATCCTATTCTTTCACCACGATACGGGTCTCTTTTTCGGCCCGGGCGATCTGCTCCTCATTGGTCGTCGAAAGCTCGGACTTGAAGGTCAAGGCCCACATCATGACGATGCCGATGGCCCACCAGGCGATTTGCCAGGACCACAGGGGCGAGAAGCCGGCGAACGAGAAGGCATTGTTGCCGAGGATACAGGCCGGTCCAATGGCGAAGAAGAACCACAAGGGGGTGGCCACCTTCATGACGCCGCGCCATTTGCGACCGTTTTCAGTGGGACTGTCCACACTGTCCAGCCACTGGCGCACCTCGGCTTGGCGTTCGATGGTATCCTGTTTGTCCTTTAAGCCCAATCCACGGCAGAGGTAGGCCACCACCAGGCCGGTGAAGGTGCCCCAGAACGCGCAATGCATGGAGAGCGGGTTGGGCCACACCTTATAGGTGAGATAGACCGCCAGCATACCGGCGGCCGTTCCCAACACAGCGCCAATGCGCGGGAACTTGAAGCCCCAGATCACGCCCAACAACAGAAGATACATCACGAAGCCGAAGGCGGTTGCCAGGGCGCCCAGGATAACCAGGGCCGCCGTGGAGGTAAGACCCACAGCCAGGGCAGCGACCGTCAGAATGGTCGTGAACAGGCGGTTAACCCAGATCTGCTCAGATTGTCCGGCCTGTTGATTGCGGATGTAACGCCAGTAGACATCGCGCAGCAGGATCGAACCGCCGGTATTGATATAAGGCGCAGCCGTGGAGTGAATCGCGGCAATGGCGCCCATGAAGACCAACCCGATCATGAACGGTGGCAGGAACTGCTGAATCAGGGTGGGCACGATGGTGCGGTCGCTCATCCCTTGGAAAGCGGCCACTCCGGCGACCTCGAGCACTTTGGCGCCCATGCCCTGGAAAGCCGTGAAGAAGAACAGGGCGAAGCCGACCACGAAGGTGGACATGAAGGTCTGCTGCCAGGCCAGGGGTTTGGGAGATTTGATGCCGAAAAAGGTCATGGTGAAGGCCGGGGATGACTGGATGCCCATGAGGGCGAACATGTAGGTCAGGACCATCACTGCCGTCCAGGAAGCGGCCCCTTTTTTGCCGAGCCCCCAGGTGATTACTTCAGGAACATTGAGAAATTTTTGATCGAGATTGTTCATGACCTGGGTAAAGCCGCTCCAGCCGCCGAACTGGGGATCCAGGATCACGAAAAAACCCAGCGTGACGATGCCGCCTACCAGGAGGCAGAACTGGAGCACCCCCACCCAGGCGCCGGCCTTCATGCCGCCGGTGACGACGTAAAACCAGACGATGGCGGCCAGAAAAATGGCGCCCCAGGTGAAATCCACGCCGGCGATGACATTGAAAAGGGCGCCGGCCGCCATCAACTGCACTGCCGAGTAGAAGATCGAATAGAGCACCGCGGTGATCACCACCAGGAAACGCAACGGCTCGCTATTGAAGTAATAGGCATACATGTCGCCCGGCGTCACGAAGCCGTAGCGTTTGCCCAGCAGCCAGGTGCGCTTGGCGAAGAAGGTGCCGGTGATGGGAATGGTGAGCACGTAAAAGGAAGCGAAGGCATAAGCCAAGCCATCGCGCCAGATCAAGCCGGGATGGCCGATGAAGGTCCAGCCGCTGAACGAGGCCGCCGTGGCCGCCATCAAGAAGGCGATGAACGGCACCGAACGGCCGCCGATGGCGTAGCCGGCCGACGTTTTCTCCTTGAAAAACCCTTTCATGCCCTCATAGAAGGCGTAAACGATGTAGAGCCCTAGACATATGTACACCCAAGTTACAGCACTCATAACTTCCCTCCTTTTTCCTCCGGAGAAGTTGGCCTGCGGCCATGGCCCCAGGCCGTTATTGGGACGAACGATGCGGTTCTCAGCGCTTCACTGCCTCTACTTCTGGACCATATGGCGAATGTCGTCCACGATATCGGGGTTGGCCAAGGTGGTGACATCGCCGACATCTTTTTTATTGGAAATGGCGCCCAGAACCCGCCGCATGATTTTTCCCGAACGGGTCTTGGGCATGTCTTTGACGATCCAAACCTGGCGCGGTTTGGCGATCTTACCGATCTGGTCGCAGATGGCATCCGAAATCTTCTTGGCCAGCTCGGGAGAGGCCGTAAAGCCGGGCTTGAGGGCCACATACAGATCGGGCTCGCGGCCTTTGATTTCATGGGCCACCGGCACCACAGCCGCTTCGGCCACCTCGGTAACCACCAGCGCGGCCGATTCGATCTCCTTGGTGCCCAGGCGGTGACCGGAGACATTGATGACGTCATCGATGCGGCCCAGGATGCGGAAATAACCGTCCTCGGCTTCCACGGCGGCATCGCCGGCCAGGTAGGGCCAGTCGCGCCAATCCTTGCTTTGGGGATTCTTGCAGTAGCGGGCATAGTAGTTGGTGACGTAGCGCTCGCGATCGCCCCAAATGGTCTGGAAAGCGCCCGGCCAGGGATTCTGGATGCAGATATTACCCGCCTTGCCTGAACCGCTGGGCACTTGCTTGGCCTCATCGTCTAAGATGATGGGATGGATGCCCGGCATGCCCGGACCTGCGCTGCCCGGTTTCATGGGGGTGATGCCCGGCAGGGTGCTGCACAGGAAGCCGCCGGTCTCGGTCTGCCACCAGGTGTCCACAATGATGGCTTCGCCCTTGCCCACCATCTTATGGTACCATTTCCACACCACCGGTTCGATGGGCTCGCCCACGGTGGTCATGTGCTTGAAATGGTAATTGTACTTGGCTGGCTCATCGGGCCCGATCTTGCGCAGGGCGCGGATGGCGGTGGGCGCGGTGTGGAAGATGTTGACATCCAGGTCCTGGGCGATGCGCCAGGGCCGGCCGGCATCCGGATAGGTGGGAACCCCTTCGTAGATGACGGTGGAGGCGCACAGGGCCAACGGGCCGTAAACGATATACGAGTGGCCGGTGATCCAGCCGATGTCCGCCAGGCACCAATAGACATCTTCCGGATGAATATCCTGCACATACTTGGAAGTGCCGGTGACATAGGCCAGATAGCCGCCGGTGCTGTGCTGGCACCCCTTGGGTTTACCGGTGGTACCGCTGGTGTACATCAGAAAGAGCGGTGCTTCGGCCGGCATCGGGACCGGATCGATACGCACGCCGTAGTACTTTTTCAAAACATCGTTGACGAAATAGTCCCGGCCCTGGACCATGGGGGTGCTGGCCGAATATTTTCCGGGATAGCGTTGCCACACCAGGACCTTGTCCACCTTCTGGCCCTGCTTTTCCGCGGATTCCACAGCCACATCCGCGTTCTGCTTGTGATTGATCAGGGTTCCCGAGCGATAATAGGCATCTAGGGTGATGAGCACGTGGCTGCCCGAATCCACGATGCGGTCGGCGCAGGCGGTGCCGCTGAATCCGCCGAACACCTGGGAGTGGATGATCCCCAGACGGGCGCAAGCCAGCATGGTGATGGGCAATTCCGGCACCATGGGCATGTGCAACGTGACGCGGTCGCCAGCTTTCAACCCGCAAAAATCCCTCAGGACTGCCGCGAATTCATTCACCCGGACATAGAGCTCCTGGTAGGTGATGTGTTCGTATTTCTCCTCCAGGGGTTCGGGTACGAAGTGAATGGCGGTCTTGTTTTTATTCTTGGCAAGATGCCGATCGATGCAATTGTAGCTGGCATTGATCTTTCCGCCGACAAACCATTTGAAGCAGGGCGCATCACTGGTGTCCAAGATGGTGTGCCAATACTCGTACCAGTCGAGCATATCGGCATACTCCTTGAAACAATTGGGAAAGTTTTCCAGGCTGAAGCGCTTGTAAATCGATTTGTCCGTCATGTTCGCCTGGGCGACGAACTCGTTGGACGGGTAGTAGTACCCCTCCTCTTGCCAATGAACGGCAATCTCGGCCTCAGAAGTCTCGACGATTTCCTTTTCTGCCATGATCCACACCCCCTTAATGCTTAAGATTATGCCTTCTGAAATTGGGGCCTCGCCGGTGATCGCCTGCCGGGCGTTTTGCGCCGAAAGCGCTTGGCTTGACCGCCTCCCTAGCGAAAAAGCACTTATGCCGGATGGAACATCCCCCCTTTCTCGATTGAGCCGGTATGATTCGATCTGGTTTATCTGGAAATCGGTAACGATCGCTGCGTGTATCGATGGTTCACTGGAACGTCGAAAAGGCCATGGGAGCTTCGGGGGTAGGATCTGCTGGTCTTATAACCGGTGCCGCATCAGTCCCTGAGGATCAGGCGTCCAATTCAATTTTCAATGGCTCGTCAATGGCGCTCCGCTTTTCAACGCATATGCCTCGCTCAAGGATCTCGAAGGCATAATCCAAGTTTTTTTTGAGATGGGCTTTGCTTTCTTCTGCTTCACCATCGCCTCTTTCCCAGAGCACCAGGCCATAGAAAGCAGCCCAGATAATCTGGGCCAGTTCGTATGGATATAGCTTCAGTCCCCGATCCGGATCGAAGCCGCTCTCGAACAGCGAGGCGATCTTGTTCATGGCCTTAACACTCAAGGCGCTGATCTCGTTCATCAGCTCCGGGGTTAATTGTTGGACCGCTTCGTTGGATTGCAGGAAGAATAGATTTTTCAGAATTAAGGGGTCGAATTCGTAGACATCGAACAAGGCTTTTTTCAAAGAGGATAGTTTTTGCTGACCGTTGAGCTGCTTCTCATCGGCCAAATGCTCCATGCGCAGGAAGAAGTATTCGAGCACTCTCAGCGATAGAGAGGCGCACAGGTCATCCTTGCTATTAAAATAGAGGTAGAGCGTGCCGGGGCTCAACTCGGCTTCATTGGCGATATCCTCCATGGTCGCGCGGCCAAAGCCCTTGATGGAAAAGACGCGTTTGGCCGCAACCATGATCTGCTGCCGTCGGCGTTCCTTTTCCCGCTCTTTTCGTTCATGGATACCCATTTAATGAATCCTATTTATTTCCTATATTTCTTTTAAATACCTTATTGCCACTGTGTCAAGTTTTTTTTATTCATTTAATCTTATCATGTACATATAATGATATGGGCCCCGATAACGATGTTGGAGATCCCGCCCGGCGCCGAATGAGAACGCTTACAATGCTTTGTTATTCTATGGTTAAATAATGATGTGAACCTGTAACGAACCCAATCGAGGAGGCATCGCTTCAACGATGCAATTTGTTTGAGCCCACAGTCAGTTCGAAGATCGGATACGATGCCTCTTCTGGGCTTCGTACAAGGAGGGGATGGCAATGGCGACGCGATTGAGCCCCTCGACGGTCATCCACGGGTTGGAACGATCGGCATTCGAACCGCCCATCGTCAGGGGCAATGCGTCTTTGCGCTGAATGCCGATGTAGAAAGCCTGGGGAAAATGCTCGAACATGGTCTCGGCCGTAGCCGAGGATGTGCCGAGAAAATCGTAACTCCGGGCAAACTCGCTGTTCGCCGCCTGGGTATAGCAGGTCATGCAACGCGGGGCCCGGATGTTCCAGAATACATTGCGTACACCCGCATGGGGCATGACGCTCAGGTCGCCGCCGGGGCAGACATAAAAGCCATCCAGGTTCTCGAAGAGATTCTCATAAGGAAATACGCCGTGAAAATCGATAACGGCATCGGTGGCGTTCTGTGCATCCCGGCCGTCATAATGGGTGCGGCAGGCTGTAAAAACATTCCCCGCCGCCATCATTTTGACCGTGACGGGATGCACCATCCGGGCGTAAAACTCGACAGCCTTGACCAACAGATCATTGCTGTGGGCGATGGTGACGCCTGCATGGGCGGCATGCCCATGGAACTGAAGCTCCTGGAGGGTGATCTGGCTGGATCGGATCGCGATGATGCCCTGGGTAAGATCCTTGAAGGCCATGTCCCGCACCCAACTATCCACGGCAGCACTGATCCAGATGCCGTTCCAGAGATAGTCCTGCTCTTTGGCGCTGCGCACGATTTTTCCATCGGCACCCAGAAATGGTTTGTGATGCCGGTAACCGCCCGGCCAACTGCTTTGAAAACGCAGGTGTTCGATTCCCACTTGTTTGACACCTTCAAACGAATAGATCTGAGGACGATAGCGGGCCCACTGATCGAAACGCGCGGGTTTGGCCAAGCGCACGGTATGCCGGTCGATAATTTTTTCGATCCGGACGATCCAGGTGTGACGCTTGGAGATTTCGCCGAAGGAATCGCTCTGGGCGGCGACGAAACGGAACGGCGCGCTCAATTGGGCGGCAAGATCGGCTTTGTCCGGCGCCGGATGCACCCCATCGATGAGCGGGTCGGTGAATTCGATGGCGACGGTTTGTCCGGCGGAAAGCAACGAACTGTCCGAAACCCCGATCGTCCGTGATCCCCTGGGGGTGTCGCCCGTGCAGGCGGCCAGCGCACGCCTTGTCTCGGCCCCCATCACCGCGACGATGGCACCGTGGCGGGCCTCCTCCTGGGCTGGAACGGTACCCAGCCGGCGAACCCCCTTGGCCGGCGCCGGCGCCCCCAGGTGGAAGATGGTGCCATTGTCCCCGCTACCCTGGCCGCGCAGGACGATACGATCCTGAGCGATGCGCAGAAAGCGTCCATCGGGGGTGGAATGAATCTCGTAGCGTCCCTTAGGCACCAGGACGACACCCCCTCCCACCGCTCCGGCGGCGTCGATGGCGGATTGAATGGCCGCGGTGTCATCGCGGCCATCGTCCGCGACCGCACCGAAACGCGGATGGGTCACATCGAAAAGCGGTCCATCGATCTGGGGAATCGGAAGGTCGCCCATCTCATAGCCGGCATAGGAAAAATCGGGCAGGTTCCTTGCGATGGGGCCTTGGGACACATAGTCGGCCCAAACGATTGGGGTCCAACCCTTTTGCATGTCGTTTGAATTCGGGGCCCTCTTGTGGGAGCATGAGGCACATGTAAGGGCTACACACCCCATCAGCACCAGTATCGTTAGGCATAAAGAGGGGTTTGGCCTGGGTGTGTGCGCTCTGCAAAAGGTCATGGTCGATTCCTGTTTCATCGATTCACGCATAAGCCGCTGTTGACGGCAAGCAGATGAAACCATCATATTCGTTGCCGCTTGTCAAAATTTTTCCTTTGACACCCTTCACGGAACTTTCTATAGCGCCGATGCCGTCAGGGTTCGCCATGGGCTGGACCATATCTTCCGACATTTTGTGGCATAATATGCTTTTCAATTCCGTCCATTTCGCCTTTTTCTTTATCGTCGCGGCAGCGCTGTTGGCGGCCACGCCGGCGCGTCACCGCTGGATACCCCTATTGGCGGCCAGCTATTATTTTTATATGTCCTGGCGGGCAGAGCATGTCCTGGTGTTGATGGGCGCCACCCTGGCCACCTACCTGGCCGCCCGGGGGATGTCCGCCTGTGCCCATCCGGGCACAAAAAAGATGATCTTGTGGTTTTGTCTGCTCGTCAATATCGGCACGCTGTTCTTCTTTAAGTACTTCAACTTCTTCAGCCACTCGTTGAACGAGGCGCTGCGCGCCTGGAATATTTTCGCGGATGTGCCGGTCATGGATATCGTGCTGCCCATCGGCATCTCCTTCTACCTTTTCCAGTCCACCGGATATGCGGTGGATGTCTATCGGGGCCGCGTGCAGCCGGAACGACATCTGGGCGTCTTCGCCCTTTTCGTGGCCTTCTGGCCCCAGATACTGGCCGGGCCGATCGGCCGGGCCGAGCAGTTGCTGCCGCAGTTCAGGAAAAGCCATGGCTTCGACTATCAGCGGGTGGTTCGCGGCTTGCGCCTGATGCTCTGGGGCTTGTTTAAAAAGGTGGTCATCGCGGACCACCTGGCGGTCTACGTCGGCCAGGTATATGGACAACTGGAGACCTATCACGGCTTTCCGTTGATTTTCGCGGCTGCTTTCTACACGGTGCAAATCTATTGCGACTTTTCGGGATACACGGATATGGCGCGCGGGGCCGCCAAGATGATGGGTTTTGAACTGATGGAGAATTTCAACCGGCCTTATTTTGCCAAATCCATGCGCGAGTTCTGGCAGCGCTGGCACATCTCCTTGTCCAGTTGGTTCAGAGACTATGTGTATATCCCGCTGGGCGGACGACGGGTGGCGCCCTGGCGCTGGTACGTCAACCTGATGATCACCTTTACGCTCAGCGGTCTTTGGCACGGTGCCAACTGGACTTTCGTCATCTGGGGGGCGATTCATGGCGGCTGCCTGGTGCTCGAATACATGAGCGGCGGCTTTCAGGAGCGCCTGGCCGACAAGCTCTTTCGGAGTAAGAACAGTTTCGGCCACAAAGCCCTGCAGGCCGGCATCACGCTGAGCCTGGTCTGTCTGGCGTGGGTTTTCTTCCGGTCGGATTCGGCCTCGGACGCCTTCTACTGGATCGCCCACATGGCTGTACTCGACCCGAATCAGATGGGAATCGGCATTGTCAGCCCTGCTTCATTTATGCTTTCGATCCTGCTGATCCTGATCCTGATGATTGCCGATTTAAAGGAGAGGCGCATGAAGCTGCACGCTTACCTGGAGCGTTGGCCCCTGGCGGTGCGTTGGTCGGTGTATACCTTGACCACCTGGGCCGTGGCCATTGCCACCATCTTCGGGGTGCGGCAGGAGTTTATTTACTTTCAATTTTGACCCTCAGATTCAGTACCAGATAAATCCTATATGGTAAAAAAATTCATCTGCAAAGCGCTGGTTTTTCTTCTACTCAACAGCCTTCTCCTCACCGGCGTGCTCTATTTCTTTTCCGGACGCAACCGTCATATCCGCATGCCCAATTGGGAAACCGAATCCAACCTGTTGGCCATGGGCCGGAACGAAAACTTTGGCCTGGCCTTGCTGGGTACTTCCCGGGGTCGGGTGTTGTCCCGGGATGGCAATCACCGCATGCTGGAGGAAATTCTGGGACGCAAGGCGATCAACCTGTCCAAGGGGGGCGGCGGCGGCCTGATGCCGGCCGAACTGCACCTTTCCTATTTCTACCACCGCGGCAACCGCGCCGACCAGGTCATCTATCTGGTGGACCCCTGGGTCTTCTTTTCCCCCATCAACAACGAAAACAACGACTTTTTTCTTAGGGATGAACCCTTCGAGCTTTTCATCCTGGCCAAGCTCATCGCCGACCGCTATCCCCTGGACCGCATCGCTTCCTATTTGCAGATGATTGGCGTGAAAGATTGGGCGGCCATTTCGCGCTACGCGGCGCCCGGCCTGACGGAAGGCAGCTTGCAAAAAATCGATGCGCAAAAAATCGCCCAGGCCAGGGAACATTATCTTTCCAAATATGCCCCGGATGGGTTTGAAAGGTACAGCGGCTACGTGGACCGCATCAATGACCTGGTGGCGCGCAACGGCGGCCGGATCGTCTACGTCATGCTGCCGATGTTGATTCCTGATTTTCCAGGGATGGCTCAGGTGGATGAAAAGCTCCGGCAGGTGGCGGCCCAGCACGCACACGTGAGCTATTACAATCTCGCCGAAAGCATGCACGACACGCGCTATTTTTACGACCACATGCATTTCAACAAAACCGGGATCGCACATTTTGCCCGGAATTGCCTTTATCCCGTGTTGAATGGAGAGCAGCCGAATCTAAAGTGATGGGGAGTCGGTGGGGTTCAGCAACTTGATCATGGCCGGAGAAGCGGCTATACGTTCGGCTTCCCGGCTCAGGCGCTGGAGCTCATCCGCGCTCTTAAACGCCAATTGCAGGGAGTATATCTGGCCTTCAAAATGCTGCGGTGCGAGCAGTTGCATGCCTTCGGCGAGTTTAAGCTCTTTTACGGTTCTCTGATAGTGCTCTTCGAAAGTGGTGATTTGCGGATAACGCCGCTTTTTCAGATAGTGTCGAATCAGCTGGGTCTTTTGACCTTTATCCATGTGGGGGTCCTGCCGCCAATCGGCGACAGGCGCCGCTGTGAGCAGCGCCTGGGGCGGTGTGCCTTCCCGGCCGGCGATGCCTTGAATCCATTCCAGCACTTCACGTTGCCGATTCAGGCTCAATTGAAGCTCTTGGAACAATAGTACCAGTTCCTTGGCCGCGGCCTGATCCGGCATGGCATGCAGCCGCATCGCAATGGGCAGGGCAAGGTTGCCATTGATCAATGCCTGCTGAAGCGGCGCGGCCATTTGCAGCACATGCTTCAACTTGGCGGCCAGCTCATGGTTGACGGCCAGCCCGATAGACTGGGCCAAGGATGCAATGTCTTGGGGAGCAGCCGCGGCATGGCTCAGCAGACCCCAGGCCCGGGCCATCTCCACCAGGTTGAGGGCCCGCTGGCTGAGGTTGTCGGCAATGGCGGTCAAAGCACATAGGACGGGATCGGTTTGGGCCGGCAGGCAGCGGGCAGTCAGTTCCTGCCACCCCAAAGATCGGCAGGCGGCAACGCGCCCGAAGCCGGATACCACCACAAAATCGTCGTTCCAGGGCAGCAGCGTGGGCGCATTGATCAGGCCGACCGTTTGGATCGAACGGGAAAGGTCATCGAGCGAAGCGCGCGTGGTGATCCTGAAGCGCTGTTCATCGTCGGCGATGCGCGCCAAGGGAACGACGCGAAAGTCACAGCCCATGGTCGCTACCGGTGATGACCCGCAGCGCCTCCAGATACTTCGATCGCGTTTTGGCGATCACATCTTCGGGCAGGTGGGGCGCCGGCGGCTTTTTGTTCCAATGGATCGACTCCAGGTAGTCGCGCAGGAACTGTTTATCGAAACTGGGTTGGGAACCGCCGGGACGGTAGGCTGCTTTGGGCCAGAAGCGGCTCGAATCGGGGGTGAGCACCTCATCGATGAGAATGATGTCATCCCCTACCCGTCCAAACTCAAACTTGGTGTCCGCGATGATGATTCCCTTTTCCAAGGCCAGCTTGGCGCCCTTATGGTAGATGGCCAGGGAGAGATCGCGCAGCCGTTCGGCCAGCTTGCGGCCGATGCGCCGGCAGGTTTCCTCGAAATCGATATTGATATCGTGCACGCCCACTTCTTCCTTGGTGGACGGCGTGAAGATGGGTTCCGGCAGCTTGTCCGACTCTTTCAGCCCGGCCGGCAGCTTTATGCCGCAAACGCTTTGATCTTCTTTATAAGACTTCCATCCCGACCCCGAAATATAGCCTCGTACCACGCACTCGATGGGCAGCGCCTCGGCTTTTTGAACCAGAACGGAGCGCCCCTCCAGTTCGGCGGCGTAAAGCTGGCAGCTTGCCGGAAAGTTGGCCACATCACCTGAAATCACGTGATTGGCGACGATGGGGGCCATGATCTCGAACCAGAATAGAGAGATCTGGTTCAATATTTTACCTTTATCGGGGATCGCTTCGGGCATGACGACATCGAAAGCCGATATGCGGTCCGAAGCCACCATCAGGAGGGCATCCCCCAGATCGTAAATATCCCTTACCTTGCCCCGTTTGACGAGATTGAGGCTGGGCAGACTTGTTTCAGAAACGGTTGTTTTCATGGAACCTCTTTCGAAAACGGCCTATTCGAACGATTGCTCGTTAAATGCCTTGATATAGCGTCGAAGCGTAGCACGGGCATTGTCTTCCATTTGGAAGAATTCGATACCCGATTCATACATTCCCTTGTCATTTTCTTTCTTGTAGACCACTTTGCCCTTGATCTCCACCACATCCTCCTTGAACCCGATGGTCAAGGAGACGAAATGGGAGGTATCGATGGGGTTATGCGTCTCCAGCAGAATTCCCGATTCGGAAACATTCAACGTCCGTCCCATCCCTTGGTTTTCTTCCTCTTGGTTCTCGTCGAAGTAGACGTAATTGAGCAAGTTCACGGAATCGATTCGGGAATGCTTTCTTTTTTCTTCTACCATGGCGTATTCACCTGATTATTTTATAGTTCGCTGCAAGGGCTATTTCCCCAGACCGAATTTTTTATAATAATTGCAGACCACCTTAGTGCTCACGGAGACACAGGTGGCCACATTGTCGATAAAGTTTTTAAAGGTTGTCGAGAGTTGATTGTACTCTTTCTGGAATTGGGCCACGTCCACCTTGCGAACCTTGAGTTCCTTGTTGGCCATGACCGAGGCAAATTCCGGTTCGTGTCCCATGTCCAGAAAAGGGGTGTGGCCGAAGTAATCGCCGGCATAAAGCTGTGCCAGCGGAACCCGTCCGAAATCTTCCTGGCGTACGACCGAAGCACTGCCTTCCCGGATCACGTAGAGATCCTCTTCCACATTGCCCTGTTTCATTACGGGCTTTTTATTGTCCAGGAACTCGGAAGAATCCAATTGTTTCTGGCGCAATTCGATGGCGCGCTCGTTGAGTTGCTTGAGGCGCTTGTCGAGGCTGACCAGAAACCCTCTGAACTCGGGCGTCAGACCGGCGAACTCCTGGGCCAGGCGCTGGGAATCCAGAACCCCCAATTGGACGTTGCCCACGGCAACGGCCGTGGCCGTACGGATGTGCCCCTGGATGAGAAAAGAGGAGAGGCTGCCGATAAAGGAACCGTCCCCCAACCGAACAATGGGCAAGGGTCCTTCCGGTGTTTCGCGCACAATCTCCACAACACCTTCAAGGATCACCCAGATCCAGCTCCCGTGTTTGCCTTCTTCGACGATGTATTCACCATCGAAAAAATCCTCTTCGTCGGCGACATACATGTAATCGACCAATGGGCCTTTGATGATGGGGACCGCATCGGAATCTACGGCCGCGGTTAGCTTGCGGCTCGGTGCGCCAGGCCCCACGCGTTTGACTTGACCGTCATCGACCATTTTTAAGCCCTCTAGGATAATGCCCATGCGACTTTTGGTGATCACCCGCTGACTGACAATGTTTTCTTTCGTAAACTCGAATTCGCCATCGGTCCACCCAAAAAGGGCGTAGACCGCTTCCAGGCCAATGGCCGTTCCGCAAGACGCATTGACCGGATTGCCGTTTTCAAAATAGATAAAACCGGGCTCGGCGGCATACCGGCTGATAAGACGCAACACACCGCTACTGCTATTGGCGCCAAGCAACTGCATGATATCGCCCAAGGCGAGAAATTTGAGACTGCCCGCCAGCACAGCATTATCTCGCATGGTCGTGCCTTATTGCGCCCATTTAAATTCTCTCTGCAACGATTGCAGAGTCAGCTTCAAACACTCTTTGAGCGTGGCCCCCACCCCTTCACCACTGACGGCACTGCCTTGAAACGAGGGGACCTTTAACTGGCGATTCAGATCTTTTTCCATTTGCTCGATGGGCATCAGCGGGATGCCCTGTTCCGCCAAATCGCGTTTATTGTACTGCATCACCAGCGGAACCTTGAATATGCTCTTGCCGTACTCTTTCAAGTTGGATTGCAGGTCCTTGAGCGACATCATGTTTTTTTCACGGCGCACTTCCAGGGAATCGGCCACGAAGACGACACCGTCCACGCCGCGTAAAACCAGCTTGCGCGTGGAGCTGTATTTGACTTGACCCGGAACCGTGTAGAGTTGAACCCGCACATCGCATCCTTTGATCTGGCCGAGGCCGATGGGCAAAAAATCAAAAAACAAGGTTCGGTCGCCTTCGGTATTGATGGAGACCATCTCACCTTTGACCTGTTTCTTGTATGATGCGAAAATATACTCCAGGTTTGTGGTTTTTCCGCAGCGTCCAGGTCCATAATAGACCACCTTGCATTCGATCTCTCGCTTTTTTAGATTAAAAATCGCCATGATATAAGGCTCCTAAGAAAAAGCTCCGATTAGGTGCTGATGATTCGGATGTCCAAACAGAAATCGCCTTGTTTAGGACCGGTTTTTATCGGTGTTTTGGAAACAACCATCCCGGCGCCATTAAAAATGGCAATAGGCGAAAAATACTGAATCTCCTTCAACTTCGTACCGGCCGCGAGCCCATCGATCACATCATTGTCCTTCTTGGATATGATCAAGCTCAAGGTATTACCTGATTGGAAATTAACATCGAACTCCACCATTTTTCCCTTACGCGGGCCGCTTTCGAAGGTGATTCCGATGGAGGTGATGTCCAAAAACTCCTCTTCCGTTTCAGCGCTTGCGGAAGTTGCATCCATCTCCAGAACCGGCTCGACGGCCTTTGCGGCCATCCCCAGAGGAGAGGGCAGTTTCGCCTCGATGCCGCGCTTCTGAAGAATATCCTCCAGATAGCCCCGCACCGTTTCCAATTGCGCGGGCTGAAAAAGATCCCCGGAGTGCCACTGGTGGTACTGGTTGACGGCTTCATCCGCTGACGAGGAGGCCATGTAACAGCGCAGGATATTCTTGGCTGCCTCCACGCGGATGGCGTCGTTCGCCAGCAAACCATTCAGCTCGTTGAGGGCACGGTCGAACTGGCCAAATTTGGCAAGCGCCACGGCCCCCTCCAAAGCCGCCGCGTCTTCATCCTTATTATCGGAGAAAGTGAAAAGATTCTTTATTAAATCTTGGGCTTTTTTGGACAACTCCGGCGTGGTGGGCCCCTTATCGACCTTCTGCTGGGTGATATTGAGCGCCTTGATCTTTTCGGTAATGGCGTTCAGTAAACTGTCTTTGTTCTTTAGGTTTTCTATGGAATTGATCATTTTGACGGCGTTCAGGTATTTTGCGTGGGCTTCGTTTATCAACCCCTGGGAGCGATAAATTTCGGCCTCTTGAAGCGCTGTCTTGATACTCTGCTTTATATCCATCAGGTCCTCGTCACGGAAATGCACTCATGCCGCAGGTGACCACCCTTCAACCGCCCCAATGATATCTTGTTTCGGGATCGGCTCGCATATGAAGTTACCAAAGTGCCGAAGCGGCCCAGCCAGGACCGTCCGTAGATGCACACAGAAATACACATTTACCTCGTCTGCAATCAAGAAGTCAATATTTAATAGTTATTTAAATGATCTATATAACAATAGCATGAAGGGCAGAGGCGCCCCCTGCCCTTCCGTAACTCCGGCGATTCGAGCGAGCGCTATTTCAACAGGTCGGCTATGGCTGCTTTTTCCTCCAGCAACTCTTTCTCGGTGGCTTGCATGCGTTCACGGCTGAAGGCGCTGATTTCCAGTCCGGTGATCTCGCGCCACTCCCCTTTTTCGCAGACGATCGGCAAGGCATAGATGATATCTTTGTCGATGCCGTAGGTGTTGCCTGCGCTGTAGACCCCCATGCTGACCCACTTGCCGCCGCTGCCCAAGGCCCAATCGCGCATATGGTCGATGGCGGCCGAGGCCGCCGAGGCGGCGCTGGAGGCGCCGCGCGCCTTGATGATGGCAGCCCCGCGCTGTTGGACCGTGGGGATAAATGTGTTGACGTACCAGTCTTTGTCAACGCAGGTGTCGGCCGGCTTCCCGTCGATGGTGGCGAAACTGATATCCGGGTATTGCGTGGCCGAGTGGTTGCCCCACACCACCATTTTTTCCACTTTGGTCGTCTGGCTGCCGACTTTCTCCGCCAATTGGGAAAGCGAACGGTTGTGGTCCAGGCGCATCATGGCGGTGAAGTTGCGCGGATTCAGGCTGGGCGCGTTCTTGAGTGCAATCAAGGCATTGGTGTTGGCGGGGTTGCCCACCACCAGAATTTTGACATTCCGGCTGGCATGTTGATCCAAGGCTTTGCCCTGGGCGGAAAAAATCTGGGCGTTCACCTTGAGCAGATCGGATCGCTCCATGCCCGGTCCCCTGGGGCGTGCGCCGACCAGAAGTCCATAATCGCAGTCTTTAAAGGCCACATTGGGATCATCGGTGGCCACCACGCCCGCCAAAAGGGGAAAGGCGCAATCGCTTAATTCCATGACGACCCCTTTCAGGGCGTTCATCGCGGGGGGGATCTCGAGCAGTTGCAGAATGACCGGCTGATCCTTGCCGAGCATATCGCCATGGGCGATGCGGGGAATAAGCGCATAACTGATTTGGCCGGCTGCGCCGGTAATTGTGACGCGTACAGGTTTTTTCATGGTCGGGTCTCCCTAAGGTTTAGATATGTGCGGGGGTGATTAAATGCCGAGCATTCCGGAGAATGCGGGGTCCATATGGAAAAGCTTGCGAAAACATAATTATAAAAAGATGTCAATGCCGAAGTCCGGTTCAAAACCGTTTCAAAGACTGGCATGTGTTGCCAGCGTCTCTTTTATCTTCCGTGCAAGTTTGGGCGAGATGCCCGGCACCATCTGCAGATCGTCCAACGTGGCCTCCGCGATCTGTCGCAGCCCTCCGAAATGCTGGAGCAACTGCGCCCTGCGCCTGGGGCCGATACCGGCGATCTCTTCCAGGCGCGAATGCAGCGATATCTTTTGACGCCGTTGCCTCTGGAAGGTAATGGCGAAGCGGTGGGCCTCGTCCCGGATGCGCTGCATCAAGCGCAAAAGCTCCTGTTCCCGGCCAAATTGAACCGGATTGACCCGACCGGGCAAGAAAATGCGATCCTGCTCCTCGCCGGCATTCACATCCTTTTTGGCAATGCCGGCGACATCCACGGTCGCCGCCAGTCCGAGCGTGTTCAGGACGTCAATGGCCACATTGAGTTGGCCTTTGCCGCCATCCACCAGCAGCAGGTCCGGGCGCTGCTCGGCCAAGGCCTCATTTTGAAATCGCCGCCGCAGGACCTCCGCCATGTTTGCATAGTCGTCGGGTTTGCCCAACGCCTCCAGTTTGAATTTGCGGTAGGCCGACGGTTGCGGCGCTCCGTTTTCGAACACCACCATGGCCGCCACAGGTACCGTGCCGCCCAAATTGGAATTGTCGAAACATTCGATGCGCATCGGTGGCCGCTTGAGGTGCAACCTTTTTTGCAAGCGCTGGAGCAGGTCCGCCTGATCCCGGCTCTGGCGCCGATGGTCGTTCAGGGCCTGCCTGGCGTTTTGCAGGGCCATTTCCACCAACTTTTGCTTATCCCCCCGTTGGGGTGCGACAATTGCCGATTTGCCGCCTCTTTTTTCCTGCAGCAGCTCTTCGAGCAGGGGCTGATCGTCCGGCAGGTGGCTGACCAGCACCTCTTTGGGGACGAAATGGGCCTGGGCGGCGTAATACTGTTTGACGAAAGCGCCCAACTGCTCCTCGGCCGCCCCCAGGGTCTCTTCAAAGACAAAATGGCGGCTGCCCAGCAAAAATCCACCCCGCACCCTCAGCAGGGTGACCACGGAGATATCGTCCTCCAAAACGATACCCACCACATCCCGGTCCGAAAAGTCGTTGCTCACCGTCACCTGGCGTTCCAAGGTGCGCTCCAGGGCAAACATCTTATCGCGCAGCAGCGCCGCCTGTTCGAAGCGTTGGTTTTCGGCCGCGGCGATCATCTGTTTTTTGATTTTGCGGATCAGGATCGGCGTGCGGCCTCTTAAAAAAGCCACGACCTCTTTGACGACGTCACGGTACACCTGGGGATCGATCTCCTGAAAGCAAGGCCCCATGCACAAGCCCATCTGGTAGTTGAGGCACGGGCGGCTGCGCTTCTTCAGGGTTTCACAGCGGCATTTGCACAGTTTGAAGGTCTTGTTGATGAATTTGATGCTCTGGCGCACCGCACCGGACGAAGCGTATGGCCCGAAATAGAGCGCGCCGTCGTTTTGCGGTTTGCGCACGATGGTGAGGCTGGGATAGGTCTCGGTGATGTTGAGGCGCAAGGAAGGATAGCGCTTGTCGTCCTTCAGGACCACATTGAACCGCGGCCGGTGGCGCTTGATCAGGTTGGATTCCAGAATCAACGCTTCTTTTTCGGTGTGGGTCAGAATGGTCTCATACGAAGCGACCTTGGTGAGCAGCAGCGTGGTTTTGGGGTCATGGGGCCGATTGGCCTGAAAGTAGGATTGGAGCCTCTTTTTCAGATCGCGCGCTTTGCCCACATAAATGATGGCACCTTGATCGTCCTTCATGAGGTAGACCCCGGGCAGGTGCGCCACATGGGCCAATTGTTCGGTCAGGGTCTCGCTGTTGTGCTGTTTATCGCTCGGTTCGATTTCCATAAACCTGATGAGCTTACAAAAAGGCTCAGGGGGTCAAGTCCGTTTTTCAAAGGTTGTACTCCCGCCTTCGCGGTAGTGACGGCTCGTGGCGTTTTTACGATTTCGTCAATTGTGTTTGTAATCGCTAAATTCCGGCTTTTCAAGGGGCTAATAAAGGCAGGCACGGCCGCAGCCGTTCTGAAACCGCAGGCGTAAACTTGCCACGTCGACGATTTCAAAACGGTGCGATCGCGGCACGGAAGGGCCGAAGTCCCGGCTTGCAAAAATAACTACTCGCCTATCGGTGTTCCGTAGTTTTGAATCTTGGTCTGCATGTCGGAACTCAATTGCTTGATAAGCTCCGCATTGTATGCGCCCGAAGGGGGTAAATACACTGTTTGGTTGAATAGCAAATCCGCCGCGACCGCATAAGAACGCGATGTGGCCGCCAACGACCCCTCTTTGACGGCCGGATCGACATCCGTGGTGAAGATTGAAACCGTATTGTCGCTGTTGCGGAGGATCTCGAACGTACGGAACTGCTGAGGGAAATCCCGCAACGATGCGGTTTCGACCTCCCAGAAGCCGTATTCCGCTTCTGAATAATCCGGGTCAATGGAGGGTCGCGGCGTTACCACGTTTCTATGACGATGTCCCGCGATCCACAGGATGAGATTCGAATATTGACTCAGTTTGGTAAGCAGTGTTGTGCTGCTGATCGCAGACGGTGCAAGGGGCGGTGACATGCCGATGGCTATGATCGGCACATGCGCCGAGATGATCATGAGCTGGCCTTCAGCTTGGCCGCTATCGAGTTCGCTAATCAGCCAGTCAAAACGATCCTGACTGATATAACCATTTTCATGCATTTTGAAATCTTCGTCCATATTGGCAACGTCGAATAATTGTGTATCATCAAGGACAATGACCTTGATGGGGATATCCGACTTCGGTTCAAAGCTATACGAGGCAAAATCATCGGTAACGTTGTCCCGGCTGAAACCGTGACCCACGGGATTTGACGACGTATTAAAAAATTCGTTCATCCATTCGCTTCTGGAAAGCGGTCGGCGATCGGGGTCGGCGGCCGGCACGGTCGGAGGGGTCAGCACGCCATTTACCGTGAAATCCGCGACAACTCCTGCGCCAATGATGCTGCCATCCGGCGTCGAGCCATCGATAGCGCCCATATAGTCAATACGGCTGTCCGGACCGTCTACGAACAAATCTCCCATCAACAGGATTTCCGTGCCGGTGTAGAACGGTAGAAGGTAATCGGTGACCGGGTAGGAACCCAGATAGGCATGATCGTGGTTTCCGAGCGTTTGATACCAGGGGATCGACCTATCAAGCCCTGCCGCCTTGTAGGCGTCCTGATAATCATTGGAGGGTCCTGAAACAGGATCGTCCTTGTCGCCGGAATCGGGGTTTATATCCGCGCCGTCAAGCACATCGATATACCATCGCAGTTCGTTATACTGAGAGCCGTTGGTAGCATCGCCGATACTCATGCCGAAATCGAACGGTTTTTGCAGGTGAAGGGCGTTTATGGTCTGTACGGCTGCATCGAGAACCTGAGTTGTCAGCATCATTACCGGCGAGTAAGCCGAAGAATTACCCCCCTGATACCCGCAAAAGATCGCCGAACAAGGCGTTTCTTCGTCCGCGATGTGGATGTCGGTGATCGTAAAGAAATTCAAGAGCCTTGCGGTATTGCTAACGGATGCACCACTGTAACCGTTGGGCATGATGTCGAGCTGCTTGCCGAAATCAATCCCGGATTCATAATGCCAGACGCCATAGCCGTTTTCCTCGTATTTTGAAATCTCATAAGGAAAAATCGGCTCCGAGCCCGCAGGGATCGTGTCGGGCACGACCGTCCTCTGTCGCGTCGTTAACACTTCGGAATCTATCGGGTATCCCGATAGCTGACCGTCGTCTCCGCCACAACCGGATAATAAAAAAAACAGCGTGGCCACTAAGAAGAAAAAGAGCTTTTTGCATTCGTAATGGTGTTTCATGCGACCCCTTCCGCATATTAATTATTTAATGGAATTTGGAGGTAGCCAAACCTGAGCGCACCTCCAGAAAAAAAAGAAGATCTGCAATTTTAGAGCCAAGCATGGTCCGATAAAATTGCACATGATTTCATATAAATATGAATTCGGATGCCAAAATTATGGCGAAAGGGCACTGTCGGATCGAACGATATCCCCAAACTTACCGACTCGCCTCAAGATTGGAAGAGTAATTTGCGCTGCAAGGCCTTGATCCGGTCGCGCAGCTCGGCGGCCCGCTCGAACTCGAGGTCGTGGGCCGCCCGGCGCATCTCTTTTTCCAACTTCTCGATGGATTGTTCCAATTGTTCCGAGGTGCCATAATCCGCGGCCGGTTCGGCCACCACGGCCGCTTCGTCTGCATTGGCCTGGCTCAGGTCGAAAACCGTCCGGATTTCTTTTTGCACCGTATAGGGCACAATGCCGTTGGCCGTATTGTAATCGCTTTGAATTTGACGCCGGCGCCCCGTTTCTTCAATGGCCTGGCGCATGGAGGGGGTCTCGATGTCGGCATACAGGATCACCATGCCGTTGAGGTTGCGCGCCGCCCGACCGAAGGTTTGAATCAGCGAACGGGTGGAACGCAAAAAACCTTCCTTGTCGGCATCGAGGATGGCCACCAGGCTTACCTCGGGAATGTCCAACCCCTCACGCAGCAGATTGATGCCGACCAGCACGTCGAATTTGCCCATGCGCAGCTCCTGGATGATCTCCATGCGCTCCAGGGTAACGATGTCCGAGTGCAGGTAACGGACCGCAACCCCCATCTCGGCATAATATTCGGTCAGGTCCTCGGCCATGCGCTTGGTCAGGGTCGTCACCAGGACCCGCTCGTTGCGCTCCTTGCGCAGCACGATCTCCGCATACAGGTCGTCCACCTGATGCCCGGCCGGCCGGATCGCCACCGGCGGGTCCACCAGCCCCGTGGGGCGCACGATCTGCTCGACCACCACCCCTTGGGCTTTTTCCAGCTCATAGTCCGCAGGTGTGGCCGAGACATAAATCAACTGGTTCACCCGCCGGCGCCACTCGTCGAAGCGCAACGGCCGGTTATCCAGCGCCGACGGCAGTCGGAAACCAAAGTCCACCAGTGTCTGCTTGCGCGAGCGGTCCCCCTTGTACATGGCCCGAATCTGGGGCACGGCGATGTGGCTCTCGTCGATGAACATCAGGAAGTCGTCGGGAAAGTAATCGAGCAGCGTGGGCGGCGGCTCTCCGGCATTGCGTCCGGTCAGATGACGCGAATAGTTTTCGATGCCGTTGCAATAGCCCAACTCCTGGATCATCTCCAGATCGAAGCGGGTGCGCTCTTCCACCCGTTGGGCCTCGATCGGCTTGCTCTCGTTTCGGAAGTGATCCACACGCACCTTGAGTTCGTCCATAATGGTCTGCATGGCGCGCTGGATCGTCTGCCGGGTGGTCACATAGTGGCTGGCCGGAAAAACGGAGATCTCCTTCAACCCGCGCAACGCCGCGCCGCGCAAGGGATCGATCTCCTGGATGGCATCCACCGTATCTCCGAAAAAATCGATGCGCAGGGCCTGGCTCTCCTCATAGGCCGGGAAGATTTCGACGCGGTCGCCCCGCACCCGGAACGTGCCGCGGTGAAAATCCATGTCATTGCGCTGGTAGTGCATGGCCACCAGGTCGCGCAGCAGCTTTTCCCTCGATAGCGCCATGTCGGTTTGTACTTCGACGCGCATGGCCAGATAATCCTCGGGTGCGCCCAGGCCGAAGATGCACGAAACGCTGGCCACGACCAGAACATCCCGGCGCGATAGCACCGATCGGGTGGCGGAGTGGCGCATCTTATCGATCAGATCGTTGATGGACGAGTCTTTCTGGATATAGGTGTCACTGCTGGGGATGTAGGCTTCCGGCTGATAATAGTCATAATAACTGACAAAATACTCCACCGCATTTTCGGGAAAGAGCTGTTTGAACTCATGGTACAACTGGGCGGCCAGGGTCTTGTTGGGCGCGATCACCAGCGTGGGCCGATCCATGGCGGCCACCACATGGGCCATGGTGAAGGTTTTGCCCGACCCCGTGACCCCCATCAGCACCTGGTCTTTGAGCTGGTTCCGCAACCCCTGGCATAACCGTTCCACGGCCTTGGGTTGATCCCCCCGGGGAATAAAACTGGAACTGAGTTTGAATGACGACATAATTATTCCTGAGCCGGCCAAGCCGGCGATTCAAGTCGAGAGTGACGCACGGGACTTATGGTCGACATCGAAGATAGGCGCTATTGTTTGCCGATCAAGACGACGCACATGGCCGCCATCCCCTCGCCGACCCCCACCTCCCCCAACCCTTCGGTGGTGGTGGCTTTGACGTTGATTTGATCCGCAGAAACCCGCATGGCCTGGGCCATGGTCTGTTGCATGGCTTCCCGATGGGGGGCCAGCTTGGGGGCCTGGGCAAAGACGGTGGCATCCATGTTAATGAGAAGGTAGCCGCTTTGGCGAACGAGTTCATAAGTTTGTCGAAGCAACTCGATGCTGTAGATGTTCTTATAGCGCGCATCGGAATCGGGAAAACGATGCCCGATGTCCGCCAGCCCGGCCGCTCCCAGCAAGGCGTCACAGGCGGCATGCACCAGCACATCGGCATCCGAATGGCCGAGCAAGCCCTTTTCAAAGGGAATCGTGACGCCGCCCAGAACCAGGGGGCGCCCCGCGACCAGGCGGTGGACATCGTAGCCTGTTCCTATGCGCATTCGAGCCTCACTTAGTTAGTGTCCGCGGGCGCCGCTTGCTGCCCTTGGCGAATCTGCGCGGACCGGATGCCCGAGACCGCAAAGGCTTTCAGCGGCTGGCTTTGTCCCTTGGCATGCACGGGGTCACGCAGGCTAGTGATAAACTCGTTCTGAACGAGAAATTGAGTGAATTCGGAAATCACGATTTCACCGGGCAGAGCGGCCGCGCATAGCCTGGAGGCTATATTGACCGTGTTGCCGATCACCGAATAGCTCATCGTTCGGCTCGAGCCCAAATACCCGGCAACCACCGGGCCGGTGTTGATGCCGATGCCGACCTCGATGGGCAGTTGGCCGCGATAAGCGCGGTCGAAATTAAACGCCTCCATGGCACGCTGAATATCCAGGGCCGCCCGGATCGACCGGGCGCAATCATCCTGGTGACTGACCGGTGCGCCCCAAAGCACCATCATGCCATCCCCCATGAATTTATCCACGGTGCCTTCATGGCGGAAAACGATTTCAACCAAAACTTCATAATAGTCGTTGAGCATCTGCAGAATGGAGGAAGCCTCGGCGTTGCTGCTCAAGGCCGTGAAGCCGCGGATATCGGTAAACATCACGGTAACCAAACGACTTTCCCCCCCCTGCTGGACCGTCAATTGCCCATTGACCACCATTTCGGCCAGATCGGGGGAAAGCAGGCGACTGAACTTCTCGCGCGTGGCGGCATCCCGTTCCTCTTTTTGAGCCGCCTTTTTGCGTTCATTCATCGTGAACTGAGCATGGGAGCCGAAAATAGCAAAGAGACACAAAACGATGATCCGGCCCCAGATGTCATTCAAATCCACACCGAGCATTTTTTCCAGAAAATTATCGTAGGACAGGAAGAGCGAAAGAAAAGAATCGAGTGCCCAGTATATGACCGCAAGCCCGAAGCCGATCAGAACCATGTGGTCGGTGATCACGGTATGATTGAGGTTCACGGAAGGCTTGCGTTTTTGCCCTTCAACGGCCATCTGGTTATGCTCACGTCCCTTGGAAACCCGGATCCTGAAACAGGCGCCGTAAACACCCGCTGATGAGTGAGAGACGAAAAAATACAACGACACACCCATTTTTTCAAGCACGATGTCTGTCGAGTGCCCCCCTGCAAAGCGGCGGCACATTGCCGCTTAAATTCCCTCATCATCCTTTTTTATCAGAATAACGGCAAGTAACGCCAGACCAGGACTGAAATAGGCTTGACAAGAGGCTCGCTTTTTTGCGAAACAAGACCATTCACATACCTTATTTAATATGCGTACTGTTTTGCGATAATGGTAAGGAGAGTTGCCTTGGCCGCGCCGGATGAAATCCGATCCACTGAAAAGCTTCTCGCATTGATCCGCAATCCCAACCCACAGGCTGAAGCCTCTCCGGCCGAAGAAATCGTCAAACCCACCCAAATCAAAAAACGCCCATGGTTGATCCAAAGCCCTGGCGCGCCCAAAAAATATACCGTGGGTGTCGACATCGGGCACACCTATATCAAGCTGGCCAAGACCGAACGCTTGGCCGACAAGAGTTATGAGCTACTGGATTACATCGATATCCCCCTGAACACCCAGGTCTCCCTGAAAGATCCCAAATTTCTGGAACAATTGAAATCCGGTCTGGACCAGATTATTGGGGACGGACCGAAATGTGATATCTGGAGCGCCATTCCTTCGGCCAAAGTGGAAACCCGCTCCTTGCGTATCCCCAAGCTGAATCGCAAGCAGATTCCCAATGCCATCTACTGGACCTTCACCAAGAAGGTCACCTTCGATGACAAGCAAGAGATCCTCGACTATGAAACCATCGGCGAGATCGTTGAGGGGGGGGCCAAGAAAATCGAAGTCATGGCCTTTAAAACCCCCAAGATTGAAATTGCCGATCTGAAATGGGCCTTCGACGAAATCGGCTATCCCCTCAAGGGGATCACCATCGTTCCCTTTGCCGTGCAGAACCTGTTCCGCACCCAGATCATCACCCAGGAAGAGCAGGATGCCTGCTGCCTCTTCGTCGGTCGCGACTGGTCGCGCATCGCCATCTACAGCAACGGGAACCTGATCCTGTCCAGGGGGATCAAGGCGGGCATGCGCAGCATGGTGGAAGCCATCAATGCGGCCATGCTGAACCAGGACGACGCGCACGAACCCGATGAAACCGACCCCGGAAACAGTCGGGCGTCATCCGGCCAACGCATCGTGCCCATTCAGCCCGCGGCCCAGCGGATCTTCTTCGACTTCGTCACCCCCCCCCATGCCAAGCAAAGCGTCCATAAAGAAGCGGCCCATGATCCCGCCCAGGTTTTCCAAATGCTTCTGCCGGCCATGGAACGCCTGCTGCGGCAAGTGGAACGCACTTTCGAGCATTATGCCCAAAACTTTCACCGCGAAGGCGTCCGTCGAATTTACCTGTCAGGGCAGATTACCGCCAACCCGACGCTCGTGAACTACATCGGGCGCCAGTTGGATATGCCCGTGGAGGTGATGAATCCCTTTACGGCGGATACGCCTTTTGTCCGGCCCGTCAATATCCCGGAAACCCAGGCCGAAAGAGAAAGCTTCGTACCGGCCATCGGCCTGGCGCTCTCCAACAATACCCGGACGCCCAATGTCCTCTTCACGCATCAGGACCGGGACAAGCAGGAAGATATCCGGCGCATCAACATGCAGATTCTAACCGGATGCATGCTCTGCCTCATCGCTTTCATCGCTCTGTTTTCGTGGCAGGAACGACGCCTGGATGCCAAACGCGCCCAGTTCGACAGGCTGAACCAACAGCTTATGGCATTTACGCCCACGGCGGACAAAGAGACCTTGCTGGCGCTCTATGCCCAAAACAAAAGCAAACACCAGGCGTATCATGACATTGCCCAGCGCTATGCGCCGGTCTCGTTGCTCAACGAACTGGCCCAGATCACACCGAACACCATTCGCCTGATCGGCATCGAAGCCAATTTCCCCAACGATAAGAACGCCAAGGATGCCGCGGCGCGTACGATTTTCATTGAAGGCATCATCTTCAGCGAAACGGGCGCTTTCGAAAATCTTCTCACCGGCTATCTGCTCAGCTTGAAGAATTCGCCGATCATCGGCAAGCCATCGGTTCAAATCAAGCGCATGGAGGTTTACAATGCCCAGGAAGTGATGCGTTTCAGGGCCAAACTGGAGCTCTTATAGGACGGAGTGATATGGCGCTGCCCAAAGTTCATTCAAGCAATTTACTTTATCTGGCCATTTGCAGTGCGGGTGTGATCGCCTTCTTATTGGTGGCCATCATCCCCAACATGTCGGCCATGGATCAGATCGAAGAAGATATCGCCCAACTCAGCCGCAAAGTTCAAAGCCAGGAACTTCTGCACCCGATCTACATGGAGCTGATCAAACGCGTTCAACAAAAAACGCCCCAGGACCTGCCGCTGCCGGCGCGGAACAAGGTATCCAAGCAAGAGATCGACGATATCGATGAAGTTTTCATGGCCTTGGCGAAGGAGAGCGGCGTGAACTTTGTCAGCGCCATACCCGATGCCAGCAGCTATCTTGAAGAATCCGGCCGCCTGATCATGAATGTGGCCTATGAAGGCGATTTCTTCAATTTCAAGAAGCTGCTGGTGAATATCTGCGAATTGCCTTATGTGCGCGCTATCGAACAGATGCAGGTCAAGGCCGAAACAGAAATGAAACGAATTCAACTGAAGCTGTCACTGGATCAAGAGTGAAATGCCGGCGGGCTTTGCAGCGAAATGCGGCACCTACCTGGATATGGATGAGAATGCGATATGACGAAGCGTGAAAAAATCATCGTAGGGGTCATGTGCGTCGCCATCGTATATGGTGCTTATGAACTGCTCGGCACGCGCGGCAGCAAAAAAAGCACCGCGCCTGCCGCAACCACCGCGGTCAATCCCACGGACGAGACGCGCAAATTCGCCACCGATATGACTCAAAAGCTGGTCGCCGAACGCATGCGAACCGAGGCCCAGCACGCGGTCAACCAAGCCTCTTCGGAATGGACCAAAGATCCGTTTATACAATCGACGGCGCCCCTCGAATCGAAGTCTTCGGAATCGGCGCCGCAACAGCAATCGAGCGATCTCTCCGTCATGGCGCCGGCCTTCGCATTTACCGGCTTTTTGCAAATGGGCGATATGCAGTTGGCGATTATCAATGGCATGGAATACGCCGTGGGAGACATGATCGGTACCAGCGGACACTATGTGGAGAGCATCTCTGCCGAAGAGGTCGTAATCGGTGGCACCGACGGCGAAAAAATCCAATTGCCCCTCAGCGAGATCGATTGAGGTTTCACCGGGACAACCCAAACTCGTGGAAGTTTTTATGAAGCATCGCACTTATGAAATCCTGTGGAGACTGACCGCCGTTCTGGTGGCAGCGTCGATGTTGGGATGCACGACCCCCCAGTCGAAGAGCCAGCCGGTACCCAAGCAAGACTGGAACAAGAAGGCCGCGGAGAGCAGAGGCTTTTCTCCATCCGCGCGCGATCGCTCTTTGGAGATGAAACCCAAGAAGATCGAAACCTTCGATGGCGGCCAGCCCTATCGCAAGCCTGCGCCACCGCTGCCCAAACGCAAGATCACGATGAAAATGCATCTGGCGGACGTCACCGTCTTGCTGCGCGCCCTGTCCCGGGCCGTGGACCTGAACATCATGATCAATGAAAGCGTGCAAGGCCGCATCAGCATCAATGTGAAAGACACCCCGTGGGACCAAGTCTTCATCGGCATCCTGAACTCCCAGGGCCTGGCTTACGAATGGGAAGGCAACATCGTGCGCATCGTCACCATCGAAGATCGCGACCGCGCCTTCAAAAATTTGCAGGCCCAAGAACAGATTCTGGCCAAGCAGCAGGCCCTGCGGATGCAGGCGCCCATGGTGACCAAGGTCATCCCCGTGGATTTTGCCAGCGCCGAAAAATTAAAAGATAACGTCGAGAAAGTGCTGGCCGGCAAAAAACAGGGCGAACAGGCCGTGGGCTCGGTGATGGTCGATACCCACACCAACTCCCTCATCATCCAGGCCACCCCCAGCGACATCCAGCAGCTCATTCCCATGATCACCGAACTGGATCGGCCCACGCCGCAGATTCTCATCGAGGCGTTCATCGTCGAAACCAACAGCCGCACCGCCCGCGCCTTAGGCGTCGCCTGGGGTGGCATTTACGCCAACAATGGGCGGACCAATTTCATGGTTGCACCCAATCCATTGAGCTCTGAAGCAGCCGGAAACACCGGCAACATCAATGCGGATGCGGGCATGGGAATCAATTTCCCAGCCAATTTGGACAGTGCCGCCCAAACCGGAACCGGGTTGGTGCTGGGGTTGATCACCCAGGGCAGTGAAGGCATCCTGGCCATGGAGTTGTCGGCACTGGAAGAGGCCGGGGAACTCAATATTCTCTCCAGCCCCTCCATCACCACCCTGGACAACAACAAGGCACTCATCGAGAGCGGTGACGAGGTGCCCATCCCGGTGATCACCGACGATTCTTCCAACGTCATTTACAAGGAAGCACTCCTCAGGCTGGAAGTGACCCCCCATGTGATCCAGGGGGATGTGCTGAAGCTGGATATTGTCACCACCAAAAACGAGGTGGACTTTTCCCGCACGGTGCTGACCTATCCCACCATCGTCGCCAAGAAGGCCACCACCAATGTGATCCTTTTCGACGGCCAGACGACGGTGATCGGCGGCCTGAAGAAAAACACCGACCAGAAAAGCGAAGCCGGCGTGCCCTGGTTGAAAGATTTGCCGCTCATCGGATATCTTTTTAAAAACGAGGGGCGCAGCAGCGAGATGCAGGATTTGCTGATTTTTATCACGCCGCGCATTCTTAAATCCCGGCCCGGCCCCGCGCCGAATGTTCCCATCGCGCCGCCCGCGCCGGAGAACCCCTAGACGGCCCTGGCGCGTGAATGCCGAAAAGAAGCCCCATAGATCATGGAATACTACAAGCTACTGCAGCTCAAACGCGAACCGTTCTCCAACTCGCCGGACCCGGAATACTTTTTCCTGTCCAGCCGGCATCAGGAGTGCCTGCAGAAACTGGAGCTGGCCCTGCGCCTGAAGCGCGGCCTGAATGTGGTCATGGGCGACGTCGGCACCGGCAAAACCACCCTCTGCCGGGAGCTGATCCGCAAGTTCGCGGCCGAACCCGACATCGAGACCCACCTGATCCTGGATCCCTCGTTCAGTTCCGCGGAAGAATTTTTGCGCCTGCTCCACACCATGTTCCATGCCAGGGAAGCCGCCCCGGGGGTGCCGCTGATGGCCCTCAAGGAGCAAATCCAGAACGCGCTGCTGTCTAAGGGAGTCGATCAGCAGCGCACGGTGGTGCTGATCATCGATGAAGGCCAGAAGATCTCCTTGGCCTGTGTCGAAATCCTGCGCGAGCTGCTCAACTTCGAGACCAACCAATTCAAGCTGCTGCAGATCGTGATCTTCGCCCAGTTGGAGTTCAAGGAAATCCTGCGCTCCCAGGCCAACTTCGCCGACCGGATCAATCTGCTGCATCATCTGGCGCCCATGGATTTTAAAGACACGCGCCGGATGATCCACCACCGGCTCAAGCTCTCCAGCACCAGCGCCAGACCCAGGCAGGTGTTCACACTGCCGGCCTTATGGGCCATCTACCGGTCCACTCAGGGCTATCCGCGCAAGATCATCCACCTGTGCCACCAGAGTATGTTAACCATGCTCATTCAGAACCGAACCCGGGCCGGTTGGGCCTTGATCCGCTCGTGCCGGCAACGCCTGATCGACCATCAGCGCCGATGGCCCTGGCGGCTGCTCGTGGCCGGGGTGCTGGCGACCGCGGTTGTCCTGCTGGCCGTTTTTCTGCCGCAATACCTGCCGCGCCAAACGGATTCGATCCCGGTCCCGACTTTCCGAATCCCATCGCCACAAGCCGAGACCCGTTCCCCAGAAGAAACGCACACACCGCTTCCGAGCGCGGCGCCACCCGCCGAGGCCCCTGCAGAGAGCCACCCACCCGCTCCGGTTCAAGCGGCGGCAGACCCCATCCCCCCGACGGTGACGGCGCGTCCGGACGATCCAATGCCATCGGCCACCATCGCGGCCTCCCCGCCTGCTCCGGCCCCCGGCCCCATTGATACACCGTCTAAGCCGCCGATGATGCTGGGCGAATTGACCGTGAAGCCGGGGGACACCCTGATCCATCTGGTGCGCGTGGTATATGGCGCTGCCGAGAACCGCTGCATGCGCTCGGTCATCGCGGCCAACCCCCATATCCGAAATCCGGACGCCATCGACTTGGAAGATGTGCTCTCTTTTCCGCTGGTGATTTTTCAATGGAACGAAGAATACCTGACCAAGCACAGGGTCGTTTTAAAAGAGTTGGGCACGCTGGCGGCGGCCCGTGATATGCTAATGGATAGGTCCCGGACCATGCAGACGCCCCTGCGCCTGTTTTGCTATTGGACGCCCGAGAAAGGATCCCGTTTCCAATTGGCGCTGGCCACTCAATTCGATACAATTCTCGACGCTCAGGCGTCGCTGACCGGGTTGCCTGGGATTATGGCCACAGAAGCCAGCATTCGATCCGGCTGGCCCGAAGGCGCGCTCCTGTTTTCGAATCCCTTGCTGGAGAGCCTCGGTCAATACCGACATAAAGGGTGAGGACCCAAGTGAAAACCAAAAAAAAACTGGGAGAAATGCTGGTGGAAGCCGGCTTGTTGAATGAGGAACAGCTCAAACAAGCGGTCTTGGATCACAAGCGCAACGACATGAAGCTGGGCCAATTCCTGGTGCGCGAAGGCATCGTCAGCGGCGGCCAGATCGCGGATTTGATCTCGCGTCAGCTCAAAATCCCCAAGTACTACCCGGACAATTATCCCATCGACATGGCCATGATCGATCTTCTGCCCGTGGAGCTGGCCCAGAAATACCAGGCGGTGCCCGTGGCCAAAACCAGTCATCTGATCACGCTGGCCATGACCGACCCCACGGATATCAATGCCCTGGATGCCATCGAAGTGCATACCAACATGGAAGTCGAGGCGGTGATCTGCACCTACCAGGAGTGGAACCATCTGCTCGGCACCCTGTACGGCACCTACTCCACCATGGGCGGCATGCTCGAAAGCATGGAGGACATGGAGATCGAGCGGACCCAGGATGGGGAGCGGGAGAAAGATCGCAGCACCCAGGATCTGGAAGTCAAATCGCTGCACGACATGGCCGAAGAGGCCCCGGTCATCCGCATGGTCAATTCGATTCTCTCCCAGGCCGTACGCGACGGCGCCAGCGATGTGCACGTCAGCCCGGAAAAGGATCGGGTCCAGGTCCGCTTCCGGGTGGACGGCAAACTGCACGAGGTACCGGCCCCGCCCAAGTCCATGCACCTGCTGATCGTATCGCGCCTCAAGATTCTGGCCAACATGGACATTTCGTTGTCGCGCATCCCCCAGGACGGCCGCTTCACCATCCGCATGGACAACAAGGAGATCAACATCCGCGCCTCCACGATCCCCACGATCTACGGCGAAAACATGGTGTTGCGCTTGCTCGATACCAGCAGCGGCATCTTCTCCCTGGAAGAGCTGGGCATGAGCCCTGACGATATCGCCAAGCTGGAAAGCATGATCTTCAAGCCTTACGGCATGATCCTGAGCACCGGCCCCACGGGCAGCGGCAAGAGCACCACGCTCTACTCGATCCTCAAGCGCATCAACCAGCCCGACATCAACATCCTGACCCTGGAAGATCCCGTGGAGTACCGGGTCAACAAGATCCGCCAGATCCAGCTCAACCGCAAGGCGGGCATGACCTTTGCCAGCGGACTGCGTTCGCTCATGCGCCAGGACCCGGACGTCATCATGGTGGGCGAAACCCGCGACGCCGAGACCGCCGGCATCTCCGTCCAGGCCGCCCTCACCGGGCACCGCGTGCTGAGCACGGTGCACACCAACGACGCCGCCGGCGCCATCACCCGCTTCATGGACATGGGGGTGGAACCCTTCCTGGTCTCGTCGGTCATGCTGGTCTCCATCGCCCAGCGCCTGGTGCGCAAGGTGTGTCCCTTTTGCAAAAAACCGCATCAGCCGCCCAAGGCCGCCCTTCAGTTCTGGGGCCTGGATCAGGTCAAGGACGCCAATTTCGTCAAGGGCACCGGCTGTTACAACTGTATGGACAAAGGCTACAAAGGCCGGACCGGGGTCTTCGAGGTCCTGATCATCGATGAGATGGTGCAGGACATGATCTTGAAACGCTGCTCGGCCCAGGAGATCACCCGGGCCGCCCAGAAGTCCGGCCGCCTCAGGACCCTGAAAGAGGATGCGGCCGATAAAGTGGCCCAGGGGATCACCACCCTGGACGAAGCGGCCTCGGCCGTGATGGCCTAAGGATTTAAATCATGCCGACCTTTTCCTATCGCGCCATCAACGAAAGAGGGACGACCATCTCGGGCAACATTGAAGCCGATTCCATGGACGCGGCCACAACGATGCTGGTAGACAATGGCCTCATCCCCACCAAAGTCCATGTTTTATCGGCTACGCGGCCGACGGCAGTGCTGGCGTTTCTGACCCGGTGGTTCCAGCCGGTGCGCATGCTCGAGCTGATCCTCTTCACCAAGCAGTTCCGCACCATGATCCGGGCCGGCATCCCCATGATGCAGTTGCTGCAATCCCTGGAAACCCAGACCGACGATCCTGCCCTGAAAAAGATTGTAATTGGCATCGGCCACGATATCTCCCAGGGCTTGACCCTTCACGATGCCTTCAGCAAACATCCCCGGGTCTTTACGCCGCTTTACTGCAGCATGATCCGCGCGGGAGAAACCAGCGGTGCGCTGCCCGAGGTCATGGACCGCCTGATTTACATCATGGAGCATGAATACAAAATCCGCACCGATATCCGCTCGGCCCTGCAATACCCGATTTTCGTCATGGGCTTTCTAGGGGTGGCCTTTTTCGTCCTGCTGACCTACGTTATTCCCAAATTTGCCAACATTTTCGAACGTTCCGGACTTACCCTGCCCCTCTTGACCCGTATCTGCATCCAGGCTTACAAGTTCCTGACCACCTATGGCCCGGTTCTGGCCGTGGCCGCCGTGGTGGGCGGCGTGGCCCTGGGCTATTACCTCAAAACAGACGAAGGGCGCCTGTTCAAGGACAAATTGCTGCTCAAACTGCCCCTGCTCGGCACGCTCTTCACCAAAGCGGCCATGGCCCGCTTTGCCAGCATCTTTTCCATTCTCCAATCCAGCGGCGTCGCGGTCTTGGATTCCATGCGCATCCTGCAGGAAACCATCAACAACCGGGCCATCGCCCAGGAGTTCGACCGTCTGGCCGACCGCCTGGAAGAAGGCCGCGGGATTGCCGGGCCTCTGCGCCAATCGCAATATTTTACGCCCATCGTCATCAACATGACCGCCATCGGCGAAGAGTCGGGCAAGCTCGAAGAGATGCTGATCGACATCGCCGCGCACTATGATTGGGAGTTGGAATATGCGGTCAAACGGTTCAACGATGCCCTGGGTCCGATTTTGATCGTCGGCATGGCGGCCGTCATTGGATTTTTCGCCCTGGCCATCTACATGCCCATGTGGGATCTGTCGCGGGTCGTGCAATGAGGAATCCGCGCTACCATATCAACCTCTACGTGATCATTCCGGTGATTTTTTCGGGCATCACGATCTTCGGCCTATTGGCAGCCTACCAGCTTACCCGCTACTACATGGGGCGCAATCTGCCGCCTGAATGGCCTTTGGCCTTCTGGGGCACACTCCTCACCTTGTTCACCTGCGGCTGCGGCTTGCTGGTGGTACGCTTCCTCATTCACCCGGTTCAGCAATTCGTGGACAAAACCCAGAATTTGGGTGTTTTACGGGAAGCGGCAACTCAAACCCCCTTCCCCTCTGCCGAGGGCAATGAGATGCATCGCTATGCGCGCGTTTTCGATCAGGTGACGGAGATTCTGGGCAAAGTCGAAGCCCGGGAACTCTTCCCCGAAATCATCGGTCAAAGCACCGCCGTGCGCGCCGTTCTCAACCAGATCGTGAAGGTTGCCCCCACCGACACGATGGTGCTCATCATTGGTGAAACCGGCACCGGCAAGGAGATGGTCGCCCGCAGTATCCATCGCCAAAGCCCGCGCCGAAACGAGCTTTTCTCGGCCCTCAACTGCGCGGCGATTCCCGAAGGATTGTTGGAGAGCGAACTGTTTGGCCATGAAAAGGGGGCCTTTACGGGTGCCGTCAGCCGCAAGCTGGGCAAAATCGAATCGGCCAGCGAGGGGACCCTGTTTCTGGATGAGATCGGAGACATGCCCCTTGAGACCCAGGCCAAGGTGCTGCGGGCACTCGAGGATAAATCCATTGAAAGAATCGGGGGCAACCAGGCCATTCGGGTGAATACGCGTTTCATCGCAGCCACCAATAAGAACCTGCCCGAACTGGTAAAAAAGGGAGCCTTCCGGCATGATCTTTTTTTTCGCCTGAATGTCTTCGTCATCCACCTGCCGCCGCTGAGAGAGCGGCGCGAGGACATCCCCCTGCTATCGGACCATTTCCTCAACACCGTTGGCCGGGACAAGAAACTCTCCAGCGCCGCCCTGCAGATGCTCATGACCCATGAATGGCCAGGAAACGTCCGCGAACTTCAAAACGCCATCCAGTCGGCTGCGGTCATGGCCCCGGAGACCATCGAACCGACCCATCTGCCCTCATCCGTCGCCCGGAACTGGCCCACTGAAGCCGCCGCAGCGCCTCTTTCAGAGGGGCAGCCTCTGGATTTGGATTCAAAACTTCAAGAGCTGGAAAAAAGCATGCTGATCAAGGCCCTCTCCCAATGCCGGGGGGTCCAAAAGCAGGCGGCCACTCTTCTGGGAGTCAAAGAACGCAGTCTCTGGCATCGGCTCAAAAAATACGATATCGATGCCACCGACTATAAAAAGTAAGGGCAGGACCCTGTTCGTGCCCTCCATAATTTTGACAAAAAACTACAAAGTTTGATGAAAAAAAGGGTGATCGGCCGCCAGACCACAACCAAGCCGATACCTGACCGGCATTTAACTTTTTGTTTTAAAGTCAATAATTACGAATTGATCTTTACTCGAACCTATGGCATGTTTGGTGCACATACTAAAGCGCGATTTACTGGTACGGTAATTCAATCATTTTTTATGTATGGAGAATAAGCCACCGATGGAAACATTGAAAGTGTGTAGGAATAGACCCGAACTGGATAATGCCGGTTTCACTCTCCTGGAAATCATCGCGGTCATCGTCATCATGAGCATCCTGGCCGTGGTGGCCGTACCACGCTATTTTGATCTGCAAACCCAGGCCCGACAGAGAGCCATGGCCACCGGTGTGGCCGAAGGTATCGGACGGGTCAACGGATACTTCGCCCAACAGATTCTAGCCGGCGTTACCCCTGGCCAAATCGCCTACACCGATGCGACATTGGGAACCGATCTTGGCGATTTTACATTGACGGTCGCAGATGGCGAAATTAACGGGGCGAACACATTCACGATTACAATTGTAGGAAACAGCGGCACGCCCCTGGCGGGCATGACCAGAGTAGTAAGCGTTCGAAGGCCAGGCGGGCTTTAGGAACAAGTTAGCGTTGTTATCCTGATTTCGGCCCCATCGATACCATGTCTTGCATGAGTTCATTGATGAGCTCCACATCGGGGATGTAGGGCATCATATTTTCGGTTTCATTCTCGAACGCCACCCGATTCTTGATATAATTGACCCCCTTCGCATCGAGCACCTTTTTCAAGCACCCTTTTGCAAGCTCTGGCTTCCCAAGGGCCGTATAAATTTCAGCCAATCCCAATAGCGCTGCCGTATTCTTCGGTTCTTTGTCCAATAAACGCAGCCAACTTTGAAGCGCAGACTCTGTATCGTTGAGCATCCATTGGCTCTGAGCGATCACGATGAGGGCGATACGCGTTTCAATTCTTTCGGCCTCCAGGGCACTCGTTGAAAAAGCAATCGCTTCCTCGTACGCTCCCTTTTTGACCATATTGATGCCCTTGAGCCCGTTGAGGAATCGATCATCGGGCCATAACGTCAAGCTCTCCGCCAAAAAAGCGGCGGCGCGATCGAAATCCCCCATCTGCATGTAAATGCGGGTGGTATGGTACCAAATTTCAGGAAAGTTGGTATATTTTCGGGCATTTTCGAACAAAGAGAGCGCAGCGGGAAAATCTTTTTTAACATTGACCATGTAGAGGCCGAGATTATAGTAGCCCAGCCCTTTCTGGTGTATGTTATTGAATTTATCCAACTCCACAGCCGTGAGAACATGCTGGTACGATTGTTCGAAATCACCGGCGGTCCAATAGATTTTTCCAAGATTGTTATAGGCCAGGCTGGAATTCGGGTCGACAGAAAGCACATGGCGCCACAGGGCGTATTCGCTGGCGAAAACCCGGTTGTATTCATGGGTCATCTGCATACGGGTGATCAATATCAGCCCCACGCAGCCTGCTATCATTACCCGTAAGGCCCCATTGTAGTAGAAAGCAGTCTTGGCGCGCACGACCCCAACCGCCAGCGGGATGAAAAGCAACATGCCGGGCACATAATTTCGATGCTCATAAATCAACTCGAGATTGAGGAAAGAGCTTTCCACGCCATGATTGAGAAAGAAGAAGATCCCGCAATAGGCGAACAGGCGGTGCCGACGGGCCAGCAGCAGGAGAAAAAGAAAGATGGCGAGTAGCCCGAGGATGGCGATCCCGGTGGTCCAGGGGCTCATCAGCGATTTAGATACCGTCAAATTGTGCAAGATGCTCATGCGTGAGGCCATGGGCATAACCAGGAGCCCCAAATAGATGAACAGGACGCGGGGCTGGGTCAACAGACGCTCGACCATGGTGAACGGTCGATTGGGGTATGGCTCGAACAGCTTCAGCGGGTTGGTGTAAAGAAAACTCAACAGCAGCATCAAAACGGTCACGCCGAGTGCCGCAAACAGTGCCTTGAAAAGGGTCTTGCGGTCCAGGGGCCTGAAAAAGAATAGCTCGTAAAGCAGGATGGCATAGGGCAGGAGCAGGGCATTCTCTTTGGTCAACATGGCGCAAAGGGCGCTCACGATGCAAAGGCCGTAAGCCCAGATTCGCTTTTTGGCCCGCGCGGACCGGCGCCCAATGAGATAGGCATACATGGCGGTGATGTAAAACAAGCCGGCCATGGCGGTCATGCGCTGGACGATATACGTCACGGCGGTCACTTGAATCGGGTGGCAGGCCCAGAACAGGGCCGATAGCCAGGCAATCAGGGTGGCATGGGCCGCATATCGGGACTGAAAAAAGGGCAGCGTCAGCGTATCGCGCACAAAAAGAAACAAGATGAAGCCGGCCAGGAAGTGGATGCCGAGATTAACGATATGATACCCAAAGGGATTGTCCGCGCCCCAGAGATAGTTGAGGGCAAAGCTCAAGTAGGCCAGGGGGCGGCCCAGGATCTGGAAATCGGGTCCGGCCGACAGCGCCTTGCGGATCTGGGGCCAGGAAAACTCGGTCATGTGGATCTTGCCGTTGTGGACGATGTTGATGAAGTCGTCATATTGCCAGGCGCCGTGGAAGCTGTTGGCGTAGCAGGCCAGGAGTAGACCAAGGAGCGAGATGGCAGTCCAGATGCTGCTTTTTGAGGCGATCGCTTTGAAGGTGCCCATGGATTCCCGAGTCGTGCGCAAACCAGAGGGTCAAAATCTAAAGCCAGATTCATACCAGGTTCGGGTGAATGGATCAAGAATCGCGGGAAAGCGCATGGATGGACTTTTATTTCTTGTTCATCTCAGGGGCCATTTGGTATGGATGGGCATGCGTGCGCCGTTGTATGCCGATAATCGGGGCTTCACCCTCATGGAAGTCATCGTGGTGCTGGTGCTTATGGCCATCTTCGCCGTGATCGCCGTATCGCGTCAGCCCCAGACGGATATGACCCTAAGGGCTGGCGCCGAAGTGCTTAAATCCCACTTGCGCTACGCGCAGATGCGAGCCATGAGCAGCGACAGGGGGTGGGGAATCTCTTACGACAGCGATACTGGGGACTACTGGCTCATTTCCGGGCAAGTCGCCGATCGAAGAATTAATCTGCCAGGCGAAAATCAGAACAGCGTCAATCTAATCTCCAACGGGATATCGGTTGAAGAAGGTGACTTTACTTTAATCTTCGACCATCGCGGCCGGCCGGACATCACAGCCCCGACATTGACCACCTTGAGCTTTGATGAAGGCACGCGCAGCGCCACCCTCACTCTGGTCAAATCTGGCGAGTCCAACGCAACCATCACGATTCTGCAGAACACGGGGTTCATTCAGTGAACGCAGGACGCAATCGCATCACCGCTGATCAGCGCGGGTTTACACTTATCGAGGTCCTCGTCACCATCATCATTTCAGCAGTCCTGGCGGTGGTCCTGGCTCAGGTAATCGCCAACCAGACCGACCGCAGCTATCGTCCGATCCGGGTGATCAACGAAAACCTGGCATTGCGCGCGGTGATGGAAAATATTGCGGCTGACTTCAGAGCGGGCACCTCGACCCAAGTGGTGGCGAGTCGTTTGACGAGCTACTGGGATTCCTCATTTACAGGTAATATTCCTATTGATGTGAATGCCACCTGCGTCACTTTTGACCCAACGACTCGGTCGGAACAAACAGTGGCTGATGGAACCTGTCCGCTTTTGAAGATTAGTCTTACGGTCCAGGGTTCGCCCCATGGCCTTACATCTCTTTTTGCACCCTAAGATGGGATCTTGATGCATGGCCCCATATCCTTCAAGCAAGCATTGCGCATCAACCCAGAGCACCTATCAGGGTGGTTTTACCCTCATCGAATTGATCGCATCTATCGCCCTATTGGGCCTGCTGGCCTCCATCTTCGGCATGGGATTGGTGGCGGCCGTGGAAAGCTACGACTTCAGCCGCTCCAATTCACAGATCGCCCAAAAAGGCCAAATGGCCATGGCCCGCATGATCCGTGAACTGACTGATTTGACCCGAATAGAAAGCGCAGGAAGCAGTTACATGCTCTACGAACGGATGGATGATTCAGGTGCATCCCGATGGGGTTTTTTCTTCAATAGCGAAACGGGGCAGTTGATGCTCGCCGAGGAACCGCCAGTTGATGCAACGGCATCGCAAGAGGACCTTTTAGTGGATGGCGTCAGCACCTGGGCCCTTTCTTGTTTCCAAGCCGCAGAACCGAACCCGGTACCTTGCGACGATCCAATACCGCCATCCACTATTCAAATCAGTCTGAATCTGAACCGGCCCGATAGCCCCACCCATACCCAGAACTTCACAACCCTGATCCATCTGCGCAACAACGGCAACGATGGCGGAGCACGGCGATGAGATCGACGAGGCACACATATTACAACATCTGTGACCGGAGAAACCGTCGCCATACCAGCGGCAGTGCTTTGATTGCTCTGATCGCCGCCATCTTGATTTTTTCCGTCCTGGCTGCGGCGTTGTTGCCCATGGTGAGTTCTTCCGGTGAGCAGGCGGTACTCTCTAATCTTGGCGACAAAGCTTACCTGCTGGCTGAATCAGGCTATCGATATATGAAAAGCAACTACGATAGCGCCCCTACGGAAACGGGCAAAATCGATATCCTGGATGCAATGGACAGTGACCACGACGACAACTTCACCCTCTCCGATGGCCAAAGCCGTTTCAATCTTGGCATTTTTTCCTATTTTTTATCAATTCCAGCGGGCACCTATGCAGCGGGCTCAAGCATTAGCGCCAACCCCCCAGGACGGCTGCCCATCATCGTGGATCTGCATGATGATAATGTCACCATTACCAATCAACAGCTGTTGAGCATCGACGGAGCGATTTACAGAATGGTGCCATCGAATCCACCCAGCGCGGAGGATGAAGCGGACGATAATGTGACTTTTTCTCTGGTGACGGAGCTGCTGGCACAGCCGCAAGCCGTTGAACTTCCGAGCAGAACCGATGCATATCCGGCGGCCCGGACGAATCAAGGCACCCTTGAGATCGGCCAAAACCTATCTTACCAGACCGGACAAGGGGTCATGTTTCCCCTGCGAAACGGCCGCATCAATGTTCAGGGGCACCCCAACCCGCTTTCTTACCATTACAACAACAGGGCCGCGAACAGGTTTGAAGATGTGCGTGACCCCAACGACAATACGATCTCCAGTATCTTCTTGCCGGCGGGCTCAAGCATCGTCCTTAATAAAACCATACGCGTGCGCAGCACCGGCATTGTGGGCGGCGGCGGGTTGGAAACCCGGAGGCAATTGGACTATTACATTTCGGGGGAACCGGGAGAGAGCGAAGAGGTGTCGGTGGCGCTTGAAGACTTGCAAGCAACGGACGCTGATACCACAACGACGGCGGTGACGTCCATCGGCGGCAACGACGCCTTGGCGATCACGGCGTCCGTCAACAACGCCAGCTTGCTGCAATTGCGGGGCACCGTGACCGATGTGCCCCTCAGAAGGGCACGTCGCCGCAGCGGCGGCTATCTGAGTTATGACGCCCAGGCGAAGCTGGGGTTTCTTTCAGCTTTGCCTGTTGCCGCTGGTCTAAGCTTTCGTTTGAATAATAGCGAGAATCCTATTGCTTCCGATATAACCTACAACGGCTATGGTCTCAGCTTCATGCGCGCCAATAATGCGGACTCGCCGGATACTATATTTTCTAAAATTGTCCCCACGGGTTTGGATGACCAGCCGCTCATGGTGCTCTGGCAGCAAACCGATGCCGGCATCAATTGGCTGGCCTATAAAGAACTTCAACCATGCATATACCCAGAACCGCCGGATCGCTTCGATGATGTCATCGGAGCATGGATATCAACCAATGCGAGTTGGATCATTGCCAATACAGGCCGCAATGGCTCCCAAACCTGGCACTATGTGGACAACGACATTGCAGCGACCTTGCAATCACCACTGATATTTTTAAATGACCCATCACCTTCCACCCCGGCATGCGATGGCGCCCCTAGAATTACTTTAACCTTTTGGTGCCGTGAACGCTGGCCATTGGCCGACAGTCCATTCAGGGCAGCATACATCAGTTATAGCGGCGGCGCTTTCTCGCCATTCACGCCGACCAGGGGAACGATTCAAGACGGGTGGTATCCCTACACCTATGATCTGAGCAGCCGCAATGGCCAAACAATCCGGATTCAGCTCGTCGTATCACCATCACCCGGTGCCTCTATTCAATGGGATATCGATGATGTCAAAGTCCTTTACGAGCGTTGCCCGTGGCCCGTCCAGAACTCAACGCTGCTGGTGCGCCTGCGCGAAGCCGCCGTGGTTCCTTTCGACCAGGGCGGCCCGGTGCCGATCCGCGAGGGGGACTGGATCTATGGTGCAACCAGCGGCACCCGGGGCAGAGTGCTTCAGCCGCCCTTGCTCACGAGCACCAACTGGGGCGCGAATGCGGCGGCCGGCACTTTGTTGCTCAACAGACTGAGCGTGAACCCGTCCGGATTCCAGCCCAATGAAGATCTGCTGGTGGTCGGGCGTACCGGCGGCATCGGCGCACGCGTCGTTTCCTATAGCGACGCCACCGATCGCAAAGTCAACACCATCAAGGTCTTCTATGGCAGCCAAGGTGGCAGTGGCGCAGCGAGCGGAGATTCCCTGGATCCAGACACCCTGCCCTATCCCCGACGGGAGGATACCGATCCTTTTCGATGGCCCCCCGACGAAGATGACAATTGGACCGCGGAAGAGGACTTTTTCCGGCTGGTCCAGTGGGATGTCATCAATCCCGATCCCGGCTTGGATCTCGAGGCGCTCACCTACATCGATGACGATAACCGCACGGTGGAAAACGCCGTCATCCGCAGCTATGACCCGGATCTGCAATCACCGCCCCTGGGGCTACCCATCAGCACCGAGCTGGGCCTGCACGCCTATGGCGAAGGCGCCGACAATGTCTACTTCGACGACTTCGGCCTGCGGCTCTTCTTCGGCACCAGTTCGCTATTCGACACGGTCTTGCAGCAGTAATCGAATGGGCAAAACCGGCCCCCTACTGTTCCGTTTCTTCGACCATGAAAATGTGCTATGGCTGGGCGTTGTTTTGATCGGTTCCACCTGCGTTGATAAGGAGCTTCCGTGAACGCGAACATCGCCCGACCCAGTCAGCCCCGCTCCCTGGATGAACACGAAGCCAAGCAGCTGCTGAAGCAATATGACATCCCCGTGGTGGACGAACGCACGGCCCGCGATGCCGATGAGGCCGTGGCGGCCGCCGAGGCTTTCGGTTATCCGGTGGTGCTCAAAGGCATGGGGGCCGCCTTGCAGCACAAGACCGAAAAGGGGCTGGTTCATCTGCATTTATATGATGCCGCGGCCGTGCGCCGGGCCGCCGGACGCGTCGCCCAGAACGCGGGCAGCGATCTGGAAGCTTTTCTGGTGCAGCCCCAGATCACCGGCCAGCGCGAACTGATGGCGGGCCTGTTCCGCGATCCGCAGTTCGGGCCGGTGGTGGTCTTTGGCCTGGGCGGGACGCTCACCGAGGCCATCGGCGATGTGAGCATGCGCCTGGCGCCCTTGTCTGCCACCGACATCCGCCGCATGACGGCCGAAATCCGCTCCCAAAAATTGCTGGGCGCCTTCCGCGGCGAACAGGCGGTGGACCCGCAGCTGCTGAACCAGGTGCTGGCAGGATTGTCCCGGCTGGCGCTGGATCATCCGGAGATCGCCGAGATCGACATCAACCCCCTGCGGGTCACGCCCCAGGGCAAGCTGGTGGCGGTGGACGCCCTGGTGGTGATTCGGCCCCAGCCGCCGGCGCCGCCAGCCATGCCGCCGGTGCCGGCCACCGCGATCGGCGCGATCTTCTATCCGCAATCCATCGCCTTCGTCGGCGCCTCCAGCCAACTGGGCAAATGGGGCAACCTGCTGGTGTGCAATACCATCAGTGGTGGTTTCAAGGGCAAGATCTACCTGGTCAATCCCAAGGGCGAACGCATCGCCAACCGGGACACCTACCGCAGCCTGCTGGAAATTCCCGATCCCGTCGATCTGGCCGTGGTCACCGTTCCGGCGGCCCGGGTGCTCGAACTGATCCCCCAATGCCGGGCCAAGGGCATCCGCTCCATGGTGCTGATCTCTTCGGGCTTCTCCGAGGCGGGGGCCGAGGGCAAAGTCCTGGAGGCCCAACTGGTCGCGGCCGCCCGGGAGGCGGGCATCCTGATCCTGGGGCCCAACACCATGGGCATCGCCAATCCCCACATCGGCCTGTATGCCACCGGCGCCACGGTAACGCCACTGCCGGGCAACTCGGTGGTGGTGGCCCAGTCGGGCAACATGGGCAGCCAGTTGCTGATGTTCGCCGAGCAGCAGGGCATCGGCATCCGCGGCTTTTCGGGCAGCGGCAACGAGGCCATGATCAGCATGTCCGACTACCTGGAAGGCTTCGAGGTGGATGACCAGACCCGCACGGTGCTGATCTATGTCGAAGGCTTCAAGAACGGCCGCCGCTTTTTCGAGAGCGCCCGCCGGGTCAGCCGCACGAAACCCATCGTGCTGCTCAAGGGCGGCCAGACCCAGGCCGGCCAGAAGGCCGCGGCCAGCCACAGCGGCGCCATGAGTTCCGACTCCCGGGTGTTCCAGGCCCTCTGCCGCCAGGCAGGCATCGTGGAGGTCTATCGACCGATGGACCTGCTGGACCTGGCGGCGGCCTTCGACTCCCTGCCCATGCCCCGCGGCCCGCGGGTGGCCATCATGACCTTCGGCGGAGGCTGGGGCGTGGTCACGGCCGACCTGTGCCAGCGCCAGGGGCTGGTGCTGCCGGAACTGGAAGCCACCATCCGCCAACAGATCGATACACTGCTGCCGCCCTTCTGGAGCCATGCCAATCCCGTGGACCTGGTGGGCGATTTCAATCCGGTCATATCCGTAAGGATTATGGAGATGCTGGCCCGCTGGCAGGGGTGCGACGCGGTGATCCACCTGGGGATCATGGGCCGTGAGCCGTTGATCGAACGCCTCACGCAATCCAACCTGGATGCCGATCCCAACTTCTCGCCCCAGTTGGCCGAGCAGGTCAAGCAGCTGGTGGCCATTTTCGAAGATCAGTTCTTGAAGCGCTCGGTGGAGTTGATGACCGAAACGGGCAAACCCATTGTGGGCGTCAGCCTGCGCGCCGACTCCCGCTATAAAACGGTGGCCAATGTGCCCGATGCCCGGTATAAAGGGGTCTTTTACCCGACGCCCGAGCGTGCGGTGCATGCCCTGGCCAAGATGGTCTCTTACTGGCGATTTATAGAAGAAGTCCAGACGCCGTCCACCTAAATCGATCATTCCGGAGGGAAAAGGCAAGCCGCCCATGGATCCACGCAAACAATATGTGCCCAGAAAACTGGATATCGAAATCGGCCACCTGATCAAGAGCCCCTGCCGGGATTGCCCCAACCACCCTCTCTTTCCGCGCTGCTTTGCGGCCTGCCAAACCCTGGACCGCGTCCAGACCTATTTGGCCCAGGGCATTCCCACATGCCGCAACCACTCCGCCCTGGAGCCGTTTATTGTGCAATTGGAAGGCCAACGCTCAAAATAGATTTAATTTTCACGGCTGAAAAGCCGATGATTCGGCATGGTTGATTGATCCCAGAAAGGGACCGCAATAATGTCCGAGATGCCCCAAACCGACGCCAAATACTACCATCTTACCGCCAGCGAAGATGGCGCCATCGGCATTCAATTGCTCGGACGCATCGATCACCATGTGGCCGGCCGCCTGCTCAAACAACTGCTGGCCGACATTTCCCAGCACCGGCCGCGCCATGTCACCGTGGATCTCAACCGCACCACCTATTTCGACGATTTCGGCGTGCTGGTGCTCAGCGAACTGCGCCGCCACCTGGAGCCCCAAAAGGTGCCGTTTCGTATCAGCACGCCGCCGCCCAAGGCCGCCGAGATCCTGGGACTAACCAATTTCGACAATCCTAACCTGTGCGCCCCCTTGCAGTCTAAACGCAAGGAAAACCTCGTCATCCGCCTGGGGACGGCAACCTTGGAGGTGGCCGACAACCTTCGCTTCCTGGTCTCGTTTCTGGGTTCGGTGGTGTTGAGCCTGGTGGAAGTGTGCCTGCATCCCCACCGCCTGCGCCGGGGCGACACGGTCGTGCTGATGCAAAAGACCGGCGTGGATGCCGTGCCCATCGTGGGGTTGATCAGTTTTCTACTCGGCCTGATCATGGCCTTTGTCTCCAGCCTGCAGTTGGAGCAGTTCGGCGCCAGTGTCTATGTGGCCCAGCTGGTGGCCCTGGCCATGGTCTCGGAGTTGGGACCGATCATGACCGCCATCGTGGTGGCCGGCCGCTCGGGCTCGGCCTTCGCCGCCGAGATCGGCACCATGCGCATCTCGGACGAAGTGGACGCCCTGTTTACCATGGGCTTCAATCCGGCCCTGTTCCTGGCCGTGCCGCGCATCGTGGCCGCGGTGGTGGTGGTGCCCCTGCTGACGCTCTTCGCCGATCTCTTCGCCATCCTGGGCGGCATGACCATCAGCGTCGCCATGCTCGATCTGACGGTCAGCACCTACGTCGACCAGACCCTCAAGGCGCTCTCGCTCTTCGAGTTTCTCTGGGGGCTGGCTAAGAGCGTGATTTTCGCCGCCCTGATCGCCTGGATCGGCTGCCTGCGCGGTTTCGAAGTGCGCGGCGGTTCGGCCGAAGTGGGCAACGCGGCCACCTCGGCGGTGGTCAGCGGCATTTTTTTGATCATTCTGTTCGATTCGATTTTCGCGGTGATCCGCAGTTACTGGTGATATGGAAACGACGCCCCAAGCCATCATTCAGGTACGCGACCTTGAAGCCCGCTACGGGGACGACCCCATATTGAAGGCGGTCAACCTGGATATATATAAAGGCGAGATCCTGGCCATCATCGGCGGCAGCGGCTGCGGCAAGACCACCTTCTTGCGGCACCTCATCGGCTTGCGCCCGCCCTACGCCGGGCGCATTCTCATCGACGACATCGACATCGCCACGGGCGACGAGGCGGCTTTTGTCCGGGCCCTTCGGAAGATCGGCATCCTGTTTCAAGGCGGCGCCCTGTTCGGTTCCATGACCATTGCCGAAAACGTGGCCCTGCCCATCCGGGAGTACACCGACTTGCCGCCTGCGGCCGTTGCCAGCCTGGTGCGCATGAAGCTGTGCAGCGTGGATCTGGGCGGCTATGAAAACCATCTGCCCTCGGAACTGAGCGGCGGCATGATCAAACGCGCCGGCCTGGCCCGGGCGCTGGCCCTCAATCCGGAGATCCTGTTTCTGGATGAGCCCACCGCCGGCCTGGACCCGGTGATCTCGGCGGAGATCGAGGAGTTGATCCTGCGCATCAACCACAGCATCGGAACGACCATGGTGATCGTCACCCACTCCCTCAACATGATCTTCCGGGTGGCCCACCGCGTGGTGATGCTGGACAAATCGGCCAAGGGGATCGTGGCCCAGGGCGATCCCAACGAACTGAAAACCAAGAGTCCCAACCCGGTGGTGCGCCAGTTTTTCAACCGGCAGGCCAACCTTTCCAAGCGAGTGCTATGGCGACCTTAAAAACCAAATTCAGCGTAGGCCTTTTCTTGATCGTCGGCGTGGCCGTGATCGTGGTGGGCGTCGTGTGGCTGGGCTTGTCCAATTATCTGGAGGAGGGCCGCTTTTTTGTGGCTTACTTCGATGAATCGGTCCAGGGACTGGACAAGGATTCGCCGGTCAAATACCGGGGCGTGCATATCGGCCGGGTGCAACAGATCGGCGTGGCCCCCGACGAACGGCTCATCGAAGTGGTGATGAAGATCGAAGGGGATTTGCAGCCCCAGAGGGCCAACGACGTGATCGTGGCCCAACTCAAGTCGGTGGGCATCACCGGCCTGATGTTCATCGAGCTGGAGCGCAAGCACAACAGCGAGCGGCTGGTCTACCCACCGGCGGATTTTGAGCCGCCCTACCCCGTGCTGCCCACGCGGCCCTCGGAGATTTCCAAGCTGTTCAAGGGCATCGAAGATGTCTTCGCCATCTTCCGCTCCCTGGACACCCAGACCATTTCCAATGAACTGGTCGCGGCCCTCAAGAAAATTAACCGTTCCATCGACGAGGCCAAGATAGACCAGATGGCGGCCGACCTGCAGGTCACGCTCAAGAGCGTCCAGCAGCTAGTGGCTTCCGAAAAGACCGACCGCATCATGCGTTCGTTCGAACAGACGGCCGTCAGCTTGAATCGGATGGCGCTGAACGCCGACGGCGGCATCAGCGAGATCCGCGAGACCGTCAGCCGCCTGGAAAATGTCATCGACACCAGCGGCGGAGACCTCCAGCAGGTGACCGCGGACCTGAAACGGGCCATGGAGGCGGCCGCCCTGCTGCTGGAGAATACCGATCGCAAGGTGGACAGCATGCAAGGCGAGATTCTGGTGACCTTGGACCGCATCGAAAAAGCGGGGGATACGCTCAACCGGTTCCTGGACCGGGTGGCGGCCAATCCTTCCCACATCGTTTTCGGCGGAGCGCCGGTGGAAAAACCGGCGGCGCCTTGAGAATAAAACTGAGAATCAAATGGATCAGGAGAAAAAATGACGCTCTGCCGCTGTAAAACGCTTCGGGCGATGGTGGTCATGGCGGTTGCCCTGGCGCTAGGGGGGTGCATGGGCGCCGGCTCCGCCACCCAACCGGTTTACTACTATACTTTAGACTATGCGCCCGCGCCGCGAAGCTTCGCCAAAGCGTTGCCCTGGGTGCTGCGCGTGGAGCGTTTTTCGGCCAGCCCGCCCTTCAACTCCCAGCGTATCATCTATGCCGACAAAGGCCTGCACCGCAACGCCTATGCCCACTTCCAGTGGGTCGCCCAGCCCGGCGAGCTGCTGGCCTACAGTCTGGCCCGGGACTTGCGCCAGACGAATGCCTTCCAGGCCGTGTGGGCCCCCGACGGCGGCTCGCCGCCCACCCATCTGGTCACCGGATGGGTGGAAGAGTTCATCGAAGAAGATTTTGTCCAGCCGTCCCGGGCCTCGGTGAAGATGAGTGTCTCGCTGATCGAGGTCCGCGAAGCGGACCCGGTGCGGCGCATTCTTTTCCAGAAAACCTTCAGCGCCAAAGTGCCATGTGAAGAAGCCACCCCGGCGGCGTTGTCGGTGGCGATGAGTGCGGCCGTCTCCCAAATTTCTACCGCGGTGATCGAGGAGATCTATAGCCGCCTGTCGCGGTAGTGTTTATCGTACCCCCCACATCTTTTCGTTGACCGGACCGCCTGCCCTGTCGTACTCGTACTCGTACGCCTACTCGTACTCGGTTCTGAATTCTTTTCGAGTACGCGTAAAAGTACGATTTTAAACCCGAGGAGGATGACAATGACTCCCTTTCGACTAGACCAAAGCGATCTGCATTCCCTGCTGCGTCAACGGGCCGCGGCCATGGCGCAGCCCGAAGCCCATTTGGCCAAACTGATCGAAGCCCCCCGGCGTCTGGAGCGCTATTCGGCCCGGGGCGCCGGTCTCTTTCTGGATTACTCCCGCCAGCGTCTGGACGATGCCTCCCGGGATCTGCTCTTCCAGTTGGAATCCCGCCTGGCCCTGCGCGAACGCTTCGGCCGCATGTGCCGCGGCGAGCAGCTCAACATCACCGAAAGGCGCAGCGTGCTGCATACCGCCTCCCGGGATTTCAGCGCCCGCCCCATCCAGGTGGACGGCCAGGATGTGATGCCCGAGATCCGCCGCGTGCGGGAGCAGGTCAGACAGTTCTGCGACCAGGTGCACACCGGCAAGATCGCCGGCGCCAGCGGCCAGCCGTTCCGCCACGTGGTGGTCATCGGCATCGGCGGCTCTTATCTCGGCACCGAGTTCCTCTCCACGGCCCTGGCCGCCCTGGCCGACAAAGGCATCCGCCTGCACTACCTGGCCAATGTGGATATCCACAACTTCGGCGCCGTGGCCGCGGCCATCGATCCGGCCACCACGCTCTGGGTGGTGATCTCCAAGAGCTACACCACCGCCGAAACCTCGGCCAACACCCTCCAGGCCGAGCAGTTCATGCGCGCCAAGGGGTTGGACCCGGCCAAGCACACCGTGACCGTCACGGCCAAAGGCAGTCCCGGCGACGACCCCACCCGGCCGGTGTTGCAAACCTTTCACATGTTCGACTTCATCGGCGGCCGCTACAGCGTCACCTCGGCCGTGGGCGGCGTGCCCCTGGGCCTGCTCCTGGGCTACGACCGCTTCGAAGCCCTGCTCAAGGGCGCGGAAGAGATGGACAACCATGCCCTGAATGCGCCGGTGGCAGAAAATCTACCGCTCATCGCCGCCCTCGTCTCGGTGTGGAACACCACATACCTGGGCTATCACCAACAGGCCATCATCCCCTATGCCCAACCCCTTGCCAAACTGGCGCCCCATGTCCAGCAGCTCAACATGGAGAGCAACGGCAAGGCCGTCGACGTCCAGGGCCAGCCGCTGCCAGAACCGGCCGGGGTGGTGATTTTCGGCGAACCCGGCACCAACGCCCAACACTCGTTCTTCCAGTTGGCCCACCAGGGCCGACCGTTTCCCATCGACTTCATCGGCGTGCGCACGCCCCAGTATGCCCAATACACCGCCCGCTCCAAGGGCGTCAGCAACCACCAGGAGCTGTGGGCCAACCTGCTGGCCCAGGCCCGGGCCCTGGCCGTCGGTCAGACGCACGCCGACCCGGCGCGCGCCTTTTCCGGCAACCGCCCCTCGTCCACCATCATCATGGAAGATCTCTCCCCCGAAAATGTGGGCCGCCTGCTGGCCTTTTACGAAGCCCGCACCGTTTACGAAGGCTTCATCTGGGGCGTCAACTCCTTCGACCAGTTCGGCGTGGAGCTGGGCAAGAAAGTGGCCGACGGCCTCCGAAGCGAGATGGCCAAGAAGAACGATAGCGCCGGCCACGACTTCGCCGGCGCCGATCCGTTCTCCAAGGCCTACTTGCGGATGCTGTTCGATGGGGACTACCCTGAATAGAATGGCGACACTGTTTTTTTCACGGTTGAAAAATAACATTTCGCCAGCATTGGCCGTGCAATGGCAAAACCAATCTTTGGTATCCGCCGATTGGAAAAGTACACAATAGAAACTGCTGTGCTGATGTGCTATTTTGCGCCAACGACTTTTCCATCGGGAGCAAATGGGTATGCGCTATCAGGGTACCATCATCCGACCATTCAGCGAAGCCGACAGCTATCTGCTGCAGTGCACTCTGGGGTGTTCCCACAACCAGTGCACCTTTTGCGGGACTTACAAGGACAAACCCTTTGGCATCCGGCCGTTGCAGGAAATCAAGGAGGATATCCAGATGGCGCGGCAGTCTCTGGGCGATGCGCGCAAAGTGTTTCTGTGCGACGGGGATGCCATTGCCCTGCCCACCGACATGCTGCTGGAAATCCTGAAGGAACTCTATGCCGCCTTCGCTTCCCTGCGTCATGTCGGGACCTATGTCGGCCCCCGAAGCACTTTGAGCAAAAGCATGGCGGAGCTCAAGGCGTTGCGTGCCGCGGGACTGACCAAGGCATACCTGGGGGTGGAGACGGGCGACGATCGCTTGCTGGGCGAAGTTCGCAAAGGGGTCAACGCACCCCAGATGCTGCTGGCGGGCCGGAACCTGGTGGAAGCGGACTTCAACCTCTCGGCCATGGTGTTGCTGGGGCTGGCCGGCCGAGGCGAACGCTCGCAGGTTCATGCCCGGGACACGGCCGACATGATCAACGCCATGCGCCCCCGCTACCTGGCGGCCATGACCGTGACGCCGGTGCCGGGCACGCCGCTGTATCGGCAGGTCAGGTCCGGCGCCTTTGAGCTGCTCGATCCGTTCGAGACCCTGGCGGAGATGCGCACAATGCTCGACCACCTCACCATCGACTCGCTGAAATTCGTCGGCGTGCATGCCTCCAATTATCTGCCGGTCAACGGTACGCTGCAGCGGGATAAAGCCCGGATGCTGGCCCTCGTGGATGAAGTGATTGAGAGCGCAGACCCGCACCGGCTGCGCAGTGACACCCAGCGCGGGCTATAGGCATGACCGAATGCCGCCATCACCAGCTTGTGCTGCTGCCCCAAAACCGCAAACGGCTGCGCTGCCGCCGCTGCCATTTGACGTTGACCGCCGAAGAACTCGGCGGCGACTACTGCCCGGAATGCTTCGAAACCAGCGGCAGGCGCCATAACGATTTTGAAGTCCTGGAGTGGCTTGAAAAAGCGCGGTATCGCTGCGAACAGTGCGGGGTCCTCATAGAATACCGATCCTACGAAAAGTAATTCCATTTAAGGATGGGCCCGCCTCAGGTGGGCGGCAGGTTTTGCAGGCCTGTGACCAGCGCGGCGATGGTTTCCCTGGCATCCCCTGTAAGCATGAGGCTCTTCGGGTTCGCATATAACGGATTGGGCACCCCCGAATAGCCTGGATTGCGATCCAGGTTGCAGACGATGATCTGCCTGGCATCCTGGGCCAGCAGGATGGGCATGCCCGAGATCGGCGTGCCTTCACTTTCGATGGCCGCCGGGTTGACCACGTCGCAGGCGCCGACCACCATGGCCACGTCTGTTTCCGCGAACAGTGGATTGGCCTCGTCCATCTCGAGCAGATCTTCGTACTCGATACCCGCCTCGGCCAGCAGCACATTCATGTGGCCGGGCATGCGGCCGGCCACCGGATGGATGGCGTATTTGACCCGTGCGCCCCTTTGCACCAACAGTGACGCCAGATCCACCAATTTGAACTGCGCTTTGGCCAAGGCCATGCCATAGCCTGGGATGATCACCACGCTCCCAGCTGAAGCCAGGCGCCGGATGGCCTCCGCCGGTGCGTCGGGTGCGGCCGGCCTTGCGGGCATATCTTTGGCGGGGACCTCCTCATCCAGGGATTGCAGCAACCGGGCAACCGTCTGCTTGGCGTCGCCTTCGAGCAGCAAGCAGTTGTCCTGCCCGTAAAGGGAGTTGGCGACGCCCGAATACCCTGGGCTATCATCGAAATTGCAGCACACCACCTTTTTGGCCTGGTAGGCCATCAGGATCGGCATTCCCGAGATCGGGGTGCCCTCGACTTCCACGGCGGCCGGGTTGACCACGTCGCAGGCGCCGATCACCAGCACCAGATCGGTGGCATGAAAGTCGGGATTGATGGTTTCCATCTCCACCAGCATGTCATAGTCGACACCGGCTTCGGCCAGCAGCACATTCATGTGCCCGGGCATCCTGCCGGCCACCGGATGGATGGCGTACTTGACCGTTTTGCCCATCGCCACCAGCTGCCCTGCCAGGGCCGCCACCTCCTGCTGGGCCTTTGCCAGGGCCATGCCGTAGCCGGGAATGATAACGACCGAAGCGGCCACGCGCATGGCAGCCAGCGCCTGGCTGAAACGGTCCTGGGCGTCGAGAGCGGTTGCCAATGGCGCCGGCGTCGCGACCGGTGGAGGGGATGTCCCCAAGCTTTCGGGGGCAACCTGCTGCGCCTTGTACTCCGGAAAGATCACCCGGAGTATGTTGCGGTTCATCGCCTTGCACATCACATAGGTCAGGATCGAACCGGAGGCCGCCACCGTGGCGCCAAAGGCGATCAAGAGTTGGTTTTCGATGACCATGCCGCACAGGGCGGCGGCCAGGCCCGCGGTGGCATTCAGCGAGGAGATCAGCACCGGCATGTCGGCGCCGCCGATGCGCATCGCCAGTAGAAGGCCCAGACCGGCCCCCAGGCCGATCTCGATGAGATACAGATAATAGGCGGTGCCGGCCGGGACGAACAAAGCAAGCCCGCCGATCCCTACCAGGGCGGCCCCATTCGCCAGGACGAGGGCATTGTGAGCCGAGAGCACCTGGGGGGCTTGCCGCATCTTGTTGGCCAGTTTGGCGCTGGCGATCATGCTGCCGCTGAAGGTCAACGATCCGATGGCGAGCCCCAGGACCCCGGAGATTTCGCTCACCGGATTGAGGGCATGGGTCGAGCGGGTCAACTCGACCAGGGAGACGAGAAAGGCGGCGATCCCACCCGCGCCGTGTTGAAAAGCGATCATCGCCGGCACTTGGATCATGTTGACCGCCCGGGCCAGGCCATAGCCGGCGATGGCCCCTGCGAGCAGCGATACGGCCACCGTGCCGATGTCGACGATCCCATGGCGGTACAGAACAAGGATAAAGGCCATGAACAGCGCCAAGGCCGCCGTCAGATTGCCGGACTTCGCCCTGCGCGGCTCACGGAACTGCCAGATGCCGGCGATCAACACCGCGATGACCGCAAAGTCGATGAGCAGGGTCATGTTTTTTGCTTCTTGCCTTTGAAAAGCTTCAGCATGCGATCCGTAATCACAAAACCGCCCACCACGTTGAACGTGGCCGTGACGAGGGCAACGGCGCCCAGGATTTTTTCCATGGCAGTGGTCGGAAAGGAGAAAAGCATGAGCGCTCCCAGAATCGTGATGGCGGAGATGGCATTGGTCATGGACATCAATGGCGTGTGCAATAAAGGCGGCACCCTGGAAATCAGCAGATAGCCGATGGCAAAGGCGCCGCCGAACACGACGAGCATCAAGATCAGGTTGGACATGCGGCGGCCTCCCTTCCCTGCATGGACACTATTTTATGGCTTTCAGCGTGCCCTCGTGGACGATCCTGGATTGATAGGTGACCAGCGAATGCTTGACGATTTCATCGTCCAGGTCGAGCACGCCGGGGCCTTTTTTAAAGAGATTTTCCACATAGTAGTAAAGGTTGTTGGCATACAGCCAGCTGGCATGAATCGCCATCCGGCCGGGAATATTCTGGATGCCGCAGATATGGATGCCGTTCTTTTCGACAAACTCACCCGGCTCTGTGGTTTCACAGTTGCCGCCCTGATCGACGGACACATCCATGATCACCGATCCGGGCGCCATGCCTGCGACCATTTCCCGGGTGATGAGCATGGGCGCCACCTCGCCCGGCACCAGGGCGCTGAGAATGATCACATCCGCCTCGCCCAGGTGGCCAGCAATCAGCGCGCGCTCTTTTTCGAGCCAGTCGCTGTTCAGCGATTTGGCATACCCTCCGCCGCCGACGGCAAGTTCCTGGGGAATATCGAAGGGGATGACTTTGGCGCCCAGACTCTCGCCCTCGACGCAGGCGTTTTGGCGGATATCCAGCACCTTGACCACCCCGCCCAGCCGCTTGGCCGTGGCGATGGCCTGCAGACCGACCACGCCGATGCCGATCACCAGGAAGCGGGCGGGCTTGATCGTGCCGATGGCCGTGCCGATCATGGGGATAAACTTCGGCAGCCGGTTGGCGGCCATGATGACCGCTTTATAGCCGGTCACCGCACTCATCGAAGAAAGGGCATCCATTCGCTGGGCGCGTGAGATTCTCGGAATGCCGTCCATGGTCAGCGCAGTGATATTCTTGCGCTGCAGATTCCGGATGGTTTCATGACTGCCGGGTGCCGCCGGATGCAAAAAGGTGATCAGAATCGACTTCTCGCGAAGCATTTCCACTTCGTGCTTGTGCTTTTGTTCGTTGAAAACCGGCTGTTTGACTTTCAAGACCAGATCCGCCGCGGCCAACATGGCTTCGACATCGCTGGCGATCGTCGCCCCGGCCTGCCGGTAATCCTCGTCACTGATCAAGATCCCTTCGCCGGCGCCTTTTTCGACTTCGACGCGAAAGCCCAGGGCGACGTACTTTTTAACGGTCTCGGGATTGGCCGCCACCCGTTTCTCTTCCGGCAATATTTCTTTGGGAATTGCAATCAGCATGTCGGGCCTCTTCGATTTTTAAGGGTAAACAAAAACCCCAGCACACCCCAGGGCTTAAAACCAACGAAGATTAATACACGTTTGCCCGCTTGTCTTGATTCTATCCGGCTTCCTTTTGGATCACACCACCCACTTGGCACCCTCAATCGACAGCACGGCTTGCCGACTATCGGCATCGCGCACATCGACCATCATGGTATCCGGTGTCAGTTGATAATGCAGCTGTCGGAGAACTTTCGGATCAGCCAATACATCTGGCTTGAACAAAACGACGTTGGCACCCCCTTGATGCCGGGCAGAAGGCGCTATAAGGCCGGGGTGCCCCTCATTTCTTATCCGTTTTCCGATCTGCTGCGTAAAATCCCAGTGGTTGGGGTCGGTGAGCTGTACGGTGTGAGCCGCACTGCCGGCCAGATCGACCAGGATGGCCGTGCAGGATGCTTCGTAAATCACGCGATGGCGTATGATCGATTTTTGGTGCCCCTTTCTGCCCATCTCTTCGCGAATCATGTGATACGCGGTTTCCCAGATGGTCGTTTCCGGAAGGATACTGCCGTACCATACCGGATAGGATCCATCGCCGTAACGGGTGGGGAAATTTGTGCGCCGCCGGAATAGGTTCAGAATGGCGACATTATAAAGGCTGGTGGTATCAACCACCGAAAGGCACTCTGCCGACCGTATCCGATTCGCTTCTTGCAATGCGATTGAAGCAGATTCTTGGTCATCCTCGTCGGGGTCCAGCAAGTCATGGAAAGCGGTTTTCCCCGGCTGTAAATTGGCATTGCGAAAGACAGGCTCATTGTCGAGCGCCTTTGATCGATCGAATAGGGAATCAGCCCCCACGCGTCTATCCTCACATTATATTTCAACCAAATGTTCCAGCAGTTGCGCTACCCGATAAATGCCTAAGAAACCTTGTGTTTTCATGATTTCAAGGGGAGTAAAGTTATCAAGATAAGCGTTTCGCGCATGGACCCATTGATAACGAATTTCCGGATTTTCCGGATACAGGGTGTGCAGATCCTGGTGGATCACCATCAGCCAGCCTAAACGGTCCAGCATATCACGGGTGCTGGGCAGCGCTTTTCCCTTGCGGTACTGGCCCAGCATGCGCCGGCTATTGGCACTCAGGCAAAGCAGCTCGAGCTGGTCGGCAGTGGAAAGGCTCCAAAGGTCAAATAGCCGGATGACCATTTTGATTAACTTGCGCCGATGCTCCTCATTCTCCGGCCCCACTTGGGGAGCAGGTATGCCAAGCCCGCAGGTTGTTTTCCCCAAAACCATGGAAGGTACAAAACAGATAGCACTTTGCATGGGCACCTCCTTTTTGGATATAAATATACAATAAGTGGGTATTTGTCAACGTCCACCAGCCAGGCGAGCCGCGATGATCGCATCGAAATTACCGCTTTTGCTCAGAAAGCTAACCTTTGTGGCGATCACGCACATCGATCCGGAACAAGCCGAACCGCCTCAGGGAGAAATGCCAAACATTCGTGTCTACCTTAACGCTTTGATCCGCCGGATATCTTAAGATTTTCCCAGCATGATCAAGATATCGCTGTCCTTGATCACAAAGCCGGCCGGTGGAACTAAAATGAAGTTCTCGGGAACCAGTTCCTTGATGGCGATGATGTGCACATTGTGCTTGGCCCGCAGATTCAGCTCTCTGAGGTTTTTGCCGATGAATTCCCTGGGTGGCCCGACCTGAACGAGGTCGAACTCTTCGGTGAGGGGGATAAAATCGAGGATGTTCGGCCGGGATAGCCCGCGCGCGATGCGCTGGGCCATGTCGCGCTCCGGGTGAATGATTTCGGTGGCCCCTACCCTTTCGAGAATTTTGGCATGGTCGTCATCGATGGCTTTGGCCAGAATTTTTTTGACTCCGATCTCATGCAAATAGAGGCATATCAGGGCACTGTTGCTGATCTTGGTGCCGATGGAGAGAATTACCCCGTCCACATTTTCAAGTCCGAGAGCACTCAGGGCTTGCTTGTCCATGGCATTCAGCACCACTGCTTCGGTGACGTAGGCATCAACGGCCTGCACCTTAGATTTGTCCATGTCGATGGCAACCACTTCATTGCCGTCTTCAAAGAGCGACCTGGCGGTATGGAAGCCGAAATTGCCGAGACCGATCACCGCGAAACGTTTCATGCGCAATCTCAATTCTTTCTTTTGGCCCGCGCCAGTATTAAACGAATATCCTTGCCGAGCTTGACCAGACTGACGAATACAACAATGAACTCGAGCCGGCCGAGAAACATGGCGATGGTCTCCGCCCACAAAGCCGGGTCGGGCATCTTGGCAGAGGTTACTCCCATCGAGAGCCCCACCGTGCCGATGGCCGAGGCGAATTCAAAGAGGGCGTCGCCCAGCCTGAATCCGCAGGCGCATAGAACCAGGACCCCCGACACGTAAATCACCAGGTACAAGAAGATAAAGACCGCCGTCTGCCGGACCCTGGCATCGTCCAGAAAGACATGGCGGCGGCCCTCCCAAATGGGACGCTCGACCACCGCGGTGCTCGGCAGCAGGTGGCGTTTCAGGTCCCAGAACAATAACTTCCAGAACAGATAGATCCGGAATTGTTTGATGCCGCCGGCCGTCGAACAGGTGCCGCCGCCGATCAGCATCAACACGATCAGCACCCCCACGCCGAAGCTGTTCCAGTTGGCGTAGCTGACGGAAGAAAAACCGGTGGTGGTGATCGCCGAAACGGCCTCGAAAAGTGCCACGCGCAGCGCTTTGGAAAATTGCGGATAGATCGAAAGGCAGGTCAAAAAAAACAGGCCGGCCACGGACAACGGGATGAGCGCGGCCAGTAAGCGGACCTCGCCGTTTCTGGCAACCAGGCCGAATTCGCCGCGCCACAGGAACCACGCCGTGACGAAGCTCAAGTTGCCGAGTATCATGAGGGGCATGCTCACGGCTTCCACCACGGCCGAATCCCAATGGCCAATGCTTTCCGGATGGGTGGAAAACCCGCCCGTGGAGACCGCGGCAAACGCATGATTGACGGCATCGAAAAGGGACATGCCCGCTAGCCGGTAGGCCAGCGTCCCGGCGAGGGCATAGCCGCCATAGATCATCAAGACCAGGCGCGCCGATTGCCGAACGTGCGGAACGAGCTGGTCGCCGCGCCCTTCCGCGCTGCTGACACCGACCCCCGTGGGGCCGACGATGGCCGACATCATGATAATGGCCAGACCGGCGCCGCCCGCCAGTTGGATGATGCTGCGCCACAACAGAATCAACGGTCCGGCGCTGGTGACATCCACCACCGAAAGACCAGTGGTGGTCCATCCGCTGACCGATTCGAAAATGGCTCGGGAGAAAGAGAGTTTCAGGATCGACACAAACGGCCAGGCCGAAAAAACGATGACCACGGCCCAACTCACGAGAACGATGATGCCGCCCTCCTGAACTGACAATGTGACCTGGGAGGATGAGCGGAAGAACTTCCAGAGCGCGCTTCCCAGTAGCAGAAGACATGCCGCCGGAAGGACAAACGCCATGGAATGCCTGGCCTCACCGGGGTGTGCCGGAAGAATGACCAAAGGCGTCAGTATGACCGCGCCGGAGAGCAGCAATATCATCCCCACCGATTGCAGAATCGCGCCATAGCGCCGCTTGAGATACTCTCGTTCGCGCAAGTCGTGCACACTTTCTATCCGGGTTCGCCCGTAAACGCCTTGAGCACCGGTCCATGGTTTTCCGGCAGGGTGATCAGCACGACCCGGTCGCCGACCAGCAACCGATTGGCGCCCCGGGGCACGATGGGTTGCTGGCCGCGAATCACCACCGCCACCAGCGCGTTGGGCGGAAGCACGATATCCTTCAAAAGCTTGCCCCCCACCGGGGAAGCGTCATCGAGCACAATTTCGGTCACATTGACGCGGCCTTCGCCCACCGGCAGCAGATTGGTGATCTGCTCCAGGGCGGCCCGCTGTTCGATCAGGCTGCTGACGATATGGGTCGTGGAAAAAGCCGAGACCCCGAGCTTTTCGAAGATCGCGGCATTATCGGGGTCATTGGCCAGCGCCAGGGCGCGCGGCACGCCGAACTGCATGGAGGCCAATTGACAGATGACCAGATTGTCCTGGTCGTGGGGTGTGATGGCGAGCACCACATCGGCCCCCATCGCCCCGGCTTCTTTGAGTATGGTTACGTCGCTGCCGTCCCCACAGACGACCAGCGCTGTCAATTGACGGGCCAGACTGGCACACTCTTGCCGATCCCGATTGATGACCACCACCTCATATCCTTTTGAAGTGAAGTTGCGGCACAGGAAAAAGAGCATCTTGCCGGACCCGACGATCAGCACCTTCATGACGTTGCCTCCCCTGCGGCCGCCTGGTTGCCGGCGACGGCCATCAGGAACATCTCCGCCGCCACTGAGGTGGGACAAATGGTCTCGATCCCGAGTTGGCTATAAATCTCCTCCCGGCGCGGGTCGAACACCCTGGCCAGCACCTGCCGCACATTGAACAACTTGCGGGCGATCTGGGCCACCATCAGGTTGACGGTGTCCCAGTGCGTCGTGGCGAAAAAGACATCGGCCTGATCCAGCTTGGCCTCTTTTAGAACAGATATCTGGGTTGCATCGCCCACGACCCGGAAACCGCTGAAGCCGGGCGACAAATCATGGAAGGCCTCCTCATCGGAATCGATCACGACGATGGAATGCCCGCTGTGGCTGAGCTGATTGGCAAGTTGGGACCCCAGACGCCCGCACCCGATGATCACGATGTAGAGGTTAAGCTTCATGCAGTTTCTCCTCCCCGGGTGTGCTGCCCTGGGTTGGGGTTCCGATATCGATGCTGCCGAACTTGTTCCAGGAGGTGATCCGGTCCAAGTTTGCGTGCGCCGGCTTGAAGGTGGGATCTATTTCCAGGGCCGCCCGATAGAATTTTTGCGCCTCACCGCTGTCCCCTGCGATCTCAAACAGTGCGCCGAGCATGTTGTAGGCCTCTGCTCGGGTCGGGTCCGCGGCAATGGCTTTGCGTACCGCATCCCGGGCGGCGAGAAAATCGCGGTCGGAAATATGCAGCTTGGCAAACTCGATAAGGGAGTGGTAATCCACCGCGCTCGCTTCATCCAGCGCCTCCCGCTGGGTGACCCTCAGCGCCGCGTCCCGGATCTCGCCAGGGCTGAACGGCTTTTGAATGAAATCCACCGCGCCCAGCTTCATGGCCTCCACGGCGGAGGCGACCGTTCCATGGGCCGTGATGATGACGACCCGTGTTTTGGGCCATCTGTTTTTGATCCGGCGCAGGACCTCCATGCCGTCCATGCCGGGCATCTTCAGATCGAGAAACACAACCCCGAAAACCGTTTCCTGAAGCTTTTGCAACGCTTCTTCTCCGTTTACGGCGGTCTGAATGGGCGCTTCCAGCGATTCCAGCGACTGGGACATGGTCAGACGTATGTTCTTCTCGTCGTCCACGATCAAAATGGCTTTGGTTTCCATACCCCTCCTCATTGCGCGATGGGCAGCGAAAATAGAAAGGTGCTGCCTTGGCCTGGGGTGGATTCCACCCAGATCGCACCGCCATGGGCACGCACGATCTCCTTGCAGATGGCCAGGCCTAGTCCGCTGCCGCCGCACGCCTGCCCTTGCACCTGAACAAACTTCTGGAAGATCTTGCTTTGGTATTCGAGCGGAATGCCGGGTCCATTGTCACGCACGGAGAGTTGCACATAGGCCCCGGCCATTATGGCCGTCAGGCATATGTGACCGCCTTCGCCGACATAGCGCAAGGCGTTGGATATCAGATTGGTCAACACCCAGGTGACCTTGTTGGCATCCGCGCGGACTAGCGGCATGTCAGGGGCCAGTTGGGTTGAGAAGGTGACCTTCTTGATTTCCATCTGACTTTTGAAGACCGCTTTGGCATGCTCAAACAGGGTCTTGGGCTGAACCTTGTCGAACTCCAAGGCGATGCGCCCGGCCTCGATCCTGGATAGATCCAGCAAATCGCTCACCAGGGCCTTCATGCGCTGGATCTCCTCGTGGGCCGCTTGCAGCAGCTCGCGATCTTTTTCCGGAAGTTGCTGGGCGGCATGTTCCAGCAGCAGGTCCACGCTCATGCCCAGGCTGGTCAGCGGGGTACGCAATTCATGGGAAGCGGCCATGATGAATTCGCTCTTGAGATGCTCTACTTCTTTCAGGCGGGTCACATCCTTAAGCAATATGACGATGCCGGAAAGATCGCGGTGGCTGCCGCGTATGGCGGTGATCGAAAACAAGTAATGCCGGGCCTGTAAGTGCTTGGCCACCGTAAGGATTCGCTGTTCATCGGGAAGATGGGGCGGTTGTCCGCTTGCGACGGTTTCGCGGATCAACTGACAAACCTTGGCGTCCGGCAAAATGTCCGTGCAATACAAGGTGTGCTTATCCGAAAATACCACCTCCAGCAGGCGACTTGCGGCCGGATTGATGCCGGTGACCTTGAGTTGGGTGTCGAAGACCACCAGGCCATCCTCGATGCTCGAAAGGATGGCATCGCCTTTGTTCTTCTCGGAGATGATCTGCTCGATGTTGATCTCGTGGTAGCGGCCAAGCTGGGTGGCCATCTGGTTGAACTCGCCGGCCAGACGGCCAAGCTCGTCTTTGGTTTCCACAGGCACATGCACCGTGTAGTCGCCCGCTGAAATCTGCTTCGATGCTTCCATGAAACGACGGATCGGCCCTACGATCCGCTCGGAAATGAACAGGCTGAACAGCAGGGCCACCAGCAAGGCCGTGGCAGCCACCAGAATGGTGGACCAGATCGCGCGCTTGGCCACGTTGCCGGCCCTCATGCTGGCCGCATACATGGTCTGCTCGTTCAGCTGGCGCAGTTCAATGCAGGCGTCCCTCAGTTGGGCAAAGGCTGGATAGATCTTTTCCCGATAAAGCGTGGCCCCCGACGCCGGCAGGGGATTTTCGTGCCGAGCGGTCGCGGCTGAAGACAGGGTGCGATAGGCCGCATAAGCGTCAGAAATCGAATGGACCTGATCCGCCTCGCCCGCAATGGTGATGTTGTCCTTGGCGCGGGCCAACCACTGGAGAAACACCGCTTCGTTTTCGCGGTACTGGGCGACGCCCATATCTTCCCCCAGGAAACTGAGCAGGATGGCACTGTCCTGGCGTTCCAGCGCATCCACCATGTTTTCGGCCGCCAGAATGCTGCGGTAGTTTTCGCTCAGGATCGCATGGGTCGCCTTGCCGAGGGAAACCAGGTTGGTAACCGCCAGGCCGACCACCAGCCCCATGAGTGCGAAGGCAACACCGTACCCCAACAGGATTTTCTTTTTGATATTCATGCGAACCCTTCACCTCCATGCCAACATGCAAGGCACCCTAATCCGGAGCAATGGCTATGCCATTGTCTAATTATTGTTTTCATTGATATTTTAAACGCTACGAAAGATGCGTGCATTGCATTCTGAAAGGTTACGGCGAGCGCAACCTTGCAAAATGCAAGCTGAATGCGCGTGGCAAATAAAGGATCAGATCCCGTATGCTTTGCGCTTGCGCCAAAGGGTCGCCTGGTCGATGCCTAGTATTTCCGCAGCCTCCTGAAGTGAAGCGGTGTTGGCGATGATCCTTCGGATATGAAGCTCTTCGATGGTAGACAAGGGGACTTTATCGCCGATGGCGGGCTGGCTGGCGGAAGGGGCGATGTTGACGGGAAGGTCGAACTTGCCAATCCGATCCCCACTGCCCAGAATCACGGCCCGTTCGATGGCGTTGCGCAATTCGCGGACATTGCCCGGCCAGGCATAGCTTGCCAGCAGCGCCTCGGCCTCCTCGGTGAAGCCCAGGATCGTTTTGTGATTGGCTATGCTGAGATCGGCCAAAATTTCCTTGGCCAACTTGGTAATATCTTCCGGGCGCTCCCGCAGCGGCGGAATCGTCAGGCGGATGACGTTGAGGCGGTAGAACAGGTCTTCCCTGAATCGGCCTTGGGCCACTCTTTGTTCAAGATCGGCATTGGTGGCTGCAATGATGCGCACATCCGCTTTGCGCAGCGTCGATTCCCCGAGACGTTCGTATTCCTTGTCCTGAATAAATTGCAGCAGCTTGGCCTGCACGGAGGGGGCGATGTCCGCAATTTCGTCTAGGAAAAGCGTACCGCCGTCACAGGCCGCAATCCGCCCCGGGTTATCGCGCACGGCGCCGGTGAAGGCGCCCCGGGCGTGCCCGAACAATTCGCTTTCAAGCAGCTCCGCAGGTATGGTCGGACACGCGATCACGGCCATCCGCTTTGCTTTTCTGGGACTCCAATGATGAATGGCTATGGCGAACACCGACTTGCCCGTGCCGCTCTCCCCCTGAATGAGCAGGGTCGCCTCCGAAGCCGCGGCCTTTTTTGCGGTCTCGATTACCCGCTGCATGCCGGCGCTTTTGCTCTGAAGCCATTGCGGGGCGCCTTGGTGCTGGAGGTCATCGCGAAGCGCGGCGTTTTCGGTTTCCAGGTCGCGGATGTGCGCGATTCGACGCGTGAGGATTTTGACCTGATCCGGGGTAAAGGGCTTGGAGAGGTAATCGGTGGCCCCTTGCCGGATGGATTCGACCGCGCTCTCGATGGAGGCATAGGCGGTGATGACCACAACTTTGGTCCAGGGCGATTCCGATAGCAGCGCCGGAATCAACGCCATCCCGTTGTCAGTCCCCAGCTTGAGGTCCACAAAGGCCAGGTCGAAGGGGCATCGCCTGGCTTCACCGATGGCATCGCTGGCATTGCTCACCGAGACGACCGCATGCCCCTCGGCCACCAGACAGTAGGCGAGCGTTTTGCGGATATTGGCTTCATCGTCCACGATGAGAACGCTAAGCTTGATCGTCACCGATTGGACCTCGCTGCATGATCCCGACCCATAAAGTTCTTTGCTGCCATCGAAACGCACGTAAAAACAGGAAGAAGCGCACTTGGCTTCATTAACCGGTTTAGGGTAGCGGTTTCAAGGTCAAAATCCGAGCAGTGCCTTGCCCTGGCGGATCCATTGGGGTGGCGGATGGTCGATGGGGGGGATTGGAAGGGGTGCGATTGTTCATCGGTGCACGCAGGCCCACGTCTGCGCAAAGGCTACTCGTTTGCAGGGCGTCTACAACCACCAGGCGCTTGGGCCGATTGGCCGGCCCAGGCCCGGAACTTAGAGGTGGGACACGCGCACACCGAGAACCGTCGGCACATCAGGCGTGGGCTTCCTCGATCTCTTTTTGACTGAAGCCCTTGGGCACCCCCTCATACGGGGTGCGCTTTTTGTACGGGACCGTCTTGGGATCTCGCATGGTTTTCAGGATATCGATGCTGTCTTTGAACCCCTTGTTGAGCCGGCACATTTCGATGGACAAGCCCACCACCTGGGCAACGGCCTGGACAAAATTGACATCATTCAGGGTGAACTCCCAGGGCGCGGCGGTGTAAACCCGCATGCAGCCGAACAGCCCGCTGCCCGTGATAATGGGCACCGAGAGAATCGAGGCAATGCCCTCTTTCTGGGCGGCATCGGGATACTGGATGCGCGGATCGTCGGCCACATCGTAGATCGCCACCGGCTGCAAATCCTGAAGCGCCGCAGGAATGGAGCGCAGGGTAAGAATCGGTCCTTTACTCAAATACTCCTGGCTCAGGCCAAAACTGCCGGCGAGTTTGAGCTCGTCGCTTCCCTGGCTGAACAGAAACAGCGCGCACCCCTTGACGTTGAGGGCATGGGTGACGCCCTCGACGGTGATCAACACGATCTCTTCCGGGTCGCGGATGGTGGAAATCGCCTTGGTGATCTGGATCAGGGTTTCGTAATTGACTTTTACTCTTTCCATGGTGTCCTCCTTTTCTCTTTTGGGTGTGGGGGAAACACGATTGCCCGCGGCTGGGCAAAACCGCAAGATCGAAAAATGACAGGACCGAATAGATTCCGAGCCAACCCGAGGGGGTCGCATTCGAATTTCGGCAGGGTACCCGCTGGTGCGTCAATCGGGACAGAATGAAAAAGGTCTCGTTACAGGTTCAATCGGAGCAGGAGCTTTGGCATCAACATCCATTTGGATTGTTGAGGATGCGTTCTGAAATATTTGTCCCACACCCCAAGGGACTTTGCAAGATATTTACACCGGACCCTCCCCGGCCGTTCTTCGGTTTCATCGAAGCACGATGATCCTTCCGGGGTTCAGCGCAACAACGATTGGCCGCGCAGGTAGGTCATCAAGTTGAGCTTTTTGTTTACGAGCCCCAGTTTTTTGCGGATGTTGCTGCGGTGAAACGAAATCGCCTTGGTGGACAAGTTGAGCAGCTCGCTGATCTCCTTGCTGCTTTTGCCCTGCCGGATCAGCTGGATGACATGGATTTCGGAGGGGGTGAAATCGCCGTTGGTGTCCGAGGCGGCCTCGGTAAAAACTGGGTTCATCTCCTTGAGATGGTCTTCGATAATCTGGATGTAGGTCTTCGCGTCACCGATGGTTTTGCTGGCTTTGATCTTTTCGATGATCGGAAAGACATTGGTGTTGAGGTTGGATGTTATGCGGGCATCGATCGCGTTTTTCTCCCGCCCCCAAACGTCGCCTAAAACACGGATGGTGGTATCGAATTCCGAGAGCCGGCGCTCCATGTCCGACAAACGGTTTTCCTTTTCCAGCAGCAGGGCCTCAAGCCCCTTTAGCCGGGCACCTTCGGATGGCGCCGCGCTTTTGCTGTTTTGGGGATGGGCGGTGCGGGTCTTGAGCTTTTCAATGAGTTTGTCTTTGCGGGAGGATTCTCTTCGCAGACGATATACTTCGCGTTCCAATTGTTCGACGATGGTTTTCGACATTTTCCTATCCAGTTGAATTCGAGAATTCCAGGCAACTGAGGTGCATAGAACACTATGCGTGAGGACCATCCAGTCAACCGAAGTTCAACTTCTCGGCTCATTTTCCCGATACGAGAAAATCTTCCCTCCTTGATTCCTTCTGCGGGTATCTTCCGTCTACAGAATGGCGAGGCTCAAGGTGTGGTTTTCTGCTGGGCCAAATCCAAGACTTTGCGTACTGTTTTCGCCAATTGATCGTGGGTTACCGGTTTGCGCATGAAGGCGGTGATCCCCAACTCTTTGGTTTCACGGCGCATCTCCTCTTCGCCATAACCCGAACACATAATGATCGGTATGTCCGCACGCATGCCCCGCAGCATCAATGCCAGATCGGCCCCGCTCACATCGGGCATGCTTTGATCCAGAATGACAAGGGAGATTTGGTCTTTATGCTCAAGAAACATGCGCAGGGCCTCGGCGGCGCTGGTCGTGGAAAATGCCTTGTACCCCAGCAGTTTGAGAAACGCCTCCAGGAGCCTAACGATAAACTCTTCGTCATCGATGACCAAAACCTGTTCATGCCCTCTTGGTATTGTCAATTACATTCTCCTTGCTCGGGACTCTCCCGGCCGGCCAAAATGAAAAGATCCGCTCGCGGGCTTTCCATTGGCCTTCATCAGGGGGGTTCAAAAATGAAGAACGATGACGTTTACCAATCCGACAGTTTGTATGATCCTTAAGAAAATTTGTTAACAGGGGGCGGCCGATGCCGGCAATCTATCATTTTGATTGTATCGATTGTAAGAGATTATCGAACAATTGTTAATACTAAAAAATTACTAGCAAAATACCAGGTCGGCGACGGACAAGGCACCAGCCAGTGGGATGCGCATTGAAGCCCGCAAGCGTCAGGGCCACAACATCTCCCTCAGGCCCGAGGCTCGCTGGATCGGCCGCTGCACGGCCCGGGCCAGCAGCGCGGGGTCGGCCCAGATCTGGATGGCGGAGCGCGCCCGGGTGACGGCGGTGTAGATCAGCTCCCGGGTGAGCAGCGGCAGGTCCGCATCCGGCAGGACCACCATGATCTTTTCGAACTCCGAGCCCTGGCTCTTATGGATGGTCATGGCGTAGACGGTTTCGTGCTCGGGCAGTTGATGGGGCGCCATGGCCTTGAAAACGCCCTGGGGGCCGGCAAAGACCACCTGGACCGGTCCATCCGAAACCCCGGGCGCTTCCAGGGCCAAACCCACATCGCCGTTGAACAACCCGTGGTTGTAATCGTTGCGGGTAATCATCACCGGACGGCCGGGATACCAGCCGGCCTCGGCAGTTTTGGCCCCAATCCATTCCCTCCGCCGCAAGATCCGCTCCACCCGGGCATTCATGGCCTCGACCCCAAAGGGGCCTTTGCGCACGGCGGTCAGAATTTTAAAACGCGCCAGACTTTCGAAAGCCTCGCCGGGCACCATATGTTGGAACAGTGATCGCCAGGCTGGGTCGATGTCGCCTTCCAAGGCCGTGTCAAAGTGCTCCCAGTCGGTGAGCGGCCGCAGGCTGACGGTCGGCACGCCCTCGTCGGCCAGCAACGATAGGACTTGCCCGGCATCGCCGGCATTGATGGCCCGGCTCAGGGCGCCGATGCCGCTGCCGGCATCGAAACGGTAGCTGTGCGCCAGAATCGCGATGTGGCGCTTCAGGGAGGTGCGCTCGGCGGCATCGGCGATTCGATCGGGCACCGCGCCTCCCGCCTGGGCCTGCGCGCCATGGCAGATGTCGCCCAGCACGGCGCCGGCTTCCACCGAAGCCAGTTGATCCTTGTCGCCCACCAGCACCAGACGCGCTTCGGGGGGAACCGCCTGGACGAGCTGGTGCATGAGCGCCAGATCGATCATGGAGGCTTCGTCCACGATGACCGCGTCGGCGGCCAGCGGCTGCTCGGCATTATAGCGGAACCGGGCATCGGTGGGATTGTAGCCCAACAGGCGGTGCAGGGTCCGGGCCTGGGGCAAGGCGCTTTCATCGCCCCCCTGCCCCTGGCTTTCTAGTTTGAGGAGCGTCGCCACAGCCTCCTGCATGCGGGCGGCCGCCTTGCCTGTGGGCGCGGCCAGCAAGATCTTCAGGGGCCGTCCGGCGGCCAGGCGCTGCAGCAGCAAAATGATCTTGGCCACCGTATAGGTTTTGCCCGTGCCCGGCCCGCCCGAAATCACGCTGAAACGCCGCCCGGCGGCCAGGCGCGCGGCTCTCTGCTGATCGGTGGCACCCTCGGGGAAGAGTTCGCCCAAAGCAGCGGTGAGGAGCCGATCATCGAGGTCCGCAGCATCCGCGGCGCAGCGTCGGCGGATTTCAAGGGCCAGGTCGCGTTCGTAGGTGGCGTAGCGGTGCAGGTAGAGCCGCCGGCCGTCGAGGATCAGGGGACAATAGGCGCCCGGAGCGCCCACGGCCGGGCAGGCATCCAAACGCCGCTGCCATTGCTGGGGTGCAAGGGCGGCGATGCCCAAATCTTCGCCCGCCTCGCCTTGGAGACCCTGTTCGTGGAGCAAATCCAGGTCGAGGCATACGTGGCCGGCCGCGGCGGCACGCGACACCAGAGCGGCGGCCAGGGCCACCCACGGATCGCTGCAGGGACCCAGACGCCGCACCGCATCGCCAAAGGCCCAATCGGCAGCGCCGATCCAGCCGTTGTGGTGGAGCATATCGATATCCGGTGGGATCACAACGAAATCCTTTTTTTGCACACACGCACCCCAGACGGCTAACCAGGGACCAGCAACAGTTCCCGCAAGGCATCGATCTGTTTGGCCGGTGGCCGGTCGTAATAGATGCCGCTATCGTGCCCGGCCCCCTGGATGCCTCGCAGAAAGAGATAGAATACACCGCCGAAGTGGCGCCGATAGTCATAATCGGGCTTCTTGAGCCGCAGTAGTTGGTCCAGGGCCAGCGCGTAAAGATGATACTGAAGGAAGTAGTACGCCTCGGCCATGACCGTGTTCAAGCGGGGCAAGGCATAATCTTCCCAGGCGTTGCCCAGATGGTTGGATTTCCAATCCAGCAGAAAGAAGCGGCCCTCGTATTCGAAAAGGGTGTCGATGTACCCCTTGAGGAAGCCTTGCATGGGGGCAAAATTCAGCCGTTCCAGGGCCCGGGAAGCTGTTTGCTGGAAAAAGTCCCCACCATTTTCCTTAAAACATCGGCTTAACTTTTCCCCGGTGACCGACTGTAATGGGAAATAAAATTCCATCTCGTCGATGCGTTGACGGCTCGGCACCTGGGCCAGACAGAAGCGTCCACCGGCCTCGTCCAGGGGCAGCGGCGCCTCACCCAGGCGCCGCAACATCGCCGCCACGGCCCCGTGCCAGTGCGCATCAAACCCATGGGCCTGCAGTTTGGCCGACACCAGCGCATGGGCCGCCTCGGTCCCAGCAATGGCAAAATCCCAATGCTCGAGCAAGTCATGGAAGAAGATTCCGGCCTGGGTGCCTTTGGGAAATGCGAAGAGATCGGTCCCATCCGCCGGACCCACCGACGCGCTGTCCGCCGGATGCAGCCCGGCGTCCCGGTCGGGCGCCTCGCCGTCCGCTTCGGGCGGCAAGGCTGCGGTCATGGCGGAAAAGCTGGCGATGCGCCACGCCCTCGAGAGGCGGCGTTCAAACCGCCGGTGGGTTAAAACGACCCCGGCGTCCGGCCTGGCGCGGTAGCGCAGAGGGCCGCTTTCGGGCAAGGCCGCCAGGGCAATGGAACCCTCGGAACGGTCGGCCAACGCCTGCAGTTCGGCAATCAAACGGCTATCGGTCATGCCGGCCATGGCGGCTTGCAGGCCATGGGTCCAATTCCCCGGGCCGCAGTCGGCCGGGGGGCCGTGGAGCAGGTAGGCCGGCGCCGACAGCTCGGTGCCCCGGATGCAGCCCCACACCAGGTAGCAGCGCTGGCGCGCACGGGTGAGGGCCACGTACATCAGGCGCAGGTTCTCGGCCAGCGCCTCTTCCAGGGCCAGTTGCTGGTGGGCCGGGTCGATCGCAGGGCCGATGGCCAATGTCAGGCAATTTTGAGACTGGGGGTCGTGGAAGGTCGCGCTTTTTTCATCCCGCTTGACCCCGGCCCAGGTGAAGGGGCAAAAGACCACCTTGAACTGCAACCCCTTGCTTTTGTGGATGGTGATGATGCGCACCGCATGGGCGTCGCTCTCCAGGCGCAGCTTCTGGGCCTCCTCCTCACCACCATTGGCGCGCTGGTGGGCCAGCCACTTGAGCAGGCCTTCGGGTCCCAGTTGGTGTCCCACCGAGGCCTGATGCAGCAGTTCGGCCAGATGCAGGAGATTGGTGACCCGCCGCTCGCCGTCGGGCAGGCCGAGCAGCCGCTGTTTGACCCCTTCGCGGGTCATCAGCCGGGCGAACATGGGATAAAACCCGTAGCGCAACCAGTGCCGGTGATAGTCGTCGAAAACCTCCCAGCGGGCCTGCCACGCGTCGCCGGGATTCTCCATCGCGGCGCACAACTCGGCGGCATCGGCGCCGAGCAGGTCGCTGGCCAGGGCGCTGCGCACCCGCCGCGGATCGGTGGGCAGGGCCGCGGCCTCCAGGACCAAGGCCATGCCCTCCGCTTCGGGGGTGTCGAAGACACTTCCGGCGCTGTGCATCACGGCCGGCACCCGCCGCTGGGCCAGAGCCGCCTTGACCTGTTGCGCCTGCCGATGGGTGCGGGTCAACACGGCGATATCTTCCGGGGCCAGTTCCGGCCCCGGCGCTTCCAGCAGCCGCACGATCTCATCGGCCACGGCCACCACGATGCGCTCGGTGGCCACCTGCTGGGCGATCGGACGCTGGTTATCATCCGTTTCGCGCTGGGCGATGTACCACAGTCGAAAAGGCGGTGTGGGCGGATCGGGATCATCGCGCCCGGCCAGGGCTTTTTCATAGGGGATCTGCTCGTAGCCGAAGGGACGTGCCTGCCGGCCGAACAAGGTATTGAAAGCCTTGATCAAGGCCGGCGTGGCCCGCCAGTTGCGCGTGAGGGTGTACCGGTTGCGGGCATTTTCCCGGGCCTTAAGGTAGGAAAAAAGGTCGGCGCCCCGGAAGCTGTAGATGGCCTGCTTGGGATCGCCGATCATGAAGAACAGGGCGCTGCCGGCAAACAGCGTGGCGAAGATCTCGTATTGCAGGGCATCCGTATCCTGAAACTCATCCACCAGCGCGGCCCGATACTGCTGGCCGATGGCGAGCACCAGGGCTTGGCGGCGTTCGTTTTGTAAGGCCGCATGCACCATGAGCAGCAGGTCGTCGAAGAACAGGGTGTTGTCCCGGGCTTTTTTTTGCACCAGGCGCCGGTGGGCCTGGTCCAGCAACCGCACCTTGAGATAACGGATGTAGTCCGCCAATTGGGCCTCGAGTCGGTCGCGGCAGGCCAGGGCACGCTCGCAGGTGTCGAAGAACGGATGGCAGGGGGCGACATGCCCTTTCTTGGTGGCCGCGGCCAGATAGCTTTGGCCAAAGCGTTCGAACTTGGGGAACAGGGGATAGGCGCCGTTCCAGCGATCCATGGCGCTCCCCAACGCCTGGACGAATTGCCAGCGGGGAGAAGCCGGGTCCGGCGTGCACTTGCAGTATTTGATGGCGTTTAGCCCTTCATGGGCCAGCAGACACAGCACCTCTTCGCGCACCGGGGGCCAGGCCTGGCGCACCTGCCGGGCCGCCCGGCGAAAGGGGGCGATGGCCGTCAACGGCGGTTTGACTGCCAGCGGAATCACCCGTACCAGGGGCAGCCGGCAGCGCTGCACCAAACCGGCCAGCGCTTCGGGACTCTTGAGTTCGGCCAGGGCGACCTGCACCAGCTCCTCGGGCGCCCGACTGATGTAGCGCCGCCAGAAATCATCCACGGCCTCCTGGATCAGGGGCTGGGCGTCCTGGGTCAACTCGGCTTCGAAGAGGTGGCCGGTTTCGAAGGCGAAATGGTTCAAGACCCGCTGGCAAAAGCCGTGGATGGTGAAGATGGCGGCCCGGTCGAAGTCGATGAGCGCGTCGCGGATGCGTTGCCGAAGCAAGGCGCGCGGGCGGGACGTCTCTGCCGCCATGCGGCCTACCAAATGATCGTCGATGGCGCCGTTCTCACCGCTCTTATCCAGCGCGCGGCCGGCCGAGAGCAGGCGCTGGCGGATGCGGCTCTTAAGCTCCTCGGTGGCGGCCTTGGTGTAGGTCACCACCAGGATCTGGTCGACGGGCAACCCCTTCTCCGCGATCAGGCGCAAGAAAATGCCGGCGATGGTGTAGGTCTTGCCCGTACCGGCGCCGGCTTCGATGAGATGGGTCCCCTCCAAGGGGGCATCGCTCAGCTCAAAAACTTTCATGGCTTGTGATTCAGGCGGTAGACGAACACCAGCACCTCGGCCACGGCCTGGTAAAGCTCGGCGGGAATCTCGGTGTTCAGTTCGAGGGCTTCCAGCATTTGCACCAGATTGCGGTCCTCCACCAGGGGAATGTTGTTTTTTTGGGCCATCTCCACGATGCGTTCGGCCATCTTCCCACGGCCTTTGGCCACCACTCGCGGCGCGCCGCCGCGGGCATGGTCATATTGCAGGGCGGCCGCTTTTTTGTGTGAATCGTCTTTCATACCTGCACGTCGATCCGGCCCACCGGCGGGCCCGCCAGATCCTCGCCTTCGAACTGGGCGATCTTCTCCCTGGAGACCTGGGTGCTGATCTGGACCTGGTCGAAGACACCCGCCAGGGCCTCGGCCACGGCCTGTGCATGCGCTTCGAAAACCTGCTGCACCTGTGGATCGCGCACATAGAAGCCGATGCGCAAGGAACGTTCCAGCATGGCCAGATCGGCGCGCACCGGGCCCAGGCGGTCCAGCATCAGCAACAGGGAGACCCGATGCTGGGGATCGTCCTCGGCCGGGCGCCCTTTCTTGGGATAGTACACCTTGAGCTGCACCGGCTGTTGCTGCTCTTTGACCGGCAGCAGGTGGGTGAACACCTGATACAGATCGGGTTCGCCCGACCGGCGCACGGCCTGCCCCTGCTGCTGCTCCACATGGGCGGTCAACTGGTTCACGGCATGGCGCAGGAACGCCATATCCTTGGCATGCGTTTCCAGGGGCGCGGCGCCCTGCGCTTCCAAACCGGACAGGAAGCTTTTAAGGACCAGCAGGTGGGGCTTGAGATCCCTGGCGATGATCCGCTGGGCCTGCTCGGCCGCCTGGGCATCTTGTGCGGAGGGCATGCTTGCGCTCTTTTCGGATTCGATTTCTGCGCGAGCCCCCGCTGGAATTTTGAGCCCCAGCGCCAGCCTGGCGTCAGGCCCTGCCGGCGCCTCGATGTCGGTTTCCAAGGCCGCAACCAGAGAAGGAAGCGTTTCGGGAGTCAGCGGGGCCATCGGCTTGGATGCGCTGGCCGGGACTTGGGGGGCTTGGAGGGTCTCCTGGCGACCGGCCTGGGCCACGGCATCGGCCAGCTTCAGTTCGAAAAGGACCCCGCGATCCTCCACGGTGGCTTGGACCCACTGGGTCCGTTGAGCCGCCGGCGCTTCCAGGGGCATGGGCTCGAAAATGCTCTTCAAGTGGGTCAAGGCCTGGCGCACCGGTTCGGGCAGGGTTCCTTTGGCCAGGGCAGCGGCGTCCGGAAGCGGCACCAATGGTGCCGAAGCGCTGGAGGGGTCTGCGGGGGCACTCGCCGCACGCCCCCCGGCGTCACCCAAGAGCGCCGTCTGCGGCCCGCCGGGCATGGCATTCAAAAGCCGATCGATGGTTTGGACCACCCGCTGCTGATCGCCGGCGGTGAGCAAAGTGGCCAGGGCCATGCGCGGATGGGGCGGTTGTTGCGCGGCGGCCGGAGGGTCCGATTCGAGGCGCAACTGGATGGGATCGCCCATCTGGCTCACCTTGAGCGTCAGGCGTTGGCCCACCTGAACCGGCAGCGTGGTCTCGGCCAGGGCCTTGAAACGCCCCAGATCGATGAGCAGCCGTCCGTCCGCCTCCACCTTCACGACCCGGCCGGTGAGCCGGTCACCGACCTTCAGGTGGGCGAACTGCTCCGCGGCCCGCTCCTGATCGGGTGTCAACACCGCTTTGAAGATCGCCTTGATATCCATGGGCATTTTATAGCATAAGGCCACGCTCGGACCCAACCAGGAAAATTGGGTTGTGGAAGGCAGTTCAATTTGTTCCGGTGAAGCGAATGTTTGCTTCAGCGAGAGGCCCGGCAGCACAATTGCGAAGCATCCGCCGCTATGTTAAGGTTGTCGCTGACTTGAATCGACAAGCCGCAACAAACCCAGGAGACCATACCCATGACGCATCACGATAGCGGCCATTTCAGCGCCAAACACCCCGATGGCACCAGCGTGTCGCCCGCGTTGCGGCAAGCGGTGCAGGATCGACTCGTGGACAATGAGATCACTTGCCATGCAGCCCATGCCATTTGCGAAGCGCTACATGTCACCCCCCGGGAAGTCGGGATCGCCATCGATTTGCAGGAAGGACGAATCCGCAAGTGTCAATTGGGCCTGTTCGGTTACCCCAAAGGAAAACCCATGAAGGCCGCTGAGACAGTGGGACCTGAACTGCGGGCAGCCATCGAAGCAGCCCTGGTCGACGGCCGTCTGCCCTGCGTGGAGGCCTGGCGCATAGCCGACGCCGGCGGTATCGCGCGCCTGGCCGTGGCCAATGCTTGTGAAGCGCTGAAAATCAAGATCAAACCCTGCCAGTTGGGTGCATTCTAGTGTCCATTTCTGGATGAACACGTTATTAAAGCGCCGGTGTGAAAGGCCGAAATAGCCATCTCAGGAAGGTATATGCAAACCTCGTCAACCAACCAAAGCCAGGCCGTGGGGATCTATGTCCATATTCCATTCTGCCAGAGCAAATGCAATTACTGCGATTTTTATTCGGTCACCCAGGTGGACCGTCTGCCGGATTACCTCAACGCCCTCAAAAAAGAGATGTATCTCTGCCGCACCGGCGAGGTTCGGGCCGACACCCTGTATATCGGCGGCGGCACCCCCTCCCTGCTGACGCCCCGCCAGATGGGCGACATCGTGGATTGGGCCGCGGCCTGTTTCAACCTGGAGGCATCGGCCGAGATGACCCTGGAGGTCAATCCGGCCACGGCCACCACCCGCGACCTGCAGGACTACGCGGCCTTCGGCTTCAACCGGCTCAACATCGGGGTGCAATCCTTCAACGATGCCAATCTGAAATTCCTGGGGCGCAGGCACAATGCGGCCCAGGCCCTGGAGGCCGTCAAGGCCGGCAAGGAGGCCGGGTTCAACAACATCGGCCTGGATTTGATCTTCGGACTGCCCGATCAGACCACCGGTTCCTGGAAAAGCGACCTGCTCCAGGCCATCCGGCTCGCCCCCAAGCACCTGAGCTGTTACATGCTCTCCTACGAAGAGCACACGCCGCTGCACGCCGATCTGCAGGCCAGACGCTTCGAGGCGCTCTCGGAACTGCGCACGGCCGATCTGTTCCGCATGACCCACGACTTTCTGGGGGCCGCCGGGTATGAACACTACGAAATCTCCAACTATGCCCAAACCCCGCGCTGGCGTTCCCAGCACAACCAGAAGTATTGGAACTTCGCCCCCTATATGGGCCTGGGACCGTCGGCCCATGGGTGTCGCTTACCGATGCGCTGGTGGAACCACCGTTCGCTGGACAGCTATCTGAACGATCTAGGCCAGGGCCGCTTGCCCCGGGCCGACGAAGAGCATCTTTCCGAAGAGCAGCAGATGATGGAAGCCCTCTATCTCGGCCTGCGCCAGGCGGATGGCATCGTGTACAAACAATTTCAGAAACGTTTTCAAAATGACTTCAAGCTATACTTTAACAAAGCGCTGGAACGTTTTTCCGTGGAAGGCTGGGTCGAAATGGATAGCGAACGTTGCTGGCTGACGGTGGAGGGGATGCTGTTCCTGGATCATATCGTGGATCAACTCGTGGATATGATCGATTGACCCGCCTCTATGGGCGAATCATTATTCGCCCCTACTGGTCGACAAACTGGCGCAGGTAACGAAACAACGCCCTGCCCCCCTTACGCCGTTGATCCGCGGACTTGTTCGGTTCAGCCGCTTGAATCAATTGCCCCAATTCGTCGGGGTCGATCTGCGGATATTCGGCCAGCAACCACTCCCGCCGTGCGGCGTCGCCCGCCACCAGTTCGTCCCGCCAGCGCTCCACCTGCTTGAACCGTCGCGCTTCGTCGTGGGTCTCCAGGGTGACGGCCGCCAGACGTTGGCACAACTGGTCGGCGTCGGTCTGACGCATCAGAGAACCGATGTACTGCAACTGACGACGACGGGCGCCGTGGGAGGTCATGTTTCGTGCCGCCACCACGGCTTCGAACAGTTCGGGCGGGAGTTCCAAGGCCTTCAACTGAGCATCGCGGAGGGTCAGCAGTTGCTCGCCCACTTTTTGCAACGCCTCGGCCGCCCTTTTCTTCTTGGTGCGGCTGGGCTTCTCTTCCGGGCAATCAAAACCCATATCGGTCATCTCGTCAGGAGGTTTCATCGACAATAAAAGGCGTACACCGAACCGCGATGCTGCGCTTTTTCACCCACACGCGCACGATGGGGATCACCTCGTTCTCGAGACTTACCAGGCTCGGCAGTTCTTGGACAAAAGCGATATCATCGATACGGAATTCATAATAAAAGGTGGCGCGACTGAACGGGTCGGCCACCAGAATCACCTTGGTCGGATCGTACCAGTGCTTGCGCGGCGCGCCGCTGAAGGCCACGTGGGTCTCCTTCAGCCGTTCGATGTGCTTGGGCCGTTTGAAGGCCTCGATCTCCAGGGTAACGGTTTCTTTGATCAAAAGTGAAGTGGTCATGCCGCCCCGCTCCTATTTCACGAAAACTTCTACCTTGGCGGTCTTGCGCAAATCCTCGGCGTATTTTTCGGCATCGGTCTGGATCTGGCGCCGACGCAGGTTGGACACGATCTTGGGTTGGACCTCCGCCAAGGTCATGGTTTTGGCTTCGCGGTGCTCAAGCACCTTTATTAAATGGAAACCAAAATCGGTCTGCACAATATCGCTGACTTGGTTGGGCTTCAGGGCGAAAGCCGCCTTTTCGAAAGCGGGCACCATCTTGCCCTTGGAGAAGAAGCCCAAATCACCGCCCTGGGCGGCGCTGGGGCACTGGGAGTTGGCCTTGGCAAATTCTCCGAAATCCCCACCCGCATCGATCTTCTTTTTAATATCGGCCAGTTTCTTGCGCGCCTCCGTGCGGGTCTTTTCGTCGGCATCCTTTTCGATCTTCAACAAGATGTGCTGGGCGTGGACCTCTTCGGGGCGCTGAAAAAGATTGGGATTCTGGTCGTAAAACGCCTTGGCCTGTTCGTCGGAGATCTTGATTTTGGGCACGATCTCCTGGTCGATGAGGGTGCGGATGGACTGGCGCTGGACGATCTGTTCCTTGAGCTTATCCTCGGTCAACTTCATTTCGGCCAGGGCGGCATCGAACTGAGCCGGATCGGAGAACTGATTTTTGATGGCGGTGAGTTCCTCCTTGACGAACTCGTCGGGAACCTTGATGCCCTTTTTCTGGCTCTCCTGGTAGATCAACTCGCGGCTGATCATGTCGTTGATCACATTGGTGCCAACCTGGCCCCGGGCCTCGGCCGGCATGGCCATGCCCTGGGCCTGGGAACGGCGCATAAAAAGATTAAGCTCGGCCTCGTAAGCGTCATAGCTGATGGCTTTGCCATTGACCGTGGCCGCGTTGACCGGGTTCTTTTCGGCTTTGGCCTTGTCCGGTTGGACTGCGCTCTCTTTGGCCGGTTTGGCTTCTTTGGCTGCCTTATCGGCGCCGGCGGCCGGGAATGGAGACACGCATAGGGCAATGAGGACCATTGCCGTGGCCAGTGGCCGCAAGCTGAAACGTTTCATGGGGATTTCTCCTTATATCGAATGGGATCGATCGCTGAATTTGACCTCGTTGAAAATCTGGCTTTCTTGACGAATTGCCACTCAGATTAGCCCTCCCGCCCTGCAAAGTAAACAAGAAATTTAAAAGGCATTGACAGTCGGCCTTGCTTTTGGCTATGTCTGCCTGCATGTATTGCTTATCCCCCATCCAAGCTGACCCAAACTATTTTTGCTATTACTATAACTATTATTATGGCGGGTCGCCCGGGGTGCGCTGACGCGAAAAAAACTCAGCCAAAAGCCGCGGGCCAACCAAGCCCGCGGCTTTTTTTTTACCTAATTCGCCCTCAAGGGCCGTTTAAAAACATTAAAGGAGAGTTCCATGAAGACGTACGATGTCCGTATCCAGGATTTCACCCCGCTCATCTCCCCGGACGCCCTCAAAGAGGAGCTGCCCATCAGCGCGGAGGCCGCCCAGAACGTGCTCGAAGGGCGCACCACCATTCAAAACATCATCAAGCGCGAAGACCCGCGCCTGATGGTGATCACCGGGCCGTGTTCGATTCACGATGAACAAGCCGCCCTGGAATACGCCCGGCGCCTGCTGGATCTCAAGCAGCGGGTTTCAAAGCGCCTCTACCTGGTCATGCGGGTTTATTTCGAAAAGCCCCGCACCACGGTGGGATGGAAAGGCTTGATCAACGACCCCAACCTGGACGGCTCCTACGAAATCATCTCCGGCCTCAAGAAGGCCCGGCGACTGCTGGATCAGATCTCGGCCATGGGGCTGCCCACAGCCACCGAACTGCTCGACCCGTTCATTCCCCAGTACATCGCCGGCCTGGTCTGCTGGGCGGCCATCGGCGCCCGCACCACCGAATCCCAAACCCATCGGGAGATGGCCAGCGGCCTCTCCATGCCGGTGGGTTTTAAGAACGGCACCGACGGCAATCTGGACGTGGCCCTCAACGCCATGATTGCCGCGGGCGCCCCCCAGCACTTCCTGGGGATCGATCACAACGGCTATGCCAGTGTGGTCCGGACCACCGGCAACCCTTACGCCCATTTGGTGCTGCGCGGCGGCGGCCGGCCCAACTACGATTCGTGCAGCATCCGCGAGGTTTTGGATAAGCTGCGGGCCAAAGAGCTCAACGAGGCCGTTGTGGTGGATTGCTCCCATGACAATTCCCGCAAACGGTTCAAGGAGCAAACCGTGGCCTGGAAAGATGTCATCCAGCAGCGCGCCGCGGGCAATGCGGCCATCGTCGGCCTCATGTTGGAGAGCAACCTGCATGAAGGCAACCAGAAGAATACCGGCGACCTCAAGACCATGGCCTACGGTGTATCGATCACCGACGCCTGCCTCTCCTGGGAAAGCACCGAAGAACTCATTCTCGGGGCCCAAAACCAATTGAGATAGGGATTACCCTAAAAATAAGATTTGCTTGGATAGAATTTTCTGCTATGCCTTTCCTCACCTGCGCCTTGGGCTCATGAATTTCTAATTCATGGCTAACAAAGCGCTAACCGTTAATAGGCTAGATGCGACCCCATGATTGGTTTGGCGACCATGTGGCGGTTAAAAACTGTGCGAATATTGATGCCGGTTTGCGCCCTCAGAAAGGGCGTGCCGGCATTTTGTATTCACAGGGACCATCCGCTGCGGGGGTTTTAGCCGCTCGTTCTAACATCTTATTAAGGAGGAAAACATGAAGAGAGCACTATTGTATTTGGGAATGGCGTTTGTGTTGGTGGCGCTCGTATCGGCACCGGCCTTTGCGCTGGAAGCCAAGCTTTCCGGCCAGGTCAACCAGATGGTGATGTGGGCTGACGATGGCGAAGATGACGATTTCTTCGTAAGTGACAATGACAGCTCGTCGACCCGTATTCGCTTTACCGGTGAAGAAACCTTTGGCAAGGTCAAGGCTGGCGTCCAGGTGGAAATCGAAGCTCAGCGCAATGCCTCCAACCATCTCGAAATGGATCAGGACGATGATGGGGGAGCCGGCACAAATGGTTTTGAATGGAACGACCGTTGGTTGAATGTCTATTTCGATACCCAAATGGGTAAATTCGAAATAGGCAAAGGCGATGGCGCGGCCAACAACACCTCGGAACAAGACCTGTCGGGCACCTCAGTAATCACTTACTCGGATGTGAATGCCACCGCAGGGTCGTTCTTATGGGTGTTTGACGGCGTTCGTTCCGGAGTCGAAATCTCAGACACCCGTGACAATTTCGACGGTCTAAGCCGTAATGAGCGTCTGCGCTACAACACCCCCAACTTCGGCGGCTTTTATGCAGCCGGCAGCGTCACCAATGGCGAGGCCTGGGAAGTGGCTGGCTTTTATGCAGCAGAGTTCTATGGCAAACTGGTTGCAGCCATCGGATATGTCGATAGCGGTGATCTCACAGTTTCCGGAAATACTGATTTCACCCAGATCAGCGGATCGGTCTCTTGGCTGCTGCCCATGGGCTTGAACTTCACTGCGGCTGCCGGTCAGCGCGACTACGATGACAGTGACATCGAAGATCCCATGAACTACTACCTCAAGGCCGGATACAAATGGAACATCCACGCTCTTTCGGTGGAATATGGCGTAACTGAAGATTTTATCGAAGATATCGACTCAAGCCACTACGGGGCAGCCTATGTGATCAACCCTTGGAAACCGGTTGAATTCTATGCCGCGTATCGCAACTATATGGCGGATGTCGACATCGCTGGCCTTGGTGATCCCGACGACATCCAACAAGTCATGGCCGGTACCCGCATTAAATTCTAATAGGATTTTCTAATGAAAAAACCGATTGCTCTCATCTCTATCCTGACGCTGGCGGCAGTCCTGTCTTTTGGGTGTGCCCAATCCAAGCCTTTCAAGTACCATTCGGACAACGAAATTCCTGAGGGTCCGGGGCTGTTTTCCAAGGAGAAGGGGGAGTTCACCCTGTACGATTCCAACAAGCAGAACGCCGCACCTCAGCCGGCAACCAGCGCCGCGGCCGCACCGGCCGGAGCCGCAGCTTCGACACCGGCCCTGACCGCGCCGCCCGCCGACAGCAAGGAGTTCCAACAGTTCCAGGCGTGGAAAAAGGAGCAACAGGAGTTCGAAGCCTTCCAGGAATGGAAAAAATCCGAGCAGGGCTCCCGTGAATACGAGGAGTTCCAGGAGTGGAAGCGCTGGAAAGCCTATTCGGATTGGATGCAAAGCCAGCAGAAAGCGCCGGTAAAACCGTAAGATTTAAGAGGTAGCCCGGCCCGCTCAGTACCACAAACTGCCGAAAGCGTTCCAATTCAGGGATGCTTTCGGCAGTCTCTTTTTAACTGTCATCTCGCCTTTCAAAGTCCCGCGTGCAAAATCTCTAAACTTTCTGCACGGCCTACCGATACATAGCCTAAAGCTCCTGATTTCAAGGGCCCTGGATCTATTGGATCTATCCATCCCGTCCAAGGAGCACGGATCGACAAGCCAGGCATGGCCGTTTTGGCTGCTGATAAGAATAGATGAATGCGCCCCGAGCGCGACAATGCAAGGAGAGAAACAATGTTTAACCTGTGGACGAAGCTCAAGCTGCGCAACAAATTCCTGATCCCCACCGTCCTGCTCATCCTTTTGGGAATGGGCGCCTCAGCCGCCATCTCCTTCGTCTCTTCGAAGAACACGTTGTCGGAAACGCTCGGCACCAGCATGAAAAAGACCGCCGATCTGTCGGCCCAAATGCTAGACGGCTGGTTTAAGGACCGCTCCCTGGACGTCCAGAACTGGGCCAAGCAGAAGATCTATATCTCTTCGGTCCAGGATACGTTCATGGGCAAAGCGGCCGCTGTTTCGGCCAATGCCCAGTTGGCCGAACTGATGCACGGCTACGGCTACTATAAGAACATCGTCCTGGCCAACCAGACCGGCGATATCACGGCCGCCGGCGATGCCAAGGTGGTCGGCACGTTGTCGGTGAAGGATGAGCCCTACTTCAAATCCGTTATCGGCGGCCAGAAATTCTTGCTGCACCTGCAGAAAAATCCGGCCAACGGAACCCCTGAGCTGATCCTGGCCGCCCTCATGAGCGAAACGGAGCAGACCCCCGGCGTTCTCATTGCATTTATCGAGATCGCCCGCATCGACGAATTATTCATCGATCGCATCAAGGTGGGTGAAACCGGTTTTGCCTACCTCTATCAGGATACGGGCCTGATCATTGCCCATCCCAACAAGCAGATGGAACTGGCCTTCGATCTGAGTTCCAGCCCCGGCTTCAAGGATTGGGAAGGCAAGGATCGAGGCTTGTACGAGTATGAATTCAAGGGGGCCCACAAATGGGCCGCCTTCCAGAAACTGCCCTCTTTCCCCTGGAAAGTGGCCGTGACCATCGAAATGAGCGAGGTCCTGGCCCCGGCGCGCAAACTCGGGCAGGTCAATTTGATGGTGACCCTGATTGCAGTGCTCGTAGCCGGCCTGATCATCTATGTAATCGCCAATTCCGTGGTCAAACCCATCAACCGGGTGGTGGAGGGACTCAAGGATGCCGCCGAGGGCGAAGGCGATCTGACCAAACGCCTGCTGGTGAGCAGCAAAGACGAGGTGGGCGACCTGGCCAAATGGTTCAACACCTTCATCGAAAGGATGCAGGTGATCATTAAAGAGGTGGCTCAAAACGCCGGCCAGCTCAAACAATCCAGCGGCGAGCTCTATGAAATCTCGGCGGCCTTGTCGTCCGGCGCGGATCAGACCACCGATCGGGCGCAGTCCGTGGCCTCGGCCTCCGAAGAGATGAGCACCAACATGGGCAACGTGGCCTCCACCATGGAACAGGCTTCCACCAATATTAACATGGTGGCCTCGGCCACCGAGGAGATGAGCGTCACCATCAGCGAGATCGCCCAGAGCACCGAAAAGGCGCGCACCGTCACCAACAGCGCCGTCTCCCATGCCGAAGGGGCTTCCAACCAGGTGGACGAGCTGGGTCGCGCGGCCCAGGAGATCGGCAAGGTGGTCGAAGCCATCACCGATATCTCCGAGCAGGTCAACCTGCTGGCCCTCAATGCCACCATCGAAGCGGCCCGGGCCGGCGACGCGGGCAAGGGTTTCGCCGTCGTGGCCAACGAAATCAAGGAGTTGGCCCAGCAAACGGCCAAAGCCACCGGTGAAATCAAACGCCAGGTGTCGGCCATCCAATCCTCCACCCAGGTGACCGTGGTGCAGATCAACAACATCACCAAGGTGGTCAACGAGGTCAACGACATCGTCTCCAAGATCGCGGCTGCCGTGGAAGAGCAATCCACCACGACACGGGAGATCGCAGGCAACGTGGCCCAGGCTTCCCAAGGCATCGGCGACGTCAACATGAACGTGGGCCAGAGCCATGCGGTGGCTTCGGACATCGCCAAGGAGATCGCCGAAGTGACCCACGCCGCGGGCAACATGTCCAACAGCAGCGCCCAAGTGAACCTGAACGCGGAACAACTGGCCAAACTGGCCACACAGTTGGACGGCACGGTGGGCAAGTTCAAGGTATAAGAAGCGTTAGGATAAAAAACAAAACGCCTTTCGATCCAGAGGGACCGAGAGGCGTTTCTAATTTTGGACGATGGATATTAGATATTAAAAGTGGAATCCGACAAATCCGGAGAGGGTTAAACCGCCGGCATTGACATCCTCGCCGAAAAGTTCAATTTCGGCTTGGGAGTAGCGCATATCGACACCCAGATTAAGATGACGGGCGACAGTAAAAACCAGACCGCCGTTTACCCAAAAACCGGCGGCTTCGTCATCTTCGGAATATTCGTCTATGTACAGCACATTTCCAACGACATAGGCATCCTGCAGGGTAATCTCTCCTTTAATGAGGGCGAGGCCGCCGCCGACGTATAACCTTACTATATTCGGATTGGTGTAAAAACGAATGCCCAGGTCGATCTCCCAGGTTTCACCCGCGTCTTCAAAATCGTTATAGTAATAATAGTCGTATGAATCCTCGGTTTTTAAAAAATCGAGGGCGATGGAAAAGGGCAACCCGGCCGGCTTGACATCGAGCATCAGGCCTAAGGCCAATTGCTCATCCACCTCCAAATCATCCCACAGATCATCATCCAGAAATTTCTGCCCCATGAGCAGGTTGATATTTCCTTCGACTCCGCCGTAAGCCAGAGCACTCCCTGAGGAAATCATCAGAAAAGCAAGTGTGATGATGAATAGATCAGCAATTCTCTTCATCGTGATTTATCTCCTTAAGTGAGATTTCAGGCGCCAGCGGCTGCGAATACCCTTAGAAATGATACCCGATCAGAAAGGAAGCCCGCAGGCCATCGACATCCACATCTTCGCCATAAAGTTCAACCTCGGCCATTGAATAGCGCAGATCCAGCCCCAGGTTCAGGTGCTTGGCGATGATGAAGGTAAGGCCGCCGTTGAGCCAAATGCCGAGTTCATCATCGTCCTCGCTTTCGATTTCGGCTTCGATGAGGGCCAGGCCGCCGCCGGCATAGAACCGAAGGATATTGCTCATCATGGGGCTATACCAGCGCACACCACCGGCGATCTCCTGGGTTTCTCCGTCGATGCCACGGGAGCTGTCATCGCTCTTCAGCAAATCGAAGGCCAGGGCGATGGGCCAGCGGACCGGCTGGATGTCGAACATCACACCGATGGAATCTTGCTCATCCAGATCCAGATCATCCCAGGTATCGTCGTCCAGATAGTTCTTGCCGAGCAGCAGATTAATGTTCCCCGAAGTACCGCCAGCCGCCAAGGCTGCTCCAGACCAGACCACCAGCAACACCAAAACCAATGCGCACACACAAACCAACTTTTTCATCTCGTTCTTCTCCTTTTAATGCGTTGGCAATATCCGCACAGGGGGGGTGATGCGGCGCTAAAATGGGGTGACCTATAAATCACTTTTGTAAATCGGGCAACCTCATTTTCACAACGGGTATGCGCCTTGCCAAGCTGGCATCCATTTGATAAAACCCGGGCCATGGTCAATAAAACCCAACAAGGCCGTCTGATTCTGGCCTCCAAGTCTCCCCGCCGACGCTACCTGCTGACCCAGGCCGGCTTGAAGTTTGAGGTGCTCCCCAGCGGTTTCGATGAAAGCTCGGTGCCCTTCAACGACCCGGCCGATTACGTGCTAACCCTCTCGCGGGCCAAGGCCGCAGACATCGCCCGGAATCATCCCGCGAGCTGGGTGATCGGTGCCGATACCATCGTCATCATCGACGGCCAGATGCTGGGCAAACCCAAGGGGCGGGACGCCGCCCGGGACATGCTCTCCCGGCTGAGCGGCCAGACCCATCAAGTCTTCACCGGCTATACGCTTTGCTGCGCCGAGGCCAACAAATGGTTCAGCGACGTGGCCCGCACCGACGTCACCTTCAAAGTTCTGTCCGCGGATGAAATTGAATGGTACATCCATACCGATGAGCCTTTCGACAAGGCCGGCGCCTATGCCATCCAGGGATTGGGCACCTTCCTGGTCAAGGGCGTCAACGGATCCTATACCAATGTCGTCGGATTGCCGGTGTGCGAAGTGATCGAGTTGCTGATCCGCGAAGGCGTGGTTCAGATCGCCCGAACCTAAAAGTGCATTCCGCACCCGGCGGAGCAGTTCGGGTCGAACCAAGAAAAGGCTGATCGTGGAAAATATTCGCAACAACCTGGCGCTGGTCATGGGGCGTATCACCGCTGCCGCCCAGCGTTGCGGCCGTTCGCCGGCCGACGTCCGCCTGGTGGCGGTGACCAAGACCCATACGCCCGAAGCGGTGCGGGCCGCCTCGGAGGCCGGCGCCGTGATCATCGGTGAAAATTACATCCAGGAAGCCCGCGCCAAGTTCGAGGCCTTGATCCACCTCCCGGTGCGGTGGCACTTCATCGGTCACATGCAAAGCAACAAAGCCAAATACGCGGTGCGCCTGTTCGAATTGATTCATACGGTAGACTCGCTCGGCCTGGGCGAGGAACTGGACCGCCAGGCGCGCAAAGCCGGCAAGGTGCAGGAGATCCTGATCCAGGTGAACATCAGCCGGGAAGCGACCAAGTCCGGGGTTTCCGCAGTCCAAGCCGTTGCCCTGACCCGCGACCTGGCTCAGTTGCCGAACATCAAGGTCAAGGGACTCATGACCATGCCCCCCTATTTCGATGATCCCGACCGGGCCCGACCTTTTTTCGCCGCCTTGCGCGGCATGCGCGACGACATCCGCGCACTGGCGATTCCCAATGTCGATATGCAAGCGCTCTCCATGGGCATGACCGGAGACTTCGAGGCGGCCATCGAGGAAGGGGCCACCCTGGTGCGCGTGGGCACCGCCATCTTTGGAGGCCGGCCTTGAAACTGCTGCTGCACACCTGCTGCGCGCCCTGCACGATCTACCCCCTGCGGGTCCTGCGCGAAGAAGCCGTGGAGGTGATGGGCTATTTCTACCGGAGCAACATCCATCCCTACACGGAATGCCTCCGCCGCCAACAGACCCTGAGCGACTATGCCGAGCAAATCGCCCTGCCGCTGATCATCGCCCAGGATTACAATCTGGAAGCATTCCTGCGCAACGCCGCCTTCCGCGAAACGGAGCGTTGCCGCTTTTGCTACCACGACCGTCTGCGCTGCGCGGCCCTGGTGGCTTTGCGAGGCAAGTTCGACGCCTTCTCCACCACTTTGCTCTACAGCAAATTTCAAAAACACGACCTGATCCGCTCGATTGCCGAGTCCGTGGCCAATGAGGTGGGCGTGCCTTTTTACTACCGCGATTTCCGCACCGGCTGGAAGGAAGGGGTGACCCGCTCCAAGGAGATGGGCATGTACCGCCAGCAATACTGCGGCTGCATTTACAGTGAACGGGAACGATATGGAGGGGCGACCGGCGGTCGCCCTAAAACGGATCGCTGAGGGCGACCGCCGGTCGCCCCTACGGAAGATCGCGGCCTCTCAAAATGGCCCACCAATAAGGTCAAATCAGGATATGTTCTCCAACTTTATTTACTTCATCGTGGCGTTGATTACACTATCGCTATACGAGCCGACCGCTTCCCCGGGCTCGAGCCGCGTGGAAGCGTTGCTGGGCTTTATGGTCCTGATCGGCCTGTTCGCCTTCTTCACCCGCAACCAGTTCAGGCGGCTCGCCCGGGCAGCCGGCACGGAGAATCCACATTGGCTGGATCACCGCTTCGGCCAGTTGGTCACGCGCCATTCGATCCTGGCATTGGCCTGTTTTGCCGCCGAAATATGGATTCTGGAGCTGCCTTCCCATCTCATCGGGATCACCGTTTTCTCCCTGCTGCCCACGCTCAGAGACTTTTGCTTCCTCTTGCTTTTCTTAGGGCACTTGACCATCGTCTGGACCTTTGCCTATGAGGCCCAACACCCGATCTACCGGAGCGATATCGAGCGCGGCGAATATGTTTACTCCAACCTGGCCTTCAGCCTGCCGGTGCTGCTGCCCTGGGCCTTGATGTTCGGCGTGGTCGATCTGCTGCGGCTGTTGCCTTTCGAGTTTCTAAAGCATACGCTCGACAGCGCCATTGGACAGAGCGTCACCTTCTTGGTTTTCCTGGTGGTGGCCGCCCTCTTCGCGCCGCTCCTGATCCAGCGCGTTTGGCGCTGCCGGCCGCTGGAACCCGGCGCCCTGCGCCAACGCATCGAAGCGTTGTGCCAAGCCGCCGGCGTCAAGTACGCGGACATTGTATACTGGCCAATTTTCGGCGGCCGCATGATCACGGCGGCCGTCATGGGCCTGGTGGGCCGTTTCCGTTATATTCTCGTGACCGATGCCCTGCTGAATCTCCTGTCGCCCGACGAACTGGACCAGGTGATCGCTCACGAGATCGGCCACGTCAAGCGCAACCACCTTTTGCTCTATCTGCTTTTCCTGCTGGGCTTCATGCTGATTTCCTATGCGGCCTACCCCTTGAGCCTGGCCCTGTTGGTGTTCGAACCGGCCTTGAATTTCATGTTGATGATGAAAATCGACCCGGCCGGCATCACCTATGCCCTCTATGGATTGCTGTTGATTTGCGGCGTGCTGCTTTACTTTCGCTACATCTTCGGTTTTTTCATCCGCAATTTCGAGCGCCAGGCCGACCTGTTCATCTTCCGGCTCTTTCCAACCGCGCGGCCGCTCATATCCACATTCGATAAAATCGTCCTGCACAGCGGACAGCCCTCGGACAAGCCCAATTGGCACCACTTCAGCATCAAAGAACGGATCGACTATCTGCGCCTCAGCGAGGGCGACCCCAGTTGGATCGGGCGCCATGACCGCAAGGTGCGCAACGCGATCGGCCTGTTCCTCGCGGGCTTGGCGATGCTAACCTATGGTGTGTGGCAACTAAACACGGCGGTAGGGCAAAGTGGGACGCGCCTCGATCTGGCCGCCATCGAGCATTACCTGGAAAGCAAAGAATCCCTTAGTCCGGAGGATGCGCTCCTCTATGGACTCGCGGGCAATCTGCATCTGGAACGCGAAGAGATTGCCGAGGCCTTGAGGGCCTATGAAAAGGCTGTGGTTTTAAATCCGAACCAACCCGACATCCTCAATAACCTGGCCTGGCTGCTGGCGACCAGCGAAGATCCAAACACGCGCAACCCCCAGCGCGCCCTGCTGCTGGCCCAGCGCGCCATCCACCTGAAACAGGCGCCCCACATCTGGGACACTTTGGCCGAGGCATTCTACGCCAACGGCCGCATCGAAGAGGCCATCGAGGCCGAAGAAAAAGCCTTATCGCTGAATCCCGAGGACAGACATCTTTACGAAGAGCAGTTAAGGAAATTCAAGAAGAGAAAAGAGTAGCCTGAACTATCTTTAGTGTCCATCCAGGGATGAGATATTTTCGTCGAGTTCACGTGTCTCGGCGTAGCCGACTGGCGAAGACGGAAGGCGGACGAAAATTTTAACCGCAGGAATATATGGACATATTTCGAGGATTAAAATTTTCGCCCAACGCCGAAATCGGCGGAAATAGCCATTCCTGGATGGACACTACTTAATACAAACCTTGCGCACCTGCATTAGATCGGCATACCCGCCGAAGATCTTTTCGATGCCGTCCTGCTTCAGAGTGGTCATGCCGTCCTTCATGGCCTGGTCACGGATCTCTTCCATCGGCGCCCTGCGCTGGATCAGTTTTTTCATCTCATCGGTGCCGGTGAGCAGTTCATGGATACCCATACGACCCCGGTAGCCGGTGTTGTTGCAAAATTCGCAGCCATGCGCTTTGTACAGGGTCATATCCGATTTATAGGGCAGATTGAGGATTCTTTCGAAATCCTCCGGCCCGAATTCGCGCACCAGTTCGTCGTACTCCGCCTGGGAGGGGTTGAACGGCTTTTTGCAATCCTTGCAAAGGGTGCGCACCAGGCGCTGGGCCATGATGCATAAAATAGCGTCGGCGAAGTTGAAGGGGTCCATGCCCATGTCGAGCAGACGTATGATACTTTCCGGGGCACTGTTGGTGTGCAACGTGGAGAAGACCAGATGGCCGGTGAGCGAGGCTTCGATGCCGATATGGGTCGTCTCCTTGTCGCGCATTTCACCGACCATGATCACGTCCGGGTCGGCACGCAGGAAGGATCGCATGGCGGCGGCGAAGTCGAACCCGATCTTGGGTTTGACCTGCACCTGGCGCAACCCTTTCTGGGTGATTTCCACCGGATCTTCGGCCGTCCAGATCTTGGTTTCGGTCTTGTTGATGTAGGAGAGCGCCGAATGCAGCGTGGTGGTCTTACCCGAACCGGTGGGTCCGCACACCAGGATCAATCCGTAGGGCTTAACCACCGACTTGAGGAAGTTATCGTAGTTGCGCTCGGAAAAGCCCATCTTATCCAGGGGAATCGGTTCGCCGGCGGCCAGAATACGCATGACCACATCTTCCATGCCCCCCTGGGTGGGGATGGTGGCCACGCGCAGTTCGATGTCCTTGCCGCCGTACTTCTTGAATTTGATCTTGCCGTCCTGGGGCAGCCGGCGTTCGGCGATATCCAGGTCGCACATGATTTTGATGCGCGATACCACCGCATTGCGATAGGCAAAGGGGATGCTCTGATAAACGGTGCAGGAACCGTCCACGCGGATGCGCACCACCGTGTTCTGCTTGCCGGGATAAGGTTCGATGTGAATATCCGAAGCGTTGCGGGCGTAAGCATCCAGGATGATCTTGTTGACCAACTGGACCACGGCGCTGTCTTCGTCGCCGACGCCCGATTCGGCCTCTTCGATCTCGTGGGTCTCGTCCTGCAACTGGGAGAGGATATCGTCGATCTCGGCCATCTCGCGTTCGTCGGCCGTGAACAGCTTGATAAAATCGAGGATATCCTTTTTGAAGGTCACGGCGAATTTGACAGTTTTGCCGGGAAAAAGCGCCTTGATCTCGTCGATACGCTTAAGGTCGTGGGGGTCGTCGATGGCAATCACGGGCTGGCCGTCTTCGGTCCTGAGAGGCACCCACACGTTGTTGCGCATGAAGGGCACCTTCAACCCAAGCAGCAGATCTCCGGGGATGGGGTAGGTGGCGTTATAGGCCACGAAAGGCATCTTGTAGTAGCGCGCCAGGGATTCGCCCAGTTCCGATTTGGGAATTTTATATTCCCGCAGCAGGATGGTGTCGACAGGTTCTTTGCGCTGACGGGCGTCGGTAATGGCCTTGGTGAGCTCCTTGGCGGTCAGCAGATGGTTTTCCAGCAGGTAGTCGAACTTGGTGGCCTTGCCCTTGCCGGCGGCCATACGCTTCTGGTTGTACAGGGCGATGCCGATGATCTTGGCCAGGTCGGCCACGGCCTTTTCATCCTCTTCACCGAAGCGCCCCGGGGCTTTGCGGTTGATCAACTGCAAGGCGCCCATCAGGTATTTTTGGAAGATGATGGGAAATACCAGCACCTGCCGGGTGCGGTAGCCGGTTTTCTGATCCCAGCTCTTGTCGAAGCGCAGGTCGTCATCGATGGCCAATATCTCATTTTCGTCGTAAACGTTGGCCACGTTGAGCAGTTGATGGGTCAAGGCCGAGTAGCCGGCAAGCGAATCCTTGGTCACCGGAATGCGGATTTCGGCGACCTCTTCGCCCGATTTGAAGCGCGAGACCAGTTCGCGCTTGACGCCATCGATGACATAAACGGTCATGCGCTCGGCGGCAAACAGGCTGGTGATCTCATCCTTCAGGTCGATCAGGATTTCATCGAGATCCCGGGCCGCATTGATCTTGTTGCCGATCTCCTGCAACCGGGTCCGGTATTCGACTTCCGACCTTAAATGGGCCACCCCGGGTTCAAGGCCGTTCTTGGGTTGGGTTGCATTCAACATTATTTCCTACCTGCATCATCTCGGCTCTGGTTAGAATCAGGGTCGCCCTCGTGTTTGGAGGCATCCGATCGCGCCGCCTGAAAATGGCGTACCACTTTTTGGGCCCCGCCTCCGACCAGAATGATTCCCATCAAATAGAAGCAGAATTGGATGAACCCCATGACGTTGGCAAAGCCTTCGATCTGCGCCAGCCGGGGCATCACCTGGGGGATGCGGTAGAACACGCCGAAACCGGCAAGCATCAGGGCGATACCCCAGATCAACTGGATCGAGCCTCTGGAGGGCGGTTGTGCATTGACCATTAAGCGAACACCTGTTCCTCGTTGCAGTCCGGCCCCATCGCTGGGCGTTGCCGCCGGCGGCCACCGGACAAAACGGTAACCGCGGGCGAATGCCGTGCGGGAATCCGAACTTAACAAGGTATCGGCCGTTGCCGTTTAAAAGTTTACACCCGGCCGATACCTTTTTGGTTTTTGCTTACATTGCGTATAAACGCTGCCCGTCGACGACCGTCACCCCCTGGGCCTGGAGGGTCTGAATGGCGGCCGTGACATTGTCGAACCGGAAGATCATGATGGCATTCTGGGCGGTGTGCTTCACATAAGCGTACATGTATTCCACGTTCAGATCGTTGCTCTTGATGATCTCCAGGATGCGGTGCAAGCCGCCCGGCTGATCTTCCACCTCCACGGCGACGACCTGGGTTTTGCCCACGGTGAAGCCGTTGTCTTTCAAAACGGACACCGCCTTTTCCTTGTCGTCCACGATCAGGCGCAGAACGCCGAAATCGGATGTATCGGCCAGGGCCAGCGCACGGATATTGACCCGGTTTTCAGCCAGAATGCCTGTCACTTCCGAAAGCCTGCCCGATTTGTTTTCCAGAAACACGGATATTTGCTCGACGTGCATGGTGACCTCCTTTATAGCTTGCGATTGTCCACCACCCGCACGGCCTTGCCTTCGCTGCGGGCGATCCCTTTGGGCTCCACCAGTTTGACCGTGGCCGAAACGCCCAACAGCTCCTTGATGTTCTTGGAGATGCTCCTTTCGATAGCCTGCAGCTTCTTGACCTCGTCGGAGAACATCTTCTCGCTGACCTCCACCCGCACGGTGAGCACATCCAGCGGCCCTTTGCGGTCCACGATGAGCTGATAGTGGGGCGTGACCCCTTCGGTATCCATGAGCACGCTTTCGATCTGGGAGGGGAAGACATTGACGCCGCGGATGATCAGCATGTCGTCGCTGCGTCCGGTGACGCGGCTCATGCGCAGATGGGTGCGGCCGCAGATGCACGGTTCGGGGTTGAGCGAACAGATGTCCCGGGTCCGGTAACGGATCACGGGGAAAGCCTCCTTGGTGATGGTGGTGAAGACCAGTTCGCCCACCTCACCGAACGGCAGGGGATCGAGGGTGCGCGGGTCGATAATCTCGGGGATGAAGTGATCTTCGAAGATGTGCAGGCCGCGCTTGGCCTCCTTGCATTCGATGGCCACACCGGGCCCCATGATCTCGCTCAGCCCGTAGATGTCAACGGCCGTGATGTTCAGCTTGCGCTCGATTTCGGCGCGCATGGTTTCAGACCACGGTTCGGCGCCGAACACCCCGTACTTGAATTTGAGATCCTTGGCGGTGACGCCCATCTCTTCGGCCACTTCCATGAGGTGCAGGCTGTACGAAGGGGTGGCGGTGATGATGGTCGGCCCGAAATCCTTCATGATCATCACCTGGCGCTTCGTGTTGCCGCCCGAAACCGGGATGACCGAGGCGCCAAGCAGTTCGGCGCCGTAATGCACGCCCAGACCGCCCGTAAACAAGCCGTAGCCGTAGGCGTTGTGGATGATATCGCCGCGGGTGGCGCCGCCGGCCATGAGCGCCCGGGCCATGAGCTGGGCCCAGGTCTGGATGTCGCGGGCCGTATAACCCACCACGGTGGGTTTGCCGGTGGTGCCGGAGGAGGCGTGAATGCGCACCACGTGGTCCATGGGCGAAGCGAACATACCGAAGGGGTAGTTGTCGCGCAGGTCTTGCTTGGTGGTGAACGGCAGGCGCTGCAGATCTTTTAAGGAGCGGATGTCGGCCGGCGAAACCTCGGCCTTCTGGAACTGTTCACGATAGAACGGCACGCTGGCGTAGACCCGTTCCACGGTGGTCTGGAGGCGGCGGAGCTGGATCGCCTCCAGCGCCTCCCGGGGCATGGTCTCATATTCCATATCGTAAATCATTGCAGCAACCCTCCTTTGAAAGCCGCCTTGCGCTTTTCCAGAAATGCGCTGGTGCCCTCCTTGGCATCGGAACTGGCCATGCAGAGGGCGAAGGCGTCGGTCTCGATGCGCAAGCCGGTGGCCAGATCCACGTTCAATCCGAAATTGACGGCCTGCTTGGTGGCCCGCAGGGAGACGCGGCCCATGCCGGCCATCTCCCGGGCCGTGGCCATGACCTGCGCCATCAACGCCTCGGGGGCCGTGACCCGGTTGACGATGCCCAGCGACATGGCCTCCTGGGCCTTGACCATCCGGCCGGTATAAAGCAGCTCCTTGGCCCGGGCCGCACCGATGATCCGTGGCAGACGCTGGGTGCCGCCGTATCCGGGAATCAATCCGAGCTTGATCTCCGGCTGGCCGAAAGAGGCGTTCTCGGCCGCGTAAATAAAATCGCAGGCCATGGCAATCTCCAGGCCGCCCCCCAGAGCAAAACCATTGACCGCCGCGATGACGGGAATGGGCAGTTCGGTGAGCCGGTTGATCACCGACAGGCCCCGGTTGATGAACACCTTGGCCTTGAGCGAATCCAGCTTGGCCAACTCGGTGATGTCGGCCCCGGCCACGAAAGCCTTGCCGCCGGCGCCGGTGAGCACCAGCACCCGGACCGCCTCATCGTTGGCCACCGCTTCCACGGCCTGGGCAAATTCCGCCAACAGTTCGCTGTTCAGGGCATTCAGGGCCTTGGGGCGGTTAAAGGTGATCGTGGTGATGCCCTCGGCGTTCTCGACGATAATGTTGTTGAACGACATTTCCTCCTCCTTGCAATCTCGGCCTGCGGGCCGCGTTCCTTATCTTAGTGTCCATCCAGGGATGGTTATTTTTGCCGAAAAAATATCTCAACCCTGGATGGACACTATCCTTTATTCCCGGCGTTGGACGGTTTTTGCCACGCCATGGGATGGGTATCTTCGATGTATCTGCGGATGGCCGCCACGATTCCCTGGCAAAAGCGCTCCTGGTAATCGTCGGCCATCAGCCACTTGCACTCCCGCGCATTGCTGATGAAGGCGGTTTCAACGAGAATCGACGGCATCTGGGCCCCCAACAGGACATAAAACGGGGCCTGCTTGACCCCCTTGTCACGCAAGGGGCTGTATCGTTTGCGGAGCTGCCGCATCACATCCTGCTGGACGTAGCTGGCCAGCCGCGTGGACTCATTCACCTTGGCATTGTGCATCAGATCCTGCAAGATCGAATCCAGGTCACTGATATTCTTGGCCGAGGTGGCGTTTTCACGGGCAGCCACGCGAATGGCTTCGTCATCGGTGGCCAAGTTCAAGATGAAGGTTTCGATGCCGTACGCCTGGGGATTGAGCGATGCATTGGCGTGAATGGAGATAAACAGGTCGGCATTCTGGGTGTTGGCGATGGCGGTGCGCTCTTCCAGGCTCAGATAGACATCGCTGTTGCGGGTCAGGATCACCTCGCACTGGAGCTCGGAACGGATCTTGCGGGCCAGGCGTTGGCCGATCTGGAGCACCAGGTGTTTTTCGTGCACCCCTTTTATAGCGCCGGGGGCGCCGTAATCCTTGCCGCCATGGCCCGGGTCGATGACGATGCGCCGCACCCCCAGGGCCAACTGCTTGACGATGGCGCTGGGAGGAATTTTCTTTGAAACGGCCTCGGGCTTATCTTGCTGGGCATCCGTGGGGGCCGCCTTGGCGACGAGCACGCCGTTTTCGACGCCCCACACATCCAGGACGATGCGATACGGATTTTTAAGAGAGAAGATTTTGAAGGTTTGCGACGATTTGGTATCGACCACCACGCGCACCGTGTCGTTGGTGTACTGGCCGGCCCGGGCATCGCTGAGCAGATTGTCGTTGATGGGCATCACCTTTTGCAGGTTCTGCCCCAAGCGGCTGTTGTGCACATCGATATAGATGCGTTGGGGTTTACCCAGACGCGGATCTTCACGCAGCTCGCGGTAGCTGAAGCTGGTATCGGCATTGGCATCGATGACCACGCGGGTGTAGCGCGGGTTGGACCAGAAACGCAAGCCCTCCACGATGGCCGGCTGCTGGGCCGAGGCGGTGCGTGCGCTGCCCTGGGCCGGTACCGATTCGATCTGCGCGGCGCTGATCACCTGGGTTATGGCGTCGCCGCCGCTTTGATCCGCAGGACTTGCCGCCGGCCCCAGTGCCGAGCGGGCCTTATCTGCATAGAGGCTCTCGGGGTAGACTTTGACCAGTTCCTCGAAGGCCTTCTGGGATTGCAAACGGTCCAGGGAAGAGCGGGACCACTTGTACATGCCGGCGTAACAACTGCCCATGCCGTATAAGGCCGCAGGGGTCAAAGGTCCGCCGGGCTCGGTCTGCAGCACCTGGCGATAGGCGTGGATGGCTTTAAACCAATGGTCGCGCTGTTTTTGCAGCTTGACCTCTTCTTCCAACCGTCGTTCCTGACGCTGGGCGACATCGTACCAATGCTGGGCGGCCGACGCGCCGGGGGAGGGTTGCCGGGACGCCTTCGCCGCCTGGGAGGTCTTCGCCGTCTGGGGGGTCTGGACGTCCGCCTTTGGTTTGGCTTCCGCCACCTGGGTCGTTGCGCTGCCCCCTTTGAGCCGATCGCCGGCCTGCCGGGCCTGTTCCTTGTAACGGCTCTGGGGGTAGTTCTTGACCACGTTGTCCAGCAGGTCCAGGGCTTCGCGACGGTCGGATTCGCGTTTGTTCAGCTTGTAAAGATCGCCATACATGGCGCCGGCCCGGTAAAGACCGGCGGCGGCCCATGGGCCACGCGGATCTTCGCGGTAGACCGCCAGGTACTTCTGGATGCAGGTGACCCAGCGATCCCGATATTTTTGCTGCTGGGGATTGCCGCGCAGTTTCTGGGCGCAACTCTCGGCGGTGTAGTACTTGCTTTCCGCCGTGGCGGCCCAGACCGCCGGATGCCAGAGCAGGCCGGTCAGCAGAATAGCGGCCGCCATCCAAAGCAAGATCGGCCGAAGCGCGGCAGGCGAGGTAAAAGTTCCGTTAACCATCATATGGGACTGCTTGCACCTTTTGGGCTCTGTCAGCATTGCTTTCATCTTCGCGGTCAGGAAAACACGGCCTGGGAACATTGTCAATCGCTCTTCATCACGGTATTGCGCATGGCGTGCAGCAGGTTCAGGGCTTCCAGGGGCGTGATCGAATCCAAATCAAGCGTTTGCAACTGCTGGACGATCTCCAGCTCCATGGGCTGAAACAGATCCAGTTGCACCGGTTTGACCCGCTGTGCCGAACTGCCTTCGGCCACATCTTTTCCGGCCGGGGCGTGACTCTCCACCCGGGCCAGCACTTTTTTGGCCCGCTGGACGACCGCTTCGGGGATGCCCGCCAGCCGGGCCACCTGGATGCCATAGCTGCGGTTGGTGCCACCGGGGGTCAATTTGCGCAGAAAAATGATCCGGTCGTTCCACTCCTTGACGGCGATATTGTAATTTCTGACCCGCGGCTTGGTCTGGGCCAACTCGGTCAGCTCGTGGTAGTGGGTGGCGAACAGCGTCTTGACCCCCCTGCCCTTCAGATCGTGCAGATACTCGGCCACGGCCCAGGCGATGCTCAGGCCGTCGTAGGTGCTGGTGCCGCGCCCGATCTCATCCATGATCACCAGGCTGTGGGCCGTGGCGTTGTTGAGAATGTTGGCGGTCTCCTCCATCTCCACCATGAAGGTGCTCTGGCCGGCCGCAAGGTTGTCCAGGGCGCCGACGCGGGTGAAGATCCGATCGGTGATGGGGATATCGGCCTCGGCGGCGGGCACGAAAGCGCCGATCTGGGCCATGACCACCAGCAGGGCCACCTGCCGCAGCACAGTGGATTTGCCGGCCATATTGGGTCCGGTGATGACCAGCACCTGTTCGCTCTCGTTGTCCATGGCGATGGTGTTGGGCACGAAGCGCTCGCCCTGGATCAGCCGCTCCACCACCGGATGGCGCCCGTCCCGGATGCGCAGCACGCCTTGGCTATTGATACGGGGGCGGCGGTAGTCATGCTGCTCGGCCACCTCGGCCAGGGCCAGCAGACAGTCCAGGCGGCCTAAAAAGCGCGCGGCCGCTTGCAGCGCGTCACCCTGGGCGCGCACCTGGTCACGGAGCTGCTGGAACAACGCCAGCTCCAGGGTACAACGCGCCTCTTCGGCGCCCAGCGCCTTGGTTTCGAACTGCTTGAGCTCTTCGGTGATGTAGCGTTCGGCGTTGACCAACGTCTGCTTGCGCATGAAACGTTCGGGCACGGCTCTGGCGGCCTGGGCTTTGGAGACCTCGATGTAGTAGCCGAACACCTTATTGAAGCGCACTTTCAAGGTGTTGATGCCGGTGGCCTGACGCTCCCGGATTTCCAACTGGGCCAGGTAGCCCTTGGCGTCCCGGGAGATCTGGATCAATTCGTCCAGCTCCGCGTGATAACCCTTCTGGATCATGCCGCCCTCGTTGATCGTGGGTGGCGCGTCTTCGCGGATGGCCCGCTCGATGAGCGCGGCCAGGGCGTGCAAATCATCGATGGCCAGCGGCGGGACGAACAGCTCGCCGTTGAATTGGCCCAGCGCCTCCCAGATATCGGGCAGCATGGCCAGCGAGCGCCCCAGGGCCAGCAGGTCGCGGGCATTGGCATGGCCCATGACGATCTTGCTGTACAGCCGCTCCAGATCGTAAACCGAGGAGAGCGCCGTGCCGATGCGCCGGCGGGCCTCGCATTTGCTCAGGGCCTCCTCCACCGCATCCAGACGCCGGCCGATGCGCGCGGGCGTCAGCAGCGGGTAGCGCAGCCACTGCTTGAGCAACCGGCCGCCCATGGCTGTGACCGTCTGATCCAGGATGCCGAGCAGGGTGCCCTGGCGCGTGCCATTACGGGAGTTTTGCTCCAGCTCCAGGTTGCGCCGGCTCATGGCGTCGATAATCAGGTGATCGTCCAGGCTGTAGGTTTCGATGGCCGCCAGATGGGTCACCGCCTGTTTCTGGGTCTCGCGCACGTAGTGCAGCAGGGCGCCGGCCGCACCCAATGCGGCCGTCATCTGCTGGCAGCCGAACCCTTCCAGGGAGCGGGTCTGGAACTGTTCGACGAGCCGCTGGCGTCCGCGCCCCACATCGAAGAGGCCATCGTCCAGCGGGTTCACCGAGCGCTGTTCCATCACCGGGGCCAATTGCCGCACCCATGCCAGGTCGCGCAGCGTTTGGGGCAACAGCAGCTCCCGGGGCGCGATGCGGGCCAGTTCCTCGGCAATCTTCCTGGCATCGGTGGTTTCGGTGAGGCGAAAAAGGCCGGTGGAGATATCCAGGTAAGCCAGGCCCAGGGTTTCCTGGTGGGCGCCCAGGGCCAGCAGGTAGTTGTTGGTTTTGGCGTCGAGCAGTTCGTTTTCCACGATCATGCCGGGCGTCACCACGCGCACCACCTCCCGGCGCACCAGCCCCTTGGCCAGGGAAGGGTCTTCCACCTGATCGCAGATGGCCACTTTATACCCCTGCTCGATCATGCGGGCGATGTATCCTTGGGCCGCGCGATACGGCACCCCGCACATGGGCACCGGTGCGCTGTCATTCTTGTTGCGCGAGGTCAGGGTGATTTCCAGCGCCTTGGAGGCGGTGTGGGCGTCTTCGAAAAACATCTCGTAGAAGTCCCCCATGCGATAGAACAGGATGGCATCCTTATACTGCTCCTTGATGGAGAGATATTGCTGGAGCATGGGGGTGGTTTTGGATGGGTTCATGGTCTGCGGATATTATTCCCGAAGATTGACCGATGGTCGGTGCTGATGGGGGCGATGATGGACCGGGCGCGTTCCCTGGCGGGCGTTTTACGGCAGGGGTGACGCCTGCCTTTTTTCAGGGTGCCGCGGCCGCATCGCGTTCGTCCGGGTTGGCGTCGGCTGCCTGCGTGGGCTGCGGCTTGAGCGCCGCGACATCCTTTTTCACGGCGTCGATGGCGCTTTGCTGGGAATGGATGGTCTGTTGTAGCTTTTTAATGGTTTTGGCGTCGGCGAAACGATCCCCCAGGTTGAAAAGATAGGCGATGAACCAGCCGATGAAAAAAAAGCCGATGAAGATCAGCGCCACGGGCAGTTCGGGTGAAGCATAAACGGTGCCCAAAATGTCCAGACTCAGTCCCTGTTGGGCCAGGAAGAACTCTCGATTCTGGTAAACCACGAACCCCAGCGCGGCGATGATGAGCAGCCACAAGATGACCTTGACCTTTTTCATGCGCATTCTCTCCTGTCTGTTGCCGTCGGTCATTAAAGTGCTTTAATCTCTACAATTTCCAGGCCTAAAACTCAACCCTTTTTGTAGAATTCGGAATTCTTCTTAAAGGGCCACCACCTCCAGGGCCCCCCAGGCGCCCATCTTCTCTCCCACGACGATCAGCACCCCTGCGATGCCCGCGATACCCTGCGCCCAGCGGATGGCCGCCTGGATATCGCCGGCCGAGCCCACCCGGTTGCCGACGGCCGTGGCCGCCGCATCGGCCAGGGCGCAGTCGTGGCTGAGCACACAGGCTGCGTCGGCCCGGCCCAGGCTCAAGGAGGGCCCCACCGTTCCCGAAGAGGTGCAAACGGCCCTCACGCCGCTTTCCGGCATGACCCGCAGTCCGATTTTGAGGCTCAAGGGCGATAGTCCCGCAAAAACAGCCATGGTCACCGGTCGGCCGATGCGCAGAAAAATATCGCCGCCGTTCTCCACGATGATTTCTGCACTCAGGGGCAGCAATGCCCGGCCCACTTGCTCGGCCAGAGCCCCGGCCACGGCGGCCATGGGCCCTGTTTGGGCGGCCTGGCCGGCCTGGAGCATGTTGCCCACGATGGGCGGCGCCAATGGGTCCAGGGGCAAGGGCTTCAGGCTATCCAGAAAATCGGGATGGCTGTGGATATAGGCTTCCAGATGGGCGCGCTGGGCAATGACCGCCTCTTTGGCTACCACGGCCACCGGGCGCAGGCTGTAGATCCCCAGGTCGGTCTGCTGCACCACGACCCGCTCGGCCAGGAGGTGACTGCGCACCAACTGCCGGTAACTGCGCTCACCGGGCGGCGGCTTATGGCCGGAGCGCTCAGACATCGTTTTATACATCTACGATGGCCGGTCGCAATTCGGCTGGGCACTGGCGCAGGAAATAGCGATCGGTCATGCCGGCGATGAAATCGCGCACGATCTCCGCGGGGCGGTGACGCTGCAGGTAGTTGGGGTCCATGTCGGCCATAAAGCTGGTAAAGATCTTGGACTCCTGGCGGCCGATGCGCAGATCGTCCATATAGGTTTCGAAGAGGTGATCGAAGAGGGTGTGAATCGCCGGGGCATGCTGCTTGATGGTCTGGTTTAAGTAGATGCGCTCCAGGTTGAAATCCTTGAGCCGTTTCAAGGCGCGCGACACTTTGTCGCTCAGGGCGATATGGTCGTGGGGGTGGCTGCAATGGATGATATCGGTGACCAGGTTGTACACGATGGTGCCGTTGCTGTCGCCCAGCACCGCCACCACATCCCTGGGAATCTCGTGGCGCTGAATGACATTGAGACGAATGGCGTCCTCCAGATCCCGACCGATATAAGCGACGGTGTCGGCCATGCGCACCACGCATCCCTCCAGGGTCATGGGCATCAGGGGGTGGCGCGGGTCCTTTTTCTTGGCGGCCATCTCCTGGGCCAGGATCTCGAAGGTCTTTTCCTGGCGCGGTTGCAACACCTGGTTGTGGATCTCGCCGTCGTGGCACAGAATCCCATCCAGGGTCTGCAGGCATAGATTCCAACCGCGGCCCTTGCGCTCCACGCGATCCAGGAACTGGATGCTCTGCACGTTGTGCAGGAAATGGCCGATGCCGGCCCCCTCGCACAGCTTGCTCAGATAGCGCTCGCCATCATGACCGAAAGGGGTGTGGCCGATGTCGTGCCCCAGGGCGATGGCCTCGATGAGGTCCTCGTTAAGGTTCAAAAATCGGCCGATGGTGCGGGCGATCTTGGAAACCAGTTGCACGTGCAGGACGCGGTGGGTGATGTGATCGTTGCGGATCAGGTAGAACACCTGGGTTTTATCGATGTAACGCGTGTAGGCCATGGAGTGCAGAATACGGTCGGTATCCAGGGCATACGCCTGGCGGTAGCCCGAATGCACCTTGTCTTCGGTCAGGCGGCGCCGGGCATCGGCGCTGAAGGCGGCCTTGGTCGAAAAAATGGTGCTTTCCCGGTCGTTGAGCGCTTGTTTCAGCGTCTCCATGGTGGTTGCAATGTCGCCGGATCTTTCCATCGAATCAGATCTCTCGTTTGACCTTCCCCGGTCTCCGCCCGGAGGCCCTTGCCGCTTTACTTCAGCGCCGCGAGAATCCTTTCGATCACGGTTTCCAGGGCGGCTACAAAGCCGGCGGCTTTCTCCTGGAGCATCTGAGGCTGCCCCGCATCGAACACCTTGACCACGTTGGGATCGAAAGGCAGGCTGCCTAGAAACGGCACTTCCATCTGGGTGGCGGTGGTCTGCCCGCCGCCGCTCTTGAACAAGGAGATGCTTTTGCCGCAGCAGGGACAGGCGAAGGGTCCCATATTTTCCACCAGACCGAGCATGGCCAGTTGAATGGTGCGGCAAAAATTGATGGATTTGCGCACATCGGCCAGAGCCACATCCTGGGGGGTGGTGACGATCACGGCCCGGGCCTCGGGAATCGTCTGGGCCACGCTCAACGGTTCGTCACCGGTGCCCGGCGGCGCATCGATGATCAGAAAATCGATATTTCCCCACTGCACGTCGCCCACAAACTGGCGGATGACACCGGATTTGGCCGGCCCGCGCCAGATGACGGCCTGATCGCGGTTCTGCATGAGCGACTGCATGGAGACCACTTTCAGATGGGGGTTGACCGCCTTGGGGATCACCCTTTGATCGGCAGTCAGATCCAGAAGACCCTGCAGGCCCATCATGCCGGCCAGGCTGGGGCCATGAATATCCACATCCAAAAGCCCGACTTGGTATCCTTTGGCGGCCAGTCCCAGGGCCAGAGCAGCCGATACGCTCGATTTACCCACCCCGCCCTTGCCGCTCATGACCAGGAGCTTGTGGCGAATGCCGGCCAGCACCCGGGTAATTTTTTGGTCCGCTTCCTGTGGGGCAGAATCGTGGGAAGCACCGCACGAGGGGTTGTTTTTGTTGGGTGCCATGGGGTATGCTCTCCTATGTGAAGCCTTCGTGGCTTTTATTCAATCTGTTGGCTTGTTGGCGCGATTACAGCATGGCCGGCCTATATCAGGATTGCCGGGAGCTTGCAAGGCGCGCTTCCAATGAGCAAATTAAGGCCAAATTCGACTCCCGCTCACCCGTTGTAACACGCCTTCCTGCATCCACGGCCACCGGTATAAAAATATGAAAGGAGCAGCGCATGAGAACCATCATCAATGTTTCGAATCGGTTGCCGGTTACCATCGGTCCGGAAATAACCCCCTCTTCGGGCGGTTTGGTTTCGGCTATGGAGCATCTGGGATCCGGGGTCAACCTGAAATGGATCGGCTGGGCCGGCGGCCATATTTCAGACCCGCAAGAAAAGGAGCGTATCGTCCGCAAGCTGGAGGATCGATTCAACTATTATCCGATCTTCCTGGATGACGACGAGGCCAACGATTTCTACGACGGTTTTTCCAACTCCACCATGTGGCCGCTGTTGCACTACATGAACACCTACAGCCGTTACAGGAGCCAATGGTATGAGGCCTACCAGCGGGTCAACCGGATCTTCGCCGATGCGGTCCTGGCGCATGCACGGCCCAACGATATGATCTGGGTGCACGATTATCATCTCATGCTGCTGCCGCAGATTTTGCGCCAGGAGCGTTCGGACCTGAAGATCGGTCTTTTCCTGCACACCCCGTTTCCGCCTTCGGACATCTTCCGCTGTCACCCCAATCGCGAAGATCTGCTGCACGGCTTGCTGGGAGCCGATTTGCTCGGCTTTCAGACCTTCAGCTACCTGCGCCATTTCCGGGGGACCGTGCTGCGTGTGCTGGGCATCGAATCGGAGATCGATCGAATCGTGCATGACCACTACACCACGGCGTTGGGTGTCTATCCCATCGGCATCAATGTGGACAAATTCGACAGCGAATTGAAAACGGCATCGTTTGCCCGCCGCCTGTCCGAGTACCGCCAGGTTTACAGCGGCAAAAAAGTGGTGCTGTGCGTCGAAAGACTCGACTATACCAAGGGCATCCCCCGGCGTCTGGATGCCATCGAAAGGTTCCTGGCCCAGCGGGCGAACCGGGAGGATATCGTTTTCATCTTCATCAGCGTCCCGTCGCGGGAGGATGTGGCGGCTTACCAGACCCTGCTCGAGCAAGTCCAGGGGCGCGTCGGCCAGATCAACGGCAAATACTCCACCATCAAAAACGTTCCCCTGCGGTTTATGCATCGCTCCGTCAGTTTCAGCCAGTTATGCGCCCTTTACGCCCTGGCCGACGTGGGCTTGGTCACCCCCCTGGTGGATGGCATGAACCTGGTGGCCAAGGAGTATGTCTTTTGCCAGAAGGAGAAGACCGGGGTTCTGATCCTGAGCGAATTTGCCGGCGCAGCCCAGGAGCTGCCCAACGCCATGATCGTCAATCCCTACGATATCGGGCAGATGGCCGCGTGCCTGGAAGAAGCGCTGACGATGCCGGACGAAGAGAAGACCGAGCGCATGGTGTCCATGCGGGCCAGGGTGACACGCTATAACGCCAGCCACTGGGCCGATGCATTTTTATCCGATTTGGAGGCCTGCAAAGGCGAACCGGATATTCCCACGGATGTCCCCGCGGTAAAAATCGAGCACATGGAAGAAATTCTCACCGCTCCCCGCGCCGCCCTCTTTCTGGACTACGACGGGACTTTGAGCGAACTGCGCCGAAAGCCCATGGAGGCCTCTCCCCGGGGAGAAATTGAAACGCTCTTCGCCAAGTTGATGTCCGACAGCGGGCTCGATATTTACATCATCAGCGGCCGGTCCCAGCAGGACATGCAGCACTGGTTCGGCCGCTACGATTTCGGGCTGGTCGCCGAACACGGCTTCAGTTACCGGTTATCGACCAGGCACGATTGGGTGCTGTCCGACCCCACGACCGACTTGAGCTGGATGGATAAGATCATCGAATTTTTTCATCATTATGCGGACATGACCCCCGGCAGCGCAGTAGAGGTCAAACGTTCCGCGGTGGTGTGGCATTATCGTGAATCCGACCCGGAATTCGGTACCTGGAAAGCCCATCAACTGGTGGCGGACCTTGCCGAAATGTTGAGCAACCAACCGGTTAAAATCAATCATGGCAAAAAGATCGTGGAGGCCAGCGCCATGGGGATCAACAAGGGGTCGCTGATGGCTTTGCTCATGGACCAGCGGCGTTATGCCAAGGTCCTGTGCGCCGGCGATGACGAAACCGATGAGAATATGTTTCGCGTGGCCGACGGCCGCATCATCAGCATCAAAATCGGCGACGGAACGACCGCGGCCCGTTACCGGTGCCCCAATCCCAGCGCATTCCGACTCTTCCTGGAATCGTTGGTGGATGAACGCTTGCGGCGCAAACCATCGTCTACTTCGTTGGGGTGAACCAATCGATGATTTGATCCCGCCACCGTTGCCCATGAGTGCCGGACCAGTAGATGCGCAGGCACTCGGGGCAGGTTTTAAAATCGCCGTGCTGCTGCCAGACATATTCGGGAACTCTTCCGAGCGCGTCCGGTTTGGACAAGCCATCCAGTTCACGATTGCACAAGGCGCAACGGGTCAGGGGCCTCAGATCCCCGGGACCCAAGCCCAGAGTGGTCGTCACCTGTCGGAACTGATCGCGCGGATGGTTGGCGCGAACGAGGATCAACGGCATGCCGGTCAGGGCCCGCTGGACTTTGCCGCTACGGGTTAGAATGGTGCGCTGGTCGTGGGCCAGAGACGCCAGCCGCTCCGGCCGGGGGACCTGGGTGTCCAGGAGCGTGTCGAAGCCTGCCAGGCGCAGGTGCTTGGCCAACCGGCCCAGGGTGGCATCGACCACGAAACGATGGCGGAAGGAGGTCTCGGACATGCAAGCGCTCATTGTGTCCGGCGCGCCGGCGATGAATGCTGTCAGGAATTGCCGGCGCCTTCCAGGACGAAAGTGGCAGGCGGTATCTCCACATCGGGCCAAAACCGCTCCAGGGTCCAGGTGACCTGATCGCCGCGTCCCGATGTCATGCGCACCGTGCACGGCAGCGTGTAGCCGGCCACTTGCTGCCAGGCGTCCCAGTGCACCTCGTATTGCAGGCCGCCTTCGATGTCCAAGGAGCGAAACATTCGAATGCGACCCTCGGCATCATCCTGCAGGGCGGCCACAACATTGTTCCAGCGGTCTTTCAAAACGAGACCGCCGGTATCTTCCCTTTTCGCATCCATCTGGGCGGCCACATAGGCCGGCAGCGGCGGACGGCCACTGAGGATCGTAAGGAGGGCCTCGATGCCCAGGGGCACATGGATGAAGCGTTCCAGGGCCCGGTTGGTTTGATCCCAGCGGTAGAAGCGTCCTTCGCTGACGGCATGCACCCGGATGGTGGTGCCATCGCCGGCCAGGCTGGTAATCGGCTGCCCCAGGGCATGGAGCAGTTCCACCCGCAGCCGGTCCGGGAGGATGCCGGCCAGTGCAGCCCGGCCGTTGAGGGTTTGGCCCTCGGCCTTGATTTGGACCCGTAACAACCCCTTGAACTGCTTCAATGCGGCGTTGTGTTCAGCCCAGCGCGTCAGGTGTTTCGCTGCCGCGGGGTCACTTTCGGGCGGCGCGATCAACCAGGCGCAGCCATTCAGCACCAGCAAGGTGTACAAAAACAGAAGCATTATCGAAAACCGGACAAAAGTTGCCGGCACAGCGGATGGTTTCATGGCATCGTTTCAGGGGGTCGGTTTCAGGCCGCGAATCTTCTCTTCCAAAGGCCGGCTGTCCTTGTCTTTGAACTCCAGGGAACGCCGGTAGTATTTCAAGGCTTTTTCCGTGTTGCCCAATTGAAGATAGACGTCGCCCAAATGCTCCAGGATAACAGGATCCTCAGGCACGAGCTGAACCGCCTTTAAAAGCCACTTGAGGGCATCTTCATGATGCCCCTGCTTGTACTGGACCCAGGCCATGCTGTCGATGATATAGCCGTCATCGGGTTTCAGGGCCATGGCGCGCTGAATCAACGCCTGGGCTTGGTCCAGGTGAATGCCCATATCGGCATAGGTGTAGCCCAAAAAGTTCAAGGCGTCGGCATCGTCGGGCTGAACCCGCAGCACCTGCTTCATGGACTCGATGGCCGCCTCGCGGCGGCCGGCCTTGTCATGGATGACGCCGATACGAAAATGCAAACGGGCGTTGTCGTTGTCCACGGCCAACCCTTGCTTGAACGCCGCCAGGGCCTCGTCATAACGTTCGAGCTCTTCGTAAAAAGATCCCAGATAGAGGTAGTAGTTGCCGTTGTGGGGTTCGTAGCCCAGGGCCTGGCGAACGACGTCGATGGCTTGGTCCAGCTTGCCCATATCCCGCAGCAACATGGCGCGGTGGGCCACGGCGTTTTCGAAATAGCGCGATGGATAAGATACTTTCTCGAAATGAGCCAAGGCCTTGGTGACCTGCTTGGTGCCATCGTAGGCAACGCCGGCCAAGTAGTGCAGTTCTGAATTCTGGGGCGCCCCCCGCAGCATGCCCTCGATGGCCCATATCGCTTTCTCATGCTGTTTGGTTTCCAGATAGCTTTCGAAGAGATGGCTTAAAACCGCGGTATCCTCCTCGCTGCGCCTGCCCAACTCCAGCAGCAAAGGCATTCCCAGCTCCGGGCGCTTGATTTCACGGTAGTATTCGGCCAGTTCCAGAGCCGCTTTGATGTTGTCGGGATTGGACGCCAGAATGGCTTTATATTCTTGGATCGCCAGCGCGCTCTTCTTTTGCGACCGGTATATTTCGATCAGTTCGAAACGCGGCTCTTCCAGGGAAGGCTCGAGTTCCAGTGAACGCTGGAAGGCTTGCGCGGCCTGCTCGTGTTTGCCCTGGGACGCGAGCACCTTCCCGTTGAAATAGTGCGCCGCATAGGAGGTGGGGAAGTGGGTCGCCATGCGCCGAAACACGCGCTCGGCATTGGCCAGATCGTTTTCATTCCAATAGATCCGCCCCAGGTAAAGATAGATGTCCGGATCGTTGGGGTCATTGGCCAGGGCTTTTTCGAAGAACCCCTTGGCTTCGGTGATCTGGTCGCGCTGCTGATGAATGCGTCCGGCCAGGACCAGGGCTTCGCCGTTCTTGGGATGCTCGGCAAGGACCTGGCGGATCAAGCCCAGCGCCTTGTCCTCATCGCGCTGGGCGAGAAAAATATCGGCCAGTTCCATTTTGAGCGCTGCCGAGCGTGGATCGTGCTGGATGGCTTTTTCCAGCAGCCATCGGGCTTCGGCCGGAGCCCCCTCTTTTAATTTCATCTGGGCGATACTGAAGTAGTAGTAGGCGGCGGCCGATCCGCTCGGGGCCATCGCATCGTACAAGACGGTTTCGGATGGCGCGGATTGCTCCAAGGTGGACGGCGCCACAGGCGGCAATCCGGCTTGGCACCCCATGGCGGCGATACCCACAATGAGGAGCATCGATCGTTGAATCGCTTTTAGGCGCATATGGTTGATCTCAAGAAAGGAGATGGGTGTTGAGCTCGTCCAAACCATCTCATTTCTGGATGGAGCCAATTATGAATCACGATTGGTATAGGCTTCGAAATCGGGAATTTCCGATTTAAAGAAGTCCCGCATTTTTTTGATCACATTCTTTTCGATCTGGCGCACCCGTTCCCGGGAGATACCGTAACGATCCCCGATCTCCTGAAGCGTCACCGGCGCATCCGAAAAAATGCGCTGGTCGAAAATCTCCAATTCACGATCGCTCATCTGCTCGCGGAACTCCGACACTTTGTTGTGCAGCAAGAGCTCGATCTCTTTTTTGGCCACGCGATCCTCGGCCGAGGCGCTGCCCTCGCTGACAAACTCGATCTTGCCGGTGTCGGAACCTTCTTTGACCGGAGAATCCAGAGACACATCCCAGCCGTCCAGGCGCTGATCCATGTCGACGATTTCGCGCTCGGAAACGCCCAGTCGCTGGGAGAGCAGCTTGGGCTTGGGATCGAACCCCTGCTCGATCAACAACTGCTTCTCTTTCTTCAGCTTGAAAAAGAGTTTGCGTTGGCCCTGGGTGGTGCCGATCTTGACCAGGCGCCAATTGTCCATGATGAATTTGAGGATGTAGGCCTTGATCCAGAAAGAGGCGTAATAGGAAAACTTGACGTTCTTGTAGGGGTCGAATTTCTTGACCGCCTGCATCAAACCGATGTTGCCTTCCTGAATCAAGTCCAGAAGGTTTTGCATCCAAACTCTCTGGAATTCCAATGCAATTTTGACCACTAGGCGAAGGTTGGAAGTCACCAGTTGATAGGCAGCCTCCATATCATCCTCTTCCTGCACCCGGCGGCCCAGTTCGATCTCTTCTTCACGCGTCAGCAAACGGTACCGGCTGATCTCCGACAAGTAGCGCTGAAGCGGGTCGAACTTGGCCAGTGCCTTGCCCGAATCGACCTGGATGTTGCGGTTGTCGATGACCATCTTGGGCGCGGCTTTGCTTTTCACGGCGGTGGCCGTCGTGGCCGAACTGTTTTTATCTTTATCCATCATACCTGGCTTTCATCTTTAAGAAGGGTACCGGCGGCAACGCGTCAGGGTTGGCGCATGGCCCCATTTTTCATAGACATAATGGGGATCCTATGCTATTTGCCCTTTACCTTTTGCGCCTGTAGCTCAGTTGGATAGAGCAACGGACTTCTAATCCGTAGGTCGCAGGTTCGAGCCCTGCCAGGCGCGCCATTCACCCCGTTGTTTCAATGTTTTAAGCGCCCTGTGATTTCCCCCGCGCCACCCCGCGAACATTCACATCCAATTAAAAATGGCATGTTTACCACATAAAGGAACGCTTTTCAAATTGGGATTACCAATTCGATAACGGTTCCCCCTTGAGCACGCGGATATTTTCGCGCAGCTTGTCTTCGACGGCAATCTGGCGGCGCTGCTCCTTGATGTGGGCATAAGCGAACTCTTCTTCCACCCGCACCACCTCGATGGTAGCCATGGCGGCGACTTCGGGCTTGAGCACCTTGCCTTTGAATTCGACCGCCGGTTTGTCTTCGATCACGTCGAAGAGCGCCCCCACCACGACCCCCTGCTGGCTGCCCAGGTTCATCATCACTTCATGGCCGCTCACCTGCACCACAAAACCCTGCAAGGGGTATTTGCCCATGATGGCCAGCAGCATTTCACGATTCAACCAGTGCATGTCCTTGCTCAAAGTGGCCGCCGAGGCAAATTGCCGGCTGATCTCCTGGGACTCCTGATTGGCGACGGTGTCAATCAATTTGTATTTGAGCAACGTGCCTTCGATCAGATGGTACAGCGTGCCCCTGGCGATAAGCTTTGCCCCGCATGCCCTGGCAAGTTTTAAACTGATATCCGGGTTGGCCAGATCGCTGGCGCTTAAACCCACCTTCCGGATCACCCGTTCCAGGACGATCGGCTCGACGATCCCCAGCCTTCCGGAGCTATTTAACTGCTCGGCCAGGTGCAGTGTCAATACCCTGGGGAACCCATCCCGGATAGAGAGTCCCCCCGTCTCCAGAGGTTCCAAGAGCATCATCCGGATCACCGCGCCGCTGGTCCAGGGATCATCTCCATTTTGGTCGGAAACCGTGACGCCATCCTTATAATTTTGGGCATAGGTGTCGATTTGGGACTCGATTTGCCGGCGACGGTCCGGGTCTTTCTCCATCAGGATCATTTTGTTGGCGTTGGCCGCCAGCGTGGCCGCGAAGGGATCGGCGTGATCGATGGTCTGGGCCTTGCGGTAGGACTCCAGAGCTTTGTCCCATTGCCCTTGGCGCTCGTAGGTCATGCCCTTGTTGGAGGTGGCTTCCACGTAATACGGGTCCAGGGAGACGGCCTGGTCATACATTCCCTGCGACTTGGAATAGTCCCCGCGCGCGGCATAAATCCGTCCCAACCGGTTGTAGGCCGTCGCGCGGTGAGTGGGATTGCCGCCGGGCTTTTCGATGGCCTTGCGGTACTCGGCCTCGGCCTCCTTGGATTTGTTCTGGTTGTAGAGCAGGTCGCCTTGGACGACATGCGCATACGCACGATCGCCGGCTTTGCTCTCGACCTCCCGGGCCATGCTCATGGCCTTGTCCGGCTGACCTTTCTGGGCGTAAACCTGGGAGAGCCCCTCCTTGCCGACGATCTCGGCATCCCCTTCTTTCTTGGAAAGGTTGGAAAAGGTGTCCTCGGCGGCCTTCAGATCCCCCTCTTTCAGCTCGGCATAGCCTTGAACACTCTTGGCGCGCACATTACCGGGGTCCTTTTGGGTGACTTCGTTGCTGAGCGCCTTGGCGATGTTGGTCTGCCGGCTCTGCAATTTACGCTCGGCCAGGGTCACCAGAAGCGCCTCGGTGGTTTTGCCGCCCCCCTGGAAATAATCCAGCAGCTTCAGATCCGGCCCCACGATACAGGCCGTGGGCAAGATGATCCGGGCGGCATATTGGTCGGCCACTTTGCCGTCATCGATCAAGACCGGAAAGCCGAGCTGGGTTTGGGAGAGAAATTGGGTAACCTGGCCCGCGTCCGAACGGGTGATGCCCCAGACGGCCAGCTCCGCGTCCTTGTATTTCTTGGCCAGCCGATCCAGACTCAGCAACCCCTCCTGGCTGGGCCGGGAGGAGACGTCGAAAAAGTAGAGGATCAACATGGGCTGCGCTTTCATGCCGGCCAACTCGAAACTCTCTCCCTGACTGTTTTTCAAGACGAACAGGGGGGCGTCTTCACCGGCCTTCATTTGGCCTTGGGCCACCGGGAGCCCCACCAGGGTGATGGACAAAGCAATCAAGGCCGCATGGCACCATCGCATCCAAAGCTTCATGGTTCTCCTCCAATTTCATGCATGACAAAGAGGTGAGTAGAAACGAGCGTTTTTTAGAGACTACAGACGCCTGATTTTCATGCGTCTATTCCACGGGCCGCATGGTGATGTGCAGCGGCGTTTCACCGGGTGTGTCCAGATCCACTTGCGCCTCCCACTCCAGGAATCCAGGCATGCTCAAACGCAATTCATGCTTTCCCAGGGGCAGTGGCACCTCCAGGGGCGTCGCCCCTTTTTCGCCGTTATCGATGAAAAGCATGGCCCCGACAGGTTCGCTGCTGATCCGTAACATCGCCGCTTGGGGTTGGGCTTGCTCTTGGAGCGCGGCCGGCGTGACCTTTTCGGCCACCGGCGGATCGGCATGGGTGGCCGGGTCCGAGGGCGTGTTCCGTCCGAAGAAATAGTAGCCGCCGGCGCCGCCGGCCAGCACCACAACCAACAGCAGCGCCGTCACCAACGTTTTAAAGCCGGAACGTCGGGGCGCTTTCGGCAGAGGCGGCGGTGCAGCGGCCGACTTGCCTTCGGCCGGTAGAACCGTTGCCAGGGCTTCGGCCATCTGCCGACCGGTCTGAAAGCGCTGGGCCGGATCCTTGGCCAGGCTTTTCATGATCAGGTCCGAGAGCCGCTGGGGAATGAACGGATCTTTGGCCGACGGCGCCTCGGGTGCATCGTAGGTAATGGCCCGGAAGATGGCGGCGATATTGTTGCCGCCGAACGGCCGGTGGCCAACCACCATTTCATACAGGATCACCCCCACCGAAAAGAGATCGGAACGGCCATCCACCTGCTGGCCCACGACCTGCTCGGGGGACATGTAGACCGGGGTGCCCAGGATCTCGCCGGCCTGGGTTTGCTGCCCGGCGGCGGTATCTTCGATACGGGCGATGCCGAAATCGGTGAGTTTGACCTGGCTCTCTTCGGTCAGGATGATGTTGGACGGCTTGATGTCGCGGTGCACGATCCCTTGACGGTGGGCATAGTCCAGGGTCTCGGCCACCTGGCGGGCGATCTCCACACACTGGGGCACCGTCAGGCGCCCCGAACGCACCACGTCGTTGAACGGCTCGCCCTTGAGGTATTCCATGGCAATGTACACCGTGCCATGGTCTTCGCCGACGTCATAGATGGTGACGATGTGGGCATGGGACAAACGGCCGATGGCGCGGGCTTCCTTGAGAAAACGAGCCACGAAGGACTCGCTGGTCACCCGGTCCGGCCGCAATATTTTCAGCGCCACCATGCGGTCGATTTGGGGGTCATGGGCCTGGTAGACGACGCCCATGGTCCCCTTGCCGAGCTCCTTGACGATCCGGTATCGCCCGTATTCAGATATCATTTCAATCACTTTCCAGAAAATGCAGCACGGTTTCGAAAGGAATCAAAAAACCCACGGTGTTGGTTCCCCGATAGCGTCCCTTGACCACTGCGGCCAACCGGCCATGTTCATCGAAGACCGGGCTGCCGCTGCTGCCCGGTTCGATGTGGATGCGCGCTTGCCATAGCGGCAGCCCGTCCACCCGCCGCGGCGGTCCGTCCAGGGTGCCGCTCTCGATTTCACCCAGACCGGCGCGGGGGCATCCCACGGCAAACAGCACATCGTCGTTACCGGGGGTGTAACACCCATTTTGCGGGGAGATAACATGTTCTAAAGGATGCAGCACTTGGATCAGGCACAAATCCCGGTGGGCATCCAGTTTGACCACCTGGCCGCCGGATTCGCGGCCATCGCGAAATTGAATGCTCAGTTCCTGCCCCAGCTTCAGGTCATGGGCGGTGGAGAGGATCAGCCCTTGGCGATCGATGGCAAATCCGGAGAGTTGGGCCGATGTGCCGCCACGATCCGTAAAAAGGCAGACAACGGCATTCAGTTGTCGGTGAACTTGAGCGGGAGTCGCGCGCAACGCCTGGCGACCGGTGCCGGAGGGCATTTTGACATACCCGTCCAGGTAGTCCCAGAATGCGTCGAGCGGCGGGTTTTCCCGGCCGCTCTCCTCTTGTGCGCTGATGCGCGTGGCCAGCGGAGAATGGGCCTTGAGCCGGACCCGCCAGCGGGTCCCCGGCTTGTCCGCCTCCAACTGCACTTCCTGCTGGTCGCCTTTGGCGCGGTAGACCGCGAAGCCGTTGCTTTCCAGCCAGGGGGTGATCACCGCCTCGGTTTCCGAAACCGGCATGGCAACCGTCCGCTCGTGACCGGCGCCCTGCGCAATGTCATGGAACATCAGCCCCCAGGCTGAGATGAACAGCATGCAAAGCCAGCCGATGAATTTCATGCCACGCCCGCGAGCACCACGGTGATGTTGTCTTTGCCACCGGCCTGATTGGCCAGAGCGACCAACTGGTCCGCCTTGGCCGCCAGATCCCCTTCTGCCAGCAGGACTTGAACGATGCGGTCATCCTCCACCAGGTCGGTGAGACCATCGGAACATAGCAGGAAAAGATCGCCGGCAAAGATGGGCCCTCGCAGGGTATCCAGGGCCGGCGACGGGCGAACGCCCACGGCGCGTAAAATGACATTGCGCATGCGATGGGATCGGGCCTGTTCGGCGGTGATCATGCCTTGATCGATCTGATCCTGAACCAGGGAGTGGTCCTTGGTCAGCTGCTTGAGTGCGCCCTGGCGCAAGCGGTAGGTGCGGCTGTCGCCCATGTGGCCGATGACAAAGCCCGTGTCCGTGAAGGCCAGCAGTTCGGCCGTGCATCCCATGCCCTTATGATCGGGATGGGCGCCCACGTGCTCCAGGATGCGGTCGTTGGCCTGCAAAAAGGAGTTCTGGACACGTTCCACCAGTTCCTGCTCGTTGGCCGGGGGGCAATCCGCAAAGATGTCGGCCGCCGTCTGGGCGAAGATCTGGCTGGCCATCTCGCCGGCCGCCGCGCCGCCCATGCCGTCCGCCACCAGGCAATAGGCGGCCTGGGCATCGAGCAGGTAGATATCCTCATTGTTGGACCGTATGCGTCCCATATCGGTTTTACCGATAAACTCTATTTTATGCATGTTTCATCGTCGCTTTGGAAATGGTGCCGTGTGTGAGGCGTTGATGCCGGAACATAGTCCTGATGGCCTTTGGAGTTAGAGTCTACAGACACTACTATCGCCGTTTTCAGCGGAAGCTTGATAATCCAGGCGCCCATCCGAAGGAAATTTTGTTCTTATTTTTAATTTTAATATCCGCTTATTGTCAATATTGATTCCTTAGGAACCGAAATGTCAGGCCACAAAAAATGGTTTTGATTCAGCTTTGAAATATGATAGCGCTAGAGAAAATTGTTTCCCGATATCCGAAAGATAACTTCGCTGAGACGATCCTTCGTCCGACAAGAAGAGGCGTGTTCGCTTATGTCCATGATACCAGATATTTCGGTACAGCTCGTGCATATTCAAGGACCTCGCAAAGGCGACATCCAGGAATTCATTGAAAATGAAATCAATATCGGCCGACACCCCGATTGCCAAGTCAACTTTTCAAAGGAGTTGACCAACCTTTCCCGCATCCATGCCCGCATCGTGCGCGAAGGCAACCGCTTCAAGCTGATCGACGCCAGCACCAACGGCACCTATGTCAATGGGCAGCGCATCTCCGAGACGTTTCTGAAAGACGGCGACGTGCTCATGTTCACCGAAAACGGACCCAAAGTCAGCTTTTTGACCCAAACGGTCGACGCCCAACACGGAGCGCAACTGCCGCCCATGACCGCGCCGCGTTCGGTGTCGGCCACTTCAGCGCCGCTCCAACCGCCGCCGCCCAGGCAGGCGCCGCCACCGCCACGCCCGGTCGCGCCACCGATTGCGCAGATGCCGCCACAGTCACCGCAACCGCCGTCGTCGGCAACCCCGGTGGGCATCGAAACGGTCAAGGTACCCCTCGCCATCCAGTATGGGCCGGCGCTTAAATCGTTCCAAACCCTGCCCATCATCATCGGCAACGGGCCGGGGTGCGATTTCGTGGTGGCCCATGCGGCGGTTCGTGAACGCCATGCCCAGATCTTCTTCGCCGCCAATCAATACTGGATCAAGGATCTTACCGGCGCCGGCGGCATTACCATCAACGCAATGCCCATCAACATCCAGGCGCCCCTGGAAGCCGGCGTGCAGATCGCCTTAGGGGCTCAGGGGCCACGGTTTCGCTTCATCGGCGGGGGCCGGCTGGCACACATCGACGAACCGGCCCCCGAAAACATCCAGCCGCCGCCCACCACACCGCCCCCCGCGGAACCGTCGGACACGGACGGCAAGAAGAGCGGCGGACTGTTCAAAAAGTTTTTCTCCTGACGGGAACCGTCCCATGAACATCAAAGAGATCGGCGGCGAGTTCGCTCTGATCCAGCGGCTGTCCCAAATCGTTCCGGGAACGCGCCCGGAGGTGATTCAGGGTATCGGCGACGATGCGGCCGTATTGCGTGTGGCGCCCGAACCGGCCCCTTACCTGCTCGTCACCACCGATATTCTGGTGGAAGCACAGCACTTCAAGCGCACCTGGGCTTCCCCGGAGCAAATCGGCATCAAGGCCGCCGAGTGCAACGTGAGCGATATCGCGGCCATGGGCGGCACGCCCCAATGGATGTTCGTCTCGCTGGTACTGCCGGCCGATACCGAGGTGTCCTGGGCCGAAGGCCTGTACCGGGGGCTCGGTGAATCGTGCCGCAGACACCATATCGCCTTATTGGGGGGCGACACCACCCAGGGGGCGCTGGTCACGGTGAACATCACGCTGCTCGGCTCGGTGGCGCCGGATCGACTTCGGCTGCGCAGTCATGCCCGGCCCGGAGACGCGCTGCTGGTCACCGGCTGCCTGGGAGCTTCGGCGGCGGCCCTGGCCCTGCTTTCCCGCGGCCACACCCCTTCGGCTTATCTGCGCGCAAAGCACCTGGCCCCGACCTGCCGCCTGGATGTTGCCGGTATGATCGCCCCTCTCGCCCACGCCATGATCGATATCAGCGACGGCTTGGGCGCGGAGGTGGGCCATATCTGCAAGGCCAGCCAGGTGGGCGCCGAGATCCTGGCTTCAGCCATACCGCTGCATGACGAGGTGCGTGCTGCGGGCCGCCGTTTGGGCATCGTTCCGTTGGATTGGGCCCTCGGCGGCGGCGAAGATTTTGAGTTGCTCTTCTCCATGCCGCCCGGGAATGTTTCCCGCCTGAAAGCCGAGGGCGTGGCTTGCTATGAAGTGGGCCGAATCACCGATCGGCCCGGGGAGTTGGTCCTGATCGCGGAGGATGGCAGCAGTGCGCCCCTGAGCGGCGGCTACAACCATTTTCAGTAGAAACAGCAAATGGCCTAAATCCGGATGAGGCCGATGTCCTGTGGGAACATTTCGGAAGGATCTTCGGGTTGGCTTTCCTGGTCGATCCACCAGGCACTGGTCGCCCGGCTGCCCGCGGAAAAACCCCGCCTGAATCCATGATATTCACACACGAATGCGGTAAAAAGCACGAATACAATGATGAGCAGGACCGTCTTCATGATCACCCCCGGACAGCATGGTTCATCGATGCCGGAGGTGATTTCGGCCTTTTTCAGCTATAACTTTAACTATCGCATGAGGTATTGGTCTTCAGTATAAGTTATGCTTCGGGCGGTTTGCGCGGTCGCCGTTCGCCGCCGGGTCGCGACCCGGGTCGCGGCGTGCGCGGCCGGGACGGGCGCGATGCCGATCCTGATCGACTGCCCCGCTTGCGCGCAGGGCTGCCGGCCTCGCCGTCCGCAGGGCCACCCTCCCGGGGACGGGATGGCTTGCGTTTTATCGCCGGCGGGGGGGGCGGCGGCGCCAGCCACTCGTCCTGGGGTTGGATACATGGCAGTTTGTGGCCGATCAGGATTTCGATGGCCGGGATGTAAAAGCTGTCCTCCTCGTCGGCAAAGCTGATGGAGGTGCCGGCGGCGCCGGCCCGGCCGGTGCGTCCGATGCGGTGGACATAATCCTCGGGATCCCTGGGCAGCGTGTAGTTGATGACATGATCCATGCCTTCGATGTGAATGCCGCGTCCGGCCACGTCGGTTGCCACCAGAACCCGGATTTTACCGGCCTTGAAGTCATCCAGGGTGCGGACCCGCGCCCGCTGACGAACGTCGCCGGAGAGCACCGCATTGTCGATCTTATAGCGGGTGAACAGATCGGCCAGTTTGCGGGTCTCGTCCTTGCGATTACAGAACACAATCACGCGTTCCAGATTCTTTTTGGTGATGATGTTGTAAAGCAGGACATACTTATCTTCGCGCGTGACGATGTAGACCAGTTGCTCCACGGTGTCGACCGCCACCTGCTCGGGTTGGATCTCCACCATGACCGGCTGGGTGGTCCATTGGGCGGCCAGGCGAATGACTTCGGGAGTCAGCGTGGCGCTGAAAAGCAGGGTCTGGCGTTTGTTTTTAGGGGGCGTGGCGGCGATGATCTTGCGCACATCGGGGATAAAACCCATATCGAGCATGCGGTCGGCTTCGTCGATGATCAGAACCTCCACATGATCGAGACGCACGTCCCCCTGGCGCTTGAAATCGAGCAACCGCCCGGGGGTGGCCACCACGATATCGCACTGGGTTTGGGCCAACTGCCGACGCTGCTTATCATAATCCATGCCGCCGAACACCGGCACGATGCTCAAATCCGTGTACTTGGCAAGCTGCAGTCCCTCTTCACTGATCTGCATGACCAGTTCCCGGGTGGGGGCCATTACCAACACACGCGGCGTCCCCCGGCGGTCCTTATCTGCCCGCGGTGTATTCAACAACCGCGTGAGCACGGTGATCAAGAAAGCGGCGGTCTTGCCGGTGCCGGTCTGGGCCCTTCCGGAAGCGTCCTTGCCGGCCAGCGTGCTGGGCATGATTTCGGCCTGAATGGGCGTGCAGTATTGGAAGCCCAAGTCCAATACCGCGTGCATCACCGGGTCCGGCAAATTCAAATCATGAAAGCGCACCCTGCCCTCGGCGGGTGGCACCTGAAAAGCAACCGGGTCCCAGGGGGGCGGCGCGGGCCTATCCACCGGCTTCTCGGCGTTTCCCTTGGGGGACGACCGCCGGCGGCGGCGCGAAGAGGAACTGGCGCCCTCCCGCTCTTTTACCGGTGACGGCATCACCTCGCCTTCGACTCCCGGGGAGGAAGGTTCCACTGGCGCCTGCTGAACGAATTCAGTCTCGGCTGGTTCTGATTTGCGCTTGGATAGGCCAATTTTACGTAAGAAAGATTTTATCAATTGCATCGACGTCAGGTTCTTCCTATGGATGGATTCGAGCCGCACTGTCCCACTTGCATTCACCGAAATGAGTTAAGTAGGCCTTCTGCCCGCCATTGTCAAGTAATCCCCCGAATTTGAGACTTAATTCGTATCTGGAGCGCCATCCCATCCATAGCCCGCTTTCATTGGCTTGCGGCGATCAACATCGTTCGCAGGACCGTAGATAGGGGATGAACAATTCACGAATTTCGGTCAAAGAGGCTTCGATGGCGGTGGGCATCGACTTGGCGAACATGTCGAGCAAAATGATGGCGTTGACCATGGAATCCTGCCGGCAGGCGCCCCGCAGCCTGCGGGCAAAGGCCTTGTTGACCGTCTGGATTTCCCCATAAATAGCGCTGAGCCCTTCAAAGGTCATATCCGGCGTGCGTCCATCCCCATATCTGAAATACTGGGCCAACAGATAGGTGGAGGTGGCGCGCCAGATGGTTTCCTGGGTGCTGGCGAAGGGCAGATGAAAGCGCGCCATGGGTTTGAAAAAATCGGTGCGCGGACATCGACTGGTGGCCATCAGCAACCCCATCAGGGAGCAGATGCCCCGCTGGACCGTGGTGTGGCTGAAAACCTTTCTTTCTTCCGTGGTCACACTCACCAGGGTTTTGTCGTAGGAAAGCAGTTGATCGAAACGCTTCACGAGACGTACCATGTTGACTGCCGCCGGACAGTGGGACTCGGCGAAAGGGTCCAAGGGACAATTGGGGCATTGATTGGTCCGCAGGCTGGCCCAGGACGGCAGATCCTCCGGCGGCGCATCGAGTGTGATCAGCGTGGCGGCGTCGAGGGTCACCAGGTAACGATCGTCCTGCGCTTCGTCCACCTGAAAGCAGTATTCGATTTGGATTTCGTCCATTCCCTTTAAAGCACCTTTGCTAATCCGCATATCTCCCGGCGAAAATATACTCCAATCCACTGAGGCTGTAGTCGATTTCCATGGAGAGGAACTGGGATAGAGAATGCAGCGTCACGATGGCATTCTTGTCGGCATCTTCGCTGCTGATGCTATTGATGCGCGCCAGCAGCCCTTCGTTGACCTGCTGCACCTTGGCGTAGTGTTTTTCCAGGGTCTTGAAGTCGAATTTGATTTCCGGCTGGTCCTTGTACTTGAAATACTGGGCCAAAAGGTACATCGAGGCCGTGCGCATGGTGGTCTCCTCGATGGTGGCAAAGGGCAGATGGAATCGCGCCATGGGTTTCAAAAACTCCATGACCGGGCAATCGCTGGTGGCCATGATGACCCCGAAGATGGCCGACAGCCCCTCCATGACCGAGGTCTTTTTAGAGTAGGTCCTTTCCGCCGTTTCACAGACGACGGTGCAATCGTGGTAGGAAAAAACCGCCTTGAACGCCTCCACCAGTTCCATGATGTTCTGGGCGATGGGACAATGGGCGTGACTGTTGGAGGCCAAAGGACAATCGCGGCATTGCTTGTAGGTCAGTCCCACCCATTCCGGCGGCGTCTCCACCGACAGCGACGGGATCAGGCTCAGCGTGTCGGGGTCCAGGGCGATGCGGTAGTCTTTGACCTGCCCGTTGCTGAATTGAAACTGATAATGAAATTGAAATGGTGTCCGTTTGATCATACCGATGCCGTCCTTTTCACGCCGGTTTCTTTCTTTTGATCTCCTGCATCAGCTTGGCCGCCTCTTCCTTCAATTTCATGTTTTGCTCTTTCAATGCCATCAATCGGCTCTGGTACTCGGCCTTGGCCTGATCCAACACAACATTCAATTCCTGTTCCTTCCGGGCGTATTGCGCCACAAGCTTCTGCTCCAGCTCATCCAGGGTGCGCTGCTTGCGCTCGGCGGTGAGGCCGGCCTGGGCCAACACCTCCTGGGCCCGTTGGTACTTCTGGGATGCTTCCACCTCACGCTTGTATCCCCAAGCGCGAAAGACTGCAATAATCAAACCAAGAATTGCCGCCAAACGCAGGTACAATGATAGATTCATGCCTCCCATCCACTCCTTGACCGCCGGCCGGTCGGCAATGGCAGCCAGTGCGACCAGCAGCACGAGAACCGCTATCGCTACGATTTTAAAGAGCTTGATCATCGCATCTCCCGGGTACGGGCAACGGTCATCATCGGAAACGCACCCCATCCACCGGCTTCAACCTGGCGGCCTGCAGGGCGGGGTAAAGCGACGCCGCCACGCAGATGGCAAGCGTCCCCAGAGCGATCAATGCCAGATCCACGGGACTGATCCGTACCGGCAAGGTTGTCAGGAAGTAGACATCCCCAGGCAGCTCAATGAAGGGATATCGATCCAGAATCAGATAGAGGACCAACCCCCCGCCGATCCCCAAACAGATGCCCACCAAACCGATCACCAGGCCTTTTCTCAGAAAGATGCTCTGGATGCTTCGACTGCTGGCTCCCATCACTTTCAGGATGGCGATATCTTTGACTTTGTCCTTGACCATCATGATCAGGGCACTGGCGATATTGAAGGAGGCCACCACAATGATCAGGGTCAGGATCACGTACATCATCAGCTTCTGCAGGCCCAGCATGTGGAACAGGTTGCGATGCATGTATTTCCAATCGCTGACCCAGTAGTTTGACCCCAACTGCCCGAGAATGCGGCGGCCGATCTCTTCGACCTGTTCCACGTCGTCCACGCGCACTTCAAAGCCGTTCACGCGGTCGGTAACGCCCATCATGTGCTGCAAGCGCTTGAGGTTGACGAACCCCATGACGCCGTCGTACTGGTGCATGCCGGTATCGAAAAGCCCCACCACCTTGAGGCGTTGCATGTCCGGCAACTGGCGCGGATCGGCCTGCTGCGCCCCGACCACCATGACCAGCAGTCCGTCGCCCACGCCGACTTTCAATTTATCGGCCAGAACTTTGCCCAGGACGACATCGGCGGCCCCCAAAGCATCCTGCGCCCCCCCTTGGGTCAGCAGCGCATTGAGTGAGCGATCTCCCCGCATCTTGACCTGGACTTGGGCACGCTCGGGATCGATGCCTTTGAGCATCACGGCCGAAAGTCCTCCGGCTGCCCGCAGCATCCCCTGGGCATAGACATGGGGCTGCACGGATGTCACGCCTGCCACCGTCTCTATTTTGCTCATCTCGCGGGGATAATCCTGGACCCATTCATTGTAGCGCATCACCGTCAGATGGGCTTCGATTCCCAGAATCCGCCGCTTGAGTTCGGATTGAAACCCGGTCATGACGGCAATGACGACGATGAGCACCATCACCCCCACGGCGACGCCCAGCGTGGCCAAAATGGTGATCAGAGGCACCAGCTTGCGCCGGCTCTTGATCTTGAGAAAGCGTCGCGCCACAAAAGTTTCGAAGGACATCGCTATTTCTGCTCCTCATCTGCGCCATCGCTGGCAATTACTGTAACTTATTAACCATAGATGGTTTTCAGGACAAGAACTATTTAGGAGGCAGCGATTTGGCGGAACAGCAGGCAATGGCCGGAGGGGTCGGTATCGGTATCGACACGATTCCGATTCCGATAGCGATACCGATACCGAGTAAGCCGCACATCATGACCGCAGCAGACTGCCCCTATTTCTGCATTGACAAGCGGCACGGTCTTGCAGAAAGATATGCGCTAGCGTTACGCATAACCCGTTATGGGAGATGCGCCAGCGAACACCAAAGGCGGGGAATCGATCATGGCCACATTGAAGCAAAGACGGAAAACGGATCGGGATCGTCAGCAACGGTGGCGGGACCGCCAGCGCGAGCAAGGCAAAAAACAGATCTCGGTCATGTTATCCCTCAAGGCCCAGATCATTCTCAACCGTGAGAAACGTCGTACCCATGCCAGCACCTCGGATGTTATCGAACAGGCGATTCTCCGCCTGGCCGAGCCCCCAAAGATCCAAAAGGTCGAAGAATCGTAGCCGATCGAAGCGTCAGGCCTTCAGGTCCCGGTTCATCTTCCCCGGTACATAGCCTTCCAAGTCCAGGCACACATGGGCATAGCCCAGGCCCCGCAGGGCCGTTACGAGTTGCGCTCGCAAATCCGTCTCGGCCAGTCGGCTGATATTTGCCGGATCGACTTCGATGCGGACAAGGCTCCCATGATGACGCACACGGCAGTGTTCGATGCCCAAGCGGCGCAGCGCATTTTCAGCCTGGTCGATCCTGGCCAGCAGTTTTGTGTCGATGGGCACCCCGTACGGAATGCGGGAGGCCAGGCAGGCCATGGCCGGACGCTGCCAGTTGGGCAGCCCCATGCGGCGGGCCAACTGGCGAATATCGGCTTTGTGCAAGCCGGCCTCGATGAGCGGCGCGACGATCCCCATCTCCTTGGCGGCCTGAAATCCCGGGCGAAAATCGGAAAGATCATCCACATTGGCCCCGTGGGCCAAGGTGGTGATGCCCAGCGCCTCGGCCTCCCGCTGCATGGTGTCGAACAAACCGAGCTTGCAATGATAGCAGCGCTCGGCAGGATTGGCCGTAAAGCGCGGGTCCGCCAATTCCCGGCTATCGAACAAAATATGCCGAACGCCCAAGTGCCGGGCCATTTCAATCGCCTGCTCTTTTTCGCCCGAGGGGTGCAGTTCCGATACGCCCGTAAAGGCCACGACCCGCTGACCGAGCACCCGTTGGGCCGCGGCCAGCAAAAGGGTGCTATCGACCCCTCCCGAAAAGGCCACCCCCAGGGATTCATACTGCGCCAGACATCTCATAAGCCGCTCTTCCTTGGGCAGCAGCGCCTCATTTTCCGTTGCGTTCATGGCGTGCTCCTTTCTCCCGCCACCGGGTCCCTCGGCGGCCTTCTCCCGCAAGGCCAATCGACTCCCAGGTCAGCGAGATTGCACTGGAAAAAAGGGTTTACAAAGATTATGCGATACTCTATGTTGACAAATTATTCAACGGCTCATCCTTTTATAAAATATGCTCATGGTTCAGAGGGGAAATACATGGGAAAGGACAGTCTGATCAAATCCACCACCAAGAAAGCCGGGCCAAAAAAAGAGAAGAAGTCATCCAAGAAGAAAACCACCGCCAAGGCCACCGGCGCGCCCGTTAAAAAAGATGCTCCGGTCAAACCCAAGTCCGCCAAAAAAGCCGAACCGGCATTAACGCTCCAGGATCTGCTTTTTAAGCAATTTTCAAAACCCCAACCCCTTGACGATGCGCCACCTCCGGCCCTTGATCTTTCCGCCATGACCGCTCCGCCCTTGATCGCCAGCACCGATCCCCAGGAAGTGGCGCGGCTGCGGGCGCTGTTGGAACAACGCTTCAGCATGGAAGAGATCGCCGCTGCGGCCCAGGAACCGGCTGCGATCGCACCACCGGTCGCCAAGGCGCCGCCCAGGCCCCCCGTGTCCTTGGAGGAGCTGCTCTTCAGGCAGTTTTCGACGCCTCGACCATTGGACGAGCCACCGCCCCCTGCCCTGGATCTTTCCCAAATGACGGCGCCACCCTTTATTAGCAGCACCGATCCCCAAGAAGTGGCGCGCCTGCAGACCCTTTTGGATCTTCGTTTCAACATGGAAGAGATCAATGCCGCGGCCCAGGAACCGGTTGCAGTGGCACCACCGGTCGCCGAAACAGCAGCCCCCCAGCCCCAGGCGGTCGCGCCGGCGCAGGCCCCAGAGCCTGCTATAGCGGAGCAGCCCCTGGTCGAGGCCGCGCCTTCGGCCCAGACCGCTTCAGCGCCCGAGCCGACGATGGAGCCGATCCCGGCTCAAACGCCTGAACCCCAGATCACGGAAACACCGGCACCGGCGCCCACGCCTGCTCCGGAACCCGTGACGCCCAAGCTCGAGGAGCCAAAAGCAACGCCGGCCCCCAAACCAGAGATCGTTGTGCCGCCCCCCCAAGAGGAGAGCAAGCACCAAGCCCCACCGCCGCCATCCCAACCGGCCTCTTCCGATTCCGGTTGGCGCCCCTTTAAAATTGGAATCGCCATCGTGGCCGCCGTTTTCCTGTTGATCGTGTGGGGCAGCTTCGGCAACAGCGGAAAATACTTCGTGATGCCCAAAAAGGGGGCCATTGAAGTCTGGCGTGGCACTTTTTCGCCCACCGGCAAAGAATTCGTGGCGGTGCTGCATGGCGTGGAACCGGCTTCGGCCGTCAAGGACGCATACCGCCGTGAAGAGATATTCCCAATTTTATGTAACTATTACATCGTCAAGGCCGATGCGCTGCTGGATGTTTCCGGCCTGCCCGACTACAAAGCCATCAGCGAATATTTGCTGCGCGCCAAAGAGTACGCCTTGACCGACGAGCTGCGTACGGCAGTGCAAACCCGCATGGACAACATCCAGCGCCTGTCCCTGATGTACAAGGCCGAAATCGACATCAGCAAGGGCACCGTCCCATCGTTGCAGTCAGCGGTGCAAGCCCTGAAGGAAGTCCAACGGCTCACCACCGAGCCCTCCCAGCTCGAGGCGCTCGACCAGAAGATCGCCGCGGTCAACCAGTCCCTGGCTTCCCTGGAAGCCACGAGCGGCGAGGCCGCCAAGGATCCGGCGGAACCGATGCCGTCGAAGGAAACGAACCACACCGCGCCGGAGAAGTAAAACGCTGAAAAAGCGCTGCGACACCCGAGGGAAAGATGAAGCATCCCCTCGGGTGTTTTGCATGATGTCATCGGGTCGTAAGGGTTCATCATTCGCCAGGGCAGGCGCCGCTTGACGTCGGGATGGCGCCGCCATAACGTTCAATGTACCTTCCAACGAACGGTTGCCCGATATGAACATACGACGCTTTCTAATCATTGCCCCCACCCTGGTTACGCTGGTATTGCTCATCTCCTTCTTCTGGGTGCCCACCTACGAGGAGCAGACCCGCGGCAATCCGGATCGCTTGCGCCAATTCATTACCGCTGCCGGGGGCGACGCCAGCGTGCTCAACCCGGTGCTCTCGGCGGACAGCACGAGCAGCCAAATCAACGGCCTGGTCTTCGAAGGGCTCCTCGATTACGATGAAAACCTGAACTACCGCGGCCGCGTGGCGCGCAGTTGGCGCATCTACGAACACGCCTATTTTTACTTGAATCCAAAGGCCGCCACGACCCGCTGGGGTCAAGTGGATGGTCCGACCCTGGTGCAAAAACTGACTGAAACCCTGCGCGAGGAAGGCGACGCCTGGCGCCATGTCACCGATATCACGCTGCTACCGCCCGAAATCACCACCCAGACGATCACCCTGGGCGAACCGCCCTCCCAGCGCCCGATAACCCTTAACATCCAGACACCGGCCCGCATCCGCCTGACCCTGGACCGTGTGGATCAACTGCTCTTCGATCGCCTGACGCCTTTGCTGGGCCGGGAATACTTCGCCAGTTTCGATCCCACCGAACACGTCCTCCCCGATTCGCCCCTGGAACCTGCCCAACATGGTGAAGTCGCCGGCCAGGTATTGCCGGCCGTGATCCACAATCCGATCATCGAGTTCCATCTGCGCCCGAACGTGCGTTTTCACGACGGTCAGGCCTTGACCGCCACCGATGTCCAATTCACCTACAATGCCATCATGAACCCCAAGAACATCTCCCCCCGCATCCCCGATTTCGAACCGGTCAAAGCGGTGGAAGTGGTCGATCCGCTCACGGTGCGCGTCGTGTACAAACGGCTTTATTCGCCGGCCTTGGGCACCTGGGCCATGGGCATCCTGCCGGCCCACCTGCTGGATGACCAACACTTGCGCGCCGAAGCCAAAGCCAAGGGTGAAAACCCGGAAGCGCTCACGCTGCGCAAAAGCGATTTCAACCGCCATCCCGTGGGCAGCGGCCCGTTTGTATTCGAGGAGTGGCAATCGGACCGTTATCTGCGCTTGAAACGCTTCGAGGATTACTGGGAGGGCGCGCCCAACTACTACCAATATGCCATGCGCATCATTCCCGACCCCCTCACCCAGGAGATGGAGTTCTACGCCGGCACCGTGGACGATTACAACGTGCTGCCCCACCAGGTCGAGCGCCTGAGCCGCGATGAGCGTTTTCAACGCTTTTCGGGTACCGCCCTGGGCTACTCATACATCGGCTACAATATTCGCCGGGCCCCCTTCGACGACCCGCGCGTGCGGCGCGCCCTGGGCATGGCCATCGACACGGGCAAAATCATCGAGTACGTGCTCTATGCCCAGGGCGAACGCATCACCGGCCCGTTTCCCAAACAGACCGACTACTACAACCACCAGATCGCTCCCCTGCCCTACGATCCGGAGGGCGCCCTCGAGCTGCTCGCCGAAGCCGGCTGGCAGCGCGGCCCGGACGGTTTTCTGCAAAAAGAAGGACGGCGCCTGGCCTTCACCCTGATCACCAACAACGGCAATCCGGAGCGCAAGGCGATCCTGGCCGTGGCCCAGGATGCCTGGAAGAAGATCGGCGTCGAGGTCAATACGGACCTGCTGGAATGGTCGGTCTTCGTAGAAAAAAGGGTCAATCAGCTCGATTTCGACGCCCTGGTACTGGGGTGGTCCATGGGATTCGATCCGGATCTCTACCAGATCTGGCACTCCAGCCAGAGCGGTCCTTTCCAGCTCAACTTCGTGGGTTTCAAGAACGACGAGGCCGACGATCTGATCCTCAAGATCCGCCAGGAGTACGATCATCAGCAGCAGGTGGTCTATTGCCATCGGTTGCACGAAATCATCGCCGCGGAGCAACCCTACACCTTCTTATATGTGAAGCGCTGGTCGGCTTTGCTCGACAAGCGCATTGTGCGCCAGATCAATCTGCCGGACGGTCGGGTCGAGACGAGGCCTATAACACCCACCAAAACGGGTAATTACACTTATTATTTCAACCAGTGGGTTAAGCTATCCCACTCCCCGGAGGCCACCCCGTGAAGGCTAAGGCGTGTCCATCCCAGGGATGAGAATAGAAATCGGCGCAAATAGCCATTCCTGGATAGACACTAAGGAGCATCGATGTTTGCATTTCTTGGCAGAAGCTTGGTCCAAAAAGCGATCACGCTGTTTTTCGTCTCGGTGGTTTCCTTCCTGGTGATCCACCTGGCGCCGGGTCAGCCCAGCCAGATCGACCCGCTCAATCCCAAGTTCACGCGCGACATCGTAGAGCGCATGCGCCAGGAATTTCACCTGGATGAACCGCTGCACATCCAATACGTGCTTTTCTACCGCGATCTCTTCGTCGGCAAGACCGTTTCCTGGCGCGACAGCCGGCCCGTGTTGGGCAAGATCTGGGAGCGCTTCCTCAACAGCCTGCCGCTCTTCATCGTGGGCACGCTGCTCACCTGGACCTTTTCCTTTCCCATGGGCATCCGCGCGGCGATCCAACGCAACGGCCCTTTCGACAAAAGCACCACCTTCTTGTCCTACGTGCTCATCTCCGTACCGGGTTTCTTCTTCGCCTATGTACTGATCATCCTAGTGGTCACGCGCTTGAACGTGCCGGTGATCGACATGCAGACCTTCGGTGTGACCTCCGATTCGGCTCTGGTGCAGGTCATGGACCGCATCTGGCACCTGGTGCTGCCCTCCATCCTGAGTGCCACCGGCGGCATCGCCGTACTCTCGCGCTATGTGCGCGGCCAGATGCTGGAGATTATCGGCCAGGATTACGTGCGCACCGCCCGGGCCAAGGGCTTGTCCGACGATGGCGTTTACTACCGCCACGCCCTACGCAATGCCCTGCTGCCGTTTGTCACCATGTTCGGCTTGATGCTGCCCGGTCTGATCGGCGGATCGGTGATCATCGAATCGATCTTCGGCTGGCCCGGCATGGGACGCATGGCCTATGAAGCCATCCTGGCCAGGGATTACCCGATCATCCTGACCCTGAACTTCATTACCGCGGTGCTGGTGCTGGCCGGTACCTTCGTTTCCGACCTGCTCTACATGGTCGTGGACCCCAGGATTCGATTATGAAGACGATCCCCTCGCCATCGCCCCCTGAACCGATCCTGGATGCGGATCTGATGCCGCCGTCGCGTTCGCCGTGGTCGGAGACCTGGCGCTTGCTGCGCAAAAACCGCATGGCCTTCTCGGGCCTGCTGATCTTCGCGGTTTTCTTCGTCATCGCTCTGGCCGGCATGCTCCTGACCTCGGGCGGTTCTCCGGTGCTCGACCCGGCCCAGGTGCGCCTGCAAGAGAAGCTGCGACCGCCCTTGTCCGCCCCCAACCAGGAAACCATGGCGGCGGGGCATGCGCCGGCCCTGGGGCGTTATCTGCTCGGCACCGATGATCTGGGCCGGGATGTGTTTGCCCGCATGCTGCAGGGCGCCTGGGTCTCTTTGACGGTGGGCTTCGTGGCCGTGGGCATCTCGGTGGCCATCGGCATCCTGCTGGGTGGCCTGGCCGGTTATTACGGCCAGCAGTCGCTCCAGGTGGGCCATATGCTGTTCTGGTCGCTGGCCATCGCCGCACCGATTTTAGCGCTGGCTTCCAAACCGCTGGCGGGAATGGTGGCCGCCGCCGTGGCCGTTGCCGGCTGGCTCTTCTACGCTTGGCGGCGCCGCTCCAAAGCGGCCCATCCTCCGCTCTGGCTGCGCTGGCTCACCTGGCCCGCCATGGGGGTGGATGCCCTCGTGATGCGCGCCGTGGATATCATGCTCTGCTTTCCCTCTTTTTTCCTGATTCTCACCGTGGTGGCCCTGCTGCCGCCGAGCCTCTATAAGATCATGGTGGTCATCGGCCTGACCAGTTGGATGGGCACCACGCGCCTGGTGCGCGCCGAATTTCTCTCCCTGCGCGAGCAGGATTTCGTGGCCGCGGCCCGGGCCCTGGGCCTCAGCAATTTGCGCATCATCTTCCGGCACATCATGCCCAACGCCCTGGCGCCGGTACTGGTTTCCGCCACCTTGGGCATCGCCTCGGCCATGCTCACCGAGGCGGGGCTGAGTTTTCTGGGTTTCGGGGTGCCGCCGCCCCACGCCACCTGGGGCAACATTCTCTCCGACGGCAAGGACTTTATCTTCGATGCTCCCTGGTTGACCTTCGCGCCGGGCATCGTTATCCTGATCGTACTGCTGGCCTTCAATCTCTTCGGCGAAGGGTTGCGCGACATTCTGAATCCCAAGTTGCGCGAAAGAAATTAAAAAGGAACTCCAGCCAATATGGCGTTATCCACTGATACCGTGCTCGAAGTCAAAGATCTGCGCATTCACTTCCATGGCGAAGGCCCGGTCTCGCGGGCCGTGGACGGCGTCGATTTTGTGATCCGCAAAACGGAAACGGTGTGCATCGTCGGAGAATCGGGCTGCGGCAAGACCGTGACGGCTTTGGCGGTCATGGGACTTTTACCCCAACCGCCGGCGCGCATCGCCGGCGGCCGCATCCTTTTCCAAGGCCAATCCTTGTTGGACTTGGATGTTTCGCAACTGCGCGCCCTGCGGGGCAAACGCATGGCCATGGTGTTCCAGGAACCCATGACCTCCCTGAATCCGGTTTTCACCATCGGCGATCAGATCGGCGAAGCCATCCGCGTGCACGAAGATATGCCAGCCTCCGAGGCGCGGCACCGGACCGTTCAACTGCTCGATGACGTAGGCATCGCCGATCCCGAAAAGCGGGTGGATGACTACCCGCACCAACTCAGCGGTGGCCAGCGCCAGCGGGCCATGATCGCCATGGCGCTGTCGTGCGGACCGGAGCTGATGATTGCCGATGAGCCCACCACCGCCTTGGATGTCACCGTCCAGTCCCAGATCCTCCAGCTTCTAAAAAAATTGCAGCAACGCACGCGCATGGCGATTCAATACATCACCCACGATCTGGGGGTGGTGGCCGCCATCGCCGACCGGGTCTATGTGATGTACGCCGGCATTATTATCGAACAGGGCACCACCGGGCATATCTTCACGCATGCGCGCCATCCCTACACGATGGCCCTGTTGGATTCCCTGCCCACCCGGGAGAAACGGGGGCACCGCCTTTACAGCATTCCGGGCAGCGTGCCCCATCCGGCCTACAAGCCCAGTGGCTGTCCCTTTCACCCCCGCTGCCCCCATCGGCGCCCGTCATGCATACAGGAGTTCCCCGGCATGTGCGACTATGGACAAGGGCACTTGGCCCGTTGCCCCATTCTCTATGGCATGCAAAAGGATCCGGCATGAACGCAAGCACCACGCCCATTCTCCAGGTACGCGAGCTGAAAAAATCTTTTGCGGTGCGCCGGGGTTTTTTGCAACGCTCCGGCAGTGCGATTCGAGCCGTGGACGGCGTGGACCTAGAAATCCAGCCCCACCAGACGTTAGGGTTGGTGGGCGAAAGCGGCTGCGGCAAATCCACCGTGGCCCGGCTCATCCTGCGGCTGCTGCTGCCGGACAGCGGCCGGATCCGTTTCGAAGATCAGGAGATCAGCGACTTTGACGAGCGGACGTTTAAGCCCTTGCGCAAACGGATGCAGATGATCTTTCAGGACCCATACAGTTCTCTCAATCCGCGTATGACCGTGGCTCAATCCATCGGCGAAGGCGTCCGCATGGCCGGCATCGAATCCAAGCCCGACCAGCGCCGGCGTATCGAACAACTGCTGGACATGGTGGGCATGCCCAAAGCCAGCGCGGATCGCTACCCCCATGAGTTCAGCGGTGGCCAGCGACAGCGCGTGGGCATCGCCCGGGCCTTGAGTGTAGCGCCCCGACTGATCCTTTGCGATGAGCCCATCTCCGCCCTGGATGTCTCCATCCAGGCCCAGATCATCAATCTGCTCAAGGACCTTCAGCAGGAACTGGGGCTGAGCTATCTTTTCATCTCCCACGATCTCAATGTGGTCAGCTACATTTGCGATCATGTCTGCGTAATGTACCGCGGTCAGATCATGGAGTCCGCGCCGGCCGACATGCTCTTCGAATCGGCCCGCCATCCCTATACCCTCAAGCTGCTGGCCGCCATCCCCGGAAGTAAAGAAGTGGAACAAACAGATCCAGCCTTGACGCAGAAAAAAAGCGGGCCCTCCACAGGTTGCGGGTTTGGCGAGCAGTGCCCGGTTGCAGTCGATAGGTGCCTGGCGCAAACACCGGCCCTGCGCGAAGTGGCACCGAAACACTTCGTACGCTGCTGGGAATAGAACAAATTGGATTTAGGACAGATGATGGAGCGGGCAGGTCCAAGACAAAAAGGGAATCGGTGGTAACCACCGATTCCCTGAAGCCTGACTTTCCGAAAACGGATTAACGCTTGGAGAACTGGAAGCGGGCGCGGGCGCCTTTTTGACCGTACTTCTGGCGCTCTTTTTCACGCGGGTCGCGGCGCACGAAACCGGCTTTTTTCAGCACGGAACGCAGCTCGGCGTCATAAGCCATCAACGCCTTGGTGATGCCATGGCGGATGGCGCCGGCCTGACCGATAATGCCGCCGCCCAGCACCTTGATCTTGATGTCGAACTTGTCCCGGTTATTGGTCAGCACCAAGGGTTGGGTGATGATGGTTTTGGCGGTATACACCCGGAAGTAATCTTCCAAGGTGCGGCCGTTGATGCTGATCTCGCCTTTGCCTGGCGTGATCCACGTTCTGGCGATGGCATTCTTGCGCTTGCCCGTGGCGTAATAGACGTTTTCCTGTGCCATAAAATTGTCCCGGTATGATTTGTTTTAATTAAAGGGTCATGGTTTCGGGCTGCTGGGCGCTGTGGGGATGCTCTTTGCCGGCATAAACCTTGAGCTTTTTGCACATTTCACGCCCCAGGCTGTTTTTGGGCAGCATGCCGCGCACAGCGTTGCGAATCACATCCTCCGGACGCTTTTCCATCAACTTACGCGCGGTGATGGCTTTGAGACCGCCGATGTATCCGCTGTGGTGATAATAGGTTTTTTGCTCCATTTTACGCCCGGTGAGCTTTATTTTTTCGGCATTGATCACAATCACCGAGTCACCCGTATCCACATGCGGCGTGAACATGGGATTGTGTTTTCCGCGCAAACGGGAGGCAATTTCAGATGCCAGTCGGCCCAGCACCAGGCCGTCGGCGTCGACCACCCACCAGCGGTTCGGGTTGTCGGAAGGTTTGGCACTGTATGTGTACTTTTTCACGGTTTTCACTCCTGCTCGTGGTTCAGAATCCGGTTTTCCTAATTGACTTTGTTCAGTAAGTCAAGGGGAATATGGGCCCCGCACCATTTTTAGCCTGTTTTTATTCACCCACGGCTCAGGCAGAACCGGGCTTGGTCGCTTTGCAAGCCACGGTTGCGTTCAACAATCCACCGGCCTCGACCACCAGGTCGTTGCAGACGATTTGCCCCGAGCATTTTCCGGTGGCGAGCACCACCAACTCTTTGGCGACTTCAATCGTGCCGTCGAAGATGCCTCCGATGGTCATCATGTTGGCTTTGGCATCGGCGTAAACAGCGCCCTCCTCGGCGATAACGACATTATCGCCGTTCAAGGAGCCTTTGACGGTACCCTTGATCACCAGACGACCTTTGCCGACAACCGTTCCTTCTACCGTAAAACCTTCGTCGATGATCGAAAATTTCTTGTCGTCGTTTTTCACTTGCCATTCTCTCCTTGCGACTTGGATTGCCTATTTAACGCTGGGGCTCCGTTTCTAACCTCGTCTCCGGGACCGATGGCGGACCGATGGCCGGTGGCGAAGGCGCCGACGATGCAGGACCCTGGGGCGGCACCTGCGTCGGCGCCGGCGTCGGCGTGCCACCCGGTGTCCCTGACAAGCCCCCGCCCCCCGAGTCACCTGGCGCCTCCCCGGTGGACTCCGGAACAAGGGGTGCCGAAGGTGTGGCCGCCGGAACGAAAGGCGCGACTTCCGGTGTGGGCGTCGACGCCGGAGGGGCTTGCGTTGGGGGTGCCGGGGTCGCGGTCGGTGGTACCTGAACCTCGATTTCGAAATTAAACTCCTGTGACAGCACAAGTTCACCGTTGCTTAAAAATACGAAAGCCGTGGCAGTGTCGTAAACAACCGGCGGTCCCTGTTTATATAACTTGAAATCCATGGTGCGGTAATTCTTGACGCTGAAAGCCTGCCCGTTTTTTCCGGTTGGCTTGCCTTGCACAAGCGGCACGCTGGGCAGGGAGACCCAACTATTGGGTGCTGCGCCGGCCTGCTTTATCACCAGAACGATACGCCCGGAGAATGCGTGTCCGGCGGTTTTGTTGACGACCCGTACCGAAAATTTGATGAGCTCGCGCCGCGCATCGAACTCGGCCGCGAATCGCTGCAGTTCCACGACCCACTTCACGATGGGGGTGCTGGTGGGCGTTGCTGCGGCAATGGGTTGGGGCGGCGCGGACGCGGCGGCAGGCGGTTGAGATCCTTGAGACATAGGGGTCGGTGCGACTGACGTGGCCGGCTTCTGGGGGCTCTGGGCACTTCCCTTGCTTTGGGGGGAGGCGGCCGCCCCCGGAGTTTTCTGCATCTCGTAAATCACCAGCTTGGCGTGCAGGACATCCTTCTCATCCTTCAACTGGGCGGCTTGACGTCTCAACCCATCCACCTCGCGTCGGAGGCTGTCGATGGTCCCGGCTTGTTGGGCATACAAATAGCCAATGACCGCCAGTGCCCCTAAGCTCAAACACGCAAGGGCGATCACCGCGATGGCGATCTCCTTGAAACGCCGAAAGGGAATGACACGGCCATGCTCACCGACCAGCATGATGCTCCCATACCGATGCCCTTTGCCCACCGAACCAGAGTCCGATTTGTTCCGCTTCACCATGATTTATCCTGCCCCATGCTTTTCTCCCCACGCATGTTTATCATTTCACAGGTTCGCGCGGATTCATGCGAACGCGGACCTCCAAACCTAAAAACTCGGGAAATAGGCCGAGGGCGCTGCCGCCGTTAACGGCGATCTCAAGTTGGTTACGGCTTCCGATCAGGGCCATCAAGCCCCCCTTCTGGCGTTGGGCATAATGGCTCGACATGCCTTCGATCTGTATGCCACCGATCTGCACCACCAATATTCTTCTGTGGTCCCCGCCGCGCAGCCGATCCAAGAGCGCCGCATCGATATTGGTGCGCAAGTTACCGAAGCGGTCCGCGCTCACCACCTCTCCGACGATCTCGCCCTCAACCGTCTGCCGTGCACGCCGTGGCTCCAATCGCGCCACTTGTGAAAAATCCACCGGAGGGCCGAGGGCCGTCAAGGCCATACCCAGCGACAAGTGGGCTGCCACCGGCGCAAGGATATCTCTTCCCTGGAAGGTGGCGCTGACCGGCTGCAGGAAAAGACGGCTGTTTTCCACGCGCACCAAAGCGTCCGGTGGCAGGTCACCCCAGATAAGACTGAGCAGCCCGTTGTCCGGCGCCACAAACAGATGCCCGGCATGCCGTGCCGCCAGAATGGCCCGGCGACTGCCGACGCCGGGATCGACCACCGCCAGGTGAACCGTGCCCTGGGGAAACCAGCCAAAGGCCGTCTTGAGCACATCACCTGCATGTTGAACCCCCTGGGGGGGCACATGATGGCTGATATCCACCAAGGTGGCTCCCGGGTTGATGCCGAGGATAACGCCTTTTATTACCCCCGCATATTCATCCTGGGTACCGAAATCGGTGAGCAACGTAATGATCGCCATAGGCCTCATCCATCCATCGGGTTGGGGTTATTTTTCGCGTGGCGCTAGAACAATCGCTTCTGAACGGCGTAGCCCAAATGCCGGTAGGCTTCTTCCGATGCCTTGCGACCCGAAGAGGTGCGTGCCACCAAACCCATTTTCAAGAGGAAGGGCTCCACGACATCCACCAGGGTGTCGGCTTCCTCCTGCAGCGTGGCGGCAATGGCTTCGATGCCTGCCGGACCGCCGTGGTAGTAATCGATAATGGTCTTGAGATACCGCCGGTCCAGCCCCGTCAGCCCCTTATCGTCGATGCCCTCCAGGGCCAGCGCGGCTTCTACGGTGGGACGGTGGATGCGGCCATCGCCGCGCACCTGGGCGTAATCCCGGACCCTTTTGAGCAGGCGATTGACGATGCGCGGCGTGCCCCTGGATCGCAACGCCAGAATATGGGCGCCCTGCTCGTCGATGGCCACCTCCAGGATCTGCGCCGATCGACGGATAATCCTTGCCAAGTCTTCGGTCGCATAGAAGTCGAGACTGCGAAACAAGCCGAAGCGGTCACGCAAGGGCGCGGATAGCAATCCCACCCGGGTGGTTGCCCCCACGAGCGTAAAGCGGTTGAGTCGATAGCGGTGGCTGCGGGCATGAATGCCTTTATCGAAAACAAAATCCACCGCAAAATCCTCCATGGCCGGGTATAAGAACTCTTCCACGGTTTTGGGCATGCGATGGATTTCATCGATAAACAGAATGTCGCCTTCCTCCAGGTGGGTGAGGATACCGATCAGATCGCCGCCCTTTTCCATGGCTGGCCCCGAGGTCACGGTCAATCGCCCGCCCATCTCCTGGGCGATGATGTGGGCCAGTGTGGTTTTGCCCAATCCCGGCGGTCCATGGAACAGCACATGCTCCAGAGGCTCGCTCCTGAAGAGAGCCGCCTCGATGGCGATCTTCAACGTGTCCACCACTTCGTGCTGTCCCACGTAGTCCACCAAACGCTCGGGGCGCAACGAAGGCAACTCCGGCCCTTCGTCTTCGGGCTGGCATGCGCTGTCCACCACGCGCAATCCGCTGATGCCGTGGGTAAGCAGATCATCGTTCATAGGCGATAGATTTTACACATAGATTTACCTCCATCCAGGAATGGCTCTTTTCGTCGATCGATATCTCATCCCCGGACGGACACTACCTATTAGATCAACTGCCGCTGGAAGTTCTCTCCCCCCGGTAAACTTCCTCGAAAAGCGCCTCGGGAGAGTTGATACTGCAATTGCGCTTGAGCGCTTGGGCGATCATACGCTTGGCGTCCGCCGGCTTGTGCCCCAGTTGAACCACCAGGACCTCCATGACCGGTTCGATGAAATCTTCCGGTGCGGCCGCTTCGGTGGCCGGTGCGTCTTCCTTGCGGATCAGGGCGAATTTGCCGACCTTGCCGCGCAGCGTGGCGATGATCTTCTGGGCGCTGCGCGGGCCGATGCCTTTCAAACGCTTCAACCGATCCAAATCGCCCGATTCGATGGCGTTGGCGATTTCGCGTACGGAAATCGTCATGGCTTTGGCCGCTTTGATCGGACCGATGGCATCCACCGTGATGAAATGTTGAAAAAACTCTTTTTCAGCTTCCAGTTGGAACCCGATCAGGACCGGCTTGGGCTGGTGCTCGGTTTGGTGCCAATAAATATGCAAGGCCACCTCATCGCCGTTTTTTTTTGCATTGAGCGCCTCGCGGACAAAGGCCGGAACCATGATTTCGTAGCCCACCTGGTTGGCGAGCAGCAAAATGCGGTCGCTCTCTTTTTTGAGCAACCGGCCTTCCATGTATGCAATCATTGGGCGCTCTTTTCTTTCGCACTCAAGCGATCCAGTCGACAGCCAGCATAACGAAACAGGCCGATGAGAGCAAGCCCCAATGCGTCCGATGCATGGTAAGGGCGGATCGCCTGATCGCACCCGACAGCGCGGCGCACCGCCTGTTCCAATTGCTCTTTGCTGGCGTTGCCGTTGCCGGTGAGCACCTGCTTGGCCTCCCGCACGGCGATGGCATGCGTAGCGATACCCGCCTGTTGGGCGGCCAACAGGATCACGCCGCATACCTTTCCCAGGACAATTCCCGATTGTGGGAATTTTTCCAGGGAGAAGACGTCTTCGATGACCATCAGGTCCGGCTTTTCGTCGTTGATCAGTTCGCGCAGACGGGAGTAAATCCGCTCCAGGCGGAAGCCTTGGGTGCTTTGGGGGGAGGTGCGGATGGCGCCGAAGGCGTAACCGGCCACCTTATGAATGCTGCCCGTGACGACGCCGATGCCGGTTGCGGCCAAGCCGGGATCGATACCCACAACTTTGAGCTTCATGGCCCGCCTGCTTCAACCCGGAGCAACGACACGGTCACGCTCCGCTATAACGCTCTCAGCTTTTCGGCAGCGATTTTCGCCTCATTGCTTTTGGGGTATTTCTTGACGACCTCTTTTAATATCAGGCGCGCGTTGGCCTTGTCGTTGAGCTGAATGAAAGCGTAGCCCTGCTTAAGCATGGCCGCCGGTGCCTTATTGCCCTTGGGGAATTTTTCGACCACCACCTGGTATTCCAGGATGGCCTTCTCGTAGAATTTCTCGTTGAAGTAGGTTTCTCCGATCCAGAACTGGGCATTATCGGCATTTTCCGATTTTGGATAGGTTTTAAGAAGCTCGTAAAAGCCCTGGCGGGCCTTTTCGATCTGCCCGGCGTCGAAGGCTTGTTTGGCGTCGGCATACAACTGTTCGGCGGTAGATTCCCTGGGAGGCCCGCTGGCGGTCGTGCCGACAGCAGTTGCGCCTTCGGCTTTCGGAGCCGCCGGCGTTTTTGCGCCGGAGGAATCCAGATTCAAATAACGTTCGATCTGGGCCAAACGCGCTTCGATTCTATCCAGACGCGTCTTCAGATCATCTTCTGAGGTCGTCACCTTGCGGCCCAAAGAATGGGAGATCTCATCGATGCGGCCGGAGAGCAGGCTGGTGTCTTCCTTGAGCTTTTCCATATCGGCAGCTATGCCGGCGTATTGGCTGCGCAACGTCGATTCGGTGCCCTGGCTGGATGCCAGATCCGTTCTAATACGCTTTTGCACCTCCTGATTCTGACGCTCCAGAACCATCAGGCGCTCGTCCAGGATTTGAACATCCTTCTGGTTGGCACACGCGCTCAACCAGCAGCAAACGAAGAGCCCTAAAAATGCGAAGGGTATTCTTTTCATGGCATCACGACCAATATGGTTTGTGCATTGACATCCGCACGATTGTTTTCGGATGGGAGATTGGCTGCGTCAAAGGCAGCCAGCGGAGTGCTTCACCTCCGGCTGGCTGCCTGTTTGACGCGATCCATATTGACTGGACAAGATGGGCTTATGCTATCCGGATGAAACCGGATCAAGATGCCTTCGTGGAGCAGGTCGAAAAACTACTCCGTTACGAAATGGGCGCGGCGGTTCTTGGCATAAGCTTCTTCGGTGCTGTCCAGGTCCAACGGTTTTTCTTCGCCATAGCTGATGGTGGACAGGCGGTTGGCGGCAATGCCCAAATTGACCAGGAAGGCCTTGGCCGATTCGGCACGACGTTCACCCAGCGCCATGTTGTAGGCTTCGGTGCCACGATCGTCGCAATGGCCTTCGATGACGGCTTTGACTTCGGGATTACGCTGAAGCAGATCGGCTTTGGCCTGCAGAATCTGCTGGGCATCCGGTCGCAGAGCGGAGCTGTCGAAGTCAAAATTAATGTCCTGGTTGGTGAAAGCCTTGAAGGCCTCATGCATGGCGGCCGCTTCGGCAGCCAAACGATCCTTTGCAGCCTGCTCCTCGGCGCTGATCCCCGTAGGCTCTTGCGTTGCGGCCGGGGCAGCTTCCACATTCTTTTTGGCGCAGGAAACCGTGAACAACAGTGCCGGCAAAACCATAACCATTAACAATACCAACCAAACGTTTTTCCTCATTTTTTTCTCCTCCTTCTGTTTTTTTCAATCCATGTTCAATACTGCATACCATTAAGGTGAAATGTTCGGCGACCACTTAGGGGTTCGCTGCTCACCGGGTAAAACCAGCAGACGGCGCTGGTCGGTTCCAAATGCGGTCATGATATAGATTCGTGATTTTCCCTCCCGGGTGGAGCTGAAAGAAATAAGACTTCCGTCAGGTGCCCAGGTAGGAGCCTCATTATCTCCTTGATTGTAGGTTAACCGGGTTGGGTTGTTGCCTTCGACATCAATGACGTAGATGTCTAATTGTCCTGCTTCCAAAGAAGAGTATGCGATTTTATCGCCCTTGGGGGACCAGCTGGGCTGGGTGTTGTACCGTCCCTGGAACGTCAGCCGGCGCACACGGTCACCGTTTACATCCTGGATAAAAATTTGCGGCGTACCGGCTCTTTTAGATGTATACGCCATCATTTTTCCATCGGGTGACCAGGTTGCCTCAACGTCAATCCCCGGACTTTCGGTCACCCTTTTAATCATTTTCCCCCCACCGGTCAATAGATAAATTTCCTCGTCGCCACGCATGGACAGAGTAGCCCCAAGCTCAAAACGCCCCGGAACCCACATGGGGGCGATCTGAACTCCGGGGAAGGTAAAGCGCGTTTCCGCCCCGCTCTTCATATCGCGCACGTAGATCTGCGAAGGGCCGCGGGCAAAGGATGTATAGGCCAGATGGCGCCCATCCCAAGACCATGACGGCGCGGTCGTGATGCTGCGCTTGTTGGTCAACTGGCGGATATTGGCACCGTCGAAATCGCACACATAAATTTCTTTGTGGCCGGTGCCGTTGGATATGAAGGCAAACTGGCTATCGAAAATTCCGGGCCGGCCGGTGAGGGCTTGAATAACCTCGGCACAAAAGCGGCGGATCATGGTACGCTGATCTTGAAGCGGCCCGCGATAGCGCTTGCCCACCACCATGTTGGCCTTGAACGTATCGTATAACCGCATTTCCAACACCAGCATTCCTCCGGCCTCCACCTGAGCTCCGCCGGTAATGAGCATTTCGGCCCCCACGGTCGTCCAGTTGCCGTAGTTGATCGTCTCCGGTGAGATTCCGCCGGTTCTGGGATCGAACAGAAAAGAATTTCGATCCAGCATTTTAAAATAGCCGGTGAAATCCAGCATGCTGGACAACTGATCGGCAATACTCTCCACCAGTTGGGTTTCGGCGGAAGATGGCGTCATGGCGTGAAAAACAGGAATCGCCATGGGGATCTTCCGAATGAATGGATTGGTCAAATCGATATAGCGGATCTGCGCCATGGCTAAAGAGGGCACCATCAGAATTATCGACAGAAGAATGGCATTTGCAATCTTAGAGGTTCGCATAGTCTCCCACACGTTTGAGCGCAGTGTGTTCCCACCGCCGATATCGCGCGCCATGAAGGCCACCGCACTCCCATTAAATCTGAATCTTATTGAACGCCCTGGGGGGTAAAACGCAGCCCCATAATGATATATGGTTTATTGAGCCCTGGGGGATGGGGTTTAACAGGACTCGTCTTAACGATGGCCTTGTAAGCCGATTCATCCAGATAAGGATTGCCCGAACGATCGTTATAATTGATGTCTTCGATGGTGCCGTCGGGAAGTACTTTGAAGTAGATCAGCACCTGCAATTTGTCTCCACTGCCGGCCAGTTGATCGGAAAAAGCCCAGTTTCTGTTGATGGCATAGGCGATCTCCAACTGGTAGATATCGATCACCTCGCCTTCCTGGGTGCCTCCGGGTGCATATGCGCCCTGTTTTCCGGCACCCGTCCCTTCCACCACCGTATCGCTGGCCGATTGGGCTTTGCCTTCTTTGTCCACCTGTTCCCGCAGCCGTTTGATGGTATCTTCCAAGGCCTTGGGCGTCTCCGTGTCCACCTTCTTTTCCAGACGCTCCATGGCGTTTTTCAACACCTCTTGGCTTTTAAAGGTTTTGTACTTGAGAGCGACTTTGGCCTTGGGCTGGGGCGGAGCGATGGAGACCTCGGCTTCCGCGGCTTCTTTGGCCCTGGTTTCCTCGGCCGGTTTTGCTTCAACCGGCTTGGGTTTCTCCATCACCGGCGCTTTTTCACCTGCTTTTTCAGCGGTCTTTTCGGGCTCAGGGCCGCTGGCCGGCATCTCCACCATCTGAACGCTGATCACCGGAGCGAAAGAAGGCTCGTCGAAATCCGGATCGGGCGTGTAGATCATCAGAAAAAAAAAGATCGCGTGCCCCACGAAACTTATCGCGAAGGGCCAAAACAGAGGATGGCGTTCTTGGCCGTCCGTGTATGCCATGGCGTGTGGGCTCATTCCCGAAGGTTATTTTTTGGTCGTCCGGCGCGCGTCTTCTTCGTCCGGAATGGTGACCATTCCCAGCTTCTCCACGCCGGCGGCCTTGATCTCGGCCATTACCTTGGCCACGATGCCATAAGGGACATCCTTGTCGGCCTTGAAGTAAACTTCGCGGTCACTGCGGTTCGCCAGGATGGCAGCCAATTTCTCCCGCAGATAATCGGGTTCCACGGCGAAGTCGTTGATATGCACCTGATGGTCCTTATCGACGGTGATCACCAGGTTTTCCTTCTGGCTTTCCAAAGGCTTGGCCGTGGCTTCGGGCAGCGCCACATCCACCCCCTGCATCATCATGGGGGCCGTTACCATAAATATGATCAAAAGGACCAGCATCACGTCCACGAAGGGGGTAACGTTGATGTCCGACATCAAGCGGTCTGAATTGGTTTCCATTGCCATGGGGCACCATCCTTAGGTGGGACCGGTCAATTGTGGGAGCCGGTCAGGATATCCCGTTCGATGATATTGAGGAAATCGGCCGAAAAGCTGATCAACTCCGATTCCACCACCTTGATCTTTTGCATGAAATAGTTGAAGGCGATGACCGAAGGAATCGCCACCGCCAACCCGGCGGCCGTGGCGATCAGCGCCTCGGAAATACCAGGAGCCACAACCGCCAGGCTGGCCGACCCCCGCATTCCGATGCCATGGAATGAATTCATGATGCCCCACACCGTGCCGAACAGCCCGATAAAAGGGGTGGTGTTTCCCGTGGTGGCCAGAAAGGGCACCATTTGGGTCATGCGCGTGGTTTCGCTGGTGATGGCCCTGCGCAAGGCTCTTTTGACGTTATCGCCTCCCGAAAAACGGCCGGTCATGGCGCCGACGCTCTCTTCGCCGCCCTCCCCCGCGCCGCGCGTGGATTGACTGATCTTCTTGAGCTCCACATAGCCGATGCGGAAGATGCGCGCCACCGGACATCCCGTCAACTGCTTGGCCTTGGCGTAGGCGCTGGCCAGATCGCGGCTTTTCCAGAAATATTCGATGAAGCGCGTGGATTCCCGAAAGGCACGGTGGATGTAGCGCCATTTGATAAAGATGATGGTCCACGAGGTGACCGAGAAAAACAGCAGCAGCAACAAAACGCCCTGCACCATCAAACCCGCGCTGCTGAGAATCTGTATGATATCTATTTCCGACTGCATCATATCTTCACGCTCCTGCAATGATTGCTCGCCATCACTGGCACACCTTCATCCATTTGCTGTTTCATTATTTTCGTTTTTTCCGGGAAATCTTTTTTTCAATAGTTATGATCGGCGAGTCTTTTTGCTGCGGATGACCTAACCCCTCTGCCCGGAAGTTGAACATGCTCACCTTTTGGAGCCGGCCTGAATGAGGATTGTTTCGAACGGCTAAATTATACAACCCGATAATGTGTGTCAAGACAATTGATTAGGCTGCCATGAAAGAGTGACAGGGTCTTTCGCCTTTGATAAGGTGCCCAAGGAACTATCGGGCGCCTTGGCCTTTAACGGTTCTTATGCGAAAGCTTGAATTGGAGCATTCATGAAACCAATCTCCGACTTCATTTTTGAAGCCCTTTTCTTAAAGCAGATCCCACGCAGCGGCTATCAGTTCCTGGGCGCCGGTCGTGAATCCGTAGCCGAACACGTTTATGGCGCCACGCTCATCGCCTTTGTTCTGTCCAGATTGGAGCCCCAGGCCGACACCGAACGGCTATTGACCCTTTGCCTGTTTCACGATCTGCCCGAAGCGCGCATCGGCGATATGAACTATGTGCAAAAACGCTACGTCCAAACCGATGAAAAGGCGGCCCTGGCCGATGGCCTGTCCGATCTGCCGTTCGCTTCCGAAATCGAAACATTACTGGCTGAGTTCAATGCCGGTGACACCCTGGAGGCCAAGCTGGCGCGCGATGCAGATCAACTGGCGCTGTTGGTGGATCTCAAATCGCTGCGGGACATAGGGTATCGATCGCCCCAGGAGTGGCTGCCCCACGTGGTTCAACGGTTGCAAACCCAGGCGGCCAAAGATCTGGCCCAGGAGTTGTTGCGAACCCCCCGGGACCAATGGTGGCTTCGACTTTTTTATTGACACAAGCATGGCGATTCCATATTTTTCGAATCTTTCCCTCGCTGGGCGGGCGAGGGATGCGCCACCGAAACGAAATGCCGGCGGCGCAAGACATCATGTCTTTGATTTTCATTTGGAATGGTTTTCAAGACCCACCAGCGGACGGACTACAAAACTTAAATCGCGGAGGCGTGTATGAACTGGTTGACGGCAACGTTCGCCTCGTCCATCGGCAAGAAGCTTCTTATGGCCATGACGGGAATCTTCTTTTGTTCGTTTTTGGCCGTTCACTTGGCCGGCAACATGACCCTTTACGGCGGCAGCGCCATGTTCAACAGTTATGCCGAACACCTGCACTCACTGGGAGTACTGCTCATCGTGGCCGAGTGGGGGATGCTGCTTTTTGCCCTGGTCCATATTCTCACCGGCCTGACGCTCTTTTACCAGAATCTGCGCGCCCGACCCCAACGCTATGCGACCAAAAAAAGAGCCGGCGGGCGTACCCTCGGATCGGCCACCATGCCCTACACCGGTGTTTTGCTGCTGGCCTTTGTCATCTTCCATCTGCTCAACTTTCACTTCGTGGACAAAAGCCAAACCACCATCTACGCCATCGTCACCGCCGCCTTCGCCAATCCGCTCTATGTGATTCTTTATGTCGCGGCCATGGTCGTGGCGGCCATTCATGTCAGCCATGGATTCTGGAGCGCCTTTCAGACCTTCGGCGCCAATCACCCCAAATACATGCCGGCCATCCGAACCGTGAGCATTCTGTTCGCCTTGCTGGTCGGGTTTGGTTTCGGCCTGCTGCCCATTTATATCTCCATCAGCGCCTAATATAGAAAGGAAGTCCCATGTTGCTGGACGGCAAGGTTCCGACAGGACCAATTGCGGAAAAGTGGGATCGCCATCGCTTCGAACTCAAACTGGTCAATCCCGCCAATAAACGCAAATTCGACATCATCGTGGTGGGCACCGGCCTGGCCGGCGGATCGGCCGCGGCCACCCTGGGGGAACTGGGGTACAACGTCAAGGCCTTTTGCTTCCAGGACAGCCCGCGCCGGGCCCATAGCATCGCGGCTCAAGGCGGCATCAATGCCGCCAAGAATTATCCCAACGACGGAGACAGCATCTGGCGCCTGTTCTACGACACGGTTAAAGGCGGCGACTTCAGGGCCCGCGAAGCCAATGTTTACCGCCTGGCCCAGGTAAGCAACCAGATCATCGACCATTGCGTGGCCCAGGGCATTCCCTTTGCCCGGGACTACGGCGGGCTCCTGGCCAACCGCTCCTTCGGCGGCGCCCAGGTATCGCGCACCTTTTACGCCCGGGGCCAGACCGGCCAGCAACTGCTCCTGGGCTGTTACAGCAGCTTGATGCGCCAGGTGGGGGCCGGCAAAGTCACGATGTTCCCCAGGCGCGAGATGTTGGATGTGGTCATCGTTAAAGGCCACGCCAAAGGCATCGTGGTGCGCAACCTGATCACGGGTCAGCTCGAACGGCATGCCGCCGATGCGGTGGTGCTGGCCACGGGCGGATATGGCAATGCCTTTTTTCTCTCCACAAACGCCATGGGCTGCAATGTGACCGCCGCCTATCGGGCTTATTTAAAAGGCGCGTTCTTCGCCAACCCCTGTTTTACCCAGATCCACCCGACCTGCATCCCAGTGCACGGCACCTACCAATCCAAACTCACCTTGATGAGCGAGAGCCTGCGCAACGATGGCCGCGTGTGGGTGCCCCAAAAGGGCGGCGACAAACGCCCCCCGCATCAGATTCCCGAAAGCGAGCGGGACTACTTCCTGGAACGAAAATACCCCAGCTTCGGCAACCTGGTGCCGCGCGATGTGGCATCGCGCAATGCCAAGCAGCAGTGCGACGCGGGCAAGGGGGTCGGCGCCACGGGCCTGGCGGTCTATCTGGATTTCGCCGATGCCATCAAGCGCGACGGGCGCGGCGTGATCGAACGCAAATACGGCAACCTGTTCGAGATGTATGAGAAGATCACCGGCGACGACCCCTATACCACCCCCATGATGATCTACCCGGCCGTGCACTACACCATGGGCGGTCTATGGGTCGATTATAACCTGATGAGCAACATTCCGGGCCTGTTTGTCATCGGCGAAGCCAATTTCTCCGACCACGGCGCCAACCGCCTGGGCGCCAGCGCCCTGATGCAGGGACTGGCCGATGGCTATTTCGTCCTGCCGTATACCATCGGCGGCTATCTGGCCGGCACGCCCAAACTGAATCCGGCCACATCGTCCCTCGAATTCGAGGAGTCGGAACGCTCGGTCCAGGCCCGCATCAATAAGCTTCTGGCCATCAACGGCAAGCGCACCGTGGACGATTTCCACCGTCAATTGGGCGCAATCCTGTGGGACTACTGCGGCATGTCGCGCAACAATGCCGGTCTGGAAAAAGCGCGCGGCCTGATCCAAGCGCTGCGCTCCGAATTCTGGCAGAATGTCACAGTGCCGGGCAGCGAAAAGGATTTCAATCAAAGCCTGGAGCGCGCCGGCCGGGTGGCGGACTTCCTGGAGTTTGCCGAGTTGATGGTCATCGATGCCCGCGAGCGCCAGGAATCGTGCGGCGGCCACTTCAACGAGGCCTACCAAACGCCCGAAAACGAAGCGTTGCGCGATGATGAAAAGTGTTGCCACGTGGCCGCCTGGGAGTTCAAAGGCACCGGCAAAGCACCTGAATTGCACAAGGAACCCCTGACATTCGAGAATGTGCACCTGACACAAAGGAGCTACAAGTGAGCAAGCATATCAACCTCACCCTCAAGGTCTGGCGCCAGAAAAATCAAAAAGAAAAAGGCTATTTCGAAACCATCGGCGCGCCGGAGATCTCCACGGAGATGTCTTTTCTGGAGATGCTCGATGTGGTCAATGAAAAGCTGAGCCTGACGGGCAAAGAGCCGATTGCCTTTGACCATGACTGCCGCGAGGGGATCTGCGGCATGTGCGGGGCGGTGATCAACGGCCGGCCCCACGGTGCCCTCAAAGGCACTACCCTGTGCCAGTTGCACATGCGCCACTTCAACGACGGCGACACCATTGCCATCGAGCCCTTCCGGGCCATGGCCTTCAAGGTGATCAAGGATCTGGCCGTGGATCGCAGCGCCTTCGACCAGATCATCCAGGCCGGAGGGTTTATCTCGGTGAATGCCGGTGGCGCCCAGGACGCCAACGCACTGCCCGTGCCCCAGGATAAGGCCGAACTGGCCATGGATGCCGCCCAGTGCATCGCATGCGGCGCGTGCGTGGCCGCTTGTCCCAATGCCTCGGCCATGCTGTTTGTCAGTGCCAAGGTCTCTCAACTCGCGTTGCTGCCCCAGGGGCGCCCCGAAGCTGCCCGCCGCGCCCTTGCCATGGTGAAGGCCATGGATCGCCTGGGATTCGGCAACTGCAGCAACGAAACCGAATGCGAAGCCGAATGCCCCAAAGGCATCTCCATTTCCAACATCGCCCGGCTCAACCGCGAGTTCTTTAAAGCCAGTTTCGGCGCTTCCCTGAAATAGCCGCCTGCAGCCTTCGCATTTTTTCCTCTCCCTTGCCCATTCCGGCAAGGGAGAGGCTTCTCTTTTTCCCCGCAGCGCCGTCTGTAGGGGGAATCCTCTTTGTCTGTTCGAGTCGACAAAGAATAATCGTATGAAGGAGGTTTTTCATGTTCAGTCCAGCCCAATATACACCCGAATATCTTCATGAAAGTGTCCCCCAGCTTTTTGACCTGGCGCGCGAATCCGATACTGTCGATGCTTTCAGGCTCCAAATCAACAACTGGACCAATCTGCTGCAATATGAAACCTTCGGCGATTATGAAGCCTATTCGGAAGGAACCATCATCCGCGTACGCGATTGCGCCCAGGCCCTCAATTTGATTTTCACGCGGCGTTCCGAAGACAAGGCCGACTTTTCGGTGGCCCAGGCGCTCTTTGATCTATGCAAGGGGCGCGGCCGGCCGGATCTTACCCCCGCGTTCATCGCCGATATCATGCATCTTTTCCTGGGACTGCAGGGCAAGGGACAACGCACCCGTTATGCGGATTACCACCTTGCGGCCATGGATCTGCAGGGCCGCGAAGCAGCTGTGGAGCGCAGTCGGCAGCTCGATACGCTGTCCGAAGAGATCGGGACGCGCATGGCCCGTTATCCCAATGGTCTCGCCCCCGAGGCCATTGAAAACCGCCGTCAGCGTCGTGAGCATATTCAAAAGGTCCTGGGCGCCTCTGCCGATGAGTGGCTGGATTGGCGCTGGCAGTATCGCAATGTGCTTAAAGATCCCGAGCAGATCGCGCAGTTGCTCAGCCTTGCGCCCCAGGAAGCCGCGGCCATTGAAATGGCGCGCCAGGCCAGACTCCCCTTCGGCATTACGCCCCACTATTTGTCGCTCATGGATGCCGACCCCGAGACAGGCAATGACCGCGCGATCCGGGCGCAGGTTATCCCGCCGGAGAGCTACGTGCGCGAGATGGCCCGACGCGATCCCAACTTGCGTTCCTGCCTGGACTTTATGCGTGAAGCCGATACGTCGCCCGTCAACCTGATTACCCGGCGCTATCCTTCCATCTGCATTTTCAAACCATTCAATACCTGTCCCCAGATCTGCGTCTACTGCCAGCGCAACTGGGAAATCGACGATGCCATGGGAGATGGCGCCCTGGCTTCGGCAAAACAGATCCAACAAGCGTTGCACTGGATCGAACAGCATCCGGCGATCCATGAAGTTCTGATCACGGGCGGCGACCCGTTAGGGATGGCGGATGACGATTTTGAAAGGGTTTTATCCGGTGTCGCTGCCATACCCCATGTCGAACGCATTCGCATCGGCACCCGCATCCTGGTCACCACGCCCATGCGGATTACCGATCGACTGGCGGACATATTGGCCAAATGCAGAATTCCGGGCCGCCGCCAGGTGTCGGTGGTCACCCACATTCAGCACCCCTACGAGATCACCCCCGAGACGGTGGCCGCGGTGGAAAAACTCAAGACCAGAGGCATTCCGATTTTCAACCAATTGGTCTACACCTTCCATATTTCCCGGCGGTTCGAGGCCGCCTTGTTGCGCCGAAGCCTCGCCCGCATCGGGGTAGAGCCCTATTATACCTTCAACACCAAAGGCAAAGAGGAAACCTTTGAGTATCGCACCCCCATCGCGCGCCTTCTGCAGGAGCAAAAGGAAGAGGCCCGCATGCTTCCCGGCCTGGCACGCACCGACGAGGCGGTTTACAATGTGCCGGGCATGGGCAAGAACTACTTGCGCGCCCGGCAGCACCATGACCTGATCTCCATTCTTCCGGACGGCGCCCGCCTGTACGAATTCCATCCCTGGGAGAAAAATATTTCCAAGACCATGACGACCCATATCGGCCAGGATGTCCCGATCCTCGACTATCTCGACCGGCTCAAAGAGATCGGCGAGGATACCAGCGACTACGAGACCATCTGGTACTATTTCTGACGCTCCCGAGCCTCCCCCTCGAGACGGCGCCCCTCGTTTCGCGGGGGTGCCCCACATGGGCCCGCTGCAACTTATCGCGAGGCCTTCGTACCCGCGTCACGACAGAATGCCCATGGGCGACATTCCACTCGCTTCTAAAGTACCTGTGGATTATGCCGATATTTGAACCACCTAAGCCGTTGGACGCGTGAGGAAAAGGCGGCTGGACAGGCATCACGACTTTGGGAGAGTGCCCATGGCGCATAAGATTTTGACGGTGGACGACAGCCGGACGATTCGCATGATTGTCAAAAATGCGTTCAAACCCTATGAATGCGAGATGTTCGAGGCCGAAAACGGACGCGATGGTTTGGCCCTCGCCGCCCAGATCCATCCCGATTTGATTATATTGGATATCACCATGCCGGTCATGACCGGCATCGAGATGCTCACCAAACTGTTTCAGGACGAAACCCTCAAAGCGATCAAGGTCATCATGCTGACCGCCGAATCGGGCCGCGACAACGTGATGAACATCGTCAAGCTGGGCGTCAAAGACTACATCGTGAAGCCCTTCAAAGGCGATCAGCTCATCGAGCGCGTCAAGCTGGTGCTCAACGATCTGAAGGAGCGCATCGAACTGGCCGGAGGGCAAATCCAAGGTGAGAGCGGCGAGGCTTTCACGGTGGACGGCGACATTGTCATCTTCAACCTGCCGACCAAGATTACCGGAAACCGGGCCACCGAGATCGAAGGCTTGATCAAACACAAGATCAGCCAAATGGCGACGGCCGGCGTCCACAAGCTCATCCTCAACCTGGGCAAGGTCGAAAATCTCAACATGACGGCAACCCAATCGGTTTTGGGCCTCATCAATTTGTGCGCCCGGGCCAAGCTGAACCTGTGCCTGGCGGCCAACGAAAACCAGATGGCCTCACTCAAGGGCTTCAAGGAGACCAGCGCGATTCCCACCAAGTTCTCCATCGAGGACGCCAAGCTATCGTTCTGATAGGTCTTTGCGCCATTCCCCATTCCCGCGCCGGGTGCGTTCACCCTTTTTTTCGGCGATTTGCCTGTTTTTCAACCTGATATAGCCCGACAAATTAGCTAAAGTTTTTCACCGTGCTGCGGATAAAGAGGGTTAGGAGTGGACGGGCCTAACGGATCCTATTTCGGTCAACGTGCCGCAACATTATAGAACTGTAGAACTGCGATCAAAGGAGTACCCCCTGATGACCATTCAAAACGATGAAACCTTGCAGATGTATCTGGAAGAATCTCTGGAGCATCTGATGGGCATTGAAACCGATCTGCTGGCGATAGAGGAAAATGGCGCCAACATCGATGAAGGACTGGTCAACAAGGTCTATCGTGCGGCCCATTCCATCAAAGGGGGGGCCGGCTTCATGGGTCTGACCAACATCAAGGACCTGACCCATGAAATGGAGAACATCCTGGGCAAAATCCGCAGCCGGGAGATGGTTCCCACACCGGATATCATCAATGTGCTGCTCAGGGCCGCGGACGCGCTCAAGGCATTGATGAACGACATCCTCAACAGCAACGATATCGATATCAGCGAGCACGTCCGCGCGCTCAAGGCGGTTCTGGAAGCGGGCGCCGCGCCGGCGGTCACATCCGCGCCGCCCAAGGCCGCGCCCAAGGAAGAGGCCACGCCCAAGAAAGCCAAGGCGGCCAAACCCAAAAAAGCGCCGGTTGCCCAAAGTCCCGCTCCCAGTGTCGATGGGGAGACTTTTTCATTGGTATTTCCCGATGGCCGACCCGCTTTAACGGCTGAGTTCCAGAAAGTCACTCCTTTGTTCCAGCAGGGCAAGTGCATCTACCTTGTCAAAATGGAGGTGGGACCCCATATCCAGGCCAAAGCCAAAAGCTGCACGGGTGTGTTGGAGGAGATGGAACAAACCGGTCTTATCCTAAGCGCCAATTTCGATCTGCGCCCGGCTGCCGAGTTGAATCCCGACTGGGTTCCGGACAGCCCCATGATTTTCCTCTTCGCCACCATTTTAAAACCGGCGGATATCAACGTCCTCTTTGAAATCGACGAGAAGCTGATTCTCGAATTGCGAGAAGATATGGCGCTCTACCGCTTGAACGGTGATCCGGCCACAGCCGCCACTGAAACGGCACAGGCCCCGCCGCCCGTCGAGCCGCCGGTCGCTTTGCCCGAAATCCAGGCCGCGGAATTCACCGTGGCGGAAGTCGGTGTCCAAGATCAAGAGCAAATCGTGGAAACCTCGAACACCTGCGTGGCATCGAACGATGCCCCGAACGAATCCGGCGCCGACAAAAAAGCGGCCAAACTCGAAGCGGAAACCAGTCTGCGGGTACACGTAAGCCTGCTGGACCAACTGATGACCCTGGCCGGCGAACTGGTGTTGAGCCGCAACCAGTTGCTCCAGTCCATGGGCTCCAACGACAAGCGCGGTTCGGAAGTGGCCGGTCAGCGCATCGACCTGATCACCTCCGAGTTGCAAGAAGCCATCATGCTCACGCGCATGCAGTCCATCGGCAATGTGTTCAACAAATTCCCGCGCGTGGTACGCGATTTGTCGCAGTCCTTGGGCAAGCAGGTGGAGCTGATCCTCGAAGGCAAGGATGTCGAACTGGACAAGACCATCATCGAGGCCATCGGCGATCCGTTGACCCATCTGGTGCGCAATTCCGTGGACCATGGCATCGAGACCCCCGAGGTCCGCAAGCGCGCCGGCAAAAACCCCATGGGCAAGATCTTCCTGAAGGCCTATCATGAAGCCGGACAGGTGAACATCGAGATCACCGACGACGGCAAAGGCCTGGATGGCAACAAGATCGCCGCCAAGGCGGTGGAGAAAGGACGCATCACCGAAGAGCAGGCCAAAGTCATGTCTGCCCGGGAAAAGACCAACCTGATTTTTCTACCCGGTTTTTCCACGGCCGAGAAAGTCACCGATGTTTCCGGCCGCGGTGTCGGCATGGATGTCGTCAAAACCAATCTGGATCAGCTGGGCGGGCTCATCGACATCGAATCCGAGCCCGGGCATGGTACCACCATCCACATCAAGCTGCCCCTGACGTTGGCCATCATTCCGTGCCAGATCGTGGTCACCGGCGGCGAGCGCTATGCCATCCCCCAGGTCAACCTGGAGGAACTGCTGCGCATCCCGGCCGAACAGGTCGCCAAACGCATCGAACGGGTGGGCAATGCCGACGTGGTTCGCTTGCGCGGCAACCTGCTGCCCCTGATCCGCCTGGCCGAAATCATCGGCGTTGAACCCAAATTCACCGATCCTGAAACCGGCGAGACCCGCGCCGACCGTCGCAAGAGCCTGGCGGATCGGCGCTCGAAAAAAAGCCCGCTGATCTCAAGCCAAGAGGGAGAAACGGCGGTCGAGCAGCCGGCGGAGAACGACGGAAAAAATTTGCAGCCGCGCTCGGACGGCCGGCGCTTCCATGCCGCCAGTGCCTTGAACGTGGTCGTGGTCTCCACCGGCACCATGAAGTACGGCCTGGTGGTGGACGTTCTGCACGACTCGGAAGAGATCGTGGTTAAACCCCTGGGCCGCGATTTGAAAAAATGCAAAGGCTACGCCGGCGCAACCATCATGGGCGACGGGCGCGTGGCCCTGATTCTGGATGTGGCCAATCTGGCGCAGATGGCCGGCCTATCCACGGTGGAAGGCACGGCCCGGGCCGCCGAGGTGGCCGAATCCGAGCGCGAGGCCGTACGTGCCAGCCGCGACAAGCAATCCTTGCTGGTCTTCCGCAGCGCCGAGAACGAGCAGTTCGCCGCGCCGTTGAGCCTGGTGGAACGCATCGAAAAGATCAAACGCGACGACATCGAAGTCGTCGGCGGCAAACGCGTCATCAAATACCGGGGCGGAAGCCTGCCGCTCTTCAGCATCGACCAGGTGGCAACGGTCCAACCGCTGGCCGACCAGAACAATCTGCTGGTGATCGTCTTCGTGGTCGCCGGCCGGGAAATCGGCCTGTTGGCCATCGGACCGGTGGATGCCATGGAAGCCAACCTGAATATCGATGGTTCGACGTTACGCCAAACCGGCATCATGGGCTCGACCATTATCAGCGACCACACCACCTTATTGGTGGATATCGTGGAACTTGTGCAGACCCTCAACCCCCAGTGGTTTAAGGCCGTGGAGGTGCCCAAAACAATAGCCGGCAAGGCCGCCACGATTCTTTTCGCCGAGGACTCCAGCTTCTTCCGCAATCAGGTGAGAGCCTCCATGGAAAAAGAGGGTTTTACCGTCCTCGAAGCCGAAGACGGGGTGATCGCCTGGGATCTGCTGCAAGAGAAATCAGAAGAGATTTCCCTGGTGGTGACCGACATCGAGATGCCCAAGATGGATGGTTTCACCTTGACGCGCAAGATCAAGGATAGCCCGGCCTACGCCCATCTGCCGGTGATTGCGCTGACCACCCTGGCCGGCGAAGAAGACATCGCCCGGGGCAAGGCCGCGGGCATCGACGACTACCAGATCAAATTGGACCGAGAAAAATTGATCAGAAGCATTCAAGGGCTTCTAAGGGCTGCCTAATGACGTGCGATTAAATTTGCCGACAGCGCCCCGGGCGCCGGCGCGTGGAGAAAACAATGGCGGAAAACAGAGCGACGCTACAATCCCAAACCTGGAATAAGGATCGCAAGGCTTCGAATACCGTGGAACTGGCCACCTTTTATGTGGGGGACGCCCTTTGCGGCATGGATATCCTGAAAGTCCAGGAGATCAACAAGCTGATGGAGATGACCCAAGTACCCCAGGCGCCGGATTATGTCATGGGCATTCTGAACCTGCGCGGCCAGATCGTCACCATTATCGATCTGGGCAAAAAACTCGGCCTGACTTCGGTGGATGTCAACGAATCCTCCCGGAACATCATTGTCAATTCGGACAACGAATACATCGGTTTGCTGGTGTCGCGCATCGGCGATGTGGTGGAAGCCGAATGGGATAAGGTTGAGCGACCGCCGGCCAACATCGGCGGCGTCCAAGGCGTTTTCTTCAAAGGCGTATTCAAAATGCAGGATCGCCTGATCGGCATTCTGGATGCAGATCGGGTTTTGGCCGAAGACAACTAATCCGTGACGAGACCTCCGGGAGCACCAATGCCTTTTGTGTCGCAGACAAACCCGAATTTGACGCAACCGACTGAAAAATTGAGGATCCTGGTCGTCGATGACACCGTGGTCTACCGCAAAATCGTCAGCGATGTGCTGATGGAGCTGCCCGGGGTAGAGGTGGTCGGCACCGCCTACAATGGCAAATCGGCCTTGATGCGCATCAAAAGCCTGCAACCCGACCTGCTGACCCTGGACATTGAGATGCCTGAAATGAACGGCCTCGAGGTCTTGCAGCATCTGCAGCAGGAGGCGCCCCGAGTGGGCGCCATCATGCTGAGCACGCTGACCCAGGAAGGCGGCGCCATGACCATGCGGGCCCTGGAGCTGGGGGCTTTCGATTTCATCCCCAAGCCCCAATCCGGCACCATGGCCGAAAATAAGCTGGCGGTCAGGGAAGCGCTGGCGCCCATGATCAAAGCCTTTGCGCGCAGCCGCCAGATCCGGGAACGCCTGGGAGTGATCCCCAAGGGCGCCCCGACGATCCGCCCCGCACAGCGCACGACCACCGCGATTGCCGCTCCGGTTGCCAAAGCCATACTAGGCAACTCCGCCATCATCGCCATTGGGGTTTCCACCGGCGGACCGAGCGCCCTGGCCAAGATGTTGCCTCAATTGCCGGGGAACCTGGGCGTTCCCATCGTGATCGTGCAGCACATGCCGCCCCTGTTCACCCAGTCTCTGGCCAACAGCTTGAACGGTAAATGCGCCCTGGAAGTACGCGAGGCCAAACAGGGCGAACCCTTAATGCCCAACGTGGCGTATATCGCTCCCGGCGGCAAGCAGATGAAGATTGTGGCCGGCCCCGACGGCAAAGCGCGCGTCATCAAGATCACCGATGATCCGCCGGTGAACAATTGCCGACCCTCCGTCGATTATCTCTTCCATTCGGTGGCGGACCATTTTGTGGGCCGCGCCACCGGCGTGATCATGACCGGCATGGGATCGGATGGCACGGTGGGCCTGAAACAGATGAAGAACAATGGCGCCACCATCATCGCCCAGGATGAAGCCAGTTGCGTGGTTTTCGGCATGCCCAAGGAGCCCGTCGAGAGCGGCTTGGCCGATGTGGTTGCGCCCTTGGATCGCATTGCCGCGGAGATCGTCAGAACCGTCTCGTTCCGCGATCGAACGGCTTCAAAGCCAAAAGCCGATGCTTAGCCGGCAAAAGACCGGCTGCATCAGGAAAAATCGACAGAGAGATGAACCCACATGAGCCTCATGACACCCGGTAACTTCTCCAGCGTCAACACGAAAGAACCGGCCGCTTCCGTTCCCAAAGCTGTTCCCAAGCCATTTCCCGGAATCCGAACCGCCGTAAAGATCCAGCCCGCCGAAGTCCAGCTCTTTTCGAAATACATTTACGGCTTATGCGGCATTAACATCGAGGCATCCAAAGCCTATCTGCTGGAAACGCGTCTGGGTAAACTGCTCGAAAACGAAAAGTGCGATTCATTCACCACATTTTACTACAAAGCCAAAGCGGACACGTCAAAGCTGCTCGAAAAACAAATCATCGATGCCATTACCACCAATGAAACGCTGTTTTTCAGAGACGCCAGCCCCTTCGATCTGCTCAAACATAAGATTATTCCCGAAATGATCGATCGCCGGTCTGCCTCGGTTCCCAAGGGCAGTCCGGTTCCGCTCCGCATCTGGAGCGCGGCATGCTCCACCGGCCAGGAGATTTACAGCATTGCCATCGTGCTGCGCGAATTGTTGGGGCCGAACCACAACTACAACATTAAGCTTATCGGCACCGACATCTCCGATACCGCCATCAAACAGGCGAGCTACGGCATCTATAACAAATTCGAGATCGAACGCGGCTTGCCGCGGGAGAAACTCCAACGCTACTTCACCACCCAGGGCGAAACATGGAAAATCAGCGATGAAATCCGGGCCATGGCCACCTTCCGCAAGTTCAATCTGATGGAATCTTTTTCGTCGCTGGGCAAATTCGATATCATCTTTTGCCGTAACGTGGCCATTTATTTTATTCTCGAGGATCGGATCAAAGTATTTAACAAAGTCGCCGACAGTTTGGAAATGGATGGATATTTGATGATCGGTGCAACCGAATCGCTGACCGGCGTTTGTCCGCGCTTCATTCCCAAACGCCATTTAAAATCCATCTTCTACCAATTGCGATAGAAGCAAATGAAGATGTTCGACCGTCTGTGGAGGACATAAACCATGCAAGCGCTCAAAGTATTAGTGGTCGATGATGACCCGGTAACCCGTTCCCTTTTGACCAAGCGGTTGAGCAAGGACGATTACCAGGTGGAAACCGCCGCCTCAGGTGTGGATGCGGTACGCATGATCTCCCATGCCTTTTACGATGTGATTCTCACAGACTTGATGATGCCGGGTGGCGTGGATGGAATCGGCGTGCTGGAGACCGCTAAGGAGAACAATCTGAAAACCGAAGTGATTCTGATCACCGCGCACGGCTCCATCGACAACGCCATCGTGGCCATGAAAAAAGGCGCCAATGACTACCTGCAAAAGCCGATCAACATGGATGAATTGACCTTGCGCCTGGCCAAAATCCAGAATTTGAAGCATTTGATGAAGAATGCCAGCGACCTGCGCATTGCCATGGAGGCCACCGAACAAGTTTCCGGTGAAACCATCCAGAATCTGGAGATGACCGTGGCCGAATTGGAGCAACGCCTGGCGGCCATGCGCACCACTTTGGAACGCACCGATTTGCCGGCCCAGGAGCGCATTGCCATGGCTTTGAAGAATTGATTAAAAAACCTCCCGAACGCCATTGCGTCACGGGAGGTTTGGACTATTCTTCCGGTGTTAGTATTTCAAGTATTGTTGAGGCGTATTTTCCGTTATAAATTTGACCGCATTATAGATGCAGGTACGGATCGCTTTTTCCATGGGCGTTTTGGCGTAAGCGCCCAGCCCGCCGGACATCCCGCCCGAGCCACCCAAAGCGCCTAGAAAACCGCCCAGATTGACATCCTTGGCCACGCCCTCGACGCGGGTGGCCGCCAGTACTTCAGATGTCTCGGTATCCACGATGCGCATATCCATGGCCATCGAGGATTTGTTGTAGGCGCCTCTGGCCGCGCCGAAAAGGGCTGTGGCTTTTTGCAGCGTTCCGCCGCCAATGCCGCCACCGCCGCCGGAAGTGCCCGGTTCCCAGCCCGTCACCGCCCCCATAACCAGCAGATCAGCGCCCCGGACCTGCCCCTTTTTCTTTCCGCTTTTATCGGTATAGCCCGACTCACTCAACGCCATCTCCTGCTTCAACGATTCCAGGTTTTGCCGCTCCAGCACACGGTAGCGCTTGCTCTGAACCATGGCCGTGGTCAACATATCCCTCAATCCGGTAGTATATCCACTGTGTTCGCTGTGGGAAACTTCCACGGTCTGTCCGCCGAAGGACATTCGGGTGTTGCTGCCTTGTTCGCCCACTTTCCAATCGAAATCGGCCACGGCGACTTTTGCCCGGGGTCCGCTGTAAGGTGGCAGCCCCATGGCTTCGCCGGTATCGGTCTTAGCTTCGGGTTGAACCATGCTTTCCATGCATCCCAATGATAGCAGAAGCATCGACATTGCCAATAGCGCGATCATTTTGCGGTGCATCACGACCTCCTTCATGAAATTGCCCATCTCCTGTTAAGTGACCAAAAAGGGTCCGATCCATAGGCGTTGCGATGGTCTTTACGATGGCATAGATCGGCAGGCCTGTCAAGGCGGAACTACCTTATCTTATAAGGTATTTTTTATCTTTGAGTAGTAAATAAGCGGCCTTCGCCACCACCTGAAAAGACGCCTTGCCGAAGCGCGTGCGGAACGGCTGCGGGGTTTATAGGTCGGCTTGATGGATGCTAACCGGCTGCCGCAGAATCAGTTGGGCGGTCTTACGAAATTGCTCCGCCACATCGGTTACAAAAACGGTCAACCGTCGGCCCGTGCCGGTCTGGGCAACACGCGGCACGGGCGCGTCCAGAAAGGCGGCCAACTGCTCGGCGATCGCTTCAGCCGAATCCACCAAGGCCACGCGTGCTCCGATTTTGCGCTGAATGACATGCCGCAGCGCCGGATAGTGGGTGCACCCCAGGATCAACGTGTCGATCTGGCGTGTTTTCAAAGGATGCAGGTATTTGCGCACGATCATGGCCGTTTCGGGCCTGGTGATCCACCCCTCTTCCACCAATGGCACCAGCAGCGGACAAGGCACGGCAAACACCCGGGCCTCGGGCGCTTCCATTTTGATCTTCGCTTCATAGATGCCGCTGGCAATGGTGGCCCGCGTGCCGATGACACCGATGCTCTGGCGCTTGGAGCGGGCGACCGCCAAATGCGCGCCCGGGCCGATGACTTCGAAGACCGGCACATGGAACTGGTCGCGCACGGCCTGGAAAGCATAGCTGGAGGCCGTATTGCAGGCGATTACGATAAACCGCGCGCCCTGGCGCAACAAGAATTCCGTGTTTTTCAATGAGTATTTGACGATGGTCGTGGCGCTCTTGCTGCCGTAAGGTGTCCTGGCGGTATCGCCCAGGTAGGTGATATCATGCTCGGGCAGGCGATCGAGCAACGCCCGCACCACCGTCAGCCCGCCGATGCCGGAATCGAATACGCCGATCATTGGCTTCCTTTTCTATCTCCTTGGAACGGCGTATGGTCACCGGTTTTCCAGGTCGAGAGTACATTGGATATAATGGCGCAAAACATTTAGATCCACATCCGTGCGAATTCCCGGACAGGACTCCGCCATGGCGCGCCAATTATCGACATCTGCCAGAACTCCCGGAATAAAGGGCCACCGGCGGCACATGCGAGGCTTCACCGGATGAATGCTGCAGTTCTGCTCGAAAAAGATGCAATAGCCATCCGAACGCTGCGCCAAAAGGAGTTTCCCCCCCGAGAGCGCGCAATAGCGTTCGCGGAAAGATGCGCCGGATATGCCTAAAAAAAGGGCAATAGCGGCAATATCCGCTTCGGAAACATACGTGCCGCCGTATCCTTTGCAGCATTGGCCGCACTGGGTGCAATCGAAGAAATCCGAGGCGGAAGCAGCACTACAAGGCATGGCGGCCGTCCAGCGCGCATTTGAGGGTCATCTGGTCAATGTACTTCAAATCCCCGCCCACCGGCACTCCCGAGGCGATACGGGACACGCGCACATTGCGCTCGGCCAACTGTTGGGCGATATAGGCGGCCGTGGCTTCGCCTTCGACACTGGTACCGGTGGCCAGGATGACTTCCTTGACCCCCTGGGCCCCGACCCGTTCAAAAAGTTCACGCAGGCGCAGATCCCCAGGCCCGACACCTTCCATGGGGGCCAGGCTGCCGCCCAGAATATGGTACAAGCCTTTGAAGGCGCATGATTTTTCCAGGGCGATCATGTCCGCCGGCTGCTCCACCACACACAGCAAAGTTTCGTCCCGGGAATGGTCCCGGCAGATGTCGCACAACTCATCGTCGCTGAGACCATAGCACTTCGCGCACAGCCGTATCTTCTGTTTGACCGACACAATGTTGTGGGCCAATGTTTCGGCATCGGTCAGCGAGTTGCGCAGAATGTGAATCGCCAGGCGTTCGGCGGTTTTCTCGCCGACGCCGGGAAGCTTGGACAAGCTGCGAATCAACTCCCGAATGGGTTTTGGATAGTGTTGCATATGCGCCTGTTATAACATTCCGGGCAGATTGAATCCGCCTGTGATTTTGCCCATTTCCGAGGAGACCATTTCCTGGGCCTTGGCCAGGGCGTCGTTCACGGCCGCCAGGATCAAATCCTGAAGCATCTCCACATCGTTGGGATCGACCACCTCTTTGTCCATGGTGATGGAAACGACCTGTTGGCGTCCGTTGGCCACAACCTTGATCATGCCCCCACCGGCGGTGGTCTCCACCGTTCGATCCGCCAATTCTTCTTGAAGTTTCAACATGCGCGATTGAAGCTTCTGCGCCTGCTTCATCATGTTCCCCATACCCTTCATGATGGCTACCTCCTCATCCGGCGTGCGCCGAGTTTTAAGATTTAAAGAAAATAGTAAGTCAAGTTCAAGGTACTTTCACATCGATTATTTTGCCGTCGAACAACTCGATGGTCTCCATAACCCTTGGATGGCCCAAGGCCTTTTGCCTGAGCTGTTCGGCCATTTGCTTCTCTTTTTGCTTCACACCGACATCTTCGCGATGGGCCGTCAAGGTTACTGTGATAGGACGACCCGCCAATCGGCCGCAAACCTCTTCCAGGTAGCGGGCATGCTTCTGGATGCTGTTGAAGGTAAATTCATTGCCGTGCACCTCGATCGTCATCCGCTCTTCGCTAAGGTCCCTGGACAGGCATTTTTGAAGAAATCCCGTCAAAGAGGGCTTTTCCTCTCCAACACGCTGTAGCAGTCGATCCCATAGCTCACCGGGTTGGCAGGGTGTGGGCTCCGGGCGCGGTTCCGGTTCATTTTCTTCTTTTTCCTGAAATGCGGCCGGCGCGCTTTCGGGTTTCGCTTTGGCCGGCGGAAGCTGGCTTGGCACGGCCCGATGGCTAGGCGAAATGGATGTTGCGGCCGTGGCGCGCAACTTATCCAGGCGCTCGATCAGTTGGTCGATGGGCAGCAGCGGCGGCGTTTGAAACATTTTCAGGAAAACCATCTCCAAGGCCAGCTTGGGGTGGCTGGAGAATTTGATGGAAGACTCGGCCGCAAAAAGCTGGTCAAGCACCTGGATGAGATAACTATCGGGGATGTCGCGAACCTGGGCTTGCATCTGCTGGACGGCATGTCCCGGCAGATCCACCAGCCGACCGGCGCGCTCGCCCAGCTTGACCATCACCAGATGGTGAAAATGGATCACCAGATCGGCATAGAAGCGCTTCATCTCCAGCCCCTGGCGCCAAACGCTATCCACCTTTTCCAACGCCTGCCGCATATCCCGGGCCAGCAGCGCCGCCGACAGTTCGAAAAGCTGCCTCTGCTCCGCCGCGCCCAAAAGTTCGGCCACCAGCGTATCGCTGATCGCGCCCTCGGCGCAAGCCAGCACATGATCCAAGAGACTCAGGGCATCGCGCATGCTGCCGCCGGCTTCCCGGGCGATCAAGGTCAGGCTCTCCTGCTCGATGGCGACCCCTTCTTGTTCGCAGATCTTCTCCATCTGCGCCACGATGGCCGCCAAATCCATCCTGCGCAGGTCATGGCGCTGGCAGCGGGAGAGAATGGTCACCGGAATCTTCTGCGGCTCGGTGGTGGCGAAGATGAAAAGCACATGGGCGGGGGGCTCTTCCAGGGTTTTGAGCAGCGCATTGAAAGCCGCCAGGCTGAGCATGTGCACTTCATCGATGATGTAGATCTTGTAGCGGCTGTGGGACGGCATGTACTTCAGGTTTTCGCGCAGCTCGCGGACCTGATCGACGCTGTTGTTCGAGGCGCCGTCGATCTCGAAGACGTCCGCCGCATGGCCGTTGGTGATCTCCACACAGGAACGACAGGTGTTGCACGGCGTCGGCGTGGGCCCCTGGACGCAGTTCATGGCCTTGGCCAAAATGCGCGCCACCGTCGTTTTGCCCGTTCCCCGGGGCCCGGTAAACAAAATGGCGTGGGAAACCCTGCCTGCGGAAATGGCGTGCATCAAGGTTCGGGTCACATGGTCTTGCTGCACCACTTGATCGAAGCCCTGGGGTCGGTATTTGCGCGCAAAAACGAGGTAGCTCATGATGTTGCAACGGGTCCTTGGAAAATTAAACCATCCGTCTGGCCCTTATAGCGCACCTGGATGCCGACCGCAATATTGGCAATCAGCGGTTCTGAGTGAACGGGATTCAAACAGTATTCATTTGAGGCCAATGGTGCCCCGGACCATGACCTGAACGCGCTGTGAAGGTTCACCGAGAAGCGATCATCGGTACTGGGGAATTTTCAGGAAGCGAATTTGGATGTTTTGAATTTAATATAAAGGTAGGTGGCGGAGAGAGTGGGATTCGAACCCACGGTGCCGCTATTAACGGCACACACGATTTCCAGTCGTGCTCCTTCGGCCAACTCGGACATCTCTCCGCATCGTATCGAAAATGCAAACGGCAGTTACCAAGCATCAATGCCCTGGAACATTCGGCGCTGAAAAAATGGCGGAGAGGGTGGGATTCGAACCCACGATCCCGGGTAAACGGGATACCGCTTTTCGAGAGCGGGGCCTTCAGCCACTCGGCAACCTCTCCTAAGATGCTCAGGAGCCGCATGCAGGGTTGCTTCAATAGCCCTTTTGGGTTTGGGTGTCAATCTCCTTTCTGAGCCACCACGGCAATTTACGGCCGCATCAAATCCTTGACCGCATCGGTATAACTGCCATCCGGCCGATAGATCTCCAGCGGTGCTGCCATTCGCAACCCCGGCCGGGCCCCATGAATGCCATGCACGATTACTAGCCGGGCCGCTTGTCCGCTCTGGGAGTGCACGCCTTGGAGGTATTTGGGCTCAATTCCCTCCCGACGCATTTGAACCAGCAGGTCTGCCGTGCGTTCGGCCGGATAGATCAGTGCCAAGCGGCCGCCGGTACGCAGCATGCGCCGGGCACAAGCCAGCAGTTGGGCCAAGTCCATGGCGATTTCATGGCGTGCCAGGGCGCGTTGATTATTGGGATTGATGCGCCCTGTGTTCGAGCGGTGGTAGGGTGGGTTGCTGACGATCCAGTCATAGGGTTCCATCGCCCGCCCGCCGGGCAGTGAACACATGTCCGCTTGAACCACTTCGATCCGATCCGCCATGTGGTTATCCGCCACGTTGGTGTGGGCCAATTGGATCAGTTCGGATTGGAGTTCCACAGCGCGAATCTGCACCGCCGGATAGCGGAAGGCCAAAATGAGGGAGATGATGCCGCAACCGGTGCCCAAATCGAGTATGGAATCCCCCGGCTTGGGCCGTATGCCGGCGGCCAAAAGGATCGCATCGATGGAAAAACGATAGCCACCGGCGGTTTGGGTAACGACCAATCGGCCTTCGAAGAAAGTATCGCGGGTCAACTCGGACGAATTCAAAAATCGCCAACCTTCAGTTTGATCGCTTTGACCTTGCCATCCCCGAGGACCGCGTTCAGTTTGGCAATCATCTCGCGCTCCAGAAAGCGCAGGTGGTGCAGCCAGGTGGCTGAAGCCACGTGCACCAGAAGCACATTGCCATTGAAGGCCACGGGCCGCGCATGGGGGACGATAGCGGCGCCGACGGTTTGATCCCATATATCCCAAACTTTAAGCAAGGCCTGGTCCTGCTGGGGCCGGCATTGGCGCAACACTTTATGTAGCACCTCACCGAGGGGCGCAAACGTGTTTCGGTTTTTACGATGCTCTGCCATAGCCGACTCCATAAACCGTACTCATATGCGTACTCGTAATCGTACGCGATTCGGATTTTCGAGTACACGTGCGGAAGGTGGGAAAACGTTGTTCTGCTGATACATACCTGCGCAGGCACAATAAATCAAACAGCAGTTCTTTTGGGTCCAATGCACGCACGGCATGTTCAGGTTAGGTCCAGGCCGGGGCGGTTTTCACTTGACTTACAAGCAGCATGGCCTTAAATTGGGCCTCAATTAAAAGGGCTTGATATCATTAGAAAGAGCAGGTGAAAAGACCATGGCTTGGGATTGGGAAAAACTGAATCAGCAGCAACAGCACAAAGGCGGCGGCCCCCCGCCCCAGATGGAAGATGTCTTAAAGCAGATCAAGAACATAAAGCTTCCCGGCGGCACCATTTTCCTGGGGCTCATCATCCTGATTGCCGCCATTGCATACTCGTGTTTTTTTACCATCGAAACAGGTTCGGTGGGAGTCATTCAGCGCTTTGGACAATTCGTGCGCACTGCCCAGCCCGGCCTGAACTTCAAGTGGCCCTTTGGCGTGGAACGCGTCAGCAAAATTGCCATTGAAAAAGTTGGCCGGGAAGAGTTCGGTTTGCAAGCAGGTTCTTCGGACCCGCGGGAACGCACCCTGGGCGCTTCCGGAGACGCCAGCGAAGCGCTTATGCTCACCGGGGACTTGAATGTGGCCGTGGTGCCCTGGATTGTACAATACAGGGTAAAAGATCCTTTCAATTATCTTTTCAAGGTCAGGGACGTCAAGGGTCTGCTCCGAGACCTTTCCGAGGCCAGCATGCGCGTGGTGGTAGGCGATCGCAGCATCAACGAGGTGATCACCAAGCGCCAGGAGATCGCGGACGAGGCCAGACAAGTTCTGCAAGCGGAGTTGGACAAGGCTGAAACCGGCTTGCTGATCGTCAACGTCGAACTTAAACGCACCAATGTGCCCGGCCCCGTGCAACAATCCTTTAATGAAGTCAACCAGGCCACCCAGGAAAAGGAGAAAATGATCTATCAGGCCAAGGAGGATTACAACAAGGCGATTCCGGCCGCGCGCGGCGAGGCCGAACGAACCATCAAGGCCGGCGAAGGGTACGCCTTGGACCGCATCAATCGCGCCAAAGGTGATGCCACCCGTTTCAGTGCGGTGTACGCCGAGTATACCAAAGCCAAGGATGTCACCAAACGCCGACTCTACCTGGAAGCCATGAAAGGTCTGCTCCCCAAGCTTGGCCCCAAGTATATCGTGGACGATGAACAGAAAAATCTGCTGCCCCTGTTGAACCTCGGCAGGGAACAGAAAGGGGTCGAGAAATGAACTTAAAAGCCTTAGTGGCCATCGTGGCCTTGTTCGTTATCGTCGTGGGGCTGTCATGCGCCTACACCGTGGATGAAACCGAGCAAGTAGTGATCACCCGTTTTAGCAAGGTCAATCGCGTCGCCATGGCGCCCGGACTTCATTTTAAGCTACCCTTCATCGAGAAAGCGATCACTTACCCCAAAAATCTGCAAGCATGGAACGGCGATCCGGGTCAGATTCCCACCAAGGACAAAACCTATATCTGGGTGGACCCCTTTGCCCGCTGGAAAATCGTCAACCCGGTGCGCTTTTTCGAAACCATTGGGATCGATACCCGCATGGCGACCAACCGACTCAACGAAATCATCGATCCGGCCGTGCGCAACCTGATCACCTCCAATCCGCTCATAGAAGCCGTGCGCAACACCAATCGCGAAATGGACGTTTTCGAAATCGGCATGGAAGACCTGCAGAAGGACAACCCGAGTACGACTGCCACCATCACCGTGGGCCGCAACAAAATCGACGCCATGATCCTCAACCAGGCACGTGATAAGCTGGAAGGTTTTGGTATTGAACTCGTCGATGTCAAAATCAAGCGAATCGACTATGTCGAGGAGGTTCGCCAATCCGTTTATGGCCGCATGATTGCCGAACGCAAACAGATCGCGGAAAAGTTTCGCTCCGAAGGCTTGGGCGAAGCTCAGAAAATTCGCGGAGACAAAGAGCGCGATTTGAAGCAGATCGAATCCGAGGCCTACCGCAAGGCCCAGGAACTCAAGGGCAAGGCAGATGCCGAAGCCACGCGGCTATATGCCGAGGCTTACAGCGCCGATCCTGAATTCTACTCTTTTACCCGCACGTTGGAAATTTACGGAGAATCTTTGGACAAGGAGAGCAGCCTGGTGCTTTCCACCGATTCGGATGTCTTCCGGTATTTCAAACAGTATTCCGACTCTAAGTAGAGTGCTCGCGCAATACAAACAAAAAAGCACCGTGGGTCGATAATCTTCCCGCTAACGGTGCTTTTTTTATTGCTTGCGGTTTGCATCCATCGCGACGAGCCTTACTTGCCCTTTCGGCGCTGATGTCGCGTGCGAGCCAACAGCTTGCGATGTTTATGTTTTCGCATCTTCTTCCTGCGCTTTTTGATAACACTACCCAATGGATCACCCCCTTCTCGCTAATTTTGCCAGCCTTCATAGCACCCTTGCGCGCGTGTTGTCCACAGCTTTTTCCCTTCCCATGCCGCCAAATGGCGGTTTTGCGCGTCATACGGGCAGATTATTGCGTAGATGCTTACCTGCTTGTTATCGTTGAGCATGTATGCTATGGGCGCAGCATGAACGATTCAAATGCCCGCCGGCCTTTCGATGCTGACCAGATTCAAAGCATCAATCAGGCGGTCACTATGGCCGAAGAGTTGGTGAGCAACTTTTTCAAGATGTCCGCCAGCCAGTGGTTGCGTCCCAAGTATGACGTAAAGACGTTGACCGACCTGTCACCGGCGGAAATCGTGGACGGACCGTTTGCCCAGATCGTCCGTTACGAGGGACAGCGCAAAGGCTCGCCCCTGGGATCGGATGCCTATGACTATTACAAGATCTGCCTGCAGGATCATGCCGTTCTTTCTGCCGTGGAGAATACAGAAGGATTGACGCTGCTGCCCTTCTGCCTTTACGTGATCGTCCACGAACTGGTCCACATTGTTCGCTTCAGCAAATTTTTGCAGAACTTCAACGCCTCCCCTAACGAAAAGTTGGCCGAGGAGCACCGCGTCCATCACATCACCCATCAGATATTGGCCAACGTTCCCCTTTCCGGCTTGGATGCCGCCATCGGATATTATCGCTCATGGCGCACCCCGCTTGAAAGTTTAAGCAATCCTTAAACATCGGTGTTCAGCGATTCTTTTTGCATAATTGCAACCACTTTTATAAAACAGGGCACCTTGACATTTTTCTGAGCCACACTATATTTCGCCAGATTTTTCGCCCAGGGGCTCTATAGTATATAACATACCATAATTACTAAATAATACGCATAAGCCATGCATTGGACGAGGATACAGAGGCTTGCCAAGCAGGATGTAAAAGGAGGTTGTTCAGGAGATGCCGATCTACGAGTATCAATGCGATCAATGTGGCAGAGTAGAAGAGGTTTTTCAAAAGATCAGCGAAAAGCCGTTGACCAAATGCAGCAACTGTTCGGGAAAACTGCACAAGCTCATCTCACAAAGTGCCTTTCATCTGAAGGGTACGGGCTGGTACGTAACCGATTATGCCGGCAAACAGCAAGGCAAGAAGCCGGACAGCGACAGCGGCCCAACCCCGGCAAGCACCGCATCCGATGCGCCCAGTAAGCCCGAAGCCAAGACAAACAATGACGATTGATCCATGGCCCATTGAAATGCCCGGATAACGATCCTTTGGCAGAACCATCCGCCGCCCCTCATGCAGAGACAGGTCCGGAAAAGGAAAAATGACGGAGTATCCGTTTGCAAGGATAGATTCCTTATTACACATTTAGGGAGGGGGTGACCGCAAAACGATTGAAGACAATGACCGAGACCATCAGATCGGACCGATATGGGATTGTGCACAAACCCTTAGCCCCAATTCAGATCTAACTAAAAAAGGAGACGAAGAACGATGAAACTCAGACCATTGCAGGACCGCATTGTTGTTCAACGCGTTCAGGAAGAAACGACCACCAAGGGCGGGATCATTATTCCCGATACGGCCAAAGAGAAGCCGGCCGAAGGCAAAGTGATCGCCGTGGGCAACGGCAAGCTGGGTGATGACGGCAAACGCATTCCACTGGAAATCAAGGCCGGCGATAAAATCCTCTTCGGCAAATATTCCGGCACCGAAGTCAAGATCGAAGGTGAAGAGTTTTTGATCATGCGTGAAGACGACGTCTTGGGCGTGATTGGCTAAGCTAACGAATCGCATCAACCAACGGAGGATTTCAAAAAATGAGCGCAAAAATCATCAAGTATGACATGAAAGCCCGCGAAGCCATGCTCAAAGGCGTCAAAACCCTCGCCGATGCAGTGGTTGTAACTTTAGGCCCCAAAGGCCGCAACGTCGTCATCGACAAGTCCTGGGGTTCTCCCACCGTGACCAAAGACGGCGTCACCGTGGCCAAAGAGATCGAACTGGAAGACAAGTTCGAGAACATGGGCGCCCAGATGGTCAAGGAAGTGGCCAGCAAGACCAGTGACATGGCCGGCGACGGCACCACCACCGCCACCGTCCTGGCGCGGGCCATCTATGAAGAGGGCCAGAAGCTGGTTGCTGCCGGCAACAATCCCATGTCCATCAAGCGCGGCATCGAAAAAGCCATCGAAGTGGCCGTTAAAGAGCTGCACAAAATGAGCAAGCCGACCAAGGATCAGCGCGAAATCGCCCAGGTCGGTACCATTTCCGCCAACAACGACGAGACCATCGGCAACATCATCGCCGAGGCCATGAACAAAGTCGGCAAAGAGGGCGTCATCACCGTGGAAGAGGCCAAATCCATGGAAACCACCCTGGACGTGGTGGAAGGCATGCAGTTCGACCGCGGTTATCTCTCCCCCTACTTCGTCACCGATCCCGAGAAGATGGTCGCCTCCCTGGAAGACCCCTACCTGCTGATCAACGAGAAGAAGATAAGCAACATGAAGGATCTGCTCCCCATTCTGGAGCAAGTGGCCAAAATGGGCAAGCCGCTCCTGATCATCGCCGAGGACGTGGATGGCGAAGCCCTGGCCACCCTGGTGGTCAATAAACTGCGCGGCACGCTGCAAGTGGCCGCGGTGAAAGCCCCGGGCTTCGGTGATCGCCGCAAGGCCATGCTCGAAGACATCGCGATTCTGACCGGCGGCCAGGTGGTTTCCGACGACCTGGGCATCAAGCTCGAGAACCTGACCCTGTCCGACCTGGGCAAGGCCAAGCGCGTCACCATCGACAAAGACAACTCCACCATCGTGGACGGCGCCGGCGCCCGCTCGGCTCTGGAAGGGCGCGTCAAACAGATCCGCGCCCAGATCGAAGAGACCACCTCGGACTACGACCGTGAAAAGCTCCAGGAGCGTTTGGCCAAGTTGATCGGCGGCGTGGCCGTCATCAATGTCGGCGCGGCCACCGAGACCGAAATGAAAGAAAAGAAAGCCCGCGTGGAAGACGCGCTCAACGCCACCCGTGCGGCCGTGGAAGAAGGCATTGTGCCTGGCGGCGGCGTGGCCCTCGTGCGCACCCTGGCAGCCTTGGAAAAGATCAAGATCAAATCAGATCAAAAGCTGGGCGTCAAGGTGGTCATGCGCGCCATCGAGGAGCCGTTGCGCCAGATCGCCAACAATGCCGGATTCGAGGGCTCTGTGGTGATCGACAAGGTCAAGAGCGCCGAAGGCGCCTTTGGCTACAACGCCGATACCAACACCTACGAAGATCTGATCGAAGCCGGCGTCATCGACCCCACCAAGGTGGTGCGCTTTGCCCTGCAGAACGCGGGCAGCGTGGCGTCATTAATGCTCACCACCGAAGCCATGGTGGCCGAGAAACCCGATGACAAGGCCGATGCGATGCCTGGCGGCGGTGCAGGCATGGGCGGCATGGGTGGCATGGGTGGCATGGGCGGCATGGGCGGCATGATGTAAGCCCCTGCCCCATCCTCTTTTTCACATCAACAAAAGCCTCCGTGCTGTAAGGCACGGAGGCTTTTTGTTGGCGCGTCCCACGATCAAAACTTGACAAAACCCCGAGAACCAGGTTACTGAAATCAATAAAAAAGTTTTATTTAAAGGATACTTAACCGAAACCAATGGGGATCGAATCTATGAAAAGCAAGACAGGCTGTCGCACTTTGGGCCCGATGCTGCTGGTGATCGGATGGTTGCTGATGTTGTCCGGCCAAGCCCTGGCTGCCGACCCGCAGCCCAATGCCAAAATGGACTACGAGGCCGGTTTCTATTACACGGTACAAGAGGGCGACACCTTGTGGGGTCTCTCCCAGCGGTTCAGCGACACCCCTTGGCAATGGCCGGATCTGTGGCGCGAAAACCGGCAGATCCCTAATCCCCATTGGATCTATCCCGGAGACCGCATCCGGCTTTATCGCAAGACTGCCGCAGCCACGCCACCGGCTCAAGTCCCTGCGGCCGCTCCCGAGGTCCAGGCCACCACGCCGGAAAAAAGGCGGGCACCTGAGGTCGATTTTCTCTACTCAAACATCGACCGCGTGGGCTTCATCCGAGACCCCATCGTCAAGCCCCTGGGGGTGATCTTCAAAAGCCTGGATGACAAGCGCCTGATCAGTCAAGACGATACGATCTATATCCGTTATCCCGACGACGGCAAGGTGGTCGACTTCAAGCCGGGCATGCGCCTGACCGTCTATCGCAACTTAGATCCCAACGACAAAGAGACGATGGCCGAGGATTCGAAAACAGGGACCCAGCACTACCTCTTGGGCGTCGTGGAGATCACCAAAAGCGAGGCCGATCACGCCATGGCCAAAGTGGTGGACAACTACCGGGCGATGACCATCGGCGACCGGGTGATGACCTACGAACCGAGTTCCCCCATCATTCGGGTGGTGGACAGTACGCCCGGCATCAAGGGCCAGATCATCACTTCCGAAGATCACACCAAGATGATGGGCGACCTGTTCATCGCGTTCATCGACAAAGGCAGCGACGATCAAATCGTTCCCGGCCAAATCTACGTCATCTACTACCAAGAGACCGTGCCCACGGGCGTCGGCAAAGAAAAAGTGACGTTGAACCCCGTGGATATCGGTTCCCTGTTGGTCCTGCGCACCGAAAAGAACACCTCGACGGTGGTCGTTACCAGCAGTTCCCGCAAAATCACGGCGGGCCAACCCATCCGCACACCTTGATTCTCTTCTGTTCACGCCAAACAGCGGGGCCGCCACGTTCGTGGCGGCCCCGTTTAATTTCACAGTCTCATTGTCCAGTGTCCATCCAGGGATGAGATATTTTAATCGGCGGAAATAGCCATTTGTGGATGGACACTATCTAAAAATGCTCCCAGGTCACCCGTAGCACCTCCTGGTAAGTCGTGTAGCCTTGCAGGAATTTGTCCACGGCGCTCTCCCGCAGGGTTTGCATTCCTTCCTCGCGCGCTTTGTGCCGGATGGCGGCCACATCGGCCGCAGCGGTGGTCAGGCGCCGGATGGCTTCACTGAACTGCATCAGCTCCAGCACGCAGGTCCGGCCCAGATAACCTGTTCCGCGGCACTTCTCGCACCCCTTGCCCCGAAAGAGCTTGAGCATGCCGCCGCGGCCCACATCCAGCCCCAGAGACTTGAGTTCGTCGCTGGCCATCTCGAACGGCTCCTTGCAGTAGTTGCAAATCTTGCGCACCAACCGCTGGGACAAGATTCCCACCAGGGTGGCCTGGATCAGAAAATGGGGCAGCCCCAGATCCAACAGGCGCATGATGGCCGAAGGGGCGTCGTTGGTGTGCAGGGTGGAGAGCACCAGGTGGCCGGTGAGTGCGGCTTGGATAGCGTTTTCGGCCGTTTCCAGATCGCGCATTTCGCCGATCATGATCACGTCGGGGTCCTGACGCAGGATGTTTCGCAGCACGCCGCCGAAGGTGATGCCGATCTGGCTCTGGACGGCGATCTGGTTGAAGCTTTCATGCACCATCTCGATGGGCTCTTCCACGGTGGTGATATTGATGCCCGGGCTGTTGATTTTGTGCAAGGCGGAGTAAAGGGTCGTCGATTTACCGCTGCCGGTGGGGCCGCAAACCAGAAGGATGCCGTGGGGCATGCTGATGATATTCTGGAAGCGCTCCAGATCCACGGTCGAAAAACCCAGTTCGGGCAGGTCGCGGAAAAGGATGTCCGGGTCCATGATCCGCATGACCACCTTCTCGCCGAAGGCCACCGGTACGGTGGAGACACGGATTTCGACCTCCACGTCGCCCTTGTCGGTCTTGATGCGCCCGTCCTGGGGACGCCGCTTTTCGGCCATATCCATGCGCGCCAGGTTCTTGAGACGGCTGACGATGGCCGAATGCACGGCCTTGGGCAGCTTGTAGATCGTGTGCAGCACGCCATCGATGCGCATGCGCACCTGGCAAACATCGCGCTTGGGTTCGATGTGGATGTCGCTGGCCTTCTGGTCGAAGGCGTAGAGGAAGAGATGATCGACGGCATTGACGATGTGCTGGTCGTTGGAAGGCAACTCGTCGGCGGCGCGCAAGCGCACATACTGCTCCAAGTTGCCCAGGTCGACGCTGGGGCCGCCGAACTGATCCTGGGCGGCCACGATGGAGCGCTTGAAGCCGAAGAACTCGTTGATCAGCTTGATGATATCCGATTTGGGACTCACCACGACCTGCACGCGCAACTTGCTGGCCATGGCAACATCATCCAGAACCTCCAGCTTGAAGGGGTCGGGCATGGCCACCGTAAGCACGCCATCCTTGACATCCACCGGCAGCACCAGATGCTTCATGGCGAACGAGCGCGGGATGGTCGTGGTCACTACGTTCAAGTCGAGTTTCAACGGATCGATTTTGTAAAATGGCAACCGCCAATGGCGGGCCAGGGCGTTAAAAATGGTCTCTTCATCCAGCGGCAGGCCCGGATTGTCCAGACGGGTCAGATGCAGGGACGCGATGACATCGATGATGGTCAAGGGGTTGCTGATCAACTCGGCGGCCGGCGTATTCTCGTACTTCTTGCGCCGGATTTTCTCCAATTTTTCCAGCAGTGCGTCCTTTTTGCGCAGAATCTCCTTGGCGCTGGCCGGCGCCAGCATTTTGTTCTGAATGAGTATCTGGCAGACGCGTTCCGGCTGGAAAGGATCTTGGATATTGTTCTTCATGGGGACCTCGCCGCTTGATTTCATTGGGCCTGGACTTGAATGGCCCGGATGGCCGGTGCGACCCACTGCAGCATCTGCTTGGCGCGACGGACATAGGTTGAATCGGTATCCAGGGCCATCAGATGGGCAGCATTCTGCTCCATGGCTTTGAGGGTATCCAGATCCCGCGCCTGCCCCAACCGGGCCATGCCGCGCAGGACCACCCGCAGGTGCCCCATGAGATCGATCAGATAGGAGACATGGGAATGGCCCAGATAGATATCGGCGCGCGGGTCGCCATAATAATCCAGCGCGCCGCGCAACACCAGCCTTGCGGTTTTGCCGCCGGTCAGGGATGCGAAAATCAACCCCTCCCGCTCCAGTCCCAAAAGCGAACGAAAGATGGGATCGGTCACGGCGGTCTGACCTGATTTGTCGCGCAAGCCGCGGCCCAACTTGGTGCGAATGGCATTGAACTTGGAGAGCACGCGAAATGGATCGATATCCATGCGCCAGGCCGCATACTGCACCAGGCCGGCATGCAGGCTCTTTTTGATGGCGAGCACATCTTCCGGTGTGTGTTCCAGATCGACCTGTCGCTCCTTGCGGTGGGTGCGCAGCATCAAAGTTGCCAAGGCGAAAGCGTTGCGATCGACAGGGTCCACCGGATCGACGTTCTGGAAGACATCGGATAACAAAAAGCCAAGGGAATCGTTGGCATGCTTCAACCGTCCACTCAGCAGCACCAGCCCATTCAGCAGGGCCGAACGCTCCAGGTCCGTCGCGTTTCGCCGCAACAGACACCACATGATCTCGAACAAACGGCCCGCTTCCTGTTCCTGATCCAACCTATCCAGGCGATCGTTGAAGCGCATCGGGTCCAACGTTTTGCCGGCTGCCAGGTCCTGGACCAAAAGGCCCTGGAGCTCGGCCGCGGCCCGTTCGCTCAAGTTGAAGTGCAGGGCCCAAAACTGAGGATCAGGGAGGTTCAGGTCCAAGGCATGCTCACGGACCGCCGCCAATTTGTGCTGGACGGTAATGCGCTCTTTGACCAGGTTGAGAATACCGATCAGGCGGGGATGGATCATGCCCACCAGCAGTATTCTTCCCTGGTGCGCGACCTTCAATCCCTGGCGTTGTACCGACAATTGGGCGAGCACCTCCTCGGAAACCTGCCCCAGGCGGTCATGCAGGTAAAAAAGCAGGCGATCCACAGGCCCGGTATCGCGGGTATGTTTTTCCACGGCATACAGGAGCCGAGTGAGCGCATTCATGGTTTTGGCCACCCCTGGGGCATCCAAAGCGGCAAAATCATATTCGAAAAGCGCGTTCAAGAGTGCAGCGGCCGATTGGTCTCTGGTTTCCAGGAAGCCGGCCAGATATCGGCGCATCTCACCGGCCAGGTCTTCTGCTGAAAGCGTTTCGTCCAAGGAGATTACGGAGTGCGCGACGTCATCCGCGATCGTTTTGGACCTGGGCACTTCTTGACGCTGCATCCATGGCAGGTTGTTGATCTCCACCAGCGGCCGAATCAACTGCGACCGCAGGCTGCGCGTATTAAAAATCTGATTGTAGCTATCGGAACTCCGACAGGGAGCTGTTTCCGGCGTGGTCAAGGTGCACAACGCATCGGCTTGTTTGACCAGTTCGCGCATGTTGGCGGCCGACAGGCCGTTGAGCCCCGCCACCAGCGTAAGGTTGGGATCCGGCTTGCCGTTGCTGTCGCGTCCCAGAGGAATGGTGCGCGCACCTTTCAAATATCGGAAAGTGATGGAGGCATTGTTCTCCACCGCCTTGCGAAATCGGGCCACAATATTCAGCGACAGACGAAGCTGGTCGATCTTCTCGGACGATTTGCCGGGCAGTTGCAGGAAAAGTGCGGATATCCCGAGCGCATTGAAGCAGGCGAAGGCGTGGTCCAAGGCCAATGTCAGATGAGTGCTTTTGAGGCTGTTGTCCGGATGGTGCCGGACAAGGTCTGCCTCGCTAAACGCCTGGTCGCCGAAAAGAATGAAATAGTCCGGCTTGGCGGCGGCGTCGGCAGTGGGCGGAATAATCCTGCGGATGATCAAGCAACCATCGTGTCCGGGCATTTTATCGATCGAATCCAGTAACCGTACGACCTGATCGAAAAACAAGGCCGTGGCCTGGACACCCTTGGACTGGCTGGCGTGGGTAAAAAACAAGCCGAGCTGGTTGAGCAGCTCGACCAGCAGAAAACGCCACGCATCGCCGTTCTGGGGTTGGGATGGCGGATTGCTTTTGCCGGTCACGGGGGCACTGGGAGATTCTTCTTTGGAACTCGCGTCGGAATTCACTTGCAACGTCGCCTTAATCGGTTTTTCAGTTATTGCCGCAATCGATGCAGCATAGATCCGCCGCTCGCTCCATCCGATGATTGAATGGAGAACCGGCATCAGGGATGGCGGAAATTTCGAATGGTTTCACTATAAGGAAAAGGGGTTGCGAAATCAATAGGCTCGTGCCCATCCAGAAATAGGTTAGGGATCGGCACGAGCTCATTGCCCTGGGTTCTGGCGCCAATAGACCCTGCCCCAGAGCTCCCCTTCGATCTCTTCCTGGACGATGCGGCCGGATGGATCGCTGTATAAAAAAAGGTCCATATGGGGCGCCGTGGGGTTCTTCAGAATCAACATGGCATCGCTCAGCCGGCCGTCAAAGCGCCTGGAAAGCTGTTGAGGATCGGTGTTTTCGGCCGGATCGGGGCTGTTGCCGCAACTGTTGAGCAGATAGCGCCAGGAAACGCCGCCGCGGTCACAGGGGGTCTGGTTGGGCGCAAAGGAGAGCACCACGGCCTTTCCATCGCGAATTACGACATTTCCGCTCACCCGTTCTCCCGGTTCGGCATGGGGGTCGGGTGCTACCGGAAAATCGAAAAACCAGCCGGCCCATCGCTGCGGATCGGGCGCCTGCCGGCCACTGCCGTTGTTGGCGCCATGACCATCCCCATCGCCGGGATCTGCGACCGTGGCATAATCGACCCGCCACTCGCTCAACTGCCGGTACTGGGCGCCTTGCTGCGTCAGATGGGCGGCCACCTGGCGCGGCGCCAGCCATAGCCCCGAAGAGAGCAGACCCGAAGCGCGATCCACGATGGCCCCCAGATGCTCGCTGTCATCGCCGTCGTCACCGTAGTCCCAGATGCCATAGACACTCTGGGGGGAGTGGTCGTAGCGGTCAGCAATGCCCAGATAGCGGCCGGTGCCGAAAATCACCATGTATCCATGGCCTCCGGGGGCACAGGCGCCGGCCATAGCCATGACGTCGGGCCGCCCGGTAATGGACTGCCCAGGCGCTGAGAACAGCGGTTGGGGCCGATCGCCCGCGCCGGCGTCGATCACGCCGTCGCCATCCAGATCCTCGCCATAGGCAATGCCCCAGCGGGCTGGGTCCGTGGCGCTGAGATCGAATTTCCACAGGTTGCCCTTGAGGTCGCCGGCATAGGCATAGTCCACGCAGCGGTCCAAGTTGACGTCGATGAGGGCCGGCGCCGAGAGGCCGTTGTCGTCGCCGACGCCGGTGTCGATTTTGCGCACGAGACGTCCGCTGGCGGCATCCAGCACATAGAGCACCGCGCGCCCCCCTGCGCTGTTGTAGCCGTTGCCGAAAATGACCACCGAACGATAGGTGTCCGCAGGGGTGTTGGCATTGACCACATAGGCCTGACCGAGGATGTGGCCAATGGCCGCATCGCTTTCGCCGGCTTCGTCCAAGAGGCCGTCGCCGTCATTGTCCATGCCGTCGCCGGCCATATCCGGACGCGGATATTCCCACAGAATGATGGATGCCAACGATGACTCGGTGCTGCCTTGGCCGATGTCGTCCAGGCTGAAAAGGGTCTTATAGTCGCCGTAGCCATCCCCTTGGGCTTCCCGCTGGCGACTTGCCACCAGCAGTCCGTAGCATCCCCGGCCGCCCTTCCCCAGGCCGCCCACAAGATAGCTGCGCCGCTGGTAGGGGCCTTCCAGCACCTCGCCCACATAGGGCGGGCCATCCACATAGGAACGATGACGGGAGAGATATTCCGGAGAAGCCAGGGCAGCCAGATGATCGAAGACCAGATTGGGCACATAGGCGAAACGCTCCGCGCCCGTCTGGCTGTCGAGGACGTGCAGCATGCCGTCATTGGCCCCCACGAAAAGCGACCGCCCGGCGACCACCGGTGTGGCGTGCACCACATCCCCCAGCAGCGATGACCGCGGGCGCAAGTGCGCAAATTCGCGGCCGCGCAGATAATCGAGAAGCTGACGGGCTTCCGCTTCGTTCGCGGTGCCGGCGCCCAGCATCTGCTGCTGACCGGCAGACAAGGCATCGTAACGAAAAGGCACCCCCTGGGGCTCCCGCCACGGCCCTCCGTAGGTGAGGATGCGCCGCTGGTCGTAGAGCCCTTCCGAAGGCTGCAGTTGCATTGCCGCCCGCCACAGGGCGTTTTCCGGCCGGGTGTCCAGGGTGCCGTCCGCCCCCAGGGCAAAGGCCAGCACGTCGCCGCTCCAATCGTCCGAACGATAGAGGGCCTGGTATGCCACCGAGGCGTCGTCCACGGTGGTGCCGCTGACGGCCAGGCCCGAAGAGGAGACGGCGCTGCCGATGGTTTCCAATATGCGCTCCATGGCCGTTTTCAAAGCCTCGGGATCATCGGCCGGCAGATAAAGTCCGCGGCCGTTGACCGCCGCATGCCACAGATCGTCCACGGTGGACGCCAACCCCGGCAGGGGCAGCGGCCAGCGTGGATGCGGCGTATCCGGTAATGCGAAGCAGGGATCGTCTGCATAACCGGGCTTGTCCGGCCGGCCATCGGCATCGATGTCCAGCCGGTCGATGGTGCCGTTGACACCGAAGGAGAGCACATGCGTCACCATATGTTGATGGGCGACCAGGTCGCACCCCTGGGCCGGCACCCGGTCGTCCAGTCCGGGGGCCAGGTCGCTGCGGTAGTAGCGCATGGCCGCATCGGCCAGGGTGTCGCGCCAGCGGTCGGCAAAGGGGGGGCCCCGGTCCCCGTCGGCATTGCCCACCCCTGAGAACAGACCGTTCCAGAAGCCGTCGCTGAGCAGCACGGCATAGCCGCGCTGGCACGCGCCCCCCTGCCCGTCCGCAAACCAGGGCGCCGGGCCCAGGGGTGAGTTTTGGGTTTGGTGGAAATAGCGCCCCACCTGATCCAGGGCCTGACGCAAATTGGAATTTCCCCGGGCGTCGATCCGGTAGAGGGCATCGAGCAGCGTTTGGCTTTCATCCCGCCGCACCGCCGGGGCGCCGGGTTCGGCCGCCTCCGGCGGTGCGTTGACATGCACCGGCCGAACTCCCAGGCGGGTATCGCCGTTGACGGCGTATAGCCCGATGTAGCATTGGCGGGCATCCGCGATGGCCGCGGCCACCACCGCCTTGGCCGCGGTTTCGCGCCGGCGGTGGTAGGTGAACCAGTTGGCGAAGTTTTGCAGCGCCTCGGCATCGGTTTGGGGCCGTTGCTCCTGGCCCCGGGTTTCCGGCCGCATGGGCCGCAGCCGGCGCTTGTCCGCTTCGGAAGTGATCGCTATCAGTTCGTTGTCTTCCACCACGTCGTCGCCGTCGTCCTCGAAGCGAAAGTAGCGCCGCCGGTCATTGTCCAGGCGGCCGGAACGGTCCAGGCGCTGGTCCCCATCGGCATCCTGCCAGGCCACCAGGTAGATGGCCTCGCCCGGGTCACGGAGCAGATTGCCGTTGTTGTCCGCGATGGTGAAGTAGTGGGCATTGGGAATGGAGATCGTCTCCGCACCACTGCGCACGCTGAAGAATTCGGCGCTCAAACGCAAACGGGCATTCCCTGGAGCAGTGCGCATGGGGTCCGAAAAGGGCCGCTCGGGGTCGGCCGGACCAAAGGTGTGGCGCGCCGTGTCCGGCCAGGGGGCGTATTTGCGCTGGGGGTTGAAGTAAATACGGTTGTAGCCGTGCCACTGGGAGCGCCACAGGGGGCGCTGGGCCGGACCCAGATCCCGGTGAAGGCCGTCACGGTGATCGGGCGCCGGTGTATAGGCTTCGTCTGGGAAAAGATAGTAACGGTGGCCAAAGAGTCCATTGGGCTCGGGGGTCATGAACTCGCGGTCCATGCTGTCGGAATCGTCCCAGACAAACATCACCAGCGGCGGGGGAGCTGAAATCTGGGTGTCCAGCGGGACATCGCTGATCTCCACCCCCGCCACCGGGCAAACGTTGAGTAAGAACGCCAAAAATAGCGGCACGCCGCCCCGCGCGATTCCTTGCAAACGTTGCGGCCATCTACCATTCAGGTCAATCGTCTTCACCATTATACCTTTTAATAGCGCAAGTAATAGCCCATCTCCACCAGCGTACCGGTGCCGTACTTGTCGCAGCGACCGTATACTCGATTCTGGTATAGACGCGATTGGGTCTGGATCAAGGAGCCTCCCGTAGCCACCTTCCATTCCACGGCGGCGATGAAGGTGTCGGGCGACATGGGGCTGACCAGACCGTTATCTTCTCCCAGGCCATCCACGTCCCAGCGGTTCAGGTCCCGGAAGTTGACGCGGTTGCTCTCCGCTGCCTTGCGCGCATGGTGCCACGGCAAGTACTGCTCGTTCAAATCCACGGCAGCCGCAGCGCCCAGCCGCTGGACCCCTTCGGCCACGGCCCCCTCGGCCAGCCAAAAGGTCTCGCGCACCTCTCTTTCGTTGCGGCTGATTTTCAGCTCGACCCCGCTGGTGTTGAGGGCCGCAACCCCCAGGATGGTCAGGGCGGTCAGCACCATCAAGGTGATCACCAGGGCCGAGCCGCCCTGGCTGTCCCGTGCATTAAACGACAACGACATAAAGCTCTCCTTCACGCTACCGCAGGCTTTTCGCCTTCACGCCGTCATAGACCACCGGCGCGCCCTGGCCGGGGGACTGCGGCCGAACCGTGACGCTGATGCGCTTGGTGCCCGGGAAGGGAAAGTCATCGTCTACTTCCCATTCGATGCTGGCGTTGGCGCCGGCCAAGGGTTGCGGGCCGTGATCGGGGTTCTCGGGGTGATGGCCGTTGTCTCTGTCGGCCAAGGCCGGGTCGTCATAGTCCATGGATAAAAGCGCCTCGATCTGTCCGGCCGCCTGGCGGGCATGATCGCTGCCCGAATGGGCCCTGCTCATGGCGGCCATGCCCACGTTTTGCATGGCGGCCACAGCCAGAATCCCCACGGAGAAGACCGCCAGGGCGATCATCACCTCCACCAGCGTCAATCCCTTTGAAATGCGGCATCCGATGCCCATGCTTGCCCCTCGTCTACAGGTTGCGCCCGATGATGGTGGTTTGCCCCAGGCGGCGAAAAAAACCGTCCCCCGAGGCCTTCACGATACGGTCGCCGACCACATAGGTGCTTTGATCCCCATGGCCCTGCATGGGCCGCGAACTCATGGCCAGCAGCCACACCCGCACCGCTCGGATGCGCGTCACCGGAATGGGCGGATTGAGCAGGCCGCCGTCTCCGGCAGTGATCCGCAAATCGCCGTCGGTGTCGTCGTTCGCATCGATGACCCCGTTGTTGTCGGCATCCAGGTGGGTATCGAGCAAATTGTCGTTGTCCGTATCCACGGCCCAGATGGCATGGGCACCGCCCGCCCAGGTGTCCAAACGGCCGTCGCCGTCCAGATCGACACCGTAGGCCACACCCAGGGCCTGGATGTTTTCGGCCAGGGGATTGCGTCCGGCCCCGTTGTCCCAGGCCAGGTAGCGCCGCCCCGTTTGCTGGTCATCGCGGATGCGGAAATTGCAATGTTCCTGGTTGCGGAAGTGAATGCTGCCGTCGGGGTACCGTCCGGCAATGCGCCCGCGGTCGTCCGGAGCGCCGTTTTCATCCATATCCGCGGTATAGAAAACAGCCGGCTGTCCATGGGGGTCATCCCTCGTATCCACCAGATGATAGCGGCGCACATCCTTGATGCCGAACAACCCGCTGTCCTCGGGATCATAGCCGGCCAGGCGCATCTGCTGTTCCATGATCACCAAAGCCCCGCGCAGATCCTGCTGCACCGAAAGGCGGATCTGCTGGTTGCCGTAGGCCCTTTGGTGCACGGCATACACCGAGTACACGGCGCCGATGGCCACCAGCCCCACCACCAGGGCGATCATCAGCTCCACGAGGGTGAAGCCACGGGGGTCGCTGCCGGGTTTGTGCTTCATGGTATGCCTCAATGCCAGCCGCCGCCTTGCCAGCGCGCCACCGAGATGCCGCCGGGGCCGCGCACCTGGACCCGGTAGATAGCATGCTTCTCCTGGTCGGCCAGAAAGAGATTCGCCGCCGCGGCCGATGTGGACATGCCCTGGCGGTTGAAGACAATCTGCGTTTTGGCATTGCCCTTGTCCGGCCCGATGGCCAAAAAGCGCACGCGGCCTCTGTAAGCGGCCAGGTCCGTGGTCTGTTGATTTAAAGAGTTGCGGTATTGGTTGGGGATTGGATCATGAATGACAATGGCGCAGTTCTTCTTCTGGTTGATGGCCATGATGCGCGCCAGTTGCAGATCGGCGCGCAACTGCGCCGCCGCCAACCCAGCGCCTTGCTGCCGAAACCACCCGTTGAAGGCCGGCACGCAGAACACCGTTATCGAAATAACAGCGAGCACCATGATCGCTTCCATCAAGGTAAAGCCCTGCACCTTTTTCATCCGCATCGGCTCCAGGCGGTCATTTGCACCCTGGCGGACGCCTAAAGCATCCCCGGCCGCTTGACCGACTTCTTCGGTTGTATTTGCTTCAATGAGATGGCGGCGGCCAAAATGGCACACCAGACCCGGGAGAGTATCAGGTAAGATCTAGGGACGACACGGGTGGATCGCTCAAATCGAAGACCGCTGAGAATTGAACCGGTGGCGCTGGAAAGGGCTTGCAGACGAAGATCGCATGAACCGAACTTTACCTGTAGCGGCCTAATTAAGCGCAACCGGCCCAATAGTCAACTTGATTTTTGGAGGTCGATCTATTTCAAGGTCACGGGGTACATTTCGGCTTCCCCGGCTTCGGAAAAAGCGCCAAAGAGCAATGTTCCCGGGGCCCCTTCGACTTTGACATAGTAAGCGGTGACCGGCGAAAGCGTGTTGCGCAGGGCCCAGGCCGTAAACTCCCGGCCGTTGAATTCCATTTTCAATCCCTGCATGGGAAAGTTCAGGGTGCTGGTGGTCGGCAACTGGCCCGCCGGGCCGACCGCCTGGAACTTGATCTCGCCTTGGTCCACGCCGAAGATGATGCCCGGCCACTCGTCCCGGGTGGGCCGCACTTCGAACCACTGCCCGAACTGGGGATTGCCCACCATGTCCAGATGATAGGCGGCCGGCAGATCGGGGACTTGAACGTGGGCTTTGGCCACCAGCTTGGCCGGCGTGGCCGCATCGCCGGCCGGCAGAATCACCGCACGCTGCAAAGGGGTCGGCAGATCGGCGGCGATTATGGCCTCGGCGCCGGTTTGCAGCAGCACGATGGGGAACCCCGGGCCCCGCCGGGCCTGGATACAAAGCGCCAGCAGGGCGAGCCCGTAGCGCGTCTCGGGCTTTTGCCAGGCGGCCTTATTGCCCATGATGGCCCAGAAGGCGCATTGGGGGTCGATCAACCGATCCTTGGGGCCCATCCAGGCCATGGCGGCCAGGTCGTTGTTCCACTGGTGGCCGCCGGGATTCAGTCCATAGGTTTTCAACTTGCCCATCACCGCGCGCACCTCTTGCTCGGGAACCGCCAGGGCGCTCAGCCAAATGCTTTTCATGGGTTATCCTCCAAAGACGACGCTGAAGCCCCCCTCGGCGTCCAGATCGAGATGCACCGAGGCGGGCATCTGGCCGGTGCTCATGTAGGCCAGAATCTCCTGGGACATGCGCGGCATGATCGTGCCGCTCATGATGTAGTCGATGTTGCGCGCGCCGGTCTCCACCTCGGTGCAGCGGGCCGCGATCTGATCGATGACGGCCTGGGAGTAACTCATGGCGATCTTGTGGGTGGCTTCCAGGCGGCGCACCAGCTTCTGCATCTTGAGCACCACGATCTGCTTGAGCACGTCGGGCGCCAGGATCTTGTAGGCGATGACGTTCATGCGCGCCAGCAGGGCCGGCTTGAAGTAATTGCTCAGAATCGGCCGCACGGCACCGGCCAGGGTTTCCCCCGGGATGGCCGCATCGGCCGCGCACATCTCGGTGATCACATCGGTGGCCAGGTTGCTGGTCAAAAAAAGCACGGTGTTCTTGAAATCGATCTCACGGCCCTCGCCGTCGGCCAGCATGCCCTTGTCGAACACCTGGTAGAAGAGATTCAAAACTTCCGGATGGCCTTTTTCCACCTCGTCGAGCAGGACCACCGAATAGGGCCGCTGGCGCACGGCCTCGCTGAGCACGCCGCCTTCGCCGTAGCCCACGTAGCCCGGCGGCGAGCCGATCAGGCGGCTGACGGTGTGCTTCTCCTGGAATTCGCTCATGTTGATGGTGACGATGAAGTTCTCGCCGCCGAAGAGCAGATCGGCGATGGCCAAACCGGTTTCGGTTTTGCCCACCCCGCTGGGCCCGGCCAGCAGGAAGACGCCCAGGGGCTGGTTGGGGTCCTTGATGCCGGCCTTGGCCGCCTTGAGCACCTGGGCAATGGCGCCCATGGCCTCGTCCTGGCCCTTGATGCGATCCTTGAGCCGCGTCTCGAGTTGCAGCATGTTGCGCGCCTGGTCGCGCATCACCTTGCCCAGGGGAATGCCGGTCCAGTCGGAAACCACCTTGGCCACCACATCGGGGTCCACCTCGGTGCGCACCATGGCGCCGTCGACCTGGACCGCCGCCAGGGCCTTGGTCGCTTCGTCGAGCTCGACCTGAAGAGCACCCTTCTCGCCGCCGGCCTCGATCGCTGCGGCCAGCCGGCCCCGGATCTCGATCACCTTGTGGGCCAACGCCTGTTCGTTGAGCCAACGCCGGCGAATCTCCTCGACCTCCTTGAGCAGCCCTTCCCGTTCTTCGATGAGCAGCTTCTCGTGCTCGGCATCCACACCCACGCCGTGATTGCGGTCGCGGCCGATGGCGTCGAGCTCGCGCGCCAGGGCCTGGATGCGGCGCTCCTGGTCTTCGATGACATCCGGCTTGGCCGTCAGCAGAATCTTGACCCGCGCCGCGCTGGTGTCGAGCAGGTCCACGGCCTTGTCCGGCAACTGGCGACCGGAGATGTAGCGGCTGGACATCTCGGCGGCGGCCTCGATGGCATCGTCGCGCACCACCACATGGTGGGCCTCTTCGTACTTGCTCTTCAGACCGCGCAGGATGAGCTTGGCCATTTCGGTCGAGGGCTCGTCCAGCTTGACCAGTTGGAAGCGCCGCGCCAGGGCCGCATCCTTTTCGAAGTACTTCTTGTACTCCGACCAGGTGGTGGCCGCCACGGTGCGCAGCTCGCCGCGCGCCAGGGCCGGCTTGAGCAGGTTGGCCGCGTCGCTCATGCCCGCCGAGCCGCCCGCGCCGATCAGCGTGTGGGCTTCGTCGATGAAAAGAATGATCGGTTTGACCGAGGCCTTGATTTCGTTGATCACCGACTTGAGGCGGTTTTCGAATTCGCCTTTCATGCCCGCGCCGGCTTGCAATAACCCCATGTCAAGGCCCAGGATCGAGACCTCCCGCAGCAGCTCGGGCACATCGCCTTCGACCACCCGCAGGGCCAGGCCTTCGACCACGGCAGTCTTGCCCACGCCCGCCTCGCCCACCACAATGGGGTTGTTCTTGCGCCGCCGGGCCAGGATGTCCACCATCTGGCGGATTTCGCGATCGCGTCCGAAAACCGGATCGATATCGCCAGCCGCGGCCTTGGCCGTAAAATCGGTGCAGAAGCGCTTCAAGGCCGTGGCTTCGCCCGCAGGTCCGGCCTCGCCCTCTTCGGACACCTCCTTGACGGCGTGCTCGGCCGAACCCTTCACCAGGTCCCAGAAACCTTTCATCAGGGCATCGCGGCTGATGGCGGTCAACAGCTCCACGTAGCGCCCGCCGGCCAATTGCCGCGGCCGGTTGAGAAAGGCCGACAGCAGCGCCCCCGAGCGCACCCGGGCTTCGGACAGATCCACCGAAGCCACCAGCCAGGCTTCCTGAATCCACTCCAGCAGCAGGGGCGAAAAAACCGGCTTGGCGGCATTGCCGGTTTTGAACTCCTCCAGGTTCTGGGCCAGGGCCTTGTCCAGGCGTCCCGGATCGATTTCGAAATTTCGCAGGATCATCGACAGGTCGGCCTGGGGGTTTTCCAGGAGCTTGACCAGGAAATGCTCCACGGTCACCTCGTAGTGGCTCCGCGATACGCACAGACCGGCCGCGCCTTCCAGGCAGCCCGTGCAGTACTGGTTCATGCGACGCAGCAGGGATTTGATATCGACCGTGAGCATGGTGTTCCTCCTATGGATTGCATTTATAACTGAAGTATTCAGGAGTCATAATTCAGGAGTCAGAATGGCATTTCATCTCATTCTGAATTCTGACTCCTGGACTCTGTCATCTTCCATTCACCGCAAAACGCGTACGAACTTCTCCTAGATGTTTCTCGGAAAAAACCCAGGTGGTCACCCCCAACACGGCCCGCACCGGATCGCCCAGTGCCACGGTCTTGGCCTGGCGCGCCGCCAGAACCAGTTCCACTTCGTAGGCCAGAGGATCGGTGACGTACGTGGCGGTGAGGGCCGCCACCGTCTTGTAGCCCTCTTTGCCCGGCGTAAAGCGCAGGAAAGCGGCCTGGTCCAGCGGTCCGATCTCGATGCGGAACTGTCCCATGCGATCTTCGATCTCCTGGCCCAGGTAGCCGTCCACGCGAGGCGACTGCCCGAAAGCCCGATGCGCATGCGCTGCGGCTCTGGAATGCTCGCCTTGCGTGCAATGCAGGAGACGACCCGCAGGGGGATGCCGCCCAGGGCATCGGCCAGCAAGGTCGCCAGGCCCGCGGCCGAGCGCGGATACTGGCTCAGCAACCCTATATACCGCAGCAGGCCGAGACTGGAAAAATCCTTGTCCTGGGCCTGGCGCAGGGTTTCGGAGCCCAGGCCGGCCAGGCAGTACAAGCGTTCCAAATGCCGAGGGTCGACGTTTTCATTGACCTGCAAGTATTGGCGGTACTTGAGCCACCCCTGGAAGAACAAGCTGTAGATCCGCTGGTTGAGCGTATCCACAAAATCCCGGGAGACGCTTTCGTCCTGGGAGGATTCGGCCAGCAGGTCTTCCGTGTAGAACGTGGGCAGCGGCGAGGCCGTGCCATAAAGCCCCAGGAAATTGGCCGTGATGCGATAGCCGCCGCCCCCTTCGGCTTCCATGGCGTCGATGCGGTCGATGTCCGCCGAAGGAAAGGCCAGCGATAGTTTGGGCCGTACCCGGATCGATTCGTGCGCGCCGCCGTCGCCGGCATCGGACGCCTTAGGGACCATCCGGCGCAGCAACCGCATCGCCTGGCTGAAGGCAAAGGCGCGGCCGTTGGTCAGCAGCGCGTCGCCCAGGGGCTCGTTGTCGGCTGGGGTCATATCAGGGGGTGGTCGCCGATGCGCGCCGGCCATTGCCGCACGTCTCCTTTGAGCGTCTCTTTGATGGTCAATTGGGTGAAGGTGTTCAAAGAGGCGAACAGCCCCAGGAAGTGATCCAGGATCGTACCGAAGAGAAACAGATCCCCCGGACCGGCGAAGTGATCCTGGCGCACCTCCAGGCGGATCTCCCGGCCGCGCATGATCACCCGTTGCACCAACTGATCGGCGGCTCGGCAGACGATGCCTTGAATGCCCGCAATGCGCTTCTGACTGGCCACGAAGGCCGGGCGGTCGCGATTTTCTTCGAAGTTGTAAAGTTCCAGCAGGGCGCGCAGATTCTCGGCCTCCTCCAGGGAGCGGTAGTTCAGGCACAGATGGGACAACAGTTTCCAGTGCAGGTTGCGGCCGGGGGTGGGCAGAATCGCGGAGGTGGGCGGCCGCAAGTTGCGGAAGGAGACAAACTCCGGCGTGCTGCTGGTCGGCCGGTGGATATCTCCGGTCTGCAGCCCCTCGGGCAGTAAGCCATTGGTGCACTGCAACTGAATCGACAACGTCTCCGTGGGCGGCAGGCCGCTGCCCTGCGGATAGGCCACGGAGAGGAAGAAATCGAACCCCTGGCGCACCGGCGATTGACGGATCTGGGTGTGATAGGTCGGCGCCGCCTCGGGATTGGGCGAGAACATCTCGAAGGGCGCGTAGACCCGCTCCTGGGCCGTGCCCTGGACAAAACCGGTGACGCTGGTCAGGCTGTAGGCCTGATAGTTGCGGTCGTTGCTGCCCGAAGGCCGCACCAGATACTCGCTCTTCTGGTGATCCAGCCGGATCGGGTCGGCGCTGTGGGGGAAGAGATTGATGGCCGGCGTGACCCCCAGGGCGAAGCTTTCCGTCCGCACCCGGGGCGGCGTAAAGGGCGGAGTGCTCAACTCAAAGCGGATTTCGAAGCGCCCCCCTTCTCCCCGGCGGGTCCAGCGCTGCCATCCGCCCAGGTCCAGGAACAAAAACTTTTCGGGCAGGATGAAGTACTCCTGGATGATGCGGTAACCGGGAAAAGACTGGGATGGATAAGGCAGCAGGCTCTCCTGGCTGCCAAACCCCACGGGCGTCAACTGGTCGGGGGATAGAAAACAGGGGTCGCCGCCGTCGAGGGGCGTCAACACAATCTGACGCAGGTGGCGCAGCAGCAGCAGGTAGAGGTCGGCGGCCTGCACGGCGCTGCCGGCCAGGTAAAGCCGCAGCTTCTCCGGCTGCCACTCGCTCAACTTCAGGTCGCTCAGGAGCAGGTGCAGGCAGATGGCCGGCGGGCGGCCCGGTTTTTCTTCCAGAAACGCCTGTTCGAGCGACAGGGGATGGACATCCACATCGTAGCAGGTGCGAAACAGGCAAGCGGTACCGTCCACCGGCTCGGAGGCCAGTTGGACCCCCTTGGCCACACGCACGGTCTGCTTGATGTTCTCCCTGGGCGCGAAGGCCACGATGGTCGCCGACGGAATCGGCCGCAGGTAGTGGGGCCAGATGAGCTGAAAAAGTTCCTGAATGATCTCCGGAAAGTCGTCATCCAGGCGCTGGCGCAGCAGGGCCGTCAGAAACGCCACCCCTTCCAGGAGCCGCTCGGCGTCCGGGTCGGTGGACATGCCGCTGAGCATGGGCGCCACCGCCGGGTGCAGCCGGGAAAATTCCGCGCCCAATTCCCGCAGGTTGGCCAACTCTTTTTGAAAGTATTGGTTCAGCATCCGTCCACTAATTCTTGACCGTAAAGCGGCCGCCGGAGTCGAGCACACTGTCGAAGGTGACCGAATCCCGGCCGTCCTTGAGCATCAGGCGGGCCGCAATCTGGAAGCTCAGGGTCAGATTCTCTTTTTCGCCGCCCAACAAGGTCACCCGGATCGATTGCAGGCGCGGTTCGAAATGTTCGATGGTATTGCGGATGGCCCGTTCGATGACCCGCTGGGATTCGGGATAGCCGCTCATCAGCTCGGTGAAATCGGGAACCCCGTACTCTTCCGCAATGGGCACATTGCCCTGGCGGGTGTTGAGAATCCGCTGCAAATGCTCCTGAACCGAGCGAATCATCTGCTGGGGATCTTCGGTCACACGGCGGCTGGGGTTCTTGGCCATCGCGCGGATGCGGTCCAGGAGCCGGTATTCGCGCATCGTGCCATCCTTTATTTCGTACGCGTACTCGTACTCGAAGAATCGTTTCGAGTACGAGTACGCTATTGCTTACCCGTTGTTTCTCTGAACTATTTCCTCAGCGCGCGCCAGTCGTCCGATCCTTCCGTGCCGCCCACCTCATGGGTCCAGGTGATCTTGCGGTACGAAAAAGCCACATCTTCCAAATGGGTGAAGTGGGCCTTGGTCGGGTCCTGGCAGTTGGGCATGTAGGCATTGATGTCTACGATGATGGCATCTTCCAGGGCGATGGTGAAGTAATGCTCCTGATTGCCATCGCTGCTGGTGCGAAAGAACTTAAGCTCGCACTTTTTGAGCTGTTCACCGGAGGTCAGGGCGGTGTAGAGCAACGGCGAGCATTTGTCGAACACCTTGGTGATGACCAGCGGCTTGTGTACCCGCTGTCCGGTGGGCTGCCCGCTCTGGGGGTCCCGGGGAATGGTGACGTTGTGGTTGAAAGCTTCCACCAGGATTTCGTCCTCATGCCCTTCCTGATAGACATTGCCCACGCTCTCCTGGGTAAACGTGCCTTGGGTGATTTTGCCTTGACGGGCGCCTTCGATGCTAAGATACGCTGGGGTCGGCATGCTCTCTTCTCCTTCTTCGCTGCTGTGGGTTATTCTTTATCCAATTTTCCAACCAGGGAAAGGGTGAAAAAGGCGCCCATGTACTTGAAGTGGGGGCGCACCTTCATGCCCACCCGATACCATCCGGGCTCGCCTTCCACGCTTTCCACCGTGATCTGGGCCTGACGCAACGGCCGCCGGCTGCGAACCGAAGCAGGCGGATTGTCCTGGTCGGCCACGTACTGGCGAATCCATTGGTTCAGTTCGCGTTCCAGATCGGAACGCTCTTTCCAACTGCCGATATTCTCGCGCTGGATCACCTTCAGGTAGTGCGCCAGGCGGTTGGCCACATACATGTAGGGCAATTGGGTGCCGAGCCTGTAATTGAGCTCGGCGGCCTTGCCCTCTTCGCTGATGCCGAAGTTCTTGGCTTTTTGCACCGAGTTGGCCGAGAAGAAACAGGCGTTATCGCTGCCTTTGCGCATGGTCAGGGCGATGAAGCCCTCTTCGGCCAGCTCGAACTCCCGGCGCTCGGAGATAAGCACTTCGGTGGGGATTTTGGTCTGGGTGGCGCCCATGGCTTCGAACTGATGCAGGGGCAGATCGTCCACCGATCCGCCGCCCATGGGGCCGATGATGTTGGAGCACCAGCGGTACTTGGCGAAACTGTCGGTGAGCCGGCTGGCGAACGCAAAGGCCGTATTGCCCCACAGGTAATGCGCGTGGGAGGCGGAGACATTCTCTTCGTAGTTGAACGACTTGATCGGCTGGGTGTCCCGGCCGTACGGCAGGCGCAGCAAAAAGCGCGGCGCGGTCAAGCCCACATAGCGCGCATCTTCCGATTCGCGGAAGGATTGCCACTTGGCGTACTGGGGGCTTTCGAAGATCGAGTGCAGATCCTTGAGGTTGGGCAGTTCGTTGAAGCTTTCGGTGCCGAAAAACTGCGGGCCGGCGGCGGCAATGAAGGGCGCGTGGGACATGGCGGCTACTGCGGCCACATACTGCAGCAGCTTGACGTCCTGGGGCCCCGGGCCGAAGTCGAAATTGGCGATGATGTTGCCGTAGGGCTTTCCGCCGAACTGGCCGTACTCCGCGGTGTAGGCGATTTTATAGAGCCCGGATTTGGGAATCTCGGGAGAATCCTCGAAATCGGTCAGCAAGTCTTCCTTGGTGGCGTTCATGATTTCGATCTTGATGTTCTCCCGGAAATCGGTGCGGTCCACCAGGAACTTGAGCGAACGCCAGGCCGACTCGAGCTGCTGCACCTTGGGATGGTGCAGGATGGCATCGACCTGGGCGCTGAGCTTCTGATCGATCTCGGCGATAAAATCGTCGATCAGCGCGTTGGATACCTTATCTACCGTGCGGCCGGGTTCGATCAACTGGGCCAGCAGGGCCTCGACGCCGCGCTTGGCGATGGCGTAACCGTCATCGGCCGGTTTGAGCTTGGTGGCGGTGACGATATCGTCCAGCAACGAAACCGCCTCGACGGCCTGGGCTTCAGGAGCCGCCTTCTGCAATTCCTTTTCCTCAGCCATAGGATCTCCCCTTTCTATTCTTTATCCAGATTGAGCTCTTTGAGCAGTTTTTCCCGGGCGGCCGGATCCTTGACCATCTCCTGAATCTTCTTGCGGAACTCCGGTCGGTTGCTCATGGGCCCCTTCAGGGCGTTCAACGCCTCGCGCAGTTCCAGCAACTTGTTCAATTCGGGCGTGTTCTGGGCGATGGTCTCGGGGCTGAAATCCTTCATGGACTCGAACTTGAGCTTCACGGCAATCTCTTTGTCTTTGTCGCCGGAAAGTTGGTCCGGCACGGTCACATCGAGATCCAGGTTTTGGGCCTTCATCACTTCGTTGAAGTTATCCTTGTCGATGTTGGTCGGCTCGCGGTCTTCGATCATGCGGTCATCCTGCCGCAGGGTAAAATCGCCTACGACCAACAACTTCAGGGGCAGTTCCACCTCTTCCTTGGCATCCCCGGTGGCCGGTCGATAGACAATGTTGACTCGCTCTTTGGGGGCGACGGTTCCTTCTTTGGCCATGGCTTTTCTCCTTTTCTAAGGATTTATCGTTTCTACTTCCATGTATCGTTCCACGTATAATCACACCCGTACTCAGCGAAGCGGTACTCGTACGCGTACTCGAAAAGACTACCCCCCCAACCGCAACGCCCCCGCCGGATCCAGCACCGCAATGCGCTGGAGCAATTCCGCGGCCCGGCCCTTGCCTTCGCCACCCGTGGCCGTAAAACCCTGCCAGGCGCTGCCGAGACCCTCAAGGGCCAGCGCCGGGTCCCAGCGCTCCAGGTGAAAGGTGTCGATGTCGGCCAGCACCTGTTCCAGGTGCGGCAGGGCCATCTGGGGTTTCTTGGCCTCGAGCAGCAAATCGGCAATCGCCAGGCGCCAGCGCAGCTTGCGCCCCTGGCCCGTGCTCTGCTGCATGCGTTGTTGCAGCAGGGCCACCGCTGCCACCAGCTCTTTTTTGCGCGCCAGGGCCCGGGCCTGTTCCACGGTAACGCTGAGTCCATCGGCATTGCCGGCGGTTTGAGCTTCGCCCGCCGGCGCGCCGGAACCCTCGCCCCCCGCACCGGCTGGGCGTAACCGTTTGAGCCAGGTCAGGGTCTGGGGGTCGGCAAAGGGGGTGCCGTCTGAAAAACGCAGACTCTCCAGACCGGCAAAACGTTCCACCAGCGCGGCGGTTTCCTGACAAACGGCCTGGCGCGCCACCGGGTGGCCCAGATCGTCCAACGCCTCGGCCACGAGACGGTTCAAATCCAGCCAGAAGATATACTGGGAAAACTTCTGCTCGGCGTTCTGGATCAGCGCTTCCAACTGCCCCTGGCCCCGCTGGCTGGCCAAAGCTTCCGCCACCGGTGGCGGCGGCGGCACGATCTGGGTGGTGCCCTCTTTGTTCGGCGGCAGGGCGGTCACTTTGGCCCACCCGGCGATACGCCGGTAGCGGTAGGAGAGCGGATTTTTCAGATCGTGCTGCAAGAGGAACAAGCTGGTCTGGCGCAGCCGCTGAAAGGCGGCATCGGCTGCCCGGGCGGCCTGGGTCTCGTCGCCGATGGGCGCGCTCAGGGCCTCGTCGCCCGCCTTTTGCGCCACTACGGTTCCGGGGGGGGCGGCCGCCGGGGGGCTGACCGCCGGTGCCGTGGTCGCGGTGGCCACCGGCGCGCTGGGGCTTGTCGGCTGGGGCGCGGCGGCCTCGGCTTGCACCGGCAGGGCTTCCACCCGCCGTTGCAGGCTGCGCAACATGGGGGCATCGGGCATCTTCTCGGCCAGCAGGCTGTCCATGGCCTGCAGATGGGTCTTGATGCGTTCCAGTTGCTCGACGGGCAGCGGCGCCGGGTTGAGCTTCTGCAGCTCGTTTTCGGTGCGTTCCAGCCACCACTGGACGCCGGCGGCCCGGCCGCGCATGCGCTTGAGCGGCGGAAAGAGCCCCTCCCAATGGGTGGTCACCAGATCGTGCAGCACCATCACCCCATGGTCCAACCCCTCGATCTGGCGGGTGATCATCAGGGCCACGGCCAGATAGCCGGCGATGGTCAGGTCCTTGGATTTGTTCTGGAGCACCAGGGCCGCATTGTCGGCCACGCGCTGCCAATCCACCTGCCCGGAGGCGGTGGGCGAGCTCAGCTTGTCGATTTCGGCCTGAACCAACTCGTACTCCGGTTCGTAGCGTGCTTCCGCGCCGCAGGGCGCCTCCGGCCCGATCGGTGTTTTGCCCAGTGTGGTGAAATCCATTATGCGACACTCCATAAAGCGACGAAGTCGGCGGCGGTCAACGGCCTCAGGATCGCAGCCAGATAGGCCCGTCCGGGGTTGCCGCCCATGAAGACCGCCCGGGGGATCACGGGGCAACAGCTTTGCAATCCGGCATGCCAGTGCAAGGCATTTTGTTCCGGGTCCAAACCCGGCTGCACACCCAGGGCGATCAGTGCTCGGCCGGCACGCTGCAAATCGGCTCGACACGCCCCCAAGGACTCGCCGGGTAAGGGCGGTTGCGCCCCGCCGTCCGCATCGACGTCCCTCTCCGAGGGCGCCGCCACTTGGCGCAGTTCCTCCCCCAGGGCCTTGAGATCCTCGTACCCATGGACCGCCAGGCGCTCCAGGCGCGACCATGTCGTGTCCAGCAGCAAGGGCAACCGCGGCCACTGCCGCTCCCAGCCCTTCACGACCCCCTGCCCCACCACCATCAGGGGAAAGGGGCGGCCGATGCGGTCGCTGCTGTCGCGCATCACGCCGCACACCAGATGCTCCGTTTGACCGCCGCGCATCCAGAAGCGCCACGAGCAAGGTTCGTGGGCGTCGGGGCGGCCGGTCTGCCACTGGTCGTAGCCCTTGCGCATCCAATCCCCCAGGGCCTTGGTGAGCGCCGTGCCTTCCAGCAAGTGGATATAGTCGGCGGCCGCGGGATGCTTACCCACCGCCTGCCATTGCCAGGCTGGCTGGCGCGCGTTTATTCCCAACATGCGGTGATCTTTCGCGGCGGTGCGCCGGGAGCGTTGTGCATAAGTGCCATCACTTCGTTTTGACCCTGAAACTGGTACTTGGCCTTGATGAACTCGATCTTCATGCGTCGCAAGGCCGCCTCGTCGTTGGGAAACTCCCGGCGTTGGAACGTCCGCTGCCCGGTCTTGAAATCGCTCAGGAACTGGGCGAAGGCGTTGCGGCCGGTGTAGCTCTTGCTCAGCACCAGGTTGCCCACGGAGATCTGGAAGAGCACGTCCCCGCATTTGTCCGGCGACCAGTTGAAATCCCTGGCCACGGGATAGTTCAGGTTCTCCAGACGCACGTTGCCGTCGGCGCACTGCAGTTCCAACACGGTGGCATGGGGCTGCAATTGCGCTTCCCGGTTGGTATCGGTCGGAAAGGCCCGGACCTTTACCAAATAACTGCTCTTGGTCGGTTTGGCCGCCTGGGCCCCCTTGCTCAGGTAGGCCAGGAAGCCGGGCTCGAAGGGCATCTCCATCTCCAGGGCCCGCTTGGGGTAATACCCCTTGGCCAACCCCCGGGCCACGAACGGTTCGGCCGGCCCCTTGAGGAATTGGGTGGCAAACCCGTCGCTGCCCATCATGAGCTGGGCCATGTCGCGCTCGGCGCTGACATCCTGGAGTTCCACCAGCACCTGCCGTTCCCACACGGACTGCAGTTCGCAGGCCGCTTCACGCATGACGTAGCGTTGCAGGAAACGCAGGTTGCCCCCCGCCAGGTTCCAGAAGATGGCCTCCTGCTCGTCCCGGCGGTCGGCCATGATCGCCGTAAGCTCGTCCAGGGCGCGCCGGCCGGCATAGAACGGCGCCTCGCCGGTGGCCGGGTCCTGTTGAAAAAGCTCAGTGGCCATATCGAAGGCCACCTTGCGCGAATCGGCGGCCTTGGCCGCGGCCTCCACCGCCTGCTGATAGCCGGCCATGGCCTTGACGGCGTTCATCTGGGCCTTGGGGTCCAGGGGGCTGCGGACTTTGACCCCGAAGGCCTTTTCCGCCTTTTTGATGTTGGCGGATACCGCCCGGGTGGCCTTTTGCACCAGCCCTGCCTTTTGTGGATCGATGATTTTGCCGCCCAGGGCCTCCTCGCGCACCGCCTGCCAATCCAGGGCCAGGCCCACCCAGGACGGGACACCCGCCTCGGGATCGAAGGCTTGAAACTCTTCGGTAATGCGCCGGATCAGGGCATAGTAGGGTCCGGTATCGGCGGGAATGCGCTTGGCAGCGGCCTGCCACTGCTCTTTGGCAGGCAACAGCTTGATGCCCTGGTCGAAGGAGAGTGTGAACGCCTCCCAGGCCGCCCGGTAGTTTCGCTCGTACCAGGCCGAGAAGTCGGCTTTGGGCGCGGCGACGATCAATGGATCGAAGAGCGCGGCCTCGATCTCGGCCACGGCCGCATCGATGCGGGCCTTGCCGGCCTGGGTGAAGGCCGGCGGCACCGTGGCGCCATCGATGCCCGTATCGCCGCCCCAGAACTCCTGGAGCGTCACCGCCGCCAGGTCCGGCTCGCTGTTGACCCAGTCCACCAGCCAGTTGAGCATCAGGCCCGGCCGGGTCATCAAATGCTTGAGCCAGGTCTGCAGATGGGTCAGCTCGGTCTGCAGCGGCGCTTGGTCGCCTTGCCAGTAAAGGGCGTAGAGATACTCGTCGGCGATCCGGTTCTGCATCTCGGGAATCACCTCGCCCCTGCCCACCAGCTCGGCGCCATAGGCCGGCTGAGGCCGTTCGGTCAACTGGGCCAGGTTTTCCTGGGCCAAGCGCGCCTTGAGCAGGTTGATGCGCCGCACCAGATGGGCCACATGGGCGCCGAACACCGGCCCGGGGGTCCCGGCCTCGAAGGTGGTCATGCGGTCGGCCATGCCCTTGTCGAACCCCTGGAGAAAACCGTTGCGGAAGAGATCCACATACTTTTGCTTCAGGGCCGTTTCCATCTCGAGGCTTTCGTTCAGCCCCATGCGCGGAATCCACCAGTTGCGGTTGCCTTGCTCCACCTGGAGCACGGCTTGGCGGAAACGGTCCATGGTCATGATATCGGCCATCAACTCGCCCTGGAGCAGGGCCGGTTTTTCGAACTCCCGGCGCACGTCGGAAAGGGCGCTCAGATTTTTCACAAAGGCGTAGCTGAGCAATCCGCAGGCCGCCACCACCAGGGCGATCCAGGCCGTAAGCCCCAGGTTGCGGGTCAGGCGCCGCCACTCCTGCATGTGGCTGGTGGGCCGGAAGAGCTGGCGGTCGGCCGGCAGGATGCGGGCGAAGAAGTCGTGCAGGAAGAGTCCCTTGTTGGTGCCCTTGAGCACGTCCCGGGACTGGATCAGCCCCAGGGCGCTGAGGAAATGGGAGAAGGGCGTGCCCTCCTGGCGGCCGCTGCTGAAGAAGATGCCGCGCAGCAAAGGGGTCTCCTGGTAGGGATTCTCCTGGAAGATGGTCTGGGCGAAGGCGGCCAGTCCGTCCTTCAATTTTTCGAGCTCTTCGGGGAAGAGCAGCATGCCGGCGGCCGCGTTGCGATTCTGGAGCCGGTGCAACAGGAGCAGGCGCAGCTCCCGCAGCCGGTCGCCCACGGTGGCCACGGCCTTGGCGATCACGGTGGCGGCATCGGTGCTGAGGCTCTGGTTGACGTAGCCCATGGCCTGGTTCAAGGAGGCCTCGGGCAGTTGCTCGCAGAAATGGGTGGCGCCCTGGATCAAATCGCACTTGGTCACCAGCACGTAAACCGGCGAGCGCGCGCCCAGCACGCGGGTGAGTTCCTCGATGCGCTTGCGCAAGGTGCGGCCGTCTTCGCTAAGCGTTTCCGGCGCGGCCTGGGCCAGGCGGTCGGCGGCGATGGTGACCACCAGCCCATTGAGCGGCTCTTTTTTGCGGAAACGGGCCAGCAGGGTCAAAAAGGTCTGCCACTCGTCCTTGTCGCGCCCCTGGTCCACGGGCAGGGCATAACGCCCGGCCGTATCTAAAAGGATGGCCTGCTCGAAAAACCACCAGTCGCAGTTGCGCGTGCCGGAGATACCCGAGGTGTGGCTGACTTCGCCAAACGGCGAGGTGAGCCGCGCGCTTTGGATGGCCGTGGTTTTGCCCGAGCCGCTCTCGCCGATCACCATGTACCAGGGCAGCACATAGAGCGGGTTGCCCTGCTTGCGCAGGTGCGACTTGCGCAGGGCCTCGATGGCCTCTTTCCAGCGCGCCTGCAGCTCCTTGGCCGCATCCTGCTCCTTGGGCGCCAACTGCCGGCGGTTGGATTCGTCCTGGGCGATGACGTCTTGGACAAACATCTGCTCCTTGCGGCGCAGCAGCACTTTGCGCACCAGCACCGCCACCAGGGCCGCGCCGGCCACGCCGATGAGCAGGAAAAACCCCACCCACCAGGGCCAGCCGATCCACAAGGCAAACCCGAAGAGCAGCAGGATCAGCAGCGCCAGCAGGGTGAAAACCAGTATTCCTTTAAAGATCGTTCTCAGCATCTGTCGCCCCTATTGCACCGTGCCCATGAGGTTGGCGCCGATGTTGCTCAGGATGAACTTATAAACGAAGAACAGAACCACGCCGAAAACCGGCGGCAGCACCGCGGCCAGCACGGTGAAGGCCGAAAGGCGCCCCCTGCCCGGCGTGCGGCCCGCCGGCTGGATATCGCCCCGGGGATAGCTTTCCGGAAAAAGCGCTTCCTTTTCTATGGACGGAAGGCCCACCGAGCTGCCGCTCAACAGCTTGAGGTTGGAGGCCCGCAACTGTTCGAGCATGAAGTCGTCCCCCTCGTTGCAGTATTGTCCCGTGAAGCCCAGTGCCAGGCACAGGTAGTAAACTTCGCGCACGTCGCGCTGGTGGGGGCCGATGGCATTGAGCCGTTCGAAAAAGAGTTCGCCGGCGTCGGCGGTCTGGTAGTACTGGCGCTGCAACTGCTCGCGCTGCCACTGGGCTTTGCCCTCCCAGGCGGAGGCCAGGATGGTCTCGTCCACCCAGGCGAACACGGCGAAACGGGCCAGGTCGAAATCTTCGCGGGCAAAGCGCCCCTGTTCCAGCCGGGCCTCGCTCTGGGTGATGAGCCGCCCCAGGTTGGCGCGCACCTGGTCATAAGCGGGAGCCGGGGCACCGTCCCTGCGAACGATCAGGGCGGTATAGGCAATGATCTCCATGAAGCAATCGGACAAGCGCATGCGTCAACTCCTTCCCACGGCCATGAGCTCGATCTTCAGGTCCGCGGGGGCCGTATCCCAGTAAAGCGCCAGATTCTTGCCCCGCTGCACCTGGGCCCACTGGTCGCTGTGGTGATCCACCTGGAAGTAAAGCGCCCGGCCCCGCCGGGGCAGCTCCTGGGGCGGCGCGGGCAAGTGGGTCAGGCCCACGCCCGAGAGCGAACGCGCGATGAGGATCGGCAGCGACTCGCGGCTGCCCAGCTTGGCGATGCGCTCCAGGGCAGGCAGCACCTGCTGGGAATCGGTCTCGGTCTCCATCACCAGATAGAAGCGGTTGCGGCCGTCGAAGATCGCCGGCGGCAGTTCGGCGCCGAAGTAGGTGCCGTCGAACATCAGGGGCAGGATATACTCGGGGCCGGCCGTGATCTGATCGAGCAGTTGGGTGACGAGGGCCAGGGCGGCGGCGAAACAGCCATATAGATCCAGATGGGCGTACTCCGGCAGCAGCCGCTGGCCGGCCTGGTTCTCTCCGGTGTAGGAGATGTCGGCGGAAAAGGTCGAAAGCTCGGCGATAAGCTGGCCCACCAGCCCGTAGACCGACCAGGGATGGCCCTGACGCGCCGCCGTGATGTGCCCCAGCAGGGAAGCATAACGGTTGAGCGAGCGCAAGGCCAGCAGGTAGACCATGTCCCGGGCCCCGAATTCGGCCGAATGCAGGCCGCGGTCGCGCTTGTAGGCCTCCAGCTGGCGGGAGCGGGCCCCGATCTGGTCGCGGATCTCCCGGATGATCTTAAACAGGGTGTCATCGGCCCCCACCGAGAGACAGGGGGGCACATAGACCGGCGACAGGCGCACCTGATCCTGGTCGCGCTCGAGCCGGGCGATGGGGATCAGCTCGTAATCGCCCAGTTGATCCTTCTCGGTCTCCCAGAAGATCCGGAGCAGGTAGGTCAGTTTCTGCACGTCGGCCGGCGGCCCGTCCATGTGCAGGTCCGGCACCTGGGCGGCGGCATTGGCCGTGACCCAGCGGGTGTTGACATCCACCACGTGGCTCTCGTCGGCCACCACGGTGACATTGCGGCCGGCGGCGTTGAACTTGCGCAGCCCCAGGTAGACATTGAACTGCTGGCTGCCCTTTTCCCAGTCGCTTTCGAACGAGCGCGGCATGACCACCGCATTGCCGGGCAGTTCCACATAGGTCATGTCCGGAAAGAGAAAGCAGCCGTCGGCCAGATGGAAGCTCCGGTTGCCGAGGGCCGCCATGGGCACGCTGTAACGGCCGACGCCCCAGAAGTGCGGCTGCAAGTACTGCTTGAGGGGCAGGTTCAGCTCTTCCTGATAGCGGCTGCCCAGCTGAAGATGCTGGGGCTGCAGGAACAAGCCTTGATGCCAGAAAAGCGGTTTCTCCATTTTACCCCCTACCCTCTTCCTTTTTTCTCTTCGACCATTTCAGGTGCATCCTACGGCCCCATCTGCGCCGGCCCCAATACCAGATCAACCTTCAGCGGGCCGGGCTTGGAGGTCGTGGTCTTCTTGAGGAGACCCTTGGTCTCCACCACGGTGGGGATTTCGTAGAGCCGGATCATGCGCTCCTTATGCAATTCGTAGTAGCCCGCCACGGCGGCCAGGTACTTGGCCCCTTCGGCGCGGTCCAGGCGCACGTCCATATCCTGCCCCGGATGGACGATGATGCGTTTGGCCGTGGCCACGCTGCCGTCGAACAGGCTGCACTCGAGCAGCTTATAGATGCCGGGCATGTCATCGGAAAGCTGGTTGAAGGTGTTGGGGTCCCGGAGTTGATAGAGACACAGCACCAGGGTGTGGGAAACCCCGTCATCCCAATTGAGTTTGGCATCGGCTTTTACATGAACGGTGACCGCATCCTTTTCATAACCCCACACGGTCTGGGGCGGCGGTTGGGAGGCGCAGGCCGTCAGCCACAAGATCACCATGCCCAAACAAACCAAAATCTTAACTTTCATCGAAACGACCTCCTTATTTACGGCTGAATGCCTGACAATGTTTTTCGAATTCCCGTAGGAAATCTTCCATGAAGCGCCCCGAATCGTACCAGCGTTTGATCCGGTCGATTTTTTCCTTCAATATGTCGAAATCCTCGGCCTTGCGCAGCGGGCCGATCTTCAAGCCGCCGCTGCGTTCGGCGGCGACCTTCTCCGGATCGATGGCTTGCATGATCTGCCCGACCTTGCTGTTCACGGCTTTTTTGAAAGCCTCCTGGCTGGCGAGGAAGGCATCGTTGATGCGGCCCAGATAGGCTTCCAGGGATTCGGTCCGATCCTCGCCCTCCAGATGCTCGCCGATGAACTGCCGGATGGTCTGTTCGCCGTCGCCGCCCCCCGAAAGGGTGGCGTTGATCACCCGGATCAGTTGGTTCAGCGCGTTGAAGATCGTATTGAGCGATTGGGCCAGCCGTTGGAGTATCTCTTCCGAAGAGAGATCGTCGGGCGTCACTTTGCGGCCCAACAGCAAACCCACGACCTGGGTGAGCACCTCGCTCTCGGGGCTCTTCCCCAGCGGACTTTTTGGGGGGGAGAAGTGCGCCATGACCTCCTGCACGGTGCGCTTGCCGTCGGAGGCCGGGCAGTCGGCCAGACGGGTGCGCAGCAAATCCGAGATGGCCTGGGGCGCCGTTGATGGATCGGCCCGATAGAGACGGCGGATCTCTTCGGCCAGCCGGGAGGCCTGGGGGGCATTGCTCATGGCTTGGGCCTCCTGTCCCTGTTCGGGTCGGGGGCGATGATGACCGTTTCGGCGAGGTCATCGGGCTCGGGCGGCCGGGGAGGCGCTGCCGGAGGCATTTGGGGCGGTGCGGGCGGAGGCGCTTGGGGCGGCCGCAGGCCCTGCTGGGGAGCGGACATTAACACGGTTTGTTCCAGATCGTCGGCGGGGGCTTGGGGCGCTTCTTGTGAAGGGCGGATCAAGACGGTTTGCTCCAAATCCTGTTCTGCCGGCGGCTTGGCTGGCCCGGCCTGGGCCGGTGAAATGAGAACCGTGGCCTGAAAATCTTCCGGAGGGGTCGTGTTGGCCCCGCCGGCCGGCGGCGGCTGGATCAGCACCGTTTGTTCCATGTCCGGCGACGGTGGCGGCACGGGTGGTTTGGCGGGCGCCGCGGGTTGCGGCGCAGCCCCCAGGATTATGGTTTGTACGCAGTCGCCGTCTTCATCGGGCGGTGGCAGCGGCGCCATTTTTCCCCGGAGCGGCGGGACCGCAACCGCCGCCTTGGGGGCCGCGGCGCCATCGTCCGGCCACTGGGTCAGGATCGTGCGCAAGATGCCGGCGATGCGGGCATCCGCCTCCTCGGCGACCGCCTCGACCACCGCCTCCGGGATAGGGGCATCAGGGACAGGCGCCTCCGGGACCGGGGGGGCGACGGCCGGCGGCGCCACGGCGGCGGTCGGAACGACATTGGCCAGAGGCGCCTGAATTTCCCGGTGCAGGTCGTTCAGCCACAATCTATTCACATACTCCGACCCGATTGTGGGCGCAGGCAGCATGAGCATGTGGAAGGGATAGAAGCAGAGCGATGCCATGCGTTGATGCACCAGGGTCTGGGCCCCATAGCAGGCGGTGGTCTCGGGGCAGCCCACACAAGGCAACTCGTCCCTCAGCTCTTCCCGGCCGAGCAGGCGGCTGAAGGCTTCCACCAGGTACCGGGCATCGTGCACATGGCTCGGCGCCTGCTGCGAAACCTCACGCGCATAGAAGCTTTTCGGCTCCTGGCAGGAGGGGCAATAGAGGAAGCGCATCAGGCTGTCGCTGCAGGTCGGCAGCGCGGCGGCCCGCAGCATCCGATCATCCTGACACAGGGTCAAGACGCCGCCGCACTGCGGACAGAGGGGATGCGCAAACCGCTGCCGGTGCCGGCAATAGAATAAAGGACGCAGCGCGATCAAACCTCGCTGGGCATCGGTCTGTCCGGGCAAAAGCACCGGCCCCCGGCCTGCCGCTTGCGCCTGCAGCCGGACGGCAAGGGCTTGCCAAAAGGCCTCCACCTGGGAATTGGTCACAGGCCCCAGCGTCGATGGCGCTTGGGCATAATGGTCGGGCTGGATCAGCAGAAAAACGTCGGCCAGCGCCTGTAGGCCGTCCACGGTGACGCGGGCCTTCCAGAGGGCGGTGAAGGGGCCGGCGGCGTCCGGGGCAGGAAGCGTCAATGGGGTGCCATCGGCGGCCGTCGAAACATCGGTCAAGGTCAGGCGCAAGCCAGAGGCCCGACCCGCCAAATAAGGAAGGAGCGATAACCCTCCTTCGGTCGTCGGTTCCATCATCAGGGATCTATCCATTCAGAATAAGAACTACCAATTCTTGGTTGCTGCCCTTGTGGGGCTTCCCGTTGGGAGATGAACGGCCGACCCAATGTTCCCCGGAAATCTGATGTACGGCAAAAGTATAATGAATCCAGCACGTCGTCAAGTATTCATATCCAGGAGCAGATGCCCAAAAAGTGACAGAAGCCGATTGCTTACCTGTTCGATATCGTACTCTCGGCGGATACGTTGCTGTGCACATTCCCCCATTTGCGCCAGCTGAGGTGGAGACCTACGCAGCATCATCGCCATGGCATCGGCCAATGCGTGTGGATCGCCCGCGGGACATACAAAGCCGACCCGATCATCGACAAAATGCTCCGGCCCACCCGAACGCGTGACAATTAGCGGTAAACCGAAGCTCATCGCTTCAGCGGCAACAAGCGAAAAACCCTCGCTATAAGATGGCAGAATCAGATAAGCGCTTGATTGGTAGAAATCGCTCACTTTTTCCGGTGGGCTCATCCCGTGAAATGTGATTAAGGCATCGATTCCGAGTGCCCTTGAAAAGTCCCGGAGCACATCGCCCAGCGGGCCTTGGCCGACAATTCTAACCCGCGCGGCAATCCCTCGATTCTGCAGGATACGCACCGCTCGCAACAGATCCCCTACCCCTTTCACGGGAACGAGTCTGCCCACAAATAAACCGCACATCTCGCGGTCTGCCGACACCATGGGCCGATCGGCTGGAATGCGCACGCCGTTGGGGATAAAAGAGAACAGTCCGGGGTCTAAACCCAGTGAGCGCAGCTCCATTCCAATTTCCGGAGAAAGCACATTGATGGCCTGACACTGCCGATTGAGCCAGCGGACGATCGAGGCGCACGCAGGCAGAGACTTCAGAAAAGCGGCATCGCCTGCCGCCCCGCTGCATTCGCTGCTGACCACCAGAGGCAGGTCCAGAAGTTTGAGCTGTTTAAGAATGGCCGCCACGATGGCGGATTCTCCGATCATGCGGCAGTAAATCAGATCGAAGTGCCTGCCTCTGATTATCAGGAAGCCGGCCAGCGAAAAGAAGAAAGTCACGGCCCGGCTCAGCCTTGTGCCCCGCAGGGTCGGCAAATGAATGGTATCGATTGCGCCGTATCCCGGAACACGGATCCGCCCGCTGGGGACAGCATAACCGGCGATGGCAACCTTGTGCCCGCGACGGTGGAAGCATTCGGCCAATTGACGCGCCTGCACCTCGGCCCCCCCGATTCGATACGGAGATATATTGCTTAAGACCAGGATGCGCATGCTCACCTCACCCCTTTTACTTGTCACCGGATCTGACCCTGGAGAATTATCTCTGTAATGCGTTCATCCCAATCGAAGCGCAGATGTGCCGCAGCATCCCATTGCTGTTGGGCCAGGCCTGTCAACTTCTCCTGGGAAGCGTTCAAAATGCCGTTCAGCATTTGACGCCATCGTTCGGGGTCATCGAGCGGCAACAACTGCTCGAGCGGCAAAATCCATCGATGGGCGGGGATATCGCTGGCCAGCACCGGCACGCCGGCGGCGACGGCCTCCAGCACGGCATTGGGCATGCCCTCGTGCAACGAGGGCATTAACAGCAAATCCACATTCGGCCAAATCTTTTCACGCGCGACCCATCCCATGAAACGAACCTTTTCCCAGAGACCCAGTTTATCGATCAAAGATTCCAGCGCTCGTCTTTCCGGGCCAACGCCGAAAAACGAAAATTTCCAGTTGCCGGCCGTGAGTGAAGAAACCAGCGCGATGGCGAAAGAGGGGTTCTTGCGATCTTCCAAAATGCCCACCATCGCTATACGAATCTGACGCGCAGGGCATTTGCGGGGTTCCGCCTTCTTTTTAGACAGGTCGTTGGGGAGCACACCTTGGGTCGCGGGGCGCGCTTTCGTGTGTCGTCGGACCACGGTCTCGGTCAACTCCTGATTCACACCGACCAAATGGATTGCATGGATAGCCAGCCCTTCGATCAGCGTTTCAAGGGCCATTATCGGGTTTGCCCTGTCTTTGAGCCTGTGATTTTCCAGGGTATCCGCGCGTAAAAAACATGTGATCCGCGCACCTGCAACCCGCCGAAGCGGTCGCATCAGAAAGGCGTACGTCGGCCCGAAAGCGAATGCATGGGTAACCCGGTGGCGCAAGGCAATGGCCAGCAGCATCGGCGGCGCCATGAGGTGAAAGAACGCCCAAAATGTTAATGTATCGCTATGGCGCACCGGCCAGGGAAAGCGGTGGAAAAAGCAGCGCGGATGGTCGATGGGAAACGGCGCCAGGGCCAGATAGTGCACCGTGTGCCCCCGGTCCAGCAGTGCCCGCATGGCCCTGAACAGGCGCGTGCACAGTCCGCCCGGCTTGGGGCAGTAGTAGCAGGTCAGGACGGTCGCCATGGTCGCTCCGCCAGCCAGCGCAGATAGACGTAAAGCTGCCACAGGCGCTGGCCGTGGTCCCGTCGGCCGGCAAGATGGGCGGCCACCATCTGCTTCACAAAAAGCGGATCCAGCGGATGGGTCGTCTGCGCGAGCAGCGCCAGCAGCCGCTCCTGGAGCCCCTGGCGAAACCACTGGTGCACCGGCACGCCGAAGCCATGTTTGCGCCGGCGCCACACCCATCCGGGCAGCAGTTCCTGGAAGGTGTCGCGCAACATGCGCTTGCCCACCAGGCCCCAGCGGTGCCAGCGCCGTGGCAATGAGAACGCCAGCTCCACCACCCGGCGGTCCAGAAACGGCGAGCGCACCTCCAGGGAAAAGGCCATGCCGGCCCGATCCACCTTGGCTAGGATGTCCTGGGGCAGGTAGACCAGGGCATCGGCCGTCATCATGCGCTGGACATCATCCAGGGTGGTGCTCTCGGGCAGATGGGGCGTCGGATGCCCCTTGCGCCATAGATCGGGCGCCAGCCGCCGCAAATCTTCGAGGCTGTAGTAGGTGGGCGCCACATAGGGGCTCTCGGCGGCCATGCGGTCAGCCACATCTATAAACAGATGGGCCTTTTTCAAGAGGCTGGCGCTATGGTGGGCGCCCGGCTCGGGAAAAGCCTGAACCATGCGACGCGCCTTTTCCCTGAGCGTGGCCGGCAAGCGTGTGTACCAGCGCAGGAGCGAGCGGGCCAGATAGCGTTGATAGCCGCCGAACAGCTCGTCGCCGCCGTCGCCCGAAAGCGCCACCTTGACATGCTGGGCTGCCAGGCGGCAGACCAGGGAGGTGGGCAGGAGGGAGCCGTCGGCAAAGGGTTGGCCGCAAAGTTTCAACGCCGTATCCAGAGAGAGATCGCCCGCGGCCAGGGTCAATTGCGCATCCAGGTGCGTGCTGCCGCTGAAGGCGGCCATGCGCCGGGCAAAATGCCGCTCGTCGTAAGTCGCATCGTCGAAGCCCATGGTGAAGGTGCGGATGGGCCGTTGCAGACGGCGGGTGACGATGGCAACCATCAGGGAAGAGTCCACCCCGCCCGAAAGCAAGGCCCCCACCTCCACATCCGAAACCAGGCGGTGCCGGACACTTTGCACCAGGGCCTCTTTGAGCAGCCCGCAGGCTTGCTCGCGCGAACCGTTGAACCCGCCGGGGGAGAGCGACCAGTAGGGGCGCTGAACCATTGCGCGCCCCGGCGCCCACCGCAGCCAGTGCCCGGGCAGGAGTTCGCGCACCTGTCGATAGGCGGTGGTCCCCGGCAGATAATAGCCGTGGCGCAGGTAATCCGCCGTGCCGGCCGGATCTTCGCGCCAATCGAACCAGGAGAGCGGCCGGAGGGCCGGCAGCTCGGAAGCGCAGGCAAAGGCGTGGGCATCGCCCTGATAGTACAACGGCCGCTGGCCCATTCGGTCGCGCACCAGCAGCAGTTCCCGGGCGCTACGGTCCCAAAGGGCCAAGGCCCACATCCCCTCCATGCGCTTCAAAAACTCGGGGCCGTATACGACCAGCCCGGCCAGCACCACTTCGGTATCGCCCTGGGTCCGGAAATCCCAATGCGCCTGAAGCCCGGAGCGCAACACCTGGTAGTTGTACAGCTCCCCATTGTAGCTCAGGTGGTATCGGCCGCCGCCATCCGCCATGGGTTGACGGCTGCCGGGCAGATCGATGACAGCCAGGCGCCGGTTGCCCAGGCGCCAGGGGGTCTGACCGGCCTGACCGCTGCCGTCCGGGCCACGATGGCCCAGCAAGGCCAAGGCCTGGGCCATAACATTGGATAAAGCGCCTGCTTCCAGATCGGGACGAAAAGCAAAAGCGATGCCGCACATACGCGTTCCTGTTCGCTACTGTTGTCGCCGCCGGAGGACATCCCGATACAGCTCGGCATAACGCCGGGCCGCATTCTCCCAGCTCAGCCCCTGCTCGTCCACCCACTGCCGGGCATTGGCCGCCAGCCGCCGTGCCAGATCCGGCTCGTCCATCAAACGGCGCAGATGAGCCGCCAGTTGGCGCACATCGCCCACCGGGAAAAGTAAACCGCGCTCGCCGTGAAGGATCAACTCGCGCACGCCGTCGATATCGCTGGCCACCACCGGCACGCAGGCCGCCATGGCCTCCAGCACCACATTGGGTCGCCCCTCGCTGCGACTTGCCAACACCAGCGCGTTGCATTGCGCCAGGATTTCCGGCACCGCATCCGGCAAAATCGCGCCGGTGAAGGTCACCCGCTCGCTCTGCCCCAAACGCCGGACCAGTGCTTCCAGTGCCGCTCTTTCCGGACCGTCGCCCACGATCAACAAGCGAGCGGCGCTGTTCCCAGCCAGATCCACAAAGGCGCGCACCACCCCATCCACGTTTTTAAGGGCAATCAGATGTCCGATCACCGCCACCGTGAACGTCTGCCGAGTGCCAATTTGCGCCTTGTGGCGGAAACGATTGCCCACGCCATTGGCGATTACCGATAGCTTGTCCGTCGGCCCGGGCAGCCACCCGGCTACCCGCCGCGCCATGGCTTGCCCTACGGTCACCATGTGATCACTGAAAATACCACAGCACCGGATGGTCCACCGGAAGAGCAAAGATTTTTCAGCAGCACTCACATCCGTGCCCCGGAGGGTCGTCACCACCGGACGGCCCATCAATCTGCCCGCCACTCCGGCGATCACCCCGCACACCGACCAATGCGCATGGATCAGATCGGCGCAGCGTGCATATCTCAAGGTTTGTACAGCCAATGCCATGCAGAAGACCGGCGCCACCACCCATTGCCACGGACGATGACGCAACGCCACCGGAATACCCCCCTCTCCATGGGCGAGGGTTTGCCAGGCGCGGGGCGCGTAACCTACTCCGTGCACTTTTATGCGGTTCCCGCTTCCATAGAATTCTCCATCTCGATCCAAAGCAGGTGTGAGTACGGTAATCCGAATGTCTTCGGGCAGTCGCTCCAGCAGGCGCCGGACAAAAACACCGCTGTGCGGATATATGGTGGATGGAAAGGATGTGGTCAGAACGAGAAGGCGCATGGAAGAGCCATAACGTTAAGAACCCCAATTGTCAAAACAGTGTTTTTCGCTTTTCTACTGTTTATGGTTCCCGGGAGAATCACCTTTAGCGCCCGTTTTAACGCTATCCTCCGGCGGCCGCACCTGCTGCCGCAGCAGGCTGATCTGGCTGATCTGCTCGGATATCAGGCCCATCATGAAGATGAGCACCGCCGTGGTGAACATCAGGGCGCTCATATTGGTGAAGCGGCCGGCGGTGAAATAGGTATAAGCGTAGTTGATCAACCCCAGCAGGAACATCGTGGCCGACACCGGCAGGAAGATTCGGAAAGGCGAATAGAGCGTGCAGATCTTCAGGATGATCATGAAAAAGCGGATGCCGTCGCGCACCGGCCGGATGCCGCTGCGCCCGTGTTGCCGCGGCCGGGCGTTGATCGGCACATACTTCACGCTGAAACCGCTACGCAGCAGCACCAGGGTCATGGTGGTCGGCCAGGAGTACCCATTGGGCAGCAACGGCAGGATATCCCGGGCCAGTTCGGCCCGCACCGCCCGGAAGCCCGAGGTTAAATCCTGGATGGGAAAACCGGCCACATACGACGCCAGTCGATTATAAGCGCCGTTCATCATGCGCCGGGGCCAGGAAGCGTGCTGCCCGGGATTGCGCGCCCCCACCACCATGTCGTAAGGTCCCATTACTTCAAGTAAACGCGAGATATCTGCCGGATCGTGCTGGCCGTCAGCGTCCATGAAGATAAGAATATCGCCGATTGCGTTCCGGATGCCGGTCTTTACAGCCGCCCCGTTACCGATGTTGTAGGGGTGGTGGATGATCCGGGCACCGGATATTCCCCTAAAGTCTTCATGATCCGAAGAACCGTCGTCCACCAGCAAGATATCCGCTTGCGGAGGCTCAGCGCTGATAACTTTGAGTACGGTTGAAGCTACGCTGTTTTCATTGAAGGCAGGAATTATGATGGATAGCCGCATGCCTCATGCTTTAACGCACTTTTGCGGGTTTTTCCATTTAAAATATCTCATTGTTCACTTCAAGGCTGAAAATCCGGCAGCAGATAATCGGCATCGAGAATTCCGGTCATTTAACAGGCATTGGTTTGACTGATCGTGCTGGGGTTCGATCTTTTGAATGGATCTCACCAGTTTCCCGATCATAGGTGTACCCTTGGGGAATAGCCCTCTCACTATTTTTTTCGATAAAACCTTTTTCGATCAGCTCATCCAAAGAGCTCGGACGAATGCCGAATTGATTGATGTATGCATCGCGCGCTTGTTCCAACTGGTGAAGGCCCAACAATGTGGCCAGCCGATTTGCCAGCATTCCTTTGGTGACTTCATCCTCGGCCCGCTCCAACATCGTTTTCAAAAATGCGATAGCCGTCAGCGTCTGACCGGAGCGTTGCATCAACCTTGCTGCCAATGTGGCGGTTATCGGCGGCGCTCCAGGCAATTGTGAAGCTTCATGTAAATAGCGAGCGCCTTTTTCATTGTCCTTGAGATAATAGAAGTAATCGAAACCCAGAAAAAACTTAGGCTCCCAATCCCAATCCCGGTGCTTTGCATTGATGCTCAAAATCTCTATGGCCTTCTCGTGCATGCCTTCCCGCGATGCCATCATTCCTTGGGTATAGTAGGCGGTATGGAAAAAATAGGGGTCCAACACAATGGATTGCTTAAAAAGCGTCTGCATCGCCTGCCAATCATCCCGGGTCGTTTGATATGCACCGCCTTTAAAAACAGCCGCTTTCAAATTAAGGTAGTCCGCCATCAATCCTTTGAATTCACCGCTAAGGATACGGAGCAAGGTCGGGTCCACCATCAAGGCTTCCGCCCGGAGCTGTTCGGCAGGCAGATGGGCTCTATAATGATGGACTTGGAGGCTGGAAAGCAGAAAGCAGGCCCCCAGCAACAGGCCGCCAGCCATTTTGATTGCTTTGGCCACCGGAATCATCGCAATTCCTTGCGGTTAAAAATAATGGTGGTCAGCGTCAGAAGCACAGCGATATAACTCACCCCGTAAAGCGCTGTCCAAAGCAGATGCCCCCAGGGCAGTTCCAAGCCATACCCGAGATAGACTTTCAAATCGAAGGCACTCAGATTTGGGAAAACCCACGTCAAAACCTCCATGGCGGTGGCATAGAGCGGACCGGCTTGAAAGAATTGGCCTTCCTTCAGAATCTTCAGAATGGTTTCCAGACTGTTGCCAATCAGGTAGGTGCAAAAAGTAAACAGCATGGAAAGATATTCATTGGAGGTTAAAACCGTAAAGAAAAAGGCGGTCGCCATCAAGATCAGCAGCGCAATATATTGATACAGCAAGGTAAGAAGAAGAACTCCCCATGAGAAGTTACGGGGCACTTCCATTTCCGAAATGAAATGAATACCCAACCAGGTGGCCAGCAGGCCCAAGGTGCCGATGATCAGAATCGCGACCAGCACGGTAATTCCCACTCCGCAAAACTTGCCTAGAATGTAGGCTGAGCGGGATATGGGCCTTGCCAGTATCATACAAACGCTGCGCTGATGGATGTCTTTGGCGATAAGCGCAATCCCTAAAAAAATGACAATGGCGAGCCCGGCCAAGGTGATGGATGCGAAACCGAGATCCACCGCGACCTTTCCGGTGTCAAAGGCGAACAGCGGTATGATGGTCAGGTAGACCGCGCATAGCAGCACGGCCACGAACAAAATCCCTTGCAAAGCCCGATTGCGGATGCCTTCCCGAAAGGTGATGGCAGCAATGGAATCGATGTTATGCAGTTGCATGTTCCTCGTCTGCGGATTTGATCAGTTTAACGAATTTGCTCTCGAGGTCTTGTCCTGAATCCAGAAAGCTTTTCGCTTTCCCGCAAAAAAGGATGCGACCCCGATGAATAATGCCGATGCGATCGCACAAGGTTTCCACATCGTTGAGAATATGGGAGCTGAAGAAGATATTTTTGCCCTTGGCCTTCAGCTCCAAAATGATGTTCTTGAGCTGGTTGCGCCCGAGAGGGTCCAGACCGCTCATGGGTTCATCCAGAATCAAGGTTTGCGGGTCATGAATCAATGCCATGGCCAATCCCATGCGTTGCTTCATACCTTTGGAATAGGTATTGATCGGACGATGCTTGACATGCAGAATGGAAAGCTGATCGAGCAAGGGGTCAACCGCTCGGAGAAAATCATCGCGTCTCATTCCCGACGCTTTGGCGCCAAAGGAGAGGAGTTCCATGGCGGTCAGGTTTTCATAAAACCGCGGCCCTTCCGGAAGATATCCGATATTGCGGCGCGCCTCCGGATTGCCGGTCGGCATGCCGTTAATCTTCAGCATTCCCGCATCGGGCTGGGTGAACCCCATTAACAGATTGATGGTCGTGCTCTTGCCGGCCCCGTTGGGTCCAATGAAGCCGAATACTTCGCGAGCATGCACTTCCAGCGAAATTCCGTGCAAGATTTTTCTTTTCCGGCGGAAGTGTTCGGGATAGCTCTTTTCCACATCCGCCACATAGATGGGTAGGCTCATGATCGTTTGAATAGCAAAATTATTAGAGGGTTGCAAGCGATCAAAACCGGCGCCTTGGGTAAGGCGCCGGTCGGAGTTTCTCGATGATGCTATCAGGGGTCCGTTTTACTTCAGAGCCATCCAGGCGCCGCCATTGATGTTCGCATCGCCGCCACCGGCTACCCCCTCATCAGTAACTTCACCGGCTACTGGGGCCTGGTAAACTACGGTAGCAAAAACGGTGGCAACATCACCTTGGGTAAAATCATCGCTTTGCACATAGTAAATGGTATTTTCGGAATCCGAATCGATCAGGAAAGCGCGGTTTGCCTTTTCAGCCATCGCGAGCATGACATAGGAAGCATTCAGCCCATCGGTATCCACTTGGGCGATAACGCCATCGGGAACGGAGCAACCGGCGGCGCTGTTGGCGCCTGCAGGGCTCGTGCCGGCAACGCCGGAGCCCGGATCGTTTTGGGTGGCAGAAATGGAAGCACCGTTCAAAGCCGCATCGATTGCCGCACCACCACCGTTAGTGGCGGCAGCGGCAGCAGCCGAGATGGTCAAATTGTCAAAGCTCGGTCCATAGCAGGCGATATCCTGGTTCAGGGCCGCCTCGGCGCTTTTGAGCACGCCCACCGTTGAATCGCCCTTGGCGTTCAGGGCACGCATACGATAGGTGGCAAACTGCGGGATGGCGATGGCGGCCAGAATACCGATGATGGCGATAACGATCATAAGTTCGATGAGTGTGAAACCTTTTTGATTGCGTTTGATCATGGTCGGGTCCTCCTTGGACGTGTGAATGATTTCTTCTGTGTTAAGTCCGATGTTTCATCTTTTCTAGACAACGTGGTTTGATTTCTTTTGCGTTCGGCTGCAGGCAGCGCCCTGTTCCCACCTCCTTCGCGATTCAGTTTCTGTTGCGATGGGTAATAGCAATGGCTATGCCACTTATGAAAAACCGGCATCAAAGCCTTATTTTATTGTTATTACTATATAAATAATAATCTGCAATTCGCCCCCATCTGCCATAGCCATTGGGATGACATCCCTTGTCAACAATTTGCGGCGGCTTTGACAAAAAACGTCAGCCAGGAGGATTATCGGCCAACCATGGTTCTACCTTTATATATGGATAGAGGGAAAAAAGACCGGAGTCTCAAAAACGCCCTACCCCTGCTCCTCGATATTCAACTTATCCAGGCGGTAGCGGAACGAGCGGAAGGTGATGCCCAGCAGTTCGGCGGCTTTGTTTTTGTTGTTGTGGGTGCAGGCCAGGGCTTTGATCAGGTAGGCGCGTTCGATCTGGGCCAGGATGTCGTCGAGGGAGACGCCCTGGGCCACTTCATCCACGTCGAAGCGCTTGTTCTGGACGCCTTCGATCCAGCGGCGCTTGTGGATGGACATGGCCAGGCTGTCGGGGAGCAGGATGTTGGTGTTGGAGAGGGCCACCGAGCGCTCGATGAGGTTTTCCAACTCGCGCACGTTGCCGGGGAAATCGTACTTTTTGAGCATGTCGATGGCGTAGGAGGAGATCTTGGTGACTTTTTTGCCCATCTCCCGGCTGTATTTTTCCAGGAAGTGCTGGGCCAGGATCTTGAGGTCACCTTTGCGTTCGCGCAGGGGCGGCACTTTGATTTCGATGACGTTCAGGCGGTAGAAGAGATCTTCGCGGAAGCGGCCGGCGATCACCTCGTCTTCCAGGTGTTTGTTGGTGGCCGAGATGATGCGGATATCCACGCTGGCATCCTTGGTGCCGCCCACGGGGCGCACGACGCGTTCCTGGACGGCCCGCAGCAGCTTGACCTGCATGGGGATGCTCAGCTCGCCGACTTCGTCCATGAAGATGGTGCCGCCGTGGGCGGCCTCGAGCAGGCCCATCTTGTCCTGGCTGGCGCCGGTGAAGGCCCCCTTCTTGTGGCCGAAGAACTCGCTCTCCATGAGGGTTTCGGGGATGCCGCCGCAGTTGACCGGCACGAAGGGTTTGTCGGCCCGGTCGCTGTTTTCGTGGATCGCCTTGGCGATCAGCTCCTTGCCGGTGCCGCTTTCGCCGGTAATCAGGATGTTGGTGCGGGTTTTGGCCACCTGGCGCACCATCTGATAGATGTGCTGCATGCGGACGCTGTTGCCCACGATCTTGCCGAACTGGGTGCTATCGCCCATACCCTCTTCGACGCTCTGGGGCTCGGCCTGTTCGGTTTTGCGCTCCAGGGCATTGGCAATGGTCAGCTTGAGCTCCTCATTGTCGAAGGGCTTGGGCACATAGTCGAAGGCGCCCTCGTTCATGGCCTCCACGGCGGTTTCGGTGGTGGCGAAGGCCGAGATCATGATCACCACGATAGCCGGATTCTTCTTCTTGGCGGCCCGCAAAACGTCCAGGCCGGTGAGATCCCCCAGCTTGATGTCGGTGAGCACCAGGTCATAGTCGTTGGCCTGGATCAGCTCCACGGCCCGGCGGCCGTTCTCGGCCAGGGCGATGGTGTACCCTTCCTTGCCGAGCATGTAGTCGAGCAGCTCGCGCATGCTGCGTTCGTCGTCCACAATCAGTAATCGGGCTGCCATAGGAACCTTACCCTGTTCGGATTGGGGTTTCAATTGAGGCCCTGGGTCGGGGCGCTATGCCTTGAACGTCACCCGCCCGCCCACGATGGTCATCACCGCCTTGCCCTTCAAAGTCCAACCGTCAAAGGGCATGTTGCGACTCTTGGATTTCAGATCATCCGCCCGCAGCACGAACTCTTTTTGGGGATCGATGAGGGTCAAATCGGCCGTCAGGCCCGGGCGTACCCCGGCCGTCAGGCCCAGAAAGCGCGCCGGCGCCACGGCCATGCGCGTCACGAGCGTCTCCAGATCCAGCACCCCTTCGGTCACCAGGCGCAGGCTCAGGGGCAAGGCGGTTTCCAGGCCGATGATGCCGTTGGCGGCCCGGTCGAACTCCACCTCTTTTTCCTGGATAGCATGCGGCGCATGGTCGGTGGCGATGAAATCCAGGGTACCGTCGGCCAGCCCCTGGCGGATGGCCTGGCGATCCGCCTCGGACCGCAGGGGCGGATTCATCTTGGCCGAGGTGTTGTACCCTTCCACGGCCGCCTCGGTGAGGGTGAAATAGTGCGGCGCGGTCTCGGCGGTGACGGGCACCCCATCCGCCTTGGCTTGCCGGATGGCCGCCACCGATTCCCGGGTGCTCACGTGGGCGATGTGCACCGGCACGCCCGTAAGGGCCGCCAGGGCGATATCGCGCATCACCATGACGCTCTCGGCGGCATTGGGAATGCCGGCCAACCCCATGCGCGTGGCCAGGGCCCCCTCGTTCATGGCGCCGCCCTCGGCCAGATGCATCTCTTCGCAATGCGAGATCACCTTGAGCCCGAAGCCGGACGCGTATTCCAGCGCCCGGCGCATCAGCAGGCTGTTCATCACCGGCCGCCCGTCATCGCTGACCCCCACAGCCCCCGCGTTTTTAAGCTCGCCGAACTCGCACAAGCGCTCGCCCTTCAGCCCCTTGCTGATGGCGGCCACGGGATAGATCCGCACCAGCCCGGCTTCGGCCGCTTTGGCCAGGATCAGGGCGGTGATGGCCGGATCGTCGTTGACCGGATCGGTGTTGGGCATGGTGCACACGGCCGTGAATCCGCCGGCGGCCGCGGCCTGGCTGCCGGTGAGGATGGTCTCCTTGTACTCCTGGCCCGGCTCCCGGAAATGCACGTGCAGATCGATCAGGCCGGGGGTCAGCCACAACCCGTCGGCTTCGACGACCACGGTTCCGGGATCGACCTGCAACGAGTGGGCGGGCTGAACGGCCTCGATGCGCCCGCCGTCGATGAGCACGTCGCTGGGACGGTCCAGGTGGCCGGGATCGATGACCCGCGCCCCTCTAATCAGCATCGGCATTGCGCCCTCCTCCCAAGACCAGATACAACATCGCCATGCGCACGGCCACGCCGTTGGTCACCTGCTCCAAAATGATCGAACCGGGACCGTCGGCCACCTCCGGACTGATCTCCACCCCCCGGTTGATCGGTCCGGGATGCATGATCACCGCATCCTTTTTGGCCAAGGCCACCCGCTGGCGGTTGAGGCCGAAATGGCGGGCGTATTCCCGCTCGGTGGCCATGCTGAACTGCTTCTGGCGCTCTTTCTGGATGCGCAGCATGATGATCACATCCGCATCGGCCACGGCCGCCTCCACCGTGGGCGCCACCTGGGCCCCCAGGCTTTCGATGCCTTTGGGCATCATGGTGGGCGGACCGGCCAAGACCACCTGGGAACCCATCTTGATAAACCCCTCGCAATCGGAACGGGCCACGCGGCTGTGGGTGATGTCGCCCACGATGGCGATCTTGAGCCCCGAAAGACGCCCCTTGTGCTGCCGCACCGTCAGCATGTCCAGCAAGGCCTGGCTGGGATGGGCGTGGGTGCCGTCCCCGGCATTGATCACCGAGGCCTTGAGGCGCTTGGCCAGAAAATGGGGCGCACCCGAAAAGGCATGGCGCAAAATCACGACATCGGGCCGCATGGATTCGATGTTCCTGGCCGTATCCAGCAGGGTTTCGCCCTTGACCAGGCTGCTCATATCCGTCGAGATGGCCAGGGTGTCGGCGCTGAGCCGCTTGGCCGCCAGGTCGAACGAGAGCCGGGTGCGGGTGCTGGGCTCGTAAAAGAAAAGGATGACGGTCTTGCCCCGCAGGACAGGCACTTTTTTGATGGGGCGCTCGGAGATATCGCGCATGCTCTCGGCGGTGTCCAGGATCAGTTGGATCTCTTCGGTCGAGAGCGAGCTAATGTCGAGAATGTCTTTTCTGTCCAACGGCATCGCCACCTCTTGGAAACGTAAGCGAATAATCAATAAATAAAGTTTGTTAGACAGTAATTACGAAAGCATCAGTGGATAAGATCCCCCAACCGTTTCCAGCGCACGTCGAAGTCGCTTTTGTCCCAGGACCAGTAGATCATGAACGCCTTGCCGCGCACCGCGGAAACATCCACAAAGCCCCAGAAACGGCTGTCATTGCTCTCGTCACGGTTGTCGCCCATCACAAAGAGTTTGCCTTCGGGAACGACCACTGGCCCAAAATTGTCGCGCGGCTGAAAATCCTTCGGAAAGGTGCGCGAATCCACATGGATGGCCTGCGGGTGATCCTGGAGGGCGCCGTTCACAAACACTTTTTTGTTTTCGATGCGCACTGTGTCCCCCCCCAGGGCCACCACCCGCTTGATGAAATCCTTGGTGGGGTCCTCGGGATACTTGAAGACGATGATATCGCCCCGTTGGGGCGCTTTGATCGGGATGACCGTGACGTTGCTGAAGGGCAGCTTGACGCCGAAGATGAACTTGTTGACCAGGATATAGTCGCCGATCAGCAGGGTATTCTGCATGGAACCGGACGGAATTTTAAAAGCCTGCACCACGAAAGTGCGAATGAACAGCGCCAGGATAATGGCAATTAACAGCGCTTCGACATTTTCCCTGATTTTTCCCTTGGCGGGCTTGGCCGGAGCGGCCGCTTCCTTTTGCGGGTCATTTTTCAAAATCGTATTCAACCTCTCAAGTATCAGCGTCCATCGCCGCGATCATCGGTTCAAGAGATACAACCCCAGGCGCAGCACCACATTGGCCATTATGCCGGCAACGACATCATCCAGCACGATTCCCCAACCGCCCCGCAGACGTCTTTCCACGATCCCCACGGGCGGCAATTTGGAGATATCAAAAATTCGGAATAAAACAAAGCCGGCAATCGCTGTGCCCGCGGAAAAGGCAACGCCATGCAGCGCCACGACCATTCCCGCGATTTCGTCCAGGACAATGCTGCCGGGGTCATCGGCTTTGAGGATGCGCGCGGCTTCAGTCGTGATCGGGACCGACACGAGGATCAACAGGATCGAAAGCAGTGCGGCCGGCAGCCAGCCGATTTGGGCCAGCCCATAAGCCAGCGGCAGGCCGATCAAAGAACCCAAGGTACCGGGCGCCCTGGATGAGCGTCCGACAAACCCTCCGGTTGCCAGGAGCATGACGGCGTGGTGCCTTAAAAGCATGGCCGCTTTTAGTCTTTGGCCCGTCTTTTGTCAAGGCGTTGTTGGGGCAAGTGGGCGCAACAACAACCATTTTGTCTACTCCCGCCGGATCTCGAGTCGCCGGGCTCAATTCAAGGGCCGGACGGTGCGGCGGATGGTTTCATACACGCTTTGCAAAGGCAGGTTGCGCGCCTGGGCGATCCGGCGGCAGACCTCATATTCGGGAATCCAGCGCGGTTCGCCGTGCGGCCCGACCACCCGCTTGACCTCGAGCCGTCCATAATCCGAATCCACGCTCACCGTCTCACGGGGCAAGGCCACGCGCTGCACCTCGTGATAACGCACCCCCAGGCTGGTGGTTTCGGAAAAAAGGCGGGCGATGACGGTGTCCTTTTGTTCCGGCGCGCACAGTACCTGCACCAAGGTTCCGGGCCGGTTTTTCTTCATCTGGGCCGGCAGCCAGAACACATCCAGGGCGCCGTCGCCGAAGAGGGTCTCCATGAGATAGCCGAAGATCTCGGGATTCATATCATCGATGCAGGTCTCCACCATCACCAAGCGCTCGGCCGGCGCTTTGGCGGCCGCCCCGGCAGGCTCTCCCAGGACGACCCGCAGCAGGTTGGGCTGCCGGCTGATGTCGCGGGTCCCGGCGCCATAGCCGACCTTAACGATATTCAACGGCGGCATGGGGCCGAATTGGGCCTGGGTGCCGGTCAAGATCGCCGCGCCGGTGGGCGTCACCAGCTCCATATCGACATCGCCGCCATAGACCGGAACACCTTTGAGGATTTCGAGCACCGCCGGGGCCGGCACGGGCAGCACCCCATGGGCGCAGGTCACAAACCCGCGGCCCAGGGGCAAGGCCGAGGCGGCCAGCGCCTCGATGCCCAAATACTCCATGGCCAGACACGCGCCCACCACATCCACGATGGCATCCATGGCGCCCACTTCGTGAAAATGCACGTGGTCCGTTGGACAGCCATGCACCTTGGCCTCGGCTGCGGCGATGCGCTCGAAAACCGCCAGGCTGCGGCTTTTGACCCGGGGGGCCAGCGCGCTGTTTTCGAGCATGCTGCGGATATCGTCATAATGGCGATGGTGATGGGTTTCTTCCGTTTGAACGACCACCTGCACCGCCGTCACGCCATGACGGGTAACGGGACGGGCCTCCAGATCGAATCGATCCAGCGGCAGCGCCTGGAGCGACGCCTTAATCCATTCCAAGGGAACGCCCAGATGCACCAGGGCGCCCAAAGTCATGTCACCGCTGATCCCCGAGAAACAGTCGAAATAGGCAAAAGCCATTCTTTTTTCCTAATATTGGCAATATTATATGCGTTCGACGATAAACCATGGGTTGAGCAGCGATGTCTTGTTGTAGCGCATCTCCTCCCCGGTCCCATGGTTGACGACCCGGGCCCCGGCGCATTGGGCCACCACCTGGCCCGCGGCCGTATCCCACTCCATGGTCGGCCCCAGGCGCGGATAGATATCGGCCCGGCCTTCGGCCACCAGGCAAAATTTCAACGAACTGCCCGCCGAGACAAACTCCAGTTCACCCTTTGTGACCCGCAACTGCTCGATATAATGTGCAAGATCGGCCGTGGCATGCGAACGGCTGCCGACCACGGTGAACAAGCGCGGCGGCAGATCGGCCAGGGGCAGACGCCCGGCTGCCGCCAGCAGCGCTGCAAACGTTACAAATAACTGCCGCGCCTGGTCCAGCTTGAAAGCGCCCAGCCCTTCGGCGGCGAAGTAAAGGCTGTCCCGCACGGGAACGTAGACCACCCCCATGACCGGGCGGTGCGCTTCGATCAAGGCGATGTTGACCGTGAATTCGCCGTTGCGGCGGATAAACTCCTTGGTGCCATCCAGGGGGTCCACCATCCAGAACCGCTGCCATTGCCGGCGCTCCTCGAAAGCGATCGCCCGCCCCTCTTCGCTCAGGAGCGGCAGCCCCAGGTGTTTCAAGCCGGCCTTGATGATTTCGTGCGCGCGCTGGTCGGCAACGGTCAACGGCGAATCGTCGCTCTTTTTCTCCACGCCGAAATCGGTTTCATACACCGCCAGGATCTCCCGGCCGGCATCGATGGCCGCGCGAACCGCGGTTTCCAGATAGTCATTAGGAATCATCAAATAAATCCTTTTTGACCCAAGAAAAGCAGGATCTCCTGGGCCGACTCGTCGGGCGTCATGGTCGAGGTGTCGATGCGCACCTCCGGCGCGCTGGGGGCTTCGTAAGGATCGTCCACGCCCGTGAACCCTTTGATCAAGCCGGCCTTGGCCTTGGCGTACATGCCCTTGCGGTCCCGCTGCTCGCACACCTCCAGGGGCGTGGCCACATGCACCTCGATGAAACCGCCGTAGGTTTCGATCTCCTTGCGCAACTCCCGGCGCGTCTGGGTGTAGGGTGCAATCGGGGCGCAGATGGCAATGCCCCGGTTCTTGGTGATCTCGCTGGCCACGAACCCGATGCGGCGCACGTTGACATCGCGGTGCTCCTTGGAAAAGCTCAATTCGCTGGAGAGATTGCGGCGCACGATATCGCCATCCAGCAGGGTCACCGGTCGATCGCCGATTTCAAGCATGTGCGAATAGAGCACCTTGGCGATCGTCGATTTGCCGGCCCCCGAAAGCCCGGTGAGAAACAGGGTGAAGCCTTGCTGCCGCGGACTGGGGTACGCCTTGGCGATCTGGGTGGCCACTTCGCTGAAGGTGGCCCACTGGGGGATGTTGCGTCCCGAACGGATGCGCATGCGGATATCGTCGCCCGACATGGAAAGAACCTGCACATTGGGGGCCACCTTGTCCCGCGTCAGGAACTGATCTTCGAACGGCAGGTACACCATCTCGTCGAAGGCGATGATCTCGATGCCGATCTTTTCGGCATACTCCCCCACGATCCGGCGGGTCTCGGCGCTGTCGTAATAAGGTCGGCCGTTGCCGTCGCAGCCCGGATTGGCGTGATTATGACCGACGATAAAGTGGCTGCATCCATAGTTGCGCGCGATGATGGCGTGCAGCAACGCCCCGCGCGCCCCGGCCATGCGCGCCGCGAGCGGCAGCAAGCTCAAGTGGGCCGACGAAGGCGGATAGTAGCGCATCACCTCCTGATAACAGCGCACCCGGGTGTAGTAGTCGAAGTCGTCGGGCATGGTCAGCCCCACCAGCGGCAGGATCAGCAAGCCGGCTTTGGCCCTCTGCATGGCGGCCAGCGTCATTTCAAATTGCGGCCGGTGGATGGGGTGGCGCGTCTGGAACCCCACCACCCGCTTCCAGCCCAACTTGCTATAAAGCCGGCGCACCTCGCCGGGCGACTGGCGCAGGGCCTTAAAATCGAAGTGCAGCGGCAGGCTCAGCACCTCCAGCCGTCCACCGATGTAGTAGTGATTGGTGTCGGCGTACAGGTCGTTGACTCCCGGGTGCTGTCGATCCCGGGTGCCGAAGACCCGCTCGGCCTCTTTCTCCTTATCGATGGCCCAGATGGATTCCAGGTGCATCACCGCCAGCAAAAAGCCCTCGGGATCGCGAATGGCCAGGGACTGTCCGCTCTCCAGCCGCTCACCCTGCTTTTGGGAGATGCCCAGGCAGATGGGCACCGGCCAGCAGGTGCCATCCTGCAACTGCATGCGGTCCAGCACCGATTCGTAGTCCGAGCGGCCCATGAATCCGGTGAGCGGCGAGAGGGCCCCCGTGGCCAGCAGTTCGATATCGCACAACTGATGATCCGTGAGCGTGATGCTCGGCAAATGCAAGGACAGCGCTTTGAGCGTGTCGGCACGCGCTTGATCGACGATCAAGCTCACCAAACGCGCTGCACCGCTCTCAGACGACGGGGTCATTGATGGTTCCATGACTTGCAGCACTCCTGCCGTTTAGGGTGTGATTCAAAATAATCCTCAGCAACAGCCGGGCCGAGCGTACCATATCGTCCAGGCGCACGCTCTCGTTCACGGTATGGACATTTTCCATGCCGGTACCCAGCACGCCGGTGACGATCCCGTGCCCGCCAAAGACACTGGCATCCGAACCGCCGCCCGAACCGGCGCTGTACATGCTCTGCCCCAGCGCCTGGGCGCTTCGGGCGGCCAGTTGCACCACGTAATGGTCTTGGGGGATCTGCAGGCGCTTGAAATCCTCGTCCACCGTCACCTCCACCCAGGGACACCCGTCGGCCGGGCTTTGCTTTCCATCGACGGCGTTCTTAAAAGCGGCCACCATCGCTTCCGTGACCTGTTGCAGCTTGGCCTCATCGTGACTGCGGGCCTCACCATGCACCACAACCAGATCGGGCACGATGTTGGTGGCCACACCGCCTTCGATGAGGCCGAGATTGCAGGTGGTCTCGTGGTCGATGCGCCCCATGGGGAGTTGGGCGATGGCCTTGGCGGCCAGGGCGATGGCATTGATGCCTTTTTCCGGCGCGGCCCCGGCATGGGCCGCCTTGCCGTGAATGCGGAAAGTGAAACGGTTGGCCGACGGCGCGCGGGTGATGATCGCTTCCGGATTGCGTGTGTCCAAAACATATCCCACCCGCGCCGACAGATGCTCATAGGCCAGATGCTTGGCGCCCAGCAGCCCGATCTCTTCGCAGATGGTGAAGACCACCTCCAGCGGCCCGCACGGCAGATCGTTTTCACGGAGGCACTGCAGCACTTCCAGGATGATGGCCAGGGCGCTTTTGTCGTCCGCGCCCAGGATGGTATCCCCGGCGCTGGTAAAAACCCCATCCTCGAAACGCACCCGAACCCCCCGGCCGGGTTCGACCGTATCCATGTGCGCCGAGAGCAGCAACGGTTCGGCAGGGGCATTGCCCGGCCAACGGGCGATGAGATTGCCGCTGTCGCCGCCGACCTTGGCCCCGGCCTCATCCACTAGGGTTTGCAAGCCCAGGGCCTCCAGCCGCCGCCGCAACTCCCGGCACAGACGCCCCTCTTCCTTTGAAATGCTGTCGATTTGAACCAGCGCCTCAAACGTCTCGGCCAAGCGCTCGGCGCCGATATCTGGTTGACAAATTTCTTCGCTTGAATACAATAGCCCTCGCATTCTTACGGAAGTGGACAGCTCACTGGTGGGGCTCCCGGACTTCAAATCCGGTGTAGGGCGCTAGAACCGTCCTGGGTGGGTTCGATTCCCATGCACTTCCGCCATTTTTCTCTTTATATCAGCCGCATACGAAGCTTCACGTTGAACAGAACTACCACACAACCGCCGCGCCTGTAAACAAGCTTCTCCGAAAGATCAAGCCCTGCAAGCTATTCCGGCCATCGGCCAACCCTTACCCACAGAAAGGAGCAAAAGACCATGAGTCAGACCGAAACGTATCTTAAAGAGGCGTTTGCCGGCGAATCCCAAGCCAACCGCAAGTACCTGGCCTTTGCCGAAAAAGCCGACCGCGAGGGCTACAAGCAGATCGCCCGGCTGTTCCGCGCCGCAGCGGCCGCCGAGACGGTGCATGCCCATTCCCATCTGCGGGCCCTGAAAGGCGTCGGCACCACGGCCGACAACCTCAAGGAGGCCATCTCCGGCGAGACCTACGAATTCAAATCCATGTACCCGCCCATGATCGAAGCCGCCAAGGCCGAGGGCAACAGCCAGGCCGAACAATCCTTTACCTACGCCAACAAGGTGGAGATGATCCACGCGTCGCTCTACCAGAAGGCCCTGGACAAGATGGGTGCCCTGCCGGAGACCGACATTCATGTCTGCAGTGTCTGCGGCTTTACCAAAGAGGGGGAGGCCCCGGACGAATGCCCGGTCTGCAAAGCCAAGAAGAAAGCTTTTTTTAAGGTGGACTAGGGCCTCACCCCAGGCCAAAACCCGGGGCCTGCATCGGCAGGTCCCGGTGCCGGGAGAGGCCCCCAACCCGCATTAATTCCAACGATAGGGCGAGGCCGGCTCCAGAATCAGCGACAGCATGGCGCGGTTTTCCACATATTCATCCTCCGGATCGTCGGAGAAGACGGTCCGGTAGGCATACTCCAATCGGAAACGCATCCACGGCAGCGCCTGGTAAGCGATTCCCGGCCCTGCGCTCACGAAGTGATCTTCGGTTTCGGGATCTTCATCGATGTATCGGACATAGCGATAATCGGCGGCCACATCGCCCCGCAACCGGTTGGTGAACCCATACTCGGCGCGCGCGCCGAGCCCGCCGTAGACATTGAAGCCCCGATTTTCGGTGGAAAATGTATCCTGGGTATATCCGCTGTTGGCATTCAGTCCGATCGAGCCCCTGCGGAAAAGCCAGGCCGTGGTCAAATCGCTGATGAGGGTCGGACCTTCGTCATCTTCGCTGAACTCCCGGTCCCGGATCGCGTACCCCACGGCCACCGAGATGTTGGTGTTCTCGCCGGCGACATAGTTAAAACCGATCCCCGGGTTGTAGACCACATAATCCTCCACCTCATCGGCATCGGTGGCATCGGGTTCGTGATCATAGTTGGTGACCATGTGGGCATATTGCAGGAACATATCGAAGCGCCGCGAAAATCGCTTGCGCAATCGGAACTCGCCGTACCAGCTGTCGAAATCGTCGGATTCATCGAATATGCCCCGGGTGTAATCCCCGTGCAATTGAAAAGCATATTCATTGTCGACGAACCACCACACAAAATCCATATAGGGATCGTGACTTTCGTTATCCTCCTCGGTTTCGAGCCGGTTGTCGAGCATCGTGTGTCCATAGCCCAGCGCGATGGAATCCTCCCGGCCGAACTGGTGCTCAATGGCCACAGACGCGGTGTTGCGGGTGTAGCGGTTGCGGCCCCGGTCCTGTATAGAACTATCGATATCGTCCGCCGGGTCGTCGGAGATCGTAAACGCATCCCCGGCCGTGAACCGCGTCCGCCGCGCCATTTGCCAGTTGAACCCCATAGTCGCGTAGTGCCGCCAGGCATTGAGATCATCATTTTCTTTGTAGGATGCGTATTCCGGATCGTAAGCAAAGGTCAGGTCGGCCGTGGCCCCCCTGAATCCCAACGTCGCCCCGACGCCGGTGGTGGTGATGAAATCCTCTTCCTCGTCATCCGCCGTCAGATCCACATTGTCCGTGTACTCTTCGCTGACCCTGGCCCTGGGGCTGAACGTGACCTCCAAGGCCATCGCCTGGGAGAGGCTCATCACCAGCATCACAAGAACGATAAGCGTCTTTTTCATAAACAACTCCTTAAAAATACAAGTTGCAACCGGCAGGTATCTTCTTCCCCGTGGACAAAAAGCATTGTGTTTCGTTATAACGCCGGCAGCACGATGGCATGCCGGCCGATGAATAGGGTGCTCCGTGTATTCCATGGCCCGGTAATTATGTCAACCGCTTCCCCAGCAATTCCAGATCGTACTCGTACTCGTGCTCGAATGCGGCTTGCAGGCGACTCTCACCCCCTCTCCCAACCCTTGCCAACGAGCCGTCAGGTATTATTGTGGCTCGATTTGCTTTGCGCCGTCGCTATTCTGCCAATCATCGTCTCATGCTTGTTTTTAAGGCACGTTTTGTTATAACCATCATCACCTTTAAGTTCATTAATTTCATCCACATAAAAAGGGAGCCCCCATGAATTCGAAAGATTTTCGAAAAAATCTGACGGTCAACGGCCAAAACTACCTTTACTATGACATTCAGGAATTGGACGCCCGCAAGATCGCCCCCATGGGCCGCTTGCCTTTTTCCATCCGCATCCTGGTGGAAAACCTGCTGCGCAAACTCGACGGCCATATCGTGCACGAAGCCGACCTCAAGGCCATTGCCGCCTGGCAAAAAACCTACGCCGCCCCCGTGGAGATCCCCCACCACCCGGCCCGCGTCCTGATGCAGGATTTCACCGGCGTCCCGGCCGTGGTCGATCTGGCCGCCATGCGCGATGCGGTCAAGGCGCTGGGCGGCGACCCGGCCAAAGTCAACCCCCTGGTGCCCGTGGAGCTGGTGGTGGACCATTCGGTGCAGATCGACTACTTCGGCACCACCCTCTCCCTGGAAAAAAACGTGGCCAAGGAGTACGAGCGCAACGGCGAACGCTACAAACTGCTCAAATGGGCCCAGAAGAGTTTCGACAACTTCAAGGTGGTGCCGCCCAACTCCGGCATCTGCCACCAAGTCAATCTGGAGTACCTGGGCCGGGTGGTCATCGCCGAACAGACCCCCGACGGCCTGCTGGCCTACCCCGACAGTCTGGTGGGCACCGACTCCCACACCACCATGATCAACGGCATCGGCGTCATGGGCTGGGGCGTGGGTGGCATCGAGGCCGAAGCGGTCATGCTGGGCCAACCCTATTATATGTCCATCCCGGAAGTCGTCGGTGTGCGCCTCAGCGGCCGGCTCAAAGAGGGCATCACGGCCACCGACCTGGTGCTCAAAGTCACCGAAGTGCTGCGCAAAAAAGGGGTGGTGGAAAAGTTCGTGGAGTTCTTCGGCCCGGGCCTCAAGTCGCTCTCGGTCACCGACCGCGCCACCATCGCCAACATGTCGCCCGAATACGGGGCCACCATGGGCTTCTTTCCGGTGGACGAAAAGACCCTGGAGTACCTGCGCCTGACCAACCGCGAAGCCCAGGCCCGCCTGACCGAAGCCTACACCAAAGCCGTGGGACTCTTCTACACCGAGCAGGCCTCGCCGGAGTACACCGATGTGGTCGAACTCGACCTCGCCACCGTCGAGCCCGCCCTGGCCGGCCCGGCCCGGCCCCAGGATCGCATCGCCCTGTCGGACATGAAAGGCGCCTTTGCCAAGATCTTAGGCTGCGAATACAAGCGCGACACCGACCTGCCGCGCATCTCGACCTTCCACGACGAATCGGGCAGCCAGACCCGCCGGCCCCTCAAGTGCAACCCCCTGGCCCAACGCGAAATGGAAATCACCCTCGGCGACCGGCCCACCAAGATCGGCGACGGCCATGTGGTGATCGCGGCCATCACCTCGTGCACCAACACCTCCAACCCCCACGTGCTGATCGGCGCCGGCCTGCTGGCCAAGGCCGCCGTGGAGCGGGGCCTGAAGGTAGCGCCGGTGGTCAAAACCTCCCTGGCGCCCGGCTCCAAGGTGGTCGTCGACTACCTGCAAAGCGCCGGCCTGCTGCCCTACTTCGAAGCCCTGGGCTTTCACCTGGCGGCCTTCGGCTGCACCACCTGCATCGGCAACAGCGGGCCGCTGAACCCCATCATCGAAAAAGCCATCACCGACCACAACCTCAACGTGGCCGCCGTGCTCTCGGGCAACCGCAACTTCGAGGCGCGCATCCACCAGAACGTCAAATCCAACTTCCTGGCCTCGCCCATGCTGGTGGTGGCCTACGCCCTGGCCGGCCGCGTGGACATCGACCTGACCATCGAACCCATCGGCCTCGACCCCAACGACCAACCGGTCTACCTGGATCAGTTGTGGCCCGCCTTCGAAAGCATCGATGCCCTGGTCAAGGCCCACGTCCGCCAGGATCTGTATGCCCAGGAGTACGGCCGCATTTACGACGGCGACCAGTTCTGGCAGGCGCTGAAGATCGCCGAAAGCACGACCTACGCCTGGGAAGCCGACTCCACCTATATTAAAAGGCCCCCCTACTTCGACGACTTCCAGCTCCAAGCCGCCGCCGGCGCCAGCGCCGTGGCCGATGCCCGGGCCTTCCTGGTGCTCGGCGACTCGGTCACCACCGATCACATCTCCCCGGCCGGCGCCATCTCCCCGAAGTACCCGGCCGGCCAGCACCTCATCGGCAAGGGCGTCGCCACCGAAACCTTCAACTCCTACGGCTCCCGCCGCGGCAACCACGAAGTGATGATGCGCGGCACCTTCGGCAACGTGCGCATCAAGAACAAGCTGGTGGCCCCCAAAGAAGGCGCCTACACCCTCAAGTTCCCCCAGAAGCAGGAGATGTTCAACTACGACGCCGCCATGCAGTACAAAAGCGAGCACATCCCCCTGATTGTCCTGGGCGGCAAAGAGTACGGCACCGGATCGTCCCGCGACTGGGCCGCCAAAGGCACCACCCTGCTGGGCATCAAAGCCGTGCTGGCCGAATCCTTCGAACGCATCCACCGCAACAACCTGGTGGGCATGGGCGTCCTGCCGCTGATCTTCAAACCCGGCCAAAACGCCGCCTCCCTGGGCCTCGACGGCAGCGAAACCTACACCATTGCCGGCCTCGACGCCATGGCCCCGCGCAAAACCATCCACGTCCAAGCCACCAAACCCGACGGTCAACAGATCCAATTCGAGGTCACCGCCCGCCTCGACACCGACGTCGATGTCACCTACTTCGCCCACGGCGGCATCTTGCCTTATGTGTTGCGCAAGCTGATGGGCGCATAAACAAAAAGCCCCGCAACCCCATCCTGTGAATGACTGGAAGGGTTGCGGGGCTTTTATAATAAGAAGATCGCCGAAGGGCGACCGGTGGTCGCCCTCGTGATCGCTCATCGCCCTCAGGCATGTGCGAGAGATATGGAATATGGATGTATATTTGACACGCCAAGGATAAATCTATATATACATCTATACACTACATATCTACACATACAGGAGGTGCCTCGTGGAAGCTGTCAACGCATTAAAATTACGAAATCATCTGGGTGAAATACTCGATCGCCTGGATGCCATTGGAGAACCCATTCTCGTCAGCAAAGGCAGGAAGATCAGAGCGGTTCTGATCACCCCCGAGCAATTCGAAAAACGCTTCGTCGATTGGCAGACCCAACAGAAGAAAGCCGAACTGCTCGAGAAGATCAGGGGGCAGCAGTCTGAAAGACAGGGAGACAAAAGCAGCGTGGAAATTTTGCGTCAATTAAGGGGATACGAGCGATGATCTTTGTGATCGACGCATCCGTCGCAGTCAACTGGCTGCTGAAAGAGGAGACGCACCCTCATGCTGAACGGGTGCTGGAAAAGCTGATAGAAGCTCCAGAATCTTTCGCCGTGCCCGAGCTTTTTGGGTTCGAGGTGTTTTCAGTCCTTCAAAGGACGCATACGAACGGGCTGGGGGCCTTCATCCGAGGCATCGTTCCCATTCTTCAATCCGGCATATTGCGCCAACCCATGACCGAAGAACTGGCAAGCGATGCAGAACTCTTTCTTCAGCGCGGGTTGACCGGTTACGATGCGTGCTATGCCTCACTGGCCAAGAGCTTGGAAGGCCAATGGCTGACCTTCGATAAGAAAGCGCATAACGCGATAAAAGATACAGGCGTTTCTTGTTTCCTTCGGGACACGCTCCCCGAAGCATTGAACTATGGCCTCCGCAACGCCATCAAGGTCGGGCAAGGCAACCTCTCCGAAAATATTAAACAAGCACGCGAGCAAAGGGCATCCAAACATAAATGAAACGCCTTGCTCAAACCTTCCTTTGCAGCAGCGCCACCGCCTCGATGTGAAACGTGTGCGGGAACATATCCACCGGCTGCACCTCCACCACATCGTAGGCCTCTTTGAGCAGCACCAAATCCCGGGCCATGGTCGCCGGGTTGCATGACACGTAAACGATCTTAACCGGCCCCAATACCATCGCTTGTTGCACCACGTCGGCATGCATACCGGATCTGGGGGGATCGATCACCATCACCTCCGGGCACAGCCCCACCTGGGACAAGGTGTGGCGCACGTCGCCGGCGATGAAGCGGCAGTTCCGGATGCCGTTGCGCTCGCAATTGCGCCGGGCATCCTCCACCGCGCCTTCGACCACCTCCAGGCCGATCACCTCCCTGGCCTGATCCGCCAGGTAAATGGCGATCGTGCCCGTGCCGCAATACAGATCCAGCACGGTTTCTGCGCCGCTCAAGGCCGCATACCCCTTGACCACCCCATAAAGGCGCGCCGCCCCCCGGGTGTTGGTCTGAAAAAAAGAATTGGCCGACAGCTCGAAAGTGAACGGCCCGATCTGTTCCCGGATCACCCCCGGACCGTGCAGCGTGATCTCGCGCTCCCCCGTGGCCACACCCGACACCCGGGTGCTGATGTTGTTCACCACCGTGGCGATATTGGGATAACCGGCCGTCAACGCCGCGGCCAACGGCCGCACCTCGTCCAGGGCCTCCCAGGAGGTCACCAGGTTGACCATCCACTCGTCGAAGGCCACCGAGTGGCGCAGCACCAGAAAGCGCCAGAAGCCTTCATGGCTGCGCAGATCGTACGGCGGCAGCGCTGACGCCTGGATATGGCGGCGCACATCGCCCAGGATGCGGTTGCCCAGCTCCGGTTGCAGCAGGCACGCCTCGACGTCCATCACCTTGTCGAAGGTTCCCGGCACATGCAGCCCCAGGGCCATGCCCCGCACCACATCCTCCCGGTCCAGCTCTTCGGGCAGCAGCCAGCGCCGGTTCGAGCAGGAGAACTCCATCTTGTTGCGGTAGCCGTAAATCTGCTCGCTGCCGATGGTCGCATGCACCGGCACATCCTTGATCAAAGCAATGTGCTCCAGCGCATCGCGCACATGCTGCTGCTTGTAAAGCAGTTGATAGCCATAATCCAGAAACTGCCACTTACAGCCGCCGCAATGACCGCTGCAGGCACACGGCGGCGTCACCCGCTGGGCCGACGGCGCCAGCAGCTCCACCACCCGCGCCTCGGCGTAGCTCTTCTTTTTCTTGACCACCTGCGCCAACACCCGATCGCCGGGGACGGTCCCATCCACGAACACCGCCATCCCCTCCACGCGCGTGATCCCCTTGCCGCCGAAAGCGACCTGATCGATCGTCAGCTCGATCAGTTGTCCCTTTTTAACCGTCATGATATGGACCGCTCACTTTAAGAAAGCCCCCCGCCGCAGCAGGAGTACCGGTTTAACTCAATTCAAACGCCCGCATCGGCCCCCGCTTTGCGCTTGGACCACCGCGGCCGCAGCGACAACCCCGATCTTTACCATGCCCCCCAGACAATGCAAAGCCATTCCGCCACCGGCGCTGCCTGGTTCGATCGTACTCGTACTCGAAAAGGCCCATCACCGCTAAAGCGGTAAAAATGATCTTTTTATGCATATTTCACGCGAAGCACGCCTAAAATATTGACAAAATACCGCCATAGCAGTAAATTTGCATCAGATATCACTATTTGATCAAATTCTGACTAGTTACGCGCTAAAATAGCTGCCATGGCGGTAAAATTAAGCATGGAAACAATCCCGAATCTTGGCCCGATCGTCCGGTACCACCGCATGCAGGCAGGACTGTCACGGATCGATTTAGCCGATATCGCCGGGGTGGGCAAGACGGCTGTCTATGACATCGAAAATGGCAAAACAACGGTTCGGCTGAATACCCTGCTCAAGGTTCTGGAAGCCCTCAATGTCGCCATATGCCTGGAAAGTCCGTTGATGGATCGATATAAAGAAGGTGCCGATGCGCAAGGCTGATGTATTCATGCACGATATCCACGCGGGCGTTCTGGAAGAAATCTCACCGCGGACGGCCTTTCGGTTCACCTATGACCCGACCTATGTCGGCCCCCCGGTTTCCCTGACGGCGCCTGTCAGACCCGAGCCATACGCATATGATACCCTCCCGCCTTTCCTGGAAGGGCTACTGCCCGAAGGGTTCAATCTGGAGGCCCTCCTCCGTGCCCGGAAAATCGACCGACGAGATCTTTTCAGCCTGCTGATGGCCGTGGGCACCGATATGGTCGGAGCGGTCACGGTGCGGAAGGGGCAATGAGCATCTGTCCCATCACCTATGAAGCATGTGAAGGGAAATACTCGCCCCAGGGCCTGCAGAAACTGTCCCCCAGCCTCAGGCAGTTGAATGACCTTCCCTATACCGCCGCGGACCAGGTTTTTGAAGCCGCGGCCCGGGCCCCGAAAATGTCGATCCAGGGGGTTCAGCCCAAGCTCAGTGCCATTTTGAACACCCGCAAAAACGGGTTTGAGCTTGTAGATACCGGCGGCCGCTACATTTTTAAACCCCAAAACCCCCTGTACAGGCATCTTCCGGAAAACGAAGACCTTTCTATGCGCCTAGCAGCCGCAGCCGGCATTACGGTGCCGCTTCACGGGCTGGTCTACTCCAAAGACGGCTCAATGACCTATTTTATCCGGCGGTTTGACAGGGCGGGCAAAAAAAAGATTGCCGTGGAGGACTTTGCTCAGCTTCTCGGCCTGAGCCGGGACACCAAATACGATGCCTCCATGGAAAAAGTCGCCCAGGCGATTGACCAATACTGCACCTTTCCGGCAGTGGAAAAAATAAAGCTGTTCAGACTGACCCTGGTGAATTTCCTCATCGGCAACGAGGACATGCATGTCAAAAACTTCTCCCTGATGACCCGGGACGGCAAGGTGGCGCTCACACCGGCCTATGACATTATCAACACCTCCATCGTGTTGGCCGAAGCAACAGAAGAGATCGCGCTGCCGATCAAAGGAGAAAAGCGCAAGCTGGGGTCAGAGATTCTGGTTGACTATTTTGGCCGGATTCGACTGGGGTTGAACCCAAAAATCATTTCCTCTCTATTGAACGACCTGAAAGGCCTGGCGTCTGATTGGGATAAACTGATCGGAGTAAGCTTTTTGCCGGACGAGATGAAAAGAAAATATAGATTGCTGATAGAAACGAAAAGAAAAAGCCTGTTTGGCTGCCAGCAGGCCCTTTAAATACCGATTCAAGCGCACCGGCGAGGATTCATGCCCACCCAGCAAACCATTCGCTTCATCTCCGACGGCCATCAACTGGTCGGCGACCTGCATCTCCCCGACGCCGGCCACGCCCCGGTCGTCATCGGCTGCCACGGCCTGCTGGCCAACCGCCAATCGCCCAAGCAGATCACGCTGGCCGCAGCCCTCAACCGCCTCGGCCTGGCCTATCTGCGCTTCGACCACCGCGGCTGCGGCGACAGCCAAGGCACCTGGGACAGCCGCACCCTGCTGGCCGATCGCTGCCGGGACCTTTACCATGCTATCCAGACGATGCAAAGCCATTCCGCCATCAGCGCCCTGGCCGGCCTCTTCGGCAGCAGCTTCGGCGGCACCATCGCCATGGCCACCGCGGCAACCCACCCGGTGCCGCGCATCGTCACCTACGCCGCCCCCATCAACAGCCAAAGCGTGCACCAAAAAGCCGCCGCCGATCAGATCCAATCCCACAACGCCCTGACCACCAACGACCTGGCCGCCCTGGCCTTCGACCTCCGGCCGCAACTGCCGCTGCTCGCCAACATCCTCGTCCTGCACGCCCAAGACGATGAAATCGTCCCCTGCGACCACGCCCGCCAGATCTACCAAGCCGCCCGCGAACCCAAAAAGCTCATCCTCTTCAGCGGCGGCGACCACCGCCTCAGCGACCCGCACCAACAGCATCAGTTCGTCGAGGCCTGCACCGCCTGGTATCGCGATAAAGCTTAACCGAAATAAAAAAGCAGCCCGGAGGCTGCCGCTTAAAGAAACAAAAGCGAAAAGGAAAATTTAGAATTCTTGAGGCCACTTCATCGCGCCGTGCACGCCCGCCGCCGCTCCTGGTTTGTCCGCAGCGATAAACTCAACGGCGCTGTCCAGATTGTCAAGGGTTAGCCCGCCTCGAACGTCAATAACATCTCCGCCGGCAAAGCCTTTCTGAAATGCCGATCATTTGAAACGAAGAGCGCTACATTATTGAGCAATCCGGAAGCTATGATGAGGCTATCCACCGTACGCAATATGGACCAGTCGATATGATCGTCATTGCCGATTTTCGCTATCACTTCCATGGTGATCGGTTGACAATGGCAATTGGGAAAATTCACCAGATAATCTCTTACCTCAAAAGCGATTGGATACTGCGCCTGCCGAATAGGACCTTGCATTACTTCCCCGATGGAAAGCACAGACACAACCCCCTCGGTATCCCCATTTTCTATGGCGGAAAAAAGCAGTTGCGCCAAAGGGGCATATGGCTGAACCGAATCGGTCAAATAAATGATAATGTTGCTGTCGATTAACAACTTGCGGCCGGCGATCGCCTTCTTCAAGGCCCCCTGGGAAATCATTAACTTCGATCCGCCCTTTCCTCATCGATGTATTTATCGACATCTTCAGACGTTCTGGCAATCGCCGGCTTGGTCAGTCCTGCCAGTTTCTCCGTAAAAGACGGAACGGCCCTTAAAATAAGAGTATCCTTTTCCCTTGTTACAAGCAGCTTTCCGCCAGGCATGATCTCGAGGGACTTACGAAGCGATGCGGGCAGCACGATATACCCTCTGCTGGAAACGGTTACGGTGATAGCTTCCATGCTGCAAACTCCCTTTTATTGCACATAATGACCATATTTACAGCCGATCTAACAACTGTCAACATTTTAATTTTTTTGCTGTAGATCAAAGGCCTTGCCCCCTCACCCCACCGCACACCATTTTCCACTAGCTTCGCCCTTAGCGCCCGCCTATCGCCCTGCCCCCATGCACCAACCATTGCACCCCGGCACGCATCTGCGCAACGATCGATGACGCGCATGACGCAACAATCGTGACAGTTCCGACCACGCCACCAAAGGTTATTAGAAGTGGTTTTAAAACCTTCAATCGCGTTCAAAGCAAAGGCGGGGTCAGTTGTCCAACCGCATGAACACACTTAATATGGTTAACAGATCGCCCCAACGCCAGATTTGGGCGCGAGGGGAGGTTTTGAAACCACTTCTATACAGAATATTAAGCTATCGCTTTGGATAGGATTAGAGCAGGCGCGATATGGTTCGGATGATGATACCGGCGTTGTCGATGCATTGTTGGGCATCTTCTTCCAAGAATACTTCTTCGGGTGTCAGGTCGGGCAGACCATCCGGATACCTTGCAGTGATGTAGTAGCGATCCAGGAGGACTGCGTTTCTTTTCAGCGGTTCAAATTCTTTGTAGGTATCTATGTCTATGTGCTCTAAATCCTGGATCAGTTTTTTTATGGAATGTCCCCAAGGATCGGCATCCAGGAAAAACCAGATGGCCTTCATCGCCTTTTCGCCGGCTTGTTGGGACTGAAAGCAGGCGTGGGCGTATTTGCCATGTTCGAACAGGATCACAGCCGCCGAAAGATCTCCTTCGGCGGTTCTCAGCCATCTTTGAGCTTGCTGGCGGTTTTTCTCAAGACTCATAAATGACGGCGCCCTCTTTGAGAATTCGCCTGATGAACGGCCTGTGCGATATGTTTATCAATTCTTTCGGCGTATATATCAACATATCGATGGACTTGTCGGGAATGACCAGGTGGATCTTTTCATAGGCTTCGTAGCGCTCAAAAAAACGCTTCTCGGTTTGGGCAACGATCAATAGATCCAAATCACTCTTTTTGGTTTGGCTTCCTCTCGAAACGGATCCAAACAATATGGCTTGTTTGGTTTGGCTTCCTTGGAAAATGGGCCGCAGCAGATCTTTGATTCGTTCTATTTCATCTGTTTCCATCAGCTTTAGCCCCCAAGGTTCACTCGATAAATTACCGTATCAATATTCCTTACGTAACTCAAGCGAGGCTTCCCAACCCACCGTTGCATTATCTGCAGGGATGGCCGGCGTAGGGGCGACCGGCGGTCGGAAATCCAGAACCTTACGATGTATACCGCGCTCTACCCGTTGACATTATGAGACCATGGTCATGATCAGGTCATATTTCCATCAACAGACAGGAGCTGGATGCAACCGTCGTCACCAAAAATGAGAAGATATTGAACTACCCCCACATAAAGTCAATCTGGTAACAAGAAAACTGCAGCCCCGCACAAGTCCGCGTCATGCCGTTTTCCGCCCCGCCGGCAGCCCCAGCCAAGCGCCCAGACCCGCCCCCGCCGTATTCATCATCAAATCCAACAACGAAGAATCCCGCGACGGTATCCAGGCCTGCGTCACCTCCAGAAACAGACTGAACAAAAAGGCCGCCCCCACAGCCACCCCCCAACCCCAGCGCCCGCCCCTATTCGCAACCCTGCCCAGCAACCCGCTGAGCATGAACCCCAACGGCACGAACCCGATCAGATTCAAAACCACATCGCTCAGCATGTGCCAGCGCGATTCAGAGGAAAAGGAAAACCGCGGCCACTGCAAAAACTCCATCTTCAACACACTCATCAAAGGCGGGACTTTCAGATCATAGCGATCGCCCGCCGCCCCACCCGCCCGATTGACCACGCGCCCGCCTGACAGTTGATCGAAGCGGTAGCAGATTTTGGGCGCCGCCGACCGATCCGATGCAAACCCATCTTCCCCCGCCGCCCAGCGCGCATAATGGGCCTGCAACCGCGAACCCGCCAGGGCCCGATCGTACAACGCCAACCCGCCGATCGTCCCGCTCCAGGCATGCTTGGCATACACACTGTTGCCAAGCACCAAGCGGGCCTGTCCCCCTTGGTACGGGTAGGCCAGATGCAAATTGGCATTGGCCTTCGCCAGGCGCCCCTCCACATAAACCGCCGTGCCCCCTTCCCCGGCGACAATCGCCAGCCAAACCGGCCGCACCCCCACCGGACTTAAATCCACATAAAGCTTGGGCACCCCCTGCCGGCTATCATAGTCATTCCCGTTCATGAGCACCAACCAGTGGCGCCATTGCCCGATCAGCAATTGCCGTTTGTCCGAACCCGCATGCACCGACAAAATATAACGGAAAGACGGATTGCCCAAATCTTCCACCCGCAACAGCATTTCGATCGTCAACCCGGCCTTGCGCGCCTCGCCCCCCTGGCCGGCAGCAAAAAAATCTTCGGTATAGGCGATCGCCGAACGCCGGAAGGAAAGCCCCTCGGACGCCGACCATTCCACACGATTCACCGGCCGATAGCCCTTCAACCGAACCCCGAAATAAAGCATGCCCACAACGATCACCAGCGTGACCCCCACCAGTATGCCCAAAGGTGCTTTATGCAACCACTTCAAACCAAATTTCCTTTTATGTTCTCAAGTGCCCCCGCCCTCACCCCAGCACCGCCCTCTCCTCCATATCAAGCACCGCACCAGCAATCAATAAAACTGCTCCGCTACCCGCGAAGTTCACCATCGGCCTCACAAATTAAAAGCTTGGCTGACAGCCCCGCCTCCTTACAATAATTTGACCCGTAGAGACGCAATATTTTGCGTCTCTACATGGCCACGCGACCCCAAGGGGCCCCTCCGCCCCGCTCGGGAATGGGTAGCCGGGCATCCATACCCAACTCAAAAGCGCCCGAATTGCGCTACCCCCACATAGATTCAGTCTGGTAGATGTCGTAGATGTCTTCAGATCTTGACAACCCAATCATTTGATGCCAAAAACCACCCTCGACAATCTTCGACCGGTCATCTCGCAATCAGCCCAAGCTCAATAGCATAACCCCTGCGCGCCAACAGATCGCACCTCCAGCGGTCACACCGACAAACGCTACCCAAATACTTCAACAGGCAGCACCCCATGCCGCCCCCCGTAGGCCCCCCTGCGCCTATGCGGCCCTCGGTATGCGGCCGGCCGCCCCACAGGAGGAGCAAATGACCAAACGCGCGCTGTGCATCGGCATCAACGACTACCCCGGCACCGATTTCGACCTCTCCGGCTGCGTCAACGACGCCCACGACTGGGCCCAGGCCCTCACCCGCTTGCCCCTCACGGAACTGCCACCATGAAAAAATGGAAGGTGCTTGACTTAAGGTCCCCGTACCCCTTCAACAACATTATACCCTTGTCGATATATTCCTTGGTAGGTATAATCTCCATGAAATGGGAAATCGAGTAGACAGACGAGTTCGCTCAATGGTGGGATGGTCTCACCGAAGGTGAACAAGAATCAGTGCGAGCCACTGTTAAGCTGCTGGGCAATTTCGGACCTCAATTACGTTTTCCACATTCCAGCGACATAGTAGGCTCGCGCCATGGCAATATGCGTGAACTGCGAATTCAACATAGTGGTCGCCCCTATCGTGTACTCTATGCCTTTGATCCGCGCCGCTGCGCAATTCTTTTGATTGGTGGCGATAAAACCGGCAAAGATCGCTGGTATGAAAAGTATGTGCCGATTGCGGATCGGCTTTACGACGAACATTTAGACGCTTTACACAAGGAGGGCCCGAAAAATGGCACGTAAATTTGCTGAACTGGAGGCCAAAATGTCGGCGCAAGCAATCGCCCGCTCCGACGCTCGTTATCGGGAAATGCTTGCGGAGATGCCGCTTCACGAATTGCGCCGTGCCAGAGGTTTATCTCAAGAGGTGCTGGCGAAGGCTCTCCAGATCAAACAACCCAATGTCGCTAAGCTGGAAAAACGGACCGATATGTATATTTCCACTTTGCGTTCGACTATTGAGGCGATGGGAGGTGAACTTGATATTGTGGCAAGGTTCCCGGACGGCGCAGTAAAAATTACAAACTTTTCGTCAATCGGAGAAAACGAAACATCCGCAACCTAAAGATCTTCAAACCACACGTGCACCGCCGCTTCTTCGTGACCCTTCGCAGATCTTGACAACCCAATCATTTGATGCCAAAAACCACCCCCAACAATCTCCGACCGGTCATCTCGCAATCAGCCCAAACTCAATAGAATAGCCCCTGCGCGCCAACAGATCGCACCTCCACCGGTCACACCGACAAACGCTACCCAAATACTTCAACAGGCAGCACCCCATGCCGCCCCCCGTAGGCCCCCCTGCGCCTATGCTGCCCTCGGCATGCGGCCGGCCGCCCCACAGGAGGAGCAAATGACCAAACGCGCGCTGTGCGTCGGCATCAACGACTACCCCGGCACCGATTTCGACCTCTCCGGCTGCGTCAACGACGCCCACGACTGGGCCCAGGCCCTCACCCAACGCGGATTCAGCGTCCAAAAGATGTTCAACCACAAAGCCACCGGCACGCGCCAGCGGAGAGAGGCAGCCCGTAGGCTGCCTCTCTCAGAGATCAATGCCGGTGATAATATCGCCAAATTCTTGAATTTATCGTCGGCATGATTTATGGTTAATTCGAGCTAATCGTAAGGGGTAATAACTAAGCTGATCGAAGGGCCTATTCCAGTCATGCCGACGGTTTTACGAATCGGATCTATTAGATTCCATTTTTATTCGGACGAAGGAAGAGAACCACCCCACATTCATGTCGCAACAACCGATGGAGAATGCAAATATTGGCTCGATCCTGTCAGATTAGCCCGAAATAAAGGACTATCACCAATATTGCTTAGGAATATCGAAAAGCTGGTTTATGATATGAAATCAACCGCCCATGAAATAGAAACCACCGAACCATCGGCCATTAGTGCCTGGGCAGAAAATCGAACTATTTTTATTGAGCTTACAGATGGGCGCATTATCGGTTTCCCGGCAGACCGCTTCAAAATCCTTTCAAAAGCAAGCAATAATCAATTAAAGGAAGTCTCCTTGCGCTTGAACGGTTTTGCGCTACGGTGGGAATCTCTCGACGAAGATATTACCGTGCCCGGCATTGTTGCAGGCAACTTTCAATTGCCTTTTTTAAAAGCGTCCTGACGCCCAAGCCATTCGCCCACCCAGATGGCCCGTGGCAGAGCACCAGAGAAACGATGATCGGCAGGTGCTGGGTGCTCGCACGCTGCCCACGACCACGCCCTATTGGGTCTTTGCCTTGCAGAAAGAAATTGCACCACGCCCACCAAGCACATCGGTGCGACCCGTAGAGACGCAAGATCTTGCGTCTCTACAATGCCCCGCGACCCCAGGGGCTACTACTTGCGGATAGGGTTCCCGGGGTTCATGGGAACATGCACTACCGCGTCTTCGTGACCCTTCGCAGATCTTGACAACCCAATCATTTGATGCCAAAAACCACCCCCAACAATCTCCGACCGGTCATCTCGCAATCAGCCCAAGCTCAATAGAATAACCCTGCGCGCCAACAGATCGCACCTCCACCGGTCACACCGACAAACGCTACCCAAATACTTCAACAGGCAGCCCCCCTGCCGCCCCCGTAGGCACCCCTGCGCCTATGCGGCCCTCGGTATGCGGCCGGCCACCCCCACAGGAGGAGCAAATGACCAAACGCGCGCTGTGCATCGGCATCAACGACTACCCCGGCACCGATTTCGACCTCTCCGGCTGCGTCAACGACGCCCACGACTGGGCCCAGGCCCTCACCCGACGCGGATTCAGCGTCCAAAAGATGTTCAACCACAAAGCCACCGGCACGCAACTCCGCCACGCCATCCAAGCCCTGGTCATGGGCGCCGAAAAAGGCGACAGCCTCGTCATCCAATACTCCGGCCACGGCTCGTTCGTCCCCGACCTCGACGGCGACGAACCCGACGGCAATGACGAATGCCTCTGCCCCTACGACGTCGGCACCAACGGACCGATCACCGACGACGAACTGCACGCCCTCTTCGCCCCCACCCCCAAAGGCGTAAAGATCCTCATGATCTCCGATGCCTGCCACTCCGGCACCCTCACCCGCTTTGCCCCGCTGATACCCCCCACCGCCATCCAGGAAAAAGCCCCATCCACGCTGAAAGTGCGCTTTCTGCCCCCCGCCGTCGCCCAGATCCCTGCCCGGCCGCCCCGCCGCCGCCCACCCGCCAAACGCTCCAAAGCCCTGCTCCTATCCGGCTGCCAGGATGACGAATACAGCTACGACGCCAGCTTCCTCGGCCGCCCCAACGGCGCCTTCACCTTCGTCGCCCTGCGCATCCTCGAAACACTACCGCCGGATGCCACCTACGCCGATTGGTTCAAAGAGATCCGCAAAGTACTGCCCTCGCCCCAGTACCCTCAGACCCCGAACCTTCACGGAACTGCCACCATGAAAAAATGGAAGGTGCTTGACTGAAGGTCCGCAAAGCCCAGCGAAAAGAGGCAGCCCGAAGGCTGCCTCTTCAGAGATAAATGCCGGTGATATCAGCCCCAGAGGGAATCGCCCTCTCCCAAATGGATAACCGGCCAATTGCCTTAACTGGATATCCGCGCTGTCGCAAAATGCCACTGTTCATCCAATCCGGTCAATATGAGCTCATTTCTAATTGGATCACGTTAGGATGTTTGATATATAAATTTCCATGGAACCCAAAACCCAGGAATGGATCTCATTCTATGGATAAAGCGTCAGTTCTAAAAATCGCATCCCAATTTCAGAAAGGTCTCGAGGCCTCAGGCATCAGACCGCATAAAATGATTTTATATGGTTCTTTCGCATCGGGCGCCGACCGGGAAGGCAGCGACATAAACCTTGTCGTCATCTCCGACGATTTTAACGGCAAAGATTATTGGGAACGCATCGACATAATGGCCGACGTCATCTATGAAATTTTCGCACCAATCGAAGCAGTTGCGCTAACGCAGGCTGAATGGGATCAAGGCGACTTGTTTATAACCGATTTCGCCCGCAATGGCGAAGTCCTTTTTGCCGCCTGATTATCCATAGCCTCCTCTTATCTGCGGGCATACCTAACCCAAACCACCCACCCATAATGACGGCAGCTTCAGCCTATTCTACCAGTTGCCGCCCGAACGCAACACCCCCGGCGGCCGCAACCCCGGCTTGATGTGCAGCCCAGGTACTGCAAGTCAACGAACTTTCCCATCGCACGCTGCCCACGACCACGCCCTATTGGGTCTTTGCCTTGCAGAAAACCCAACCGAAGAGATTGAATATTATAAGGCCTGGGATAAATTAAACGATTATGCTTTCGATGCCAGTGGTTGGACTGTAGTGGCTGTAAATCTATCCTCGAACGAGTACCCTGACGCACAGAGCCAGCTTATCGGCGTGAAGACAACAGCACCCGCGCCGGTGCCAGAGCCGGCTACCATGCTGTTGCTGGGGACAGGATTGCTCGGCTTGGCAGGCATTGGCAGGAAGAAGATGAAAAAATCATAGACAGTATTCTTCTAAAAAAGTCAATGGCCAGAGACACAGGATGTAGAGTGTCTCTGGCTTTTTTATGGGGTTTCAAAACACCTGTCACCCCACCACATACCCGCTTTCCATCAACTTCACCCCCAGCACCCGCCGTGCATCCTGATCCCCATGCACCAACCTGATCATCCGCGGTTTGCCCTCCATTGTCGCCACCCAATCCAGCAGCCCTTGCTGATCGGCATGCGCGGAATAGCCGCTGAGCACATGCACCCCGGCGCGAACAGAGCGCGACGCCCCATCCAACACCACCCGCCCCTTTTCTTTGGCCTTAGCTTGAATTTCTCTTCCCGGCGTACCTTCCGCCATATAGCCCACAAAGAGAATATCATTCCTGGGCTCTTCGATACCCGCCAGCAAATGATCGACAATCCTGCCGCCGGTGCACATGCCGCTGCCGGCGATGATGATCGCCGGCTCATTCCATACCAACAACTGCTCATGCTGACGGTACTTATCCACCGCATACAGTCTTTCGAAATCCAGCGGCTGATCCCCGCGCTTGATCAACTTATGGGCCTCTTCATCCCAAAACGCGGATAAACTCGAATAGATGCCGGTGATATTCAGCCCCAGCGGGGAATCGATAAAAACCGGCGGGCGCGTTGTGGCCTTAAGATTCGGAAAGCCTTTCTGCTCGTCGGCCATGGAAAAGATCCGATCCAACTCGTAGAGCAGTTCCTGGGTTCGCCCCAGAGCAAACGCCGGAATAAAAACCTTGCCGCCATCTGCCAGACTGCGATTCAGAATCGCGGCCAGAAGCTGCATGCGCTGCGAGCGATCCCCATGCAAGCGGTTCCCATAAGTGGATTCCAGAATCAGGAAATCCGCCGGCTCGGGCAGGTCCGGGTCCGGCAAGAGCGGCGTGTTCCGGTTACCCAGATCGCCCGAAAAAAGAAATGATATCCCATCCCGTCGGCTATCGAAGCGAATAAAAGATGACCCGAGAATATGCCCAGCCCTACCCAGTTTAAAGGAGATCCCTTTTTTCAAATCAAAACGTTGGCCATATTCAAACCCCCAGGACAACGCCTCGATCTTGCCCGCTATGGCCTCTTTGGCATTTTCCGAAAAATCGCCAAAGCGCATGGCATCATTCAACATGGGCAGAATAAGCGCCTTGGTGGGATGAGAGCAGATGATCTCCCCATCGAAACCAGCATGGATCAGACCGGGCAGCAATCCGATATGATCCACATGCGCATGGGTCAGAAAAACAAAGTCTATCTCGGAAGCTTTCACCGGCCATTGGGAGAGTTGCAGACAACGATCCTTGCCCTGGGTAATCCCACAATCCACGATGATATTTACCCCTTGGATTTGCAGCAGATGGCATGAGCCCGTGACACATTTCTCTCCACCTAAATGGGAAACAGGAAATTCCATATCACCCCCTCTATGAAGCCTACCGAGAACAATTCGTTCCCAAGCAGAGCTTCAAAGTATATTCCCCTTGCAAAATCAGCCTTTGTGGGCTAACAATTTTTCCTCTTTCCGTAGGCGCAAGCATTTAGGCGGTTCATTCCGAGTTGTGAATATTTTTTCATAATTATGTACTTATTGTTGTTTAAAGTTTTACCTATTTGCCCGTTCAAGCAATTGGCTAAGAATGCATATTTCTATATATCTTTGATGTTTATAAACCATAAGAAAGAAAGCAGGCAAATGGTATAATAATTGCTGATACTCATTTCCGAATGATTTTCCCATCAAATACAAAGCGATTTCTTAGTTATCAGATTCTATTATATTCTTTTGGCGCCATAGAAGCATATGGCTCTAAACAATTTGAAAGGATCAAACCCTCATGAAACTATTTTCGATCATCGGATTAGCGCTTTTATTATCCTTAATTATGCCTGGAGCAGGCTATTCAGCCACTATTCAATATGAGGGCGAGATCACAAATATAATAGAAAACCCATCACAGCCTTATGCCAGTGTTGGGGATGACTTTTGGATTTCCGTTGATTATGACGCAGATACCGCAGCCCTCAATGCAATTACGGTATACTTAGAAAGCTGGGGTGAAATGTATCCAACATACAGCCCCTTCGGAGATTACACTTCTCCAAACGATTGGTGCTTTCAAAACACAACAACCCAATGGTCATTGCATGGTGATATTTTTAAGCTTGTGAGCGATGGATTCAGTTGTGAAATAACAGGCCAGGTCCATCCAACGCCCGAACCCGCGACCTTGATTCTTCTATGCTCAGGATTGTTATCCTTGACGGGCTTTAGAAGAAAAAAAGCGCTCAACTGAAAAGCGATTCTTCCGAAGTGTAGAATCGAATTCGATTTACCGCGTGACTAAAAAGAGCGCCTCCTGCCCTGAAACTGCATAGTGGGAGGCGCCCTCTGTTGCGAACACGCTTCTTGACCGCAAAAATCACTGCCATTCCATGCCGGCAACCCCGATAAAACACCCTCCTCCACCTCCACCCCCACTCCCGGTGGTGCCGCTATTAGCCGCCGGAGGGCTGTCAGACGAGCCCTGGACGGTGATAGACACAATAGCCTCGGCCGATTCAAACGAACCATCAGTGACTTTAAACGCCATCGTGTCAAGGCCGACAAAACCGGCATCCGGAGTAAAGAGAAGCTCGGGCGCTGTACCGCTTAGTGCCCCATGCGCAGGCTCGCTCGTCACGATAAAAGTGAGCTCATCGTCATCGTCGTCATAGCCTGTCAAAGTAATAGGCGTATTGGTACTGCCTTGTGCCACCGTCACCGCCTGCGCCTGCGCAATGGGTGCAGTATTCCCAGAACCGGCATAGTACTCGTCAGCGCCGATGTCCCTACCAGGCCCAGGCCGCGCCTGCCCATCGAAATCATCGTCACACATTCCCGCCGTAATTGCCACGCCCATATCGATGGCCGCTGCAGCGCTATTGGCGAGATGCAGATTGCCGCCGTTGCCATCCACGAAAATTGAAAGGGGTTGACTGCTCAGATTATTGGATAGAGCTGCGACAGCCCCGTTGCGCGCCATCAGATTGTGGGTTACCAGATTGTTGGTCAAGACGGCATCGGTATTGGAAAAGCGCCACTCGATGGCCGCAAAAGGCGCATCGGTAAACGCCACCGTATTGTGCAGGACCTGCGCGCCGCAGGCCTGCGCCAATGTAATGCCGCCATCCACACCATACTCGGAGGCAAACAATCCGGCCTGACTGGCGAAGATGAAATTGTTGCGAATGATGCCATCATAGTGCCCTACATATCCGCCTGGGCAGGGATTGTCGGAATAGGTGCGCCCGGTGCCACTTTCGACGAGGCCAAAGCCAATCCCGCGGGCATTGTCGACAAGCGAATTCCTCGCCACCGCGGTACCCCGGCTGCCGGACCAGAAGTGGACGCCATGTTCCGAAAGCCCCTGCTGGCACCAAAAACCTCGGATCACATTGTCCCTGATCACCCACCCCCTGGCCATGTGCGCATCGACACCGCCCGTATAGCAGCTTCCATTGATATCCCAGACCTCTGACCGTCCGGTATCGGACAGCTCAATGGTCGAACATGCCACCGACCCATTGTCGGCAAAATGGGTCCTCGCTGCATGCGGGTTAATCTTGATCGCCTGCTGCCCCGGATCGATGATGTGCACATTGTAGATGCTCGTATTCAGAGTATCCCCGCTATTGGTAGAAACCACATGAATCGGATGGGTACCTGCCCGCATGATCGTCATATCGGCAATGGTTACATTGGAGGCCGCAATGGTGATAATCTCGGTTCCTTGGTAATTGTCATCCAGAATGACGCTTTCCCGATCACCGCTTTGAGAACGCAAAGTCACATTGGGCGTATCGATGTATAAGAAGTAACCAGCGCCGCCTAGATTATAGCTACCGTCGGCGATAAGAATAGTAGTGCCCGCTACAGCGCCGTTCACGGCGTTAAACAACCCATGCTCCGAATCCACCGTGACGATAGTTCCCGCAGGCGCCGGAAGCGCCGGGCATGCGCCATCATAGGCACCCCCCCCGGCAGGCAGCAGAGAAAGTTCTATACAAAAAAACACGAAAATAGCTCGAAGTACATTTTTTTGCACAACCATCGATCTGTCTCCTGCCCTTCACAATCAGCGGATAGCTGCTGTGCTGCTGAATCTTTCCCTTTTTTGGCGCCACCACAATGACCTGAAGATGTGGTTTCAGCAATTACCATGCCGAAATATAGCTTAAGCCAGCATGAATTAAAGCCAAGCAAACGATGAAGAGGTGAAGTGATTTGGCTGCAGAAAGCTCAGCGCTATTTGGGGGAAGAAAAGATCGGGTTACAGCATTCATCCGCCCCGATATCCCGGCCGGAAACCGGCCTTGTCTGCATATCGTAGTCGTCGTCGCACACCCCCGGCGCCATCGGAGCGCCCTTATCGATCGCCGCTGCAGCATGGTTCGATAGGTGCAGATTGGCACCGGAACCGTCCACGAAAAGCGAGAGCGGCTGGCCGCTCAAATTGCCGGTTAAAAGCGCGGAGGCGCCATTGCGCGGCATCAAGTTATGCGTCAGAAGATTATTGGTTATGACGGCCTTGGTGTTTGCAAAACGCCACTCGATAGCAGCAAAAGGGGTTTTGGTGAATGCTACAGTATTGTGCGCCACCATTGGATTGCAGGCCTGGGCCAAGGCGATGCCCCCATCTACACCGGAAGCGGAGGAAAAGAGCGCTTCCCGACTGGCGAATATGAAATTATTGCGAATGACACCTTCATAGTGATCCACATAACCGCCATCGCGGCATGTCGCATCTGGATAAGTGCGCCCCTTACCATGTTCAACTAGTCCGAAACCGATGCCGCGGGCATTGTCGATGAGAAGATTTCGTTCCACCAGCGTTGCCCGACTACCGGACCAGAAGTGGATACCGTGCTCGGAGAGCCCCCGCTCGCACCAAAACCCCTGGATGGTATTGTCTCTGACAACCCAACCCTTGCTATGATGCGCATCGATGCCGCCGGTGTAACAACTGCCGTTGATCTCCAGAACTTTGGCCCGGCCGGCGTCGGTCAGCTCAATGGTTGAACAAGCCACCAATCCGCTATCGGTGAAAAATTGTCTGGCGGAATGTGGATTGATCTTTATGGCTTGCTGCCCCGGATCGATGATGTGCACATTGTAGATGGTTGTTCTCAGTGTGTCGCCGTTGCCGGATGATACCACATGAATCGGATGGGTGCCCGCTCGCATGATGGTGATATCCGCAATTGTCACATCGGATGCTGCGATGGTAATGATTTCCGAACCTTTATGGTTGTCATCCAGAATCACCTTCCGGCGATCGCCGCTTTGCGACCGCAAGGCGATACCTGGTGTTTTTATCAGCAGATAATGACCATGTCGTGCCAGATTGTAGGTACCGTCTGCGATTAGAATGGTGGTCCCGGCCGAAACGGAATTCACAGCCTTGAATAGTGCCTTTTCGGTTGCAACTTTTACGAACGGGCCTTTCATCATGGGTAAAAGTGGACAAGCCCCGTTTCCCTCAGCCATCGACGCTGACGGCTGAAAAAGGACAAAACAAATGAAAACCATCAAGCCCCGGCATATCATGATTTCATGTTTCATCGTTTTGTACTCCTCGCGGCGGCGCTAAAAAGTTATTCTCCTAATTGAACGGAAAAAAAAGCCCTTCGCATACTTGCAGCACAGACAGCCATACAAGCACACGAAGGGCAAACCATTTTGAGTGAAAAGCCTTAACTTTTACTATGGCTTTCGTTTGCCGTTAAATTTTCTGCGTCCAAACCCGGCAAGACCAACGAGACCGGTTCCAAGCAATAACATTGTTCCAGGTTCGGGCACAGGCGCTTCGACAGTAATGCTTTCAAAGGTATATTTGCAATCCGGGTCAAATCCGATTCCGAAAGTTCCACCATCGTGAATCATGGCAAGCAGATCCGGATTCGTCACGCTGAAAACCACATCGGCGAGGGTTCCATCATAGCTCCAGGTTCCGAGCAGGGTCGCGTCGAAAACCCCTTCCCAATCAGGGGACGTGGCTGATTCTCCGTCATACCGGCTCTGCAGCCCGAGTTGCGCCTCATCGTTGTAGAGATATACGTTTAGAAAATTGACTTCCCCCTCAGGCGTATTGTAAATGTTGTGAAAAACGATATTGAGTCCATCCTGCTCGTAAAGAGGGATATCGGACACACCAAACTGATAATAGGACCCATGGTACAATTCCAGTCGGCCGCCGTAAAGGGGAGGTCCGGCAACCGGCGTACCAACGATTTCCGCAATTACATCCCATCCTTCGGGTGTAACGTATTCATCGGCAGCCAACTCCATCCCTGAAACGCCTTCCACGCCGCTTTGAATCAATGCTGCATGGGGTGATGAGATCGTTAATAACAAGGTAAGCACAATCCATAAGCAGCTAGTCAATTTCCTCTTCATTCACATCTCCTTCATTGGGAAGCCAGTCGAAAATGGGTTAAATAATGAATCCTACGACTTTTAAGTTCCGAAGCTTATCATCATAACGGAACCCTCTCGGCGTACCGGCTTGCAACCGATGTGCCATTTATAGGAGATGCGGCAATACATCTTTTTTTTATTGTTTTCAGTCTATTATAACTCTTTCAAGATAATCCACCAAGGTCCGGATCAAGTGCTATGTAAAAAGGGTACCATATCTATGGTAAAGAAAGTAATAGTTTTAAAAAACCATGGCACTAAATTTTCTATCGTAATTGCTGCTTAGAGAGCGTGCTTTATTGCCTTCACAAAAAACCGATCGGAGATTGCAGCCAGGGGCTGGTAGTGGGACAGGTGGTCCACCCGCTCCCCAAGCCACGGAAAATATCTAAAAATCCTCCAAACATAGGGCAAAGAGGAACCGCAGACCCTATCGATCGACACAGCCCTGGAATCGAATAAAGATGGCATTTCACTGATCCTATTTAAGATCAGCGTGCTGTTTTGCTTCAAGGTCCTTCCCCCACCCAGAATGCCCCGATAATAGTTGTTGAACTCACAGATCACTATGCCACCCGCTTTAAGAACCCTGATCATTTCATTGATCAGAATTTTCTGTTGATCAAGTGGGAATAAATGCAAAAATGCCAGTGAAATAATGCAATCAAAACTGCCTTCCCTGTATGGTAAGGTAAAGGCATCGCCCCGTTGCAATGAAAGCTGACCGGTTAAGGGCCACCCTGCAATTTTGTTTCGTGCTTCCTCAAGCATTTTATTGGTGTAATCTAATCCGACAACATTGTAGCCATGTCTGGCGAGAAAGATGGCACCCCGCCCGGTGCCACACCCCACATCGAGAACATGAATGCCTTGTGCATCTGGCAACAATTTTTTAAGCGTATTTGAATGCAGTTTGGTTATATACTCCATTTTTTGGCCTTCAAACCGTTCTACATCATATTGCCCGGCCATCTCACTGTAGTCTTTTTTGAATTCGTTCATCCACATCTCCTTCATCCAATCAATAGAATAAGATTATGCACGAACAATTTCTAAAATTGATTTTTTAGTTAGCACGTAATCTCTTTGGTTCACGACTTTACTTTTAGCAGTTGCTAAAAAGGCTGAGGTACTCTTGAAGTTTATAGCCTTCTTTTTCCTCTGCATCATTGTGAGCGCGAAAACCGCAAGATTCTTGAGCAGATAAATTTTGTACATTTCATTCCCTGAATGATCTTGGATGTCGTAGCCATAGCCTTCATAGAATGCGTCCAGCAATTTGTGTCTGCATGCTTGCCGATACTTGAGAACACTACCCAATTGCCCATTGATCATAAGCCTGAAATATATCAGGTCCTGATATGGGTGATCGACCCGATAATCACCGAAATCAAGTACGTTGATGCAATGCCCATCGAACAAAATATTGGTAGGATTATAATCGTGGTGCACGGGGCTTCTAGAGTATTTTGATAGTTCATGCACTATACTAAAACGGCTCTTATCCAGGAAAGATACTATTTGATCCTCCTGATCCTGTGAAAATATACCTACCCCGATCAGACGGACTGTTATGTATTGGTACAATTCAAATACATCATTCTCCTGAAAAGGAACCGATTCCATGCAATGCAGCATTCTCAGAAATTTTCCCGCCTTCTGGAATGCTTCGACAGCACTGCTATCCACAGCCCCGACACGCCGGGCAAATTGATTACCTATGGTCTCGAGCGAGATACCCTTTATTTCTTTGGTTACAAGTAGGAGCATTTCTTCAGAAAAGTATAAGGGCTCAGGAATATTGTAGCAAGAGTCATTTTTAAAATATGCGTGTAGCTTTTTTAGGGTTCTATACTCATTTGACAGCTTGTCTGCCATGTCACCCTGAGTGTGTCCATGCCGGTGCCTGAGCACTTTAAAAAAGTAGTTAAAACCACTTATTTGAACACGATATATTGTTGAAAATTGTTGCTCCCATGGCTGAACATAGCATTCCCCTTCTGGGAGTATTTCTTTCCTCTGTAGTTTTTTGATGGTTTCATAAATATTCATGTGCAAACTATCTTTGATCAGGTTTCGATTTCAAGGTCGCCAAAGAAAACGAACGGTTGGGGCCCACTAAGCCATAGTTTCCCTGCCCTCTCTGTCAATGAAAGGTGAGACACATAACGTTGCTTAATTACAGCAGGGCGGATATGACATTCACTATGAAGACGATCAACCAACCGTAAGCGTCAAAGTATCCCCATCTTCACAGTTTCTCCCGGATAGGGCATGGTGCGGCTCGGATGAAAAAACGCGCTGGACAACTATGCCAGAGACTCATTCAGCGCTAAGGGGCGGATCAGATTCCGGTCAATATATTGGGGCATCAGTGCATGATATCCGGATTGATCTTTGACAAATGGCAACCGTTCGAACAGGCAGCACAAATAGCCATAGGGCTCAAGGCCATTGGCCTTGGCGGTTTCAATCAAGGAGTAAAAGGTGGCAGCCGCATGGGCACCGTTGGGGTGACCCGCGAACAGATAGTTCTTCCGACCTATCACGAAGGGACGTATGGCGTTTTCAGCAACATTGTTATCCGGCCGGAGAAGACCATTGGTGGTGTACAAGACCAGTTTTGGCCAGTTCTTCAGCGCATAGCCGATGGCTATACCCAAAAGCCCCTTGGGCGGGGTCAGCGGATAGGTTGTATCCAGCCACGTTTTGAACTTATCCAAAACAGCATTCGATCGTTCTTGACGGCGCTGACAAATCTGGCTCGGCGTTAATTGCTCGGCACGGATCTGCTTTTCGATAAGGTATAGTTCGCCGATAAAGTCTATGGCTTGATCGGCCAAGCCCTTGGGATTGTCACGATGACCGCGCTGCTTTTTCCTGACTTTGACCACATCGAAGAACTTTCGCCGGACATGGGCCCAGCAGCCAAGTTGGAAAATGCCCTGCTTGTTGCCCAGATAGTCATAGTCGTTATAGTCATCGCTCTGGATAAATCCCTGGTAGTCGTCCAAAAATTTAAGGGCCGTTTCACCGCTGCGAGTCGGATAGTAACGGTACAACACGGTGGGATGCTCTGGCGCTCCGCCGCAAAACACCCACATATATGATTTGGTTGTGTCGGCCCGACCGGGTTCCTTGAGAACCTGCATCGGCGTTTCGTCCATGTTGATCAAAGGGCCGCTTCTTAAATCCGCTTGGAGCAGGTCTATCATCGGCGAGCAGCACTGGGCGGCCCGTATTGTCGTATTGTCCAGTTGGCCATGCTGGCTCGGGGCAATTCGATGCCCATGCGGGCAAATATCTTTTCTTGCCGGTACAGGGGCAGGCCATCGACAAATTTGGGCACCACAATATGGGCCAGCAATCCTTCGGTGACGTTGGCCTTGGGGATCAAGGTCACCGGCGGTGGGGCGATTTTGACCGTCGGGCCATCGTCTTCGACGCCCTCGCAGCTTTTGCAGGCATACTTGTAGCGGATATGACGCACTACCCGGACTTTGGCCGGGACATAATCGAGCTTTTCGCATTTGTCCTGACCGATGCGGCTTAGATGGGCACCGCATGCACAAACTTTTTGATCTTCGGGGATGTCATGGATCACCTCGACCCGTGGCAGATGATCGGGCTGTCAATGAGCACTTTTAATGCGCCATTGGCAATATGCGTAAGCGTCAATTAAAGTACACCCCGGCTATGGGCGGGCTGAGTTAACAAGAGCCGGGTCGATATACTGCGGCAGCAGGTTTCGATATTCATTTTGATCTTTGACAAGCGGAAGCCGTTCAAAA